>Ga0209281_1000008_pt1 | contig 867470 bp, 836 predicted proteins | sample MedtruBG_FD_187514 | JGI IMG/M metagenome (GOLD analysis project Ga0209281, IMG submission 187514) | Root nodule microbial communities of legume samples collected from California, USA - Medicago truncatula BG (SPAdes) (version 2) | ecosystem: Host-associated > Plants > Roots > Nodule | place... | reverse complement strand
AATTTGCCTGGCGGCAATAGCGCGGTGGTCCCACCTGACCCCATGCCGAACTCAGAAGTGAAACGCCGTAGCGCCGATGGTAGTGTGGGGTCTCCCCATGCGAGAGTAGGACACTGCCAGGCATCAAATAAACGTTATCAGCCTGACAACTGGTAATGAGCAGGATCGCCAAGCGCGGTTTTGCCCACATCGAAAGATGTGACGTAAAAGAATCGGTGGAGCGGTAGTTCAGTTGGTTAGAATACCTGCCTGTCACGCAGGGGGTCGCGGGTTCGAGCCCCGTCCGTTCCGCCACTTATTTGATAAGCCCTGAGTCTATGACTCAGGGCTTTTTCATATGCAAAATTCAAGAAAATCCAAATCACTGCATGATTTATGCGGTGAAAATCTGCTTTTATAAATCATTATCTGAATTGTGCACCAATATAAAGAATAATATACCCGGCAGTACTATTCCTGTCGGGTAATTACTTTTGCTATTTAATATTCTGACGAACCAGTTCCAGTTGAATATCTTTATCCAGGTTGGCGACCCAGCGGTTATAATTCGGGTGAATACTTCCGTCTTTGGCATCCATATTACTGCTGGCAATATACTTAATCTGATAACTATTCGAATTGTAATTGATGCGAATATCGGCGCTATGACCACGTAGTAAGATCTTGCCATCGATCACACCGTCACTGACTGGGTTCATGATCCAACCACGGTTAAGCCCTGCGGCGAGAATGGCCTGACGCACCTGCGCATTACTGTGGCTACCCGCAACGTTTTGACTGACGTTTTTTACTGGCGCAGTGCCTGCACAGCCACTGACCAGAATCGCTGCGAATACGCCCGTTAAAATGAGTTTTAAAGGTTTCATACTCTTTTCCATGAGTGTTCGTTATTAAGATGTGTAATATTCATACATGAGATGTTATGTATGCTTACCCTCAATAAGATACTCCTCCGGGAGATTTTCGACAAATATTGCTGCTTTTCATTGTGATAATTCCCTCTGCGCTCAAGTCTCACGGCGTTATGTCGATAAATAACTCTAATCGGTTAATCGAGCATTTCAGCTAAAAATAGGAATTTTGGGAATGCAATCCAGGATTAAATATAATAGATTTAGCCACGGAATTTTTCTGACCGGTAATACCATTAATGGCGGGCGACATGAATATACTCAGTTGGTGGGCAATGGCTCCCGATCGTGGAACGCGTGAAGCATGGCGTCAATGGTCATCAGATGACTTTCTTGCCTCCGATTATCAGGGCTCGTTGCCTGCCTGTTCTCATATCCCCATGATGTCGCTGCGCCGAATGAGCGCCGGAACGCGTTTGGCAGTAGAAAGCGGGCTGATCTTATTGAAGGACTATCGGGCAGATATGGCGATCTTCACCAGTCGGCATGGTGAGCTGGAGCGGACGCACAAGATTCTTCAACATCTGCATCAGGAACAACCGCTATCGCCAACGGATTTTGCCATGTCGGTGCATAACACGGCGGCGGGATGGTTAACGATTATAGCGAAGAATACCTTGCCAACCACCTCGTTGGCTGCCGGCGAGGACAGTTTTCAGCAGGGCATGATAGAGGCTCAGGCCTTGTTAGCTACGGGCAGTGCGCAGCGGGTGTTATTAATTGATTTCGACGGTACCGTACCGGATGTCTATCGGCCTTTCGCGCCAGAAAATACATTCCCTTATGCCGTCGCCCTGTTGCTGGAAAACGGTGGCTCGTTACACTGCAAGGTTGCTGAGTCGGCGCAGGTTCAGGCTTGCATTCAGGAACCACAGAGTCTGGCATTTTTGCGCGGTTGGCTTGGCGCTGATGAGGAATTCACTGTCCCCGGTCAACGGCATGACTGGGCGTGGGGACGCTGATGGAAAAGGCGATGCCTGCAGAAAATACGCCGGAACAATCCTCATGGTTTAACCGTTGTTGGCGGGTGATAGCTACGGGTTTTTGTTTCTCGTTGTTTGGCCTGGGCGGTCTGTTATTGTCCGGTGTTTGGTTTAATCTTATGCGTCTTGCAGTGCGTGATCCTGCTCGTCGCAACCAACTGACGCAAAGTTCTATCCGCCACAGTTTCCGTTTCTTCCTGGCTACCACGAGGTTTTTCGGCGTACTGGACTACCATTTCGACAATGCGGAACGCTTTCGCGAAGATCGCGGTTGTTTGGTGATCGCCAATCATCCCAGCCTGTTGGATTACGTGTTATTGGCTTCGCAAATGCCACGTTGCGACTGCATAGTGAAAGAGGCTTTGCTGAGCAATGTGTTTGTCAGCGGAGTGATCAAGGCCGCCGGGTATCTGGCCAATGCGCACTCGGATATATTGTTGGAACAGTGCGGACAAAGGCTGGCTGCCGGGGGGACAATCTTAATCTTCCCGGAAGGCACCCGCACCACACCAGGCAAGGCTCTGGCACTGCAGCGAGGAGCGGCTAATATTGCGCTGCGCGGTCAGTGTAGTATCCGTATTGTGCATATCCACTGTCACCCCCCCATGCTGACGAAGCAAGGCAAATGGTATAAGATCCCGGCGGTAAAACCGCAATTCCGGATCACCGTTCAGGATAAGATCGACACCCGCGCATTCATTCATGCAAATGATGTTTCGCCCGCCCTTGCGGCAAGAAGATTAACCCAGCATTTAACTGACGCTTTACAGTCAGAACCTATAAATAATGAGAAATAGCGTAATGAATTTATTGAGCACCGAAATCAAGCAATTGATCATTGATACGCTCAATCTTGAAGGTATGACACCGGAGGAGATTGACGCCGAAGCGCCGCTGTTTGGTGATGGACTGGGTCTGGACTCCATTGATGCATTGGAACTGGGGTTGGCTTTAAAGAACCGTTACGGCGTAGTGCTGTCGGCTGAAAGCCAGGATATGCGCCAACACTTTTATTCCGTGGAAACGCTGGCGAAGTTTGTTTCTGCACAGCGTAGCCAATAAGGGGTTTTCATGGATAAGCAAGAAATTTACCTGCAAATTCAGGCGCTGCTGGTCAAACTGTTCGAGCTGGACGCCGATGACATCAAGCCAGAGTCCCGTTTGTACGAAGAGCTGGAGCTAGACAGCATCGATGCGGTGGATCTGGTGGTGCACCTGCAGAAAACGACCGGCAAAAAGATCAAACCGGAAATGTTCAAGTCGGTGCGAACCGTACAAGACGTGGTTGACGCCATTGATGAACTGCTGAAGTCAGACAGCTAAGGCTGCGGGCTAAGGTGGAGAGTCGTTGGCTGACCCCGATGTTGCGGTTGCTGCAGGGCGCAGTATGGCTGGTGCTGTTGCTGTATCCGCTGGCGGTTTGGGTCGGCCTGACGCATTGGGGAACCGCTCTCCTGGCACCGTTGTTGGTGGGAGTCTTTAGCTTGCGCCTGCTGATGTTGCGCGGGAAACTGCGCCAACAGATGTGGTTGGGGAAAGCCTTGGCCATAGTGGGCATCTTGCTGGCGCTCGCCAGTTGGGCGTTAAAGCAGAGCCACTGGTTGCTGTACTACCCGGTGCTGGTCAACGCAATACTGCTGCTGCTGTTTGCCTATTCGCTGTTTGCCCCGCCTACGGTGGTTGAGCGATTGGCCCGTATAACGGAACCGCAGTTGGACGCTGCCGGCATTGCTTATACTCGCCGGGTGACTCAGGTGTGGTGCGGGTTCTTTATTGTTAACGGTGCGATAGCGCTGACAACCTGTCTGTCCGGTGATATCACACTCTGGACGCTGTATAACGGCGGCATCAGCTATCTGCTGATGGGGGCATTAATGGGTATTGAATGGATAGTCAGGAAAAGGATCCGGCACGCCTGAGTTTGCCAATGAACCGCTGGCTCAGCACGCAACGCGATGATTCGGTGCCGATCGCCTGGCGTGGCGATCAGCTATTCTGTCTCGGCCAATTTCGCCGTGACGTTGCCGCATTGGCCGCGATACTGGCGAGTAGGGAAGAGCACCGCTGGGCGCTGTGCTTTGATGATAGCTATCGCTTTGCCGTCGCCTTGCTGGCGTCGTTGTATGCCGGCAGGCTGCCGGTGATTTTTGGTCACCAGCGAGAAGCTATCCTCAAAGAGCAACGAGCGGATTACGATGCGCTACTGACCGATTTGCCTCTCGATCCTGGCGTGCCCGTTTTGGCTGTGCGCGAGGGCGGTTGTGAGGATATCGCGCTACCCGCCTGGCCTCAGGATCCTCGTTTTATTCTTTACACTTCCGGCTCGACCGGCCAACCGCAGGCTGTGTGCAAATCCGTCGCCTGCATGGACCGTGAAAGCGAACTGTTGGCTGCCGCTTTTGGTGACGTCTTGCGAGGATGCTGCGTCGTCGCATCGGTATCCCATCAGCATATGTATGGCCTGAGCTTCCGGCTGTTTCTACCGCTGGCTTTAGGGCTGCCGTTTGATGCGCAGTTGACGCAATACCAAGAGCAGTTGATTGCCCGACATCAGGGCCGACGTTTGGTGTTTGTCAGCAGTCCGGCATGGCTCAAGCGTTTGGATAATCGTTTGACGCTCGCTGAGTGCGTGGAGGTTTTTTCCGCCGGCGGCCCGTTATCCGAAGTGGAAGCACAGCTTGCCCGGCAAATGCTGGGGGTATTGCCATTGGAAATCTACGGTACCACGGAAACCGGTTCACTGGCCTGGCGCAGGCAAAATCGGGACATTGCCCTGTGGCAGCCGTTTGCTTGCGTCAGGTTAAGGGTGGATTCAGACCACCGGATTGAGGTTATGTCACCCCTGATACCTGACACGGGTAAAACGTTGCTGAGCGACATTATCGAACTGGCGCCGGATGGTCGACAATTCCAGTTAAATGGCCGCGCCGACCGCATTATCAAGCTGGAAGAGAAACGGTTGTCGTTAACCGAGGTGGAACGTCGCCTGGTGGCCTTGCCGGAGGTTGCCGATGCTGCCGTGCTAACGCAGCAGCAAAGAGGGCGCACGCTGCTGGTGGCCGTTGTCGTGCTATCTCCGTACGGCCAGCTCCGCCGACAAACCTTGTCCGAAGGGGCTTTTACCCGTGAACTGCACCAGGCGCTGCGAGGCTGGCTGGAGCCGGTGGCTCTGCCGCGCAGTTGGCGCATTATCGATGCCATTCCGCTTAATCCGCAGGGCAAGCGCGCCTATGCTGAGCTACAGGAGCTGTTCTTATGATGCAACCTGAGGTGCTGCAACAGCAGGTGAGCGATGCCACCCACGCCAGCCTGCAGCTGCATTTGCCCGCTGAACTGTTTTGGTTTCGCGGCCACTTTCCGCAACATCCGATCCTGCCGGGGGTCACGCAACTGAACTGGGTCATGCAGTATGCCCGTCAGTTGCTGGCTATCGAGGCCGGATTCAAAGGGATCGAGGTGGTCAAGTTTCAACAACCGTTACTGCCGGGGCAGAGGGTGTTACTGCAACTCGAATGGCAACCGGAACGACACAAGCTGTTGTTCAGCTATCGCGTCGGTGAGGCGATCGCCAGCAGCGGCAAGATCTCGTTATGTCAGTAAGCGCCCCTTTTTCCCCCTGTCTTCTTATCCCTTGTTTTAATCACGGGCAGATGATGGCCGCGGTACTGACATCGTTGGCGGGTTATGGCCTGCCTTGCCTGGTTGTGGACGACGGCAGCGCTGCTGCCACCGCCGAAACGCTACAGCGGCTGGCCGCCGAACTGCCCTGGGTTAGCCTGTTGCGGTTGGAAAAAAACCAGGGGAAGGGCGCAGCGGTCATCGCCGGTCTGCAATTGGCTCAGCGACAGGGCTACAGCCATGCTTTGCAGGTGGATGCCGACGGTCAGCATCAACTGAGTGATATACCGGCAATGATTGCCGAAGCGCGCGCTCATCCGGACTGTCTGATTTCCGGCCGGCCAGTCTATGACAGCTCGGTACCCAAAGCGCGCCTGTATGGGCGTTACGTCACCCACGTCTGGGTGTGGGTCGAAACCCTGTCGCTGTCATTAAAGGACAGCATGTGCGGTTTCCGCGTTTACCCGGTAGCGCCGACGCTGGCGTTGGCGGCGCGCCAACCGCTTGGCAAACGCATGGATTTCGATACCGAAGTGATGGTCCGGCTGTATTGGCAGGGGGTGCAAAGCCGTTTCTTGCCGACGCGGGTTACTTACCCGATCGATGGCGTTTCGCATTTCGATGCGCTGCGCGATAACTTGCGTATTTCCTGGATGCACACCCGGTTGTTTTTCGGCATGTTGCCGCGGATTCCGCGTTTACTGCGTCAACGCCAACGGGCGAAGAAAGCGCAGCATTGGTCAGCAACTCAGGAGCGTCATGGCCTGTGGGGGATCCGACTTATGCTGCAGGTCTACCGGATGTTTGGCCGCCGGGCATTTCAATGGCTGCTGTACCCGGTGATCGGCTACTTCTGGCTGACCGGGCGTGCCCAACGTGAAGCTTCGCGTGATTATCTGCAACGTCTGCGGCAGTTTGCCCACAATCGACAGCAACCATTACCCACGCCGCTCAACAGCTTTCGGCACTTTATGCGTTTTGGCGATGCGATGCTCGACAAGCTGGCGAGCTGGCGTGGTGAACTTCGTGACGTTCGGCTGGTAGATCCCGCAGCCTGTGAACGGCAGATCGCTTCCGGCAGAGGTACGCTGATCCTGGCCTCGCACTTGGGGGATATCGAGTCTTGCCGCGCTTTGGGTGAGTTGAATTCTGGCGTCAAGGTGAATGCTCTGGTGTTTACCGAGCATGCAGAGCGCTTCAATCAGGTGATGAAAGAGGTCAACCCTCGTGCCAACCTTAACCTGATACCGGTGACTTCATTGGGGCCTGAAACCGCCATGCGTCTGCAGGACAAACTCGATGCCGGCGAGTGGGTGGCTATCGTTGGCGATCGCACCTCGGCCGGAAAACATCAGCGCGGTGAGCAACCGAGGGTGGTCTGGAGCCGCTTTCTCGGTCAATCGGCACCTTTCCCTCAGGGGCCTTTTGTTCTGGCCGCTGCGCTGCGTTGTCCGGTATACCTGATGTTCGGTCTTAAACAGCAGGGGCGTCTGAACGTTTATTTCGAACCGTTTGCCGATCCGCTGTCATTACCTCGGCAGCAGCGCCAACAGGCGTTGCAGGATGCGGTGGACCGCTATGCCGCCCGGCTGGAGCATTATTGCCTGCTGGCGCCGCTCGACTGGTTTAATTTTTTCGATTTCTGGCAGTTGGCGGCACCGTCGCCAACGCAACAGGGGCCTGAGACATGAAGCTTAAAGACAATCCGCGATTCTCCGTCAGGGTTGAAATCACCATCCCTTTCCATGATACCGATGCCATGGGCGTGGTCTGGCACGGTAACTACTTCCGTTATTTCGAGATTGCCCGCGAAGCCTTGCTCAAACAGTTTAATTACGGATACCGGCAGATGCAGGCGTCGGGCTATGTTTGGCCGATCGTAGATACGCGGGTGAAATACATTGCGCCTGTCCTGTTTGAGCAGCGCATCATCGTCTGCGCAGAGCTGGAAGAGTATGAAAACCGCCTGCGCATCGGCTACCGCATTCTGGATGCAGAGAGCGGAATAACCACCACCCGCGGCCATACTATTCAGGTCGCGGTGGACGCCGACAGCAAAGAAATGTGCTTTGTCTCCCCGCAAGTACTGTTGGATAACATCGAGGGGGCACAATGAAATTTTGGATGCTGGCTGTTGTGACCTTCTTCAGTCTGGGCGTGCAGGCGGTAACGCTGCCGGAGCTGCAGCAGCGGTTTAGCCAACAGCCGGTGCTGCGCGCCGAATTTGAGCAGCAGCGCAGTATCAGCGGCATAGCAAAACCGTTAAAGTCCAGCGGTGAGCTGTTGATTTCTCAGCAGAAAGGATTGTGGTGGGCGCAACAGAAGCCTTTCCCGCTGACCCTGCTGCTGGATGATAAACGCATGGTGCAAACCCTGGCGGGCCAGCCGCCGCAGGTGGTAACGGCGGACAACAACCCGCAGATGTTCCAGTTCAATCACCTGCTGACCGCGCTGTTTCATGCCGACAGCCAGGCGCTGGAACAAAACTTTGCTCTGCAGTTCACCGATTTGGGGCATAACCACTGGCGGCTGGTACTGACGCCGAAAACCACGCCGCTCGACAAACTGTTCAAGCGCATCACCCTCAACGGCGAACAGTACCTGGAAACTATTGATATCGACGATATGCAAAGTGACGCCACCCATATTCGCTTCTTTAATCAACGTACGGTGCCGCAGGCGCTGACTGACGAGGAGCAACAGCGTTTTGCGTCCTGAACTGCATCGGCGGCTGGCATTTGGCTGGCTGGCGATTTGCCTGCTGCTGATTGCGGCCTTGTGTTGGCTGTTGCCGCGCAGTCAAATCAACAGCAGCGTCCTGGCGTTATTGCCGAAACAGCAACTGGTTGGCGTGCCGGATGAATTGGCCGACGGCTTCAGCCGCCGCCTGGATCGTCAACTGATGTGGCTCGTCAGCCCGCCGCCAGGGGCGGACAACGCCGCAGTGGATTGGTGGTGGCAGCAGCTACGTCAGATGCCTGAGCTGCAGCGGGTTGGCGGGCCTATGGATGCACAACGTCAGCAGCAGTGGGGGCGTTTTTTCTACCAGCATCGCAATGTGCTGCTGGATGATGCCACGCGGCAACGTTTGCAGAAGGGGGCAGACGCGCAGAGCCAGTGGATCCTCGGCCAGCTCTACTCTGCTTTCGCCGGCGTCAGCGGCAAAGAGCTGGCGAACGATCCGTTGATGCTGGTACGTGCCTCACAGTTGGCGCAGCAACAGAACGGCGGCTTGCTGAGCCTGTCCAAGGGTTGGCTGGTGGCGCGTGATGCACAGGGGCGCAGTTGGTATTTGTTGCACGCCGAGCTTAGCGCATCATCTTATGACATCAGCAGTGCCCGGCTAACGGTAGATAAACTGACAGCGTTGCAGCAACAGCTGCAGCAGCGCTGGCCGGGAGCCGAAGTGCTCAGCCGCGGCACGTTGTTTTACAGCAACTACGCCAGCCAACAGGCCGAAAAGGATATTTCCACGATTGGCCTGGCGTCGGTGGCGGGCGTGTTTTTATTGGTGTTGTTTATGTTCCGCTCACCTTTGCCGCTGTTGTTGTGCGCGCTGTCGGTGGGTATTGGCGCTCTGGCCGGCACCGTCGCTACGCTGCTGGCCTTTGGCGAAATACATTTGATGACGCTGGTGCTGAGCATCAGCATCGTCGGCATTTCGGCTGACTACACGCTCTATTTCCTGACCGAGCGAATGGTGCATGGTCGGCAGTCGACGCCATTAGCCAGTTTGCAAAAGCTGTTGCCGGCATTGTCGATGGCGTTGCTGACCACCGTAGTGGCCTACCTGGCGCTGTTGATTGCGCCGTTCCCCGGTTTGCAGCAGTTGGCGGTATTTGCCGCTGCCGGATTGAGCGCCGCCTGCATTACCGTTATTTGCTGGTACCCGCAATTGTCGCGACGGTTGCCGGTACGCCCAGCGCCGGGGTTAACGCTGATCCTGAATTGGCTGCATGCCTGGCGCCATCGGCCGCTGTTGCGTTATGGGTTGCCCGGCGCGGTGCTGTTGCTGGTGGTCGCGGGGTTCAACCAGTTGAAGGTAGATGACGACATTGGCCAACTGCAGGCATTACCTGCGGCGTTACAGCAGCAAGAGCAGCGCATCGCCGCACTGACGGGCCAACATAACGATCAGAAGTGGCTGGTGGTCTACGGCGCCAATGCCGAGCAGCTGTTGCAACGTATCGAGTTGTTGCAACCCAAACTGGCTGAGGCCAAACGGCAAGGCGTGCTGGCGGATTATCGTCTGTTGCCTCTGCCTTCTCTCCAACGCCAGCAAGAAAACATCGCTTTATTGCAGCGCGTGGCGCCGCAGGTGATGAACAACCTGCAGCAGGCAGAGTTGGTATTGAGTACACCAGATTTAACGCCTGAATGGGTCAGCCCGCAGCAGTGGCTGGGCAGCGTGGTTAGCGAGGGTTGGCGTCTGCTGTGGCTGACGTTGCCCGATGGGCGCAGTGCGGCGCTGGTGCCCGTTAACGGCGTGAAGAACAGTGCGATGATGAAGACACTGGCGGAGCAGGTTCCCGGCACCGGTTGGATCGATAGGAAAACCGAGTTCAGTGACCTGTTTGGTCAATATCGCCTGTATCTTTCTTATCTGTTGGCATTGTCAGTTGCAGCGATTGCGCTAATTTACCTGTGGCGTTTTGGTCTGCGTCATGGCTTGCGCTGCATGGTGCCGACGCTATTGTCACTGGGTAGCGGTATTGCGGTATTGGCACTGAGTGGCCATACGCTAAATCTGTTTTCACTGTTGGCGCTGGTGCTGGTTTTGGGGATCGGCATCAACTATACGTTGTTCTTTACCAATCCCCGGGGCACGCCGACCACCTCGATGTTCGCCATTTTTATGGCGGTATTCACCACCCAACTGACGTTCGGCATGCTGGTACTGAGCCACACTCAGGCTATCAGCAGTTTTGGTATCGTATTGAGCAGCGGAATTGCCGTGGCATTTTTATTGGCACCGCTGACGTTAGTATCGAAAAGAAAAAGAGGGAAAGCCTGATGCGCGGCTTACGAATGGTGCTGTTAATGTGGATTGTCGTGCTGGCCGGCTGCGCTGGTTCGCAGGATCCGACGCTGCCGCAGGCGTGGCTAAAACCCGGTACGCAGGTGACCTTACCACCTCCAGCGCTGGCTCAGCCGATTAATCAGCAACAGTTGCTGACCGCCGAAGTCAAAGGGCAACAGCATTCGATGCTGGTGCTGCTCAATGCCGACGGCCAGCGTTTGCAACTGGTGGGCATGTCGCCGCTCGGTATCCGTCTGTTTAACCTGACCTACGATCGTCAGGGGATCCACACCGAACAATTGATCAAGGTGGGGGAACTGCCGCCAGCCGGCCAGGTGCTGGCGGATATCATGTTGAGCTACTGGCCGGAGAAGGACTGGCAACCCTTGCTGCCAGCAGGGTGGCGACTGGAAGACCAGGCGCTGGTCCGTCGCTTGTATGACGAGCATGGGGCGGTGATCAATGAAATCCGTTACCAGCAGATGGACGGAAGGCGAGAGCCGGTGTCGATCGCGCAATCCGCCTTCCATTACCGCATCATCATTCAAACGCTGGGGAACGAATAATGATCTATTTCTCCGCCGTAGGGATGGTGAATGCGCTGGGCAATGATCTGCCCCAGATTGCGCAAAACCTGACGCGCGGTATTTCGCCCGGCATGCAGCAGCAGACGCAGTGGCTGACGGGCGGCGCGCCATCCTGGTTTGGCAACGTACAGGGTGATTTACCCGCGATCCCCGAGTCGCTCAAGCGGCATAATTCTCGCAATAATCGCCTGCTGTTGGCCGCTTTTGCGCAGATCGAGACGCCGGTACGCGAGGCCATTGCCCGTTACGGCGCCGATCGTGTCGCGGTGATTATGGGCACCAGCACTTCCGGCATTCACGAAGGAGAACTGGCGCTGCAACAGTATCAGGCGGGGCAGTGGCCACCGGGTTACCATTATCACCAGCAGGAGCTGGGCGATCCGAGCCAGTTTCTCAGCGCTTTTCTCTCGACCCGCGGTCCGGCCTATACCCTGTCGACGGCATGCTCCTCAAGCGCACGCGCCATCATCAGCGGTAAACGTCTGATTGACGCCGGGTTAGTGGACGCGGCGATTGTAGGCGGGGCAGACAGCCTGTGCCAAATGCCGATTAACGGTTTCCACAGCCTGGAGTCACTGTCCGCGGAGCGTTGCACGCCTTTTGCAACAGGACGCAGCGGGATTAATATCGGCGAGGCGGCGGCGTTAATGCTGTTGACGCGGGAACCTGCGCCGGTGGCGTTGTTGGGCGTTGGCGAGTCTTCGGATGCCTGGCACATGTCGGCACCGCATCCAGCCGGTGAAGGCGCCGAGCGTGCAATGACCATGGCATTGCAGCAGGCCGGTTTGAGTACCGACCAAGTTGGTTATATTAATTTGCACGGCACGGCCACGCGGCTTAACGATCAGGTTGAAGCCCTGGTGGTGAATCGCCTGTTTGGCGAACAAACGCCGTGCAGTTCGACCAAGCATCTTACCGGCCATACGCTGGGGGCGGCTGGAGCGGTGGAGGCAGCGCTGAGCTGGCTGTTGTTGACCCAGTCATTGCCGCTGCCGCAGCAAGATTTCAGTGCAGTTTCCCGCGATGCCGAACTGGCGCCGATCGGTCTGGTGTGTGAGCCCCAGACGTTGGGAGCGCGCGCTATCCTCTCCAATTCATTTGCCTTCGGCGGCAACAATGCCTGCCTGTTATTGGGAGATGCTCCATGAATGCTTACCGGACGGCAGAATATTACTTACCTCATGCCTCACCGATGGTGCTGCTGGAACGGGTGCTGGAAGTGGGTGAAGAGCATGCACGCTGCGCGGTCAACGTCAGTGCGAATAGCGTGCTGGCGCCGTTTCTCGACGAGCAGGGGGCACTTCCTGGTTGGTACGGCATTGAGCTGATGGCGCAGGCGATTGGGGTTTGGAGTGGCTGGCACGGTCGCCAGAGTGCCAAGCCGCCGCAGCTGGGTATGCTGCTCGGCGGGCGGGCCATTCACTGCGAATTGTCCGCTTTTCCTGCCGGCAGCGAGCTGGTGGTTAGCGTGCAGCAGTTGTTGAAAGACGAGAAATTAGCCAGTTTTGAGTGTGAAATCAGTATCGATAATGTGCCGATCGCACAGGGCAGGCTGAACACCTATCAACCTGATCAACAAGAAATTATTCAATTGACGACCTTAAGGGGAGACGCATGATGCGTTCCGTTTTAGTCACCGGCGCCAGTAAAGGGATCGGTCAGGCCATAGCCTGCCGCCTGGCTGCGGATGGCTTTTTGATTGTAGTTCACTACCACAGCGATAAGATCGGGGCAGAACACACCTTGCAGCAAATTGTCAGTGCCGGCGGGCAAGGGCGATTGATGCAGTTTGATATCAGCAACCGCATTCAGTGCCGTGAGGTGTTGGAGCAGGATATTGAAACCCACGGCGCCTACTACGGCGTGGTGAATAATGCAGGGATCACCCGCGACGGCGCTTTCCCGGCGTTAAGCGAGGAGGATTGGGATGGGGTGATCCATACCAATCTCGACAGCTTCTACAACGTGCTTCACCCCTGTGTCATGCCAATGATTGGCCTGCGCAAAGGCGGGCGGATCATCGCGCTGTCGTCGGTGTCGGGCGTCATGGGCAACCGTGGACAGGTAAACTACAGTGCGGCCAAGGCAGGCGTGATCGGTGCCTGTAAGGCGTTGGCTATCGAACTGGCGAAACGTAAAATTACCGTTAACTGCATCGCCCCGGGTTTGATCGACACTGGTATGATCGACATCGAGCCGGCGGCGCTGGATGAAGCGATGCGGGCAATCCCGCTTAAGCGTATGGGTTCGGCGGAAGAGGTGGCGGGGTTGGCCAGCTACCTGATGTCGGATATCGCCGGCTATGTAACGCGGCAGGTCATTTCCATTAATGGAGGAATGGTATGACGCAACGAGTGGTCGTCACCGGCATGGCGGGCGTTACGGCGTTCGGCAATAGCTGGGCAGAGGTGTCCAGCCGGTTGAAGCAGGGCAAGAATGCGGTGCGTTACATGACGCAATGGGAAGAATATCAGGGGTTGAACACCCACCTCGGTGCCCCGATCGAGAATTTCATACTGCCGGATCACTATACGCGCAAGCGTATTCGCTCCATGGGCCGTGTTTCGCTGTTGGCGACCCGAGCGACGGAACTGGCGCTCGAACAGGCCGGGTTGCTGGGCGAGAAGGTGCTGACTAACGGTGAGACCGGTATCGCCTACGGTTCTTCGACCGGCAGCACCAAGCCGGTCAGTGAATTCGCCACCATGCTCACCGAGAAACACACCGGCAATATTACCGGCACCACCTATGTGCAGATGATGCCTCATACCGCGGCGGTAAACACTGGCCTGTTCTTCGGCCTGCGAGGCCGGGTGATCCCGACATCCAGTGCCTGTACCTCCGGCAGTCAGGCGATTGGTTATGCCTATGAGAGCATCCGCCACGGTTATCAGACGGTGATGGTGGCCGGCGGGGCCGAAGAGCTGTGCCCTTCGGAAGCGGCGGTGTTCGATACGCTGTTTGCAACCAGCCAGCAGAACGATCGCCCCGAGTTTTCGCCACGGCCCTTTGACCGTCAGCGAGATGGGTTAGTGATTGGCGAAGGGGCAGGTACGCTGATCCTGGAGTCGCTGGAACATGCACAGGCGCGTGGTGCGACCATTTACGGCGAGGTTATCAGCTTTGCCACCAACTGTGATGCGGCACATATCACTCAACCGCAGCAGGAAACCATGCAGATTTGCATGCAGCAGGCGCTGAAGGCTTCCGGGTTGGCAATCGGTGATATTGGCTATATCAGTGCCCACGGCACGGCGACCGATCGTGGCGATATCGCGGAAAGTCAGGCAACGGCGGCGATTTTCGGCAATCGAACGCCGATCTCCTCGCTGAAAAGTTATTTTGGCCATACGTTGGGCGCCTGTGGTGCGTTGGAAGCCTGGATGACGTTGGAGATGATGCGCGAAGGCAGCTTCGCCCCTACCATCAACCTCAGCGAACCGGACAGCGCCTGTGGCGACCTGGACTACATCATGGGCGGCTATCGTCAGATTGATACCGAGTTTGTGCAGTCGAATAACTTCGCTTTCGGTGGCATCAATACTTCACTGATCCTGCGCCGCTGGGCGTAATCTTGCACTGCCGGAGGTTTTCCTCCGGCAATTGTTGCTATCTAATCAAAAGTCTTATGCACAATAGGGCGTTTTTGATCAACAAAACAGTTGCCATAATCCTCCCATATCGCTTCAACATCCTAATGAGAGAATAAAATTATGAGCATCCCTGCATTTGGTTTAGGCACCTTCCGTCTCCAGGATCAGGTGGTGATCGACTCGGTCACTACGGCACTCGAGCTGGGATACCGCGCGATCGATACGGCGCAAATCTATGAAAACGAAGCGGCGGTGGGGCAGGCGATTGCCGCCAGCGGCGTACCGCGTGAAGAGCTGTTTATCACCACCAAGATCTGGATCGCCAATTTGGCGAAAGGCAAGCTGATCCCGAGCCTGCAAGAGAGCCTGAGCAAGTTGCAAACCGGCTATGTTGATCTGACCCTGATTCACTGGCCTTCGCCGAACGACGAAGTTCCTGTTGCCGAGTTTATGGCCGAACTGGCGGAGGCGAAAAAATTAGGCCTGACGCGCCAAATTGGCGTTTCCAACTTCACTCTGGATCTGATGCAGCAAGCGATTGACGCCGTTGGGGCAGAGCAGATCGCCACAAACCAGATTGAGCTCTCGCCCTACCTGCAAAACCGCAAAGTGGTGGAGTTTGCCCAGCAGCACGGCATTGCCATCACTTCCTACATGACGCTGGCCTATGGTCAGGCGCTGAAGGATGAGACCATCAAGGCGATTGCGGCACGCCGCAATGCTACTCCGGCACAGGTTATTCTGGCCTGGGCGCTGCAGCTGGGTTACGCGGTGATCCCATCATCGACCAAACGTGAAAACCTGGCGAGCAACCTGTTGGCGCAGCAGTTGACGTTAAGCAGTGAGGAAATGGCAGAAATTGCCAAGCTGGAAAGCAATGGCCGTTTGGTCAGCCCGGAAGGTCTGGCACCGAACTGGGATTAATTTTCCGTATCTTTGCATCAGAGAGGCGCCCAGACGGGCGCCTTTTTTATTGTCCCAGATGTTTGCTGAGAAAGTCGATAAAGCTGCGCAGGCGGTTGCTGACGGCACTGTCGCTGTAATACACCGCATTGATTGGCATGGCGACCGGCAGCGTCTCCTCCACCAAAACAGGCACCAGATCGCCGCGCTCGATGTCTGCGCTAATCATAAAATCGGACAGGCAGGCAATGCCGTTGCCATGCAGGCACAGGTGACGCTGGGTTTCACCACTGTTGGTGGTCAGGCCTGGGGTGATTTCCAACTGCCGACCGTCGGCGCAGGCCAGTGGCCAGCGATTCAAACTGGGCAGATCGTTAAAACCGATGCAGCAGTGTTGCGCTAAGTCTTCCACCTTTTGTGGCATGCCATATTGTGCCAAATAGGCAGGGGAGGCCAGCACGCGTCGATAGCTGGTCATCAGTTTGCGTGCCTTCAGGCTGGAGTCGGTCAACTCACCGACGCGGATGGCAATATCCACCTTACGCTCAATCAGGTTAATAAAGTTCTCTGACGACACCAGTGACAGCGACATTTCCGGATACAGGCCCCTAAATTCCGCCACTAGCGGCGTTAATACGTGCAGCACGACTGGCGTGGCAGCATCGACGCGCAACAGCCCCTGTGGACGCTGACGGCTTTCCATCAGCGCATTCTCCGCCGCGGCCATATCACTCAGTACCTTCTGCACCTGGCGGAAATAGTTTTCCCCTTCCTGCGTCAGGCTGATCTGACGCGTCGTGCGGTTGAGCAGCGTGACTCCGAGCTTGGTTTCCAGTTTTTTGACGGTGCGGCTAACTACCGAATTGGCCTGATCCAGTCGTTCGGCCGCGCGGCTGAAACTGCCGCTTTCCACCACGGTCACGAAAGTAATCAATTCATCGGAATTCGCTTTCACTGTTGCTCCATTGGCAAAATTCATTTGATATTTTGAGCATTTTTATCATTTAAGCACAGGCCGATAATAGTCGCCATCAACCTGAACGCTATTTGGAGTAAAAAAGATGCCTCTCGCATTACTTGCATTGACCATCAGCGCCTTTGCTATTGGTACTACCGAGTTTGTGATCGTTGGGCTAATCCCGACTATCGCGGAACAACTGGGGGTGACAGTACCGTCCGCCGGGCTGCTGGTTACCATTTATGCTATCGGCGTGGCGATTGGCGCGCCGGTACTGACGGCTTTAACCGGCCGCGTACCGCGCAAGCTGCTGCTGATCAGCCTGATGGTGCTGTTTACCCTCGGCAACCTGCTGGCCTGGCAGTCGCCGAGCTACGAGTCGTTGGTCGTGGCCCGCTTGTTGACCGGCTTGGCCCACGGGGTATTCTTCTCCATCGGCTCTACTATCGCTACCAGCTTGGTTGCGAAAGAGAAAGCCGCCTCGGCGATCGCCATTATGTTCGGCGGCTTGACCGTGGCGTTGGTGACAGGGGTACCCTTGGGGACCTTTATCGGCCAGCATTTTGGCTGGCGTGAAACCTTCCTGGCGGTATCGCTTATTGGCGTGATTGCCACGGTGGCCAGCGTCATCCTGGTACCCAACAACATTAAAAATCAGGCCAGCGCCAGCATTGGCGAGCAGTTTAAAGTGCTGACTCATCCACGCCTGCTGCTGATTTACGCCATCACCGCGCTGGGTTACGGTGGCGTATTCACCACCTTCACCTTCCTGGCGCCAATGATGCAGGAACTGGCGGGGTTCTCCGCCCCCGCGGTCAGTTGGATCCTGCTGGCCTACGGCATTGCGGTAGCGATTGGCAACATTTGGGGCGGAAAATTGGCTGACCGCCATGGTGCCGTCCGTGCCCTCAGCTTTATCTTTGCCGCGCTGGCCGTTTTGCTGCTGGTGTTCCAGTTCACCGCCAGCCATAGCATCGCAGCGCTGATGACGGTGGTGGTGATGGGCGTATTCGCCTTCGGTAACGTACCGGGGCTGCAGGTTTACGTGGTGCAGAAAGCCGAACAGTACACGCCGAATGCGGTAGATGTCGCTTCCGGGCTGAACATCGCAGCTTTCAACGTGGGTATTGCTCTGGGCTCGGTCATCGGCGGTCAGACCGTATCCACGCTGGGCCTGGCGCAAACGCCGTGGATTGGTGCGCTGATCGTGCTGGTGGCTCTGCTGCTGGTGGGGGTTAGCGGGCGTCTGGATAAGAAGTACCGGCAGCAATTGGCTTGATAGCAGCACCTTCCCCTTATCTGGCCCGCAAAATGCGGGCCTTTTCGCATTTATCATCGATCACCGCTAACCTTTACACACATATACTGTCAGAAGATTGAAATCCCTACCTCACGCCCCTATAACTGGAAAGGATATACCCCGTAAAAGCCATGCCGTCAGGTGAGGGCAGGCGTATAATCGATTCAATGTTGGCGGGAATGTCACCGCCAGTTTCATCCTAATGGGAAATAGGCGAATAGCGTGCCGAAACGAACTTATGCAATGAGGTATGTTGCAGGTCAGCCAGTTGAGCGAATTTTCCCTGGCGCCATCAATCAACCGCTGCCGCCCGGGGCTGCATTGCCTACGTCCGGCGCGTTGCGAGTGATGGTGTGGAACATCTTTAAACAGCAACGGGCAGACTGGCTCTCGGTGTTGAAAAGCTATGGCAAGGATGCGCAACTGGTCCTGCTGCAGGAGGCGCAAACCACGCCTGAACTGGTGAGCTTTGCCACGTCAAACTATCTGGCTGCCGATCAGGTGCCGGCTTTTGTATTGCCGCAACACCCTTCGGGCGTGATGACTTTGGCGGCAGCGCATCCGGTGTATTGCTGCCCATTACGCGAACGCGAACCACTGCTGCGGCTGGCCAAATCGGCGTTAATCACCGTCTACCCGTTGTTTAACGGACAGCTTTTGATGGTCGTAAATATTCATGCGGTGAACTTCAGCCTGGGCGTGGACGTCTACAGTAAGCAACTGGGGCCGATTGGCGAGCAGATTGCCAACCACCACGGGCCGGTGATTATGGCCGGGGATTTTAATGCCTGGAGCCGCAAACGAATCAATGCGCTGTATCAGTTCGCCAGCGATATGGCACTGCGTGAGGTGAACTTCACGGACGATCATCGTCGTAAGGCGTTTGGCCGCCCGCTGGACTTTGTGTTTTATCGCAATATGGGCGTGGCGGAGGCTTCGGTGCTGGTGACCAGCGCGTCAGACCATAATCCGCTGTTGGTGGAGTTTCATCCCGAGGCTGACAAACCACACTGGTGATTATCGTCCGTATTCAGACAATAAAAAAGCACCCCGCAGGGTGCTTTTTTTGTGCCGAAAATTTAGGTATCCGGCGACGACTTATCACTGACAAACAGGGTCAATTTCAGACCCGGTTGCAGATTGTTAGCCTTGGCTAGCGTTGAGTTCCAACGCATCACGTCGTTAATATCGACGCCGTGACGACGTGCAATACTGGCCAGCGAATCACCTTTGCGAACCTGATAGGTGATACTGCTGTTACTGCCGGTGTTGCTGGCCACTTGCAGGGTTTGCCCAACTTTTAAGGTGCTCTTGGCACGTAAGTTGTTCCAACTCTGCAAATCGCTGGACTTAATATTCAACCGCTTGGCAATGCCCGATACCGTGTCGCCAGAGCGAACCTTATACGAGCTACCGCCTGTCAAACCGCTGTTCTTCGCCAACTGAGTGGTTGGCTGAGTCACTGCGATCTGGCCATCGGCCAACGAGTCTTTCAGCTGATCGGCATGACCTTTGGGAACCATAATGTAATGGGGCCCGTTGGGTGCCGTAACGCCTTTTTTGTAGCCTGGGTTATAAGCTTTCATCTTGGTGATTGAAAGCCCAGCCATCTCAGCCGCCTGAGTTAACTGTATTTGCTGCCCAACATCGATACGCGCCAGTGCACGGGTATTATCAGTCTTCGGAAGATTGATACCGTACTTCTTGCTGTTTTTAATGATGTCGCTCAGCGCCAGCATTTTCGGAACATAAATTGACGTTTCACGCGGAAGCGACAATGCCCAGAAATTGGTTGGCTTACCCTGGCGTTTATTCGCCTTAACCGCTTGCATGACACGGCCTTCACCACTGTTATAAGCGGCAACGGTCAGTAACCAGTCACCGTTAAACATGCGGTTCAAATACTGCATCATATCAAGCGCAGCAGTCGTCGAGGCGACGACATCGCGTCGCCCGTCATACCACTGGTTGTTTTTCAAACCATAATTGCGACCCGTTTGCGGCACGATTTGCCATAGCCCTGCGGCGTTGGCACTTGACGTGGCGTGTGGGTCAAAAGCGCTCTCCACTATGGGTAGCAGTACCAGTTCCATCGGCATATTGCGTTTCTTAATCTGCCCGACTATCCAGTACATGTACGGCTCTGCCCGTAATGTTACATCGTGGAGATAGCTCTTACTTTTTAGGTACTTTCTTTTTTGATCACGGATCCGGGAATTTTCCGGAACCTCCATCTTCAGCTCGTCGCTAATGAAGTTCCACAGGTTCTGTTGCGCGGCACCACTATTGTTATCTAGCCACCGCGCCGAGCTCGCTCGACCATTCGCTGTGTACTCTCCTGCTTCACTCTCTTGACCTGCCGAAGACAAACTCTGTGCATGCTGTTCTGGGGCCGGTGCGTCCTGCCTGGACGACTGGCACCCCACTAGCAAGACTGAGGCGAGAAATATCGCTTTAGCCTTCATGTGTGTGTCAATGTAGTTGCTTAAAAGACGAGCAATCATACTTTGCTTCGTCAAATAACACAACTAAAAGCTCAGAAGTTGTCTTTTCGCAGGCGTAATTCGGAAAAAACCGAATGAAGGTGCTGTGGTGGCGAGTGAAAGCCTAATTTTCTTTGTAAATCAGTGTCATGACAGCGTAAAAATAGGTTAATTTTACGCTCTAATTGTAGCTGAGTAGGGACACTAGGCAGGCCTTTTGCCCGTAACGCTTCAACTTGTTGCTGATATGTTTCAATTCCTCGATCTTCCGGCAAAATAGCCCGCGCAAACTTAAGATTTGAAAGTGTATATTCATGCGCGCAACAAATTAAGGTGTTATCGGGAAGTTGCGCGAGTTGTTGAAATGAGTCGTACATTTGTTCTGCGGTCCCTTCAAACAGCCTGCCGCAGCCGGCAGAAAAAATAGTGTCTCCGCAGAAAAGATAAGGGGCGCTATAGAATGCAATATGGCCCAAGGTATGTCCGGGAACCGCGATTACGGCGAATTTTCGGCCATCGATCTCGAGGGTTTCTCCGTCATGAACGATGTGGTTAGCGCCTTTGTCGGCAGTTTCCTGTGGCCCATAGACCTTCAGCCCAGGATAGCGTGCCACAATTTGCGCTACGCCACCGACGTGATCGTGATGATGGTGGGTCAACAGAATCGCGTCAGGCGTCAAATTCAGGCGTTCCAGCGTATCAAGCACCGGCTGTGCCTCACCGGGATCGACAATGATGCCGTGCCCCTGCTGGTTATCTAACAACCAAATGTAATTGTCCTGGAAGGCGGGAATACTGATAAGATTCATCTTGGACCTCTCGTTGGCAACGGCTTGAAAGAAGATAATAAATCATGAAACCAGCCCATACTCTACAAAAGCTCGCCAGCCCACAGTCTTGGGGCGAGTTGCCGTGGGGGGAATACTATCGTGAGGCGCTAGAGCGGCAGTTGCAACCCTGGTGGCCGAAGCTGTTTGGTTTCCACCTGCTTAAAATCGGTAATCTCAGCGCCAGTCTGGCAACGGATAAATGCGCCATTTCCCACCAGGTCAACGTCAGCCTGGAAGGCGATAACCTGCAGGTGGTCGCAGATGCTTACCAATTGCCCTTCGCCGCCAAGTCGGTAGATGCCTGTTTGCTGGCACACACGCTATCCTATGCTGACGATCCGCACCGCATGCTGCGTGAAGTCGATCGCGTGTTGATCGACGACGGCTGGCTGGTGATCAGCAGCTTCAACCCGTTCAGTCTGTTGGGGTTGGGGAAACTGGTGCCAGGGTTACGTCGCCGCCAGCCTTACGTGAGCCGGATGTTTACTCAAATGCGCCTGCTGGACTGGCTGAGCCTGTTGAATTATGAGGTGTTGCATCAGTCGCGTTTTCACGTGCTGCCGTGGCAGCGTAAGGGCGGGAAGTTTTTGTGCACCCATTTACCGGCGCTGGGGTGTATGAGCGTGATTGTGGCGCGTAAGCGCACTTTGCCGTTGACGCCAACGCCGATGAAGTTCGGAGCGCGAAAGCCTTCTCTCAGCCGCGCCGTCGGCGCGACCAAGAGTTATCGCAAGCAGCCTTAGTTTTCCGGTTTGTAACCCACGTCTTCCTGCGTTGGATTGCCGGCCGCCTCGCGTGCCAGTACGTCGCAGCGTTCGTTTTCCGGATGGCCGGCGTGGCCCTTGACCCATTCCCATTTGACGGTGTGGCGCTGAATGGCCAGGTCCAGACGCTGCCAAAGATCGACATTCTTGACCGGCTTTTTGTCGGCAGTCTTCCAGCCACGCTTTTTCCAGTTATGGATCCAACTGGTAATGCCCTGGCGCACATATTGGCTGTCGGTGCTGAGGATCACTTCGCAAGGCGTGGTCAGCGCTTCCAATGCGACAATCGCCGCCATCATCTCCATGCGATTGTTGGTGGTCAGGCGGAAGCCCGCGCTAAAAGTTTTTTCCGTCTGCTTATAGCGCAGTATGGCGCCGTAACCACCGGGACCCGGGTTGCCAAGGCAGGAGCCGTCGGTGAAAATTTCTACCTGTTTAAGCATCTCTGGTAGACTCTTCCTATCAGTTTTATAAAAGCCAAGTCTGACATAAACGAACGCTGTGAGCACTGCAATATGATCACTACAACCACCAGACAGATTGTCCTCGATACCGAAACCACCGGTATGAACAAGCTCGGGGTGCATTACGAAGGCCATCGCATCATTGAAATTGGTGCGGTCGAGGTCATTAACCGTCGCCCGACCGGTCGCCACTACCACGTCTACATCAAGCCGGATCGGCTGGTGGATCCGGAGGCCTATGGGGTTCACGGCATCAGCGACGAGTTCCTGGCGGATAAACCGACGTTCGACCAAATTGCCGATGAGTTTATCGACTTTATCCGCGGCGGTGAGTTAGTTATCCATAACGCGGCGTTCGACATCGGCTTTATGGATCACGAATTCCGCATGCTGCAGCAGGGCATTCCGAAGACCGATACCTTCTGCACCATCACCGACAGCCTGTTAATGGCGCGTCGCCTGTTCCCGGGCAAGCGCAACAACCTCGATGCCCTGTGCAGTCGTTATGAGATAGACAACAGCAAGCGTACGCTGCACGGCGCATTGCTCGATGCCGAGATCCTGGCGGAAGTCTATCTGGCGATGACCGGTGGTCAGACGTCAATGGCCTTCCAGATGGAAGGGGATACACAAAACAACAATTCGACGCAGGACATTCAGCGCATTGTGCGCCCGGCAACGGCAATGAAAGTAGTCTACGCCAGCGATGAAGAAGTGATGGCCCATGAGGCGCGTCTGGATTTGGTGGCGAAAAAGGGCGGCAGTTGCCTGTGGCGTACGGAAGTGGAATAACGGTATTTTCGCCGTAAATAAACCGGGCGTTATCACCTTTGGGTTCCGTTAGCTGAAAAACTGTGCAAACGGTTCATTTGGTAAGAAAAAGGCATTGACGACATAGTGGCTCAACCGTAATATGCGCCTCGTTCCTCTCGCAAGAGAAGAACGGCGCGGAGCGGTAGTTCAGTTGGTTAGAATACCTGCCTGTCACGCAGGGGGTCGCGGGTTCGAGCCCCGTCCGTTCCGCCAACATTTAGAAGCCCTGAGTTAGCAATAACTCAGGGCTTCGTTGTTTTTAATCTTTGCTCAATTGCGTTTTGGCGAAGGTCACCGCCTGATTGGCTGCCCACTCCCGGCGAGCAATGATGCGATAACAGCCCCCACCCAACGCTGCCCCGATAAACCAACTGAAGTTAGCCACCTGATGCAAACTCGGCGTGAAGCTGATCGCCAACCCGATAATCACTGAGGGTACCAGTGCCCAAATCGCATTCGGATTGAAGCCGTTTTTATACCAGTAACGGCCGCCTGGCGTGGCATTGTACAGGTCGTCGACGTGCAGTTCACCGCGTTTGATAATGTAGAAATCCACCAACAGAATGCCGAACAACGGGCCGATAAAGGCCGCTAATACGTCCAGCGTGTAGTGAATCAGCTCGGGTGACTGGAACAGGTTCCAGGGGGTCAACAGGAACGAGCCGACGGCGGCAATCATTCCGCCGGTACGGAAGCTGATCTTCTGCGGCGAACAGTTGGAAAAATCAAAGGCCGGCGAGACAAAGTTGGCCACGATATTGATGCCGATGGTGGCGACGATCATCGTCAGCAACCCAAGGGCCACGGCGATATCGCTGTCGAGGCGGGTGACGGTTTCGATCGGATCGGTGATCAGTTGCCCGAACAATGGCAGGGTGCCGGAAACGATCACCACGGTGACCAACGAAAACAGCAGATAGTTGAAGGGTAAACCCCAGCGATTGCCGCGCTGTACCTCAGCAAAACTTTTTCCGTAGCGGGTAAAGTCGCCGAAGTTAAGCAGCGGGCCGGAGAAATAAGAGACCACCAGCGCGGTGGCGGTCAGCATCAGCCAGCCTTGCTCACCGGCACTCAGGTTTTTGCTCGCCAGAGTAAGGGAGAGATTAGAGAAACCGACTCGGTATACAATCCAGCCTGCCAGTGCGAACATCACCACGTAAACCGCCGGCCCGGCGATGTCGATAAAACGCTTAATTGCCTGCATACCGTGCCAAAACACCATCGCCTGCAGCAGCCACATGGTGATGTAACAAACCCAGCCAAGCTGCGACAGCCCAAGAAAATGCGGCTGGGTCATCGGTTCCAGCGACGGGAAGAATTTCAGCAGTGTGAGCATCAGCGCGTTGGAGGCCAGATAGGTTTGGATACCATACCAGGCGAAGGCGATCATGCCGCGGATCACCGCCGGGATATTGGCGCCGAACACGCCAAACGCCTGGCGGCTTAATACGGCGTAGGGCACGCCGCCGAGCTGGCTGGGCTTGGCCACCAGGTTAGCGCAAAACTGCACGATGCAAATCCCCACCAGCAGGCAAATCAGGACCTGCCAGCTCGACAGGCCGAGGGCGAAGAAGCTGGCGGCCACCACATAGCCGCCCATGCTGTGTACATCGGACATCCAGAAAGAAAAAATGTTGTACCAGCTCCAGTTCTGGTCACGCGTTGGTGCCAGATCGTCGTTGCACAGCTTGGGACTGTAGTTTTCATTAGGGTTTGGCATAAATCGTGCTCCTCTCAAGAACGTCACCCGGATGTTGTTATCTGTTTTTTGGCAAAGGTTGCTGAGAGGGCTTTTGCAGGATCCAGGCCAGACTTTTCTTTTTTGTATACAAAAGATCTTCATCTTGTATACGATTTGACTATTCAAGGGGACGGGGAGCAGAAAAATGGTCGGCACGACGATCGGTACCAACGCCGCGTGGCATGGGCAACAGGCCACTTATTTCATTGAAGATAAAGACGATCATATTTACAACTCGTTGGTGAAAGCCATTGTCGAACATCGGTTGCTGCCCGGCAGCAAATTGCCGGAAGAAGCCTTGGCCGAGACCTTCGGCGTAAGCCGAACCGGGATCCGTCGGGTGCTGCAGCGCCTTGCTGCAGTGCAATTGGTGACCCAACTGCCCAAACGTGGTGCACAGGTCGCTACGCCCGGGCAGGACGAGGCAACCCAGGTATTCCAGACGCGCAAGATGCTGGAATGCACCAACCTGCCGCAGGTGCTTGCCCACTGCGACGAAAAGCATCTGCTGGCGATGGAGGAGATCGTGGCGCAGGAACAGCAGGCGCACCGCGATCAGGACGGCGCTGCGGCGATCCGCCTGTCCGCCGCGTTTCACGTTCAACTGCAGGCTATCGCCGGTAATCAGGTGCTGACCGAAATGGTGTCGCAGCTCACTTTGCGATCGTCGCTGGCGATTGCCGTTTATGGTTCACCCTGGCAGCAGGGATGTCGCTGCCACGATCACAGCGATTTGCTGGCGTTGTTGAGGGGGAAAGACAGCGCGGCGCTGGCAGATCATATGGTCCGCCATTTTGACGATATTGTGGCGAATTTACGGTTTAACCATGGCGCGAGTGAAGCGCCGGATTTCGCCCATATTTTTGCCGACGCCGATCCGCGGGAGACGCTATGACAACTCGCTGCATTATTCAGGTCATTAATCCGAACACCAGCCAGGCAATGACCGAAACCATCGCCGCTGCGGCGCGTGCGGTGGCTGCGCCGGGCACCGAAATCCTGGCGGTCTGCCCGCAGGAAGGGGCGCCATCGATAGAGGGACATTTTGACGAAGCCATTGCTGCCATTGGTGTTTTGCAGCAGGTGAAAGCCGGCCGAGAAGCCGGCGTGAGCGGTCATGTCATTGCTTGCTTTGGCGATCCGGGTTTGCTGGCCGCGCGTGAGCTGGCCGACAAGCCGGTGGTCGGCATCGCCGAGGCGGCAATGCACATGGCGACGCTGGTGGCGACGCGTTTTTCCATTGTTACCACGCTGCCGCGCACGTTGGTCATTGCAAGGCATTTACTGCATCAATACGGTTTTGAGCGGCACTGTGCGGCGCTGCATGCGATTGATCTGCCGGTGTTGGCGCTGGAGGACGGCAGCGGTCGGGCTCAGCAAAAAGTGCGTGAGCAGTGCATCCAGGCTAAACAACGGGATGGCAGCGGGGCGATTGTGCTTGGCTGCGGCGGCATGGCCGATTTGGCGCGCGAACTGACGTTGGAATTGGGGATCCCGGTAATCGACGGCGTCAGCGCTGCGGTAAAAATGATCGAGTCGCTAAGCGCGCTCGGTCTGAGCACCAGCAAGCACGGCGATCTGGATTTTCCGCGGGCAAAACCTTTGTCTGGCATGTTCAGTCATTTTAACGGGTGATCGGTAAGGGGAAACAACGATGAGTGATTTCGCGTTCAATAAAGATTATCCCCGTGATTTGATCGGCTACGCCGGTCGTCCGCCGCATGCTCGTTGGCCTGGTCAGGCGCGCATCGCGGTGCAGTTTGTCCTCAATTATGAGGAAGGGGCTGAAAACAACGTGCTGCATGGCGACGCCGGCTCCGAACAGTTTCTTTCCGATATCATCGGCGCGGCCAGCTATCCAGAACGGCATATGTCGATGGATTCCCTTTACGAATATGGTTCACGCGCCGGGTTCTGGCGCATCCACGATGAGTTTCAGCGTCGCGGCCTGCCCTTGACGGTGTTTGGCGTGGCGATGGCGCTGGCGCGTAACCCGCAGGTGGTCGAAGCGATTAAAAATGCCGGTTACGATGTGGTCAGCCACGGCTGGCGCTGGATCCACTATCAGCAGATGGACGAAGTGACCGAACGGCAGCACATGCAGCAGGCGATGACGGTATTGCGGGATCTGTTCGGCCAGGCACCGCTCGGTTGGTATACCGGGCGGGACAGTCCCAATACCCGTCGTTTGGTGGTAGAGCACGGTGGCTTGCAATACGACAGCGACTGTTACGGAGACGATTTACCGTTCTGGACCGAGGTGCAGTGCGCCAATGGTGAAACAAAGCCGCACCTGATCGTACCCTATACCCTCGAGGCCAACGATATGCGCTTTGCCTCGCCACAGGGGTTTAACACCGGCGAGCAGTTCTTTACCTATCTGAAAGACAGCTTTGACGTGCTGTATGCCGAAGGCGAGGAGTCGCCGAAGATGCTGTCGATCGGCATGCACTGCCGTTTATTGGGCCGTCCGGGCAAGTTTCGCGCGCTGCAGCGATTCCTGGACTATATCGGGCAATACGATCGGGTTTGGGTATGTCGACGCCAGGATATTGCGGACCACTGGCTGGCACAGCATCCTTTTAAGAAGTAAAAAAGGGCCGATGTGGCCCTTTTCGTTATGTTTGAGCGCAGGATTCACTCCTGCATGGATCAGAACAGTACGGAGTAGTTCAGACCAAAGGTACGGCCGCGGCCTTTATAGCTGTAAAGCTCGGGCGAGCCGTAGGTCGGGCTATAGAGAATGGGTGCGCGCTGGCCCCAAACGGTGGTGTATTCCTTATCCAGCAGGTTTTCCACGCTGAAGCTGAGTTTACCCACCGGCAACGCGTAGCTGCCGAGGAAATCGATGGTGTTGTAGCCATCAATTTTACGCCCCTGGGTAGAGCCGGCCTTGGTGTAATCGCCGTCATCCGATACGTCGAAAGTCTGCTGTGACTGCAGGCGCAGGTTCCAGTCGCCCGGCGCCCAGCCGACATAGGCAGTCACTTTGGATGGGCTGGCGGTATCCACTACCAGCTTTTTCCATTCGCCGTTGACCTTGGTCTCGGAGCGGATGAAGTTAAAGTTGGTGCCCGCACTCCAGTCGCTGTCTTCGAAGAAGTAATCGACCGCACCTTCCATCCCGTAAATACGGCGTTTGTCCGAATTGACGTTAATGGTCATGTCGGTTTTGTTGATCGAAATACTCTTATCTGACAGGGAGTAGTAGCCGGCAATCTGCGTGCGCAGGTTATCGCCGGTGTAACGCCAGCCAAGTTCGTAGGAGTTAACCTTAATGCCTTCCAGCTTGGAGTCGCCAACGTTGACGCTTTTGTTCAACTGGTAGTGGCCGTTGTTCAGCGCATAGGTACCGTTGCCGTAATATTTGCCCGGATCCGGGATCTCGTAACCCTGCGAGAAGTTGATCCAGGTCTGCTGGCGTTCGGTCAGGTGTGCCAACAGGCCGGCGTTGAACAGGGCGTTGTTGTAGTTCGTTTTCCCGCCTGGGATAGCATCAGCCGAGGTGGCGGCGCCGGTAGCGATAGCCTGCTGCTGGTTGTAGCCGACGAAGTCATCAATCTTGTTTTCGGTGTACTGGTAGCGCACGCCCCCGCTCAGGGTAAAGATAGGGTTGATGTCGTAGCTGGCCTGCAGGAAGGACGCCAGGTTGGTGGTGCTGTAGCCCGGGTAGCGGCCGGTGTTATAGGCGTTTTGCAGGTCCATACCGCCAGACTGCTGTGCTTTCGCCAGATCGAAGAACTGCTGGTTGGAGTTGAACGTCTCATGCTCGGCGTCGATGCCGTAGGTTAACGTCAGGGCCTCGATCGGCTTACTGTTCAGCGTCAGCTTGCCGCCGTAAAAATCGGTTTTTTGCTGGGAAGCGCCGATGCTGCTGACGTAATAATTCGGGGCTTTGCCTGCCAGCGTCGGGAACGGATAGAAGGTCAGCGACTCATCGCGATAGTAGACCTGCGCCACCAGATCCTGGCCGAGGAAATCGGTGTTGGAGTACTGCAGGTTGATCAGGTGGCGTTCGGTGCCTGGAATACGATCCGAATTGAGATTACCGCTGTTGTACGCCTTGGCGCTGCCGGTCACCGCGGCGAAATTTTCCCCCAGGAACAGGCCGTGGTCGCCATCGGACTGGCTTTTGTAATACTGAGTGGTCAACTGCAACTGCTGGTGGTCATCGATATTGATAGTGCCGGTGCCCATCACGTCGAGGCGATCGGAATATTGCAGGCCGGTCTGAGTATTATCAATCAGGACTTCGTTGCCCTTGCCGTCATACCAGCCACCGTAGCGCTGATAGGAGACCGACAACCGGCCCGAGGCGTTGTCATTGCCGCCGCTGACCGCTGCCGCTACGTTCTCGTCGTGGTCGGTGTGGCCGCCAAAGCCGGTTTTACCGCCGATCTGCAGTTCAACCTGCTGCTCTTTCTGGCCTTTTTTGGTAACGATGTTGATCAAGCCGCCGGTGCTGCCGCCGCCGTACAGCGAGGTAGCACCGGAGATCACTTCAATGTGATCGATATTAAAGGGATCGATCGAATCCAACTGGCGACTGTCGCTGCGCGATGAGTTCAAACGTACGCCGTCGATCATCACCATCATTGAGCGGCCGCGCAGGTTCATGCCGTAGTTGGTACGCCCCTGACCGCTGACGTCCATACCCGGGATCAACTGCGCCAGCATGTCCTTGATCTCTTTGCCGCCCTGGACTTGCTGCTCAATTTCCTGGCTCTCAATCACCCAGGTGGTCTGCGCCATTTCTGCCACTGTACGGTGCGTACGGCTGGCGGAAACCACCATTTGCTCTTCGCTTTTTTGTTCTTCTGCCCAGGCCGTAGGGGCGAGCATCGCCAGCAGGCAAGGGTTTAATACCCAGAGGTGTTTGCGTTTCATCGTTATTTTCCAGAGTGTCCCATATTGGTGTGTAGTTAAAACTCGGTGTAATTGAGCATGACGTGCTCGGCGCGGGACGGAATACCCGGCTGCCGACTACGCCATTGGATCACAGCCGGGGTGGACGTTAAATCGAACTGGTCGCGTCCTAAAGCCCGGTTGAGAATGCGTGCCGAACGCCAGGCCATCAGGCTGAGCTGGGGTTCGGCGATGCCGTGGCTGTGCATGCCGGCATTAACGGCAAACAGGCAGTTTTCCTTGGGGCCTTCCCACTCCAGGCTGAAGTCGGGGGCTACGCGGAACTGGTCATCGGCGGTGGTCAGCAGGCGATCGGCCAGCGGTTCGAGGAACGCTGGGCGATCCTGCTGATAGCCGGTGGCGAAAATCACCACGTCGGTGTCGAAGGTTTCTTTACCCTGATCAAGATGGTGATGGGTAACCAACTGCCAGCCATCGCCTGCGGCCTGGATTGCCGCCAGCGAGCGGCTTGGCAGCAGGTGCGCCCAGGGCTTTTCGCGCAACACTTCAAACTGGTGATACATCGCGCGGTAAATAGCCAGCAGCGAATCGCTGGTGATGCCGTCAGAGGTCATCTTCTGCTCGGTCAGCATGCGCTGCTTGGCACCGTCGTTCAGGCCATAGAAGCTGTCAACGTAGTCCGGCGTGAAGTACTCGTTGGCGAAGGCGGCTTCATCCAGCGCGTTATAGTTATTGCGGCGCGAGATCCAATTCAGTTGCGCAGGCTGCCCCCATTCGGCGCGGAAGATGTTCAGGAACAGGTCTGCACCGCTCTGGCCGCCACCGACGATGGTGACGCGTTTTCCGGCCAGGTTCGGGTTGCGCATCGTCATTTCGCTGGCATGGAAGCAGCGATCGTTTTGCTCGGTAACGCAGTCCGGCAGTTTGATGCGTTTGCCTATGCCCAGGCAGACGTGGCGCGCCCGGTAAGTCGCACGCTGGGTAGTGACGACGAATTGGCGCTGCTGGTCGTCAAAATCGACGCTCTGAATATCCTGACTGAACTCCAGCGACTTCAGCCCGTTGGCGGCCCAGTCGAGGTAGTCGGCGAACTCTTCGCGCGACACCGTACGCAGCTCGGTGGTCAGGAATCGATAAAACTTCTTCCTTTTCACCAGGTAGTTAAGAAAGCTGTAGGGATTGGTTGGCGATACCGCGCTGACCAGATCTTTCAGGAAGCTGGTCTGCATATGGCAATCCGGCACCATCATGCCGGGATGCCAGGAAAAGTGCGGCTTGCGTTCGAGGAATTTACTGTTAAAACCGGCAACTTCACTGCCGAGTGCGGCAATGCTGAGGTTGAACGGGCCGATACCAATGCCGATGAAATCCAGGGGCTGATTCATTGGGCAAACTCCTTGGTGACCAAGTAAAGAGGGTTATCCAGATCCTGTAGATAGTTTGGCAACATGCGGCTGCCGCCATCCTGCTCTGAGTAGGTGAGTTTTACCGGGTTGAGCACCACGCGAATAATTTGTGGTTTGAAAAGATCAAACAACGCAAAGCGTTCCGCCATGTCCGGATGCTGTGCCATATAGCCTTTCAGCACCTGAGCCAGCAGTTGATAGAAGCGGGTTTCACTGACCCCACAGGCCTTCATCAGCGGCGAGATAAAGCGCAGCACGGTGACGAAATGCCCGGTTTGCAAATCATGGATCAAATAGTCGGCGGACAGGCGCACGGTGACGTCTCTCACCACTTTCGGCAGTGATGTCGCTTCGGGGAAGTCCTGATCCACCAGACGCATATCGCCCTGGAAGTCTTTCAACAGCACGCGCTGCGGCACATGATCTTTCATCACCAGCGTGATGTTTTGCCCATGGGCGATCAGCGCTACGCCGTAGCGGCACATCAGGTGGTACATCGGCACCACCACCACCCTGAACATCTGCTGCAGCCAGGTTTCAGCGCTCAGGCCGGAACGGGCGATATAGGCGGCAATCAGCGGCTGGCCGTGGTTGTCGGTTTCCATCAGCGTCGCCATCAAGATGGCCTGTTCGCCTTCCTGCAGGTAGCAAGAGGGGTTTTCACGCCAGATCACCCCCAGCATTTCCTGGTAGCGATAAGGCGCTTTGGCCAAAGAGGCGTAGGTCGGGTGGGTCATATAGCCTGCCGCCGGCTCGCCAAGGATCTCGGCACCGCTGGCGCTCAGCGTATCGTCCTCGGTAAAAATCTGCTGCAGCCAACGGGAAGCGGCCGGCCCGGCGCTGATGTACTTGCCCGGAATGCCGCGATAGCACGAGGTGTTGTAAATGGTCAGCGGTAGCTTGATGTCGAAAGCGGAACGGCGGCTGATGTTGGTCAGCGTGCGCAACGATTGCTGCGCCAGATAGCTGTCGCCAAATTCACCCAGTTCCACCAGATCCCCTTCGGCCAACTGCGGCAGGAAGTGCAAAGCGATCTTTTGCTGCCACTGCCACGGGTGCAGCGGGACCGGGATCCAGTCATGGGTCAGTTTCAGCTCGCGCCAGCGGCGATCGAAGCGTTGGCGTTCGGCACTGTCCATCGCGCTGTTAAGCAGGTTATCCAGTGAATACTCTTCGTCGGCGCACCAGACAAAGCTGCCGCGTTTAGCCGCCACCCAGTGCAGTTGGAACTGCCCCTGGTATTCGGGCGCGTACTGATGCAGCGCGGTCAGGCCCCAGCCACGACGGCCTTTATTGAAGATAAACTTGGGGTGTCCGGCCAACAGGCACTGCAGCGCGTCAGCATCCAGGGCAATCAAATCCTGTGCGCTCATGCCGTGACGGGCGGACAGCAACTGCATATCGCCGCGCAGCGTGGCGTACAAATCCTCCAGATGTTCGGCGACCTGCGCATCGTCCATTTTCAACACCTGAGCCAGTTGGCGCAGCGTTTGGTCAGCGGCTAACGGCGATTGATCGCAGGTCAGCGTTGCCGGGTCGATGTGCAGCCAACCCCAAATGCCGCGTTCGGCGCTGAAGCTATACTGAGCGTCGCCCAGCAGAATGCGCCATTGCTCGCCGTGTTGTTCGGCCTGCAGCGTGCGTTCATACTCCAGCTCTGCGAGGATCTTGGCGATCATCTGACGGTTTACGCGCTGCCAGTCGGCGAAATCTACGGTGTTCATACTGAAGCCCCCCGGAAGAATTCATCACGCTGATTCATGATCAAACGCGAGCGCTTATGCGGGAAATCGAACTCTTTGACTGTGTGGTAGCCGGCTGTCGGCAGGTGACGGAACAGTCGCTGGTTATCCGCGCGCGGTTCGGCGACCACGCGCGTGGTGCGCGGTTCATCCAGATACAGATAATGCGTCAGGCCGCGTAGCCAACTGCGGATGTATTGCGCGCCGCGGCAGTCTTCTTCACCGACCAGCATGTGCAGCCCGCGGTCGAACGGCTGCCAACGGTAGTGGCGACCGATGCGATCTTCCGGAGCCCAATAGACTTCGAAATAGCCGAACGGGCGATCGTCAAAGCACCCCAGCAACGGATAGCAGTAGCTGGAGTCCAACTGACGCTGCAAGTAGGCGGCCTGGGTTTCGAGCGGGCCACTCATTTCCCAGAAGGCATCCACGCGCGGTGAATTCATCCAGCGGGTGAACTGCTCGGCGTCGTGTGCCACTTCCGGCAGGCGGAAGCTCAGGGTTCGCTTGAGCTGCGGATCGTAACGGCGATACACCTCGCCGCTGGGGCGTGCGGGGCGCTGTGGGAACCACAGGCTACGCTCGGCGTCATACTGCATTTTCCCGGACGCGGAGTGGCGTTCGGCACCGAGCCACAGCGGTAACTGATAAAAGGTTTCGCGCGCCAGATAGTCACTGTTGGCTATCGCGAACAGCGCCTGTGCCTGCGGTTCTTCGCACCATTGCGCATAGGGCAAGGTGACACCGCTGAGCTGCGGTGCCGCCACCAGCAACTGGTCCAGCGCCTGCCCCAGCCAGTCCTGCGGCAATGGCCCCGGATAGTGCAACACCGCGCTACCGTCCAGGCCCAGGCTGAGTTGCAGCGCCTTTCCCAGCTGCTCGCAGAAAAAACCGTTGCCGGCATGCGTCAGTTTGGCTTGCGGCATCATTGAGCGGCTCCCTGGCGCAGCGGGTTGACGAAGTCGAAGTAAATCACCGCCGGATCGACGATGGTATTTTCGTTATGGTCATGCAGGTAACAGAAGAAGTTGCCTTTGCAGTTCCAGTGGCTGCTGTCGAGGACGTAGTCCAGACACAGGGTGTTTTTGGCGTTGGCACGCAGACCACTCAGCGCATCGCGCACCCGGGCCATCAGCTGTTCTTCAGTGTCGAAGCCGGCCGCGGCTAACGCCGCAGTGACCGCCAGGCTGGAGTTCACCAGCAGGTAGTAAGGGAAGTAACGCAGTAACTGCTGTTCGCTGAAGCGGTTTTCCGCCTCGGCCTCGCCAATTTCTTCTAACCACGGCCCGGCATCGCGGGTAAAGCCGCTGCCCTGACAGTCGCGATACAGCATGCCGATCGGCAGATCCTGCTGCATTTCCACCAGAATATTTTGTTGGTGGGCCAGCAGCACCAGCCCGTAATTGGCTTCGGTGCTGAACAGCGGCAGTAAGACGTGTTGGCAGTAAGCATCCAGCCAGGTATGAGCGGCCTGTTGCACCGGCAGATTCAGTCGGGCGGCTAAACGCCGCACCGCCGCTGCCAGCAGGCTGTCGCCGCCGTCCGGTGCGGCCTGGGTCAGTGTCACCAGCACATTGGTCTGGCTTTCCGGCTGCTCAAACAGCAGGTTATCGCGCAGTGCCATCAGGCTTTCTTCCTGAATCGTCCCGTCTGCAGAACGCAGCCCGGCCCAGCCGTCTTCCTGCATCACGCGGAAGGTGGGATAACGTGCCTGCAGTTGCTGCCAACGTGGCGTTTGCGCCAAACGGGCCAAACGGATGCCGCGCTTCACTTCTTTTACCGACAGGGTACGCACCGAGTTGGTCAGGCGCACGCTGAGGGAGAATTTAATCATGTCGCGATTGCTGGCGCTGTACAGCGAGCGGGAAGAGCTGGTTGGCAGCCAACGCTCGCCGGCTTCGCCCAGATCGCTGAGCAATCCCTGGGTCACCAGTTCCTGGCACCAGGTCTGCGTCAGCAAATGGTCGGCCTGCCACGGATGCATCGGCAACAGCCAGACGTCATCGGTAAAATGCGCCAGCAGTTGCGGTGCGCTTTCGGCGGCAAAACGCTGCAGGCGCTGCTGCAACGTCAGGTTCAGGCTGTCGCCGCACAGGTGATTTTTATCGACGGCAAACCAGCGCAGCGGGAAACGGGCGCCAAAATCTGGCAGGTAACGGCGCGCCTGCTGTTCGTCGAAAGGTTCATGGGATTTGGGCGCCGGGTGGAAGGCGTGGCCTACCAACAGCCCCTGTTCCGCCTGAGCGAAGTTGAGCGGCTTGTCGCGCAGCGTCGGCCAGTCCAGGCGAACCGCGATTGCCTGTTGGGTATTGTCATGACTCTCCAGTACGCGCTGGCGGAAACGGGTAACGACCTCATCCGGCAGTTCCCCCTTCACCGACGGTTTTTCCAGCAACAGGGTCACCAGTTGCTCCACGCTCAGCGCAACACCAGCGCCGTCGTCTTGCTGATGCAAGCGGGCAGGGAACAGATACTGGTGATGTTGGGTGGGGGAGGTGTGACGTAAAGTGATGCGGATAGCCTGAGAAGGCGAAAGTGGAATATGAAGCTGCGGATACTGTTGGTTGTTGGCCGCCGGAACGATTTGCCAGTCCCGGGTTTCACGCATCAACGAGTTGAGAAAACATTGCGCAGCCACGTCGGTCGTCGCGGTTTCAAACTGGATTGTCATGATCCCATTTCACTATTGAATCAATTGAGAATGATTCTTATATCAATAATATTTATTGTTATCAATCGTCGTATGATACAATTTTTCAATGAATTGAACATAACCTTATAATTTTATTAACGGTAAATTTACGTTTGATGCATATTTCATCTTCCCCTAAATCACCGCCAATAGCGAATACGTCTCCTTCCAACTGGCCGCTGGCGTTGTGCGCCGGGCTGCTGGGTATCGGGCAAAACGGCCTGCTGGTGGCGTTACCGGTGCTGGTCAGCATGACCCAGCTGTCGCTTTCAGTCTGGGCCGGGCTATTGACGCTCGGCTCGATGCTGTTTTTGGTGGGGTCACCCTGGTGGGGCAGGCAGTCTGAAATTCGCGGCTGCAAGTTCGTGGTAACCATGGCGTTAGCAGGGTATTTGTTCAGTTTTGCTTTACTGGCACTGGCGGTTTGGGGGTTGGCGGCTGGCTGGCTTTCATCGACGCTGGGGCTGGGCGGCCTGATTGCGGCACGCATTATCTACGGGCTGACGGTGTCCGGCATGGTGCCAGCGAGCCAGACCTGGGCGCTACAGCGTGCCGGCTATGAACAGCGTATGTCGGCGCTGGCGACCATCAGTTCCGGGCTGAGCTGCGGGCGACTGTTGGGGCCGCTGTGCGCCGCGCTGGCGTTGTCGATTCATCCGATGGCGCCGCTGTGGTTGATGGCGCTTGCGCCATTGATCGCCCTATTGATAGTGTGCCGCCAGCATAACGATCCACCGCTGCCGCCGGTTGCCCATCAGCAAAACCGACTTCGCCTCAATATGGTGCCTTACCTGCTGTGCGCACTGTTGCTGGCCGCGTCGGTCAGCTTGATGCAATTGGGACTGGCACCGCATTTGACCGGTTTATTCAGCCATTCCGCCACTACCGTCAGTCATCACGTGGCGGTGTTGCTGAGCGTGGCGGCGGCCTGTACGCTGTTGGCTCAGTTTCTGGTGGTGCGCCCGCAGCGTTTTAGCGCGTCGCAGCTGCTGCTGATTGCCGCAGTGCTGATGATAGTGGGACTGGGCCTGATGTGCGCTCAGCCTTTGGCGCTATTCTATGTCGGTTGCGCACTGGCCTCTTTTGGCGCTGCCATGGCGACGCCGGGTTATCAACTGATGTTGAACGATAAATTGTCTACCGGCAAAGGGTCGGGGGCCATTGCTACCAGCCATACGCTGGGTTACGGCCTGAGCGCATTGATGGTGCCGGTGGTGGCCAAATTTTATGGTGAGTCGCAGCTGATTGCGGCGGCTTTGACGATGGCGGTTCTGCTGGGGGGCATCAGCGGCTGGCTGTGGCGCCAGCACCGCATCAGTGCAAATTCTGCGGGAGAGTAACAAGTATGTCCGGCGCATCAAGCTACAGAATTTTTGATATCACACTGAAAATAAAAGAAAACGTATCACCTTCCTTGCTGCGTTGCGTTTTCGAGGGGCCGGATGTCCATCGCATGAAGCTGGAGGCGCCGGATCAGCGCATCAAACTGTTGTTCCCGGCCGAAGAGGGGCAGATCCTGCGTCTGGAAAACAGCGACGACTGGTATCGCGACTATATGGCGATACCGAAAGATCACCGCCCGGTGATGCGCACCTATACGCTGCGGGCGCTGCGTGCCGAACAGAATCAAATGGACGTCGAGTTTGTGCTGCATGGTGTGAACGGCCCGGCCTCGGCGTGGGCGACCCATGCCAAACCGGGGGATGTTATTCAAACCGTAGCCCCCAATGCCGATTTTGACGGTGACAGCGGCGGTTACGAATGGGTTCCCCCGAGCGAGCTGCAGCAGGCGCTGTTAATCGCCGACGAGACGGCGGTACCGGCGGCGGTAGGCATTCTGGAACAGCTGGCGCAGCGGGCCAATCCGCCGCGGGTACAGGCTTTCTTCGAGGTTCCTGTGGCGGGCGACTGCCTGAACATGGATCGCTTCCCATTCGCCGAGGTCTATTGGCTGCCGCGTGACGTCGGGCATCAGCAGATGCACGGTACGCTGCTGGTGGAGTCGGTGCGCCAACGGGTAAATATTCCCGAATCGGCGCGGACGCAAGCGCAGTCGCTGGCGGAAAACAGTTTGGGCGGCGATCTGCTGTGGGAACGAGCCGAAGGGGCGAAAAGCTTCTACGCCTGGGTTGCGGCAGAGTCTTCCGCGGTGAAGGCGCTACGCCGTTATCTGATTGGCGAACGCGATCTCGATCGCTCCACCGTTAACTTTATGGCGTACTGGTGTTGAGGGACCCGGTCAGTAACCGGCTTCACTTTGATAGCGCACTGCCAGCAGTACAGCGGTGCTGCCATCAAAATGATACAGGGCAATATAGCCGCTGTTGCCGAAATCGTTCGGCCATTCCCTAAATTCAATTTCCATATCTTCAATGGGCCGACCGGCCTGAGGATGATGGGCCAGGATATTGATGCTGCTACGAATGGATGCCACGGCCTTTTGCGCAGCCTGGCGATCTTTGGCTGCCAGAAATTGGTACAGTCGCTGAATATCGAGCAGTGCGGCAGGCGTCCATATCAGTTGTGGCACTCCGGTATCTCCGTATCATCACCTTTTTCCAGATTAGCGAGCCAATGGTCAGCCTCGTCTTGGGTCAGATGTTTACCATTGGTCTGATACGTTTCCCAGGCTTGCAGTGCGTCTTTGCGCAGCGCTTCGCGCTTTTCTTCTCGCTCGACGTATTCACGGATAGCCTCGCGCATAATCCAGTGCGCACTTCGCTGACGCGTGGCCGCGATTTGTTGCACCCGTTGCTTGAGCTCATCATCAATTTTTATCGATGTAGCCGTAGTCATAAGTAGCCTCAGTTAGCTAAAGGTAATACCTCTGACGACTATAAGGCTCAACATGCCAGACTATCCATTTTTTGTGCGCCGGGTTTGCCTTAAGCCATCAAGCTCACGTGCGCGGCGACGATGCGCCAACCGCAGGGCAACTTGACCCAGGTTTGCATCTGGCGGCCAACGCTTTCGCTGCCGGGGCGGCGGAATTCGGTACTGGCGACGGCCATATCGTCACCGTAGGTGGTGATAACGGTGTTCTCCAATAGGCGATCCAACCCTTTGGAAGGACGCTGTTGGCGGAAGTCACGGATCTGATCGATGCCGTACAAATTCTCCGTCGCGCCGTAACGGACGGTACGACCATCGTGCCAAAACAACTCATCCAGCACCTCAATATCATTGCCGATCAGCGCCTGTTCGTAACGGTAAAAGGCGGCGTTCACCTCTGCCAGCACCGCCGGACGATCGATATACTCACTTTTCATCATTTAGTCCTGTTTTCCCGGTATAACACATCTTGCCACGCCACGTTGTTCCAGCGCATAGGCGGCACGCAGTGCCAGATCCTCTCGCCAGGGGGGGGCAATCAGCTGCAGGCCTATCGGCAGGCCAGAGTCGGTTTTCAGCGGCACCGTCACTACCGGCAGGCCGAGGAAAGAGACCGGCTGCGTCAGCATGCCCATACTGGCGCGGATCGGCAGATCCGTGCCGTTGATATGCATGGTTTCCTGGCCGATCGGCGTGGCGCTGCAGGGCGTCGCCGGGGCGATGAGGATGTCCCAGCGTTCGAACAGCGGCAGCACCTGTTGCTGAAAATGGGTACGAAAGCGCTGCGCCTGCACATACCAGGCGGAGGGCAGCATGGCACCGGCCAGCAGGCGTTCACGCGACAGCGGCTCAAAGCGGTTTGGCTGGCTGCGCAACAGCGGCAGATACTGATTGCCCCCCTCGGCGGCGCTGATGATGAACGCTGCCGACCGGGCCAATTCGGCCTGCGGAAATTCAACTTCAGCCACGGCCTCCAGTGCCTGCGCAGCCTGTCTTACAGCGGTTTTAGCATCATCGTTGCACCATTGCTGAAAATACCCGCCCAGCACCGCGCAGCGCAGGCCTTGTTGGCCACGGGGCAACAGCGATTCGGTTTGCGTGACCGGTTTATCCGCCTGAAAACGGTCTTCAATATCCGTGCCCTGCATTACGTCATACACCGTTGCCAGATCTCGCACCCGGCGGGCAAAGGGGCCGAGATGATCCAGACTGGCGACGAAAGGCTGACTACCGCTGCGCGACAGACGGCCAAAGGTTGGCTTCAGCCCAAAGATGCCGCACAGCGACGCGGGTACGCGTATTGACCCATTGGTGTCGCTGCCGAGGGAAAATGTCACCAGCCCGGCGGCGACCGCCGCTGCCGAACCGCCTGAGGAGCCACCGGCAATACGCGTGGTGTCATGCGGGTTACGCGTCGCGCCGTAGTGGCTGTTTTCGGTGGTAAAACCGTACGCATAGGCGTCCATATTCAGCATGCCGGACAGCAAGGCACCTTGGCCGGCCAGTTTGCCGATCGCCCAGGCATCCTGTTTGGCCGGCGGGTTATCGCTGAACAGACTGGCCCCCGCCAGGGTGGTTTCACCGGTGACGTCGAACAGGTTTTTTACCGCGTAAGGGATCGCCGCCAGGCTCGGCAATGGAAGGCCTTTGGCACGTGCGCGATCGAGGTGATCGGCTTCGCTCAACATGCGTTCGCGCGTGATGTGGGTATAGGCGTTCAGCGCCGGATCCCGTGCGTCAATATTCTCTAACGTCTGTTGGGCAATCTCACGTGCAGAAATCGCACCTTGCTTCAGGGCCGCGCGGATCTCGGCGATCGATAGGGCACTTAACGAATTCATGCGCGATACACTCCTGCGATCTCCAGGCGTGGATCGAGCGGAAAGGCCATCAAGGGTTCCGCCAGTGCAGCAATGCGATTGAACTGGGTCAGCAGTTCCTGACGGCGCGCGTCATCCATTTCCAGCGCCAGTATCGCTTCCATTTGGCTGATATAGGCCGCCCAGTCGACGGCAGGTTGGTTTTTCATTTTACTTCTCCCCAATAAAAATGGCGGCTAGAAGCCGGCGGCACTGCCGTTGCTGCGGGGATCGAAAGCCCCTTCAAGCATGCCGTTAGTATGGCGAACAATGGCGCCGGCATGGCCGACCGCTTCGCTAAAGTCCGGTAACAACTCCACGTCGTGGCCCCGTTGGCGCAGGTAGTCGACGGTTTCCGCGCTAAAGCGACCTTCTAGCTTCAGCGAGTCAGAGCTTTCACCCCAGGTGCGGCCCAGCAGCCACCGCGGCGCACTGATCGCCTGCTGCAGCGGCAGGCCCTGCACCACATGGCGAACAAACACCGACGCCTGGGTTTGCGGCTGGCCGTCGCCGCCCATGGAGCCATACACCAAGGTGCGTCCGTCATACAGGCGAGCCGCCGCGGGGTTCAGGGTGTGGAAAGGCTGTTTGCCTGGCGCCAGTGCCAGCAGATGGGCGGCATCCAGGCTGAAGGACGCACCGCGGTTTTGCCACAGCACGCCACTTTGCGGCAATACCACGCCGCTGCCGAATTCGTGGTAAATGCTTTGGATAAAGGACACCGCCAGACCGCTGCTGTCCATCACGCCCATCCACACGGTATCGCCCGGCCCCTTGCCTTTGCCCCAGGCCGCGGCATGCTCAGGATCGATATGCTTGGCCAGCGTATCCAGGCGTTCTGTCGTCAGGAGTGCCTGCGGATCCTGCGTCATTTGGCGTGGATCGGTGATGAATTGGTCACGCAGACCGAAAGCCAGCTTGGTGGCCTCGACGATGCCATGCACCACTGCGCCTTCGCTTTTGCTGGCCAGGGGCAGGCGATCGGTCAAACCGAGGATCGCCAGCGACACCAGGCCCTGAGTGGGTGGGGTGAGGTTGAAGACTTCACCTTTCTGATGCTCAAGTCGCAAAGGCGTGCGCCGACGCGGCCGATAATCCGCCAGATCTTGGGCGGTGAGCGGCATGCCCAGCCGGGCCATATCGGCCGCCATGCTTTGCGCCAGTCGGCCGCGATAGAAGCTGTCCAACCCCTCTTCGGCCAGGGCAATCAGGGTATCCGCTAACTGTGGCTGGCAGAAACGCTGTCCGGCAAGGGGGATTTCCCCCTGCGGTAAGTAAGTGCGGGCAAAATGTTCCACATCCGCCAGTTCATGATATTTGCTGCGTGTGGCGGCCTCCTGCGAGGCGGTAACCGGAATGCCGTCCGCCGCATAGCGAATGGCATCGGCCAGCAGACGCGGTAGCGGCAGCTGTTCGCCGCCCAGCTCGCCGGAATAGTCTAGCGCTTCACGCCAGCCGCCAACGGTGCCGGCAACGGTCAGCGCCGCCCTGGGTCCGCGATGCGGGATGTGGCTTTCACCGGCGTAAAAATCCAGCGTGGCTAAGGAACCGGCAGCGCCGCTGGCGTCGATCGCCACCGGATCGCCCTGTGGCGGCACAATCAGCCAAAAACCGTCACCGCCCAGGCCATTCATGTGCGGATAAACCACGGCGATAGTCGCGGCGGCGGCGACCATGGCTTCGATGGCGTTACCCCCTTCACGCAGAACCGCCAGCGCGCTTTCGCTGGCCAGGTGGTGAGGCGTGACGGCCATGCCCAATGGCGCGGTATTGCTGTTAATCATTTCTTGGCCCTTGTTTGAGGTCAGCTTCTGTCTCAAAGACAAGCAAGAGGCGTTCCATGTTTTCTTCGGCGGTAATAAACGCTTGCCAGCGGGTGGATTGGCCGTGCTATGTTCCGCTGAAACAAAGGTTACAAGCAGGAGCAGCAATGAAGCAGATCGATGAACGCCTGCGCGGGGAATATTCGCAGCTTACGCCGCAGGAACAGCGGGTAGCCGATTTTATTTTCGATCACTTTGACGACCTGATCAGCTACAACAGCGCCGAGTTGGCGCGCCTGAGCGGCGTATCCAAAGCTACCGTCAGCCGCCTGTTCAAACGCCTGGGCTACCCAAGCTACCGTGCAATGCGTGATGAACTGCGCACCCTGCGCCAGAGCGGCATGCCGCTGACCGATAATCGTGACGCGGTGCAGGGCAACACCCTGTTGGCGCGGCACTACAAGCAGGAAATGGCCAACCTTACTCAGTGGGTGAACCATATTGACGCCGGCCAGTTCAATGCGGTGATCGCCGCCCTGGTGCAGGCTCGGCGTGTGGTACTGATGGGGTTTCGCAACAGTTATCCGATTGCCATGCACCTGCGCCAGCAACTGATGCAGGTACGTGAGCAGGTGTTATTGATGCCGCAGCCCGGGCAAACGCTGGCGGAAGAGCTGGTCGATTTGGACCACGGGGACGTGGCCGTAGTTGTGGCTTTTCGCCGCCGGCCGCGTCAGTTGCGGGCCTTGCTGACGCAGTTGCAGATTCAGCAGGTTCCGACGCTGCTGGTGTGCGAACCGCAGGCGCAGTCGCTGATCCCACTGGCGAACTGGCACCTGGCGGCACCGCTGGATAGCGTTTCCGCTTTTGACAGCTATTCCGCCGCCATGAGCCTGGCCAATCTGCTCAGCAATGCCTTGCTGCATGAGACGCTGACGCAAGGACGCCAACGGATCCATCAGATCGCCGATCTGTATGGCGATCTGGATGAGTTGGAACAGCGCTAATTTCCGCGCCATTTTGGTGCCTTCGCACTTTGATGGTGCGCATTTTTCTCCGTGATATCCCTTCCTCCTGCCACAGTCATGGCAGGGGAGTTTCCTCTTAGCCCCCTAACTCAAAGACAGCAAAGGTTAAGCTGGTTGCCGCTTCCGATTGGCACATTAGTTGCAAAGTGATAATCAAAGAATCTTTTGTTTCATCATTTCACCATCGGGGATAGTCTATGAACTTCAAGAAAATCGGGATAGCGGCGTTAGGGGCGGTGCTGTTGATGGCGCAGGCCACGTCGGTGATGGCGGATCAACTACAAGAAATCCAGCAGCGCGGCGTGTTGCGGGTAGCGGTACCGCAAGACTTCCCGCCGTTTGGCTCGGTAGGCACCGATCTGCAGCCGCAGGGATATGACATCGATATGGCGCAGTATCTGGCCGACAAGATGAAACTTAAGTTGCAGCTGGTGCCGGTCACCAGTGCCAACCGCGTCCCTTATCTACAGACTAACAAAGTGGATTTGGTGATTTCCAGCCTGGGCAAAAATCCTGAACGCGAAAAGGCTATCGCTTTCAGCCGTGCCTATGCGCCGTTCTTCCTGGGGGTGTTTGGCCCTAAAGACACCGCGTTGAGCGATGCCGCTCAATTGGAAGGCAAGACCGTTGGCGTGACGCGCGGGGCGGTTGAAGACATGGTGTTGAGCGACACTGCGCCGAAGGGCGCGCAGATCAAACGCTACGAAGACAACAACACCACGCTGTCGGCCTACCTGTCCGGTCAGGTGCAATACATTGCTACCGGCAATCTGGTGGTGAGCGCTCTGGCGCGACAGAACCCGACCAAAGCGCCGGTGGCCAAGTTTATGTTGAAGGATTCGCCATGCTTCGTCGGCCTGCGTCTGGGCGAACCGGCGCTGAAAGCCAAAGTGGATGAATTGATTGAACAAGCGCTGAAAGACAACACCCTGAATGGGCTGTCGGAAAAATGGCTGAAAGCGCCGCTGCCCGCCCATCTTGGCGCGTAACGGGAGCACCCGATGACCTATCAGCTAAATTTTCCCGCGCTGTGGCCCTATCTGCCGGAGCTGTTGGCCGGTTTGCTAACCACGATTGAGTTGACGGCACTGGCCACCCTGATGGGCGTTGCGCTGGGGATTTTCGGGGCGGCGATCCGCAGCGGCAAAGCCAACCTGTTTAGCCGTGCCTGGGGGATTTACGTCGAGGTGGTGCGCAACACGCCGTTCGTGGTGCAGCTGTTCTTCATCGTCTTTGGTCTGCCGAGCCTGGGGTGGAAGCTGACCGCCGGGCAGGCGGCTCTGTTGGCGATGGTGATTAATCTGGGCGCCTACAGCACCGAAATTATACGCGCAGGCATTCAGGTGACGCCGAAAGGGCAGTGGGAGGCCGGGCGGGTGCTGGGCTTTAGCCGCAGCCAGACATTTTTGCGCATCGTGTTACCGCCTTCGCTGCAGCGCATTTACCCGGCGTTGGTCAGCCAGTGCATTATCGTCATGCTGGGCTCGTCGGTGGTGTCGCAGGTATCGTTCGAAGAATTGACCTTTGCCGCCAACCTGATCCAGTCGCGCACCTTCCTCAGTTTTGAGGTGTATTTAGTGACGGCGTTGTTTTACCTGCTGTTATCGATACTGATGCGCCAACTGTTGCTGGCCGCCGGCCGCCGCTTTTTAGGGAGCCAGAACTGATGCTGACTTTTACCGACTGGGACATTGTGCGCAACCTGCTGCTGGCCGCGCGCTGGACGCTGTTGCTGTCGCTGACGGCGTTCTTTGGCGGCACAGTGGTGACGCTGCCGCTGTTATTGCTGCGCCTGAGCAAGCGCCGGTGGGCGCTGCGTTTTGTCCGCTGTTATTCAGAGCTGTTTCAAGGCACGCCACTGCTGATGCAGCTGTTCCTGGCCTTCTTTGGGCTGGCGCTGTTCGGCATTGATGTTAGCCCCTGGGCCGCTGCGGCACTGGCACTGACGCTGTTTACCAGCGCTTTTCTGGTGGATATCTGGTCCGGCAGCATCGCCGCGTTGCCCAAAGGCCAATGGGAAGCGTCGCGCTGTCTTGGGCTGAGCTTCGGCCAGACCCTGGTGCGGGTAGTGGTGCCACAGGCGGTTCGCATTGCCATTGCGCCGACCGTCGGTTTTTCAGTTCAGGTGATCAAGGGCACCGCGTTGGCGTCGATCATTGGTTTTGTCGAACTGACCAAGGCAGGCACCATGTTAAACAACGTCACTTATCAACCCTTTAAAGTGTTCGGCCTGGTCGCGCTGGGCTATTTCCTGATGTGTTACCCGCTGTCGCGCTACAGCCATTATCTGGAGAGGAAGTTCCATGCCGCTCATCACAATTAATCAGGTTCAAAAATATTACGGCCAGAACCACGTGCTGAAGGGCGTGGATCTGGATATCGATATGGGCCAGGTGATTTCGATTATCGGCCGTAGCGGGTCGGGCAAGAGCACCCTGTTGCGCTGTATCAACGGGCTCGAGGGGTACCAGGAAGGCAGCATCAAACTGGGTGGCATGACCATCACCGACCGTGATTCGCAGGCGCGTGAGATCAGTCGTTCCATTGGCATGGTGTTCCAGAACTTCAATCTATTTCCCCATATGACCGCGTTGGAAAACGTGATGTTGGCACCGCGTCGGGTGCTGAAGAAAAGCCCGGCGGAATGCCGCGAGTTGGCGGAAGAGATGCTGAACAAGGTTGGGCTGGGTGAGCGGATGCATTATTCCCCGGCTAACCTTTCCGGGGGGCAGCAGCAGCGGGTAGCGATTGCCCGGGCGCTGGCGATGAACCCGAAGGTGTTGTTGTGCGACGAAATCACCTCGGCGCTGGATCCTGAGCTGGTGGGCGAGGTGTTGAAAGTCCTGGAGCAGTTGGCCAAAGAGGGTATGACGCTGATTCTGGTGACCCATGAAATGAACTTTGCCCGTGAGGTCGGTGACCGGGTGGTGTTTATGCACCAGGGCAAAGTGTGGGAGCAAGGCGACAGCCGCACGCTGTTCGCCAATCCGCAAACGCAGGAATTGAAACAGTTTATTGCTTCAGTTCGCGGCCTGTCCGAGGCGTGATATGCCATGGGGCGCGTGCTGAGTTCTGAGTTTACTGAGTTATTAAGCTGGTAAGGAATTAACATGTTGGATATTACCCAGTTCGATCAGATTAACCCACCTGCCCGTCTGCTGATGGGGCCAGGGCCGATCAACGCCGATCCGCGCGTGCTGCGAGCCATGTCAAGCCAGTTGATTGGGCAGTATGATCCGGCGATGACCGGCTACATGAATCAGGTTATGGAGCTGTATCGCGCGCTGTTTCGTACCGAAAACCGCTGGACGATGCTGATCGACGGCACCTCCCGTTCGGGCATCGAAGCGATGCTGGTCTCCTCCATCCGCCCCGGCGACAAAGTGCTGGTGCCGGTGTTTGGCCGCTTTGGCCATTTGCTGTGTGAAATTGCCCGCCGCTGTCGTGCCGAAGTGCACACCCTCGAGGCGCCGTGGGGGGAAGTGTTCAGTGCCGATCAGATTGAAGATGCGATCAAGAAGGTGCGTCCGCGTCTGCTGTTGACGGTGCAGGGAGACACTTCGACCACCATGCTGCAGCCGCTGGATCAACTGGGGGATATCTGCCGCCGCCACGGCGTATTGTTCTATACCGACGCGACCGCATCCTTCGCTGGTAACCCGCTGGAAACCGATGCCTGGGGGCTGGATGCGGTATCCGCAGGCCTGCAGAAATGTCTGGGTGGTCCGTCCGGCAGTTCGCCGGTCACCCTAAGCCCGCAGTTCGAAGAGATCGTCCGCCGTCGTAAGTGCGTGGAGCAGGGGATCCGCACTGCCGATCATGCCGACGGTGACGATGAGATGATCTACTCCAACTATTTTGATCTCGGCATGATCATGGATTACTGGGGCCCCGAGCGTCTAAATCACCACACCGAAGCTACCAGCATGTTGTTCGCCGCGCGCGAATGTGCCCGGGTGATCCTGGAAGAGGGGCTGGATAACACCATCGCTCGCCACAAGCTGCACGGCGCAGCGATGCTGGCCGGCATTCAGGGCATGGGGCTTGAGGTATTCGGCGATCTCGATAACCGCATGAACAACGTGTTGGGAGTGATGATCCCGCCGCAGGTGCATGGCGAACAGGTGCGGCAGATGATGCTCAATGATTTTGCCATCGAGATTGGCACTTCGTTCGGCCCGCTGCAGGGCAAGATTTGGCGCATCGGCACCATGGGCTACAACGCGCGTAAAGACTGTGTGCTGCAAACCTTGACTGCGCTGGAAGCGGTGCTGAACCGTCTGGGTTTCGCCAGCAAGCAGGGGGAAGCGCTGCAGGCAGCCTGGAACACCTACGACGACGGGAGCCGGTGATGACGTTGCGGTTAACCGCCCAGGAGGCGGAACAGGCGGCCGCACGGGTGATGGCGCGTTGCGACGCGCTGGCGGCGATCAGCGCTACGCCAGACCAGCTGACGCGGGTTTATCTGTCGCCGGAGCATCGGCGCGCCAACCTGTTGGTAGGCGACTGGATGCGCAGTATCGGTATGCGGGTCTGGCAGGACGCCGTTGGCAATGTTTGTGGCCGTTACGAAGGTCAAACGCCAGGTGCGCCCGCGCTGTTACTCGGTTCGCATTTGGACACGGTGCGCAATGCCGGCCGTTATGACGGCATGCTCGGCGTATTGACCGCCTTGGAGGTGGTGGCGCATTTGCATCAGCAGCAGCGGCGTCTGCCGGTGGCGGTTGAAGTGATTGGCTTTGCCGATGAAGAAGGGACGCGATTTAGCGTCGCCCTGCTGGGCAGCCGGGGCATTACCGGCCAGTGGCCAGCCGAGTGGTTGGCGCGTACTGATGCCGAGGGCACCAGCGTGGCGCAGGCGTTGCGCGAGTTTGGCCTGGATCCGGCGGCGGTGGTTGAGGCGCGGCGAGCACCAGGTGATATCTGCGCTTATCTGGAATTGCACATTGAACAAGGGCCTTGTCTGGAGGCCGCCGATCTGGCTCTGGGCGTGGTGACGGCGATTAACGGCGCGCGTCGACTCCATTGCACCTTTAGCGGCGAGGCAGGCCATGCAGGCACCGTGCCGATGGGGCAACGCAAAGACGCCTTGGCGGCCGCGGCAGAGTGGATGGTGGCGGTTGAAGCAATAACCCGTACCCGCGATGAACATTTGGTGGCGACTGTCGGCTGTATCGAAAGTCTTCCGGGGGCGGTCAACGTCATTCCCGGTGAGGTGAAACTGTCGCTGGACGTTCGCGGCCCGCAAGATGGCCCGCTGGCGGCATTGCTTACGCAGCTGTTGGAACGGGCACAGGAGATCTGCGCACGTCGCGGATTAGGTTTTGCCAGCGAGGAGTTTTATCGCATAAACGCAACGGAATGTGATGCAGATTTGCAGCAACGTTGGCAGCAGAGCGTAGCGGCGGTGCAGGGGCGCAGCATGGCTTTGCCTAGCGGTGCCGGGCATGACGCGATTGCCGTGGCGGCTTGCTGGCCGGTGGGCATGCTGTTTGTCCGTTGCGATCGCGGCATCAGCCATCATCCGGCCGAAGCCGTAAGCCAGGCCGATGTGGCGCTGGCTATTCAGGCCTACTGCCAGACGGTGGCCAGTTGGGAGAACACCGATGAATCTGCAGCAGTTTAATCAATTACCCGTGGCGGAAGCCGAGCGATTGCTGCAGCCCTGCGTGAACATTGCGAGCTGGATAGCTTCAGTGATTGCGGCCCGGCCGTTCAGCAGCAGCGATGCCGCGTTGGCGGTGGCCTGGCAGGCGGCGCAGCGTTGGCGGCATGAAGAGGTCAGCCAGGCATTGGCGCAGCACCCGCGCATTGGCGAACGTGCCGCAGGCCAGGGGAAAGAGGCGCAATTTTCCAAGCGTGAACAGTCGGCGATCAATGACCGGGATCCGGAATTGGCTCAAGCGCTGCTGGTGGGCAACCGGCGTTATGAACAGCAATTTGGCCAGGTGTTTTTGATCCGTGCCGCCGGCCGAGATGGGCGAGCCATTCTGAGTGAGCTGGAACGACGCTTGAACAACGACGTGGAGCAGGAGCGGCAGGAAACCGCCGAACAGCTGCGCGAAATCGTGATGCTGCGTTTTAAGGAGTTACTGAGCGATGAGTAATATCAGCACCCATATTTTGGATACCTCTCTGGGTAAACCGGCGGCAAAGGTGCGAGTCTGGCTGGAGCGGGAACAGCAGGGGCAATGGCGGGCGATAGCTGAAGGCACTACCGATGCCGATGGCCGCGCCCGTGAGCTAACGCCGGATGAGCTGCCCGCGGGGCATTACCGCCTGCATGCCGACGTGGGCGGTTACTTTACCGCAGACAATCGTGAAACGTTATACGCCACGGCGATCATCGATTTTGTCATCAAGGATGCGGCGCAGCATTACCATTTACCGCTGCTCATCAGCCCGTATTCCTATTCAACCTACCGGGGCAGCTAAACGCCCTTAAGCGGTTAACCCGCATTGACGAGGTATCTATGGCTCTGTCTCAGGATAAGGGCGCGGCTTCGTGCTGCCCGGAAGATGAAAAATTGCCGCTGGCAAAAACCTTCGCCTACGGCCTGCAGCATATTCTGACCATGTATGGCGGCATCATAGCGCCGCCATTGATCATAGGTTCTGCCGCAGGGTTAGACGCCGCGCAAATTGGCCTGCTGGTGACGGCAGCGCTGTTTGTCAGCGGTTTGGCGACGTTATTGCAAACGCTTGGTGCGCCGGGTTTCGGCTCTCGTTTGCCGTTGGTGCAGGGCGTTTCCTTTGCGGGAGTCGCGACGATGGTGACCATAGTCACTGGCGACGGCGGGTTGCCTGCGGTGTTTGGTGCGGTGATCTCGGCGTCGTTGATTGGGTTACTGATCGCGCCGTTTTTCTCGCAGATTATTCGCTATTTCCCGCCGGTGGTGACCGGTACCGTGGTGACGGTGATTGGGCTGTCGCTGATGCCGGTGGCGGTACGCTGGGCGATGGGGGGCAACGCCAAGGCCGCAGATTGGGGATCAACCGGAAATATTGGCCTGGCAGCTTTCACACTTGCGGTTATTTTGTTGCTGAACAAGGTGGGTTCCCCGGCGTTAAAACGGTTATCGGTGCTGCTGGCGATGGCTGTCGGCTGTGTGGCGGCCGCGTGGGTGGGTAAGCTGAGCTTCGCTGCCGTAGGCCACGGGCCTTGGCTGGCATTCCCTGCGCCTTTTGCTTATGGCTGGCCAACCTTCGAACTGAGCGCGGTGCTATCCATGCTGTTGATCGTACTGGTATTACTCACGGAAACCACCGCCGGGCTGATGGCCGTCGGTGAAATTGTCGGTTCGCCGGTGAATGCGCGCCGTATCGCCAACGGGTTGCGTGCCGATATGTTGTCCAGCGCCCTGTCGCCGGTATTCAATTCGTTTCCGCAAAGCTCGTTTGCCCAGAATATCGGGCTGGTGGCGATCACCGGCGTGAAGAGCCGCTTTGTGGTCAGCGCCGGCGGGGCGATTCTGGTGCTGCTGGGGCTGTTGCCGGTCCTTGGGCGACTGGTGGCCTGCATTCCGCTGCCGGTCTTGGGCGGCGCGGGTGTGGTGCTGTTCGGCTCGGTGGCCGCCAGCGGCATCCGCACTCTGGCCAAGGTTGAGTATAAGGACAACATGAATCTGGTGGTGGTGGCAACGGCGATTGCCTTCGGCATGATCCCTATCGTGATGCCGACCTTTTACGATCAGTTTCCGAACTGGGTGCGTACTTTGCTGCATTCAGGCATCAGTGCCTCGTGCCTGGTGGCGCTGTTGCTGAACCTGTTGTTTAACCGCATTGGGGGGACAGAAGAAAAAGCAGCGGAAGAAGAGCTTTCCTGAAGCAACGGGCGCGGTGTACCGGTACCGCGCCCGAAATGCTTAATCGTGGCGCAGGAAACTGTCGGCATCCCGCCAGGCCGGGAAGGCACTGCGATAGCTTTGCAGGGTTTCCAGCGACAGTTCCGCGTCAAGCCTTGCGGCAATGCCGGGTTCCGCCTGCGCCAGCGTTTCGCCCTGCGGGCTGAGGATCAGGCTGTCACCGCTGTAGTTCAGACCGTTGCCGTCTTCGCCGACGCGGTTGCAACCGGCCACGTAGACCTGATTCTCAATGGCCCGTGCCGCCAGCAACGTTTGCCAGTGTTTGCTGCGCGGTGCCGGCCAGTTGGCGACGTACAGCGCCAGATCGTAATCCTGCTGGTAGCGAGACCAGACCGGAAAACGCAGGTCGTAACAGATTTGCGGCAGGATGCGCCAGCCGCGCCATTCGAAGATTTCACGCCGTTTGCCTGCCTGATAGTGCAGGTGTTCACCCGCCATGCGGAACAGGTGGCGCTTATCGTAGGCATGCACCCGGCCGTTGGGCTCCACCAGCAGGAAACGGTTAACCGCGCCCTCGGCGGTTTTCAGCGCCACACTGCCGCCAACCAGCGCGTTGTTTTTGTTCGCCCAACCGTGCAGCCAGTCAATCACCTGCTGTTCCGGCAGCGCACTCTCCCCGGCATCCATGGCAAAACCGGTAGTAAACATCTCCGGCAATACGATCAGATCGCGGCCGCTTAAGGGGGCCAGCAAGGCGTCAAAATGTTGCAGATTGGCTTGGCCATCTCGCCACACCAGGGGTTGCTGCAACAGGGTAATTTTTAAAGTCGACATAACCGCTCCGCAGCTGCATCCAGCGTGGCATCCTGTTTAGCGAAGCACAGCCGGATCAATTTATGAGGGAAAGGATCGGCACAGAAGACCGACAGCGGGATCGCCGCCACGCCTACGTGCTCGGTTAACCAATGACAGAATGCCACGTCGTCCAGATCCGAGACCGCGCTGTAATCCGCCAGTAAGAAGTATGTCCCTTCGCAGGGTAAAATTTCCAGTCGGCTACTGGACAGCGCCTGCACGAAACGGTCGCGCTTGGCGCGGTAAAACGCAGATAGCTGCTGCCAGTGTTCCGGTTCGCTGCGCAGCATATCGGCCAGCGCCAACTGTGCCGGGGTGTTAACCGAGAAGGTCAGGTACTGGTGTACCTTGCGCACTTCCGCACTCAGCGCTGCCGGGGCGACGCAATAACCCACTTTCCAGCCGGTCATGTGGAAGGTTTTGCCGAAGGATGACACCGCAATGGCGCGTTGACGCAGCTGCGGGTGGGCCAGCACGCTGGCATGTCCCCCTTTGGCGAAACAAATATGCTCATAGACTTCATCGCTGAGCACATAGATTTCACGCTCGCTAATGGCATGCCACAGCTGTTGCATATCTTCCGCCTGCCAGGCGGTGGCGGAAGGGTTGTGCGGCGTATTGAGGATCACCAGGCGGGTGCGTGGCGACAATAATTCTTCGAACTGTCGCCAATCGACGCTAAAGGCCGGCGGCTGCAGTGCAATGCGTTTCAGCGTACCGCCGGACAAGGTGACCGCCGGCGCATAGCTGTCATAGCTGGGATCGAAGCAAATTACTTCATCTCCCGGACGCACCAACGCGCTGATGGCGGCGAACAGCGCTTCGGTAGCCCCAGCAGTGACGGTAACTTCGGTGGTCGCGTCCGGCAGCCAGCCATACAGCGCCGCCGTTTTCTCGGCGATGGCTTCGCGCAGGGGCGCGACGCCGGTCATCGGTGCATATTGGTTTGCGCCCTGGCTGACATGCCAGGTCAGACGCTCTTTCAGGTAGTCCGGGCCATCGAAATCGGGGAAACCCTGAGACAGGTTGATTGCCTGATGCTGCGCTGCCAGCGCGCTCATCTGGGTGAAAATGGTGGTGCCCAGAGCGGGCAGTTTGCTTTCGGGAATCAATGCTGAAGTGCTCATAGCAGGCTAATACTCCTGGCGCTTATGTTGCCGTCAATATAACACGATGTTAGTATTTGGCAATCAAGACGCTTAGATGGCTAAATGAAGAAAAAATCTAATCATTAATCAAATCATTCTAAGCTTCACCTGCTGGACGACCTTACTACCGGGAAACGATAATGACCGAAAATCCGCAACTTACAGCGCTGTTGTCTGCCTGTCACTGGATTGGCGAAAAGGGCTGGTGCCCGGCGACCGGCGGCAACATGTCGCTGCGCCTTGATGACCGACACTGTCTGGTGAGCGAATCCGGCAAGGATAAAGGCAGCCTGAGCGAATCGGATTTCCTGCTGGTGGAAACCGCCACCAACCATGTGCCGAGTGGCCGCACACCCTCGGCGGAAACCGGCCTGCATACCTTGATTTACCGGCTGTACCCACAGATTGGCGCGGTGTTGCATACGCATTCGGTGAATGCGACAGTGTTGTCACGCGTTGAATCCAGCGAGCGTTTGGTGTTGCAGGGCTATGAGATGCAAAAATCTCTCGCCGGGCAGAGCTCTCATCTGGATACCGTAGCGATCCCCATTTTCGACAACGATCAGGACATTCCGCGCTTGGCCGCGCGCGTCGCGGCCTATGCCGAAGTGACGCCATTGCAGTACGGTTTTCTGGTGCGGGGTCACGGCCTGTATTGTTGGGGCCGCCAGGTTGCGGAGGCTCGTCGTCACCTTGAAGGGCTGGAATTCCTGTTCCAGTGCGAACTGCAACGCCGTTTACTGGAGGCAAAATGATCCGCGCCATCGTCACTGACATTGAAGGTACCACCAGCGATATCCGCTTTGTTCATCAGGTGCTGTTTCCCTATGCGCGTGAACGTTTGGCACCGTTTATCCGTCAGCACCAGGCAGAGGCTGAGGTGGCTGCGCCGCTGGCTGCCCTGCGTCATGAGATTGACCAACCGCAGGCGGATATTGAGCAACTTATTGCCGCGCTCTACCGTTTTATGGACGAAGATCGCAAATCCACCGCGCTGAAGGCACTGCAAGGCATCATCTGGCGCAGTGGCTACCACAACGGTGATTTCCGCGGGCATTTATACCCTGAAGTGGCCGGGCAGCTAAGCGCCTGGCAGCAGCAGGGGCTGAAGCTATACGTTTACTCTTCCGGCTCGGTGGAAGCGCAGAAACTGCTGTTCGGCAACAGTGATGCCGGCGATCTGCAGCCATTGTTCAGCGGGTATTTCGATACCCACGTCGGGGCCAAGCGTGAAACCGCCTCGTACCGCAATATTGCCAATGAAATCGGTATCGCCGCCGACGAGCTGCTGTTCCTTTCCGATATTCATCAAGAGCTGGATGCCGCGCGAGCCGCCGGTTGGCATACCTGTCAGCTGATCCGCGACGACGCCGATGCGCAGAGCCGGCACCCGCAGGTTAACCGTTTTGATCACATCGATTTAGGGGAGTTTGCCTCATGAGTGGATTGACGATTTTCAGCGATAAAGAGCCGCAGCAGCCGCTGTGGCAGAGCCGCGACGCCGAAGCTATTCAGCAGCAACTGGCACAAATCGGCGTGCGTTTTGAACGCTGGCAGGCCGATCGTGAACTGGGTGACAACCCGGAACCGGCGGCGGTGATTGCCGCTTACCAGCATGAAATTGATCGTCTGGTGGCGGAAAAAGGCTACCAGAGTTGGGATGTGATCAGCATGCGTCCGGACAACGCCCAGCGCGAAGTGCTGCGCGAAAAGTTTCTTTCCGAACACACCCATGGTGAAGACGAAGTGCGGTTTTTTGTCGAAGGCGCGGGGCTGTTCTGTCTGCATCTGAACGGCAAGATCTACCAGATCCTGTGCGAGAAGAACGATCTGATTTCCGTGCCGGCAGACACTCGCCATTGGTTTGACATGGGATCGGCGCCGAATTTCACGGCGATCCGCGTGTTCGATAACCCGGAAGGCTGGGTGGCACATTTCACCGGCGATAAAATCGCCGATGCTTATCCGCGTCTCAACTGATACTGCGCGGGCGTTAGCCTAACGCCCGCTGGAAGATCCCATCATTGACCTGCTGTGGTGTAATCACGCCGCTGTCAAACACCCAACCGCTGATAAGCTTCGCCGGCGTGACGTCAAACGCCGGGTTGTAAACCTGCGCATCGGTTGGCGCCCATTGGCATGAGCCAAAACTGCCCGACACACCGGTCACCTCAGCTGCGGCGCGCTGCTCGATAGGGATGGCTGCGCCGTTCGGACAGTGGGGGTCGTGCGTTGTATGCGGGGCGGCAACGTAGAAGGGGATGTTGTGGTAATGCGCCAGGACTGCCAGGCTGTAGGTGCCTATTTTATTGGCAACGTCACCGTTGGCAGCGATGCGATCGGCCCCCACCCATACGGCGTCGACCTGGCCCTGCGCCATCAGACTGGCAGCCATGGAGTCGCAAATTAACCGATAAGGAATACCCAACTCGCCCAGCTCCCAGGCGGTCAAACGGCCACCCTGCAGCAGCGGCCGGGTTTCATCCACCCACACCTGCTGCACTTTGCCCTGCTGATGGGCGCGTAGTAGCACACCAATGGCAGTACCGACGCCAGCGGTCGCCAAGCCACCGGTATTGCAATGGGTCAGCAGGCGACTGCCGGGTTTTACCAGTTCGGCCCCGTGGTCGGCAATGCGATCGCACAATTTGCGGTCTTCTTCCACTAGCCGCAAGGCTTCTTCCACCATCGTCGGCACCCATTGCGGTTGCGCCAGCGCCAGCTTCATGCGGTCCAGATTGTTCATCAGATTGACCGCCGTCGGCCTTGAAGCACGCAGAGTGATCAGTGCCTGCTCAAGCTGTTCACGCGGCAGCCCACGTTCTGCCAACAGGGCCAACAGCAGGCTGGCGGACAGGCCGATCAGCGGTGCGCCCCGCACCCGCAAGGTATGAATATGATCAACCAGTTCCTCTACGCTGTCGCAGGTTCGCCACTGTTTTTCCTGCGGCAAAGCCTGCTGATCGAGGATCCAAAGTCGGTTGTCACGCAGGGTCAAACTGGTGGTGTTAAGCGCTTGCATCGGCAGTTAATTCCTTGTTGCGTAGTTATTGCATCTGGAAAGCTATTCTGCCAACATGACTTCCAGATGTATAGACGTCCAAATGCTTTTACGTCTAAAAAATAATAATCGTTGTGTCAGAGAGACAGGAAAGAGGGGTTGGGAATGTCGCATTATCGTACGTTTACTGCTGCCGATGCCGTTGAGTATGCTCGCCAATACGGGCAGTTAGCCGATCCGCAGGCGCTGGTGAGCGCTGACGAGATTGGTGACGGCAATCTGAACCTGGTGTTCAAGATCCGCGATCGCGATGGCGTGAGCAGGGTGATCGTTAAACAGGCGCTGCCGTATGTACGCTGCGTGGGCGAATCCTGGCCATTGACCCTGGATCGGGCACGGATCGAAGCGGAAACTCTGTTGATCCACGGCGGTTTTTGCCCAAGGCATACGGTAAAAGTGTTGCATCATGATCCCGAGCTGGCGGTGATGGTGCAGGAAGATCTTTCCGACCACCACATCTGGCGCAGTGAATTGCTCAAGGGCCACTATTACCCTCTGGCGGCCGGGCAATTGGCGGAATATTTGGCGCAGACCCTGTTCCATACCTCCGATTTCTATCAGACGGCACAGGCAAAAAAGGCCGAAGTTAGTCGCTTCACCAACCCTGAACTGTGCCAGATCACCGAAGATCTTTTCTTTACCGATCCCTATATCGATCATGAGCGTAATCAGTTTGACCCGGTGCTGCTGCCCCAGGTGCGAGAGCTGCGTAACGATCCCGCGTTGAAGCTGGCGGTGGCTGGACTGAAACACCGCTTTCTGAGCAAGGCGGAAGCGTTGCTGCACGGCGATATCCACAGCGGCTCAATTTTTGTTGCGGAAGGCAAGTTGAAGGCGATAGACGCCGAGTTTGGTTTCTATGGGCCGATCGGGTTTGACGTCGGCAGCGCCTTGGGCAATCTGTTGTTGAACTACTGCGGTCTGCCGGGACTGTTAGGGCCGCGTGACGCCGCCGCCGGGCGAGAACAACGCCTGCAGGATGTGCGCGAACTCTGGCTGATTTTTGCCGATCGCTTCCTGGCGCTGTGCCACCAATACACTCGTGAGCCGGCGCTGGCGGTGCCAGGTTACGCCGAGCAGTTCCTGCAGCAGGTGTGGACGGATGCGGTAGGTTATTGTGGCAGCGAACTGATTCGCCGCACTATCGGTCTGGCACACGTGGCCGATCTGGACAGTATTAGCGATGCCGAGATGCGTGCAGAATGCCAGCGCCACGCATTGAGCCTTGGCCGAGCGCTGATCGTTAATGCGTCGCAGATCGAACATATCGATGCACTGCTGGCGCGCATTCGCCAAAACGGCTAGCAGCCTGACGGATACGGCGAGGAAGGGTGCTCATGGATCTGTCGTAACAACCAACAGGCGGGGCAAGCCCCGCCGTTGGGTTGCCTTACCGTTCGGGTTCGTAAGCCAAAATGGCTGCAACCTCCGTGTCCCCCAGTTTGATGCGCAATTCACACAGTGAACCGCGAGTGATCCACATCAGCGCGACAAGCGTTATGCAGATAATCATCAGCCTAAGAATGACCCGTTCCTGCTGCATTTTTGACCTCCTTATCCTTGCCTTCCGGCGGGTAAGAGGCTAACCTGACGTTGCTTAGACGTTCAGAGTGGCCTCGGGTTGATGTATCGACTCGGGGCCTTTCTCTTTCTATCCTCGACTAAACTGAAGCTCCGGACAGAAAGATCCAGAGCACCCACCGGCAGTCTATCCGATAATCTCCAAGGTTAAATTAGCCGTTCTGGTAACGTTGCGAACGGCTGCGCATTTCTCAGTGGAAATAAAAAAGGGGCGATGATTATCGCCCCTGAGTGCACGTGTTTATTGCCGTTACGCGGCTTCGGTATGCTTCTGGCGCTTATCCTGCTTTAGCGGCTTTTCCGGCTTGCTGGCCGCCAGCGCATCCGGCTCGAAATCATCCACGTTGATGGAACGCAGACGGCTCTCTTCGGCTTTCACCAGGATCTTCGCTTCATCGGCGCTGATTTTGCCTTCTTCCAGTGCCCGCTGTGCCAAACGATCCAGTCGGGTGAATGGCAGGTTTTTACCACTCTCCTTACACAGACGCAGGTGAATCGGCTCTGCGGCAATCACGTCCGCCAATGCGGCTTCCAACAGGCCTACCGGGTTATGCTCGCTCGGCGTCAGATACTGACCGCGCCCCAGACGGCTGCGGGTGGCAGACGGCTGTTGGAGGATCTTGGCCAATTGGTGATCCAGACGGTCAGAAGGTGCAGTATGCACGCGGCCGAACGGGAAGATCACGAAGCGCATCGCACCGGCGATAAAGCGGTTCGGGAAGTTGCGCAGCAGATCGTCCAACGCTTGTTCCGCCTGGTGCAGACTGTCCTGCACGCCCCAGTGAACCAGCGGTAAATCTTCTTTCTGACGGCCTTCATCTTCAAAACGTTTCAGCGTAGCGGAAGCCAGGTACATTTGGCTGAGAATATCCCCGAGACGGGCCGAGATACGCTCGCGGCGCTTCAGGCTGCCGCCCAGCACCCCCATAGAAACGTCCGACAGCAGCGCCAGGTTAGCGCTTAGGCGGTTCAACTGCTGATAATAGCGACGAGTCGCGTCTTTGGTCGGTGTGCCACTGGTGCGGCCGTTGGTCAGGCCCAGCCAGAAGCTGCGCACCTTGTTGCTGCCGACGTGGCCCAGATGGCCGAACAGCGATTTATCGAAGGCGTTCAGGTCGTTATTTTGCGCTGCCGCCATTTCATCCAGTACATAAGGATGGCAACGGATAGCGCCCTGACCGAAGATCATCATGGTACGGGTCAGGATATTCGCGCCTTCCACCGTGATGGCGATAGGCGCGCCCTGATAGGCACGGGCCAGGAAGTTGGATTTGCCCAGCATGATGCCTTTACCGCCGGCAATATCCATTGCATCGATGATTGCCTGCTGGCCTCTGTGGGTACAGTGGTATTTCACGATGGCCGACAGCACCGCCGGTTTCTCGCCCAGCATCAGGCCGCTGGTGATAAGCGTAGCCGCGGCATCCATCACATAGGTGTTACCGGCGATACGCGCCAGTGGCTCTTCAATGCCTTCCATTTTGCCGATCGAGATTTTGAACTGACGGCGGATATGGGCGTAAGCGCCAATGCCCAACGCCATGGATTTCACGCTACCGGTGGAGTTGGAAGGCAAGGTGATGCCACGGCCTACCGACAGACATTCAACCAGCATGCGCCAGCCCTGACCGGCCATTTTTGGCCCGCCAATGATGTAATCGATAGGTACGAACACGTCGTTACCGCGGGTAGGGCCGTTTTGGAACGGCACGTTCAGCGGGAAGTGACGGTTACCGATTTCAACGCCCGGAGTGCTGGTTGGGATCAGCGCACAGGTGATGCCCGGTGATTCGTTATTGCCCAGCAGGTGGTTCGGGTCATAAAGTTTGAACGCCAGGCCCAGCACGGTCGCCACCGGTGCCAGCGTGATGTAGCGCTTGTTCCAGGTCAGGCGCATGCCCAACACCTGCTCGCCTTGCCACTCACCCATGCAGACGGTACCGACATCCGGAATAGCGCCGGCATCGGAACCCGCTTCCGGGCTGGTCAGGGCGAAACAAGGGATCTCGTCGCCGCGCGCCAGGCCCGGCAAATAATGATTTTTCTGCTCGTCAGTCCCGTAATGCTGCAGCAGTTCGCCCGGACCGAGGGAGTTCGGCACGCCAACGGTGATCGCCAGAATGCCGGAAACGCCAGCCAGTTTTTGCAGCACGCGAGCCTGAGCATAAGGAGAGAAGTCCAGGCCGCCGTACTCTTTCTTGATGATCATCGCGAAGAAGCGGTGTTCTTTCAGGTACGCCCACAGTTCCGGCGGCAAATCGGCCAGTTCGTGAGTGATCTGGAAGTCGTTGGCCATGCGGCAAGCTTCTTCCACCGGGCCGTCAATAAACGCCTGCTCTTCGGCGGTCAGCTGCGGTTTCGGGTAATTATGCAGCTTGTTCCAGTCCGGCGTCCCGCGGAACAGATCGCCTTCCCACCAGGTGGTACCGGCTTCGATCGCTTCCTTTTCGGTGGTGGACATAGGCGGCATTACCTTGCGGAACGCACGCAGCGCCGGTGCAGACAGCATCGAACGGCGCAGTGACGTGATGTTCAGCGGCAGCAGGATAATCGCCAGCGGCAGCAGCATCCAGAAGGTCCAAAGACCGATGGCGCCCATGGCGGCGGTGTATGCCAGCAGGATAAGGCTACTGAGGGTGAGGTTCACTCGGTGATAGAACACCACACCAATGAGTGCCAGTAAAACAACAATACTAAGAACCATCATAAGAAGCTCCAAAGTGGCAAGAGGTCTGACCTGTTGTGTGTATGTAATAGGTTTTAGTACAAGCCCATATTTTTATCAATGCATTTACAGTTTAATTACAACTTAAGTCACAATCTGACCGCACCAATCATCAAAAACCTCAGCGGCACCTCAACGAAGGCGCTGTTTGACTCAGAGTGCTTCTCGGTTTTTCCCCGATCCGGTACACTGCGGAGCGGAAGATTGACGATAACAAGAGGTTCCTCATGTACCACGACCTTATTCGCAGTGAACTGAACGAAGCGGCCGATACCCTGGCGAAATTTATCAATGACGATGCCAATATCGACGCCATTCAACGCGCGGCAGTGCTGCTGGCCGATTCCTTCAAAGCCGGTGGGAAAGTCATTTCCTGCGGTAACGGTGGCTCCCACTGTGATGCCATGCACTTTGCCGAAGAGCTGACCGGCCGCTACCGTGAAAACCGCCCAGGCTATCCGGCGATTGCCATTTCCGACGTCAGCCACCTGTCTTGCGTCAGCAACGACTTCGGCTACGAGTATGTGTTTTCGCGCTATGTGGAAGCGGTAGGCCGCGAAGGCGACGTACTGCTGGGCATTTCCACCTCAGGCAACTCCGGCAACATCATTAAAGCTATCGAAGCGGCGCGTGCCAAAGGGATGAAAGTGATCACCCTAACCGGCAAAGACGGCGGCAAAATGGCCGGTTCCGCAGACGTGGAAATCCGCGTACCGCACTTCGGTTACGCCGATCGCATCCAGGAAATTCATATCAAAGCGATCCACATCTTGATTCAGCTGATCGAAAAAGAGATGGTTAAGGCTTAACGGCTTTAGGGGGCGCACAGCCCCCGCTAATATTGTATTGGGGTGCGCCTGGCGCGCTCCAATAGACGGCGTCAGGGTGGTTAAGGAGTGGCAAGCGATGTGTGAACTGCTCGGGATGAGCGCAAACGTACCGACCGATATTTGCTTTAGCTTTACCGGGCTGGTTCAGCGCGGTGGCCGTACCGGGCCACATAAAGATGGTTGGGGCATTACCTTCTATGAAGGGAACGGTTGCCGCACGTTTAAAGATCCCCAGCCGAGTTTCGACTCGCCGATCGCCCGTCTGGTGCAAGAATATCCGATTAAGTCCTGTGCGGTGGTTTCGCATATCCGCCAGGCTAATCGCGGTGAAGTGGCGCTGGAGAATACCCACCCTTTTACCCGTGAGCTGTGGGGCCGTAACTGGACCTACGCGCACAATGGCCAATTGAAAGGCTATCGCCAGTTGGAAACCGGCAACTTCCGCCCGGTCGGCCAGACTGACAGCGAATATGCTTTCTGCTGGTTGCTGCACCAGCTTTCCCTGAAATACCCACGCACTCCGAGCCGTTGGCCGCCAGTATTCCGCTATATCGCGCTGTTGGCGGATCAACTACGCCAGAAAGGGGTATTCAACATGCTGCTGTCGGACGGGCGTTTTGTGATGGCGTACTGCTCCACCAATTTGTATTGGATCACGCGTCGTGCGCCATTCGGGAAAGCTACGTTACTCGATCAGGACGTGGAGATTGATTTCCAGCAGCAGACCACACCTAACGATGTGGTCACGGTGATTGCCACCCAACCGCTGACGGCGAATGAAACCTGGCACAAGATTGCGCCAGGCGAATTCGCGTTATTTCACTTCGGTGAGCGGCTTGGCCTGAGCGAAGGGATTGGTGCTGACAGCGGGAGCCGTGGTTGACGCATACTGCGTCATCTGGCTGCTGCTCATCAACGGTTGGCCCAGCACGTACTGACCGTTGGATACCCCCACCATTGGCGGTTGATGGTTTTTGACGAAGTAGTCATAACCCGGCTTCAACTGGCGCCAAAAAGCGATGTAGTTAGACGAACTGTGTCGCTTCAGGTTTTGATCGGTCATGCGGAACGGGTAGATACTGATATCAATCCGGCTCTGACCATAAGCGAACGCAGCTTCGACATAACGATAAATCTCATCCATATAGGTGTTGGTCATCGCGTAACACCCAATTGATTTGCATTCACCGTGGATCATCAGATAAGCGCCGGAATACCCCTGTGATTTATCGTAATCATTAGGGAAGCCGATATTTATTGCCCGATAATACTTACTGTCGGGTTTCAGATGGCGCGAGTCGACGCTATAAAAGCCTTCCGGACTTTTAAAGTCACCTTCACGACGTTTCGGGCCCAGGCCGCCGGAGAAATTGCAGATAGGGAAAGAGTTCACCAGGCGGAATTCATTGCCCATTTTGGCATACAACTCCAGCGTGCGTTCTTCTTTGAATATCTGAATATAAACCGGTGAACCCACTAATTGCTGCTTAACCACCGGCGCCTCGGGAACCTGCTCGCTGGCGCTGCAGGCCGTGATCATCGGCATAGAAAAAAGCATCGCAAACAACAACGCGATTTTGCTCATTATTATTCCTGCTTATATTTATCTGCTGGCTCAATGTAGACATGGCCAACATGCCACTGATTATTGTTTTACGGTCTTAAAACACCGTCAGATTACCAGCGTGTTCTTTTTTAGCAATATGCGATGTGTATAAAAAAACTACAAACTTCGATAAAAGTGAATCGACAGGCAGATTTTAACGATTGGTGGAGTAAAACAGCGGAAATTTAATTGCGTTTGCTTGACTCAGGTCACTGCCCAGCGCAGAAAAATGTTGTGAAAAATGTTAATATCCCGGCTCGAATTAATCTGCTGTTACGTCCGCAGAATGAGGTGTTGAGCTTACTTCTCGGGGGGATTGAATCACCCCTGCGGCAACAAAGTATTAACAGCGTTTTTAGCGCGCAAAAATGGATCCAGGAGTTATCAACGGAATGTTCGCGACCCCATTTTGTCAGTGCGAAAGATTTCATGTTGAGCGTGATGCCGTTGCGCTTAACCCAGAGGCTGCTGATGCAGTCTCATCATCCAGGCATCGTCAGCACCAGCCTCTGGGGCCGGTAAGACGTGTGAAACTAACCAACATCGTATAAATCTTATGATTAAAATCAGAAAAGGGTTAGATCTGCCCATTGCCGGAACACCGGTTCAGGCAATTCATGACGGCCCAATCATTCAGCATGTCGCCCTGCTTGGGGAAGAATACGTCGGAATGCGCCCGTCCATGCTGGTGCAGGAAGGCGATAGCGTTAAGAAAGGTCAGGCGCTGTTCGAAGATAAAAAGACCCCCGGCGTATTCTTCACTGCGCCAGCCAGCGGCCGCATCGTAGCCATCAACCGTGGTGAACGGCGCGTTTTGCAGTCGGTGGTGATCGCCATCGAAAATGGCGGTGACGAACAGCTGGAGTTTGCCCATTACCCGATGGCGGAACTGGCCATGTTGCCGCGCGAGCAGGTCGAAAGCGAACTGATCGCCAGCGGCTTGTGGACGGCGTTGCGCACCCGCCCTTTCAGCAAAACCCCTGTACCGGGAACGACGCCGCGTGCCATTTTCGTTACCGCCATGGACAGCCAGCCGCTGGCTGCCGATCCGTTGGTGATCATTACCGAACAACTGGCGGCATTTAACGCCGGGTTAGCGGTATTGGCACGCTTGACCGACGGTAAAGTCCACGTCTGTCACGCATCAGGTGCGAACCTGGGCAAGCAGCCGGATGCACAGGTGACCTATAACGAGTTTGCCGGCCCGCATCCTGCCGGGTTGGTGGGGACCCATATCCACTTCCTCGAACCGGTCAGTTTGAAAAAAACCGTCTGGCATATCGGTTATCAGGACGTGATCGCTATAGGGACGCTATTCACTACCGGCAAGCTCGATACCGATCGGGTGGTGGCGCTGGCCGGCCCGCAGGTGGAACAGCCACAGCTGCTGCGTACCCGCCTGGGGGCCAGCCTCGATGAACTGACCGCCGGCCGTCTTAAAGCCGGTGAAAACCGGGTGATTTCAGGCTCGGTGCTGAGCGGCACCCACGTCGCTGGCCCTAACGCCTATCTTGGCCGTTTCCACTCGCAGGTTTCCGTGCTTGAAGAAGGGCGTGATAAACAGCTGTTCGGCTGGATCGCGCCGTCGCCGGATAAATTCTCTATCACCCGCACCACGCTGGGCCATTTCCTGAAAAACAAGCTGTTCGCCTTCTCGACCACCACCCACGGTGGCGAACGCGCCATGGTACCGATCGGCAACTATGAGCGGGTGATGCCGCTGGACATTCTGCCGACGCTGCTGCTGCGTGACCTGCTGGCGGGTGACAGCGACAGTGCACAGGCGCTGGGCTGTCTGGAGCTGGATGAAGAAGATCTGGCGCTTTGCACCTTCGTCTGCCCCGGCAAGTATGAATACGCTCCGGTGCTGCGCGACGTGCTGACCAAGATTGAGCAGGAAGGATAACCGATGGGCCTGAAGAACTTTTTTGACAAAATCGAGCATCACTTCACTCCGGGCGGCAAGCTGGAAAAGTGGTACCCGCTGTTTGAAGCCACGACGACGGTGTTTTACACCCCGGGTCTGGTGACACGCGGCGCTTCGCACGTGCGCGACGCCATCGATCTGAAACGCATGATGATCCTGGTATGGCTGGCCGTTTTCCCGGCGATGTTCTGGGGTATGTACAACGTTGGCCAACAGGCCATTCCGGCGCTGCATCACCTCTACAGCGGCGATCAGCTGCAACAGGTATTGGCGGGCGACTGGCACTACCGGCTGGCGCAATGGTTGGGGGCTTCTTTGGCGGCGGACGCCGGCTGGGTCAGCAAAATGGTGCTGGGTGCCTGCTACTTCCTGCCGATATACGCCGTGGTGTTTCTGGTCGGCGGATTTTGGGAAGTGCTGTTCGCTATCATTCGCAAGCACGAGATTAACGAAGGTTTCTTTGTTACCTCGATTCTGTTTGCGCTGATTGTGCCGCCCACGCTGCCGCTGTGGCAGGCCGCGCTGGGGATTACCTTCGGCGTGGTGGTGGCGAAAGAAATTTTCGGCGGCACCGGGCGCAACTTCCTTAACCCGGCATTGGCGGGGCGCGCTTTCCTGTTCTTCGCTTATCCGGCGCAGATTTCCGGTGACCTGGTGTGGACCTCCGCCGACGGTTTCTCCGGCGCAACGCCGCTGGCGCAATGGAGCGCGGGTGGGGCGCACAGTCTGAGCAACGTCGCTACCGGCCAGTCAATCAGCTGGATGGACGCGTTTCTCGGCAACATTCCCGGCTCCGTCGGCGAAGTTTCCACACTGATGATCCTGCTTGGCGGGGCGATAATCCTGTTCGGTCGTGTGGCATCCTGGCGCATCGTCGCCGGCGTGATGCTGGGCATGATGGCTACCGCCTTCCTGTTTAATTCCATCGGTTCTACTACTAACCCGCTGTTCGCCATGCCGTGGTACTGGCACCTGGTGTTAGGTGGTTTCGCCTTCGGCATGATCTTTATGGCCACCGATCCGGTTTCCGCCTCGTTCACCAATAAGGGGAAATGGTGGTACGGCATCCTGATTGGCGTGATGTGCGTGCTGATCCGGGTGGTCAATCCGGCCTATCCGGAAGGCATGATGCTGGCGATCCTGTTCGCCAACCTGTTCGCGCCGCTGTTCGATTATCTGGTGGTGCAGGCCAACATCAAGCGGAGAAAAGCCCGTGGCGAATGAATCTAAAAACGACAGCATCGGTAAAACGCTGCTGGTGGTACTGCTGTTGTGCCTGGTGTGTTCTGTGGTGGTGGCGGGTTCCGCCGTCGGTCTGAAGTCCAAACAGCAGGAACAAAAGCTGCTCGACAAGCAGCGCAATATCCTCGATGTGGCCGGCCTGCTGCAACCGAAAATGGAGGGCGAGCAGGTCAAAACGCTGTTCACCCAACGCATCGAACCCCGGTTGCTGGATTTAAACAGCGGTGAGTTTGTTACCGGCAAGGCAGCGGCGTTCGATCTGGCTGCGGCATTGCGTGATGACAGCAAAAGTGCGGCGTTGCCGGCGGCTGACGATCCGGCGGGCATCAAACGCCGCAGTAACCAGGCGGAAATCTATCTGGTGCGTGACGACAGCGGCGCGGTGAACAAAATTGTGCTGCCGGTTTACGGCACGGGCCTGTGGTCAATGATGTACGCCTTTGTTGCGCTGGATAACGACGGTAACACGGTGAAAGGCATTACTTACTACCAGCAAGGAGAAACCCCGGGCCTGGGTGGTGAGGTTGAGAATGCCAGCTGGCGCGAGCAGTGGGTCGGTAAAAAGCTGTTTGACGATAACGGGCAACCGGCGATCCGCGTAGTGAAAGGCGGAGCGCGTCAGGGAGATGAACACGGGGTGGACGGCTTGTCCGGCGCCACGCTGACCTCCAACGGCGTGCAGCATACTTTTGACTTCTGGTTGGGCGAGCACGGCTTTGGCCCGTTCCTGAAAAAAGTTCGTGAAGGAGCGCTGAAAAATGGCTGATTCCAAAGAGATTAAACGGGTCCTTTTAGGGCCTCTGTTCGACAACAACCCGATTGCCCTGCAGGTGTTGGGCGTCTGCTCCGCGCTGGCGGTGACCACCAAGCTGGAAACGGCGGTGGTGATGACCATCGCTGTGACGCTGGTTACGGCGTTTTCCAGCTTCTTTATTTCGTTGATCCGTCACCATATTCCGAACAGCGTGCGCATTATCGTGCAGATGGCGATTATCGCCTCGCTGGTGATCGTGGTCGATCAGCTGCTGCGCGCCTATGCGTTCGAGATTTCCAAGCAGCTGTCGGTGTTCGTTGGCCTGATCATCACCAACTGTATCGTGATGGGGCGCGCCGAAGCCTATGCCATGAAGTCGCCGCCCATCGAGAGTTTCATGGACGGTATCGGCAATGGGCTGGGGTACGGGGTAATCCTGGTGCTGGTTGGCTTCCTGCGTGAGCTGTTCGGTTCCGGCAAACTGTTCGGCATCCCGGTGCTGGAAACGGTACAGAACGGCGGTTGGTATCAGCCAAACGGTTTGTTCCTGTTGGCACCGAGCGCGTTCTTTATCATCGGCCTGCTGATCTGGGCGCTCCGCACCCTGAAACCAGCGCAGATCGAAAAGGAGTAATGGCCGATGGAACATTATATCAGCCTGTTTGTACGCGCAGTGTTCGTAGAGAACATGGCATTGGCGTTCTTCCTGGGGATGTGTACCTTCCTGGCGGTATCGAAGAAGGTCTCGACCGCCTTTGGTTTGGGGATTGCGGTTACCCTGGTGCTCGGCATCTCTGTGCCGGTTAACAACCTGGTCTACAACCTGATCCTGCGTGATGGCGCGCTGGTGGAAGGCGTTGATCTGAGCTTCCTCAACTTCATCACCTTTATCGGCGTGATTGCTGCGCTGGTGCAGATTCTGGAGATGATCCTCGATCGCTTCTTCCCGTCGCTGTACAACGCACTCGGCATTTTCCTGCCGCTGATCACCGTGAACTGCGCCATCTTCGGCGGTGTGTCCTTCATGGTGCAACGTGACTACAACTTCGCCGAGTCGGTGGTGTACGGCTTCGGTTCCGGCACGGGCTGGATGTTGGCGATAGTCGCGATGGCGGGGATCCGCGAAAAACTCAAGTATGCCAATGTCCCCGCAGGGTTGCGCGGCCTGGGCATTACCTTTATCACCACCGGGCTGATGGCGTTGGGCTTTATGTCCTTCTCCGGTGTTCAGTTGTAAAGGCGGGAAGAATTTATGGAAATTATTTTAGGCGTCGCGATGTTTACCGCCATCGTTATGGTGCTGGTACTGCTGATCTTGTTCGCCAAATCGAAGCTGGTGAACACCGGCGATATTGCGGTGGAAGTGAATGGCGATTTGGACAAAAGCTTTACCGCTCCGGCGGGCGACAAGCTGCTGAATATGCTCTCCAGCCAGGGGATCTTCGTTTCGTCTGCCTGTGGCGGCGGCGGTTCCTGCGGGCAATGTCGGGTGGTGATCAAAGAGGGCGGCGGCGATATCCTGCCGACTGAACTGTCGCACATCAACAAGCGTGAAGCGAAAGAGGGTTGCCGCCTGGCCTGTCAGGTGAACGTGAAGCAAAACCTGAAAATCGAGCTGCCGGAAGAAATCTTTGGCGTGAAGAAGTGGGAGTGTGAAGTTATCTCCAATGATAACAAAGCCACCTTTATCAAAGAGCTGAAGCTGAAAATTCCTGACGGTGAAGATGTGCCGTTCCGTGCCGGTGGTTTTATTCAGATCGAGGCGCCGGCGCACGACATCAGCTATGCCGATTTCGATGTGCCGGAGGAGTACCGCGGCGACTGGGACAAATTCAACCTGTTCCGCTATCGCTCAGTGGTGAATGACACCACGGTGCGCGCTTATTCCATGGCGAACTATCCGGATGAAAAGGGCATTATCATGCTCAACGTGCGTATCGCTACGCCACCGCCGCGCGATCCTGACGTGCCGCCGGGCATTATGTCTTCCTATATCTGGTCGCTGAAGGCCGGTGACAAGGTGACCATCTCCGGGCCATTCGGCGAGTTCTTTGCCAAGGATACCGACGCCGAAATGATCTTTATCGGCGGTGGTGCCGGCATGGCACCGATGCGTTCACACATCTTTGACCAGCTCAATCGCCTGAAGTCCAAGCGCAAAATCACCTTCTGGTACGGCGCGCGTTCGCTGCGTGAGATGTTCTACGAGGACGATTTCAATCGGTTGCAGGAAGAGAATGAAAACTTTACCTGGCACGTGGCGCTTTCCGATCCGCAGCCAGAGGATAACTGGACGGGTTACACCGGCTTTATCCATAATGTTCTGTTGGAAAACTATCTGCGCAACCACCCGGCGCCGGAAGACTGCGAATTCTACATGTGCGGTCCGCCAATGATGAACGCCGCGGTGATCAAGATGCTGAAAGATCTGGGCGTCGAAGACGAAAATATCATGCTGGATGACTTTGGTGGCTAAATGCGCGTAGGGGCAATGAAGGGCTGGATGACGACGGTGGTGCTGAGCGCCACCCTGTTATTGACCGGTTGCGGGCCGGAGCAGGTGAATCTCGAGGGTAAAACCATGGGGACCTCCTATTCGATCCGCTACGTCACCGGCGACGATACGCCGTCCGCCGCCAAGATACAGGCGGAGATCGACAAACGGTTGGAGTTGGTGAACGACCAAATGTCCACCTATCGTCCTGGCTCGGAACTGAGCCGCTTCAACGCCAGTCGCGCAGTGGATAAACCCTTCCCGGTGTCGGCCGCGACGGCAGAAGTGGTGCTGGAGGCGCTGCGTATCAACCGCGTTACCGACGGCGCGCTGGACGTGACCGTCGGGCCGTTGGTTAACCTGTGGGGCTTCGGGCCGGAAGGGCGGCCGGACAAGGTGCCGAGCGCCGCCGCACTGGAGCAGCGCCGCGCCTGGACTGGCATCGACAAGCTGTCGGTACAGGGCAACGCGTTGGTCAAACGCATTCCGGAGCTGTATGTCGATCTTTCCTCGATTGCCAAGGGGTACGGGGTGGATGTCATTGCTCAGTACCTGCAGTCGCAGCAGGTGAAAAACTACATGGTCGATATTGGCGGTGAGGTGCGCACTCGCGGCCACAACGGTGAGAATAAACCGTGGCGTATCGCCATTGAGCGGCCGACCGCCGGCATGGAGCAGAAAGCGCAATTGGTGATCCAACCCGGTGAGATGTCGATAGCCACCTCGGGGGATTACCGTAACTATTTCGAACAGGATGGCGTGCGGTATTCGCATACTATAGATCCGATCACCGGCCGGCCGATCCATCACCACCTGGTGTCGGTCACGGTGTTGAGCCCAACCTGCATGGCGGCAGACGGTTTGTCGACCGGATTAAACGTACTGGGGCCGGAACGCGGCATGGCATTGGCGAACCTGATGGGGATCCCGGTGTTCATGATTGTGAAAACTGCCACCGGTTTTGAAGAGCGCTACTCTGAGGCGTTTAAACCCTATTTGAACAAGCACTCGTGAGGTCGCTATGTTGACGGTATTTGTCGCCACCTTCGTGTTGTTTCTGCTGATTGTCGGCGGTATGTCCCTGGGCTACGTGTTTAAACGTAAAAGCCTGCAGGGCAGCTGCGGCGGCATTACGGCGCTGGGGATGGATAAGGTTTGCGACTGTCCGGAACCTTGCGATGCGCGTAAAAAACGCCTGGAGAAAGAGGCGTTGCGCCAGCAGCAGCTGGAAAAGCACCGGATTATCTGACTACAAGGGGCGCATGCGGCGCCCCTTTTTTTATCGGTTATTTGGCCTGGCGAAAGTTTTTCGCATCGGCCGGTGAGTTGACCATCACCCCGTCTACCCCAAGCGCCAGCGCCTGCTGGTAGTCTGCCGGGGTGTTAATACCAAACAGAATGATGTACGCTGGGCCTTGCGAACGGAAGCAGTCGATCGATTCTTTATCCCAGGTCAGAAACGCCTTGGAGCGCCCCTCGCCCAGGGTAAATTTCTCCACCACTTCCACTTCCCGTTTCAGTTCCAGCCCGTACCAGCGCGGCTTCTGGTTATCCGGCTTCAGTTCGCACAGGTGCGACAGGCTGATATTCGCCAGCAGGTCGCGGGTTTCATCGCGGGTTTCGAAACGCTTGATAGCCGGCGGTAGCGCCTGCAAATATTTGGCATCGGTGGAGTAAACGCGGGTGCGGTTCAGGCTGCCGGTTTTTTCCAGGGTTGCCAGCAAGGTTTTACCGAACTGGGCCGGATTGGCATCCGGTGACTTGATGTCCAGATAGAAATTGACCTTGGGGAAGTCGTTGAGTATTTCATCCAGCCGAGGAATGCCAATGCCTTTCCCCCGGAACGGGTGCGTTTCCCCTTTGGCGAATGACCAGCCGGCGTCAACTTTCGCCAGTTGTTCGGCGGTGTAAGCGGAGACCAGGCCCTGTTGGTTGGTCAGCGCTTTCAGGTCTGAAGGACGGTATAGCACGATAACGCCGTCTTTGGATTCCTGCAGCGTGATCCAAATGGCGTCCGCGCCGTTTTTCAGTGCGGTTTCAATTGCGACGCGAGTGTTTTCAGGTGCGTCGGCAGTGCCACCGCGGTGCGCAATAATGGCAGGGGCTGCGCTCGCGGCAAGGGATATCAGGGATAATGCTGAAGCGAATAAATAGACCGATAATGCTTTCATGTAGGGCACCTTCCTGTGCAAGGTTTATTGTTATCAATAACTGAGGCGATTAATTTGCCACAGCGTACTATTCAAAAATTACGCTTTTTTAACAAGTCGAAGATAATTGGGTGAAACCCTGTTTTATCCGAGCTGATCCGAGTTTTGCCGAGGCTTGAGCTTTCCATTATTGGCTGTATACTTATACAGTGTTATTGGAGGGGCGATGCGTAAAATCATTCATGTCGATATGGACTGCTTCTTCGCGGCGGTAGAAATGCGCGACGATCCCAGCCTGCGCGATATTCCGTTGGCGATTGGCGGCAGCGCCGACCGGCGTGGGGTGATCAGCACCGCCAACTATCCTGCACGTCGCTATGGCGTACACAGTGCCATGTCGACGGCGATGGCACTCAAGCTTTGCCCGCACCTTAAGCTGCTGCCCGGCCGCATGGCGGCGTACAAGGAAGCCTCGCTGCATATCCGTGAAATTTTTGCCCGCTACACCCCGTTGATCGAACCGCTGTCTCTGGATGAAGCCTATCTGGACGTCACTGACTGCAGCCAGTGCAACGGCTCGGCGACGCTGATCGCCGAACAAATCCGCCAGGCGATAGCCGATGAACTGAACCTCACTGCATCTGCCGGTGTCGCGCCCATCAAATTCCTCGCCAAAATCGCCTCGGAGCTGAATAAGCCGAACGGCCAATACGTCATTACCCCGGCGCAGGTTCCCGCGTTTTTACAGCAACTGCCGTTGAGTAAAATTCCGGGCGTGGGAAAAGTGACCGCCAAACGGTTGGAAGAAGTGGGATTGATCACCTGCGCCGACGTGCAGCAGTACGATCTGGCAGCGTTGTTAAAGCGCTTTGGCAAATTTGGCCGCGTACTTTGGGAACGCTGTCAGGGCATCGATCTGCGTGAGGTTTCGCCAGAGCGGCTGCGCAAGTCGGTGGGGGTAGAACGCACGCTGGCGGAGGACATTCATGCCTGGGAAGAGTGCGAAGCGCTGATCGTCGACAAACTGTATCCGGAACTGGAAATGCGCTTGCGCAAGGTAAAACCGGATCTGCATATCGCCCGGCAAGGCGTAAAGCTGAAGTTTCAGGATTTCCAGCAAACAACGCAGGAACACGTTTGGCCAGTACTGAATAAAGACGATTTGATCAATGTAGCGCGTCAGGCATGGAGCGAAAGACGTGAAGGGCGTGGGGTGCGGCTGGTAGGCTTGCACGTGACGCTGCTGGATCCGCAGCTAGAGCGCCAGCTGTTGCTGCCGTGGGAATAACAAGGGCGCAATGCAATATTGCGCCCTTGCTTGCACAGCCCGGTATTTTTTAGGGTTCAGCACACCGAACCCGGCAAATTACGCGCGCTCTGGGATAGCCTTCAGTAGTGCCGTCAGCAGTTTCCAGTACAGGCCCACGCTTTCGATATGCACTTGCTCATCCGGCGAGTGTGGCCCGGTGATGGTCGGCCCAATCGACACCATATCCATATTCGGGTACGGCTTTTTAAACAGGCCGCATTCCAGCCCCGCGTGGATCACCATGATGTTTGGCGTCTTGTTGAACAGATCCTGATAGATCTCGCGTACCAAATGCATGACTGGTGAGTCAGCGTCCGGTTGCCAGCCAGGGTAGCCGCCTTTCGGGGCCACTTTGGCGTTGGCCAACTGGCCCAGCGCGGTCAGCATGCCGACCACGTAATCTTTACCGCTGTCGATCAACGAACGGATCAGGCAGATGATTTCTGCTTCGCTGTCGCTGGTGGTCACTACGCCCACGTTCAGTGAGGTTTCCACCACGCCTTTCACCGCGTCGCTCATGCGGATCACACCGTTTGGCGTGCCGTTGAGCAGTGCCAGGAAACGCTGTTGGCTGTCTGCGGTCATCGCCTGAGACGTGCTGGTGGTTGGCTCCAGCAGAACGGTGATGTTCTTCTCTTTAGCGGACAGCTCATTTTGCAGGGTGGCCAGGAACGCCTGGCTCAGTGCTTTGAGCTCATCGGCCTTAGCTGCCGGTACGGCAACCACGGCAGAAGCTTCACGCGGGATGGCGTTGCGCAGGGTGCCGCCGTTCAGGTCCAGTACGCGCAGATTCAACGCCGCGGCATTATCGAACAGGAAGCGCGCCAGCAGTTTGTTGGCGTTGCCCAGACCGACGTGAATATCCGCGCCAGAGTGGCCGCCTTTCAGGCCTTTGATCGTCAGCTTCAGGGTCTGGTAACCGGCCGGTACGGCTTCACGCTGCAGCGGCAGGGTGGTGATGAAATCAATACCGCCGGCGCAACCCATGTAGATCTCGCCTTCTTCTTCGGAATCGGTGTTGATCAGGATATCGGCCTGCAGCCAGTTAGCCTGCAGCCCGAATGCACCGTCCATGCCGGCTTCTTCGGTCATGGTCAGCAGCACTTCCAGCGGACCGTGCTCGACGCTGTCGTCTGCCAGCACAGCCAGCGCGGAGGCCATGCCGATGCCGTTGTCGGCGCCCAGCGTGGTGCCGCGCGCTTTGATCCACTCACCGTCGATATACGGCTGAATCGGATCCTTGGTGAAGTCGTGCACGGTGTCGTTATTCTTCTGCGGCACCATGTCCAGGTGCGCCTGCAGGGCAACCGGCTTGCGGTTTTCCATGCCTTTGGTGGCTGGCTTGCGCAGCAGGATATTGCCTACCTGGTCACGCTCGGCGTGCAGGTTTTTCTCTTTGGCCCATTCGAGGATGTGCTGCGCCAGCGCTTCTTCATGATAAGAAGGGTGTGGAATAGAGCAGATTTTGGCAAAAATATCCCACAGCGGCTGTGGCAAAAGTTGAGACAATTCAGACACAATAAGTCTCCTGTAACGGCATTCACGGCATAGCGGGAATACCGCTCGGTTAGGGTTAGGGGCATCTGTGCTGTTTTGGCACGATCTCCAGAGAATATCACTTTCTACCGGGCGGTGCCCGTCCCGAATTGTGCTGTTTAAGCGCTTGATCACACTAGTTTGCTGCGCTGCAGTTCATTTTTTCAGCATCAATCACCAGAGGAAATACTTATGATTTCCACGGTACAACTGGTATTCGGCGCGTCCAGTCTCTATAATCTCGCGCAACCTTTTTTCCCCTGATTACTGAATAAGCCACACCCTGGCTGGCTGGGACACCATTCTATGAGCGAAAAATACGTTGTTACCTGGGACATGCTGCAAATGCAAGCGCGCAAACTGGCTCACCGCCTGCTGCCCGTAGACCAATGGACAGGCATTATTGCCGTAAGCCGCGGCGGCCTGGTGCCGGCAGCCTTACTGGCGCGTGAACTGGGTATTCGCCATGTGGATACCGTATGCATTTCCAGCTATGACCATGACAACCAACGCGAAATGAAAGTGCTCAAGCGCGCTGAAGGCGACGGTGAAGGCTTTATCGTCATCGACGATCTGGTGGATACCGGTGGTACTGCAAAAGCCATCCGCGAGATGTACCCGAAAGCGCATTTCGTCACCATCTTTGCCAAGCCGGCAGGCCGCCCGCTGGTTGACGATTATGTGGTTGATATCCCACAGGATACCTGGATCGAACAGCCATGGGACATGGCGGTGACCTTCGTACCACCGATCGGCGGTCGTTAAGTTCGACAGGCTGTTCCATTAAAACGCCCGGTTTCGCCGGGCGTTTTCGTTATTTTGGTTTATCGCCCCAGAGTTAGGTACACTACCTCCAGTTGATTAGGCTGTTTGCGGCCTATAGCCAGATTTACGGAGGCTGTTGTTACCATGGCACAAGCCAACCTTTCTGAAATTCTGTTCAAACCCTCATTTAAACATCCTGAGACCTCGACGCTGGTGATGCGCGCGCGCAACAAAGTCAGCGCCGATCTGCATTCCACGCTGGAAGGCAACACCGTCAGCAACTGGTATCGCATGCTTAACCCGCTGTTGTGGGCCTGGCGCGGCGTTGATCCGATCGAAATCAACGAAGTGCTGGCGCGCATCGCAGTCGCCGATGTGGAGCACACCAACGACAAATGGCTGGATACCGTGGTCGGTTACCGTAACGGCAACTGGATTTACGAATGGGTTCACCAGGGCATGCGCTGGCAACAGAGCGCGTTGGAACAGCAGGATCCTTTGATCGGCGGTCAGCACTGGCTCAACGCCGCCAATTTTTACAGCATCGCCGGCTACCCGCACCTGAAAGGGGACGAACTGGCCGAGCAGGCCGAAGCGCTCTCCTGCCGGGCTTACGAAGAAGCCGCGCTGTTGCTGCCTTATCAGTTGAAAGAGCTGGAGTTCCGCATTGAGGGCGGCAGCAGCATCAATGGCTTCCTGCACCTGCCGGAAAAGGGCGAGGCCCCGTTCCCGACGGTGTTGATGTGCGGCAGCCTGGACACGCTGCAAACTGACTACCACCGCCTGTTCCGCGATTATCTGGCACCGCACGGCATCGCCATGCTGACCATCGATATGCCTTCCATCGGCTCCTCATACAAGTGGAAGCTGACGCAAGATTCCAGCTTCCTGCATCAGCAGGTGCTGATCCAACTGGCCTCGGTGCCGTGGGTCGATCATCAGCGCGTCACCGCGTTTGGCTTCCGTTTTGGTGCCAACGTGGCGGTACGTCTGGCCTATCTGGAGCCACAGCGGCTGCGTGGCGTGGCTTGTCTGGGGCCGGTGGTGCATCGCCTGCTGTGCGACAGCAAAACGCAACAGCATGTGCCGGACATGTACATGGATGTGCTGGCCAGCCGGATGGGGATGGCCAACGCGTCGGATAACGTGCTGAAGGTGGAGCTGAACAGTTATTCGCTGAAAACCCAAGGGCTGTTGGGCCGCCGTTGCCCGACGCCAATGCTGGCCGGTTACTGGGATCAGGATCCGCTCAGCCCGAAAGAAGAAGCGCAACTGATCGCATCATCCTCGCTGGACGGCAAACTGATCGCCATACCGCGCGCCCCTGTCTACAGCAGTTTCCACAAGGCGTTGCTGCAAATGACCCACTGGATGAAAGATAAAATGCGTTAATTAGTTGCTAAATTTTAACAGTTTGTTAAAAAGAGTGGTCTACATTGAGGAGGTTAAAGAATGACGTTACCGAGTGGTCACCCTAAAAGCCGACTAATGAAACGTTTCGCCAGCTTGGGGCCGTACCTGCGTGAAGGGCAGTGTGAGAACGACCGTTTTTTCTTTGATTGTTTAGCCGTGTGCGTCAATGTTAAGCCCGCTCCAGAGAAGCGCGAATTCTGGGGTTGGTGGATCGAACTGCATGCCGAAGATACGCGTTTCACCTACGCCTATCAGTTTGGCCTGTTTGATAAAGATGGGCACTGGACGCCGGAAAAGATTAAAGATGCTGAAGTGAAAACCAAGTTGGAAACCACCCTGCGTGATTTCCACCGTCGTCTGGGCGAGCTGCTGACCACCATGGAACTGACGCTTGAACCGGCCGAGAATTTCAAAGAGAAACTGATTAAACTTTCCGCCTGACCCCGTTAGACCACAAGTATTCTGCTGATTTCGCGTTGTGCCTGTTGGCATAACGCGTCTCTCCTGCTACAAAGTCCTTTGCACTCTTATTCTCATCATATCCTATAGCTTTCGAGTTGCGGCTAGGCGGCAAGTGCAGGAATCCGCAGGAGCTTACCAAGGTAAGTGACTGGGGGGATTGCGAGTAGCCAACAACGCTGCAGCTTGAAAGATGACGGATAAATTACACGGCAGAAATACTATGAACGGCAGCCAGACACTGGTTGTGAAATTGGGCACCAGCGTGTTGACCGGCGGATCGCTGCGTCTTAACCGTGCTCACATTGTCGAACTGGTACGCCAGTGCGCACAACAGCATGCAGCGGGTCACCGCATCGTTATCGTCACCTCCGGCGCGATTGCCGCCGGGCGCGAACATTTGGGTTACCCCGAACTCCCCGCCACCATCGCCTCCAAGCAGCTGCTGGCGGCGGTCGGGCAGAGCCGGCTGATTCAACTGTGGGAGCAACTGTTTTCCATTTACGGCATCCACGTCGGGCAGATGTTGCTGACGCGCGCCGATCTGGAAGACCGTGAACGCTTCCTCAACGCGCGTGACACCATGACCGCGCTGCTGGACAACCGTATCGTGCCGGTAATCAATGAGAACGACGCGGTAGCGACCGCAGAAATCAAGGTGGGCGACAACGACAACCTGTCTGCGCTGGCGGCGATCCTGGCCGGGGCCGACAAATTGCTGTTGCTGACCGATCAGCAAGGCTTGTACACCGCCGATCCACGTAATAATCCGCAGGCGGAACTGATCCGTGAAGTGCACGGCATCGACGATGCGCTGCGTGCCATCGCTGGCGACAGCGTTTCCGGCCTGGGCACCGGCGGCATGGGCACCAAGCTGCAAGCTGCCGACGTGGCTTGTCGCGCCGGCATCGACGTGATCATTGCCGCTGGCAGCAAGCCGGGCGTGGTGGCGGACGTTATTGAAGGTAAACCGGTGGGCACGCGTTTCCACGCGCTGGAAACCCCGTTGGAAAACCGCAAACGCTGGATCTTTGGCGCACCGCCGGCCGGTGAGATCACCGTCGACGACGGCGCGGTCGATGCGATTATGGCGCGCGGCAGTTCGCTGCTGCCGAAGGGCATTCGCGAAGTGAAAGGTGATTTCTCCCGCGGTGAAGTGATCCGCATCCGTAACCTGGCGGGGCGCGATTTGGCCCACGGCGTCAGCCGCTATAACAGCGACGCGATGCGCATGATTGCCGGTCATCACTCGCAGGAAATCAGCGAAATTCTCGGTTATGAATACGGCCCGGTGGCAGTGCACCGCGACGATATGATAGTCAGTTAAGGAGTGAGCATGCTAGAGCAAATGGGGAAAGCCGCCAAACAGGCTTCCTGGCAACTGGCGGTGCTGAGCACGGCGAAGAAAAACCAGGTGTTGTCGGTCATCGCCGACCGGCTGGAAGCCGAAAGCGAAGTGATTTTGCAGGCTAACGAGCAGGATATGACGCAGGCACGCGCCAGCGGGATGAGCGAAGCGCTGCTCGATCGCCTGCTACTGACCCCGGCGCGACTGGCGGCGATCGCAAACGATGTGCGCCAGGTGTGTCGTTTAAACGACCCGGTCGGCCACGTGTTGGACGGTAGCCTGCTGGACAGCGGGCTGAAACTGGAACGCCGTCGCGTGCCGTTGGGCGTGATTGGCGTGATTTATGAAGCACGGCCAAACGTCACCATCGACGTTGCCAGCCTGTGCCTGAAAACCGGCAACGCGGTGATCCTGCGTGGCGGTAAAGAAACCCACCATACCAATCAGGCGACGGTGAAAGTGATCCAGCAGGCGCTGGAACAGTGCGGCCTACCGGCGGCGGCGGTACAGGCTATCGACAGCCCGGATCGCGCGTTGGTGAATGAACTGCTGCGCCTGGATCGCTACGTCGATATGCTGATCCCACGCGGTGGAGCGGGCCTGCACAAGCTGTGCCGCGAACAGTCGACTATCCCGGTGATCACTGGCGGTATCGGCGTTTGTCACACCTACGTTGATGACAGCGTTGATTTCGACAAGGCGCTGACGGTGATAGAGAACGCCAAAATTCAGCGCCCAAGCGCCTGTAACTCGCTGGAAACGCTGCTGGTGAACCGCAGCATCGCCGCAGAGTTCCTGCCGGCGCTGAGTGCCAGAATGGCGGCGGTGGGGGTTACCCTGCACGCGGCGGAGAATGCCATGCCGCTGTTGCAAGACGGCCCGGCAACGGTGGTGGCGGTGGCGGCAGAAGATTATGACGACGAATGGCTGTCGTTGGATCTGAACGTGGCGCTGGTGGACGATATCGATCAGGCCATCGACCATATCCGTACCCACGGCACCAGCCACTCCGACGCGATCCTCACCCGTTCACTGAGCAGCGCCGAGCACTTTGTGCGTGCGGTGGACTCCAGCGCGGTGTATGTGAATGCCAGCACCCGCTTCACCGACGGCGGCCAGTTCGGTCTGGGTGCAGAAGTGGCGGTCAGCACGCAGAAACTGCATGCCCGCGGCCCAATGGGCCTGGACGCTCTGACCACCTACAAGTGGATCGGCTACGGCGACGATTTGGTTCGCAGTTAACGTTTAGTACGGCGTTGAGATTTCATGTAGGGGCGCAGCATGCTGCGCCCTTTTTGTATGCTGGTTCATACCAGAACTGGCATTGTTGCAGGCCCAAAGAAACTATTCTGACAGTCGGCTCTGTGCCAGGAGTGGACGTGGAGAACAACAGTCTTAGTTGAGCAACGGGGAGCTGATCAGCATTTCTGCTCATCACTTTCGCAGACCAAACCTTATAAGATCATGAGGGAATAAAGGCTTAATCATTATCTTATCGTTAAAAATAAATAGTTTAGGTGACAGGGCGATGACATCGTAGATATTATCGACAATGAGTTGTAGATGGGTTCTGAACACGGGCACATTCGCATCATCCGCTACGACAAATACAGTTTCATTGCCTAAGTCGCTCAAGTTAAACATCTCATGACTAAGTTCATAATCGCTAAAGTCCATTTCCGCCCATTTGAGATCACCGCTATGCCATGGATATTGATGAAAAATATCCATTACCGCACTCAAATCATCCCCTTCCATAGCATTAAAATCTGTCTTGAGCAGGTCCTTACATTCCTCAAACAATGTCATGCCCACTCCCTTTAGGCTTTATAGCTGTATATTTTTATCATATCCTCCCTGGAGGATTTTTTAAAGGAATTAGGAACGTCCGCTGATCGCTCATAGCGGCCCAATATTAAAGGTTTTCCATAAAATAGAACGCTTTCATCAGTTCTTCTTCGGTTTGTGGTGATACCAAACTTGCCCCAGAATCTTCCTCAACTTTTATCAAAAGCTCACTGCGGGTAATTCCTAACCTGTTTGCCACATGGTTAGCACAACTTCGTGCGTGAGAAGCTCTGTGTGCCAAGGGCCTTGCCATATCCAAAACTCTTGTCCTCGATGATGAATGAGACATTAGTTCCTCCTTAAATAGATACACCTGGATAACTCGTTCTTCGCTGCCAAAGCTATCAGGGGGGCGTTCAACTATAAGGCAGGGAATGCACCGGACCGGTGGCTCTCTTCAATAACTATGGAGTGTCTAATTAGATCATCACGCCCGATATGTACTGATAAGCGCATTCGTAACGCAAAAATCGTAGGTTCGATTACAGAGAATGAAATCGCCCGCCAATCCGCTCAATAATCGCTCCAGCATCCACCCCAAGCAGCCGGGCAATAACAGCAAACTCCACCACATCCAGTTTGCGCTCGCCGTTTTCAACCTTGGCGATAAACGACTGCGGGCGTTCCAGCGCTTCGGCCAGTTTGGCCTGAGTGATGCTTTTTTCTATGCGAGCATCGCGAAGTGTTTTTATTACTAATTGATATCCTGTTGAATAAACTGAGAACATGGTGTTTTTCCTCGAGTGATATCCCAAAATTGAATATTATCCATCACTTAAATATATAAAAATGGGATAATTAAGCTATCAAAAAACTAGGGAGTTAAGCATGATGGATAAGTGAGGTTAAGCATCTGGTAGGCGTAATGGTTGTATAAGGTGTTACCATACTGGAACCGGTTTGTCGGGGGGGGGGGGGGGGAGATAGCACTTCTCATATTGTATTATTTTCTGGCCAGTAGCTGTCTAAATGTGAAGTGTTGAGTATGTTTTCTACAAAAATACGTCGCTCAAGATACTTTCACTTAGCGTGATGAGTAATTTTTAGGTGGGATATTTAACTTTACAGTTTAATTCTATTAGATTTTAATGTTAATTTTTATGATTATTTTTTTGAGGTTTTGTTTTGTGTTTTATAAATGACATTAGTGATATGAAAAAGGAGTTTTATTATGGGTGATATTTTAAGTAAGGTATTAGATTTCATCTTTGTAACACTGTCTGGGATGACCGATAATGGTGAGTTGAGCTCTATGCAGGCAGTTTTTATTGTCTTGTTCTCCTCACTAGTGCTTATGGCTTTTTTTCGTGCGAAGGATATTTTCGGAATTATAAATAATACCAAAAATGCAAAGTTAGATGGATATAATTACATTCTGAAAAATTATGAACTAAACAGCACTGATCGTAAATGCATCAAAGATGATATCTCAAGAATTATTAGGTATAGATTGTCGGGTATCTCAGATGTTGCTAGGCAAAGGGTCATCTTTAAATTGATATCCTTAAATAATGAAGTCATCTCGCCTGGTTTTTTTAAAAAATTTAGAACCTTTTTGGAGTTTAAAGATGGTCTCTTGATTTTTAATAAAGGGATAGGTTTTAGACTTGAGTGTCTAATGTATTTTTTATTTTCATTTCAATATTTATTAATAGCGATTTCATTTGTTGCTATTTCACTGTACAAAGGCGATTCAATATTAGCTTGGGAACATTGGTTGTTATATGTGATGGCACTTTTGTTATTTATGATGTTTATTGCATTTGGAAAAATGATCCCTACTCCGAAAGAATGTCTGTTAATTGAGGATTTTCTACAGTTGCAGTATGAGCCTCCATCATCAGAATGACCAATCACCTTGAAAAGGTGATTTCGCCAACCTCATTGATATAATTTATATGAATAAATTATTGAGGCTGGCGAGGGTGACTATTTCTTGACCATAAGATGACTGCGCTCTTCTTTACTCATCGCCTTGTTTGAGCTGGAAATAACGCAGTTATATTCTTTACCTTCATTAATAATCATAAAGGTGCTGACGGGGTTTTTAAAATCTTTGCCGATGGTGAAGTAAACATAATCCTTAGGCAACACATTGGGTTTGAAGGCACCAAATGCATAAACCCCTTCTATGCCGAGTGCTGATAAATCAACCGTAAGCTCCAGCGGCTGCGTGGCCATCGGCGATGGCAGCATAGATTTAGCCGACATCATCATCGAACTGGTATTGACGGTGTATTCGCTGGTGACTTTCATCCCGACATACTTGGAGGTTGGCATCGAAAGTTCTTTCATACAGGCGGCATCGTGCTGCGGGGCGGGGCTGCCGTTTTGTTGCACGGCGTGTGCGTGTTCCAATGTCACCTGCACTTTGCCAGTCACCGGTTGTTTAGTGTCTGCCGCATGAGCCATGCCGACCATCGTGATGGCAGCAATTGTAGGTAAAATAACGCCAGTCATTATTTTCATTACTCTTCTCCTGACTTTTAAGTTTGGAAAAGTCGGATTAACTTTTCCGTGTGTGTAGCCGATAGAATTGAATTAATGAAATCATGGGTAGCACTATGCGGCCCTGTGCCGTCATTGGGCATGGCATAGCAGACTTTAAAAACAACTGGCGTTTTTTAAGATAAATGCAATGAGTGGATAAAAGTTTTTTATTACGGAACTCTGTCAGCCCATGGGCTTATATTTTGTATGAATAACCCTAGTCAAGATCCGGGATAGATACAACTCGGCGTATATAAATTTTTCTAACCGTTTGGCGCCTGGAAATTAATAAGCCAATGGACTATTTCCAATGGCTTATATTTATATGCTTATTATTGCAATGTTGGGGTTGTCATTTCGGGCTAACGCCGATTCAACCAAGGCAGCATACGCACCAGCGCATTGTCCTTAACGATATAGTGATGGAACAGTGCTGCGGCGGCATGCAGCCCGATCAGCCAATAGCCGAAAGCCGCCAGCGTCTTGTGCCAGCCGATAATCGTCCGCGCCTGCGGCCGGTCGGCAATCTCGGCGAACGGCATCGGCAAGCCGAATAAAAACCACTCTTTCCCCCCCAAATAGCGGGAATAGACGCCCAGAATCGGCAACGTCAGCAGCAGCAGGTAAATCAGGCTGTGTACCAGATGGGCTACGCCAGTTTGCCATTTTGCCGGTTTCGGCTCGATAGCGGGGCTGGTGTGGCGCCAGCGTAGAAACAAGCGGGCGATCATCAGAACAAATACCGTCACTCCGCAACTGAAATGGGTCACCACCAGCACGTACCACACCGGGGTGCCCGGTACGGCAAGCCCTCTCAGCTCAATCGTCGTGCAGGTCACAACCAGCAGGATCGCCACCAGCCAGTGCAGACGGATCTGCATCGGCATATAAGAGTTCTGCACCGGGTTACCTTTTGATGTTAAATCACAGTGTTGATGAGAGTAACCAAATGTTACAGGAGAGGAAAGCGCCGGATGAGAATTTCATCCGGCGGATTGCCGGTGTGGCACCCAACGCGGGTGCCACACTTTCACTCAGTTGATCTTGGCCTTGGCAAAGTCGCTGCCGTTAACGTCAACCACATAGCCGCTGACGTTGCTGCGGGTGGCGTAGAACACCTTGCCGTTAGCCAGCGGCAGCAGCGGAGCCTGCTGGGCAAAAATCACCTGTGCCTGCTGATAAAGCTTGGCACGTTCGGCCGGGACGCTAACCTTAATCGCCTGCTGGATCAGCTTGTCGTAGCTGCTGTCGCACCAGCGTGCCGCGTTGGCACCGGTTTGCACGCCGGCGCAGTTGAGCAGGGTAGCGAAGTTGTCCGGGTCGCCGTTATCCGACATCCAGCCATACAGCGCGCTCTGCTGTTCCCCTTTGCGCAACCCGGCCAGATACTGGCCCCATTCCCAGGTGACGATTTTGGCTTTTACGCCCACTTTCGCCCAGTCGTTTTGGATCATCTGAGCGATGCGGCGTGAATTCGGGTTGTAAGGGCGGGCTACCGGCATCGACCAGATGTCGGTCTCAAACCCTTTCTCCAGCCCGGCCTGCTTGAGCAGTTCACGCGCTTTTTCCGGGTTGTAAGCGTATTCGGGCAGTTTGTCGTTATAGCCCAGCATGCCCGGCGGCAGTATCGAATAGGCCGGCGTGCCGCTGTCTTTGAATACCGCCGCAACGATGGCCTTTTTGTCCACCGCATAGCTCAGAGCCTGGCGTACCAACACGTTGTCGAACGGCTTCTTCTGGGTGTTGAACGCCAGATAGCCGACGTTCAGGCCGTCGATGTTGTGCAACTGCAGGTTTTTGTCGTTCTTGATGGCGTCAAACTGCTCCGCCAGCGGGGCAGGGATAATCTGACACTCGTTGGTTTTCAGCTTGGCCAGCCGGGTTTCCGGGTTTGGCGTAATGGAGAAAATCAGGTGTTTGCTGGCCACTTCGCCCTGCCAGTAATGCGGGTTGGCGATGTAGCGGATCAGCGAGTCCTGTTTGTACTGCTGCAGCGCAAACGGACCGGTGCCGATCGGCCAGTTATCGACATATTCCGGGGTGCCTTTTTTCAGCATGGCATCGGCATATTCGGCGGAAAGGATCGAGGCGAAGTCCATCGTCCAGTCGGCGAGGAACGCGGCGTTAGGCTGGCTCAGCGTAAAGCGCACGTGGTCGTTATCCACCGCCTCCACTTTGGTGATCAGCTTGTCCAGCCCGGTGTCGGTGAAGTACTCGTAGTTGCCGCCGGACACCTTGTGATACGGATGATTGGGGTCCTTTTGACGCATCACGGTGAACACCACGTCCTCGGCGTTGAAGTCGCGCGTCGGGGTGAAGTATTTGTTGCTGTTGAATTTCACGCCCTTGCGCAGCGTAAAGGTGTAGGTTTTGCCATCCGGGCTGATGGTCCACTCGGTCGCCAGTGAGGGCGCCGGGGTTTTATCGCTTTCACGCAGCGTCAGCAGGCGGTTGTACAGCACCTGTGAGGTGGCGATAAAGGTGGTGCCGGAGCTGGAAAGCTGCGGGTTGAAAGATTCGGGCGAGGCTACGGTGCAGTAGACCAGGGTATCCGTGGCGGCCAGTGCGCTGCCCGTCGTCAACAGGCCGGTTCCTGCCAACAACAGACCCGCAGTGCTTTGTTTTAAACGCATAAAATGGATGGCTCCCTCAGGTTGATTGAGGACACTGCCGCCGCGGTGGCATTCAGGCAGCCCTCAATTTAAATATAAGTGATTGATCGCGAATATGGGAACTGAGGAATGACGATTGTTCGACGGTCGCAGACCGGCCGGGCGTCAAGATAGCCGATGAAATTGTATGCTTAGGTAAATAACCCCGGTTTTTCGGTTGTCTGACAAAAATGTTATCGACGAGTCACTTTGGGGTCAGCAACCCCCACTTAGAATCACCTCACCAGGCAGAACCTGGTCTGGCCAATCTAATGAGGTGGTTATATGAAAGCGATTAAATATGTCATGGCGGCGTTTATCCTGGCGGTGGTGTCCACCAGCAGCTTTGCGGCCAACAGCGTCAGTTCCGAGCAGGGGCTGACTAAACTCGGCGTGGTCTCCGCCAGCGGAGCTCTGACGCTCTCAGGTCTGGAAAAGCAATTGGCGAAGAAAGCCGATCAGGCCGGGGCCAGTTCGTACCGCATTATTTCCGCCAGCGGAGGCAATAAACTGCACGGCGTAGCGGTAATTTACCAATAATGGCAGGTGCATGCCGTGAGACCGGGGCGGTACTTGTTTTTACCGCCCCAGAAGGTTCCTGTTTTGTTGGTTTGTAGCCCTCATCCTCCGTCACTTAACCCTCGGCCACTCCTCAAGCGCACTCTCCCCGTCAATTAAGTTTGCAGCATGAACAGGTTGTTCTATATTCATGAAAATGATAATAAGTGTTATTATCATTTTCATTTGTAACCAAACCGAAACATCTTCAGTGCGTTGCCCTGGCCTTGGAAAAGGTGGCTGCGCCGTCTCGCTTTACGTGCGCCAGGGAGGTCAAGCACGCCAACCACAACACAATAATAAGGATCACGCCGGGCAGCCCTTGGGCTGGTCATCCAACCGTGTCCGCCATTTACCCCGCTTTTGGCCGTTATGGGCGGCAGCGGGGTTTTCGCTTCCGTTGTTTCAACATTTGTTTATGGCTTATCAAAGGTAGGTAACATGTCGGAAACTGTTTTGGCTACTGAATGGCTGCCGCTGACACCGGCGCAGTTAGACTTCTGGGACGAATTTACCTTGCACCCCGGACAGCCTTTTTCCACCGTCGCTCACGTCACCGAACTACGCGGCGCGGTAGATGAAGAGGCGCTGTGTCGGGCTATCACTCAGACGATGGCGGAAACGCAGGCGTTTGCATTGCGTTTTCGCGGCGGCACTGGCGAGAGTTTGCCGCAGCAGCGTTACGATCCCCAGACAATACCGCAACTTAATCGCCTTGATCTTCAGGCACAGCCCGATCCTTACCAGACCGCGATGCGGCTGATGCAGGCGGATGTCGATCAACCACTGGATCTGTGCAGCCAGCCGGTGGCCGCGGTGTGGTTGATCAGGCTGGGGCCTTCGCGTTTTATTTGGTACGTGCGCGCCCACCATATTGTGATTGATGGCTTTGGCATGGCGTTGGTTGAACATCGTTGTGCCGCGCTGTATGCGCATTTCCTCGACGACAGCGCGGCAGGGCACGCACTGGGCGAGATTCATGCTTTTCAGCACCATGAACTGGCCTATGCGGCTTCTGAACGCTGCGCTAAAGACCGGTATTTTTGGCAGCGGTATTTGCCGCCGTCGCAGACCTTGCCAACGGTGCGCAAAGGCGGCAGGGAATATGGCGTGAAATCCCTGAGTACCAGCACGCCGTTGCCGGAGGAGATCCCGCAGCGGTTGCGTTGGCTGTCGGAACGTAGCGGTATCGGTTGGCCCGATCTGTTGCTTTCCCTGTCCGCCGCCTGGCTGTTCTTTACCTTGCCGCCGTTGCCGCATGACAAGGGCGATTCGCGCACCATGTGGATGCCGGTGATGAACCGCCGCAGCAGCCAGGCCACCAATACGCCGGCGCTGGCGGTCAATACGCTGCCGCTTTTGGTGTCGCTGCGTGCGGAAGAGACTTTGGGCCATTTTCTGTCGGGCATGGCGAAGATGCTGCGTGAGCTGCGCAGCCACGCAGGCTACCGTCTGCGGCACATTGCCGCAGATCGCGGTGTGACGCCGGCCTCTCGTTTGTTTATCTCGCCGTTTATCAACGTCCAGCCGTTTGATCCCGCCGGTTTCAGCGGCTGCACCTGTACGCGACGGGTACTGGCAGGAGGATCTGGCGACGGCGCTAACCTGACCTTCCGCGGGCGCACCGATGCTGGCGATCTGCACCTGGATATCGATGTTTACGTGCAGCAGTTTGCCTGCGATGGGATCGAAGACTACGGGCGTGACCTGCAGGCGTTTTTATTGCGTGCGTTGCGGGAAGAAGCGCTGGAGACGGCGCTCGGCGAACTGGTGGCGGTGCCCGCCTGATGGCCGAAAGGTCAGCGTAATGGTTGGGGCCATGCTCGACCCGATATAAGTTTGAATGAGGTGATAGGGGGCTGCATGCAGCCCCTTTTAGTTTGAACCGTTTAACGTGCCAACAACGCCGCCACTTCCCGCGCATTTTTGCAGGGGATTAACAGCGTTGGCGGTAGTTGGGTGCCAAAGGCCTGGTTAAGCTGCGCCGCCACCTGGCGAATGTGCGGCAGCTTCAACCCCATGCTGATAAAGGCCGTTTCTTCTCCCCATTCCGGGCGCGGCGTTGCGCCGATGGCCTGTAAATAGATCGACAGGATCTTGCCGCTGTGCGCCGGTGGCGCGCTCGGCAGCGGTGCCGCACAGGCATTCAGGCCCGGAGCGGCACGATCGGCGCTGAAGGCTGCGCGGATACGGTGACGGTCGGTCTTGCCGTTACCCGACAGCGGCAGCAACTCGGTATGAATAAAGCGTGTCGGGATATGGGTACAAGGAAGGTAGCCGGTCGAAAAAGCGCGGATCGCCGCCAGCGACAGCGGTTTGCCGTCGTGGGTGAGGTACATCGCCCCGAGCGTCGCTTCGCCATTGTCACCGCCAGGGTAATCCACTACCACGATATCGAGAATAGCCTCGTGTCCGCGCAACACATCTTCAATTTCCGGCAGCGAAACGCGCACGCCACGGATTTTCACGTAGCCGTTCACCCGGCTGGCGAAAAGGATATTGCCGTCCGGGCGATAGTACCCCTGATCGCCGGTACGGAAGGCCCGCAGCGGTTGCCCGTCGGGCCCCTCCAGCGTAACGAAATCATGTTGTTTTAAATCACCGTCCTCCAGATACCCCAGCGCCAGATTCACCCCGGAGGTGTGGATGCGGCCGACCACGCCGGTCGGGCAGTGGGTACCGTCATCATGGCAGATAAAGTATTGGTTAGCCGGCAGCGGCTGACCATAAGGCACGGTGCCGGTGTCCTGCGGCGCTATCGGGTGCCAGATGCTCCAGATGGTGGTTTCGGTCGGGCCACCGAGCGAGAACAGGCTGATGTCCGGACGCAGGCCGCGCAATTGCTGTACCGTCGCCGGTTTGATGTAATCGCCCCCCTGAGCCACCAGTCGCAGCGAACGCAGGCTATCGTCGGTTTTACAGGTAAGCAGCATTTCCAGAATGGCGGGGACCGAACACCACAGGCTGACGCCATGGCGCTCAACCAACTGGTTCCAACTGATGGCGTCCTTTTCCTGATGTGGTGCCGGTAACACCAGCGTGGCACCGGCGCTGAGCGAGCCGAACAGATCAAACATCGACATATCGTGGTGCGGCGGCGTGACCGAAATCATCACGTCGTCGGCGGTGACCGCCCAGCGCTGCAGGGTTTGGCCGATAACGTTGGCGGTGGCGCGGTTATTGAGCACCACGCATTTCGGTTTGCCGGTGGTACCGGAGGTATACAGATAATAACTGGCTTCGGTGCTGACGCTGCGCTCGGTCAGCGTCTGGCTGTCCGGCCGCTTGGCGGCGCCCGCCGTCGGGTCAAGCAGTTCCTCTGGCGTAACCCCGAACGAGGTGTCCAGCTCACCCTTGTGTACCACCAGATCCGGCCGGCAGTTGGTCAGCAGATAGGCGGTACGTTCCGGCGGTGAGTTGATGTCGATCGGCACCCAGATAATGCCCAACAGCGCACAGGCGAGTGAGATGGTTACATGCTCCGGACTGCGCGCCAGATACAAGGCCAGCACGCTGCCTGGCTTCAGGCCACGCTGTTGCAGATTTGCCATCACTGCGCTAACCCGTTGGCCCAATTCCGGGTACGTCAGGCTTAGTTGGTCGCAGATTAACGCGGGGCGCGGCTGCGGATCGTTAAACAACCTGTCGGCCAACTGCGCAAGATAAGGGTAAGCGCTGAATGACGTCTCGCTGTGGTTATGGCGGTAATGTTGGTAATCGATAAATTGCGCGGGGGGAATTTCCACATCGCCGTCCCGGCACATCAACATTACCCGCCGTTGCAATGCGTCCAGCATTGCCTGCACTTGCTCGCCATCCAACGCTTGCTCGGCGTAGTCGACGCACAGCAGCAGGTTCTTGTCGGCATCTTGTGTCAGGCGGATATCGATCGCCACCTGCGGCGTCTGGGTCACGCCGTCATGGTAGCGAACCGGCGCGTTGCCAGGCAGCGTCTCCCACCCCAGGCAGTTGGTGAGGATCACCGGCAGCGCCGGGGAACCCTGGCTGAGGTTTAGCAACTGCCGCGCCAGGTCAACGCCGGAAAATGCCAGATGGTCGAGCGCCCCCAGCACGTCGTCCTGCAAGGCCTGGGCGCGGCTGATAAAGGTGCCCCCCAGGCGGGAATAGCGTACCGCCACAAAGGTAGAGGCGTTGCTGAGCGCACCATTTGCCGCAGGAAACGCCACCGGCACGCCGACGCAGAGTTCGCCGTCGGTGGTCCACTGCGCCAGCGTATCGAGGATCAGAGCCGAAAGGCTGCTGTTGCGCAGCAGGGCATGGGAGGATCCCAGGCGCGAGAACTGTTTTAGAACCTCGCGCGGCAAAGTCAGGTTGGCGCGGCGATAGCGAGAGGATTTGATATTGGCCAGCGGGGTGCGCCACGGCAACGCCGACGGCGTGGTGACGTCCTGTAGCTTGGCTTGCCAGTAGGCGGCATCAATCTGACGCTGTTCCGCCGTGGCTGCAGCCGGTGGGCTTGGCGGCACGACAGGCGGCAGCGGGGCGTCGTCGAACAGCCGGGCGATGACGGTGGAGATACCCTGGCCGTCGAGGATCAGCGCGTCGAAGCTGGTGAAAATCACGGTGTCGTAGGGGTTGCCGGTGGCCTCCTGCGTCTCCGAGAGCTGAATGGCGGCAATACGCCACAACGGCTGCGCGGGATCGTGGCGCTGATGCGAATATTGCTCGCGCAAGTCAGCCAATTGGCGTTGCGCTGCCTGATGGTCGAGCGCACGCAGATCGTGCCGATCCAGATTCAGCGTGGCCTCTGCCCGCACGTGTTGGGTGAAACGCTGGGTATCGATGCAGGTGCGCAGCGCCGCATAGTGCTGCACCAGTTCGCTCAATCGGCTTTCCAGGCGGGCCAAATCCAGTCCCAGACCGCGATATTCGCGAAAGTCGTGCATCGCTACGCCGCCGAGCGGCCATTGTTCGCTGCGCCCGAGCAGGTAAGCCTGCTGCAGTGCGCTTAATGGTGTCTCCATGGTATTTCCCTATTGATTGTCACTAACCCACGAAATAGAAAGCAGGGCGCATGAGACCACGCGCCCGGATCGGTATCAGGCTTTGGGTGCCAGCACCTGCAATAACAGTTGAGCGCCCTCGGCGGCATTGGGGGCTCGCTCGCAGATCACTGCGGCAAGAGCGGCCGGAGTCGGGTTCGCCTCTATATCCTTCGGCGCCAGCGCCACCGGCAGGTATTTGTTAAGTACCGCCAATAGGGCCATCAGAGCGTCCTGCGGCAGTTGCAGGGTACGGATATCGTCATCGTCACCCAGCCTGGCGTCCGGCGCGACCCGCGCCAGCAGCCGGTGCAGCAGTTGGCGAACCGGCATCTGACGTGCCTGGCCCGCTGGGGAGCATTGCGCCAACCACTGCGAAAGTGGCTGATTAAAGCTGTCCGGCCGGTTGGCGGCCCGTTTCAGCAAGGCGCCGTAAGTGGCGAACAGCTGCGGTAACAGCCGATCAGGGAAGGCGTCCAGGCGGACGTCCCAGTTGATCAGAATGCCGCCGTTGGCGTGTGCCACCTGCGCGTCCAGCGCCACCTGCGGCCCCTGGGAAATTACCCACTCCAGCGGGCCAAAGGTACGAGTGACGTTGTCAGAAAACAACGCTTTGCCACGGATGCCAAACCCGGCGGTAAACACGACGGGTGAAGACTGCATGCTGCCTTGCAGGCGCGACAAATCGCGCATCACGCTGACGCCGGGGTAATCGGCGTGAGCTATTAACTCCGCCAGCTGGGCCATCAGGCGGCGGCTGAAAGCCGGCAAGTTTTCAGCCGGGTTCAGCTCCACGCCCAGCAGCACCAGGTTAGAGAAGTCGCCAATGATCGTGGCGAGGTTGGCTTCATCCCGGTGGAACAGCGGCACGTTGAGCCTGAAGTGCGACATGTTCCAGCCATGGCCGACGGTAACGGCAAACAGCGCCAGAAACAGGGATGACAGCGTGATGCCGTGCGATCTGGCGGCATCTTCTAGCGCTTTGGTTTCGCTCGCGCTCAGTTGCAGCGCCAGCCGATCGCTGCGGCAAATATCCGGTGTGCGCAACAGGTGCGGTGCCGGCGGCAGCTGAGGCAGGCGTTCACGCCACCAGGCCTGAGCGCGGGTGCGACGTGCCTGCAGCGCGGTATCGGCATAGTGTCGATCCAGATAGTCAAAGTAGGGTACGCCATTGTCGGCGGGGGATGCCGGACATTGGTGATAAAACCGCGCCAAATCCTCCATCAACACGCGGAAACCCATGGCATCGCCGGCGATCATATCCAGATCAACATGCAGCCTGCTGTGGCCGCCCGGCAGCAGGCTGAGGCTGATATCGCAGGGGATACCTTGTTCCAGCGGCAGTTTTTGGCTGCTTTTTTGCTGCCGTTTGGCTGTGAGCCGGTGGCTCGCTTCGGGGGTATCGAACTGGCTGAAATCGTCCAGATGCAGGCCATGCTCAGGGCCGCAGGGGCTGATGGTCTGCTGGCCATCGGCCGTGATGCACAGGCGCAACATAGGGTGATGCAGGTAAAGGGCGGCAACGGCCTGTCTCAGTCGTTCGACGTCCAGGTCGCAGCAGTTAAATTCCGCATACAGGTGGGCGGATACGCCCCCCAGCGGCGCTTCGGATTGCCGACCTACCCAGTAGGCGGCCTGCATCGTGGTCAACGCTTTCATCGGGTTTCCATCAGTATTGAGAGACTGTAAGAATATATTGCAATGTTAATGGGAATGAAAATTATTACTATTTTTATTTGTTGGTATAAAACGTAAGGGTAATGTGGAAAGGGGAGATTCTCGCTCGCTTATAGAAAATATTAATACCGATATAATTATGTTTTATATTCATTTTAATTGAAATTATTGGTTTTAAAGAACCCACAATAACTGCGTTTTATCGTTCAGCACTTTACCCGTTCTGTATCCTGTTTATTTGTTTAGTTGATAATGATTTGCATTAAAAAATGTAAAATATTATCATTATTAACATTTCTTTACGTTTCCAGACAAAAAATCTGCGTCCGCCCCCGGTTTATCTGGGGTGGGGCGGCTGTCTGCGGCAGGGATATGCAATAGCAAGGTCAGGAAGGCCGCAATGCCATTGTCAGTGTGAGAATCAGCGTCGTTACCTATGTGAAATAAAACATATTTTTGTGCATCTGGGATGAAAGGAGAATACATCTATGAGCAAGCATTCAGCGGCTCAAAGGCATAAAATCGTAGGAAACAAGGAAAAAGCAGGCTTGCAGGCCATTGGGGCATTTTCCTCACTCTTTCTGGGTCTTTGTTCTTTATCTGTGGGCAGTGTTAACGCCGCCGCAGTGGACGACAAGGTGCAGGAAGCCGCCGACAGCAAACGTAACGATAATTGGCAGGACTCCGAAAGCCTGCTGGTGACCGGCGAAAAGATAAAGCGCAGCATTTTCGACACTGGCTCCAGCGTGCAGGTGTTCGACAGTGAGCGGATCGCCGCTATGCCCAATGCGTTGCAGATCCCCGATTTATTACGCATGACGGCCAACGTCATGGATGTTGGCATCGGTAACGATCTGCCCACCGTGCGCGGTATCGACGGCTCCGGCCCGAACACCGGCGCCAACGCCTTCCTCAGCGGCACCCGTCCGCGCCTCAATTTGTCTCTGGATGGTCGCTCCCTGACCTATAACGAGCAGGCCTATGGCCCGCAGTCGCTGTGGGATCTGGATCGCGTCGAAGTGTTCCTCGGCCCGCAGAGCTATATTCAGGGGCGTAACGCCATTGCCGGTGCGATCGTGATGGCCAGTAAGGATCCCACTTTCGATTGGGAGAGTGCCTTCAAGGGCGGTGCGGGCAACCAGCACTCTTCACAGTTGTCCGCTATGGTTTCAGGCCCGCTGGTGGAAGATCAACTGGCGTTCCGCGTCAGCGTCGATCGCCAGCGTCGCCGCAGCGATGTCGATCTTCCTGCTTATGAGCCGGTGGGCGATCCGCGTGAGGTTGAAGCCACTACCGCACGTGCCAAACTGTTGTTCAACCCGGCAGGCCTGCGCGAGCTGACCACCAAGCTGACCTTTAACCACTTTGGCAGCACCTCGCCGCAAAACGAGAGCCTCAACCCGCTGGTTCACCCGACCAGCCTGCGCCACGATCCGCGCCGAGCGGTGTTTAAAAGCAACACCAACAGCGGCGTTTGGGATCTGTCCTGGGAGCAATCCGACAGCCTGACGCTGGAAAACCGCGTTATTTATACCGACTTCAATATTAACCGTCCTACGGCTTATGCCTTGCCGTACGCCGATATCGGCGGAAAAGAGGTGCACGTGGAGCCGGTGGCGCGTTTTGGTGGGCCAGACAGCCGCCTGCGCGGGCTGGCAGGGTTGCGTTATTTCCACTCCAAGCAGGATGAGTTCGTTAACATTTTCGGCGGTTCGACCTTCAAGGATAAAACCGACACCAACTCGGCCTTTGCCGAGCTGACCTACGCCATCACGCCGAAGGTGGATATCACCGCCGCCAGCCGTTTGGAACGCGAGCACCGTCAGCGTACCGGCGGCAGCAAGGCCGTGCGTATCGATTTCGATGAAACCTACGACGTATTCCTGCCGAAGCTGGATCTGGCCTGGAAACCGACGGATACCCAGACCTACGGCGCCAAGGTGGCGCGCGGCTATAACGCCGGTGGCGCAGGCATCACCATCGGCACGCCGGTAGTCAATTACACCTATGGTTCGGAATATGTCTGGAACTATGAGTTGTACACCCGTCACCACCTGAAAGATGCCAACGTCATCCTGACCAGCAACATCTTCTACAACGACTACAAGGATATGCAGCTGCCGTATTCCCTGGGGCCGAACTCCTCGGTGATCCGCAATGCCGACAAGGTAGAAACCTACGGCGCGGAAATGGGGGCGACCTGGCAGCCGCGTTGGGACTTCGAACTGTTCACGAACGTCGGTCTGTTGAAGACCAAGATCAAGAAGTTCTCGGGCAGCGGCGTAGATGGGCATGAACTGGCGCGTGCGCCGGCTTATACCGCCAACATGGGCGCCAAGTACCAGTTGATGGCCGGGTTGGAACTGAGCGGCAACGTGGCGTTCTCGGACTCCTACTACTCGCAGTACGACAACGACTCTCGCGGGCGCATCGGATCTTACTGGTCGGCGAATACTCAACTGGCGTACACCTTCGCCTATGGCCGCGCCACCCTGTATGCGCAGAACCTGTTTGACTCGGAACGTCGCGTAATGGTCAGCGGCAACGACGTCTACACCGCGACTCAGCAGCGTCCACGCATGATCGGTGCGGCGCTGGAACTGACATTCTGATGCGATAGCAATCGGTCTGCAGCAGGGGCGTATTCACGCCTTGGATTGTTGGCGCTTGCGCGAGTTTGTCAGCGATCTGTGGTGGATACGTCCCTGTTTATGACCCGCGTTCCCCCCGAGGTTCCGGTATGGCCGGGCACAAGGAGATAGAGCAGTGAGCGGTTATTTTGACAATATTCTCAGCGATGACGAGGCCCAGCGTCTGGACCTGGCGTTTCAGACGCTGGGCGAGCGGGCGGCGGATGCCTCACAGCCATTGAGCGAAGCGGAAGAACTGGCGTGGTTCATGCACCAGCAGCGCGGCGACGGCGGTTGCCAGCAGGCGATGGCCTGGCGGCTGGGCGGCGAGCCGGATATCGGCAGACTGGCCAGCGCGCTGGAGGCTCTGACCCGACTGATGCCGGAACTGGACGTTCGTTACGATTTCGACGATGAGCAAGGCTTACGCAAACTGCGCGGCAACGCAACGCTGAATCCGGTGAGCATTCAGCCTGTCGCGGACGAACAGCAGGCGGTAAGCCGTCTGTTGCAAGCGCAGGCGACGCCTCTTGAGTTGGCAAGCGAAGCGCCGCTTCGTTTTCTGCTGTTTACCGGTGCCGGTTCGGTGCTGGGCGTCGTTGCCCACGATATTTTGGCTGAAAGGCTGTCGTGTCGACAATTATTGACGATGCTGTCGGCGCTGTATAATCGCCATGATCCCCTGCCAGTCCCGGACACTCTGTCGCCGGTTGCACTGAATACTCCATTGCCGGAAGCGACGGAGCTGGTTCTGCCGTGGCCACGCCATGCGACAGCGCTGCGGGACTACCGACAATTGGCAGTACAGGACGAGCGTCTGGCGCAGGCCGGGGTACGTATAGCGACCCGCGTGGCACGCAAGATTTTGCCCGTAACCGATAACCCAACCACCTTACTGGCGGCGATCGCCGTTCGCTTTGGCCGCTTTATCGCCGCTCAGTCCGGCGGGCAACCGGTGCAGTTGTGCGTGCCGCTCGACGACGCACAACAGGCGAACGGTATGGACGGCTGGCAGGGCGCCAGCCGATTGAAACGCCTGACCTTGCAGCCTGCGGATCAGGAGGCGGAAAGCCGGCTGCTGGCGCAGCAAACGGCGGAAGCGCCCAACCCAGAATTGGCTCAGCTTCTGGTGAGCTGGCTGGCGGATCCTTCGGTGGCGCTGCAGTTGGATGGGGTTAGTGCTGAACGCCTGCTGTTACCGCCGCTGCATACGCCTTTTGAACTGATGCTGGCTTTGAGCCTGCCCGAGCCGGACTCGATGGTGTTGGAGCTAGTGGCGGATCCGCGCCTGACCCCGCATGTCGCGCCGTTCCTGCTGGAGCAGTTCGTCGCTTATCTCGCCGGACGGACGATCACGACAGCCCTGCTGCCTGCCGCTGAGCAACCGTTGGCCCAGCCCGAAGCTGTTCTGGCGGGAGAGGATGCACAACAACAAGAAAATGATGAAATCGCTCAATTGATCCTGGCGGAATTCCGCGATGCCCTGGTGGCGCCGGACATGACCGTCGATGAAGATTTCTTCGATCGCGGCGGGCATTCGCTGGTCGCGACCCGCGTCATCGGTCGCTTGTTAAGCCTGCACCGTATCGAACTCAACATTAACGACCTGTTCAGTCACGCCACGGCCCGAGGGCTGTCGGCCTACGCCAAACGTCAGGCGGTTACGGCACCGGCAGTGCAAGCGCCCAATACGCAGCAGCGGGATGAGGTGGTCCAGGTACCGCTGTCGCTGGCCCAGCACTCCCTGTGGAAAGTGTACGAGGCCTTCGGTCACGACGAGATTTTCAATCTGCCTTTCGCCATCAATTTCCTCGATCCGGTGGATGAAATGGCCCTGCGTCAGGCGTTTATCGACGTCATGACGCGCCACAGCGTATTGCGTTCACTGTTTATCGAACATCAGGGGGAGGTTCGCCAACAGGTCGTGCCTGCGGCTGAACTGCTCGATTACGAGTGGTTCCACTTCTCTTATGAAACACCGGCCGGTAACGCCAGCGAACTGTTGGCCAAGGCCGGCGACCACCGCTTTGATCTGACCCGCGAGCTGCCGCTGCGCGCTACCTTCCTGCGTGACGCGGCAACCGGCCGGCAACTGCTTTCGCTGCTGTTCCACCATGTGGTGCTGGATGAATGGTCGCTGAACCTGATGATGGACGAGCTGGGCATCGCCTACAGCCACCGTGTGGCAGGGCAGAAGCCGCAGTGGAAAGGTGAAGTGCCGCAGTTTTATGCCTTTGCCCGGCAGCAGCAGGCCGGCGGCGTCGCACAGCAACACCTGGACTATTGGCTCGATAACCTGCGCGATGCGCCGGTCGGTCAGCCGCTGTTCCAGCAGGAACCTTCGCACCATCCTGCAGTCCCGGCCGATGCAGACGTCAACGGCGGATGGCTGGAATTTGACGTCGAACCAACGGTGGCTGAGGGGTTGTACGCGCAGGCCAGGAAGAACAACGCCTCACTGTTCAACGTGGTCTACGCCGGTATCACTACGGCGCTGCGCCTGTTGGGCGGTCCGACGGATCTGCTGGTGGGGACTTCCACCTCCGGCCGTAACGACGCCGAGTTCTTTGACACCATCGGCTACTTCACCACGGTGGTGGTGCACCGGGTGCGCTTCGCCGACCAGTTGACGGTCGCTGGGCTGATTGACCAGGTGAAAAACACCATCAACGGTTCTATGCCTTACACCGATATTCCTATCGATCTGGTGGAAGAAGGGCTGTTTGGCGCTCATGCCGACCGCAAGAACCACATGTTCGAAGTGTTCATTCAGATCCACAGCCGTATCAAGCTGAACGGGGCATTTACCCTGCAGGACGGCAGCACGGTGGCCTATCGTCAGGTGGAGCCGGAGAAAACCGAATCGCTGCTCGGTTTGCAGTTTGAAGTGATGGAAGAAAACCTCGACGGCGTGAAATCCCTGCGCGTGATGATGACCTACCGTACCGATCATTACACCGCGCAACAGGCGGGGTTGATCGCTGCAACTATTCAGCACGTGTTCTCTCACTTTGCCCAACAGGCCGGCGGGGACATGCCACTGTCGGCCTTGCCGCCGGCGCCACAGCAATAACGTTGTTCACCCTAACTGACTTTATTACTTTCATGGAGATAAACGGATGTCTGGAACAATAGGAACACCCCGCGCTTTACTGTCGCTGTTGATTGCAACGTCGTTGGTGGTGGCCGGTGCGGCGCAGGCCCGTGACGCAGGGATCTCTCAGCAGGATATCAAGCGCCAGCCGTTGTCGTCGGCGCTGGTGGAAATGGCCTACAGCCCAAGCCAGAAGTCGCTGTTCGTCAGCGCACCGGACTGGAAGGAAGAGGCGAAATCCCGCGTGTTGCGTCTGGATCCGACCACGTTGGCGGTGCAGGCGGAGATCCCTCTGCAGGTGAAGGGGTTCGGCGTAGCCCTGGATGATGCCGGCCACCGGCTGTATCTGACTCAAGGGTTCAATGGCTCGGTCGGCGTGGTGGATACCACCACCAACCGTGCGCTGGACAGCATTCCAGTGACCGAAAAAACGATGCTGGAGCAGACCTACAAAGAGGCCGGCATCAGCGGCAAGCGCCTGGAGTTCCTGCTCAAGGAGCTTAAGCGCTTCAAGATCACCGAGGACTACCAGTACCGCATCCGCGAAATGAAGTATGACGCGCAGAGCGGCCGCCTATTCTTGCCGGGGTTAGGTTTTGGGGTAGATAGCGTGCTGTTTGTGGTCAATACCCGGACTCAAAAGCTGGAGAAAATGATCCCCGGTTTCGGCTACAACGCGGTGGGCATCACTCTGGATGAGAAAGGACGGCGCGTATTTGTCTCTAACATGCAGGGGCAACTGATTACCCTGAATGCCGATACCCTGGCGATCACCTCCACCAAAGAGATTCAAGCGGATCAACTGCTGAACCTGGTGTACGACGGGAAGAATAACCGTCTGTTAGGGGTGGATCAGGGGATCGACCGCGACAACTACCGCAACACCCACCTTGAGCGCGACTACGTGAAGCGCAGCAGCGGTCACCGGGTGTTTGCGCTGGATGCGGACAGCGGCAAAGTGTTGGCCAGCGAACTGACCGATGAAGTGCCAATTGGCCTGCTGTTGGACGATCGCAACCAGCGTGTGTACGTCGCCAACCGCAAAGGGATCCGCGTCGATCATGGCGCAGGTACGTTGACGGTGTTTGATTCAAACAGCCTCAAGCGCCTGCAAACCGTAGAACTGCCGCCGCACCCTAACAGCCTGGCGCTGGACACCAGCAACAACGTGCTGTTCGTGACGGTGAAGAATGACGGAGCCAGCACCAAAGCCGGCAAACCGGAAAGCGTTGTCCGTATTCAACTGCCAAAAAACTGAGTGTGATCCCGCTGCGTCAGTGAAGGCTGACGCAGCGTATTCTTGGCATAAGTCTTCTTGTCCGCAGTGAATCCATACTCACCAATGTTGTTATTAATTAACGGCATACTTATTTCGCTGCCGCCTCTTCTGAGGCGGTTGTGTAGCATGACGTCTGGGGCGCAGAACGCCACTGACGGCCCGCATGGCCCCTTGATGTGAGCCAATCCCACATAAACACAAGGTAATAAAAACTGGTCTTGTTCCGATAATTTGATTATAAACACCGCCGTTAGGGACAATGTTCTCATCTGAATTGGAGTAGTTATGTTGGCTAAAGTTAATCGGTTGTTCGCCGGTGCGCTCCTGGCGCTATTGCTTCCTGCTGTCGCCGTGGCGGCGGATTACCGTGCTGGCGAGCAATATTCTCGCCTGGATAAACCGGTGGCGTCAGCCCCTGCGGTGGTGGAGTTTTTCTCTTTTTATTGCGGCCCTTGTTATCAGTTTGCCGAAACCTACCATGTTGGCAGCACCGTCAGCCAGGCGCTGCCTGAGGGCACCAAGCTGACCAAATATCACGTCGGCCTGATGGGCAAATTGGGCAATGAGCTGACTGAAGCCTGGTCGATCGCGATGGTGATGGGCATCGAGGATAAAATCGAAGGCCTACTGTTCGACGAGCTGCAAAAAAAGCGCGCCATCAACAGTGAAGAGGATATTCAGCGGGTGTTTGCCGCCGCCGGCGTAGATGCCGCGGCCTATGAAAATGCGCGCCATAGCCTGTTGGTGAAGGGCTTGATTGCCAAGCAGAATGAAGCGGTGAAAGCGCTGGACGTACGGGCAACCCCCTCGTTTTATGTCTCCGGCAAGTACAAAATCGATAATGCCGGAATGGCGAGCCAAAGCGTTGACGGCTATGCAAAAGAATACGCGGCCGTGGTGCGTTATCTGCTGGATAGCCAGCCTTAATCCTCCCGATTTTCCCGTTTTTATCAACCCGGCTACGGCCGGGTTTTTCATGTCTGTAGCCATAAGGCGCAATTTGTGATCCCAGCGCCAGATCCCACTGTCGGCATTGCTTGTATGTTACTGGATTGTTATGTTGATTTTCTGTTCATTGCCGCTTGCGGTTCGAACGCGTCCATCGCTGATGTGTGAAGGGGGGATCCATGGCAATTTCCGTACCGGTCAGGGAGGTTGGCTTCGAAGAGTGGTTGGCGAAAATCAACTCCGCCTGCGGCCGGTTCTGCGCCCGAACTCTGGGGCCGGGATTTAGCGGCGCGATGCAGGAGTTTCGTGCCCACGCGTTACGTATGAGCGTGGTGGATGCGACGCAAACCCGCCTGTATCGAACCCAAAAAGAAATTAACCGCAGCGACGGCTCGCATTTTTTCACGGTCTTTCAACTGCGCGGCAGTTCATTGATGGAGCAGGGTGACCGACAGGCAGTCTTGTCCGCCGGTGACGTCACGCTGATCGACGCTTCACGTACCAGCAGTTTTACCTTTCAACAGGACTCCCGCCAAATCTCATTACTGATGCCGCGCAGCTATTTCGAACGGTCGGCACGTTTTAGCGATCTGCAATTCGCACGACGGCTGGATGGGCAAAGCAGCATGGCGCGCCTCAGTCGGCAACTGGTCTTGGGCTGCATGCAGGACGCGCAGATGAGCGCACCGGAGAGCGAGGCGATACTCAGTGCCGTGGCAACTCTGTTGCGCCCGGCGCTGGTGGAACCTGAAGTGGGAGCGGAGGTTTTCCCGCAGGCTTTCACCCGTACGCTGGCGTTTATCGATACGCATATCCAGTCGCCGCAGTTGCGGCCTGAGTGGATCGCCGCTGAACTGGGTGTTTCGGTACGCAGCCTGTACCGAATGTTTGCCCGTCAGGGACTGGTGGTGGCGCAATATATCAAGCACCGCCGTCTTGATTTGTGCGCTCAGGCGCTACGCACGGCGCCTGAGCGGCAAAAGTTGGTCACTATCGGCCATGACTGGGGTTTTGCCGATCACAGCCATTTCTCCACCGCCTTCAAAAGCCGTTTTGGCGTTTCGCCCAGCGAATACCGCAAGCAGTATCAGTAGCGCCCTGGAGGGCTCTACTGGCCATTAAGGCGCGGTTCAGTAACGAATGCACACCGATTTGGATTCGGTATAAGCATCCAGCCAGTCCGGGCCGAAATCACGGCCGCTACCCGATTGTTTGAAGCCGCCGAAAGGCATGTTGGCGTCGATCAGCGTATGGGTGTTGACCCACACCGTGCCGGCCTGAATTCGTGGCGTGAAGGCCATCGCCGCTTGCAGGCTGGTGGTCCACAGGCTGGCGGTCAGGCCGTAATCGGTATCGTTGGCTTTGCGCAACGCTTCTTCAGCATCCGCGACGCGGATCAGATTGACCACCGGGCCAAACACTTCTTCGCGCGTCAGGTTCAGCTTGTCGTCAGGGTTAATTACCAGCGTCGGCGGAATATAGAACCCTTGCGAGTCCGGCCCGGTCGCGCCGCTGATCAACTCAGCGTGCTTGGATCTGGCATCGTCCAGATAGGCCGCCACTTTATTGCGGTGGTCGCTGGAGACCAGTGGGTTGATCTGCGCACTGGCATCCATGCCCGGTCCGACGGACAGGGATTTCACCGCCTGCTCGAACCCGGCCACCAAAGTGTCGTAGATTGGCGCTTCAATATAAATCCGCGAGCTGGCGGCGCACACCTGCCCCTGGTTCAGGAAACTGCCCGCCATCAGGCCTTCGATAACCTGCTGCGGGTCGGCATCTTTCAGCACGATGGCCGGGTTTTTACCGCCCAGCTCCAGCGTCACGCGTGTCAGCCGGTCCGCCGCTGCGCGGGCGATGCCTTTGCCGACCGGCGTGGAGCCGGTGAAGCTCACTTTGGCGATCAGCGGGTGTTCGGTCAGCGCTTTGCCGCAGCCGGTACCTTTACCCGTCACCACGTTGAATACCCCCGGTGGAATGCCGGCTTCGGTCGCCAATTCGGCCATGCGCAGCAGGGTGAGCGGCGTGGTCTCCGAGGGTTTGATCACGATGGAACAACCTGCGGCCAGCGCCGGCATCACTTTCCACATACCGATCATCAGCGGGAAGTTCCACGGCACAATGCCGGCCACCACGCCAATCGGCTCTTTACGGGTATACACCTGATATTTGGCCCCCGGCGGCATGGGGATCGACACGTCCAGGGTTTGGCCGGTGATCTTGGTGGTCAACCCGGCGGTGTAGCGCATCCAGTTCAGCGTGCAGCCTACCTCGAACATGCGGGCAATATTGATCGACTTGCCCTGTTCCAGCGTTTCCAACTGGGCCAGTTCTTCGGCGTGTTGTTCAACCAAATCGGCATAGCGCAATAAAATACGCTCGCGCTCGGCAGGTAAACGTTGCGCCCAGACCCCAGAGGTAAACGCCTGATGGGCCGATTGTACGGCGCGAGCGACGTCTTGCGCGTTGGCGTCGGCGGTGGAGGAAATTTGTTGTCCATTGGCGGGGTTATACACCGCCAGCCGGCCTTCGGCGGTGGAACCACACCATTGGCCGTCGATATACAGCCCATGATGACGATCGAGAAAACGCGAAACGCTGTCCATCACTGCTACGTTATTGTCAGGCATACGCCCTCCTGTCAGACAAAAAAGGTCGCTATCGTTAACCTTAAAAGTCTATAGCAGGCAGAGAAGGAGGGCTTTTGTCTGTCTGACATTCGGTTTGTCGTGCGTGACAGAGTAGAGAAAACGGCTGAGGGGATCAGCCGTTAATGCGGCGAACTAGGAGCTGAGGGTAGCCAAACGAGTGGCGAAGCCGAGGAACAGCAGGCCAATCAGGCCATTACCCAGTTTTGCCAGGCCTTTCTTATGGTTAAAGAAGTGCGCCAGCATCGCGCCGGAGAAGATCAGCGTGGTCATGTAGATAAAACTGACCGATTCGAGGATCAGCGCCAGAATGGTGAACGACAGGCCGGTGTGCGCATAGTTGAAGTCGATAAACTGCACGAAGAACGACACGTAGAACAGGATCGCTTTCGGGTTGGTCAGGCTGAGCGTCAGCGATTTGCGCAGGATGCTGTGGCCGCCTTCAATCTGTTGTTGCTGCGCCGTATTTTTCTGGATAAAGGTGGCGTAGAGAATTTTCGCACCGAGGAACAGCAGGTAAATTGCGCCGAGAAAACGCACCAGGGTAAACAGGAACGGCGTGGTACGGATCAGCGAAGCCACGCCAATATAGGCGCAGAAAATCAGGATCGCATCGCCGATAAACACGCCCAGCGCGGCGGTATAACCGGCACGTACGCCACGTGTCACACCGGTCTTCAGTACGTACAGCGTATTCGGGCCCGGCAGAATGATGATAAATACCACCCCGGCCAGATAGGTCCAAAGATTCAGGACGCCAAAACTCTCTAACACAATAACCTCTCCATGCGCGTAACTGACAGCCAATAACACTGGCTACACCCGTAGCCGGGCGCGATCCTAACGCCGCAGCGGCGGGTTGGCAACGTATTAAACTTCATGTTGTTTGCCGTATTTTGCTACAGGTCGGCGCCGGTCAATACTGCATCGAGCGGCGCCAATTGAAGGGATTTTAGGGTTTACGCGCCAGCAGCGTGGCAAAGCGCAGTGAAATGCGGTTACCGGCGGCGTCGGTTTTGTGCAGTTGGCCGACATCCTCGTTGTACTTCAGGATTTCCCAGTCGGCGTAATACTCCTTCAGCTCGCCCGGTTTAAAGGTGAAGGGGAAGGGCAGACTGCAAGGGTAATCCGGAGTATCCATCGCGGCGACAATCAGGTTGTAGCCGCCGTTCAGGGTGCTGCCCTGCATGTTTTTCACCAGCCCTGGAATTCGCTCGCGGCTGAGGAACATAAACACCACGGTGGAAAGAATAAAGTCGTAATCGCCGCTGAAGGTGTGAGCATTGAGGTCTTGCACGCTGGCGCGAATGTGCATCAGTCCTTCGCTATCGATGATGCTATTGAGGTTGTCGATCGACGGGCCATGTTTGTCCCAGGCGGTGACGTCAAAGCCTTTCAGATTGAGATAGAGCGAGTTGCGCCCGCCGCCGCAGCCCAGATCCAGCGCTTTGCCGGGTTTTATGCGCTGCACGGCTTCGATCACCTCGGAATGGGTGCGCGTCAGTTGGTGCTTTTTGTGGTAGTAATCTTCCGGTGAACAGTAGAAAGCCAGTTGGCAGGTCATATCATCGGAAAATGAAACGATGCGGTGCCATTGCTGTGGTTCGATAAACGGTGGCTGGCTCTCAGGGCTGAACTGCCAGGTTTCGGTAGTTTCGCCCTCTTCGGTCATCAACGCAAAGGTCAGGGTGCCGCTCAGCAGCGTGAGTTTGGCCCAGGTGCCGCTTTGGGTGTTGTGCTTTTGCTGGAAACTCTCCGGCAGCGTCACGCTGTTCCATACCGGCAGGGTTTTATAACAAAGCAGCTCATTCATGCGTCTCTCCTTAAATTTTGCGTTGCCCCAGTGTGGGCGAATAAAATGATTTTATATGTTGCATATAAAATACATCTTTATCGGCTCATTGAAAATGCCCGCGATCATGAAAGGTGTGATTAGAAGTGAGCAAGGCAAGATGCTTAACCCCACGGTCATTCCTTTAAGGTGTATTTCCTGGCAAACGCCTGCTCTCAGCTCCGGATCAACACATTTAGACTGGATCGGGGTCCGCTGCTGGGCTAACGTCACTGCAGTGTATGTCAAAACGATCAGGGAAAAGATGCCAATTCGCCGTTTTATCAACCCGATGACCTTGCGTCCGTTGAGCCTGGCCGCGCTGCTGGTGCTGGCCGGTTGTACCACGAAAACCACCACGACTTCACCGGTGCAACGCCCGGCTGACGTCAAAGCTCAACTGGTGCGTTTGATGCCGGCTAACACCGCCGATCGCCAGGGCTGGGCCACCGATATCACCGCCGCTTTTGCCGCACAGGGTATCGAGCCCAGCGACCAAAACCTGTGTTCAGTGCTGGCGGTAACCGAGCAGGAGTCGACCTTCCAGGCCAATCCGCCGGTGCCAGGGCTGCCCAAAATCGCCTGGAAAGAGATCGACCGCCGCGCTGATCAGTTGCATATTCCCAACTTTTTGGTGCATACCGCTTTGCTGATCAAGTCATCGAACGGCAAGAGCTACAGCGAGCGTTTGGATAAGGTTCGCACCGAAAAAGACCTGAGCGATATCTTTGACGATATGATTGATTCGGTGCCGATGGGGCAAAAGCTGTTTGGCAGCCTGAACCCGGTGCATACCGCCGGGCCGATGCAGGTCAGCATCGCCTTTGCCGAAGCGCATGCCAAAGGTTATCCGTATCCGATCGACGGCTCGATCCGCCGTGAAGTGTTCACCCGCCGCGGCGGCATGTATTTCGGCATTGCCCACCTGTTGGGTTACCGGGCTGACTACAGCCAGCCGATCTACCGCTTCGCCGACTTCAATGCCGGTTGGTACGCCAGCCGCAACGCCGCTTTCCAAAGTGCGGTCAGCCGCACGACGGGCATTCCGTTGGCACTGGATGGCGACTTGATTAACTACGGCACCGACAAACCCGGCACCACCGAGCTGGCGGTGCGTACCCTCGGCAAGCGGCTCAATATGAGCGACTCGGCAATTCGCCGGGCGCTGGAGAAGGGGGACCTGCCCGAATTTGCCGATACCGACCTGTATGAGCGAGTGTATGCGCTGGCAGAGAAAACCACCGGCAAGAAACTGCCGCGGGAAATGCTGCCAGGCATTCAGTTGGAAAGCCCGAAAATCACCCGTAAGCTGACCACCGCCTGGTTTGCCAAACGGGTGGATGAGCGGCGCCAACGCTGCATGACGCGCGCTTCGGCAGGTTAAACCTGCGACAACACCCGCTGCTGCAAAGTTTGCAGCGGCAGGTGGTGCAAGGTCTGGAGGGATCCGCCGCGCATTGAGCTACGGCGGATGTTGACGCGGTTAAGCGCGACGCGGGTTGGTCAAGCCGAAGTTAAAGTTATTGCAGCGGTTGCAGAATTCCTTCATCACCGGCGGGGTGTCCATCATCGGCACCTTAACTTCGATAAAGGCCAGCCGCTCCTGACGCGAGGCGTGTTCCAGCGCCAATTCCAACTGGTGGGTAGTTTCTACCGCCACGCTGAACGGTTTCGCCTGGGTATTGAGCACCGCCGGCAGTTTGGCGTAGTCCCAGGGGCCGATATCGTTGTACGACGAGTTCTCGCCAAGAATATAACGTTCGATGGTGTAACCATCATTGTTAATCAAGAAGATAATCGGCTTCTGATCGTAGCGCAGCAGGGTGGAAACTTCCTGAGCGGTCAGTTGGAAAGAACCGTCGCCAATGAACAGCAGATGTCGGCGGTCTGGTGCGGCCATCATGGTCCCCAGCAGCGCCGGCAGGGTATAGCCAATCGAGCCCCAGATCGGTTGATTGACCACCTGAACACCGTCCGGCATACGCATGCCGCCAATCGCCGCGCCCGAGGTGCCATTCTCCACCACAATTACGTCATCGGCGCGAATAAAGCGTTGTATGCGTTGCCATAAATAAGCCTGATCGATAGGAGCATCGCTGGGGGTTGCCAACCGATGCCGCGCTTCAGGCAGGGGCGTCGGCGGGTGGCCTGTTACCTCTTCACCCAGTGCCAGCAGCGCCTGCAACAGGTCGGTGGTCGCCACTGCCGGATAAGAGGTGGTGCCCAGCTTCACGGAGAACGGCTGAATATCAATTTGCGCGTCAGCCGGGATCTGGTGCGAAAAATACCCGGTTGTCGAGTCTACCAGGCGAACGCCAAAGCTCAGCACGCAGTCGGCGTGCGCCATATGTTCATAGAGTTCGGGGCGCGAAAGGTTGCCGCTGTAACCGCCGATCCAACCCGGCGTGGTTTCCGGAATGATGCATTTGGCCGTCGGCATATTGGTGAGGGGAATGGCAAATTTATGTGCGACCTCGATCACTAATTGCTGTAGTTGAAAGCGATCCACCATTTGGTCGACCAGAATAATCGATTTCTTTGCCTGTTTTATTCGCGCCAGCAATGCCATGGCCGCCAACTGGACATTATATTGGTCGCTGGCTGGCAATTGCGGCGCGACCATTGCCTGAGTGATTTCAATTTCCACATCACAAATATCAGAAGGTAACTGTAAATAAACCGGTTTCTTTTCCGTCCAGGCACGGGAAATAACGCGAGGGATCTCCACCGCCGCATTTTCTGGCGTGATCAACGCTTGGGCGACGGTGAATTGTTTAAAACAGTTCATGACGTTATCAAAATTGCCGTCCGCCAGCGTGTGGTGCAGCAGCTCATGATTTTTCATTGCGTGCAGCGGCGGGGTACCGGCCAGGCAGACAACCGGTGCGGACTCGGCGTAAGCCCCGGCAATGCCGGACAGCGCGGCCAGATCGCCGACGCCGTAGGTGGTGATCAGTGCCCCAGCCCCTTTTAACCGTGCATAACCGTCGGCCGCGTAGGACGCATTCAGCTCATTGCAGTTGCCAATAAATTCAATATTGCTGTCGTGCTCGATCAATTCCAGCAGCGCCAGATTATAGTCGCCGGGTACGCCATAAATACGATCGATGTTCAGGGTGCGGAGCTGTTGCAGGATGAATGCCCCGATAGTGATTTTCATGTGTTTCTCCGGATTTTTTATCTTTCTTTTATCAGGCAGAGAGCAGCAAATAACTTGCTGGCGATGTTGTGTTATGAGCAATTCAATAAACGTTCAGCCCTTGCAGACCGGGTCATGCTCGTTAGCTTTAACAATTATTTAAACTATCGGCTTGTTCAAGTTGAGTGGGGCGCATGAGAGGGTAGCTTGTTGTATTTGCGGGTTTACGTTGGGGGTGAGGGGGATTAACCGCAGCGATGTTGTGGGTGGTATTTTTCACCAAATGTAATAGATATGTGAAATATGGCGACTGTGGCCGGAACATGGCGCACGGGATGATCACCGGTACTTTTGCCTGCCGCTAAAAATGACGGTGGGAAGTCATCCGTTTTCGCCGTTGCAGGTCTCTAAAACAGCGATGTAACTGCAAATTTACAGTCGTGTCGCCTGACAGGGCCTTGAGGTTATTGAGATTGCCGCAAAATGGGGGGAGAAAACCCACGAAAAGCGTGACGGCGATTACAGTTGCTCTTTGGGCGGCAGTAAAGATTTCGCTACGTTCAGAGCAGGAAAGAAGTTCGCTAGCAGGCTGGTGAGCCACCGGGTTTTACTTCGGCAGCGGCATTATTGCGGAGTATTCCGACAGACGGTGCATAGGGAGCGCAGTAGCCTGAGCGCCCGGAGTCGACCCGCCGGGCGCGTTTCCCTTTATCTGCGGCTAAACTTAACCAAGTGACAACGAGGTAGGAGAAAGCAGTTGGATAAATAAGATACAGCTTGATCTTGATGGGTCGATCGGTAAGAATCGCCGGCCTTATTTTTTACAGGAGTTTGATGATGTTTTTTAAACGGACAATTTTGGCTTGCTCAGTGGCGCTGCTATTTCCTGCACTACCTTCTTACGCTGAGGTTGGTGCAGAAAATGGCAGCGCGGCGCAGGCTGAAAAACCGGGGTTGTGGCAGCGTTTCACCGATAACGTGGCGGAAACCTGGAACAACTCGCCGAATAAAGACATTTATCTGCCGGCCATCACCTGGCATAACCGCTGGACTTACGACGACGAACATATCGATAAGTACAACGAGCGCCCCTGGGGCGCCGGCTATGGTATTTCGCGTTACGACAGCGACGGTGACTGGCACGGTATCTATCTGATGGCATTCAAAGATTCATTCAATAAGTGGGAGCCGATCGGCGGTTACGCTTATGAGAAGATCTGGCGTCCTTTGGACGACAAGGACTTCCGTCTGGGTCTGGGCTTCACCGCCAGTGTTACTGCGCGAGATAACTGGAATTACATTCCTATCCCGGCCCCGCTGCCTTTGGCTTCTATCGGTTATAAGCGCCTGACCTTCCAGGCCACTTATATTCCTGGCACTTATAATAACGGCAACGTGTTCTTCGCCTGGCTGCGTTGGCAGTTCTGATCCCCAGCGGGTCGCCCAGTTTGGCGGCCCATAGCGCCTAGCTGTACATTCTTCGCTCAAAAAATTACCTGAATTCTGAAAAAACGCCGTATTGCCGGCTAAAAGGAACTTGTCGCCGTGGGTGGCGTCCCAAGAGGTGACCCGGCGCATTGCGCTGATTGCACACGATTCGCCCATCCGCTTTGTCCTGTTGCCAATGGCAAGGGGGGATGCTGAAAAGATGGCGAGATAAACAGGAGCTTTACCCCATGAACACCAAGCATCGTTTACTGCTGGCGCTGACATTGACTTCCGCCATGACTTGCGGCGCCGCTCAGGCAGCCGGCCTGATGGATTCCCTCAGCAGCGCGGCCGGTGAACTGAGTAAATCGGGTGGCAGCACCAGTGGCACTTCACTGTCTTCCCTGACCGGTTTACTGAACGGTGGCGACAAAGCGCTGAGCTCCAGCAGCATGACCAACGCGGCCGGCATCTTGCAGTACTGCGTGAAAAATAACGTCCTGTCGGCCAACGGCACCGAAGCGGTGAAAGACCAACTGCTGAGCAAATTGGGCATCACCAGCACGGAGAACGCCAAAAGCCAGGACTACCAGCAAGGGCTGGGCGGTCTGCTGAAAACCGGCGAAGGCAAGAGTCTGGATCTGAACAGCCTGGGCACTTCGCAAATCACTGAAAAAGTGAAGCAAAAAGCCTGTGATTTGGTCCTGAAACAGGGCGCGTCCTTTATTTCCTGATAGCCTGAACGGCGGTATGCTCAGGCTGCCGCCGTTTTTAACTTTCCCCGCCGTATTTCAAACGGGCCGGCTATCTGCGACGTGAAATAGACCGGGAGTGGTAAGAGAAAAATGAAAAAAATTCTGATGGTTTCCCTGCTGGCAGGGATGGCGATATTACAGGGCTGCAGCATGAAATCTAACGATGCGCCACCGCCGCCGCAGGTAAAACCAATTGGCATGGCGAACCCGGCGGACGTGTATTGCACCAAGATCGGCGGCAAGCTGAACGCCAAGCAAAATGCTGACGGCCAGTATTCCACCTGTACCTTGCCGAACGGTCAGGAAATCGAAAGCTGGGAATTATTCCGCCGCGATCATCCGGTGAAGAAATAAGCCTCGCGATTAAAACTCGCGGTCGCTGATCGGCTGGTATTGCACACTGCCGTCCGTTTGCAGTTTCAGCGACAGCCGCCAATCCTGATGACGACTCAGGGTGAAAGGTTTGGAGCGGAAGTTACAGCCGGTTTTGATGTTTTTAATTTTCATCACGTATTCCCCGGCCGGGTTGGTTTTGATATTAAAACTGCCGGCTGCGGGAATAAAAACTTCCGCCAAACGCTGTGGCGCGCCCGGCGTCTCCAGTTTGACCAACACCGCAAAATTGTTGTTTTGATTATCCAGCGTCAGTTGTTGCAGTGGGTTGGCGGCTTTGCCTTCCGGCTGATGCAGGTAGCCGGCCGAAAGAGGCCAGGGTTGCCCGGCATTGTCATGCAGCGGGCCACCACACTGTTCGCGTGCTTCGCGCATCGGCATTTCACGCTGGATGGCCCGGTTGTAATCTGTGGTAGCCGTCGCGACAAACTCATCGTCATTTTGATCGGCTCGCAGATAGCGTTTGGCGCTGAAAACCCCAGCGGCAATCAGCATAAAGAAGATAAAAATCGTCAGGCGGCTCCTGAAAATGCCCCCAAACAGCCTGCCCGGCAATTGAAATAGCCACTTCGCAATTTTTGACAGCATCCTTTTCCCTTAGCGCCCAAGCCGTTACGTTCTGCGGTAACCTTGCTCGCCTCAGTATAGCCAAATCACTTGGGGTGAGGTAATAACCCCGTAAAATTCCTGAGTTTTAACCCATCCCTTCTTCCAGCAGCAACAGCAGTAAAAAACCGACAAAAAACATCGCGGTGGCGAGCGGGGTATCTTTACCTCCTTCATGCGCCTCAACCAGCAACTCCTCCGTGACCAGATAGAGCAAGGCAATCAGGCCGAAGGCCAGAAACGCGGTTAGCCAGAATGCCCCCAGCATGGCAATCGGCGCACCCAGCATACCGCCTAGTGGCAACAGCAGAGCCAGGCCGCCAATCGCCAGCATGGCTTTTATCCGTCGGCCGAAAAAATCACGTAAATCGCCCACGATCGACAGCCCCAGAAACAGCACTTCCAACGTTAGCGCGAGCGTCAATAACAGGCCCGCTTTTGCACCGGCAGCGAAGGCGATGCCCAGCACCAGGCCATCGATAAAAATATCCACGCCGACGGTTGCCACAAAGCCCACCGGCCCCTGAGCTCGTTCGCCCAAACGCCTGACCAGCAGCATCATCAGCACACCTGCGGCACCACCGAGCAGTACTGCCCAAGGCGATTGTTGCTTGAGGTCGGGCAGAATTTCGGTCGCGGCCGCGGCAAAGACGATACCAGCGGTAAAGTGATGAATGATGCGCATGGCGGCATCGCCAGGGCGGCGGTACAGCGCGATGGCGGCGCCAATGACGGTCGCTGCGGCGGGGAATAAGGTATAAAGCACGGCTGAGGTCATCAATAGTCCTTTATTTGAGACGTAAAGTTTCAGTCTAGCCCAGTGCTGCCCTTTCGTAGCGTTGCATAAAAATTTGTACGTTTATGCACGTTTGTGTACATTCGTGATCACTTGTTCGCCATCGAGAAGCCGAATGTCCAAAATGTTGCCCAATCAGCGCCACGACGCGATCCTCGCTACCTTGCAGCAGCAGGGGCGAGTGCTGGCGGTTGAAATGGCGGAACGCCTGAAAACCACCGAAGCCACCATTCGGCGCGATCTGCGCCAGTTGGCGGCACAAAACCTGTGTAAACGCATTTATGGCGGTGCGCTGGCACCCACGCCGGCAACCGGCCCTATCAGCGCAAGGCTGCAATTGAGCGGTGACGAGAAGCAGGCACTGGCGCTGGCTGCGCTGGCATTGGTCAAGGAAGGGCAGGTTATTTTCCTCGATGCTGGCAGTACGCACCTTTATTTGGCCGAGCTGTTGCCGCGCGATTTGCGGCTGACAGTGGTGACTAACGCATTGACTATTGCCGGCAAAATGCTGGAACAGCCGGGGATCCGCACGATTTTAATCGGCGGCGAGCTGGATGCCGACATTGGCGGCTGTGTGGACGCCAAGGCGGTACAGGAAATCGACGATTTTTACTTTGACCTCGCTTTCGTCGGCATTTGTGCTTATGACCCGGGCTGTGGTTTCTCGGCGCTGAATTATCAGGATGCCCAGTTCAAGAAGCGTCTGCTGGCGCGGTCAGGCAACTTGGCGGTGCTATGCACCGGCGACAAACTCAACACCTATGCCCCCTACAGCTTTCTGCCCGCCCATCGGGTCGATTATTTAGTCACGCCGCCTGGCCGTCATCCGCAGCTCGAACAGCAGATCACGCACAGTGGCGGCAAAGTATTGTACAGCGATTAACCCATTGGAGACTGAGATGAAAATAGCCCATGTTGCACTCTGGACCCGCGATATTGATGCCCAGGTGACGTTCTGGCAGCGGTACTTTGACGGCGTTGCCGGGGAACAATACGTTAGCCGGAACCGTCCGGGGTTTGTTTCCCGCTTTGTCAGCCTTGCGGCGGGGCCAACGCTGGAGATCATGAGTTTGCCGGATCTGCTGTCAGCGGAGCAGGCCAGTGAACGTGTGGGTTGGGCGCATATTGCTTTGTCGGTGGGAGAGGAAAGCCGTGTCGATCAGTTGGCGCAGCGCGCGCAGCAGGAGGGGATCCTGCAGGCGGCGCCACGCTGGACAGGGGACGGTTTTTATGAGGCGATCATCCGTGATCCGGACGGTAACGCCATCGAAATTACCGCTTGATCACTCCTCTTCGATGCTGGCGAACTGCTGCCCCAAATAGTCGAGCAGCAGCCGCACCGCCGGCAGCAGGCCGCGGCGTGACGGGTAAACCGCATGCACCACGCCGCCCTGCGGTTGCCAACCCGGCAGCAACTGCACCAACTCACCGCGCAGCATATCGTCACGCATCATCATTGACGGCAATTGCACGATGCCTGCACCGGCAATCGCCGCAGTTCGCAGCATCAGCATATCGTCCGTCACCAGCCGTGGCCTGTGTTCCCACTCCATTTTTTCTCCCTGCGGCCCGGTCAACTGCCACAGGTGCTGTGCGCGTGCCGGACCGAGATCCAGGGTGGGGTATTTATGCAGCTCTTCCGGTTTTTCCACTGGACCCAGGGTTCGAACCAGCGCCGGGCTGGCGGCAACGCACCAGGTGCGCTGCGCCAAAATTTTCAGCACCAGATCGCTGTCTTCCAGCGGCGGTGGCCGCACGCGGATGGCCAGATCCAGGCCTTCACCCACCACATCTACCCGGCGATTAGTCGCTTCCAGATGCACCGTGACCTTCGGGTAATCGGCCATAAAAGCCGCCACCATGCTGCCGACCCGAGTGTGCAGAATGGCCACCGGGCAAGTCATGCGCACCGTGCCGCAGGGTTCGGCGCGGGTTTGTTCGATGGCTTGCTGTGCGGCATCGGCTTCTACCAGCATGGCCTTGCAGTGCGCATAGTAATTCAGACCGACGTCGGTGACGGAAAACCGTCGCGTCGAGCGTTGGATCAGGCGTACGCCCAGGCGTTCTTCCAGTAGCGCTATGCGTCGACTCAGTTTGGACTTGGGGATACCCAACGCCCGGCCGGCGGGGGCGAAGCCCTGATGGTCGACTACGCTGGCGAAATAAAAAAGATCGTTCAAATCGGTGAACATCGCCCGTCCTTGTCATCGTTCTATATCTAGAACACTGAGTGTACATCTTGCCTACTACTGCGGCAAACGCCGCAGGATTAAACTTCTGACATCAACTTAAGGTCGTGAGACCTGAAACAGGAGTTCAAGATGAAAAAGATCCTCGGTATTTACAACAGCCCTGAAGCCCACTGGGTCGGCAACGGTTTCCTGGTGAATTCGCTGTTCTCCTATAACGATTTGGGGGCAGAAATGAGCCCGTTCCTGCTGTTGGATCATGCTGCGCCAACCAAGTTCCGCTCTGCCTCCGGCACCCGTGGCGTGGGTCAGCATCCGCATCGCGGGTTTGAAACGGTGACCATCGTCTACCAAGGCGAAGTGGAGCACCGTGATTCCACCGGCAGCGGCGGGGTGATTGGCCCCGGTGACGTACAGTGGATGACCGCCGCCTCGGGTATTTTGCACGAAGAGTTCCATTCACGGGATTTCTCGCGCAACGGCGGCACCATGGAAATGGTTCAGCTGTGGGTGAACCTGCCGGCCAAGGACAAAATGGCTGAGCCGGGTTATCAGACGCTGCTGAATGCGGATATCCCGGTGGTTCCACTGGCGGACGGCGCAGGCCAGGTGCGGGTGATTGCCGGTAACTTCGGCGGCCACGCCGGTCCGGCACGTACTTTTAGCCCGCTTAATGTCTGGGACATGAAGCTGAATGCCGGTCATACCACCACGTTGACGGTGGAGGAAGGGCATACGCTGGCGCTGGTGATACTGCATGGCGCGATTCATGTTAACGGTGAGGAAGTGGTGCGCGAAACCCAAATGGTCAGGTTTGACCGTGCAGGGGATTCAATCACCCTCGAAGCCAACAATGATGTCAGCTTGCTGGTACTGAGCGGCGAGCCGATCGATGAGCCTATCGTCGGTTATGGCCCGTTCGTGATGAACAGCGACGCGGAAATCCAGCAGGCCTTCCGTGACTTCAACGGCGGCAAGTTCGGCAGCATGACGGCAGAGAAGCACGCCGGCTAAGCCCTCACCGCACACCTTAGAGCCGATCCGGAAAAACACCTCCGGATCCGGTTCTACACTTAGGTAACCTCTGCACTTTGGCCTCTTGGCCAAGGCAACCTTTAACCGCAATAATCAACACCCCACAGGAGTAAACCATGACTGCAAATTACAAACGCCTCGATAAGGATCAGGCTGCCGTTTTGCTGGTGGATCATCAGGCAGGGCTGCTTTCACTGGTACGCGATATCGATCCCGATCGTTTTAAAAACAACGTACTGGCACTGGGTGATTTAGCGAAGTATTTTAACCTGCCGACTATTTTGACCACCAGCTTCGAAGACGGCCCCAACGGCCCGCTGGTCCCTGAACTCAAAGCTCAATTCCCCGATGCACCCTTTATTCCACGCCCTGGGCAGATAAATGCCTGGGATAACGACGACTTCGTCAAGGCAGTGAAAGCCACCGGCCGCAAACAGTTAATTATCGCCGGTGTCGTCACCGAAGTGTGCGTGGCCTTCCCGGCGTTGTCTGCCCTGAACGAAGGTTTCGAAGTGTTCGTAGTCACCGATGCTTCCGGCACCTTCAACGAGCTGACGCGTCAATCGGCCTGGAGCCGTATGGAAGCCGAAGGCGCGCAACTGATGACCTGGTTTGGCGTCGCTTGTGAGCTGCACCGTGACTGGCGCAACGATGTCGAAGGGCTGGGGGCCTTGTTCTCCAACCACATTCCCGATTACCGCAACCTGATGACCAGCTACAGCACGCTGACCAAAGGCAAGTAATCAAAATAGAAAGAAAAGCCGAACGACCTTTACACAATCCTTAAGCTTTCATCACGTTAGCGGAGGGATGTAAGCAAAGATCATTGGGATGCAAAGGTCGTGAAAAGCGGCTTTCTCATCGGCCGGGGGCGGGGTAGGTTAGGCCCAATCCCGGCAAATGAGATCGACAACATGAAAAATGCAATCAAAGTACTGACGCTTCCTGTGCTGGCTGCCGTGACGCTGTTCAGCGTTAGCGCGCTTTCCGCTCCGGCTCCGGCAGAAAAAAACGTCCCCCCTGCAGAACAGCAGTTCCGCTTACCTCCTTTCCCTGGTGGGCATATGCCTAAACCGGGCTTCTGCCACGGCGGTGAGCTGTTCTGTGCGACTTCCGCCAGCGATAATCCCACTGAAACCATCAATAAGCTGACTTCGGTGATCCCCGCCGGTAACGCCAAGCATTACGAAGTACGAATCTCGGTAGTGGCATTGCCGGATACGCCACCTGCGTCCCCAGCGCCGTAAGCGGCCCCGCTGGTTCTGAAGGGGAATGCGCGTTAGTCTGGGGTAAACCTCAGGAGGCAGGATGAATCCGTCAACGCTCCCCCCTTATCTCCAGCCCGGTGACCGGGTGCTGTTATTCGATGGCGAATGTAATTTGTGTCACGGGCTGGTGAGATTTTTGATTCGTGCCGATCGACAGGGCAAGATCCTGTTGGCCACGGTGCAATCCGAAGAAGGTCAGGCAATTCTGAATTGGCTGGCCTTGCCCACCGATCGTTTTGACTCCATCGTCTATCTTGAACCGGGCCGACATTGGTTGCGTTCGGCGGCGTTTTTTCAGGCGTTGCGTCAGCTTGGCTGGCCATTTCGCCTGTTGGCGCTGGCGCGCTTTTTGCCGCAGCGGCTGGCGGATAGGTTTTACAATGCAGTGGCGAGCAATCGCTATAGGTTATTTGGCCGCAATGCTGGCACGGCGTTGCCTGGAGAGGTTTTGCCGGGGCGTTATCTGCGTCATCGTCGTGAGCAATCTCGCTGAGCTTTACGCTTCTTTACCCTTTAATCGATTGAATTATCATCATTCCGCCCCAATATAGTGGAACGTTCAGCTAAAAAGGAGCGCGTATGGGGATCAGTGAAGAAGAGTACATCCGCCGTTTGAGTCAGGAGAAGAATGCGGTGGGAAATACGGCAAAATGGGTGGCGATTGTCTCCGCTATTTATTTCGCCCTTATGGTGTTTTACGGCCACCCGATCGGCGTGCTGACCATGTCCGGGCTAATTTTTATTGTCTCAACCACCACCTGGTTGAAGAAGCGCCAAAAGGTTAAGTCCTACCGTCGGGCGCTGGCGAAGATCAATGATGAACCGCCGGTTCAGCAGCCCTGATACTCACTGCGCGTAATGCTGTAAACCAGGCTTGGCGTATCGCCGGGCACGTCATCCAGAGTATCGACCACACGTAACCCCGCTTTTTCCAGCACGCGGCATGAGGCCAGATTTTTTTCGCGCACAATAGCCGAAATTTCTGTCAACCGCAGATGCTTGAAACCATACTCCAGCGAGGCCTGCGCCAACTCAGTGGCCAAGCCGCTGCCCCAAACCTGTGTATCAAAACGATAGCCCAAATTCACCGTGCGCTGTGCCCCTAGCGGCCGCCAGGACAACCCGCCAAAGCCAATGACCCATTCCGGCTGCTCACGCAGTGCAATTGCCCAGGAACCATAGCCGTGTTGCGCCCAATTTTCGATCCGCCCCGTCAGCGCCAATCGTGCCTGTTCTTCGCTGGCGATGGGGCCTGCGGGATTAAAACGCTGGGTGTCGGGATCGCCAAAAATGGCGTAAAAACGCGGCAAATCGTCGGCCACCGGCGGACGCATCAACAGGCGAGGGCTTGCATAGGGGGCGATAGGGTTCATCTTCGGCATAGCTTGTGTAACCTGCTGTGATTGGACAGGTTTAACTGTAGACCAGCGGTGCGGAAGAAGAAACAGAAACCCCCCTCTCCGGGTGGAAAGGGGGGGAAGGATCAGATAAACGAATCGTCGTCGCTGTAGTCGTCGTCGGCGAAATCGGTGTTATCGTCGTTTTGATAATCCGCGTTCTGGAAGCCGTTATCTTGGTTGAGGAAGCGGCTATCACCGCCGTTGTTAAAGGTATCGAGATTGTTGGACGCGTCGAAATTATTCATCGCGCTGTCATCCACCGGTGTTGCCGGCGTTTCATCGATAATATTAACAATTTCCTGTGGTTGTGAATGGCGGAACATACCGGTCAACATGTCGGCCAGCACCACACCGCCTGCCACGCCGGCGGCAGTCTGCAATGCCCCGCCGAGGAACCCGCCGGCACGTGAAGGTGCTGCCTGCTGCGGTTGGCTGTAGGCTGGTTGCTGCTGTTGAGCATAGCCCGCCTGCGGCTGGTTGTTCCATGCCGCGTTATTCTGCTGTTGCGCCTGATACTGCTCGCGCGGGCTTGGCGCGTTGCGATTACCGCCACCAAACAGCCCGGCCAGAAAGCCGCCGCTGCTTTGTTGGTTGGCGTTATTTTGCTGTTGCTGGGCAATCTGGCTCTCCAGATCCTTCACCCGCTGGTCGAGCTGCTTCAGCGCCGCTTCCTGAATGATCATCGCCTGAGCCATGTAATAAGGTGCGGAAGGCTGTTCGCGGATGTGTTGGTTGATTTGCTGCTCTGCCTGGAGATCCCTCTGGCCCGTCTTGGTCTCGGCTTCTTTCAAGCGGCCAAACAGACCATCGATAAGACGTTGTTCTTCGGATTGCATAGGATTACCTCTAGGAGATGAATAACGATACTGGATGATAGATATCATCGGTAACTGTCACCCTAGCGCGTTTAGATGAACCAATAAATAAATGGCAGGTAAACCTGTTTATGAATTTGTTACCCGTTACGTCAGAGGGATCAGCATCACCAGTTTCAGACCGCTATTTTCCGATGGATTAAACGTCAGTTGACGATAGCGCAACTCCCCGTGTTGCACATGAGAGAAGGTACGCTCGCCCCCCTCGCGTGCCAGTACGTCATGCTGTTTCCACCAGTGATGGAAGGCTTCGCTGTTGTGCGTCATGTTGCGCACGAAAGCGCGCATCTCTTCGGTATTTTGATGGTGGCTGGTTTCGGCACGAAACTCGGCGACCACGCGGCGTGCCCGTTCCTCCCAGTCGCTGACCAGCGTTTTGGCTAACGGGTGGAAAAACATAAAGTGCAGCAGATTGGGCGTAGCGGCTTGGCCCAGCCAACCACAGAACAGGCTTTCCGCCGCCGGGTTCCAGGCGACGATATTCCAGGTGATATCCAGCAGGTAGCAAGGCACCGTCACCTGGTTAACGCTTTGCAGCACCGCGCTGTTGTCGGCTTCGTGAGGCTGTTCCTGTTCGGGGTCTGCGACTCGCGCCAGGGTAAACAGGTAGTGGCGCTCGGCATGCCCTAACCGCAGTGCTTTGGCGATACGCGCCAGCGTATGCGGCGAGATGGATACCTCGCGGCCTTGCTCGATCCAGGTATACCAGGTGGCGCTGATACCGCTGATTTGCGCCAGCTCTTCACGGCGCAGTCCACTGGTGCGGCGGCGTGGTGCGGTGGGTAAACCCAGCATTTCCGGCGTGATGCGTTCACGGTGCGCACGCAGGAAAGCGCCGAGGGCTTTGGGGCCGGATAAGGCTTCAGATTGCATAGGCTGGTACCTTCTCATACTAGGATAACTGCTCATATTGTACCCGTATATTAAGCTGATTATAGTAATAAAAAAGCCATCCGGCACCGGCGCAAGCCAGACAAAAAAGGAAGCACATATGAGCAACAGCAACAGCCATAAAAATGCGGTCGACCGTCAATTTGGTGAGCAGGCCAGCGCCTATCTGACCAGCGCAGTTCATGCACAGGGGAAGGATCTGCAGCGACTGGCGCAGTTGCTGGAGCCTTATCCCGATGCCAGGCTGCTGGATCTGGGGTGTGGGGCCGGGCATGCCAGCTTTACCGCCGCAGCGAAAGTGGCTCAGGTTGTGGCCTACGATTTGTCGGCGCAAATGCTGGCGGTAGTGAGCCAGGCCGCGGTAGAGAAAGGTTTCAATAATATTCAGGTGCAGCAGGGCGTCGCGGAATCACTGCCGTTTGAGGACGCCAGCTTCGATCTGGTGATTAGCCGCTATTCGGCTCACCATTGGCATGATGTCGGCCAGGCGCTGCGCGAAGTGCGCCGGGTGTTGAAACCGGGCGGCAGAGCGATCTTTATGGATGTGGTCTCACCGGGGCATCCGCTGCTGGATATCTATCTGCAAACCGTTGAGGTGCTGCGTGACACTTCGCATGTCCGCAATTATGCGCCGGGTGAATGGTTGGGGTTACTGACTGAATCAGGGCTGCTGGTACGGGAAGTGACGTCGGACAGGTTATATCTGGAATTCAGCAGTTGGGTCGCACGTATGCGTACGCCGGAGCATTTCGTTACCGCGATCCGAGCGTTGCAACAGGGGGTTTCTGAAGAGGTACTGCAGCATTTTGCCATTCAGCCAGACGGCTCATTCACCAGCGATATTATGATGTTTGAGGCGGTCAGAGGATAAATAATTTCAGGGCAGCCTATATACCCTTTATCTTTACGATTACCGCGTGATTAGCGATAACCGGAAGTCCATTGGATATAGCGGCTGCCCTGACAGAACATTACCGGGTATAAATTACTTCTTGTCTTCCAACAGGCAGCGATAAATCAGGCCGCCGATAGCACCACCGACTAATGGCACCAGCCAGAATACCCAAAGCTGTTGCAATGCCCAGGTTCCCTGGAATATTGCTACACCGGTACTGCGTGCCGGGTTAACAGAAGTATTGGTTACCGGAATACTGATCAGGTGGATCAGCGTTAATGTCAAACCGATGGCCAGCGGAGCAAATCCTGCCGGTGCACGCTTATCGGTCACGCCATGAATAACGATCAGGAAGAATGCGGTCAATACCAATTCAATAACAATCGCGGATTGCAGAGAATAACCGCCCGGTGAGTGTTCACCGTAACCGTTGGAAGCAAAGCCGCCGCCGGTAGGATCAAAGCCTGCTTTGCCGCTGGCGATCAAATACAACACCGCCGCTGCAGCAATCCCGCCAATCACTTGAGCAATCACGTAGGGAATAACGTCTTTCGCGGCGAAGCGACCGCCGGCAAATAAACCTACGGTAACGGCCGGGTTAAAGTGCCCGCCAGAAATATGGCCAACGGCATAAGCCATAGTGACTACAGTCAGACCAAAAGCGAGTGCGACACCAAGAAAACCAATACCCAGTTGTGGGAATGCAGCTGCTAATACTGCGCTACCACAACCACCGAACACCAACCAAAATGTGCCAAAAAATTCGGCAAAAAGTCGCTTTGACATAGATTCCATCCCACGGAAAATACTAACGGGCGTTAGCACTAAAAACTATAGAACACCTTTTTAAATTAATGCAGGTTTCTATAAGTAATTTCTTAATGCACCTTGAGTAACAGCGGGTATTAAATCCCCGGGAATTAATTTTGTCTATGCGACTTCATCCCTATTCTTAGGTTTTTCGTGCGTTTGCTGTTTTTTTTATCGCTGTTATAAGAATTTACCCTAAGCTTAGCTGGTATAGGTATTTTTAGCGGAAAATAGCTATGGTTAAATTTGATTTTCTATCTGTTTTTTCCATTCGAATTGTCTGCGTTAATTGCTAATTCCTATTTGCCATATTTAATTATTGCTGCAATTCATAGCATTAGGTCCGTTTGTCATCAGGCTGTCATGTAAGACTAATACCTTAGCAAGCTGCCAACTCTACCCCCATAACACTGAGCCAACATCATGAAAATAAAATCAGTTTCGCTGTTAATCAGCGCGTTGTTCCCCCTGTTTTCTTATGCTGCCACCGACGTTGAAGTGGCGCGTTATATTGTCAGTTTTCCGGGGGGCGAGCATGTGAGTTATCAGGGAGCATTCGCCAAGAATTTCCCGCAAGGATTACCGGTGGGTATCGGATCGGGCCTGGTATTCAATGGGCGTGAGGGTAAGGACTTGCTGTTAACGACGTTGACCGATCGCGGCCCGAATGCCGACGCGCCTGCGGTAGGCGATCAGGAAGCGAAAATCTTCGCTAATCCGCAGTTTGTACCGTTGCTGATGGATATTCGTGTTGGCGACGGCAAGGCGGTCGCCAGCAACTTGCGCCCGCTGCATGACCAGCAAGGCCCTATCAGCGGATTACCGCTACCGGCGGGGTTGATTGGTTCAACCAATGAAGTGGCGCTGAGCGACACGTTGAAAACGTTGGAAAGCGATCGACGTGGGCTGGATACCGAAGGCATCACGCCGGACGGTCAAGGCGGCTATTGGCTGTGTGATGAATATGGTCCATTCCTGATCCATATCGACAATCAGGGCAAGATCCTCGCCAAATACGGCCCGACCCCGGATCAGGGGGAGCAAGCGGTGGCCAGCGGGTTACCGAATATCATCAAGTGGCGCCAGCCGAACCGGGGCTTCGAAGGGATCACTCGTTTGCCGGACGGCCGCATTCTGGCTGCGGTGCAGAGTACGCTCGACGTCGACGGCAAGAGTAAAAACAAGGCGCAGTTTACGCGGTTGGTCAGTTTTGATCCGGCCAGCGGCAAAACGGCCATGTACGGCTATCCGATCGATATCGACAGCTATAAAAAAGCCAAAGACGCCAAGGTGGGTGACATCGTGGCGGTGGACAACCAACATATCCTGCTGGTTGAGCAGGGCAGCGATAAAGACAAGCAGATGATCAATAAGATCTATCTGGTCGATCTCAGCCAGGCGAGCGATCTGACGGCTTTCGAAGGTAAAGGAAAGGCGCTAGAGTTTGACGATGCCAAAGATCTCGCCAAGCGCGGCGTGAAGCTGGCGCAGAAACGTGAAGTGGTGGATCTGCGTAAATTGGGTTGGCAACAAGAGAAGGTAGAGGGCCTGTCGCTAATTGACGATCGCACCCTGGCGGTGATTAACGATAACGATTTTGGCCTGCAGGCCAAGCTGGTGGAGGCACAGCCCAAGGCCAAGAAAATCGGCGATTATCAGCTGGATAAACAGGGCAGCCTGAGCCTGGACGGCAAAGCGGTATCCACCCGTATCGAGCTGCAACCGCTGGAGAAACCGGAATCGCTTAGCGAGCTGTGGGTACTGACGTTGCCGCAACCGCTGAAGTAAATAAGGCAACAGGGGGCGACGTCTCAATAGCGCGCTGCCCCCTGTTTTCTGGTTTATCAGTGAACGCCGCCGGCCTGCGGCGTTCTGCCGCGTGAAATACTCTCCCACACTGCGACGGCCACCATAATCAGCGTGGTCAGGCCATTCACCATCAGTAAATCGGTGAGGTAGGCTATCGGCGCCAATACCGCCAAAGCGATCAATCCCACCAGGTGCGAAAGCGGGAACCGACGATACACCAACCGCTTGTAAAGTGCGTTGGCGAGCAGGTAAATCGCCGGGCCCAGCAGCAGCACTGCTGCCGTCACATTGTCGATATGGCCGTCAGGGTGGGCGATCACCAGTTCATTGGCAACGGCGCAGACGATGATCGCGCCAACCAGCACCACGTGTACGTAATGGAAGTTAGCGCCCAGTTGGCCGGGGTTTTCCGCCTGGCTGATAGCATGGCTGCCGGCTTTGCTGCTGGTATCAAAATAGACCCACCACATCGCCAGGCTGCCGAGAAACGCCACCAGTGAGGCAATCAGCACCGGCGCGCTCCAGGACTCCATTTCGCTGAGGGTCGAACCGGTAATCAGAATGGTTTCCCCCAGCGCTACGATCACGAATAGTTGGCAGCGTTCCGCCAGATGATGGCCTTCGATAGTCCATTCGCTGCTGCTGTCGGAGCGACCCAGCACCGGTAAGCGGAAGCCGAACATCGGCGAAACGTATTCGCACAATACGGCCAGGGCCCACAGCACCAGTCGGTTATGACCTTCCGCCAGGCCGCCAAGGATCCAGAACACCGCTGAAATACACATCCAGCCAAGAATACGGCGGAAGTTTTGTTTCAGTGGATGGCCGGCGGGCAGCAGGTTCAGCACCACGCACGATCTGCCCACCTGGATCGCCACGTAAAACAGCGCAAAAGTCAGCCCGCGTTCGCCAAAGGCCTGTGGCAGAGCAGAAGAAGCGAACAGGCCCAACAACATGATGCCAAACAGCAGAATACGGATAGGACGGGTATCCGGGTTAAACCAGTTGGTGACCCAGGCGGTGTATTGCCAGGCCAGCCAAACGGCGAACCATAGCAGCAGCGTTTCCACCGCGCCGGTCAGCGTCAGATGGTGCAGCAGGTAGTGGGAAAGTTGGGTAACGGCAAAAACGTAAATCAGATCGAACAACAGTTCCGAAAACGAAACCGAAGCACCATGACCATCACGAACACGCAGTAAGGTTTGCGACATAGGGAGTCCTTCCATAATGATAACCTTCAGAAATAGCGTAGTTCAGTCGCGGTTGCGGGGAGAAGAATCTTAAAAGGGGCGGTTTTTATATTCCTTGGCCAAACGGACTTTAAATTGTCATCTGTCAGGGGTAGAGTGACGGTATAGACCCGCTTTGTCCTGCCAGAGACATACCTGCACGTACTTCCTCCTTATTTTCATCACAATGATTGATGTTCTTTACATTGGATTACGTCTGCTTTCATTGCCTGGTAGATAATTAACTCCACTGATACGAGAAAATAAACAAAAACATCTGGAGTTCATTATGAAACTATTACCTGGCATCGCAGCAGTTCTTTTGGCAGCCGCTTCATTCTCTTCCTTTGCAGCGCCGCTGTCATCGGTAAAACAGATCAATACAGAGCAGGCCAGCGGTATGCAAAGCCTTGGCGTAGTGTCGGTTTCCGGCGTTAGCGGTTCTCCGGGCGATGCGGTTCACGCACTGAAAGAAAAAGCTCAGGCGGACGGCGCCAGCAGCATTCGTATTATCGGGTTGGACACCCCGGGGGATTCCAGCAACTGGCGCGGTAATGCGGAAATATACCGTTAATCGTCTGCAGTAAATAAAATTCGGCCACTGTAACAGGTGGCCGATAAAATAAACGGGTGTGGATAATAATCTGACCGGTAATGCAATTTCTTGATTACCTGACGATGATGTCCACACCCTTTTTTATCTGCGCTCGGTTGCATTTTATTACAACTGTGTCGGCGGTTTTAGGAAACATGTTAATGAATACTTAAGGAATTGGGGTCAGATTGGTGACTACTCAACCTAAGGAGGCCCCAATGTTAAACGCGACACGGCTGCAACTGAAAAACCACTTTTCCTACCTCCAGCAGTTTATGGCTTCGCCGCGCACCATTGGTACGCTGGCACCTTCCTCCCCCTGGCTATGTCAGGCGATGTTGAATCAGGTTGAATGGACCGGGGCGCTGTCGATCGCCGAACTGGGCGCGGCGGACGGCGTGCTGACCAAGCGGATATTAGGCCGGATGCGTGCAGATGCTTCGCTCGAGGCCTTTGAAATCCAATCTCATTTTGTTCATCAGCTGCGGAAAATTGACGATCGTCGTCTGCAGGTGATGGATCGCTCGGCTGAAGAGATGGCCGGCGATTATGACGTGGTGTTCTCTTGCCTGCCGTTGCTGTCGATCCCGCTAAAAATCAGCATGCGTATTTTGCAGCAGGCCCAGCAGCGTTTGCTCGCGCGCAACGGTACCTTGGTGCTGTTTCAGTACAGCCACCTGTCGGAAAAGCTGCTGTCCCGCTATTTTCACTGGAAGCGGCTGCGGGTGGTGCGCAACTTCCCGCCGGCGTTGGTTTACATTTGCACGCCGCGTTAGCCCAGCTTTTTTTCCATCACCACCACTTCGCCATCATATTGCCGTCGGCGTTCGATGGTCTGCCAGCCCCAACCCGCATACAGCGCCTCGGATTTATCGGTGATCAGGTGCAATACGGGGTGATTGCGCTGGCGTGCCAACAACACGATGGCTGCCTCCAGCCGTTGCGCAATGCCCTGGCGACGGTGATCCGGGTGGACGAATACGCCGGCCAGCCAGGGAGAAAGGTCCATCCGATGATGATCGTCGCTCGGCCACAGGCTGGCCATGCCCAGCGGGCGTTCGTCCTCGATCGCCAGCAGGGTGGTGTAATCTTCGCTCGGCTGCGCGCACTGGGCAAAGCGTTGGCGCGTGCGTTCCAGTGAACCGCCGCGTTGCGAACCCCATTGACCAAACGCCCATGCGGCGCAAACGTCGCTGAACTGTGGGCACTCCGCCAATGGAATAATACGTTGGGTCATCTCGGTACCTCCTGAATTATCTGCAATCTGGCTTGCCACAGATCGCATTATCGACCGATTTTTTAACTTTATAAAACGGCATTTACAGCGATTTTTCACGTATCAGCGCCGAAATAGCGTGATTCAGCGGATTTAACCGATCCGCCAAGCGTTGTGATTGAAAGTGTTAATGAGAGTGATTATCATGCGCGCATATTTTACCGATCCGGCTTACCCATGCGCAATTCCCTCATGTTACTGCTGTTTTCCTTGCTGCTTGGCGTTTTTAACGTTCAGGCGAAAATGGTCACCGACATCACTGGTCGCCAGGTTGAGGTGCCGGATAATCCGCAGCGCATCGTGGTTGGCGAAAGCCGCATGCTGTATACCCTGGCGTTGCTGGAGCCGGGTAATCCTGCGCAACGAATTGTCGGCTGGCCGGAAGACATGGCGCGTTTCGATGCGCAAAGCTGGCAGCTGTATACGCAGAAATTTCCTCAGATCAAAGCCATACCCTCTATCAGCAAGGGTAACTTTCGCCAGGTTAACATTGAAAATCTGATCCAGTTGAAACCGGATCTGGTGATCCTTGCCCGCTATGCGAAGGAGGAGGGCGACAGCGATTTGCTGCTAACGGCGCTGAGTAAGGTGGGTATTGCCGTTATCTACGTCGATTTACGGGTCGACTTGCTGCATAACACCGTACCCAGCGTTCGACTGCTGGGTGAGGTGCTCAACCGTCAGCAGCGTGCGGAGCAGTTTATCGACTTCTACCAGCAGCATATGGGGGTGATCCAGCAGCGCCTGGCTGGCTATCGGGGGCCAAAGCCCAAGGTCATGCTGCATTTGCACCTCGGGCGGCGTGAAACCTGCTGCACCACCGCGGCTCATGGCAATCTCGGCGATCTGCTGGCCTTTGCCGGCGGCGACAATATCGCCAGCGCCAGTATCAAAGGGGTTTATGGCGAACTGAACCCCGAAACCATTCTGACCGCCAATCCTGATATTTACATTGCCACCGGCATGGCCGGTCCACAGGGTAAGCGCTTTTCCGATTTGCGTCTGGGGCCGCTGGTTACCCAGCAGGAAGCGGATGAAAGCTTCCGTCAGATCATGCAAAAACAGTCGATGCTCGCCAACCTGAAAGCGATAAAAAATCATCAGGCCTGGAGTATCTGGCACAACTTCTATCTCAGCCCGTACCACGTCGTGGCGGTCGAAATGTTCGCCAAAGCGTTTTACCCGGATCTGTTTGCTGACATCAACCCGCAACAGACCTTTAAGCAACTCTATCAACAATTTTTGCCGTTACCTTTTTCAGGGACCTATTGGAGTCAGTTACAAAATGAATAATACCCAGCGCGGCTGGTGGTGCGCACTGCCTCTGGCGGCCTGTGCTTCTGCTCCGGCGATCGGCGCCGACAAAACCGCCGAAAAAGAACCAGGGGAAACCCTGGTGGTGGTCGGCCAGGCCTCTGCGAAGGGCGTGCAAAGTTATCAGCCGCTGACCAGCGTGACCGGCACCCGAACTGAGACCAGCCTGCTGAACGTGCCGCAGGCAATCGACGTGGTGCCGCAGCAGGTGCTTACCGATCAGGCGGTCAGCAGCCTGGATGAAGCGCTGTATAACGTCAGTGGCATTACCCAGGCGAACACCTTGGGCGGTACCCAGGACGCGGTGATGAAGCGCGGTTTTGGTGATAACCGCGACGGCTCCATTTTGCGTGACGGCGTGCGTTCGGTGCAGGCGCGTAATTTTACCCCGACCACTGAGCGGGTTGAGGTGCTGAAAGGCCCGGCTTCGATGCTTTACGGCATGGGGGAACCGGGGGGGATGATCAACATGATCACCAAAAAGCCGCAGCTGCAGCAGCGCACCCATGTGGAAGGCTGGGGCAGCAGCTTCAAGGGCGGCGGTGGTCAGTTGGACGTCACCGGTCCGCTTGGTACCTCCGGGTTCGCCTACCGGATGATTGTCGATCACGATGAAACCGATTACTGGCGTAACTTTGGCCGTAACCGCCAAACGGTGATTGCGCCGTCGCTGATGTGGTACGGCGAGAGCACCACGGTACGCGTTGCCTACGAACATATGGAATATCTGGTGCCGTTTGACCGCGGCACCATCATTGATTCACGCACCGGCAAGCCGGTAAATACGCCGCGCGACCGCCGTTTCGACGAAAGTTATAACGCCACGCGGGGCGATCAGGACAGCGTCACCCTGCAGGTTGATCAGATCCTGAATGAAAGCTGGAAAAGCTCTCTGACCTACGCCTATAGCCGTAACAGTTACAGTGACAATCAGGCGCGCGCGCTGGCTTTGGATCCTGAAACTGGCGTGCTGTCGCGCCAGGCCGACTCCACCGCCCATGCTGTCAGCCATGCCAACGCGGTACAGCTGACGCTCAACGGTGACGTTGACTGGGGCAGTATCAACCACCAGATGCTGTTTGGCTTTGATTTTGAAGATAACCGTACCTACCGCGGCGATATGATCCGTGGCAAGAGGAACAGCGATTTCAATATCTATGATCCGGTGTATGGCCTGATGCCAACCTCGAACGCCGTCAGTGCCAAAGACAGCGATCAGCGTGAAAACCTCACCAGTTACGGCTGGTTTATGCAGGATTCCGTTCAATTGACCGATAAATGGTTGGTGATGGGCGGGCTGCGTTATGACGCTTTTGACGTTTTTGCCGGTAAAGGGCGGCCGTTTGTCACCAACACCGACAGCTCCGACGGCAAATTGGTGCCGCGCGCCGGGGTGGTCTACAAACTGACGCCCTATGTGTCGCTGTACAGCAGTTACACCGAGTCTTTCAAGCCAAACTCGTCCATTGCCAGCCAGATTGGCTCATTGCCGCCGGAACAGGGTAAGGCCTGGGAAGTCGGCAGCAAGGTCGAATTGCCCAACGGCGTTACCGGGACCCTGGCGTTGTTCGACATCACTAAGCGTAACGTGATGGTCAGCGAACTGGTTGATGGTGAAACCGTCACCCGAACCGCCGGACGCGTACGCTCGCAGGGCGTGGAGTTGGATGTTGCCGGCAACATCACTGATTCGTTAAGCATGATCGGCTCTTACGCATACACCGACGCGCGTGTGGTTGATGACCCGGACAACAAGGGTAAGGAGATGACCAACGTGGCGCGCCATACCGCCTCGCTGTTCCTGACGCAGGATCTGGGTTCCCCAGGGCTGTATAGCGGCGACAACGTACGTATTGGTGCAGGGGCGCGTTATGTTGGCCGTCGTCCAGGCGACGCCGCCAACAGTTTCAGTCTTGATAATTACACCGTTGCCGATGCCTTCGCCGCTTACACCATGCCGGTGCAGGGTTATCGGGTGAAGTGGCAATTGAACGTGAAGAATCTGTTCGACAAAACCTATTACCCTTCCAGCGGCGGCAATTTGCGCGTGGCGGTAGGGGAACCGCGAGAAGTGGTGCTGCGCGCCAGTGTCGACTTCTGATTTTTCGTACAGGAATACGTCCCGGCGAGCAGGTATCTGCCGTCGGGGAAATCTGGTTAAATAGCCGGCCCCGTTGTTAAGGAGAACCCGATGAGCCTGCAAATCCGTTTGGCGCAGCCGCAGGATATCGCTCAACTGATAGCCGTTGAGCGCTCGGCGGCGCAGCTGTTTCATCAACAACCGGCCTGGCGTTTTATCGCTGAAGGTCCGGTGATGAGCGCAGAGCAGCATGCTGATTTTATTCAGCGACAGCATGAATGGCTGGCGGAAGGTGCGGCGGGGGAGGTCGCCGGCTTTATCGTCGTCGTGCCGCAACAGCAGGATTGGCATATCGCCGAACTGTCTGTGGCTGCCAACTGGCAACGTCAGGGCATCGGGCGCCACCTGCTCGTTGAGGTTGCGGCACAGGCCGCGTTATCGGGCGCGCAGCGCCTGACGCTAACCACTTTTATTGACGTGCCCTGGAATGCGCCTTATTACCGGCGTCTGGGGTTCAGTCCGATAGCCGCCGAACGGCTCAGCCCGTCGTTGAGGGCAAGGTTGGCGGAAGAGGTGGCGCAGGGTTTTGCCGCAGGCAGCCGCTGTGCCATGGAATTTACACTATCGTAAATATTGAAATACAGGCTGATGGCGGTATGATGCAGCAACTACGCCATCGCACGATCTGCACGCTGGATTCTGGCGTGCTAACGCATTCAAGTCACCGTATAAGGGACAACCCGTAATGACACAAACCATTTTCATGGTGGGCGCGCGCGGCGCCGGTAAAACCACGGTGGGCAGTGCACTGGCGTTGGCGCTGGGCTATCAATTCACCGATACCGATCTGTTTATGCAACAGACCACGCAAATGAGCGTGGCGGAAATGGTCGCAAATGAAGGCTGGCTGGGATTTCGCCGCCGTGAAAGCATTGCTCTGCAAACCGTCACCCAACCGTCAACTGTAGTTGCCACCGGCGGCGGGGCGATCCTGGCGGAAGAGAACCGTCAATTTATGCGTCAGCACGGCACCGTCATTTATCTGCGCTCACCGGCCGAGGTGTTGGCGCAGCGGCTGGAAGAGTACCCGCAAGACGCGCAACGCCCCACGTTGACCGGTCGTCCGATCGCTGAGGAGATGCTGGAAGTGCTGGCCGCACGCGAGGCCTTGTATCAGGAGACCGCGCACTACGTGATGGACGGCACCGGTAACCCACAGCAGGTGGTTGAAAAGATCCTCGCCGTACTGCAATTGGAAACGGTAAAGTAATCCCCTCTGACATTTTCGGGCACCGCGCTGCGTGCCCGATCTCTTCGTATCTTCCCTTGGTTTTTGCCTTCGCCGCAGATTGCGCTTGCTTTTATAAATGATGAGTGACATATATAAAATAATGATGACCATCATCTATTTTGATAAATGCAACGTAATCGTGAGGTTTTACCATGAAATACACCACCTTTGGCCGCAATACCGGCCTGCGCGTTTCTGAACTGGCATTAGGAACCGGCAACTTTGGCACCGGCTGGGGCTACGGTTCGGAAAAAGAACAGGCCAAACAGGTTTTTGATCGTTATGTCGACGCCGGCGGCAACTTTATCGACACGGCTGATACTTACCAATTCGGCCAGTCAGAACAGATGGTAGGGGATTTCATCGCCGCCGAACGCGACCGTTTCGTGGTCGCCACTAAATACACCTTGGGTGCTGCGCCGGACGCGGGTATTGCCTATACCGGCAACAGCCGCAAAAACATGATTGCCTCGGTAGAGAACAGCCTGAAGCGGCTGAAAACCGATCGTATCGATCTGCTGTGGGCGCATTTTTCCGACAACCTGACGCCGCTTGAAGAGATCGTTCGCAGTTTTGACGATCTGATCCGCGCCGGCAAGATCCAATATGCCGGGTTGTCCAACTTCCCAGCCTGGCGCATTGCCCGCGCAGATACGCTGGCAGAATTGCGTGGCTGGGCGCGCATTGCAGGTATACAGGTGGAATACAGCCTGGTAGAGCGGACCGCAGAACGTGAATTGCTGCCGATGGCCGAAGCGCTGGGGATGGCCGCCACCCTGTGGTCGCCGCTGGGCGGTGGTTTGTTGACCGGGAAGTATCGCCATAGCGATGCTGGTCGATTGAGTGAGTTGGGGCGCCTGGTGCATCGCGAAAAAGACACCGCGTTGCTGGATGAAGTGCTGGCGATTGCGCAAGAACACCAGGCCCTGCCGACCCACGTTGCTATCGCCTGGCTGCGCAACAGGGCTGCGCATTCCAGCACCAGTCTGATCCCTATTCTGGGTTCGCGCACGCTGGACCAGTTAGAGGATACGCTGGCGGCGCTTGATTTGACGTTGGACGAGCAGCAGATGGCGCGTCTGGATCGGGTCAGCGCGATTGAACCGGGCACGCCTCATCGGCAGATTGCCGACACGCTGGCGCGTGCGCAGGGCGGTGACAGTTCCCGCTTTGCCGCGCCGCGTACCCCGCGCGCCTGACTCTTTGGATGAAAGGCATCATCTATTGAGCGCTGTCGGTGGATAGCCTAAGATGATGCCTGATTGATAAGGAGAAAACGCCATGGCACGGGTTTCAAAGCAGCAGATGGAGCGCAATCGCGAGGCGATTGAGCAGGTGTCTTCACAGCTTTTTCGCGAACGCGGCCTGAATGGCGTCAGCGTTAACGATCTGATGGCGGCCGTGGGGCTGACGCACGGTGGCTTCTATGGCCATTTTGCTTCCAAGGACGAACTGGCGGCGGTGGCCAGCCGCAGGGCGGCAGAGGAATCCGCTCAGCGCTGGGAAGCCGCCAGCCGCCAGCCCGACCAGCACAATTTACAGACTCTGGTTGACGCCTATCTGAACGTCAGGCACCGCGACTGCCCGGGCGAAGGCTGCATGGTTGCCGCTCTGGCCGGTGACGTGGCGCGCGAAGAGGCGGATAAACCCGTGCATCAGGCTTACCTGAGCGGTGTGAAAGCCATGTTGGCGCGGCTGGAGTCGCTTTCGCCAGATGAACAACAACCCCAACGACAACAGCAGGCGCTGGTGCAGATGGCGATGCTGGTGGGGGCACTGACGTTGGCAAGGGCAACGCAGGGCGATGCGCTGTCAGAACAGTTTCTTAACGCGACGCGTCAGGCGCTGTTACCGGCTGAGGCTGACTAAAATACAGCCCCGGCGTGGTGCCAAAACGCTGACGGAAGGCGGCAATATAGGCGCTGACATTGTCATAACCGTATTCGCCGGCGATGCGACCGACCGATTCACCACGCGATAACGGCTCCAGCGAGCGAATCACCCGTGCTTGCTGGCGCCAACGGGCGAAGGTCACACCGGTTTCGCTGATAAAACGGCGGCTGAGGGTGCGTACGCTCACCCCGGCCCAGGCGGCCCAGTCACTCTGGGTACGCGCGCTGGCGGGTTCATTCAGCAGGGCGCGGGCGATTTTCAACAACCTGGCGTCCTGCGGTAGCGGTAACTGCAGCGGTACGCTCTCTTCCACAGAAATCTCATCCAACAAGACCCGCAATAGGCGTTGTTGCGCCGGATCCAGCTCTTGTCCGGCAAAAGGAGCAATACGTTCCATTAACGCCTGAATCAAAGCGGAGGCAGGGCTCAGATGCGGCTGCGCCGGCAGCGTCGCACAGTAGGACTCCGGCAGATACAGACTCCAGCCGACGACGTTGCCGCATGCCAGTGCCTGGTGCGCACAGTTGGGTGGCAGCCAGCCGATACTGCCGGCGGTCATTGCCCATTGGCGCTCCCGGGTTTCCAACGCCATCATGCCATGGGTCAACAGGTAGATCTGTCCGCTGGCATGCTGGTGCCAGGGCGTCAGGTGTTTTTTCTCATGCCAAAGTCGCTGGCTCTGCAGGATCATAATGATTGGCCGATTTGCAGTATTAAAAGTCCGAGTGTGGTTATTATGCCATGCCTTGTTCGTTTTATGATCTCCGCGTCATTCACTTCTGGAGATCAACCATGACCCCGAAAACCCCCACAGCCCTGGTGCTCGATGCCTTGCAAAAGGTTGTCGCCGCCCCGCAACATCAGCCGACGCTGATCGCTGAGTTTTTCAGTGCGGATTACCGTCAACAGGTGGACGGCAAGACGCTGGACTACATGCAGTTTGTGCAACACATGGCGTTGCTCAAGCAGTTGACTCGCAGTATGACGCTGGAGATGGTCGCCATTGCCGGACAGGACGATTCGGTGTTGACGCATCATAGGGTGCGGGTGGAAAAGCGCGATGGCAGCCTTAGTCTGGTTAAGGTGCTGGCGCATTTCACCGTACGTGACGGCAAAATCTGCGCCTGCGATGAACTGACGCAACTGCTGGAAGGCGATCACGCCGATCGCGATCTGGGGTCACGCATGTCGGTATAAATCGCGCTGCTATACTTAATCCTGTGGAATCACACGGGAGATCAACATGCGCGAAAATAACCGACCAGGCTATCCGAGAACCGCCCGAGTGGTCGCCGTTGACCGGGGCGATCCCAGCTTGCATATGCACCGTTTCGAGGTGCGCACCGACGATATAGAACCCAACACGCTGCTCAGCGAGCATGCAACCGAGCAGGAAGCGTTGGATGCCAAGCACCGCTATGAGGATCCTGCGTTGGAAGACTAATCGTTATCCCTCAGAAACCGGCGTAAAGCCGGTTTCTTGTTTTTACCGCTATAGCCTCTGTTTTCCAGTCTTTTATTGATCATCATTTGTGTGATTTTTATCGCGCTCATTGGGTGTTTCACTTCTGGGAAAAGAGATGTCCAATTCCGAGTTACAGGCGTTGTTTCAACGCCATATGCTGATGTTGTTGCAGCAGGCGTAGTCGTCTCAACCGCCTCAACCGTTTTAAACGTTATCCCAAAGACGCGCTTCGCCTTTGCCTACGCCGCCGGGCGACACTTTACATAACGGCGTGGTGGAATTAACTGTGCCGATCGATTTCAGTCTGCATAACGCTCGCTTCTGATTCTGGGGTGGCAAAGCGTATTTTGTTTGCTCAGGTGAATGGCGTTTTCAGCAGCTTGTGCTGATATTTTCCCCTGCTTAAGTAGATGTGCAAATTAATTTTCGACATGACTTTGGCGATCTGTTCGCTATTTTATTTTCAAAAGCATCATTCTCTTTAATTTTCCACAGCGTAAAAAATAAACTGCTTGACGATAAGTTGTGCGAGTTTTAGTTTCTAATTATCGAACAGGAACTAAGTTCCATATAGTGGAACAAGGCGTGCCATGACAACCCTGGAAAATGCCGCAGCGGTATTAAAGTTATTTTCACAACAACGAATGATGCACGGGCAACCCGGTATTTCATTCAGCGATGTGGTGAACCAACTGGCGCTGCCGAAAAGTACCGTATCGCGCCTGCTGCAGACCATGGAAACACAGGGCATGCTGGAGCGCGATCCCGACAGCAAGCTGTATAAAATCGGTCGCTTGCTGTTATCGGTTTCCAGCCATTATTTGTCGACGCCGCTGGTGGACAGCGTGGCGGCCAGCATGGTGCAGCTCAGTCAACTGACTTGCTGCACGGGTTATGTTTCGGTCCTCGAGGGGCAGGAGATCATGGTGATGCGCATGTTCCCGGGCCGCCACTTCCTCCAGGTAGTGACGCCGGCGGGCAGCCGTTCACCGGCGGCGGAAACGTCGGTGGGCAGGGCAATTTTAGCGCGTGACAGCGATGAACAGGCTATTGCGCGTTATGCCGCGGGTTACCACGTGGCTTCGCCCAATGCCCCGCAATCGCCGGATGCGTTGTTGAGCAAGCTGGCGCAAATTCGGCGGCAGGGTTGGTCCCTGGCGCGTAACGAAACCTTGCAGGGGATCAGTTCGCTGGCGACGGCTGTGACCAATAAACACCGCAATGAGACGGTGGGGCTCTGTTTATCCTTTGCCACCCAAGCGGACGAACAACCGTTTTCTCCTGCCGTATTAGAAGCGTTGATGACGGTATCTCGGCAATTAGCGGAAAAGTTCGGTGATGATTATTGGCAACAGATCAAATAACGCATCGAAATAGTTCTGCTAGCACGGAGTAATTAATGAAAGCCAACACCAGGGAATTCGTTAGTTATTTCACTTAAGGTTACGGGTCAAAAAATTATTAATTCAAATCGTAGTTCCAAATACCGGAACTACGACGGCAGCCTGACGCCGAAAAATGACCTTTGCCATGCGCCAGCGAATATTCAGGGAAATTGACTCTATGAAATCCAATACCACCATAAATCCGTTGAAAGATATCGGTACGCTGCTGGTGATGGTGATTCTGTCCATCGTTGGGGCGATCATCGGTGTGCAGCTAATCACTACGTTGGGCGTGACCCCCAATACGTCGATCATCGGGGCGCTGTTCGCGATGCTATTGGCGCGCATTCCGCTGCAGATGTTCCAGCGTTATCGATCGGTACATACGCAAAACCTGGCGCAAACGGTGATTTCCTCCGCCACCTTTGGCGCTGCCAATTCATTGCTGATGCCAATTGCCGTGCCTTATGTGATGGGGCAGCCGCAGCTGATCCTGCCGATGTTTTGCGGTGTGGCCGTGGCAATGTTGCTTGACGCCTACCTGCTGTATCGCATGTTTGACACCAAAATCTTTCCTGCCGCCAACGCCTGGCCGCCTGGTGTTGCGGCGGCGGAAGCCATCAAGGCCGGCGATCGAGGGGGCAAACAGGCCTGGTTGCTGGTGGTGGGCGTGGCGGTGGGGATCGCCGGGTCGATGCTTAAAATCCCGATGGCGGCCTTCGGTACCGCATTTATCGGCAATATTTGGGCTTTAGGGATGTTTGGCGTCGGCCTGCTGCTGCGCGCCTACGCAGAACCTATGGCGGGTTTCGACATCAATGCGCATTTTATTCCTCATGGGGTAATGGTTGGCGCCGGAATGGTGGCGTTGATCCAGGTGGTGCAGGTGATTCGTAGCAAAAACGTCGACGCCGCCGGTTACAGCCAGGCAGATAGCGAAGTCAGCAAGGCGCTGGGGCTGGGAGCCGTTGGCTATATCGTTATCGCTGCGTTGCTGGCGTTGGCCGGCGGGCTGTATAGCGAGATGTCGCTGACCATGCTGGTGTTGTTTGTGATTTACGCTGCATTTGCTGCCTTTGTGCATGAGTTGATCGTCGGTATCGCCGCCATGCACTCTGGCTGGTTCCCGGCCTTTGCGGTGGCGCTGATCACCCTGATTATCGGTATTTTGATTGGTTTTCCGCCGGTGGCACTGTGCGTGCTGACCGGGTTTACTGCCGCCACTGGCCCGGCGTTTGCCGACATGGGGTTTGATCTGAAAGCCGGCTTTATTCTGCGCGGCTACGGCAAAGATTTGCAGCAGGAGCTGTTGGGGCGTCGCATTCAACTGTTTGCCGCCTTGATCGCCTTTGTTATTGCCATCCCGGTGGTGTACTTCGCTTACAGCAGCTACTTCCTGCAGGACCTGATCCCACCGGTAGCGCGGGTGTACGCCAAAACCATCGAGGCGGGCGCTCAGCCGGGCATTGCCTTCAGCTTGCTGATCTGGGCCATTCCCGGGGCCATCGTGCAGCTGATTGGCGGGCCCAAACGCCAGCTCGGCGTGCTGTTAGCTACGGGCCTGCTGATCAACAACGCGTTGGCGGGGTGGGCGGTGCTCCTTGGCATTGCGCTGCGCATCCTGATTATCCGTCGCTGGGGCGACAAGGGCCGCACGCCGATGGAGATCATGGCGGCCGGTTTTATTGCCGGTGACGCGTTGTACAACTTTTTCAATTCGATTTTTTCCAGCAAAGGGAAATAACCCCCCGGTTAAATTGTGAGGTCAGCCGATTATGAGTTTGCAACAAACGCTGCAGGTTTTTGAATTAATAGATAATGCCTACGTGAGCGGTCAGGACGTCGTCGATCTGTTTGCGTCTTATCCCGGCATCCGGGCCAGTACGTTGCGTGCCAGCGGACCGAAAGGCGCCACCGATTTCGTGCGCATCGATATCCCCGGCAGCGCCGGTAAAAACCAGGGTGGGGATGCGCCAACCCTGGGCATTGTCGGCCGGTTGGGCGGCATCGGTGCGCGGCCTACGCGCATCGGCTTGGTGTCCGACGGCGACGGGGCAATTGCCGCGATTGCCAGCGCGTTGAAGCTGGCAGAAATGCAGCGCAAAGGGGACGTGTTGCCGGGGGATGTCATTATCACCACCCATATTTGCCCTGACGCGCCAACCCGCCCGCACGATCCGGTCGATTTTATGGATTCGCCGATCGACGACGTGACGATGAACGACAATGAAGTGGTGGCGGAAGCCGATGCAATCTTGTCTATCGACACTACCAAAGGCAACCGCATCATCAATCACAAAGGTTACGCGTTGTCGCCGACGGTGAAAGAAGGCTACATCCTGCGGGTGGCGGAAGACTTGCTGCGGATTATGGAGATGACCAGCGGTCGTCCGGCGGTGACGTTCCCGATCACCACGCAGGACATTACGCCGTACGGCAATGGGGTGCATCACCTGAACAGTATTCTGCAACCTTCCACCGCGACTTCTGCGCCGGTGGTTGGCGTAGCGATCTGTACCGAGTCGGTGGTGCCGGGCTGCGGTACCGGTGCCAGCCATGAAGTGGATATTGCGCTGACCGTGAAGTTCGCGGTGGAAGTGGCGAAAGAGTTCGGGCGCGGTACCTGCCAGTTTTACCAGGCCGATGAATACGCGCAGCTTCTGGCGTTGTACGGCAGCCTCAGCCACCTGCAAAAAAGGAAATAACCGGATGAATGCCTCATTTGCCACGCTGACTATCGGCCAGGCGCCGCGTAACGACATCATGCCGCTGCTGTCGGCCTTTCTGCCCGCGGATCAGGTGAGGCATGTCGGGCTGTTGGATGGACTGAGCTTCGGCCAGATTGACCAAGGCTACGCTGCCATGGCCGGTGAGAAGGTGCTGGTTTCACGCTTGTTGGACGGTACGCAGGTGAGGCTGGGCGCCTCGCGGGTCGAAAAAGGATTGCAGCAGAAAATCCGTGAGCTGGAAGCCGAGGGCTGTGAAGTGATCCTGCTGCTATGCACCGGAGAATTTGGCCGACTGCACGCCGAACGCGCGCTGTTGCTGGAGCCGGATCGCATTATTCCGCCGCTGATTTCCGCCATTGTCAGCCAGCATCGGGTCGGCATTGTGGTGCCGGTAGCGGAGCAAATCAGCCAGCAAGCAGGCAAATGGCAACGGCTGGCGACGCCGCCCTGTTTCGCCGTGGCCAGTCCCTATCTGGCGGACGACGCGGTGCTGGAACGGGCGGCAAGTGAGTTGCAGCGACAAGGGGCGCAGGTGGTGGTGCTGGATTGCATCGGCTATCACCGCCAGCATCGCGATTTCCTGCAGGCGCGGCTTGAAATACCGGTGCTGCTATCCAACGTGCTGGTCGCCAAGTTAGCGGCTGAGCTAATTAACTGATTTAATATAGAATAAATCCTTAGCCTGGCGAATGACAGCGGCTGTCTGGCGCGTTTTTATCAGCGGATCCAGAGTGGCAGGCTGAGGAGCCATTGCCCAGCAGAATTTTACTCTGCGTCGCGATCGCATTTCGCGTGAAAAACCAGTGACAGATCAACCACAATCCCCCAATATGGATTTCCCATAAAGTTGATTACGCGGGTGCCAGTCTATGCTGAAAGTGAACGAGTATTTTGCCGGAAAAGTGAAGTCTATCGGTTTCGATAGTAGCAGCATCGGCCTTACCAGCGTCGGTGTGATGGAAGAGGGTGAGTACACCTTCACCACCGCACAGCCGGAAGAAATGACCGTGATTACCGGGGCGTTGAAAGTCCTGCTGCCGGGCTCGCCGGACTGGCAGGTGTTTATGCCGGGTGAGAAGTTCTTCGTACCGGGCCACAGTGAGTTCAACCTGCAGGTTGCCGATGCAACCGCTTATCTGTGCCGGTATTTGAGCAAGTAATTCATACCCTTCTTACTTGAAGCTGCTGCGTTGTTGGCTGCATGCGCCCACCCCAGTCACTTACTTGAGTAAGCTCCTGGGGATTCCCGCACTTGCCGCCTAGCTGCAACTCCAATTAATTTGGGTATGCTATCTGTGTTGCGAAGCTACTCATGTGGAACAAAGGCGCAGCGATTTGCGCCTTTGTGTACTTAACGCTGGGCTTCACCACCCAGAGCTTCGATGGTGTTTTTGATTAACGCCGCCAACTCACTGGTCATCAGGATGAAATCGGCATCAAAACGCTGGGCGAAGTCGTCACGATCGATATCGTCATTCTGCTCACGCAGCGTATCGGCGAACTTCAGACGCTTCAACGAGCCGTCATCCGCCAGCACCAGCTGAATGCGCTCTTGCCAGTCCACTGCCAGCTTGGTTACCAGTTTGCCGGCTTCAATATGTACCGCAATTTCATCGCTGATCAGGTTCTGCTTCTTGCAGCGGATCACGCCGCCGTCTTCCAGAATCGCTTTCAGTTCCGCCTCGTCCTGAATAATAAAGCCGGCCGGCAGTTCACCTGAACGCACCCATTCGGTCAGCGTCAGCTCGATCGGGCTTTCCATGGTCAATGGCACTACCGGCAGAGAGCCCAGGCTTTTGCGCAGCAGCGCCAGGGTATCTTCCGCGCGCTTGGCGCTGGCGGCGTCAACCATGATCAGATCGTTAACGGTGTCGATCCACATAAAGGTTTGGTTAAAACGGCTAAAGGCGCGCGGCAGCAGGCTGTGCAGCACTTCGTCTTTCAGCGCGTCTTTTTCGGTTTTCTTCAGTTTACGGTGCTGCTCGCCTTCGAGGCGTTCAATTTTGGCCTGCAGCTCTTGCTTGATGACCGGCGACGGCAGGATTTTTTCTTCCTTACGTGCGCAGATGACGATCTGGCCGTTAACCGCATGCGTCAATGCGTCGCTGTGGGAGCCCATCGGGGAGACCCAGCCGGTTTTCGCCATGTCCTGGCTGCCGCACGGGGTGAAAGCAAAAGCGCTGAGCTGTTTTTCCATTTCATCCGCGTTTAGCGCAACTTCGCGGCTCAAACGGTAAACCATCAAATTCTTAAACCACAGCATAATGTTATCCCTGGCTGGGCGTGCACCTGGCACGCTTATTCATCAAAAGCAGGGCGGCATAATAACGAATCAGAGGCGAAAAATCGCCTCATTCCCTCCGAATTGCGTCGCCGTCCGCGTTTGAACGTCGTGCTCGTTGCAGCGCCAACGCCAGTTGCCGCTGGCTGAAAGGCTTACGCAGCAGTTCAACGTTTGGCAGATTTTCTTCGTGCTGACGGCGGATGTCCTGGCCGCTGATCAGCAGGGCGGTAAGCTGTGGGTTAATCTCTCGCGCCAGTCCAATCACCTGTACGCCGTCCAGTTCGCCCGGCAGCATCAGGTCGCTGATCAGTATGTCTATATCCGGCGTCTGGCGCAGCAGCGCCAAAGCTTCCTGACTGTCCGCGCTGTCCAGCGTCAGGTAGCCGAGCTGGTGCAAGTGTTCGCACAGCGTATGGCGAACGTCATTTTCATCTTCCAGTACCAGCACCAGATTATCCGTGTTCTTGCATTCTTCGAGCTGCGGAGCGGGAACTTCCTCTATCGCCGCCGTAGGCGCTCGCGGGAGCTGCAGGCGCACCAACGTGCCTTTGCCCGGCGCGGTTTCAATTTGTACCCGTCCACCGGACTGGCGGACAAAGCCGTAAACCATCGACAGCCCCAGGCCACTGCCGCTGCCTACCGCCTTGGTGGTGAAGAAGGGTTCGAACACCTGAGCCTTCACCTCTTCCGACATGCCGCAGCCGGTATCAATCACTTCCAGCGCCACCATGTCCTGCTTTTTGCCGCCGCTGCGCACCACCCGTTGGTTGTAGATGCGAATATTCACCACCCCGCTGCGGCCTTCCATCGCATCCCGCGCGTTGACCACCAGGTTGATGAGCGCGTTCTCCAACTGATTGGCATCGATCCAGGCAGGCCAGCCAGGGCGCTGTGCCTCGATGCTCAGCGAGAGCGTGCTGGGCAGTGAATGGCGCAACAGCTCCTGCAAATTTTCCACCAGCGATTGCAGCGTGATGGCCTGCGGGTGCAGCGCCTGTTTTCGGGAAAAGGCCAGCAGCCGCTGGGTAAGCTGTGCGCCGCGTTCGGCGGCCTTCAGTGCCCGAATAATGCGCTGTTCGGTCTGTGCGTCCTGCGTTTGTTGAGTGGTCAGTTCCAGGCTGCCGATAATCACCGCCAGCAGGTTGTTGAAATCATGCGCCAGGCCGCCGGTGAGCTGGCCGACCGCCTTCATTTTCTGGCTGTGCAGCAGCGCTTCTTCCAGCGCTTTGCGCTCGGTGCGTTCCAGCACCACGTTAACCACGCCACGGTTCGGTACCGGACTGAAGCGTAGCTCTACGGTACGGCCATCGCTCAGGCGCAGTTCCTGCGGCTGTGGCAGTTCGCTAGACAGGTTGGCCAGCACCGCTTCCCAACGTTGACCCGCCGGTGGCGTAACCTGTTGCAGTAGCTCGCGGTAGTGCAAGCCGCGGTGCAGCTGGTGTTCGTTAAGCCCCAGCAGCAAGGGGTATTGCGGGTTCCACACCACCAGTTGACCGTCGTTATCAAACAGCGCAAAACCGTCGCGCATCGCCAGAAAGGTGGTTTCCAACTGGGTGCTTTTTTCTTTCAGCAGGCGGGAGGTCTGCTCCAGCGAGGCGGTGTTACGGGCAAAGACGTTAAATGCCCGAGCCAGCTCGCCCAGTTCGTCGCGGCGTTGCAGCGCCGGTACGCTGACGTCACGTTCGCCGCGCGCCAGCCTCGTCATGGCTCCGGCGATCGCCGTCAGGTTGGAACCGAGATTGCGGTAGATATACAGTCCGGCGAAGCCGGTAATCACCAGTGCCAGCAACGCGAACAGGCCGATAAACCAGCTTATGGAACTGAGCTCATGATGGGTCTGGTGGGTGCGCAGCTCCGACTCGTTGGCCACCTTTTGCACGTAAAGGTTGATATCGTCGTTGAGCATCGCGACTAACGCTTTGATATGGTAGGTGTAATAGGCCAGGGCCAGGTCGCTTTGCTCCAGCTCCAGCGTTTCGGGCAGCAGGCGCTGTTCGCTGAGCCGAAACTGCCGCATTTTCTCGTCTACCAGGACATCCGGGCTGTGTTGCGGCCAGTAGGCCATAACGTTGTCGAGCTGCTGGGCTGCGGCCTTGGGAGTAGGGGTCTGTATGGCGATCGCCAGCAACCGGTCGATCTGGCTAAGCAGCGGCTGCGAGGGCTGGTTGAGGTTATTGCGCTGATTGAGGGTGGCGATATGCCGTAGCGTGCTCTGCGACTGATACAGCCCGCTGAGCAGGATATTGCGCTGCAGATGCCGTTGGTGTCCCAGATCCAGCATGCGCGTTACGCTGCTTTCCAGCGCGTTGCTGCGGCTGATGATGCGCTTGACCAGCGCCGGTTCGCTGTGGGCCAACGGGGCGTCTGCCAGCCGGCTGAGTGAGGTTTGCAGCACCAGTTGCGTTTGCTTCAGCCGGGCGGATTCGCTCTGGTATTCCAGCGCACCCACCACTTGCGAGAGCCGAATAGCCGCGGTCGCCACGTTGGAGGTATCCCGGCTAAGCGCCATGCTGCCGTTCATTTCTGCCAGGGTTTGCGCCTGCATCTGTTCCTGCAGCTTGCCCGCATGGTAGAAACCGAAGATCGCCACGCCGCTGACCATCAGCGTCACCGCCACCACCAGCAGATTGAACATCAACAGGCGCCCACGCGCGCCGGCAAGGAAAGGCAGTCTGCGCATCGAATCCCCCGTAACTGACTGTTCGCAGTATAAATCCCCGTCCCATTAACAATATGACAAAGATGAACGGGCGCTGACATTTTGCATTTATTTATGCGTGGTTAACTGCATGCCATCCGAACCGCAACCTGAGGTATGACGATGAGCGCGACCCCGATTCTGGAAATGCACAACATCGCCAAGAGTTTTGGTCAGTTCTATGCGCTGAAAGGCGTCAACCTGACGGTATATCGCGGTGAGATCCACGCGCTAATGGGTGAAAACGGCGCGGGTAAAAGTACCTTAATGAAAATATTGGCCGGCGCTTATATCGCCAGCAGCGGGGAAATCTTTATCGATGGGCAGCCGTTCGCCATCAAGGGGCCAAAAGATGCCCTGGCGGCAGGCATCACGTTGATTTACCAGGAAATGAATTTGGCCCCGAATCTGACGGTGGCGGAAAACATTTTTCTGGGCAACGAGATCCAGCGTGGCGGCCTGGTGAAGCGCGGGCAGATGTTGCTGGAAGCGCAGAAGGTGATCGATCGTTTGGGGGCGCAGTTCAGCGCCGGCGATCGCGTGATGAAATTAACCATCGCCGAGCAGCAACAGGTGGAAATCGCGCGTGCGCTGCACCGTAACAGCCGCATTCTGGTGATGGACGAACCTACAGCGGCGCTTTCTTCACGCGAAACGCATCGACTGTTCGAGCTGATCAAACGGCTACGCGATGAAGGCATGGCAATCATTTATATCAGCCACCGCATGGCGGAGGTGTACGAGCTGTCGGATCGCGTCAGCGTGCTGCGCGACGGTCAGTATGTTGGCAGCCTGATGCGCGACAAGCTGTCCGCCAGCGAGTTGGTGCGCATGATGGTGGGCCGCCCGCTGAGCGACTTGTTCAATAAGGAACAGAGCATCCCGGTGGGGGAACCTCGCCTGACGCTGCACGGCCTGACTGACGGCAAAAAGGTGAAGCCGGTCAGCCTTCAGGTCCGCGCCGGTGAAATTGTCGGCCTTGCCGGGCTGGTGGGCGCCGGTCGTTCCGAACTGGCGCAGCTGATTTTCGGCGTGCGCAAGTCCAGTGGCGGTACGGTGGAAGTCGACGGCAAGCCGGCCAGTATCCACTCGCCGCGCGATGCCATTGCTCTGGGCATCGGCTTTCTCACCGAAAACCGCAAGGAGCAGGGGTTGTTTCTCGATCTGGCCGCGCATGAAAACATCGTGATGGCGACGCTGGAACGTGACGGTCGCTATGGCCTGCTCAATCGCCGCAAGGCGCAGCGTATCTCCAGTGACGCTATCGGCCTGCTGAATATCCGCGTGCCACATGCTCAGGTGCGGGCCGGCGGCCTGTCCGGCGGTAATCAGCAAAAGCTGCTGATTTCACGCTGGGTAGCCATTGGCCCACGGATCCTGATCCTCGATGAACCGACACGCGGTGTGGACGTGGGGGCCAAGAGCGAGATCTATCGCATCATGAGCCAGATGGCACAGCAGGGCGTGGCGATCCTGATGATTTCCAGTGAATTGCCTGAGGTGGTCGGCATGAGCGACCGGGTTTACGTGATGCACGAAGGCAGCATTGTCGGGGAACTGGGCGGCGGTGAGATCAGCCAGGAAAACATCATGACGCTGGCCACCGGCGTTGACACCACCCAACCGCAGGCGACTACCGCATGAATAATTCCATCCCTACGCTCAAGGAGCCGACCATGACTTCGAATCCATTGCCGCCAGGCGCAAAAAATCCGACGCTGAAACGGGCACTGTTGGGCGATATGATGCAAACCGTCGGTATCTTGCCGATATTGATCCTGATTGTCGCGGTTTTCGGCTTTGTTGCCCCGAATTTCTTTACCGATGCCAACCTGCTGAATATCGCCCGGCAGGCGTCGATCAACATCGTGTTGGCGGCGGGCATGACCTTTATCATCCTGACCGGCGGCATCGATCTTTCGGTCGGTTCGATGCTGGGCACCACCGCGGTGGTAGCGATGGCGGTGTCACTGATGCCTGGCATGGCTGGAATGTCGATCCCGCTGGCGCTGTTGGCCGGTTTGGGCATGGGGCTGTTTAATGGTTTTCTGGTGGCCTACGCTGGCCTGCCGCCGTTTATCGTCACCCTCGGTACCTACACCGCACTGCGCGGTGCCGCTTATCTGTTGGCGGACGGCACCACCATCATCAATTCCAATATCAGTTTTGAATGGATCGGCAACGCCTACCTGGGGCCTATCCCCTGGTTGGTGATTATTGCCTTTGCGGTGATTGCCGTGTGCTGGTTCATTCTGCGCCGTACCACGCTGGGGGTTCATATCTACGCGGTAGGCGGCAACATGCAGGCGGCGCGCCTGACCGGGATCAAGGTCGGTGCCGTGCTGCTGTTCGTCTATGGCATGAGCGGCCTGCTGTCCGGGTTGGGTGGGGTGATGAGCGCCTCCCGGCTTTACAGCGCCAACGGCAACCTCGGTATGGGCTATGAGCTGGATGCGATCGCCGCAGTCATTCTTGGCGGCACCAGCTTCGTCGGCGGCATCGGTACCATTACCGGCACGCTGGTAGGGGCGTTGATTATCGCCACCCTGAACAACGGCATGACGTTAATGGGCGTTTCTTATTTTTGGCAGTTGGTGATCAAAGGGGCGGTGATCATCATCGCGGTGTTAATCGACAAGTACCGCACCCGCAATTATCAACACTGATCTACCCGTCCTCTTTCAAGCCGCAGCGTTGTGACTTGCACTCGCTGCCACTGGAAATCCATAGGGCAAGGTTGAGTGAGAAAGAAAGGTTGGTTGGCGCCCACCGGGGCAGGTTTTTCGTATCTCAGAAAATAATGAGGAAAACACTATGCGTTTCAAACCATTGATTACCGCTTTGCTGGTTACCGCCGCGCTCGGCAGTGCTTCGTTGGTGCAGGCGAAAGAGTTGAAATCGATAGGGGTGACGGTGGGCGATCTGGCCAACCCGTTCTTTGTGCAGATCACCAAAGGTGCGGAACTGAAAGCGCGCGAACTGGCCGGTGACAAGGTTAACGTGACGCTGGTGTCGAGTGGTTACGATCTCGGTCAACAGGTGGCGCAGATCGATAACTTTATCGCCGCCAAGGTCGATATGATCATCCTGAACGCCGCAGATTCCAAGGGTATCGGCCCGGCGGTGAAACGCGCCAAGGACGCCGGCATCGTGGTGGTGGCGGTTGACGTAGCGGCCGAAGGTGCCGATGCCACCATCACCTCGGACAACACCCAGGCCGGCGCCATGGCCTGTAAATACATCAGCGATCGCCTGAAAGAGAAAGGCAACGTGGTGATCATCAACGGCCCACCGGTGTCCGCGGTACAGAACCGGGTAGAAGGCTGCATGACCGAACTGAAGAAACACCCGGAGATCAAGCTGCTGTCCTATAACCAGAACGCCAAGGGCAGCCGCGAAGGCGGACTGGAGATCATGACCGCGCTGTTGGCGGCCAATCCGAAGATCGACGGCGTATTCGCGATTAACGATCCTACGGCGATCGGCGCCGATCTGGCCGCCAAGCAGGCGCAGCGCAGCGAGTTCTTCATCGTTGGCGTAGACGGATCGCCGGATGGCGAAGAGGCGCTCAAGCGCGGCAACTCGCTGTTTGTGGCAACCCCTGCACAGGATCCGCAGGTGATGGCGGCCAAGGCGGTCGAGATCGGTTACGAAATTCTGCAGGGTAAACCCGCACCAACCGGGCCGGTGCTGATCCCGGTCACCATGATCGATAAAAACAATATCGGCAGCTACAAAGGCTGGACGGTGAAATAACCTGCTATCGGCGGGGTCTGCTACGCCAGGCCCCTCATTTCATCCCCACTTTCGGAGGCGATATGAACCGTTCCGCCGTGAACCAGATTCTGCAACAAACCCAGCATTTTTTTGCCCGCTTCGACGTCCATCTGCCGCCCTTTGCGCACTTTAGCCCAACCGTTTGGCGTCAGCTCGATCGTCAGCCGTGGCAGGAGGTATTCGACCTGAAGCTGGGTTGGGACGTCACGGCGTTCGGCGGCGAGGATTTTGCTCACAAGGGGCTGACGCTGTTCACGTTGCGAAACGGTTCGCCCGGCGGTCAACCTTATGCCAAATGCTATGCGGAGAAAATCATGCATTGCCGCGAAGCACAGGTGACGCCGATGCATTTCCACTGGCGCAAGCGGGAAGACATCATCAATCGCGGTGGCGGCAACCTGATCGTCGAGCTGCATAACGCCGATCCGCAGGAAGGGCTGGCCGACAGCCCGGTGACCGTGACCCTGGACGGTTGCCGACAGACTCACGCCGCCGGTTCACGCCTGCGGCTGGCGCCGGGGGAAAGCATCTGCCTGACGCCGGGCATCTATCACAGCTTTTGGGGCGAGGAAGGTTTCGGCGACGTGTTGGTGGGTGAGGTTTCGACGGTGAATGACGACGACAACGATAACCGTTTCCTGACGCCGCTCAGCCGCTTTAGCCAGATCGAAGAGGATCAGCCGCCCCAGTGGTTGCTGTGTAACGAATACTTGCGCTTTATCGATTAAGGAGATGCACCATGGCATTGATTTCACTGGCACAGGGGTTAGCGCACGCGCGTCAACACGGCTATGCGCTGGGTGCGTTCAACGTGCTCGACAGCCATTTCCTGCGCGCGTTGTTTGCCGCGGCGCAGGCCGCGCGATCGCCCTTTATCATCAATATTGCCGAAGTCCACTTTAAGTACGTGTCGCTGGAGTCTTTGGTCGCGGCGATCAAAAGTGAGGCGGCGCAGCACGACATTCCGGTGGTGTTGAACCTCGATCACGGTCTGCATTTTGAGGCGGTGGTGCAGGCATTGCGTCTCGGATTCAGCTCGGTGATGTTCGACGGTTCCGGCCTGAGTTATGAAGAAAATGTGCGTCAAACGCAGGAAGTGGTGCGCATGTGCCATGCGGTGGGCGTCTCGGTGGAGGCTGAACTGGGTGCCGTCGGCGGTGACGAAGGCGGTGCTCTGTATGGCGAGGCCGACAGCAATAAATTTACCGACCCGCAGCGGGCACGCGAGTTTGTCGAATTAACCGACATCGATGCACTGGCAGTGGCGATCGGCAACGCGCACGGTAAATACAAGGGCGAACCTAAGCTCGATTTCGAACGTTTGGCGGCTATCCAGCAACAGGCTGGCATTCCTTTGGTGCTGCACGGCGGTTCCGGCATCAGCGATGCAGACTTCAAGCGGGCCATCGGCCTGGGCATTCACAAAATCAACTTCTATACCGGCATGTCGCAAGCGGCGCTGGGGGCGATTGAACAGCGGATGACGCAGCGTCACGCGATTTATGATGAGTTTGCCGAAGTGCTGCTGGCGGTGGAGCGCTCGATCAGCGAAGTGGTGCAGCAGCAGATGCATATTTTCGGCAGCGCCGGGCGGTTGTGATGAGCCGGCGTGGCATTGTTTCTGCCGGTAACATGCTGGTGGATCATGTCCATCAAATTGCGCATTGGCCTCAGCCGGGCTGGCTGGTGGAGATTGAACATAGCCAGCGTGCCACCGGCGGTGCGCCGCTTAATGTATTGCTGACGCTGGCGCGTATGGAAACCGGGTTGCCGCTGGCGGCGCTGGGGCTGATCGGCTGCGATGCCGATGGTGACTATATTTTGCAAATGCTGGCGCAGTACCAAGTCGACAGCGGCCGGGTGCGTCGCAGCGAAACGGCGATGACCTCGATGTCGCAGGTGATGACCGAGCCGGGTGGACAGCGGACCTTTTTCCATGCGCCGGGCGCGAATCGGTTGTTGGACCTCGGCGATTTTGACGCGCTGCACAGCAATCATAAAATTTTCCACCTGGGCTATCTGCTGCTGCTCGACAGCCTGGATTGTCCAGACGAGGAATTCGGCACCCGTAGCGCACGCCTGCTGGCGCAAATGCAGCAGCGCGGTTACCAGACTTCGTTGGATCTGGTGTCGCGCCAGGGCGATCCTCGCTATCGGTCTTTGGTGTTGCCGGCGCTGCGCTGGCTGGACTATCTGGTGATCAACGAGCTGGAAGCCGGTGAGTTTACCGGACTGGCGCTGCGTACGGCTAATGGCTCGTTACAGCAGTCACTGATGGCGCAGGCCGCAGAACAATTATTGCAGGCCGGTGTGCGGCGGCGGGTGGTGATCCATTGCCCGGAAGGGGCTTACGGGCTGGAGAGCGGTGGTGAAGCGCGTTGGCAACCCTCATGGCAGATGAGGGAAGCTGAAATCGTCGGCAGCGTCGGCGCCGGTGATGCGTTCTGCGCCGGCGTGCTGTACGCCAGCCATGAAGACTGGCCTTTGGTGGAGACCCTGCAGCTGGCGCATGCCTGTGCGCGTTTCAACCTGCTGTGCGCCAATGCTATCGACGGTGCTCGGCCGTTGCCGGAACTGCAGGATTTTATCAGGCGGCAGCCACCGGCTGGCTGACGTCGGCGGCAAAGACGTAACCCAGCCCGCGAATGGTGCGGATCAGTTCGGGCTGGTGCGGATTGATTTCGATCTTGCGGCGCAGCCGCATGATCAGCACGTCGATAGTGCGATCGAAGACCTCCAGCGTTTCGCCGTGGGTCAGCTCCAGCAGGCGATCGCGCGTCAGTACTTTACGCGCATGTTGTACCAGCGCCAGCAACAAGCCGTATTCGCCCTGAGTCAGATCGACAGCCTGGCGCTGAGGGTTGTGCAGCGTGCAGCGGTTGGTGTCCAGACACCAGCCGTTGAACTGCCAGCCCTCCGCTCTGGTCTGGCCGACAGCGGCAGGTTCCAACGCCAGCGCACCGGTACGGCGCAAAACCGCCTTGGCGCGAGCGACCACCACGCGTGGATTAAAGGGTTTGGCGATGTAATCGTCGGCGCCCATTTCCAGGCCGACCACCACGTCGGACTCGGCACCGAGACCGGTCAGCATCACCACCGGCAGATCCGGACGCAGGCGGTGGATCTGCTGTAACACCAGCAGGCCGTTGGTGTCCGGCAGGATCAGATCCAGCAGCACCAGCGCAATATCCGGCTGCTGGCTGAGTAGCGTCAGCGCCTCGCTGCCCCGGTGGCAGGCATGTACGGTAAACACGTGCTCATTGAGCACGTCACAAAGCAGATCACAGATAGCGGGATCGTCGTCGACGATCAATATGGCAGGTTTCATCGCTGCTCTCCGAATTTTATGATGCGTAAAAATGTTATCAATAGGTTAACTGATAAAATCCAGTGTACCCGATGGCTAATTAATAAGCGGCAGCCGGTGCGGTTCTGATGCGGAAATTGCCATCGCCGTCACACTCGGCGTTAATGGGGTGATCCCGAAAGCCGGTTACATTAGGCTGTAGCAACGTTGTTGTGCATTGAGGAGAAAAATCGTGCGCATTGGTATCGACCTGGGTGGCACTAAAATTGAAGTGATCGCGTTGGCCAACGACGGACGGGAACTGTTCCGCCATCGTATTGCCACGCCGCGCCATGACTATCAGCAAACGCTGGAGGCCATCACCGGTCTGGTGAAACTGGCGGAAGAAAATACTGGGCAGCAGGGATCGGTCGGGGTGGGCATTCCCGGTACGTTGTCGCCTTATACCGGCTTGGTAAAAAACGCCAACTCGGTGTGGCTCAACGGCCAACCTCTGGACAAAGACCTGTCGGCGATGCTGGCGCGTGAAGTCCGCATCGCCAACGACGCCAACTGCCTGGCGGTTTCGGAAGCTACCGACGGCGCGGCCGCCGGCAAACAAACGGTGTTTGCGGTGATTATTGGCACCGGCTGCGGCGCAGGGGTGGCAATCAACGGCCAGGCGCATTCGGGCGGTAACGGCATCTCTGGCGAATGGGGGCATAACCCGCTGCCGTGGCTGGACGATGACGAACTGCGTTTTCGTGCAGAGGTTCCCTGCTACTGCGGCAAACAGGGCTGTATCGAGACCTTTATCTCCGGCACCGGCTTTGCCACCGATTATGCGCGCCTGAGCGGTAATCCGCTAAAGGGGCATGAGATCATGGCGCTGGTGGCGCAGGGAGATACCCTGGCGGAGCAAGCCATTAGCCGCTATGAGCTGCGGTTGGCCAAATCGCTGGCGCACGTGATCAATATTTTTGATCCGGACGTGGTGGTGTTGGGCGGCGGTATGAGCAATGTGGACCGTCTTTATCAGCGTGTGCCGCAGTTGGTGAAATCCTGGGTTTTCGGTGGCGAGTGTGAAACCCCGATCCGTAAAGCCGTTCACGGTGACTCCAGCGGCGTACGCGGTGCAGCTTGGCTGTGGCCGCAAGTGTAACTGTTGCAAAAAAGCGCGGGCCTGCTCGCGCTTTAATCCATTCACCGTATAAAAACCAGACGCGCTCTATGCTTTAGCTAACTTAGCTGATGAATGAGGCGTCTGCTGCTGGATACCCATGCGCTGCTGTGGTGTCTGACAGACGATGCCTGCCTGGGGAAAAGGCCAGAAAGCAAATCGCCGACCCCGCTAATCTGGTGTTTGTCAGCGCGGCCAGCATTTGGGAGATTTCGATCGCATGCTGCTCGCCCAGGCACAGGCCGAAGGGTTGACGTTGGTTTCCGCCGTACGGCATTCGGGTGTTTGACGCCCGTCGCTAAACCTATCTTGCCTCGCTTTCGCTGCGCACCCGTTCGATATGAATGGTCAGAAACATCATCTCTTCCCGCGTGAGTTGATGCTGATAGTTTTTTTCGATGTGTTGATTGATCTTGCCTGCGCAGGCGAAGGAGTCAGGGTACTTTTCTTTGACCACCAGATAGAGTGAGTCGTCATCGCTGTCGACGTAGTTTTTACCCAGTAGACGCTGGGCGAAGAACTTCAGGTGAGTGATAAAGCGGTGATAGCTCAGGGCTTCTTCGTTGTAGTCAAAACGGAAATGGTATTTGACGATATTCAGGATTTCCTGCATGACGCGAGTGATATGCAGGGTGTTGTGCATTTCATCGTTCAACTGGGCGTTGACCAGGTGCAGGGCAATAAACCCGGCTTCGTCCTCCGGCAGCGTGGTGCCCAGCCGTTCGGCGATCAGCGTCAGTGCCTCCAGCCCGACGGCAAATTCGGCCGGGTAGAGCTTCTTGATTTCCCACAGCAGCACGTTTTTGATGTCCAGCCCCTGGGCATGGCGCTGCAGCGCAAAGTGGATGTGATCGGTCAGCGTGATATAAACGATGTTATGCAGCTTGCCCGGCAAGCGCTGGCGGGCGAGGGTGATGATTTTGTCGGCCGTGGTCACGCAGGCCAGGGGGATCTCCGACAGCAGCGTTTTAAAGCGCTCAGCCATTTCGCTGCCGTTAAGGGTGAAGACCTTCTCGATCAGGTTTTCGTCCAGCAGATCGCCAGCCTTCTTTTTAAAGCCGATACCTTTTCCCATAACCACCGTCTCTTCCTGACGGTCGTCCAGCGTAATCACCACGTTATTATTAAGTATTTTTGCGATCTTCATGGTTTTTCCCGGATGTTTCAGCATGCTGAAAACGAAAAAACCTGACGTCCAGGAGCGATCCCGTGCGTCAGGTTTTGCCTGTATATTTACAGTAACAATCCTGTTATCGATAGCATCATAAACCTTGTCAGCGGCGGCTCAATGTTTTTGACCGGGGAGTGACGCCACGGTCACATTTCCGAGCTCAGGGTCACGTTATTCCAGCCGGAACTGCGGCTCCAGCCGGCTGATACCCAGGCCGTTCACCTTTTTCACCTTAATCTGCACTGGAATACGATCTTTCATGGCTTCAACGTGGCTGATCACGCCGATGGTTTTGCCGGAGGCGTTCAGGCTGTCCAGTGCGTCCAGCGCGGTGTCCAGAGTTTCCGCATCCAGCGTACCGAAGCCCTCGTCAAGGAACAACGAATCGATACTGGTCTTGTGGCTGACCAGATCGGACAGCGCCAGCGCCAGCGCAAGGCTCACCAGGAAGCTTTCACCGCCGGACAGGGTTCGAGTGTCGCGCAGTGCGTCCGCCTGCCAGGTGTCCACCACCTGCAATTCCAGTGCATCACTGGTTTTGCGCTGCAGCAGATAGCGGCCGTGCAACCGGCCCAACTGGTTATTGGCCAGGTACACCAGATGATCGAGCGTCAGTCCTTGGGCAAACTTACGGAATTTATCCCCCTCTTTGGAGCCGATGAGCTGATTGAGGTAGCTCCAGTCGTCGTACTGTTGCTGACTTTGGCTGATTTGCTCAAACAGCGACTGCTGATTGAGACGGCGCGCGGCATCACTTTCCAACTGGTTGCGCACTTCACCCTGTCGGAGCTGCAGAGTTTTGAGCTGCTGTGCCAGCGCGGCCAGATCCTGGCCCAGGGTTTGGGGATCGGCCTGGCTTTCATCCAGCCCTTCCGGACGCTGTTGGCGTTGCTGTTCCAGATTGGCTACGGCCTGGGCCAGCAGGGCGCTGGCTTCAACCTGCCGTTGCTGCAGCTGCTCTTTGCGCCGTTGCAATTGTTGGCGCTGATCGTCATTCAACAGGGCAGCGTTGAAGGCCGCTTCGTCGTCGAATTCGCTGGTGGACAACGCTTGCAGCCAATCTTGCTCCGCCTGTTGCAGCCGTTCGGCCAGGTGCAACAGCTGTTGCTGCAACCCGGTGAGTTGCCCGCCAAGACGATCGCGTTGTTCCTGCGCCTTCTGCCAGTGCTCTGCGGCCAGTTGTATAGCCTGTTCGCAGGCCGTCTGCCGGGCACGCAGCTGTTCACGCACCTGCACGATTTGCTGTTCGCCAAACAGCGCCAGCCGCTGCGTACGTTGTTCGCCCAGAGCTTGCTCTGCTTCTTGACGCTGTTGCTGCAGGCGTTGCTGCTGCGATTGGGCCTCGGCGTGGCTTTTTTCCAGCAGGCTGAAACGCTCGTCCAGCAGTGCCTTTTCTTGCTGCGCTTGTTGCTGCTGTGTCTGCAGTGCGGCCAACCGGTCTTTAGCCTGCTGTACCGCCTGGGCTGCCTGCTCGTGTTGCAGCAGACTGGCCTGAGCCTGACGCTCCTCATTGTCGCAGTCGCTTAACCACTGGCTAAGGCGAGCGGTGTCCTGCAGATCAAAATCAAACGCCAGAGGCGTGCTGAGGGTTTGCCATTGCTGACGATGAGCGGCCAGCTGTTGTTCATCTTGGCCGATAAGATGTTGCTGGCGCTGCAGTTGCTCTTTCAGGCTTTCGCAGCGGGTGCGCAGCTCGGTGCCCTGGGTGTACAAAGCCTCGGTTTTGACGCGCATATCGGCCAGACGCAGTGCTGTCTCAGAGGGTTTTACCGCCTGATACTGTTCGATGGCCGGATGTTCGGCTGAGCCGCACAGTGGACAAGGTTCGCCGGTTTGCAGGCGAGCGCGTTCCGCCTCTAGGCTGACGATGCGTTGCTCCAGCTCAAGGGCTTTCTCTACGTCCGTCTGATGTGCTTTTTGCTGTTTGTACTGCTGGCGTGTTTCTTCAAGCTGCTTTTCAAGCTCGCTGAGCTGGGTCTGACGGGCCGTGAACTCCTTGCGTTGTTGTTCCAGACGTTCGCTGACCTGGCCAAACAGCGAGGAGAGGGTAAATAATTGCTGGCGCACCGGACGCAGCTCGGCCAGTTCGGTCTGACGTTGGCGCAGCGCTGTTAGGGGGGCTTGGGCTTCCAGCGCATTTTGCTGCTGTTGCTGCGCTGCCAGTGCGGCAGTGAGGCCGTTAAGCTGCTCCTGCTGCTGTCCGGCCTGGGCGGTGAGCCGGGCTCGTAAAACCTCAAGTTGTTCCAGCTCCGCTTGTTGCTGAGCGTACTGTTGCGTGGCGGCATTGCAGGCCTGTTGCAGTTCTGTCTGCGTTTTTTGCAACTGGGTTATCTGGTGGTCGAGCGGGACGATCTGCTCGTCGATCAGACGTTGTTGGATCTGCTGGTGTTCGACATGCGCCTGCAGTTGAGCACGTGCTTGTTCCACCGCCTGCTGCAACGGGGTCATCTGGGCAAGCTGTTGCTCCTGTTGCTGCGTCAACTGGGCAATCTGCTGTTGTAGCGCCTGTTGATCGCTGCGGCAGCGGTTGCGTTCGTTGAGCAGTGGGCGCAGTTTCTCTGCCGGCTCGCTGCGCGCCAACTGCTGAAGTTGCGGTTCTGCCTCAGCCTGCTCCTGTTGTACGGCGCTCAACTGACGCTGGTATTCCTGCTGTTTCTGCTGCGTCTGCTGCCATTGCTGTAGCCAGTTTAACGCCCGTTGCTGACGCTGGGTCTGTTCGCTGAGGGCATTTTCCTGCGAACTGAGCTCCACGAGCTGGCTTTCCAGCTGTTGGCGCTGTTCTTCGTTCAGCAACTCAATGCCGCTGGCGCGCTGATGCAACGCGTCCAGATCGGTTTTGGCCTGTTTGTGCTGCTCGAAAACGCGCTCGGAAAGCTGGCCGTAAATCTCGGTGCCGGTCAACTCTTCCAGCAGTTCGGCGCGATCATTGGCATCGGCATTCAGGAAGGCAGCGAACTGCCCCTGAGACAACATCATCGATTTGGTAAAACGACCGAAATCCAGCCCGGTGATCGCGGCGGTAAGATCCAGCTTGTCGCGGACTTTATCGGCCAGGATTTTGCCGTCATCGCGCAGCGCCAGCTCCACCTTCGGCGCCTGCAGGTTGCCGTCCGGGGAGTTTTTGGCACGGCGCTGGCTCCAGAACGCGCGGTAACCGACACCTTTAACCTCAAACTCGACCTCCGCCAGCGACTCGGCGGTGTGGCGGGTCATCAGCTCATTTTGGCTTGGCGTGACATTCAGGCGCGGCGTCTGGTGGTACAGTGCCAGACAGATGGCGTCCAGCAGGGTGGTTTTACCCGCGCCGGTGGGGCCGGTGATGGCAAATAATCCGTTGCTGGCGAAGGGCTCGACGGTGAAGTCTATCTTCCATTCCCCCTGCAGCGAATTGAGGTTTTTTAATCTCAGGCTGAGGATTTTCATTGGTTCGGCTCCTGATCCTGGTGCCGTACGGCTTCGACCACCTGTTGGAACATCTGACTCATTCGCTGTTTGCGCGCTTCGGCCATCTCGGGTTCCTGCGCCAGCCGCCGCTCAAAGACCTCGGTGACGCTCAGTTCGTTGAGCGTTTCTTTGTCTTGCTGTTCAATGGCCTGACGACGCTGCTCCTTACTGCGGCGCAGCAGCACGACCTCTACCGGCAGTTGATCGACCAGCAGCTGAATGCGACGCTGAATGTCGCTAAGGTAATCCTGGGTCGCCACTTCGATATCCAGCCATACCGGTAATTCACCCTGATAATCGGCGAACAGCCGTAATTGTTGCTCGATCTGCGCCAAATCTCCCTTAATGAGCTGCATCGGTTGGAAGCTTGGGATCTCCAACGCGCTGACTTGCTGCAGGGCACCCGCCGCGAAATCCACCATAAACACGCTTTTGGCCTTGCCCAACTCGTCAAAACTGAGCGGGATAGGGGAGCCGCTGTAGCGAATATGTTCAGATTTGGCGACGTTTTGCGCGCGATGAATATGCCCCAGCGCGATGTAATCGGCCGGCGGGAACGCCTGTGCGGGGAAGGCGTCCAGCGTACCAATATAGATGTCGCGCACCGAGTCGGACGTGGTGACGCCGACGGTGGTCAGATGGCCGGTAGCGACGATGGGCAGCGGCAAGCCCAGCGCATCACGGCGCGCACAGGCGGCCTGGTACAGGGTGTGATAGTGGTCGGCGATAGACTCTTGCAGCGCCTGCTGTTTTTGCACCCCGGACTCACCGGCGCGGCTGGTGAGCAGATCGCGCGGGCGCAGAAAAGGAATGGCGCACAATACCGCACCCGGTTGGCCGTCGCGTTGATTCAGCACCAGCACCTGTTGTTCGATTTCGCTCTGCGCATTGGCGATCACGGTGGTATTCAGGCAGGAAAGTAATTCACGCGATTCATTTAAGGTGGCCACGGAGTCGTGATTGCCGCCCAACACCACCAACTGGCAGCCGGTACGCTGCAGTTCCACCACGAAGCGGTTATACAGCTCGCGGGCGTAGCTTGGCGGCGAGCCGGTATCGAACAGATCCCCGGCGACGATCAGCGCGTCCACCTGGTGTTGTTCGATCTGTTCGATCAGCCAGCGCAGAAAGGCCTGATGCTCGGCGGCGCGGCTTTTGGTGAAAAAGTACTGGCCAAGATGCCAGTCAGAGGTGTGGATCAGGCGCATGACACTCCCGGGGCGATAGGGTAATGGCGGTGATTATAAAGGGCGTTGCGGCGGCTGTCGTGACGCAATCATTATGACAACTGAATGATTTTTCTTTGACGTTGGAAATAATCGCTATGCTTACTGCCTATAACAGCCCGCTTTTTTCATAAAAGTGTCACAAAACTGACGCATAATGGCGCCCGCAATCAACTGTGATCGCTAACACATTGGCAGGATTGACGATGGCAAGACGCATACTGGTGGTGGAAGACGAAGCGCCGATCCGTGAGATGGTGTGCTTTGTGTTGGAACAGAATGGTTACCAACCGTTGGAAGCTGAGGATTATGACAGCGCCGTGACGCGCCTGTCTGAGCCGTTCCCTGATTTAGTGTTGCTCGACTGGATGTTACCCGGGGGATCCGGCATTCAGTTTATTAAACATATGAAGCGTGAAGCGCTGACCCGCGATATTCCGGTGATGATGTTGACCGCGCGCGGTGAAGAAGAAGACCGGGTGCGCGGCCTGGAAGTCGGGGCGGATGATTACATCACCAAACCCTTCTCACCGAAGGAACTGGTGGCGCGCATCAAGGCGGTAATGCGCCGTATTTCACCGATGGCGGTGGAAGAAGTGATTGAAATGCAAGGGCTGAGCCTGGACCCTTCCTCACACCGCGTGATGGCTAACGAACAAGCGCTGGATATGGGGCCGACCGAGTTCAAGCTGTTGCACTTCTTTATGACCCATCCTGAACGCGTTTATAGCCGTGAGCAGTTGCTTAATCACGTCTGGGGCACTAACGTTTATGTGGAAGACCGCACCGTTGACGTGCACATCCGTCGGCTCCGTAAGGCGTTAGAGACCAGTGGTCATGACAAAATGGTTCAAACCGTTCGGGGCACCGGCTACCGATTCTCAACGCGCTACTGATCGCGCCGCGCTGGAGAATATGCCGTGTTAGAACGTCTATCCTGGAAGAGGCTGGCCCTGGAGCTGGCCCTTTTCTGCCTGCCTGCCTTACTGTTGGGGCTGATTTTCGGTTATCTGCCCTGGCTGCTGCTGGCCTCCGTGCTGGCGGCGTTGGTATGGAATTTCTACAATCAACTCAAACTTTCCCACTGGCTGTGGGTTGACCGCAGCATGACGCCGCCGCCTGGCCGCTGGAGCTGGGAACCGCTGTTTTACGGCTTGTATCAGATGCAGCAACGGAACCGTCGTCGGCGTCGTGAGCTGGCGCTGTTGATCAAACGCTTCCGTAGCGGAGCGGAATCGCTGCCCGATGCGGTAGTGATGACTACCGTCGAAGGTAATATCTTTTGGTGCAACGGGTTGGCACAGCATTTGCTGGGTTTCCGCTGGCCGGAAGACAATGGCCAGCACATTCTCAACCTGTTGCGTTATCCGGAGTTCAGTCACTATCTGCAACAGCAGGAGTTCTCCCGCCCTTTGACGCTGCAACTGAATAACGAGCATTACGTCGAGTTTCGTGTGATGCCCTACTCCGAAGGGCAATTATTGATGGTAGCCCGCGATGTGACCCAGATGCGTCAACTGGAAGGGGCTCGGCGCAACTTCTTCGCTAACGTCAGCCACGAGCTGCGCACGCCGCTGACGGTATTGCAGGGTTACCTGGAAATGATGAGCGACGAAGAGCTGGATGGTTCGCTGCGCGGTAAGGCGTTGGGCACCATGCAGGAGCAGACTCGCCGCATGGACGGACTGGTCAAGCAACTGCTGACGCTGTCGCGCATCGAGGCGGCGCCTAACGTTGAAATGAACGAGCGGGTTGATATCCCCCTGATGTTGCGGGTGTTACAACGTGAGGCGCAATCGCTGAGCGGCGGCAACCACGAAATCACCTTCCGGGTGAATGAGCAGTTGAAAGTGTTCGGTAACGATGACCAACTTCGCAGTGCGGTGTCGAATCTGGTGTATAACGCCGTCAATCATACGCCGAAAGGCACCAATATTGAGGTCAGCTGGCAGCAGACGCCAAACGGAGCGCAGTTTCAGGTCAGTGATAATGGGCCGGGCATCGCGGCCGAACATATTCCCCGTTTGACCGAACGCTTCTACCGCGTTGACAAAGCTCGTTCACGCCAGACCGGCGGCAGTGGGCTGGGGTTGGCGATCGTCAAGCATGCGCTCAGTCACCACGATGCGCGGCTGGAGATCCTTAGCGAGCAGGGCATCGGCACCCGATTTATCTTTACCTTGCCTAACCGGTTGATTGTTCCCGCAGCTTTGTCAGAGAATGCGGTGAAAAATTAACGCGAGAGGCTGGCATGATCCGAATCACCCGAGGGCTGTTGCTTTGCCTGGCGCTGTTGGCAAGCCGAGGCGCGCTGGCACAGCCGGATGGCATGCTGTCCGGCAACCTGTCTAGCGTCGGCTCCGATACGCTGGCGAACCTGATGGCGCTGTGGGCGCAGGACTTCAGCCAGCATTATCCCAACGTTAATCTGCAAATCCAGGCCGCCGGTTCCTCCACGGCGCCAACCGCATTGGCGGCTGGTGCAGCGCAGCTTGGCCCGATGAGTCGCCCGATGAAGGCCGCGGAAGTCTCTGCATTCGAGCATCGTTACGGTTATGCGCCGTTGGCGGTACCGGTCGCGGTCGATGCGCTGGTGGTGCTGGTGCATCAGGACAATCCGCTGCGCGGTCTTAATCTGCAGCAGCTCGACCGAATTTTCTCCGCGACTCTGCGCTGTGGCGAGAGCCAGCCTTTGACGAGGTGGGGGGAACTGGGGCTGACGGGTGATTGGCAACAGCGTGCGCTGCAACGTTTTGGACGTAATTCGGCCTCCGGCACCTACGGCTATTTCAAACTGCGTGCGCTGTGTGGCGGCGATTTTATGCCGCGCGTCAATGAGCTGCCGGGCTCGGCTTCAGTCGTGCAGGCGGTGGCCGGTTCGCTGAACAGTATCGGGTATGCCAGTATCGGTTTTCGCGCCAGCGGCGTACGGCTGTTGCCGTTAGCGGAGACCGGCCAAAACTATGTGACGCCAAATGACGCCAACGTGCGTAACGGCAGCTATCCGTTGTCGCGCTATCTGTATATTTACATTAATAAAGCGCCCAACCAGCCGCTGGAGCCGCTGACGGCGGCATTTCTCGATCGCGTGCTGTCGGACACCGGGCAAAATCTGGTTAATCACGACGGCTATCTGCCACTGCCGCCACAGACTCTGCAGAAAACCCGCCTGGCGCTGGGCCTGCAATAAGCCTGCCTCTGGGCACCTTGAGTGCCCAACATGAATTTCTTTCATCCCCTGTGAAAATTCTTCCGTTGCCGCCCGTCAGTCGACGTGACAGCATGCTGATTATAAGTCATCTAGACGTCTGGAAGTCTATTTAATAACCCGGCGTAATAGTTCACACTGTAAATCACTGAGGCAAAGGCACGAGCTTTTGCCGGCTAGCGGGAGTCATATTATGTGCGATTGCAATTCTGCCTTTCACGCTGACGTTGTCGGCAGTCTGTTACGCCCTGCGGCGCTGAAAACCGCTCGCCAACAGTTTCTGCAGGGCGAGATTGATGCCCTTCAGTTACGGGAAGTTGAAGACCAACAGATCCGTCTGGCGGTGGCAAAACAGAAAGATCTCGGTTTGGCGGTCGTGACGGATGGAGAGTTTCGTCGAGCGTGGTGGCACTTCGACTTTTTGGAAGGGCTGGACGGCGTGGAAGGTTATGACGCGGAGCAGGGGATCCAGTTTAACGGCGTACAGACGCGGGCGCGCAGTATCAAGGTGGTCGGCAAATTGGGCTTCAACCCGCAGCATCCGATGCTGGAGGACTTTCGTTTTCTGAAGGCCATCGCCGGTGATGCGGTGCCGAAGATGACCATTCCAAGCCCGAGCGTGCTGCACTTTCGCGGTGGGCGTAAGGCCATCGACAGCCAGGTTTATCCGGATCTGAACGCCTATTTTGACGATCTGGCGCAGACCTACCGCGAGGCGATCAAGGCGTTTTATGATGCCGGTTGCCGCTATCTGCAACTGGATGACACCGTGTGGGCCTACCTGTGCTCTGACGATCAACGGCGACAGATCCGCGAGCGTGGAGAGGATCCGGATCTTCTGGCGCGCATTTACGCGGATGTGCTGAATGCGGCGATCGCCGACAAGCCGGAGGATCTGATCATCGGGTTGCACGTTTGCCGCGGTAATTTCCGCTCCACCTGGATCTCCGAGGGCGGCTATGAACCTGTGGCGGAGATCCTGTTTGGTCAGGTGAATATCGACGCTTTCTTCCTGGAATACGACAATGAGCGTTCCGGTGGTTTCGAGCCGCTGCGTTTTATCAAGCCGGGCAAACAGCAGGTGGTGCTGGGCCTGATTACCACCAAAAACGGGGAACTGGAAAACCCCGAGCAGGTGAAACAAAGGCTTGAAGAGGCGGCGCAGTTTGTCGATCGTCGACAGCTTTGCCTCAGCACCCAGTGCGGTTTCGCTTCGACTGAAGAGGGCAACAGCCTGAGTGAGCAGCAGCAGTGGAATAAGCTGCAAAGCGTGGTGAATATTGCCGAGCAGGTTTGGTAGGGCAAAAAATCGGTTCAGACCGCGCGGAAACTGGTGGTTTATTGGCGGTTTCGCGCGGTCATGAGGCAACTTCTTCACGTTTTGTGAATGCGTTGCTCAAAAATGATACAAATCATGTATTGTATATTTATTGATAGCCCCTATGATCGACTGGTGTCGAAAGATAATCTGGTCGATAGCTCTGCTTTTTGTCATGCGACTTGCCTTTCAACGCTATAAACGTTTAACTTAGCCTCCGTTGTCGGACTAAACCTCCATTTATAACTCCTAAAACTCTGCCCATCATCATGAGTGGTCACTTTCGAATAAGGACAAAACGCCGGACGTTATGCGTTTTCTGCTCTTATTGGTCTCGCGATGAAATGGCAAGCCGGCAACCGGATGGGGCTTAACGCTACCTCCATATCGGGCATTTTTTTTCATTTGAACAGGCAACACGACATCGTATGAGTCATCGTTTAACGTCAAAAGATATTATCGCATTGGGTTTTATGACCTTTGCCTTATTCGTCGGCGCCGGGAATATCATTTTCCCGCCGATGGTCGGTTTACAGTCCGGTGAACACGTCTGGACCGCAGCTATCGGCTTTCTGATCACCGCCGTCGGTCTGCCGGTGATGACCGTGATCGCCCTGGCGCGCGTCGGTGGCGGCATTGACGCTCTGAGCTCGCCGATTGGCCGTCGCGCCGGTCTGCTGCTGGCTACCGTCTGCTATCTGGCCGTAGGCCCGCTGTTCGCCACGCCGCGTACCGCGACCGTCTCCTTTGAAGTGGGCATTGCACCGCTGACCGGTGATGGCGCCATGCCGCTGTTTATTTACAGCCTGGTGTACTTCGCGTTGGTGATCGGCATCTCGCTGTATCCGGGCCGCCTGCTCGATACCGTGGGTCACGTGCTGGCACCGTTGAAAATTGTTGCTCTGGGCGCGCTCGGCATCGCCGCGCTGGTTTGGCCGGCAGGTACGCCTATCCCGGCGACCGACATTTATCAGAACGTTCCTTTCTCTTCCGGCTTCGTCAACGGCTATCTGACCATGGATACGCTGGGCGCGCTGGTATTCGGCATCGTCATCGTTAATGCTGCGCGTTCCCGCGGCGTCAAAGATGCCGGTTTGCTGACGCGTTACACCATCCTGGCCGGGCTGATTGCCGGTGTGGGCCTGACGCTGGTTTATCTGAGCCTGTTTAAACTGGGCTCCGGCAGCGGCGTGTTGGTACCCGACGCGACCAACGGCGCGGTAATCCTGCATGCTTACGTGCAAAACACCTTCGGTGGGCTGGGCAGCTTCTTCCTGGCGGCGCTGATTTTCATCGCCTGTATGGTGACTGCGGTTGGCCTGACCTGCGCTTGCGCCGAGTTCTTTGCCCAATATCTGCCGTTCTCCTACAAGACGCTGGTGTTTATTCTGGGGCTGTTCTCGATGGTGGTGTCCAACCTGGGCCTGAGCCATCTGATCCAAATCTCCATTCCGGTGCTGACCGCGATTTACCCGCCGTGCATCGTGCTGGTGGTGCTGAGCTTCACCCTGCGTTGGTGGAACAGCGCGCCGCGTATTATCGCGCCGGTGATGTTAGTCAGCCTGTTGTTTGGTATCCTTGACGCGGTGAAAGCGTCCGCCTTCCAGCAAGTGCTGCCGGATTGGACCAATCACCTGCCGCTGGCAGAACAGGGTCTGGCATGGTTGTCGCCTTCGCTGTTGATGCTGGTGCTGGTCGCGATTTATGACCGGGTTTGTACGCGTTCCGAAGTGACCGCGCACTCCTAATCCCCCGGCTAAATTTTGGGCCACGGACTTGTCCGTGGCTTTTTTACGTTTAAAAAACACGGGTTATTTTCATGCAACAACAGTCACCCACCGCTCCCACGCCCAATAAGCTAAAACGCGGTCTCAGCACCCGTCACATTCGCTTTATGGCTTTGGGTTCGGCTATCGGCACCGGCCTGTTCTACGGTTCGGCGGACGCGATTAAAATGGCCGGCCCTAGCGTTTTGCTGGCGTACCTGATCGGCGGCATCGTCGCTTTTATCATCATGCGTGCGCTGGGCGAGATGTCGGTCAACAACCCGCAGGCCAGTTCGTTCTCGCGTTATGCACAGGACTACCTGGGCCCGATGGCCGGATATATCACCGGTTGGACCTACTGTTTTGAAATCCTGATCGTCGCGATTGCCGACGTGACCGCTTTCGGCATCTATATGGGCGTGTGGTTCCCCGAGGTGCCGCACTGGATTTGGGTGCTGAGCGTGGTGCTGGTGATAGGCGCCATCAACCTGATGAGCGTGAAGGTGTTCGGCGAGCTGGAGTTTTGGTTCTCCTTCTTTAAAGTCGCCACCATCATCATCATGATTGCCGCCGGTATCGGTATCATCATCTGGGGGATTGGCAACGGTGGGCAGCCGACCGGCATCCATAACCTGTGGTCTAACGGCGGCTTCTTCAGCAACGGCTTTATCGGCATGATCCTGTCGCTACAGTTGGTGATGTTCGCCTACGGCGGTATCGAGATTATCGGTATCACTGCCGGTGAAGCCAAAGACCCGAAAACCTCCATTCCCAAGGCCATCAACTCGGTACCGTGGCGTATTCTGGTGTTCTACGTCGGTACGCTGTTTGTCATTATGTCTATCTACCCGTGGAATCAGGTGGGTACCAACGGCAGTCCGTTCGTGCTGACTTTCCAGCATATGGGCATTACCGTGGCGGCGGGCATCCTTAACTTTGTGGTGATCACCGCGTCGCTGTCGGCGATTAACAGCGATGTGTTTGGCGTTGGCCGCATGCTGCACGGCATGGCCGAACAGGGCCATGCGCCGAAGATGTTCAGCAAGGTGTCCAAACGCGGGATCCCGTGGGTCACAGTGGTGGTGATGATGCTGGCGCTGTTGCTGGCGGTGTATCTCAACTACATCATGCCGGAAAACGTGTTCCTGGTGATTGCTTCACTGGCGACCTTCGCCACCGTGTGGGTGTGGATCATGATCCTGTTCTCGCAGATTGCCTTCCGTCGCAGTCTGAGCAAAGAGCAGGTGAAAGGCCTGGCGTTCCCACTGCGCGGCGGGGTGTTTACCTCGGTGGTGGCGATCATCTTCCTGGTGTTTATCATCGGTCTGATTGGTTACTTCCCAACGACTCGCGTATCGCTGTACGCCGGGCTGGTGTGGGTGGCGGTGCTGCTGGCGGGATATTACTTCAAGGTCAACCGCCAGAAGAAGCTGGCGACGCTGGCGCAGCAACAGGATTGAAGATGAAAACACCGGCCATGAGCCGGTGTTTTTTTAATGCTTTTCCTCAGGTTCGTCGTCACCGGAGGCGCGCGCTTCGATACGCAGGCTGCTGTCGCTCAGCCTTTCCTCTTTCCCTTCGCCGGCACAGCGTGCCAGCACTTCGCGAATATCCTGCATGTTGCTGCTCAGGGCGCTAAGCGACGGTTGCAGAGTACGGCTCATGCGGCTTTCATCCAGCGAAGCGCTGTGCAGACAGCCGATGAACAACAGCGTGGCCAGCAGGGTAAACAGCCGATGTTTTACCTGTTTCAGCAATGGCATCTCTTCTTTCCGGTGGCTGGGTGAGCGTATTAACACCGCTTTAGGTGAGCAAGAAAAGAGGCTGGAGATATCTGCTGGCAATTGGCGGAGAATAATTACCAGCAGAAACAGTTACGTCAGCCTGCGTCAGGAAATGTCTGCCGCCTGTCGCAGGGGGTTCAGCATGCTGCGCATGTCGTTACCGGTCGGCGTTTGATGCACCCGCAAATCGAATTCGTTAATCACCGCCAGGATATGGTCAAAGATATCCGACTGAATGCTCTCGTATTCAGCCCAAACCGTGGTGTTGGTGAAAGCGTAAATCTCCAGCGGTAAACCTTCTGGCAGTGGTGCCAACTGGCGCACCATCAGCGTCATATTCTGGTGAATGCCGGGGTGAGCGCGCAGATAGGCCACCAGGTAAGCGCGCAGCGTGCCAAGGTTGGTCAGGCGGCGGCCGTTGAGCGGTGAACTGAGATCTACGCCAGTCTGCTGATTATGCTGGCTCAGCTCCTGCGTTTTATCGTTCAGGTAGCGTTGCAGCAGCGGGTTACGGTTGAGGCGCTGTTGTTCTTCTCCCGACAGGAAATGCACGCTGGTGGTGTCGATATTGATACTGCGCTTGATGCGACGGCCACCGGACTCCGACATGGAGCGCCAGTTTTTGAAGGAGTCGGAGATCAGCGCGTAAGTCGGGATGGTGGTCACGGTATTGTCCCAGTTGCGCACTTTCACCGTGGTCAGGCCAATGTCGGTCACCGCGCCATCGGCGCCGTATTTCGGCATTTCCAGCCAGTCGCCGATGCTCAGCATGTCGTTAGCGGAAAGCTGGATGCCGGCCACCAGGCCGAGGATCGGGTCCTTAAAGACCAGCATCAGCACCGCAGTCATCGCCCCCAGGCCGCTGAGCAGCAGCAAGGGTGATTTTCCCATCAGCAGTGAAACGATCATGATGCCGATCAGGATCGCCGCGACCAGCTTCAGGCCCTGGAAAATACCGCGCAGCGGCAACTGATTGGAGATCGGGCTTTGGCGCAGCATTGCCAGCAGCGTATCCAGTAAGGAAAACAGCGACAGCAGGGCGAAGCCCATGATCCACACCTGAGCGGCGGTGACAATAATCGCCTGGGTCTCACTGCCGGCGTGCAGCCACAGCACCGCCTGCAGATTAATGATCACCCCTTGCAGCAACAGTGCCATGCGCTGGAACAGCTTGTACTGGGTGATCGCCTGCTGCCAGACACGCTGCGACCGTTGGCCACGGCGTTGGATTGCTGCCAACACCACGCGGTGCAACACCAGGTGGATCACTACCGAAATCAGGACGATCAGTCCCAGCACCATCAGCAGGGACATGACTCCGCTAAATTCCAGCCCGAATTTTTCCAGCCACAGGGTTATCTGTTGTTGCATTGCCGCTCCTTTAAAAAATGCGCAAAAAATATCCAATACACTCAAAAGACGTTAGCCTAATGGTTACGGGTCATAATGTGCGGCTGTTTACCCTTTTTTACATAGGGTTAGCGCTGACTGCTTATCTCCACCCCCCGGCTCCTCCCCGAGTTTACCGGCCAGAGAGGAGGGGGACTGACACTCAACGTGGCATTGTTCGTGGCATTGAATAACGTCGTCGATTTCGTTTTGTACAGCTGGAGGAAAGTCATGCTTAACGCCTGGCATCAACCGGTCCCGCCTTTTGTGGTGAAGAAGGGACAACGCCTGGATATCACGCTGTGGTTACAGGGCAATGAACTGCCTGAACAGGTTTTTTTACGCGCCGAGCCGGACAATGAAGAATGGCTGCTGATCATGAAAGGACAGCAGGTTGGCGGGTTGCAGCGATATCAGGCCAGCCTGACCCTGAATGAGGGCGAGGCAACCCGTCGTTACTGCTTCAAACTGGTCTGGGCCGACCGCCAGCAATGGTTCGGTCCACAGGGAGAATCTCCGACGCCGCCGGGACAATTGACGCAATTTGCCGTCGACGTGCCCGACAGCAGCCCGCAATGGGTGGCCGACCAGATTTTCTATCAAATCTTCCCCGACCGCTTTGCCAGCAGCGGCGGCGAACACGGCATTCAGAGCGGCAGCTATCGTCACCATGCCGCCGGCTGCGATGTCGTTCGCTGTGACTGGCAGCAGCCGCTTGAGGACCGACACGCCGCGTCCACCTTCTATGGCGGCGACCTGGACGGCATTAGCCAAAAATTGCCTTACCTGCAGCAGTTGGGCGTGACGGCGCTCTATCTGAACCCGATCTTTACCGCACCCAGCGTGCATAAATACGATACCGAAGACTATTATCAGGTCGATCCCTATTTGGGCGGCAACGTCGCCTTGCAACGTTTGCGAGTGAGCACTCACAAGGTGGGGATGAAACTGGTGCTCGACGGGGTGTTTAACCATACCGGCGATTCCCACCCGTGGTTTGATCGTCACCAGCAAGGCGACAGCGGCGCTTGCCACCACCCGGATTCTCCCTATCGTGGCTGGTTTAATTTCTACCCGGATGGCCGTGCGCTTGACTGGAAGGGCAACGCCAGCCTGCCGAAGCTCAACTTTGCCGAACCCCAGGTGGCGGAGGCAATTTATCGCGGTGAGGGCAGCGTAGTGCGCCATTGGTTACGCCCGCCCTACAGCATTGACGGCTGGCGGCTGGACGTGGTGCATATGCTGGGTGAAAACGGCGGGGCCACCGGCAACCTGCGGCATCTGGCAGGCATTTATCACGCGGTTAAGCAGGAAAATCCGCAGGCCTATGTACTGGGCGAGCATTTTGGCGATGCGCGGCGCTGGCTGCATGCCGGTGTTGAAGATGCGGCAATGAACTACATGGGCTTTGCCCTGCCGGTGAGGGGGTTCCTCGCCGGATTGGACGTCGCGCATCACCCGGTGCGGATGTCGGCGGCGGAGTGCGCACAATGGATGGATGGCTACCGGGCAGGCTTGCCGCATGGCCGCCAGTTGATCCAGTTCAATCAACTCGATAGCCACGATACCGCGCGCTTTCTGACGCTATTGCAGGGCAACCGGGCGCGGATGCAGATGGCGGCAGTGTGGCTGATGAGTTGGATCGGTGTGCCCTGTTTATATTATGGCGATGAAATTGGCCTGGATGGCGCCAACGATCCATTCTGTCGTAAACCCTTCCCGTGGGATGAGAGCCACTGGGATCAGCCCCTGCTGGCTTTGTTCCAGCGAATGGCGGCGCTACGCAAACAGAGCCTGGCGCTGCGTCGCGGTGGCTGTCAGGTGCTGCACGCGGTCGGAGAGACCTTGGTATTTGTGCGTCTCTATCAACAAGAACAGGTGTTAGTGGCATTGCAGCGTGCTGGCAGCGGTGCAGTGACGTTGCCGTACACGCCGTTGCTGGCCGCAGGCCAATGGCAGCGGCTGGAAGGAAAGGGCGAAATGGAAGAAACGCAGAATGCGATGGCGCTGCAGCTGGGTGAAGAGTCCGTGACCCTGTGGCGGCGGCTGGGTTAAGGCAGGAAGGGCCGATATTCTGCAATGCTGTTCACTTAAGCCTGACGGGCATTTTTTATTCGGTCCCTGAAGGCTCAGTGCAGGCGGAATTGCCGTCAATATCCCGCATTTCTCTGCCGCCGCAATGAACGGCAATTGGAGGGGCCGTAGGCGCGGCCCCTCCACCCGCGCCCTCGCTTAACACCCTCTGTCCGCTGCGCGGATACCCTCGCTTAACACCCTCTGTCCGCTGCGCGGATACCCTCGCTGCACCCACGTTGTCGGGCGGGTCGGCTACGACAAACCTCCCTGTTAGTCTCGCCTCAACCGGCCTTCCCTGGCCGGTTGCCCCTGACAACGCCGCCTTGCTCGGCAGAGGGTGATGCGCGCCAAGGTCAACACCCGCATCAGCAGCCACCGGGCAACTTATCCCCCTGAGTTTGACGTTGAGTGATGAAAGACAGTGAAAAGGGTGAGATGAGCACGTTGTTGGGTGCACTTGAAGACGTCGAACGCAGGAGCGGCGCATAGGCGAAACCGCCATGGATGGCGGTTTCAGGCGAGACAGGCAGGGACGCCTGTCGTAGCCGGCCGTGATGCGGCGTGATGAAGTGAGAGTCGTTGGCGCAGCCAACCGTCTGATAGGGCAAAGGCGCGGGTTGCAAGGGGCCGCGCCTACGGCCCCTTGCTCGGTCGGAGCTTCAGAACCTCATGGAGCTTTGCCCGTTTATCGACCGAAAAAATATTGAACAGGCCTAAAAAACACCTTAAGTGAACGACATTACGGTATCCCGGCCCTTAATTCAGTGAGTGGGCGTTCACACGCCCAACGAGCCGATCAATATCCCACGGCAGAACCGGCTGGGCGGCGAACGTCATTGGCACCGTACAGGTAGCCTTCGCGCACCTTGCCGGACACTGCCGAATCGTTGCCGGAGTTAGCCGGGCTGACTCCCGCGGCACCCGGCAGGCCCACCAGAATCAGCTCCGCCGCGCCCCACGGCGTTTGCTCAACCATCTTGTAACCCATACCGGCAAGGATTTTGAGCGTATCGGCAGAAACGCCGCGCTGCTCGTAGTAAACCTCATCCGGCAACCACTGATGGTGGATACGTGGCGCATCTACCGCCTCTTGCGGCGCCATGCCGTGGTCAATCACGTTGAGCGCGGTCTGCAGGGTGATAGTGATGATGCGGGAGCCGCCCGGCGAGCCGAGTACCATAAAGATTTTATTGTCTTTGGTCACCAGCGTCGGGCTCATCGACGATAGTGGGCGCTTACCGGGGGCAATGCTGTTGGCGGTACCCTGCACCAGGCCATAGAGGTTTTTCTCGCCGACCTTGACGGTGAAGTCATCCATTTCATCGTTGAGGAAGAAGCCGGTGCCCGGTGCGATCACCACCGCGCCAAAGCGGCCGTTAACGGTATAGGTGGTAGAGACGGCGTTGCCATCATGATCGACAATCGAGTAATGAGTGGTTTCCGGCTTCTCGTGGGGTTCCATGCCGGGCTGTACGTTTTCCGACGGTGTAGCTTTGTCAGCGACGATTTTCTTGCGGATTTCTTCGGCATAGCTCTTGCTGACCAGCCTGTCGATCGGATTCTTGATGAACTCCGGGTCGCCAAGGTAGGTGTTGCGGTCCATATAGGCGTGGCGCATCGCTTCGGTCATGGTATGGATTGCCGCTGCCGAATTGAAGCCCATGCTTTTCAGGTCATAGCCCTCAACCACGTTGAGGATTTCGCACAGCGTCACGCCGCCTGAGCTGGGTGGAGGCGCCGATACAAATTTATAGCCGCGATAGCTACAGGTGATCGGCGGGGTTTCGGTCACTTTGTAGTTGGCGAAATCGGCCGCGGTCAGGATACCGCCACCTTGTTTGGCTGCTGCCTCTACCGCTTGGGGAATTTTGCCTTTGTAGAAGGCGTCTGGCCCCTCTTTGGCGATAGCGGTCAGGGTGTTGGCCAAATCGCTTTGCACCAGGCGATCGCCCGGCTGCAGTGGCGTGCCGTCAGCGCGCAGGAAGATTTTGGCGGATTCCGGATCTTGCTTAAAGCGCGCGATGGTCGTATCGAGAATATCGGTGTCGGCACGGGTCAAAATAAAGCCCTCGCGCGCCAGTTTGATGGCCGGCGCCATGACCTGTTCGCGGCTCAGCTTGCCGTATTTAACGCGCGCAGTTTCCATTCCCAGTACCGTACCCGGCACGCCCGCCGCCAGATAGCCATACAGGCTGGCACCTTTCTTCACGTTGCCCTCGGCATCCAGATACATGTTGGCATTGGCCGCCGCCGGCGCGGTTTCACGGAAATTGATAAAGGTATCGGTGCCGTCAGCCAGGTGCACCGTCATAAAGCCCCCGCCGCCGATGTTGCCGCAGCACGGGTTGACCACCGCTTGCGCGTAACCCACAGCCACGGCTGCGTCTATGGCATTACCGCCCAGTTTCAGGATATCGACGCCGACCTGAGAGGCCAGATGTTGCGATGTTACCACCATGCCGTTTTTGGCTTCGACCGCCGGATTGGATGCGGCATACAGGCTGCTGCTGACCAGCAGCGCCGCCATGGTCAGCGGCTTGCTCCATTTCTGTAAAAACATAGTTATTCCTACCCTGTCAGTTTTCTTATTGTGTTTGGCTTGCCACCGGTGTCGTGCAAAGAGTGGGCCAGCGTTATTGATACTAGTTGCTGATAGGGATACGCGCGGAAAACCGCCGGGGAAATGTGAGCGGAAACAAGGAAATGAAGCAAGATAACTGGGCAGTACGCCCTAATTTGGCGCAAAAAAAACCGGCCACGAGGGCCGGTTGATACGCTAACGGGCTGAAATTACAGCTTGGAAGCGTTTTCGGACAGGTATTTAGCTACGCCGTCTGGAGAAGCGCCCATACCTGCTTTGCCTTTTTCCCATTGAGCCGGGCACACTTCGCCGTGCTGCTCGTGGAATTGCAATGCGTCAACGGTACGGATCATTTCGTCGATGTTACGGCCGATTGGCAGGTCGTTAACAACCTGAGCGCGAACCACGCCGTCTTTGTCGATCAGGAAAGAACCACGCAGGGCAACGCCTGCTTCTGGGTGCTCGATGCCGTAAGCTTTCTGAATTTCACGCTTAATGTCAGCAACCATTGCGTATTTCACTTCCCCGATGCCGCCATTTTCGACTGGGGTTTTACGCCATGCGTTGTGGACAAATTCTGAGTCGAATGAAACGCCAACCACTTCAACGCCACGCTTCTGGAACTCTTCATAGCGGTGATCGAAAGCGATCAGCTCAGAAGGACATACGAAGGTGAAGTCCATCGGCCAGAAGAACAGGACGGCCGGTTTGCCGTTCAGGTGCTTCTTGAAGTTGAAGTTTTCAACGATTTCGCCATTGCCGAGTACGGCAGCTGCGGTGAAGTCAGGGGCTTGACGAGTTACCAGGACCATAATTACTCCTGTAATAGGTGTTAAGGGGTTGATGTAAAAACAAGGGCCAGTATAGGGGCCACGACTGGGTGAATAAAGGGTAAAAGACCAATCAATGAGATAGCTTTTACCTATCAAAGTCGTTGATTAAATTTAGCGAGCTTTAAAAATAACCTTTTCCCGTAAAAGGGCAAGGCTTAAAAAGCAATTTCTTGTAAAGCGTCGCATTTTCAATGGGTTTGGTTTGACCTTACAGCTTTTTCTCTTTTGCCTGCTGCATCATCTGTGGGTAAAACTGCCAGAACTGTGTTTCAAGCTGATGATAATTGCGCTCTACGTCGGCGAAAGAGCCCGCCAGCGCCGCCAGGCGTGGACGACGGCTGGCCATGCCCGCCAGCACGTTGCCGATAAACGGCAGTTCGGCGTAGCGCTCGAGCCAGCGTTCCGGCCAGAGATAACCGTTCAAATTCTGAAAGCGCGCCGGCGTCAGTGGCAAATGCGGCACGATCTGGCTGCGGGCTTGCTGGGTAAAGCCGTGCAGGCTGAGGGACGGCTCCAGTTGCTGCCAGTGGCGAGCCAGAAAGTGATCCCACACCACGTCGAGCGTGATTGGCGCTACGCGCCGGTGTTCTGCAGAGAAATAGTCGCGGCAGGCTTTGACCTGCGGCAGGCTGTCGGTCAATACGTCGACGCGACGGTGCATCATAATGCCGGCCACCACCTCGGGATCGTACTCGCCTGCGGGGTTGCCGCGCACGAAGTCGGCCAACAGATTGCCCAGTAACGAGCTTTCCGCAAGCTGGGCCAAATGGAGATGAGCGAGAAAATTCATCCGGCAACTATACCTGAAGTCATGCAAATCCTCCTTATTTCTTGCCGCTGACCGCCCACAGCTTTAGACTAGGCCGCCTGTTTTTTATGACCAACATACCCGTCGCCTTTCAAGCCGCAGTGTTGTTGGCTGCACTTGCCCACTCCGTTCACTTACTCAAGTAAGCTCCCGGAGATGGGCAAGCTGGCCGCCTAACTGCAACTTGAAATTCATAGGGTATATACAATTGAAGAAGTGAATACCCATGCGCGTCGCCGATTTTTCATTTGAACTTCCCGAGTCCCTGATTGCCCGCTATCCCCAATCTGAGCGTAGCGGTTGCCGCTTGTTGCAGTTGGACGGGCCGAGCGGGGCGCTGACGCACGGCGTATTCACCGATCTGCTGGATAATCTGGAAGCCGGCGATCTGTTGGTGTTCAACAATACCCGGGTGATCCCGGCCCGCATGTTTGGCCGCAAGGTCAGCGGCGGCAAGATTGAAGTCCTGGTTGAACGCGTGCTGGATGACCATCGTGTGCTGGCGCATGTTCGCGCGTCGAAGGCCCCTAAGCCGGGCGCCGACCTGCTGCTGGGCGACGATGAAAGCATCGCCGCCACCATGGTGGCGCGTCACGATACGCTGTTCGAACTGCGTTTCAACGATGAGCGCGACGTGTTCACTATCCTCAATGCCGTCGGCCACATGCCGCTGCCACCTTATATCGATCGCCCGGACGAAGACGCTGACCGCGAGCTTTATCAGACGGTCTACAGCGAGAAGCCGGGTGCCGTCGCTGCGCCGACCGCCGGGCTGCACTTCGACGAGCCGCTGCTGGCCGCGCTGCGTGAGAAGGGCATCGAGATGGCCTTTGTCACGCTGCATGTGGGCGCCGGCACCTTCCAACCGGTGCGGGTGGAAACCATCGAAGAACACGTCATGCACGCCGAATATGCGGAAGTGCCGCAGGACGTGGTTGACGCAGTATTGGCTTGTAAAGCTCGCGGCAAGCGCGTGGTGGCGGTAGGCACGACCTCGGTGCGTTCCCTGGAAAGCGCCGCAAACGCCAGCAAGGAGGCGTTAATTGCCCCGTTCTTCGGCGACACCAGCATCTTTATCTTCCCCGGCTACCATTATCAGGTGGTTGACGCGCTGGTGACCAATTTCCACCTGCCGGAGTCCACGCTGATTATGCTGGTTTCCGCCTTTGCCGGTTATAAAAACACCATGAATGCTTATCAGCAGGCGGTGGCCGAGCAGTACCGATTCTTCAGCTATGGCGATGCGATGTTCATCAGCCGTAACCCGCAGGCGGAGCAAGAGTCCGTCGGCGCCTGATTTTCTGGGCTGCGCATCTGGCGCGGCCCTGTTTTAACGACATCAGACTGTTTCTCTGATGCTGGAGGCTTTGTGAAGTACGAATTAGACACTACCGATGGCCGCGCTCGCCGTGGCCGCCTGATCTTTGACCGCGGCGTGGTGGAAACCCCGGCCTTTATGCCTGTCGGCACCTACGGCACGGTAAAAGGCATGACGCCGGAAGAAGTGAAAGAGACCGGCGCGCAGATCCTGCTGGGCAACACCTTCCACCTGTGGCTGCGCCCAGGCCAGGAAATCATGAAGCTGCATGGCGATCTGCATGATTTCATGCAGTGGCATGGCCCGATCCTCACCGATTCCGGCGGCTTCCAGGTGTTCAGCCTGGGCGCAATGCGCAAGATTAAAGAAGAAGGCGTTCATTTCCGTAACCCGATCAACGGCGACAAGGTGTTCCTCAGCCCGGAAAAATCGATGGAAATCCAGTATGACCTGGGTTCCGACATTGTGATGATTTTCGACGAATGTACGCCGTACCCGGCAGATTGGGACTACGCCAAGCGTTCGATGGAAATGTCACTGCGCTGGGCGCAGCGCAGCCGCCAGCGTTTTGACGAACTGAATAATAAAAATGCGTTATTCGGCATTATTCAGGGCGGTGTTTACGAAGATTTACGTGATGTTTCAGTAAAAGGGCTGGTGGATATCGGTTTTGATGGTTACGCTGTGGGCGGCCTGGCGGTCGGTGAGCCAAAAGAGGATATGCACCGCATTCTTGAACATGTTTGCCCGCAAATTCCGGAAGATAAGCCGCGTTACCTGATGGGCGTCGGCAAGCCGGAAGACCTGGTTGAAGGCGTGCGTCGCGGTATCGATATGTTCGACTGCGTGATGCCAACGCGTAATGCCCGTAACGGCCATCTGTTCGTGACTGACGGTGTGGTAAAAATCCGTAATGCCAAGCACAAGGATGATACTTCTCCGCTGGATAAAGACTGTGATTGCTATACGTGTCGCAATTACAGCCGCGCCTACTTGCATCATCTCGATCGTTGCAACGAAATACTGGGTGCCCGATTGAACACCATTCATAACCTGCGTCACTACCAACGCCTGATGGCGGGTTTACGCGAGGCCATTGAACAGGGTAAATTAGAGCTGTTTGTTGCGGATTTCTACGGTCGGATCGGTAAACCGATTCCACCTTTAAACGCTTGAATTAATAATTGATAACTTAATGAGGGAATTTCAATGAGCTTTTTCATTTCTGACGCCGTCGCATCCGCAGGGGCTCCGGCTCAGGGAAGCCCGTACTCTCTGATCATTATGCTGGTGGTGTTCGGTCTGATTTTCTATTTCATGATCCTGCGCCCACAGCAGAAACGCGCTAAAGAGCACAAGAAGCTGATGGACTCGATCGGCAAGGGTGATGAAGTGCTGACCACCGGTGGCCTGATTGGCCGCGTGACCAAAGTGGCTGACACCGGCATTATCGCCATTGCGCTGAACGACACCACGGAAGTGATGATCAAGCGTGACTTCGTGGCGGCCGTTCTGCCGAAAGGTACCATGAAGGCCCTGTAATTTTGTTTTCCCGAAGGGAATTGCCGTGCTAAACCGTTATCCTTTGTGGAAGTATCTGATGCTGATCGTGGTGATCTTCATCGGTCTGCTTTACGCGCTTCCCAACATCTATGGTGAGGATCCGGCTGTACAAATCACTGGCGCGCGCGGTGTCGCCGCCAGTGAAACTACACTGGACCAAGTCCGTACCGTATTAGAAAAAGACAAGATTACGAGCAAGTCGATTGCGCTGGAAAATGGCGCCATTCTGGCTCGCTTTAGCAATCCTGATATTCAGCTGCGTGCCCGTGAAGCCCTGATGGCGGAACTGGGTGACAAGTTCGTGGTTGCGCTGAACCTGGCGCCGGCCACACCAGCCTGGTTGGCCATGCTGGGCGCCGAACCGATGAAACTCGGTCTGGACCTGCGCGGTGGCGTGCACTTCCTGATGGAAGTCGACATGGACACTGCCCTGAGCAAGCTGCAGGAACAGACCATGGATACCCTGCGCAGCGAGCTGCGTGAAAAGGGCATTCCTTATGCGTCTATCCGCAAGCTGGACAACAACGGCGTGGAAGTACGTTTCCGTGACGATGCTGCCCGCGATCAGGCCATCAGCTACCTCAGTCCGCGTCAGCGCGATATGGTGTTCTCTGCCAACGGCAGCAACACCCTGAAAGCCAACTTGACGGATGCCCGTCTGAGCGAAGCGCGCGAATACGCGGTACAGCAGAACATCACTATCCTGCGTAACCGCGTTAACCAGCTCGGCGTTGCCGAACCGCTGGTGCAGCGTCAGGGCTCCGACCGCATCGTGGTCGAACTGCCGGGCATTCAGGATACCGCTCGCGCCAAAGAGATCCTCGGCGCTACCGCTACGCTGGAATTCCGCCTGGTTAACACCAATGCGGACGTCACGGCTGCGGCAAATGGCCGTGTCCCAGGCGACTCAGAAGTGAAAGACACCCGTGAAGGCCAGCCTGTCGTGCTGTACAAGCGTGTGATCCTGACCGGTGACCATATCACCGACTCCACTTCCAGCACCGACGAATATAACCAACCGCAGGTGAACATCTCGCTGGACAGTGCCGGCGGCACTGCGATGTCCAACTTCACCAAGGACAATATCGGCAAGCCGATGGCGACCTTGTTTGTGGAGTACAAGGACAGCGGCAAGAAAGACGCCAATGGCCGTGCGATTCTGGTGAAACAGGAAGAAGTGATCAACGTGGCGAACATTCAGTCACGTCTGGGCAACAGCTTCCGTATTACCGGCATCGGCAACCCGAACGAAGCACGTCAGCTTTCGCTGCTGCTGCGTGCCGGTGCGCTGATTGCGCCAATCCAGATTGTGGAAGAGCGTACAATCGGCCCGACCCTGGGACAACAGAACATCACCCAAGGTCTGGAAGCCTGCTTGTGGGGCTTGGTGGCATCCATCGTGTTTATGGTGGTTTGGTACCGTAAGTTCGGCATGATCGCCACCACGGCGCTGGTCGCCAACCTGGTGCTGATTGTCGGCGTGATGTCCCTGCTGCCGGGGGCGACGCTGACCATGCCGGGGATTGCCGGTATCGTGCTGACGCTGGCGGTGGCGGTCGACGCCAACGTACTGATTAACGAACGTATCAAGGAAGAGCTGAAGAACGGACGTTCCGTTCAGCAGGCGATCCATGAGGGCTATAAAGGCGCGTTCTCCAGTATCGTTGACGCCAACATCACCACCCTGATCACCGCGATCATTCTGTACGCAGTAGGTACCGGTTCGATCAAGGGCTTTGCGATTACCACCGCAATCGGTGTGGCGACGTCCATGTTCACCGCGATTGTCGGTACCCGTGCCATCGTCAACCTGCTTTACGGCGGCAAACGCATTAACAAGCTGTCTATCTGAGGAGTGCGTTGTGGCACAGGATTATACTGTTGAACAACTCAACTACGGCCGTAGAGTCTATGACTTTATGCGCTGGGATTACGTGGCCTTCGGCATCTCGCTGGTGCTGCTGATCGCGTCAATCGCCGTTATGTCGGTACGCGGTTTTAACTGGGGTCTGGATTTCACCGGCGGTACGGTGATTGAAATCAGCCTGGAAAAACCGGCCAACCTCGATCTGATGCGCGATACGCTGGAAAAAGCCGGGTTCCAGGACCCGGTTATTCAGAACTTTGGCAGCAGCCGTGACGTGATGGTGCGTATGCCACCGGCGACCGGTACCGCTGGCCAGGAACTGGGTAACAAAGTGATCGGCGTGATCAACGATTCGGTCGACAAAAACGCTAGCGTAAAACGCATAGAGTTCGTCGGCCCGAGCGTGGGCACCGAACTGGCGCAAAACGGCGGCATGGCGCTGCTGGTGGCGTTGATCAGTATCCTGATCTACGTCGGTTTCCGCTTCGAATGGCGTTTGGCGCTGGGGGCGGTTATCGCGCTGGCACACGACGTGGTCATCACCTTGGGCGTGCTGTCGCTGTTCCATATCGAGATTGACCTGACCATCGTCGCTTCATTGATGTCGGTTATCGGTTACTCGTTGAACGACAGCATCGTGGTTTCCGACCGTATTCGTGAGAACTTCCGCAAGATCCGCCGCGGGACGCCTTACGAAATCATGAACGTGTCGCTGACCCAGACGCTGAGCCGTACTTTGATGACCTCCGGTACCACCCTGATGGTGGTGCTGATGCTGTACATCTTCGGCGGCGCGATGCTGCACGGCTTCTCTCTGGCTATGTTGATCGGTGTGTCTATCGGTACCGTATCCTCCATCTACGTGGCGTCCGCGCTGGCGTTGAAGCTGGGTATGAAACGTGAACACATGCTGCAGCAGAAAGTGGAGAAAGAGGGCGCAGATCAGCCTTCTCTCTTGCCGTAATCTGTCGGTGAGTTGAAATACGATGCCGGTCCGGTTTATCCCGACCGGCATTTTTTTGCCTGAAAATCGCTAATCCAGACTGGTTAGCGTTAGTCGGTTAAGCGTGTTCACCAGTTCTGCCAGGCTACTCGCCTGCATTTTTTCCATCACTCTGGCCCGATGCACTTCGACGGTGCGTACCGCGATAAAGTGATGTTCGGCGATCTGTTTGTTGGTCATTCCTGCGGCTACCGCACGGGCAATATCGCGTTCGCGCGGTGTTAGCGCACCGAAAAGCTGTTGCCGTTGGCGTTGCTCAACCTGACGTTGCGAATGGATAATGCCGCGCTCCAGTGCTTCAATCAGCGGCGCGGCGGCGATCGGTTTTTGTAGAAAATCGACGGCTCCCAGCTTCATTTCCTCCACGGCCATGGCAATATCGCCGTGACCGGTGACGATCACCACTGCCAGCGTACTGTTTTGCCGCCGCAGCTGTTGATGAACCTGTTGCCCATCAATCCCCGGCATCCGGATATCCAGCATGACGACGCCGCATTGATAGGGATCGATGCTGTCGATGAATTTTTGACTGTCGTGCCAGGTTTGTACCCGATAATTCAGCCCTTCGAGTAAAAAGCGGCAGGCGTCGGTAACGGCAAAATCATCATCAACCAGATGTATCAGCGCCATGGCTGGGATCCTTTTGAATGACAGGGAAGTGCAGAATCACGCGCAGCCCCTGTCGTTGTGGGGAAGCTAAGTAATTTTCCAGCGTCAGCTCTGCACCTTGGCCCTTCAACAGCCGCTGGCAGATCACCAACCCTAAGCCGAGACCTTCCTGTTTGGTACTGCGGAAGGGCACGAACGGCAGTGCCAGTTGTTCGTCGCTGAGCCCGCCGCCATCGTCTTCAACGATCAACCGGTGCTGATGTGCGTCGGCTTCGTGGCGCAGCGTGATTTGTTGGGCACCCGCCTGCAGGCTGTTGCTCAACAGATTGGTGAGCACTTGCTCTAATAACGTCGCCTGGCTGTATAGCTGGCTCTGCGACGGGATGTTAATGGTTAATCGGCACTGCGGATGCTGTTGTTTTATTTGCATCAATTGGATGACGTGTTCCACCAGCGGGCGCAGTAACAGCCATTGTGCATTTTCGTCATGGGGTGTTTTGCTGGCCCAGCGTCGCAAGTTAACGATACTCTCCGCACCACGCTGCGCCTGCTGGGCAATCTGTTCGAGGATTGGCAGCAGTTCATGTTGGTTGTCGCTGCGCTCCAGACGGATACGACACCCTTCCGCATAGTGGCGGATCGCCGCCAGCGGTTGATTAAGCTCATGGGCAAAACCGGAGGCCATTTCGCCCAGGGCGCTGAGGCGCTGCGCCCGGGCCAGAGCAGTTTCTCTGGCGCGTAGCGTCTGATGCATTTGTTCGAGTTGGCGCCCGCGGCGGCGTACCAGATAACCTACCCACAGATGATTGGCGCCGAGCAATACCATCACCCCGAAAATTCCACTGAGCAGCAGCCAATGCTGCTGTGCCCAAAGGTACAGTTCCTGCCAGAGAGAACGCTGCGTCGGGTGGATATTCAGATCCTGCAGCAGCTGATTAACCTGACGTGATGACGCCGGGGCTCCCCAAACCGGCAAGCCGGGGGTGTTCATCTGCAGCAACTGGCGAGTTAATTCGTCTGCCAACCGGTCCGGCACGTGGTTTAAGGCGGCAAAGGACCAGTTAGGGTACAGTTCGGTGCTGGTCAGGCAGCGCTGGCCGCTTTGCTTCGCCAGCAGTGCGCGATAATCACCGGCCTGCAGTAATCCTTCCGCCTGCATTTTTTCCAACAGGCAAACCGGCACAATCACTGCATCCAATGCCCGATCGCGCAATTGATACAGTAGAGCATCCGCCGGGTAACCGCTGAAGTGCAGCTGCAGATCTTTCTCCGGGTTCAGGCCCGCGGAAAGCAGTTCTTTGTAACCCAGCAGGTAGCCGCCAAAAGCATCGGTAGCGACGGCACCAACGTTCTTTCCGGTCAGTTGGCGGGGCGTGGTTATTGGACTGTCGCTGCGCACCAGTATGACGCTGCCGACGACGTTGCTTGAGCCCTGCAGAGGGGGTTGGGCTGAACGCAGTGAAACCAGCCAGCGCAGTGGATAGCGATTATCCAGTTGAACGTATTGAGCCGGGTTGGTGAGCAGAAAATCGACGCGCTCGCTGCGGACGTCCTCTTTCATACCGCTGAGGCTCACTGGCGACAGTTGGAAATGGTCTGCGGGAAACTGGCGGTTAAGGTGATCGACCAACGGCTGCCATTGGACCAGCGCATGGGCATCGCCACGCAGCGCCAGCACCGCTATCGTCCATTGTTCCGCCCAGGCTGAGCTCAACCAACTGCCCAGCAACAGAAGTAGCGCTGCTCTTTTCACATCATCTCCGCTTTTATGATCCCCATCACCGGTCTGAATTGTCCTGGATCAAGCCGTCGACGGTAATGTGGTAAACCACAATATTGGCGACCGGTTGCCCTTTTTACACTCCCTTGTATCAGTTCCCCGGCAGGTACTTATTGGGAGAAATCAATGGACAGTGGGAAACGTCAGTTTTTACAACGGCTAGGTGCGCTCACCGCCGGCGCTGCGCTGGTGCCGCTGGCGCAGTCAGGTTGGCAGTTACAGCCGGCCCGTCGCGAAGGCAACGGTGAAAAACGCATGGCGATGCTGATTGATTTGCGTCGCTGCATTGGCTGTCAGGCATGCACGGTCAGTTGCGCGGTGGAAAACCAACTGCCTCAGGGGCAATTTCGCACCAGTGTACTGCAATATCAGGTCACCCTGGAGGGCCAGGCATCGACCACCAACGTGCTGTTGCCACGGCTGTGCAATCACTGCGATAACCCGCCCTGCGTGCCGGTTTGCCCGGTACAGGCCACTTTCCAGCGGCAGGACGGCATTGTGGTGATCGATAACACCCGTTGCGTTGGCTGTGCCTATTGCGTACAGGCCTGCCCTTATGAGGCGCGCTTTATCAACCATGAAACTCAAACCGCGGACAAATGCACGTTCTGTGTGCATCGGCTGGATGCCGGACTGCTACCGGCCTGTGTCGAATCCTGTGTCGGGGGCGCACGGATGATTGGCGATCTTAACGATCGTCAGGGAGTGTTGAGGCGCACTTTGGAACAGCACCAGCCTCAGCTCAAGGTACTCAAGCCTGAGCAGGGCACGCATCCGCAGGTTTTCTATCTGGGGCTGGATGAGGCTTTCGTCAGCCATGTCCGGGGGCAACCGGCGTTGTGGCAGGAGGTGCACGCATGATCCGCGAAATCATGGCCCGTCCGCAGGAGATCGCCTGGCTGCCCTGGGCGGTGCAGTATTTCTTCTTCATCGGTTTGGCCTGCGGCAGCGTCGTTATTGCCGTCTGGCTGCGCTGGCGTGAACCCAACAAAACGGTCCGGCTGGAACTGGCCGCCGTCTCGTTGGCAGTCGTGGGCGGCACAGTCGCGCCATTGGCTCTGAGTGCCGATCTGCACCAACCTGCTCGTATCTGGCATTTTTACGCGCACTTTACGCCCTGGTCGTGGATGTCGCTCGGCTCGCTGTTCTTGCCGCTGTTTACCCTGCTAGTGATGGGCTATTTCGCGCTGCTGATGCGTAGTCGGTTGAGAGCGGAAACCTTACCATTCTGGGCGCGTTGGTTGCAGATATTCCCGGCCTGGCGCGAGGAAAAATGGCTACGTTGGGTGGCGCTGGCCACCTTGCTTTCGGCAGCCAGCATCTTGCTCTATACCGGGCGCGAGGTATCCGTCCTCAGGGCGCAGCCGCTGTGGTACAGCCTGTGGTTGCCCTGGTTGCTGTTGCTTACCGCTGTGCAGGCCGTTCCGCCGCTGTTGGCCTGTTGGTTGCGGCACGAACCGCAGTGGCAGCCACGTCTGGCTGGCTATCAGGCAGTGAGTTTGCTGTTGCTGTGCTTCTCTTGCCTTGGCTGGTGGCTGGATGGCAGCACGTCCTCTGCCGCGTTGCATCGCTTGGCAAGTCAAGGCGTGGTTTGGCGTTTGGCCGGCATCGCCGTTGTCGTCTCGATCTTATTGTTGTTGGCGCTGGCCTGGCGAGTTCGCAGCCAAGCGCTGGGGGCAAAAGGGTTGCTGGGCCAGTGCATGGTCGCACTGTTGCTCTGCTGGGGTGTGCGTTGGCTGCTGCTGATGCAAACCCAGACGCTGCCTAAGTTCAACGTATTAGCCAACCCCTATGTGCTACCGCTCGGCAGCGAAGGGCTGTTGGCGATTCTGGGCACTTTGGGTTTGTGGATAGCGTTAATCATTGGGATCCGTGAATTACAGCATCAGTTGATGGAGAAAAAACATTATGGCTAAGTCAACGCGGCGTCAGTGGTTAAAAGGCGGCCTGGCCTTCGGCGGGTTGACGCTGTTCGGCGCCAGCTACAGCGAGATGGTGCAGAAGGTGTTTACCGGGCTGCGCGACGGCAGCAGCGGTAAATTGACGCTGGACAGGATCAGCGCCAACGCCTTGCCAACCGAAGGGCGTCGACACCCCGATGGCTGGCAGGCCAACCCACAGCAGGCAGTATCGATGACCCAGTGTTTTGGCTGCTGGACGCTATGCGGGGTACGGGTCAGGGTGGATCGCCAGAACCACCAGATCTTGCGGATCGCCGGTAATCCTTACCATCCGCTATCTCACGATCGTCACTTTCCCTACGCTTTGCCGGTGGCGGACGCGCTCAACCGTCTGGGGGGCGATGAGGGCCTTGAACAACGCTCGACGGCCTGCGCCAGGGGCGCGACCTTGCTGGAGGGATTAACCAGCCCTTACCGCGTGCTGGAGCCGATGAAGCGGGTAGGGCCACGCGGCGGCGGGCAGTGGCAACGCATCAGCTTTGAACAGCTGATTCAGGAAGTGGTGGAGGGCGGCGATCTGTTTGGCGAAGGGCCGATCGAGGGGCTGCGGGCTATCCGCGATCTCGACACGCCGCTCGATCCGGCTCAGCCTTCGTTGGGCCCCAAGGCCAATCAACTGTTGGTCACCAATGCCGGCGATGAAGGCCGGGACGCGTTCATAAAACGTTTCGCGCAAAACGCCTTCGGGACACGTAACTTCGGTCATCATGGCGCCTATTGTGGATTGGCCTATCGTGCCGGTTCCGGGGCTTTAATGGGCGATTTGGAAACCAATGCCCACGTCAAACCGGACTGGGATAATTTGCGCTTTGGCCTGTTTCTCGGCACTTCACCGGCGCAGTCCGGCAACCCGTTCAAGCGCCAGGGGCGTCAACTGGCCAATGCCCGCATGCGCGACGAGTTTCGTTACGTGGTCGTGGCTCCGGCATTGCCGTTGACCACGACCCTGGCCAACGATCACAACCGTTGGGTGCCGGTGTTGCCCGGTACAGACTCTGCGTTGGTCATGGGGATGATCCGCTGGATTATCGAGCAGGAACGTTATAACGCAGACTATCTGGCGTTGCCAGGCGAGGTGGCAATGCAGGCCGCCGGTGAAAAAAGCTGGACCAATGCCACGCATCTGGTAGTCACCGATGAAGATCACCCCTTGTGCGGACAGTTTTTGTGTCAGGAACATCTGGACGGCAGCACGCCAGGAGAGGCAGAAAGTTCACCTTTGGTATGGGATGAGCAGCGCGGTCAGCCGGTAGCGGCCAACCTGGCGCTGCAGGGGCCGTTGCGGGTGGATCAGCCATTACAGTTGGCTGACGGTTCGCAGGTTCGGGTGCGTTCGAGCTTCCTGTGTCTGCAACAAGCGGCTGAGCGCTTTACGCTGGCTGAATACAGCGCGCGCTGTGGCGTCAGTGCCGAGACCATTGCCGCACTGGCCAAAGAGTTTACCTCTTACCAACGGCAAGCGGCGGTGATTGCCCACGGCGGCATGATGAGCGGCAACGGCTTTTATAACAGTTGGGCGGTGATGATGCTCAACGCGCTGATCGGCAACCTGAACCTTAAGGGCGGTGTTTCGGTGGGCGGCGGCAAATTCAAAGAGTTTGCCGACGGGCCACGCTATAACCTCAAGACGTTTCCCGACATGGTGAAACCGAAAGGATTGGTGCTATCGCGCAGCAAGCAGGCGTATGAACAATCCGACGAATATCGCCGCAAGCTCGAGCAAGGGGAAAAACCTTACCCGGCGCGCGGGCCTTGGTACCCGTTCGTGGCCGGCCAGTTCACCGAACAGTTGGCACCGGCGCTGATGGGATATCCCTACCCGCTAAAAGCCTGGATCAGCCATATGGGCAACCCGTTGTATGGCGTGGCCGGTCTGCGTGAGGTGGTTGAGCGTCGGCTGAAGGACCCTCGGCAGCTACCGCTGTTTATTGCGATCGATGCTTTTATTAACGAAACCAGTGCGCTGGCGGACTATATCGTCCCGGATACGCATAACTTCGAGAGTTGGGGTTTTACCGCCCCCTGGTCCGGTGTGATGGTGCGGGCGAGCACTGCACGTTGGCCGGTGGTGCCGTCACGTACGGCGAAAACGGCCGATGGGCAGCCGGTGGCGCTGGAGAGCTTTGTCATTGCGCTGTCTAAAGCAATGGGTTTACCGGGCTTTGGCGACGGCGCATTGCAGGATCTACAGGGTAACCGCTTCGGGCTGCACAATGCCGAAGATTATTATCTGCGGGCGGCGGCCAACGTGGCCTTTGCCGGTGAACCGCTGCCCGAGGCGACGGAAAGCGAGCTGCGATTGACCGGGGTCGATAGCCTGCAACCGGCGCTGGATAGCGTGTTGAAAGCGGATGAGCGACTGCGTGTGGGCTATCTGCTGGCGCGCGGTGGGCGTTTTGCGCCTTATGAGCAGGCCTGGCGTGGCGATGAAACCGGCCCACAGTGGAAAAAGGGATTGAATATCTGGAACGAAGAGGTGGCCCGCCACCGCCATGCGATGACGGGAGAGCGCTATAGCGGCTGTCCGACCTATTACCCGCCGCGTTTTGCCGACGGCTCTGATGTCGGGGAGCACTATCCGCCAGAGGCATGGCCGTTCCGTTTGATGTCGTTCAAATCGCATCTGATGAGCAGCTCTACGGCACCGATCGACCGCTTGCGTGCGGTGAAACCGGTCAATCTGGTGGCGCTGAATCCGGCCGATGCGCGACGTTATGCGCTGCGGCATGGCGATCGGGTCAGGTTGCAGACCCCGGGGGGCAGCGTCGAAGCCCAGATCAGCCTGCTGGATGGTGTGATGCCTGGCGTAATTGCTATTGAGCATGGTTATGGCCATCGTGAGATGGGCGCGCGGACACACACACTGGATTGTCAACCGTTGGCCGCGGATGCACGCATTGCCGCCGGCATTAATCTCAACGACCTCGGTTTGCCCGATCCGACCCGCGAAATCAGCAATAGCTGGCTGGATTGGGTCAGCGGCGCGGCGGTGCGCCAGGGGTTGCCGGCAAGGCTGCAGCGGTTGAGCTAAGCGGTAGGCCCACGCTCGGTCAAGGCCGGGAGTGGGCATTCAAAAGCTTAGTGCTGAGGGACGGCGGCCGTAGTGGGCTCTACGCTGTGCAGCCGCACATAGCCTAATTGCTCTGGCGTCAGGCCGCTGAAACGCAGCTCAAAGCTGTATTCTGTTTTTGGCAGCAGCGAGTCCGCGGTGGCGATAGGTTGTGAAAGCGCATCGGCCGTCAGCGGTTTACCGGTGGCCGCATCTAGCTGGCCCCATTCCACTACCGCCTTGAACGCAGGCAAGGAGGCTTGTGACAAGGTGCGAACGTGCAACAAGGCCTGGGCGCCGTTAGCCTCGGTTTTTACGTGGCTAAGTGACACGCTCAGTTCGCCGAGATTGCTGTGCAGACGGGCGGCATTATTGGCAGCAGGCACCAGATAGACGCCGCTGGTGGAGTTCTGATTCAGCTGGTTTTGCTGTTCCAGCGCCGTGGCCTGATTGGTCAGGATGGTGAGTTTCTGATTCAGTTCAACCACCTGGTTACGCAGCTTCGGCACTTCGCGAGTTTGTGCGCATCCGGCCAGCAGAACCAGTGCGCTGAGCAGGCAAATTTTGGGGTAACGGGTTGTCATGACGGGTATTTCCTATTCAACATCTCCTGATATCAGCTTAGCCCGGCTGGTGGGGAAAGTCATGTTCGTCGCCTTTTGGGGCGCTATTTCGAAGAGGGGCTCGCAACAAATAACCGGCGGCCTTTGTTGTGACCGCACTTCGGGGTAAACTGTTCTTAACTATAAAAACGTTTATCAGGACGTGTTATGCATTGCCCTTTCTGCGCCGCCGTTGATACCAAAGTCATTGATTCTCGCCTGGTGGGTGATGGTTCGCAGGTGCGCCGTCGCCGCCAATGTCTGGTTTGTAATGAACGTTTCACCACCTTTGAAGTGGCTGAACTGGTGATGCCGCGGGTCATAAAAAGCGATGAAGTTCGCGAGCCCTTCAACGAAGACAAACTGCGTCGCGGCATGCTGAAAGCGTTGGAAAAGCGCCCGGTCAGCTCCGACGACGTGGAAAACGCGATTAACCACATTAAATCCCAACTGCGCGCCACCGGCGAGCGTGAAGTGCCGACTAAACTGGTGGGCAACCTGGTGATGGATGCGCTGAAAAAGCTGGATAAAGTGGCCTATATTCGCTTTGCCTCGGTTTATCGCAGCTTTGAAGATATCCGCGAATTCGGCGAAGAGATCGCCCGTCTGCAGGACTAAGGGAGCTTTGATGCATAACGACGAATTGTATATGGCGCGCGCCTTCGAACTGGCGCGGCTGGGGCGTTTTACTACGGCACCTAACCCTAACGTCGGCTGCGTGATTGTGCGCGATGGCGAAATCGTCGGCGAAGGCTACCATGTGCGCGCCGGTGAACCCCATGCGGAAGTGCATGCGTTGCGCATGGCGGGCGAAAAAGCCCGTGGTGCCACGGCTTACGTCACGTTGGAGCCTTGTAGCCACCATGGCCGCACGCCGCCTTGTGCCGATGCATTGGTCGCCGCCGGTATTACCCGTGTGGTTGCGGCGATGCAAGATCCTAATCCGCAGGTCGCCGGTCGTGGTCTGTATAAGCTGCAGCAGGCCGGGCTGGACGTACGCCACGGTGTGATGCTGGCCGAAGCCGAGGCGGTGAATCTGGGCTTCCTCAAGCGCATGCGCACCGGCTTCCCTTATGTACAACTGAAGCTGGGTGCCTCGCTGGATGGGCGCACGGCAATGGCCTCTGGCGAAAGCCAATGGATCACCTCTGAGCAGGCGCGTCAGGACGTGCAGCGGTTGCGGGCGCAAAGCGCCGCGATTCTCAGCACCAGCGCTACGGTGCTGGCTGATGATCCGTCACTGACGGTTCGTTGGGATGAGCTGGACGCCGAAACTCAAAGCATTTATCCGCGTGAAAACCTGCGCCAGCCGTTGCGCATTATCCTCGATAGCCAAAATCGCGTCACGCCTCAGCATCGGGTGGTTAATCAGCCGGGTGCAACCTGGTTGGCACGCCTGCAGGCGGACGCTCAAACCTGGCCGCAGGACGTCGAGCAACTGACGTTTCCGGCGCACGGCGGCGGAGTCGATCTGGTGGTGATGATGATGCAACTGGCAAAACGCCAGGTGAACTCGATCTGGGTAGAGGCCGGTGCACAGCTCGCCGGTGCCTTGCTGCAGGCGGGGCTGGTCGATGAGCTCATTTTGTACATCGCGCCAAAACTGTTGGGCGATAATGGCCGCGGTCTGTGTCAACTGCCGGGCCTTGAGCGTCTGGCCGATGCGCCGGAGTTTGTTTTCAGCGAAGTACGGCAAATTGGCCCCGATTTGCGGCTGCGGTTGAAGGCAAAATACTGAATTTAATGCCCGCGAGCCGGGGCGGTCAGCGTTTTACAAAACCGCTCGCGCAGGCAGATAAAGAATGTGATAGAATCCGCCCCCCTGCGGGGTATTGAACCCATTTTTAAGGAAAGCCCATGAAAGTTATCGAAGGTGTTGTTGCTACTCCAAATGCCCGTGTGGCGATCGCAATTGCACGTTTTAACAATTTCATCAACGACAGCCTGCTGCAAGGTGCTATCGATGCACTCAAGCGCATTGGCCAGGTTGCTGACGACAACATCACCGTTGTCTGGGTCCCGGGCGCTTACGAGCTGCCGCTGACTGCACGCGTGCTGGCTAACACCGGCAAATACGATGCGGTTATTGCACTGGGCACCGTTATCCGTGGGGGCACCGCGCACTTCGAATATGTCGCGGGCGAAGCCAGCTCCGGCCTGGGCAGTGTTTCTTTGAACACTGAAATCCCGGTTGCCTTTGGCGTGCTGACAACCGAGAGCATCGAACAGGCTATCGAACGTGCCGGCACCAAAGCGGGCAACAAGGGTGCTGAAGCTGCTCTGACCGCACTTGAAATGATTAATGTTATCAAAGCTATTAAAGCCTGAATTTAGTTAAGGGGAATTCCGTGAAACCTGCTGCTCGTCGCCGCGCTCGTGAGTGTGCTGTTCAAGCGCTTTACTCTTGGCAGTTGTCTAAAAATGACATTGCCGATGTTGAACACCAGTTCCTGACGGAGCAAGATGTCAAAGATGTGGACATCGCCTATTTTCGGGAGCTGCTGTCCGGCGTGGCGGTGAATGCAGGTCTGCTGGATGGCCTGATGGCACCTTACCTGTCGCGTCAGCTCGAAGAGCTGGGCCAGGTGGAAAGAGCCGTTCTGCGCATTGCGCTGTTTGAGCTGAAAATGCGTGAGGACGTGCCGTACAAGGTGGCTATCAATGAAGCGATCGAGCTGGCGAAAACCTTCGGCGCTGAAGACAGCCACAAGTTTGTGAATGGCGTGCTGGATAAAGCAGCACCAAGCATCCGCAAGAAAAAATAAAAAATTAAGGCCGGTATCCCCGGCCTTAATTTCTTCTATTGGAACATCGACCATGGCATGTGGCGAATTTGACCTCATTGCCCGCTATTTTGACCGGTTTAAGAGTCTGCGCCGGGACGTACAGTTGGGCATTGGAGATGACTGCGCACTCCTGACAGTGGCAGAAAAACAGCTTTTGGCCGTCAGTACCGATACCCTGGTTTCGGGCGTTCACTTCCTGCCGGACATCGATCCGGCCGATCTCGGCTACAAAGCGTTGGCAGTTAACCTGAGCGATCTGGCGGCTATGGGCGCGGATCCAGCCTGGCTTTCACTGGCATTAACCCTGCCGGAAGTGAATGAGCCCTGGTTGAAGGCGTTCAGCGACAGTCTGTTCGAACAACTTAATTATTACGGCATGCAGTTGATTGGCGGCGATACCACGCGCGGCCCATTGAGCATGACGCTGACGATCCACGGTCTGATCCCGGCCGGCCGGGCGTTGACCCGTGGCGGCGCACGTATTGGCGATTGGATCTACACCACCGGTACGCTGGGTGACAGTGCCGCCGGGTTGGCTGTTTTGCAGGATCGCCTGCAGGTGGCGGACGCTGACGCTCGCGATTACCTGATTGGGCGCCATCTGCGACCCCAGCCGCGGGTGCTGCAAGGGCAGGCGCTGCGCGATCTGGCCAGCTCGGCGATTGATATTTCGGACGGTCTGATTTCCGATCTGAAGCACATATTGAAAGCCTCCGAGTGCGGTGCGCGCATCAATTTGGATGAGCTGCCGCTGTCGCAGGCGCTAAGCAGCCACACCGATGCTGAACAGGCGTTACGCTGGGCGTTGACCGGCGGAGAGGATTACGAGCTGTGCTTCACCGTACCGGAGATCAATCGCGGCGCGTTGGAAGTGGCGTTGAGCCATTTGGGCGCGGATTACACCTGCATTGGTCAGATTGGCCCGCTTTCGGAAGGCATCAAGTTCTATCGCAACGATGAAGCGGTTGAGCTGCCATGGCACGGTTTCGATCATTTCAGCGAAGGGCAGGCGTAACATGGATGAAGCAACACGTCGCTTGCGGATGAGCAATCCGTGGCACCTGTTGGCAACCGGCTTCGGTAGCGGTTTGTCACCGGTGGTACCGGGCACCATGGGGTCGCTGGCGGCGATCCCGTTCTGGTTGTTGTTGATCCAACTGCCGTGGCAACTCTATTCGCTGCTGGTGATGTTCAGCATCTGCATCGGCGTTTATTTGTGCCACCAGACGGCCAAAGATATGAAGGTCCATGATCACGGCAGCATCGTCTGGGACGAATTTGTCGGGATGTGGATCACGCTGATGGCGCTGCCGGTCAACGACTGGCAGTGGGTTGCCGCGGGCTTTGTGATTTTCCGCATTCTGGATATGTGGAAGCCGTGGCCGATCCGTTGGTTCGATCGCAACGTGCACGGTGGCATGGGGATTATGATCGACGACATCGTCGCCGGGGTGATTTCCGCCGGTATCATCTACCTGATTGGTCATCACTGGCCTGCCGGGCTGTTCTGATGACAAGGGCGCAGTTCATCATGCTGCGCCCTTGATACTCACTGTACTATTCAAATCCTGTCACATGATGCGGCACATAAGCCGTTTCCAGCTCGGCTATCTCTTCCGGTGTTAATTCAAGATCGACGGCAGCGACGGCGTCTTCCAGGTGTTCATGACGTGACGCGCCGATGATTGGCGCACTGACGACCGGCTTGCTCAATAGCCATGCCAAAGCGATTTGCGCCCGAGATACGCCGCGTTCTTGCGCAATGCTTGCCACGCGTTCGGCGATGATGGCGTCAATGCCTTCGGTTTCATCGTACAAGTTTTTGCCGACCTGATCGGACACCAGTCGCGCGGTGGTTTCACCCCATGGGCGGGTCAGGCGCCCACGTGCCAGCGGGCTCCAGGGCAGCACCGCGATGCCCTCGGCGGCGCACAGCGGCAGCATCTCTCGCTCTTCTTCCCGCTGGATCAGGTTGTACTGATCCTGCATGCTGACAAAACGCGTCCAGCCGTGCAGATCGGCGGTATAAAGTGCCTTGGCGAACTGCCAGGCGTACATCGAAGACGCGCCGATATAACGCGCCTTGCCGGCTTTCACCACCTCATGCAGCGCTTCCAGCGTTTCTTCCAGCGGCGTTTCATAGTCCCAACGGTGGATCTGCAACAGATCAACGTAGTCGGTGCCCAGTCGCTGCAAGCTATCGTCGATGGACTGCATGATTTTAGCGCGCGATAGCCCAGACTCGAGATTGCTCATCGGGAAATAGACTTTGGTGGCGAGCACTACTTCGTCACGGCGAGCGTAATCGCGCAGCGCCCGGCCGACGATCTCTTCGCTGCTGCCATCTGAGTAACTGTTGGCGGTATCGAAGAAGTTGATGCCGGCATCCAGCGCCTGTTTCAGCAGCGGGCGACTGCTTTCTTCCGGTAGCGTCCAGGCATGGTTGCCACGGTCGGGTTCACCGTAGGTCATGCAGCCGAGGCAGATGCGGGAAACGTTCAGGTCGGTATTGCCCAGTTTCAGATACTTCATGCTTTCCTCCCGGTATCAGCACAGAACTTTAACTGTAGCGGGTTTTCGGGCGACGCAAATGAAAACGCCCCCGCAATGCGGAGGCGTCGGTCAAATCAGGCGCGAAAATTATTGCGCCAGCCAGACCTCAATCTTCTGCTGTATCCCTGCGGCATCCAGACCCAGATCGACACGCACCTCTTCCTGGCTGCCTTGTGAGATAAAGCTGTCCGGCAGGCCGATATTCAGTACCGGGATAGCGCGACGCTTGGCCATCAGCAACTCGTTAACACCGCTACCGGCACCGCCCATAATGGCGTTTTCTTCCAGCGTGACCAGCGCGTCATGGCTGGCTGCCAGCTCCAGCACCAGCTGTTCGTCCAGCGGTTTTACGAAGCGCATATCCACCAGCGTGGCATTGAGCGCTTCCGCCACCTGCGCAGCTTCCGGCAGCAAGGTGCCGAAGTTCAGGATCGCCAGTTTTTCACCTTCACGGCGGACAACGCCTTTGCCGATCGGCAGCGCGCTAAGAGGTTCCAGCGGCGCGCCGGTACCCGTACCGCGAGGGTAACGTACGGCGCTTGGGCCTTCGTTATAGTGATAACCGGTGTAGAGCATTTGGCGGCATTCGTTCTCATCACTTGGCGTCATGATTACCATGGTCGGGATACAGCGCATGAATGACAGATCGAACGCACCCTGGTGAGTCTGGCCGTCAGCGCCGACAATACCGCCGCGATCGATGGCAAACATCACCGGCAAATTTTGAATCGCGACGTCGTGGATCAGTTGATCGTAAGCGCGCTGCAGGAAGGTGGAGTAAATCGCCACCACCGGCTTGTAGCCGCCAATCGCCAACCCGGCAGCGAAGGTCACCGCGTGCTGTTCGGCGATCGCTACGTCAAAATATTGCTGCGGATAGTCGCGGGAGAATTGCACCATGCCCGAGCCTTCACGCATTGCCGGGGTAATCGCCATCAGTGAGCTGTCCTTGGCGGCGGTTTCGCACAGCCAATCGCCAAAGATTTTTGAATAGGTCGGCAGGCCGCCAGCGCTTTTCGGTAGGGTACCGCTGGCCGGATCGAATTTGGGTACCGCGTGGAAGCTGATCGGGTCTTTTTCTGCCGGTGCGTACCCACGGCCTTTTTTGGTCATGATATGCAGCAGTTGCGGGCCTTTCAGGTCACGCATGTTCTTCAAGGTAGCGACCAGTCCCTGAACGTCATGGCCGTCGACCGGGCCAATGTAGTTAAAGCCCAGCTCTTCGAACAGCGTGCCCGGCACGACCATGCCTTTCAGGTGTTCTTCGGTACGCTTGACCAGCTCTTTGATTGGCGGCAGGCCGGACAGCACTTTTTTACCGCCCTCACGCAGGGTGGAGTAAAGCTTGCCGGACAGCAGCTGCGCCAGATGATTGTTCAGCGCACCGACGTTTTCCGAAATCGACATTTCATTGTCGTTAAGCACCACCAGCATATCCGGATCGATGTCACCTGCGTGGTTCATGGCTTCAAATGCCATACCGGCGGTGATGGCGCCATCGCCGATAACGCAAACCGTACGGCGGTTTTTGCCTTCGCGAGCCGCCGCTACCGCCATGCCGAGACCGGCACTGATCGAAGTCGAGGAGTGGCCAACCGACAACACGTCATACTCACTTTCCGCACGCCATGGGAAAGGGTGCAGGCCATTTTTCTGGCGAATGGTAGAAATCTTGTCGCGGCGACCGGTCAAAATTTTATGCGGGTAAGCCTGATGACCCACGTCCCACACCAGATGATCGAAGGGGGTTTGGTACACATAGTGCAACGCCACCGTCAGTTCGACGGTTCCCAGCCCAGATGCAAAGTGGCCGCTGGAACGGCTGACGCTGTCCAGCAGGTATTGCCGAAGTTCATCACACAGTTTCGGCAGGCTCTCTTTCGGCAGCGAACGGAGTTCATCGGGATTTTCCGCTAGCGCCAGGGTCGGGTATTTGGCTATATCAAGACTCATTCGATACTCATATCAGAGGAGTTAACGTCACACGTTAATTGTCGCGTTCAATAATGAAGCTGGCTAACGCTCGCAATGGCGCTGTGTTATAAGATTGTGCTGCCAAAGTGTCTAATGCAGCTAAAGCTTCCTGATAGAGATCCCACGCTTTTGCTTTCGCGCTGTCAAGCCCGAGCAAAGCTGGATAGGTGCTCTTTCCGTGTTGCTGGTCCGCCCCCTGGCGTTTACCGATTTTTTCGGTTTCGCCGACCACGTCCAAAATATCATCCTGCACCTGAAAAGCCAGGCCTATCGCGGCGGCGTATCGGTCAAGCTGCGGCAGCGCTTTGCGGCCGGGTTCACCGGCGGCCAAGGCCCCAAGGCGAACTGCTGCGCGAATTAACGCGCCGGTTTTGTGGCGATGGATCTGTTCCAACGCTTCCAGACCTATCTGTTTATCTTCGGCTTCCAGATCCAGCGATTGCCCACCGCACATGCCGGCAACGCCGCTGGCGGTGGCCAGTTCGGAAACCATCGCCAACCGATCGCGCAGCGCCACATCGGGCATGTCGGCATCGGCCAGAATGGTGAATGCTAGCGTTTGAAGCGCATCTCCGGCCAGAATGGCATTGGCCTCGCCAAATTTGATGTGGCAGGTTGGCTGACCGCGACGCAAATCGTCGTCGTCCATGGCCGGCAAGTCGTCATGAATCAGCGAGTAGGCGTGGATGCATTCTACCGCAGCCGCGGGAGCATCCAAATTATTCAGTGATACGCCAAACATCTGCCCGGTAGTGTACACCAGAAACGGACGCAGGCGTTTCCCGCCCAGCAGTGCACCGTGACGCATTGCCGCCACCATATTGCCCTCGTTGAATGGCAACGGTGCGATAAAATCCAGCAGCGTGCGGTCGGCCCGCTGGCGCAAGGCCTGCAACTGGTCAGAAAAAGCGGTCTGTTGGACAGTTTCGGACATGGTGATTACTCGGCATCCGGTGTGAAAGGCGTCAGCGCAGCATCATCGGCGCTGTCGTTAAGCAAAATTTGTACGCGTTGCTCCGCCTGCTGCAGCTTCTGCTGGCCCTGACGCGCCAACTGCACGCCGCGTTCGAATTCATTCAGCGCGTCTTCCAGCGGTAACTCACCCGATTCCAGACGCGTCACGATGTTTTCCAGCTCGCTGAGGGAGCTCTCAAAGCTGACGTTTTGCTCTGTACTGTCTGATTGTGCAGGTTTTTTCGGCATAATTTTCTTTTTACATCATCATGTGAACAGTGGCGCCAGAGCCTATCCTAGCGGATCTTGATTGGCAAATCATGGCGCGCATGTGTGGTTTTGTGCACCGAGACTCACCAGATAGTGATATACTCTGCGCCGCAAATGCGATTGATAAAACATTCGGCAACCCCGTGGGTTTTATCAATCGCATATACATTGTAAATCCTTTTCCCTCGTAATTCTGACAATAAAGACCGCCATGAAGTTTATCATTAAATTGTTCCCGGAAATCACCATCAAGAGCCAATCTGTGCGCTTGCGCTTTATCAAGATCCTCTCGACCAGTATCCGTAACGTCCTGAAGCAGTATGATGAAACACTGGCGGTCGTCCGTCACTGGGATCATATCGAAGTTCGCGCCAAAGATGAAAACCAGCGGCCGGTAATTGCCGACGCGTTAACGCGCATTCCCGGCATTCATCACATTCTGGAAGTGGAAGACCGCGACTATACCGATATCCACCATATTTTCGAGCAGACGCTGGAAGCCTACCGCGAGCAACTGCAGGGGAAAACTTTCTGCGTGCGCGTAAAGCGCCGCGGCAAGCAGGACTTCAATTCGCAAGACGTTGAGCGTTACGTCGGTGGCGGTCTGAACCAGCACATTGAGAGCGCGCGCGTCAAACTGTCGCACCCGCAGGTGACGGTTAACCTGGAAATCGAAGACGACAAGCTGATGCTGGTCAAAGCCCGTCGTGAAGGCATTGGCGGTTACCCGGTGGGCACTCAGGAAGACGTGCTGTCGCTGATTTCTGGTGGTTTCGATTCGGGCGTTTCCAGCTATATGCTGATGCGCCGTGGTTGCCGCGTGCATTATTGCTTCTTCAATCTGGGCGGGGCCGCGCATGAAATTGGCGTGCGGCAGGTGGCTCACTACCTGTGGAACCGTTTTGCCAGTTCGCACAAGGTGCGCTTTATCGCCATCGATTTTGAACCTGTGGTCGGCGAGATCCTCGAGAAGGTCGAAGACGGTCAAATGGGCGTGGTGCTTAAGCGCATGATGGTGCGCGCCGCTTCACAGATAGCGGAGCGTTATGGCGTGCAGGCTCTGGTGACCGGTGAGGCGCTGGGACAGGTTTCCAGCCAAACATTGACTAACCTGCGTTTGATCGACAACGCATCCGATACGCTGATTCTGCGTCCGCTGATCTCCCACGACAAAGAGCACATCATCAAAGTGGCGCGTGAGATTGGCACCGAAGACTTCGCCAAGACTATGCCGGAATACTGCGGCGTGATCTCGAAAAGCCCGACGGTGAAGGCGGTCAAAGCCAAAATCGAAGAAGAAGAAGCTCACTTTGACTTCAGCATTCTCGATCGCGTGGTCAGCGAAGCCAAGAACGTGGACATTCGCACCATCGCCGAGCAGACGCAGGAACAGGTTACCGAAGTGGAAACCGTGGCGGCGTTTGGCGCTGACGAGGTGATTCTGGATATTCGTTCTAATGACGAGCAGGAAGACAAGCCGCTGAAGCTGGATCAGGTTGAGGTGAAACCGCTGCCGTTCTACAAACTCAGCACCCAGTTTGGCGATTTGGACCAGAGCAAAACCTACCTGCTGTACTGTGAGCGTGGCGTAATGAGCCGCTTGCAGGCGCTGTATTTGCTGGAGCAGGGCTACAACAACGTCAAGGTCTACCGTCCGTAATCAATCCAGGGGCGGGTTAACCGCCCCTGTGATTTAATCGCGAAAGTCGTACATCCCCGGAATCAAGACCAGCTGAGCGGCGATCTCCGCCGCTTTGGCTTTCCCCAGCAGCAAATCAATCAGCTTCAGCGCAAACTCCATCGAAGTTCCCGGCCCCTGGCTGGTGAGCAGGTTAACACGCGCATCGTATACCACACGTCGTTCCATCCATTTATCGGCCGGAATCTGTTCTTTCAGCCCTGGGAAGCCGGTCATATTGCCGACGGGGAACAGATCGTGATGTTGCAGCACCAGCGCGGGTGCGGCACAAATGGCGGCGACGATATTGCCCTGCAGATGCATCTGACGCACTTTCTCCACCAGCAGCGGGCTGTCGCGGAAACACTCGGCACCTTTCAGGCCGCCGGGCAGCACTATCGCGTCGAAGGGATCATCGACAATAGACACCAGCGCCGCATCTGCCAGCAGCTTGACGCCGCGTGAGCAGACAATAGTCAGGTCGCCATCGCCGGCTACGCTGGCTGTAGTGACTTTGATGCCCGCCCGAACCAACAGATCTATCGTGGTGACGGCTTCGATTTCTTCGCTACCAGGTGCCAGGCAGACCAGCGCCGATACGCTCATATTCATTTTCCTTTCGCTTAATCAATTCAAACAGTCGCGCGTTCTCCGGCAGAGTCACGCCGTGGCTGCGTGCGCGACGCAGCAGATAGCCGGTAATGTAGTCGATCTCGGTATGCCGCTGAGTGCGGATATCTTGCAGCATCGAAGAGACGTTGTCCGCAGTGCTCTGGATCACCTCCATCACATACTGCTGTAAGCCTTCGCAGGAGGTATGGTAACCCTCCATCGCCATCACGCCGGCGACTTCACGGCAGATAATCTCAATTTGTTCCGGATAGCGCTGCAAATCGCCATTGCGGCAGTTATACAGGGCCGTTAACGGATTAATCACACAGTTGACCGCAAGTTTGCGCCAGTTCGCCGAGGCAATGTTGTTGTGCCAGGCGACGTCAGGCAGTGCCTGATGCAGCACTTCCGCCAGGTGGCTGAGCGAAGTCGCCGCCGGAGATGTCGGGCCGATATGGGTGGTGCCGCCGGCAACATGGATAATAGTGCTGCCGTCATGGCGTGCCGCATGGGTGGTGGTGCCCTGCAGTATCGGCTGGTTGTTCGGCGGCAGCTCGTCCTGCGTGCCCATGCCGTTATGCAGCAGCAGGATGGCACAACGCGGGTGCAGCTTCGGCAGCAGGGCGCTGACCGCCCCAGAGACTTGCCAGGCTTTTAGCGTGACCAGCAACAGTTCGCTCTGGGCCAGATGTTCAGGATCGTTGGTGGGCAAATTACGGTTGAACGAGAGGCCTTCAGGCTCAATGACGTTCACTGCGCAAAAGGGTTGCGGTACTCGTAACCATCCCTGTACGTCATGGCCCTGCTGATAAAGCCGGGAGAGCCACAGCTGTCCGAGCGCGCCGCAACCAAGAACAGTTATTTTCATCCAGACTCCTTGGGGTAACGGGAAGAACGCCCAGTATCTATCCTATAATTATAGACTTTTCTGCTGCGCGGCGGGGCCGGCAAATTTTGTCTGAGGCGCTAAAGCGGTTATCATGCTCGGCATCGAAATCGCCTATCGCATTAGGCTCTAATTCAGGAGGAAGAAGTATGCCATCTTTCGACATTGTTTCCGAAATTGATATGCAAGAAGTACGTAACGCCGTTGAGAACGCCACGCGCGATCTTGGCACCCGTTGGGATTTCCGTAACGTACCGGCCAGCTTTGAGCTGAACGAAAAAAACGAAAGCATTAAAGTCGCCAGCGAATCTGATTTTCAGGTGCAGCAACTGCTCGATATTCTGCGTGAAAAACTCAGCAAGCGCAGCATTGACGGCGGCGCGCTGGAGATCCCCGAGGAGCTGACCCACAGCGGCAAAACCTACAGTGTGGAAGCCAAGCTAAAGCAGGGTATTGAAGCCGCCCAGGCGAAGAAAATCGTCAAGCTGATCAAAGACAGCAAGCTGAAAGTTCAGGTGCAGATCCAAGGGGATGAAGTACGGGTAACCGGTAAATCACGCGATGACCTGCAGGGCGTGATGGCACTGGTGCGCGGTGCCGATCTGGGGCAGCCTTTCCAGTTCAAAAACTTCCGCGACTGATCCTTTCGCCAAGAACAATATATTGATGGGGCCGGCTTGCCGGCCCTTAGTCTGATGACAAACACCCGAAAAACGTGGTTTTCGGATGTTTGGGGTAAATCAGAAGATATAATCCTTTGTTTTTATTAGCCCCAAGGTCAGGACTTTTAACTGCAAAGGACTTTGTCAGTAATCTGGGGGCCGGCTTGCCGGCCCTTTTCTTTACAGCGAATTCACCAGCGCTTCCAACTGACCGCGGTTGGTTTGCTTGGTATCGACCTTTACGTAGGCGCTGCGCTCTTCCGGCACCACAATCGCTTCTGCTACACCCGGCTGGGCCTTCAGGCGGCTTTCCAACGCCGAGTCTTTCACTGCCAGTTCCGACAGCGTAATACGCAGGCTGCTCACGTACGGCGGTTCCTGCATGGTACTGCTGACCATAAACCAGATGGCGGCTAAAACTGCCCCGGCGATAAAGACCAATCCCGCGCCCTGTAGGCCGTACAGAAATCCTCCCAGGCTGCCGCCAATCGCCACGCCGATAAACTGGCTGGTGGAGTAAACCCCCATGGCCGTGCCTTTATAGCCCGCCGGCGACTCTTTACTGATCAGGGAAGGCAGGATCGCTTCCATCACGTTGAACGCCATAAAGAACAACTGAACGCCGGCAATAATGCCCCAAAGATGCGCGCCAGACAGCCACAGCAGCACTTCAGCACAGAACAATACCGCCACGCAGCCCATAAACACCTGCTTCATGCGGCGCTTCTTTTCGGCATAAATGATAAACGGTACTACGGCGGCGAAAGACACCAGCATGGTGACCAGATAGACAATCCAGTGTTCGCTGGGCGCCAAACCGGCTTTTTCCATCGCTAATGGCAGTGCCACGAAGCTGGACATCAACAAGATATGCAGGCACATGATGCCGAAATTCAGTTTCAGCAGGCGGGAATTGCTCAACACCTTGCTGAAACTGCCACGGACTATACTGGATTCGCGGTTCAGCACGTGGCTGCTGGCGGAAGGCACGACCGCCAGGGTGATGACGATACCGGCCAATGCCAGCACGGCAATCATCCAGAACAGCGCATGCAGACCAAAAGCGTGGGTGACTATCGGGCCGACCACCATGGCGATGGCGAAGGTAATACCGAAGCTGACGCCGATGAATGCCATCGCTTTGGTACGGTTCTGTTCCCGGGTGAGATCAGACAACAGTGCCATCACCGCTGCGGCGATAGCCCCTGAGCCTTGCAATGCCCGGCCGAGGATCACCCCCCAGATGGAGTCGGTGGCGGCGGCGATCACGCTACCCAGCGCGAAGATCAGCAGCCCGCCGACAATCAGCGGCTTGCGGCCGATACGGTCGGAAATCAGGCCGAAGGGAATTTGGAACACCGCTTGCGCCAGGCCGTAAATGCCAATGGCGATACCGATCAGCGTTTCGCTGGCGCCGTTCAACGCCATACCGTAGGTGGTCAGTACCGGCAGCACCATAAACATGCCGAGCATGCGCAGTGAGAATACCGTTCCTAATCCCCAGGTCGCCCGTCGTTCCAGCGGGGTCATTGCATTATCGTTCATTAAAACCTCATTAAAAGCCATTCCGTCAGGTTATCGGTGATAACGCCTGATGGGATAGCTTCTGTTAAAACTGCGTCATTTTAGTGTGAAGGGCAGGGGGGGTAAATCTAATGTTGTTTAGCAGATATTACAGTTCGTCGGTTTTTCTGCGAGACAAATAAAATGGGCCGCTAAGCGGCCCATTCACAGACGATTTGGCTTACCAGACGTAAGTCATCAAGGTTTCCGGCGAGGCCGAAGCGCTGAAGTCGATAGACATCATCACGCTAAGAGAGGTAATGGCAACAATCGAGAACACAAACAGTTTGCGTGCCCAAACGCTGTCATTTTCGGCTTTGTAACCACGCAGCGCCATTCCCAGCCACCAAACGCTCACCGCCGCAGCGACGATCAGGTATTTGTAGCCGGCGTAGCCGCCCAAAGTCAGCATCAGCGTAGCAACCATAAATGCCACGATGTAGACGGTGATGTGGTTCTTCGCCACCGAGATGCCTTTGACGACAGGCAGTACCGGAATGTTGGCCGCCTGGTAATCTTTAAAGCGGAAGATGGCAATCGCATAGGAATGCGGCATCTGCCAGAGGCTAAAGATAGCCAGCAGGATCAACGCACCGGCATCGAACTCGTTGGTGACTGCACAGTAACCGATAACCGGTGGTGCAGCGCCCGACAAGCTGCCGATCAGCGTGCCATATACCGAGTGGCGTTTCATGTACAGGCTGTAGACGCCGACATAAACCACAAAGCCCATCACCGCCAGCCACATGGCCAGCGGGTTGGCGCTAATATACAGCAACGCAAAGCCCGCAATACCCAGGGCGGTAGCGTAAACCAGGCTTACACTCGGCGCGATCAGGCCTTTTACCAGCACCCGATTCTTCGTTCTCTCCATTTTCTTGTCGATGTCGCGGTCAATGTAGTTGTTAAACACACAGCCCGAAGCGACAACCAACGAGACACCCACCAGGGTGGCGAGAAACAGGGGATAGTCGATGCTTCCTTTGGAAGCCAACAGGAATCCCCCGACGACAGAAATTAAATTGCCGAAAATAATTCCTGGTTTAGTTACTTGCAGGTATTGCTTAATCATCACGTGCAGCTCGACTCTTAACTGACCATCATATTGATGTTGAGGTTGTACATAATCCAGAGTGAACCCACAACAACGATACCGATGATCATAGCGGTGAACAGCAATGCCACCAGGTTCCAGCGCTCTTCCGATGAGGTATTCATGTGCAGGAAGTAAATCAGGTGAACGACGACCTGAATCACTGCCATGCCAACAACAACCGCCAGGATGGTTGAGTGAGAGGCGGTACCGCTCATCACCATCGCAAATGGAATCACCGTCAGGATGATCGACAGAATAAAGCCGATCAGATAGGTCTTGACGCTACCGTGGCTTGCGCCGCCGTGAGAAGTTTCATGGGATGAATGACTCATGACATAACCCCCAGCAGGTAAACAACGGTGAAGACGCAGATCCAGACCACGTCCAGGAAGTGCCAGAACAGGCTCAGGCACATCAAACGGGTTTTGTTGGTTGCGGTCAGGCCACGCTTGCTGACCTGAATCATCATGATGATGATCCAAACCAGACCGGTAGTTACGTGCAGACCGTGGGTCGCAACCAGCGCGAAGAAGCTGGACAGGAACGCACTGCGATCCGGGCCATAGCCTTCAACGATCAGGTGATGGAATTCGTAGATTTCCATCGCGACGAAGCCCAGACCGAACAGGAAGGTCAGGAACAGCCAGGTGTTAACGCTGCTAACCTTGCCTTTGTTCATGCCGATCATCGCCATACCGTAGGTGATGGAGCTGAACAACAGCAGGAAGGTTTCAACCAAGACAAACTTCAGATCGAAGATTTCTTTGCCAGTGGGACCGCCAGCGGTCCCGTTCACCAGTACTGCATAAGTCGCGAACAAGCTCGCAAACAAAATACAGTCGCTCATCAGGTAGATCCAGAATCCGAAGACTTTGGTCTCTCCTGCGTCGTGGTGCCCATGCTCTGCATGGGCTGCGTTATGGTTAGTCAGAGTATCAGTTGACATGTTTCACGCCTGCTTTGCTGATTTGTTCATAGTGTTGGTTTTCAATGCGCTCGATCTCATCAACCTGCACATAGTAATCAACATCTTCATCGAAGCTCTTGGCAATCCAGGTCACGATCATACCTACGAAGGCAGCGATCGCCATCCACCAGATCTCCCAGATCATCGCGAAACCAAATACCAGGCTGAAGCCAGCAATAATCACACCGGCACCGGTATTCTTCGGCATATGAATCGGTTCGTATTTAGCCGGTTTCTTATAAGCTACGCCTTTTTCTTTCATGTCCCAGAATTCATCACGGTCATGAATCAGTGGCACTACGGCAAAGTTATAGAACGGCGGTGGAGACGAAGTCGACCACTCCAGCGTACGAGCACCCCATGGGTCACCGGTCAGGTCACGGTTCTGCTCACGGTCACGCACACTGACGAACACCTGAATCACTTGGCACAGGATACCGCAGGCAATCAGAGCCGCGCCGCCAGCCGCTACCAGCAGCAGTGGGTGGAACTCTGGGTTGATGTTCTGGCTGATACGACGAGTCATACCCATAAAGCCCAGAGCATACAGCGGCATAAAGGCAACGAAGAAGCCGATGATCCAGAACCAGAACGCACGGATACCCCATTTTTCGTTCAGCGTGAAGCCGAAGGATTTAGGGAACCAGTAGGTCAGGCCCGCGAAGCAACCGAACACCACACCACCAATGATAACGTTATGGAAGTGGGCAATCAGGAACAGACTGTTGTGCAGCACGAAGTTCGCGCCCGGCACGGCCAACAGAACACCGGTCATACCACCCACGGAGAAGGTGATGATGAAGCCGATGGTCCACAGCATAGCGGAGTTGAGCTGGATGCGGCCTTGGTACATGGTGAACAGCCAGTTGAAGATTTTCACCCCGGTAGGGATGGAAATGATCATGGTGGCAATACCGAAGAAGGCGTTTACGTTCGCGCCGGACCCCATGGTAAAGAAGTGGTGCAGCCATACGATGAACGACAGAACGGTAATCGCGATGGTTGCCCATACCAGTGAGGTATAGCCGAACAGACGTTTTCTCGAGAAGGTCGCGGTGACTTCGGAGAACACACCGAACACCGGCAGAACCAGGATATACACCTCTGGGTGACCCCAGGCCCAAATCAGGTTGATGTACATCATCATGTTGCCGCCCATATCATTGGTAAAGAAATGGGTGCCCAGATAGCGATCCAGGGTCAGCAACGCGATGGTTACGGTCAGAATTGGGAAAGAAACGATGATCAGGACGTTAGTACACAGAGCTGCCCAGGTGAACACCGGCATCTTCATCAGAGGCATGCCAGGAGCACGCATCTTCAGAATGGTGGCGAAGAAGTTCACACCGGTCAACAGGGTACCAATACCGGAAATCTGCAGACTCCAGATCCAGTAGTCGACCCCGACGCCAGGACTGTATTCCTTGCCCGACAGCGGCGGATACGCCAGCCAACCTGTCTGCGCGAACTCACCAACCCCCAGAGAGATGTTGATCAGCACTACGCCCACCACGAAGAACCAGAAGCTCAGGGAGTTCAGGAACGGGAAGGCAACGTCGCGCGCACCGATTTGCAAAGGTACCACTACGTTCATCAGACCGACTACGAAAGGCATCGCCATGAAGAAGATCATGATGACGCCGTGGGCGGTGAAGATTTGGTCGTAGTGGTGCGGCGGCAGGAATCCGGCCTCGCCGGCGGACGCAAGCGCCTGCTGACTACGCATCATGATGGCATCGGCGAAACCACGCAGCAGCATAACCATTGCCACGATGATGTACATGATACCAATTTTTTTATGGTCAACCGAAGTCAACCAATCGCTCCATAGCCATTTCCACTTGCCGAAATAGGTTATCAGCGCCAGCAGTGCCAGGCCCCCAATAACAATTGCAGCAACGGTGACCATGATGATCGGTTCGTGGTACGGAACCGCATCAATCGTTAATTTTCCCAACATCAGTTTATTCCTCGGCTCCGGCGTGAGCATGTTCACCCATGTCCATACCCTGGCTCATGTCCATACCTTCGTGCGCGGTAGCGCCTTTGTGCATGTCCATATCACCCATGAATTTGCCAATAGTTTCTTTGAACAAATTCGGTTTGACACTGGAGAAGTACTCGACCGGGTTGTTTTCACTCGGCTCTGCCAGTTTGTTAAAGTCGCTGGTGGCGTTTAGGTTATTCGACGATGCTTTCACCTTGGCAACCCACTGATCGAAGTCGCCTTCGGTTGGGGTGACAATGGCGGTGAATTTCATGCCGGAGAACCCGCGACCGCTGAAGCTGCTTGAAATACCGTCGTATTTGCCTGCTTCATTGCCGATCAGGTGCAGTTTGGTCTGCATCCCGGCCATCGCATAAATCTGCCCACCTAACTGAGGAATAAAGAACGAGTTCATTACCGAGTTAGAGGTGATCTTGAATTCGACTGGAACATCTTTCGGGAAGGCCAGCTCATTAACCGTCGCGATACCTTGTTCCGGGTAGATAAACAGCCATTTCCAGTCGAGCGACACCACTTCGATCGTCATCGGCTTCTTGTCAGTGACAATCGGCTTGAACGGATCCAGTTCGTGGGTAGTCTTCCAGGTAATGGTGCCCAGGATGGCGATGATAATGATAGGGATGGTCCAGACGACCGCTTCGATCTTGTTGGAATGTGACCAGTTCGGACTGTATTTGGCGTCTTTGTTGGAAGCACGGTACTTCCAGGCAAAGGCGAACGCCATAAAGATAACTGGTATCACCACGATCAACATCAATGCGATTGCAGTGATAATCAGTGTCCGTTGCTCAACACCAATTGCTCCTTTGGGATTCATCAATACCATATTGCAACCACTGAGCATTACAGTGGAGGCAATTAATGACAACATCCCAATACTTTTATTGTATTTCTTAAGTCTCATCTAACGACCTCAATTACAAAGGCTCTATTGTCGTTTCATGTGTGCGGGCATTTTACGGGAAGGTTGCAGTACTGTAAACATGCTTAAGGGAGTGTCAGCGCCTTGTTGACACTTTCTGTTAAGGGTGTCACAGATGTCACGCTACGTGACAATTTACTAATGGCAACAACGCGTTGGCGCGCTGAATCGTTCCGGGTAATTCGTATGTTAAGGAAAACTAAAGGTATGATGAATCTTGCAGGTGAAAACGCTTTTTTGAAATACGAATGAAAGGTTTATTTAATGTAAAATAATTGTGTCTTAAAGGTGAATTTAATTTTATTTCCGAGCGCCGTACTCGGATAAAAAAATAATTTGGACAGGAATTATATTTTTTAACTAAATAAATACATCACTCTGATGCGTTTTTGTCGACCGGCACGATGGCCGGTCGACTCGATCAGGCCAGCCGGGTTCGACGCAGTGCCAGATAGTCCAGCAGGCTCCCCATCGCAATACCTACCAGACTCAGCGCGGCGCCCATCTGCAGTAACCGATCGGCCAGGTTCGGCAAGAGGGTCCAGTCGAGCGCATTGGTGATAAGCAGGAGCAGCCACAGGCCCAGCAAGGAGCAGCCAACCGTCAGCAGGCGCAATGCCCAGCGGTAAAATTGGCGGAATTCGGTACGCGGCATGAAGTTATCTGTACGTTGAGTATATTCCAGCGTCTGACGGCACAGGTGCAACAGCAGCAGACCAGGCACCGCGGCAACGATCGAGAATAAATAGAACAGTGGCCAGCCGTGTGCTTCAACAAACCATCCGGCAATCGGCCCGACGTATACCCGTCCGACGGCAGATAACGCCGACAGCAGGGCAAACTGGGTGGCGGAAAATGACTTGTTGCATAGCGTCATCAGCAGCGCGACAAAGGCCGCAGTGCCCATGCCACCGCACAGGTTTTCCAGGAAGATGGCACTGCCCATGGTCATGATGTTTTTATCGGTGACCGCGAGGATCCAATAGCCGAGATTGGAAACCGCCTGCAGAATGCCGAACAGCATCAGGGCACGGAACAGGCTGAGGCGTTGCATCAGCACGCCGCCGAATAGTGCGCCGACGATGGTGGCGAACAGGCCGAGCGTTTTGTTGACCAAGCCGACTTCACCGGCATCGAAGCCAACGCCACGAATCAGGAAGGTGGTGCTCAGGCTGCCGGCAAAGGCATCGCCCATCTTGTACATCACGATCAGCAGTAAAATCAGCCAGGCATTGTTACGCGCAAAGAAATCACGCAGCGGAGCGACTACCGCCTGCTCCATGGTGCGCGGTGCCGGAATGCTGTCGTCGGGTTCAGGCGCCAGCAGGGTGGCAACAATACCGATCAGCATCAAACCGGCCATCAACCAATAGGTCGACTGCCAGCCTAAGTAGCGGTCCGCCAGCCACAGCGCCAACCCACCGGACACCAGCATCGCCAGCCGGTAACCCAATACCGAGACGGCGGCACCGGTGCCGCGCTCTTCGGCGCTCAGCAGATCGGTTTTATAGGCGTCAAAAACAATATCCTGTGACGCAGAACAGAACGCCACCAGTACCGCCAATGCTGCTAGCCACCACAGGTGCTGTGCCGGCTGCATAAAGCCCATCGCCACAATCGACACCACCAGCAACAGCTGGCTGATCAGCAGCCAGCCGCGCCGCCGCCCGAGAAAGGGCGGGGTGTAGCGATCCATAAAGGGCGACCAGAGGAATTTGAACACATAGGCCTGACCGACCAGCGAAAAAATGCCGATGGTTTTCAGATCGATGTTTTCGACGGTCATCCAGGCTTGCAGCGTGCCGGAGGTCAGTGCCAAGGGCAGACCCGACGCGAAGCCCAGCAGCAGGAGGATGGCGGAATTACGCTGGGTAAAGATATTCAGATACTGTTTCGACATGAGTTCCCTGTCTGCACCGCCCGATGGTTCGGGCGGCACAAGGCGTTCGCGGATTAACGCGCGTTTTGCTTGATGAAGTCGTTGACGCTGGTGTCTTGCGCCATATCGGCAATAACGTCGCCCAACACGGTGTTGACCGCGTTAGTGATTTTCTCGTTGGTTGCCGTGAAGGCACCCTGAACGTTATAGGTTGAACGGTAGTTTTTCACCTGCTTGTTGCCGTTTTTGGCCTGGGCGGTAATAGAAATATCGGCCTTGGTGGTGATGTTGTAGCGCAGGTTGCCTTCGGAGACGTCTGCATACAGGTTATTGACCACGATTTGCAGATCAACTGCGCCGTCAGCGCCAATCATGTAGCCGCGTGCGCCCATTTGTTTCTCGAGCACTTCCTGCAGCAAGAAGCGCAGATCGCGTGATGGCGTCAACGTCACCAACTGGCCGTCGCGGTTCACTTTCGCCAGCGCCTGGTCCTGACGCTGATCCGCGCCGTTAATGCTGATGGTCACGCCCTGCAGGGTCGGATCCTGCTGCGGCAGGACGATCTTCGGTGTTACGTTCAGGGTGTTGCTGCTGGTGGCACAGCCGGCCAGCATCAGTGCGGCCAACAGTGGAAGGCAAAGTTTTTTTAACATAGTTACTGTCTCATTCTCGATGGATTTTAAGCCGCCGCAAACTGCCAGGATTAACGAAGCGGGTTTGAGCAAGCTTTCTGTAATAATCAGAGCGGGATAGCCAACAACAAATTGTCGACATCATAGCATCGCCGCCGGCCGGAGGAAGCGCAGAACGCAATGGAGTGACAAATTTTTACCTGCCGTTGATAAAAACATGCTTTTTTGGCCGTCTCAATCAGATAAACCTCAAGCGACGGCGGATGTTGACCGTTTTTTGTCCGCAAAAAAGAGAAATTTACCTGAGGAATGGTCTAAAAGGGACGAAAGCGGCTAAGATTGAAATAGATGGGGGCGGTCCTCTGCCGGTGTAGTAAGGAGATCCTATGATTCGCGAGCAAATAGAAGCAAAGTTAAGGGCGGCGTTTGAGCCCGCGTATCTGGAAGTCGTTGATGAAAGTTATCGTCATAACGTTCCGGCGGGTTCAGAAAGCCATTTCAAGGTGGTATTGGTTAGCGATCGCTTCGTTGGCGAACGCTTCCTGACGCGGCATCGTTCGATTTACGGCGTGCTGTCAGAGGAGTTGGCGGATGGCGTACATGCGCTGGCGTTGCACACCTACACCCTGAAAGAGTGGGAAGGGTTGCAGGATACCGTGCCGGCGTCTCCGCCTTGTCGTGGGGCCGGAACCTTGGCCTGACGGCTAAATTTGCGGTATCAGTGGAACTTTGACCACGATTTGGGGTATTACTACAGACGAATTTTGGAACGGCCTGCGGGCCGTTTCTGTTTTTGACGACGACATAGCCGATGCGTAATGCAGCGAAGGCCGGGTCGGCTTCGGCGGCCTTTTGGCGATCAAATCGGCAAAAGTGTGAGTTTTAGCGCGCCGCCGCCGCCTTGCTTTCCTCGACTCGCTCCGCTTGCGCCGCTATAATGTCGCGTCTTATTTTTCCGGAATGGTTTCGGGACGCTTCTGTCATCAGGAAACTCGGTTCTGTAATGTAGCCGTCCTGGTTCTTGGAACGGAGTTGACCGAGCACTGTGATTTTTTTGAGGTAACAAGATGCAAGTTTCAGTAGAAACCACTCAAGGCCTTGGGCGCCGTCTCTCTATTACTGTACCCGCTGATACTATCAAGCAGGCTATTAAAAAAGAGCTGATCAACGCGGCAAAAAGCGTTCGTATCGATGGCTTCCGTAAAGGCCATGTACCGATGAACATCGTTGAGCAACGTTATGGCGCTTCCGTTCGTCAAGACGTGCTGGGCGAAGCGATGCAACGCAGCTTTGTTGATGCGATCATCAAAGAAAAGATCAATCCGGCCGGCGCACCAAACTACGTGCCGGGCGAGTACAAAGAAGGTGAAGATTTCACTTTCGCGGTTGAATTCGAAGTGTATCCGGAAGTTGAGCTGAAAGGCCTGGACAGCATCGAAGTTGAGAAGCCGGTTGTTGAAGTTAACGACGCCGACGTTGACACCATGCTGGACACCCTGCGCAAGCAGCAGGCGACCTGGAAAGACAGCGATCGCGCAGCGCAAGCTGAAGACCGCGTAACCGTAGATTTCTCCGGTTCTATCGATGGCGAAGAGTTTGAAGGCGGCAAAGCCTCTGACTTCGTACTGGCTATGGGCCAGGGCCGCATGATCCCAGGCTTCGAAGAAGGTCTGGTCGGTCATAAAGCCGGTGAAGAATTCACTATCGACGTTAACTTCCCGGAAGATTACCACGCTGAAAACCTGAAGGGCAAAGCGGCTAAATTCGCTATCGTTCTGAAGAAAGTGGAAGAGCGTGAGCTGCCAGAGCTGACTGAAGAATTCATCAAACGTTTCGGCGTGGCTGATGGTTCTATCGAAGGCCTGCGTGCTGAAGTGCGTAAAAACATGGAGCGCGAGCTGAAAGGCGCAGTGCGTAACCGCATCAAGACTCAGGCAATCGACGGCCTGGTCAGCGCTAACGAAATCGACGTTCCTGCTGCGCTGATCGACGGCGAAGTTGACGTTCTGCGCCGTCAGGCTGCACAGCGTTTCGGCGGCAACGAGAAGCAAGCGCTGGAACTGCCACGCGAACTGTTCGAAGAGCAGGCTAAGCGTCGCGTAGTTGTTGGCCTGCTGCTGGGCGAAGTGATCAGCACCAACGATCTGAAAGCTGACGAAGATCGCGTTAAGACGCTGATCGAAGAAATGGCCTCCGCTTACGAAGATCCAAGTGAAGTTGTTGAGTTCTACAGCAAAAACAAAGAGCTGATGAACAACATGCGCAACGTTGCTCTGGAAGAACAAGCGGTTGAAGCCCTGCTGGCAAAAGCGAAAGTGACTGAAAAAGCCACTACCTTCAGCGAGCTGATGAACCAGACTCAACAGGCGTAATGTCTGTACGCCAGGGCGCAATCTAACGCGCCTTCGGGGCTGGCTTGCCGGTCCCGGCGTTAAAAAAGCCCGTAACCTTCGGTTGCGGGCTTTTCTTTTTGCCACGTAGCTGATTAATCTCAGGTTAAGCGTGACAATATGCACTATATTTACCCTGTTGCTCTTGGGACAGTCTGGCATGATGGTCATCGTCGACAATGCTGGCCGCGTTAAAATACGCAGTTGGGCTTGAAATTCTGTCAGCGGCCCCAATCTGTAAAATGTATATATCCTATAGCTTTCAAGTCGCAGTCAGGCGCCCAGCTTGCTCATCCTCAGGCGCTTACTCGAGTAAGTCACTGGGGTGAGCGGCAAATCTGTCGGGAACAGATTTGAACGCGGCTTGCAGCGGCCCCTAAGGGGCAAGACCCACTGAGGAGTCTTGTAATCAGGTAACAACGCTGCGACTTGAAAGATGATGGGTATGGGCTGTTTGCCAGAGTGCGCGGTATGAGAAAAACCGTCGGGTACGTGTGGCGCGGGTCGAATGCTTGAGCATAGTCATCATGACCGTTCTCAAGTAGAATCGGTGTAATAGGGTGTAACCCTGGCCGCCAAGGCAATTTCTATTAGGAGACGGTAATGTCATACAGTGGCGAACGAGATCAATTTGCACCTAACATGGCCCTGGTGCCGATGGTGGTAGAGCAGACTTCACGCGGGGAGCGTTCTTACGACATCTATTCCCGCCTGCTGAAAGAGCGCATTATTTTCCTGACCGGCCAGGTCGAAGATCACATGGCCAACCTGATTGTGGCGCAGATGCTGTTCCTCGAAGCGGAAAGCCCGGAAAAAGACATTTACCTGTACATTAACTCCCCGGGTGGCGTGATCACCGCCGGCATGTCAATCTATGACACCATGAAGTTCATCAAGCCGGACGTCAGCACCATTTGTATGGGCCAGGCGTGCTCGATGGGCTCTTTCCTGCTGACCGCAGGTGCCAAGGGCAAACGCTTCTGCTTGCCGAACTCACGCGTGATGATCCACCAGCCGCTGGGCGGTTATCAGGGCCAGGCGACGGATATTGAAATCCATGCGCGTGAAATCCTGAAGGTGAAGGCACGCATGAACGAGCTGATGGCAGAACATACCGGCCAGTCACTGGAGCAGATCGAACGCGATACCGAGCGCGATCGCTTTATGACCGCGGAAGAAGCGGTAGAATACGGTCTGGTTGACGGCATTCTGACGCACCGCAAGTAAGTACCACGCGGCTGGCGAGGTATATGTGCGAGCCGATAGGCTATAGTAATCAGAGCGGGCGCAGCTCGCTCTGGTGAGCATAATCGGCGTTCCCGGTATGCGTTTTGGGCGCACTGCCGCCGTGATATTCCTGCGGGACAAAGACTAAAGAAGAGGTTTACTGATGACAGATAAGCGCAAAGACGGTTCAGGAAAGCTGCTGTACTGCTCTTTCTGCGGCAAAAGCCAGCATGAAGTGCGTAAGCTGATTGCCGGTCCGTCAGTGTATATCTGCGATGAATGTGTTGACCTGTGTAACGACATTATTCGCGAAGAGATTAAAGAAGTTGCCCCGCATCGTGAGCGCAGTGCGCTGCCGACGCCGCACGAAATTCGCCACCACCTGGATGACTATGTCATTGGCCAGGAGCAGGCGAAAAAAGTGCTGGCGGTAGCGGTGTATAACCACTACAAACGGCTGCGTAACGGCGATACCAGCAACGGTATCGAGTTGGGCAAAAGCAACATTCTGCTGATTGGCCCGACCGGTAGCGGCAAAACTCTGCTGGCAGAAACGCTGGCGCGCTTCCTGGACGTGCCTTTCACCATGGCCGACGCTACCACGCTGACCGAAGCCGGTTATGTGGGTGAGGACGTGGAGAACATCATCCAGAAGCTGCTGCAGAAGTGCGACTACGACGTGCAGAAAGCACAACGCGGCATCGTCTACATCGATGAAATCGACAAGATTTCCCGTAAGTCAGACAATCCGTCCATCACCCGTGACGTGTCGGGTGAAGGCGTGCAGCAGGCCCTGTTGAAGCTGATCGAAGGCACCATTGCCGCGGTTCCGCCGCAGGGTGGCCGTAAGCATCCTCAGCAGGAATTCCTGCAGGTTGATACCTCGAAAATCCTGTTTATCTGCGGCGGCGCATTTGCCGGCCTGGATAAGGTGATTGGTCAGCGCGTCAATACCGGTTCCGGTATCGGCTTCGGCGCGACCGTGAAGGGTGAAGCTGAGAAAGCGACCGAAGGCGAACTGCTGCTGCAGGCTGAGCCGGAAGATCTGATCAAGTTTGGCCTGATTCCTGAGTTCATCGGTCGTCTGCCAGTCGTGGCAACCCTGAGCGAACTGAGCGAAGAAGCGCTGATCCAGATCCTGAAAGAGCCGAAAAATGCCTTAACCAAACAGTATCAGGCATTGTTCAATCTGGAAGGCGTGGAACTGGAATTCCGTGAAGAAGCGCTGAACGCCATCGCCAAGAAGGCCATGACGCGTAAAACCGGTGCACGTGGTCTGCGCTCCATTGTAGAAGGCGCGTTGCTGGACACCATGTATGACCTGCCATCCATGGACAGCGTCGATAAAGTGGTGATCGATGAATCAGTTATCGCCGGCCAGTCCAAGCCTTTGCTGATTTACGGCAAACCGGAAGCACAGGCTTCAGGCGAATAATTCGCCAGTCAAACCAGAAAGTTAATGTCAAAATGGGGGATTTTATCCCCCATTTCTTTTTCCTGCATTCTTGCCGTTGAATGTAAGAGATTCATCCCCATATACTCATTAACCAGATTTTATGAAACGTTTGATGCTTGCGTCTCATGAGATTCCCCTCAACCTGGCGGAAGTTAAACTTAAGAGAGAGCTCTATGAACCCTGAGCGTTCCGAACGCATTGAAATCCCCGTCTTGCCGTTGCGCGACGTGGTGGTTTATCCGCACATGGTGATCCCGTTATTTGTTGGCCGGGAAAAATCGATTCGGTGCCTCGAAGCAGCAATGGATCATGATAAAAAGATCATGCTGGTGGCACAGAAAGAGGCCTCAACGGATGAACCTGGCATTAATGACTTGTTCTCTGTCGGCACCGTAGCGTCGATTTTACAGATGCTAAAACTGCCAGACGGCACGGTAAAAGTGCTGGTAGAAGGCCTACAGCGGGCACGTATTACTACGCTTTCCGATAGCGGGGAGCACTTTGCCGCCCAGGCAGAATATCTTGAGTCACCGGCGATTGACGAACGTGAACAAGAAGTCCTGGTGCGCACCGCAATCAATCAGTTTGAAGGCTACATCAAACTGAACAAAAAAATTCCACCGGAGGTGCTGACGTCATTGAACAGCATCGACGATGCTGCACGCCTGGCGGATACCATCGCCGCGCACATGCCGCTGAAACTCAGCGACAAGCAGTCGGTACTGGAGATGTTCGATATCACCGAACGTCTGGAATACCTGATGGCGATGATGGAATCGGAAATTGACCTGCTTCAGGTTGAAAAACGTATCCGTAACCGCGTCAAAAAGCAGATGGAAAAAAGCCAGCGCGAGTACTATCTGAATGAGCAGATGAAGGCGATTCAGAAAGAACTGGGCGAGATGGACGACGCGCCGGACGAGCATGAAGCGCTGAAGCGCAAGATTGAAGCGGCGAAAATGCCGAAAGACGCGCGTGAAAAAACCGAAGCGGAACTGCAAAAGCTGAAAATGATGTCACCCATGTCTGCGGAAGCGACCGTGGTCCGTGGTTACATCGACTGGATGCTGCAGGTGCCGTGGAATGCGCGCAGCAAGGTTAAAAAAGACCTGGTTAAAGCGCAAGAAGTGCTCGATATCGATCACTATGGCCTGGAGCGAGTCAAGGACCGTATTCTTGAGTATCTCGCAGTACAGAGCCGCGTAAGCAAAATCAAAGGGCCTATCCTGTGTCTGGTGGGGCCTCCTGGCGTAGGTAAAACCTCGTTGGGGCAGTCGATCGCCAAAGCGACCGGTCGCCAGTACGTGCGTATGGCGCTGGGCGGCGTGCGTGACGAAGCGGAAATTCGCGGTCACCGACGTACCTACATCGGTTCGATGCCGGGTAAACTGATCCAGAAAATGGCCAAGGTCGGGGTGAAAAACCCGCTGTTCCTGCTGGACGAAATCGACAAGATGTCTTCCGACATGCGTGGCGATCCGGCTTCTGCCCTGCTTGAGGTGCTGGATCCGGAACAGAACGTGGCGTTTAACGATCACTACCTGGAAGTGGATTACGATCTGTCCGACGTGATGTTCGTTGCTACCTCGAACTCGATGAACATTCCTGCGCCGTTGCTGGACCGTATGGAAGTGATTCGCCTGTCCGGCTACACCGAGGACGAGAAGCTCAATATCGCCAAGCAGCACCTGCTGCCGAAGCAGCTTGAGCGTAACGCCCTGAAAAAAGGTGAGCTGACGGTCGACGACAGCGCCATCATTGGCATTATCCGCTATTACACCCGCGAAGCCGGGGTGCGTAGCCTGGAGCGTGAAATCTCCAAGCTGTGCCGTAAAGCGGTGAAAACGCTGCTGATGGACAAGAAGATCAAGCATATCGAGATCAACGGCGACAACCTGAAAGATTATTTGGGTGTGCAACGCGTTGACTATGGCCGTGCCGATACCGAAAACCGAGTGGGTCAGGTCACCGGCCTGGCGTGGACGGAAGTGGGCGGCGATCTGCTGACTATCGAAACCGCGTGCGTGCCGGGCAAAGGCAAACTGACCTACACCGGTTCTCTCGGTGAAGTGATGCAGGAATCGATTCAGGCTGCGCTGACCGTGGTCCGTGCGCGTGCAGACAAACTGGGTATCAACGCTGATTTCTACGAGAAGCGCGATATTCACGTGCACGTACCGGAAGGTGCGACGCCGAAAGACGGCCCGAGTGCCGGTATCGCTATGTGTACCGCGCTGGTGTCTTGCCTGACCGGTAACCCGGTTCGTGCCGATGTGGCAATGACCGGTGAGATCACCTTGCGTGGTCAGGTACTGCCGATTGGTGGCTTGAAAGAGAAACTGTTGGCTGCGCATCGCGGCGGCATCAAAACCGTGCTGATCCCGTATGAGAACAAGCGCGATTTGGAAGAAATTCCGGACAATGTTATCGCCGATCTGGAGATTCATCCGGTGCAGCGAATCGATGAGGTTTTGAACCTTGCGTTGCAGAATCCGGCCTTCGGCGCACTGCCGGTAGCGGCAAAATAGTGACGAATCGCAAAAACCATTGATAAAACTTATGCTGGCAAGTCATTTCGGACTTGCCAGTCTTTTTTTGTACCGCTAAGTTAGAAAGCTGTCGGCCCGCGTTTTGTCACGCTTTCGGTGGCTTGCCAAGGTTCGATGGGATTGATATAACAGCTGCGCTGTCGCAACCGTAGGGATTTTCCGGTGCGACGATTGAATTCTAGAGGGGATGATAGAGTGAATAAGTCACAACTGATCGACAAAATTGCCGCAGGTGCTGATATTTCCAAAGCGGCAGCTGGGCGTGCTTTAGATGCAGTGATTGCATCTGTTACCGAATCCTTGAAGGAAGGGGATGACGTGGCGCTGGTTGGTTTCGGTTCTTTCACCGTGCGTGAGCGTTCTGCCCGTACTGGCCGTAACCCACAGACCGGTAAAGAGATCAAAATCGCGGCAGCCAAAGTTCCGGCCTTCCGTGCAGGGAAAGCGCTGAAAGACGCAGTAAACTGATTGTTTGCGTCTAACCGTTTAGCGTTGCAGGGTTTAGCAATAAACAATCACCTGACGCAACGGTGCTGGTAAGGTAAGATATAAGGCGCATCAGATTGATGCGCTTTTTTTATTTTTGTCGCAGGGAACGCGCCTGCACAAGGGTGTTTTTAATCCACATCACAGCGGAGTGTTGTCACACTATGATGGACAATTTACGCGCGGCAGCTAATCACGTCGTGCTCAAAATCATCCTGGGCTTGATCATTTTGTCATTTCTTTTGACAGGGGTGGTCAGCTATCAGGGGAGTGCCGGTGATTATGCAGCGAAGGTCAATGGCCAGGTGATCGAGCGTGCTCAGCTGGAACAGGCTTTCCAAAGCGAACGCAGCCGCATGCAGCAACAGTTGGGTGACCAGTTCTCCGTACTGGCGGGCAACGAAGGCTATATGCAGCAGATGCGCCATCAGGCACTGTCACAGCTGATCGACAACATGCTGCTGGACCAATATGCCAAGAAATTAGGCCTGAGCGTCAGCGACGATCAGGTGAAAGAAGCCATCCGTAAAGCGCCTTACTTCCAGACAAACGGCCAGTTCGATAACGCTAAATATCTCGATCTGATTAGCCGCATGGGTTACACCGCCGATAACTTTGCGCAGTCAATGCGTCAGCAGTTGGTTAATCAGCAGGTGATCCAGGCCTTCGGCGAGTCAGGTTTCATCCTGCCAACCGAAGCGCAAGGGATGACGTCACTGGTGCTGCAGCAGCGCGATGTGCGCCTGGCTACGCTGGATCTGAAAGCGTTGCAGGCCAAGCAGACCGTGACCGACGACGAGCTGAAAGACTACTACAGCCAGAACAAGAACAGCTTTATTGCGCCGGAGCAGGTCAAAGTAAGCTACATTCCGATGGACGCCGCCTCTATGCAGGACAAGGTGACGGTAGCCGATGCGGATATCAGCGCCTATTACGACCAGCACAAAAGCAGCTACGGCCAGCCTGAGCGCAAGAATTACAGCGTGATCCAGCTGAAAACCGAGGCGGAAGCCAATGCGGTGCTGGACGAGCTGAAAAAAGGCGGCGATTTCGCCACCCTGGCGAAAGAAAAATCCACCGACATCATCTCACGCCGTACCGGTGGCGAGCTGGGCTGGCTGGAACCGGACACCACGGCAGACGAGCTGAAACAGGCAAACCTGACCGAAAAAGGCCAGCTTTCCGGTGCAGTGAAGTCCTCTGTGGGCTATCTGGTCGTACGTCTGAACGACATCGAGCCGGAAAAAGTGAAGCCGCTTAGCGAAGTGCGTGATGCCATCGCCAAGCAGGTTAAGCAGGAGAAGGCGGTAGACGCCTATTATGCGCTGCAGCAAAAGGTGAGTGAAGCGGCGACCAGCGATAACGAATCTCTGGCCTCAGCCGAAGAAGCCGCCGGTGTGAAAGCGACTCAGACCGATTGGTTCACCCGCGACAACATTCCGGCTGCGCTGAACTTCAAACCTGTCGTCCAGTCGATTTTCGACGGTTCACTGATTGGCGAAGGCGGCTCTCCGGGCAGCAACTCCGATGTAATCACCGTTGATGGCGACCGTGCCTTCGTGATCCGCGTTTCAGGCCACAAGCCAGAAGGCATTGAGCCGTTCGATCAGGTAAAAGATCGCGTGGCGGAATTGGTCAAGCGCAACAAAGCCGAACAGGAAGCGAAACTGCAGGGCGAAAAGCTGTTGGTTGAGCTGAAACAGGGCAAGGGCGACGAAGCGATGAAAGCGGCCGGCCTGAGCTTTGGCAGCGTGCAGAAGATGGCACGCGCGCCGGAAGACAGCCAACTGGTGCAGAGCGTGTTCGCGCTGCCGCACCCGCAGGAAGGCAAACCGGTATACGGCATGTCGCAAGACCGTCAGGACAACGTGGTGCTGATTGCACTTGATGCCGTGACGCCAGGCAGCCTGTCGGCGGAAGAAATGAAAACCTTCGTCAGCAAAATGGAAGAAGGCGCTACCGGCGTCTCCTTTGACTCGCTGCTGGCCAGCTTGCGTAAAGAAGCCAAAATCACCATGGGCGCCGCTGAGCAGCAACAGCCTCAGTAACGCGCCGCAGTTTTCTGCAACGCAATGCAATTCCAAAAGGCCGCTTTCGCGGCCTTTTCCATATCTGTTATCCGCCAATTGCTGAAGTTCACCCGCTGCGGCAAGGTGAGCTTGCTGTTAAACACAAGGAGGATACAGCATGCAACTTGCAGAAATGAAAGCGGTTAATGGATATGGTTTCAGCCTCAAAGTTTTGCTGGCCGCAGCCCTGATAGGTTTGGCCGGGCCATCGATGGCCGCTGAGGAAAAGAGCACGACCGGTCAGCCGGTGTTATCAGCACCGGCGGTGAAAGCAGGGCAAGGCACTGAAGCCGCAGTCGGCATCGACGATGAGGCATCGGTCAGTATCAATCAGGCCGATGCCGAGCAGTTGGCCAGTGTACTGAAGGGGGTGGGTTTGAAGAAAGCGGAAAGCATCGTGCGCTACCGTGAGCAGAATGGTCCTTTTACGCAGATTGAGCAGCTTCAGGAAGTGCCGGGTATTGGGCCCGCCCTGTTTGAACGGAACCGTGCGCGGCTCAAAATGTGATATCTATCACGGCTGCATGGCAAAGTGCCGATGCAGCCCTTTTTCCTCTGCTACATTTTACAGGTCTTACCAGTTTGGCGACTTGACCAAACGGGTGAAGGAGCCATCAGTGGCTCCTTCTTTCTGTAATCACCAGGCAGGAGTGGCCGTTCCCTATGCATCAGACCTTTATCAAAGTCCGTGGTTATCATCTCGATGTTTACCAACATGTTAACAATGCGCGCTATCTCGAATTTCTCGAGGAGGCGCGCTGGGATTGGCTGGAGAACCAGGAGGGCTTCCGTTGGATGACGGAAAACAACATCGCCTTTATCGTGGTTAATATCAATATCAATTACCGCACGCCGGCGGTGCTGGGAGACAAGTTGCGTATCGACAGTCAGATGGTGCAGCTTAACGGTAAAAGCGGCGTGCTGAGCCAAAAGGTGACGCAGGATGCCACGGGCGCGCCGGTCGCGGATGCGATGCTGACCTTTGTCTGCGTCGATTTGAAAACTCAGCGGGCGTTGCCGATTGAAGGGCAACTGCGCGAACACCTTCAGGTGCTCACGCTGTCGGAAGAAGGGTAAAGCAACGAGCGGCAATGTTTGCCGCCGTTATTCACTCAGACCAGGCCGGTCTTCTGTTTCAGGCTCGCCATCACTTCCGCTTTGTTGATTTGGTATTGCGTCAGGCCGTTGGCGCGCAGGTGACAGGCGGCACATTCACCGCAGCCGTCGCCTTTAATACCGCTGTAGCAGGTCAGGGTTTCCTGCCGAACCAGATCCAACTGATGGTAGTAATCTGCCAGTGCCCAGGTCTCAGCCTTGTTCAGCCACATCAGTGGCGTTTCAAAACGGATATCGCGGGCGATGCCCAGTACTATTGCCTGGTTCAGCGCTTTGACAAATTCGTCGCGGCAGTCGGGATAACCGGAAAAATCGGTTTCGCAAACGCCGGTGATCACCGCCTCGGCTTCGACCTGGTAGGCATAAATCGCCGCCAGCGTCAGGAACAGAATATTACGGCCCGGCACGAAAGTGCTCGGCAACCCGTTGGCCTCGGTGCTGCCGTAAGCCGGAACCGGGATATTGTCACGGGTCAGGCTGCTGATCGCCAGTTCATTGAGCAGGCCAACGTCCAGCAGTTTATGCGCCTTGGCCCCAAGGGCCACCGACAGCGCTTGAGCCACCTCAATCTCGGCGCGATGGCGCTGACCGTAATCGAAGGTGACGCAGTGAACTTCGTCGTACTGCTGCAATGCCTGAATCAAGCAGGTCGTGGAATCTTGTCCACCGCTGAAAACGACAACCGCGCGTTTCATAAAATTACCTCAATTTAGTGCTGAGACCCTACCCGATGAACACTCGGGCGGTAGGATAAAAATGCGTTGCGGCAGCAATGGTAGCAGAAATAGCGGGTTACCGCTGGGCCGGGCCCATTAAGTCTGGGGAAAGCGGCTCTGTCGAGTCCAGCGGCGGCGGCAGCCAGGCCTGACAGAAATCGAACCAGCCATGGGCGGTCAGGGTAACCCCATGAATGCGCGGCGGTGCGCTGATCTGATACTGATAGTGAAACAAGGGCGTGATGATCGCCGCCCTCATCAGCTGCTGATAATACTCTTTCAACTGCTCATAACGCGGTTGCTGTACAGGTAACTGTTGGATCTGCTGCAGCGTCTGCTGCTGATGTCGCCAGCGATCGTCGGGCAGAATACCGCGCCACAGCGTATCTTGCCGCAGCCAGCTTTCCAGCGTCGCTTCCGGTGACTCACCGATCAGGTTATCGGCCAGCAGCAGGTCGGCCTGTTCGATTTGTTCGGCGCTTTGCCAGCGTTTACCCGCGTAATAACGCAGTTCCAGCTCGCAGCCGTGGCGTGCCAACAGCTGCTGCAGAGCCACAGTGACCGTTTCCAGTTCTACCGGTGGCCGATACAGCAGCGTCAATTTGGCGGGAAGGGCTATCTCATCATCGACCTGATGCCGAGGGATGGCCCAGCCTGGCAGCATTTCGTGGCTGGGGGTGATGACGCTGTTTGGTACCGGCAGATTGGCCAACAGGCCAGATTGCTGGATCAACATCAGCAGTTTTTGGCCCTGGGCTTCGTTGAGCACGCCGTGTTTCAAATTGACCGCCAGATAGCACCAGCCCAGGCTCATGCTGCGTTGCACCGGCCGTGCCAGCGCCATCTCTTCCTGCTGGCCGATGGTTATGCGCACCGGGTGCTGGCAACTGGTGTAAGCCGCGTCGACCTGTAGCTCCGGAGTGATCCAATACTCGATGCTCTCAAGATAAGGATGCTGCAAATGGTAAAACGGATGCTGTTCCAGCCGTACCAAATGCGCCTCGTTTAGCGTCAGTTTGAAAGGGCCAGCGCCAATGCCTGCGGCCTCCGGGTGGGTCAGCAGGCAAGGCAATTCCGCCAGACGATGCGCCAACCAGTAGTCGGGATGCTGTAAATCAAACTGCAGACACAGCGCATGCGGCAGGCTGATGGCCTTAACGTTGGCCAGGCTGGGGCGACTGCGAGGGTGTCGTTGCAGCTTTTCCAGCGTTTGCAACAGCTGCTGGCCGGTCAGCATTTCACCGTTGTGCCAGCGCAATTGGCTGCGCAGGAAGAACTGCCAGCGCAGGCCGTCATGGCTGATTTGCCAGTGATGGGCCAGATCGGATTGCGGTTCAGGATTGCCGGTAATGAAGCGCGTCAGGCCGGCATGCAGGGTGGCAACCAAATGTTGTTCGGCGCGGCCGGTCAGGGTCAGTGGATCCAGAGATTCCAGCGTGCGGTAATAGGGGATACGCAGCGTTGGGCTGCCTGCTTGCCACTGGCCGCCGAGATGCGGGCTGAGCAACTCCTGCAAATGCTGCGGCGCCAACTGCGCCATTTCCAACGCGCCCTGGTGGTCGCCGTCATGCAGCAAGCGCTGCAAGTGGGCGGCGCGCAGCTCGTCCGGGGTTTTCAAACACTGCAGGCGAGCCCGCTTGCCGCGACCGGGCTGTGACTGCCAGCTTAGCCAGCCCTGATCCTGTAGCTGTTGTACCAGCGTGCGAGCATGGCGCTCGCTGCAATAGAACAGGGCTGCGAGTTCGCCGATGGTGATGGCCACCGGCGCAGCGCCGAGCTGTTGATACAGGCGTTGATACTGGCTGAGACGATGGGTCAGGCGCATGATGGAAATCCGGAACAGTTTTCCAGAATTGTTCACTATTACTTCCGCAAATACCATCTCATACTGCAGGGACTGTAATCGCGTTCACATTCATGAGGTCTTTATGTATCGCCTGGCGGCTTTTGATATGGATGGCACATTGTTGACACCGGATCACCGGGTCGGGCCGGAAACTCTGGCGGTGCTAAAGCAACTGGTTGAACGGGAGATGGTTGTCACCTTTGCTACCGGGCGTCACTACCTGGACGCGCAGCCGATCATGGCGCAACTGGGTCTGCAAGGCTATCTGATTACCGGCAACGGTACGCGGGTTTACGATCATCAGGGGCAACAACTTCACGCCACCGATTTGCCTGCTGACATAGCCGAAGAGGTGCTGCACACCCATTGGCATACGGTTGCCAGCATGCACGTCTTCCGTGACGAAGGCTGGATGACCGAGTTTGCGGTACCGGAAGAAATGTTACGGGCTCATCATCTGAGCGGCTTCCGTTATCAGCTTACCGCAGTGCGTCGTTTACCGGCCTTCGGCAACAGCAAGGTGTGCTTCGTTGGACCACATGTGGAACTGCTTAAGCTACAGATTCAGCTACGAGAACAGTTTGGAACACGCGTTGATCTCTGTTTCTCTGCCTATGAGTGCCTGGAGGTCTTGCCGTTGGGGTGTAACAAAGGCACCGCGCTGGATACGTTGAGCCGCCATCTGGGGCTGAAGATGGCGGACTGCATGGCGTTTGGCGATGCCATGAACGACAGGGAAATGCTGGCGACGGTAGGGCACGGCGTGGTGATGGGCAATGCCCTGCCGCAGCTGAAGTCTTCACTGCCACAACTACAGGTTATCGGCCATTGCGAACAGCAGGCGGTGGCTCACTATTTGCAACATTGGCTGCGTTCACCTTACCTCACCTATTCCCCCGAATTATGAGGCTTTATTGGCAGCCGGCCGGGTATGACTTACCCGGCTTTTTTTCGCCTGCCGGGTGCGATTACAAGTCTGCCAGTTGCGCCAGATACGGGGTCAGATCGCCGATATTGTTTCTCACCCATTCAGGGTTGTAGTAGGTATCCAGATAGCGCTCACCGCTGTCGCATAGCAGGGTGACGATAGAACCCTGTTCGCCATTTTCCCGCATCTGTTTTGCCAATTGCAGCGCGCCCCATACATTAGTACCGGTGGAGGCGCCTACTTTACGGCCCAGTACCGTTTCCAGCCAATGAATGGTAGCAACGCTGGCCGCGTCCGGAACGCGCAGCATGCTGTCGACCACCGACGGGATAAACGAGGGTTCGGCGCGCGGGCGGCCAATACCTTCGATCCTGCTGCCACAGCTGCCGATCAAGGTGCGATCGCGCTGGTGGAAACAATCATAGAATACCGAGTTTTCCGGATCGACGACCGTCAAGCGGGTGTCGTGCCCCTGATAGCGAATATAGCGTCCCAGCGTTGCAGATGTGCCGCCGGTGCCCGCGCTCATCACGATATGTTTAGGGACAGGGAAGGGTTCACGCGCCATCTGGCGGAAGATGCTGTCGGCGATGTTGTTATTGCCACGCCAGTCGGTGGCGCGTTCGGCGTAGGTGAACTGATCCATATAGTGGCCGTTCAGTTCTTGCGCCAACTGCTCGGAGACCGCGTAAATCTGTGCCGCGTGATCGACGAAATGGCAGCGGCCGCCGTAAAACGCAATTTGCTCAACCTTGCGGCGTGCCGTGCAGGAAGGCATCACGGCAATAAACGGCAGGCCAATCAGCCGGGCGAAGTAAGCTTCGGACACGGCGGTGCTACCTGAAGAGGCTTCGATAATCGTGGTGTTTTCGGTTATCCAGCCGTTGCACAGGCCGTACAGGAACAGCGAGCGCGCCAGCCGATGCTTCAGGCTGCCGGTCGGGTGAGTGCTTTCATCTTTCAGGTACAGGCAGATACCGGGAAATTCGGGCAGGTTCAGGCGGATCAGGTGCGTGTCGGCGGAGCGTTGGAAATCCGCTTCTATTTCACCGATAGCATATTTTACCCAAGAGTTTGTCATCGTCTGGCCTCAGAATAGGGGGCTTATTTGCTGCATAATATAGCCTGCTGCCGGGAAAAAAGGATTGCCATTTTTCCTGTTTAATCGCTTAATGAGAGAAAATTTTTCTCCTGGTTGACGAAATGTTAGATAAAACAGACCGTAAGTTACTGTGCATGCTGCAACAGGACTGCACCCAGCCGCTGCAGGCGCTGGCCGATGCGGTCAATCTGACGTCGACGCCTTGCTGGAAAAGGCTGAAACGGCTGGAAGAGGAAGGCTATATCCGTGGGCGGGTCGCGCTGCTGGATAATGAAAAACTCGGGTTGGGCCTGACGGCATTTGTGCTGATCAAAACCCAGCAGCACAGCAGCGAGTGGTATCAGACGTTCGTGCAACTGACCCAGCAGATGCCGGAGGTGCTGGCATTTTACCGCATGGCGGGGGAGTACGATTACCTGATGCAGGTCGAAGTGGCAGATATGAAGAGCTACGACAGCTTTTACAAGCGTTTGGTGAACGGGGTACCTGGGCTGATCGACGTCACCTCCAGCTTCGCGATGGAAAAAATCAAATACACCACCGCCCTGCCGGTTCCTGAGTGAAAAGTTCACCAAATTGGCAAAGTAACGGTGGTATCCTACTCTGCTGAGGCAGATCGAGAGAAAAAACTATTACATCTACATCCTGGAATAAAACTGCGTGAGACTATTTACCCAAATCGGCTGGTACTTCCGCCGCGAGTGGCGCCGCTACCTGGGGGCAGTGGTGCTGTTGATCATCATTGCCATTCTGCAGCTGTTGCCACCCAAGCTGGTGGGGATCATTGTCGACGGTATTACCGAAAAACAGATGTCCAGCGGCGTGCTGATGGCATGGCTGGGGCTGATGCTCGGCACCGCCGTGGTGGTCTACCTGCTGCGCTACGTATGGCGAGTGTTGCTGTTTGGCGCGTCTTATCAGCTTGCCGTCGAACTGCGTGAAAATTTCTACCGCCAGCTTAGCCGCCAGAACCCGGCTTTCTATCTGCGCCACCGTACCGGCGATCTGATGGCACGTGCCACCAATGATGTCGATCGGGTCGTTTTCGCTGCCGGTGAAGGGGTGTTGACGCTGGTCGATTCGCTGGTAATGGGCTTGGCGGTGCTGGTGGTGATGAGCACCCAAATTAGCTGGCAGTTGACGCTGCTGTCGTTGATCCCTATGCCCATCATGGCGATCGTTATCAAGTATTACGGCGATCAGTTGCATCAGCGCTTTAAATCGGCGCAGGCGGCGTTCTCCAGCCTGAACGATCAGGCGCAGGAAAGCATGACCAGCATCCGCATGATTAAGGCGTTTGGTCTGGAGGATCACCAATCCAATCAATTTGCCGAAGTGGCCGCCCAAACCGGCGCCAAAAATATGCACGTAGCGCGGGTAGATGCGCGTTTTGACCCGACGATTTACATCGCTATCGGTACCGCCAATCTGTTGGCTATCGGCGGTGGCAGTTGGATGGTGGTCAATGGCTCTCTGACGCTTGGGCAACTGACCAGCTTCGTGATGTACCTCGGCCTGATGATTTGGCCGATGCTGGCGCTGGCCTGGATGTTCAACATTGTTGAACGCGGCAGTGCGGCATACGGTCGCATTCGCAGCCTGCTGGAGGAAGCGCCGGCAGTGACCGACGGTGAGTATCCATTGCCGGCGGGGCGTGGCAGCCTGGCCGTCGATATCCGATCCTTCCACTATCCTGGCAACCAGCACCCGGCGTTGCACGATGTCACGTTGAAGCTGGAGCCGGGTCAGATGCTTGGCCTGTGTGGCCCGACCGGTGCCGGTAAGTCAACGTTACTGTCGTTGATCCAGCGCCAGTTTGATGTGGATGATGGTCAGATTAGCTATCAGGGATTGCCGCTGACCCAGGTGAAGCTCGACGACTGGCGCTCGCGACTGTCTGTGGTGAGTCAGACGCCATTCTTGTTCTCGGACAGCGTGGCCAACAATATTGCGCTGGGGAATCCGGGCGCGACGCAGGAACAGATTGAGCGTGCGGCCCAGTTGGCCAGCGTGCATGAAGACATTATGCGCCTGCCGCAAGGCTATGAAACTGAAGTGGGTGAGCGTGGCGTGATGCTGTCCGGCGGCCAGAAACAGCGTATTTCTATTGCCCGTGCATTGTTACTGGATGCAGAAATCTTGATCCTCGACGATGCGTTGTCGGCGGTAGATGGTCGAACCGAACACCAAATCCTGCACAATTTGCGCAGTTGGGGACAAAACCGGACGGTGATTATCAGCGCGCACCGGCTTTCGGCACTGACCGAAGCCAGCGAAATTCTGGTGATACAACACGGCGGCGTGGCTCAGCGTGGCGAACATGCGTCCCTGGCGGCCCAACCGGGCTGGTACCGCGATATGTACCGCTATCAGCAACTGGAAGCGGCGCTGGATGAGGCACCGGAAAGCGGCGAGGAGATACTGGCCAATGAATAAGATGCAAAAGCTGTGGCCGACGCTGAAACGGTTGCTGGCTTATGGATCGCCATACCGCAAACCTCTGGGGCTGGCGGTGTTGATGTTGTGGGTTGCGGCGGCAGCGGAAGTCGCCGGACCGATCCTGATCAGTTATTTTATCGATAACTATGTGGCTAAGGGCCAGTTGCCGCTGATGATCGTCTGCGGGCTGGCGGCGGCCTATATTCTGCTGGAGCTGTTAGCGGCGGCGCTGCACTATTTTCAAGCGTTGTTGTTCAACCAGGCCGCGGTCGGGGTGGTTCAACGCCTGCGTACCGACGTGATGGACGCCGCGTTGCGTCAGCCGCTCAGCGCTTTTGATACGCAGCCGGTGGGGCAGTTGATCTCGCGAGTGACCAATGACACCGAGGTGATTAAAGACCTGTACGTCATGGTAGTGTCCACCGTATTGAAAAGCGCTGCGCTGATTGGCGCCATGCTGGTGGCGATGTTCAGCCTGGACTGGCGTATGGCGCTGGTGGCGATCTGCATCTTCCCGGCGGTGTTTGTGGTGATGGGCATTTACCAATACTACAGCATCCCGATTGTGCGCCGGGTGCGCAGCTATCTGGCAGACATCAACGACGGCTTTAACGAAGTGATCAACGGCATGGGCGTGATCCAGCAGTTCCGCCAGCAGATCCGCTTTGGTGAACGCATGAGCGCCGCCAGCCGTTCGCACTACACCGCGCGTATGCAGACTCTGCGGCTGGATGGTTTCCTGTTGCGTCCGCTGCTCAGCCTGTTTTCGGCGCTGGTGCTGTGTGGCCTGCTGATGTTGTTTGGCTTCAGCGGTGAGGGAAGCATTGGCGTGGGCGTGCTCTATGCCTTTATCAACTACCTCGGGCGTCTGAATGAGCCGTTGATTGAGCTGACGTCGCAGCAGTCGATTCTGCAGCAGGCGGTGGTGGCCGGTGAGCGTATTTTCGAACTGATGGATCGCCGTCAACAGAGCTATGGAACGGACGATCGCCCGCTCGAGAGTGGCCGCATTGATATTGAAGACCTGAGCTTTGCCTACCGCGATGACAAAAAGGTGCTGCAGCATATTTCGCTGTCGGTGCCGTCGCGGGGTTTTGTGGCCTTGGTGGGGCATACCGGCAGCGGCAAGAGCACGCTGGCCAACCTGCTGATGGGGTATTACCCGGTCAATCAGGGCGAAGTCCGTCTCGATGGTCGTCCGCTGGCCAGTCTGTCGCACCGTACGTTGCGGCAGGGGGTGGCAATGGTGCAGCAGGATCCGGTGGTGATCGCCGAATCGGTGCTGGCCAACGTTACGCTGGGCCGTAACATCAGTGAAGAGATAGTGTGGCAGGCGCTGGAAACGGTGCAATTGGCTGAGCTGGTACGCAGCTTCCCGCAGGGGATTCACACCCGGCTGGGCGAGCAGGGTAACAACCTGTCGGTGGGCCAGAAACAGCTATTGGCGATGGCCAGGGTGTTGGTGCAGGCGCCGCAGATCCTGATCCTCGACGAAGCGACCGCCAACATCGATTCAGGTACTGAGCAAGCGATTCAGCGTGCACTGCGTTTGATTCGTGAACATACCACGCTGGTGGTGATCGCTCACCGATTGTCGACCATTGTCGATGCCGATTCCATTCTGGTTCTGCACCGGGGTCAGGCGGTCGAGCAGGGCAATCATCAGCAACTGTTGGCTCAGCAGGGGCGTTACTACCAGATGTACCAGCTGCAACTGGTGGGTGAAGAATTGGCCGCTGCCAATCGCGAAGAAACACAACCCGCATGATCTGGGGGCCGTTTTAACGGCCCCTTTCTTTTGTCGCCACGCACCACAAACAGGCACAAGTCCGTTTAAAATCCCTCTCGCTGCACTTTTTCGACGCGCTACGCACCAAATTAGTGCGCAATATTTAATCAGCCCATCAGTTGGTCGCGCGCTATTAGCCGCTCGTCGCATGCCAGATCCCCATCCTGCCGGTTAATTTGCTGAATCCGCGTACAAAACCATTTGTGGCATAGCCTTTGCTTTATAAGTCTCGTACCGGGGTGAGTTTGGGCTTAATTCGTGGAGGGGCAATATGAAGCTGGTGACCGTGGTGATTAAACCATTCAAGCTGGAGGACGTGCGTGAAGCCCTATCCTCTGTAGGCATTCAGGGGCTGACCGTAAGCGAAGTAAAAGGTTTTGGTCGCCAGAAGGGGCACGCTGAGCTCTATCGCGGAGCCGAATACAGCGTCAACTTTTTACCTAAAGTAAAAATCGACATCGCTATCGCCGACGATCAGTTGGATGAAGTGGTTGATGTGATTAGTAAAGCGGCCTACACCGGTAAAATCGGTGACGGCAAAATTTTCGTTGCCGAATTGCAACGTGTCATTCGCATTCGCACCGGCGAAACAGACGAAGCAGCACTGTAATCACAGGCTCAGTAAAGTAATGGGGATGGATTGATAATGAAAAAACTTTTATCCATGTTGGGCCTGAGTACGGTAACCATGGTTCCTTCTTTGGCCCTGGCCGCTCCGGCGGTCGCAGACAAGGCTGACAACGCCTTCATGATGATTTGCACCGCTTTGGTGCTGTTCATGACCTTGCCGGGTGTCGCTCTGTTTTACGGTGGTTTGCTGCGCTCCAAAAACGTGCTCTCCATGCTGACCCAGGTCACCGTCACCTTCGCATTGGTGTGTGTTCTGTGGGTGCTTTATGGCTACAGTCTGGCTTTCAGCGAAGGTAATGCCTTCTTCGGTGGTTTCCAGACGGCGATGCTGAAAGGCATTGGCATTGACAGCGTCACCGGGACCTTTAGCCAGATGATCCACGTAGCGTTCCAGTGTTCATTCGCTTGTATCACCGTCGCGCTGGTGGTGGGGGGCTTTGCCGAGCGTATCCGCTTCTCGGCGGTAGTGATTTTCGCCGCTATCTGGTTCACCATTTCCTACCTGCCGATTGCCCACATGGTGTGGGGCGGTGGCTTCCTGGCCGCTGATGGCGCGTTGGACTTTGCCGGCGGCACCGTGGTGCATATCAATGCGGCAAGTGCCGGCCTGGTGGGCGCTTATCTGCTCGGCAAGCGTGCTGGTTTCGGTAAGGAAGCTTTCAAACCGCATAACCTGCCGATGGTATTTACCGGCGCTTCTATCCTGTATATCGGCTGGTTCGGCTTTAACGCCGGTTCTGCCAGCGCGGCTAACGGCATTGCGGCCCTGGCTTTCCTGAACACCGTAGTGGCAACCGCAGGCGCTATTCTTTCCTGGACTTTTGCCGAGTGGATTGTGCGCGGTAAACCTTCTCTGCTGGGGGCCTGTTCCGGCTGTATCGCCGGGCTGGTTGCCATCACGCCGGCTGCGGGTACCGTAGGGGTTGGCGGGGCGTTGATTATCGGCCTGGTCGGTGGCATTGCCGGTCTGTGGGGCGTGGTCACGCTGAAGAAATGGCTGAAAGTGGACGATACCTGCGATGTGTTCGGTGTACATGGCGTATGCGGCATCGTCGGATGCTTGCTGACCGGCGTGTTCACCTCCGCCTCGCTGGGCGGAACCGGGTACGCAGAAGGTGTTACCATGGGGCATCAGGTGTGGATCCAACTGTTGAGCGTGGTGATCACGCTGGTATGGTCTGGAGTGGCCGCCTTCATTGCCTTCAAAGTGGCAGGTGCTATCGTCGGGCTGCGCGTACCGGAAGAGCAGGAGCGCGAAGGTCTGGACGTCAACAGCCATGGTGAGAGTGCCTATAACCAATAAGCCTTGAAGAAGGGCAGTGCGCTAAATAACTCGAAAAATAATGATGATGCAGAAAGGGCGATGGAGACATCGCCCTTTTTCTTTTTTAACGATATTCCCCCTTTTTAAGTAATGCACTGTTTTTATTGACCTTATATTAATTGCATTATCAAGTGCTTTTTCTATAATGGCTTTGGTTTGTACTGTTTGTTTTATTTGTTTGTATTAATACGTATTAAGTGGGAGATAACGATGAAAGGAATAGTGAATTCTGTTTACCTAGGAAAAGTGGTTCCTTTCACTCGTCCTGACAGCTTTACCGGCATATTCAAAAAAGAGGTTAATCATCTGGTTTCAGTAGGTTATGAAGGCATTGAGGGTGATGAGATCGGCGACCTGAAGGTACATGGCGGACCGGAAAAGGCGGTACACGTTTATCCATTGGAACATTATAAAAAGTGGAAGGCAGAATTTCCCGACTGTCCCTTTTTCGAGAATGCCGGCGCATTTGGCGAGAATTTAAGCACTATCGGTTTGGATGAAAGTCAGGTCTTTGTCGGCGACATTTTTAGCATAGGGACGGCAGTAGTGGAGGTTTCACAAGGTCGATTACCCTGTTGGAAGTTAAATGACAGATTCGACATTCCCTATTTTTCGGAAATGCTACAAATTAACTACCGCACCGGTTGGTATTTTAGGGTGATTCAGCAGGGAAATGTCGGTTTGGGCGATGAAATTACCTTGATTAACAGGACCAATGATAAATGGAGTTTGCAGGAGATAATGAAAGTTATTTTTACCAAATCTCTTGATGAAGAAACCCTGACCAGTATGTTGGAATTACCCTTGGTTGCCTCTTGGCGGAAACTGTTTATGAAAAGATTGCTCACTGGGGCTGTTGAAGATTGGTCGCCAAGATTGCATGGAAAAAAGGATTAAAATGAAAGGGTACGTTGATTTTTTATCGCTGCTACGTACAAACCTATTCAAAATTGGGAAGCGGATGAGTGAAGCCAGTTTTTTTAACGTTCACTATATTTTTATTTTTATCCTGTGCAAGGCAAAGTCAATCGATCTGTCACGTTACCAGAAGAAGAACATCAAGGACTACAGCAGCTTCCAAGATTTTTTTTGCAGAGAGCTCAGCGAAGAAACAAAGAATAAAGTCAATTTATTGAATTCAACGGAGCTTTGTATGCCTTGTGATGGGCGTATGGGGGCCCATGGCGAGATAAAAGAGAATACGTTACTGCAAGCCAAGGGGGTTGAGTATTCCATCTTTAGGCTTTTTGGTTTTAATAATGAAATGACGCAGGGCTACAATGGCGGCCGTTTTGCGAATATATACCTGGCGCCGGAGGATTATCACAGGGTACATATGCCGTTCGACGGTTTCTTGATTAATACCATTTATTGTCCCGGAGATTTTAAATCGGTCAGGGAGAAGAGTGTAAAAAATGATAAAGAATTATATGTGGGTAATGAACGAATGATTTGTGAGTTTATGACGGAGCATGGCAGGATGTCCGTTATTTTTGTAGGCGCATTTATGGTGGGGGGGATAGTCACAGCTTGGGGAGGAAAGGTCAACTATAACCGGCTCTACACCCATGAGTCTTTTTATAATGATTGTTTGTTTTACAAGAAGGGCGAGGAGATAGGCTATTTCACTATGGGGTCAACAGTCATAGTTCTGTTTGATTCCTGCTGGGATCTCGATTTCAGTAGTGTAAATCAAGGGGATAGGGTTGAGTTTTCTGATGCTTTTGTCACCGTGATGAAAAAGTAAGCGTTAACTCTTCGCCGAACGATGAGGAAGTATTTTCATTTGAATAGGGAGTCAGAGCATGGCGAATACACATCACATGGGCAATCCCGCGTTATTGCCAGACGACCTGCCATGCCCGGTGGATGACGGTGCGGCCGATCATCTGGTCGGCATGCCGATGCCGGCCCTGCGTTTTCACTCAACGTTTGGTGAGAGGGTAGACTTGTCTATCTTGCCGGGGCGAACGGTTGTTTATGCCTATCCGAGGACCGGCGAGCCCCACGGCAATCTGCCGGCAGGTTGGGACGCTATCCCCGGAGCCCGTGGCTGCACAGCGCAAACTTTATCTTTTCAGGCCGAAAAGGAGGTGTTTACCACCTTCGGGATCAGGATCTTTGGGTTGAGCACGCAAACCACGGATTATCAGAGAGAGTTGTCTGACCGCCTCAGGCTGACTTTCCCCATCTTGAGCGATGCTGAATTTGCATTGGTCGACGCCTTGCGTTTACCCACGATGAACGTGGAAGGCATGCGGCTGATTAAGCGTTTAACGCTGATCATCAGGGATGGCACGATTGAACATGTGTTCTATCCCGTTTTCCCCGCGAACAGAGCGGCCGCTGAAGTCATCGGGTGGTTGAGAGACCATCCGGATTTGGCACCGGGAACCCTTGACTGAGCTGGGCCCGCCCATTTGTGAAGGCACAAAGCAAAAATGCCAGCCAACCTGACTGGCATTCCATTGAAAGGTTAATTGCTTAGGCTTCGCGCTGGCGGATGACGCCTTCCTGCACCGTAGTGGCAACCAGAACGCCGTCACGGGTATAAAATTGTCCGCGCACAAATCCACGGGCTCCGGAAGCTGACGTGCTTTCGACCACGTACAACAACCAGTCATCCATGCGGAAGGGGCGGTGGAACCACATTGAGTGGTCAATTGTCGCCACCTGCATGCCCGGCTCCAGGAAGCCTACGCCATGAGGCTGCAACGCCGTCGGCAGGAAGTTAAAATCTGACGCGTAACCCAGCAAATATTGGTGGATGCGCTGATCGTCCGGCATGGTGCCGTTGGCGCGGAACCAAACGTAGCGGTGCGGCTCTTCCACGCTGCCCTTCAGTGGGTTGTGGAATTTGACCGGGCGCATTTCGATCGGCTTCTGGCCGATAAACTTTTCACGCACTTTATCCGGCAGCATGTGCGACAACTTTTGGGCAATGTCCGATTCGGACATCAGTCCTTCCGGCGGCGGCACATCCGGCATGGTGTTCTGATGTTCAAACCCTTCTTCCGGGCTTTGGAAAGAGGCGGTCATATAGAAAATCGGCTTGCCATGTTGAATGGCGCTGACGCGACGGGCGCTAAAACTGTTACCGTCGCGCAGGATTTCCACGTCGTAGATAATCGGCTTGCTGCTGTCGCCTGGACGCAGAAAATAACTGTGAAACGAGTGTACGCTCCGCTCTGCGGGAACAGTCTGTTTGGCGGCATAAAGTGCCTGACCAACCACCTGACCGCCAAATACCTGACGTAGCCCCAGATCTTCGCTTTGGCCGCGGAACAACCCTTCTTCGATTTTCTCCAGATCCAGCAGATCAAGGAGGTTTTGCAGTGCCTGGCTCATAAAGTTACTACCCTTATAATAATCATTTTGCTCAGTGTGCGGAATATCACGGTAAGACGTCAATATATTGCGTTATGGCACAGAGAAAATTGGCTGAATACTGAACGTTATTAGGGGGGTAAGTGATTAATAGGCAGTGTTAAATGGATTTTTCAGTGTTTTGTGCTAACTTTAATGGGTGGGGTGGTGGAAGCCACCAACGTGTTGATAATAAAAAAGGAGACCGATCCATGAAACTCTGGCAAATCGTAGGTGGAGCTGCAGCATTAACCCTCACTCTGGCTGGCTGTGCCCAGAAGAGTGGCAATGTGCCTACTCCAACGGCGGGAAGCGCGGCGATTGCACAAACGCAGATTCAGGGCCCGGCGGTGACTGGTTCGGTTAACATTCGCCAGCGCATTGCGCTGCCGCCGGATGCGATACTGACCGTCACGCTCTCTGATGCTTCACTGGCGGACGCTCCGTCTAAAGTGATCGCCCAGCGTGCGGTACGTACTGACGGCAAGCAGGCGCCGTTTAATTTTGTATTGCCATTCAACCCGGCTGATATTCAGCCTAATGCGCGTATTATTCTGAGCGCGGCAATCACGGTTAATGGGCAGCTGATCTTTATTACCGACACAATCCAGGAAGTAGTTAACCGTAACGGCACCCGTGCCGACCTGCTGCTGGTTCCGGTGCAAGGCATTCCGGTTCAGGCAACGCCAACGGCGATGCCGTAATCCGGTGGTCCTGAAGCAGTAAGCTATCAACAGCCTTTGCGCTCCGGCCAAAGGCTGTTTTTTTATCACCAGCGCCAGCCGTAAACCAACAGATCCACCGTGCTGTGGGCGCCAAAAATGATCCCTTCCCCAAGCAATGCCTGACGTTGGCGTTGGAAGTCCTCGCCCTGCTGCGAAATCTGCCCGTGCCGGTTAATCACCCGATGCCAGGGCAGGCTGCTGCCTTCCGGTAGGCGGCGCAATACGCCGCCCACCTGACGTGCCGCACGTGGTGAACCGGCCAGACGCGCTACCTCACCGTAGGTCGTCACTTTGCCATAAGGAATGGCGGCCACGATGTGAAACACCCGCTGGCTGAATGAGGCGTCTTCTGATTCCATTTCTGTGTTCCTGCTGCGGCGAAATCCCAAGATCAAAGTGTGCCACAGCCGAGGTGGGCAAGAAAACAGCGGTTGGCCCCGGTTGGCTTGCTATTTGGCTGGCCATCACCGATAATGCCCACCGCTTCGCAGTACCAGAAGCCGTCAATGGGGGCCCTGTTGGTTCTCCCGCAACACTAACTTGTGAACTCGGTCAGATCCGGAAGGAAGCAGCCGCAGCAGGTGACGTGTGTGCCGGGATGTAGCTGGCAGGGCCTCCACCAATTTCAGCGCCGCATCATTCTTTCACTACTCTCTCGTATTTACTATCGCCCCAAAAATCTCGCTGCAGGAAAACTGCCGGCGCCGATTGCTCGCCAGCAATTCACCTCAGTGCTTCACCAGCGTAGCGAAATAGTACGCCAGCGGGATAGCCAACAGGTAAAGCCCGACCGGGACTTCACGCCATTTGCCTGCAATCACCTTGATGATGATATAAAACAGCAGCCCACCTGCGATACCGGTGCCGAAGCTGTTGGCAATCAGCGTGATCATCACCATCATCAGCACCGGCAGGCCGTCGGTAAAGTTGGCCAAATCGACTTTGCGCAATCCACTGAACATATTCAGGCCGATCAGGATCAATGCCGGTGCGGTAGCCTCTTTCGGGATCATCAGGGCAATGGGGGTAAACAGCAGCATCAGCAAGAACATGATGGCTGCCGCCAGCGCCGTTAATCCAGTCTTGCCACCGGCTTCGGCAGCGGCTGACGATTCGATCAGCGCCGTGGCGGCTGGAATGCCGACCCAGGGCCCGAGAGCCGCTGCGATCGAGTCCACCATAAACGGCCGGTTGATGTGCGGCATGTTGCCGTGCTCGTCCAGTAACCCGGCTTCACCGCCGACGGCGAGCGTGGTGCCCATGGTGGAGAAAAACTCTGAGGCGAAAAAGACAAACAGGTAAGGCAGGAAGGCGATATTCAATGCACCAATCATATCGACGTGGCCGAGCACAGGGGCCAATGAGTGTGGCATTGCCATCAGACTGGCTGGAAGGTGCGTGACGCCGAATGGAATACCCACCAGCGTCGCGACCAGGATCGCCCACAAAATCGCGCCCGGGATGCGTCGAGCCTGCAGGGCAATGGCCAGAAACAGGCCGCACAGGGCGATCAACGCACCGGGTGCCGTGAAGTCACCCAGCATCAGCGCATTGGATTTGGCATTGGCCAGTACCAGCCCGGCGTTACGGAACCCCAGCACCGCAACAAATAATCCGATAGAGGCGGTCAGCCCCAGCTTGATGGACTGCGGTACCGAGCGGGTAACCACCTCGCGCAGTCCAAGACGAGTCAGGGCAAAAAACAAAATGCCGGACCAGCAGGCGATACCCAGCCCAATCTGCCAACCTATGCCTTCGCTGCCCGCCAACGTCACGCCGACCAACACCGAACCGCCGATCCCTGGGCCAACGATAAACGGCAGATTACCGTAAAACGCCATAAGCAAGCTGCCGATCACAAACACCAGAATGGTGCCGGTGGTCACTGCGCCCTTATCCATGCCGCCGATGGCCAGCAATCCGGGGATTACCACCAACAAATAGGCCGCAGCCAGAAAACCGGTGATACCGGCCAGGCATTCGGTTTTGACATTGCTTTGCCGCGCATGCAGTTGAAAACGCCGTTGCAGCCAGCCCCCTGGTGTTGGAGCATTTACTGAATTCTCAGCCATATAGACAATCTCCGTTGCTACCCGTCGTATTTCAAGCCGCAGCGTTGTTGGCAACACTCACTCACCCCAGTAACTTACTTGAGTAAGCGCATGGGGTGAGTGGGCGTGCCTGTCTAGCTGCAACTAGAAATCCATAGGGTATGTATTGTTATTATGATTATTTTTACGCCGGGGTTTCCCAGCAGGCGATCAGTGGATCGACAATTTGGCGCGTGGTGCCGTCGGTCAGGCCGAGATCGGTCAGGTGCGGCCCGGCATTACACGCCAGACAGGTGCCCTCGATTGCCTTGAAAACCCGGTAGGGCGGTTCCCAATCGGCGATTTGTGCGCTCAGATCGCGCAGTTTTTTAAATTGTTGTGCCAGTTCCGCGGCAGGCAGATCTGAAAGCATGCCGGCAATCGGCATCGCCACCTGAGCCAGAATTTCCCCGTTTTGACTTAGGGCCATGCCGCCACCGCAGGCGATCAGGGCATTGGCCGCCAGCGCCATATCGGTTGCGTTACGGCCCAGAACCACCAGGTTATGCGAGTCGTGTGAGTAGCTGGTGGCGATGGCACCGCGCAGTTCCCCCCAGCCTTCCAACAGTGCCAGTTGCGGGGTGGCCTGGTGGCGACCATGGCGATGTTTCACCCAGATCAGGCTAAAGCCATCCGGTATCTGCACTTCGCCGTCGCGAACCTCGACGGTGGTTTCGTTCCACTGGGTAAAACGCGCGCCTTTAATGTGGCGCAGGGTGGCTTTACCGTGGCGGATCGCCGGGACTTTCAATATGAAATCTGCGGGAGTCAGTGGCGGGAGCCGCAGCGTATCGCGCGGCACCGTCACTTTCGGGTTTGCACTGAGCGGTGTCAGCATTTTTCCGTTCTGCGCCAGCAGCTTTCCTGCGACGTAGACCTGCCGCGCACTCAGTTGAGTGAGCGAATCAAAGACCACCAGATCGGCAATGCGGCCCGCGGCAATCAAGCCCAGATCGTTGCGTTGCAGGCGAATAGCGGCGTTAAGCGTCGCCATCCTCAATACGTCGGTTCCCGACATCCCCTGTTCGATCAGCATATTGAGTAACGCCACAATGCCGCCTTTTTGCAGCAGCATATCCGGCGGCACATCGTCGGTGCAGACGGTGACCTGCGAGGACAGGTGTGGCAACGTTTTTAGTGCCGCAACGATCTCGGGTAGCAGGTAAGGGTGAGATCCTCTGATCTCCAGCGTCAGTCCGGCGCGTAGTTTCTCCAGCGCATCGGCTCCGGAGGTCAGCTCATGGTCGGACGTCACGCCCGCGGCCAGATAGGCCTGAAGCTGAGCGCCGCTTAGCCCACGTGCGTGACCTTCGATCAACTTGCCGCTGTTCAGCCCGGCATTGAGGATATCCAGCATGCGTTCGCTGCCGTTCAGTACGCCGTGCATGTCCATCACCTCGGCAACCCCGCCGACTTCCGGCCAGGCCAACATGGTTTCCATTTCATGGCCGCCGAAATCAGCGCCGGACATTTCCAAACCTGGAGTGGAAGGGACGCTTGACGGTGCCGCACAGATCACCCTGAGCGGGAGACCACGGCTGGCGTCGACCGCGTAACGCACACCCTCAACACCGAGCACGTTGGCCAGTTCGTGTGGATCCCAGAAAATGGTAGTGGTGCCTTGGGCAACGACGATTTCGGCGTATTTTTCCGGCGGCAGGTGCGAGCTTTCAACGTGTACGTGGGTGTCGATCAGGCCGGGGCTCAGATATGCGCCGGCCAAGTCTTGCGTTTGAAGGGCTTCGGTCATAGTGCCACAGGGATGAACGCTGGCAATCAGTGCGCCGACGATGCCGACATCAGCGTTACGGATTTCACCGGTGGCCATATCAACCAGCGCAGCGTTCATCAGCAGCAAATCAAAAGGAAGTTGGCCTAATGCGGCCTTCACCGCGCGTTGGCGTTCGCCCGCGCTGGTGTAATGAGTGGTCATGGTAATTACCCGGCATGATGACAGGGTTGTTACTCTAGGGGGGCGGGCAGGCTTTGCACAGATGATTTAATTTATTGCCTGATAAGAAACGTTTATGCTGTCGCAAACGTTTACTTGGTTGGCGAATGGAAACCTGACATGTCTGAACCCTGGCGCCGCTTGCCCGCGCTGTCTCTGAAGCAGATTCAATATTTCGTTACTCTGGCGCGGCTACGGCATTTTACCGATACCGCGAACCGTTTGGCGATCAGCCAACCGGCACTGAGTAGCGCGCTGCGACAGATAGAGTTGGTGCTGGGTGGAAAATTGGTGAATCGCACGGCTTCCGCGGTGACGTTGACCGAACAGGGGGCGGCAATTCTGCCGCATGCCGAGCGGCTGCTGAATGTGGCGCAGGCGTCCTTTGACGATATGCAGCGCATTATGTTGGCGGGGGGAGATGGGACCTTGCGCATCGGGTTGGTACCTTCGGTCAGCCGGCTGTTGTTTCCGGCCGTGCCACAGCTGCTGGCGGCGAACTTTCCACGGCTGAGGGTAGAATTTCACGATCAAACTAATGATTCTCTGCTGCTGCAATTAGAGAACGGCATGATTGATTTTGGTATTGGGGCGCTCGATAGTTCCGTGCCGGAGTCGTTGGAGATATATCCGCTGCAGGAAGATCCCTTTGTGGTGGTTATGCGCCGTGATGACCCTTTGGCTGAATCACATCATCTGCCGTGGCGGCAATTAGCCCGGCGTGATATTGCGGTTTTTTCCAAGGGAAATATCAGCCGGCTGGTACTGGCATTGGCAGAAAGCCACCGTCTGAATTTAATCGCACGCTACCAGGTCGATTTTCTGGAGACGTTATACGGATTGGTCCGTTCGGAATTAGCGGTCGCTATTTTACCTCAGCTTTACACCACCCATTTGAAAGACGATGAATTAACCGTGGTTCAACTGCAGCAACCGATGCTTAGCCGTACCGTGGCATTAATGCGCAGTGCACACAGAAATCACCCGGCATTAATTGAGGATTGTTTCCAATTGTTATTACAGGATTTTCAACGGCGGATGAAAGTGCAGTAAGTCAATGAGATAAATACGAGAATTTGCCTGACATTGAGGCCGATAGTCTATCGGCTCAACGCATCTCGAGCCTTGATTAACGTACGAACTTCCAAACGGCCGTTGGGATTTTATCGTAGAGCTTATTCATGGTGAGCTCAGCCAGACGGTGGTCAGCTGCAGAGTAAAACAGCTCCAATTCGTCATCCGAAAGCTCATACTTATTTTTTTCAATAACGCGTTCAAGGGTGTCAATAGTGGTGCATTTACGTAAACGCATCAGATAATCAGTTTTAGTCATGATAACCTTTGGTGTTATAAACCGTAGAATAGAATAATTTAGGGATAATTATCCCCTAAGATTTCATTGTCGTACAGATGCCCTCTCCTGAGAACATTCTGAATAATCGCGCCTTGGTTTTTTGCCAGCGACGCAGATCGGAATCATTGATACCGTAACTGCTGAACAGCGTGTAGGTATCATCGAGATATTCCTCGACTAACTCCGATAAATCACTTTCGTCCATGTATTTAATTTTATAACTCATCACAAACGAAGCAATATGTTCAATCAACTCATTAAGCTGGAGGTTGACGGAAGACGTTGGGTCGTTCACCCAGCCGTGGTGGCTGTCGCCCAGCGTGGCTATGCCTTCATCATACAAATTTTCGCACAAGAATTTCAGCTGAGCAATATCGTGCCTTTTAGGCGAATACTCATCCATATCATCCCCTCCGTAAGTCTTAATTTCGGTGTTGATAACACTCTGTGAGTAAGCTGATTTACATCATGGACAGAGGTAGCTTAATGACGGTGATAAAATAAACTTCCTATATAATGAATATAAATCATTTCTCCACGTCTGGCCTGCTGTTATTACGTAAACTTACAATTCATCTGCAGTAGATGGACGGGAGTTATCAATGATGTCAAAGCACAAGCTCGATTCAGTCACGCTAAAAATCACGCTTTCGTTGATGTATTCCTCGGCGTTGATATCCAGACAGGCGTTGAAAATTGTCCATTTATAGCGGTAACTCATTGAATACTCATGGTCGCTCAATTTATGAATATCAAGTATTTCTAATGAACCTTCACTATACCGTGCGCTTTCTGAATAAAAACTCAAGCCGCTGGTCAATGCCGGCACCAACTCTGACATTCTATCGTTAATCACTTTCTTTAGTTTTTTAACAGAAAGTGCTTCTATCATTGTGCTGTAGCTAAGAGTTACCTGCATTTAATGCCTGACCGTATAGCGATCCTATCTATTAATCTTACTCCTTTTTCATCCATACGTCGGTAAACTTTTCGTTAACCAGATGCTTTTTTACAGTAACTCAACGTTGTTTACCGGTTAATAACCCTGACGTTTCTCAGTATATCCCTGAAAGAGTTCCGCTGGTGTTCCAAAAATGGCGCTGGTCAACGTTGGTATCACTTTATTGTTACGTTCGGTTGCATTAATCACCGAGAGGGTGCTTGAGTCACAGAAGTGATTGTGATGTTATACTGTAACAGTAAATTCTCTCTCGTTTGGCCATGAAACTGACATCCACACCACAAGATGGCGATCTGCCGTCATTGAACTCGCTGTTCACCGCTTCCGCAGGCCTGCGCTGCGGTATTGCCGCTTTGCTGCTCGGCTTACTCTGGTTGGGCATCCATTGGGCGGTAGCGCTGCCATGATAACGCTACAAAAAGCCGTCATCGGCTATGGCGGAACGCCGTTGTTTCCCCCACTTAGCGGGCATTTCGCCGTAGGATCGCTGACCGCCGTGGTTGGCGTTAACGGCGCAGGTAAGTCTACGTTGCTGAAAACACTGGCTGGGCTTTTACCGCTGCAGGGCGGGAACTTACGTTTTAGCGGCAACAAATTACCGCGTATGGCGTATTTACCCCAACAGGCGGAACTGGATCGCCAGTTTCCGATCCTGGTGAGCGATCTGGTGGCGATGGGGAGCTGGCCGACCAGTGGGATGTTCGGTGGGTTGAATAAGCACGCGAAGCGGCAGATTAGCGAGGCGCTGGACAGGGTAAACATGACCGCTATGGCGCGCACTCCTGTCGGCGAGTTATCCGGTGGCCAACTTCAGCGGGTGTTATTTGCCCGATTATTGGTGCAGCAGGCACCGCTTATTTTATTGGATGAACCCTTTACCGGCATCGATAGTTCCACCGTTCAGTTATTGCTTCAGGTGATCGCAGGTTTGCATCAGCAACGAAAAACGGTAATTGCCGTATTGCACGATATGTCGATGGTGGCGAATCACTTCCCACAGGCGCTGTTGCTGACCCCAGAGTGTTGCCACTGGGGTAAAGCCGACAGCGTGTTGGAACATATTCCTGCGTTAAATATTGCCAGCGCTCCGCTGTGCGGCAGAGGAGGGCGCAGTGATGTTGCTTGAGACATTAATTGATCCCTTTGCTTCCTTCGGTTTTATGCGGCGTGCGCTGGTGGCCTGCTTTGCCTTGTCGATCAGCGCCGCGCCTTTGGGCGTTTTTTTACTGCTACGGCGCATGAGCCTGGTGGGTGATGCATTGTCGCATGCGGTGCTGCCGGGTGCGGCGATAGGGTATTTGATTTCCGGTATGTCGCTGGTGGCGATGGGCGTGGGGGGATTTATCGCCGGGCTCGCCGTGGCCATGCTGTCTGGGCTTGTCAGTCGTCGAACGCCGTTGAAAGAGGACGCCAGTTTTGCCGGTTTCTATCTGGGATCCTTGGCGCTGGGAGTCACACTTGTCTCCTTGCGTGGTTCTAGTGTCGACTTGCTGCACGTGCTGTTCGGCTCGATCCTTGCCGTGGATACGCACGCCATTTTCATGGTCGGGGCGATAGCCAGTTTTTCACTTTTGTCGCTGGCGGCGCTGTATCGCGCTCTGGTGATTGAGTCTTTCGACGCGACCTTTTTACGCGTTAGCGCCCCGCGCTGGTTAGCACTGATCCACGGGTTATTTTTAGCGCTGGTCGTGATCAATTTGGTGGCCGGTTTCCAAATCCTCGGCACCTTGATGTCGGTAGGGCTAATGATGCTGCCTGCCGCCAGCGCACGTTTTTGGGCCCGTAATCTGCCACATACGTTGGCGGTGGCGATGGGCATCGGCATGCTATCGAGTTTGATCGGCCTGGAGTGGTCGTATTACGCCTCGTTGCCTGCCGGCCCGGCTATTGTGCTCAGTGCCAGCGTGATCTTTTTTGGGTCGATTCTGTTTGGGACGCGTGGGGGGATCTTTTCCCTGGCGCGCCGTTGAGAAGTGTCATGTGCAAGGAGAAAGTATGAAACGTTTACCTATTACGCTGGCAGTCGCTGCTCTGCTGTCCAGCCCGTTGGCGATGGCGAAAACCGTAGATGCCGTTGCCAGTTTTTCCATCCTGGGCGATATCGTCAAGCAGGTAGGGGGGGAGCACGTTAAGGTCACCACCTTGGTGGGGCCGGACGGCGATCCGCACAGCTTTGAGCCTTCGCCTAAGGACAGCAAGGTGCTGTCACAGGCCGACGTGGTGTTCGTCAGTGGTTTAGGCCTGGAAGGTTGGATCGATCGGCTGGTTAGCGCCTCGGGGTATAAAGGGCAGGTCATCACCGCATCGCAGGGAATAAATTCGCGCCAGATGGAAGACGATGGCAAAGAGATCACCGATCCTCATGCCTGGAACAGCATGAAAAATGGTGTGCAGTACGCCACAAACGTGATGAACGCGCTGATTGCCGCCGATCCTGAAGACGCCAATTATTTCCGCCAGCGCGGCGCAGAGTATATCCAACAGTTGCAGAAGCTGGATTTGTGGGCCAAAACGCAGTTTGCCGCAGTACCGCAGCAAAAGCGTAAGGTGCTGACCAGCCACGATGCTTTTGGCTACTTTGGGCAAGAATATGGCGTCACCTTCCTTGCCCCGGTCGGTTTCTCTACCGAAGCAGAGGCCAGCGCCAGCGACGTGGCCGGTTTGATCAAGCAGATCAAACAGGAAAAGGTGACCGCCTACTTTATTGAAAACCAGACCGACCCGCGACTGGTGAAGCAGATTGCTGCGGCGACCGGGGCAAAAGCCGGTGGTGAGCTGTATCCTGAGGCGTTATCCCAACCGCAGGGGCCGGCAGCGAACTACGTGCAGGCATTTAAACACAATGTTGATACCTTACTGAGCAGTATGAAATAAACCCACATGTCCCCGTTATGATGGCGGGGACACTGATGACACTTCGGCTTTCTCCATAAAAAAAGCCCCGTTGAGCAGCAACGGGGCTTTGCGACAGATGACACTACGGAAGTTAACGCTTTTTCTTACGTCCCTGTACCGCTTTAAAACGCGGGTTGGTTTTACAGATCACATAGATGCGACCTTTGCGGCGCACGACTTTGCAATCCGGATGGCGATTCTTCGCCGAACGCAATGAACTCAAAACCTGCATGTTGATTCCCTTTTACTTCTTGCCAAGAAAACGGCCAAAACGCTGCTGGAAACGTGCAGTGCTGCCCTCTTTGGAGAACTCCTTCTGCTTGCCGGTGTAGTACGGATGCGAAGCAGAAGAGACGTCGATAGTGACATACGGCCAGTTTTCACCGTCCAACTCAATGGTGCGATCGGTGTTAATGGTCGATCCCACCTTAAAGTAGGCATTGGCACTCAGGTCGTGGAATACCACGGTACGATAATTTGGATGGATACCTGCTTTCATGATGCACTCTCATGTAATGTTATACTATAACAATAATTATGCGCTGCACGGCAGAGCGGATCAAGTACAAAATGCATCCGCAGCTAAATTAATGAGAGTGATTTGCATTAAGCAGATGAAGCAAAAGAAAAAGGCCGCATAAGCGGCCTTTTTTCAGGAGGGAAACAGCACTGAGTTATCAGTGATGCTCGACCGGATGGCTGTGTTCTATGTCTTCAGACTTCTTGCCGAAGCGGCGGCGAACCACCACGAAGAACACCGGAACAAAGAACAGGGCCAGCACGGTGGCGGTAATCATCCCGCCCATAACGCCGGTACCTACCGCGTTCTGTGCGCCGGAGCCTGCACCGTTACTGATAACCAACGGCAGTACCCCGAGGATGAAGGCCAGTGAGGTCATCAGGATTGGACGCAGACGCATACGTACCGCATCGAGCGTCGCTTCGATCAAACCCTTGCCCTCTTTCTCCATCAGATCCTTGGCGAATTCCACTATCAGGATGGCGTTCTTCGCCGACAGACCTATGGTGGTCAACAGCCCCACCTGGAAGTAAACGTCGTTGTTCATGCCGCGCATGGTTGCTGCCAGCAGAGCACCGATAACCCCTAGCGGCAGTACCAGCATGACCGAGAACGGAATCGACCAGCTTTCATACAGCGCTGCCAGACACAGGAATACGACCAGAATCGAAATGGCGTACAGCGCAGGCGCCTGGTTACCGGACAGACGTTCCTGATAGGACATACCGGTCCAATCGTAACCAATACCGCTCGGTAGTTTGGACGCCAGCTCTTCCATCATGTTCATCGCCTCACCGGTACTCTTACCCGGTGCCGCTTGTCCAAGAATTTCCATGGATGGCAGGCCGTTATAACGTTCCAGACGCGGAGAACCGTATTCCCATTTCGCCGTAGAGAACGCGGAGAAAGGAACCATCTGGCCGGTGCCGCCACGAACAAACCATTTATTGATATCTTCTGGCAGCATACGGAATGGCGCATCAGCCTGAACGTAGACCTTCTTCACACGACCGCGGTCGATGAAGTCGTTAACGTAGGTGCCACCCAGCGCGGTAGTCAGCGTACTGTTGATGGTGGTGATGCTCACGCCCAGCGCCTTGGCTTTCTCCTGATCGATGATCAGTTTGAACTGTGGCGTATCTTCCAGGCCGTTAGGACGCATGCCCACCAGCAGGTCCGGATGTTTGGCAGCCATGCCCAACAACTGGTTACGCGCTTCGGTCAGTTTTTCATGGCCTAAGCCACCCTGATCGATCAGTTCAAAGTCGAAACCTGTCGCAGTACCGAGTTCGATAATCGCCGGCAGGTTGAACGGGAATACCAGGCCTTCTTTAATCTGAGAGAACGCACCCATCGCGCGGCCGGCAATCGCAGGCACTTTATTGTGCTCACCGGAACGTTCGGACCAGTCTTTCAGGCTGACGAATGACAGACCGTTGTTCTGGCCGTTACCGTTGAAGCCGAAGCCCGCTACGGTAAACACCGAGACCACGTTGTCCTTTTCCTTGGTCATGAAGTAGTCGGTGACTTCTTCCAGTACTTTAGCGGTACGCGCTTCAGTCGCACCCGCCGGTAGCTGAACCATGGTTAACAGGATGCCCTGGTCTTCTTCCGGCAGGAACGAGGACGGCAGGCGCAGGAACAACAGGCCCATGCCAACGACGATCAGCAGGTAGATCACCAGATAACGCCCGGTACTGCGCAGAATATTGGCTACGCTGTCGGTGTAGTGGTTGGTGCTCTTTTCGAACATGCGGTTAAACCAGCCGAAGAAGCCTGTTTTAATCCCATGATCACCTTTCGGAACCGGTTTGAGCATGGTGGCGCAAAGTGCCGGTGTCAGGATCATCGCTACCAGAACCGACAGGGCCATCGCGGAAACGATGGTGATCGAGAACTGACGATAGATGGCACCGGTAGAACCGCCGAAGAACGCCATTGGTACGAATACCGCTGACAGCACCATGGCGATACCGACCAACGCACCCTGGATTTGGCCCATCGATTTGCGGGTGGCTTCTTTCGGCGACAGTCCCTCTTCGGACATTACACGCTCGACGTTTTCCACCACCACGATGGCGTCATCCACCAACAGGCCTATCGCCAGCACCATACCGAACATCGTTAGGGTGTTGATCGAGAAGCCGAACGCCGCCAGGATCGCAAAGGTCCCCAGCAATACTACCGGTACCGCGATGGTTGGGATCAACGTCGCACGGAAGTTCTGCAGGAACAGGTACATGACCAGGAACACCAGCAAGATCGCTTCCATCAGCGTTTTTACTACTTCGTTGATGGAGATTTTAACGAACGGCGTGGTGTCGTACGGATAAACCACTTTCATCCCCTGCGGGAAGAAGGGTTCCATTTTGGTCAGTGCATCTTTTACGCCTTTAGCGGTGTTCAGGGCGTTGGCGCCGGTGGCCAGTTTGATCCCCAAACCTGCTGCCGGTTTACCGTTATAGCGTGCGGTTACCGCGTAGCTTTCTGCACCGCGTTCAATGTGCGCAACATCACTCAGGCGAACCTGAGAACCATCACTATTCACCTTCAGCAGAATTTTACCGAACTCTTCAGGAGAGGTCAGGCGAGTCTGCGCGATGATCGAGGCGTTCAGCTGTTGCCCCGGTACCGGTGGCATACCGCCCAGCTGCCCTGCGGCGATCTGGTTGTTTTGCTCGGTAATGGATGAGGTGACATCCGAAGTGGTCAACTGGAAATTATTCAGTTTGTTCGGATCCAGCCAGATACGCATGGCGTACTGGGCACCGAACAGCTGCACTTCACCCACGCCGGATGAACGGCTGATAGGATCTTTGATGTTGGAAGCTACGTAGTCCGCAATGTCATCCTGGGTCATGTTCGGATCGTCGGAAACGAAGCCGGCCACCATCAGGAAGCTGCTGCTGGATTTTTCTACTTTCAGGCCCTGCTGCTGCACTTCTTGCGGCAGTAATGGGGTGGCCAACGACAGTTTGTTCTGGACCTGAACCTGCGCAATGTCAGGGTCGGTACCGGATTCAAACGTCAATGTAATGGTGACGCTACCAGAGGAATCGCTGGTGGAAGACATGTACATCAGATTATCGATACCGTTCATGTTCTGTTCGATAATCTGAGTGACGGTATCTTGCACCGTTTTGGCATCCGCGCCTGGATAGTTTGCGGAAATACTGACCGCCGGTGGTGCAATAGTTGGATACTGCGCAATCGGCAGTTTCATTATTGACAACACACCCGCCAACATGATGATGATGGCGATTACCCAGGCGAAAATCGGGCGATCTATAAAGAACTTAGCCATGTCTTACCGGCTCCTTTTTATGACTTCTGCGCTTCAGACTGCGGCTGCTTTTGCGCCTGAGTGTCAACTTCCTGCACTTTTACCTGAGCGCCCGGACGGACTTTCATCAAGCCGGTGACAATCACGCGGTCGCCGGCTTTCAAACCGTCGGTAACCAGCCATTTGTCGCCGATAGCCTGCTCGGCCTTCAGCGTACGCAATTCAACTTTGTCGTCAGCACCTACCACCAGTGCAGTAGCATCGCCACGTGGGTTACGCGTCACACCCTGCTGCGGTACCAGCAATGCGTCGCTGCGCACACCTTCGTCCAGACGGGCGCGAACGAACATGCCCGGCAACAGCGTATCGTTCGGGTTAGGGAACACCGCACGAATGGTGATGGAACCGGTGGTTTCATCAACGGTGACGTCAGAGAATTCCAGCGTGCCTTCCTGAGCGTATTGCGCGCCGTTTTCCAGCAGCAGTTTCACTTTGGCTTTGCCGTTCTCTTGCTTCAGCGCACCGCTTGCCAGTTCTTGTTTCAGACGCAGGAAGTCGTTGCTCGACTGAGTCACGTCGACGTACATCGGATCAAGCTGCTGCACGGTAGACAGAGCAGTGGCTTGGCCGTTAGTGACCAGTGCCCCTTCGGTCACGGCAGATTTGCCGATACGGCCGGAGATTGGTGAAGTCACCTTGGTGTAAGCCAGGTTGATGCGCGCGGTTTCCACAGCGGCTTTGGCAGCCACAACAGCGGCTTCCGCCTGCTGCAGGTTGGAGACTGCGGTGTCGTAATCTTGCTTACTGATGTAACTGGTACCCAGCAATGGTTTGTAGCGGTTAACCGTCACGCGTGCGATAGACGCGCTGGCTTGGGCTTTCGCCAAATCGCCTTTAGCGCTGTCATAGGCTGCCTGATAGGTAGCAGGATCGATTTGATACAGGGAAGTACCTGCCTTGATATCGCTGCCTTCTACGAAGTTACGTTTCAGGATAATGCCGCTAACCTGAGGGCGAACTTCGGCGATACGATACGCAGCGGTACGACCAGGAAGATCGGTGGTGATGTTGAGAGGTTCTGCCTTCAATGTCACTACACCCACTTCGGGAGCCGGTGCCTGGGCGCCTTGCTGTTGGGTTTCTTTATCGTTACATCCTGTTAGCACTAAGCTGCCTGAAAGCATCAGAACTGCCGCCAGAGGCGTTAACCCTCTGTTTTTGTTCATAGAAAAACCTCAAGTGTCCGATTTCAAAATGATCAATGGATCACAAGCTTTAAAACCCATTGCTGCGTTAATTATTAGTGCGTGCTATGGTACATACATACACGAATGTATGTAAATCTCACTTCCCCGAAAAAACAACGCCATGGCACGAAAAACCAAACAGCAAGCGCAAGAAACTCGACAGCACATTCTTGACGCTGCGGTGCGAGAATTCTCTGAACGTGGCGTTTCTGCAACGTCCCTCACCGATATAGCCACCGCTGCTGGGGTGACGCGTGGCGCAATTTACTGGCACTTCAAGAATAAGGTAGACCTGTTTAACGAAGTTTGGGAGTTATCAGAGTCGAAAATAGGCGATCTCGAACTAGAGTATCAGGCAAAGTACCCTGAGAATCCACTGCGTATTTTACGCGAAATTCTAATTTATATTCTGACGGCTACGGTAGATGACGCACGCAGGCGTGCCCTGATGGAGATCGTTTTCCATAAGTGTGAATTTGTCGGTGAGATGCTCCCGTTGCAAGATGCCCGTAAAGTCCTCTATCTGGAAGGTTACGACCGTATTGAGTCCGTGCTGCGCAACAGTATGCGCCACGGCCAACTGCCGGCTGATTTACATACCCGCCGCGCTTCTATCATTCTGCGCGCCTACATTACCGGCCTGATGGAAAACTGGCTTTTTATGCCGGAAAGTTTTGATCTGAAAGCCGAGGCGGCGGTGTTGATCGACTCATTTATCGAAATGGCCCAATTCAGCCCCACCTTGCGGATAAAACCGGAGGAGGGGGAGCTGGCGGCACAGCCGTTGAGTGCAGAACATCATCATTTATAGGAGAAATACCATGTCATCCGTTGTTTTGATCGCCAATGGTGCCGCTTATGGTCACGAATCGCTGTTTAACGCGTTGCGTCTGGCGATTGCGCTGAAAGACCAGCAGAGCGATCTCAACCTGAAACTGTTTTTGATGTCCGATGCGGTGGTCGCGGGCATTGCCGGGCAGCAGCCGCATGAAGGCTATCACCTGCAGCAAATGCTGGAAATTCTTACCGCGCAGCAGGTGCCGGTGAAATTGTGTAAAACCTGTGCCGATGCGCGCGGAGTCAGTCGGCTGCCGCTGGCAGACGGGGTGGAAATCGGAACGCTGGTGGAACTGGCACAGTGGACGTTGGCGGCGGAGAAAGTATTGACCTTCTAAGCCCGCGACATTTGTACATCACCCGCAACGCTTTTCTTATTCTTTGGCTCTCTGCGATCGTGATAATCTTTAGGCTTCTTTATTGATTCGAAGCCAAATCATGCATCGCAGGTTAGCCAAACGCCTTTTTCTGCCGCTCGTGTCGTTGTTCGGTGTGGAGTTCTCCCGCGCCTTCGCCCTGTTTTTGTTGATCGCTTTCTGTGCGGTTTGCCAACCTGCAGCCTCTGCGGCACTCAATGGCGATGTGCCGTCACGCAGTGAAATACAAAGCCAGCTTGATGCGCTGAATAAGCAAAAGACGCTGACGCCGGTCAATAAACTCACGCAGCAAGACCTTACCCGAACCCTAGAACTGCTGGATGCCATCGATCGCACCAGGCAGGATGGCGCGCAGCTTAAGCAACAGCTGCAGCTGGCACCGGGCAAATTGCGCCAGGTCACCGACGATCTGGCGGCGCTCAAAACGCCGGTCGACAGTGCGGCCGCCCGGGCCGAACTGCTGCAGCTTTCCCTGCGCCAATTGGAAACCCGGCTTTACCAGACGCTCGATGACCTGCAGACGGCGCAGGAAAACCTGTCCACCTATAACAGCCAGCTGGTTTCGCTACAGACTCAACCGGAACGGGTGCAGAGCAGCATGTATACCGCGTCTCAGCGGCTGCAGGAAATTCGTAACCAGATCAACGATCAGACGCCGGGACAAAACTCGTTGCGTGACAGCCAACTGGTGATGCTGGCCACCGAGCAAACGCTACTCAACGCGCAGATAGATCTGCAACGCAAAAGTCTGGAAGCCAACACTACCCTGCAAGATTTGCTGCAGAAGCAGCGCGATTATACGACCGGGCATATCGATGCGCTCGACCACAACGTGCAATTGTTGCAAGAAGTGGTCAACAGCAAGCGCCTGACGCTGTCGGAAAAAACCGCCAAAGAGGCGCAGAATCCGGAAGACGCTACGGATATCCAGCACGACCAGTTGGTCAGCAAAGAGCTGGACGTTAACCGCCAGCTCAGCCAGCGGCTGATTGCCGCCACGGAAGAGAGCAACGTACTGTTCCAGCAGAATATTCGGGTGAAGAACTGGCTGGATCGCGGCCTGCAGGCGGAGCGTAATCTCAAGGAGCAGATCCAGGTGCTGAAAGGCAGTCTGGTGCTGTCGCGCATTCTGTATCAGCAGCAACAAAGCCTGCCGCAGGGCACGTTGGTGGCGGATATGGGCACGCGTATTGCCGATCTGCGCCTGGAACAGTTTGATATCAACCAGCAGCGCGACGACCTGTTCAAGGGTGACGATTACATCAACAAACTGGTCGCCGACAGCAAAGAAAAAGCCAGCGCCGACGTGCTGGATGCTCTGAATGAAATCGTCGATATGCGCCGTGAGCTGTTGGATCAGTTAAACAAACAGCTCAGTAATCAGTTGGCACAATCGATCAGCCTGCAGATCAACCAACAGCAGTTAACCAGCGTTAACAGCTCGCTGCGCGATACCCTGACTCAGCAGATTTTCTGGGTAAACAGCAACAAACCGGTCGATCTGGCGTGGCTGAAAGCTTTGCCAGGGGCGGTTAGAGATCAACTGGCTGCGCTCGATTTCAAAGTCGATTTCGGCAAAATATTGCAGGGCGGACTGAATTCACTGGTCATGCTGATCCCGCTGCTGTTGCTGATCGGCCTGTTGCGCTGGCGTTACAAGCTGATAGACACCCATTTGCAGAAACTGGCCAATGACGTGGGGCAGTTAAAGCGTGATAGCCAGATGCACACCCCCAGGGCCATTGTGTTGACTCTGCTGAAGGTTCTGCCCGGTTCGGCATTGCTGTTGGGGGTGGGGTTCTGGTGTTACCGTGCAGAAATCGGTCTCAGTGACTTTCTCTGGGCGTTGTCGCAACAGTTGGCGCTGTTCTGGCTGATATTCGGCTTTACCTACCGCACGCTGGCACCTGGCGGCATCTGCGAACGGCATTTCAACTTCGCCGCCGAGCTTTGTGCGCATTATCGTCGTCAGACGGTGCGCCTTGGGCTGGCGCTGCTACCGCTGATCTTCTGGTCGGTGCTGGGCGAGAAAGCGCCACTGCGGCTGGTGGAAGACGTTATCGGCCAGGTGGTGGTGATGTTGACCTTGGCACTGCTGGCAGTGCTGGTGTTTCCGTTGTGCCGCGACAGCTGGCGTGAAAAGGGCTCGCACGCGGTAAGGCTGATCATTGTCACCGCCATTGCCGCTACGCCGCTGATCCTGTTGGGGCTGATGTTCGCCGGCTATTTCTATACCACGTTGCGGTTAGCCGGCCGCTGGATCGACAGCCTGTATCTGTTCTTCCTGTGGAATATCGTCTATCTGACCGCCATTCGCGGGCTGAGCGTCGCGGCGCGCCGTCTGGCTTATCGCCGCGCGATAGCTCGTCGTCAGAGCCTGGCGAAGGAGAAAGAGGGGGCTGAAGGGGTTGAACCGGTTGAGGAGCCGCCTTTGGCGCTCGATCAGATCAACCAGCAGTCGCTGCGTCTGACCACCATGGTGCTGTTTATTATCTTCGCCAGCGCCCTGTATGGCATTTGGTCAGATTTGGTGACGGTCATTTCGTACCTGGACAGCATTACGCTGTGGCATTACACCACCACTGTCGCTGGCAGCATCGTGGCGCAGGCGGTGACGCTGGGCAACATGATGGTGGCGATAGCGGCGGTAATTGTCGCCTACGTGATGACGCGCAACCTGCCCGGTCTGCTCGAAGTGGTGGTGCTGTCGCGGCTGCAGCTGCGGCAGGGGACGTCTTACGCCGTCACCACCATACTCACCTACCTGATTACCACTGTGGGTGCAGTAACCGCGCTGGGGTCGCTGGGTGTCTCCTGGGATAAATTGCAGTGGTTGGCCGCCGGTTTGACCGTCGGGTTGGGGTTCGGGCTGCAGGAGATTTTCGCTAACTTTGTGTCCGGCCTGATCATTCTGTTCGAACGGCCGATTCGTATTGGCGATACCATTACTATTGGCACTTTCTCTGGTTCGGTCAGCAAAATCCGCATTCGCGCTACCACCATCACTGACTTTGATCGCAAAGAGGTGATCATTCCGAATAAGGCATTTGTGACCGAACGGCTGATCAACTGGTCGCTGTCAGACACCATCACCCGCGTTTTAATCAAGGTAGGGGTGGCCTACGGCTCCGATTTGGATAAGGTGAAAGCGGTGCTGCTCAAGGCAGCGCATGATAACCCACGCGTGATGAGCGATCCGGAACCGCAGGTGTTCTTCCTGAATTTCGGTGCCAGCACGCTGGATCATGAACTGCGCCTTTACGTACGTGAGCTTCGCGACCGCAGCTATACCGTTGACGAACTGAATCGCTCTATCGAACGCCTGTGTCGCGAAAACGACATCAACATTGCTTTCAACCAGCTCGAGGTCTATTTGCACAATCAGCAGGGCAACGAGGTGCAGGAAGTAAAACGGACGCTATCTTCGGATAAGGACGGCTCATCTGTAGGGGAGTAGAACGAGGATCCTGGGTTCAGCGCAGGCTGAACCCTTTTCACTGCCCGACAGGCAGATATGGGGAGGTAACGCCGTTGCGCTGCAGCTTTTCCTGGTAGTCCCGTTTGACAATATCCAGCGCCGCCAGCGCGGTGGCGGGATCGATCTCATTGCATTCCAGCAGGTAAATCAGATCTACCGCCAGTTGCAATTCTGGTGAGGCATTTTCTAGAGACATAAAACCCACGTTTTAATTGAGATGAATGATACTTCGTTCGGCTGAGTATAGTGAACAAGCCCGATTGGGGGGAATAATCATTAAAATATTGTGATAAATCTTCAAAAACCGTTTTCTTTACGTTCAATACTGCGCTCAATGCGCGTCAGCGCTTGACGGCAACGCGTCAGTCGGCCTTCTAACGCAGCCAGCTCATGTTGAAGCTTTTGCTGTGCCGCCAGCGTCGTCTGCCTTCCCAGCAGGCTTTCCCGATCCTGAATCATTGCAATGATCCGACGTTCATAATCCTGATGTTCGGCCAGCTTGTGATACAGATCGACCGCTGCCACCTCTTTGGGCTGATTCTTACGGCGCAGCGTCTGGGTTGCCAGCTCGCGTTGCAGGGCGGTGAGCTGTGCCAGCAACTTTTCTGCCAGAAAGGCCACCTGAGTGGTGCGATTGTCGTTGGCCGCCGTCTGCAGCTGGGCGAAGTTCTTTTGCACTTCGGCCAGATAATCGCGCAGCCGTGTACCGCGGTTAGAAAACAGCGCAGTATCGAAGCGTGCCTGAGGGATAGGCGCGTCGCCGCGTGGCGTGATCTCGCTGGCCAATACCTTGATTTGTTGTTCTAACGCTTCTAAAAGACGCTGGGTGCTCACGTCGGCTCCATTGTGGGGATAGTGGGCTCAGCTTGCCCGCGATCGCGTCGTGAAACAAGCGCCGTGCATAATTCCGCCCGTTGCGGCTGGTGGCACGGGGGAAGGCGGTGATAAAGTAACGCCAGACAGGTTGATGGACAAGGGCTCGCATGACGCGTTGGTTATTGATTATCCTCGGTTGGTTAGCGGTGGTGTTGGCGACGTTGGGCGTGGTATTACCACTGCTGCCGACGACGCCGTTTCTGCTGTTGGCCGCCTGGTGCTTCGCCCGTTCGTCACCACGCTTCCACAGTTGGCTGTTGTACCGCTCCTGGTTCGGGCCTTATCTGCGCCATTGGCAGCAGCATCGCGCCTTACCTCCAGGGGCTAAATGGAAGGCGGTGGTGGTGATTGTGCTGACATTCGCACTTTCGTTGTGGTTGGTTAAAATCTGGTGGGTGCGCGGAGTGCTGTTGCTGATGCTGGCTATTTTGCTGACCTTCATGTTGCGCTTGCCGGTTGTTGACTTATCGCAACAAAAACAGCGCTGATTGTGGCTTATGATATTCAATAGCTTTCAGGCTGCGTTTTGAAAGATGCAGGGGAAAGTTGCATTTGTCCGTCAGTTTGCATAGATTTGGGCGTTTTCGTGCGCGGGTGGCCTCCCATTCCCTGTTTATGCCGGGATCGGGTTCCAGACGATCGGCGCGCAAGTCATCAGGCAGTTTTATCAGGCAATAATTATGACCGCTACTGCACAGCAGCTTCAGTTTATTAAAGACAGTATCAAAACCATTCCGGATTACCCTAAGCCGGGCATACTGTTCCGTGACGTCACCAGCCTGCTGGAAAACCCGCTGGCTTATGCTGCCAGCATCGAATTGCTGGTTGAGCGCTTTCGCGAAGCGGGCGTGACCAAAGTGGTTGGCACCGAAGCGCGTGGTTTCCTGTTTGGCGCACCGGTGGCATTGGCGCTGGGCGTGGGCTTCGTTCCGGTGCGTAAACCGGGTAAGTTGCCGCGCGCGACGCTCAGCGAAAGCTATGAGCTGGAATACGGTACTGACCAACTGGAAATACACACCGATGCCATCAGTGCCGGTGATAAAGTGCTGGTGGTGGACGATCTGCTGGCAACCGGTGGCACCATCGAAGCCACCGCAAAACTGATCCGCCGTCTGGGTGGTGAAGTTAAAGACGCTGCTTTCATTATCAACCTGCCGGATCTCGGCGGTGAAGCGCGTTTGAACTCACTGGGTATTGAATGCTACTGCCTGGTCAACTTCGCCGGCCACTGATCTGCATTACCACAACGGCCTCGCGGATCGCCGCGGGGCTGTGTTAGCATGACCCTCCAGATTACTCGACTTTTCCGGTATTAATGAGCTATCAGGTTCTTGCCCGTAAGTGGCGCCCTCAAACGTTTGCAGATGTTGTCGGACAGGAACATGTCCTGACTGCGCTGGCTAACGGCCTCTCGCTGGGGCGGATTCATCACGCCTATCTGTTCTCGGGCACGCGCGGCGTGGGTAAAACCACCATTGCGCGCTTGCTGGCCAAAGGCCTGAACTGTGAAACCGGCATCACCGCCACGCCGTGCGGTCAATGCGACAACTGCCGCGAGATTGAGCAGGGCCGCTTTGTTGATCTGATCGAGATCGACGCCGCGTCCAGAACCAAGGTGGAAGATACCCGCGATCTGCTGGATAACGTCCAGTACGCACCCGCCCGCGGCCGCTTCAAGGTTTACCTGATTGACGAAGTGCACATGCTTTCGCGTCACAGCTTCAATGCGCTGTTGAAAACGCTGGAAGAGCCGCCTTCTCACGTCAAATTCCTGCTGGCGACGACCGATCCGCAAAAGCTGCCGGTCACTATCCTGTCGCGCTGCCTGCAATTTCATCTTAAGGCTCTGGATGTCGAGCAGATCCGCAACCAGTTGGAAACGGTTCTGCAGGCAGAACAAATCACCAGCGACCAGCGCGCGCTGCAGCTGATAGCACGTGCTGCCGACGGCAGTATGCGTGACGCGTTGAGCCTCACCGACCAGGCTATCGCGATGGGGCAAGGGCAGGTGACCACCACCACTGTCAGCCAAATGCTCGGTACGCTGGACGACGAACAGCCGCTGGCAATCCTCGAAGCGCTGGTGAGCGCCGATGGCGAAAAGGTGATGGCGCAGGTCGCGCAAGCCGCTTCACGCGGTGTTGACTGGGAAAACCTGCTGATCGAAACGCTGGCCTTGCTGCACCGGATCGCGATGGTGCAGTTACTGCCATCGGTACTGGACAATCATTACGCCGCCATTGAACAGCGGTTGCGTGAGCTGGCGCGTACTTTGCCGCCGACGGACGTACAGCTTTATTACCAAACCCTGCTGGTCGGCCGTAAAGAGCTGGCCTTTGCCCCGGATCGCCGTATGGGGGTTGAGATGACCCTGCTGCGTGCGCTGGCATTTCACCCGAAAGCGGTGATCCCTGAGCCGGTGGCGATGGTGCAAACCGCACCGGCGCAGATGGCGCAACCGCAGGCTCAGCAGGTGGCTCAGCCACCACAGTTTCAGGACGCGCCACCGCCGTTAGGCCAGGTTGCGCCACAGAATAATCAGCAGGCTAATTTACCGGATGCCACCGCGCAATTATTAAAGGCGCGCACCCAGCTGTTGCGGCAGGGAGCATCCACACCAAAAAAGAGTGAACCGGCGGCGCCAGGAAAAGCGCGGCCGGCAAACTCAGCACTGGAGCGGTTGGCTTCCGTGACTGAGCGCAGCCAGCAGCGCCAGGCGGAAAAACTTGTTCAGCAAAAACCGGCCAAGCCGGAAGCTTATCGCTGGCGTGCACAGACCGAGCCAGAGGCCGAGCCGGAACCGCTGGCGACGCCAAAAGCGCTGCGCACGGCTCTTGAGCATGAAAAAACGCCCGAACTGTCGGCCAAGCTGGTGGTGGAGTCGCTGGAACGCGATGCCTGGGCGGCAGAAATCGATAAGCTGAAAATTCCAAAACTGGTGCAGCAACTGGCGTTGAACGCGGTTAAAGAAGTGCTGGAACCAGGTAAAATTTGTCTCCATCTGCGGTCGTCGCAGCGCCATCTGAACTCGCCTTCGGCGCAGAAGGTGTTGACCGATGCACTCACCGAGCTGTACGGCAGTCCGGTTGAACTGACCGTGGTGGAAGACGATAATCCGGCGGAGCGGACTCCGCTGGAGTGGCGCCAAGCCATTTATGAAGAAAAACTGGCGCAGGCGCGCCAGTCGATCGTTGCGGATACCAATATCCAAACGCTGCGCCGGTTCTTCGACGCAGACCTGGATGAAGAGAGTATTCGCCCCATTTAAACGCCGCGTAAAGTGCGCGGCCCTAGCGACGAGAGACGACTATGTTTGGTAAAGGCGGTCTGGGCAACCTGATGAAGCAAGCCCAGCAAATGCAAGAAAAAATGCAGCAGATGCAGGAAGAAGTCGCCAAATTGGAAGTGACTGGCGAATCTGGCGCCGGTCTGGTGAAAGTCACCATCAACGGTGCGCACAACTGCCGTCGAGTGGAGATCGATCAGAGTCTGATGGAAGACGACAAAGACATGCTGGAAGATCTGATCGCCGCTGCGATTAACGATGCTGCGCGCCGTATCGACGAAACCCAGAAAGAGAAGATGGCGTCTGTATCCAGCGGCATGCAACTGCCACCTGGCTTTAAGATGCCGTTCTAATGCAGACCAGCCCGCTCCTTGAAACACTGATGGAGGCGTTGCGCTGCCTGCCGGGCGTTGGCCCGAAGTCGGCGCAGCGTATGGCGTTCCAGCTGTTGCAGCGCGATCGCAGCGGTGGGATGCGTCTGGCGCAGGCGCTGACCCGCGCCATGTCAGAGATTGGCCACTGTGCCGATTGCCGTACGTTCACCGAGCAGGACGTTTGCACCATCTGCGCCAATCCGCGCCGTCAGCAAAACGGTCAGATCTGCGTGGTGGAAAGTCCGGCGGATATTCACGCCATCGAGCAGACCGGCCAGTTTGCCGGACGTTACTTTGTGCTGATGGGCCATCTGTCGCCGATGGACGGCATTGGGCCCGGTGATATCGGTCTGGATCGGCTGGAGCAACGGCTGGAAAAAGAAAACATCACCGAAGTGATCCTGGCCACCAACCCGACGGTGGAAGGTGAGGCAACCGCCAACTATATCGCCGAGATGTGCGGCCAGTATGGCGTGGTCGCCAGCCGCATAGCCCACGGCGTGCCGGTGGGCGGTGAACTGGAAATGGTCGACGGCACCACGTTGTCGCATTCATTGGCCGGTCGTCACGTTATCAAGTTTTGATGTTTTCCTCTGATGGGGCTATTTGGCCCCGTCAGCTATCTGCAAAAATTTCCCGCCAGCCGCTTGAAAAACAACGCCCTTGTCCCCACTTAATCCTCATTGTTCGCTTTTGGTAGCTATTGTCTTTGAGGTAATCAATGAGTATGAAAGGTCAAGAAACCCGTGGTTTCCAGTCTGAAGTAAAACAACTGCTTCATTTGATGATTCATTCGCTGTACTCCAATAAAGAAATTTTCCTGCGCGAGCTGATCTCCAACGCCTCGGATGCCGCCGACAAGCTGCGTTTCCGCGCACTGTCGACGCCTGAGCTGTATGAAGGTGACGGCGAGCTGCGTGTGCGCCTTTCCTTCGATAAAGAACAGCGTACGTTGACCATCGCCGACAATGGTATTGGCATGAGCCGTGAGGAAGTGATTGAAAACCTGGGTACCATCGCCAAGTCAGGTACCAAAGCCTTCCTGGAATCCATCGGTTCCGATCAGGCCAAAGACAGCCAACTGATTGGTCAGTTCGGCGTGGGTTTCTACTCCGCGTTCATCGTGGCGGATAAAGTCACCGTGCGCACTCGTGCCGCGGGCGCTCCGGCCGATCAAGGCGTGTTCTGGGAATCTGTCGGCGAAGGCGATTACACCATTGCCGATATCAGCAAAGAAGATCGCGGTACCGAAATTACCCTGCATCTGCGCGAAGGCGAAGATGAGTATCTCGATGCCTGGCGTCTGCGTTCCGTGATCGGCAAATACTCCGACCACATTGCACTGCCGGTTGAGATTGAAAGCAAAAACGAAGAAGACGGCACCGTCACCTGGGAAAAAATCAACAAGGCGCAGGCCCTGTGGACCCGCAGCAAGGCTGACGTGACCGACGAAGAATACAAAGAGTTCTACAAGCACATCGCGCACGACTTTACCGATCCGCTGAGCTGGAGCCACAACCGAGTGGAAGGCAAGCAGGAATACACCAGCCTGCTGTACATTCCTGCCCAGGCGCCATGGGACATGTGGAACCGCGATCACAAGCACGGGCTGAAGCTGTACGTGCAGCGCGTGTTCATCATGGACGACGCTGAACAGTTCATGCCGAACTACCTGCGTTTCGTGCGTGGCCTGATCGATTCCAACGATCTGCCGCTGAACGTTTCGCGTGAGATCCTGCAAGACAGCCGTGTGACCCAGAACCTGCGCGGTGCGCTGACCAAGCGTGTGTTGCAGATGCTGGAGAAACTGGCTAAAGACGATGCGGAAGGCTACCAGAAGTTCTGGCAGCAGTTTGGTCTGGTGTTGAAAGAGGGCCCGGCGGAAGATGGTGGCAACAAAGAAGCCATTGCCAAGCTGCTGCGCTTTGCTTCCACCCACAATGACAGCTCGGCGCAAACCGTCTCGCTGGAAGAGTACGTGGGCCGCATGGCAGAAGGGCAGGAGAAGATTTATTACATCACCGCCGACAGCTATGCCGCCGCCAAGAGCAGCCCGCACCTGGAACTGTTCCGCAAGAAAGGCATCGAAGTGCTGCTGCTTTCTGACCGCATCGACGAATGGATGATGAGCTACCTGACCGAGTTCGACGGCAAGCCGTTCCAATCCGTCAGCAAGGCAGATGACGCGTTGGACAAGCTGGCAGACGAAACCGAAGAGCAGAAGGCCGCCGAGAAGCAGCTGGAGCCCTTTGTTGACCGTGTGAAAACCCTGCTGGGCGATCGCGTGAAGGACGTGCGTCTGACGCACCGTCTGACCGACACGCCGGCTATCGTTATCACCGATGCCGACGAAATGAGCACCCAGATGGCGAAGCTGTTTGCCGCTGCGGGCCAGGAAGCGCCGGCGGTGAAGTACATTTTCGAACTGAACCCGGAGCATGCGTTGGTCAAACGCGCATCCGATGTGGGCGATAACGAACAATTCGCCGAATGGATTGATCTGTTATTGGATCAGGCTCTGCTGGCTGAACGCGGCACCCTGGAGGATCCAAATCAGTTTATCCGTCGTATGAATAAACTGTTGTCCGCATAATTCCGAGTATATACGCCCAAAATCCGCGAATTTTGGGCGTATTTTTTTGTTTTTCCTGCCGATTTTCCGCGCTTTATTCTCTGTTTTCTCCCTTTGACGCCGCAATCGATTTCCTCGCGTACCTTGAGCCAGCCCCCCCTGAAATGGTATGGTTGAGCGTTTTCGCAATTTTATAAAAACTACATAGCAAGGGGATTTACGCAATGCGTATCATTCTGCTGGGCGCTCCGGGCGCTGGTAAAGGTACTCAGGCTCAATTCATCATGGAGAAATACGGTATTCCGCAAATCTCTACGGGTGATATGTTGCGCGCAGCCGTGAAGGCCGGCAGTGAATTGGGCAAGCAGGCGAAAGAAATCATGGACGCCGGCAAGCTGGTGACCGATGAGTTGGTCATTGCACTGGTTAAAGAACGCATCACCCAGGAAGATTGCCGTAAAGGTTTTCTGCTGGACGGTTTCCCGCGCACCATTCCACAGGCTGACGCGATGAAAGAAGCCGGCATCAATGTGGATTACGTGCTGGAATTTGACGTACCGGACGAGCTGATTATCGATCGCATCGTTGGTCGTCGCGTACATGCCCCTTCTGGCCGCGTGTACCACATTAAATTCAATCCACCGAAGGTGGAAGGTAAAGACGACGCGACCGGTGAAGAACTGACAACTCGTAAAGACGATCAGGAAGAAACCGTACGTAAACGTCTGGTGGAATACCATCAGATGACTGCACCGCTGATTTCCTACTACAGCAAAGAAGCTGCTGCAGGTAACACCCAATACCGTAAAATCGACGGCACCCGCAAAGTGACCGAAGTGAGCGCCGAACTGGCGAACATCCTCGGCTAATCGGTTTTTCATTGCTGTGCATAGCGCCAGGCCTCATCCGCCTGGCGTTTTTTTATTATTTACCCGCCGAATTGTGATCGCCGTGGCTTGTTGCGCCTGTGCCCTTTAATCCACCGAGAGAAATGGCGTATAACTCCCCCATCTTAATCCCCGGGGACAATCCGCATGCTCAGACCAACCCATTTGCTGGCAGAATCCACCGCACGCCAGATCGTACAGCGGGCGATGAGCATCATCAGCCATTCTGTCAATGTGATGGACAGCAACGGCGTCATCATCGCTTCCGGCAACCCCTCACGCCTGTTTCAGCGTCATGAAGGCGCTGTTCTGGCGCTGACCGAAAACCGGGTGGTGGAAATCGATGCGGTGACTGCCGCGCACCTCAAGGGAGTGCGGCCCGGCATCAATTTGCCCTTCAGTTTTCACAGCCAACAGGTAGGGGTGATCGGTATTTCCGGTGAACCCGGGCAGGTACGTGCTTATGCCGAACTGGTGAAAATGGCGGCCGAAATGATGGTGGAGCAGGCGGCGTTGCTGGATCAACATCAGTGGGAAAAACGCTACCGCGAGGAACTGGCCAATCAGTTGCTGCAACCGCAGCCGGCATCAGGCTCGCTGGAGGCGATGGCCGCCTACCTGGGGTTAGATCTGCAACAGCCACGGATTGTCTGGATCGCAGAATTACAGGACACGCAGCCGCACCTGCTGCGTGAATTGCTGACGGAGCTGGAGCAGACTCAGCGCGAAGCGCTGATCGCCATCACCGGGTTCAACGAAATGATCCTGCTGCGTCCTGCCAGTCTGGTGCAGGGGGAGTGGAATGTGAAGCAGGAGCGCAAACAGGCGCAGCAGTTGCAGAGCCAGCTTCAGTCGCGTTTCAACCTGCGGTTGATTGTCGGTGGTTTCTTTAGCGGCGAAGCAGGGTTGCACCGTTCAAGCCTGACGGCTCGTGCCACCCAGGCGATGGCGAAACGCTTGAAGTTACGGCACAAGACGCTGTTTTACCAAGATTATCCGCTACCGTCACTGCTGTGCGATCTGGGTGAAGACTGGCGGGCTCAAGAGCTTTCCCGCCCCTGGCAGGTTTTGGGTGAACAGGATGAGAAAGGGGTATTACGCAGCACGCTGAGGCACTATTTTTCGCGGAATTGTGATCAGACGCAGACCGCCGCCGAGCTTCATATTCACGTCAATACCTTGCGCTATCGCCTGCAGCGTATTGAAGCCATTACTGAGTTAAAAATCAATCAGTTAACGGACGCTTTGCAGCTGTATATCGGCATGCTGATGCACGGCTGAGTTGTGTAAAACCACAACTTTCCGCTGTGTGCGCACGCATGTTTTTGTGGCTTTCTCTCACGCCAATGTCCGGCGCTCAGGATATGTTTTCCCCACACCAACAACGGGGAAAACAATAATGACAACGGTATCCACGCTTGGGGCGCTGGTGGCATTGGTCGTCGCTATCGTCCTGATTTTACGCAAGGTCCCGCCTGCCTACGGCATGATTGCCGGTGCGCTGGCGGGCGGATTATGCGGCGGCGCCGATCTGGTGCAGACCGTGACGCTGATGATCACCGGTGCGCAGGGCATTACCAATGCCGTGATGCGCATTTTGGCGGCGGGGGTGCTGGCCGGGGTGTTGATCGAGTCTGGCGCGGCGCACACCATCGCTGAAACCATCGTCCGCAAAGTCGGGGAAACCCGTGCGCTGTTAGCGCTGGCGGTAGCTACACTGATCCTGACGGCGGTTGGCGTATTTATCGACGTCGCGGTGATCACCGTGGCGCCGATTGCCCTTTCCATCGCTCAGAAGGCCGGGATCTCGCGTGCGGCGATACTGCTGGCGATGATCGGCGGCGGCAAGGCCGGTAACGTGATGTCACCAAACCCCAACACCATTGCCGCAGCCGACAACTTCCACGTGCCGCTGACCTCGGTGATGATGGCCGGTATCGTGCCAGGATTGTGCGGATTGATCGTGGCCTATCTGCTGGCCCGCCGTTTGAGTGATAAGGGCGATAAGGTGATGGCGGAAGAGCTGACGCAGCAAGCCGAAGGCATTCGTCCGGGCTTTGCGGCGGCGATCAGCGCACCCTTGGTTGCCATTGTTCTGCTGTCGCTGCGGCCGATCGCCGGCATCGCTATCGATCCGCTAATAGCGTTGCCGCTGGGCGGTCTGGTGGGCGCATTGCTGATGGGCCGCATTCGCCAGTGCAACCAGTTTATGGTTTCCGGCCTGTCCCGTATGGCGCCGGTGGCGATTATGCTGCTTGGCACCGGTACGCTGGCAGGCATTATCGCCAACTCTTCGCTGAAGGACGTGCTCATCAGCGGGTTGACCAGCACCGGCATGCCGGCCTGGCTGCTGGCTCCGCTTTCTGGGGCATTAATGTCGATGGCCACCGCTTCGACAACCGCCGGTACCGCCGTGGCATCCGGTGTCTTCAGCAGCACTCTGCTGGAGCTGGGCGTCAGCGGGCTGGCGGGGGCGGCTATGATCCATGCCGGCGCGACGGTGCTGGATCACCTGCCGCACGGCAGCTTCTTCCATGCCACCGGCGGCAGCGTCAATATGGCCGTGCATCAACGGTTGAAGCTACTGCCTTATGAAACACTGGTCGGCTTTACCATCGCGGCCGTCTCGGCGTTGATGTTTGGCGTATTTAATCTGGCGGGATAAGGAAGAGTAATGAAAACGCTGAAAAAAGTGGTGATTGCGCCGGATTCGTTTAAAGAAAGCCTGAGTGCATTGGAGGTGGCGGAAGCCATCGAACGCGGCTTCCGCCAGATCTTCCCGCAGGTACAGTATGTGAAGCTACCCATGGCGGACGGCGGCGAAGGCACGGTGGATTCGATGGTGGCAGCTACCGGCGGGGAAATCGTCACGGTCGCGGTCACTGGGCCGTTGGGCCAGCCGGTACAGGCCTTCTATGGTTTGCTGGGAGAGGGAGAAACTGCCGTTATCGAGATGGCGGCGGCTTCCGGGTTGCATCTGGCTCCCAAGGCGCAGCGAGATCCGCGCATGACCACCAGTTATGGCACCGGTGAGCTGATCCAGGCTGCGTTGGATCGCGGCGTTAAGACGATTATTCTTGGCATTGGCGGCAGCGCCACCAACGACGGCGGGGCCGGCATGATGCAGGCGCTTGGGGCCAGACTGCTGGACGAGAATCGACAGGCTTTGCCGCCTGGAGGGGCCGCGCTGGCGCAGTTGGCCTATATCGATCTTTCCGGGGTGGATCCGCGTCTGCAGCAGGTGAGCATCACGGCGGCCTGCGACGTGGATAATCCTTTGTGTGGTGCTAACGGAGCCTCCGCGGTGTTTGGCCCGCAGAAGGGAGCCACGCCGGAAATGGTCACGCAGTTGGATGCGGCGCTGCGCCATTACGGCACATTGCTGGAACAGGCTACTGGTCGTGAGGTTATCAACGCGCCCGGTGCAGGAGCGGCAGGGGGAATGGGGGCGGCATTGCTTGGCATGCTAAACGCCCGGTTGCGCCCCGGCATTGAGATCGTGATCGAAACCCTTCAATTGGAAGAGGCGTTGCGTGATGCCGACCTGGTGATCACCGGCGAAGGGCGACTGGACAGTCAGTCTATCCACGGCAAAACGCCGATTGGCGTGGCGCGGGTGGCCAAACGCTTTGGTTTGCCGGTGATCGGCATTGCCGGCAGCCTGTCGAAAGATTATAAGGTGGTGCACCAGCACGGCATTGACGCCGCTTTTTCGGTGCTCGATCGCGTTGTCTCTCTGGAGGAAGCGTTGGCGGAAGCGGCCGATAACCTGGAGGTGACGGCGCGTAATGTGGCGGCGGTCTGGCGACTGGCGCAGAGTTAATATCATTCCCCTTTATCATGGGCAACGCCTGTTGCTGATATCGGTTCCGACGAGGCGCTTTTCCGTTACAATAGGCGCCATTAATCGACGTTAACCCCCTGACCCAGAACAGGGGGTTAGCTTGCAAGGAATCAAGGGGAACTGAGATGAAGCAAGAGAAACACGGGGTATTGCTGGTGAACCTGGGCACGCCGGATGCTCCGACCTCGTCGGCGGTAAAACGCTATCTGAAGGAATTCCTCAGTGACGACCGCGTAGTGGATACAGCCCCATTGATCTGGTGGCCGATCCTCAACGGTGCGATCCTGCCGATCCGTTCGCCGCGCGTTGCCAAGCTGTATAAGTCGGTATGGATGGACGAAGGCTCACCACTGCTGGTCTACAGCCGCCGCCAGCAGCGCGCATTGGCCGCACGTATGCCGAACACGCCGGTTGAATTGGGCATGAGCTACGGTTCACCGAGCCTGGGCGAAGCGATAGACAAGCTGTTGGCACAGGGCGTGACCAATCTGGTAGTACTGCCGTTGTACCCGCAATACTCCTGTTCAACCAGTGCAGCCGTGTGGGACGGCGTGGCGCGCATACTGAAAGGCTATCGCCGCCTGCCGTCGATCAGCTTTATCCGCGACTATGCCGAACACCCGGCCTACATCGCCGCATTGCGTCAAAGCGTGGAGCGTTCGTTTGCCGAGCATGGCCAACCGGACCGGCTGGTGCTGTCATTCCACGGCATTCCCAAGCGCTATGCACGCCTTGGCGACGATTATCCGCAGCGTTGTGAGGATACGTTTCGTGCATTGACCGACACTTTGCCGTTGGCGCCGGATCGGGTCATGATGACCTACCAGTCGCGTTTTGGCCGTGAACCCTGGTTGACGCCGTATACCGATGAAACCCTCAAGGGCCTGCCTGCGCAAGGCGTTAAACATATTCAGCTTATCTGCCCAGGTTTTTCGGCGGACTGTCTGGAAACGCTGGAAGAAATCAAAGAGCAAAACCGCGAAATCTTCCTCGAGGCGGGCGGCGAGAAGTTTGAGTACATTTCTGCGCTGAACGACGAACCGGCGCACATTGATATGATGCAGCAACTGGTGGCGCAGCACCTCTGATCCCCAGAGCGCAAAATAGTGACAGTCATCATCAATCGGGCAGGAATGTGCTAACATTCTCTGCCTGTTAACTGCCACTGCCGCCAAATAAATGAAATTTCCTGGTAAACGTAAGTCCAAACACTATTTTCCGGTGAACGCCCGCGATCCGCTCTTGCAGCAAGCTCAGCCTGAAAATGAAATCAGCACCTCCTATATCGTCGGTATCGATCAGACGCTGGTGGATATCGAAGCCAAAGTGGACGATGCCTTCGTCCAGCGTTACGGTCTGAGCCTGGGGCACTCCCTGGTGATTGAGGATGACGTCGCCGAGGCGCTGTATCAGGAACTGATCGACAATAATCTGATCACCCACCAATTTGCCGGCGGCACCATCGGCAATACTCTGCACAACTACTCCGTGCTGGCGGACGACCGTTCCGTTCTGCTCGGCGTGATGTGCAGCAATATCAAGATTGGCAGCTACGCCTATCGCTATCTGTGCAACACCTCCAGCCGTACCGATCTTAACCACCTGCAGGCGGTTGACGGTGCTATTGGCCGCTGTTTTACGCTGATCGGCGAAAGCGGTGAACGGACCTTTGCCATCAGCCCCGGGCAGATGAATCAACTGCGGCCGGAAAGCGTGAAGGAAGAGGTGATTGCCGGTGCTTCGGCGCTGGTGCTGACGTCATATTTGGTGCGCTGCAAGGAAGGGGAGCCGATGCCAGCTGCCACCATGCAGGCGATTGAATTTGCCAAAAAGCACGACGTGCCGGTGGTACTGACGCTGGGCACCAAGTACGTGATCGCCGATAACCCGCAATGGTGGCGCGACTTCCTGCAACAACACGTGTCGATCCTGGCAATGAACGAAGATGAAGCGCTGGAGTTGACCGGGTTGAGCGATCCATTGACTGCCTCTGACATGGCGCTCGAATGGGTGGATCTGGTACTGTGCACCGCCGGGCCAAACGGCCTTTATATGGCGGGTTATACCGAAGAGTCGAATAAGCGGGAAACCCAGCATCCGCTGCTGCCGGGGCATATTGCCGAATTCAACCGCTATGAGTTCAGCCGCGCCATGCGCCGTGAAAGCTGTGAAAATCCGTTCCGCATCTATTCGCACATCGCGCCTTACATGGGCGGGCCGGAGAAAATCATGAATACCAACGGTGCCGGCGATGGCGCACTGTCGGCGTTGCTGCATGATATCGCCGCCAACGGTTATCACCGCAATAACGTGCCTAATTCCAGCAAGCACGTTCGCAGCTATCTGACCTATTCCTCGCTGGCGCAGGTGTGTAAATACGCTAACCGTGTCAGCTATCAGGTGCTGAATCAGCATTCGCCGCGCCTGACACGTGGCCTGCCGGAGCGGGAAGACAGTCTGGAAGAGTCTTACTGGGAACGCTAAAAAGCAAAAGGTCCGGCAAGCCGGACCTTTTTTATATCGAATCGCCTATCAGATCGGGCAACCGCCCATCTTCTCTTCTTCGCTCAGCGTATCCAGTTTGAGAATATTCAGCATGCTGTTGGCGATTTCTCGTTCGCCCATCACCACCTGATTCGCCCCGCGATCGGAGATATAAGATACTTCGTCATCGTAGTGCGCACGGGCGATGATCTCGATGTTCGGCCGCTTGGTACGTGCCGAAGCCACGATTTCACCGGCCTCGTAACCGTTGGGAATGGTCAGCAACAGCCAGCGTGCACAGTCGAGTCGCGCCAGATCCATTACTTCAGGATTGGCGGCGTTGCCCAGCACCGTTTTGATGCCTTGTTCACGCAGGGCTTCCACCCGTGGGCGGGAGTTCTCGATCACCACCAGCGGAATACCGGCTTCGGCCAACTTTGCCCCCAGCAGGCTGCCGACGCGGCCATAGCCGACCACCAGCGCATGGTTGCACATATCTACCGGGATCTGCTTTTCTTCTTCCACCGCTTCTTCCATTATCTGGTCTTCCATGGTTTCGGTTTTGGCCAGATAACGCTCAAGCAGCGTGAACAGCAACGGATTCAACATAATCGACAAGATGGCCCCGGCCAGCACCAGATTGCGGCCGTGCTCCGACATCATGCCCAGTGTGATCCCAAGGCCGGCCAGAATGAAGGCGAACTCGCCAATCTGCGCCAGGCTGGCAGAAATAGTCAGCGCGGTGCGTTTGGAGTGGCCGAACATTTTCACCAGCAGGAACGCTGCCGCCGATTTCCCGAACACGATAATCGCCAGCGTTGCCAGCACCGCCAGCGGCTCGTTGATCAGGATCATCGGATCAAATAGCATGCCGACCGACACAAAGAACAGCACGGCGAAGGCATCGCGCAACGGTAAGGTATCGTGGGCCGCGCGATGGCTCAGCTCCGACTCGTTCAGCACCATGCCGGCGAAGAAGGCTCCCAGGGCAAAGGAAACGTCGAACAGCTTCACCGCGCCATAGGCAATGCCGAGCGCCAGTGCCAACACGGCGAGGGTAAACAGCTCGCGCGAGCCGGTGCTGGCGGTTTTCGCCAGGATCCACGGCACCAGCCGGCGGCCCACCACAATCATCAGCGCAATAAAGGCGATGACTTTACCAATGGTGATTGCCAGCTCAGTCAGCAACTGGCCGCTGCTGGCGTTGTCATTGCCCAGCATGTTGCCGAACGCAGGCAGCAATACCAGCGTCAGCACCATCGCCAGGTCTTCAACGATCAGCCAGCCAATGGCGATTTGCCCGCGCTGGCTGTCGATCAGTTGGCGTTCTTCCAGCGCACGCAGCAGCACCACGGTACTGGCGGTAGAAAGACAGAGACCGAACACCAGGCCGGAAATCAAATCCCAGCCGAGCAGCTTTGACAGCCCCATACCCAACAGAGTGGCGACGGCAATCTGTGCCACGGCACCGGGAATAGCGATATGTTTAACTGCCAGGAGGTCTTTAAGCGAGAAATGGAGGCCAACACCGAACATCAACAGGATCACGCCGATTTCCGCCAGTTCCGGTGCCAGCGAGGTGTCGGCAACAAAACCGGGGGTAAAAGGGCCGGCGAGCACGCCTGCGGCAAGATACCCCACCAGCGGGGAGATGCGCAGGCGATTCGCCAGCATTCCGAGGAGGAAGGCAAGTACTAACCCTCCGACAATGGTGGTGATTAAGGGTGTTGAATTATGCATCCAGACTCCTTCTAGCTATGCATGGCAGCAGAGGGGAAACGCAACAAAGTTACGAAAAGATACATTTAGTTTATTGCATTTGTTCGCGTCTTGCTTAGCTAAATTGAGCTTTTTTGCGAAAAAGCAGAGGATTCCGCTTTGGGCAGGGCAGTAAGGGGATTTAACACTAAATAAGTCAAATAACGTTGGTTTGTTCGGGAGATAACCCGACTGAGCGCAATGATTCAGCCGGGTTTTATCAGGGGTATTACGAGTTATGGTCCATATTAGGCAGTAATGCGGTGATAATGCCGATCAGTGGCAAGAAAGCACAGATTTGGTAGACCAATTCGATACTGGTCAAATCTGCGACATAACCAAGAACGGCTGCGCCTAATCCCCCCATACCAAAAGCAAAACCGAAGAATAAACCGGAAACCATACCCACTTTCCCGGGGATCAGCTCCTGTGCATAAACCAGAATGGCCGAAAATGCCGAAGCGAGAATTACCCCGATAATGACGGTTAAAATGCCGGTCCAGTAGAGAGAAGCATAGGGTAAAGCCAGCGTAAATGGCGCAGCACCCAGTATTGAGCCCCAAATGACATATTTACGCCCTATCTTGTCGCCGAGAGGCCCGCCAATTATGGTTCCTGCTGCTACGGCAAACAGGAATGCAAACAGGTGAAACTGCGCATTCTGCACGGAAACGCCGAACTTATGTATCAAATAAAAGGTGTAATAGCTGCTGATACTGGCCAAGTAGAAGTATTTGGAGAAAATCAGCACCAGCAGGATGCCCAGCGCATAGGTGACAGTACGTTTTGGCAGCGGTTTCACCGTTGAGGACACTTTTGGCTGACCTTTTGTTGCCCGGTGCTGATGTTGATACCATTTGCTGACTTGCAACAGCACCACAATAGCCAACAGCGCGGCCAGTGAGAACCAGGCCACGTTACCTTTGCCATAAGGCGCAATAATCAGCGCGGCCAGCAGGGGGCCGAGAGAGCTGCCAAAGTTACCGCCGACCTGGAACAACGATTGAGCCAGGCCATGTCGGCCACCGGAGGCCATGCGCGCAACGCGGGAGGACTCAGGGTGGAACACCGAGGAACCGGTGCCGACCAGCGCCGCCGCCAGCAGCACCAGCGGGAAGGTATTGGCGACGGACAGCAGCAGCAGCCCACACAGCGTAAAGCCCATGCCGATCGGCAACGAATAGGGCTGCGGGTGTTTATCCGTGTAGTAACCGATTAACGGTTGCAATAAGGAAGCCGTGAGCTGATAGGTCAGAGTAATCATGCCGATCTGCACGAAGCTCAGGCTGAAGTCAGCCTGCAGGATCGGGTAAATCGCCAGGATCAGCGATTGAATCATGTCGTTAAGCAGGTGAGAGACGCTGATGGCACCGAGAATCGAGAATGCAGTCCCTTTAACCGCGCTGCCCTTGGCCGGTGGCATGGCAGTATCGCTACGGTCGGTCATTTTATTATTAGCCTGGTAAGTTTTAGAGGACAGAGCAGATATCTTAGCAAGTTGTTCAATATTTGCCATATCCGACATAATTTGACGTATATCGCAAAAATTTGAAATCAAAGGGCTTTGTTTCGCGTTACAATTTCGGTCACCTCAAAAAAGCCGTTAATGATCATATGGAGTTCTGCCATGCGCTTTTCGTTAAAAACCACCGCATGCGCTTTGGCCGTATCCCTGACTTTCCTGTCGGGAGCCGCCAGCGCCTGGGAAAAGGATAAGACCTACGACATCACCATTTTGCACACCAACGATCACCACGGCCATTTCTGGCAGAACGATCATGGCGAATATGGCTTGGGTGCACAGAAAACCTTGGTAGACAGCATCCGTCAGGAAGTCGCGGCGCAGGGGGGCAGCCTGTTGCTGCTGTCGGGCGGTGATATCAACACCGGCGTGCCGGAATCCGATCTGCAAGATGCCGAACCGGACTTCCGCGGCATGAATCTGGTGGGTTACGACGCAATGGCGATCGGCAACCATGAATTCGACAACCCGCTCAGCGTACTGCGTCAGCAGGAGAAATGGGCGACTTTCCCTCTGCTGTCGGCCAACATTTATCAAAAAAGCACCCAGCAGCGTCTGTTCAAGCCCTATGCCTTATTTGACAAGCAGGGGATCAAGATTGCGGTCATCGGCCTGACGACGGATGACACGGCCAAGATTGGCAACCCGGAATATTTTACCGACATCGAGTTCCGTGTGCCTGCACAGGAAGCCAAACAGGTAGTGGAGCAATTGCGTAAGGACGAAAAGCCGGACGTGATTATCGCCGCAACGCACATGGGCCATTACGATGACGGCAATCATGGCTCCAACGCGCCGGGCGATGTTGAGATGGCGCGCAGCCTGCCTGCCGGCTATCTGGACATGATCGTTGGTGGTCATTCGCAGGATCCGGTCTGTATGGCGGGCGAGAACCACAAGCAGGTGGATTATGTGCCGGGTACACCGTGCGCGCCGGATCGTCAGAACGGCACCTGGATTGTGCAGGCGCATGAGTGGGGCAAGTACGTGGGCCGCGCCGATTTCCAGTTCCGTAACGGTGAGCTGAAGCTGGTGCATTACCAACTGATCCCGGTCAACCTGAAGAAGAAGGTGGAGAAAGCCGACGGCACCAGTGAGCGCGTGTTTTACACCCAACAGATCGCAGAAGATCCTTCCATGATGAAGCTGCTGACGCCGTTCCAGGAAAAAGGTAAGGCGCAGTTGGACGTCAAGATTGGCAGCGTCAACGGCAAGCTGGAAGGCGACCGCAGCAAAGTGCGCTTTGTACAGACCAACCTGTCACGCGTCTTGTTGGCAGCACAGATGGAACGTGCCGAGGCTGACTTTGCGGTGATGAGCGGTGGCGGGGTGCGTGACTCGATTGAAGGCGGCGATATCACCTATAAAAACGTGCTGAAAGTGCAGCCATTCGGCAATACGCTGGTCTACGTAGAGATGAAAGGCAGCGACGTGGAAAAATACCTGGCGGTAGTCGCCAACATGAAGGTAGATTCCGGGGCCTATGCGCAGTTTGCCAACGTTAGCCTAACGGCGGACGGTCAGGGCGTCAGCAACGTCAAGATCAAAGGGGAACCGCTGCAGGCGGACAAAACCTACCGTATGGCCACGTTGAACTTCAATGCGTTGGGCGGCGACGGTTATCCGAAGCTGGATACCCTGCCAAGCTACGTCAACACCGGGTTTATCGATGCCGAAGTCTTGAAGCAATACATCGAGAAGCACTCACCGCTGGACGCAGCGGCCTATGAGCCTAAAGGCGAGATCGTTTATCAATAATATTATGGCGGCTTTTACCGGTTAAAAGCCGCCGTCGATTTTCCCCGCATTACCACACTTCTAGTATAAAAGAATTCTAATATTATTAATTTCAATATTGTTTTCCCTGTCTTGCATAATTGTATTTCTATTTTCTTTGTCTATACCTTTAGGGTTAATGATTTTATCTTTCTTAAATCATAATTTTTCCAGGGAATAAAGATCAGCGAAATAATCGTGATTGAAGAGGAAATGAAATGTACAGGACAGCAGTGCTTTTATATGGCGTCGTCGGCTATTTTTTAGGGTTGGTTGGCTTTGTTTTGCTTATTTTATTACTTAACGGCTGGGGGCTGAGAAATATGGTCGCCGTTAGGGAGGATACCGACGTATGGCCCTGGCTGGTGAATATCGTTTTGCTTTTGCTGTTTGGCTTGGTGCATTCCGTTATGGCCCATGAGAGGTTCAAGGCCCGTTTGGCGTTGTCCCCGGCATTGGAAAGAAGCTCCTATGTGTTAATTGCCGGTGCGTCGTTGGCGCTACTGGCGCTTGCGTGGCAACCACTGCCGGGCGTCTTGTGGCGGTTACCGCCAGACAGTGTTGCCGCATGGGGGCTTAACGGTATTAGTGCGCTAGGGTGGCTCGTGGTCTTTGCGTCAACCTGCATGATCAGCCACACCGACTTATTTGGCTTGCGACAATCCTGGCTGCAATGGAGAGAACGCCAATATACCGATTTGCCTTTTCAGGTAAGAGGATTTTACCGGTTGACGCGGCATCCCATGATGACGGGAATGTTACTGGCATTTTGGTTCACTCCAGAGATGACCGCTGGGCGTCTATTATTTAATTCAGGTATGACATTATATATTTTGGTGGGTGTTTATTTTGAAGAACGTAGCCTGCTTAAAGCTTTAGGGGCGGATTATCAGCGGTATTGCCGACATGTTCCCATGTTGTTGCCGCGAATGGGGATACGGAATAAGCCGACGGAGTAATCAGATCCCGCGGCCGACGTTGGGACTGCGGCCGCGTCATCAGGCTACTAGTCGCGCTTGGCGATATCGGCGAAGCTGCCGGCCAACAGCCGGCAAAGATCTTGCGCCGCCAGTTCGATGTCCAGCCCGCGTTTACCGCCGGAGACATAAATGGTGGCGAACTGCTGTGCCGGGCTGTCGATCACCGTTGGCAGCCGCTTTTTTTGCCCCAGCGGGCTGATGCCGCCGACCAGATAACCCGTCACGCGCTGCGCCAGTAGCGGATCGGCCATCTCTGCCTTTTTGGCGCCGAGCGCACGTGCGACCTTTTTCAGATCCAACTGTGTAGCTACCGGCGTGACCGCCACTGCCAGATGTTTGGCGTCGCCGTTCAGCGCCACCAGTAACGTTTTATAAACGCGGTCTGCATCCAGCCCCAATTTTTTCACTGCTTCATCGCCGAAGTTGGTTTCAGCACTGTCGTGATGATAAGGATGAAGGGTAAAAGCGACTTTTTGTTTCTCAAGCAGGATCACTGCGGGCGTCATGTGTTTTCCTCTTCCCTGTTAAGCGGGAGGTTGCAAACGGATGCAACAAAATTACAAAAATATAACGGTAACAGCAACCTGAGTGGCAGGCGCGTAAAGCGGGTTGCCAAGATGTTCACTGGGTTGCTACCCTGTCTGTTGTAACCGTTAACACGGTTGCTATGCGTATAACTAAAATACAAGAAATTCCTCTTTGACTGGCCAGTAGCGATATTGGCCACTTTTTTACTGCGCCTGCAGCATCGCCGGCAGATTATCCTCGCCATACAGATGCAGTGCGCCTACCGCCACCACGTAATTTCCTGGCGGTAACGCCTCCAGCTTTTGTTGCCAGTCGCGATTTCGTTGGTGCATCAACACGTCATACAGATCGGCGCTGAATGTGGCGGGCAGGGTTTCGAGCATACCGCTGGGTTTTGCGTCTAGCCACCAACTCACCATGGTTTGCAGCAAGCGTGCGTTGGTGTGCCAGTGCTCCAGCGTGTCGCGCAGCAGCGCTATTCCTCCCTCCGGTAACTGTTCCAGCATACTCATCTGGTGTTCCGCCCCTTCCAGCTCAATCACCTTTTTATGCTGGTCTCTGGCCGCCTGCAACAGTTGATAATCCACGCCGTATTCGGCGCGTAATCCCAATCGCTGAGCCTGACGGGCTTGCATCATTAACGCTACCTGCCAGCCGGGCAGGGTGGAAAAACTGTCGGCGTCGGCACCCAGCTCCTGGCACAGCGTCAGCAATTGCTGAAATTCTGACTCTGAGAGCCGCTGTTCAAGCTCCGGTTGCTGTTCGATGTGGTCAAAGGGCGAGGCGGAACCGGTGATGTCGGCTTCAACAATCAGGGCATCTGCCTGTTTGAGGCGAGCTGCCAGCTTGGCCGGCAGCGGCGACATATCCACCGTGCCCATATGGATGCTGCCCACCAGATGGAACTGACGATCGCCGGGCAGCCGAATATCCAGCGCCGGGTAGGCGTAAGTCATCGGGGATATCAGGCCGAGAAAGGCGGCGATTCGGCGTAACAGTTGACCCATACAGCGTGGCTCCTGAATAGCGTGTTCACCCTTGGCTTGGCAAGGTGAGGATTCCCCATGCTAAACGCTATCCGCCGGACAAGAAAGCCTGAAGAGTGAAGGAATTATCCCAAAGAAAAAGGGGCGCACTATTTGCGCCCCTTGGGTATTTAGCGTTTGGGTTTAAAACGCAGCAGTCGGTTGGCGTTACTGACCACGGTAATGGAGGACAGCGCCATAGCAGCGCCCGCCACCACCGGGCTGAGCAGGGTGCCGGTCAACGGATACAGTACCCCGGCGGCAATCGGGATGCCGAGCGTGTTGTAAACAAAGGCCCCCAGCAGGTTCTGCTTCATATTGCGCAATGTGGCTTTAGACAGCTCAAGCGCATCGGCGACGCCGTTCAGGCTGTGGCGCATCAGGGTGATGGCGGCAGTCTCAATGGCGATATCGCTGCCGCCTCCCATGGCAATGCCGACATCGGCCTGCGCCAGCGCCGGCGCGTCGTTGATACCGTCGCCGATCATGGCTACGCGGTGACCCTGCGCCTGCAGCTGTTTGATCGCTTCGGCTTTGCCCTCCGGCAACACGCCGGCAATCACCCGGTCGATACCGGCCTCTTTGGCAATGGCGTTGGCGGTCACCGGGTTATCGCCGGTTAACATCACCAACTGATAGCCCTGACGGTGCAAGCGCTGTAGCGCTTCAACGCTGTCGGCGCGCAGCGGATCACGGATGGCGAACAGCGCGGCCGGCTTACCCTCGACGGCCAGCAGCACCGGCGTAATGCCGCGCTCTGCCTGTTGCTGCATCTGTGTGTCCAGCTCGGTGGTGGCCACCTGATGCTGTTGTAATAACGCAGCATTGCCCAGCAGCAACTTCATGCCGTCCACTTCGCCGCTAACGCCGGCACCGCGCAGGGTACGGAACTGCTTAACCTGCGGCAGCGCTTGTCCTTCGGCGTGATCAACGATGGCACGGGCCAGCGGGTGGCTGGCGCCCTGTTCCAATGCGGCAGCCCAGCGCAGTGCCTGCTGCTCGCTCGCCTGGTTAAACGTGAGGATTTCTACCACCCGCGGCTGACCTTCGGTCAGGGTGCCGGTTTTATCAAACACCAGGGTGTCGAGTTGGCTTGCCTGCTGCAAGGCATCGGCATGACGTACCAACACGCCAAATTCGGCGGCGCGGCCCACTCCGGAGATGATCGACATCGGCGTCGCCAAACCCAGTGCGCAAGGGCAGGCGATGATCAAGACCGTGGTGGCAATCACCAGTGTATAAACCAGCTGCGGTTGCGGGCCGAAGAAATACCAGATTGCGGCGCTGAACAGGGCGATAGCCACTACCGTCGGGACGAATACTGCAGAAATGCGATCCGCCAGCTTACCGATCTCAGGCTTACTGCTCTGCGCCTGACGCACCAGCTTGATGATGCGTGCTAGGGTGGTTTTGCTGCCGATAGCGCCGGCACGGAATAGCACACTGCCGTCATCGACCACCGTCCCGGCATGTACGGTATCACCCACGCTTTTTTGTTGCGGCACCGCCTCGCCGGTCAGCATTGCTTCATCCAGCCAGACTTCACCCTGAATTATCTCACCGTCTACCGGAATACGATCGCCGGTCGTCAGCCGCAGCGTCATGCCGAGCTGCACCTGCGCCAACGGGATGCTTTTCTCGCCATCGTCGGTCACCAGGCGCGCCGTCGGCGGCGTCAGATCCAACAGCCGTTCCAGCGCCTGCGATGAGCGTTGGCGAGCGCGTTGTTCCAACGCATGGCCCAGGTTTATCAGACCGATGATCATTGCGCTGGCTTCGTAGTACAGATGCCGCGCCGCCATCGGGAAGAAATCCGGCCACAGGTTGACGCTGATTGAGTAAAGCCAGGCGGCACCGGTGCCCAGTGCGACCAGGGTGTCCATGGTGGCGCTGCCGTTCATCAGCGCGCGCCAGGCATTACGATAGAAATGCCCGCCGGCGAACACCATCACCGCCAGCGTGAGCAGGCCGACCAGCAGCCACGGACGCTGAGTTTCCGGCGTCAGTGACATGCTGCCACCAAACAGCCCCCAGGCCATCAAGGGGATACCCAGCGCCAGGCCAAGCGCGGCTTGCCAGCGAAAACGCTTCATATTGGCCTGCGCAGTTTGCTGTTGGCGCTCGCGGCGTTCGGTTTCGTCCTGGATCATTTCTGCGCCGTAACCGGCTTTCTCGACCGCCGCGACCAGCGCTTGCGGATCGGCGCTGCCGGTGATCAGCGCGCTGCGTTCCGCCAGATTGACGCGCGCCTGATCTACACCGGATACGCTTTGTAGTGCATTTTGCACTTTACTGACGCAGCTGGCGCAGCTCATGCCACTGAGCAAAAGCTGCACGCTGTCATCATCATCGCCATTAGAGGTTGCCGGAAGGGGAGACGAGGCCGTTGCCTGGGTTTCCGGCAATACAGGGACTGATTCAGTCAACGGCTCAGTTTTTGGGGAGGTAGCGGCTCCGGCAAGGCTGGCGTGATAACCCGCGTCTTCAACTGCGGCGATCAACGCCTCGGGAGCGGCTTCACCGTAAACCTTGGCGCTGTCGATACTGACGTCGGCGGCAATCACCCCCGGCACCGCTTCCAGCGCTTTGCGGGTGCTGGCAGCGCAGTGCATGCAGCTCAGACCGTTCAACTGCAGCTCGGTATCCGGCTGTTGCGCCACGGCGGCCTGATAGCCGGCAGCGACTACGCTGTCGATCAGCGCCTCGCTAGACGCCTCGCCAGTGACTTTGGCATAGTGGACATTGACCTCTGCCTGTTCGACATCTTCGCGGCTTTCCAGGGCTTTTTTCACCCGCTGCGCGCAGTTCATGCAGGTCAGTCCCTGCAATGCCAGCACTGTGGTTTGTGACATGATTCGATTCCTCGCTCAGGTGCGGTGTTTAAAGGTTGACCGCTTAGCCTATTTTCACTAAGAATGGAGTCTAAACCTTCCAGCAAGGGGAAGGTCAAGGGGGATAAATGAATATCAGCGACGTGGCGAAAAAAACCGGTTTAACCAGCAAGGCAATCCGCTTCTATGAAGAGAAAGGGCTGGTTACCGCGCCGATCCGCACCGATAACGGCTACCGCAGCTACAGCCCGAAGCACATTGAGGAGCTGACGTTGCTGCGTCAGGCGCGGCAGGTGGGGTTTAACCTGGACGAATGCGGCGAACTGGTGGCGTTGTTCAACGATCCGGCCCGTCACAGCGCCGATGTGAAAGCACGCACCCTGCAAAAAGTGGCGGACATTGAAAAACACATCGCCGAGTTGGGTGAGATGCGCCAGCGTTTACTGGCGCTGGCGGATCAGTGTCCGGGGGATGACGGAGCAGAGTGCCCGATCATTAATAACCTGGCAGGGTGTTGCCACAACCATTAACGAATAACGGCGCGGATCACCAGCGTTATGCCTTCGACGGCGATCACTTCCACCTCGGTGCCCACCGCCAGATCGTCACTGGCCTGCGCACGCCAACTGCTGTCGCCGATGTTAATGCGCCCCATGCCGTTGTGCATGGGTTCCGTCAGCGTGGCGCGGGTGCCAATCAGCTGGCGGTTGCGCTGGTTCAGCACCAGCGAACCGCTGGAGGCCGCCGCCGGACGTTGGCGCAGCCAATACCACCACAGGTAGGCCACCACCACGGTCAGCACGGCAAAAATCACCCCCTGCCATTCCCAGGCCAACTGCGGCAACAGCCAGACGATCGCGCCGACCACCACCGCGGATACGCCGCTCCATAGCAGGTAGCCGCTGGCGCCGAGCATTTCGGCCGCCAGCAGCAGCCCGCCAAGGGAGAGCCAGAACCAGTGCGGGTTTGCTGCAATTTGTTCGAGCATGATTATTTGCCTTTGGTGTCTTTCAACAGCTCGGCAATGCCACCAATTGAACCGAGCAGGCTGCTGGCATCCAGCGGCATCATGATGACTTTACTGTTGTTGGCTGAGCCGATTTTCTGCAGCGCATCGGTGTATTTCTGTGCCACAAAGTAGTTCACCGCCTGGATATTGCCGCTGGCGATAGCATCGGAAACCAGTTGAGTCGCACGGGCTTCGGCTTCCGCGGCACGTTCACGGGCTTCCGCCTGCAGGAACGCAGACTGACGCTCACCTTCCGCCTTGAGGATTTGCGACTGTTTGTCGCCTTCGGCACGCAGGATAGCAGCCTGACGTACGCCTTCGGCCTCCAGAATATCCGCACGCTTGGTTCGCTCGGCCTTCATCTGGGCGTTCATTGCCGAGATTAACTCTGCCGGTGGACGTACGTCGCGGATCTCGATACGGGTGATTTTAATGCCCCAGGGGTTGGTGGCTTCATCGACAATGTGCAGCAGGCGACTGTTGATGCTGTCACGCTGCGAGAGAATTTCGTCCAGCTCCATTGAGCCGAGCACGGTACGGAAGTTGGTCATGGTCAGGTTGACGATCGCCAGTTCCAGGTTGCTGACCTCATAAGCGGCACGGGCCGGATCCACCACCTGGATAAAACACACCGCATCGATGGCCACATTGGCGTTATCGCGCGAGATGATTTCCTGAGATGGAATATCCAGTACTTGTTCCATCATATTGATTTTTCTGCCGATGCGGTCCATAAAAGGCACCACCAGGTTTAAACCTGGCATCAGCGTTTTGGTGTAGCGGCCGAAGCGTTCCACCGTCCATTGGAACCCCTGCGGAACAATTTTGACGCCGGCAAATACGATGATTAGCGCGACGACAATCACGATGGGAATAAGGGTAAACATGGCAAACCTCCTGTCGGACATATGTAAACGAATATTACGCCAGCTACCGTGCAAAGACTAATAAATCAGGGGTGTTGTGCCATTAACATTCCAAATTGGCATGTTTCCAATAATTTTAATTCATTTCATGACGTTGTCCGCCTTGGCTAGAGTAAAAAGCATTGCCGTTTTTCACTTCAAATATTTGTCATTTATATTTGCGACTATGCTTTTTGAAATGACATCTAGCGCCAAGGATTGTTATGGACTCAATCAGTGTTGATGAACTCGCCCCGAAAAAAGATCGTTGGTATCGCATTGTGGAGGAATTGTTGTCCTCTGCCGATGTGGCCATCAACGGCAACCGCGCCTGCGATATCAAGGTACATAATCCGGCGTTGTTTAAACGCATTTTGCAGGAGGGATCGCTCGGGTTCGGCGAAAGCTACATGGATGGCTGGTGGGACTGTGAGCGACTGGATGTGCTATTTACCCGCATTCTGCAGGCGGGCGTCGATGAGCGCTTGCCTAAAAACCTGAGCGACATTGCGCGCATCGCCTATGCCCGGCTGTTTAACCGTCAGTCGCGTAAACGCGCCTGGCAGGTGGGTAAGGAGCATTACGATATCGGTAACGATCTGTTCCGCGCGATGCTCGATCCCTATATGCAATATTCCTGCGGCTATTGGAAAGACGCTGACACGCTGGAGCAGGCGCAGCAGGCCAAGTTGAAAATGATCTGCGAGAAGTTGCAGCTGAAACCCGGTATGTCACTGCTGGACATCGGCTGTGGCTGGGGCGGATTGGCTCAATATGCGGCAGAAAACTACGGCGTGTCCGTGTATGGCGTGACGATTTCCGCCGAGCAGCAAAAGCTGGCGCAGGAACGCTGTCAGGGATTGGACGTAGAGATACAACTGCAGGATTATCGCGATCTTGACCGTCAGTTTGACCGCATTGTCTCCGTCGGCATGTTCGAACACGTGGGGCCGAAGAACTACGACACGTATTTCCGCGTGGCAGCGCGCAACCTCAAGCCCGATGGGCTGTTCCTGCTGCACACCATAGGTGCTAACCAAACCAATTTGCACGTCGACGCCTGGATAGACAAATACATTTTCCCCAACGGCTGCCTGCCATCGGTACGGCATATTTCCGAGGCCAGCGAAGGACGTTTTGTGATGGAGGATTGGCACAATATCGGCGCCGATTACGATCGAACGCTGATGGCCTGGTATGAGAATTTCAAACGGGCGTGGCCGCAGCTGGCCGAAGAGTATTCCGAGCGGTTCGAGCGGATGTTCACCTATTACCTGAATGCCTGCGCCGGCGCGTTCCGTGCACGGGATATTCAGCTATGGCAGGTGTTGTTCAGCCCGAAGGGGGTGGACGGTGGGGTTCGTGTTTACCGCTGATATCCCCTTCGTCTTTCCAGCCACATCGTTGTTGGCTGCACGCTCGAGCCCTGGTCACTTAGTTATCTAAGCTCCCAGGGCTTCTCGCGTTTGCCGCCTAGATGTGGCGGGAAATCCATTGGGGATCTGTCCCAAATAACTAAGGCCATACCCTAAATAATTGGAGTTGCATCACGGCGGCAAGTTTGTAAGTCCCCAGTCACTTACTTAAGTAAGTGACTGGGGTGAGCAAACGCAGCCAACACAGATGCAGCTTCAAGTATGACGGGTATTAATACAGTAATGAATACAACTGGCGGCGGTACTTAGCTGCTAATGCGTCGCCGGTGCCCAGCGCGGCCAGAATATCCATCAGCGTCTTGCGCGCGTTGCCATTGGCAGCGGCGAGATCTTTCTTCAGATGCCCCATCAGTAGCTCCAGCGCTTCTTCATTGCGCCCGACCTGATGCAGTTGCAGCGCCAGCTGCACGGCTAAATCGACGTTCTCCGGTTGCTGCTCCACCTGCTGTTGCAACTGTTGAATTTCCGGCGTGTCGGCAGCCTGCTTCAGCAGCTCAATCTGCGCCACCAGACCCTGATAGCGGGTATCACGATCCTGCAGCGGAATGGTCGCCAGCACGGTTTCGGCATCTTCAGTGCGGTTCAGCGCTATCTGGGTTTCTGCCAGTGTCAGGCCAATATCGCTGCGTTGCTGGCTGGCTTGCCAAGCGTCTTTCAACAGCGGTAACGCCTCAGTGGCATTGCCTTCGGCCAGCAATTCAGTCGCCTGCGTCAGCTTCAAATCTTCTTCTTTGGGCAGGAAACGCTGCAGGAATTCGCGGATCATCTCTTCCGGCTGCGGGCCCTGGAATCCGTCGACCGGCTGGCCGTCTTTGAACAGGTACACCGTCGGCAAAGAACGCAGGCCAAACTGGGCCGCGATGGCCTGTTCGGCGTCGCAATCCACTTTTGCCAGCACGAACTGACCGGCATATTCCGCCGCCAGTTTGTCCAGTATCGGGGTGAGCTGCAGACAGTGTTGGCTGCGATCCGACCAGAAGTAGAACACCACCGGCAGGGACATTGACTGTTCCAGCGTCTGGTGCAGGTTAGTTTCGTTAATATCAACAACAGCTTGAGCTAGCATGTATTTTCTCTCTGATCTTGCGGAGCCATTGGCTTTTAAATGGGGGCGGAGTGGCGTTCTTCAACCCCGCCGACCCAATTAACCGTTGCTGCGCAGCAGCCAGTCCAGGCAGCGGCCGGGCAGGATGCGACGCAATACGCTGAGCGCGTGCGCCAGCAGGGTCACCGGGTAACGCAGTTTAGCCCTTGGACTTTCCAGCGCGTGGCGCAATTTGGGCAAAATGGCTTCCGGCGGCAGCGTCAGGCGCTTGGCAATACCGGGGTTATGCACCGGTTTGTCGCTCTGCGCCTGATTGACGTTCTGGGTAAAGTGGGTAGATATGGGGCCAGGTTCAATCAGGCTGACCTGAATGCCGGTACCGTGCAGCTCCATGCGCAGAGCATCGGACCAGGCTTCCAGCGCAAACTTGCTGGCGGCATAGGCACCGCGTCCGGCGCTGGAAACCAGCCCCATCACCGAACTGGTCTGAATAATGCGCCCCTCGCCGTGCGGCAGCATTGCCGGCAACAGCAACTGGGTTAACTGATGGGTGCCAAACAGGTTGGTGGCGAATTGGCGTTCCAACTGCTGGCGCGAAATGCTGCTCAGCGGCCCATAAACGCCAAAGCCGCCGTTGTTGAACAGGCCGTACAGCCGATTGCCGGTCAGTTCGATCACCTGTGCGGCGGCACGTTCGACGCTGTCGCTGTCGTCCAGATCCAGCTCAATGCCTTCCAGCCCAAGCTGGCGCATGTTTTCCACGTCCTGCGGTTTGCGGCAGGCGGCCAGCACGCTGTAGCCGCGGTTACGCAGATCCTGTGCTGCAATCAATCCAATCCCGCTGGAACAGCCGGTTATCAACACTGCTTTTTGCATAACTTTACCTAGTGTACAACGCTATTTAGTTAGACTCATGTTTTACTAGAGGTTCCAGACGTTCCGCCATCCAGGTGGCGATAAACGGTTGGGCATCCTTATTGGGATGCAATCCGTCATCCTGCATCCATTCCGCTTTTACCACCACCTGTTCCATATAGAACGGCAGCAGCGGAATGTTGAACTGTTTGGCCAACTGAGGGTAAACCGCGCTGAAGGCCTCGGTATAACGGCGGCCATAGTTGGGCGGGATGCGGATCTGCATCAGCAGCGGCTGTGCGCCGGCCTGCTGTACCAAGGTGATGATTTGGCCGAGATCGCGCTGCAGGTCCTGTGCCGGGAAACCTCGCAGACCATCGTTGGCGCCCAATTCAATCAGCACCCAGCGCGGCTGGTGGTGTTTTAGCAATTCGGGCAGGCGGGCGAGCCCCTGTGCAGCGGTGTCGCCGCTGATACTGGCGTTGACCAGTTGCGGATCGCCCGGCTTTTTCTGCCATTGATCGGCCAACAGCGTCGGCCAGGCCTGCGCCACCGGCAAGCGATAACCGGCGCTTAAACTGTCGCCTAAAATCAACAGGGTATCGGCGGCGACAGCGCGTAAACTGAATAATCCCAACAGCAAAAGGAAGGGAAGATGCCAGCGGAAAACGTTCTTGAAGTTCATCATCTTAGTAAACACGTTGGTCAGGGTGAGCATCAGCTCTCCATCCTTACCGGAGTCGAGCTGGTTGTCAAACCCGCGCAGACAATTGCCCTGATTGGCGAGTCCGGTTCGGGCAAGTCAACGCTGCTGGGGATCCTCGCAGGGCTGGATGACGGCAGCGAAGGGGACGTGCATTTGTTGGGCGAATCGCTGACCGCGCTGGACGAAGAGGGCCGCGCCGCGCTGCGTGCCAAAAATGTCGGCTTTGTATTTCAATCATTTATGCTGGTGCCGACGCTCAATGCGCTGGAAAACGTGCAGTTGCCGGCGCTGCTGCGTGGTGAAAGTGACCGCCAGAGCCGTGAGCAGGCGGTGCAACTGTTGGAACAGTTGGGTTTGGGCAAGCGCCTTGATCATTTGCCGGCGCAGCTCTCCGGTGGCGAACAGCAGCGGGTGGCGCTGGCGCGGGCGTTTAGCGGGCGGCCACGGGTGCTGTTCGCCGATGAGCCGACCGGCAATCTCGATCGCCAGACCGGCGAGCGCATCGCCGATTTGCTGTTTTCACTCAACCGCGATTTCTCCACCACCTTAATCCTGGTCACTCATGATGAAACCCTGGCGGCGCGCTGCCAGCGGCGGCTGCGCCTGCGCGAAGGCAAGCTGTGGGAGGAAGCATGATCTGGCGCTGGTTCTGGCGTGAGTGGCGCTCGCCGTCGCTGCTGATCGTTTGGCTGGCGCTGACGCTGTCGATGGCCTGCGTACTGGCATTGGGCAGCATCAGCGATCGTATGGACAAGGGCCTGAGCCAACAGAGCCGCGATTTTATCGCCGGTGATCGTGTGCTGCGCAGCGCCCGGCCGGTACCGGAAGGCTGGCTGCTGGATGCGCAGCAGCAGGGGCTGAAGGTCAGCCGGCAGCTGTCGTTCACCACCATGACCTACGCCGGAGACCGGCCGCAGTTGGCGGACGTGAAGGCCACCGATCTGGCCTATCCGCTGTACGGCAAGCTGGAGACCCGTCCGGCTAATGCCAAGCTGACGCCGGGCAGCGTATTGGTCGCACCGCGTTTGCTGGCGCTGTTGAACGTAAAGGTGGGTGATACGTTGGACGTGGGCGACACCCAACTGCGGATTGCCGGTGAAATCATTCAGGAGCCGGATTCCGGCTTTAACCCGTTCCAGACCGCGCCGCGTATCATGATCAATCTGGCGGATGTGGATAAAACCGGGGCTGTGCAGCCGGGCAGTCGCCTGACCTACCGTTATATGTTTGCCGGAGCTGCGCAGGATATTCAGCGTTACGAAGATCGCCTGACGCCGCAGCTCGGCCCGGATCAGCGCTGGTTCGGACTGCAGGAATCCGGCAGCGCATTAGGCAAATCGCTGCAGCGTTCGCAGCAGTTCTTGCTGTTGTCCGCATTGCTGACTTTGCTGCTGTCGATTGCCGCCGTAGCGGTGGCGATGAGCCACTATTGCCGCAGTCGTTACGATCTGATCGCGGTGCTGAAAACGCTGGGTGCCGGTCGTAGTGCGTTGCGTAAGCTGATTGTCGGCCAGTGGCTGGCGGTGATCCTGCTGGCTGCGGTATGCGGGGGGATTATCGGGTTGGGATTTGAGGCGGTGTTGATCCGCCTGCTGGCTCCGGTGTTGCCGGGGGAGCTGCCTGCCGCCGGGACCTGGCCGTGGCTGTGGGCGATCGGCGCGTTGCTGATGATTTCGCTGCTGGTGGGGCTGCGGCCATACCGGCAGCTGTTGGCGACTCAGCCGCTGCGGGTGCTACGCCGCGATGTGGTGGCTAACGTCTGGCCGCTGCGCTACTTCCTGCCGGTGACGGCGGTGATTGTGATAGCGTTGCTGACCGCGCTGATGGGCGCCAGCACGCTGCTGTGGTCGATCCTGGCCGGTATTCTGGTGCTGGCCTTGCTGTTGGGCGCTATCGGTTGGGGCAGCCTGCTGCTGCTGCGTCGTATTACGCTTAAAAACCTGGCGCTGCGTCTGGCGGTCAACCGTCTGTTGCATCAGCCTTGGGTGACGGTGAGCCAACTGGCGGCCTTTTCGCTGTCGTTTATGCTGTTGGCGTTATTGCTGGTGTTGCGTGGCGATCTGCTCGAACGCTGGCAACAACAACTGCCGCCGGACAGCCCAAACTACTTCCTGTTGAACCTGACCGAAGCGCAGGTGCCGCAGGTGAAGACTTTCCTGCAACAGCATCAAATTGCACCTGAGACCTACTATCCGATTGTCCGTGTTCGCCTGACTGAGATTAACCAGCAGGTGGCGACCGAACGGGTGCACGAGGACGATCCGGGCGGTGAAGCGGTGAATCGCGAACTGAACCTGACCTGGCTGGCGGATTTGCCGGCCCACAATCCTTTGCTGGCGGGCAGTTGGCCGCCTAAGACCGGCGAAGTGTCGATGGATCAGGGTATTGCCGGGCGGCTCAAGATCAAGCTGGGCGATACGCTGACCTTCAGTGGCGATACCCAGTCGTTCAGCGCCAAGGTGACCAGCCTGCGGCAGGTGGATTGGGAAAGTCTGAAGCCGAACTTTTACTTTATCTTCCCGCCGGGTGCGCTGGACGGTCAGCCGCAAACCTGGCTCACCAGTTTCCGCTATGACGGGGACGGCCAGATGTTAACCCAGCTCAACCGTCAGTTCCCGACGCTCAGCCTGCTGGATATCGGCTCGATCCTCAAACAGGTGGGCGGCGTGCTGCAGCAGGTCAGCCGCGCACTGGAAGTGATGGTGGTGCTGGTGGTGTTGTGTGGCGGCCTGTTGCTGATGGCCCAGGTGCAGGTGGGGATGCGTCAGCGACGTCAGGAGTTGGTGGTGTATCGCACGCTGGGCGCAGGCAAGCGCCTGTTGCGCAGTACGCTGTGGTGTGAATTTGCCCTGCTGGGGCTGGTGGCGGGCATCGCCGCTGCGGTGGGCGCCGAGGCGGCACTGTGGCTGTTGCAAAGCCAGGTGTTTGACTTCCCGTGGGCACCGACACCGTTGCTGTGGTGGGCACTGCCGTTGCTCAGCGCGCTGTTGCTGTCGCTGTGTGGCGGTTGGCTGGGCGTGCGTTTGCTACGTGGTCAGGCGCTGTTCCGCAGCTACGACGGCTAGTTCCTTCAGGTTATCGACCGGCCCATTGTTCAGGGGCCGGTCGACGTTACTCTCCGCACGACCCGTTTCTCGTTAACACTACCGCTTTCAATCCCTGCCTCGATCTGTCGGCCATCCTCTTGGCCGAACCCTGCGTGAAATCGGTTACACTCTGCCTTCGAGTTACTCAATTTATTGGGAGCGGCTAAGGTAAAATGATATTGCTGTCACCGCCATATTAGGGCATGAATGCTTATGTTTAGCCTTTAAAATCAGTGATGAGTGTTGGTTTTAAGGTTGTGTTTCTGTTTTTATCTAAACAAATAATAAATGTAATCGTTTCCACTAATGTGATCGCACTCACTTCTCTCTGGCGAATTGCCTCCTATCATACGGGCAACTTAAGCACGTTATCGTTTGGAGGCTGTATGAGTACTACCGTCAAAGTGTCGGCGGCTGAAAAGAGTCAGAGCAATGCAGGGATGACTTTTTTCGTCTGTTTTCTGGCCGCATTGGCTGGGCTGCTATTCGGTCTGGACATCGGGGTTATTGCGGGTGCTCTGCCGTTTATCACCGACTCGTTTAACATCACCAGCTCCCAGCAGGAGTGGGTGGTCAGCTCAATGATGTTTGGGGCGGCGGTCGGCGCCGTGGGCAGTGGCTGGATGAACTTCCGTATCGGGCGTAAATACAGCCTGATGATTGGCGCCGTGTTGTTTGTCGTTGGTTCACTGTGCTCAGCCGCGGCTCCCAACGTGGAAATCTTGCTGATTTCTCGCGTGCTGCTTGGGCTGGCGGTGGGGGTGGCTTCTTATACCGCGCCGATTTATCTGTCTGAAATTGCCCCGGAGAAAATTCGCGGCAGCATGATCTCGATGTATCAGTTGATGATTACCATCGGCATTCTGGCGGCCTACCTGTCGGATACCGCATTCAGCTATACCGGCGCCTGGCGCTGGATGCTGGGCGTGATCACCATCCCTGCGGTATTGCTGTTGATCGGCGTGTTCTTCTTGCCGGATAGCCCGCGCTGGCTGGCTTCGCGCAATCGCCATGAGCAGGCGCGCCAGGTATTGGAAAAGCTGCGTGACACCAGCGCTCAGGCGCAGCACGAACTGAATGAAATTCGCGAAAGCCTTAAGCTGAAACAGAGCGGCTGGGCGCTGTTTAAAGACAATAAAAACTTCCGCCGCGCCGTGTTTCTTGGCGTTCTGCTGCAGGTGATGCAACAGTTCACCGGGATGAACGTCATCATGTACTACGCACCGAAAATTTTTGGCCTGGCGGGCTTTGCCAGTACCGCACAGCAGATGTGGGGGACGGTGGTTGTCGGCCTGGTTAACGTGCTGGCGACCTTTATTGCCATCGGGTTGGTTGACCGCTGGGGGCGCAAACCGACGCTGACGCTGGGCTTTGTCGTCATGGCGGTGGGCATGGGCGCGCTGGGGACCATGATGAATGTGGGCATGACCTCGCCGGCCGAGCAATACTTTGCCATCATCATGCTGCTGATGTTTATTGTCGGTTTTGCCATGAGCGCCGGCCCGCTGATTTGGGTGCTGTGTTCAGAGATCCAGCCACTGAAAGGCCGCGATTTTGGCATAACCTGTTCTACCGCCACCAACTGGATTGCCAACATGATCGTCGGGGCGACGTTCCTGACCATGCTCAATTCGCTGGGTAGCGCGCACACTTTCTGGGTGTACGCAGCGCTTAACCTGGTATTTATCTTCATCACGCTGGCGTTGATTCCGGAAACCAAAAATATCTCGCTGGAGCATATCGAACGCAATCTGATGGCCGGCAAACCGTTACGCAACATTGGTTCGCGCTAGCCGACAGGCTGGGCATAGGATATTCGTTCAGGCATCTGGCGTTAACGCCAGATGCTGACGACAGGAGGATATTATGGCGATTTTGGTGACCGGCGGTGCCGGATACATTGGTTCGCACACCGTATTGGCGCTGCTGGAACGGGGTGAGGATGTGGTGGTGCTGGACAATTTGGTCAATGCGTCTGAAGAGTCCTTGCGGCGCGTAGCGCAGCTGACGGGCAAAGCCGCAAAGTTCTATCGGGGTGATATACAGGACGCGGGCTGCTTGCAGCGGATCTTTAACGAGCAGCAGATTGCTTCGGTGATCCACTTCGCCGGTCTGAAGGCGGTAGGGGAGTCGACCCAGAAGCCCCTGGAGTATTATCAAAATAACGTGACGGGCACGTTGGTCCTGCTGGAAGCGATGCGTCAGGCCGGCGTTCACCGGTTTATCTTTAGCTCCTCCGCCACGGTGTACGGTGAAAATGCGCCGGTGCCTTATCGCGAGGATATGCCGATTGGCGGCACTACCAGCCCTTACGGTACCTCAAAATGGATGGTGGAGCAGATCCTGCAGGATTTTGCCAAGGCCGAACCGGCATTTTCGATTATCGCGCTACGCTACTTCAACCCGGTAGGCGCCCATGAGTCGGGGCTGATTGGTGAAGACCCCAGCGGCATTCCCAATAACCTGCTGCCGTATATCGCGCAGGTCGCTATTGGCCAGCGTGAAAGCCTGAGCGTGTTCGGCGGCGATTACCCGACCAAAGATGGCACCGGCGTGCGTGATTACATTCACGTGATGGATGTTGCTCAGGGCCACCTGGCGGCGATGGACCACTTAAAACAGATCGTCGGTTTCAAAGCCTATAATTTGGGCTCGGGGGTAGGGTATTCGGTGTTGGAAATGGTGCAGGCGTTTGAGAAAGCTTCGGGGGTAACCATTCCCTACCAGATTTTACCGCGCCGTGCGGGCGATCTGCCTGCCTTCTGGGCCGATGCCAGCCTGGCGAAACAGGAGCTGGGCTGGCAAGTGCAACGCGGCCTTGATCTGATGATGCGCGATACCTGGAACTGGCAAAGTAAAAACCCGCAGGGCTACCGCCAATAGTTTTTCATCGACAGTAACAAAGGGTTCAGCTTGCTGAACCCTTTGTTTTTAGTGCGGCGTAACGCTTAAGCCAGCTTTTGCTGCGCCCAGGCCAAACCGCTTTGGTATTCGGCCGGTAACAGCGGCGCCAAAGCCTGCAATGCCTGTTGCAACACACCGGCGTCGGGATCGTTCAGGTTGAGATGCCCAACCTTGCGGCCCTCGCGCACCTCTTTCTCGTACCAGTGCAGATGCACCAGCGGTAACGCCAGCCACTGCTGATTTACCGCGGTACCGATCAGGTTGACCATCACCGACGGGGTGCTCACGACCGGCTTCGGCAGCGGCAGGGCGAGAATGGCACGCAGGTGCAGTTCGAACTGGCTGATAGACGCGCCGTTCTGCGTCCAGTGGCCGCTGTTGTGTACCCGAGGCGCCAGTTCGTTAATCAACAGACGATCGCCAACGATAAAACACTCCATCGCCATGACGCCGACGTAGTTCAGTTCATCAAGGATCGCCGTCAGCATCTGTTCAGCTTGCTGTTGCAGCGCAGGATTGGGCAGCGGCAACGCCACGCTGGTGCGCAGAATGCCTTCTTCATGCAGGTTATGGGTCAGCGGATAGAACACCGATTTACCGTCGTGTCCGCGTGCGCCGACCAATGAGACCTCGCCGGAGAAGTTAATTCCCTGTTCGACGATGCATTCGCCATAGGCATCGGCCGGCAATTCGGCTTCCTGACCTGGGCGCAGGCGCCACTGACCCCGGCCGTCGTAACCGCCGACGCGACGTTTAACGATAGCCAGTTCGCCCAGGGTCGCGAAAACCTGCGGCCACTCGGCGACGTCGGTCAGCAACTGCCAGGGGGCAGTGGCCAGGCCGAGCTGATCGAGTAACTGTTTTTGCGTCAGGCGGTCCGCCAGACGGGGGAAAATATCGCGGTTAACGAAGCTGTTGTGGGTCGCCAGCTCACGCGTCAGCGCGGTTTCCGGCCAACGCTCGATTTCGGCGGTGATCACGCTGTTTTGATAAGGTACCGCTTCCGGCTCAGCGTCGAGGCCAACCGGATAGACGGCGATCCCCAGCGGCTCACCGGCCTGGCGCAGCATACGCCCCAATTGACCGTTACCCAGTACGCAAACCGGCTTCATGCTTCCTCCCGCGGGTCCGGGTTATTCAGCACCTCGTCAGTCTGCGCCTGACGCCAATCGGCCAGGCGTTGCGCCAACTCAGCGTCATGCAACGCCAGAATTTGCGCTGCCAGCAGTGCAGCATTGGCGGCGCCGGCCTTGCCGATCGCCAGGGTGCCTACCGGAATACCGCGCGGCATTTGCACGATGGAATACAGGCTGTCCACGCCGCTCAAGGCAGCGCTTTGCACCGGCACACCCAGCACCGGCACCAGGGTTTTCGCCGCCAGCATACCCGGCAGGTGCGCAGCACCGCCCGCACCGGCAATGATCACGTCGATACCCTTGGCGCTTGCCTGTTCGGCAAAGCTGAACAGCTTGTCTGGCGTGCGATGAGCGGAAACGACTTCGACATGGAACGGGACGTCGAGTGAGGTCAGGACTTCGGCCGCAAACTGCATGGTGGCCCAGTCACTTTTCGATCCCATTACAATTGCGATTTTAACCTCAGCGTGAGTGGCTGAAGCGGCGTTGGCTCCCATGGGTGTAAGGCTCCTGTAATTGTACAAACGACGGCCGATTGCCTGCGGCGGGAGGCCGAATGAGGGCGTAGAGCATACCATGAGCGAACGGCAAGGAAAACGGTTGCGTCGCCGGTTTTGATCGTCAAAAGCGCGAATTTTTATACCCGCGCGTGAAGTCAGAAGCTTAGAAAGGGAATTGGATCAGTTCGACGGCGTCGGCGCTGACTTTGATCAGCGAGCCTTCTTCATGCCAGGCACCCAGCACTAAACGGTGAGCTTTGCCGTTGCTCAGCGTCAGCTCATGCACGGCCGGACGATGCGTGTGGCCATGGATCATCCAGTGAACCTGGTGGTTCAGCATGGTTTGCTCAACCGCCTGCGGGTTGACGTCCATGATGGCGTCCGATTTGTATTGGTTGCTTTGCCGGCTGCGGGCACGCATTTTAGCGGCGATCTTAAGGCGCCAGCGTAAAGGCATTGCCAGGAACAATTTTTGAATCAGTGGGTTGTGTACTTTTCGGCGGAACTGTTGGTAGGCCCGATCGTCGGTACACAGCGTGTCACCGTGCAGGATCAGGATTTTGCGGCCATACAGGTCCAGCACCTTTTCTTCCGGCAGCAGTTGCATGCCGCTGGCACGGGCAAAGCGCCTGCCCACCAGAAAATCACGGTTGCCGTGGATAAAGTAGCAGGGCACACCTGCCTGTTGCAGCGTTTTCAGCGCCGCAGCGATTTCAGCATGCAGCGGTTCGGGATCGTCATCGCCGATCCAGGCTTCGAACAGATCGCCGAGTATGTACAGGGCTTCGGCGTGTATGGCATCTTGCCGCAAAAAACGCAGAAAACCGGCAGTAATTGCCGGTTCCTGTGCGCTTAAGTGCAGATCTGCAATGAACAGCGTGTTCATTCAGCTGCGATTACTCGCTGACGGTAACGCTGGTGACGATCACGTCTTCTACCGGTACGTCCTGGTGCATGCCGCTGCGGCCAGTTTTCACGGCTTTGATCTTGTTAACCACGTCCATGCCTTCAACCACTTCAGCAAACACGCAATAGCCCCAACCCTGGGCGTTTTCGCCGCGGAAGTTCAGGAAGTCGTTGTCTGCTACGTTGATGAAGAACTGTGCGGTCGCGGAGTGTGGATCGTTGGTACGCGCCATTGCCAGGGTACCGATGGTGTTTTTCAGACCGTTGTTGGCTTCGTTCTTGATGGTGGCTTTGGTGTCTTTCTGGCTCATACCCGGCTCAAAACCGCCGCCCTGAATCATGAAGCCATTGATAACACGGTGGAAAATGGTGTTGTTGTAGAAACCGTCACGGCAGTAGTTCAGGAAGTTTTCAACGGTAACCGGTGCTTTGTCCGCGAAGGTGTTGATAACGATGTCGCCGTGATTAGTGTGGAAAGTAACCATAGTTTTAGTCCTAACAAGATGAAGTGAGATGTCACATGGAGCGAGTGAACTATCAGACCGCCGTTATAACATATCTCCTGTAATGAGTCAGCAGCGGCTAAACCGCGCTCAGGCTGTGGTAAATGGCAATTTGTTATATTATAACATATGTGGCAATCGCTGATTTATCACCGTTTTCCACCTCTGAGCTCAGCAAAGCGCGGCCTTAACCTTGCATTAGATCAGGCTTCGGGTTTCAATACGCTGCTGGGTGAACAACCTTAACCCTGGTTATCATTTTTGTTATCACGCACACCACGGAATGTCCCGATGCTAAAGATTTTTAATACCCTGAGTCGTCAAAAAGAGGAATTTAAACCCATTCATGCCGGTAAAGTGGGCATGTACGTGTGCGGGGTAACCATCTATGACCTGTGTCATATCGGACATGGGCGTACCTTCGTTGCTTTCGACGTGGTGGCACGTTATCTGCGCTATCTCGGCTACTCGCTGAACTATGTGCGTAACGTCACCGACGTTGACGACAAAATTATCCGCCGCGCGACTGAAAATGGCGAAAGCTGCGATCAACTGACCGCACGCATGCTGGCGGAGATGCACGCCGACTTCGATTCTCTGCTGATCGAACGCCCGGACATTGAACCGCGTGCGACCCAGCATATCGCCGAGATCATTGAGATCACCCAGCGCCTGATCGATCGCGATCACGCGTATGTGGCCAGCAACGGCGATGTGATGTTCTCCATCGACAGCGATCCGCAATACGGTTTGCTGTCACGCCAGGATCTGGATCAGCTGCAGGCCGGTGCGCGCGTGGAAATCGACGACGTGAAACGCAACCCGATGGACTTCGTGCTGTGGAAGATGTCCAAGCCGGGCGAACCGAGCTGGGCGTCGCCTTGGGGTGCAGGGCGTCCGGGTTGGCACATTGAATGTTCTGCCATGAACTGCAAGCAGCTTGGTACCCATTTTGATATCCACGGTGGCGGTTCCGATCTGATGTTCCCGCACCACGAGAACGAAATTGCCCAGTCGAGCTGCGCCCACGACGGCCCGTACGTCAATTACTGGATGCACTCCGGCATGGTGATGATCGACAAAGAAAAAATGTCGAAATCCCTGGATAACTTCTTCACTATTCGCGACGTACTGGGTTACTACGACGCTGAAACCGTGCGTTACTTCCTGATGTCCGGCCACTATCGCAGCCAGTTGAACTACAGCGAAGAGAATCTGAAGCAGGCCCGTACCGCTCTGGAACGCCTGTACACTGCGCTGCGTGGCACAGATGCCAACGCCCAACCGGCCGGCGGCGACGTGTTTGAAGCCCGTTTCCGTGAAGCCATGGACGACGACTTCAACACGCCGGAAGCTTACTCGGCGCTGTTTGATTTGGCGCGTGAGGTTAACCGTCTGAAAGCTGAAGACCTGACGGCGGCGAACGGCATGGCTGCAGAACTGCGCAAGCTGGCGAAGGTGCTCGGTCTGCTGCAGCAGGAACCTGAACAGTTCCTGCAGAGCGGCGCACAGGTCGATGATGCTGAAGTGGCGGAGATCGAAGCCTTGATCAAGCAGCGTAACGATGCGCGTAAAGCCAAAGATTGGGCGTTGGCGGATGCCGCGCGCGATCGCTTGAATGAGATGAACATCGTGCTGGAAGATGGCCCGCAGGGAACCACCTGGCGCCGTAAGTAATCCGCTTTAGGCTACAAACAAAAAAGGCGCTGAGTTAATCTTCAGCGCCTTTTCTATGGAGCGGGGTTTACGGCTTAACTACAACCTTACCGCCGTTAAACTCCACGACCTGATCGGCAACGATTTTGCAGCGTTTGCGCGTTTCGACTTTGCCGTTCACTTTCACCTGCCCATCGGCGATGACTTCTTTGGCGGCACCGCCGCTTTCACACCAGCCCTGGAATTTGAGCAGGTCGCACAGTTCGACGTGCGGGTGATTATCCAGATTAAAAGTTTCCATACTGCCTTACTTATTTAGGTTGAACGTCGTGATATTCCTCGCAGGCCTGCAAGGTATTTTGGATCAGTGTAGCAACGGTCATTGGACCCACGCCACCCGGAACCGGAGTTATGTAGGCGGCGCGTTCGCTTGCGGCGTCAAAATCCACGTCGCCGACCACTTTACCACTTTCCAGACGGTTAATGCCGACGTCCACCACGATAGCGCCAGGTTTTATCCAGTCGCCCGGAATAAAGCCCGGTTTGCCGACCGCCACGACCAGCAGATCGGCGTTTTCAACGTGGTGGCGCAGGTTCTTGGTGAAACGGTGGGTTACGGTGGTGGTGCACCCGGCCAACAGCAGCTCCATGCTCATTGGGCGGCCGACGATGTTGGACGCGCCAACCACTACGGCATTCAGGCCATAGGTATCGATGTTGTAACGCTCAAGCAGGGTGACGATACCGCGTGGGGTGCAAGGGCGCAGTTTTGGCGCACGTTGGCACAGGCGGCCAACGTTGTACGGATGGAAACCGTCGACGTCTTTATCCGGATGAATACGCTCCAGCACTTTGACGTTGTCGATACCGGCCGGCAGCGGTAGCTGCACTAAAATGCCGTCGATCTCGCCGTCGGCGTTCAGCCGATCGATCAGCGCCAGCAGTTCAGCCTCACTGGTGGTGGCAGGCAGATCGTAAGAGCGGGAGAGGAAGCCCACTTCATCACAGGCGCGGCGCTTGCTGGCGACGTAAATCTGTGAGGCGGGGTTCTCGCCAACCAATACGACAGCCAGGCCCGGAGCGCGTTTTCCGGCGGCCAGACGTTGTTTAACTTGCTCAGCCACTTCGTTTCTAACCTGCTGCGCAATCGTTTTACCATCAATAATCTTTGCTGACATCAGTGAGGAAATCCATCAATTAAGAAAAGCGGGGGATGACGCTATTTTGTCAGAAGCGGAGCGCGCTGTCAGGCGCTGAATCGCGATCGGCGGTGTTTGCCAGGTGTGATTTACGCTTTTTTTATGCCAACGACAGGATCCTCTACGCCTTTTTTACCGCTCGCTGCGTAAGCTGTGGCTATTCACACTGAGGACGGGAGTCAAAATCATGATGCTCATTACCCGGTTGCACTTTTTACACCTGCCTGTTGATAGCCAGGCATGCCAACCAAGACACGTGGGGGAAACGGTATTCGATTCGTCCTTGCATCCGGCTGACGTTGCGCAGCTGATTGCCCTGCATCAGCTTGCCGCACACAAAACGCCGCCTTCATGGAGAACGCGCCTGGGCGCATTGTGCCGGAGGTTGCGTGCATGAGAAACATCAAAGGGATGGGTTTTATGCTGCTGGTATGGGGGCCAATGGCGCAGGCTTCGTTAAATGCCGCACCGGTTAGCGCAGCCTTACTGCAGCCGTTATCGGCGGCTTGCAACCTGTTGGCGGCTCAGCATGCCGATTGGGGAAACATCAACGCGATGGTGCGCTCGGCTCGAGTTTGCCTGCAGCGTCCGGCAGAACAGCAACAGTCGGATCGTATGCCAGAACAGGCTGATGCCGGCCTGGTACAGCGTAACAGCAGCCTGTTACCGGACTTAACCCAAGGGAAATGACGCGGTTAACTCAATGCGGGGCGGCGGTAATGACTGAAAATTCATCATAAAGCACGGCTGCTGACGTAACGTCATGAAAAGGCATTGACTCAATGATCTCTGACCGTATAATCCAACCCGCAACTCCCGGTTGCCGCATCCCAATGCGCCCTTAGCTCAGTTGGATAGAGCAACGGCCTTCTAAGCCGTAGGTCACAGGTTCGAGCCCTGTAGGGCGTACCATTTAAAATCAATGAGTTATGCAAAACCCCTCACCAAAAACCACGTATTCAAATAGTTTATGTAACGGCTGGTGTAAGTAAATTTTCTCAACGCCCATCAACGTTAACGCGGATTAGCCAGCATCCCCGGATAGTGCTTCGCCACAATATCATTCATCTTTTCTGTCAGATCGTACCGCTTAAAAGTGATGTGCGCTGTTCCTTTCTGAAAGTAACGGATACTGAAGAAATCATCTTCGTAAACATCCTTCGAAGGGTTGTCCCGAATATGCTCCATCAATCGAGTAGTAACATCGCCACGATTGTCGGGTATCGGTTTACCATCCAGCAGAAATAGCATTCGCTCCAGATCCGCCAGTTGATCCCTACGCCAACCCCAGTTCAGACTAAATCCCCAGCGGTTATGCGTCACCAGATTGGTGACGATGATCTTTTTACCAAAGTTGCAGGGACTATTGGTTTTGTAATCCCACGACAACCCTTTGAAGACATTGATAATGCCACGTTCAAATACATCCATTTTGTTCAGATGTAGCTGCTCAAAAGTACTGAGGATATTCGCCTCGCTGATGGCAGGCAGCTCCCCCTCCTCCAGGTTCTTATGCCACTGGTCACGGGCCTGAGCATCCATCAAGGCCATCATGCCAGACTTCAACATCAAGTCTCGCCAGATACTACGGTCAATATTGCGGGTGACGGCAGGCAGCGCTTTATCTACCTTTTCGGTCATCCAGCTATCGTAACGGTGCCCTGCTTTCATCGCCCAGTCTTGCGCTGTACCACCGCCAATTTCTGAGGTTAGCCGTGAAATGGCATCAAGCTGCTGAATAAGTTGTTCAATCTGTTTCAGTGCGGAATCGCGGCCAGTGACCACACGTTCAATATTGGTCGAAAGGATAAGTTCGTTGTGATCTGTTAACACGTCGGGTTCTGTTTGCATCGTTAATCGTCCGTAAAAGCAAACACGCCTGCCGAAAGTGGCAGGCGCATTATGCGATGAATAAAAAGGGTGGAAAGCGCAGAGGTAAAAATCAGGAATGAAGCTCGAAGAATTTATGTATTCATTAATCCGGTAGCTCGCCTAGCTCTGACAATATCGGTAGCGGTCAGGAATGGCGTCTGCTCCTGCCAGGTGAATTCCTTGCGGTCGGTGCGTACCAGTTCATAGCGTTCCACCAGGAAATTCACCGCATCAGCAAGCGTGATACCCGCCTCGATATGTTCCTCGATAGCCGCATCATCATGGAATGGTGTGTCGTTGAGTGTGAGGCCGTAATGGTGTTCCAGTAGATACGTTAATAGTTGCTGCCAGACCTGCACAGGTGACAGTCGTGACGAAACCGGCAACGTGGCCGGTACAGTTGAGATTTGCATGTGTTGAGTCTCTTAAAATAAAGGAAAGGAAGATTTGAAGGCTTACAACGCTGAGATGATGCTGAGGATTAGTCTTTAACCTGATTTGAGGGATAAATTGCGATATACACATATCCATGACTGCCCAACGTATCGGCTTCACAGGTCAGTCCGTTACGGTAAAGCATGACCCGGTGCGCGCACCGGGGATTCAGCTCACCGGAGAGCAGCATCAGTTCCATATGCGAGACAAAATGCGGGAAGGCTTCATCCAGATCTCGGGCCTGCATCTCGCTGAACGAACCGTTAAATCCTGCCCGGTCTGCCAGAAAATGCAGATGACGACCTTCCTGCACCAGCCGTGCTCCAAAACACGGTGTTATATCTCGTTTAAGACCCCAGATTTGTATAACGTCTTTATTCATAATTTTATACCTGTTTAAAGAAGACCATGCTCGGCGAATGAGAATATCTGCCTGCCGCCGACAATCAGATGGTCTGGCACCCGGATTTCCACCAGCATCAGCGCCTGTACCAGTCGCTGGGTAATGGCCTTGTCTGCCTGGCTCGGGGCAACCTCCCCGGAAGGGTGGTTATGGGCAAAAATCACTGCCGCCGCGTTAAAGTACAGGGCGCGTTTCACTACTTCGCGGGGATGGACTTCAGTGTGACTGATGGTGCCGCTGAACAGCGCTTCGTGGGCAAGCAGCTGGTTCTGGTTATTGAGATACAGCACGACAAACTCTTCCCGCTCAAGGGTTCCCATCTTCAGCCTGAGCCAGTCGCGAGCAGCCTGCGTGGAAGTAAACGCCACACCCGGTTCACGCAGGTGCTGGTCAAGCAGACTCAGGGCTCGTTTAATGGTGCGCTGTGAGGTCAACGGTAGTTCTGGCGTAAACAAGGTCAGTTGTTTCTCCATGGCAAAACTCCTTAATCAATGGTAGTAAGGATGGCACTGGATTCGGTACGGCAGACGTAATGGCTGTATTCGAGCTGGCAAATGGCAATACGAGTGCGAAATACATGGAAACGAAGCCAATAATGACCCAGTGGTTCATACCCAATCACAGTTTTAAAAATAAAAAATCCCGCAATCCAGTGAGGATGCGGGAGGATGCATGGAAATAATATCTATCTAAAATAATTTAGAAAAATGGATTTTTTCCGAGATCTGTTATGAGATTAATTCGTTCAGACACTTCCTGGATATGATCGTCTGCTGATGCCAAAAGCGGACATTGCTAACTACCCACCATAATAATTGTTGGGGAGCCTCTCAAGACCAAGTCATCTTAAATGACTCTGAGGTGTCTGTTAAACCCGTTGCGATTCAATTTACACCAAATATTATGGTTGAAAATCAAAAGCTGAAAAATACAGATAAAGAGATGTAGGGAGAATGATGCAAATTTCTTTAAGAATCGCCATCAACGCTGATCTCGCCATCGTTAACGAGCGCTATGCTGAGATTGATTTTGTTCCGTCACTTGCAGGGGAACTAATCGTATTGGCGACTGATGGCGATAATATTGTTGGTCAAGGTAGAGTTGTAACAATCGATACAGAAAGCGGCGAGCTTGGGGGAATTTATGTTTTTCCCGGCAATGAGGGTCTGGGGATCGCCCGTAAGGTGGTAGATTTCCTGATTAAGAACTCAGGTCTGTCAGTTCTTTACTGTTTACCTTTTGCTGAGCTTGAAGGTTTTTACGGGTCAATGGGATTTGGTACCGTCAAAGATATAGAGAAAATCCCACCGGCGGTTATCAAAAAGCATGAGTGGTGCCTGAGTAACTACGATAAAACCGTACTCCTTCTGAGTAAGGAGATGAACGTATGCAGATACTCAGACTAAAAACAGATCGCTTGCTGTTAAAACCATTAGGCACCAGAAAGTGCTGTACTACCGACAGGTTAAAAAACTGAATATCCGGGAAACAGCAGATGCCACAGGCTATAGTTGCTCTCAAGTATGTAGCATCCAGATCCTTTACCGGCAGGCAGAACGCGTTACGACTAACGAGGTTTTATGAAAATCAGAAGGTTCACTAATGGGGATGAAATTGCGTTATTCAGGGTCTTTTTATCTTCTGTACATACCATCGCATCACACTACTACACACATGAACAAATAGAGGCCTGGGCTCCACCAGATATCGACCCGGAACAATGGGCCAATTACATGAAGGAGCTGCGCCCCTTTGTTGTTGAAGTGGATGGGGAAATAGTTGGATATGCAGATGTTCAGCCGAATGGGTACATTGACCATTTCTTTGTCTCCGGAACCTACCCGAGACAGGGAGTAGGGACGCTACTGATGAATTGCATTCATGAAGAAGCTAGACAACTTGGAATTGCTGAACTTACTTCAAATGTGAGTAAGGCTGCGGAAGAGTTCTTTCTACGGCACGGCTTTCATGTAGTGGAACGGGGTTTTCCTGTCCGTCGTGGCGTGACACTACAAAATGCATTGATGCGGAAATATTTGGAGAAACAATAGAAAGCTGGTTGAAGGAAAGTATTGACCTTTTCGCCTGATTGAAATCAGTCAGTACAGAAAACCATCATAACGTACAATATTTTCCGTTTCCCAAACGGAGCCCAATTACGTCGGAGGGGGTATGCAAGGTCCAGATCCACTGAATAAGCATCCATTGGAGGGCTTTCCTCAGGTTTGTTTCATTAAAAATACTGTGACGAACCCAAACATTATCATTGGCGATTTCACATATTACGATGATCCAGAAGACTCTGAGGATTTTGAAAGGAATGTTCTCTATCACTTCCCTTTCATAGGTGACAAGCTGGTTATCGGTAAATTTTGCGCTATCGCAAAAGGTGTCCAGTTCATAATGAATGGTGCAAACCATAAATTATCTGGCTTCTCTACGTTTCCATTTTATATTTTCGGTAATGGATGGGAAAAGGCGATGCCAAAGCCTGGAGACTTGCCATACAAAGGCGATACGATAATCGGGAATGATGTCTGGATCGGGTATAAAGCGCTTATCATGCCTGGTGTGAAGATCGGCAACGGTGCGATTATCTCCTCCCAGGCTGTTGTCACAACGGATGTGCCCGCTTATACGATTGTCGGTGGAAACCCTGCAAAAGTCATTAAATCACGATTTTCAGATGAAATAGTATTCGAACTGGAAAGATTAGCTTGGTGGGATTGGTCTGTAGAAAAGATCACTAAACACCTCGCTGCAATAATGTCTAATGACATTAATACGCTTCGTACAATCGAGTAATCTGGTTTGTAAAGTCAGAGCCGCAAACACCTGCACAGGCACGGCTTCTCGTTCATAGCTTACAGAGATCAACCCCCACTGTAATAATCGTAGGAGAGCGGCGCATAGTGACCCAAACAGCTGCACCGTTTTTCAATGGACTATCCGTTCTGTGATTGAGAAAGAGATTCTATAATCCGGGAGACACATGTTACCATGAGCAATGAATCCAATTATTTAATTTATTAAAAATAATTTTTTGAGGTGTGCATATAGATTGTATTGAGGAGGAGTACTGACCTATACCTTCATTTTGGGTACTAATAAAAGCGGCCTCCCATTGCTGAGAGGGAGGAGTATCTTACCGGTAAAACATTCTCAAATCATTGAACATAACAACCTCACATCATTAGCTACTATACCCAAGCTACTTCAAGATGCGGGTAGGCGGCAATCGAATGAGTCCCGCTGAGCTTACTCAAGTAAGTGATGCGGGTGAGTGAACGCAGCCAACAAAGATGCAACTTGAAGTATGACGGGTATAAATCCCATAAAGCGCCCGACCCGTAACACAATCTACTTTTCACAATCAATTGAGTTACTTTAAAGAGTTACAGGAGGCGTCATTGAAAGTACATGTTTTATTAATTAGCATCATTTCTAATTAGCTATTATCCTTATAGACCTCTATAAAGAGTTTCCGCCAAAAGGTGATTCACTGCGGCCCATTTGAGTGTTGTCATAACGATAATATCTGCCTGAATTTTTTCATTTACACGAATGTATAGCAACCTTATTCATTTAGCTAGTAACAAGCAATATTTTTATATAATTAAAAATAACTTTTTATATATGACATATAAACTCATCGATTCAATACACAGATCACAGTATTCATTTACACAATATGATATCATATTATAATAAATGCAGAATCATAAATATATTGCAGGGAGGATATATTGAAAATACATAGTGAGAGATTAAAAAAAATAATATATACATTAACGCTCACAAATAATGTTTTGACCTCAACTGAATTAGCGAAGAGTATAGGGTGTAGTGAAAGAACAATAAAAAATGAGTTAAAAGAACTCAAATTAGTTGGCCCCCTCCTTGGCCTTGAGTTACATTCAACTAAAGGAATTGGATTTTGGGTCGAAATAAAGGATGATAAATTATTTTCAACAATAAATAAAGAATTAAACCATCACTTCTCTAACATGACATATACGATGGAACATGAGGACCATGCAAACAATATTGTTCAGTATCTTTTGCTTCAAAATGATTATATTACGCTAGATGATATTGGGCATGCTTTGTTTTTATCGGCAAGTAGCATTAATAAAGAAATGCAACGAGTAAGAGATATTTTTTCATCTTTCAACATAACAATTCTCAGCCAAAATAAAAAAGGGTTAAAGATTTGTGGACTAGAGATAAACCGCAGATTGTGTATGACTGAAATGATTTTAAGTCATGATGTCAGATGCTTACCAGAAACAAAAGTCGATGGCTATAAAAATATTTTTCAAGTAGAAGATATCAATAAACTTGAGATAAGAAAAATCCTTCTTAGTGAACTTAGGCTTAATAATATCAGAATTATTGACAGTAACACACACAAAATAACATGTTATATCCTCTTGAGCATAAATAGAATAAAACAGAAAAAAGACATTGAATTATTTCACAATAGAGCTATTTTGTTGAACTATCACAACGAATATAAATGCGCAGAACAGATCCTTCAAAAAATAAAAGAGTTATATCCTTATATTACATTTGGCCTCGAAGAGGTACTCAGTTTAGAATTGTTAATCCTATTCTTTATTGATCATAACCAGCATGCGCAATATGATGCCAACTGGAGCTCAATAGTATCTCAATCAGAATCTATTTCAGATGAAATATTTCACCACCTAGATTTAACATGGGGGATACACATCCCCTCCATATATGGTTTCAGAAATATCATTAACGCAAGTATCATTCCAATAGTATTAAGGAATAGTTTCAATGGGATTGGATACAATCTAATCCTTGGAAAGAAAATTGAAAACAATATGTTTAGCGGTTGTGGCTTTTGCATGGCTTTGGCAATTGACATTTCCAGATTTCTAACTAATACAAAAGATATATGTGTTAATCCTGCTGAGCTTATAAAGCTAGCCATTTGCCTCTACTCATGCTTAGATGGAATTAATTATAACTACACTCCGAGAAAAATAATTATTACTGCTCAGAATGGCTTGGAAAGTAGCGAGATAATAAAAAATAGAATAATAAAAAAATACGGCTCAGTATGGTTCTCAAAAATATCCTGCTTAAACTCTTATGAAGTAAGAAGCATTAAGCAAGATGACTATGATTATCTAATATCAAACTTTGAGTCTTACTACTATAATTTCGAACTTCCATTCGTATATGTTGACTCAATTCCAAGTAGTTCACAACTCAATATGATATATGAAAAAATCATTCTTGATGGATACCCCATACTAGAATCATTAACAAAACTAAAACTAACTTCATATATACTACATGAGAATTACAAATATAATAACCGAAATGATTTTTTAAATTTTTGCGCATTTAAATACTGGACTGACAATGCTTCTAGAGAAAGTTTCTATAATTATATTAATGATTTTGATGACTTATGCATTTGGAGTGAAATGTTGATAATCACATTACCAACTAGCTTAGTCACAAGTAGCATATTCGATATTTACGAGTTAAATAAAATCAGTAAATGGAATAAGAAAAACATAAAAATAATAGTTATTATCACAATGAACTTCAAGGGGGATAATACATTGGCAAAACTTTATTCGCAATTCACCTGTGCTTTAACAAATGACAGAAATAAAACTGAAAAAATAATCCGACAGAAAACAGTAAACCAATTTAAAGAATTAATTAAAATTGAACTCGCAAAGTGTTAGCGCATAAAAACAATGATTACTCTACAACCAGCTTCTGGATTAAAAAAGTTAGTGTTATATACAATGATCAGCAGATATATTTATATATCAAGAAAATAATATTCGGCTCTATCTAGAATGGATATGTAATTATATTAATAATGAACTTGTGAAATCTGAGCTAAGAACCAAGTAACTATCAGCAGGTCGGCGCAACCTCCGGGACTGAGGTTACGTTCAATGCACTGTTTGTCGAACTGACGCAGGTATTCTAGATCGGCGGGGGTACGAATTCCTCCCTGCTGCAATAGTTTGGTGGCTTGCTTCTGTAACCAGCGCAAACCTTCTGCGCCGCCGCGGGAGGCCACATTGGTATCGCCATTTACAGACATCAGCAGCAGTAAAGTGTCCAGTAAGGCCAGTTCAGGATCGAGATCCTTTGCCAATAGGCTCCGATAGTGTGGCAGAGCATGCTGGATTACTAATGAGTATCCCGATTCGGCTTCACCCCGTGCGCCGGTTAAACCCATTTGTTGATAAAGACGTTGACCAGACGTTAGTTGTTGATTGTTCTGGCGCAGTTCGCGCTCGGTCAAGCCACGGCAAAATGTTGCTACCGTAGAGCAAATAGTTTCCGCAGTGACTGCGAGGCGGAGCTGAAGCAAGCGGCCAATAGCGGCACACAGCAGTCCCAGTGAGAAGATGCTGCCTTTGTGGGTGTTTACCCCAGCAGTGGCGCGGAACATCTCGGCTTCGCAGGCCATACCCAGTGGACGCAGTCCCTGCAATACATCTTCAGGCGAAAGCTGCGTGCTGAATCCGCCGTATTCGATAAATCTTGGCAACCAAGTTTGGATAGCCTCCGCACTGCGGTGAAAATCATCCAGCGCCATATCTTTATGTGCGCCGCTGTTAATACGATCCACCAGACCCGGTTTGGGCGACAAGTTGACTTCAGTCAACATGGCCCGCCACGCAAGCGTTGCGTAAGCATCAGGCAGCACCAGAGGAAGGGCTGCGTTATTGGTTGATGTAGCGAGAATCGGCATCTTGCAGCAGTGCCTCCATCTGAGAGAGTAAGTCGGAAAGCGCGTGGGTTTTACCTCGCGCACATTCGGCAGCGCTTTGCTCGCACAGCAGACAGCGGCGGGCAGGGAGCGCGAAATGACTCCGGGACAGAATTCCCTCCTCAAGAGTAAGGACATCGATGTCCCATAACCGTCCCAGCGGATGTGAATTCTCAAGCCCGATTGTGGCAAACTTGAGGTCGTAGGCTGGGGCTTCAATGGACAACAGGCCTTCCGGCCCGCTGGCAGAAACCAGCGTAGTTTGCGCCCTCACAATCCAGGATGATTTTTCAGCCAGTTCGAGCAAGGCTGTCATGCCATGATTAAAAATGCGACGTGTTAACTCGCTGTCTTTAATCGAACCTGGCGCTACTACTGTATAAGAGATCAGTGGCGAAGAATGACTCGCGAGGCAAGTAAGTTGCCTTGCTTGTCTCTCATCACGGCTGGTTAGCAACTCGGGAATTGAAACCGCGTGTTGGGTGGCGTGTTCAGGGAGCAGGTGCATGGCTTATTCCTTCACCTGATGCACAACGTCAATCACTGAACCATCGCGGTAACGTACAACGGCAATCACGTGGTCAGTGAATTCGATAGCGCGTGGCTGACCGGTGAGTTGCTGTGCACGTTCGCGCAACCATTCAATGGACACCACTTTCATACCCGTTTCTTTCAGACGTTCTGCCAGTTCAGGACGTGCAGGGTTGACGGCGATACCGTGGTCAGTGACCAGAATGTCAATGCTGGAGCCAGGGGTTACGCAAGTCAGCACGTTGTCAACCAGCGTCGGGATGCGTCCGCGAACCAGCGGCGCGACGATGATAGACAGCGCAGCGGCAACCGCGGTATCGCAGTGACCGCCGGATGCGCCGCGCAGTACGCCGTCAGAACCGGCCAGTACGTTCACGTTGAAGCTGGTATCAACCTCCAGCGCGCTCAGTACTACGACGTCCAGGCGATCGACGGATGCGCCTTTTGAGCCCCAGTTGGCATACTGGTTTGCACTGATTTCGATATGGTTCGGATTGCGGGCCAGCGATTCCGCGGCGTTACGGTCAAAGCTCTGAACGTCCAGCAGTTTGCGAATCAGGCCTTTTTCGTGCAGGTCAACGATGGTAGAGGTAATGCCGCCCAGCGCGAAGTCGGCACGGATATCACGGCTGCGCATTTTGTCTTCCAGGAAACGCGTAACGGCCAGAGAAGCACCGCCGGTTCCTGTCTGCAGTGAGAAGCCTTCGTTGAAGTAACCGGAGTTAGCAATGACCTCTGCCGCGCTACGGGCGATTAACAATTCACGCGGGTTAGTGGTCATGCGGGTCGTATCGGCACCGATTTTGTCCGCATCGCCGACCTGATCGATCTGTACGATCAGATCCACCTGATCCTGTGTAATGCTGGCCGGGTTATGCGGATATGTCAGCAGCTGTTCAGTCAGCAGGACAACCTGTTTCGCGTTTTCGGCGTCTACGCGGGCATAGCCCAGTGAGCCGCAGCACGCTTTACCGGTATAACCGTTGGCGTTGCCAAACTGGTCGCAGGACGGTACACCGAGGAACGCCACATCAATGCTGAGCTCGCCACTTTGCACCAGGTGTACACGACCACCGTGGGAATGAATCTGTACCGGTTCGGCCAACAGGCCACGTGAGATTTCTTCCGCCAGCGGGCCACGCAGACCGGAGGTATAAATGCGGCTAACCACGCCCTGACGGATGTGCTCAACCAGCGGAGCATGGCAGTCGCTCAGGGAGCTGGAGGCCAGCGTCAGATTTTTAAAGTCCATACTGGCGATGGCGTCCATCACCATGTTAATCGTCAGATCGCCACCGCGAAAAGCGTGGTGGAAAGAGATGGTCATACCATCCTGTAAACCTGAACGACGAATGGCGTCTTCCAGGTTAGCGCACAACTTTTTGTCGCGCGGTTTTTGCGCCTGCAATTCTACTTTTACGGTGCTCTGATAGGCGGAAAGCTCACTTTCTGCATGACGGCTCCAGGTCGCCACGCGATCCTGATGTTGAGACGGTTCGATTTTCTGCGTCATTTTTTTGCCTTATTCTTCGCGAATGCCGGAAAGTTCTGCACGGGAGATAACCAGAAGGGCGCGCTCGATAACCGGGCTATCGACCATTTTGCCGTTCAGGGAAACTACGCCACGACCTTCGTGAGCGGCGGCTTCAGCGGCTTCTACGACCAAACGGGCGTGAGCCAGCTCTTTGCGCGTTGGGGCGTACAGGTTATGCAGGAGTTCGATCTGGCGCGGGTTGATGAGCGATTTGCCGTCAAAACCCAGCTGCTTGATGTGTGCGGCTTCATGCAGGAAACCTGCTTCGTTGTTGGCATCGGAATACACGGTGTCGAACGCCTGAATACCGGCAGAACGTGCAGCCTGCAAAATAGAGCAGCGGGCAAACAGCAGTTCAGTACCTTCCGGTGAGCGCTCAGTGCGCAGGTTACGTACATAATCTTCCGCACCCAGGGCAATACCGATCAGACGCTCGGAAGCATGGGCAATTTCTACCGCGCGGATAATTCCTAACGGCGATTCGATGGCGGCTAACAGACCGGTGCTGCCAGGCTCACGGCCACAGGCGTTTTCGATACGCAGGATTTCGCTTTCGATGTCGATGACATCCTGCGCGGTATCGGTCTTCGGTAAACGTACGATGTCAGCACCGCCGCGTACCACGGCTTCAAGGTCGTTGATACCCCATTCGGAGTCGAGGGCGTTTACACGCGCGATGGTTTCAACGTTGTGATACAGCGGATGCTGCAGCGCGTGGTACACCATGCGGCGAGCGGTATCTTTTTCACGCAACGCGACGGAGTCTTCTAGGTCGAACATCAGCACATCTGCCGGGTAGATGAACGAGTTGCTGACCATGGCGGCATTGGCGCCCGGTACGAACAACATGCTGCGGCGAGTACGGGTTTTACGTTGTTGCAAAGATTCGGAAATCACTGGCAATCCTCCCATGGCAGTGCCGGAATACCGCCAGCGCGGGCCAGTAGTGCTTCCAGCCGCGCACGTAAAATGCAGTCCAGTGCGCCTTTATCATCAACATTCAATTGCACGCCGCGTACGTTGCAGCGGGACAGAACGTCCAGAATGGTGGCCCGGATGGCATCACCGAACTGCTTTTCGACGCTACTGTTAACCTGCAGGTCAATATCCTGCGAATCGAGTGGTGCGATGCGAATCATCACATCACCGGACTCGAGTGTGCCTGCGACGGCTGCCTGGTTTATTTTCATTTTTCACCTGTTGCTAATGCGGGGTATTTTGGCGGACCGCCGTACCCGATGAGGCTCGTTCAACCATGCTTTGCAGATACTGCAGCGTGGCGTCAGGGACCAGGGATGCGATAGCCGTGAGATCTTTTTTAACCAGCAGCTTGCGCACCCAGGAGGCGGAAATCGGCATCTCCTGGAAGCACAGCCGCTCAATTTCCACCAGTTCAATCGGTGGAGCGGGAAGCGTTGGGGTCTCCAGCCAGTAACGCATATCGTTGTTGTACTGGGAGGTGACGGTGCAATATGGTTCAGTACCGACGAAGCGGCGTGTGACGCCGAGAGCCGGAGCCAGATACTGGCGGAAGATTTTCAGGTCTATTTCGGTGTAGCATTGGTTAATAACGCTCTGCTCTTTGATGAAGTAACACGGGAACGTGGCGCGAGAAATGATGTATTCCGAACCGCGATGAACGGTTAAACGAGGAATATCTTTTGTCCCTTTAAGCACCAGATGCAGGCGGTCTTCATACGGAAAACGCGAGGTATCTTCTTTCACCAAAAACAGATGCAGCCAGTCACATTCCGCGGCCGCCTGTTGGATCAGAAAACGATGTCCGTTAGTGAAAGGGTTGGCGTTCATGACGATACAGCCAATTTTTTTCCCTTCATGGCGCTGTTTTGCCAGTGATTCGGCGTAGCGTTTCAGGCGTGTGGTGCTGTTTTCCATCAATACCATAATGCCGGGAACGCTGGTGAGCGTAGAAAAACCGCACTGTTTAAACAGCGATTCGTACTCGGTTTTGGTATAGATGAAGAGGTGCGTACAGTGGCGTTCATACGCGAGATTGATTAGTTCGGTGGCCAGAGTCAGTGCCAGGCCTTCACCGCGCACGGATTTGCTGATGGCCACGCATTTAATGATATTTCCAGCAATACCACCGCAGGCAATCAGGTGGTTATCACGGCTGACGGTGATAAATATTTCGACAGTTGTATCAACGCTTAAATCGTTCTCTTTCAAGAATAGAGTAATAGCAGCCATCTTTTTATTTTCTGAACGCTTAACTTGCGTGAATTTATTATTGCCAAACATAATGCTCCCTGGAGACAGGCGCTATTTTCAGAACCCTGAGGTTTCCATGCAATATTTTAATGGGTTTCTATTTTCTTTCATCCGTTGTGAGTTTATAAAACAGGAAACAAATAACACTTAACTGGGGGAAATCATCAATTTAGAAAAGATTGTCGCGACGTTCATTTCATTATTTATAAATTGATTTATTTTTTGTCATGAAAATATAGAACCACATGCAATATATAGCATTATTATAAAAATAACACATCACTACAGCTAAATGAGCGCCACGACTTAAATCATTACACTACCTATCTTTAATATAAATAATAAAACCATCACTCTAAATACTCAGATAACGACCCTTTATATGAAAGAAAAAATTTTGATTAAACATCACAATCACTTTGAAATAAAGAATATTCCTTGTATGTATTTGTGCACGGACATCCTTTACTGACGTAAAGTTTTTTTTCAGTTAAATCGAAAATCATAGATGCAACAGTGGTTCGACCCTTCATTGGATCTTCATGTACTGGTTCATCATGCCCACATAAAGAGAGCGGATAAAACTCATGATCTTGTAAAGCTGTCTTAATAGTTTCCAGTTCTATATATTTATACTTTTTCCCCAGTAAGTATCGCAATCTGGTATCCCTCATAAAATCATCTGATTTTTTGGCATTTATTTCAGGGTTAATAGTAAAATGATTTGCATGGGTTATAATTCCGTTAATTGGCTTGACGAAATCACACCCTTCTGGATATGCTTCGATGTCAACAGCCTTATCTTCATCAGAAACCAGCATCATATTTACAGAAACTGTTCTCTTTGTAGAGATGGATTTTTTCAAAGCATTATCATATGAATTACAAGATAAAATGCTACGTCTCAGGAAAGTTGAAGGCATTCCTGGCAGCTCTGTATCATAAATTGATTTTAGATTATTATTTACAATGCCAATCCCATGATTATTAATCCCATCTCTAATTAACTGCCCAGCTTCAGCGACACCAAGGATTTGAGTACCATTACATTCATCTATATGTATTACCACGATATTTTCAACGATCCCTGGTTTATAATCCCAGTTTTTAATCATGAAAACATTATTATTCCTTGTTGCATCAGAAAGTAATGCCCCAGTAGTGCACTCATGTGTACTTGCAGCGTTACTTGAAAATTTTGTGATTTCGTAACGGCAGTTCAAAAGCATAATTTCATTCAGATGTACTCCAGCTCCATTTGCGATCCCTGAAGCTTCGGTCAATAGATCAGGAGCATTCTTTTCTATAAACTTACTATATGATTCAATATATCCTTGTAAGTGTTCCCAGGATTTCCCTGTTGTTTCAAGAAACAGTTTTTTATACTTTACCACCCCGTCGATAATTTTGCTTTTGGCTTGTGACCCATACTGAACTCCACGTTCGTATGGAGATTCTGAACATACTTTAATAAATTGGAAGTTATTCATTAAAACCACTCCTAGTAAATGTATTCAAAAAACCCCAAAGAATGCTAATAAAACACTGACTATTAAAACCCCAATAACTAGTGTAATTGGTTTGTATCCTTTTTTCAGAAGATATACAAATGAGAATAACAATAGAATCGATAGCAAATTGGGCATAATTGAATTAATCACATCCAGTACTACAATCGGAGATTTCCCTATATCTATGGTCCACTTTAATTTCACATTTACCATTTTGGCAACCATAGCACCAACCATGCTTAGTCCCAAAATGGATGCTGACTTAGTCAGCGAACTCATAAGGCCAGATGCAAATACTTTATCTATAAACGATGTACCCATAGTAAACCCAATATTTAAAAACTTCCATCGGGAAATCATTTGAGTCCCCCCATAGAGTAATATAAACAATATTGGGCCAAGTATATTTCCTTGTGCAGCAAACCCCATTGAGATTCCTGCAACAATTATCCTTAAGCTATTGAAAAACAATGCATCACCAATACCGGCACATGGCCCCATCAGCGAAACTTTAATGTTCTCTATGGCATCATCATCAACAGAACCTTTCTCCATTTTCTCTTTTTCAAGAGCGAAAGTAAGTCCTGCAATAAATGGGAACAATACAGCATTTGTGTTAAAGAAACCATTATGTCTCAGTAACGCTTTTCTTCTTTCATTTTCATCTACATATAACTTTTTAAGGCATGGAGACATTGTCGCACAGAACGCATTGCCCTCCATCTTGACCAAGTTAAATCCTGACATGACTAATCCAGAACGCCAATACATAGACTTTAGTATTTTTTTATCTTCCAATGGTATGTCTTTATCACTCTTATTTTTACTCATCGAAAAAGTCCTCATCCTTATTATTGTCTGTTATACCTCTCTTGGTTTCACTTCTAGAATCTAAAATTTTCTTATCATTTACAAAATACATTAATGACACTACCCCCATTATTATAGCGATAGCCACTGTATCTAATTTAAAATATTGTGCCAAAACAAATCCGATAAAGAAGAAACCAATGAATATTTTATCCCAAATCATTGCTGCCAGGATCGCAAACCCCACCGCAGTCATCATTCCTGCAGCAGCATCGAAGCCGCTCATTACCCAGACAGGAAGGTAATTAATCGCATATTCAAGTCCAGAAACCCCAAATGCTACAGATGCAAAAATAATGATAGTTTGTGGCAACCGGTCGACAATAATTCCGAAGAAAATCAAAGTGTGAAGGAATTTTTTATCATTACCACTTTGTGCCAATTTTTCCCAATAAGGAGCTAGGGATGATAAAAATATTTTCCATACAGACCCTGTAGTTGCAAGTAGAGTACCTATAGGCAATGCTAGCGCTATTCCTGTAGTCATGTTTGCATTCGTTAATACAGCCATACTTACTGAAATAATACTTGCAGAGCATGCATCAGCCGGAATTGTGCCTCCAATTGCCGAAATACCCATAAATATCGCTTCTAGCGCTGCTCCCATGACGATGCCTGTTTGTATATCGCCAAATGCCAGACCGGTTAACATTGCTGTAACTAAAGGTCTTTGCAGAGTTTGCCATGATAGTAATCTATCCACCCCCTGAACAAATACCCAAACTATGGCAGCAAGTATTCCACTAATGACCATGCTTACCTCTCTTTTATTTAAAAAATGACACCATATCCTCAGCACTATCTTCTGGTGTCGGCTGATAAATACATTTCAAACCCATTCTCATCAATTCTTGAAAGCTCCTAACATCCTCATCATTACAGTAAAGGTTACCTGCATATCTTGTTCTATTTTCATTATTTTTTTCTTGTATTACACGCCCATAATTCCCAACATTTACATATGGTACTCCCGGTATATTTTTAATTACCTCAACTGCGTCATGTGGTGAAGCGACTAAAACAAGAAGCTTCATTTTGCTTACCCTAGGATCATTTAATAGATCAACTGCGCTATCGATTGACTTAATGGCAGTTTTTATCGTTGCTGGAGCTGCCATTTTTAAAGTTTTCTCGACAATTAAATTATTTGCAGCATTATCATTTGCAACAACAATATGACTTACATCTGAATATTTTGACCATTTTATTGCCACTTGGCCATGAATCAAACGCTCATCAATCCTGAAAAGGTTTATCATAAATTATCCTTACAAAAAATCATCTTCGATCTTAAAATCGAGTGACTCAACTTGCATTGAGTCTCGATGCTCTTCTACTACTTTAGAAAGCTTTTGCTCATCAATATCATCAGAGTAATCAACCAACAAAGTCAATAACAGAGCTAGGTTCAGCCCAGTAACTAAAAATATATTATCCCCTCCTAAATACCCCATCATTTTCTGGTTTACACTTCCCCCCCGCATATCTGAGAGCATTACTATTTTCTGATTTTCGTCAATAGAACGAATGATTCTTTGAATACCAACACTTATATCTTCTTCGTCAACGTATGCATCATAAACTGAAAGATTATTTGTAGGGCCCAATAGCATCTCAGCAGAGGACTTCATCCCTCCGGCCATTTTCCCATGCGTCGCTAATATATAATGCACCATTTGCACACTCCTCTAAATAATTACCATAACAAGATGCTAGCATGATGCTATCTACGTGATATAGATATATATACACCCTCAAAAATGAAATATTCTATTTTGCACTTATTATCGTGCAAAAAAATACATGAAATGTACCCTTGACATCCGCAATCCGTTACATCCAACGATAGTCAATCGCTGGAGCATCCCTGGAGCATAGTTTGATTTTTTCTCCAATATAATATTTATCTAACAAAAAGTTATATTTTAGTGATGCGATGAACTCAACTTCATAATGTAGTAAATGCAATACTTTTACAGAAAACTGCATCAATCTTGGTCTAACCTCACATGAACACGATCAGCGTTGTTGGTATCGATTTCGCAGGTCTGGTATTAAAGCATGTATATGGATGACTGATAATTCTGTTATGCGGAGTAGAATAATCTCGCGTAATAAATGGCTTAATACGCTTCGCCAGTTTGAATCGGGTACGTTTTTTTGCGTTAGAAGATCATACAATCTCTCATTACTGAGACCGAACCTTCATTGCTACGGGATACAGCGTAAGGCTTATACGTGGCATTCATGTAACAAAAAAAGAAAAACCCGGCAGCCTGATGGCTGTCGGGGCTGGATTGCATGCGAAATGAATGTATCAGTCGTTACCGCAGTCTCCGGGCGTGGGCAGGACCTTCGCGGCATTCTTCAGGTCAGCACTGAAGTTACCCGCTTTGCGGTCATTGACGTAGACCTCGAACTGCGAGGCCTTACGGATATCCATGATGAAGCCGTACCAGGCGTTATCCCCGTTACGCCAGCCCAGGCTGGACGGAATTCCGTACTGCTGGTGGTTCATCACTACCGTGATATCGGTACCGTCATCATGCGAACTGACCGTTTTGTCTCCCGCGAGGGTAAGAAAAACCGAGTGCTGGTAGATACCGTTCTGGTCCGGATTGCCCGTGCAGTTGATGGTAAATATCTTCCCACTGGCATCCGTCACGCTGTATTCAGCATTGCCCTGGCCGTAACCCTGTTGCCAGAGTCCGGGAACCGCAGAAGCATTAAAGCTCGCGAGCAGTACGCCTGCCAGTACAAAGCGGCTGTGTGAATGTGTTTTCATTCCTGTCTCCTTTATCTTTGTTTTTATTCCTGATTATCAGGATTTGATGGTATCAGCAGCCGCCCCATCAGTTTGCCGTCATGGGAGTATTCGAAGTATTTTTCCTTCGTATACGGGTCCGTGACCTCGTGGTATTCCAGTTTGATGTTGTCAGCAATACACAGCGCATTCATTAGCGGCTGCACGGTTTTTTCCTCCATATCCACCAGATAGTAGTAACTGCCGCCCTCGCAACCTTCCGGCGACTGGCGGGTACGTAAGACCTGCAGCGTGAGACCGGTGGAGAAGCCAATCTGTGCCCATTCCTCACTGACATCATCCTGGCGGCTGACCACGTCACTGAAGCGCGGAGGCGTGAGGTCCTTGAATTTGCTGATGGCTTTCAGGTCATCACTCCTGTCATCGCAGGCGCTCAGCAACAGGGTGGTGGCAACCAGTGCCAGCAGAGGGAGTGTTTTACGTTTCATTATTTTTTTCCTGAAATCAGACGAACGACTTTGGCAAAGACATAAATCCCCACGAAAATGCCTACCGGAACACCGACGAACGGCGTCAGCGCAACACTGGCGGCACCCGCTGCGCCACCGCCTGTCAGCAGTGCGGCAACGGTGCCAAGTGTCAGGGCCGTGAGGCTGTCAGACACCCCGGTTTTGTTCAGAATGATGACGATGACAACAATGGCGATAATGGCAATAACGGGCATAGGGCTCCTCCCTGTTGCCGGGTTGATAACAAAACCTGATCTATTCCGGTGGGCAGTCAGCCGGAACAAACGCAAGCAGTGACTGCTGGATAAAGCGAAAATGGGGTAAGGACTGAATGAACACTGGGTCTTCTGCCAGGCGGCACAGACTGTCATTACGGCGGAACGTCTCCTGCAGGGGCTGAACCAGATGGATTTCATCCAGGGTAAATACGGCGATATGTCCGTCGTGCTCACCCACCAGGTACCAGGCCTGCTGATGGATGAGCAACCGACAGGGAGCCAGTCGCTCACAGCGCTGTCCATCCGCAATCAGCATCACCCGCCTGCGCCCGGTAATAGCCTGAATCAACCGCCAGAAAGACAATGAGCCAGACGGTGAAGGGAGCGGACTGGCGGGCGATATCACGCAGGGAGACTCGTCACACATCAGCAGTGCGTTCACCAGGCGTCGGTCAAGGCCAGGGAAAAGCCCGGCCAGCCCGCTCCGGTGGGCAAAGATAAGCACATCTGGCACCATCTGCATCTCACTGCCAGCAGTACGTAAGCGGCAGTAGCCGGACTGATATTCCAGGTCCAGATACATCAGCCGCTCACGAAAATCCCGCCGCAGTGTGCGCACCGACACGCCAAACTCAGCGGCCAGTTTGCGTACGCTCAGCGTTTCCCCCGCCACCAGACGGCTGATTATCAGTGACAGCCTGACAGCCAGCCGGTCATGGCGGCGTTCTGCCTGTGTCATGAATGGTTCTCCGTGAAAGTTAACTGACTGAAAATGATGTGAATACTTTAAATAGGGGTGCGGACAGGGTATGGACACTGCAGAAACTATTTTTCATTTCTGCAAAAGTCAGATGTGGTGGGGGTTACAGGTCATCTTCGAGGGAGTGAGATCTGTCAGTACGTTGCAATGCGGACAGGTGGTGTCCGATATTAACAACATGGCAACAAAGGTAATGACTACTGCAGTTGTGTAAGCAATGTTTCCGCCATCACCCACAGTGCCCGGTTAAGCTTCACATCCCCGTCAATGCCACGTACGGCACGGGTGTGCGTCCGCCCGCCTTTAACATTACGGCCACTGAGTCCGCCCTTAATCAGGTTTTCCTGCACGCGCTGATAGGTGGTCCACAGGTCATTGCTGTAATCTTCGTAACGGCGGGGAGTGAGAACCTGAGCTTCGGTTACCGGCTGGTGGTCCTCGCCAAAGCGATAAGTGATAGCGGCTTTTGCCAGTGCCTGACGGGCCGGAGGTGGCAGCATCAGCGACTGCATCGCATCGCGCTTTTCCTCCACCCGGTCAAAAATCCCCAGCACCTCATACGCCCCTTCTATCACCTGACTTACCACGTCTCCTTTATGCGGAACCCGTACCTCGCCAAAGGTCTCACCGCAAATCAGCCCGTTCTGGCAAACCTGACGAAACAGCCCCGGCAGCATCTGGTACGAGCTGGTGCCATCGTGCGAATTCAGCAGAATGATTTCCGGCACCTGTTTACCAGTGATTTGCCCGGCACGACGCAGGCGCAACATGTGTTTGGTATGCTCGCGACGCTCCGGGTCACGTACTCGGGTCTGGCAGGCAAAGAAGGGCTGAAAGCCTTCATGGCGAAGGCCGTCCAACAGGGTAATCGTCGGGATATAGGTATAACGCGCACTGCGTGATTTATGTTTTTCCTGACTGAACACGCTGGGCACAAAGCGCATGAGCTCATCATCAGTCAGTGGGCGGTCACGACGAACGAGGTTCGCCGCACCAAAGCGGGAAGCTAAACGGGACATATAACACCTCAGATATCTGGATTAACGACAGGAAGTAAAAGAAGGAAACTCAGAAGAAAAAATCCCATACGGCGCGGGCCACAGAGACCACCGTGTCACGTACGGCGCGTATTAGCGTGCGTACCGGGGCGGGTACAAGGGGAACATTGCAGACTATATCCAGCGCGGCACCGACCGTTTCACCAAAATCACTGCGCGCTTTCTCCTTTACCTGTTTAGTACGAAAGGGGCGCTGCAGTTGCGCCACCACCGGACTGCTGGCCTCACGCGGCAGGCTGCGGATCATACGCTCTGCCATAACCCTGAGTCCCCACTTCGTGCGCACCGATACCGCACAGACCGGATGAACAGGTTGGAACAGCTCGTGAAGGGCAACGATTTTACGGCTGATGCTGCGCTTCTGAGCAGTTGACACTCCGCCAATGAGGCTGTCTGTAGGTTCAATCTTGTCAGCCTGACTGATAACGAAAAGCACTCTGCTCCGGTACTGCTCACCAATGACCTGACGGTAAAACTGCTCATCGACTGCCAGTGCACGGTCATCGGCTTTAATCAGCCACAGCACCAGGTCAAGCTTCGGTAACTGCTGGTGGTAGAGTGTCGCGTACTCTGTATCGCGCTGTTCGTTTTCACCTACACCCGGTAAGTCGACCAGTAACATGCTCCGCTCACCGACCTTCAGCCGGAAGCGCAAGGGCTCACGGGTACAGGCTGTCACATCGCTGACGGGTGAAACTTCCCCCTGAAACAGGGCATTGCATAACGATGATTTACCGGCACCAGTTTTGCCCATAATGCCAATGACCGGCTCATAGTTGGTGAGCAGACGAATCTGCTGCATGAGCCGCTCTGAGGCCCATTCTGGTAATCCCTTGAGTGAGTCCTGCAGGGACTGTAGGCCTTCTTGATTTCTCATGGCATCTCCTGAAATAAAGAAAACAAAAACGGCGAATCCGTTGTGGATTCGCCGTTATAGTGGTGCGTTCAGGATGATGATATATGCTTGAAATTTTTTCGAATGCGTGAGCTTGTTGAAAGGTATAAAATTTGGGGTATCTACCTTTTTATCTCAATTTTTATCCAACGGGAATGATCTATGCTTTGCTTGGGATGAGGTCGTTTTGGGCAAGACGAGACATCCTGGTTGCATAAGCTATTTTAGATTTAATACCGAACGATGAGGCTGTCATGACTTCTGAAAGTGCAAATAATCCTGAAAAGCTCGAAGGATCGCTTATCGATATTGTTATCGAGGGCTGGCGTTTCGCGCGTGTGTTCACTCGCTTGATCAATAAAGTTGATGCAGGTGAGAGCGCTCGCTACATCAATCAAGTCCGCTATTTCCAGAAGAAATTAGAAGAGAATCTTGAGGCGGGGGGACTTAAGCTTGTGAATATAGAAGGACAGGTTTTTGACTCTGGAATGGCAGCATCTGCCCTTAATATTGGGGATTTTGGTCCTGATGATGTTCTGGTTGTCGATCACATGATTGAACCCATCATTATGGGAACAAACGGGCTGCGGAAGCAAGGCACAGTTATGCTCAAGAAGGTACAGCAATGAATTATATCGGCATCGATCTCGGTACTACGAATAGCGCAATTTGTTCTTATAATGGTGAAAAAACAATAATTTATAAAAGTCCAGATCAAAATGATGTTACGCCTTCTGCGATATTTATTGACCGCCGTGGTAATAAATATCTCGGGAAACGAGCCTATGACAGTGCAGCGAAAAACCCCGATAATGCTGCGACAAAATTCAAGCGGATCATGGGGACAAGTACGCCAGTTAAACTAAGCGCAGTGGATCTCACAATGACACCTGAAGAATGTTCAGCTGAAATTCTCAAGCTTTGTTTTGGTTATCTTCCTGAAGAGATGCGTAATGGCGGGGTGGCTGGAACGGTGATTACTGTTCCCGCTGCGTTCAATCAGATGCAGAAAGATGCCACATTAAAAGCGGCCGAAATGGCTGGCTTAGGTAATGTAGCATTAATGCAGGAGCCTGTTGCTGCCGTAATGTGTGTCATGAAGCACCGTACCGCTGACGGGATCTTTTTAGTGTTTGACCTCGGTGGTGGCACGCTTGATATCGCTATCGCGGAAAGTATTAATTCGCGTGTTAGTTTACTTGCTCACGGCGGTGTGGCGATGTGCGGTGGTACTGACTTTGACCGCTCGATTCTGGATAGTGTAGTAAGGCCCTGGCTTGTCAGTACTTTCGATTTACCCTCGGATTTCTCGACGAACAAAAAATACAAACCGCTAATCAGAATGGGTCTTTGGGCAGCGGAGAAAGCCAAAATCGAGCTTTCGTCTAAAGAAGAGACAGTCATTATTCTGAACGAATCTGAAATTGGGGTGACTGACGAATCCGGCGAAGAGATCTATGTGGATATTCCTTTTACTCGTGCACTGCTTGATAGCCTCATCGCTCCTAAAGTGGCGGAAGCTGTTCAGTCAGCTCGCGAGACAATCGAAAAAGCCCAGCTCAGTTCTCATGATATTGAACGTATTGTATTTGTGGGTGGCCCGACGCAGTACAAGCCCCTACGTGATAATGTTGCCTTTGAGCTAGGTATTAATGCTTCAACAGACGTTAACCCAATGAGCGCAGTCGCTGAAGGTGCGGCTGTTTTTGCAGAGTCAATTGATTGGGCATCGCAAAGCCGTGGGCGTAAAACTTCTCGTGGAGCATTAACCACTGGCGGGGATTTGGCTCTTACCTTCAACTACATCGCAAGAACACCAGACATTCGCGCTAGAGTGGTGGCAAAACTCGACAGTGCTGCAATCGACGGCGCAGAGTTCCAGATTGATAGCCTAGACACAGGCTGGTCATCCGGGCGCTTGGCTCTGAAGAATGGCGCTCAGGTGGAGCTCAATCTGCCTAAGCCTGGTGATAATACTTTTAAGATTTTTGTTTTTGATGCATTGGGTGGCCCTATGGGCCTTAAAGAAGACAAAATCATCATCGCACGAACCGCAGCTAGTATTGATGCTATCCCTGCATCTCATTCCATCAGTATTGAAGCCCGTGATAAGCCTGGCGGCCCATTGGTACCTGTTTATCTGGTACGCGAAGGTGACCAATTACCGAAGAGAGGAACCGTCTCGTTTAAAGCACAAGAAACTTTGCGAGCGGGCAGCGTAAATTCATTAAAATTTAAACTTTGGGAAGGTGAAATTACTGACCCTATCAGCGATAACCGCTTCATTGGTATGTTTGAAATCAAAGGATCGGATGTTGATGAAGATATGATTGGCGCAGGTGCCGAGCTTATTTGTGAATATGAAATTCGTGATTCCGGTAATATCGCCCTTGATGTGTCAATCCCTTCTATCGGTAGCTCGTTCCATAGTGGGCGCAACTTCTATTCGCAACAAGATGCTCAAATAGATTACTCCAGTGCTTCTAAATTAATTACCGAGCAGGCTGCAAGCATTCAACAGCGTCTTGATGAAATGGAGGCGAATGTGGATGATCCAAAGCTAATCCAGGCTCGTGAAAAACTGCAGCAAGCGCAGGCTATTCAGATGGGCGAAACAGATCCTGAGACTGCCAAACAGGCGATGGATGATATTCAAGAGGTGAAGCGCCTCCTTGCGATTGCGAGAAAAAACAATCTGAGTACTATCAGGCAACTAGAGCTAGGTAAAGTGGTATCACTTTTTGATGAGGTGCTGCGTCAATATGCTCGACCTTCTGAAGCATTATCATTTGATAACTTGGCGAAAACCGCTCAGCGCGCAATTGATGCTAAAAATCCTGATTTTGAAGCTTTCCTTAATGAACTGCGCAACAAAAACTTCAGCATTCTTTGGCAGCAGGATTGGTTTATTTCTGATCGCTTTAAATGGCTTTCACAAAACCAATATCTTTTCCCGGATACTAATGAGCATGCGCAACTGTGTGTTGCAGGCGAACAGGCTCTGGCGAACAATGATGCTGAGAGACTCAGAGATGTTGTGGTTCAGTTGGACTCCATCAGGATTATTTCTGGTGACGAAGACGAGTTGATGGCTAGTGCGAATATTCTGCGGGGATAAGCAAAGTGATTGTACCCTGGCTGCCTGTTGGCTTCCGTTTACTCGATGGAAGAACACTTCGTTTTACACTTTTCGAAGGGGAAGGCTGGCAGATTATCGAGACAGTTGAGCGAAGTCGGGCACTGATTGTACTCGACTCACTCGAACATCGTTGGCTTTCTACAGGGATCATTGAAGCGGGACAATTTCAGTGTTTCGAGTACGGCTCGCAACAATTCCATCTAATGCCTGATGTTCAACGTTCAGCTTTGTGTCCCGTCAACCTAAGCAAATCGCCTGACAGTAAAGCTGAAGCACTGGCTTTTGCTCAAGCCTTTAAAGCGACGCGAAACATTGATGCATCATCATCTCTGCATGATGCGTTGTATGTAGAGAAGCTTTGCAGACTGCTTCCCGTTTATAGCTCAGAAGCATTTATCACGGACGACGTGGTTCTTGGGCAATGGCTGACTGGCGGGATGAGAATTTCCATTCGTGCCACTGATCAATTAAAGCAGGCGCTGACTTGGCTGAGCTCGAATCATTTGGCTGATGTTATTGGCTCCGCTGGCTTTAATTCAACGGCTTCACAGAACGCTTTTAAACCAAATAATGGCGAAAGCGATGAGGAACAATGGGGGCTTGAAAAACCATGCGAAGAGCGAAGTATAAAAGCTGCTCAACGTGCTAACAACATAGCCCCTTTTGAACTCGCAGGACGACCAGATCTGAGCACTTTTTTTAACGAACATATCATCGATATATATCGCAATAGCGAACAGTACGCGATGATGGGGATTGTCTTTCCGGCCCCAGTGGTCCTTCATGGGCCGCCTGGTTGTGGCAAAACGTATGCGGTTGAGCGGCTGGTAGAATATCTCGATTGGCCGTGTTTTCAGATAGATGCCTCGAGTGTCGCGAGCCCCTATATCCATGATACCAGCAAAAAAATTGCTGAGATCTTTGATAAAGCAATTGAGCAAGCTCCCGCGGTAATTGTCATTGATGAAATGGATGCTTTTCTTGCCGACCGACGAGGGGGAAGTGACCAGCATCGCGTGGAAGAAGTGGCTGAGTTTTTACGTCGCATACCGCAAGTGCAGAACCACCAAGTGCTCATTCTGGGGATGACAAACCGCATAGATATCATCGACCCAGCCATTTTAAGGCGTGGACGCTTTGACCATATAATAAAAGTGGATTACGCCAGCGAATCAGAAGTTCAAGCATTGCTGGAAAATCTGCTATCGGAATTGCCAAAAGATGACGATCTGGATTTAGTTGCTTTAGCTTCTGCAATGGCGTATCGGCCTCTTTCAGATGTCAGCTTTGTGGTGCGAGAAGGTGCTCGTCTGGCTGTCCGGTCGGGGAAATCCAGGGTATCGCAGGAATATTTACAAGCGGCACTGGACGCCACGACATCACGTAGTGATAAAGATGACTCACAATACCGGATCGGATTTATTTAAGGGGACAAGGTGCAGGACTATCATAAACAAAACAACAATAAGCGCCCAATGGGCTTCGCTGGGCTCGCCTCTATGGTGTCGGATGTAGATGACATAGTAACGCAGGAAATCTGCAATGTAGGAATAACCTCAAAACCGCAATCGGCTGTAGCTACCAGTGCCGTCATCACAACCCCAGTTTCACCGAGTACATCTTCGCCGCAACCTCAGTATCAAAAGCCTGCGGCGCCAGAAAAGCCTAACAACAAAGGCCGAAACTGGATCATTGGCCTTGCCGTTATTGCGGGAGTCTATTGGCTGGCAAACCGCCCGGATGATGCTCCGCCGTCTTCTACTTCAGCCAACAATTCTTCGACTTACTTACCCGCTAACGACACCTCGTCTACAGCAAGCAACTCTTCAGCCCCCGAGCCCGAAACTTCACCGATTGACCAGGTGCCACCTGTAGGGACAAACCTGGTCCTAAGTCGCGCGCAAATACGATACTGCCTTGCGGAGGGTATCCGCCTTGATGCGGCCAGGGGGGCACTCAATCCTCAAAGTAACGCCGACACAAAACTCTTTAATGAATATATTGCCGACTACAATGCGCGTTGTTCGAGCTATCGCTACCATCAAAACGATTATGATAATGCCAATCGCGACGTGCAACAAAGGCAGTATGAATATCAAAATGAAGGACGTGCCAGATTCTAATACAACCAATGGCAATACACCGTAATACCTAACAATGAAACGGCTTTAACCGCCTTTTGTGGCGTCAATTTAGGAAAAACTGCAATGTCTTTTACACCAGATGAGGCGTCTTTAACTACGTCATCCTTGCATAGCAACCCGTTTGCAGTGTTAGGGGTCACGGTGAGAAATGATCGAAGAACTATTGTTGAGCAAGCTGAGCAGCAATCTTTACTACATGATGCTGATGAGTGCCAACGAGCCCGAAGCATGCTGACGAATCCGAAAAATCGTGTGGCAGCAGAAATGGCCTGGCTACCTGGCGTTTCGCCCGACCGCGCAAATCGTTTACTGGACAATTTACTGGTAAATACTATGTCAGTTCGGAGAGAAAGAAATCTCCCTTCGCTTGCGCACTGTAATTTGATGGCCGCCGCTTTTGACGCGGTTTCATGTGAATACGCGGCTGACTACCTGGCAGAGTTTATTCTTGAGTTTGCGACACAAGTCGATGAATGCGATTTGGAACAGATGACAGAACAGATCAATGATGATCGCGTCTGGTCCGGGTTCACAAGCGTCATGAGTGGCGAACTTATTGAGACAGAGTTCTACGAGCGCAAGCGAATTTACAATGGTGTCGTTAAAGATGCCCTGAATCGTCTGCCGTCAGAAACCTTACTTGAGACACTGGCAATTACAGTCCGTTACGCAACCGCAGAAGGACATGTGGCTGCGCCAGAGCTGATAAATGAACTACTTGATGCTTATGATATAGAAATTCAGTCGGTACTTGATAAAGAAGATGCCAATATACAACGAGTTATCTCGACGATTCGTGAACAAATCCCGGATGGCGAAGAGTCAGTTTTACCGTTACTCAATGCGTTGGAAAAACTGACTAAAAATTGGGACAGGTTCACTCGACCTATCCAGCTTGGCTCTAAAGCACGTGGAATCGATCACGAGAAAAGCGTCCAACTCGCCTGGTCACTGCGTAACCTCTCACTCGAATTGTACAATCAGCATGACATGCTCAATGCAGCTACGCGCCTGACAGAAATTGAACGTGAAGTATTCTCTGAACTGCCTCAATTTATTGAGAAAGTGAAAGAAGACGAAGCTGCACTCGCAGAGTTCCATATCGAGCGAGTTGAAGAGCAAAAGAAAAATGATGAATGGAATGAATCCATTACCTTCAGCGCAGTAGTTGGACGAGTTTTCAAAGATAAACTTTCTATTTCACCGTCAGGAATTGACTGGGATGGACGACATTATTCATTGGAAGATATCAACGCTCTGCGCTGGGGTGCAGTTCGTAACTCGGTGAATGGGGTGCCAACGGGTACAACCTACACCATTGGTTTTACCAACTCCTTGTCCTCCGCGTATGGTCTGAATAATTCAGGTGGAGCCGTTATTACTCTTAAAGATGAGAAGGTGTTTAATGGATTCCAGAACGCTCTGTGGCGTGCTGTGGGCATAAGATTAATCATCAATATGCTAAAGAATCTCGATGATGGAGAAAAAATTACCATCGGTAGCTTTATCATAGATGATGCTGGTGTTACGTTGCTAAAACATAAATTCTTTGGCTCGACAGAGAGAGTTCGTGTGGGATGGTTCGATGTTGTTGTTTCAAGCAGTAATGGTGAATTCATTATTAGCTCAAAACATGACAAAAAAACCTACAGCTCCGCTTCATACATCAATGATTGGAATACTCATATTATAGAAATGATAATCAGAGGTGCATTCAAGAAAGGTGTTAGAAATCTTAGTGACTATTTGAAAGATTAACGTTATCTGGTTGGGGCCTTTCTCGTATAAGAAAGGCCATTGTCTCAAAAAAATAAATCACCCTCTGCTACAACCGAAGTTCCGATCTCCACCGCCAAATAATTTAGTATCAAACTTGGCTAAATAATCTAAACGATTCAGTAGGTTGTTGTATTCCGTTTTAAAGCTGACATCATTGACATCTAATATATAACGACAATTTTCAGGATAATGAACTAATCCGGGATAATCATCCAGTTCCAACCCCAGTGCACTGTACCATGCCCTTGCAATCATCATTCGTAGATTACTTTCAGTTTCATAATCTCCCAAGTGATAATAGGCATCTTTATTAAAAAAAAGACCAAGATGAAAGTGACATTTACCCTCATCAGAAAACTCCCGCACCCAAACATGACGAACACGGTTTGGATATATTCTTTTACCGGGGACTGCTCTAGCTTTCTCATTGGCCTCCAGTATGGCATTTAACGCATTTCGGAAACGTGATATCGCGCCAGGCTCCAGATTAGGAAAGCAGCAAACCGTATCACCTCTATCTAAAATAGGGGGGTAATGGGCATCAACACGTAATGCCATTGTTCTAGGGAATTCACTGACAGCATCATTAACGACTCGCTCAATATGCTTTCTATAGGCGAGCACATGCTCACCATGGGAACCATGATATAATTCCATATGTATACCCTTGTAGTTAATTCTACGGTTTTCTAAAGCCGTATAGAGTAATATGATAAGACACAGATGAATGTCTGTAGTTAATTAACTGTTGATAGTAATCATTGCTATATAATACCTTTCCAACAATTGAACTTGTTATCAAGCCAACATCCATGCAGTAAAAAACTTAAAAAGTAACTCTGCAATTATAATCACCCAAAGATACCATTATCCCAGTGTCTTTTTACCGTGGAAATGCTTATTCCTAAGATCCTTGCCACCTTGGATTGAGAATAATGCTTAGCCTTCTCATTCTGAATTAGAGGGAAATATTTACTTCCTTCAGGTCTTCCCTGCATTTTCTTTGAGTTTGTATTGTTAGTAGGCATCTTTGTCCTCCTCTAGCTATTGGACACCAACTCCAGACTGGTGAGATGTATGCAAACTAAGTGGTTATGCTTAATATTGGTATCAGAATGTATGGTTAACTTCACCGTTAAAGGGGTTAATGATGATGGCGTCTCTTCCTTTTATCGCCTTTTGAGGTGCATCGCCTTCGGCAATGACCGGAACCATTACCGCTAGATCATTTGTGTAATAAATTGGTATCCAGCAATAGCATGATTGTTCAGGGTGGATTTTATTTCGTTTCAACACTGCTTCAACTCCAAATGTAATAAGTTCAAAGGTTGGCATAATCACAATACTGCTAAAATCAAAAAAATAATCATCATAAACTGTTTCTTTTATCAGAATGATATTCGATAACCCTCCTGCAATAAGATGCTTGTGATTCACGCGTCGATCTGTGTAAATAAAAATTGCTTTTTTCACATGAAAACTTTTTATAATGCATGAGAGCTTTTCATGAATTAATTTTTTTTCACTCTTCCCCATCTTATCATGAGGTATTTTGTGTGCATAAAAATCCTGATCGATAACTTCGTTCCTGTGTCGAATATGAGTGTTCCATACAGAGTAAAAAAACTCTTCATAGGTTAATTTCGGCTCACTCCGTGATGTTAAGGATTCCTTCTCTTCAAAAATACAGCCTAATGTTGACTCTAAAGTTTGAGCTATATGATATTGCGATGTTATTTTATTTAATACTGGGGCAGTAGCGTTTAACAAAAATGATATCACTTCTGATCTGGAGTATCCTTTTGCATGGCTATAGTCATCAATTGCATCAATAGTAGATTTTTTGTTTGCGCTGAAAGTGATGCGTTTTTTCATATGTATCCTTGAATTTCGTTAATGTAAAATGTGATAAACAGTGATGATTTATTCTATGCTATTAATGGATTGTTTATGTTAATTAAGCCAGCTATTCTTTAGAATAGCTGGTGAGTTATTACTCTGAGGCCTATGTTAGTTACAATATGCTGAGAAGGTTAATAGGAATCTATCAATGTCTTTGCGTAACCAATAATGTCGGCTGTTAATTTTCTTTGGGCGCGGTAAACCATTAGGCAGTTTGTCTTGGCAAAGCCATTTTCTAATTGTTTGGGCTTTAAGATTTAGTAGATGTGCTAACTCACTTGTGGAAACAAGTTCAGATAGAGGTGTTTTAGATTGCTCATATATGCTCATGCTACCACCCCAATGATTGAGATGCAGGCATATACAAAGGGGAATGAAATTAAAAGGGAAAACAAAGACCAAGCATAATACGAAGAAAAGAGGAATGAATAAGCTTCAGGATCGGGGTCACTACCATCACTTGAACCTGATGAGGTACTTTTAACTGATTTTGAAGAACTACCCTGCGAGTTTGGAGCCTGATTTTTGTACGGAATGATACGTGCAATAAAATTACCCAGTACCGTATTACGATTATTTTTTTTGTACAAGGAGCCTTTTCCATTGAGGTATTCAAGGGCAGCTTGAATCCTCACGTGCAACTTTTGTCCCCGAAATTCGGACTCAGCACAGCTTTGTTGCGACTTACTCGAATGAATACCCCATCGTGTTCTGATAGCCTTTGAGCTAGTTTGCACAGAACACATCAAAGAACTAGACATAATGATTTATCTCCTGATTTAAAAGTGGACGATGGAATTTAAACCTTAAAATATACTTATGTCAACAATAGGTGTAGTTCTGTAATCTATTGATATTAAATGAAATCAACACATATCAACGGTTATTTTTTTGCAATATTTGCTTGCTGTAAGATCCACCTCTCAATTTTTTCATGCCATTTCCTTAATAAATCTAATGGGCGGCGGCGATAGTGTTTCTCCGCTAAAGCACTAGGTTTATGTCCCATTATCTGAGCAACAATTCCTGTTGGTACTTCGACCCATTCAGCCAGAGTACCGAAGCTACGGCGTAAACCATGAAGGCTGATATGTGGCAGGTTCGCCTGACTTAATGCTCGATTATGTGCCTTTCTTGGCTCGACAATTCTGCCGCTCTTACTGTCACTACAGAAAACCCAGCTGTCAGTACTAGTGTCAACATTCGAAAACTTAGCAAGTTCAGACAAAATAGCCGAGACATATGGTGTCAGTGGAATTGTTCGTTCACCTTCGACCTTATCTTTAATACGCATACTGGACCATTTGAAATCAATATCGGACCAGCTAAGGGATGCGATTTCCTCACGCCTTGCACCTGTAAGCAAAAGAACTTGAAGATAAGTTGAGATCACCGGATTGCTTAGCCGCTTTACTTCTGCGAACCAACCTTCCAGCTGTTCCTTTTGAAGACAGTCATCGGCCTTGCTGGCTGAAACCGGAACCATTTTTCTGACATTGCGATCTTGTGTGATGTCGGAGGGAATAATGCCTTGATACAGCTTATGGTCATTTACCCACTTTAAGAATGTACGAAGCACACGGTAAGCATTGGCCGTAACGGTTGGGCGTGTCTGCCTTTCTCTTGTTAGCCACTCAGTAATGAGCACCGGAGATATTTCAGATAGTGGTAAATCAAGGAAAAATGCTAACGGCGCGGCAATAGTTAAACCATCACCTATCTTCCTGGCATTTCCACCACGATCTGAAAGCCTGATATGGTCTGCGAGGTAGCGCGGAGAATAAGGGCGTTTAGTTTTAGCACTGATGCCAGTTTTCAATTCCTTGAGGTATTCTTCCCATGCGGCAGAGAACATAACTTTCCCTCTGCGTGATTCAGCCTGCTGTGATTCTACGGCAGCAATTTTCTCGGCCTTAGCAATTCTGGGATCTATCCCTGTATCTATAAGCGTCTGAAGTCGCCGTGCTTCACTACGGGCATCATCAATTTTCCAGTCACTAATCTTGCCAATCGTCATACGCAGAGTTTTACCAAGAAACACACTCTGGAAGATAAATGCTTTTGTCCCTTTAGTTGCACGGCAAGCCAGCATTGTTACGTCTGAATCCCAAAGAAACTCTTGTGATTTTCCGTCAGTCAGCTCGAATTTACGCAACCGTTCAAAGGTGAGTTTTTGTCTGGCAAGCGCCATTTGTTGCCTCCTGAAAGAATACTTACACCGAATTCTAATGTAACGGCTGGTGTAAGTAAATTAGAGCTATAAGCATCAACATCGATCATTTTACATCAACACGACATTTCAGTTATTATCATGTTTATAAAGAAATTTATTTATTTTTAGGTGATTATTTAGAGGCTTAAAAGCATATAACCTTCGCACTTCTAAGCCGTAGGTCACAGGTTCGAGCCCTGTAGGGCGTACCATTAAGATTCAACGACTTACAGCTATTCCCCAACTGCAAGATTTTCCAAAAGTGCCAGATTAGTGACATTGCCCGCCAAGACTTCGTCAATTTTTCTCGCATGTTCGGTTAAATGGGAAGGGGAAAGGTGAGCGTAACGCTGAACCATCTCTATGCTCTCCCATCCCCCCATTTCTTGCAGCGCTGAAAGTGGAACCCCTGCCTGAACCAACCAGCTTGCCCAGGTATGCCTCAAGTCATGGAAACGGAAATCAGTAATCCCTGCACGCCGTTTTCCTGTGTTCCAGGCTGAGTTATCGTCAACGCGCATTTTCCTCACCGCCGGTGTTACTCCCCCCCCAGGACGTTTACGTGCCGTCGTATGCACAAACACATACCGGGAGTGACGACCTATCTGATCCCTCAGAGTTTTGCATGCGGTATCGTTCAGAGCGACACCAATGGCTTTGCCAGCTTTGGCGTTCTCTGGGTGAATCCATGCCACCTTCCTTTGCATATCTACCTGTGACCATTCCAGATCGATGATGTTGGAACGACGAAGCCCCGTTGCTAGCGCGAACATGACAACAGGGCGAAATGGCTCAGGCATGCATTTGATCAGAGTGGCCGCTTCATCCTTGGTGAGCCACCTCACTCGTTTACTTACCGGCTTCCTGACTTTGATTACCGGTGCCTTGCGTAACCACTTCCATTCATCGGCAGCAATCTTCATCAGTCCGCGCATAAAAGATAGGTGTTGGCTGCGAGTTGCCGCTGATACAGATATGGGCTCATATACCGGTACTGGCTTCCCTCTACGTTCCGCAGCGGCTTTCCTTAACTCCCAGCGTTGCTGGTGTTTCCTGTTCGGCATTTTGGCGACCGCAGCCATAATCCTATCTTCCGAGATCCAAGAGAGATTTTTTCCAGTGAAATGCTGGAGAAAAAACTCTATTTTCGTGCGGTCATCGTCCAAAGAGCGTTTTTCCTCTTTCTCCGTAAGCCAGCGTAGGCAGGCTTCATCAAAAGTATGCTCCGCAATTTCCTCCAACTTGTTAACTCGCCAGGCTTCGGCTCTTAACTGATCGTAGAGTTCTTGCGCTTGCTTCCTGTCTGCCGTATTAAGGCAGCGCCTAATTCTTTTGCCACTGCCCGGCTCGACAAAGTCGCAGTACCAATTGCCGTAACGTTGTTTAAGGGCCATCTGTTGTTACCTTTGTGTTGATGGCCGTCTGCATTCACGACCTGATTTTGTGTCTCCCTGCCGTAATAGGCAAGGCAATCCGATTTCAGAATTTCATAATGCCCCTTGCCATTTGGCCCGCTTTTGCGAGCTGTTAGCAGTCCTGCCTTGATTAAGGCTCTTACGGTTCGAGGTGACTTTTTCAGGAAGGCAGACGCCTCCGGCAAGGTGAATGGGACATCATCAATGTTTATCTCTGCCATGGTGGTCTCTACTTTTTACCCGCATCAATCCGCATGCAGGCGCAACTAAGGCGCATCCAGGCTGGCGGTTTTGCTGGCCAGAAGGGCGCTATTTTGGCTGCGTGCTTGTCGAGAATTTCGCGGTAGGAAAGTTTGTTGGTGGGAGATCGGTATTCTGTTAGGGCTTCTCTGGCTGTATTGCGCAGTAGGTCATCTTTGAGCGCCACGGCATTCACTCAACAACTGATCGAACATTTGGCGCCGTAGAATGGCGTTTATTGTTTCTGGATGCTCTCCCTTGAGGTAGGTCCACCTCGGTTTGGTGGTCTCTTTCCCAAAACCTGCCGCAGATTTGGAGTAATTGGCGAATTTTGGTGAGACGAAAACGACCTTGAGCCCCATGGATGATTTCCTCCAGTGGCGATCAATTCTGATGGACTCTGAGCGGGTCATAATATTGCGTAGGTTTTTTATTCTTTCTTCGGTGAATCCCATATCTGGGAATTTGCTTTGAAGCAGCTTGATATGTCCGTGTACATCATAATATCCGCCATCCTCCTGAAGAAAACAGAGAACCTGATAATTAGTCATATCATTTCCTTAATTCCGTATTGTATTCAGAATGGGACATCAACCGCCATGTGGTGCCATCGTCTTTCGATAGATAGCGCCACCAAGGGGTGACCGGGAGAGTTAAATATTTATGCTGATAAGTACGGCGCGGTTTTGCCTGCCCAGCTCGATACGCGCACAGAACACCCTCAGCTTTATCGCTGATGTTTTTCGGTATGCGGGGTTTCATGTTGGTAACCGGTTATGCAAATGAAAACCCCAGCGATAGGCTGAGGTAATTAAACTTTTATTGATGAGAGGCTTTGCTAATTAAATCGCTCACTCTTTAGAGTATCCATTCGAACCATCACCCAACCTCGTTTACGTAAGACGTTGGCGACATTTTCAGGACTGGTTAGGTCTTCATTACTTTCTGCCATCCGAGACTTCACAATTACACCAAGTTCATTATAGGTGTGAAGAACCCGGCAATTCCGGTAATCAAGATTATTGCTTTGTTGCGTGGCTACAACGCTATTGCGCAGCTGCTTTTCGCAGTCGATAAAGTAGCGTCTAATCTGCCTGCCTTTATCGTTCCGCTCGACCATGGCAAGCTCTTTGGCTGTGTCGAGGGTTAGGTGGTAGTCCTTGCGACGACGTCCGCCAGTTTTCCCCGAATTTGGGGAAAACTCGATGTAGTCTAGGTTTGCGATGAATTCGTACTCTGAAACACGCTCATTTATCCAGGTAGAAAAGTCACGCTTCACGCCAAGGAATTTATGAAGGTCGCGAGCGTTACAAAGCAAAGTAGATTCGTTGCTGATGGTTCCGTCGAATACGGGCACGAGTTGGCTGTTCATGGCTGAACTCCTTTCTTGAAATTGGAGTCACCACCGGGAGCTGCAAGTCTCTGATTGGTGGTGAGACGCACAGGGCTTGCAGGACCGGTCAAGAAAGAACCCGGCGAACCTTTCGGCTCCCCTGTACGCCCCACCATTGAAAGGTGTAGCCGTACGCCGCACACAAAAAAACCGCCTGGCGCGGTTGTGCGCTTCCTTGATGTCCGAGCTGCAAGACCCGGCAACCGATTTTGCGGCTGCACAGGCATGATAGACCGAACAACAAAGCTGTTGCCACTGAATTTGCGGGTAATATTCATGGAAACTCTCTAATTGGTTGAAATTAAGCCATTAATCGTCCTTGGTTCAGTGCGCACCTTAGGTAGTGTGGTTAATAAAATGGATTTAACAAATAGGTTTCGTAGATCAATAAATAAAAACCGATCGGTTTGGTCGATCGATTAAGTGATGGACTCAGACGAATCCTAATATTTTGAATTAAAAAGGGAAAACCACAAAACGTGGTTAGTCGTTGATGACCTTCATCATGACCCATGAAAAGGTCAGGATACCGCCAACAAAAACGAATAGGGCGAGTACTATAACGACGGTGAACCAGTCAATCACTGGCTCCTCCTTTTGTTGGGGCCCAGCAGATTTTTTTGATGTCTGGGCGGCGAACGCGCTCAACAGCTTTTTCTTTTTCCAGTTTCTGTAATCGTCTGCGAATGACTATACCGGTCATACCTTTGTAACCGGCGCAGCGGAGTAGGTTTGCAACTGAATCAGGGGTGGAGCCGGTAGCACTGAGATGTTCGAGGATTTCGTTATCGTCTGGCAGTAAGATCAATGTTTAGCCTCGGGGAATGGCAATAAAAAACCCCGCGAATGCGAGGTTATTATGCGATGCTTAAAGCGGGGCGGGTCTAAATCTATCAATGGATTGGTAAATCTCGCCGGGCTGGGTTGTTCTATTCACTGCATATACGAAAGTGTCTTCACCTATTTTTTGTTCGAATACTTCGAAGCGATTCACACCAGAGGGGAACTCTGGTTTTACGGCTCCGTATCGGACGAATTTAGTATCTTCATTTACAAATACTTTTTCGGTTGGATATTCATGCTCGATAACGCATCCATCGAAACCGTAACCAAAAAGCAGTATTTGAGCCATTTTGTTACCTCCTCTTTATGAGCTATTTCTTTCCGTTGACTCGGACATCTGTTGATAGCGCGGGTTAGTCAATCAAGCAGCTCTCCACCACATCCTTTCGGTTATCTGCAATGGTGTAGCCCATACCGAAAGTTTTATAGAACTTAACTGCTGATCCCGTTCCATTTGGGGTGATATCGGCGAACATGGTGTCTTTCCATGTAAAGACCGTGATTTTATTACTCGACTTCTCAACATGTGTCGTGTTGTCTCGTTCAAGCATGACACGGGTATTAGTCCATCTTTCATAGATGCATTCACTGAGAACTTCAGGGGATTTGGTGCTTTCTCTGCTCAGAAGTGGTGCTTCGTTTCTTGCCTCATTAGGCGTTGATAGGCATCCAGACAGAAATGCTGATGATGCTAAAATAAGTACTATTCCTTTCCTCACGATTTTTCCTTCTGCTATTTATACATTTTGGATATCAAGTATAGCTAAAACTTGATGTGAATGTGTATAATCCTATTAACTTTGATTTTTTCTGTTATTTTATAAAAAACACCTAATTCATAATTTTAAGTGGAGTAAATATTAAATGGCTACCAATGTGACTGCAATAGAACAGATACACGCATATGCAAAAGGTGTTATGGAAAGAGTTGACCACCACGCAGGGAATGTGGGAGGGGTAGCCCTAGTCCTACTCGGTGGTGTTATCTGGCGAGCAGAGCCAAAATCCGTAAAAATTTATGAAGTTAAAGGGAAAATGACAAATGTTATCTGGTGGACAAGCTCATTTACGGGAAATAAATATGTCATTTCGTACAATCATGTAGAACAGAGTATTGAAATAAAAGATCAAAAGATTAATGGTGAGGTGTTGCATAGTTTGTCTAATAAGATGGCGGTTACTGATGCACTTGAAATAATTTCGGAGCTATAAAATATCAACTAGCAGAGAATATCTATTTCCCTGAGGCATTTTCAATATTTTTACTGAATCTTCACGCTTGTTCCTTGAGTGATTTAACCATCTGATACATTGCTTCAGGCGGCACTGCATTACCGGCCATGTGAACGGTCAGCTTGTGCGATGGCGGTTTGATGTAATCAGCAGGGAATGACATGGCCAGCATGTTCTCTTCCTTCGTTAGAATGCGCATGCGGTCACCGTCAACTACTGCCCAGCGGTCACGTGTAGTGATCGTGCCGATCGGGCGATGCAAAGAGCGGCCAGTTTTGGTGTTGCCGTAGTACGAAATCAGGAACCGGTCACCGAATTGAGCGCGCCCGTTTTTAACCCTATCGAGTGTTGCTGCTGCGCGACCAAGCTTATTGACGGGTGACCAACGGCCGCTTTCGAAATCAATGAACGATTCCGCAGATACGTGAGGCAGTTTTGGCAATTTCAGCATCAAAGGGCTTTTGCTCTTGGTGCATACGATGAACATGCGGACGCGGTTCTGCGGTACACCCAGATCGGCACAGTCAACGATGTGTGACGCCAGTGAATAGCCCAGCGTCTGCATTGCGTGTTCCCACGCCGGGAACAATGCCCACTGGAGGAACTCCGGCACGTTCTCAACTATGATTTGCTCAGGCTTCAGCACCTCAGCCGCCACAGGAACTGCCCACGCCGTTGAGCGACTTGCATCGTGTTGTGGGTTGCCGTTGGCTTTACCACGAGCCTTGCTGTGGCCCTGACAGCATGGAGAGGCAAGCAACAGGTCTAACTTTGGTGCCAGCGCTAACACCGACACAAAGTTAGCCTGGTGTAAGTCTTGGCATGCGTGAACGGTGTTAGGGTGGTTCAGCGTGTGGGCATCAACAGCTTCCTGCCAGTGATTAGCTGCCCAGACGATTTCTACACCTGCTTTTGTTGCGCCAGTAGACGAGCCGCCGAGGCCAGCAAATAAGTCGATACCTTTCATTTGGCCTCCTGGGCTGGGTTCTGTTGCCGGTACTCGTTGAGAATGGTGTTTATTTCCACTCGGGTACCTGGAGATAGCAGCAGAACATCACCTTCTTCTCTGGTCATGTTGGCTGCGTCGTAGAGTAGTTCGCAGAGCCTACGGGCGCGGGTAGCGCTGAATTGCGGGATGGCGGTTGATTTGGTGGCTTTAGCCTTGCCTTTCTCCTTCGCCTTGCCTGCGTCACCTTTCAGAACTTCACCGGCTTTTGCACCGTGTTTTTTGACGCGCTGCACTGCCAACGGAATATCAACCTCACCTTTTTCAACCAATTGGTGAACGTCATGATTGGCAGAAATAAGCACCATGGCATTGTCGACTTTATAGCGAGGAATATGTAAAGCCTCGGATATTTTATCCGTCGATAAATTAAGGTTTAGCAAGTCTTTAACCAGCAACGCCTCTTCATAATCAGTTATCGGCAATTGCTCATTGCTGGTTCTAATACGAGCGATGCGATCAACATCGTTTCCTTCGAATGGCTCTATTTTTATCCATTCTACAGGTAACCCAGCCTCATCACGCATGCGGCGATAGGTCAGGGTGCGGCGATGCCCCTCAACAACCCACACGCCGCCTTCATCACGAGGTATCACCTCAAGGTTTGGAACCTTTCCGCCCTTCGACATATATTGGAAGGTTTTTTCATTTGCTTCGCGATAACGGTCATTATCGATTCGGCGGTTAAATCCCTCTTTAATATGAATGTCATCAAGGCGAATTAATAAGGAAGTTTTTCCGCGCTTAATGATTTTTTCATCAATCATTTTATTAAATGAATTAGCCATTGGTTATTCTACCTCGCTGATAATATCGCCAATGGTATGATGCTGACGACGTGGGTGAGTGGGGTGAGTAAGGGCGTATTTCAGGGTGTAGGAAGCGCCATTTCCACGCCCCTCCCAGACACAGCTAGCACTTATAATCTGTCCCTGAACCTCTTTGCCTTTATGGTCGGTGTAATTGACGACAGCACCGATATGAAGCGTTGGGGCGCATACGTTTGGTGCCAAGGGTTGTTTTATTAATTCCATACAACCCCCAACGCCAGCATGCCGATGATAAAGACCGATGAATAAAATAAGGTTTCTTCTTTATCGGATTTATTGCGCTTATGGCTTTTCACATCATCGCCGGTAAGGCGGTACAGATGGCCCGCCCGGCGGTCAAATTTAATATCTGACATAACCACTCCGTTTAAATTTTCGTCCGTCTGGTTTTGGTTGGCGCATCTTGGGTGCGGGGGCTTTACGTGAAAGTTGATAGCGCTCAGAGCACCGGCCATCGATACAAACCTGCAAATATTCTGTTTTGCAGACCAACTGAATAGTTCGGCCAATAAGCTCACTTCGCAGGCGTAAAACACCACAACATTGGCAGGGTGCTGCATCAAGCCTCTCAGTCGCGCTGGCTGCGACCACTGCGATTTCATGCTCACGGCGAGCGCCGGTAGCATCGGTGTAATTGACCCAACCACCACGGCAGTGATTGAGGGTAATAATTTGGTTATCGAAACTCAGGCGTGCGCCTGCGGGCAGTGAGGCTAGGCGCTCACCGCTAATGCGTGGGATAACTTGCATTGAAATGTCCTCTCGGGAATTGAAAGTCACATGACTAAGGGCGCTGCCTTGTTTGTATCCGCGCTCGCTTTCGCTACGGTTCCGGCACATCCGGAGCGGTGGGCAACGCCCTTATTGATGGGAAAAAAAGAGGCCGAACGAGGTCGGCCAAAGACTACACACAGCAATGTTGATTCATCCGGCTGTGGCCTGTGCTCACATTGACAACGCCCCCGAAGTCATGTGCAAGCCACATGCGGATGAGTGCCGGTTACGGTTCCGGCGTCAGTCGACCCACATCAAATGACGTGTAATCGCGACCGTTCCCTGGTGTTGGGGATTTGATTGCCTGCTTAACTTCCCCACCTCAGGCGGCAGCGGTTCCTTGCTTTCCACAGTCAAAGGAAATCGGTAGACTGTTAAATCCACAGTCAATAAAAGGATTTTTAAAATGGCGTTATCGACGAAATGCCCGAAGTGTGATTCAACAAGTTTTGAACTTGGCACAAATACAAAGGTTAGAAATTGCGGACATCAAATTTACTTTGTTCAATGTTCGTTGTGTGGCTGCGCAATAAGTGCTTTCAGTGCTCGTGAAAGTCATATTATTGAGCAGGTCGGCAAGAAGGTTGGGGTTCGTTAACAGATATCCCTGGGCGGTCTTCTGATGATGAGGCCGCCAATAATATTTCAAGCACAACTGATGCAAACTTCTCATCCATTTCACGTTGCGCCAAAATTTTGTTCAAGAACTCTGCAACTTCACCTGCAACGAGTAAGATATTTGTAGTTTGTTTCATATTTCCCTCTGTAGTTATGCCCCGTAGGGCGCTGTGGGTGTTAGTCAATGCCGTTTGCATCGCGCTGGAAATCAGCTGCTGCCACCCCTTCGCACCGCTGATCTTCTGCCTCGCCTCCTGCGAAGTAGTGCGCCTATTCTGTAGCGGATCGCGACGGTAACGGGTTGTCGTTGTAAACAACATCGGCCTGCTCATTGCATTGTTCCAGCGTGTCCCGCAGTTGGCGTTCAGATACGTCTGCACCGTACTGCTCAAAAATCGACTTCAGTTGTGGCATAGATATTTGGGTAGTCATCGTGCAAGCCTCTGCTGTGTAGTGGTCTTATACCTATCTGCCGGATGCTTTCGGCAGCAGGGTAAATCCACTATTTGCGCTTCATACCCAACATCATCAGCACCTGGTCGCCGTCACAGCCGGATCGCGGCTGGTCTTCGTTGTGCGCCAGTAATTACTGGTATGCCAGGCATTTCATCCGACTTTCTGAATTGTTAAAGAGCAAGCCCTGTGGTCTTGGGTGACGTTGTTGCTGTCGTTGGAATGGATTATTACCATTAGTGTTTTATTTATCAACACTATTAGTGATAATAATTTATCATTAATGGTTATTTTTTTGATTTTTAAGCGAATTTAGTTTTTGGAAATTCGACGTAGAATACTGATTAGGGAAGAGATGAACGTGTGTTTTGAATGAAAATTAAACGGAGGTACCCATGGAAATGGACCAGGGGGAAAACATGATTACTATACGCTGTAGGACGTGCTGTTTTGGAGCTGTCATTGCTGGATGATGAAAAAGCTCAGCAGGCGATTACTGATGAGCTGGAAGAATTTTGCCGGGAAACCGGAAATGTGATAGGTAAAGGAGTATCGCGATGTGGCCTAATTGGTACGCAAAGGGAGTAAGGTCAAAGTGGAGTTCGATCTATAGAAACAAAAAAACCCGGCCAGAGCCGGGTTTTTCTCATGAGGTTAGGTAATTCATTGCTTTGCTTTTATTATTCTGGATTAGCACTTGCATCAAATTGTCTGCCTTCTTCCGCTCCGCCTGCATTACCTCTTCTAGGTGCGGCTGGCTTTCTTTTTCTCTTCCTTGGAGCCTGTCTTTCTGGTTGCTCATCAGATTTTTTAGCATCTTCACCCTCTCTTTGTTCTGCAATGGCATCAGAAGCGAGTTGTCTTAACTCTTTCATCTGGTTGATATTAAACACTACGTTACTATATGAACGCGGTGGAAATTTTTCGTTGAAGAATGTAGCTATCCCTAGCTCAAAATTGTTAGGTGAATCAACATTATTGAATAGAGTTTTAGCTTCTTTTCTGTCGATCACAAACCCATGAGATGGATATCCGGCTATCAGTTTTGATAGGGAATCTTCAGTCATCGGCTTATCATAAGCGTTAAGTCTTTCACCGTACTTCTCGGCAATTTGTACTGCTCGCTGGACCTCACCAAGCTTTATTGGGTCAAGCTGTTGAAATATTGGGCTGAAAAGTCCTGTTGTCAATGTCGACGAGAAGTCAGCCGCTGTTTTTGCGGTTATCCCGCAACTAGATTTTATATCTAGAAGATAGTCTTTGAATGCGTTCTTCGTAAAGCTTTGCAAACCTGATAATGCTTGATAGTAGTCTAATGCAGAGCTACTTTCGAACATTTCATCATGTTTCCTTAACTGCACATCCAATGGACCAAGCTCTCCCATGTCGCACATCACTAGCTTAGAAGCTCCGATGGCCAGCAAAGTTCCTGCGCTTTTGCACTCACGGGGAATTATAATTTTCAGCTCGTGGTAGTTATGGCGAAGGGCTCTAGCTATGCGATATGCTGCATCAGGATCCCCTCCATAGGTTGCTAGAATCAAGGTAGCGCTCTTAGCTGGGCTCGTCTTTCTGCATGCTTTTGTTATTTTCAGATAACCATTTCTATCAATGGGACCATTGTAAAGAATTACGTCTGTGTTGGCTTCACCATCTTCAATCAGTGCGAACAGCTTATCTAACAAGGAGTCACTCTCAGCCATTTTTGTTCTCCATATCTTCCCTGGAAAATCAGATTGCGACCCGATCTATCGCCAGGTTCGCGCTGTGTGTACTACATCTTCGGCAAAGCCGTAAATTCTTAACCCAACCAAGTACTCCTCCGACCACAACCTAAGCCAGCCTCGCAATGGCTATTACTTTTTACCTCTTTTGGCCAGCATCTCTTTGAAAATCGCGTCGTAGTAAGCTTTTTTCGCTCTCATTTCGACAAGGAACCGCTCAGCTTCCTCGTCTGGAAGACTGTCGAACAGTTCCAACACCTCCCTTTGAATCTCAGTTAAGGCTGTAAGGCCGACATCACCAGCTTTTAAGGCTTGAGCCATTTGGGCTATTTCTAGGGCAAGTGATGGGCTGAAGTCTTCAACATTGACTTTGAGCGCTTTAGCAAGAGCTGCCGCATTTGCCGGGGTCAGCTTATTTATCCCATTTAAAAGCTGGTTTATCGCGCTTTGACCCACTCCTAATTCGTGAGCAAGCGACTCCTGGGAATATCCCTTGGAGTGCTTCTTGTCTTCAAAAATCGCCTTTAGCCTTTTGGCATCGGCAATCTGTTCTGCTGTTAACGGTTTTTTGCTCATCCTGAAATTTTATCACCACATGGAATAACATGAAATTACTTGTGGTGTTGACATTAAAATTACTGTTGGTAATAATTGGTTCAACACCATAACTGGAGATTGATATGGAGCGATTACCTCTACCTGACTATGTATCCAAACATGGGCAGGGGAAGGCTGCTGAAGAGCTTGGTGTTTATCAAAGCGCCATTAGCAAGGCATTAAAAAACAAACGAAATATTACTGTTTTGGTGCACGCAAGCGGAAAAATTGAGGCTGAAGAGCTACGGCCTTTTCCGAGCCTGGGCGCAAAACGTACATGACAAAGGGAATAATCACAGATGCATGACGCAACCACGCGCAAGAAAGCGCGGGATATCGAAAGTGAAATCATGTGCCGTATTGCAGTGCGCGGTGCAAATAAGGTGGCTGAAAAAATTGGCATTGATGAGTCGCGGATCAGCCACTGGAAAAAACCGGGTGGGCTTGTTGAACGGGCGAGTTTGTTACTTGCGGCTATCGACTATCAAAAGCCGGAAGGCATGGTGCTGTTCAGTGGTGAAGAGACGGCTGATTTGGCTCGTGGACTGATCGCTATGTTGGAACACATTAGGGAGCCGGTGAAACGTTAATAAGGAGCATGAGAGAAAATGTCGATGGCGGATTGAAAGGGCAGCCTGCGCGTCTAGTTAAGCAGGCTGAAATATCTATAAAGGTAAGTTAATTCAGATAGATATTAGATGAACTACAACCTTATGAATGAGCATGCAAGCCTTGAGCTTTCTCTGAAAAAGTCGGGTTCCACTCATCCTCGGAGCACGGAGGGAGTTCAGTTTGACCAGGCGATTTACGGTGAATTTCGAAGGCTCGTCCCTCTAGCACAGAGTCTGGCAGCTTCACTGCCTCCGCAGGGATATTCACATCTTTCAGGTCTTGGTGCAGCACGAGAAGAATTTCATCGAAAGAAAGTTGAGTTACCTGGGGCGGCGTCAGTCCTGCACGGACAAAAAGTAAATGATTTAGGCCCGTGCGCCCGAGCAAAGGCTCCCATGACGTTGCGAACTCTTTTCGATGTTCGATTAGGAGCATATCCAAACGTAGCAGCAATTCAGCGTGAAGCCATGCCTTGTAGTAAGGGATGTTCTCTCCCTCGGAGCCCCAACGTTTCACACTTGCAATGTGATAGGCGTGGGTCCTGAAAAGAGATTGTAGTTTGTAAACGTCCATGCTGAACCTCCGTCGGTTCTTTTGTGTATGAGTCGTGAGGATATACCGGGATCAGGTTCTGCATCAAATAGGGGTAAGTATGCGCGCAGAAGAGTTACAAGAGCGTTTTCGCCGAATTTTGCAGCGGAACACCCCTGCTGTGAGCCAGGGTGCAGGTCCGCGTATTCCGATGATCGGTGAACGTTTCAGTGACGAGCGCGGGCGCATGATTACTGTCACGGCTTCTAGCTATCTGGAGGTCACTTTTCAGCGCGACTTTTACCCGGAGCCTTGCGTAGTGCCGCTTTGGCAGTTTGATAAGCAGTTTAAGAGAGTGGTTGTATGAGTATTGATGCGATGAACTGGGCCAAGAAAATAAAGACAGGCAAGTCATCGGCAAAAGCCGTTCTGACGTGGCTGGCGGATATGTGCGGCCCCGATCATTGTGCGTTTCCGTCTATTGGTGCATTGGCTGATGCGACGGAGTTGGACAAGAAGACGGTTCAGTCGAGTTTACAACATCTCATTGCCGTTGGCCTCATTGAGGACACTGGTGATCGCCGTGGGCGAACGAATCAGATACCGGTGTATCGCCTTGTTGGTATTGAGGAAAGTGTTCCTGATGTCGAACGTACCCAAAAACGGGAACATTACCAAAAACGGGATCGTTTGAAAAAGCCGGTAAACAAACCCAAAAACGGGAATGTTACCGAAAACGGGATCGTTAAAGAGAAGGCACCCGAAAACGGTGTTGTTACCGATGGCGAAACGATCCCGTTTTGGGAAGGTAACGATCCCGAAAACGGGATCCGGAATCTTTCAGGAATCTTAAAACCAAAAAATAACCCCCCCATAGCCCCCCAGACCGACCAACCACAAGCGGACCCTGCGAGCTTGGCGGGGGAGGTATTGGATTTTCTGAATTCAAAAATCAACGGCAGAACGCCGAAGCGTGCCGACACCCTGCGAGAAATCATCGAACGCCTGACAGAAGGGCACACCGTTGGCGAATTGAATCTCGTTGCTGAACACCGCGCCAGCCAACTGCTGAGTAACCCTGCGCTGGGGCACATGCTGAGCGCTCGGATGATATTCGATCCGACCCGCTTCGGTGGATATTTGGCGGCAGCGATAGCGTGGAATATCCAGCGAACCAAAAAAACGGCAATGGTTGCGGTGATGGAGAAACAACGCCAAGAGCTGCCTGCGGGCGATGTACCGGAAATTGATTTTGACGATGCTTTCGACCGGTTGCTTGTTGAGGGCCAGTCACCGGCGAACCCGGCAGAAAAGCAAGCCTGGCAGCACGTTCAGAAATACGGTTTTAGCTCACCTGACGAGGGGGCAGCTCGCCGTGAGTGGCGGGGCATTTTGGCGAAGGCGTATGCCCGAGCAGGGGGAATCGAAGTATGAGTAATATCCCCAAGGCCCGCTATTGCAAGGTCTGCGAGACCCGGTTCAAGCCTGAGACAATTTTTCAGTGGTGGTGCTGTGATGAGCACAAGGCTGATTACGCCGTAATGATGGTGGGTAAACAGCGCGAACAGCGGGTCAAAGCGCAGCGTCGCAAACGGGAAGAAGCGCAGAAGGCTGAACGGAAGGAGCTTCGATCCCGTAAGCAGGCCCTGAAAACCAAACCACAGTGGAAGGCTGAGGCTCAGGTTGTATTCAACCGCTATGTGCGTCTCAGGGACGCCGGTATGCCATGTATCAGTTGCGGCGCAACCCCAGCACAGAAGTTTGGTGGAACGATGGACTGTGGGCATTACAGGACGCGTGGTAGCGCTGCGCATCTGACCTTCAATCTGCACAACACAGCAGCGCAATGTGTCCGGTGTAATCGTGACCAAGCAGGCGCACAGAAAGCATTTGAGCAGGGGCTGATTATTCGTATTGGTCCCGAGAAGGTCGAGGCAATAAACAACGACAACCGCCCGCGCACGTTCACGAAAGAGTATTACCAACGCATTAAATCCATATTCACACGCAAGGCTCGCAGGCTTGAAAAACGCAGGGCTAATCAAATTGAGGTGGCCGCATGACCGGTTTAACGCTGAAGCAGGGGGAAGTCCTGAGTTTCATTAATCAGTTTATTGCTGATAACGGTTGCCCGCCGACCAGGGTAGAAATAGCCGATGGTTTTGGTTGGAGATCCCCCAACGCAGCGGAGATTCATCTGAAAGGCTTATGTACCAAGGGGGCAATAATCATCAAGCCAGGGGTATCGCGGGGTATCCGAGTCCAGGAGGGTTACAAAGAGGTCACAATCACTCGGGCGCAATTCCGTCAGGTGTGCGATGCGTTAATTAACGCCACCAATTTGAATGAGCAGCTTTTGCTGCTCTCAACAGCCGATAAGCGGTCTGAAAAAATTCATCATCAAGCTAATAAGCTTTTACAGACAATTCGCCAGCAACTGTCAGAGGCCGTGGGAGAGCGAGCATGAGAGATATCCAGGAGGTTCTATCCCGCTGGGGTGTCTGGGCCCAAGACCATAGCGGTGTTGATTACTCCCATATAGCTGCTGGTTTCAAAGGGTTGCTGCCTCAACAGAAAGGCAAGCCCACTTGCAGTGACAATGATGGGCTAATTATCGATGGGGCTGTACGTCGCTTGCGGGATGTGCGTAAGCCCGATGAGTTGCATCTGTTGATGTCTCACTATGTATACGGTGAATCCAAGTCTTCTATTGCTCGCCGCAAGAAGTGCAGTGAGCGTGAGGTGCGGCGTCAGTTACAGATTGCTGAAAGTTTCATTGATGGCTGCTTATGTATGCTTGGCGTGAAATTAGATATGGATGCATATGTTGAAAAAATACTAGCTCGGCCCGAAAAAACTATTGTAGTGTGTTAAGAGTGCCAGCAACGCACAAGACTTAGGCCCGCCTCTGTGCGGGCTTTGTTGTTTCTAGTGCGGGGTCTTGGCTGATCGTTGCTAGTCAGGCCATGTGTTGTGTGAGCTCTAGGTAACAAGCAAAAAAATTAGCAATTTGGAGCAATGATGATAGGATGCCTTTCCCGCAGGGATGTGATCGAAACTCATACATTAGGCCGGTTCTTATACTATTCTTACCATCAGGCAAGGGTAGTGCGTGCCGAGTAACGTCGGACTATCTGTAAGATAAAGGAGATTATCATGGGATTTAAGGCGAAATTTCGAACACTGCTTCTTACCCCCGATAGGTTAGTAGGACAGATGTTGGAGAAAAATTTGCGTCAATCTGATGACAGTAAAATTCTCACTGATGCTAACGGTAATGCGTCTTTGAACATGCAAAATGAGTCTGTTCAAAAAGCGATGCATGAGCGCATGCTTGAACTGTCTCGCGGCTTTGCGCGTACAGGTAAGTCCCACCCCTAAGAGCTAAGGAGAGCTGATGGGGCCGATTATCGTAATGATTATTTTGGTATGTGGTTATTGGTATACCAATAACCACTACCAGTCGCGTGTTAAACATGCTCGTAGTAATGGCTGGAACTCCTACTTCCAAGTTGCTTTGCACGGCTGCAAATTCTTCCTCTACGGGATCCTTGCATCACTCATAGTATGGGTTTTCTCCTGTGTTCTTGATTTCTTATTGAATCTCCCACTATTGATAAAGGAATGGTATGAGCCGGTAACGATTCATGGTTGGATGGCCGACAAAACCTTTATCGAGCAGCCATTTTTACTGTGGTTTGCTGCAACTTTTGCCATTTTGATATCTTTTACTGAAGGTAACCAAGCGAAGCTGTCTTTGCAGGATGGGGATAGCCGACTCACGGCCTACCGTGAAGTGGCCAAAACAGACGCTATGGAAAATCTGCTTATTCAGGCTATTGATGAAGATAGACTTATCTTCGCCACGCTTAAGTCGCGGAAAGTTTACATTGGCTATGTTGCCGCGCCCCGCTTCGAGCACTCAGAAATGGCGCACCTTTCAATAATTCCTTATGTAAGTGGTTATCGTGACAAGGACACACTCCGGTTTATCGAATGTCATCGCTATGTTGACCATTATCTACAACATGAAATTGCAGGGGATTCAGAACCGCTAAATCTCCAGCACTTTAGAACGATTATTCCGATGGATCAGATTGAGTCTGTCTCTATCTTTGATACTGCCACTTATGAGGCGTTCCAGGATAGAGAAGGATGCCAGATAAGCGAAGAGCCAGCAGCCAATGATGATACCGCTAAGGCAGTTGTTGGCCCGTAGCGATTTTGAATAAGCTGATAGTGGCAGCACAGTTTAGAGCGTATGGTGTGATGTTAGACACTGCCAATCTTTGAGGCTGGGGCAGGTGGGCAGCGCTCTTATCTGTGGTTAAGAACAGAACTTCCGGTATCACACAATTTTGAGCCCTGGCTAAACGCCGGGGCTTTTTGTTATCTGGAGTGCTCATGGCAAAGCCAAAATGGCCGAAGTTGCCTCGAATGCTTGTCCCGTTGTTTGAGTGTGCTCAGGTGTACCTCTGTACCAACCGGGAAGAATGGATGCAAACCTATGCGGTGCTGGGACTTGAGCCCGACAATGTCCGGTCGCTGGGAGGCTGTGTTCGACGAATTGAAAATGTTGAGACGGGTGAGCTGCTCATTCTGATTGGTGTATTCACAGGCGAACTGCACGTTTTGGCACATGAATGCGCACATGCTGCGTTTCGAATATGTGAGACGTGTGGTGTGGAAATATCCCGAGAAGGTAACAATGAGACTTATTGTTATTTGCTGGATAAACTTTTCAAATTTGGCGAGCCATTTGTTAAAAAGCCAGCAAAATAGCTGCTGGCTTGATATTTAATTAACGCTTACTGTCAGGTGTGCGTTTTACTTCTTTCCATGTGCTGCCAGGATTTTGCGTTGGTGGCATACGTTGGTCATCACGCACCGTTGCGTAATTATCCTTTTCGCCACCACGTGGACCAATCTCCTGGAAGATCCCGCCGTTTTTGCCAGAGTTCTGGCCCGGTTTTAATGACATTGCCTATCCTTTTAAAAGACACCACGAAATGTGGTGTTATTAATATTGGGGATGTTCATTCACTTTCAACCCTAAAAAAACGCAAGGCTGCACTTCGGTGCGGCCTTTTCCATTTCTGAAACCCGGAGCCGGGCAATGAATAATCAACACCTGCCACCGGGGTTCCTGGAGGCGACTTTGCTGTGGATGAAAACTAATGCACCCGTGCTTTATGGATCGTTCGCTGCGTTTGGCATGGCGACCTTGCTGACGCTGCGCGATGGCAAGTCATGGATGGATGCCGTTATCGCTGGCTGTATCTGTTTGCTGATTTCTCTCGGCGTTATCAATTCCCTTGAGCTATTCGGGATGAGCCAAGACAACGCGCTGCTGATTGGCGTTGTGATTGGTGGAATAGGTGTCGAGCGTTGCCTGGCAATTCTCCGCGCTTTCTCAACGATGAAAACGCATGTACCAATAGATGAGAAGGATAAACCGAAAAATGACCGCTAATTATCGTTTCAGTGCACGCAGCGAGAAAAATCTCGTTGGCGTCAACCCCGAGTTGATAGCGGTTGCCCGTCGAGCACTTGAGCTATCAACCATTGATTTCGGTATCACGGAGGGGATTCGTAGCAAGGAAAGGCAAAAACAATTGGTTGCTGCTGGTGCAAGTCAGACGATGAAAAGCCGACATCTAACAGGCCATGCGGTAGACGTGGTTGCCTATCTGGGCAGTAATATTAGTTGGGAATGGAAATACTACGAGCAGATTGCCGCAGCGTTTAAACAAGCAGGTAAAGAACTGAGTACGGCGATTGAGTGGGGTGGTGACTGGAAAACCCTGAAAGACGGGCCGCACTTCCAACTTTCATGGAAGGACTACCCCGCATGACCGGTTGGCTGCAAAAACTGACACAGGGCGGTTTGCTGTTCCTGCTGGCGGTGTGTATTTTCCTCGGCGGGTACAGTTCGTTGCTGTCACATCGGCTGGAGCTGGCACGGAAGCAGGGTGCAGAACAGGAAAGAATGCTGACGCAGCAGTCAGGACTGATTGCCACCATGCAGGAACAGGACGCCCGTAACCGCATGCTGATGGCAGAACAACAAAAGAATAATCAGCAACTGCGCCAGCAGGGAGAAACGTACCAGAGGAAATTACGGGATGCACTTAAAAGCGATAAATGTGGCAATAGTCCTATGCCTGCCGCTGCTCTTGACCTCTTGCAGCAAAACGCTGCCACCGGCACCGCAGCAGGTCGTACTGTTGCCCCCTGAGTCCGTATTCATCCCATGTGAGCAGCCAGCACTACAGGGTGACACCTGGGGCGATGCCCTGCGTTACACGCTGGCATTACAAACAGCTTTATCAATCTGCGCTGGCCAGGTGGCCACACTCAATCTATGGCGAGAATCCGCCGGGAGAAATCAATGAACGAAGCTAATCCTCAAGATGGCAGCACGGTGAAGGGATACCGTACTTTAACGCCTGGTGATATTGAGCGTATGAACCGCCTCAAAGGTGTCAGCCGACACTTTTGCAGTCTGATCGAAACTGAGCGTGATGAGATTTCCGCTGAGTTATGTGAGACGGGAAATCACTCAACTGAAGCGCATGATGCTGCTCGCTGCTTGGCTATTGCCCGCACCAAAATGCAGGAAGCCTGTATGTGGGCTTGTCGTGCGGTGGCTCGTCCGGACGCGGATTGTTAATAGGCATTACAGGTGGCCTTTACGAAGGCCATCGATAATGCCCTTGTTATTATCAGAATAAACCCCATTTACATATCGTTACCCGCAAACGTTGTGGGTTTAGCAAATGGAGATTGATATGTTGGAAGGTTACACAATCAAGACGGCTGAAGATCGCGAGCGGTTGCTAGCGGTTCAAGCTGCATTAGAGATCGCAAAAGCCTCTGTAGGTTCAGTCGGCTCTAGCACTCAATCAAGAGTAGCTGCTGACTTGAAGGCTGTCGCTAACGAAATTAGTAGCCTAGCGGATGCCATTCAAGGGGCCATTTCCAAAAAGTAAACTAACCGCCTTCGGGCGGTTTTTTATTGACCATCACAGAGCAGCTTTCCGAGGCTGTTGCGTAATGCATGATAACCAACGGCCTCGCTATCGCGGGGCTTTTTTATACCAAGAGAAGTAGGAGAAGAAGACCATGATGACAGTAAAGCACAGCTACGCTAATGGCGGCGATTGCATATACGAAGCAAATGAAGTTTCTCGGGGTATTGATGACTCTATTTTCATTGAGCGGCCGGGAGTGGCGAAAAGCCAAACAGTTCGTTTTGAGCTTGCCCCTGGCGATACGTTGTACGTGATGAACGAGCGTGGCGCTACGGTGAATCGTTATTTTGGACCAAGCAAGCCGCCAGTAGCTTAATCATTACAGAAGCCATTCTCAGAGTGGCTTCGATAATGCCCCTGGTATGAGATATCCAAATTATTACGTGATGAGAGCATTCGCCATGAACAGTAAAGGTATGTTGATTCTCGGCCCCCTTCCTGCCGGTGGTGGAGGGGGCGGTGGGGATGTGGTTATAAGTCCAGCGAAAGACAACCTGCTAAAAAAAGAGAGTGATGGTTTAAAGGTTTTAGCCAGCCACCCTATCATCCCTAAGATTTATGCGACGTCATACAGTACCAATAAATCAGCTATGGTGAAGCAATCTATGCCTGATGGTGCTGTTGTATATCGGGGAGAATTCAGCGTTAAAAACCCTCTGGGAATTACGAGGTTAAATAACGTCAGTATTTACACAATGTTAACCCAGGAAAGTCGTTATTTTTACTTGGGTGAAAATAATGAGTTTGTTTCGGTTCAGCCTTGTGTGAGTACCAAAACGATAACGGCGAGCACTATTACTGGCAATATAGCATTGATATTTAGTGGTGACCCATTCAGAGCATTTGATGTTTATACCGGAGAAGAGGCGACTAGTCCTGTCGAAGGAAATGCAAAAATTAGTGTGGGCATTTACTTCATGGCAGGTACTACGATGAGTCAGAACGGTTTTGATTAACCGAGGTTGAGATATGAATTCAAAAAACATGACACTAACAACTGAATGGGTACAGATTTCTGACGGTTCTGTCGCGGTAGATTTGCAACCTAAAGGTGGTGGTATCGCGCTGATTGCTATAGGGGACGCTGCGCCAGAATCAGCGGCGGATGCTTTTATATGTAACGAGGCTGTAAAAATAGCGCCTCCGCTTGTAGGGTGGGCGCGAACTGGTAACAGTAATGGCATGCCAGTAGACGTCACTGTTACGCAGTAACTACCGGAGATAAAGCTATGGCTCTCACCGACAAGCAGGAAATGTTTTGTCGTGAGTACCTTATTGATTTGAACGCAACGCAAGCGGCAATCAGGGCGGGGTACAGCGTCAAAACAGCAAATCGTACCGCGTCAGACAACCTGTCAAAACCTGACATTAAAAAGCGAATTTCTGAACTTAAGTCGGAACGTAATGCACAGGTAAATATCGATGCGACCTATGTTCTACGCCGCTTGGTAGAAATAGATCAGATGGATGTGATCGATATTCTCAATGATGACGGCAGTTTAAAGCCGATCAGCGATTGGCCTAAGACGTGGCGCACAACATTAAGTGGGTTGGATATCAATACAACAGTCACTAATTTTGATGAAACCACCATTGAAAATATTTTGAAAAAAATTAAGTGGCCAGACAAGGTAAAAATCGTTGAGCTGATAGGTAAACACATCAACGTGCAGGCATTTAAAGAAAAAATTGAGACTGAGGATGTTACCCCGCCAGTGAATAGGGAGACTCGTCAGTCACGTATCAAGGAGTTGCTCAACCGTGGCAGACGTAGCGATAAATCTTGATGACCTGACCGAAGAGGAGCAGGTCGAACTGCTAGCCTTGTTGGAAGAGGAAGACGAGTATCGCCGCAGTCACCAGCTTTTTGAATATGCACCATATGGTAAGCAGCGTGATTTTATGGATGCTGGTGCCGAGTTCACAGAGCGCTGTTTTATGGCCGGTAATCAGCTCGGAAAAACGTTTACAGGCGGAGCAGAGGTAGCGTTTCATCTTACTGGTCGCTACCCAGGAACGGCTGGCTATCCAGACGACGGGGCGTATGTAGGCGATTGGGTGGGGCGGCGGTTCAACGAGCCAGTCGTATTCTGGGTAGGCGGGGAGACGAACGAAACAGTAACTAAATCTACGCAGCGCATTTTGTGCGGGCGTATCGATGAAGGTAACGCTCCTGGCTACGGCATGATCCCAAAAGACGATATCGTAAGCTATGTTAAGTCGCCGTTTTTCCCTGGTCTTATCGACCGAGTTCTTGTCCGTCACCACAATGCCGAAGGCGTAGAGGATGGCGCAAGCCTGGTCTATTTTAAACCCTACTCTCAGGGGCGGGCACGCTGGCAGGCCGACACGGTACATGGCGTGTGGTTCGATGAGGAACCGCCTTATCCTATTTACTCTGAAGGTCTGACGCGTACCAACAAATACGGGCAGTTTTCCATTCTGACGTTTACCCCGTTAATGGGGATGTCTGACGTTGTAACAAAATTCATAAAGAACCCAAGCAAAGCGCAGAAGGTTGTCACGATGACAATCTATGACGCCGACCACTACAGCGATGAACAGAAAGAGCGGATCGTCGCATCATATCCAGAGCATGAGCGTGAAGCTCGCGCTAAGGGCATCCCGACGATGGGCAGCGGGAGAATCTTCCAGATCCCTGAAGAGACCCTCAAATGCCAGCCCTTCGAATGTCCGGACCATTTCTACGTTATCAACGGCCAAGACTTTGGTTGGAATCACTCGCAGGCACATATTCAACTGTGGTGGGACAAAGACGAGGATGTTTTTTATCTCGCAAGAGTATGGAAAAAATCAGAGAACACCGCCGTTCAAGCATGGGGGGCAGTTAAATCATGGGCAAATAAAACCCCTGTCGCATGGCCGCATGACGGACATCAGCATGAAAAAGGCGGTGGCGAACAGCTAAAAACGCAGTACGCCGATGCTGGGTTCCAGATGCTGGGCGAGCACGCGACATTCCCCGAAGGTGGCAACTCTGTTGAGTCTGGATTGATAGAACTGCGTGACTTGATGTTAGAAGGCAGGTTCCGAGTATTCAACACCTGCGAGCCATTCTTTGAAGAGTTCCGCCTCTATCACCGAGATGAGAACGGGAAAATTGTTAAAACCAATGACGATGTTGTCGATGCTGTCCGTTATGCCTACATGATGCGCCGCTTTGCCCGAATGATGCGCGACATCAGAAAACCCAAAGAGAAAAAAATCCCAGCGCCTATACGGCCTATTCCACGCCCACGAGGTAGATGATGGCTGACAACGACAAGCAGCAGGAAAGGCTGCACACCATTCTGTCGATATTCGATAGAGATTGGATGTCTAGCGACGATGCCAGAACCGAAGCGATAAACGACCTGTATTTCTCTCGTGTGTCGCAGTGGGATGACTGGCTGAGTCAATACACAACATTGCAGTATCGCGGGCAATTTGATGTGGTCCGTCCGGTTGTGCGCAAGCTGACATCAGAAATGCGTCAAAATCCGGTCGATGTACGGTATCGCCCGAAGGGTGACGCTGATCCGGATGCAGCCGATACGATGATGGGCATGTACCGCACTGATATGCGCCACAATACTGCGAAAATTTCCGTTAACGTGGCAGTGCGCGAGCAGATAGAGGCGGGTGTCGGTGCATGGCGCATTGTCACCGATTACGAAGACCAGGACCCGACAAGTAACAACCAGGTAATCCGCCGCATTCCCATTCATGAGGCGTGTACTCACGTCGTCTGGGATAGCAACGCCAAGCAGATGGATAAAAGCGATGCCCGGCATGTGACGGTTATTAATGCCATGAGCCTGGACGGGTGGAAGGCATATGCAGAGGAGCAGGGGTTCGAGGTTGATGACCTCCCCAGCTTCCAAAGCCCAAACTCGAACTGGTTATTCCCCTGGCTGACGAATGATGTTGTCTACGTGGGGGAATATTACGAGGTCGAGGAAAAGAAAGAGGTTGCGTTCATCTATCAGGACCCGCTGACAGGTGAGCCGGTGAGTTATTTCAAGCGCGATATTGCCGAGGTGATTGACGACCTTGCAGAGCGGGGCATGCAGAAAATCGCAGAGCGCAAAGTGAAGCGTCGCCGCGTCTATAAGTCGATCATCACATCGTCGTGCATTCTCAAAGACCGTGAGCTGATCGCTGGTGAGCATTTGCCCATTATCCCAGTGTATGGGGAATGGGGCTTTGCCGGAGACAAAGAGGTCTATGAGGGCGTTGTGCGTCTGACAAAAGACGGCCAGCGCCTGCGCAACATGATTATGTCGTTCAATGCCGATATTGTCGCCCGTACACCGAAAAAGAAGCCGTTCTTCTGGCCTGAGCAGATCGCTGGCTACGAATACATGTATGACGGGCAAGATGATTTCCCGTACTACCTGATGAACAGAAAGGATGAAAACGGAGGGGATATCCCACCTCAACCGCTAGGGTACATGGATAATCCAGAGGTTCCACAGGCCAACGCCTTCCTACTGGAAGCCGCAACCAACGCAGTTAAAGAGGTCGCTACGCTAGGAGTGGGCAGTGATGCCGCCAGTAATAACGTGGCGTTCGATACCGTCAACCAGTTGAACATGCGTGCGGATCTGGAAACCTTTGTGTTCCAGGACAACCTTGCCACGGCCATGCGCCGCGATGGTGAGGTTTATGCCTCGATGGTAAATGATATCTACGACGTGCAACGAAACGTCCTTGTGACCCTGCCAGATGGTAGCGAGAAAGATGTTCAGCTGATGACGCAAATTGTCGATTACCAGACGGGCAATGTCGTCACGCTGAACGACATCCGCGGCCGGTATGAAACCTATACCGACGTGGGACCATCGTTCCAGAGCATGAAGGCGCAGCATCGCGCTGAAATACTTGAATTACTCGGTGCGACTCCTCAGAACACCCCCGAGTTCCAGATGTTGTTGTTGCAGTATTTCACCTTGCTGGACGGTAAGGGTGTAGAAATTATGCGTGAGTACGCCAACAAACAACTGGTAACAATGGGACTCAAAAAGCCCGAAACGCCTGAAGAAATTCAGATGGTCCAACAGGCTCAGCAGCAACCTGATGAGCCGAGCCCGGAAACGCTCATTGCGCAAGGCCAATATCTAACCGGCCAGGCTGAACTGATGAAAGCTCAGAACCAGCAACAGCAAATTCAGGTGGATGCCGCCAAGGTTGAAAGCCAGAACCAGCTCAACGCTGCCAAAGTTGCTGAGATATTTAACAGCATGGATCTGGATAAACAGGCTGCGCTTCGTGACTTCCTGAAGATGATAAATGGATTCCAGCAACAGAGCAGTGATGACGCCAGAGCAAACGTAGATTTACTTCTTAAGGGCACAGGCCAGCAGCATAAACAGCAGTTGGATGTGTCCAATCACCTGCAATCGCAGAGACAAAACAACCCCACCGGCGGCGTAGCCGAGCAATCACCTCAATAAGAGAGCTAAATCATGACCGATACCACCGAAATTCAGGTAACTGAAGAACAACCCCTGTCCGTTACCCAGCAGGCGGCACCTGCAAGTGATCTGCTGGTCGATAATGCCAACGCCAGCGAAGGCCAGGAAGAAGGCTTCGATATTGTCCTGAATGACGATGAGGGCAGTAAACACCACCCGGAAAAGGATGCACCTAACAGCGTAAAGGCCCAGTTCCGTATTGAACGCAAGCGTCAACGGGAACTGGAGCAGCAGGCTGAAGCTGTTAAGCGCGGAGAGTTGCCGGAGCACTTACGGGTGACACCTGAGTTACCGCAGCAGCCAAACTACAACGACTTCTTCTCGGAAGAAGCGCTATCGAAGTACGACTATGACCAAAACCGCGCGCAAGCCGCCTTCCAGCAGGCGAACAGCGAGTGGCAAATGAAGGCCATGGACGCACGGAGTAGCGCTGTTGCTGAGCAGGGCCGCAAAACTCAGGAGTACACCCAGCAATCAACGCAATACGTCGATGCTGCACGCAAACACTATGACGCGGCGGAGAATCTCAATATTCCTGACTATCAGGCTAAAGAGGACGCATTCATGCAGTTGGTACCGCCTCAGGTCGGTGCGGACATCATGCTGTTGTTCCCTGAGAAATCCGCCGCGCTCATGTATCACCTGGGGGCAAACCCAGAGAAAACGCGTCAATTACTGACGATGAACTCGCAGCAGGCGTTGATTGAGCTTACGCGACTGTCCGAACGTTTAACTATCAAACCGCGCGGTAAGCAGGTGTCAGCCGCACCGGCAGTAGATGAGCCCGTACAAGGCCAGCCAACAGCTAGCGCTAAGGCGTCGCTTGAAAAGCAGATGAATGCGGCTGCTGATAAAGGCGACCTGGAAACTTACCGCAAGATTAAACAGATGATTAAGGAATTACGATAATGGCACTTAATGAAGGTCAGGTGACCACTTTCGCGCTTGATGAAATCATCAACACGGTGGAAAACATGACACCAATGGCGCAGCGGGTGAAGAAGTACACCCCGCCAGCGGGGTCTATGCAGCGCTCAGATAATACCTTCTGGATGCGAGTTGAGCAGGAAGCGCCGACTCAGGAAGGGTGGGATTTGACCGGTAAGGAGACTGACCTCCTTGAGCTGTCGGTCAAGGGAAACATGGGGGAACCGGATAACGATTTCTTCCAGTTGCGTGCAGATGATTTGCGCGATGAACTTACGCTGCGTGCGCGAATTAACGCATCAGGTGTGAAGTTAGCCAACAATATCGAGAAAGCGATCGCCAAGCAGGCCGTTGATATGGGCTCGTTGGTTATTGCCAATCCGCAACCTATCGGCACCACCACCGGCAGTGGCTGGGACTTCCTGGCTGATGCAGAAGAACTGATGTTTGCTCGTGAACTGAACCGAAGTGCCGGGCTGACGTATTTTCTCAACTCGGGCGACTATAAGCGGGCGGGGCGTGACCTGACAAACCGCGATATGTTCGGCCGCATCCCGGAAGAGGCGTACAAAAGCGGCACAATTCAACGTCAGGTGGCCGGATTCGATGAGGTGCTACGCTCCCCTAAACTGCCAACTCTGGCCGCGTCTACTGCAACAGGCTTAACTGTCGATGGCGCACAGAAATTCAAGCCGGAAGCCTGGCGTCTGGATATTGACGAGAACAAAGAGAACGTCGATAACCGCGTGGCAGTGGTCAAACTCAGTGCTGGCACAGGCCTGAAACGTGGTGACAAAATCAGCTTTGCCGGTGTGAAGTATTTGGCGCAAATGGCTAAGAACGTGCTTACGCAAGATGCAACGTTCTCAGTGGTGGCTGTTAACGGCAACAATGTGACTATCACACCGAAGCCGGTAGCGCTTGACGATGTCTCACTGGCCGCTGAAGAGCGTGCCTACGCCAACGTAAACACCTCCTTGGCCGATACAATGGCGGTGAATATCCTCAACGTGAAAACCGCTGCAACCAATGTGTTCTGGGCTGATGACTCTATCCGCCTGGTATCGCAGCCGCTGCCGGTCAGTCACGAATTATTCGCCGGCATGAAGTCTCGCTCCTTCAACATTCCGGGAGTGGGTATCAGCGGCGTCTTCGCGACACAGGGTGATATCTCGACATTTACCGGTAAGTGTCGTATCGCGCTGTGGTACTCCGCTGTTGCGGTGCGCCCAGAAGCGATCGGTGTCGGCCTGGCTAACCAGACCGCTTAACCTACACAGGGGCTTTGGCCCCTTTTTCTTTGTTGAGGATTCACTATGTCGCGAATGATTTATAAGCCTGGTGGTGACACGTTGGTATGGGGACACAGGGCGCAGGTAAAAATTATCGAAACCGACGAGCTGGAGGCGCATTTGGCTCAGGGATGGGTAGACCATCCTTCCAAGATCACCGCCAGCGAAACTTTTACCGCTGAAGCATCTGGTGCAGATGTTGTCGATAAGGGGGAAATCTCTGACGGTTACCACACCTTTAATGAGCTTTACGCACACCGTGTCCGTCTGTTCTCAACGTTGATGCGTGCCTTTGCAGATAAAGCCTGGTGGAGTTTTAGCAGCAGCGAGGGTGAGCAGTGGGAAGGCTGGATTTTAGCGGGTATCGATACCCCGGCTGGGGCAGTGACTTACCATCTGCCAGAGTCTGAAATCCCGCACCTGCCTGAAGGCTCGGAAATCGAGATCGGCAAAGAATGGGATGGACACACAGCAGATGATGTTCTGGAGCGATTGGTTAGCTTGAACCTGCCTGAGCCTGAGCCTGAGCCTGAGCCTGAGCCTGAGCCTGAGCCTGAGCCTGAGCCTGAGCCTGAGCCTAAAACCAAAACACGTGGCCGCAAACCAAAGGCGGGAACGGATGAAACTCACGAATAAAGGTGATCTGGTCATTGCCGCGTTACGCAAAGCGGCACTGGCCTCTAATACCTCCTTGACCGATGTAGAGCCCCAATCCCTGGAAGACGGATTGTCAGACCTTGAGCTTATGTTGTCAGAATGGGCTCTCGGGGATGATCAGCGTGGCATTACGCTCGGCTTCATTTTTTCAGAGCCTGGCGTAGATGCCGCACCGGAAGACCTGCATGGGTTGCCGGACTTTAGCCTGAATGCTGTCATTACAAATCTGGCAATCAGAATGATGCCTGACTATGGCATGGAGCCCCCGATGTCCCTGGTGTTAAAGGCCGGGCACGGGAAGGAAGGGTTAATTAAATTCCTGGCGAAGGATCGTACCCCGCGCCTGAAATATCCAAACCGAATGCCTGTCGGTTCTGGTAACAGGTTACTCAATGGTACGCGCTACTTCCATCGAAAGGATTAAGACGATGCCGACGATACAACTACCGCTAATGAAGGGTAGCCGTAAGAATCCATTTGTTGCTGATTACGTCGATCTGCTGCCGGTGAATATGTTGGCGGTACAGAAAGAAATCCTGAATGCAGGCGGCTATATGCGTTCGTTCCCTGGCATAAGCAAAGGGGCTGATGTTAATGGCATTGCACGAGGGGCGGAGTACAACACAAAGGATAATAAAATTTATCGGGTTTCCGGCGGGAAACTGTATTCCTCCGGCGATGAACTTGTGGACATCCCCGGCAGTGGCCGCGTCAGTATGGCGCACAGCTATAACAGCCAGGGGATTGCCGCTAACGGCAAGTTATTGCTCTACGGATACGACTCGAAAGAGTTTAAAACGCTCGATAACTGGCCGGAAAGGGATGTAACTCAAAAAGGATATGAGAAAACGCTCAGCAGGTGGGCCCATGAGCCAAATGGGCAGGACGCTTTCTATGTTCCCGATGAAGCTCAGAAGGGAAAGATCGTCGTCACGTTAACGCCAGTCGATGCAAAAGGGGTTAGCGGCGAAAGTATTTCAATCACCGAAGAGCAGTGGGGGACCGAAAAGGCTCAGGAAAAGCCGGAGGATGATAAACCCTGGCTGACACATATCAAAATCACGGGAGCCAAAACAAACGGCTCAGTCGTCTATATCACCTGGTGGTATAAAGACAAAGATCCGGAGGATGGTGCGTCTACTGATGATGCTACGACGGTCTCTGTCGACCTGCACGTAGAGGAGGTGGCAATAGATTACGCGCAATACGACATCGGTCGCGTCAAAGATATTTGTCAAAACCGGAGCCGCTATGTATGGGTCAAAGAGGGGGGCGACACTTTTGGGGTGACTGATTTGGAGGATGAGTCTCATCCTGATCGGTATCGACCCTTTTACCGCGCTGAATCGCAGCCTGATGGCATTATCGGTGTAAGCAGTTGGCGTGACCTGGTTGTGTGCTTCGGTTCGCGAACCATTGAATATTTCTCTCTTACCGGCAGCTCGTCCGCTACAGACCCAATTTATATCGCTCAGCCCTCGCTGATGGTCAACATCGGCATTGCTGGTATGCACTGCCAATGTGAGTACGGGGAATCATTTGCCGTGCTGAGTCACCCAGCCAGCGGGACGCCGTCAGTTTATGTTGTCGATAGCGGCAGCAAGACAGCAATAGCAACGGCAACCGTTGAAAAAATTCTCAGCGAGTACAGTGCTGATGAGTTGGCCGGGGCGGTAATGGAGTCAGTACGCTTTGAAGCGCATGAGCTATTGATAATCCACCTGGCTCGCCACGTTCTTTGCTTTGATGGCTCTGTGTCGGCCAATGGCCCGCAATGGTGTTTGCTGAAGTCAGGCCTGTACAGTGACACTTATCGCGGTATTGATTTTATTCACGACGGTAGCGGGCTCACGGTAGGTGATAAGCGGGAAGGGACCACCGGGCGATTGAACTTCTCCCTTTCGTCACAGTATGACGACGCGGCAGAACTCCTGCTGTTTACCCCAATGCTTAAAGCTGACAATACCAACCTGTTCGACTTTGAAATTGAGTCAGCTGCCGGTCTGGCTCAGCGTGCGGAAAAATTATTTCTGTCTGCAACGACTGACGGCTGCAATTACGGCCATGAGCAGTTGATCAAATCGGATGATACCTATCGGTATGACGCCAGGGTTCTATTGCGGCGGGTTGGGCGCTGTCGAAAAAATATTGGGTTCCGCATCCGGCTTGTTACCAAAACTCCTACATCACTGACCCTGTGTCAGTTAAGGGTGGGCGATGGCTGATTTAAAAGAAGACGTTCAGCTTGTCTCTACTCATCTTGATGCCTTGATGTTGCCCGCCAACTTCAGCCGCGCATATCAGCACTATGTGATGCAGCAAGGCACTAACATGGATAAATTGGCCGGTAGAGCCAATGAAGCAGGGCAAGGCGCAGCTGAGGCTCAAGAGGCGAACGCAGAGCAGGACAAGTTGATTGCGTCTCAGGGAGAGACGATTGAGGACATTCAGGGTGATTACGTTTCGAAAAAAGAAACTGCTAATCAATCTATTGCGTCTCAACTGAGTGCCGCCTCCTTTGCCGTGAACGGCGTTAAAGTCATTGGTGCAAAGGTCACTGGTTTTACGCCAGCGACTGGAGCAGCGCATAAGGGCACGTTTGATGCCGACAAATCTTTTGATACTGACACCACACCCGATGGTTTAAAAGAAACCCGCCAGCGCATTAAGGCGATTGAGGATGCCCTCAGGTCGCACGGCCTCATCGACTGATATTTCACTTATGACGTTACAACGAATAGATGCTTTAACCGGGCAGGCATTGTTTCGCCTATGGGGGTTGGATGACTGGCCCCCGGTTGCGGCGGAATACCTGCTGTTTGATGGCTGCATTGTTGCTGCTCTTATGCCAGAAACGGATTTTATCGATGTGCATATGGCCGGTAAGCCTGGCAGTCGTCATCGGAGCCGCGCTGCGGGTGAGTCCATTATTGCCCGGACGGGTGATGTGCCCCTGCGGCTGATTATCAAAAAAGGTAACCGTGTCATCAACCTGGCAAAACGGCTGGGTTTTACTGACTACGGCTTGCAAATGCTTAATCTAATCAATGGCGGGCCCACGGTCTGCCATGTGCTGTGGAGATACTAATTATGGGCGGAGCAGTAAGCGGGATCACCAATGCTGGAAGCAGCGTCTTAGGCGGTATTGGCGCAAACAAAGCTGCGAAACAACAGATTTCTGCCAACAATGAAGCCAAAGACCTGTGGCAGCAGATGTACGACAAGCAGGTGGGGCTGTATCAGCCGTTCTACGATGCCGGGCAAAGTGGGTTGTCTGGCCTATTGAATCTGGTAAATAACCGCCAAGGCTCACTGAACGACTATTACAACTCAGGGGAGTATGCCGGGTTAGCTAATCAGGCGCGCTATCAGCAACTGGCTGGGGCCGAGGCGACCGGCGGATTAGGCTCAACCGCGACCGGTAACGCAATGGCGTCAATCGCGCCACAGTTGGGACAGAACTACCTGAATAGTCAGTACGGCAACCTGATGGGACTGACGGGACTCGGATTCAATAGTGCTGGCAATATGTCTCAAGCATCTGGTGATTATGCCAATGCGATGGCTGGGCTTCTTACTCAAGGTGGTCAGTTTAAGGCGGGTAAAGCGGCAATCCCTTGGCAGACAGCTGCCAGCGCCAATAGCAGCATGGGGAATGGTGCTGCGCAGGACTTAAACTCATTTGGTGGCATGTTCTCTTCATTCGGAGGCTTGTTCTGATGGCAACGTTACAGGGGCTTGGTCCAGTAAATTACTATGATTCTATGGTGCCGGATTTTCGCGGTGAAGCACTGCAAGAAACCCAAAATCGGTTAGGCCATGCGCAACTGCAAAGCCTGACGATGCAGAACCAGCAAGCCCAGCAACAGGCGCAGCTTCAGCAGCAGTTCCGGCAGGACTGGCAGCAGGCGTATGCATCCGGTGACCCGAAAGCGCTTGAGGCTATCGCGGCCAAGTACCCGGAGCAGATGGAGACAGTGCAAAAGGGCATGGGGTTTCGTGATGACAATCAACGCATGCAACTGGGTAATGCAGCACGTGACCTACGCCTTGCCATGGCGTCAAAGCAACCTGGGGCTGTGGGGCAGGCCGCGCAGACCCATGCCGCTACGTTGGCGTCCATAAGCTCAAGCCCTGAAGGGCTGCTGCAAATGTTGCAAGACGATCCGCAGGGCCTTGCTCGTACTGTCGACCTGGTAGGCATGAGTGCGTTGGGGGTTAAGGATTATTACGATACAGAGCATAGGCGCAATCAACTGGCGGAAACCCAGCGGAGCAACAGAGCTAGTGAGTCGCTTACGGCACGGGGCCAGAATATCAGCGCACAAAATTCGATGCGGGGTGCGGGTGGAGCTGTACCTGCATCGGTTCGCGAGTACCAATATTTTAACAGCCTGTCTCCTGAGCAACAAAAGACCTATCTTCGCGTAAGAGGGCGGCCAGATGCTGGCGGTGGAGATAACGTTGTTCAGTTGGCCGATGGCCGAACAGTCAACGTTACCGGCAAACTTCATGGGCAAGGTGCAAGTGCGTTCTACGAGGGTGTTGATGATTCTGGGAATATGGTTCGAGTTCCCGCCAGCGCTATTGCAGCACCGGCAACATCAGCAGCAAACGCACAGAACTATGCGATGAAGAAAGATATTGATGCCATAGCGGATGCAGATGCCGGTCAACTTGATTTCATGACCGGCATAACAGGTGGAGCGGGGACTCCTTCCATCGATGCGGAATTGAGAAGCAGACTCCCTGGAAGCAAAGAGCAGCGACAGCTTTATAACGCCACTAAACGGATACAGGGTCGCATGCAGAACCAAGGCGTTGCAGCTGCAAGGGACATGGGAGCGAGTGGTATTAACACGGTGGCAGAAGCGAAGATGTATTTCCAAAGCATGCCGCAGGTTGACTACTCAAGTCCGGAGTCCATGCAACAGTCGGTCCGTGATATTCAGGAGTACACCGACAACTACAACCAGCAATATCAGGTGGATGTTGGCGGCAAGCGTCAAACATCTCCCCAAGCGATGGCAAAACAGCTGAATGCACAAGCGCCAGCTGCCGCAATCCAGGCATTAAAAAATAATCCAGGATTAGCCCAGCAATTCCAGGCTAAGTACGGATACTTACCATAGGGGATAGTGATGGCTAACTTCTTCGATCAATTTGATGATGGGCAACCAGAACCGCAGCAGCAAGCTTCGGAAAATTTCTTTGACCAATTTGATGAGCCGCAACAGGAGCCCGCACTTCAACAACGTGAGCCAACGATGCTAGATAATGCAGAACAGGCGGGGCGTGGACTTGTAAATATACCTTTCGACGTTCTTCAGGGCGGAGCTAGCTTAATTAACGCGATCAGCCAAGGGCTGGGTGGCCCGCGTGTGCTTGATGATGTATATCGTCCTGTAGACCGCCCAACAGACCAATTTGCGCAGGCTGGCGAGTCTATTGGTGGGTATCTTATTCCTGGTCTGGGTGTTGCTGGTAACATGGCTGTTGGTTCGTTGGCAGAGGCCGGAAATCAGCAAGGTGACTTTGCCGAGAATGCAGCGAAAAATGCCGCCATTAATCTTGGTGCTCAGGGGGCGCTGTCAGCAGTAGCCAAAGGGATTGGCAGGGGGATTACTGCGGTACGTGGCGAAATAGCCCCGGAGGCAAGGCAAGCTGTAGAGTTTGCAGAGAAAAACAATGCTCCATTGCTGACTACTGATATTGCCCAACCTGGCACTTTCGCCGGTCGTTCTGCCCAAGCTCTTGGAGAAAAAATTCCAGTGACTGGCACCGGTTCAGTCCGCAGAGGGCAGCAGGAGGCTCGCAGTAGACTGGTGCAAAACTATGCTCAGCAGTTTGACGCCGTATCGCCAGAGGAAATAGTTAGCAGTCTTCAGAGGCAGACAAATAAAGTTAAGCAAGCTGCGGGGCAGCGCCTAACCGAAGTAAATGATGCCATGCAGTCTGTTGGTGTAATTAACCCGGCCCGGTCTATTGCTGTTATAGATAAGGAAATCGCCAACTTGTCTAGACTCGGTACTGCCTCTGATGCTCAGACAATCGGTAAGCTTCAGACCTATCGTGATGAGCTAAGTAAGGGGGCAGACTTTGGATTGCTGAGGGATCTGCGTACCCAATTTAGGCAAGATGTTAAAGGCGATAGGGTAGTGTGGCCGAATAAGTCCCAAGCTGCGGTAAATCGCGTATATTCATCTATCACGGACGATATCAACGGTGCTGTATCGAAGAACCTCGGGCCACGGGCGACCTATCGTTATAAACAAGCGAACGCGGTTTACGCCAATGAGGCTCAGCTTGTGAATAATACGCGGCTTAAAAACGTGTTACAGAAAGGAGACCTGACACCAGAGGTGGTCAACAACCTGTTGTTTAGCAATAAACCAAGCGAGGTACGGCAGCTTTACGGCTCACTTGATTCTCGTGGAAGAAATGCTGCGAGGGCTTCGGTTATCGGTAAAGCCTACGAGAAATCAGGGGGTAGTCCTGACAAGTTTCTGAACGAGGTTAACAGGCTATCATCGCAGACGGGCATACTGTTTAAGGGCTCGGACAGGCAGTATCTGAATGGGTTAACAAAATACCTCGATCAGACGCGAAGAGCATCCCGCGCCGGAGCGGTAACCCCAACTGGGCAAGAGCTTTTTCAGGTTGCAGTCCCCGCGGGAATCGCATCAGACGTAGTCGGCACTGGAGGGGTGGCTACAGGAGCTGCCCTTAGTTACGGGGCGTTAGCACGAGTTTACGAAAGCAAAGTGTTTAGAAATTCCATGCTCAAGCTGGCGAACACCAAGGCAGGAACTCCAGCCTATGAGCGTATATTGAATCAGGCAGCTATTGCAGTAAGGCCGATAGTGGCAAACCAAATTACCCAGCCGTAACTATTATCGGCCATTGATGGCTATCCCTAACTCATTGCGCATATATGCATTGATAATTTATTGGCCCACCGGGAGAATTGCAGTTTTTCTTTTGCTGCTGAGGCACGATAATTGTATTTTGCTGTTGTTGAATCGCTGGAGCTTGGCGCATTCTGTCTTTAATTACAGACAGCAAAGAATCATCCTTCCGCTCCATGCTTGCACGATATCTATTGTTCATAGCTATGTACTTTTCTTGCAACTCAAGAGCGGCATCTTCGTCGTGCATTGCTTTTCGCTTTACTTTTGCCGCTAAACTTCTTGCCTGCGCTGCATAGAGCTTGGCTTCAGGGTCACTATCATAATCACTGTCCGACTTTATGCTATTTGATAGGCATGAAACCATTTCCGGAAATTTATCAAACTGATTTTCACATCTATTTTGGTGTTCGGAAATAGTCTTTGCAGAAGCGATGCCAGAAGCCAGAAGGCTAATAGTTAACCCGAGTAATATACCTTTCATCCACAACCTCCATGTGTGTTTTTCGCGCATAATACACAGTGCTGTAATTCTGTGCAACTTACAGGCTATTTGAATAGTAAATTTAGGAGCCTTCTATGGCTGAAAAATCAGTTCCTTTAACTCTCCCTATACAGCTAATGACCATGCCTCGTCAGTTCGATACCGTATTCAATGGCAAGATATACGTCGGCAAGGTAGATACGGATCCTACTGCTGAAGTGAACCGTATACCGGTTTACCAGGAGGCTGAGGACAACACCCTTGTGCCCATAGCGCAGCCTATCGACATCAACGCCGGAGGCTATCCTGTGGTTGGTGGGCAGGTGGTTAAGCTGGTTGTCACTGAGGATTATGCTATAGCAGTGAATGACCGGTTGGGTGCCCAGGCGTTTTACTTCCCTCGTTGCTCAGGCCCCTATGTTTTGAAGGTTTTCCATAACCAGACTTTGCATGGTGATGGCACAGAAGCCGATCCGCTAGGAATTGAGTTATCAAAGAATGCCGGTAACCTGCTGGAAATACGCGATGATGGGTTGTACTACGGCACATCGGCAACAGATGATTTGCTGAACCTATATGTTGATACTGTCAGTGGAGATGATGAAAATATTGGTTCTAGAGCAGAGCCGCTAAAAACACTAAATGAAGCGTTAAAAAGAACTCCATGGGATAAAACAAATAATATTCATCTTCATGCTGGGCAGACATTTACTTTGGATATTAACGTGCAGGTTAATGCCTGTACGAGAAATTTCCATGTTTACGCTGACCCGTATGTAGATGGGGATAAGGTTCCTGAGACGAGCCCTGAGAACCCAGTTTATTATTATTGGTCTGCCAGCGGATTATCACGCCCAACGATAAAAGCCAAAATTGAATATCATGATGATTCCCACATCGCTAACGAATACAACATCTGGGTAGGTTCTGGCGGGACAATAACCTTTAATGGAATTATCCTTGATGTCGTCCCAAGCAATGATGATGAGAATGCAGCATACACAGCGTTTAACGCAGCCCCCCTTTATGGTGATTCAACATCTGCCGTTAACTTTTTTGGGTGCGTTATGGTGACGAAAGTTCAGGGTGAGAATCAGTATAAATGGGTTGCTATTGCTGGGTTTTCTGATGGGAATATGCCCTCTGTGAATTTATGTCGCTGCCTGTTTTTGAGTGGGGATTATTTTATGGATTTATCTACGAATGCTGCAAAGGTGATTGTTCGGGATGAGTGGCCGCAGGAGTTTACCGTTCCTTATCAAAAAGGAAATCTGGTACAGGCGACTAAAGATGGAAAAATGGATGGGATAGTTAAGGGGCCTAACGGTGAGCCGCGCAACCTGATGATCAACTTTGTGATCTGAGCCGCAGCAGGCGAGAGGAGGGAGGGAATGGTGTCATATTGGTGACGTCACTACGGTGCCATGATGGCGTCACCGATATGTCACTGCTTGCCGTTTTGTGTCACTGTGAATGCAGAACGGCCTTTAATTACAATGAGTTAAATTTTATGTCACTTTCTTCTAAGCCGTAGGTCACAGGTTCGAGCCCTGTAGGGCGTACCATTAAGAAACAATGACTTACAGCCATCACTCAAGCTTCTCAATTTCAATATGGGACAGATTTGGGACTAAGCCTCCAAAAATCGCATCGATCTGCCTCACATGTTCAGTTAAATGATTGAGTTCCAAATGCGCGTTACGCTGAACCATTTCAAGGCTTTCCCAGCCGCCCATTTCCTGAAGGGCTGATAAAGGTACCCCTGCCTGAACTAACTAGCTTGCCCATGTATGGCGAAGGTCATGAGATCAAAAATCAGTTATTCCAGTCCGCTGCTTATCTGTATTCCATGCTGAGTTATCGTCAACGCGCATTTGCTGGTGCCATACCTCCGTCAGGACGTTTGCGTGCTGTAATATGTACAAAAACATACCCCTAGTAGCGACCAATCTGATCCCGCACGTTTGTAAGCAGTATCGTTAGGAGCTGTACCAATGGTTTTCATCGACTCGTTTACGTCTGGGGCCGAATCCTATTGTCATGGCATTGTGATCTTATTTTTGTATCAGAGAGGGCACAACTCAACTAAATGGTAGGAAGACTAGGGTTTGTTTAACTTAAAAATGCAAGTTAACAATGAATTATCAAACATAGTTTATTAACTAATCCTAGTGAGGCTCAACATGAATAATATCTTTTCTGGTTTTGACGCTAAAATCTTGGCCGAGGCATTTGGTGTAAGCCGCGAAACAGCAGTGAAACTCCAACAGGAAAGCACCAAGCAAGGTAATTTGCTGACAGTCGTGCAGGCGTTGGTTCTTCAGAATCCGATTGGGCTGTAAGCAACCCAGAGTCAGGGGGCTGCGTGCAACTGAAGGAAGAATGCATAAAATTTCCCAAAACATAATTTAAGGCCGCATAAGCGGCCTTTTTCATTTCTATCACCCTGCATCGGGGCAGAGTCCAGGGAGGGGAAGTTATGGAAATGCCAAATGGTCACCATAGCTGGGATGACATCAGTGACATTCTCGCAGTTTTCTCACCGGCGGGAACTGGCTTGGTAACAAAACGCCGAGCAGGGAAATATGCTTGTGCAGCAGTCAGGACCGATCAGCATCTTGCACACGGAAGACACCCGAAATTGCGCAATCATGGCAAAACATCAGCAGAGAGAGCAGCCATTACATCAGGAGAGTGAAATCTATCAGCGGAAATCAGGATGCGATCAAAAACAATAAATGCGCTGCTGAGCGCATCCCTGATGAATGAGTGGAACGGATATAAACGTCGCCAGCGCCAATCGTCTTTCTGCTCCTTGAATTACTATTCAGCCTTACGAACAATCAGCGTTGCAAGGTGATATCAGGGTAATATCGGCAGTTATACGTTGGAATTGAAACCGGCTTTATCAATCTCACCAACCCAGTATCCAGTCTGATCCAATGGTGTGAGAATCGCACACATTGAAAAGAGCGTTCCATTAAATTGCAATATGATTTCTCTGCACTTGCCAATATGAATTATACGAATATGAATAATTAGCTTCTGTAAGGAGGGGGTCGTGGGATGCATTGTTTGTGAACTAAAGAGCTCAAATAACTATGAAGTGAAAACAGAAGAGGATTATAGGTTAGCTCTATCTCTTGCATCGGCAGGGTTGATCACTCTTTCATTTGGTGGGGAAGGGGCTTCGTGTTTAAAAATAAAAAATAAGTTCATCCCTGTATACATTTGTTCGGCGACTTATAAGTTAAAGATGATTTTGGGAAAAGACTTGATTTAGCGTTTAAATTTAGCATAAACAATTACTTGCATTTGGACGACGTTCTGCGATTAGCCTGATGGTATTGCAGGGGCATTCAGTGCGTGTCATCGACAATGCTGACGTATAATCCTCCTCAATAGTAGGATCCTATGTCATACAACCCCGGAAATTAACCAAAAGAAGAATATGGACAAGGTGAACCTGGATCTTACGGCGCCAGGTTTAGCGAACAAAGAGCGTATTAACCAGCCAGTGATAGCTATTAGGTGGAGAGAGCAGCCTAGAGATCTGCATGAATACTTTCTTGAGCGTGTGGCACATTGGACTACTTAGAGGTGAGTATAAGGCTATCAATAGGATCCGAGCCGATTTATCAGAAAATGGTAGAAGCCAACCATAATAAATAACAGAACCCGCTACGGCGGGTTTTTAAATGGGAGCAATTCATGGAAAAAAGAAAAGGATGAAAGCCATGAAAGGGCCATATCCTCCACTGCAGTTTATTTAAGGCCATCAGCTTACTCCATATATCGGCCAGATTCCTACGAACAAGGTGCGTGATTGGGGGCAACGATAATTCTTCAGCGATAGTTGAGCCGTTGTTCAGTCGTGGTTAGTGGTCGGTTACGAACGGAACTGCGTAATACGTTGCTGTATTTTTCACCGGGGCTTTATGTACAAATAACCATATATGATGATTGCCAACCTGTCGCCGCAGAATTGCGCGATAGGTGTCGTTGAGAGCGACAACTATCGCGCGGCCAGATTTGCTACCCTCTGAGCACCAGCCTTGGCAGCATGAACCTTGCTGCAAGTGTCAGCCCCCTAGACTTCTCGCACGAGCGCTAGCCAATACGACCCACAGAAAATGAATCTATAATGGCCGCCCTGAGCGGCTCATGATGTGTTAGTGCATTCAGACGCTTGCCTGCGGTTTGCCGGAGAATACTGACTAAGGGTTGTTTCTATTATCCAGACTAAACCCGCCAGCCCCTAAGAGAAACAGGGCGATAAAACCACCGGACATCGTGATGTTTTTCATCAGCATCAACTGACTTTGTAGGTCGGGACCACTGTGAAAAATCAGTCCTGAGATGATACAGAATCCGAAGAACAGAATGGCGACAATCCTCGTCTGAAAGCCCAGTAAAAGAGCCACACCGCCGCCTAGCTCGGTTAATATCACCAAAGGCAATAATATTGCTGGTACGCCCATCGACGCCATATACTCAGCTGTCGCGTTATAAGCCGAAATTTTACCTATTCCAGCAATAATGAATACAGATGAAAGAAGTACTCTCATTAAAACTGACACTAAACCGAAGAATAATTTGTTGTCGATGATATTGTCAATTTTGCCTTTTATAGACATTAACGCTTCCTCAAAATATTAAATAATATACACATTAAAAATCAACGGCCAGTTTGTAATTACACACCGGGCCGCGTATTCAATGGCTCGCTGATGGTGGTGGCTAAACCCTGGGCTGGGGGAGTAATAGTTGTGGCCTGAATAAAAGTAAAGAGTGCTTAAACAATAAACTAACGACGTTATTATCCCCCCGCATTACGCTCACATCTTCTTATTCTCAGTGCTCGCCTGCTTATTCATGATGTCGTGCTCAGCGGGAGGGCTACCATATAATTGACGTAAGGATTTTGGTATATGCCCATTGTTATCGATTATATTATAATGCTCACCCACTTCAGCCGTCAGTAATGTACTGCCGGATAAGGCCTTTAAGTTAGGGTCGCTAAATAGCGCCCAAACCACGCGTCCACAGAATTCAGGGCTCTCAAATCCTAATGTGTCACGGAGCGCGCGCGTTTTCGGGTCTGAGTTGGCAAGCTCAACCATCGTCTCTGTGGCTACGAAACCTGGCCATAGGGATACGGCGGAAACGTTAAAGGGGGCGAAGTGCTCGGCGTAGGAAGCGGCCAATTTATCCAGGCCTGCCTTTGAAGCGTAATAGGCTGGATCATGCACCTTCGCATCGGCATAGAAAGATACGTTGACGATTAACCCGCGCCCACCGGCAAGCAACAAGCGCGCCGCATGCCAAGTCGCAACATGATGGGAACGTAAGCCAACATCCAGTATATCGGCAAGATGGATGGTGGCTTCCCAAAAGGGTTTCACTCCCATTTGGCTGTTAAGCGTGGTGGCATTATTGACGAGGATATTGAGATAACCGTGCTTCTGCTCCACCTGTTTAAATAGGCGTGCTATCTGCGCATCGTCAGACATATCGCAAACAACCGCTACTCCTTGCCCCCCCGCGTGGGTTATTTCACTGACCACCTTTTCGACTGACTCCTGGTCACGACCGGTAACATAGACAATCGCACCTTGCCGTCCCAGTTCCTTTGCTATTCCCTTACCTATTCCCTTGCTTGATCCTGTAATAACGGCGATGACATCTTTTTCTGTTTGCATTATTTGCTCCTGATGACAAGGGCCAGGGCCTTCATCTTCGCTTAAACGGTGACAACAATTTTGCCTAGCTGGGCGTTCGCTTCTAGATATTGATGTGCCGCAACTATCTGATCAAACACAAAGGATTTCGCTATAACCGGCTTTAATTCGCCACGACTAAGCGCCGCCAAAATAAAGGTTTTAGCGTTGGCGAGGCGCGCCGCATTTCCTACAATTTCGCTGTAAGCAAATCCCCTGATTGTCAGGCCTTTCGGGATCGCCAAATTTGCCGGGAAAGGGGTGTTTTCACCGCTCAGATTGCCGTACTCTATCAGCGTGCCTCCGGGCGCCAAGATCTCGCATAGCGTGGGCACACCTTCCCCCCCAATACAATCGAAGATAACTCGCGGCGGCCTATCGCCGGTGATTTCTTTAACTTCAGCTACGCTTTTCTCACCCTGGGAAGTGACAACCCATGATGCACCGATATCGAGTAACGCCTGGCGTTTGGATTCGGTTCTTGAGGTTGCTATCACCCGAGCGCCAAGCATGTTGGCAATTTGAATCGCGGCGATACCAACGCTACTGGAAGCGGCAGTGACCATGACATAGTCGCCAGAGGTCACTTCTGCAACGTCAACCAGTGCCCCATATGCCGTGATGTACTGCATCCACGCCGAGGCTGCTTGCTCCCAGGATAAATTTTCCGGATGCTTAACCACGTAACGGGCTGGGTAGTGAATAGTTTCACCATAGGTGGGCCACCGATCCATAGCCAGTGAAGGGATAACACTCACCGCGTCGCCAGGGATAAGGCCTTGCACTTGTGCACCAACGGCGTCGATAATCCCGGCCGCTTCATAGCCCATTCGCTGCGGAAATACCGGAGGAAATGCATACTTACCGCGACGCAGTAGTGCCTCCGCCCGATTTAAACCGATAGCTTTCACCTTAATACTGACCTCATCGGCGGCTAAGGCAGGGAGATCCACGTCCACAATTTTTAATACATCTGGTTCACCGACACGATCAAACTGGATAACCCGCGCCATTTTGTTCCCCTTTATATAAAACACGTAAACTAATACGAATTTATGACTGGAGTTTTTGACACAAAAATAAGTGTAATTTTATGCCTGTTCCATTATTTCATGCGTATGACGGTTTTCCCCCGGTATCCTCCGCTCTTGACGGAGTCCAGCGCTAACGAAGTATCCTTTAAATAAAATACTCGCGGAGGCGTGAAGGGAATCTCACCTTTGGCAATCTCTTTCGCAATAGAATTCAATTTGGCAGGGTCAAATTTCATTTGAAAAAATGTCCCTTTTCCTGGTTGGCTGTCAGGTATTTTTTCTGCGATATCAACGGCAACAGAACTTACAATTCGGCCGTTTGGCGCCAGAGTGTTCCAGAGTGCTTCCAGGGAGCTTCCACCGACCAAGTCAAGAACGAGGTCAACTCCCTTTATCATCGATAAGGCATGAGCGTCGTTATAGTCAACGACATCTGTGGCACCCAATGACTTGACATAATCTCTGTTTTTTTGCGAAGCCGTAGCGATGACCTTTGCCCCTGCGCGATGAGCCAAAGGAACAGCCAAAGAGCCTACTCCGCCAGCCGCACCCTGGATCAAAACGGTTTGCCCAGCCGTTAATTCCCCGATATCAAATAACCCCGTCCATGCCGTCGAGCCGGCAACCGGCAGGGTTGCTGCGACGGTTTCGTCCAGATCATCGGGGATGGGGATTAACAGTTCCGGCTCAATTTCTATCGTTTCGGCAAATGCCCCGCGGTTCACAGGCTTCCCTATCACGCGATCGCCGACGTTGAAGGTGGTGACGCCAGCCCCCACTTCAACAATCTTTCCTGCGAACTCGCCACCCAAAATACAGGGAAAAGTTAATGGGAATATATGCTTAAGCAGGCCATCACGCAGTTTCCAGTCTAATGGATTAACCCCTGCGGCGGCGATCTCCACAATGACCTTGCCCGGTGAGACCTGGGGCCTGTTGATGGGCTGAATTTTGATCGTGCCCTCAGCGCCATAACTATACATAACTGCTGCTAATTGCTGATTCATGTTGATCTCCTAAGCTATTTTTTCACTATATCCGTACCAATAATAATTAATAAGATGCTAAATTATGGACGCCGCGGACCAAAAATGAGACAGCTCATGAATATGAATGCATTGCAGGACTTCATAAGTGTGATTACACACGGCAGCTTCAGCGCGGCAAGTCGCGCAACGATGACGCCTAAAGCCTCTATTTCACGGCGGATCCGTCAGTTGGAAGATGAACTGCAAACGCGCTTGTTTGAACGCACGAATACCGGTTTCACCTTGACCGCCGAAGGAACCCTGCTATTCGAGCGGATAAAGCCTTTGGTTAACGAGCTCAACGACATCAAAACTGACATGATGGAACAGACCGGTAGCCCCTCAGGAAAATTACGGATTAGCGTTCCTCCCGTTATTGCATTTGATACCTTGGGTAAACTGGCTGCTCGTTATAGAGCGCTTTACCCATTGGTCGAACTTGAACTTATTGCTGACAGCAGATTGGTTGATCCTATTCGAGAAGGTTTCGATGCCGTTATTCGTGTAAATCCGATGGCGGATGAAGAGATGATAGGTATAAAAATATTCAAAGAGACATTAATATTTGTTGCGTCACCGCAATATAGGGAACAACTGGCTTTGGGAGACCCGCTCACAGAACTTCCTTTCATCAGTATTGGAACGCACTGGAAACCGAATCAAATTAGTACCGTTTTGGATGGGGAACCACGACATTTCAATGTGAACACGGAGTTATATATCTCCTCTCCGTTTATCACCCGTTCCACCCTCATTTCGGGAGTCGGTTCCGCACTGCTACCGGAAGCTTTGGTCGCCGATGACATCAAAGCCGGCAGGTTGCTTCACCTGGGGGTAAGTGAACAGCCAGAGCTGATTTTATGGTGCCTCTATCCGAGTAGACGCTATGTCACCGGAAGATTAAGAGCCTTTATTGATTTATTGAAGGAAACATTTTCACAGGAAAGCAGTATTCATCATTAACGGTTCGAAAAACAAAACCGGCGATCCTGTCGGGTAAGCAGTGAATGATGGCTGCACTTAAGCGTGCAAGCAGCCATTGAACCGCCTGCAACGCTGTCCTCCAGTCCCTGGCTCGAAAATCCATTTAATTACCCGGCTAACGACTATGTTGGCTGCCGACGCTGTGCTAGTTTCTGTAGCAAATCATCAGAATGCAGGACATAACATGTTGAGTTTGTTTGTTTACGGGACGTTAGGGCCAGGGCGGCCAAACGCGCACATCATGGAAAGTATCGGCGGGAGTTGGGAAGAGGGCAGTGTGGGAGGAACGCTGCTGAATGCAGGGTGGGGCGCCGAAATGGGCTATCCGGGCATCGTGCTGGATAACAGCGGCAGCCGGGTTCAGGGTTTTCTGTTTCGTTCCGACAATCTTGCCGCCCACTGGCAAACTCTCGATGAATTTGAGGGAGAAGGGTATGAGCGGGTGGCCGTCAGTGTGACTACGGCAAGTGGCGACGTCGTCGATTCGTTTATCTACATGCTGAAGCAATAACGCCGCTGCCGTTGCTAATATTTAGCTCGGGAACGAGCCATCTCGTTCCCGAAATGCGGCGATTACCGGTTCGGCAAACAGAAAAACGACTGCGCGTTCTCACCCAAAATCTGACGCTTACTTTTCTCCGGCAAGGCAGAGCTGCTGACCAAATGGCCAATCTGTTGTTCCCCCAGCGGGAAGGGAGCATCGGAGCCCAGCATGACCCGTTCCGCACCCAGGGTATCCACCAGAAGCTCTAGCGCCCGTGGATCGAACACCGCGGAGTCGACGGAGAAGCGATCCAGATAGCTTGACGGTTTATGCGGGCAATCTTCACGCACGATATCGCGCTGCTCCCAGGCGTTATCAACCCTCCCCATCAGGTAAGCAAAGCTGCCGCCCCCGTGGGCAAAGCAGAGTTTCAGGCTGCGCGGCAAGCGTTCGAAGGCGCCTGAGAGGATCAAAGAGAGGATCGCCAATTGCGTTTCCGCCGGCATTGCCACCAGCCAGGGCAGCATCCATTTCTTCATGCGCTCCGCGCCGCCCATCATATCCCAGGGATGTACCAGCACCGGGATACCCTCGTGGGCGCAGTGGGTCAGAAAGACGATCAGCGATTCATGATCCAGATCCTTTGCCCCCACGTGATTACCTATTTGCACGCCAATATGACCACACTCTTTTGCCCGGCTGGCTTCGCGGCAGGCGGCTTCGCTGTCCTGCAGGGGAACCTGCGCCAGCACCTTCAGCCGTCGCGGGTTGGCAGACGCCATCTCCAGCGCCCGATCGTTCATCAATTGGACCCAGGGCAGGGCGCGATCGAGAGCGACGTCATAGGCAAACATGACCGGCGTGGCGCACATGATCTGAATATCGATATGCTGTTCATCCAGCTGTTCCAGGCGGCGTTCGGCATCCCACAGGGCGTCATAGACCGGCCGGAAAGGCTTATCATTGAGCATGATCTGGCCTTCGCGCCCGTGGGTTGCCAACCAGGGAGCCCGCTCAACATCCAGCCTGGCAGCCTCTTGTTGGCTGATTTTAGGGAAAAAATGCGAGTGGATATCTATTTTCATCGGTTTTCTGTTGCCTTCAGTGTGCGATGCCAGGTTTGTGCATCGCGGCTTGGGTGGATCTCGCCGCACTGGCTGCAGCGGCGTTCTTCATCGCTGGTTGCATAAAATTGTTCATAAACCGGGGGGAGATCCGCCACGATGCTCTTGAGGTTCATTTCATATCTTTTGATCAGGTTGCCGCAGGCCGCGCATGACCACTGTATGGCGTCCGGCTCATTTTCCGGGCGCATCCGTTCCAGCACCAGGCAAAGGCTGCCCTCTTCCGGGCGTTGAGGAGAATGAAGCACATGGGGTGCCATCAGGAAAATGTCCCCTTCACGCAGGTCGATGCGGTCGTAACGGCCGTCATCCCAGATGTTCAGATAGGCATTCCCTTTAAACTGGTAGAAGAACTCCTCTACCGGGTTATCGTGAAAATCGGTGCGCTGGTTCGGCCCGCCGACGACGGTGACCATGTAATCGCTGTCCTGCCAGATCTGTTGGTTATTGACCGGGGGCTTGAGCCGATGCGCGTTACTGTCTAGCCAAGTATTGAAATTGAGCGGAAATCCATATTTGAAGTTAGACATTGTTATTCTCCGATTCGTAGGGCAGAGGATATGCACAGGTTATTTTTGGGGCTTATAGGCGATGGCCTTGATTTCAATTAACAAGTGCGGGTGGGGCAGTTGATGCACCGCCACGGTGGTGCGGGTTGGGCCGTCGTAGTCAAAATAGTCGGCATAAACCGCGTTATAGCCAGCAAAATCGTTCATATTGACGAGAAAAGCGCTGATCTCGACAACATCATTCAGGTCGGCTCCGACACTGCGCAGGATGTCGCGAATATTATCGAGCACCGCGCGAGTCTGAACGTCGATAGCCAGGCGGGTTGCACCCATGGCATCGGCTTCGGCCCCGGCAATACTGTTGTCCGGCAATCTGGCACTGGTGCCGGAGACAAACAGAAAGTCGCCGGCCCGTTTCACGTGTGGAAAACGTCCGCGCGGGGCGGCTTTTCCTTTAACAACCACAGCCTGGTTAGTCATAGCTGACCCTCGGTATGAAATGCCGTTCGCCCAAAACCGGAAATATCGACGCTGACGTGTAGCCCGGGGCGTAAAGCTTCTGCTGCGGTTGCCGCACCAGCGAGGATCACCGAACCGGCAGGCAGTACGCGTTCTTGTTGATGCAGCAGGCTGGCGATCTGTACCAGTGCACGCAATGGATGCCCAAGAATAGCTGCGGTGCTGCCAACCTGCACCGGACGCCCATGAAAGTTCATCACCACACCAAGGTTATCGATGGCGCGCTGCGGGTTCTGCAAGGCCCCCACGACGAATTTGGCGGATGAGCAGTTGTCGGCAATCACGTCCTCAAGGGTGAAGCGGAAATCGCGGTAACGGGAATCGATAATCTCCAGCGCAGGGCATACCCCTTCAAGCACCCGGCCGGCTTCGGCCAGGGACAGCGGGCCATTGATCTCTTTGCCGGTGATAAAACAGAGTTCAGGTTCCACGCGCGGGTGGATCAACTCGCGCAGATCCAGTGTTCCTCCTTCTTCAATCTGCATGGCATCGGTCAGTTCTCCCCAAATAAGATGGTCAACGCCCATCTGCTGCATTTTGGCGCGGCTGGTGAAACCCAGCTTCAGGCCGACGCGACGCTCTCCACGCTGCTCGCGCAGCCGGATCCCTTCAGCCTGAATCCGATAGGCCGTGGGAAGATCCAGAGCCTGCTGTCCGGTTAACTGTGCGGTGGCTTGCTGGCTGAGTGTGGCCTGGTCTAGCTGAGTGGCCAGTGCGGTAAGATCCATGATTTTGCTCATGCAATGTTCTCCTGAAGCCTGTTTCGCTGGGCCAGCAAATCCAGGGCGACGTCAACGATCATATCTTCCTGGCCGCCGACCATACGCCGACGGCCGACCTCCAATAAGATATCGGCGGTTTTAAGTTGATACTGCTCCGCCGCCTTTTCGGCATGGCGCAGAAAACTGGAGTAGACGCCGGCATACCCCAGCGACAGGCTCTCTCGATCGACGCGTACCGGACGATCCTGCAATGGACGCACCAGATCGTCTGCCGCGTCCATCAGTTGCAGCAGGTCGCAACCGTGGTTCCAGCCCAAACGTTCGGCGGTGGCGATAAAGACCTCAAGCGGCGCATTGCCGGCACCGGCTCCCTGACCGGCCAGCGAAGCGTCGACCCGCTGACAGCCTTCCTCCACTGCGACAATCGAGTTGGCGACCCCAAGCGCTAAATTATGGTGAGCGTGCATGCCGATTTCCGTGTTTTCATCAAGCACCTCGCGCAGAGCGCGGAAGCGATCGCGGATATCCTGCATCAGCATGGCGCCGCCAGAATCGACCACGTACACGCAGGTGGCACCGTAGGACTCCATCAGTTTTGCCTGCTGTGCCAGATGTTTGGGTTCAGCCATGTGGGACATCATCAGAAAACCGACGGTATCCATCCCCAGCTCACGCGCAAAGCTAATGTGTTGGCGCGAAATATCCGCTTCGATGCAGTGAGTGGCGACGCGCACTACCCGTGCGCCGGCATCATAGGCATTACGCAAATCGTGAACGGTACCGATACCCGGCAACAGCAGCGTCGCGATCCGGGCATGGCTGACCGACTCTGCGGCAGCGGCAATCCACTCGACGTCGCTGTGCGCGCCGAAGCCGTAGTTGAAGCTGGAGCCGGATAGCCCATCACCGTGGGCCACTTCGATCGAGTCGACCCCAGCGCGATCCAACGCGGTGGCGATTTGTCTGACCTGTGGCAGCGAGTAACGGTGGCGTACTGCGTGGGAACCGTCACGCAGAGTGACATCGGAGATATAGAGTTTTTTCATCTTCATGCTCCCTGACCTTGCAGCAAACGCCTTGCGATATGCTCACCGCAGGCCAGTGCGGCTGACGTCATGATGTCGAGGTTGCCGGCGTAGGCCGGTAAATAGTGAGCGGCCCCTTCGACCTCCAGGAAGATGGAGACTTTCAGGCCACCCTGCGGCCCCAGATCCGGGTAAAGGTGCGCATCGGCCGGGGCGATGGTTTCAAACTGGACTTCCTGCTTGAGCCGATAGCCGGGAACGTACTCTTGCACTTTGGCGACCATGGCAACCACAGCTTCGGTAATCGCTTGCCGATCGCTCGGTGGCGTCAGGCAGAAAACGGTATCGCGCATCATCAAGGGCGGTTCGGCCGGGTTGAGGATAATGATGGCCTTGCCACGCCTTGCGCCGCCTACGCTTTGCAGTGCCAGCGCGGTAGTTTCGGTAAATTCGTCGATGTTTGCGCGAGTGCCGGGCCCGGCAGAACGGCTGGAGACCGACGCGACGATCTCGGCATAGTAAACATCGGTGACGCCGGCGACGGCGGCCACCATCGGAATGGTGGCCTGTCCGCCGCAGGTGACCATATTCAGATTGGGGGCGTCGCCCTGAGTTGCCAGATTGACTACCGGTACCACGTAGGGGCCGATGGCTGCCGGGGTCAGGTCGATTACCTGTACACCGTACTGTTGCAACAACTTATTGTGGTGCGCGTGCGCCCCGGCCGAAGTGGCGTCAAAAACCACTTTGATTTCGCTGAATTCGGGCAGCGCGAGCAGGCCATCAATGCCTTCAGACGTCGTCGCCACGCCCAGCCGATTCGCACGGGCCAGGCCGTCGGAGGCAGGATCGATTCCGACCATCGCAGCCATTTTCAGGTGCTGACCGTGGCGCAGGATCTTAATCATCAGATCGGTGCCGATGTTGCCCGAACCGATGATTGCAGCGGCAATTTGCGCTGAGTTGCTCATTGATCACCTCCTGCGGCAGGAGCGAAGCGGCCGCTGACCTGACCGAGGCCCTCAATGCGGGCGCTAAACACATCCCCAGCGCAGGCCGCTACCATCGGCCCCAATGCGCCAGTGAGGATGATATCGCCGGCTCGCAATGCGTTGCCGCGTTGGGCCAGCGTGTCCGCCAACCACAAGGCGGCAAGCAGCGGATTGCCCAGACAGGCCGCTCCGGCACCCACCGAAACCGGTTCGCCAGCCCGCTCCAGCACCATGCCGCAGCCCAGCAGATCGACGTCCTTCAACAGCACCGGGCGATTACCCAGCACGAACAGACCGCAGGAGGCGTTATCGGCAATGGTGTCCGCCAGCGAGATATCCCAGCCGGCGATGCGGCTATCAACCACTTCGAGAGCGGGCAGCAGATAGGCGGTAGCGCGGATCAGGTCGGCGAGCGTGTTTTTTTCATGGGGCAGATCCTGTTCAAGTACCAAGGCGATCTCGGCTTCCACCTTGGGCTGAATCAGCCGACCGGCGGCAATCTCTTCACCGTCACACAGCGCCATGTCGGCGAACAGCTGGCCGAAATCCGGTTGATTGACCCCCAGTTGGCGCTGTACCGCCGCCGACGTCAGCCCGATTTTGCTGCCCACCGGCCGGTGTCCCTTTTGGATCCGCTCTTGGTTATTGACCCGCTGTATGGCATAGGCGGCATCGATATCCTGTGAACCCACCAGGTGGCGAACCGGCGCGCAGGGGCGGCCACTCTCGGCGGCCTGCCTGAGCATTTTGGCCGCTTCATGGTGTTCAGGCTTCAGTGAATTTGACACATGACTCTCCTGTTATGCGCCACGCGTGAACGTGGCCGTTTTCCCTGCGGCTGGGTATTGTCGTGAGTCATGCCCTTGAAGAAAGAGAGCGTTGGCGACCACGATTTAGCCAGCCGGCGAGAGTGGATACAGGGCAGTCTAATCAGATGGCCAATAAGCGAAAAATGAATAAAGTGGCTTTTGCTATTCCTTAAAGTTATGCCATAGTCGCCAGACTTGGTGCCTGGGCCAGACGATTTTTGGGAGTAAACGGCAATGAATGAACGTTCCCCTTTTAACGTTAGCGATATGATCCTGAACCGGCTCAAGCTGCGTCCACTGCTGATTTTTGACCGGGTATTACGCAATCAGTCGATTGCGCGTGCGGCTCGGGAGCTGAATCTGACCCAGCCCGCCGTGACCAAAGCGATCCGCGAACTGGAACAACAGCTGGATACCATCCTGTTCGATCGTAATAATCGGGGCGTGACCCCAACGGACTGTGGTGTCTTGCTGGGAGAGCGGGTTAAATCGGTGATTGCCGAGCTGCGCTACCTGACCGATGAGCTGAACACCTTCAAGGGCGGCGTTACCGGCCATGTTGTGGTGGGAACGCAGATCTCGGCCAGCGCCCGTTTGTTGCCGCGCGCCATCTTGTTGCTGAAAGAACGGGCACCCAAAATTCTGGTCACCGTACGGGAAGGGCCGCAGGATTACTTATTTCCTGCATTAGCAACCGGTGAGTTGGATGTGGTGGTAGGGCGTTTGCCCGAGCCCGATGCGCCCCTGACTGCCCGCATGGCGCTGAGTCACCGGGCATTATATTGCAACAGCCTTTGCGTGGTGGCCGGCAGCCGCCATCCGCTGGTGCAAGAAGCCAATCTTAACCTTCAACACCTTGCGTCATGGCCGTGGATCCTGCCGCCGCTCGACTCGCCGGCCCGGCGTGTGGCCGATCAATTCTTCAAGGAGTCCGGGCTGCCGGCCCCTGAAAATATCGTGGAGTCATTGTCGCTGCTGACCAACGTCAACCTGCTGGTGGATTCTTCATTCCTTGGCCTGATGCCGACCGCCGCGGCGCGGCGCTTTATTGCGGCCGGTCTGCTGTTCCAACTGCCGCTTGGCGACGTGGGCCCTTCCACCGAGGTCGGGTTTTCCATCCGTGAAGATAAGCCTTTGACGCCGGCGAGCAGGCAACTGATTGAATGCCTGAAATTGGCGGTTCAGGAAGACAATGCGTTGCCTGGCTATAACCAAACGGCATAGCAAAGCCCGCTTTATTCATTTTCACCTTATTTCTACGGCTCCCTACACTGCGTAACGATACCCGGTCGAAGCTCCTCTCCAACGGCGTTGCTTTCAGACGCCAATGGCAGGTTTCTTCGTGCCGCTTTGTGACTCAGGAGGAACAGTGCCGTGGCAATTTATCAATCCGCGCCGGATTTACCCTTGTATATCGACGGCCAGTTTGTCGATGGGATCCGGCAGTTCGACAATATCAGCCCCGTTGATGGACACCTCGTTTCGCGAGTTGCCGAAGCGGGGGAAACGCAGGTAGCGGCAGCGGTCAAGGCCGCCCATGCCGCACTCTCCGGGCCTTGGGGGCAACTGAGCGTGCCGGAACGTGTGGCGCTATTGCACCGGGTGGCCGAGGGTATCGAAGCCCGTTTTGACGAATTTGTCGCGGCAGAAGTGGCGGACACTGGACGCCCCGAGAGTCTGGCGCGTACGCTGGACGTTCCCCGCGCCATTGCCAACTTCCGTACCTTCGCCGATCTGGCTGCAACCTCGGTCAATGAATGCTGCGAAACGCCGCAGGCCGATGGTGGCCTGCTGTTCAACTATACGGTCCGCAAACCACTTGGGGTGGTGGCCGTGATTTCTCCCTGGAACTTGCCGCTGCTGCTGCTGACCTGGAAACTCGGGCCAGCGTTGGCCATGGGTAACACCGTGGTGTGCAAACCGTCGGAAGAAACGCCCTCTTCGGCAACGCTGCTGGCGCATGTAATGCACGAGGCCGGTTTGCCTGCCGGGGTATTTAACCTGATCCACGGATTCGGACCGGGTTCCGCAGGCGAGTATCTTACCCGCCAGCCGGAGATTGCCGCCGTTTCCTTTACCGGCGAATCTCGTACGGGCAGCGCTATCATGAAAGCGGTGGCGGATGGCGTAAAAGAGATCTCTTTCGAATTGGGCGGGAAAAATGCCGCGGTGGTGTTTGCCGATGCTGACTTTGAGGCGGCGGTCGCTGGCGTAACACGCTCCTCATTTTTCAACACTGGGCAAGTGTGTTTGTGCTCTGAACGGGTTTATGTCGAGCGCCCGATCTTCGATCGTTTCGTCGTGGCATTAAAGCAACGGGCCGAAGCCTTGAAAATAGGCTATCCCGATGAGGAGGGCGTGGATCTCGGCCCGCTGGTGTCGCAAAAGCATCGGGATAAAGTGCTTTCCTATTTCGCGCTGGCGCTTAGCGAAGGAGCCACCCTGATCACCGGCGGTGAGGTACCGGTATTCGGTGACGAGCGCGATAACGGCTCCTGGATCCGCCCAACCATTTGGACCGGCCTGGGCGACGATGCACGCTGCGTGCGCGAAGAGATTTTTGGACCGGTATGTCACATATCGCCTTTCGATAACGAAGAGGAAGTGCTGGCGCGGGTCAACGACAGCCAATATGGCCTGGCCTGCGCGTTATGGACCAGTCAGGTCGGGCGAGCGCATCGCCTGGCTCGGCGTGTTCATACCGGCATCGTCTGGGTTAACAGCTGGTATGCCCGCGATCTACGCACCCCGTTTGGTGGTAGCAAACTGTCCGGCATGGGGCGCGAGGGCGGGCGTCACTCTTTGGACTTTTATTCTGAAATCAGCAATGTCTGCATAAAACTATAATCGCTCACCGGCTGCCGACAGCCCGTGGCAGCCCGCAGAGTCCCTCTATTCGCTGACAGGAGCCTGACCTCATGTCTCATGGTGCATCTCTGGATATTGAAGCCTTTATCGATCAATCGCCATTTTCCCCGTTCCAATGGCTACTGCTTCTGCTGTGTTTTTTGGTGATTTTCATGGACGGTTACGATATGGCTGCGATTGCCTACGTGGCCCCTTCACTGCTGGACGAATGGGGAGTGCAGAAAGCCGAACTGGGGCCCGCCATGAGCGCGGCGTTGTTTGGCCTGGCGTTTGGTTCGCTGCTGTCCGGGCCGCTGGCAGACAGGGTGGGCCGCAAACCGGCGGTGATCTATTCCGTATTGTTGTTTGGGGTGTTCAGTCTGGCAACCGCCTGGTCAACTTCGATAGGATCATTGACCCTGCTGCGTTTTATTACCGGATTAGGGTTAGGGGCTGCGATGCCCAATAGCATCACGCTGCTGTCCGAATACTGCCCCAGTAAGCGACGAACCATGATTGTCAGCGCCATGCTGTGCGGCTTCCCGCTGGGTGCGGCCGTCGGTGGCCTGCTGGCCGGTTACCTTATCCCTTCATTTGGCTGGCGTTCAGTGTTGGTGGTAGGGGGCGTGGTGCCTATCCTGCTGTGTGTAGTACTGCCGTGGCTACTGCCGGAGTCGGTACGCTATATGGTGCTTAAGGGCTATCCCAGCGCCCGTATTCGCGCCGTTTTACAGCGCATAAAGAAGGAAGGGGTCGAGCGGGCTGAGCACTTCGTCATTGCGGAAAAAATAGCCGACGGACATTCCGCTATCCGTGCCATTCTGACTTCTCCGCATCGCACCGTCACAGGGTTGCTGTGGCTGAGCTGTTTTATGAGCATGCTGGTGTTTTACATGATTGTTAGCTGGATGCCGCTGTTGCTAAAAGAGGCGGGGCTGTCGGTGCTGCAATTTTCCCATATCAGTGCGCTGTTCCCGTTAGGCGGTGGGGTGGGGTCAATAGTGATAGGTTGGGTGATGGATCGCCGTGAACCCAATAAGGTCCTGGCGCTGACCTATCTGGCCGCCGGGGTATTGGCCTATGGCGTGGGCCTGGCGGTCGGAAATGTCACTCATACTCTGCTGTTGGGTTCACTGGTGTTCTTTATGGGATTTGCTTCCGGTGGCGGGCAGTCTGCGCTGGCGTCACTGTCTGCTTCCTATTATCCCACCAGCTGCCGCGCCACCGGGGTGGGCAGCATGTATGGAGTAGGGCGTTTTGGCGCTATATTCGGAGTGCTCGCCGGTGCGGAACTGCTGCGTTACCAGTATCCCGCCGCGGCCATTTTTAGCCTGTTGCTGATCCCTGCTTGGTTGGTTTGCCTGGCGCTGATGCTGAAGTATTTCAGCGGACGGCGGCGAGAACTGCTGTTGGCTCGCTTGCCGGATAAACAGTGACGTTACGCTTGCGTTTGCGTTTGACACTGCAGCAGAGAAAGAGAAAGGCGTTACTTGTCGTCAGGAAGGAAATAGTGCCCGCATTTAGGGCAGATCATGGTGATGTTTTTACGCATTTTGCGACTGTTTTGTTCAGATACGTGAGCGCATTTCGGGCAGGTCACTTTTACTGATGAGTCGCTGAACATCTTAAGGGCATCAAAGATAGACATATCTTTCACCGGGTAGATGTAAGGAGCCTCAGTTTAGCATTGCTCGGGGTTAATAGCCCTTTATTGATTGTTTATTAATCATTTCTGCGAGGGCGGTGCCGGGACTTTGGCGCCGATGAACAAGCGGCGCCGCAGTAAAAATGTCACATTTCCATCCGAGGTTACATCTGTCGGAGCAACCTTACGCAGGCATGACAGTTCTATACATTGTGGCTGGTAATTTAACAGCTACCCGATGATGTTGTGTGTTATCCATTCCCTGTAGTGTATTACCCCATCCCTGTTAAGTTTATCCCGCCTTGTGCGGGATTTTTTTTACCTGCGCTCAATCATTTGCCCGCCAAACATAATGTCGCGCGTGGCCTGCAACGCCAGAAAATCATGGGGGAAACCGAGCTCGATGGCACTGGCAGTTTCCAGCCGTTGCCATTGCTCTTCTGTGAGCCGGACGTCTAATGCCCCCAGATTATCTTCCAATTGCGCCAGCGTACGTGCGCCAATAATGGGGGCGGTCACCGCCGGGTTACGCAGCGTCCAGGCCAGGGCCACTTGCGAAGCGCTGAAGCCGGATTCGTCGGCCAGCGCCTGTACCTGAGCGGTGATCGAAAGGTTGCGTTCGGTCAGCATGCCCTTATTGCGTACCATTGCGCGCCTTGTCCCGTTCTCTTCCCCCATGGGCTGCAAATCACGTCGGCTGTATTTACCGCTCAAGATACCGCCGGACAGCGGTGACCAAGGGATCACACCGAGGCCCATTTCCTGTGCCATCGGGATCAGCTCACGCTCTACGGTGCGTTCCAGCAGGCTGTATTCGATCTGCAGGCCAATCAGCGGTGACCAGCCGCGCAACTCTGCCAGGGTCTGCATTCTGGCGGCCTGCCAGGCGGGCAGATCCGACACGGCCAGATATAACACCTTGCCGGCGAGCACAAGGTCATCCATGGCGCGCATGATCTCTTCCACCGGTGTGGTGAAATCCCAGGCATGCAGATACAGCAGGTCAATATAATCGGTATTCAGGCGCTGCAGGCTGTCTTCCACCGAGCGCACCATACTCTTGCGATGGTTGCCGCCGGAGTTGGGATTATCAGGTTGCATGGGCAGCGTGTATTTGGTGGCGATCACCAACCGATCGCGGCGTCCGGCGGCGAACTCCCCGACAAAACGCTCGGCGCTGCCTTCGGTGTAGCGGTTGGCGGTATCGATGAAATTGCCGCCGCGCTCGACGTAAACGTCAAACAAACGGCGGGCCTCCGCCTGTTCCGCCCCCCAGCCCCAGTCGGTGCCGAAGGTCATGGTGCCGAGTGCCAGCGGCGAGACGCGCAGGCCGGAACGGCCCAGTAGACGGTAGTGGTTTAGGGCCAGTGATGTATGCATCGTGCATTCCTCTGTGGTTTTTCCCCAGAATAGGCCCCGCGATACTCTGATTGAATACGCTATAATCTTCATGAATTATTAAGCGCAGGAGGCATAATGAGAGGAAGTGACTTTGCAGAGCTGCGCGCTTTTGCTGCCATTGTGGAACATGGCGGTTTTGCCCGTGCCGCAGCGCAACTGGGTATGTCCGCTTCCGCACTCAGCCAGACTCAGCGTAATCTGGAGACCCGGCTTGGTGTTCGGCTGTTGAATCGCACCACTCGCAGCGTGGCCCTCACCCAAGCGGGGGAGCAGCTGTTAGCGCGCCTTTCGCCGGCCTTGGCCGAAATTGAGGCCGCGGTCACCCAGACGGCTGCGCTGCGTTTACAACCGGCGGGCACGCTACGCCTTAACGCGTCCGGTTTGGCGGCGATTTATTATCTGGCCCCGTTGTTAGCGCCGTTCAATGCACATTATCCCGATATTGTGGTGGATCTAAGCGTGGACGATCGGCTGGTGGATATTGTTGCCGCCGGTTTCGACGCGGGCGTACGTCTGCATGAGCGGCTGGAAAAAGACATGGTGGCGGTTGCGCTGGGAGGCGAGCAACGCATGTGCGTGGTCGCCTCGCCGACATATCTGGCTCGTTACGGCGTACCACAGACGCCGGATGCGCTACGACAGCATCGTTGCCTAAATACTCGCTGGCCGACGAATGGCAGTCTCTATCGCTGGGAGTTCGAGCGCGGTGGCGAAAAGCTGGAGATTGCAGTGGAGGGGCCCTTGATCGTGGATGAACCGCAGGTTCTGGTGCGTGCTGCTATGGATGGGCTGGGGATTGCCTACTTGTTCGAGAGCCAGGTGGCTGAGGCCCTGAGGGACGGCCGGTTGCTTTCGTTGCTCACGGCCTGGACGCCGCCTTTCCCCGGATTTTACCTTTATTATCCCGCTAATCGGCAAATGCCGCGGCCGCTGCGCGCGTTTATTGACTTCGCCCGGCAGCAGGGTTAACGGTCAGGAGCGAGCTGATAAGCATCCGGTTTTTTTGAATAACTCTGTCAGATAAATTTGGTATTCACCCCGGAGACAGTTGATTAGATTGGATCAGAGTATCCCCGGGTGCCATAGGCACCCTTATACAACGATCAGGGAGTTTCTAATGGCGAAGACAGTGGTAATTTTTCACTCCGGCTACGGCCACACCGAACGTTTGGCAAACGTGGTTGCACAAGGTGCCGAAGCTGAACTGATCGCTATCGATCAGGAAGGCAATATCAGCGATGAAGCCTGGCAAAAACTGGATGAGGCGGATGCCATTATCTTTGGTTCGCCGACCTATATGGGGGGCCCGTCCTGGCAGTTCAAAAAATTCGCCGATGCCAGTTCAAAAGCCTGGTTTACCCGCAAATGGCAGGACAAGGTTTTTGGTGGCTTCACTAACAGCGCCAGCCTGAATGGCGACAAGCAGGTGACGCTGATCGCGCTGCAAACGCTGGCCTCTCAGCATGGTGGTCTGTGGGTCAGTCTGGGGCTGATGCCGGCCAATACCAAGGCGGCGCAACGTACCGATGTGAACAACCTCGGCGGGTCCGTTGGGCTGCTGGTGCAGACCCCAGCAGACGCCGGCGTGGATGAAATGCTGTCGGGCGATCTGGAAACGGCTACGCTGTACGGCCAGCGCGTTGCGGCATTTGCCGCCAAATTGGCTTAAGCGCGATTCCCTTTCACTGATGAAGGGGAAGTTAACCAGGCATGGCGAGATTCATTGCGTGCGCTATTTTTTCGCTCATTTTTTCTACACAATTGGGGCGTAAATTAGTGTGCGTTATTAGCCTGCTTGGGCTAACACTGCATTTCGTACAAATATTCCCGGTTCCTAGGCCGGGTTTTTTGTTGCTAAGGTGGGCTTAAGCTTCCGGCGATACAATGAGCGGCAACAGGGTCATGCAATGATCGTGTCGTAACTGTCAATTAGCTGCTCTTCAAGCGAGCCCGCATTGCGCGGGCTTTTTTTATGAATTGCGCTTCGTTGCGTCTTACCGGAAAATAATAACCGGCAGCATGGCTTGAGTGGTAGGTAAAATACCCATCTTATTATTATGGTTTTGGCGTTGTGATCATCGGTGATGGTTTACGCTATGCTGTTAGATATCCTTGAACATTATTTTCGGGCGGGTGAAAATCCGTTTCGCATTGCAGGATACCGGTGAGCGATGGCGTTAAGAGCATTCCGTTAATTAAAAACGAATCTATCTTTGTTGCTGATCTGTCTGTATTTTTTAATTTTAACTCTGATTGTTATGTCTTCCTCATCATGTCGGGCGAGGGAATATGCATAGAATTGCTCTGGTGATTATAAATATATGGGTAAGGCGATGAACGCCAGAATAAACGCCAAGCAGGGATTGCCGGTCGCCATCCAGTTGATCACGCTTTTTCTGCTGGCCTATTTACTTTCCCTGCTGGGTATTTTTACACGTCCAATAGGTTCGCTTTCTCTGTTTTGGCCGGTGAATGCGATTTTACTCGGTCTATTATTACGCAAACCTGCCTATGCCAGCCCTGCGGGGTGGTTGATCACCTATCTGGGGATGATCGCCGCCGATTTGACCAACGGCGAAAGCCTGTCGCTGGCGCTGTGGTTGAATGCCTGCAATATGTCCCTGATTGCTACCGGTTACGGTGTGATGCTGCTGTTGCCGCAGTCGCAGCGCCGGATGGGCAAACCCCAAGCAATCCTCTATATGTTCACCGCCAGCCTGAGCGGTGCGGCAGTGGCATCGACACTGTCGATACTGCGCAATGACAGCCTGTACAACAACACGGCGATTATCGCCTGGCTGGCGTGGTTCAGCGAACAGTTCTCGACCAACCTGCTGTTGCTGCCGGTATTGCTGGCCGCCCCGCGGCTTAAACAACTGCTGCGCCTGCAGATCAATTGGCAGCTGCGTGCCAGTATGCCGCTATTGGCGCTGCTGTTTTCACTGGTATTTAGCGTGTATATCGGCGGGCCGGGGGCGATTGCTTTTCCGATCCCTGCGTTGCTGTGGTGCGCGGTCCGCTATCAGTTGTTCACCGTGACGCTGCTGACATTGCTAACCGGCATGACCGAGATCAGCAGCATTTCGGCTAACCTGATGCTGTATGAAACACCGAACAACCATAATGCCTACCTCGATACGCTGATGTCAGCCCGTCTGGGCATTGCCATGTTGGTCATGGGGCCGCTGATCCTTTCCAGCTCAATCGCGGTTAACCGTAAGCTGCTGCGGCGCCTGGAGCACAGTGCCAATCATGATTTCCTTACGGGCGTCTTGGCGCGTAATGCACTGACGCGTAAGGCCGGTGAAATGCTGGAGCACAAATATAAATCGAAAGAAGCGGTGTCGCTGCTGTTGATCGATATTGATCACTTTAAACAGATCAATGATACCCACGGCCATTTGGCCGGCGATCAGGTATTGGCTTCGTTCGCGCATATCATTAGGCGCGAGCTGCGCCACGATCAGCTATTTGGTCGCTTGGGTGGAGAAGAGTTTGCCATTATGTTGCCGCGCGCGCTGGCGGCGCAGGGTGTGGCGTTGGCGGAGCATTTACGGCAATTGGTGCAAAAAACCGAGTTGTATCCTGGTGGCAAGGTTCCGCTAAAAATCACTATCAGCGTTGGCGTCGCCAATCTGGCGATGAATGAGGTGAAATCGCTGGAACAGCTGATGAATATGGCAGATATCGCGCTTTATCGCGCCAAGTCGCAGGGGCGTAACAGGGTGGAGTCGTTTAATGTGATCAGTGGCAACAGCGTGGACCACATTCTGTTTAAATAAAGGCGTCAGTTCTGCTTGGGTTCAAACTCGGTGCCGCAGTTTGGGCAGATCAGCATGACTTTTTGCCGCAGCATCGAGCACTTTTGAGTCGTCACATAGGCGCATTTCGGGCAGGCGATTTGGGTTGAGCGGTTGATGAAACCTTTAACACTGCTGGTATCAGACATAATAAATGGCCTGTGTCAGGTGAAAACCCACGCTAACACAGGTGATATCAAATTGCTTTGAATGTTTTTTATACGCCTGGAAAGGGATTACAGGCTTTTAAGCACTTTCAGCGTTTCGTCCATGTCGATCTCGTGCTCGGAGAAGGTATGGGTGTCGTTCTGGAAGGTGGTGATGGTCAGCATGCGCAGCGTTTGCATGGTCTGGGACGCGTCCTCAGACTGCGGGCGGATGCGGTTCATCAGCAGGCCAACCGACAGCACGGTATTTTCTTTATCCACGTCCGCTTTCACCGGCACTTCCTTGGTGAAAGTATTGAAGGATTTGATGCTGGTGATTTTGATTCTTTCGTTGGCGATGATGATGTACTTGCTCGACGCCAGCACCTTGACCGCAAATGCCGACGGGCCTTTGGTGTTGTTGGTCGGTTCGAAAGTCACCGCCGCGTTTTTCTTAATCAGCTCCGGGTTTTGCACTTTAATCACGTGAAAATAACGATTTTCCCCGTTCTCATCGGTAATAAAGCCGAAGCCTTTGTCTTCAAAAAAAGTCGTTATCTTGCCGTTCATCATCATTCTCATAAAGTCGTTCAATACAGTGCTTATGATAGCGCGGAATGCCTTGCAGTGACAGATTGCGTGCCCGGCATTTGATAATGCGATAACGGCATTTAGCCGCGTGGTGGCCGCATGCTATTTTCAGCCTGACTTTATTCATTTCTGAAAGGGAAAATCGATGGGAATTAAACGGCTTAACCACGCGGTGTTGTATGTCAGTGACGTGCAGCACAGCGCTGACTTTTATCATCAGGTGCTGGGATTCAAGCTCAAACCTTCAGGCAGCCCCGATAAAGCGGTGTTTACCCAGGCGGCCGATTCGGATAATGATCACGATTTGGCGCTGTTCAGCAAGAACCTGGGGCAGCAGCGGGCCGGTGTTTTTCGCGCTAACGATGAGCCGCCGGCGGAAAACGAACCTCCGGCCGGGTTGTATCATCTGGCCTGGGAAGTCGATAGCCTGGACGAACTGGAGCGCATTCGCGATCAATTGGCGCAGCGGGGCATTCTTGGGCTGGAGGAAGATCATGGCGTGCACAAGAGCATTTACGGTCACGATCCGGACGGACTGTTGTTTGAAGTGACCTGGTTTATTCCGTCGGCGTTGCAGACAGAAGAAGATCGTAACCAGCGCGGCATCAAACCGCTGGATTTCGTCGCCGAAAAACGCCGTTTCGCGCAGGCATGATAGAACGGGGCGCCGTTGGGCGCCCTGCAGTTACAGAACCTTATTGAGAAAGTTGACGGTGCGGTGATGCTGTGGATGGTTCAGTACCTGTCGCGCATTCCCCTGTTCGACGATTTGCCCATCGACCATAAAGACAATCTGATCCGCCGCTTCGCGAGCAAAGCCAATTTCATGGGTTACCACCACCAGCGTAACTCCCAGATCCGCCAGTCCTTTGATGACGTCCAACACTTCACCAACCAGTTCAGGATCCAGCGCCGAAGTCGGTTCATCGAACAAAATCACCTTTGGATTCAGCGCCAGAGCACGAGCAATGGCGATACGCTGTTGCTGACCACCGGACAGGTGACGCGGGTAGGCATCCGCCTTGTGCCGCAGGCCGACGGTATCCAACAGTTGATAAGCGACCTCTTTGGCCTGGGTTCGCGAGTAAATCTTATGTACCACCGGCGCTTCAACGATGTTTTCCAGGACCGTCAGGTGAGGGAACAGGTTGAAGTTCTGGAACACATAGCCAACGTTGATGCGCTGCTTGAGAATGGCGTTTTCTTTCAGCTCATACAGCTTGTCACCCTTGCGTCGGTAGCCGACGTAGTCGCCGTCGATACGGATAAAACCTTCGTCGACGCGCTCGAGATGGTTGATGGCCCGCAGCAGGGTGGACTTGCCGGAACCTGAGGGACCAAGAATAACCGTGACGGTTCCCGGCTGCAGCGTCAGGCTGACGTCGTCCAGCGCTTTATGCTTGCCGAAATATTTGCTCACGTTGCTGATCTCAATCAGGCCGCGGGCCGGTACCGGGACAATGTTGCGCACCGGCGCTTCGCGCAGGGCATAATAATCAATGGCTTCGGACATGGGATCCTCCTAACGTTTTAACCAGCCGGCCAGTTTCTGCCATGGCGTTGGCGGCAGTTCGCGGACCGCGCCCCGGGCGAAATAGCGCTCAATGTAATACTGAATGACCGACAGTGCGGTGGTGATGAACAGGTACCAAATCGTGGCGACCATCAGCAGTGGGATCACCTGCTGAGTGCGGTTATAGATCACCTGAATGGTGTAAAACAGCTCAGGCAGCGCCAATACGTAAACGATGGATGTGCCTTTCGCCAGGCTGATGATTTCGTTGAAACCGGTCGGAACGATGGAGCGCAGCGCCTGCGGCAGAATGATACGAAAGGTGCGCCGATAACCCGGCAGGCCAAGCGCCGCCGCGGCCTCATGCTGGCCGTATTCCACACCGAGAATGCCACCGCGGATGATTTCTGCGGTATAGGCCGATTGCACCAGCGTCAGCCCCAGCACCGCCACGGAGAACTGGCTGAGAATATCGATGGTCGGATAGCTGGCGAACACCACCGAAGTAAAGGGAATACCTAACGAAATCGCATCGTACAGGTATGAAAAGTTATACAAAATAATCAGCACCAGAATCAGCGGCAGTGAGCGGAACAGCCAGATATACCCCCACGCCAGCGAGGCCAGCAGATAAGAGCGTGACAGCCGCGCCAGCGCCAGCAGGGTGCCGAAGATGATGCTGAACAGGGTGCCAAGCAGCGTCAGCAGCAGGGTCTGCCCCAACCCCGACAGCACCGCCGGTGCAAAGAACCACTCGGCGAACACGCCCCATTCCCAACGTTCGTTAGCCGCCACCGACTGGACGATGGCCGCCAGAATAAAGACTGAAAACAGCGCGCCCACCAGCCGTAGCGGGTAGCGTGCGGGAACCACTTTTAACACTTCTTGTTTGGACATTGCAGATCTCCTGAAACAGATAAAAAAGGGTTAAGAAGGGGGCTGCCCCCTAGGCAATCTTCCTTTCCGGCGCGCAACAGAGTGCGTCCGCTGTTGTCAGGCTTTTGCGAAACGGCAGTCGGCCGTCGTAGGGTGGGCGGCTGTAGACTTCACTGTCGACGCTGGGATCGAACTGTGGCTGATAGCCGTTGCTCAAATACAGGCCCACGGCCTCCGGCTGGCGAAAGCCGGTGGTCAGATAGAGCTGACGATAACCCTGTTCCAGCGCCAGCGTTTCCAACTGTTGCAATACCCGCTGCGCCAGCCCCTGTCGGCGCAGGTCTGTTCGGGTCCAGATACGCTTGAGCTCGGCAGTTTGCGGATCGTAGCGTTTGAAAGCTCCCATGGCGATGGGCTCTCCGGCCCGCAGCAGCACGATAAAGGCACCCTGTGGTGGGGCGTACAGATCCAGCGTTTCCTGCTCCTGGTCACCAAAATAGTTGCCGTAGCGTCGACGGTATTCGTCGAACAGTCCTGCGATCACCGGTTCGATCAGCGGATCGTCCGGCAGCGTTTGAATAAAAACGTCATTTGCCATCTGTATGCTCCTAATCGCCCAAGCCCTGTGGGTTGATCTCCGAGTGCGGAATGCGTTCGACGCTCTCACCCCAACGATTCAATACCTGATCGTATTGCCCCCCCTGGATCACCCCGTTCAGCGCTTCGTTCACTGCGTACACCAGGCCATTGCCTTTTTTGGTGGTGACGGCAATGTGCGCCACTTTTGGCCAGCCGCCGTCTACCGTGCCCGCCAGTTTGGTACGGCCATTGAGCGCAGCCTTGTAGGCACCCATCACATTGGGACCGAAATAAGCGTCGGCGCGGCCGGACTGGAGAGCCAGCGTGGCGGCGGCATCATCGGTGACGTAGACAGGCTGCAGCGGTTTCAGCCCTTGTTGTTGGTTCTGTTTGTCCCAGTCCAGCAGGATGGCTTCCTGGTTGGTGCCTGAGCCGACGATGATCTTCAACCCGGCGATGTCTTTGGCCTCTTTAATCGAAGTGATCTTGCCGCCCGATTTCACGTAGAAGCCGAGGGAATCGATGCGATAGGTGGCGAAATCAAAGCGTGTCTTACGCTCTTTGGTCACGGTGACGTTGGTGATGGCGGCGTCGTATTTGCCAGAGGCGACGCCCAGCGGCCAGTCTTCCCACGAGGTTTGCACCACGTTCAGTTCCAGGCCCAGACTGTCGGCGACCAACTGTGCGATGTCGGATTCGCTGCCAATCAACGTTTTATTGTCCGAGGCGAACAGCGCCAGCGGCGGGGTATTGAGCGCGGCAATCGCCACGGTGAACTTGCCCGGTTGCACGAAATGGAAACCTTGCGGCAGTTTGGCGATCGCCTGCGGGTTTTTAGCCACATGAATGCGGGTTTCATTGGCTTTTAAATCGATGCCGGTGCCGGCTGCCAGCGCCGTGCCGGCCAGGCTTAACGAAGCCAGGAGTGCGGCAACGGCGGTGACGGTAAAGGTGTTTCGCATAGCAGCTATCCCTGAAAATAATATTATTGTTATTGGGTAAATTGGTTCAGTGGCTGCTTCAGGCCAAGGTGATCGCGCAGCGTGTCGCCGTTGTAATCGCTGCGGAACAGGCCGCGTTGTTGCAAAATGGGCACTACGCGGTCGACAAAGTGGCTGAAAGAATTTGGCGTACCACCGCTGATGATGAAACCGTCGGCGGCCTGGGTGTCGAACCAGTTTTGCAGGCCGTCGGCCACCGCTTCCGGCGTACCGCCGAATACCGGACGTGGCGAGGCCGCCTCCAGCGCCACTTCACGCAGCGTCAGATTGCGCTCACGGGCGTTGCGTTTGATGGCGTCGGTGGTGCTGCGAAAGCTGTTTTGCCCTAGGTCGCCAATGTCTGGGAAGGGTTCATCCAGCGGGTGACGCGAAAAGTCATAGTGCTCAAAGTAGCGGCCCAGATAATTGAGCGCATTTTCGATGCTGACCAGGCGCGCGGTTTCCCAATACTGACGCTCCACGTCTTCATTATCGTCACCGACGATCACGCTGACGCCCTGGAAGATCCGCAGGTCATCCGGTTCGCGTCCTTGTTCCACCAACTGTTTTTTGACGTCCTGATAAAATGCTTGTGCCTGTTGTTGCGATTCATGATGAGTGAATATGGCATCGGCGTGTTTGGCCGCCAATTGCTTGCCGTCTTCCGAAGCGCCCGCCTGGAACAGGATCGGACGGCCCTGCGGCGTACGGCCAATATTTAGTGGCCCCTGAACAGAGAAGAACTCTCCCTGATGGTTTAGGGTATGCAGTTTTCCGGCGCTGAAAAATTCGCCGCTCTGCTTGTTGCGCACGAAGGCGTCGGCTTCCCACGAGTCCCACAGCCCTTTGGTTACGTCGAGGTATTCGCTGGCAATGCGGTAACGCAGGCTGTGTTCCGGATGTTCGGCGCGCGAGAAATTTTTCGCGGATCCTTCCAGTGGCGAGGTGACAACGTTCCAGCCCGCCCGGCCTTTGCTCAGATGATCGAGGCTGGCGAACTGGCGAGCCACGGTAAAGGGATCGCTGTAGGAGGTGGATAATGTGCCCACCAGGCCGATTTTGTCGGTCGCTGCGGACAGGGCGGCAAGCAGGGTTAGCGGTTCAAAACGATTGAGAAAGTGCGGGATGGACTTCTCATTGATATATAAGCCGTCGGCAACAAACACGAAATCCAATTTACCCTGTTCGGCTTTTTTTGCCGTGGCAATATTAAAATCGAGATTAATACTGGCGTCGGCGGTGGCATCCGGATGCCGCCAGGCAGACATATTTCCCGACGCGCCATGCAAAATGGCGCCGAGACGCAATTGCCGTTGATTATTCGCACTGTTGCTCATTGCTTTCACCCTGTTAAATGCCGGTGTGGCGCTCTCTTTAGAGCTCCACTATTGATTAGCGTCATCAGGATGTAAAACAACAAAACAGCATATTCAAATGTTGAAAATAGCAAATATAACGGTGAGGGAAATAATAAATCGCAGCGCAGAATACTCTACGCCGCGAAATAATAACCAGACAGGTTTACACGTTGCTGGTGGCTTTTTCCGGCACCGTGGTTAATTGTTGCAGCGTGCGCTCCGCCAACAGTTCGAAATATTGCGAAGCGGGGAAAATCGCCTGTTCATCCGGATTGAAACGCGGATGGTGCAGGCCGAACTCGCTTGCCGAACCGATGCTGACGAACACGCCCGGGACATGATGCAGATAAAGCGCGAAGTCTTCGCCACCCATTTGTAACTCGGCTTCTTCCACCCGGTAACCCGCTTCGGCGGCGACGGTTTTGCTGAACGCTGCCCAGCGTGGGTCGTTGATGACCGCCGGTGGCCCAGCCTGCCAGCGCAATTCTGCTTCTGCGCCAAGCGAGGCGGCCACGCCGTTAATCACCTGGCGGATTTTATCCGGTACCTGACGGCGAACCGCATCACTGTGGGTGCGCACCGTGCCCTCCAGCTCTACGGTCTGCGGCAGAACGTTCCAGGTATTGCCGCCCTCGATACGCGTGACGCTCACCACCAGGGATTCCAGCGAACTGAAGCTGCGGCTGGGCAGGGTTTGCAATGCGGTAACGATCTGGCTGGCGGTGACGATGGTGTCGACCCCTTGCTCCGGCTTGGCAGCGTGCGCACCCTTGCCGGTGATCAGAATTTGGAAACGATCGACGTTGGCGTAAAACGGGCCTGCGCGGGTGGCAAAAGTGCCGGTCGGCAATTCGGGGGCATTGTGCAAACCGAACACTGCCGCCACGTTATCCAGCGCACCGGCGTCGATCAGGTGTTGAGCACCGTTAAAGGTTTCTTCTGCTGGCTGGAAGAAAATACGCACCGTACCGGGCAGAGTCGCCTCACGCGCTTTCAACAAGTGCGCGGCACCGAGCATGACCGACGTGTGAAAATCATGTCCGCAGGCGTGCATCACGCCGCTGTTTTGCGAGCTGAACGGCACGCCGGAAATTTCTTCGATCGGCAAGGCGTCTATATCGCCACGCAGCGCAATGATCGGCCCCTTGCCACTGCCGATTTCGGCCACTACGCCAGTCTTCAGCCCGAGCGGCAAAATACGGATACCGGCCTCTTCCAGCCAACGGGTGAGGCGGGCGGTCGTGGCAAACTCATGGTTGGACAGCTCAGGGTTCTGATGCAGTTCACGGCGATAGGCGATGATTTTTTCGGCCAGTTGGCTGGTCATAGTCTTGGCTCACAGTGGTTAACAAGTTTTAACCCTAGTGCAGCGCGGCCGGAAGCAAAAAGACTATATGGTTATATTTCATAGCGATTGTGTCTGCATCACGCCGTCAATACGCGTTGACGCCCCATCAAACAGGCGTTCGAGCGCTGTTCGCTGGGGTTTAGAGAGGATTGGACTGCCCGTGGCGGCAATGGCCAAGGGGGGGGGGTTTACAGCGGCGGAGACGGATTTTTTCACTTTTTATCGTTTTTATGTGATCCAGGTTGTGGACAAAATCCCGTCTAATTGCTGTACTGTACTGGACACACGTTTTGTGTCTTACATTCACGTTAAAGGTAAGTTTGATGTCTAAGATTAAAGGTAGCGTTAAGTGGTTTAATGAATCCAAAGGCTTCGGCTTCATTACTCCGGAAGATGGTAGCAAGGACGTTTTCGTTCACTTCTCTGCCATCGCTAGCAATGGTTTCAAAACTCTTGCTGAAGGCCAGCGTGTAGAATTTGAAATCACGAACGGTGCCAAAGGGCCATCTGCTGCTAACGTTATCGCTATCTAAGCTACAGTAGCCGAAATTCTTAAAACCCGCTCTCAGAGCGGGTTTTTTATTGCCTTTTTACGACGATTTACGCCTGCGGTTTACGTACCAGCAGCTTAAACAGCAGGATGGCGATGGCATAACAGCCGACGATGGTTAGCGCCATCGACACGCTGGAGGTGCCGCCCAGGCCGGTAAGCGGTACGCTGCAGGCACCCAGAGCAAACATGCTCACGCCAATCAATGCGGAGGCGCTGCCGGCTTTGTCCCCTTGGCTTTGCATCGCCAAAGATGACGCCGTAGGGCCCACGATGCCGATCACCGCTACCGAGAAGAACAGCGGCACCAGCAATAGCACCAGCGGGGCGTGCAGGCTGGCAGCCAGCAACAGCAGCAGCGAGGAAATCGCAGCCAGCGTTAAGCCGCCTTTCAGCACCTTTCTTTCTCCCCAATGTATGCTCAGGCGACTGGAGATTTGCGCCGAAATAATCAGCCCGACGCCGTTGATGGCGAAGCACAGGCTGAACATCTGCGGGCTGAGGCCGTAAATTTGTTGCAGCACGAAAGGAGAGGCGCCGATGTAGGCGAACATCCCGGCCATGACGAAACCTTGCGTCAGGCACAGGCCCATAAATTGGCGTTGGGTCAGCAAGCCGCCCAGCGACTGCAACATCGCCAAAATCCCGCCCTGGCTGCGACGTTCCGCGGGCAGTGACTCGCTGAGCTTCAAACTGGCTAGCGTAAACAGCAGCACTGCGATACCTGCCAGCACGCCGAAAATTCCTCGCCAGTCCATGAACTGCAGCATGGCTCCCCCCAGCACTGGCGCAACGATCGGTGCCAGGCCGTTAACCAACATCAGCAGGGCGAAGAAGCGTGTCAGTTCATGCCCGGAATAGAGATCGCGGGCTATAGCGCGCGAAATGACTGCACCACCGGCACCGGCCAGCCCTTGCAACAGGCGGGCAATCAGCAACTGGTCGATATTCGGCGCCAACGCGCACCACAGTGACGCGAACAGCAGCAGCGCTAACGACAACAGCAGCGGACGCATACGGCCGAGCTTGTCGCTGTAAGGGCCGAAAATCAGCTGGCCGACGCCTAACCCCAGCAGGCCGGCGGTCAGGCTGAGCTGTGCCGTGGTGGTAGAGGTATTCAGCTCTCCGGCCATCTCCGGCAGGGCGGGCAGGTAGAGATCGATGCACAGCGGCCCCAGTGAGGCGAGCAGGCCAAGCACGAGCGCGTACACCAGACGTTGTCTGGCTAATGGTCTGGTCATAAGGATTAAGGTTTCCTGAACAGGTGAGAGATAGCTTGTTGGTATAAGCCGTTCAGCAAGCTGACGTCGGCTTTTTGTGTGGTGAGTATGCGATAGCCGGTGCCTTCGCTTAATACGGCAATAAATTCCACCCTGGCGGCAATTTCCTGCTCGCTGAAATACGGGTAGAGCCGACGCAGGCTTTGGCAAACATGATGAAACAAGCGCGTTTCCGCATCGCTGAGCATTTTCGCCACCGTCGGGTTACGGGTGGCTTCAGCGGTCACTTCCAGCATCAGCATGTGATCGGTTTCAGTTTCGCCCGGTTGCTGAAACAGGCTGCGTGCCGCCAGAGTGCCGGCGATCAGGTTGATATGGTCGCCGAGATCTTCCAGGCGGCGCATTTTACTGGCGATGATGCGGTTGACGATCTCTTCGATGATAGCGTCTTTATTGTCGAAATAGCGGTAGATCTGGCCAACGCTCAGCTGCGAGGCATGCGCGATTTCCGCCATGCTGGCGGCGTGGAAACCGTGCTGGCGAAAGCAGAGTTTTGCGGCGTCGACAATCTGATCGCGGCGGGCCTGCACTTTAGCCTGCTTGCTGTCGCTGGTGGATATCATGTCCCGATCCTTTGCCAAGAAATGTGTTGTTCACCTTCTGGGTGTGAACGTTCATTCTCAATTGTAATGCAACAACGGCAATAGGCAATAGGGCAAGGGTAAAGGTGGGGTAGCGCTGCGGTTTAGGCGAACAGATAAACCTTGATGAAGGCGACAACAACCAGCAGGCACAGCAGGGTTGCGGCAACTTCAGTGACGGTTCTTGGCAGGCTTGGCATCTGAGTTTCTCATCCAGTTGGGGTGACTGGATGAGATTATGCGCACGGGAGATTAAGGAAACATTAAGGCAGCGAAATCACTTATTGCCCGTTGACCCAGATGACCAGCATAAACGCCAACAGGGTCATCGCCAGCGATCCCGCCAGGTTGAGCAGCATATTGCCCAACGCCCAGGCGAAACGACCATCCTGCAGCAAATACACCACTTCCAGAGAAAAGGTGGAAAAGGTGGTCAGGCCGCCGCAAAAACCGGTGGTGATCAGCAGTTTCCAGGTCGGATCCAGGTGTGTCATCCGGGTGAATATCGCCATAGCCAGGCCGATGATAAAACCGCCCAGCAGGTTCACCGCCAGCGTACCCAGCGGGATGTGTGCGTTTAGCGGGTTCATCTTCATGCTTATGGCCCAGCGCAGCACGCTGCCGACACCACCGCCAATAAAAACTGCCAGTAAAGAACTCAACATGGTCGAAACTACCTTTCATTCAAGGGGAAATAAAACTCAGAAAGGTTCAGGCGTAACGCTACGCACCCCTCTGAGAGGTTACGTAGACATCATCAGCCTGTGAGGGCGGTTATGGAGGAATGTCATCTCCGTCGTTCGGCACGGCTGTTTGGCTGTGCATAGGGGATGTTACACCCAGCGCAGCCCGTTTTGTAGTAGCAAAAGTGACAGAAAAAGCGGAAGTCGTCACTCTGGGCGTCAATGGCCGGGTACGGCCAGCTCCAGGCGATTGCGGCCGTTGTTCTTGGCGCGGTACAACGCATTGTCTGCGGCTTTCAGCCAGTCCAGATAGCCGCTCATCTCGCCGTGATAATCCGCAATGCCGGCGCTGATGTTGAGCCGCAGTTGCGGGGCTTCGCGAAAAATGACCTCATTCAGCCGTTCCTGAATGCGCAATAATGCAATGCTGGCCTGTTCGGCGCTGGTGTTGGGCAGTACTGCGCCAAATTCGTCGCCGCCGTAGCGTCCGACAATATCTACGGCGCGCAGACCAATTAACAGTTCTTCCGCCAGCACCGCCAGCGCTTCGTCCCCCAACGCATGGCCGAAGGTGTCGTTGATGGTTTTAAAGCGATCGATATCCATCAGGATTAGGGTTGCGGTGTGCTGATAACGGCGACAGCTGTCAAATTGATGATGCAGCAAATGCTCCCAGTGGCGGCGGTTGTACAACCCGGTAAGCCCGTCACGCATGCTGATGCGCAGCAGCTCCTGTTTCTTTTCCGCCAGCCGTTTGGCGGTGCGGTAGGTGACTAACCCCAGCAGTATCGGATAGAGGTAGATCATTGGCAGGCACAGGTAGACCTGCGACGCCGTACTTTCCGGCTGAAAGGGAAAGCCCATCAGGGCGCCGATCGTCAGAGCACCGGCCAACTGTGCCGCCAGGCCTTTGAAGAACAGCGGCTTACCCGCAGCGGCTATGTTGTTCATTCCCATCATCGATAAGATTACCACCGACGGCAAGGCGTTGAAGGCCATCATCGCCACCCACAGGCCGCCGAAAAACGAATCGATCAGCAGGTTACGGATTTCGGCCTTGAACGGCTGGGAGGAACGTCGTGCCCATTGATAGGCGAGGTGTGGCCAGATAAAGCCGTGCAAAATCAGCAGGCTCCACAACCATGGGGCGGTGTTTTGGGTGTAGAAAACTGAAAATACGCACAGAGAACCTATGCCCAGGCCGACGATGCGCGGCAGATAGGTGCGTCTGGCAAAGCTAAGGCCGGATTTTCGGGTATCTATGACTGATGGCTTGTACATCCGGCAACTCCATGATGAGCAGGGTGACAGCGTACCACGCGGCTTCTAAACTCAGAATAGTCTGATTAATGCCCAGTGCGGATAAAATCGAGCCGTGGTGGGGATCTCACTCTGTTACATGTTGCTGTTGTCTTGCTCGGGAGAAAGTAGGTAAATACCCGCAGGCAAGGTTTGTTTTCTCGCTGCATTCGCAGCGCTATATGAATAAGAAGGTGAGTATGGAAGGGATCAGTATTACCAAACTTCTGGTGATTGCGGTGTTGATCATCTTGCTGTTCGGTACCAGCAAACTGCGCACGTTGGGCGCGGATTTAGGTGCGGCGCTGAAGGGCTTTAAAAAGGCCGTGGGCGACGATACCACCCCACCGCCAGCCAACACCGCAGAAAGCCAGGCCAACCCGCAGAGCGTCGAAAAGAAAGACGTTTAATCACGCTTTCTGCCAGGCAATAAAAAACGGATGCCGCGAGGACATCCGTTTTTTGCCGTTTCCGCAAAGGGAAACGTAACAAATCATTGCTGCGATTACTTCACTTCCATCCCTTTTGCCTGCAAATCGGCATGGTAGGAGGAACGAACAAACGGACCGCAGGCTGCATGGGTAAAGCCCATTGCCATCGCTTCTTCTTTCATTTCATCGAATTCGGCCGGGCTGACGTAACGCTGCACCGGCAGGTGATGACGGCTTGGCTGCAGGTACTGGCCCAAGGTCAACATGGTGACGCCATGGCGACGCAGATCGCGCATGACCTCAACGATTTCCGCATTGGTTTCCCCCAGGCCGACCATCAGGCCAGACTTGGTTGGGATATGCGGATGCGCTTCCTTGAACCGCTCCAGCAGCTTCAGTGACCACTCGTAGTTAGCGCCCGGACGCACCTGGCGATAAACACGCGGCACGTTTTCCAGATTGTGGTTAAACACATCCGGCGGCGTTTCGGTCAGAATCTCCAGTGCGCGATCCATACGGCCGCGGAAGTCAGGCACCAGGGTTTCAATCTTGATGGTTGGGTTTTTCGCGCGGATGGCAGCGATGCAGTCGGCAAAGTGCTGGGCACCGCCGTCACGCAGGTCGTCGCGGTCAACCGAGGTGATCACCACATAGCGCAGGCCCATATCGGCGATGGTCTGAGCCAGTTTCTCCGGCTCGTTGGCATCCGGGGCTACTGGACGACCGTGGGCTACGTCGCAGAACGGGCAGCGACGGGTACAGATTGCGCCCAGGATCATAAAGGTCGCGGTGCCGTGGTTGAAACACTCAGACAGGTTCGGGCAGGAAGCTTCTTCGCACACCGAATGCAGACCGTTTTTACGCATTGCGGCTTTAATGCCCTGAATGCGCGTAGAGTCGGCAGGGAGTTTGATTTTCATCCACTCGGGTTTACGCAACAGCTCCTGCCGTTCGGTGACCACCGTTTTAATCGGGATCAACGCCATTTTGTCTGCATCGCGGTATTTGACGCCGCGTTCCATCTGAATTGGTTTACTCATAATCGTGCAGGTTCCAGTTACGAAGCTCGACCTTCGGGTAGCCGAGTAAATGAACAAATTCCTGTACCAGGACGGGGTGTACGTCTTCTATGCCGACGCCGGGCGCCAGCGCGCTGACCTGCGCCATCTGCATGCCGGCGTAACCGCAAGGGTTGATACGCTGGAAAGGGGTGAGATCCATGGCCACATTCAGGGCCAGGCCGTGGAATGAACTGCCTTTGCGGATCCGCAAACCCAACGAACAGATCTTTTGCTCCCCCACGTAAACACCGGGCGCATCCGGACGGGCACGCGATTCAATGTGAAAGTGGGCGAGGGTATTAATAACGGTATCTTCGATAGCCGTGACCAGTTGGCGAACGCCAACCTTGCTGCGTTTCAGATCGACCATCACGTACATCACCTGTTGCCCCGGCCCGTGGTAGGTTACCTGGCCACCGCGATCGCTCTGGATCACCGGAATGTCACCCGGCATTAACAGATGCTCCGCTTTACCGGCCTGGCCCTGAGTAAATACGGGCTGATGCTGAACCAACCACAGCTCATCGGGCGTGGCTTCGGTTCGGCGATCGGTGAAGTTGTGCATGGCTTGGGATACAGGCTCGTAGGGCTGCAACCCCAGCTGACGCAAAATGATCTTGTCTGGTTGCAAAAGAGTCATCGTCAGGTTACAGAAGTGGTAAAGCCATTATACCGGGCGCTCTGGCCCGCGACCAGCATTTATACCCTTCATGCTTGAAGCTGCCTCTGTGTTGGCCACGATTTCTCACCCGAATCACTTACTTAAGTAAGCTCAGCGGTATTCGGCCGCTTGCCGCCTTGATGCAGCTCCAATCATTTTGGGATAGCTGACCCAAAATGCGCAACCCGGGCAGAGGATGCTCTGGCCCGGGTTGAAAAGCAGAGGATTGTGCTGGAATTACAGCACCATGCGGACAATTTCAAGGTTGCCCAACTCATCATATAAGGTTTCCACCTGGTCAATATGGGTGGCATTGATGGTGATGGACACGGAGTGGTAATTGCCTTTGCTGCTAGGTTTAACCTGCGGGTTATAGTCCCCAGGAGCGTGGCGCTGCACCACTTCAACCACCTGGTCTACCAGCTCGGGTTGTGCCAGGCCCATTACCTTGTAGGTAAATGAGCAAGGGAATTCGAGCAGTTCGTTCAGTTTAGTTTTCATGTGCGCTCCAGAGTGCGGCTATCGATATAGCGAGTCTATAAATTATAACTCCCGCCGGAGCGGGAGTTAATGTTAATCAGTATATGGGGGCAATTTTGCCCATTTCAACTGTTAACCGAACCAGTGGTGGAACATCAGTTTGATGTAATCGACGATACGGCTGAAGAAACCGCCTTCTTTCACTTCGTTCATCACTACCAGCGGACGCTGGTCGATGGTTTTACCGTCCAGCTGGAAGTTGATGCTGCCGACAACCTGGTTTTTAGCCAGTGGCGCATGAATTTCCGGGGTGTTCAGCACGTAGCTGGCTTTAAGATCTTTCATGCGGCCGCGTGGGATGGTCAGGTAAACGTCTTTGTCTACGCCCAACTCAACGCGATCTGCATCGCCGAACCAGACTGGCTCAGACGCAAACTCTTTGCCTACTTTCAGTGGCGCAACGGTTTCGAAGAAGCGGAAGCCCCAGGTCAGCAGTTTCTTGCTCTCGGTTTCGCGGCCCTTGTAAGTACGACCGCCCAGCACTGCGGAGATCAGACGCATCTGGCCTTCGGTCGCAGAAGCCACCAGGTTATAGCCCGCGGCGTCGGTATGGCCGGTTTTGATGCCGTCCACGTTCAGGCTGGTATCCCACAGCAGACCGTTACGGTTCATCTGGCGGATATTGTTGAAGGTGAACTCTTTTTCTTTATAAATAGCGTATTCGTCCGGCACGTCGCGGATCAGCGCCTGGCCGATCAACGCCATATCGCGTGCGGAGCTGTACTGACCCTGTGCGTCCAGGCCGTGTACCGTTTGGAAGTGGGTGTTCTGCAGGCCCAGCTTGCTGACGTAGGTGTTCATCAGGTTAACGAATGCGTCCTGGCTGCCGGCCACGTAGTCGGCCATGGCCACGCAGGCGTCGTTACCTGACTGCAGGTTGATGCCGCGGGTCAGCTTGGAGACCGGTACGCGGTCGCCAGGCTTGAGGAACATCAGGGAAGACCCTTTGAATACCGGGTTGCCGGTTGCCCAGGCGTCTTGACCTACGGTCACCAGATCTTCCTGGCCGATTTTGCCTGCTTTCAGCGCTTGACCGATGACGTAGCTGGTCATCATTTTTGTCAGGCTGGCAGGGTCACGGCGCGCATCGGCGTTCATTTCCGCCAAAACTTTACCGGAATTGTAATCAATCAGGACGTAGGATTCCGCATCGATCTGCGGCACGCCTGGGATCATGGTCTTGATATTAACGTCATCGGCATGCGCAACGGTGGTTGCACTCATCGCGATAACGGTGCCGAGCGCTATGCTCTTGATTAAGCGAAAAGAAGTTACTTGTTTCATGATCGAGACTACAACATCCATGAGGGTAAAGTTAAAAAACGAGCCACACTATAACAGATGAGATCCTGGCAGGCATTAGTCAATCCTCTGACTTATCACGCTTTACAAGCTTTTGCTGAAAGAAAATGTTTCAGCTAAAAATCAGCTTATCGGTCGCGATTGCCCGCCGGTCTATGTTTAGGGTGCGGCAGTGACAAAAGATTGTTGCTGCGCTTCAGTGGCCAGGCGCTGCTGCAGCTGAGCCGCTTGCTGACGATCGCTGAACGGGCCGAGCTGTACGCGGTAGACGCTGCCGTTGGCGGCAACTTTACCCGGTACACCGAATTTTTGGCTCAGGCTTTGCTGCCAGCTTTGCGCGCGCTCGGCACTGCTCAGCGCGCCGACCTGCACCACATAGCCGCCTGTTGAAGAGGCGCTGCTTGCTGCAACGGCGGCGGTCGCGGCGACCGGTGCGGCAATGGCGACGGGTTCAGGCTCTGAGCCTTCCAACACGCCGGCCGGTACGGCGCTTGGCGCGCCGAGGAAGCCGCTGCGGCTATTGCCGGCGCTGCTTGCCGGAGCCGCGTCGCCGGTGTTCAGGCTGCTGTTGTCAATCGGGCGCACGGCGGCACCGCTGGCCACTGGGACGTCCTGTTGAATGGGAGTTCCCATGCTGCTGGAGCCCAGATCCGGGCGAGCGGGCAGGGCATAGCTTTGTTTGGCGACGGTAGTGCCGATGGTGCCAGGGCCACTGAGGGTGCCATCCGGGGCAACGTTGATGAAATCAACCTTGACCTTGGTGTTGTTGGACAGGTTCAGACGATCGGCGACGGCTCGCGACAAATCGATGATGCGACCTTTGGTGTAAGGCCCGCGATCGTTAACGCGCACTACCAGCTGGCGACCGTTGGCCAGGTTGGTCACGCGTACGTAGCTTGGGATCGGCAGCGTCGGGTGTGCGGCGGTCAGGCCGTTAGGATCAAACTGTTCCCCCAGCGCGGTGGTATTCCCCCTGGCTTCTTCGCCATAGGAACTGGCCAGACCGGTCTGCGAGAAGTTCTGAGGATCTTTTACAATGCGGTAAGTGTCGCCATTAACCTTATAATCCTGCAGGTTATTAGGGTTATAGGGTTCATATTGAGGCTCAACGCCACCGATTTCCACCACCGGTCCGTTATACGGCTGCTGCGGCGGCGCTTGCTGTTCCGTGGTCGGGGCGGTACAGGCGGAAAGCAATACCGCGACTACGCCGACCCAAAGCCATTCCTTACGCATTACTCACCTCTTATAAACTTTTAGACATCATTTTCCGATGCGTGTGGATCGACATGATAATGCCGAACCCAGCCATAAGCACAATCAGCGCCGAACCCCCGTAACTGACCAGAGGCAAAGGTACGCCAACTACCGGTAAAATACCACTGACCATACCAATGTTAACAAACACATAAACGAACAAAATCAGCATCAGCCCGCCGACCATCACTCGGCCGAAGGTGGTTTGCGCCTTGGCGGCGATCATCAAACCGCGGATGATCACCAGCAGGTATAGCGCCAGCAGCACCAGTACCCCGACCAGCCCCAGCTCCTCGGCCAGCACCGCAAAGATAAAGTCGGTGTGGCGTTCCGGCAGAAATTCCAGCTGTGACTGAGTACCATGCAGCCAGCCTTTACCGGACAGACCGCCTGAGCCGATGGCAATTTTCGACTGAATAATGTGGTAGCCGGCGCCAAGGGGGTCGGTTTCCGGATCGAGCAGCATCATAACGCGGTCGCGCTGATAGCCGTGCATCAGGAAGAACCACAGCACCGGGATAAAGGCCGCCAGCAGCACGGCGGCTACGGCGATCAGCTTCCAGCTCATGCCGGACAGGAATAGCACGAACAGGCCGGAGGCGGCGATCAGAATCGAGGTACCCAAATCCGGCTGTGCGGCAACCAGCAGCGTAGGCAGGAAAATCAGTACCAGCGCAATCGCCGTATTCTTCAAAGAAGGGGGGCAGACGTCGCGGTTCATAAAGCGCGCTACCATCAGCGGTACCGCGATTTTGGCGATCTCTGACGGCTGGAAACGCACGAAGCCGAGATCCAGCCAGCGCTGGGCGCCTTTACTGATCTGGCCGAAAGCGTCTACCAAAATCAGCAGTATCACGCAGAAAATATACAGATACGGTGCCCAGCTTTCATAGACCCGCGGCGGGATTTGCGCCATGACGGCCATGACGATCAACCCCATGACAATCTGGCCGATCTTGCGCTCCATCATGCCGATGTCCTGGCCGCTGGCGCTCCACATCACGAAAGCGCTGTAGACCAGCAGGGCCAGAATTAACAGCAGGAATGTGGGGTCGATATGGATTTTGGTCCAGATCGACGCTTTTTGTTGGCTTTCAGTCATGTTCTACCTTAATCACCTTCTACACCAGGCGGCAGCGGAGCCGCGTCCGGTAATTGCGTATTGTTGTCGCCCAGCAAGATATGGTCGAGGATCTGACGAGTGATCGTCCCGACCGCTGGACCGGCACCGCCGTTTTCCAGAATGATGGCGACCGAAACCGTCGGATTATCGAAGGGAGCGAAGGCCGTCATCAGTTTGTGGTCACGCAGGTGCTCTGCGAGTTTGTGGGCGTTATAGGTTTCGTAACCGAATACCTGCGCGGTCCCCGATTTCGCCGCGGCTTTGTATGGCGTACCTGCAAAGTACTTGCGTGCCGTCCCATTTGGGCGGTTGGCCACGCCATACATGCCGTCTTTGGCAATTTCCCAGAAGCCGGAATGAATATCGCCGATCTGCGTGCTCTCTTCCTGCTGGAAAGGCACCAGCACGCCATTGATACGGGTGCTCTGCAGCAGGTGCGGCGTTTTGACGTTGCCGTCGTTAATCAGGGTGGTCAGCGCCTTGGCCATCTGGATCGGCGTCGCCGTCCAATAACCCTGGCCGATACCTACCGGAATGGTGTCGCCCTGATACCAGGGTTTTTTATAGCGCTTGAATTTCCAGTCACGAGTCGGCATCAGGCCGGAACGCTCTTCTGACAGATCGATGCCGGTATATTCGCCGTAACCGAACTTGGTCAGCCAGGTTGAAAGGCGATCGATGCCCATGTCGTAAGCGACCTGATAGAAGAAGGTATCCGCGGACTCTTCCAACGCTTTGGTGACGTTCAGGCGGCCGTGGCCCCATTTTTTCCAGTCGCGGAAGCGTTTTTCCGAGCCGGGCAATTGCCACCAGCCGGGATCGAAGACGACGGTGTTCTTGGTGATCACCCCGGCGCTGAGCGCCGAAACGGAAATATACGGCTTCACCGTGGAGGCGGGTGGGTAGAGCCCTTGCGTGGCACGGTTGATTAGCGGCCGGTTCGGATCGTTGAGCAGCCCCTGATAATCCTTGCTGGAGATGCCGTCGACGAACAGGTTCGGGTCATAGCTGGGGTTGGACACCATAGCCAGAATGCCGCCGGTGCGCGGATCGCTCACCACCACTGCCGCACGGCTGCCCACCAGCAGCTGCTCGATATAGCGCTGCAGGTTGAGATCCAGCGTCAGATAGACGTCTTTGCCGGCGGAAGGCGGTTGCTCATGCAATTGGCGGATCACCCGGCCACGGTTGTTGACTTCAACCTCTTCGTAGCCGGTTTTGCCATGCAGGGTTTCTTCGTAATAGCGTTCGATGCCCAGCTTGCCGATGTCATGCGTCGCAGCGTAGTTGGCCAGCTTGCCGTCTTTATCCAGGCGTTCGACGTCACGGTCGTTGATCTTCGACACGTAGCCGATCACATGGGTCAGGGCGGAACCATAAGGGTAATAGCGACGCTGGTAGCCTTTGACCTCTACGCCGGGGAAGCGGAACTGGTTAACCGCAAAACGCGCCACCTGCACTTCACTCAGGGCGGTTTTCACCGGGATAGAGACGAAACGGCGCGAGCGCTTGCGCTCTTTTTCGAAGTTGGTGATGTCATCATCGGTCAAATCGACCACTGAACGCAGCGCCTGTAGCGTGGCTTTCAGGTCATCGACCTTTTCCGGCATCAACTCCAGTTGGTAGATGGTGCGGTTGAGCGCCAGCGGAGTGCCGTTGCGATCGTAAATAATGCCGCGGCTGGGCGCGATCGGCACCAGTTTGATGCGGTTTTCGTTGGAGCGGGTGCGGTAATCCTCAAAGCGGACGATTTGCAGGTTATACAGATTGGCGATGAGGGTGCCGGTCAGCACCAGGATGACCAAGAACGCCACCAGGGCGCGGCGTACAAACAGGGCGGATTCGGCCGTATAGTCGCGAAAAGGGTTACGTTCTATTTTCATCCCGCTGCTTTATTTCACTCTGTCACTATTACCACCGGTTATTCCCGGTGGTAAGGATGATTTGTTGTAATGCTCCAGGCGCGATAGAGGCTTTCAGCCACCAGCACGCGCACTAAAGGATGCGGTAATGTCAACGGTGAGAGCGACCAACTCTGTTCGGCGGCGGCCTTACACGCCGGGGCCAGCCCTTCCGGGCCGCCAATCAGCAGGCTGACGTTGCGGCCGTCCTGCTTCCAGCGTTCGAGTTGTTGCGCCAACTGCGGCGTTTCCCACGGCGTACCGGGAATATCCAGCGTGACAATGCGATTGCCTTTGCCTACCGCAGCCAGCATCTGCTCGCCTTCCTTTTCCAGAATGCGTTTGATATCGGCATTCTTGCCGCGCTTGCCCGCCGGGATTTCGGTCAGCTCAAACGGCATGTCTTTCGGAAAGCGGTGCAGATAATCCATAAAGCCGGTCTGCACCCAGTCTGGAATTTTAGTGCCGACGGCTACCAGTTGCAGTTTCACCGCTTAGCTCCAGAGTTTTTCCAGCTCGTACAACTGACGGCTCTCTTCCTGCATCACGTGAACGATCACGTCACCCAGGTCGACAACGATCCAGTCGGAGGCTTCCTGGCCTTTCATGCCGAACAGTTCCATACCGGCGGTGCGGGCTTCCTGCACCAGGTGGTTGGCGATCGACATCACGTGACGGGTAGAGGTCCCGGTGCAGATGATCATGCAATCGGTGATGCTGGATTTGTCTTGTACATCCAGAGCGATAATGTCTTGGCCTTTCAGGTCATCAATTTTATCGATGACGAAATCTTGGAGCGCTTTACCTTGCAAAGGTTCCCCCTCGGGTGTGTTCTGTTCATTCGACTGCGGCGGGCAACTTGCCCGTTTTGCGGCCTGAATCAATGATAAGTCGGCAGGATGCCGCTGAAAGCCAGCTGGTGACTGCCCGGCCAGCTAAGGATTCCGGGGTTTTCAGCGAATACCTGAAAAATAGCGGCGCAGTATATCACGCGGCTGTTGCTAGCGATATAAACCCTGTAACTCGATATAGCGCTGTACTGAACGCGGCAACAGGTCGTCACAGTTGAGTCCCTGATGGCGGCGCTGACGAATTTCCGTGGCCGAAATCTCCAGCTGTGGCGTATCGGCCAGATAAATAAATCCGTGAGGATGCCGGCTGAGCTGGGCGGGATCGCTCACCTGATGTTGCTCCAGCCACTGCTGTAGCTCAGGCGTATCCATGCGATCGTTGTACCCAGGGCGAGCGAGCACCAGCAGATGACAGGTATCCAGCAGCGACTGCCAGCGGTGCCATTTGTGCAGCGTCAACAGCGAGTCCTGGCCAATGATAAACGCCAGAGGCAAGGCGGCGCCACGTTCTTTACGAATGGCTTCCAGCGTCTCGATGGTATAGGAAGGGGTGGTGCGATGCAGTTCACGATCGTCAACCGCAAACAGCGGGTTACCGGCAATGGCCAATTCCACCATTTTCAACCGTTGCTGAGCGTTCGCTTCGGGCTGAGGGCGGTGCGGCGGAACATGGTTCGGCAGCAGCGTGACCCGGTTCAGACCAACCTCTGCGGCCAGCGCTTCCACCGGCCGCAGATGGCCGTAATGGATAGGGTCGAAGGTGCCGCCAAACAGGGCGTGCAGAACGGGAGTGCCTTGCGGATTAGTGGACATCTGAAAAACTCGTGGCCAGAGGTTTGCCGCACAGCAGCATCGACAGGGTTTCCAATTCAGACCAGACCGACTGGCCGTAATCCTGCTTAAGGGTGATTTCTATCTGCGTCAGCAGATGAACCGCTTGCCGCAGCTGGGCGCCGGACAGCCGTTGCAATGCCTGAGTTACCAGGTTACGGCGGTTTTGCCAAACCTTGTATTGATCGAATAGCGTACGCAAAGGCACTGTCGCCATGCGGCGTTGCAGGTTGAGCAACTGCAGCAGTTCCCGTTGCAGGGTTCGCAGCAGGATCACCGGCTCGACATCTTCCTGCTGCATCTGCTGCAGGATATGCCAGGCGCGTTTGCTTTTTCCGGCCAACAGGGCGTCCAGCCAGTGGAATGGCGTGAAGTGGGCGGCATCGTTCACGGCCAGTTCAACGCGCGGCAGCGTGAGTTTGCCATCCGGATGCAGCAACGACAGCCGCTCCAGCGCCTGCGACAGCGCCAGCAGGTTGCCTTCGTAGCAGTAACACAGCAGTTGGTTTGCCGCGTCGTCCAGTTCCAGCTTCAGGGTTTTGGCTCGTTGAGCGACCCAGCGGGGGAGCTGCGCCTGTTCCGGCGTCTGGCAACTGACGTAAGCGCCGTGCGGGCTGAGCGCCTTGAACCAGGCACTGTTTTCTTGCGCTTTGGTCAGGCGTGGCCCACGCAGCATCAGCAAAATGTCGTCATGCAGCAGTGCGGCCAGTTTGATCAGCTGTTCGCCGATCGGTGCCGTCGGCCCGTTCTCAGGGAAGATCAGCAGCAGCGTCTGACGGCTGGCGAACAGGCTCATGGCCTGACAGATGCTGAAGATGGCATCCCAATCGGTATGGGCGTCGAGCGAAATGCTGTAATGCTCGGTGAACTGCTGCTCTTGGGCCGCGTGGCGGATCAGATCCTGGCTTTCCTGCAGCAGCAGCGGCTCGTTGCCAGTCAATAAATAACAAGCGCGCAGCCCCTCTCGGAGCTGCGCGGCAAGTTGTTCAGGGTAAATACGAATCATTGATCTACGCGACTGGCCGCTTTTTCACCGGCGGCAGCGGCTTTCTGTTGGGTTTCTTCTTCCGCAGCGTGCACCGTCAGCAGCTTACGTACCAGCTGTTGGGCGGCCTGCTCGCGCATTTCCTGGCGAATAATTTCCTGTTCGGAATCTTTTGCCAATGCGGTCAACGGGTTATCGAAGAACGAACGGAAAACTTTAACGTTTAGCGGATACAGATCGTGACCCGGGATCAGCACCTGTGCCTGAACGGTCAGTACCATTTGGTACTCAGCGGTTTTACCGTCCTGGAAGATAGAGGCGGTATCCTGGCTCTCCGTGGCGCCAATGATGCGCAGGGAAGGGAGATCCTTACGCTTGGCATCCTTGACGATGGTCACGTCGCTGAGACGTAACTGCTCACGCACCGCGCGGGTCAGCGGACCATAAGGGTCCGAGCTGTCCAGCAGCAGCGTCTTCATTTCCGAAGGGACCTGCGTGGTACCACGCAGGTGAAAACCGCAGCCGGCGGTGACCAGCACCGCCAACCCCAGCAACAACGTCAGAATACGATGTCGCACAACGCCTCCTTGTGTTAACCCACAACCAGGTTAAGCAATTTGCCCGGAACATAGATCACTTTACGAACCGTGACCCCGTCCAGATATTTAGCGACCAGATGCTCCTCAGCGGCACGCGCACGTACCTGCTCTTCGGTTGCATCGGCAGCCACGGTGATTTTAGCGCGAACCTTACCGTTGACCTGCACCACCACCAGCTTGGAGTCTTCGACCATGGCCTGCTCGTCGGCTTGCGGCCAGGCTGCGGTATCCACATCGCCTTCACCGCCCAGCGCCTGCCACAGTGAGAAGCACACGTGCGGAGTGAACGGATACAGCATGCGAACGACTGCCAACAGCGCTTCCTGCAGCAGGGCGCGATCTTGCTCGCTCTCTTGCGGTGCACGGGCCAGCTTGTTCATCAGTTCCATCACGGCGGCAATCGCGGTGTTGAAGGTCTGACGACGGCCGATATCGTCGGTCACTTTGGCAATGGTTTTGTGCAGATCGCGGCGCAGCGCTTTCTGATCTTCACTCAGCGTTGCCACGTTCAGCGGCTGAACGGCGCCTTTTTCCAGGTGTTCGTAGGCCAGTTTCCACACGCGTTTCAGGAAGCGGTTTGCCCCTTCTACGCCGGATTCCTGCCATTCCAGCGTCATTTCTGCCGGTGAAGCAAACATCATGAACAGACGGACGGTATCTGCGCCGTATTTCTCAACCATCACCTGCGGGTCGATGCCGTTGTTTTTCGACTTCGACATTTTGCTCATGCCAGCATAGACCAGTTCACGACCTTGTGGATCGGTGGCTTTGATAATGCGGCCTTTGTCATCACGTTCAACGTTGGCGTCGACCGGGGAAACCCAGACGCGTTCGCCGCTGTTGCCGGTGTAATAGAAGGCGTCTGCCAGCACCATGCCCTGGCACAGCAGGCGTTTTGCCGGCTCGTCGGAGTCGACCAGGCCAGCGTCACGCAGCAGCTTGTGGAAGAAGCGGAAATACATCAGGTGCATGATGGCGTGTTCGATGCCGCCGACATACTGATCGACCGGCAGCCAGTAGTTGGCAGCGGCTGGATCCAGCATCCCCTGGTCGTACTGCGGGCAGGTATAGCGCGCGTAGTACCAGGACGATTCCATAAAGGTGTCGAAGGTGTCGGTTTCGCGCAGCGCCGGTTGGCCGTTAACGGTGGTTTTCGCCCACTCGGGATCGGCTTTGATCGGGCTGGTAATGCCGTCCATCACCACGTCTTCCGGCAGGATCACCGGCAGCTGGTCTTCTGGAGTTGGCATCACGGTACCGTCTTCCAGCGTGACCATCGGGATTGGTGCGCCCCAATAACGTTGGCGGGAAACGCCCCAGTCGCGCAGACGGTAGTTAACCTTGCGCTGACCAACGCCTTTGGCGACCAGTTTGTCGGCAATGGCGTTGAAACCGTCTTGGTGATCCAGACCGTCAAACTCGCCGGAGTTGAACAGCGTGCCTTTCTCGATCATCGCTTCGGCTTGTACATCCGGCTGGCTGCCGTCGAGGGCCAGAACGACCGGTTTGATTGGCAGGCCGTATTTGGTGGCGAATTCCCAGTCGCGCTGATCGTGAGCCGGAACCGCCATCACCGCGCCGGTACCGTATTCCATCAGCACAAAGTTGGCGACCCAAATTGGCACTTGCTCGCCGGACAGCGGATGGATGGCGAACAGGCCGGTCGGCATGCCCTTTTTCTCCATCGTCGCCATTTCGGCTTCGGCCACTTTGGTGTTGCGGCACTCTTCGATAAATTCAGCCAGCGCCGGGTTGTTCACCGCGCCTTGCTGCGCCAATGGGTGACCTGCGGCTACGGCCACGTAGGTCGCGCCCATAAAGGTGTCAGGACGGGTGGTGTAAACCGTCAGCTTTTCATCGCTGCCCGCTACGTCAAAGGTGATATCAACCCCTTCGGAACGGCCAATCCAGTTGCGCTGCATGGTTTTCACCTGTTCTGGCCAGCTTTCAAGCGTGTCCAGATCGTTGAGCAGCTGATCGGCGTAGTCGGTGATTTTGATAAACCACTGTGGGATCTCTTTACGCTCAACCTTGGTGTCGCAGCGCCAGCAGCAGCCGTCGATCACCTGCTCGTTGGCCAGCACGGTCAGATCGTGCGGGCACCAGTTCACCGCGGAAGTCTTCTTGTAGACCAGGCCTTTTTCGTACAGCTTGGTGAAGAACCACTGTTCCCAACGGTAGTAGTCCGGATCGCAGGTGGCGATCTCGCGATCCCAGTCATAGCCGAAGCCCAGCAGTTTCAGCTGGTTCTTCATGTATTCGATATTGTCGTAGGTCCACGGAGCCGGTGCAGTGTTGTTTTTAACCGCAGCGCCTTCCGCCGGCAGGCCGAACGCATCCCAGCCAATAGGCTGTAGCACGTTTTTACCTAGCATGCGCTGGTAGCGCGAGATCACGTCGCCGATAGTGTAGTTACGAACGTGCCCCATGTGCAGACGGCCTGATGGGTACGGCAGCATGGATAGGCAGTAATACTTTTCCTTGCTCGCATCTTCGGTAACTTTGAAAGTTTGCTTCTCTTCCCAGTGAAGCTGTACGTTCGATTCTATGTCTTCTGGACGGTATTGCTCTTGCATGGCGGCTGGTGGTCCTGTAGGTGTAAAACAGCTCCCCCTTCATCTTTCAAGCCACAGCGTTGTTGGCTGCGTACACTCAACCCAGTCACTTACCTTTGTAAGCTCTTGGGTTTCACGTACTGGCCGCCTGGCCGTGACTCGAAACCTATCGGGGGGATTTCTGTAGCATTCTGTTGAGTACTTATAGATCCGCATAGCATAGCTGATAAGACCTCCCGGCAACAACACCAAGCGCCCGACTCGACGTATTTAAAAAATACCGGCCATGATAAGACTCACATCTTGAGGAAACCATGTCTTGCCAAGTGACATCAGCAATTTACGGCTAAAATGATAAGGGATAGTTTATACCCATCATCTTTCAAGCTGCAGCGTTGTTACCTGCTTACAAGGCCCATCCATGGGTCCTTGCCCTTTCAGGGCCGCTGCAAGCAGCGTTCAAATCTGTTCCCGACAGATTTGTCGCTCACCCCAGTGACTTACTAAAGTAAGCGCCTGGGGATGAGCGAACTGGGCGCTTAGCTGCAACTCGAAAGCTATAGGGTATGGGAGGTAGGCCCAGTCACGTAAGTTCATCGAGGAGAGATTATGAACAAGGTTGCTCAGTACTACCGCGAATTGGTGGCATCCCTGACAGAACGCCTGAAAAATGGCGAGCGTGATATTGACTCGCTGGTCGCGAGCGCAGAAAAACGGCTAAACGAAGCGGGTGAACTGACGCGCGACGAAGTTGAGCAGGTTACACAGGCGGTACGGCGCGATCTGGAAGAGTTCGCTCGCAGTTATCAGGAGAGCCGGGACGAGTTCACCGACAGCGTTTTCATGCGGGTTATCAAGGAAAGCCTGTGGCAGGAGCTGGCGGATATTACCGACAAAACTCAGTTGGAATGGCGCGAGGTGTTCAAGGACGTCAGCCACCATGGCGTTTACCACAGCGGTGAGGTTGTCGGGCTGGGTAATCTGGTGTGCGAAAAATGCCACCATCATTTGGCGTTTTACACGCCGGAAGTGCTGCCGCTGTGCCCGAAATGCGGTCATGACCAGTTCCAGCGTCGGCCTTTCGAACCTTAAGCTTGCTGCGCGCCCTGGCCTCTCCGCTAGAAAAGGTCAGGGCAGGCGCTGCTCTTAGCCAAACAGTTTTTTCATCAGGTTGCCAAGAAAGCTTCCGCCAGCCGAGGCCGTAGCCACTTCAGCCTGCGGGGCTGTTTCGATTTTGGCGGGCACTTTCTGTGCCACCGCAACCCGGCTTTCCTGTGCGGCTTTTTCTGCTGCTTCAGGGCCGTAAGCAAAGCCTTCCGCCAGCACGAACTCGACGTCGGTAATGCCGATAAACGCCAGGAACAGCTTCAGATATGGCGTGATCAGATCGGTTGGCGTATCCGCGTGAATACCGCCGCGGCTCGAGATCACAATCGCTTTCTTGCCGGTGACCAGACCTTCAGAGCCTTCAGAGGTGTAGCGGAAGGTTTGGCCGGCGCGCGCCACCAGGTCGAAATAGATTTTCAACTGCGTCGGGATGTTGAAGTTGTACATCGGCGCGCTGATGATAATGGTGTCGTGCGATTTCAGCTCGGCGATCAGCTCATCGGAAAGTGCCAGCGTCTTTTGCTGATGCGGTGTTAAAGGTTTGTCACCGGCGCTAAACCCGCCAATCACTTCTCCATCCAGCTCCGGCAGTGTCGGGTTGGCTAAGTCGCGAACCGTAAAGCTGTCATTGGGGTGTGCTTCATGCCACTGTTGAACAAAAAAATCGACTAATTTTCCAGACTGGGAGTAATCACCCAGGATACTTGATTTCAGGACCAGTATACGACTCATTGGGCTATCTCCAGGCTTGGTCTAAGGTATCAGCGATGCTGTGCGTTTAACAGCATCTTAGAGGCAAGCCTGGGCCAGTGATAGCGTAAAAATTCGCTGAGTTAAATCAAAAATATTGAATATCAGGGCGGTTTCCCGCCCGGTGGTCAATAGCGGGCTACGCGCTCGGCCAACAGATCGATAAAGCCTTCGCGATCGATATCGGTCAGCACTTCAACGTTGGCCGGCTTGCCGTTCTGGCCGAAGGTATCCACCACGGTCATGCCGAGGGTATATTCCCCTTTGGTTTCCACGCCGACCCAGCGTTCGATACTGTCAAACAGCTGTGGCGCCAGCAGCCAGGCGATGGTGCAGGGGTCGTGCATCGCGGCACCGGGCAGCCCACGCGGATGGCTAAGGTACAGCGGCAGGTAGAAGTCGAGCATTTCGGCCACCGCCTGCGCCACCGGGTTGTTTATCTGACGGATGCGTTCGATATCCTGTGGCAGCACCAGCGCCTGGTGAGTCACGTTCAACCCGGCCATGGTCAGCGGTACGCCGGATTTCAGTACCATTTCGGCGGCTTCGGGATCGACATAGATGTTGAACTCTGCCACCGGGGTGGTGTTGCCGGCATTCATGCCTCCCCCCATAAACACGATGCGTTCAATGTTGCCTTTCAGCTCTGGGTGTTGGGCCAGCAGCAGGGCGATATTGGTCATGGGGCCAGTGACCACCAGCGTGATCGGCTGCGGACTGCTGCGTAGCAGGCTGGCGATCAGCTCTACGGCAGTTTGCGCCACCGGCTGGATGGCGGGCGTTGGCAGATGGGTATTGCCCATGCCGGTTTTGCCGTGAACGTAGTCGGCAATCACCAGGTCTCGCATCAACGGCGCGGCAGCACCGGCAGCGACGGGAATGTCTTCACGTTTCATCAACGTCAATAGACCCAGCGCATTGTGCAGGGTTTTTTCCGGCGTCTGGTTACCGGCGGAGGTGGTAATGGCTTTAACGTCCAATTCTGGTGAACTCAGCGCCATGGCAAGGGCAATGGCATCGTCCAGACCAGGGTCGCAATCGATAATGATAGGGCGGGGCATGTTTATCTCCTTATTTGTTATCCAGTGAGCATCGGATCAAAATCGGAGAGAAACAAGTGCTTTTAGTGCCGGAAAGAGGGAATGAAACTGCGCCCCGGGCGGGGCGCAGGCGAGGGATCAGTGCAGGATTTTCGCCAGGAAGTCCTTCGCCCGTTCGGACTCCGGATTGTTGAAGAAGTCGTCTTTATTGCGGTCTTCGACGATTTTGCCTTCATCCATAAAGATCACCCGGTTCGCCACTTTACGGGCAAAGCCCATCTCGTGGGTTACCACCATCATGGTCATGCCTTCATTGGCCAGTTCGACCATAACGTCCAGCACTTCGTTGATCATTTCCGGATCGAGCGCCGAAGTGGGCTCATCGAACAGCATGGCGATAGGATCCATGCACAGCGCTCGGGCGATAGCCACGCGTTGCTGCTGGCCGCCGGAAAGCTGGCCGGGGAACTTGTTGGCGTGTGCGGTCAGGCCGACGCGCTCCAGCAGTTTCAGGCCTTTCTCGCGCGAGGCGTCTTTGTCACGCTTGAGCACTTTCACCTGCGCCAGCGTCAGGTTATCGATGATCGACAGGTGCGGGAAAAGCTCGAAGTGCTGGAATACCATACCGACCTTGGAACGCAGCTGCGCCAGATTGGTTTTCTTGTCGTTGACCGGAGTACCGTTCACCAGGATATTGCCCTGCTGGATCGGCTCCAGACCGTTGACGGTTTTGATCAGGGTAGACTTGCCCGAGCCTGAAGGACCGCAGACCACCACCACCTCGCCTTTTTTTACTTCGGTGGTGCAATCGGTCAGAACCTGAAAGTGACCGTACCACTTAGAAACATTTTTCAGGGATATCATCAAACAGTCCTTTTCTTCAAATAGCTTACCAGCGCCGAGGCGGCGAGACTGATAACAAAGTAGACAAAGCCGGCAAACAGGATCATTTCAACCTGGGTGCCGTCGCGCTCGCCAATGGTCGAGGCGGTACGGAAGAAGTCAGCCAGGCTCAGTACGTACACCAGGGAGGTATCCTGGAACAGTACGATGCCCTGGGTCAGCAGCAGCGGCACCATGGCGCGGAACGCCTGCGGCAGGATCACCAGCTTCATTGACTGCCATTGGGTCATGCCCAGTGCCAGCGCGGCGGAGGACTGGCCGCGTGAGATGCTGATGATACCGGCGCGGATAATTTCCGAGTAATAAGCCGCTTCAAACAGGGAAAAGGCTACCATAGCCGAGATCAGGCGAATATCGGTTTTCGGCGACAGCCCTAGAACCTGTTGTAATAAGCTTGGAACCACCAGATAGAACCACAGCAGCACCATCACCAGAGGGACGGAGCGGAACAGGTTGACGTAAACGGCAGCGAACCAGCTGATCGGTTTGATGGGCGACAAGCGCATTACCGCCAGAACGGTTCCCCACAGAATACCGACGACGATGGCGGTCACGGTGATCTTCAGCGTGATCAACAGGCCCTGCAGCAGATAAGGGAAACTTGGGACAATCGATGCCCAGTCAAATTCGTACATTATTTACTCCCCAAGTTGCCGGGCAACTGCACTTTTCTCTCTACCAACCGCATAAACAGCATGATCACGGCGTTGATGGCGATATAGGCCAGCGTAATCGCGGTAAAGGATTCATAGGCATGCGCAGAGTAGTCCAGCAGTTTGCCGGCCTGGGCAGCCATGTCGACCAACCCGATAGTGGAAGCGATGGCAGAGTTTTTGACCAGGTTGAGCATTTCCGAGGTCATCGGCGGCACAATCACCCGGTAGGCATTCGGCAACAGCACGTAGCGGTAGGTTTGCGGCAGCGTCAGACCCATCGCCAACCCGGCCGCTCTTTGACCGCGTGGCAGTGACTGAATGGCAGCACGTACCTGCTCGCAGACGCGAGCGGCGGTAAACAGCCCGAGGCACAGCATCGAGGAAACAAAGAATTGCACGTTAGGATCGAGTTCGGTTTTGAACCACATGCCGATATTCGCCGGCAGCAGTTCCGGGATCACCAGATACCAGGTAAAGAATTGGACGATCAGCGGCACATTACGGAACAGTTCGACGTAACAGGTACCGAGAGTGGAAAGAAAGCGGTTGGGCACGGTACGCAAAATACCGAATAGCGAACCGACAAAGAAAGCGATAATCCATGCACAGACGGAGAGGGCTACCGTGACCTGAAAGCCGGACCAAATCCAGCCGAGGTAGGTGGTATTCCCAAACGGGGCCTGCTGCAGGAAGATACCCCAGTTCCAATCTATTGACATAACAAACTCCGTTAAGCGGGCGCAGAGCGCCTAAAGATTGATGACTATTCAACGCCGAGGGCGCCGCGGCCAGTCGGGCTGACTTATGTGTGCGGGCATCGGTAATGCGTTATGGGAAAAATACGGGAGGGGAACGGCCTCCCGTATTCCTGTCTGTCCCAGCCATCAACAGGGCTGGTTTGGCCTGGCGGCCGCCCCAGCTCTTGTTCTATTAGTTCAATGCTTTATCGTTAGGCTCTTTGAACAGTTGCTTCATGTCGTCGGACAGTTCGAAGTTCATGTTGAGGTTCTTCGGTGGAATAGGCTGTTTGAACCACTTATCAAACCATTTTGTTGCTTCGCCTGAAGTTTGAGCTTGAGCGATGGTGTCATCGACCAGTTTCTTGAACTCAGGATCGTCTTTACGCAGCATACAGCCGTAGGCTTCTTTCGACTGCGGTGTGCCCAGAATTTCCCATTGGTCCGGCTTCTTCGCTTTCGCGCGTTCACCCGCCAGCAGGGCGTCATCCATCATAAAGGCTACTGCACGACCGCTTTCCAGGGTACGGAAGGAGTCGCCGTGGTCTTTGGCGCTGATGATGCGCATGTTCATCTTGCCGCTGTCGTTCAGTTTATTGAGCAGCACTTCAGAGGTGGTGCCTGAGGTCACCACGACAGGTTTGCCCGCCAGATCCTTGAAGTCTTTGACGTCAGAGCCTTTTTTCACCAGCAGACGGGTACCGACCACGAAGATGGTATCGGAGAAGGCCGCCTGTTTTTGGCGTTCGAGGTTGTTGGTGGTCGAGCCGCATTCGAAGTCAAAGGTGCCGTTTTGCAGCAGTGGGATACGGTTCTGTGAGGTGATCGGCAGCATTTTGACCTGCAGATCAGGAGCGTTCAGTTTTTTCTTAACCGCTTCAACGATTTGGTTGGAGTAGTCCTGGGAGTAACCCACAACTTTTTGCTGGTTGTCGTAGTAGGAGAACGGCACTGACGATTCGCGGTGGCCGACAACGATCACGCCGTTGTCTTTGATTTTCTTCAGCGTACCGGTCAGTTCTTCCGCATGGGCTACGTTACCTGCCATACCGATCAGCAGTAACGATAACGCCAATTTACGCATTTGCATGGTCCAACTCCTTTGCTGTTGTGGTGGCTCAAATTCAAAGAGCATCAGATTCTAAATGGAGATTTATTGCTCAAGTATAAAGATAGTCTTAGAACACATAACCGTTAGAAAATAGCCGATTGTGAATGGATTGAAACTAAAATGTTTCTTTTTTTGAGACGCCACGCGCACCAAATTAATGCAACAAAACCCCAATGCACCTTTGTGGTGCCGGTCATGCTCTTGAGTTGTGCACAGGTGCGACAAAACGTCAGTAAAAGTAAATCGGCTCTCTATAACAGAGTAATTAAAGCAAGGAGTGTGCCAGAAGCATTGATTTGGCGACGCTTTATGCTAGTCGCGTGGGGGAGTGCGGCGTGGAAAGCTGCAAGGTGGATGAGGGAAACGGGGCGCTGACGGGCAGCGCCCCGGGGGGGTTATTTACGGCGCAGGCCGAGGATCAACGCCAGGCCGCCAAGCAGCAGGGTGATTATCCACAATGGCGTGGCGCCAAAACGGGCATAAGGTGTTATGCCAGTGGTTGGTGTGACTTTCACCTCCAGCACCTTGCGGGTGAACTGAGGGATCTCTGCGATCACCTCACCGTTGGCGTCTACCGCGGCGGTGACGCCGTTATTGGTGCTGCGCAACAGAGGGCGACCCAGCTCCAGAGCACGCATGCGCGCCATCTGGAAGTGCTGCCATGGGCCGATGGAATGGCCGAACCAGGCGTCGTTGGAGATGGTCAGCAGGAAGTTGGTGTCCGGCCGGAAGTTGTCGCGAACCTGCTGGCCGAGAACAATCTCATAACAGATCGCCGCCGTCAGGTTATAGCCTTTCACGCTGAGCTGTGGCTGGACGTAGTCGCCACGACTGAATGAAGACATCGGTAAATCGAAGAACGGTGCCAGCGGGCGCAGCAGCGTTTCCAGCGGCACAAACTCGCCAAACGGCACCAGATGGTGCTTGTTATAGCGGTCCTTGGCCGGATAAACGTACGGCGTCGGCTCGCCCAGCACGATGGCGCTGTTGTAGATTTGCTGGCCCTGCGGCGTAGCACGCACATCAACAATACCGGTGATCAGGCTGCTGTTTTTGGCGCGCATCAGGTCATCCATCATGGTCAGGAAGCCGTTCTGGCTGGCTTCGTAATCCGGAATGGCAGACTCCGGCCAGATGATGATCGGCGCTTTGCCCATATAAGGACGCGTTTCGTCCAAATAGGTTTGCAAGGTGCTGACCAACGCTTTCGGATCCCACTTCATCGACTGAGCGATATTGCCCTGCACCATCGCGACGTTGACCGCCTTGTCCGGTTGCGGGGTAAACCAGTGAAGCTGGCGCAACGGCCACGGCAGCAACAGCAGTGCGACGGCAACCCCAGCCGCGGCGATCCGACGCTGATTGACGGCGTACACCAACAGCCCGGCGATCGCCATCAGCATAAAGGTGATGGTATCTACTCCGAGCAACGGCGCCACGCCTTTCAGCGGGCCGTTAATCTGGCTGTAGCCAAATTGCAGCCAGGGGAAACCGGTCAGCACCCAGCCACGTAAAAACTCGGTGACTTGCCACAATACGGGCGCGGCAATCGCTAAACGGTACCAACTGGTGGTCGGCCACAGACGTGCCAGTAACCCGGCGAACAGCCCGGTATACAGCGACAGGTAAGCCGCCAGCAGCACGACCAGGAAAATGTTGATGGAGAAAGGCATGCCGCCGAAGTCGGCAATGCTGACGTAAACCCAGTTGATTCCCGTCCCGAACAGACCGAAACCCCAGCAAAAACCGAGCAAGGCAGACTGTTTGGTGGTGCGGTTCAGGGTTACGGCCAACAGGCCGAACAGAGAGACAAGGGCCGCCGGCCAGATATCGTAAGGAGAAAACGCCAGCGTGCCGCTGGCGCCGGTCAACAGCGCCAGCAGGGCGCGAACCCACTGGCGTTCAAGGAAAGAGGCTTTAGCCATGTTTGATTTATTCTTCCAGTTTCGGTTGCGGAGAATCGTCCGGAATTTTTACATGAACCTGGATGATACGTCGACTGTCCGCCATCGCAACTTTAAATAGGTAACCTTCGATTTCAATGGTTTCCCCGCGTGCAGGCAGGTGACCGAAGGCTTGCATCACCAGGCCGCCGATGGTGTCGACCTCGTCGTCGCTGAAGTGGGTGCCGAAGGCTTCGTTGAAGTCTTCAATTGGCGCCAGCGCTCGCACGGTATACATATGGCGGCTGAGCTGGCGGATATCCAGATCGTCTTCGTCGTCGTATTCGTCTTCGATTTCGCCGACAATCAGTTCCAGAATATCTTCAATGGTGACCAGGCCCGACACGCCGCCGAACTCGTCAATGACAATCGCCATGTGATAACGCTGGGAGCGGAACTCCTTCAGCATCCGGTCTACTCGCTTGCTTTCAGGCACCACCACGGCGGTGCGCAGCACCTTGTCGATGCTGAATTCCTCGGATTCCGCGCGCATAAACGGCAGCAGATCCTTGGCCATCAGAATGCCTTCGATGTGATCTTTATCTTCGCTGATCACCGGGAAGCGCGAGTGGGCGGATTCAATGATCACGTCCAGGCACTCTTCCAGCGTTTGGTTACGCTTGAGCGTCACCATCTGGGAGCGCGGGATCATGATATCGCGCACGCGCTGCTCGGCGATATCCATCACGCCTTCCAGCATGTCTCGGGTATCGGGATCGATCAGGTCGTTTTGCTCGGAATCACGGATCAGCTCTACCAGATCGCCACGGTTTTTGGGTTCGCCGTGGAACAGCTGGTTAAGGATAAGAGTAAAGAACCCCTTCTTGGGACTGGGGCTGTCATTGCTTTGTGAATGGTCGTCGCTCATGGCGTTTTAGTTAATATCACTCATGTCAGAGTTAGGGGAGTCAGCGGCAGCCCCATACGGGGGCTGCGGGGAAATCAGCTGACGTCAGAGGGGGTCTTTTTCCGCCAGGTACGGGTCCGGGTAACCCAGTCCGTGCATGATTTCGGTTTCCAAAGACTCCATTTCTTCGGCTTCATCGTCTTCGATGTGGTCATACCCTAGCAGATGAAGGCTGCCATGGACAACCATATGCGCCCAGTGGGCCTCCAGCGCCTTCTCTTGCTCGACGGCTTCCTGTTCAACCACCTGACGGCAGATGATCAGATCGCCCAGCAGCGGCAGCTCGATACCCGGGGGAGCTTCGAACGGGAAAGACAGCACGTTGGTCGGTTTGTCTTTGCCGCGATAGGTCAGGTTCAACTCGTTACTTTCCGCTTCATCCACCAGGCGAATGGTGACCTCGGCCTCCTCCTGAAACTGCGGCAGCACGCCTTCCAGCCAGCGCTGGAAGGTGGCTTCATCCGGCAGGCCGTTGCTGTCTGCACAGGCAATCTGCAGATCCAAAATCACCTGACTCATGGTGTCTCCTGCTCGGAGGCGATGGTTGCCTCGCGTTTACGTTGTTCGGCAATCGCATCTTTGCGTTTTTGTTCGGCGGCTTCCCAGGCTTCATAAGCGATGACCACGCGGGCCACCACCGGATGGCGTACCACGTCTTCGCTATGGAAGAAATTGAAGCTCAGTTCTTCGACGTCAGACAGCACTTCCACCGCGTGGCGCAGGCCGGATTTTTGATTGCGCGGCAGGTCTATCTGCGTCACGTCACCGGTGATGACCGCCTTGGAGTTGAAGCCAATACGCGTCAGGAACATCTTCATCTGTTCGATGGTGGTGTTCTGGCTCTCGTCGAGGATGATAAACGCGTCGTTCAACGTACGGCCGCGCATATAGGCCAGCGGAGCGACTTCTATCACGTTACGTTCGATCAGCTTCTCCACGCGCTCAAAGCCCAGCATTTCGAACAGGGCGTCATACAGCGGGCGCAGGTAAGGATCGACCTTCTGGCTCAGATCCCCCGGCAGGAAGCCCAGTTTTTCACCGGCTTCAACCGCTGGACGGGTCAGCAGAATGCGGCGGATCTCCTGGCGTTCCAATGCGTCCACCGCAGCGGCGACCGCCAGGTAGGTCTTGCCGGTACCGGCCGGGCCGATGCCGAAGGTGATGTCGTGATCGAGAATATTGGCAATGTATTGCGCCTGATTCGGCGTGCGCGGTTTCACCATGCCGCGTTTGGTTTTGATGGTCACCGCCTTGCCGTAATCCGGCACGCTGTCGGCAACCTGTTCCAGTACCCGGCTTTCTTTGATCGCTAAATGGATCTGCTCCGGGTCGATATCCGGGATCACGCCGCGAATGGGAGCGGTGTCCACATACAGATGGCGTAAGATATCGGCGGCGGCAACCACGCACGGGTTCTTGCCGACCAGCTTGAAACGGTTGTCACGGCGGTTGATCTCAATGCCCAACCGGCGTTCGAGTTGTTTGATATTGTCATCAAACGGGCCGCACAGGCTGAGCAATCGCTTATTGTCTGCCGGCTCTAACAAAATTTCTTGTGTTGCGACGTTCAAACTATTCCTCAAGGCTCATATCGGGCCTGGTTGGTTTTCGGTACGCGCGTCCAGGGCCAAGCCTGAACTCTCTACCTTGAATTATTCATGGTGCGCCGCACTGGCGCAAGTTTACCCATGATCTATCTGTGCGTCGGCGGCAAAATTCAAGGGCCGAAGGAGGAAAAACGCGGCCAAAACAGCCGCGTAATGCTTTGGAGATTCAGGGCTGGCGATCAGTTCTTTTTCACGAATTCGGATTTCAGCTTCATCGGGCCAAAGCCATCGATCTTGCAGTCGATGTTGTGGTCGCCTTCCACCAGGCGGATGTTCTTCACTTTGGTGCCGATTTTCAGCATGGAAGAGCTGCCTTTGACCTTGAGGTCTTTCACTACGGTCACGGCGTCGCCGTCGGCCAGCAGGTTGCCGTTGGCGTCTTTGACAATCAGCGTATCGCTGTCGTCCGCCGGCGCGCTGTCGCTCCACTCGTGGGCGCACTCAGGGCAGATAAACAGGTTGTTATCCTGGTAGGTGTATTCGGAGTTGCACTTTGGGCAGTGTGGGAGTTGCATGTTATGTCGCCTCTTAATCAAAAAAATAAAAAAAAAGAAAATAGCCGGGCATCGAGTCCCGGCTGATAAGTCATAAGGATAATCGCTGACGTGGCGTCGGGCGCCACGGCTTACAGCACTGCGGAGAGGGCGTCAGGGCTGATAAATGCCGACGCCCAGCGCGTTCTCTTTTCGGGTTCGGGCGATGACTGACTGCGGGGATTCATGCACGCGCAGGTCCATCTGCTGTTCGGTACGTACCACTGCGCCACGCAGTGTGTTGGTCAAAACCTCGGTGATTTCCACATCAACGAACTGACCGATCATATCCGGCGTGCCTTCAAAGTTCACCACGCGGTTGCAGGCTGTCCGGCCCGCCAGCTCCATCACGCTTTTGCGGGAAGTGCCTTCCACCAAAATACGCTGTACGGTTCCGAGCATCCGGCGGCTGAACTGCAGCACCTGCTGGTTGATGCGATCCTGCAGGATATACAGACGCTGTTTCTTTTCATCTTCGCTGACGTCATCGACCATATCGGCCGCCGGTGTGCCAGGGCGGGACGAGTAGATAAAGCTGAAGCTGGTATCAAAGTTGATCTCGGCAATCAGATTCATGGTCTGTTCGAAATCGGCCTGGGTTTCACCCGGGAAGCCGATAATAAAATCGGAGCTGAGCTGGATGTCCGGCCGCGCCTTGCGCAGCTTGCGAATGATCGCTTTGTATTCCAACGCGGTATGCGCGCGCTTCATCATGGTCAGTATACGGTCTGAGCCGCTTTGTACCGGCAGATGCAGGAAGCTCACCAGCTCCGGCGTGTCTTCATAAACCGCGATGATATCGTCGGTGAATTCAATCGGATGGCTGGTGGTGAAACGGATGCGGTCGATACCGTCGATGGCCGCCACCAGGCGCAGCAGTTCGGCAAACGAGCAAATTTCGCCGTCGTAAGTCGCGCCGCGATAGGCGTTGACGTTCTGGCCGAGCAGGTTGACTTCGCGTACGCCCTGCGCCGCCAGTTGGGCGACTTCAAACAGGACGTCATCGCTTGGGCGGCTGACTTCTTCACCGCGGGTATAAGGCACCACGCAGAAGGTACAGTACTTGTTGCAGCCTTCCATGATGGAGACGAAGGCGGTAGGGCCTTCGGCACGCGGTTCCGGCAGGCGATCGAATTTTTCGATTTCCGGGAAGCTGATGTCGACGATGGGGCTGCGGGTGCCCTGCACGTGGTTGAGCATTTCCGGCAGGCGGTGCAGGGTCTGCGGCCCGAACACGACGTCGACGCAAGGCGCGCGGCTGCGAATGTGTTCGCCTTCCTGTGAGGCCACGCAGCCACCGACGCCGATGATCAGCGCCGGGTTCTTTTCTTTCAGCAGTTTCCAACGCCCTAACATGGCGAAAACTTTTTCCTGCGCTTTCTCGCGGATCGAGCAGGTATTCAGCAGCAGCACGTCCGCTTCTTCAGCGTTGTCGGTCCATTGGTAACCGTGTGTGCTTCCCAGTAAGTCCGCCATTTTCGATGAATCATATTCATTCATCTGGCAGCCCCAGGTTTTGATATGTAGTTTTTTGGTCATTGACTTGCCATTACTCAGTGCGGACGAAAGTTGCGATACGCGACATGCAGGGCGCTTATTGTAAACATTTGACGCCGTTGTGACCAGCGCGGGGAAAACACCATGCGACCTGAAGCCAAATTAAAAATCCGTTACACTGGAGCCAAACGCCATGCCGGTGGGAATGGCGATAATTCACTAAGAAAACATAGCCAATATGAACGTATCTCAAAAACGGTATGACGCCGTGGTGGTAGGCGGCGGGATGGTCGGCGCGGCCGCCGCATTGGGGCTGGCGCAGGCCGGTTGGTCGGTGGCCTTGCTGGAACATCAGGCGCCGCAGGCGTTCGATGCGCAAAGCCCGCCGGATCTGCGTATTTCCGCCATCGGCTGCACCTCGGTGGGGTTGCTGAAACAACTCGGCGCCTGGCCGGCGGTGCAAGCGATGCGCTCGGCGCCTTACCGCCGATTGGAAACCTGGGAGTGGGCCTCTTCACGGGTAGCGTTTGACGCCGCCTCGCTCGGCCTGCCGGAGCTGGGTTTTATGGTAGAAAACCGTATTTTGCAACTGGCGCTCTGGCAACAGCTGGAGCAGTGCGAAAATCTGACGCTCTATTGCCCCGCCAGGCTGCGTTCGCTGCAGCGGAATGACGACCACTGGCAAGTGACGCTGGACTCTTCACAGACGCTACAAGCGCGTTTGGTAGTGGGGGCCGATGGAGCCAACTCGCAGGTGCGCAATTTGGCCGCTATCGGCACCAGCGGCTGGCAGTACCGCCAGTCCTGCATGCTGATCACCGTCGATACCGGCGAGCCGCAGCAAGATACGACCTGGCAGCAGTTTTTCCCTTCCGGTCCCCGGGCTTTCCTGCCGTTGTATGATCAATGGGCCTCGCTGGTGTGGTACGACAGCCCGCAGCGCATCCGCCAGCTGCAGGCGATGCCGCCAGCGCAGCTTGAGAAAGAGATCGCCGATGCCTTTCCTGCCCGCTTAGGGGAAGTGAAGGTGCATGCGGCCGGATCTTTCCCGTTAGCGCGCCGCCATGCGCAACGCTATGTGTTGCCGGGGTTGGTGTTGCTCGGTGACGCGGCACATACCATCAACCCGTTAGCCGGGCAGGGAGTAAACCTGGGGTATCGTGACGTAGAAGCCTTGCTGGCGGTTTTGTGTGATGCACGCGAGTTGGGTGAAGACTGGAGCAGCGAAGCGGTGCTGATGCGTTATCAGCGTCGCCGTCGCACCGATAACTTGCTGATGCAAAGTGGTATGGATCTGTTTTATACCGCTTTCAGCAATAATTTGTCGCCGCTTTGCGTGGCGCGCAATATTGCGTTGATGGCGGCCCAGCGGGCGGGCAAGTTGAAGGAACATGCGCTGAAATACGCGCTGGGGCTGTAGGCGGCCCTTATCCTGCAAGGGCGCAGTTCAATGTCGCGCCCTTAATCATTCGGTCTCGCCAAGTTTCAGATAGCAAAAAGCCCGCCGAAGCGGGCTTTTCTAAATGTGGCTGGGGTGCCAGGATTCGAACCTGGGTATGCTGGTATCAGAAACCAGAGCCTTACCGCTTGGCGACACCCCAATGGTGTAACAGTAAAATATGGTGGCTACGACGGGATTTGAACCTGTGACCCCATCATTATGAGTGATGTGCTCTAACCAGCTGAGCTACGTAGCCATTTTTCGATATTTTACTTTAAAAGTCAACAGCATTGGTATGGCTGGGGTACCTGGATTCGAACCAGGGAATGCTGGTATCAAAAACCAGTGCCTTACCGCTTGGCGATACCCCATCAACACGTTTAACTTTTTTTGCAACATCCCCATCCTAAAAAAGATGGCTGGGGTACCTGGATTCGAACCAGGGAATGCCGGTATCAAAAACCGGTGCCTTACCGCTTGGCGATACCCCACCTGTTGCCTGCAACTCGATGAAAAGAAATGGTGCGGGAGGCGAGACTTGAACTCGCACACCTTGCGGCGCTAGAACCTAAATCTAGTGCGTCTACCAATTTCGCCACTCCCGCAAAAAAGATGGTGGCTACGACGGGATTTGAACCTGTGACCCCATCATTATGAGTGATGTGCTCTAACCAGCTGAGCTACGTAGCCATCTTTTTTCGCGCAACCTTCATCGGCGTTGCGGGGCGCATTATGCGTATATGGTCGTTTTGCGTCAACAAGTTTTTTCCCGAAAAAGCGGCTGGATGTGTCGTTTGTCTGGGTTGTGAACAGTATGGCGATAAAAGCATCAGTTCAGGCAATTAATGGTTGAAAACATCAGCAAAAAGGCGGGCCCGGAGGCCCGCCTTGGGGAGAAAACCCGGCGTGATTATTTGTAGGCGGACTGGTGAACGCCGACTGCACGACCAGAAGGATCGTCCATTTTCTTGAATGACTCGTCCCATTCGATGGCTTTGGCTGAGGAACAGGCCACTGACGGGCCGCCAGGCACGCATTCTGCCGCGCTTGGCAGCGGGAACAGCTCTTCGAAAATTTCGCGATACAGGTAGCCTTCTTTGGAGCTCGGCGTGTTGTACGGGAAACGGAAACGTGCGGTTTCGAGCTGTTGATCGCTGATCTGCTTGGCAGCGACCTCTTTCAGCGTGTCAATCCAGCTGTAACCCACACCGTCGGAGAACTGCTCTTTCTGGCGCCAGGCGACGCTGGCCGGCAGATAGGATTCAAAACATTCGCGCAGGATATGTTTTTCCATTTTGCCATTGCCGCACATTTTGTCCTTAGGGTTGATGCGCATAGCCACGTCGAGGAATTTTTTATCCAGGAAGGGCACACGGGCTTCCACACCCCAGGCGGACATCGCCTTGTTGGCACGCGCGCAGTCAAACATATGCAGTGCTAACAGTTTACGTACGGTTTCGTCGTGGAACTCACGGGCATCCGGCGCTTTATGGAAGTACAGGTAGCCGCCGAACACTTCGTCCGCGCCTTCGCCGGACAGCACCATCTTGATGCCCATCGCCTTGATCTTGCGTGACATCAGGTACATCGGGGTGGAAGCGCGAATGGTGGTAACGTCATAGGTTTCGATGTGATAAATCACGTCGCGAATGGCGTCCAGACCTTCCTGTACGGTGAAGTGGATCTCATGGTGCACGGTGCCCAGGTGGTTTGCCACTTCCTGCGCGGCGCGCAGATCCGGTGAACCCTCCAGACCCACGGCGAAGGAGTGCAGCTGTGGCCACCAGGCTTCGCTGCGCTCTTGATCTTCGACACGGCGTGCCGCGTACTTTTTGGTAATGGCGGAGATCACCGAAGAATCCAGGCCGCCGGACAGCAGGACGCCATAGGGTACGTCGGACATCAGGTGGCTTTTCACCGAGTCTTCCAGCGCGTTGCGCAGGGCATTGGCGTCGGTCACGTTGTCTTTAACGTTGTCGTAATCGAACCAGTCACGTTGATAATATTCGCGGATCTCGCCGTCCTGGCTCCACAGGTAGCTGCCCGCCGGGAATTCTTTAATGGTGCGGCAAACCGGCACCAACGCTTTCATTTCAGAGGCGACATACAGGTTGCCGAATTCGTCGTGGCCCATGTACAGCGGGATAATGCCCAGATGGTCGCGGCCAATCAGGTAAGCGTCTTTCTCTGAATCGTACAGCGCGAAGGCGAACATCCCCTGCAGTTCGTCGAGGAAGTCAGGGCCTTTCTCCTGGTACAGCGCCAGAATCACTTCACAGTCGGAGCCGGTCTGGAATTGGTAGCGATCGCTAAACTGCTGGCGCAGCGCCTGATGGTTGTAGATCTCGCCGTTAACGGCCAGAACGTGAGTGTGCGCAGCGTTGTACAGCGGTTGGGCGCCATTGTTGACGTCGACAATCGACAGGCGCTCATGCACCAGGATGGCTTTATCGCTGGCGTAAACACCGGACCAATCCGGGCCGCGGTGGCGCATCAGACGGGACAGCTCCAGCGCTTTCTTACGCAATTCAACGGGATCGGACTTCAGATCGAGCACACCGAAAATAGAACACATATACCGACTCTCCTAACGACTTTTTTATACCTGTCATACTTCAAGTGGCTTGGGTGTTGGCTGCCTTCACTCACCCCTTGAGTAAGCTCCTGGGGCTTCGCTCAGTTGCCGCCGACAAGCAACTCGAATTATTTTGGGCATAGACTGTGATGTTGTATTTGCTGTTATAGGCAGCATGGCCGCTGCATCAACGATGGCGCGGTTTTGCTGCGTTGTGTTTATGAAAATGCGTCAAAACCGGCAGGGGATGCAAGCGTTTTAGCGCTGCGCCGAAAAATAGTTGTTTGGGGGAGGTCGAAAATTAGCGGATGTTCAGTTAAATGATATAAAAATTGATGAATATTCATTTTTTCAATCAATGGATGAGTTGCCGGGTAATTTTACCGGCAACTCATTGCCGACTATCAGGCGATCAACTGCCACAGGGTGAAGGCCACATCCGGCGTCCATCCCGCATTGGAGGTGTGCGCCTGCAGGCAGGTGTATTTCTTGCCTTTATACGTCACCACGTCACCGGCTTTATAGCTGTGGTTGTTCTGCCACTCGGCCACGCCCGGATCGGGAGGCGTACCGCCGTCCGAGGTTTTAACTGCCAGCGCACTGCTTGGCAGCGACGTATTGCCTTGGTTGTCGGTGGCGGTGACAAAATAGCTGTACTGTGTGGCAGCCGTCAGGCCGCTGTCCTGCAGCGACAGGCCACCGGTTTGGCCAATGGCGCTGCCGTTACGGTAAACCGTATAATGGCTAATCGGTTTGACGCTGCTTGCCGCAGCCCAGTTCAACGTCAGCGACGTTGCGGTAATCGCACTGGCGTTCAGCGCGGTAGGCGCTTCAGGCTTTCCCGGCGGCGGGGTGACTCCTCCCTGAATAAGCGCGGCATAACGAGTTTTGAATTCCCAGTTATAGGCCACGCCAGCCTTACTCTTGCCATTGTCCCAGTTCACCGACCAGGTCATCAGGCCCTTGATCGACAAGCTTTTGGCGTCAAGGCGCGCGAAAGCGTTATAGACCGCCTGTTTGTCGACCACATAACCGGTGGCGGCGGCATCATTGTTGGTAGGTAAACCGATCACAAATTTGGATGCCGGGATTTTGGTGTAGCCGCGGGTGCCGGTAACCAGGCTTTCGGTCAGGTAATACAGAAAGTCTTCTTTCATCGCGTCGTTATTCTGGGTGATCCAGGCGCCTTTGCCGCCATTGGCTTCATCGACCCAAATACCGTCACCGCCCTGGTTATAATATTGCGGTGCAATAAAGTCATAAAACCCTTCGAGAGCGGTAATATAATCCAGGTAAGTCCCATTAGTCCGCAAATAAGGGAATTCTGGCGCCATGCTGACAATAAAGTTTTTACCTTCGGCGGCATAATGCGCTTTTACTTTTTTCAGTGCGGCAGGCAAAACGGTTTTATTATTGGCTGCACCGATAGCCGCCTGTTCCAGATCGATATCCAGACCGTCAAAACCGTAGGTTTCCACCAGACGGATAATTTCATTGCTCAGTTTGTCTTCGTCGCCGGTTTTCAATTCGATATGCGCGTCGGCGCCGCCCAGAGAAATCAGTACCGCGCGGCCTTGGCTGTTCAATACGCCGACCTGGCGACGGAACTCGGCATCGGACAGGTTGTAAGGTTTGAAGGTTGGGATACCCACGCCCTTCATAAAGGCTACGGCCACCACGTTATATTCGGCCGGGATGTCGGTCAGGTTCATATTGGCGAATTGGCCCTGCTGATAACCGTCACTGGCGCCGGCGGCCCAGTTGTGCCAAAAACCCATCATGATTTTTTTATTGGACATATCCGGCATGGCGGCTGCGTCATCTGCAGCTTGTGCATTGATAATGTTATCGGAGCTCATAGTAACCTCGTTATTTTAGGTAAGATTAATTCCACACGCCGTCAATAGGGATTATTGACGGGGCGTAAATACATAGTGCGGATTTTTAACGAGGGCGGGGTGAAACCTTTTCGCGACAATAATAAATTAAATTCAAATTGGGGCGAAAATAAGGTGGCCGCGATGGCCACCTCAGCGATTAGAAAATATTGATATCGGCAACGGAAGGGAAGATGTAGCTCGGGCGGAACGGCATGGTTTCCACGTCGTTCAACGTCGAGACGCCGGACAACACCAGCACGGTTTCCAGACCGGCCTGGAAGCCCGCCAGGATATCGGTGCGCAGGTTGTCGCCGACGATCACCGTTTCTTCCGAATGCGCCTGCATTTTGTTGAGCGCGGCGCGGATGATCCACGGGCTGGGTTTGCCGACGTAAAACGGCTTGCGGCCGGTGATTTTCTCGATCGGGGCGCACAGCGCGCCGCAGGCAGGCACAAAGCCATGGCCGTGAGTATCCGGGTTGGTCGCGATAAAGCGCGCACCGTTATTCACGAAGTAGGCGGCCTTATGCATCATGTCCCAGTTATAGGAGCGGGTTTCCCCGACAATCACGAAGTCCGGGTTGATGTCGGTAATGGTGAATCCGGCTTTATACAATTCATGGATCAGCGCGCCTTCGCCCACCACGTAGGCCTTTTTGCCTTCCTGACGGCGCAGGAAATCGGCGGTGGCCATGGCGGAGGTATAAAACGCGCTTTCCGGGACTTCAAGCCCGGCGGCGGAGAAGCGGTTCGCCAGATCCTGCGCCGTCTGCGACGGGTAGTTGGTCAGCACCACCAGCGGCATGCCCTGTTCCTGAATCCGCGCCAGGAAAAGATCGGCGCCGGGAACTGGCGTGTTGTCATGCAGCAGCACGCCGTCGATATCACATATAACGTTTTTGATTGTCATTGTTGCTGTTTCTCATGATTGGCGGCAGGCAAAACGCGAAGATAACACACCTGCCTTAGGCGGCGGATCAGCTTTCCAGCAATCGCTGCAATAGCACGCCGTTGAGCATTGCTCGCTTGGCCAGGGCGAAAGCCCCGATCGCCGAGCGATGATTGAGTTCGGAGGTGACCACTGGCAGGTTCTTGCGGAAGTCCTTCAGCACCTGAGTATTGATGCAGCTTTGGATTGCCGGCAGCAGCACTTTTTCCGCCTCGGTAATTTCACCGGCGATCACCACTTTCTGCGGATTAAACAGGTTAATGGCAATGGCCACGGCTTTGCCGAGGTAGCGGCCGACGTGTTCGATCACTTCGCTGGCCAGCAGATCGCCGCGGTTGGCGGCCTTGCAGATGGCGGAGATGCTGCAGTCGTCGAGTGTCAGCTTGCTCGGGTAGCCCTGAGTCAGTAACTGGCGCACGCGGTGTTCAATCGCGGCATTGGCGGCGACGGTTTCCAGACAGCCGAAGTTGCCGCAGTGGCAGCGTTCGCCCAGCGGGTCGATTTGAATATGGCCGATTTCGCCGACGTTGCCGTTATTACCCAGGAAAATCTGACCGTTGACGATAATGCCGGCGCCGGTGCCGCGGTGCAGACGCACCAGAATGGAGTCTTCGCAGTCGCGTGTGGCGCCAAAATAGTGCTCGGCCAAAGCCAGGCTGCGGATGTCATGGCCGACAAAGCTGGTGACGTTAAAACGTTGCTGCAGGTTGTCTACCAGCGGCCAGTTGCTGACGCTGATGTGCGGCATATAGCGCACCACACCGAGCGCCGGGTCAACCAGACCTGGCAGGATCACCGCGATGGCGATCAGTTCGCGCAGCTTGCGCTGGTAGTCTTCGATAAATTGCGCAATGGCGGTGAACAACGCATTTTCCAGTGTTTCCTGGGTCCTTTCCGGCAGCGGATAGTGCTCTTCACCGAGCGATTTTCCGCTCATGTCGTACAGGGTGATGGTGGCATCGTGACGCCCGAGGCGAACGGCCACGGTGTGGAAATGCCGGGTTTCGGAGACAATGGAAATGGCGCGGCGGCCGCCGGTGGAGGCTTGCTGATCGACTTCTTTGATCAGCCCGCGCTCCAACAGCTGGCGAGTAATTTTAGTGACGCTGGCGGGCGCTAGCTGGCTCAGTTCGGCTATTTGAATGCGCGAGATCGGACCCTGTTGGTCGATCAGGCGGTAAACTGCCGCGCCGTTGAGTTGTTTGACTAAGTCAACGTTCCCTATCTGTGCCTGTCCGCCAGTACTCATCAATAATTTTACTCGCTGTTCATGAAATTAAACCTCGTTACCGTTAACGAGCGTTTTGGTGATGCTAAAGTCGCGGGTAAACGCGGTCAGGTTTGCCACCTTACCGGCTTCGATCGTGCCTAAACGATCGTCCACGCCGATAGCACGCGCCGGATAGAGTGTCGCCATACGCAGCGCTTCATCCAACGCGATGCCGACGTGTTCAACGCTGTTTTTCAACGCGTCAATCATGGTCAGCGCAGAGCCGCTCAGGGTGCCGTTCTCGTCCACGCACAGCCCATCGCGATAGTATATTGTTTTACCGGCAAAAATAAATTGGTCAATATCAGCACCCGCCGGGGCGGTGGCGTCGGTGACCAGCACCAATTTATCACCTTTCATGCGTTTGGCGTTACGGATACTCGCCCAGGCCACGTGATGGCCGTCGGCGATAATGCCGGTGTAGACTTCAGGCGTGTCGAAAATTGCCCCCATCAGCCCCGGTTCGCGCCCGGTGATATACGGCATGGCGTTATACAGGTGCGTGGCGAAAGTGATGCCGGCAGCAAAACCGGTGCGGGCCTGTTCGTAAGTCGCATTCGAGTGACCGGCGGACACCACGATGCCGGCGTCGGTCAGTTGCTTGATAAAGTGTGGCTCTACCATTTCCGGCGCCAGCGTCACCTTGGTGATCACATCGGCATTCGCGCACAGGTAGTCGATCATCTCGCTGGTCGGCTTGCGGATAAACGCCGGGTTATGGGTGCCTTTTTTCAACGGGCTAAGGTACGGCCCTTCAAGGTGCAGACCCAACGCCTGATTCTGGTGTTTTTTCAGATAAGCGCGCATCACTTCGATGCTGTGCTTCATAAATTCGTCGCTGCTGGTGATCAGCGTCGGCAGATAGCTGGTGCAGCCGGATTTTTCGTTGGCACGCTGCATAATTTCCAGCGTCTCTTCCGAAATGGCGTCCAGCGAATCGTTAAATTGCACGCCGCCGCAGCCGTTAAGCTGCACGTCGATCAAACCGGGGGCCAGGATAGCGCCACCCAGATCGCGCGTTTCAATGCCGGCCGGCAGTTCAGCCAGCGGGCAAACTCGTTCAATCAGCCCATCAGCGATTACCACTGCATGGTCGTCAAGTACGTCGTGGCCGGTAAAAATACGGCCGTGGGTTAAAGCGAACATCGTAGCCCCCTGCAGGAATTAAAGACTCTTCACGCTTTCCGCTTCTAATTCGCGGAAATACTTAACGGTTTTGACTTTCAGCTCCATGGTGGATGGCTCATCGCACACCACAACGGCTTTGGCATGCAACTGCAGGCAACTGATGGTCCACATGTGGTTGATGTTGCCTTCCACAGCGGCTTCCAGCGCCTGAGCCTTGGCGTGGCCGGTCACCAGAATCATCACTTCCTCAGCGTCGAGCAGCGTGCCCACGCCGACGGTCAGTGCAAACTTCGGTACCAGGCTAACGTCGCCGCCAAAGAAGCGGGAGTTGGCGATGCGGGTATCTTCGGTCAGGGTTTTGATGCGAGTGCGCGAGGCCAGAGATGAAGCCGGCTCGTTAAACGCGATATGACCGTCGATGCCAACGCCACCCATGAACAGGTTGATCTTGCCGTAGGATTTGATTTTCGCTTCGTACTGGCGGCACTCGGCGTCAACGTCCGGTGCATTACCATTCAGCAGGTTGATATTTTCGCGTGGGATATCAACGTGATCAAAGAAATTACGGTACATGAAGGTATGATAGCTTTCCGGGTGTTCCTGCGGCAGGCCAACGTATTCATCCATGTTGAAAGTCACCACATGCTTAAAGCTTACTTCACCTGCTTTGTGCATCGCAATCAGATGTTTGTACGCTTCCAGCGGAGTACCGCCGGTTGGCAGGCCGAGCACAAACGGACGCTCCGCAGTAGGCTTGAATGCGTTGATGCGCTGGACGATATGGCGTGCGGCCCATTTGCCGACTTGTGCAGTATCTTTCAGTGGGATAAGTCTCATCTAACACCTCTTGGGGTAAGTAAACTAAAGCTATACTGGTTCGTGCCTGAACGAGAGTCTTAAGCCTAACCCAGGTTTATGATTCTCACGTGATGCGTCAGGTTCGATGATTTTTTTAATGATAAAATAAGTTTTGTGTGATGGCTAGCAATGTGGCAGCTTAAGACTGCTTTTTGGTGATATAAATCACAAAAAAGGAGGTTTTAATTTGCGATACGAAATAATTTTTTTACACTCCACTTTGTTGTCGTTCGTCCAGAGTTAATCGCAGTGTGTGATGGCGCTAGCGTAAAATATGATAAAGCCCATAAAAGGGCATTAGGGGGAATATTAAGGTGAACATACTCGGCTTTTTCCAAAGATTGGGCAGGTCGTTGCAACTGCCAATCGCAGTACTGCCCGTGGCGGCGCTTTTGCTCCGCTTCGGCCAGCCCGACTTACTCAATATTTCGTTCATCGCACAGGCCGGTGGATCAATCTTTGATAATTTGGCGTTGATCTTCGCTATCGGTGTGGCAGCAACCTGGTCGAAAGACAATGCCGGTTCAGCAGCACTGGCGGGTGCGGTAGGTTACTTCATCCTGACCAAAGCGATGGTCACCATCAACCCGGCGATCAATATGGGTGTGCTGGCCGGTATTATTACCGGTCTGGTGGGCGGGGCGGTTTATAACCGCTGGTCCGGCATCAAACTGCCTGAGTTCCTTTCCTTCTTCGGCGGTAAACGCTTCGTTCCTATCGCAACCGGCTTTTTCTGTTTAATCCTTGCGGCGATCTTTGGTTATATCTGGCCACCGGTTCAGAATGCCATCCACGCCGGCGGTGAATGGATTGTGTCCATGGGCGCTGTGGGTTCCGGCATCTTCGGTTTCGTTAACCGTCTGCTGATCCCAACCGGCTTGCATCAGGTATTGAACACCATCGCCTGGTTCCAGATTGGTGAATTCACCAATGCCGCGGGCACCATCTTCCACGGTGACATCAACCGCTTCTACGCGGGCGACGGCACTGCCGGGATGTTCATGTCCGGCTTCTTCCCAATCATGATGTTCGGTTTGCCGGGTGCGGCACTGGCCATGTATTTCGCTGCGCCGAAAGAGCGTCGCCCAATGGTTGGCGGTATGTTGCTGTCTGTGGCACTGACCGCGTTCCTGACCGGTGTGACTGAGCCGCTTGAATTCCTGTTCATGTTCCTGGCTCCGCTGCTGTATCTGGTCCATGCCATTTTGACCGGTATCAGCCTGTTTGTAGCCACCCTGCTGGGCATTCACGCCGGCTTCTCCTTCTCTGCAGGCGCCATCGACTATGTGTTGATGTACAACCTGCCGGCCGCCAGTAAAAACGTCTGGATGCTGGTCGTGATGGGTCTGGTCGCCTTCGCGGTGTACTTCGTACTGTTCTCCATCATTATCCGTGCATTCAACTTGAAAACTCCGGGTCGTGAAGATGCGTCTGACGATATCGTTGCACCGGAAGCCAACAGCAATACCGACGAAGGCTTGCGCGCGCTGTCTCGCAGCTATATCGGTGCCATCGGCGGTTCAGACAACCTGACCGGCATTGATGCTTGCATCACCCGTCTGCGTCTGAGCGTGAAAGATTCTTCGAAAGTGCTTGATGCAAGCTGCAAACGTCTGGGTGCCTCCGGCGTGGTGAAACTGAACAAGCAAACCGTTCAGGTCATCGTGGGTTCTAAAGCGGAAGCCATTGCCGACGGTATGCGTGCGGTTATCGCAGCCGGTCCGGTTCCTGCGGCAGAAGTGGCACCGGCAGCCGGTGTGAGCGCAGCAAAAGCACAGGCGGTGCCTAATGCGGTGAAAGTGGCCTTCGAGTCGCTGGTGGCTCCGGTCACCGGTGAAGTGGTGGCGCTGGATCAGGTTCCTGATGAAGCCTTTGCCAGCAAAGCGGTAGGTGACGGCCTGGCGATTCGCCCAACCGATAAAACCGTCGTGGCGCCGGCTGACGGCACCATCGTGAAAATCTTCAACACCAACCACGCCTTCTGCCTGGAAACGGACAAGGGTGCGGAGATTGTGGTGCACATGGGTATCGACACCGTGGCATTGAACGGTCAGGGCTTCAAGCGTCTGGTTGAAGAGGGCGCTGAGGTGAAAGCCGGCCAGCCAATCCTTGAACTGGATCTGGACTTCCTGAACGCCAACGCACGCTCGATGATAAGCCCGGTAGTGGTCAGCAACGCTGACGATTACGCCGGTCTGTCGGCGCTGGCGACCGGTTCTGTGGTCGCAGGCCAGACCAAACTGTTCGAGATCCAAAAGTAAACCGATTTACCTGAGTAGTACCCGGGGTGTTTAACGAGTCATGACGGAACGCACCCTACCTTTGGCGGGAAGAGAGCAATCTCTTCCCGCTTTTTTATGGGCGATAGGTGACGAAAGCTGCCCCGATGTGGTGCGGTGATCTGTCATGGTGCAACGCCCCGCATTTTTCGTGAAACAAACGGTTGTTTCCGGGCGTGGCTTGTTGGATCATAGGCGGTTATGTGTAGCGCTTTGCATTGAGGAATAGTGAAATGAGTGAGGCTGAAGCCCGCCCAACCAATTTTATCCGTCAGATCGTCGATGAAGATCTGGCTTCAGGGAAACATACGTCGGTACATACCCGTTTCCCGCCGGAGCCGAATGGTTATCTGCATATCGGCCATGCTAAATCCATTTGCCTGAACTTTGGCATCGCCAAAGATTACCAGGGCCAGTGCAACCTGCGTTTCGATGACACCAACCCGGTAAAAGAAGATATCGAGTTTGTTGAGTCCATCAAACACGACGTGGAGTGGCTGGGCTTTGAGTGGAGCGGCAACGTCCGTTACTCCTCAGATTACTTCGATCAGCTGCACCAGTATGCGGTAGAGCTGATTAACAAAGGGCTGGCCTACGTCGACGAGCTGTCGCCTGAGCAAATCCGTGAATATCGCGGCAGCCTGACTTCGCCGGGCAAAGACAGCCCGTACCGCGGTCGCAGCGTGGAAGAAAACCTGGCGCTGTTCGAAAAAATGCGCAACGGCGAATTTGCCGAAGGTAGCGCCTGCCTGCGTGCCAAGATCGACATGGCGTCACCGTTTATCGTGATGCGCGATCCTGTGCTGTACCGCATCAAGTTCGCGGAACACCACCAGACCGGCAACAAATGGTGCATCTACCCGATGTACGATTTCACCCACTGCATTTCCGATGCGCTGGAAGGGATCACCCATTCGCTGTGTACGCTGGAATTCCAGGACAACCGTCGTCTGTATGACTGGGTATTGGACAACATCACCATCCCTTGTCATCCGCGTCAGTACGAATTCTCACGCCTTAATCTCGAATACGCCATCATGTCTAAGCGTAAGCTGAACCAGTTGGTGACCGAGAAAATCGTTGAAGGTTGGGATGACCCGCGTATGCCGACCGTTTCCGGCCTGCGTCGTCGTGGCTATACCGCCGCATCCATCCGCGAATTCTGCCAGCGTATCGGCGTGACCAAGCAGGATAACAACGTTGAAATGGTGGCGCTCGAAGCTTGCATCCGTGAAGAGCTGAACGACAACGCACCGCGTGCGATGGCGGTGCTGGATCCGGTTAAGATTGTCATTGAAAATATGACTTCCGGCGTGGAAATGGTGACGATGCCTAATCACCCGAACAAGCCGGAAATGGGCAGCCGTGAAGTGCCGTTCAGCCGCGAGGTTTATATCGACCGTGCTGACTTCCGCGAAGAAGCCAACAAGCAATACAAGCGTCTGGTGCTGGGGAAAGAAGTGCGTTTGCGTAATGCTTACGTGATCAAAGCGGAACGCGTGGAGAAAGACGCAGAAGGCGAGATCACCACTATCTTCTGCAGCTACGATCCGGATACCTTGAGCAAAGATCCTGCCGATGGCCGTAAGGTGAAAGGCGTGATCCACTGGGTGTCTGCCGAGCACGCGTTGCCGGCGGAAATTCGCGTGTACGATCGTCTGTTCAACGTGCCAAATCCGGCAGCGGCAGAGGACTTCCTTGCCACCATTAACCCTGAGTCGCTGGTAATCAAGCACGGTTTTGTGGAGCCAAGCCTGGCAACTGCACAGCCGGAAAAAGCCTATCAGTTCGAGCGTGAGGGCTATTTCTGCGCCGATAATCGTTACTCCTCGGCAGAGCATCTGGTGTTTAACCGCACCGTTGGTTTGCGCGACACCTGGGCTAAAATCGGTGCCTGAGTGATAAGTGGTTAACGCAATAAGAGCGCAACTTCGGTTGCGCTTTTTTTATGTCTGTCGCCGTTATTTATCTTTCCTGTTGCGATGTAGTTCGCTCAATCAATGTTTAAATTTTTATCTGGCCGTTGTATCCGTAATTTCTTGATATAAATCATCACTCATATAACATTGTCTTATATATTCGTGATGCGAATTAATGTCATCTGGAGAGCGCTCTCATATTTTTTCCTCTGGCTGACTTTTTTGATTCGGCTGAAACCATTAATCGTCTTATATTGACCTCATATCATTATTTATTCTGATTTTATTGAATTTTTTATTCGACAATCTCCTTGCATAGCCGCGTAACAAAATCTCATCGATATGTGCTCTTTGTCATACTTTGACAAATCTCTCTGATATTTCATTTGATAATTCGCGTCGCGAAAAATAGTCTGTCTGTAGCAATAAGTGCTGTGGGGTTTTAGCCCTGTCAGCAATTTTTTTTACCCGATTGGGTTTTTATTGGCAGTCGTGCAGGGCAGTGGTGAACACGGGCGGCTGCAACTTTTAAAGTTAAGTCAAAGAGGAATTTCATTATGGGTACGCACGGTGCTCAGCGTAAAACGCTGGCGCTCGCAGTCGCGGGTGCGCTGTTGGGAACAGGGTTTGCCATGGCCCCTGAGGCGAAAGCCGCAGGATTTATCGATGATTCCACGATGACCGGCGGCGTATATTACTGGCAACGTGAGCGTGACCGTAAAGATCTCAATCCGACCAGTGACGATTACAATAAATACACCACCAACTTGTCGCATTCGACGGCCAACCTGAGCCTGGATTTTGCCTCGGGCTATGCCTGGGACATGTTCGGCCTGGACGTCGGCGCCTTTACCGCCATCGAGCTGGCTGAATCCAGCGCCAGCGGCCACCCGAATGAAATCGCGTTCTCTTCCAAAAACCGTACCTACGATGAAGACTACTCCGGCGACAAAGGCGGCATCAGCCTGTATAAAGCCGCCGGTAAATTCAAATATGGCCCCGTCTGGGCACGTGGCGGTTATATCCAGCCAAGTGGCCAAACTCTGTTGGCGCCGCATTGGAGCTTTATGCCCGGCACCTATCAGGGGGCAGAGGCCGGTGCCAAGTTTGACTACGGCGATGCCGGTGAGTTGAGCTTCTCTTATATGTGGACCAATAAATATAAAGCGCCATGGCATATCGAGATGGACGACTTCCGCCAGAACGATAAAAAAACCGGTGTCTCCTATCTGCACTCGCTGGGTGCCAAATACGACTTCAAAAACGATTTGGTGCTGGAGGCGGCATTCGGCCAAGCCCAGGGCTATGTGAATCAGTACTTCACCAAGGCGTCTTATAAATTCGATCTGGTAGGCAACCCGCTGACCACCAGTTACCAATTCTATGGCACCGAAGACCGCATTAACGACAAGAACGACCCGAACAGTATTTACGACGGCCTGGCCTGGCTGCAGGCACTGACCTTTGGTTACACCACTGGCCAGTTCAACTGGCGCCTGGAAGGGACCATGGTCAAGGCCGAAGGCAACCAGGGCTACTTCCTGCAGCGTATGACGCCAACCTACGCTTCTTCTAATGGCCGTCTCGACGTGTGGTGGGATAACCGTTCCGACTTTAACGCCAACGGCGAAAAAGCGGTTTATGCCGGGGTGATGTATGACCTGAGCAACTGGAACCTGCCGGGCATGGCGGTGGGCGGTTCTTACGTTTATGCCTGGGACGCCAAACCGAGCACCAACCCTATGTACGATCAGAGCCAGCGTCTGAAAGAGAGCGCCTGGAGCCTGGACGCCATGTACACCATTCAGGAAGGCCGCGCCAAAGGCACGCTGCTGAAACTGCACTACACCCAATACGACAACCACACCAATATCCCAAGCTGGGGCGGGGGTTACGGCAACATCTTCCAGGACGAGAAAGACGTCAAATTCATGGTTATCGCGCCATTCACCATTTTCTAAACCTACCTAGAGCTTTCGAGTTGCAGCTGGTGCAGATAACGACGCTGCGGCTTGAAAGATGGCGGGTATATTCCCCGGCGGCAGCGCCGGGGTCATTTAACGGGAATAACACGATGAAAAAAATCATGATGATGTTGGCTGCGGTAGCCACGTTGAGCGCCTGTGTACAGCCTGCGGCACCGCCGGAAGATGCCAAATTGAAACAGGCCTACAGCGCCTGTATCAACACCGCGGAGGGCTCACCGGAAAAATTGCAGTCATGCCAGGCAGTGCTGAACGTACTGAAACAAGAGAAACAGCATCAACAGTTCGCCGAGAAAGAAACGGTGCGGGTGATGGATTATCAAAACTGCATTCAGGCAGTTCATAGCGGTAACGGCCAGGCCTATGACGCCAAATGTGGCCAGATTTGGAAAGAGATCCGCGATAACAACAATTAAGGACGATGATAAAAATGAATAAATTCAAATTGAGCGCGCTTGCCGCACTGACGGCAACCATTGGGTTATTTGGCAGCGTGGGGAACGCGATGGCCAATCAGCCGCTGGTGGATCAACTGAGCCAGTTGAAACTGAATTTGAAAATGGTCGATAACCGGGCAGCCGAAAACGGTCTGGATTGCGGCAAGCTGGGTGCCGACTGGGCGGCTTGCAACAAGGTGCTGATCGGCCTGACCAACGACAATCAGGAGATCAAGGGTCAGGACTGGGCGATTTACTTCCACAGCGCCCGTCAGACCCTGCGTGTGGATAACGACCAGTTCAAGATATCTCACCTGACCGGTGATCTGTACAAGCTGGAACCTACCGACAAATTTACCGGCTTCCCTGCGGGGAAAACGGTAGAGATCCCAATTATCACTGAATATTGGCAACTGTTTAAAACCGACTTCGTACCACGCTGGTACGCCACCTCGGGCGATGCCAAGCCTAAAATTCTGGTCAATACCGATACCGAAGATCTGAACCAGTTCGTTGCGCCCTTTACCGGCGACCAGTGGAAGCGTACCAAAGACGACAATAACATCCTGATGACGCCGGCCTCGCGCTTTACGAAAAACGCCGAGCTAAAAACCTTACCCACCGCGTCGTTACGCGGTCAGATAGTGCCAACGCCGTTGCAGGTTAAAGTGCATGCGCAGGATGTTGATCTGAGCAAAGGCGTTGCATTGGAGCTGAGCGCATTGTCCAAACCGGCGGCGGACGCCGTAGCCCAGCGTTTCGCGCTGTTGGGAATAACCAGCAACGCAGCCGGTTATCCGATCAAAACCGATATCCAACCGGGAAAATTCAAAGGCGAGTTGGCGGTACCGGGCGCTTATGAATTGATCATCGGCAAGCAGGAAGCGCGAGTCATTGGTTTCGATCAGACCGGGGTGTTCTATGGCCTGCAGTCCATCTTGTCATTAGTGCCTACCGAAGGCAGCGCCAAAATTGCTACGCTGGAGGCCAAAGATGCGCCACGCTTCCAGTATCGTGGCATCTTCCTGGATGTCGCACGTAACTTCCACCAGAAGGATGCGGTGTTGCGCTTGCTGGACCAAATGGCGGCGTACAAGCTCAATAAATTCCACTTCCATCTGAGTGATGACGAAGGTTGGCGCATCGCCATTCCGGGCTTGCCGGAACTGACCGAAGTCGGTGGGCAGCGTTGCCACGACTTGAGCGAAACCACCTGCCTGTTGCCGCAGTATGGCCAGGGGCCGGAGGTTTATGGCGGCTTCTTCTCTCGCCAGGATTACATCGACATTATCAAATACGCCAAGGCGCGCCAGATTGAAGTGATCCCGGAAATCGATATGCCGGCGCATGCCCGTGCGGCGGTGGTCTCAATGGAAGCGCGCTATAAGAAACTGCATGCCGCCGGTAAAGAACAAGAGGCCAACGAGTTCCGTTTAGTGGATCCAACCGATACCTCTAACACCACCTCGGTGCAGTACTTCAACCGCCAAAGCTATCTCAACCCTTGCCTGGATTCATCCAAACGTTTTGTCGACAAGGTGATCGGCGAGATTGCCCAGATGCATAAAGAGGCCGGGCAGCCGCTGAGTACCTGGCACTTTGGCGGTGACGAGGCGAAAAACATCCGGTTAGGTGCTGGTTATACCGATGTGAACAAGCCGGAAGCCGGCAAAGGCATCATCGATCAGAGCAAAGAAGACAAGCCATGGGCAAAATCTCAGGTCTGCCAGGCGATGATCAAAGATGGCAAGGTCGCCGATATGGAGCACCTGCCAAGCTACTTCGGAGTAGAAGTCAGCCAATTGGTGAAAGCGCATGGGATCGACAGAATGCAAGCCTGGCAGGATGGCCTGAAAGATGCCAAAAACGCCAAGGCCTTTGCTACCCAGCGTGTCGGGGTTAACTTCTGGGATACGCTGTATTGGGGCGGGTTCGACAGTGCCAATGACTGGGCGAACAAGGGCTACGAACTGATCCTTTCAAACCCGGATTATGTCTACATGGACTTCCCGTATGAGGTGAACCCGGACGAGCGTGGTTACTACTGGGGAACGCGTTTCAGCGATGAACAGAAAATGTTCAGCTTTGCGCCAAACAACCTGCCGCAAAACGCCGAAACCTCGGTTGATCGCGATGGTAATCACTTTACCGCCAAGAGCGACAAGCCCTGGCCGGGGGCTTACGGTATTTCCGCGCAGATGTGGAGCGAAACCCAGCGTACCGACGAGCAAATGGAGTACATGATCTTCCCTCGTTCGCTGTCGGTGGCCGAGCGCGCATGGCACCGGGCAGCGTGGGAGCAGGATTACCGGGCGGGCCGGGAGTATAAAGGCGGCGAAACCCACTTCATCGATACCAAGAAGCTGGACCGCGATTGGCTGCGCTTTGCCAACCTGCTCGGTCAGCGTGAATTGGCGAAACTGGACAAGGGTGGCGTGAGTTATCGGCTGCCGGTACCGGGTGCTCGCGTAGCCGGTGGCAAGCTGGAGGCCAATATCTCGCTGCCGGGTCTTGGCATTGAATATTCCACCGACGGCGGCAAGCAGTGGCAGCGTTACGATGCCAAGGCCAAGCCAAGTGTTAGCGGTGAGGTACTGATCCGTGCGGTCAGCCCGGACGGCAAGCGTTACAGTCGCGCTGAGAAAGTGTAAACCTGAAACTCGGCCCCCTGTTCGCAGGCGGGCCGTTGTTACTCGACCAGGGCAGCGCCCGGTGTAATCGGACATGAGTTCGACTATCGGGTGCATTTTTTCCGGGATTGCCGGTACCTGTTAATACCGAACCAAGCTCTGTTGCTCATCCGCGTGTCGGCGGGTGGGGTAGTGCTGAGAGTGTAAGTGGGAAGCGAGAGAAGTGCTGTAGAGAAGTGCCGCTGCAATTGTTGTATTTAACGCTGTGAACTTTCCCCGGCCTGTCCGGGGATTTTTTATCCTATTATCGCAGGCACAAAAAAACCGCCGTTAAGGCGGTTCTCAATGCCGGTTAGGACATTATTTTTTGTCGTGCAGGGTGTCGTCTTCGCGGCAGTCACCTGTTTCACAGTGGCCGTACAGGTACAGGCTGTGGTTGGTGAGCTTGATGCCGTGTTGTTTGGCGATATCACGCTGACGCACTTCGATAGACTCATCGCTGAATTCGATCACTTTGCCGCAATCCAGGCAAATCAGGTGATCGTGGTGATGTTGCTGGGTCAGTTCGAACACGGACTTGCCGCCTTCGAAGTTGTGACGGGTCACAATGCCGGCATCATCAAATTGGTTCAGTACGCGGTAAACCGTAGCCAGGCCAATTTCTTCGCCCATATCTATCAGTTTTTTGTACAGATCTTCCGCACTGACGTGATGGCATTCCGGATTTTGCAGTACTTCCAGGATTTTGAGTCGCGGAAGCGTGACTTTTAAGCCGGCCTTCTTCAATGCGGTGTTGTTGTCAGTCATGCGGATTCAGTCCTGTTACTATGCTAATCAAGTTGAGGCGTTCTCGCCTTTGGCATCGGTCGGCACAAAGAGTTAATTGCGTCTCATTATAGAACCGGTTGCTCTAAATGGAAACCGCCGGTTGTTAACAAAGCTATAATTGCACAATTGCATGTTATACATGCAACGTCTTGATGAATGGGATAAACCGAATACTCAGTCTACCTTGATGGTGTGGGAAGTTACAAATCTGTAGCTTCTATTGCAGTAATTTGTACTGCCAATGATGGCCCTGCCGGCACACTATGCACTTTGCAGGGCTTTTGTTCAACCTTTGGCGTTACCCGACGATTTCGGCCAGGCTCAGCTCTTCGACGATTTGTTTTACCCAGCCTTCAACACGTTCGTTGGTCAGCTCAGGTTGGCGATCTTCGTCAATGGCTAGGCCGATGAAATGGCTGTCGTTAGCCAAGCCTTTGGAGGCTTCAAAGTGGTAACCCTTGGTTGGCCAGTGGCCTACGATCGCGGCGCCACGCGGTTCAATGATGTCGCGAATGGTACCCATCGCATCACAGAAATACTCTGCGTAGTCTTCCTGATCGCCACAGCCGAACAGCGCAACCAGCTTGCCGTTGAAGTCAATTTCTTCCAGCGTTGGGAAGAAGTCATCCCAGTCGCACTGCGCTTCGCCGTAGTACCAGGTTGGGATACCGAGCAGCAGGATATCGAAAGCTTCCAGATCTTCTTTGCTGCTTTTGGCGATGTCATGAATTTCAGCCACATCTTTACCAAACTGCTGCTGAAGAATTTTCTGGATCATCTTGGCAATGTTTTCGGTATTGCCAGTGTCGCTGCCAAAGAAAATGCCTACATTAGCCATATCGCGTATAACCTTTAAATTCAATAAATTGCATTCACGATGTTAGCGTTGACTACGATAACACCGATTAAAATGATGCCATGGCAAGAGATTATCTCTTACCGGTAAGTGCGTATCATGCCAGAAATTTACCCCGGGTATTTATCACTTTAATGCGATGCCGGGTGGAATAAAGCGGTGTTGATCGGGCGTCATCCTTAACGCCGCGCCGCATGTGCGGCTGCAATGATCAATGTTCTGGCTGCTCGTCCGCCAGTTGTGCCAGCAGCATTTGCTCAATAAGCTCGCTGCGGCTGATATTACGCTGTTCCGCCAGTTTGTTCAGGGCGTCCACCGCATCCGCATTGATCTTCAGTTCCACACGCCGTAAGCCACGGACTTTATCGCGTCGAAGCTGATTACGCTTATTGATTCTAAGCTGTTCATCTCGGGATAGCGGGTTGGTTTTCGGGCGCCCCGGACGGCGTTCATCTGCGAACAGATCCAGCGTCGTGCGATCCGTTTGTTCTTTTGCCATAGGTAGCGGTACTGCAAGGGAGTTTGCATCAAAAAGCGCTTACACGCTTCCGGACGGTTCGGTTAACACACTTCGGGCCAATAAACCCTAACCCAAATTCACCCCAGCCTGACGTTAGCGAACACGCTCGGCACGGCGGCAAAATTATAGCGCGCCATATTACCCCAGCAGGTAGAGCGACGACAATGCTTAACTGAGCCGAAAACGCGCTAAGCCGTTATCTTTAGCGCGTTTTTTCATCAGATGGTGACTTTGGGAGAGAAACGGCCCATTTGTCGGGCCTGGCGTGACTCAGGCTTCGCCGAGAAAGCGGTGAATGGCGCGCAACACCGCCTCCGGTTTTTCCGCATGAACCCAGTGTCCGGTACCGGCAACGACGTGAGCGCGAGCCTGCGGGAATTGACGGGCAATATCTTCGCGATAGCTGTCCTGCACGTAAGGCGACAGGCCGCCGCGGATAAATAGCGTCGGGTGAGGCCAGACCGGCACTTCCTGCCAGCCGGTGATGTTCTCGTACTCTTCGATCAGCACCGGCAGATTGAAACGCCATTCGCCCTGGTGGAAAGATTTCAGCAGGAACTGGATCACGCCTTCCTCTTTCAGGTAGCCGCGCATCAATTCCGCCGCCTGCTGGCGTTGGGTAATGCCGGCGGCGCTCACCGCCTGCAACGCGACAAAAATTTCGTCGTGGCGGCGCGTTTGATAGTCCACCGGCGCAACGTCAATGATGATCAGCTTCTCCACGCGCTGCGGGGCGATTGCCGTCAGCGCCATGGCCGCTTTGCCGCCCATCGAGTGGCCAATGACAATGACCTTCTCCAACTGCAAATCGTCCAGCAACGTCAGCAGATCCTGCGCCATTTCTGGGTAGGTCATGACCTCAGAACGCGGTGACAGGCCGTGGTTACGCAGATCGACCTTAATTACGCTATGGCGCTGGTTCAGGTCGCGCGCCAGCACGCCCAGGTTGTCCAAATTGCCAAACAGCCCGTGGATCAGGATCACCGGTAGTGCATCGGACTCGGTGGCCAGCAGTTGATAATGTAATTTCATGGCGAAGTTCATACTGAGAGAGATTCAGATTAGGTTATCATGATTAAAACACTCGATGAATAAACCCGTCGCCTTTCAAGCGGCAGCGTTGTTCGCTGTACTTGCTGCAACTTAAAATCCATAGGATAAAACGTGGATTTTTCATGGTAAGGTGCAGGTTTGGCAGCGCCGGTGTCCGGTGGGCTATAGGTATTAGTCTGCTTTTGCCGCATTGGGGCACATTGTTATGTTCGCCTCTGCGCTTTTAACCTTATAATCCCATGGCTTGAATGCCGGATCTGGCTTCAGGTTCTAAGTAGAAAAAAACAGTACTGGATAAAGATGAAAACTATTGAAGTCGACGAAGAGCTCTACCGCTATATTGCCAGCCACACGCAACATATTGGTGAGAGCGCGTCCGATATTTTGCGCCGTATGTTGAAATTTACCGCAGGCCAGCCATTGCGGGCCGTACCGGCTGCCAGCGCTCAGAGCGCCGAACAGGATAAGATCGTCGCCGTGTCGCGTCCGCGCGATCGCGTACGTGCCGTGCGTGAGCTGTTGTTGTCGGACGAGTATGCCGAGCAGAGCAAAGCGGTGAACCGTTTTATGCTGGTACTTTCCACCCTGTATACTCTCGATGCGGCCGGCTTTGCCAGCGCCACCGATGCGTTGCATGGCCGTACCCGTACCTATTTTGCCGGCGATCAGCAAACCCTGTTGGCGAACGGAACGCACACCAAGCCAAAGCACGTTCCGGGCACGCCTTACTGGGTGATCACCAATACCAATACCGGTCGCAAACGCAGCATGGTTGAACACATCATGCAGGCTATGCAGTTCCCGACGGAACTGACTGAAAAAGTTTGCGGCACTATCTAATTTAGCGAACAGCCCGTCATGGTGGCCGTGAGCGACATATTGCCAGGCCGCAGGACAGGGATTAGGGAGATATGTCGATGGCGAATAACCCACGTGCCGGGCAGCCGGCTCAGCAAAGCGATTTGATCAACGTAGCCCAGCTGACATCGCAGTACTATGTACTGCAACCGGAAGCGGGCAACGCCGCACACGCGGTCAAGTTCGGGACTTCAGGCCATCGCGGCAGTGCGCTGCGCCACAGTTTTAACGAAGCCCACATTCTCGCGATCGCGCAGGCGATTGCCGAGGTGCGTCATCAACAGGGCGTGACCGGTCCATGCTACGTGGGCAAAGACACCCATGCGCTGTCGGAGCCTGCCTTCATTTCAGTGCTGGAAGTGTTGAGCGCCAACGGCGTTGATGTGATCGTGCAGGAAAATAACGGCTTCACGCCAACGCCTGCGGTCTCCCATGCCATCCTGTGCCACAACCGTAACGGTGGGGCATTGGCCGACGGCATCGTGATCACCCCGTCCCACAATCCGCCTGAAGATGGCGGCATCAAATATAACCCGACCAACGGCGGCCCGGCGGACACCAACCTGACCTCGGTGATTGAAAAGCGCGCCAATGAACTGCTGTCTCTGCAGCTGAAAGGCGTTCAGCGTCAATCGCTGGATAAGGCCTGGGCCAGCGGCCGTGTGCATGCACAGGACCTGGTGCAGCCATATGTTGAAGGGCTGGTGGACGTGGTTGATATGCCTGCGATTCAGCGTGCCGGCCTGAAGCTGGGTGTCGATCCGCTCGGCGGTTCCGGCATCGCCTACTGGCAGCGTATCGCCGAGCATTACAAGCTGGATCTGACGCTGGTGAACGATGCTATCGATCAGACCTTCCGCTTTATGCACCTGGACCACGACGGTGTGATCCGTATGGACTGCTCTTCAGAACCGGCGATGGGGGGCCTGCTGGCGCTGCGCGACAAGTTCGACCTGGCGTTTGCCAACGATCCGGATTACGACCGCCACGGCATAGTTACGCCTGCGGGGCTGATGAACCCGAACCATTATCTGGCGGTTGCCATCAACTATCTGTTCCAGCATCGTCCACAGTGGAGTGCTAACGTAGCGGTAGGCAAGACGCTGGTTTCCAGCGCGATGATTGACCGCGTGGTAGCTGATTTGGGCCGCAAGCTGGTGGAAGTGCCAGTGGGCTTCAAATGGTTCGTTGATGGCCTGCATGACGGTAGCCTGGGCTTTGGCGGCGAAGAGAGCGCAGGGGCTTCGTTCCTGCGTTTCAATGCTACCCCGTGGTCTACTGATAAAGACGGTATCATCATGTGCCTGTTGGCGGCGGAAATCACCGCAGTGACCGGAGAAAATCCGCAGCATCACTACGAAGACCTGGCCAAGCGTTTTGGTGCCCCGAGCTACAACCGCATTCAGGCACCGGCAACTTCTGCGCAGAAAGCGGCGTTGTCCAAGCTGTCACCGGAAATGGTCAAGGCCGATACTCTGGCGGGTGATCCTATTACCGCACGTTTGACGGCGGCACCGGGCAACGGCGCATCGATTGGTGGCCTGAAAGTGATGACCGACAACGGCTGGTTCGCGGCACGTCCTTCTGGTACCGAAGAAGCCTACAAGATTTACTGTGAGAGCTTCCTCGGTGCTGAGCACCGCGAAAAGATCGAGCACGAAGCGGTAGAAATCGTCAGCGAAGTGCTGGCTTCTGCCAAGTAAGGCCTCTCTCCTTTGAAAAAAAGCGCTGTAAAAACAGCGCTTTTTTTATCCCTGCAATTTAGATATATCTTTTTCATTCTTCCCCTCTTGCGCATTTAGATATATCGATCTAGATTAGATATATCTAAGTGACTTAGATATATCTAAATCACCTCGTAAACTGATTATCCAATGCGAGGTACAGACTATGTTTCACCGTTTAGATTTACACCGTCGTCACGGCTGCCGCCATGACAGCGAAGAAGGGCACGAACATCACCATCGTCGTCGTGGCGGTCGCCATCATTTTGGCGGCGACCATGGTGAAGAGCATGGCCGGGGAGGGCGCGGCGGTCGTGGCGGCCGTCACCGCATGTTTGAACACGGCGATCTGCGGCTGGTGCTGCTGGCGCTGGTGGCGCGTAAACCGAGCCACGGTTACGAACTGATCAAGGCGATCGACGAGGCGTCTTCCGGTCTCTATGTGCCAAGCCCAGGGGTGATTTACCCGACCCTGACGCTGCTGGAAGAGCAGGATTTCCTCGAGCCGATCACCAGCGGCAACGGCCGTAAAAGCTATCAGATCACCGAGCTGGGCCAGAGTGAATTACAAAAACACCAGGCCGTCGTCGATGTGATCCTGGCCCGTTTGGCCGGTGCCGGTCGCGGCCACCATCATCATGGCAATCTGGCGGAAGGCATCTCCGACGCCATGAACCGCCTGCGCAGTTTGTTGCGTGGCAATGTGATGCGCGCCGATCTTTCGCCACAGCAGGTCGAACGCATCAATGCGGCGCTGCTCACCGCGGTGGCGGCAATTGAAAGTGAAATGAACATTGCTCCAACAGATACAGATAAGGAAAACAACTGATGCCTGGCCACCGTTTCCGCATTACCGTTGAAGCCCTGAGCGATCGCCAAGGCGAGCCCGTTGAGAAAACGCCACTGAGTTTTGAGGTGGAAAACCACGACGATATTCTTGGCATCGTTGAGCGCATCAAAGCGCGCGAAGATCTGAACTTTGGCGAGAATAACAGCGCGGCCTTCGCCGTCGGCTTGAAGCTGTTCTCTGAAGTGATGATCGAAAACCGCAAGCACCCGGTGTTTGCCCCGCTGCGCGAGGCGTTCAAAGAATTTATGGTTGGGCTGAAGAAAGGCCAAAACGTGTAGGGGTGCCACATGCTGCACCCGTTTAATCGAATTTTGCATCAGCTTAACCGTATGCTGCGCCGTTTCACCTCATGGCATAAAGCGGTAACCGACGCCGGTTTCGGTCAGCAAGTGTTTTGGCCGGGCCGGATCGGCCTCCAGTTTTTGCCGCAGATGCCCCATATAAATTCGCAGATAGTGGCTGTGTTCGACGTAGTTCGGTCCCCAGACGTGGCTTAATAGCTGACGCTGGGTGATGACCTTGCCGGAGTTGGCCAGCAGTTCGGCCAGCAGGCGAAACTCTATCGGTGTCAGATGCAGATCTTCACCCTGGCGCAATACCCGGCGGTTGATCAGATCGACGGTGATTTCGGAAAAGCTGACCAACGGACTCTCCTGCAGGCTGCCTGAATGGCGGCGCAAGGCAACTCGCACGCGGGCCAGCAGTTCGCCGATGCCAAACGGCTTGCTGAGATAGTCATCCGCCCCGGCGTCCAGCGCGGCAATTTTGTCTTCTTCGGCATTACGCGCCGACAGCACAATCACCGGAATAGCGCTCCACTGGCGCAAATCGCGGATATAGTTAAGCCCGTCACCGTCCGGCAACCCTAAATCGAGAATAATCAGATCCGGCTTGCGCGTGCCGGCTTCAATCAGCCCGCGCTGCAGCGTTTCGCTTTCAAACACCCGTAGCCCCTCACTTTCGAGCGCGGTACGGACGAAGCGCCGGATCTCTTTCTCATCTTCGACAATCAGAATATTGGTTGGCGTGCTGCTCACAAGGCTCCCTGGAGTTGGTTAGAGATCAAAGGCTTCGCTGTCTATTTCCGGCGGTTTTTCCAGCGGCAGCACAAAGCGGAAGCTGGCACCGCCGTTAGCGCCGTTTTCCGCCCAAATGCGGCCGCCGTGCACTTCAATAATGGCACGGCAAATCGCTAACCCCAAACCTACGCCGGGAATGGCCGATTCTTTATTGCCGCGGGAAAACTTATCGAAGATAAGCTGTTTTTTCCCTTCAGGAATGCCTGGGCCATCGTCCCAGACTTCGACTTCCAGCCAGTCGGGCAGCGTATGGGCGCGAATGCCGATAGTAGCATCGATACCGGCGTATTTATTGGCATTTTCCAACAGGTTAGTGAAAACCCGCTCCAGCAGGCTGCCGTCGCAATTAACCAATATCAGCTCCGGCGGCAGCTCAACCTTGATCTGGTGTTGGGTCATCAGCGGTTCCAGCATGTGCAGCGAAGCGCCGACGATCTCCTCCAGCGACTGCCACTCTTTTCGCAGGTTAAAGCCACCGGATTGAATGCGTGCCATATCCAGCAGGTTGTTCACCAGGCGGGTGGTGCTCAATACCTGCTGGCGGATCTGACTGGCCTGCGGAGCATGGTTGGAGCCTTCCGCGGCCAGATCGAGCGTCAGAATTTCCGCCTGGCCGAACAGCACCGTCAGCGGCGTGCGCAAATCGTGGGACAGCGCCGCCAGCAGCGAGTTGCGCAGCTGTTCCCGTTCGGCGTCCAGTTTGGCTTCCTCGGCGCTGCGCGCCAGATGCAATCGTTCCAGCGCGCTGGCGATCAGCACCGCGAAGGTTTGTAGCAGCCGCTGTTGTTCCGGCACCATCAGTTGGCGCAGGTTACTGGGTTCGATAGCCAGCAGGCCGAAGGTTTGTTTCGACGTGGTGAGCGGGAGCAGTTGGTAAGGCACTCCAGGCAAGGTGTCGGTACCGGCGCCGGCCGGCATGCCCTTGTCGAAACTCCAACGGGCGATAGCCTCATCCACCGACAGCAGCCCGCCCGTTTCGCCAACCATTTGCTGCAGCTTGCCGTCTTCCTGTGGCAGCAGCAGGACGGTTTTGGCCTGGAAGCTGCTGGAAAGGAAGTGGCGGCTGGTTTTGGCAATATCTTCGGTGGTCAGCGCCTGGCTCAGCCCACGAGATATTTCATACAGGTGCCGAGCTCTTTGCTCGCGATAACGGGCCACTCGCGCCTGATAACGCACGCCGGCGGTCAGGTTGCCGATGGTGATGCCGACGATCAGCATGACGCCGAAGGTCAGCAGATACTGCATATCGCTGACGGCAAACGACCATTCAGGCTGGACGAAAAACAGATCAAAGCTGGCGACGTTAATCACCGCCGCCAGTACCGAGGGCCAACGGCCGAAGAACAGCGCGACGATCGCCACCCCGAGCAGATACACCATCACCAGGTTGGCCTGGTCAAAGCCCGGCAACAACCATTGGGAGAGCAGGGTGATCAGGGCGCAGAGTGCAACGGCCACGGCGCAGCCGCGTAATTGCATGCGCCATTTTTCGGTAAAGTTGCGGCCATCATGTTCTTTCCCCTGCGGTGCAGGGGTGTCGTTTTCCAGCGCGACGATCACCAGATCCAGATCGGGTCCCAGACGACCGAGACGATCGGCAAAGCTGCCGCGCAGTTTCCAGCGTTGTTCGCTGCGGCGGCCGATAATGATTTTGCCCAGGTTATGTTCGCGGGCATAGCGCAACACCGCACGTTCTTCATAAGGTTCAGACAGGGTAGCGGTTTCAGCCCCCAACTCCTGCGCCAGCCGCAGCGCCCGCAGGATCGCCCGGCGTTGATTCTCCGGCAAACGGTGCAGTTTCGGTGTTTCTACATATACCGCGTGCCAGTGGCAACCCAATCGGGCCGCCAGCCGCGCCGCGATACGCACCAGTTTCTCATTGCCGCTGCTATGCCCCACGCACAGCAAAATGCTGTCGCGAGTGTGCCATACGCGCTCGCGGCCCTGAGTATCGCGAAAGGCGCGCATCTGGTCATCAACCCGGTCGGCGGTGCGGCGCAGCGCCAGTTCGCGCAGCGCGATCAGATTGCCCTTGCGGAAAAAGTGCTCGATGGCGCGCTCGGCCTGGCCGGGAATGTACACCTTGCCTTCATTTAATCGCTGACGAAGATCGTCTGGCGGCAGGTCAACCAGCACCACCTCGGTGGCCTCGTCGAACACGTGATCGGGCACCGTTTCACGTACACGCACGCCGGTCACGCCGCCGACCACGTCGTTCAGGCTTTCCAGATGTTGGACATTGACGGTGGTCAGCACGTCGATACCGGCGTCCAACAGCTCTTCCACATCCTGCCAGCGCTTCGGATGGCGCGAACCGTAGGCGTTACTGTGCGCCAGCTCATCCATCAGGATCAGTGCCGGATGGCGTGCCAGCGCGGCATCGAGATCAAATTCCTGCACTAAGCGTCCGCGATGCTGGATGCGTTTTTGTGCCAGCAGATCCAAGCCGTTCAGCAGCGCTGCGGTTTCGCTGCGGCCATGGGTTTCCACCACGCCGACCAGCACGTCCAACCCCTGGCTGCGCAGCCGCTGGGCTTCCTGCAGCATGGCGTAGGTTTTGCCCACCCCGGCACAGGCGCCGAAGAAAACCTTCAACCGGCCGCGGGGCTTTTCATTGGCCAGCGCCAGCAGGCTGTCAGGGTCAGGGCGTTGTTGTTCCTCATCCACCATCGGAGTTCCTTTTGCAGCAATGTACCCGTCATACTGCAAGCTGCTTGGGTGTTGGCTGCCTTCACTCACCCCAGTCGCTTACTTGAGTAAGCTCCTGGGGATTCACTCAGTTGCCGCCTACAAGCAACTCGAATTATTTTGGGTATATATATCGGGTTCGGCACGCCGAACCCGATACTTATCCTTTAACACGCAACGGATTATTTCAATGCGTCGAGCGCCAGGTTCAATTTCAGCACGTTTACCACCGACTCGCCCATAAAGTTGGGGGTGGCCTGATCGGTGCTTTGATCAATCAGCTTGGCGATTTGCTCCGGCGACAGCTGACGTGCAGCCGCAACCCGGGCCAGTTGATATTGCGCCGCCGCGAGGGAGATTTGCGGATCCAGTCCGCTTCCCGAGGCCGTCAGCAGATCGACCGGGATCGGGCCCTTCATCGCCGGGTTGGCCAGACGCAATTGCGCGGCACGCTCGGCGATGGCTTTATCCAGCGCCGGGTTGGTGGCGGCCAGGTTGCTGCCGGCGGACGCCATCGCATTATAGGCCGAATCGCCGGTGGCAGAAGGGCGGCCCCAGAAATACTCGGGTTTGGTAAAGTTTTGGCCGATTAACGCGGAGCCGACCACCTTATCGCCCTGATACAGCAGCGAACCGTTGGCCGCGCCGGAAAACAGCAGCTGTGAAAGTCCGGTCGTCAACAACGGGTAGGCGATACCGGTAATCAACGTCAGCAGAATCAACATCACCAACGAAGGGCGTAAATAAGACATTTTCATTTCCTCTCAATGATTAACCGGCGATATGCAAGGCGACCAGGATCAGGTCGATCAGCTTGATGCCGACAAAAGGCACCAACAGACCGCCCACGCCATAGAGCCACAGGTTGCGTCGCAGCAGTGCAGCGGCGCTCATCGGTTTATAGCTCACTCCTTTCAGCGCCAGCGGGATCAGGAATACGATCACCAGGGCGTTGAAGATCACCGCCGACATAATGGCGGAGGCTGGGGAGTGCAAATGCATCACGTTCAGGGCGTTAAGCTGCGGATAGGTTGCTGCAAACGCCGCCGGGATAATGGCGAAATACTTGGCCACGTCGTTGGCGATGCTGAAGGTGGTCAGTGAACCGCGCGTCATCAGCATTTGTTTGCCGATGTGCACCACTTCAATCAACTTGGTCGGGTTAGAGTCCAGATCGACCATGTTGCCCGCCTCTTTGGCAGCCTGAGTGCCCGAGTTCATCGCCACCGCCACATCAGCCTGAGCCAGCGCTGGGGCGTCGTTGGTGCCGTCACCGGTCATCGCTACCAGACGGCCTTCCGCCTGATATTGGCGAATCAACGCCAGCTTGGCTTCCGGCGTCGCTTCTGACAGGAAGTCGTCTACCCCGGCTTCGGCGGCGATCGCGGCGGCGGTCAGTGGGTTATCACCGGTGATCATCACCGTTTTGATGCCCATTTTACGCAGCTCGGCGAAACGCTCTTTAATGCCGCCTTTGACGATATCCTTCAGCGCTACCACGCCCAATACGCGCGGGCCTTCCGCTACCACCAGCGGCGTACCGCCAGTGCGCGCCACGCTGGCGACCAGCTCGTCCACCGCCTGCGGGAAGTGGCCCTGATTGGACTCCACGTGACGACGAATGGCGTCCACCGCGCCTTTGCGGATCATCCGGTCCTGCACGTTGACGCCGCTCATGCGCGTTTGGGCGGAGAAGGGCACGAAAGTGGCGTTCAGCGCCTGCAGGTCACGTTCGCGCAGGTTGAAGCGTTGCTTCGCCAGCACCACGATGCTACGGCCTTCCGGCGTTTCGTCCGCCAGGGATGACAGCTGGGCCGCGTCGGCCAGATCTTGCTCCTTCACGCCCGGCGCAGGCAAGAACTCGGAGGCCTGACGGTTACCCAGCGTAATGGTGCCGGTTTTGTCCAGCAGCAGCACATCAACGTCACCAGCGGCTTCCACCGCGCGCCCGCTGGTGGCGATCACGTTGGCCCCCAGCATTCGGCTCATCCCGGCCACGCCAATGGCCGACAGCAACCCGCCGATGGTGGTAGGGATCAGGCAGACCAGCAGCGCCACCAGCACGGTAATGGTGACTACCGAACCGCCGTTGGCGGCGTCCACGCTGTACTGCGAGAACGGAAACAGCGTCGCGGTCGCCAGCACGAACACGATGGTCAGTGCGACCAGCAGAATGGTCAACGCTACTTCGTTCGGGGTTTTACGCCGTTTGGCGCCTTCCACCATGGCGATCATCCTGTCGAGGAAGGTTTCGCCCGGGTTAACGCTGCACTGCACCACCAGCCAGTCGGACAGCACGCGGGTACCGCCGGTCACCGACGAGAAGTCACCGCCGGATTCGCGGATCACCGGGGCGGATTCGCCGGTAATGGCGCTTTCGTCCACGGAGGCGCCACCTTCCAGCACTTCTCCGTCGCAGGGGATGGTATCGCCGGCTTCCACCAGTACGATGTCACCCTTACGCAGGCTTTCGGCGGACACTTTCTCGGTGGCACCATCACGGCGCGGCGCGGACAATTTTTTCGCCCAACTGGTTTTCTTGGTGCCCCTCAGGCTTTCCGCCTGGGCTTTGCTGCGCCCTTCGGCCAGCGCTTCGGCAAAGTTGGCGAACAGCACGGTGAACCACAGCCACAGCGCGATACTGCCGGTGAAAGCCGCGCTGCCGTCGGTCTGTCCGGTGAGGATCGCCAGCCAGATGGCCGTAGTCAGGATGCTGCCTATATACACCACGAACATCACCGGGTTACGCCACTGGGTGCGTGGATCCAGCTTTTTCAGCGCATCGATCAGCGCGGTACGGACCAGTGCCGGTTCAAACAGCGCACGTTGTTTGCGAGTCATCTCTTAATCTCTCTCTTTATTTCATTCCCTATGGATTTCGAGTTGCAGCTAGGCACCCAACTCGCTCATCCCCAGGCGCTTACTTGAGTAAGTAACTGGGGTGAGCGAGTGCCAGGTAACAACGCTGCGGCTCGAAAGGCGACGGGAATGCGCCTGTTATTTGGCCAGCCAAAGTTGCAAATGTTCGGCCACCGGTCCCAGCGCCAGCGCCGGTACGAAGGTCAATGCGCCCACCAGCAGCACGGTGCCGATCAGCAGACCGATAAACAGCGGCCCGTAGGTTGGCAGAGTACCGTTGCCCGCCGGCTGACGTTTCTTCGCACACAGCGAACCGGCAATGGCCAGCACCGGCAGGATCACCCCAAAGCGGCCGACGAACATGGCGAAGGCCAGCAGCAGGTTATAGAACGGCGTATTGACGCTCAGGCCGGCAAAGGCGCTACCGTTGTTGTTGGCGGCGGAAGACAGCGCATACAGCACTTCGCTGAAGCCGTGCGCGCCCGGGTTAAGGATGCCAGCACGACCGACATCGGTGGCGATGGCCAGCGCAGTGCCCAACAGCACCAGCGTCGGCGTGACCAGGATCGCCAGAGCGGTCATTTTCATGTCGTAGACGTCGATCTTTTTGCCCAGGTATTCCGGTGTGCGCCCGATCATCAGCCCGGCAATAAACACCGTCAGCAGGACGAACAACAGCATGCCATACAGGCCCGAGCCCACACCGCCAAACACCACTTCGCCAATCTGCATCAGCCACATCGGCACCATGCCGCCCAGCGCGGTGAAGGAGTCATGCATCGCATTGACCGCACCGCAGGACGCCGCGGTGGTCACCACCGAGAACAGGCTGGTGGCGAGAATGCCAAAGCGCGACTCCTTGCCTTCCATATTGATGTTGCTGGCACTGCCCAATTCGCCCAGATGAGGGTTACCCGCCAGTTCGGCGAACATCACCACCACCACGGCAACCACGAAGATCAGCGCCATCGCCCAGATCAGCGCGTGGCCCTGGCGGTTTTCACCGGCAACCTGACCGAAAGCAAAACACAACGCGCAGGGGATCAGGAAGATCGCCAGCATTTGCACAAAGTTGGTCAGCACGGTCGGGTTTTCGAACGGGTGAGCCGAGTTGGCGCCGAAGAAACCGCCGCCATTGGTGCCGAGCATCTTGATCGCTTCCTGAGAGGCCACTGGCCCCATCGGCAGCGTCTGCTGCGCGCCTTCCAGCGTGTTGATGTGCAGGTAGGGCAGGAAGTTTTGCAGCGTGCCCTGGCTGACGAAGAACAAAGCGATCAACAGCGAAATCGGCAGCAGCACATACAGCGTCACGCGGAACATATCGGTCCAGGCGTTGCCGATAGTGGCGCTGGAACGACGGGTGAAGGCGCGGATCAACGCGAAGGCCACGGCGATACCGGTCGCGGCGGACAGGAAGTTCTGCACCGCCAGGCCGGCCATTTGGCTGAGATAGCTAAGAGTGCTTTCACCGCTGTAGGCTTGCCAGTTGGTGTTGGTGACAAAGCTGACCGCGGTATTGAACGCCAGATCCCAGGACAGGCCGGGGAAGCCCTGCGGGTTAAGCGGCAGCGAGCCTTGTGCCATCAGCAACGCGAACAGCAGCACCAGACCGAGCAGGTTAAACCACAGGATCGCCAGTGCGTATTGCCACCAGTTCATTTCGGCGGGGGTTGTGCCACAGCAACGCCAAATGCCGGCTTCCAGCCGACGCAGCGCCGGCAGCGGCTCTCCTTCAATCAGGCGTGCCAGGAAACCGCCCAGCGGTCGCGCCAGCAGCAGAAGCACCAGCAGGAAGCTGGCAATCAATAAAAAGGCTGAAGCTGCCATCAGAAATCCTCCGCATTGAACAGGGCATAAACCAGATAGCCCAACAGCAGCAGAACCAACAGCGCACCACCAATAACGCTGATACTCACGGGACACCTCCAGAGGTGTAGTTTTTGATAGAGCGAGTGTAGGGAGGGCGGTAGAAAGAAGATGAAAAAATAGCGTTGGCCGGTGTAAAAAAAGTATAAAAATGGCTGAAATTACAGCAGAAAATGGCTTTTTAGCCTCGATTTTGGGGGGCGTAGCGCGATTGGACTCCTGTTTGGGGGCGTGAAGATGAAGGTTTGCGTAAACAGGGCGTAAATAACCACAATGTAACCAATGGTTAGTTAATTATTAACCTTGATGTAACAAAATTACGGATTAGGCGAATTATTTGCGATTTTTTGTGCGATTCAGTGGTCGGATGAGTAGTAAACTTTCATCAATTGCGCTAAAATTTTGTCCAGTTACCAAATGGTCTTGTTTCTATTGTTTACGCCAGCGCTGTTTCGCAGTAAATCAACGGCCAGGCGTTTTTGAGGAGGTTCGCATGTCTACTTATCACGCTTATTCATTGCATCGGATTCTCCTGCGCCGCAGCGCAGTGATCCTGGCAGGTGTGTTGGCTTTACCGGTAATGCTGTTCCGCAGCGACCGCGCCCGTTTTTACAGCTATTTGCACCGCGTCTGGTCAAAAACCAGCGATAAGCCGGTCTGGCTGCAACAGGCGGAACTGGCGTCCTGCGATTTCTACTGATCGCAGCTTGCCCCAACGAAAACCCTCGCTTTCCAGCGGGGGTTTTTTTATGGCTGCGGTTCGGGCATGGTGTCGATAGCGTTCGTGTCATAGCGCGAATTCTTCTACACTTTTAGTCACATCCAACGCTGCGGGAGCCTATCAATGAGTGACAAAATTCCAGTCGGTATCAGCGCTTGCCTGCTTGGCGAGACGGTGCGTTTTGACGGCGGCCATAAACGGCTGGCCTTTGCGGTGGAACAACTGGCCCCTTTTGTGCGGTTTGAGCCGATTTGCCCGGAAATGGCCATCGGTTTACCGACCCCGCGCCCGGCGCTGCGGTTGATCAAAAAACAACATCACGTGGCACTGCGCCACAGCAATGACGATAGCATTGACGTAACCGAGCGGATGCAGCAGTTTTCCGAGCAGCGAATCGCCGCTTTGCAGCACCTGTGCGGCTACATTGTTTGCGCCAACTCGCCAAGCTGCGGCATGGAGCGGGTCCGTCTGTATGATGAGAACGGTAGCGGCGCGCGTAAAAGTGGCGTCGGATTGTTCACCGCCGAGCTACTGCGGCAAATGCCCTGGCTGCCGGTGGAGGAGGACGGGCGGCTGAACGACGCCACACTGCGGGAAAACTTTGTCGAACGCGTTTATGCGCTGTATGAGTTAAACATGCTGTGGCGTAAAGGCCTGAGCCGCGGCGGCCTGATCGCCTTTCACAGTCGCTATAAGCTGTCGCTGTTGGCGCATTCGCAGCAGGAATACCGGGAGCTTGGGCGTTTTGTGGCGGGCATCGATAAATGGGATTCGCTGGAAGCCTTCACCCTCGAATACCGCAGTCGCCTGATGAAACTGCTGGCGCACAAGGCTACCCGTCGTAACCACACCAACGTATTGATGCATGTGCAGGGCTATTTCCGCAATCATCTGAGCTCAGCGCAGCGCCAGGAACTGGCGCAGTTGATCGATCGTTATCGGCAGGGCGTGCAGCCGTTGTTGGCACCGATAACCCTGCTCAAACATTACATGGCCGAATACCCCGATCGTTATCTGGCCGACCAACGCTATTTCGAGCCCTATCCCGAGGCGCTGCGCCTGCGTTATGGCCACTGATTGACAAGGAGTTTTATGACCACGCATCTGGTCTGGTTGCGTAACGATTTGCGTATCACCGACAACAAAGCCCTGCACGCCGCCTGTAGCGATCCCGAAGCTCGGGTGATGGCGGTGTTTATCGCCACGCCGCAACAATGGCAGCAGCACCAAATGGCGCCACGTCAGGCGGCGTTTATCCATGCGGGTTTGCTGCAGGTGCAGCAGGCCCTTGCCGAGCGCGGCATTCCCCTTAGCTATCACCAATGCGACGACTTCTCAGCTGCAGTGGATTGGCTGGTGGCGTACTGCACACAGGAGCGGGTGGATGCGCTGTTTTACAATCGCCAGTACGAAATCAACGAGCGCCAGCGCGACCAACGGCTGGAACAGCGTTTAGCCGGGCAGGTGATTTGCCTGAGTTTCGACGACAGCCTGCTGCTGCCGCCGGGGAGCGTGCAAACCGGTGGCGGTGAAATGTACAAGGTCTATACGCCTTTTCGTAAAGCCTTTATCCAGCGTCTGACCGAATCCGACATCCGCTCTGTTCCCGCACCAAAACCGCGAGCCGGTGGCGCACTGCCCACCCCTGCGGTACCCGAGGCGTTCGATTATCCGCCGGCAGAGCCGAGCGGGGATTTTCCAAGCGGGGAAGAGGCGGCTTTGCAGCGATTACGTTCTTTTTGCCGGGAGCAGGTGCAAGACTATCTTAAGCAGCGCGATCTGCCGGCCATTGCCGGTACCAGCAGCCTGTCGCCCTATTTGGCGATTGGCGTGTTGTCACCGCGCCAATGCTTTAACCGCCTGCGTGCTGAATGCCCACAGGTGCTGGAAAATCCCGACGGCGGCGCTTTTAGCTGGTTGAATGAACTGATCTGGCGCGAGTTTTATCGGCATTTGATGGTGGCCTATCCTGCGTTATGCAAGCACCGTCCCTTTATCGATTGGACGGATAAGGTACGCTGGCGGAACGACCGTGAGCTGCTGCAGGCCTGGCAGCAGGGCGCCACCGGCTATCCGATCGTTGATGCCGCTATGCGCCAATTGAATAAAACCGGCTGGATGCATAACCGGTTACGCATGATCAGCGCCAGTTTTCTGGTGAAAGACTTACTGATCGACTGGCGCGAAGGTGAGCGCTATTTCATGTCGCAACTGCTGGACGGCGATCTGGCGGCCAACAACGGCGGTTGGCAGTGGGCGGCCTCCACCGGTACCGACGCCGCGCCGTATTTCCGCATCTTTAACCCGACCACTCAGGGCGAACGTTTTGATCCGCAAGGCACTTTTATCCGTAAATGGTTGCCCGAGCTGGCGGATGTACCGGACAATGCTATCCATCAACCCCATCGCTGGGCAGAACAACAGCAGCGCGTGCTGGATTATCCGCTGCCGATTGTCGACCACAAGCAGGCGCGGCTGGAAACGCTGGCGGCCTTTGAGGCGGCGAAGCGCGGGGAATATTAAGGCAACAGCAAGGAGCGAAATAATGATGAAAAAGGTGCTGGCCCTGTGCCTGAGCGGCTATTCAGCCCTGGCGCTGGCCGGTTTTGACGTGGTGGCGCTGGGCGTGGATGGCGGCGTCAGCGACGGCAATCTGACCTCTTATCTGATCCGCAGCGACAACCAACCGCAGTATCTGGCGCTGGATGCCGGCTCGTTGTTACCGGGTATCGCCAAAGGGCTGGAGAAGGGGAGTTTCCCGCAGGTGACCCCTGAACTGGCGGCTCCTTATACTCCGCAGGGTTATGTATTCCGCCAACTGATCGGCGCTTACTTTATCAGCCATGGTCATCTGGACCACGTGGCGGGGTTGATAATCGGTTCGCCGGAGGACAGCAAGAAGAATATCTATGCCCAGGCCGATACCATTCTGACCCTGCGCAATCATTACTTTAACTGGAAGGCCTGGCCCAACTTCACCGATTCCGGCAACGGATCGCGGTTGGGGACTTACCGGCTGCAAACCGTGCGCCCGCAGCAGCGTGTGACCCTGGGCGTGACCGGTTTGAGCGGCGTAATGTATCCGCTCAGCCACGATCGGTATCCTTCTTCGATGATGCTGGTCTCCGATCGCAGCGGCTCTTTCGCCTATTTCGGCGATACCGGCCCGGATGCGCTTGAGCAGTCGCGCAATCTGGACGGCGCCTGGCGCGCGTTGGGGCCGCTCATCGAGCAGAAAAAGCTGAAAGGCATGATCATCGAAAGCTCCTATCCCAACGAGGTTGAAGATAAAAATCTCTACGGGCACCTGACGCCGGCATGGTTGTTGAAAGAGTTGAAAAATTTGACCCAGTACAGTGGGGGAGAAGGATCGCTGAAGGATTTCCCGGTGGTCATCAGCCATATCAAACCCAGCTTGAAGCAAGGCCAAGATGTGCGGGCGACCATCAAGCAACAGTTGGAACAGGGCAACGATCTGGGCGTGAAATTTATCCTGATGGAACAGGGCGACCGCCAGACATTTTGAATTGAAGAGAGAATTTTTATGCGTAACCTCGATCTTGAAAAGTTGATCAACACCGAACTGAATACCGTCGCGTTTCAGGATTACGGCCCTAATGGGTTGCAGGTGGAAGGGCGGCCCCATGTGCAGCGTATCGTTACCGGCGTTACCGCCTGTCAGGCGCTGCTGGATGCGGCGGTGGAACACCAGGCCGACGCCGTTGTGGTACATCACGGCTATTTCTGGAAAAACGAGGCACCCTCGGTACGGGGCATGAAGCGCAATCGGCTGAAAACGCTGTTGAGCAATGATATCAACCTGTACGCTTATCACCTGCCGCTGGACGCGCATCCGGTGTTGGGCAACAACGCGCAGCTGGCGCATCAACTGGGCATTCGGGTGATTGGCGAAGTGGAACCGCTGGTGCCGCATGGCGAATTTGAGCAACCGCTGACCGGCGTTGAACTGCAGCAACGTATTGAGAGCCGCCTCGGGCGGGCCGTACTGCACTGTGGTGATAACGCCCCGGCGCATATCCGCCGTGTGGCCTGGTGCACCGGTGGCGGTCAGGGCTTTATCGATAGCGCCGCGCGATTTGGCGTCGATGCTTTCATTACCGGAGAGGTTTCTGAGCAAACCATTCACAGCGCGCGTGAAATGGGCATTCACTTTTTTGCCGCCGGGCATCATGCCACTGAACGCGGTGGCGTCAAGGCGCTGGGTGAATGGCTGGCTGAGCAGCATGGTTTTGATGTGACCTTTATCGATATCCCGAATCCCGCCTGATTTCCCTCCGAGGATCCAGCCCGGTTTATACCGAGGCTGAATCCTTTTAATAGCCTAATCCCTTATTTTCTCGAAGGTTGTTCTATTGACAGCCGGAGCGCTGTCGCGCATAACTGATGTGTTTTCATCGCGATAATAATAAGGAGAAAAGGGTGCAACGAGCACGATGTTACCTGTTAGGTGAACGCGCGGTAGTGCTTGAACTGTCGCCGCCGGTGACGCTGCCAAGCCAGCAGCGGATTTGGGCGCTGGCCGAAAAGCTGAATCATCATCCCGACGTGCGCGAAGTGGTGCCCGGCATGAACAACCTTACGCTGCTGCTTAAGACGCCGCAGGCCGACGCCGAAATGATGTTAGCGCTGTTGCAACAGGGATGGGACAGCGAGGAGATCCTGGTGCCGGAATCACGTCAGGTGGATATTCCGGTGATCTACGGCGGCCAGGACGGGCCCGATCTGGATGAGGTAGCGCGCCACACCGGCATGACTCCGCAGCAGGTGGTGGAGTGTCACTCCTCTGCGGATTACGTAGTCTATTTCCTTGGTTTTCAACCTGGTTTCTCCTACATGGGCGGCATGCCGGACAAGTTGGCAACCCCGCGCCGTGCCGAACCGCGCCTGTCGGTGGCGGCTGGCTCCGTGGGTATCGGTGGCAGTCAGACCGGTATTTATCCGCTGGTGACCCCCGGCGGCTGGCAGTTAATCGGCCGTACACCTCTGGCGTTGTTTAATCCCTATGAAATGCCGCCGACCCTGCTGCGCCCTGGCGACAGCGTGCGGTTTGTGCCACAGAAGGAGGGCGTATGCTGAAGATCCTGCGTGCGGGCATTTACACCACGGTGCAGGATTTGGGCCGTAACGGTTTCCGTCGTCTGGGCGTCAGCCAGGGCGGCGCGCTCGACGAACCCGCGTTGAGGATCGCCAACCTGCTGGTGGGTAACGATACGAATGCCGCCGGGCTGGAAATCACCCTCGGGCAATTTAGCGCCGAATTTACCCGGCCAGGCTGGATCGCGCTGACCGGCGCCGGTTGCGATGCGCAACTGGACGGCAAGCCGCTGTGGACCGGCTGGCGTTATCAGGTCAGTGCGGGCCAACAGCTGATGTTGAAAATGCCAAAACGTGGCATGCGCAGTTATCTGGCGATAGACGGTGGCATCGCCGTGCCGGAAATACTCGGTTCACGCAGCACCGACAACAAAGCCGCTTTTGGCGGGCTGGAAGGGCGTAACCTGCGAGATGGCGACTGCCTGCCGTTGGGAGCGGGGCGCGAATTGCAAAAGCAAAGCACCGGCGTGAAACAACTGTTGTTCAACAACCGTATCCGGGCCTTGCCGGGGCCGGAATATGACGAATTCAGCGAAGAGGCGAAAGAGTCTTTCTGGCGTACTGCCTGGCAACTGAGCCCGCAGAGCAACCGCATGGGCTACCGCTTGCACGGCAGCAGCGCGCTGAACCGTACCACTGAACGCGAAATGTTGTCGCATGGCCTGTTGCCGGGCGTGGTGCAGGTGCCGCATAACGGTCAGCCTATCGTGTTGATGGCCGATGCTCAAACTACCGGTGGTTACCCGCGCATTGCCTGCGTGATCGAAGCCGATCTCTATCATCTGGCGCAAATCCGTCTGGGCGAAGCTATCCACTTTGTACCCTGTACCCTGGCCCAGGCGCAGCGCGCCAAGGCCGAACAGGAGCACTTTATCCAACAGATTGCCTGGGGGTTAGATGAACGTTGACTTGAATGCCGATCTTGGTGAGGGCTGCGCTAACGATCAGGCGCTGCTGCAATTGGTCAGTTCGGCCAATATCGCCTGCGGTTTTCACGCCGGAGATGCGCAAACCATGCGCCAGTCGGTGCGTTGGGCGCTGCAGTACGGCGTGGCGATTGGCGCGCATCCGAGTTTTCCCGATCGCGAGAACTTTGGTCGTACCCGCATGCAGTTGCCGCCGGATACGGTGTATGCGCAGGTGGTGTATCAACTCGGTGCGCTGGCGGCGATCGCCCGTGCAGAAGGCGGGGTAATGGTGCACGTGAAGCCACACGGCATGTTGTACAACCAGGCGGCCGTGGAGCCGGCGCTGGCGGAAGCCATTGCCTGCGCGGTTAAAGCAGTCGATCCGGCTTTGCGCCTGGTGGGGCTGGCGGGCAGCGAACTGATCCGCGCCGGTGAAAAGCAAGGTTTGGCGACGCGACAAGAGGTCTTTGCCGATCGCGGTTATCAGGCCGATGGCACGCTGGTACCACGGGGCCAGCCAGGGGCTTTGATTACCAGCGACGAACTGGCGCTGGCGCAAACGCTGGAAATGGTACGCCACCATCGGGTTCGCACTCTGGACGGCACCTGGGCCGCTGTTCGGGCCGAAACCGTCTGCCTGCATGGCGACGGTGAACATGCGCTGGAATACGCGCGCACGCTGCGCCAACGTTTTGCCGTGGAAGGCATTAACGTCAGCGCAGAATAAAAATAATTAAACATACACAACACACAACACAATAATACCCAATGGATTTCGAGTCACCGCCAGGCAGCAAGGGGGGAAATCTCCAGGAGCTTACTTAAGTAAGTGACTGGCGTTTGCCCATGCAGCTAACAACGCTGTGGCTTGAAAGACGAGGGGAAAAGGAAGGCGCTATGGAACAGGTTGTTAACTTATGGCCACTGATTGGCATTGCCGCCATCGTGGTCGGGTTTGTTTTACGCTTTAACCCCGTGCTGGTGGTGATTGTCGCCGGCATTATCACCGGGCTGGCGGCATTGATGCCGCTGGATGTGATCCTGGAAAAACTGGGTGAGGGCTTCTTGAATACCCGTAACCTGCCGCTGATCCTGCTGCTGCCGTTGGCGGTGATCGGTTTGCTGGAACGCCACGGTTTGAAAGAGCGTGCACAGGCATGGATCGCCAAGATCAAAAGCGCCACCGCTGGACGTTTGTTGATCGTCTATCTGTTCGTGCGTGAAATTACTGCCGCCATGGGGCTGACCAGCCTGGGCGGGCACCCGCAAATGGTGCGTCCGCTGCTGGCACCCATGGCGGAAGGGGCTGCGGAAAACCGTTACGGTGAGCTGCCGGAGCGTACGCGTCACCGCCTGCGTGCCATGTCTGCCGCGACGGATAACGTCGGGTTATTCTTTGGCGAAGACATTTTTGTGGCCTTCGGCGCGATCATCTTCATGCACAACTTTATGCTGGAATCCGGCGGTATCCAGACCGAGCCGCTGCATATCGCCTTGTGGGGCATTCCCACCGCTATCTTCGCCTTCCTGATCCATGCGTTTCGACTTTACCGGATGGATAAGCAGCTCAGCGCTGAATTGTCGCAGCTTAATCAGGCGGCACTGCAGGCCAAAGGAGATGCCCAATGACTTTCCAACAACAATATCTCTATTGGCTGGCCGGCGTGGTGCTGCTGATTGTCGCCGTGATGTCGTTCCGCGATCGCGCCAACCCACGGCGTATTACCACCGGTTTGTTCTGGGCGTTGTACGGTGTGGTGTTCCTGGTTGGCGACTGGACCTATAGCCTGTTGGGCGACGTGCTGGGGGAGGGCAGCAACGAAAAACGCATGCTGCATATTATCGTCGGCGTGGTGGTCGTGGTGATGGCGTTGATCGCCGGCTTTGGCGGTGTGCGTCTGGGGAGCTATCATCAACGCACCCCACAGCAGCGCGAAGAGAGCGCGAAACGTCTGGGTAACCGGCTGTTTATTCCGGCGCTGGCCATCCCGGTGGTGACGGTGGTTGGCGTGCTGCTGTTCAACAATATTCCGGCATTGCAAACGGCGGTATTCGGCAGCGGTAACCACGCAACCTTGATTACTCTGTTCTCGATGACCGTCGGTTGTTTGCTGGGGTTGGTCATTGCGGTGAAAATGACCCATGAGAAAGCGCTGCAGCCGATTCAGGAAGCGCGCCGCCTGCTGGACTCCATCGGTTGGGCGTTTATTTTGCCGCAAATCCTCGCCACGCTGGGCCTGCTGTTTACCACCGCAGGCGTCGGTACCGCCATCTCTCATCTGACTCAAGAGTATCTGGCGGTGGATAACCGCTTTATCGCGGTGGCGGTTTATGCCATCGGTATGGCGCTGTTGACCATGGTGATGGGTAACGCCTTTGCTGCTTTCCCTATCGTCACCGCCGGTATCGGTATCCCGATCCTGGTGCTGCAACACGGTGGTAACCCGGCGGTGATGGCGGCCATCGGCATGTTTTCCGGCTATTGCGGCACGCTGATGACGCCAATGGCTGCTAACTTTAATATTGTACCGGCGGCGTTGCTGGAATTGCCGGACAAGAATGCGGTGATCAAGGCGCAGGTACCGACCGGGGTGCTGCTGCTGCTGGTGAACGTGTTCCTGCTTTATTTCCTGATGTTCCTTTAAGGAGAACGCATGCAAAAGGTATTGATCACGGGCTTTGAGCCCTTTGGCGGCGAGCGTGTTAATCCTTCGTGGGAAGTGGTAAAGCAACTCAATGATATGGAGCTTTCCGGCGCGCGCATTATTGCGCGCCAGCTGCCTTGCGTATTCGGCGCGGCGCTGGAAGCGCTCAATGAGGCGATTGATGACGTGCAGCCAGTGATGGTGTTAGCTATCGGCCAGGCCGGTGGACGGACTGACATTACGCTGGAACGCGTGGCAATCAATATCGACGATGCGCGTATTCCGGATAATCAGGGGCAGCAGCCGATAGACGAGCCTATCGTTGAAAAGGGGCCTGCGGCTTATTTCAGTACCTTGCCCGTCAAGGCTATGGTTGAGGCGATGCGTGAAGCGGGTATCCCTGCTTCGGTATCGCAAACGGCCGGCACCTACGTTTGCAACCATGTGATGTACGGCTTGTTGCACCGTTTGAGCAAACAACAGGCGATCAAGGGCGGATTTATTCATATCCCTTATCTACCGGAGCAGGCTGCCGCCCATCCTGGTGCCCCCAGCATGGCGGCAACCACGGTCCTGTTTGCGCTGGAATTGGCCGTTTCCATTGCGCTGCAGGTTGAACACGATTTGAAAGTCGTCGGTGGCGCGACGCATTAATCGCCGTTTTTACCCCGGCGCGGTTTGTCGCGTCGGGGGCTACTCAGGAGTGATTCTATGCCGGAAGGACCGGAGATTCGCCGGGCGGCAGATGCATTGGCAGAGGCGGTGATCGACCAGCCGCTGACCGACGTCGGTTTTGCCTTTCCCCAGCTTAAACACTATCGCGACAGGTTAATCGGTGAGCGGATCATTGCTATCGAACCGCGCGGCAAGGCGTTACTGACCCACTTTTCCAATGGGCTGACGCTTTATAGCCATAACCAATTGTATGGCGTGTGGAAGGTGGTGAACGCGGGGGAAACGCCGGAAACCAAACGGGATCTGCGCGTACGGCTGGAAACGGCGGAGCGGGCAATTCTGTTGTACAGCGCGTCAGATATTACCCTGGGGCCGCGCGAAGAAATTGAACAGCATCCGTTTTTGCAACGGATAGGCCCCGACGTGCTGGATATGACGCTGACGGAAACCGCGGTAGAACAGCGACTGTTGTCGCCGAGGTTTCGTCGCAGGCAACTGGGTGGCATGTTGCTCGATCAGGCGTTTCTCGCCGGGCTGGGCAATTACCTGCGCGCCGAAATTCTCTGGCAGGCCGAACTGGCACCGCAGCATAAGCCGCAGGATCTGTCACCGGAGGCTTTGCAACGGCTGGCAAAGGCCCTGCTGGCGGTACCGAGGCTGTCTTACCAGACTCGCGGGCAGGTGGATGAGAACCGTCATCACGGCGCGTTATTCAGTTTCAAGGTGTTTCACCGCAGCGGTGAACCCTGTGAACGTTGCGGCGCGATGATCGTCCGTACCTCGTTGTCGTCGCGGCCGTTTTATTGGTGTCCAGGCTGTCAGAAATAGCAAAAAAAAGCCGCCCATCGGGCGGCTTGTGCTGCTTTATGTAGGGTAAAGCGGCGTTATTTGTTTTTCACCTGGGATTTGAAATCGCGTTCGGCATAGCCGGTGTACAGCTGGCGCGGACGGGCAATCTTGATGCCTTCGTCGTGCATTTCGTTCCAGTGTGCAATCCAGCCGATGGTACGGGCGATGGCGAAGATTACGGTGAACATGGATGAAGGAATACCCATTGCCTTCAGAATGATGCCTGAGTAGAAGTCGACGTTCGGGTACAGCTTCTTCTCGATGAAGTACGGGTCGTTCAGCGCGATGTGTTCCAGCTCCATCGCCACTTCCAGCAGGTTGTCGTCCTTCTTGTTCAGTTCTTTCAGCACTTCGTGACAGGTTTCGCGCATCACGGTGGCGCGTGGGTCGTAGTTCTTGTACACGCGGTGGCCAAAGCCCATCAGGCGGAAGGAGTCGTTCTTGTCCTTGGCGCGCTTGATAAACTCAGGGATGTGCTCAACGGTTTTGATCTCTTCCAGCATTTTCAGCGCGGCTTCGTTGGCGCCGCCGTGTGCCGGCCCCCACAGGGAGGCGATACCGGCCGCGATACAGGCAAACGGGTTAGCGCCTGAAGAACCTGCGGTACGTACGGTAGAGGTGGAAGCGTTCTGCTCGTGGTCTGCGTGCAGAATCAGGATGCGATCCATTGCGCGTTCCAGCACAGGGTTCACCACGTATTCTTCACACGGGGTTGCGAACATCATGTGCAGGAAGTTACCGGCGTAGGACAGGTCGTTACGTGGGTAAACGAACGGCTGGCCCAGGGAATATTTGTAACACATGGCCGCCACGGTAGGCATTTTGGACAGCAGGCGGAACGCGGTGATCTCGCGGTGACGCTCGTTGTTGACGTCCAGCGCATCGTGGTAGAACGCCGCCAGGGCACCGGTCACGCCGCACAGTACTGCCATTGGGTGTGAGTCGCGGCGGAAACCACGGAACAGATGGGTAATCTGGTCGTGGATCATGGTGTGGCGGGTTACGGTCGTTTTAAAGGTTTCGAACTCTTCTGCGGTTGGGGTCTCGCCGTACAGCAGGATGTAGCACACTTCCAGGTAAGAAGACTCTTTCGCCAGCTGTTCAATCGGGAAACCGCGGTGCAGCAGCACGCCTTTGTCACCGTCGATAAAGGTGATTTTTGATTCGCAGGAAGCGGTAGAGGTAAAGCCGGGATCAAACGTGAAATAACCTTTGGAGCCCAGGGCGCGGACATCGAGGACATCGGGGCCCAGTGTCGGGGATAATACGCCCAGTTCGATTGGAGCTTCACCATCATTAATGGTTAGCGTCGCTTTCTTATCAGTCATTTACTGTCTCCTTAGCGCCTTATTTTAAAAACCTCTAACAACTGAAATACCTTAATTCTCCTCAGGTTGCCCGCAAAAAATGGTGCGGACGCTAACTCTGTGAGCGACTGCGCAAATGCGCGGGTAGGGTACAGAGTGCTAACCAGGCGAACGAGGCGGGTGACCAGTTGTTAACGATTCATCGGAATTCGTTATATTCTGTTAATCTTACCTACGACGTGTTCGGGGGTTGTTGAACCTATCCCAATAAACTGTTTTATATGCCTTATTTTGTTTAATCTGCGGCGAACTGCTGCAAACATGTCCGGCAAAAACCGCCATTGGGATAGGTTCTGCCAAATACACTGTTGCATATCTTGAACACAGGGGGAAGTGTATCTGCTGACCTATAGCGCATCATAGGACCGTTTGTGCCCCTATATGTAATGGAATTGTTGATCTCTTGTCAAATCAGATAATTAATTTTGTGCCAATTGTGAAATTCGTGATCTAAATCACTGTTCGGGGGAAATGTTACCAAAGGGATTGTATGGGAATTGTAATCAGAATGTGATCCTCCTATACTGCCGCCAGGTCTCCGGGATACCCTGAAGTAGGAGCACCCAGCGTTATAACTACGCGCCGTTTAAGCACAGAGGATGTTGTTGTTTGAGCGCGTGACGTGTGAGGGTTTTGGCTCTTAACGCTGTCTGATCCCCGCCCAGGCCGGAGGAAGGAAAATAATAAGAGCTGTGTGGGCAAAAACGTGAAAAAACAAAGACCTGTCAACCTGGATCTGCAAACGATCCGGTTTCCCGTAACTGCGATAGCGTCCATCTTACACCGAGTCTCTGGCGTAATTACCTTCGTTGCCGTGGGTATCCTCCTCTGGCTGCTGGGCCTGTCTCTCTCTTCCCAAGAGGGGTTCATGCAGGCTGCCGCCATCATGAATAGCTTCGTTGTCAAATTCATATTCTGGGGCATCCTCACGGCGCTGGCCTATCACATTTGCGGTGGTATTCGCCACTTGTTAATGGATTTTGGCTATATCGAAGAGAGTTTAGCTGCCGGTACCCGTTCTGCCCAGGTGGCGATCGGTCTGACCGTCGTGCTGTCAGTTCTGGCTGGAGTCCTCGTATGGTAAACAATGTTTCTGCATTAGGACGCAACGGCGTACACGACTGGTTGTTACTGCGTGCTTCCGCTATCGTCATCACCCTGTATGTTCTGTATATCCTGGGCTTCTTCGTTACGGCTCCGGATCTCACCTACGAAATCTGGCGCGGCTTCTTCGCCACCTCTATTACGAAAGTGTTCACTCTGCTGACGCTGCTGTCGATTCTGGTTCACGCCTGGGTCGGTTTGTGGCAGGTATTGACGGATTACGTCAAACCTTTGGCGGTACGTCTGGTGTTGCAACTGGCGATTGTTGTCGTGTTGCTGGTCTATTTACTGTACGGAACAATCGTAGTGTGGGGTGCATAAGATGAAACTGCCGATCAGAGAATTTGATGCTGTAGTTATCGGTGCAGGCGGCGCAGGTATGCGCGCGGCACTGCAAATTTCTCAAGCAGGCTCCAGCTGTGCCCTGCTGTCCAAAGTATTCCCGACCCGTTCCCATACCGTGTCTGCGCAGGGCGGTATCACCGTTGCGCTGGGTAACAACCACGATGATAACTGGGAATGGCATATGTATGACACGGTGAAAGGTTCCGATTATATCGGTGACCAGGACGCCATTGAATATATGTGTAAAACCGGCCCGGAAGCGGTTCTGGAGCTGGAACATATGGGCCTGCCGTTCTCCCGTACGGACGAAGGCCGCATTTATCAGCGTCCGTTCGGCGGCCAGTCACTGAACTTCGGTGGCGCACAGGCGGCACGCACCGCTGCGGCGGCTGACCGTACCGGTCACGCGTTGCTGCACACCCTGTACCAACAGAATTTGAAAAACCACACTACTATCTTCTCCGAGTGGTATGCGCTGGATCTGGTGAAAAACCAGGATGGCGCAGTGGTTGGCACCACGGCTATCTGCATCGAAACCGGTGAAGTGGTTTACTTCAAAGCCAAGGCCACCGTGCTGGCGACCGGCGGTGCGGGCCGTATTTACCAGTCCACCACCAACGCCCATATCAACACCGGCGACGGTGTCGGCATGGCGCTGCGCGCCGGCGTGCCGGTGCAGGACATGGAAATGTGGCAGTTCCACCCGACCGGCATCGCCGGCGCCGGGGTATTGGTGACCGAAGGTTGCCGTGGTGAAGGCGGTTATCTGCTGAACAAACACGGCGAGCGTTTCATGGAGCGCTATGCGCCGAATGCCAAAGACCTGGCGGGCCGTGACGTCGTAGCCCGTTCTATCATGATTGAAATCCGCGAAGGCCGCGGCTGTGACGGTCCATGGGGCCCACACGTCAAGCTGAAGCTGGATCACCTGGGCAAAGAAGTGCTGGAATCCCGTCTGCCGGGCATTTTGGAACTGTCGCGCACCTTCGCGCACGTCGACCCGGTGAAAGAGCCGATTCCGGTTATCCCAACCTGCCACTACATGATGGGCGGTATTCCGACCAAAGTGACCGGCCAGGCGTTGACCGTGAACGAAAAAGGCGAAGACGTGGTGATCCCGGGTCTGTTCGCCGTGGGCGAAATTGCCTGCGTTTCAGTGCACGGTGCCAACCGTCTGGGCGGCAACTCGTTGCTGGACCTGGTGGTGTTCGGTCGTGCCGCCGGCATGCATTTGCATGAGTCTCTGGCGGAGCAGGGCGAAAGCCGTGATGCCAGCGATTCTGATGTAGAAGCATCGCTGGATCGTCTGAACCGCTGGAACAACACTCGTTCCGGTGAAGATCCGGTCGAAATCCGTAAGGCGCTTCAAGCCTGTATGCAGCACAACTTCTCGGTATTCCGCGAAGGCGATGCGATGGCGAAAGGCCTGGAAGAGCTGAAAGTGATCCGTGAACGTCTGAAGAACGCACGTCTGGACGATACCTCCAGCGAGTTCAACACCCAGCGCATCGAATGCCTGGAGTTGGATAACCTGATGGAGACCGCGTTTTCCACCGCCGTGTCGGCCAACTTCCGTACCGAAAGCCGTGGCGCACACAGCCGCTTCGACTTCCCGGAACGTGATGACGCCAACTGGCTGTGTCACTCGCTGTATCAGCCGCAATCGGAAAGCATGACGCGTCGTGAAGTGAACATGCAACCGAAGCTGCGCCCGGCATTCCCGCCGAAAGTGCGTTCTTACTAATTGCGGAGATCGATTGATGAAACTCGAATTTTCAATTTATCGCTACAATCCGGATGTTGATGACGCTCCGCACATGCAGGATTACAGCTTGGAAGCGGAAGAAGGTCGCGACATGATGTTGCTGGATGCCTTGATCCTGCTGAAAGAAAAAGATCCTAGCCTGTCGTTCCGTCGTTCCTGCCGCGAAGGCGTTTGTGGTTCCGACGGGATCAACATGAACGGTAAAAACGGCCTGGCATGCATCACCCCGATCTCGTCGCTGCGTAAAGGCAACAACAAGATTGTGATCCGCCCGCTGCCTGGCTTGCCGGTAGTGCGCGATCTGGTGGTGGATATGGGTCAGTTCTACACCCAGTATGAAAAGATCAAACCTTACCTGCAGAACGACGGCAAGAACCCGCCGGCGCGTGAACACCTGCAATCGCCAGAGCAGCGCGCCAAGCTGGACGGACTTTATGAGTGCATTTTATGCGCTTGTTGTTCGACCTCTTGCCCGTCATTCTGGTGGAACCCGGACAAATTCATTGGCCCGGCTGGCCTGCTGGCGGCATACCGCTTCCTGATTGACAGCCGCGACACGGAAACCGAAGAACGTTTAGACGATCTAGACGACGCTTTCAGTGTTTTCCGCTGCCATAGCATTATGAATTGTGTCAGTGTATGTCCTAAAGGCTTGAACCCGACGCGTGCTATCGGTCATATCAAGTCTATGCTGCTGCAACGCGGCGCATAAGCGGAATGAGATGCTGCGCCGGGCAGTTTCCGGCGCACATCACAAAGGAGGGAGCCTCTAAAAACTGACCCGTGGCTGCGGCACTATGCAGCCAGGTTCGCCCGCCGGTTTTTAGAGGTTCCTTGTAAGGGACCGCAAGGTCCATAGCAGAACGTACCGTAAAAGTACGTCGAGTGAACCGTTTCTACGGCAAACCGTATCCATCACGGTAATTATGTTAACCACGGCGAAAACTAAAGCTTCAAAGCTTAAGGGATCATGATGCAGAACGGCGCAATGAAGGCCTGGCTGGATTCCTCCTATCTGGCGGGCGCGAACCAGTCTTACATAGAACAGCTCTATGAAGACTTCTTAACCGATCCGGGCTCCGTTGAAGATAGCTGGCGTTCCATTTTTCAACAGCTACCAACCGCGGGTGTAAAACCCGATCAGCTTCACTCTCAAACGCGTGACTACTTCCGCCGCCTGGCGAAAGACTCCGCGCGTTACAACACCACCATCAACGACCCAGACACCGATGCCAAACAGGTCAAGGTACTGCAGCTGATTAACGCCTTCCGTTTCCGCGGACATCAGCATGCCAACCTCGATCCGCTCGGTCTGTGGCAGCGTGAGCAAGTTCCTGACCTTGAACCCGCCTATCACAACCTGACCGAAGCCGACTTCCAGGAAACCTTCAACGTGGGTTCTTTCGCTATCGGCAAAGAAACCATGAAGCTGGGCGACCTGTATGCCGCGCTGAAGCAGACTTACTGCGGCTCGATCGGTGCGGAATACATGCACATTACCAACACTGAAGAGAAACGCTGGATCCAGCAGCGTATTGAATCGGTGGTGGGGCACGCCAGCTTTACCGATGATGAGAAACGCCGCTTCCTGAACGAACTGACCGCAGCGGAAGGTTTGGAGCGTTACCTCGGTGCCAAATTCCCAGGGGCGAAACGCTTCTCGCTGGAAGGTGGCGATGCGCTGGTACCGATGCTCAAAGAGATGGTGCGTCACGCCGGTAAGAACGGTACGCGCGAAGTGGTATTGGGCATGGCCCACCGCGGCCGTCTGAACGTGTTGATCAACGTACTGGGCAAAAAACCTGCCGATCTGTTCGACGAGTTTGCCGGCAAGCATAAAGAACACCTCGGCACCGGTGACGTTAAATATCACCAGGGCTTCTCCTCCGACGTAGAAACCGAAGGCGGCATGGTTCACCTGGCGCTGGCGTTTAACCCGTCGCACCTGGAGATCGTCAGCCCGGTGGTCATGGGCTCAGTTCGTGCTCGTCGTGACCGTCTGGACGAAGCGCGCAGCAATATGGTACTGCCAATCACCATCCACGGTGACGCCGCCATTACCGGCCAGGGCGTGGTTCAGGAAACCCTGAACATGTCGCAGGCTCGCGGCTACGAAGTGGGCGGCACGGTGCGTATCGTGATCAACAACCAGGTTGGTTTCACTACCTCCAACCCGTTGGATGCGCGTTCTACCGAATATTGTACTGACATCGCCAAGATGGTGCAGTCGCCGATCTTCCACGTAAATGCTGACGATCCGGAAGCGGTGGCCTTTGTGACCCGCCTGGCGTTGGATTTCCGTAACACCTTCAAACGTGACGTGATGATCGATCTGGTCTGCTACCGTCGCCATGGGCATAACGAGGCCGATGAGCCAAGTGCAACCCAGCCGGTGATGTACCAGAAGATCAAAAAACACCCAACGCCGCGCAAGCTTTATGCTGACGTGCTGACCGAACAAAAAGTCGCCAGCCTGGAAGATGCCACGGAAATGGTCAACCTGTATCGTGATGCACTCGACCGCGGCGATTGCGTGGTTGAAGAGTGGCGTCCGATGAACCTGCATAGCTTTACCTGGTCGCCGTACCTTAACCACGAATGGGATGAAGAGTACCCAAGCAAGGTTGAGATGAAGCGCCTGCAGGAACTGGCCCGTCGCATCAGCACCGTGCCGGAAGCGATCGAAATGCAGTCACGCGTAGCCAAAATCTACGCAGACCGCGCAGAGATGGCGGCAGGCAACAAAGCGTTCGACTGGGGCGCGGCGGAAACGCTGGCCTATGCCACCATGGTCGATGAAGGCATCCCGATTCGCCTTTCCGGCGAAGACGCCGGTCGCGGTACCTTCTTCCACCGCCATGCTGTGGTGCACAACCAGAAAAACGGTTCGGTCTACGTTCCGCTGGCCAATGTTCACAGCGGGCAGGGCGAGTTCAAAGTGTGGGACTCCGTACTGTCGGAAGAAGCCGTACTGGCGTTCGAATATGGTTACGCCACCGCAGAACCGCGCACCCTGACCATTTGGGAAGCGCAGTTCGGTGACTTCGCCAACGGCGCTCAGGTGGTGATCGACCAGTTCATCAGCTCCGGCGAGCAGAAATGGGGCCGTATGTGTGGCCTGGTGATGCTGCTGCCGCACGGTTACGAAGGCCAGGGTCCAGAGCACTCCTCTGCGCGTCTGGAACGTTACCTGCAGCTGTGTGCTGAGCAGAACATGCAGGTGTGCATCCCGTCCACTCCGGCACAGGTCTACCATATGCTGCGTCGTCAGGCGCTGCGCGGTATGCGCCGTCCGTTGGTGGTGATGTCGCCGAAATCTCTGCTGCGTCACCCGCTGGCAACCTCGTCTCTGGAAGAGCTGGCTAACGGCACCTTCCTGCCGGCTATCGGCGAGATCGACGAGTTGGATCCGAAAGCGGTCAAACGCGTGGTCATGTGCTCCGGTAAGGTCTATTACGATCTGCTGGAACAACGCCGCAAGAACGACCAGAAAGACGTGGCTATCATCCGTATCGAGCAGCTGTACCCGTTCCCGCATCAGGCCGTTCAGGCGGTGCTGGAGAAGTATGCTCACGTGCATGATTTCGTCTGGTGTCAGGAAGAGCCGCTGAACCAGGGCGCCTGGTACTGCAGCCAACACAACTTCCGTGAAGTGGTGCCGTTCGGGGCTTCTTTACGTTACGCAGGACGTCCAGCCTCTGCCTCTCCGGCAGTCGGTTACATGTCCGTACACCAGAAGCAGCAACAGGCTCTGGTTAATGACGCGCTGAATATTGTTAAAGATTAAGGGAAAGCTAAATGAGTAGCGTAGATATTCTGGTACCTGACCTTCCTGAATCGGTTGCGGATGCGACCGTAGCCACCTGGCACAAGAAACCAGGTGACAGCGTCCAGCGTGACGAAGTTCTGGTTGAAATCGAAACTGACAAAGTGGTTCTGGAAGTTCCGGCAAGTGAAGCTGGGATCCTCGATGCGATCGTGGAAGAAGAGGGCGCAACCGTGCTTTCTCGCCAACTGCTAGGCCGCATCCGCCCGGGTGACAGCTCCGGCAAGCCGACCGCCGAGAAGAGCCAGGAGAAAGAAGCCACGCCTGCACAGCGCGCGACTGCCAGCCTGGAAGAAGAGAGCAATGACGCGCTCAGCCCGGCGATCCGCCGCCTGATCGCCGAACACGATCTCGATGCTGCCGCCATCAAAGGCAGCGGCGTGGGTGGCCGTATCACCCGTGAAGACGTGGAAGCGCACCTGGCTAACGGCAAAAAAGCCGATAAACCTGCCGCCGTCGAAGCCGCACCGCAGCCTGCTCTGAGCAGCCGCAGCGAAAAACGCGTGCCGATGACCCGCCTGCGCAAACGCGTGGCCGAGCGCCTGTTGGAAGCGAAGAACAGCACTGCGATGCTGACCACCTTCAACGAAATCAACATGCAGCCGATCATGGACCTGCGCAAGCAGTACGGTGAAGCTTTCGAAAAACGTCACGGTGTACGTCTGGGCTTCATGTCCTTCTACATCAAGGCGGTGGTTGAAGCCCTGAAGCGCTTCCCGGAAGTGAACGCTTCCATCGACGGTACCGACGTGGTGTACCACAACTACTTCGATATCAGCATTGCGGTATCTACCCCACGTGGCCTGGTAACCCCGGTACTGCGTGACGTAGACACCATGAGCATGGCGGACATCGAGAAGAAAATCAAAGAGCTGGCAGTTAAAGGCCGTGACGGCAAATTGACTGTGGAAGAGCTGACCGGCGGTAACTTCACCATTACCAACGGCGGCGTATTCGGTTCACTGATGTCTACCCCGATCATCAACCCACCGCAGAGCGCCATCCTGGGCATGCACGCCATTAAAGATCGCCCAATGGCGGTTAAAGGCCAGGTTGTGATCCAGCCAATGATGTATCTGGCACTGTCTTACGATCACCGCCTGATCGACGGTAAAGAATCCGTCGGTTACCTGGTGACGGTAAAAGAGATGCTGGAAGATCCGGCTCGTCTGCTGCTGGACGTATAACCCTGATGGGCGCGTATATCTTAAATCATTGAAGTTGCATCGCGGCGGCAACGGAGCGAATCCCCAGGAGCATAGTCAACTATGTGACTGGGGTGAGAGAAGGCAGCCAACAAAGATGCAGCTTTAAGGATGACAGAGATTGCCGCGCCCACACTCTGTGCTATGTGGCCGACGAAAGTCATGCGGTTTTCCGCCAAAATGACTCGGCTAAAACCTTCAGAACTGAATGGATAGAACATCATGAATTTACACGAATATCAGGCAAAACAGCTGTTTGCTCGGTATGGCATGCCGGCACCAACCGGTTACGCCTGTACCACACCGCGTGAAGCGGAAGAAGCCGCATCCAAAATCGGCTCCGGCCCGTGGGTGGTTAAATGTCAGGTTCATGCTGGCGGCCGCGGTAAAGCTGGCGGCGTTAAAGTTGTAAACAGCAAAGAAGATATCCGCGCTTTCGCTGAAGCCTGGCTGGGCAAGCGTCTGGTGACCTACCAGACTGACGCGCTGGGCCAACCGGTTCATCAGATCCTGGTAGAAGCCGCGACCGACATCGATAAAGAACTGTACCTGGGCGCGGTAGTAGACCGTGCCAGCCGTCGTGTGGTGTTCATGGCATCCACCGAGGGTGGCGTTGAGATTGAGAAAGTTGCGGAAGAAACGCCGGAACTGATCCACAAAATGACCATCGACCCACTGGCAGGCCCACAGCCTTACCAGGGCCGTGAACTGGCCTTCAAACTGGGCCTGACCGGCAAGCAAGTTGGCCAGTTCGCCAAGATCTTCATGGGCCTGGCGACCTTGTTCCTGGAGCGCGACCTGGCGATGGTTGAGATTAATCCGCTGGTGGTGACCAAGCAGGGCGATTTGATCTGTCTGGACGGTAAACTGGGCGCTGACGGTAACGCACTGTTCCGTCAACCTGAGCTGCGTGAAATGCGCGACCTGTCTCAGGAAGACGAGCGTGAATCCCGTGCGGCACAGTGGGAGCTGAACTACGTTGCTCTCGACGGCAACATCGGCTGCATGGTTAACGGCGCAGGCCTGGCGATGGGGACCATGGACATCGTTAAGCTGCACGGCGGTGAGCCAGCCAACTTCCTCGACGTAGGCGGTGGTGCAACCAAAGAGCGCGTGACCGAAGCCTTCAAAATCATCCTGTCCGACGACAAGGTGAAAGCGGTATTGGTTAACATTTTCGGTGGTATCGTGCGCTGCGACCTGATCGCTGACGGTATCATTGGCGCCGTAGCCGAAGTGGGCGTTAACGTCCCGGTGGTGGTGCGTCTGGAAGGGAATAACGCCGAACTGGGCGCCAAGAAACTGGCGGACAGCGGTCTGAATATCATTGCTGCGACCAGCCTGACTGATGCGGCTCAGCAAGTTGTTGCGGCAGTGGAGGGTAAATAATGTCCATTTTAATCGATAAGAACACCAAAGTTATCTGTCAGGGTTTCACCGGTAGCCAGGGGACCTTCCACTCCGAACAAGCTATCGCTTACGGCACCAAAATGGTCGGTGGCGTGACGCCGGGCAAAGGCGGCACTCAGCACTTGGGCCTGCCGGTGTTCAACACCGTGCGTGAAGCGGTAGAAGCGACCGGCGCCACGGCGTCCGTTATCTACGTACCGGCACCATTCTGCAAAGACTCCATTCTGGAAGCTATCGATTCAGGCATCAAACTGATCATCACCATTACCGAAGGCATCCCGACGCTGGATATGCTGACCGTCAAGGTGAAGCTGGATGAAGCCGGCGTGCGTATGATTGGCCCGAACTGCCCAGGCGTTATCACCCCGGGCGAGTGCAAAATCGGCATCATGCCAGGCCATATCCACCTGCCAGGCAAAGTGGGCATCGTTTCCCGCTCCGGCACCCTGACCTACGAAGCGGTGAAGCAAACCACCGATACCGGTCTGGGCCAGTCTACCTGTGTAGGCATCGGCGGTGACCCGATCCCAGGTTCTAACTTCATCGATATCCTGAAGTTGTTCCAGGAAGATCCGCAAACTGAAGCGATCGTCATGATCGGTGAAATCGGCGGCAGCGCAGAAGAAGAAGCAGCGGCGTACATCAAAGAACACGTGACCAAGCCGGTAGTTGGCTACATCGCAGGTGTTACCGCGCCGAAAGGCAAGCGTATGGGCCATGCCGGCGCCATCATTGCCGGCGGCAAAGGCACTGCGGACGAAAAATTCGCAGCGCTGGAAGCGGCAGGGGTTAAAACCGTGCGCAGCCTGGCTGACATCGGCGAGGCAGTTAAAGCGGTTCTGAACCGCTAATTTAATCTGCGGTAGTCCGTATTCAAGCAGGGTCAGACCAAGTGTCTGGCCCTGTTTTTTTTTGCCTGCGCGAGAGGGAATAGGGCATTGCGGTGGCCGTGGTGAGCGTTAGCGGCATCAATTAAAGGGGGGGGATGGGCGGACGTATTTAAGCGCTGCTTTATCGATAATTATTCTTTTTATTGCCTACAATTATCAGAGTAAAAAAATAAGCTAAGCTTGTCCTATTAGCAGGTTAATAAGCGTTAACATCATTCACACTCGAGACTTCATTTAAATACAGATAACCATTAAATATCACATCTATTTAACACAAAAAGTACCTAGATAGACTACGAAACCATTATGTAACATAACCACAAGATAATTATGAGAAATTGTGAGCTGAATCTGGAAATAAAATTCAGATAGGCTTAAATTGTTCCAGATCAAATTAGGGCTGAGTACCTCTTTGGGCTAAAATTTGACCTGTAACCAAAAGTCTAACCCATATCACGTAAAAACCTATTTATTGTGTGGGATTGGGCGAGTATCATCCATGGTGAATATGGATGGTTGATCTTGTTGCATTTGTTACCCGTTGTCGGTTTTCAGTGGTGTGTTTAGTACACTGGCCAGTACGGCCCGCGTCGAATGCATGGTTGAAAGCGGAGAAGCTGGATCAAATTTTTGTTGTGTTTAAGGGCATTCACTGCGGGGCGTTACCGGTAGCTTCACCCGAAGTCATATCGATAACCGCATGTCGGAGTCTTCCTGCGAGGAGCAAGGAGTCAAGATGTTTGATATTGTCGAACTGTCGCGCTTACAGTTTGCTTTAACGGCGATGTACCACTTCTTATTTGTCCCATTAACGCTAGGCATGGCGTTTTTGCTGGCAATTATGGAAACGGTATATGTACTGTCAGGCAAACAAATCTATAAAGATATGACCAAATTCTGGGGCAAGTTATTTGCAATTAACTTTGCTCTGGGTGTGGCCACCGGTTTGACCATGGAGTTCCAGTTCGGGACCAACTGGTCATATTTCTCACACTACGTCGGTGATATTTTCGGGGCCCCTCTGGCCATCGAAGGTCTGATGGCGTTCTTCCTTGAATCGACGCTGGTCGGCCTGTTCTTCTTCGGCTGGGATCGTCTGGGCAAGGTGCAGCACATGGCCGTAACCTGGCTGGTGGCACTGGGCTCAAACTTCTCCGCGCTGTGGATCCTGGTGGCCAACGGCTGGATGCAGAACCCTATCGCCTCGGACTTCAACTTCGAAACCATGCGCATGGAGATGCTCAGCTTCTCCGAACTGGTGCTCAACCCGGTTGCGCAGGTTAAGTTCGTTCACACCGTAGCTGCCGGCTACACCTGTGGTGCGATGTTCGTACTGGGTATCAGCTCTTACTACCTGTTGAAAGGCCGTGATACTGCCTTTGCCAAACGTTCCTTCGCAATCGCTGCCAGCTTCGGTATGGCTGCCGTACTGTCCGTAATCGTACTGGGTGATGAATCCGGCTACGAAATGGGTGACGTGCAGAAAACCAAACTGGCCGCCATCGAAGCCGAGTGGGACACTCAACCGGCTCCGGCTTCCTTTACCCTGTTCGGTATTCCGAATCAGGATAAAATGGAAAACTCATACGCGATCCAAATTCCTTATGCGCTCGGCCTGATTGCCACCCGCTCAACGGATACTCAGGTCACCGGCCTGAAAGATCTGATGGCGCAGCATGAAGTGCGTATCCGCAACGGGATGAAAGCCTACCAACTGCTGGAAGAGTTGCGCAGTGGCAATACCGATCCGGCGGTTCGCGCCGAGTTCAATAAAGCCAAGCAAGACTTGGGCTACGGTTTACTGCTGAAGCGCTATACCCAGAACGTCACCGACGCGACGGAAACTCAGATCCAGCAGGCGACCAAAGACTCTATCCCACGCGTAGCACCGCTGTACTTCGCCTTCCGTATCATGGTGGCCTGTGGCGTGCTGATGTTACTGATTATCGGTCTGTCGTTCTGGAGCGTGCTTCGTGGCCGCATTGGCCAGAGAAAGTGGCTACACCGTGCGGCGCTGTATGGCCTGCCGCTGCCGTGGATTGCCATCGAAGCCGGCTGGTTTGTGGCTGAATACGGTCGTCAACCTTGGGCGATTGGTGAGGTGCTGCCGACTGCGGTTGCCAACTCTTCACTGACTGCGGGCGACATTCTGTTCTCGATGGGGCTGATTTGCGGCTTGTACACCCTGTTCCTGGTGGCTGAAATGTACCTGATGTTCAAATTTGCACGTCTGGGTCCAAGCAGCCTGAAAACTGGCCGCTACCACTTTGAACAACCGACTGCCGCCGTGCAGGAAGCGCGCTAAACAGGAGTCCACGTATGTTTGATTATGAAGTACTGCGATTTATCTGGTGGGTCCTGATTGGCGTACTGCTGATTGGTTTCGCCGTCACCGACGGTTTCGACATGGGGGTCGGCATCCTGGTGCGCATTATCGGTAAAACCGATACCGAGCGCCGGGTGATGATCAACTCCATCGCGCCGCACTGGGACGGTAACCAGGTGTGGCTGATCACGGCCGGTGGTGCGCTGTTCGCCGCCTGGCCAATGGTCTATGCGGCGGCGTTCTCCGGTTTCTACGTCGCCATGATCCTGGTGCTGTCCGCCTTGTTCTTCCGCCCGGTCGGTTTTGACTACCGCTCGAAGCTGGAGAGCAGCCGCTGGCGCAACATGTGGGACTGGGGCATCTTCATCGGCAGCTTTGTGCCGGCGGTGGTGTTCGGCGTGGCGTTCGGCAACCTGCTGCAGGGCGTGCCGTTCCATATGGACGAATACATGCGTCTGTTCTACACCGGCAACTTCTTCCAACTGCTGAATCCGTTTGGCCTGTTGGCGGGTGTTGTCAGCTTGACCATGCTGGTGACCCAGGGGGCAACCTACCTGCAGATGCGTACTAGCGGTGAGATCCACCTGCGTGCACGTGCCGCGGCGCAGATCTCCACGTTGGTGATGGCGGTGTTCTTCCTGTTGGGCGGCATTTGGCTGGTGAAAGGCATCGATGGTTATGTGATTACCTCGGCGCTGGATACCATGGCGGAGTCTAACCCGATGCGTAAAGAAGTGGCTCATCAGGCCGGTGCCTGGTTGATCAACTTCAACAAGTATCCGCTGCTGTGGGCATTGCCTGCCCTGGGTGTGGTGCTGCCGCTGTTTACGGTGCTGTTCTCCCGCATGTCGAAAGACGCGCTGGCGTTCGTGACTTCGTCACTGACCATTGCCTGCGTGATCCTGACTGCCGGTGTGACCATGTTCCCGTTCGTGATGCCGTCAAGCACCGTGCCTAACATCAGCCTGACCATGTGGGATGCCACCTCCAGTCTGTTGACGTTGGAAGTGATGACCGTTGTCGCGGCGATCTTCGTGCCTATCGTTCTGGGGTACACCAGCTGGTCGTACTACAAAATGTTCGGCCGTCTCGACAAAAACTTCGTCGAGAACAACAAGCATTCGCTGTATTAAGGATAGGGAGCTAAACCATGTGGTATTTTGCCTGGATTCTCGGAACGCTTCTTGCCTGTGCCTTCGGTATCATCACGGCGCTGGCGCTTGAGCACCACGAAGATTCAAAAGCACAGCAAGACGGTAAGTGATGAGTTCGTCATTAACTGACAAGCTGTACGCCATGACTGACAAGGGCCCTGTCCGGGCCCTTTCACTGGTGCTGGCGTTGATTTTGGCGGGCTGTATTTTTTGGGATCCGACCCGCTTTGCGGCGAAGACCAGCTCGCTGGAGATTTGGGAAGGGCTGCTGCTGATTTGGGCAGTTTGCGCCGGGGTGGTTCACGGCGTTGGCTTCAAACCGCAACGGACGTTATGGCGCGCTTTTTTCGCGCCACTTCCGGCAATTGTGATCCTCGCCGCAGGATTACTTTACGTTTCTTTATAATCTCCGTTATAACCCCGAGTTATGGGCCCTTCCGGCCCATAATTATTTTCGTTCCCCTCTTGTAACCCATTCCCAACCCGATCTGTCTTGCGTATAGTAGCACCGTTAAATTGCATTGCTGGGAAGTAGAGTGAGTAATACGTTGTTTCGATGGCCGGTTCGCGTTTACTACGAGGATACCGATGCCAGTGGTGTGGTCTATCACGCCCGCTATGTCGCCTTTTTTGAAAGAGCGCGCACCGAGATGCTGCGTCATCACAACTTTCATCAACAGCAGCTGCTCAGTGAACATGTCGCTTTCGTGGTTCGGCGCATGACGGTGGATTACCTGGCTCCGGCTCGTCTCGACGAGCAGCTGGAAGTGCAGAGTGAAATCACCTCAATGCGCGGGGCCTCTCTCACGTTTGCCCAACGCATTGTCAATTCTGACGGGACTCTTTTGAGTCAGGCCGATGTGTTGATTGCATGCATTGATCCACACCAAATGAAGCCGATAGCGCTTCCTAAGTCTATTGTCGCGGAGTTTAAGCAGTGACTGACATGAACATCCTAGATTTATTCTTGAAGGCGAGCCTGCTGGTTAAGCTTATCATGTTGATTTTGATATGCTTCTCAGTGGCCTCTTGGGCGATCATCATCCAGCGCACCCGCATCCTGAATGCGGCCACGCGTGACGCCGAAGCCTTTGAAGACAAATTCTGGTCCGGTATCGAGCTTTCTCGTCTGTACCAGGAAAGCCAGGCGCGTCGCGATAGCCTGACCGGCTCAGAGCAAATTTTCCACTCTGGTTTCAAAGAGTTCGCTCGTTTACACCGCGCTAATAACCATGCGCCGGAATCGGTGATCGAAGGGGCGTCACGCGCCATGCGTATCTCTATGAACCGCGAGCTGGAAACGCTGGAAAACCACATTCCTTTCCTCGGCACCGTGGGTTCGATCAGTCCGTATATCGGTCTGTTCGGCACCGTGTGGGGGATTATGCACGCCTTTATCGCACTGGGCGCGGTGAAGCAGGCCACGCTGCAAATGGTAGCACCGGGTATCGCCGAAGCACTGATCGCAACCGCCATCGGTTTGTTCGCCGCTATTCCGGCCGTTATGGCCTATAACCGCCTCAACCAGCGCGTCAACAAGCTTGAGCAGAATTACGACAACTTTATGGAAGAGTTCACCGCTATTCTGCATCGTCAGGCCTTCTCCAGCGACAGCAAATAAGTAGGAGGTAGCATGGCGAGAGTTCGTGGACGTAATCGGCGCGAGCTGAAGTCCGAAATAAACATCGTTCCGTTGCTCGACGTGTTGCTGGTGCTGTTGCTGATCTTTATGGCAACGGCGCCGATTATCACGCAGAGCGTTGAGGTTGATCTGCCGGACGCCACCGATTCCAAGACGGTGTCCAGCGATGATAACCCGCCGGTGATCCTTGAGGTTTCAGGCGTGGGTCAATACACCCTGGTGGTGGATCACAACCGCATGGAGCTGCTGCCGCCGGAACAGGTTGCCGCTGAAGCCAAGTCGCGTTTAGCGGCCAACCCGAAAACGGTCTTTTTGATCGGCGGGGCGAAGGAAGTACCGTACGATGAGATTATCAAGGCATTGAATATTCTCCATCAGGCGGGCGTGGCTTCCGTGGGGCTAATGACCCAGCCAATCTGACCCTAAGGTCAGTGGCAACCCGGTTCCTGTGCCGTTGGCTCAGGAACCCCGTATAAGCAACACCAGTTTTTGGGAATCTATTTTGGTAAAGGCAACTGAGCAAAACGATAAGCTGAACCGCGCCGTTATTGTTTCGGTCGTTCTGCACTTTGTATTGATTGCCCTGCTGATTTGGGGATCGCTGCAAGAAAACGTCGACATGAACAGTGCCGGCGGCGGTGGCGAAGGTTCTGTCGTCGGTGCAGTGATGGTCGATCCCGGGGCAGTTGTGGAGCAGTACAACCGCCAGCAACAGCAGAGTAACGACGCGCAGCGTGCTGAAAAGCAGCGCCAGAAAAAAGCGGAACAACAAGCCGAAGAACTTCAGCAGAAGCAAGCGGCGGAGCAACAGCGCCTGAAAGAGCTGGAGAAAGAGCGTTTGTCTGCGCAGGAAAAAGCGGCGCAGGACGCGAAAGAACAGGCTGAACAGCAGAAGCAGGCCGCAGAGCAGCAAAAACAGGCGGCGGAGCAACAAAAGCAGGCTGCTGAACAGCAAAAAGCGGCCGAGAACGCCGCGGCGAAAGCCAAAGAACAACAGAAAGTAGCGGAAGCGGCCGCCGCCAAGGCCAAGGCCGAGGCAGATAAAGTCGCTAAAGCACAGGCCGACGCGCAGAAGAAAGCGGAGTCTGAAGCCAAGAAAGAAGCGGCTGCTGCCGCTGCCGCCAAGAAACAGGCGGAAGAAGCGAAGAAAGCCGCTGCTGCCGAAGCTGCAGAGAAAAAGGCCGCTGCCGAAGCCGAGAAAAAAGCCGCAGCTGATGCCGAGAAGAAAGCGGCCGCAGAAGCTGAGAAAAAAGCCGCCGCTGCCGAAAAAGCCGCCGCTGAGAAAGCTGCTGCCAAGAAGGCCGCAGACGCCAAGAAGAAAGCGGCTGCCGCAGCGGCAGCTCAGTCTTCAGACGTCAATGATCTGTTTGGCGACCTGGCGGACGGTAAAAACGCGCCGAAAGGCGGCGGGGCTAAAGCTAAGGGTGACGGTAAACCGGCCGGTCAGGGCAATGCCAAGGCTGCAGGGGCGAGTGGTGCCGATATTGATGGCTATGCTGGGCAGATTCGCACAGCAATTCAGAATAAGTTTTATGATGCCAGTTCGTTTGTCGGTAAGACCTGTGACCTACGCATCAAGCTGGGGCCTGATGGCTTTTTGATTGACGTGAAATCGGTAGGTGGCGATCCTGCACTGTGCCAGGCGGCTGTAGCTGCTGCGAATCAGGCGAAGATCCCGAAACCACCGAGCGATGCCGTTTATCAGCACTTTAAGAATTCGACCCTTGTATTTAAGCCACAATAACGGTTGATTAGCTAAGTCATATCGCAGGGATGTACTAAGGTAACCAACAGGGATTATGTAGTTTTGTTTGCGTTGGTTTGTTAAAATTCTGCTAATTTATCGCAGGCATCCCGCCTGGATAAGGGAGATGAGATGAAGCAGGCATTTCGAGTAGCGTTAGGTTTTTTAATACTGTGGGCCTCCGTTCTTCACGCGGAAGTTCGCATTGAAATCACCCAAGGGGTCGACTCCGCTCGCCCGATTGGTGTGGTGCCGTTTAAATGGGCTGGCCCAGGCACGCCTCCGGAAGATATTGGCAAGATTGTCGGCGCAGACCTGCGCAACAGCGGCAAATTCAACCCAATTGACGTAGCGCGCATGCCGCAGCAACCGACCACCGCGTCTGAAGTGACGCCGGCGGCCTGGACTGCATTGGGCATTGACGCAGTCGTGGTCGGCCAGGTTCAACCTGGTGCGGACGGCGGCTACCTGATCTCTTATCAACTGGTGGACACTTCAGGTTCTCCAGGCACCGTATTGGCGCAGAACCAGTATAAAGTGACCAAGCAGTGGTTGCGTTATTCTGCTCACACCGCCAGTGACGAAGTGTTTGAAAAGCTGACCGGTATCAAGGGCGCCTTCCGTACCCGTATCGCTTACGTTGTGCAGACCAACGGCGGGAAATTCCCGTACGAGCTGCGCGTAGCGGATTACGACGGCTACAACCAGTTTGTGGTACACCGTTCACCGGAACCACTGATGTCCCCGGCCTGGTCGCCGGACGGCAGCAAACTGGCGTACGTGACCTTTGAAAGCGGCCGCTCTGCGCTGGTGGTTCAGACCCTGGCTAACGGTGCTATCCGTCAGATCGCCTCGTTCCCGCGCCACAACGGTGCACCGGCGTTCTCACCGGACGGCAGCCGTCTGGCCTTCGCGTTGTCTAAAAGCGGCAGCCTGAACCTGTACGTGATGAATCTGGGCTCTGGCCAGATCACTCAAATCACCGACGGGCGCAGCAACAATACCGAACCGACCTGGTTCCCGGATGGCCAGTCTCTGGCATATACCTCGGATCAGGGCGGCCGGCCACAGATTTATAAAGTCAGTGCCAGTGGCGGTGCGTCACAGCGTCTGACATGGGAAGGCTCTCAGAATCAGGATTCTGAAGTCAGCTCTGATGGTAAATTCCTGGTGATGGTGAGCTCAAACAATGGTGCTCAGCATATCGCCAAACAAGATCTCGGATCGGGTGCAGTTCAAGTTTTGACCGGCACCTTCCTGGACGAAACGCCTAGTATTGCGCCAAACGGCACCATGGTGATCTATAGCTCCACGCAAGGTATGGGCTCCGTGTTGCAACTGGTATCGACTGATGGGCGTTTTAAAGCGCGTCTTCCGGCAACTGATGGACAGGTCAAATTCCCTGCCTGGTCGCCGTATCTGTGATGCATGTGTAAATATGTATGGCAAACTATAAAAGGATTAAAGAAATGCAACTGAACAAAGTGCTGAAAGGGCTTCTGCTGGCACTGCCAGTCCTGGCTGTAGCAGCTTGTAGTTCTAACAAAAGCGCAAACAACGACCAATCTGGTCTGGGCGCTGGCGCTGGCACTGGTACAGAAAACGGCAGCAGCAACCTGTCTTCTGAAGAACAAGCTCGTCTGCAGATGCAAGAACTGCAGAAGAACAACATTGTTTACTTCGGTCTGGACAAGTATGACGTGAGCTCTGAGTTCGCTCAGATGCTGGACGCGCACGCTGCATTCCTGCGTAACAACCCGTCTTACAAAGTGACCGTAGAAGGCCACGCGGATGAGCGCGGTACGCCGGAATACAACATTGCCCTGGGTGAGCGTCGTGCTAACTCCGTGAAAATGTACCTGCAAGGTAAAGGCGTTTCAGCTGACCAAATCTCTATCGTTTCTTACGGTAAAGAAAAACCAGCAGTACTGGGCCACGACGAAGCGGCTTATGCTAAAAACCGTCGTGCAGTTCTGGTTTACTAAGAGAATCGCATGAACAGTAACTTCAGACGTCACTTGTTGAGTCTGTCGTTACTGGTTGGCGTAGCGGTCCCATGGGCCGCTACTGCCCAAGCGCCAATCAGTAATGTCGGCTCCGGCTCGGTCGAAGACCGTGTCACCTCGCTTGAGCGCATCAGCAATGCTCAAGGCCAGCTTTTAAACCAACTCCAGCAACAACTCTCTGACAATCAGCGCGATATTGACTCGCTCCGCGGTCAAATCCAGGAAAGCCAATATCAACTGAATCAGGTCGTTGAACGCCAAAAGCAAATCTATCAGCAGATGGATAGCATCAGCCAGGGCGGCGCTCAGAGCTCTGCTGCCGCAGCGGGTGCCGCGGGTGGAGCAGCAGCGGCTGCGTCCTCCGACGGTGCTGACAGTGCGTCTGCGGGCGCTACAGCAGCAGCGCCGGCCAGCAAGGGTGATGAAAACAGCGACTACAATGCCGCTGTTTCATTGGCGCTGGAAAAAAAACAGTATGACCAGGCAATTTCTGCTTTTCAGACCTTCGTAAAACAGTACCCAAAGTCTACTTACCAGCCTAATGCCAACTATTGGCTGGGCCAGTTGTATTACAACAAGGGTAAGAAAGACGATGCGGCTTACTATTATGCGGTCGTGGTGAAGAATTACTCAAAGTCACCTAAGGCGCCGGACGCCATGTACAAGGTAGGTATCATCATGCAGGAGAAAGGGCAGGCCGATAAAGCCAAAGCCGTGTTCCAGCAGGTGATTAAACAATACCCAACCAGTGCGGCGGCCAAACAGGCGAAAAGTCGCGTAGCCGGTTAGTCAGAAAAAATAATGAGCCCAGAAGTTAGTCGATTTGACCGCTTTCTGGGCTCATTCGCGTGAAGAACAAGCAGTTGAACCCCTTGTTCAAAAATTTAGGTTGCGCTGCCAAGATAAATTAGTAATATATGCCGCCGTTGCCAAGACATCTTGCAAGATGTTAAAGCAGCAAGGAAATTGGGTCGTTAGCTCAGTTGGTAGAGCAGTTGACTTTTAATCAATTGGTCGCAGGTTCGAATCCTGCACGACCCACCAATTTCTGAAGTAGTAGCAGTAACCACGTCAGTGGGTGATTAGCTCAGTTGGTAGAGCATCTCCTTTACACGGAGGGGGTCGGCGGTTCGAGCCCGTCATCACCCACCACTGCTGTGGGTCGTTAGCTCAGTTGGTAGAGCAGTTGACTTTTAATCAATTGGTCGCAGGTTCGAATCCTGCACGACCCACCATTTCAGATTTGTTTTTCCTCAATCCAGGCTTCGGTTTGTATTGGCTGTTCAGCAGTAAACCACGTCAGTGGGTCGTTAGCTCAGTTGGTAGAGCAGTTGACTTTTAATCAATTGGTCGCAGGTTCGAATCCTGCACGACCCACCATTCTTGCAGCGAGTTCCTCTCCTGCTTACGGGGTTCAGCAGTAAACCACATCAGTGGGTCGTTAGCTCAGTTGGTAGAGCAGTTGACTTTTAATCAATTGGTCGCAGGTTCGAGCCGAGCGAAGCGAGACGACAACGCGCAGCGTTGCCCGCAGGCTGAGGCCAGAGGCCGAATCAATCCTGCACGACTTACCATTCTTACGAATGGTTAGAAATTAAGTTTAGAGCAGTTCAGCAGTAAACCACACCAGTGGGTCGTTAGCTCAGTTGGTAGAGCAGTTGACTTTTAATCAATTGGTCGCAGGTTCGAATCCTGCACGACCCACCATCTCTCATAGTCCCTCAGTACTTCCCCAGAATTAAAATTCATATAGCACGAATCGTGTCGGTGAGAAGCTGCGTTCAGATTCGAGGAAATCTCCGGTACGTTCCACCCTCCGCCATTTTTGTTGGCATGCGCACTCCATTCTCTCTATCACGAAAGCACTTTCCCCCTGCAGATCTCGCTCTTTGATCAAAAATTCAATCCATTAAACTTCATCGGCGTGATATTAAAATATCAGCGGACTTTTCGCTCAATTTTAGGTATTTTGTTTAGTATATAAAACGAAGGGGGTTGCGATGGGTAATACCCGGGCAGCAGACACCCAGCCTAGCACAGAGATTGCAGCGATGAGTGAAATGTTTGATGTTAATGCGGCGGTGTACCCGTTCCCGCCCAAACCCGTGCCGTTAGACGTCGCGCAGAAGGCGTTTTATCGTGAGAAGATTAAAACCCTGCTCAAGCAGCGTAATGCGGTGATGGTGGCCCATTACTATACCGATCCTGAGATCCAGGCGCTGGCGGAGGAAACCGGCGGCTGTGTGGCGGACTCGCTGGAAATGGCGCGCTTTGGCAGTAATCACCCGGCTTCGACCTTATTGGTCGCCGGCGTGCGCTTTATGGGCGAAACCGCCAAAATCCTCAGCCCGGAAAAACAGGTGCTGATGCCGACGTTGCACGCAGAATGCTCGCTGGATCTTGGCTGTCCGGAAGAAGAATTCCATGCATTTTGCGACAGCCACCCCGATCGCACCGTGGTGGTCTACGCTAATACCTCGGCGGCGGTAAAAGCTCGCGCGGACTGGGTAGTTACCTCCAGTATCGCCGTTGAACTGATTGAGCACCTCGACAGCCTGGGCGAGAAAATCATCTGGGCCCCGGACCGTCACCTGGGCAACTACGTGCAAAAGCAGACGGGCGCCGACGTATTGTGTTGGCAGGGGGCCTGTATCGTCCATGACGAGTTTAAAACCCAGGCACTGATGCGCATGAAGGCCTTATACCCTGACGCGGCGATACTGGTGCACCCTGAGTCGCCACAGGCGGTGGTTGATCTGGCCGATGCGGTAGGCTCAACCAGCCAATTGATACAGGCGGCGAAAACTTTGCCTAATCCGCAACTGATTGTCGCCACCGATCGCGGTATTTTTTATAAGATGCAACAGGCCTGCCCGGACAAGGAGCTTTTTGAAGCACCGACCGCCGGTGAAGGCGCCACCTGTCGCAGCTGTGCGCACTGCCCATGGATGGCGATGAACGGCCTGAAGGCGATTGCCGACGGGCTGGAGCAGGGCGGTGCACTGCATGAGATCCACGTGGATGCGGCGTTACGTCAAAAGGCGTTAATCCCGCTGAACCGGATGTTGGATTTTGCTGCCCAATTAAAAATGCAGGTAAAAGGGAACGCTTAACCGTTTAATAAGGATAATAAAATGAGCTTTTTCAGTACCAGCAATATCTTGGTGCATATCCCGCTGGGCGCGGGGGGTTATGATCTGTCATGGATTGAGGCGATCGGCACTCTGTTTGGTTTGTTGTGTATCTGGTATGCCAGCAAAGAGAAAATCATCAATTACCTGTTCGGCCTGATTAACGTCACGCTGTTTGCGGTGATTTTCTTCCAAATCCAGCTTTACGCCAGCCTGCTGCTGCAGCTGTTCTTCTTTGTTGCCAATATCTACGGCTGGTACGCCTGGAGTCGCCAGACGCAGGATAATCAGGCCGAGCTGAAGATTCGTTGGTTACCGCTGCCGAAGGCATTGGGCTGGGCGACGGTATGCGTGATCGGTATTGCACTGATGACCTTTAATATCGACCGCGTTTTCGCCTGGTTGACGCAGGTTGCGGTGACGGTAATGCAGGGGCTGGGCCTCAGCGTGCAAATGCCTGAGCTGCAACCGGACGCCTTCCCGTTCTGGGATTCGGCGATGATGGTGCTGTCGATCGTCGCGATGATTCTGATGACGCGCAAGTACGTGGAAAACTGGTTGCTGTGGGTGGTGATTGACGTGATTAGCGTGGCGATTTTTGCCTATCAGGGCGTTTATGCCATGGCGCTGGAATACGTGATCCTGACGCTGATTGCGCTGAACGGTTCCTGGCTGTGGATCAAAAGCGCCGGCAACAACCACTCGCGGCCTTTGTCTTCCGCACCTTAAAATATCGCCGGGGCGCCCTACAAGGCGCCCCGTTTGTTTTAATGATGATGCCCCAGATGGGAATGCGAGCCGGAATGTGAGTGGTCACTCGGCTCGGGAGCCCGATTAATTCCGCAGTCGGGCGTATCACAATGCTGGTATTCCATTTGAATGGTCACGTGGCCAATCCGGTAGTGTTCCAACAGATAGCCCTGAATGCGGCGCAGCAAGCCATCATGGTCATTCGGCGGTATCACCTGCGCATGCAGCGTCATCAGCTTCTGTTCACCAATCTGCCAGACGTGGACGTGGTGGATATTGCGTACTTCCGGAATATTCAGGCACAGGTCTTTTTGCAGTTTGGCGATATCCACTTCCTGTGGCGTACCTTCCAGCAGCTCGTGGAAGCTCTCCTTCAGCAGCCGCCAGGCACTGCGTATCACCAGGCAGGATACCAGTACCGACAATATCGGGTCGATCGGCGTCCAGCCGGTGGTCAGGATCACAATCGCCGCGGCAATGGCACCCACCGACCCCAGTAAATCCCCCAATACGTGCAATGCCGCGGCCCGCACGTTGATGTTCTTCTCTTCGCTGCCGCGGTGCAACAGCCAGAAGGCGAACAGGTTAGCCAGCAACCCCGCTATGGCGATAATCAGCATTGGGGTACCCATCACCGGCTGCGGTTCGAAGAAACGCCGTATCGCCTCCCACAGTATGAATACCACGATCACCAACAGCGCGGCGGCGTTGAGGAAAGCTGCCAGCGTCGTCAAGCGCAGATAACCGAAGGTATGGCGTGCATTGGGCTTACGCTGCGAGAAGTGCACCGCCATCAATGCCACCAGCAGCGCCGCCGCATCGGTGAGCATATGGCCGGCATCGGCCAGCAGCGCCAGGGACCCTGAAATTAACCCACCGATCACTTCGGCGATCATGAATACCGCAGTGACTAAAAAAGCGGTCAGTAGGCGTTTACTATTACTGTCTTTCGGTAGGTGTACGTGCGGGCTATCCGACATTATTCATCCTTATGATGCATAGCAATATACGACTCGTTAGCGCTGACCAGATCATCCAGTTCTATCAGTATCTGTTCCACTAACGTACTTAGTTCAGTATAGGCGTCCTGAAGCAATGTTCCTTCACGACCGCTTTCCACCAATTGTTGGCACAGGCTGGCCGCTGCCGGCAGTTGCAACATCAACAGGCTACCCTTAATGCGATGCGCGGCTTGCCCAAGCTGTAGCCAGTCCTCGTTTTGTGCCGCTAGCGCGAGCCGCTGTCGGTCTTGCTGCAGGGTTGTCAGCAGCGTTGTCGCCAAACGTTGGATCATCGGTCGGTCATTATCGGCCATATCGGTCAGGGACTGCTGAAGGTCAGTAAGGACTAACTGCTGCTCCAGCACCTGGGGTTGCTGTGGCAACGCTTGGGCGAGTGCGTCCAGCGAGATGGGCTTGGTTAAAAAGCGATCTATAGCCACCAGCTCCGGCGGGATACGGGTAAATTCCTGCACGTCCGCCGAGCAGAGGATAATTTGGCAAGCCGGGAGATGATGGCGCTGCTCGTCGCGGCGTATCAGCCTCGCCAGCGTCAAGCCATCCGGGCGCGGCATATTGTAATCAATGAACAGCAGATCAAACGGCTGCCGACGATGGGCTTTCAGCAGTGGATAACCCTGCTCGAACAGCGTCGGCTGCAGACCGAAGTGGCGCAACTGTCGTTCCATCAGCAGGAGATTGGTGGGGTGATCGTCAATCAGCGCCACGCGCAAACTCGGCGGCGGCAGGTTGAGCGGCTTATCGGTTTGCTGTGTCGCCGAGTCAAGAGCAACCTCGGTGACCGGTACCGACAGGGAAACCTCAGTGCCGACGCCGAGACGGGAGTGCAACTCAATCTGTCCGCCCATTTGTTCGATAATTTCCTTGCAAATAGACAGCCCTAATCCGGTTCCCTGCACGGATACTCGCTGCGCACCGCGCGCGCGGTAAAACGGCTGGAACAGTTTGCCAATCTCATCGGCGGCGATGCCACACCCGCTGTCGGTTACCGTCAGCAACAGTTCCCCTAGTGGGGCAGACTGCTCACGCCAGCCGATGCTGACCTGAATACTGCCGCGCGGGGTGAACTTAATCGCATTATTTATCAGATTGTTAGCGACCTGAAGTAAACGCTCACCATCAATAAGAACGGCTGCGGGCAGGTTGTCGGCCGCACTCACGTTTAGCGTCACCGGGCGTTCGCCAATCAGCGGTCGGTACAGGGCGCTAATGTGGGCCACCCAAGGGTGCAGGGCTACGGCCTTGGGCGCTAAGGTTAACGAGCCGGTGGCCAGCCGGGCATGATCTTGCAAGTCATTGAGCAGGTTGAGCAACGATGATGCCGAGCTGTAGATCACCGGCAGCCCCTCGGGCGTTGGCTGACGTTTCAGCTCCAGCTCCAACAAACCAAGAATGGCGTGCATCGGAGTGCGCAATTCATGGCTGACGGTAGCCAGGAATTTACTCTTCATTCGGTTTTCGGCTTCCGCATGCCGACGAGCCTGTTCAAGCACTTCCCGTTCGCGCTTATCCCGTCTCTGCAGGATAAACCGGCGCAGGGTCAGCCCCAACAGCAACAGGATCGCCGCAGCCAGCAGCGCCAGCAGCCACGTGGTTTGTGGCTGCATACGGTTTTCATTCACGGCGTCAATCAGGTTGCTACGATCGACAATCCACTCATCGCGCAGTGATTGCAGCGTTTCCGACGGGATCTGCATCAGGTTTTTATCGAGGATAGCCAACAGTAATGGCTGATCCTGCCGCACGCCGAACGCTACCGGGTAGGCAATATTATTGGCGGCAAACGCCAACTTTATCGCCCCGGAGTAACGAGACAAAGCGACAAAGTTTGCCGAAATCACGTTATCCACCAGCGCATCCAACTGGCCGTTAGCCAGAGCGTCATACATGGCCTTACTGTCGGCAAAACGGATCTGTTCTTCGTTGGCAGGCACCAGGCCTTGTGCCAGATCGCCCTGCAGTACGCCAATGCGTTTACCGGCCAGATCGCTCCAGGTGGAAATCCCGTTGTCGTGTTGGCCAACATACACCCCCCACAGCGAACGGTGGATGGGCATACTTGCGCTGTAGCGCGCTTTAACCCCACGCGCCAATGGCAACGCGGTGCGAAAGCTGGCCTGGCCGGATTGCACCAGTTGATCGGCCTGTTCGGCATTGCGCGCCCACAGCGGAACAAAGCGCAATCCGGTGTTTTGCGCAATGATATTCAAAATGTCGATGGCATAACCGCGCGCTTGCCCACCGGAACCGCGGTAAGCGAAGGGGAAGTTATTCTCGATGGCGGCGTAATAGACGGTGGGGTGAGTCTTCACCCAGCTTTTCTCCATCTGCGTCAGATCGGCGTTGCCGGTATCGAGATAGCTGGGGATCTTTTTACTCCAGCGGCTTTGGATGGCATTCATCAACTCCATCGGGGTGTCGGCGATGGCCACGTTGAGGGTCTCGATCAGCGCCGGGTTGGCGGCGGCAAATACGAACGACAGGTTGCCGAGGTTGAGGGTACTTTCGATCTGATAAAGCTGGCCGAGCTGCAGCTGGTCGATAATAAAGCTGGCGCTGGCTTCATCGGCAATAAAGTAGTCGCTGCTGCCATTGAGCAGGGCATACACCGCCTGAAGGTTGTTGTCATAGCGTTGTACGTGGGACGACACCGTCTTTAGCGCATTGCCGGCCTGCATATCGGTCAGGGTGCTGATCGCCACCCGGGCATTGGCGGAGTTGAGCATCACTTTGCGATCGTTGCTGCGATCCCGCAGTACGCGCAGGTTACTGACGTAATAAGGCTGAGAAATTTTCAGGCCGTGTAGCGCTTCGTTTTGTGGAATGCCGTACACCAGATCGACAGTCCCGTCATGCAGCGCTTGCTCAAGTTTCGCCAGATCGGAGAAGCCGTAGATCTGAAAGTGGATGCCGGTGACCTGTTGAACATAGCCCAGGTAGTCGGCATTCAGACCGTACAGATCGTCATCCACAATAATGTTATAGGGGCTGGTATTTTCACTGATGATACCGATGCGCAGCGTCGCGTCGCGCCAGGGATTTTTCTCGCTGGCGATCAGCAGGTCGGGCGGGATATTCAGGTTGCTGACCAATTGATAACGTACCGGCTGCGCCGCGTGCGCCAGGCTGCCGACGCACAGCAACACCGTTACCAGCAGCAAAAGCGCACGCATCATGGCGCCAGCTCTTTAAACACCGCCACCAGCTCCAACAGATTACTGGCGCCGGTCTTACGCAGAATATTCTTCTTGTGGGTACTGACGGTTTTGTTGCTGATGTTCAGCATCTCGGCGATTTGCAGATTGGACAAGCCTTTGCTGAGCAGCCCGAGCACCTGCAGTTCTTTTGGCGTCAGCAGCGTGCCTTCTGCCGGTAGCGCCTCCTCGGTCATGGCGGTGGCGGGAAAGCTCAAGCTTCCATCCAGTACGGTTTCAATCGCCAGCACCAGTTCTTCAAGGCGGCTGCCCTTGTGCACAAATCCGTTGGCGCCGGCCGAATAGGCCATACGGGCGTAGATATCTTCTTCCTGTGCGGTATAGATCAGGATCGGTTGCTGCGGATAGTGGCGGCGGATTTTTTTCAATAATTGCAAACCGTCCACCTGTGGCAGACCGATATCGAGGATCACCAGCGCAAAGTCGGCCGTGGCCAATTGGGCCATTGCCTGAACGTCGTCTTGCACCGCCTGCAGGTGATAGCGGCGGGATGACTTGATTAGCGCCGCTTCCAGTGCGACATGAACCACCGGGTGGTCATCAACTAATAACAAAGAGGGCATGGCTTGGCTCGAGTAACAGTATCCTGGCCGTTAGCATAACGAAAAAGGAGCCACTGCGCTCCCCTGATGAAACAGCACAATCCACTGTTAATTTAGAGGTTCATTCGGCAGGTGGCAAAGGTGATTTACAGCGTTATCCGCACAGGCTAAATTGGTTGGATCTATGCTCTGCGAAATACCGCCTCTCGATACCGAATGGAAAAGTTATGAATTACCAAAACGACGATTTACGCATTAAAGAAATTAAGGAACTCCTGCCACCGGTGGCCCTGTTAGAGAAGTTTCCGGCTACTGAACGTGCAGCAGAGACGGTGTCAAAGGCACGCAGTGCCATTCATCAGATCCTTCGCGGCAGTGACGATCGCCTGCTGGTGGTGATTGGCCCTTGTTCAATCCACGATACCAAAGCGGCGAAAGAGTATGCCGGTCGCCTGCTGTCGCTGCGTCAGGAACTGAGCGGCGAGCTGGAAGTGGTGATGCGGGTTTATTTTGAAAAGCCGCGTACCACCGTGGGCTGGAAAGGGTTGATCAACGATCCGCAAATGGATAACAGCTTCCAGATCAACGACGGTCTGCGTCTGGCCCGTAAGCTGCTGCTGGATATTAACGATACCGGTTTGCCGGCGGCGGGCGAATTCCTCGACATGATCACCCCGCAGTATCTGGCAGATCTGATGAGCTGGGGCGCGATCGGCGCTCGTACCACTGAATCTCAGGTGCATCGCGAGCTCTCTTCCGGCCTGTCTTGCCCGGTTGGCTTCAAGAACGGTACCGACGGCACCATCAAGGTTGCTATTGACGCCATCAATGCTGCCAGCGCACCGCACTGTTTCCTGTCGGTGACCAAATGGGGCCATTCAGCCATTGTGAACACCAGCGGTAACGGCGATTGCCACATTATTCTGCGCGGCGGCAAAGAGCCGAACTACAGCGCGGCGCATGTGAAAGAAGTCAAAGAAGGCCTGGTCAAAGCGGGTCTGCCGGCGCAGGTGATGATCGATTTCAGCCATGCCAACAGCAGCAAGCAATTCAAAAAGCAGCTGGAAGTGAATGCTGACGTTTGCAAGCAGATTGCCGGCGGCGAAAAGGCGATTATGGGCGTGATGATTGAAAGCCATCTGGTGGAGGGCAACCAAAACCTGGAAAGCGGCGATCCGCTGGTTTATGGCAAGAGCGTCACCGATGCCTGCATCGGTTGGGAAGACACCGAAACCGTGCTGCGCGAGTTGGCAACAGCGGTGAAAGCGCGCCGCGGTTGATAAACCGATATTTATAGGGCCGCCTAAAAAGGTGGCCCTTTTTTTATCTATTTAACTAAAAACATATAAATATTTTGTATTTTAAAATTTAAATCATTTTAATAAATGATATTGATATTTTTTATTTATTACTTATGACGCTTTTAAGAATAAAATGTTTGCTGTCATCTGAAAACTATGATTACATAGCACGCTTTCTATATTCCGTTAAGCTGTTCCCTTTATTTGCGAGGGGACATGGAACGTTATTTATTACCTTCAGGATGAAAGGGTTATGGCTGAAAACAAGTCGCAGCTGCAAGGGCTGCATCGTATGAAATTCACTGGTAAAAGTAGCGAATACTTTTTTATTTGGTTAACTAATATTTTCTTAATAACGATAACATTGGGCGTGTATTCTGCCTGGGCAACGGTGCGCGAACATCGCTATTTTTATAATCATATGGAGCTGGATGGCGAAAAATTTGATTATCACGCACAGCCATTGCAAATTCTCATCGGCAGATTATTGGTGGTTGCCGGTATCGTCATTTTATTCTTTCTTTTAAAAATGGCACCAAAGCAGGGATTAGCAGTATTGCTGTTATTGATGGCGTTGATTCCTTGGGGAATTATTCATAATTGGCGTTACAATGCCGTCATGTCAAGCTATCGCGGCGTCCGATTTAATTACACTTGTCGTGTTTTGCGTACATATTGGGTTTTAATGCTGTGCCCAGCCCTACTGGGTGCTGGCGTTTATACCGCACTGGCGGTGTTAGCCGGTATCAGTAGTATCTTTGGATATGCCATTATGCTACTGACAGTTGTTATTTTGATAGTGCCAGCGTTGGCGCTGATCAACGGTATACTTTGTGCGATGCAATATGATCTGTACGTAAAAAACATGTACTTTGGTCATAGCCCGTTCGTCGTTAAATTGAAGAAGTTATCCTTTATAAAAATTTATCTTGTTAGTTGGTCAATTATCATATTATTTTTGATTAGTTCGCTCGTGCTTGGCAGAACATTTTATATTTCCCTGTATCAGACGGTGGTATTGGGGAGGGTATTTGATGTGTTGTCCTTGCTGCAGGATAATGGCGGTATTCTACTTTTGAATATGTTTGTATTACTGTTCGGTATCCTGATTGCCAATAGTTACTATACCGTGGCTCAGCGAAATTATCTTTATAATCAAATGACGTTGAATACGAATATCAGGTTTCACTCTTCTGTGAAAATGTTCCCATATATGTGGTTGATACTGAGTAATAGCCTTATGACTGTACTCACCTTAGGCTTTGCTTTCCCTGTGGCGAAAGTCAGATTTGCCCGATATATGGCGAACTGTACAGCAGTCGAAGGGGATCTCTCAACGCTGGATACGGCAACTCACCAGATGACAGAGAACAGTGCAGAGGTTGAAGTTGTCGCAATGGTATAACAGATAAATCGTTACGCTAAACGATAAAAGCCCCCGGCCAAAACCGGGGGCTTTTTAGATCATGCGGCGAAAATTACTTCGCTTTACCCTGGTTTGCCACGGCGGCCGCTTTAGCAGCGATCTCGTCGGCATTGCCCAGGTAGTAACGTTTGATTGGCTTGAAGTTCTCGTCAAATTCATACACCAACGGCACGCCGGTTGGGATGTTCAGCTCGAGGATCTCGTCTTCGCTCAGGTTATCCAGGTATTTCACCAGCGCACGCAGGGAGTTGCCGTGTGCAGCAACGATAACGCGCTCGCCGCTTTTGATGCGTGGCAGAATTTCTTCGTCCCAGTAAGGGATCACGCGATCGATGGTCAGCGCCAGACTCTCGGTCAGCGGCAGCTCTTTCTCGGTCAGCGCGGAATAACGCGGATCGTGGCCCGGGTAACGTTCGTCATCTTTGGTCAGCTCTGGTGGAGTAACGGCGAAGCCGCGACGCCATTGCTTAACCTGCTCGTCACCGTATTTTTCTGCGGTTTCAGCCTTGTTCAGACCCTGCAGCGCGCCGTAGTGGCGTTCGTTCAGTTTCCAGGATTTCTCAGTCGGCAGCCAGGCCTGATCCAGTTCGTCCAGAATGTTCCACAGGGTGTGGATAGCGCGCTTCAGTACGGAGGTGTAAGCAAAGTCAAAAGAGAAACCTTCGTCTTTCAACAGTTTGCCTGCGGCTTTCGCTTCGGTGCGGCCTTTGTCGGACAAATCAACATCATACCAACCGGTGAAGCGGTTTTCGTTGTTCCACTGGCTTTCGCCGTGACGCACCAGAACCAGCTTAGTTACAGCCATAGCTTAACTCCTTAATAATCTGACATTTCAATGATAACGAAAATCATTATATTGCCGCGGCCGGGGGCTCGGCAATCGATAGTGTTTAACCATAGCCAATTTCTTGCCGCAAAGTAAGTGCTGTTCTGAGGAAAAGCTGAATCGATCAGGCTGGTGCAGACAGGGAGTGCGGCACGGCGAAGGGAGATTCGGCCGTGCCGTGGGGAAGGGCAATCAGGCTGCTTTTTTCAGGCAATTGCTCATAAAGGTTTTGCGCTCGTCACCCTTCAGGTTTTTGGTCTTGGCGTCGGCGTTACAGGTTTTCATTTTCTGCTGCTGCGGAGTCAGCGTTTTGGTCGCAGCGGTGCCTTCGGATTTCAGGCAGGTGCTCATGAAGGTAGAGCGATCTGCGCCTTTCAGCGTTTTGCTGGTGGCCTGTTGATTACAATCGGTCATGCGTTTCTGCTGCGCGGCCTGTGCCGGTGATGGCGTTTTTGCTGCGGTCTCGGCAGCCATCAGATTGGTGCTCAGCAGTAAACCCGCCAGTAATGGAAGTGCAGTAATCAGACGCATAGGTGTTCCTTCAGCTATTGGCCGGCCGGGGTGGCCGAAAATTGTGACGTTGCACAAGGTGTTGTGCTTATCACCGTAGCCTGATTCTAGTGCGCACTTTGGAATAAGGAAAGGCAGCCCTCGGCGCGGCAGCGGGGTAAAAAGGTAAGCATTTATAACAAACGGCCCCTCGCCGCGTGGCAAGGGGCGTAGCGGGTCAGATAGGATAAAACTGATAATGGGTGGCGCTCAGGTATTGTTGCCCCGGCTGCAGCCAACAGTTGGGCTGCGGCCATTCCGGGTGGTTCGGGCTGTCCGGCAAAAACTCGCTTTCCAGCGCCACGCCGGCGTAATTGGCATAGCTGCCGCCTTCACGTGCCGGCGTTCCGCCCAGATAGTTGCCGCTGTAGAGCTGCAACGCCGGCGCACTGGTGAAGACGCTCATTTGTACCTGGCCATCAGCCGACCAAAGATGGGCCGCCGGGCAGTCCAATGCGCCACAGGTACGATGCAGCAAAAAGGCATGATCGTAGCCTTTTACCCGCTGTTGACAGCGATCGCTCAAAAAATCCTGCAGCAGCGTTTTTGGTTGGCGGAAGTCCATGCCGCTGTCTGCCACCGGGGTTAGATCGGCACAGGGGATGCCTTCGCTGTCGACCGGCAGATAGCGGTCGGCAAACAGCTGTAGCCGCTGATGGCGGGCGTCGGTTCCGGCCCCGTCGAGGTTGAAGTAGGCGTGGTTGGTTAAATTGACCGGACAGGCGCTGTCGGTCCGCGCCTGATAGCTGATTTCCAGTCGATTGTCGGCAGTGAGTCGATAGTTGACCTGAACGTCGAGATTGCCGGGAAAACCCTGGTCACCCTCTGGCGAATGCAAGGCGTAGCTCACCTGCTGCTGATCCTGTTGGGTAATGCGCCAGCGGCGGGCATTAAAGCCTTCCGGCCCACCGTGCAGTTGGTGTTCTCCCTGATTGGCGACCAGCGGATGCGGTTTGCCATCAATCTGCAGGTTGGCGTGCGCGATGCGGTTGGCGTAGCGCCCGACGGTAGCGCCCAGGTAGGCCGCTTGATTCAGGTAGTCCGCTGGAGTACGACACCCCAGCAGCAACTCGCGCGTTTTGCCCGATTTCAGCGGCAATACTGCGGAGAGCCAGGTGGCGCCCCAATCCATCAGCGTTACCGTCATTCCGCCAGCGTTTTTCAACTGGGTCAATTGGTAGGGCTGGCCGTCAGGGGCCAACGTTTGACTGTCGCTCAGCATCTGCCGGCCCCCTCTGATGCCTTACAGACGTAAAAGGTTTCTTTCAGCCCATGGGTCTGCAGCGGGTATTCGCGTGCTACTGCCTCGCGGACCGGCTCGACCAGCGCCTGTGGCATTAGCGCCACGATACAGCCGCCAAAACCGCCGCCGGTCATGCGCACGCCGCCGCGGTCGCCGATAACGGCTTTGACGATCTCTACCAGCCGGTCGATCGGCGGCACGGTAATTTCAAAATCATCGCGCATCGAGGCGTGCGACTCCGCCATCAGTTTGCCCATCAGCTTCATATCTCCGGCGGCCAGCGCATCGGCAGCAGCCAGTGTACGATCGTTTTCGCTGATCACATGACGCGCTCGTTTGGCGACGATCGGGTCCAGCTCATGCTGGATCGGGAAAAACAGATCCGGGCTGACATCGCGCAGCGCTTTGACACCGAAGAAGCGCGCGGCTTCCTCACACTGCTTGCGGCGGGTGTTGTATTCGCTGTCTACCAGACCGCGTTTCACATTGGAATTGATGATCACCACCGCGATATCTTCCGGCACCGATACTGCGCGGGTTTCCAGCGTTCGGCAGTCGATCAGCAAAGCATGATCCCGTTCGCCGAGCGCGGAAATCAGTTGATCCATAATCCCGCAGTTACAGCCGACAAACTGGTTCTCTGCTTCTTGACCATTGAGGGCCAGCGCTACGCCATCCAGCGGCAGGGCATACAGTGCCTGCATGGCCTGACCAACGGCGACTTCCAAAGAGGCGGAAGAACTGAGGCCAGCACCTTGCGGCACATTACCGGAAATCACCAGGTCTGCACCGCAAAAATCGCTGTTGCGTTGCTGCAGGTGTTTGATCACGCCGCGTACGTAATCGGACCAGCGTTGGGTTGGATGGCTGACGATCGGTTCGTCGAGCGAAAACAGATCCTGCTCGGCGTCGTAATCGGCGGCGATCACCCGGATCTGACGGTCGTCTCGTTTGGCGCAGGCGATCACCGTCTGGTAATCGATGGCGCACGGCAGCACAAAACCGTCGTTATAGTCGGTATGCTCGCCGATCAAGTTCACCCGGCCCGGGGCCTGGATAGTCAGTGCGGGCGCGTAGCCAAAACGTTCGGTAAAAAGGGTGTGGGTAAGGTTCTTTAAACTCATTGTTGGGCTCCGGCTTCACGGTAATGAACATCGCTAACGGCACGCAGACGTTCTGCGGCCTGTTCTGCAGTCAAATCGCGCTGGGTTTCTGCCAGCATCTCGTAACCCACCATAAATTTACGCACCGTGGCGGAACGAAGCAGCGGCGGATAGAAGTGGGCGTGTAGTTGCCAATGGCGGTTATCTGCGTCGTTAAACGGGGCTCCGTGCCAGCCCATGGAGTAGGGGAAGGAGCACTGGAACAGGTTGTCGTAACGACTGGTCAGTTTTTTCAGCGCCACGGCCAGGTCACGGCTCTGTTCGGCGCTGAGGTCGGTAATGCGCTGCACCGAACTCTTCGGCAACAGCAGCGTTTCAAACGGCCAGGCCGCCCAGTAGGGCACCACGGCCAGCCAGTGTTCGGTTTCCACCACCGTACGGCTGCCGTCAGCCTGTTCGCGCTGGACGTAATCCGTCAACATCGCGGAGTGGTGCCGTTGGAAATACTCGCGTTGCAGTCGGTCCTCATGCTCGACTTCGTTCGGCAAGAAGCTGTTGGCCCAAACCTGTCCATGCGGATGCGGATTAGAGCAGCCCATCGCGGCGCCTTTGTTTTCAAAAACCTGCACCCACGGATAGCTGCGTCCCAGATCGGCGGTCTGTTCCTGCCAGGTGGCAATCACTCGTTCCAGCGCTTGCAGCGGCAGTTCCGGCAGGGTTTTGCTGTGATCGGGCGAGAAACAAATCACCCGGCTGGTGCCACGGGCGCTCTGGCAGCGCATCAACGGATCCTGACTTTCCGGTGCCAGCGGGGTATCCGTCATCAGCGCGGCAAAGTCGTTGGTGAATACGTAGGTGTCCTGATAGTTCGGGTTTTTATCGCCGGTAACACGGGTGTTGCCTGGGCAGAGGAAACAGTCGGGATCGTGCTGCGGCAACGTTTCCTGCTGTGTTGACTCCTGCTGGCCTTGCCACGGCCGTTTGGCACGGTGTGGCGAGACTAATACCCATTGGCCGGTCAGCGGGTTGTAGCGGCGATGGGGATGATCTACGGGGTTAAAATCCGTCATGGTGGTTCCTTTTTCTGGGGCGATGCGGCGCGGTGTAATCGCTTTCATCTGCCGCTAACCTACCCTTGACTCATACAAATGGATAACTATGAGCAAAAAGATAGCACGTCCCACGGGGGAAAAAGGTGATCCAGAGCGAAAAATGGAATCGTTTACACTGCGTGATGCAAGTGAGAAAACCGCTGGCAGTGTAGGAGGGGGAAAGCTGAAAAAGTTGGCATCGGGCTGGGAGTGATAGCGTTTTCACACTGGTAACCGGCAGGCGTTTACCTGCCGGTTATGGCGATCAGGAATGCTGGTACAGCGGATAAGTGAACAGCAGCAGATGGGTCAGATTAAGTCCGAAGTGGAATAAAATCGGCACCCACAAGCGGCCACTCCACATCCATGCCAGGCCGTAAATCAACCCGGCAAGCGTGGCGAAAATGACCATCAGCATGCCACCGGCCAGATGCGCGGCGCCAAAAATCAGCGCGGCAATAATCAATGCCGGCCAGGCCCCCAACCATTGGCTCAGCCGTTGCTGCAGATAACCGCGGAACAGCGCTTCTTCAGCCATGCAGACAAAGAACAGGTTGGCCATGATAAACGGCAGGATCCAGGCTGGTGCATGCAGCTCAATCTTCAGGCCACCGAGCGCCACCGCCAGCAACAGCAAGGCCGGAACGCTGATAACCAGCGCCGCCCAGGCCGATGTACCTACGCTTTTTTCAGGTTTATCGCGTTTAAACAGCGTTGGCAGACAGGCGAACAACAGGAAGGGCACTATCGCCTTGTCAAAGTTGTAATACATGGTGAAAGGGGCGCTTAAGGGGCCTGCTTTATCGCCGTCGATCATCAATTGGTTATTGATCCCCGGCACCAGGTGCAGAAATAGCGCCACACAGCTTAAAACCACTAACACTTCGAGCGGAACAACCAGATTACGCCGTGTCCGAAAATGGTGTCGCAGCCCTGCGAGGGCGGCAATGCCTAATAAGCAAGTCAGGCTGAGCGGGGTGAGTACCGCGTGGTACATGCCCATCCCCGCCGATGCGGCCAGAATCAAACAGGCAATAAGCCGGTTAAATGGCAAAAAGAATAACGAAGAAGCCAGTACGCCCCACATAACTATGTCCCTTTAAAATATGCACACGGTACCCATTACCGAAGGCAATCATTGCTTTATCGGTGTGCGAATGATCGGTGAGTTGGGCACTATGCCGGATAGTAGCACAGCGAAATGACGATAAAGGTCGGTGCAGTGGGTGAAATAGTGCTGTTAACCCTTCATCCAGGCTTGCGAACGGGTGATTTCCGCCAGGTTCTGCAGGATATCCAGACTCTGCTGGTGGATTTCCTGCGTCGGTGCGGCGCATAAGTCCTGCAAGACGGTCACCTGAAAACCGGCGTCGTGCGCCTGTCTAGCTGTGCTTTCGATCGCCAGTGGGGTACTGACTCCGCCCAGCAGCAAATGATGGCAGCGATGCTGCTGCAACCAGGCTAACAAATTGTTACCGGCAAAGGCGCCAACGCCGTGCTTTTCGAACTGAATATCCGTTGGCAGCACCTGCAAATCCTTATCCCATTGGCAGCCGGGGCTGCTCAGACGCAGTGCGCCAATCTGTTTCAGGTGGCTAAACAGCGGAGAGTGAGCGGGAATGTCGTGATAATCGTCGGCAAAACCGACGCGCACCCAAATCACAGGAATTTTACGTACCCGGGCGTAAGCCGCGGCGGCGTTGGTGTTGGCAATCAGGTCTTGTGCCAACACCTGCTCACGGCAATGATTCGCACGCCCTTTGGGGCCAATCAGATCGTCGATAAGATCGATAATAATCAGTGCGGCGGACATGGTGTCTCCAGAAGCGGATCCTTTACTCCTTATGATAAAAGGCCAAATGTGATGTGTTGCAGAGGAAGTGTTGCCGGATATGTCATCGGATGAGTAGCGGGGCTACCCATCCGCGCGGATTATCGAGGATTTCAGATCAGCGTATCCAACTGATAACGGTAGCCGTCGCCGTCAGGGACAAAGCTCAGGCGGTGGGTAATACTTTGCGGCGCGTCTTCCGCATGGTGGGAGACAAACAGCAGTTGGGTCGATCCCTGGCCGATCAACACGTCGACAAAGCGACGGACCAACTGGCGATTGAGCGGATCCAGCCCCTGCAGCGGTTCATCGAGGATCAACAGCGCCGGGTGTTTGACCAGTGCGCGGGCGATCAGCGCTAACCGTTGCTGGCCCCAGGAAAGGCTGTGGAAGGGGGCCTCGCCGTTTGCCCCGCCCAGCCCCAGCAACGCCAGCCACTGGTCAGCCAATTGCCGTTGGCGATCGGATACCGCCTGGTAAATGCCGATCGAATCGAAAAAACCGGACAGGATCACGTTGCGCACGCTGGCGCTGACGCGGTAATCCAGATGCAGACTGCTGCTGACGTAGCCGATATGGCGTTTGATATCCCAGATGGTTTCCCCGCTGCCGCGCCGCCGGCCGAACAGGGTAAGATCGTTACTGTACCCCTGAGGGTGATCGCCGGTGATCAGGCTGAGCAGCGTCGATTTACCGGCACCGTTCGGGCCGACGATCTGCCAGTGTTCGCCGGGATTAACCTGCCAGTCGAGGTGATTGAGAATAGGTCGATCGTTGTAGCTGACCCTCCCGTCGCGCAGGATAATTAACGGTTGATCCGCCGGCAGCGTGGTTTTCTGCGCCGGATCTTCGGTTTCCGGCAGCGCCAGGCCATCCAGATTCTCGCTGTGCGCCAGTTGCGCTACCAGCGCTTCCGCCATCACCTGCCGGCGCGTCCCCTGGCTTGCCAGGGTGCAATCGGCAAGCACGCCCACGTTACGGATAAAGTCCGGCACTTCGTCAAAGCGATTGAGCACCAGCACCAGGGTATAGCCATGCCCGGAGAGGTCATTCAACAGCGTAGCCAACTGAGCGCGTGAATTCACGTCCAGCCCGTCGAAGGGTTCATCCAGGATCAGTAAATCGGGTTGTGGCATCAGCGCCCGACACAGCAGGGTTTTGCGCGTTTCGCCGGTAGAAAGGTATTTAAAGCGACGTGACAACAGCGAGGTAATGCCGAACTGCTCCGCCAGCTGCGCACAGCGCGTGGGGTCTTTGACCTCTTCCTGAATGATTTCCGCTGCGGTGCGTCCGGTATCTTCCTCGCCCGGGCTGAGCAGGTCGGTATTGTTACGTTGCCATTCGTCGCTGACCAGCTTTTGCAACTGTTCGAAGGAGATGCGCACCGCATGCTTGAAATCGCTGTGGCGCTCGCCGTTGAGCAACACCAGTTCATCGGCCAGCGCGCGTGCCAGGGCGGATTTGCCGCTGCCGTTGGCGCCGACAAAGGCCCAGCTGTCGCCGGCCTGAATCTCCAGCGCTTCCAGCGTCAGGGTACGGGTATCGCTTAAGCGAAATGAACCTTGCGAAATGTGCAACGACGACATCACCTGTTCCTTTTTATGCAATTATTTTGTTTAGAAATAGGCGCATTGCGGAGCGATGTCAATCGGCAAAAATGCAACGTTACGTTGCGTTTAGCACAACGTGGCGACAATCACCCGATCGGCGTTAAACAAGGCGTGAACCTGGCTGCCGGTGCGCAGTTTAAGCTGCTGTAGCTCTGGGTTGGCCACGGTGGCGCACAGGGTTTCACCGCCCGTCAGCGTGACCAGCACCTCGCTGTGATCGGCACCCGGTTGAATGCTGGCGACCACGCCCGCCAATGCGTTGTCCGCTGCCCCGACCAGGGCCGGATCGGTATTCAGTTTCACCCAGGGGGCTTTAATCAGCGCCAGCACTTCCTTGCCGGGGGAGAGCTGCAGCCGATCGGCGCTCTGTTGGGTGATGGCCGCGCTGAGACGGGTTTTGCCGTCGTTAAGCAGAATATCCAGATGCTGCTGCACCTGCTGGTGATCGCGTTCGATCACGGTGCCAAAGAACTGGTTGCGGGCGCTGGTTTGCAGCGAGAAACGCGAGATTGCCGCTAACAGGCTATCGAGCGGCAACTCGTCCTGTTGCAGCACGTCGAAGGCTTTTTGTTGGATCTGCCCCAGCAGATCGTAAAGCTGGATCAACCGCTCACCGTAGCGAGTCACCTGCGCACCGCCACCGCCTTTGCCGCCGGTGGCACGTTCCACCACCGTCTGCTCCGCCAACTGGTTCATTTCGTTAATCGCGTCCCAGGCACTTTTATAACTGATGCCCGCCAGTTTGGCGCCCTGGCTGATGGAGCCGGTGTGCCGGACCTGTTTCAGCAGCGCGATGCGGCGCGGGTCGGCGAACAGCTTCTGCTGAAGTTTTAGGGTAAGAAGAATTTCGGCCTGCATAACGCGTCCTGTCGGCTGCAAAAGCCTTATTGTCGCCGATTTAGCCGCAAAGCGCCAAAGGATGCGTCGGCTACAGTCAGGGCTCGGTAACAATAAAAACTGGCCTTCAATAATTGAAATGTTATAACATAACAAAAAATATAATGATTGATGCCGGCCACGGCGGGTTTTTATTTCACCAAAGGGATGCTGTAAATGTGTGCTGCACGTCTGGGTTTCGTCACGCCCAAAAAACCACCTTATTACCTGATTACCGCTTTGATGTTAAGCCTGCCGAACGCCGCGCTGGCCGTCGGCGCTTGCGACAAAACCGAAAAGTCATCACGTTGCGAAGACAGCTTAACCGTGCAGGCATCCAGCCAGCCCCAGAGCACCTATGGCTCGTTGGAGGTCGTCACCCAGTCGGCTTCGCGCCTGGGGCTGACCAATCTGGAAACCCCACGCAGTATTGATGTTATCAGCGCACAGGCTATCCAGCAGCGGGGTGATAAATCGCTCGCCGCCGTTGTCGAGCGTGCTCCCGGCATGTCCGGTGTGGCTTCCCCCACGCTCAGCAATAACTTTTCACTTCGTGGCTTCAGGCCGGTGTCCTGGCTGTATAACGGCGTCGAAACGCCGGGCAGCACCCTTCAGCTAGCGGATCCTTCCCATTACGGCAGTGTAGAAGTGTTGCGCGGCCCCGGATCGGTGCTCAATGGCCTGAGCGCCGCCGGCGGCAGCGTCAATCTGCTTTCGCGCCAGCCGACCTTCAGCCGCCAGCCCATCGAGCTCGACTATGGTTTGTCGAGTTATAACAGCCAGCGCCTGCACCTGGGTGCGGGAGGGACGTTAGTCGACGACGTGGCAGCCTATCGTCTGGACGTCAGCGGCAGCGACAGCGGCACCAATGTGCAATATGAGCGTGACAAACAGAAACGGGTATCCGGCGCGCTGCTGTTTAAACTGTCTGATAATGCCCTGCTGACGTTAAGCCTGGATCGCATGCTCAATCGCACCAACAACCCTTACTACGGCACGCCGCTGGTGGAAGGGAACATCGCCCGCGAACTGCGCGATATCAACTACAACAACCTGACCGACAGTCGTATCCAGAGCAACGCCACGTCGTTTCAGGCCAGCCTGGATTGGTTCACCACGCCTGAAATTGAGCTGCATAACCAGTTCTACTATTACAGCGGCTTTCGCGAATGGCGCAATGTGGAACGCTTTCGCATCTCGGCGGCCACCCAGCCCGGCTATGTCAATCGCGATTCGTTCGGGGCGCTGGCCCACGATGACGACCTGATCGGCAACCGCAGTTCACTGGTGTTCGACCGGCCGTTGGGCGGCTTCGATAACCGGTTTATTGTTGGCCTTGATCTGAGTAAACGTCGCTTTCAGTACTACTCCAACGGCTTCCCCGGTTCCGAAGAGGTTCCGCTGCAGGCACCGATCAGAGAAAGTTTTTCACAGGGCACCGCTAGCCAACGTTCTCCGGTTCGCCACGTTACGCAAAACCAATACGCCGCCTTTATGGAAGACCGCTTCAGCCTGACTGAACGTTTAACCCTGCTGGGGCAGTTGCGCTACAACCATATGGATATGGATTGGCATTTTCAGGGCCCGCAAGAAGAGCGCTCCGCGCAAACCTACGCCTTCAGCGTCTGGAGCCTGGGCCCCAGCTATGCGTTGACCGATAACATCAATATTTACGCCAACTACACCACCGGCAAGGAGCCGGGCAACGACCTGTTCTTTTTAAGTCCGGCGCAAACCGGTCTGCCGCTCACCCGGGTACGCCAATGGGAAGTCGGCGCCAAGGGGCAGTTTTGGGATAACAAGGGAGAGGCCACGCTGGCGTTGTACGAACTGCGCAAGGACAACCTGTTTGTGCCCAATGCGCAGCAGCCGGATACGCTAAATGCCGTTGGCCGGCAGAGCTCGCGCGGCGTGGAATTAAGCCTGATGTTGCGCCCAAGCGATCGCTGGGAGCTGGCCGCCAATGCGGCCTACACCCACGCCCGTTATGATGAGTACCGCGGCGGCAGCCCGTTACGTAGCTATAACGGTAATCGTCCGGCCTACATCCCTGACTGGACCGCCAACCTTACGGCACGTTATATGCCGACGGAACAGTGGGGACTCACCTCATCGCTGCGCTACGTGGGCAGCAGTTATAACGACGACGCCAACCAGCGTAAAATGCCGTCCTACACCACGCTCGATCTGGCGACGGACTATCAGATCACCCAGACCGTGGGTGTGGGCGTGCGTATCAGAAACGTCACCAACCAGCTGTATGCCTATCAACGTACTTACCCGGATCAGGTGCTGATTGCGCCATCACGCACCTATGAAAGCTTTATTTCGGTGAGGTTCTGATCCCGCTATGCAGTCAATAATCTGCCTGCTGGTGGCGCTGGGCCTGTCGTTTCATGCGCTGGCACAGGCCGGTGCTGTCACCCTCAATAACTGTGACCAGGCGTACCGCTACCCCACGGCGCCTGAGCGGGTGCTGGTTTACGCCAACCCCGCGTTGGAAAACCTGCTGGCGCTGGGACTGGCGCAGCGCATCGTCGGCATTATCGGTTATGACTATGCACGGGATACGGCTCCGTCTCCGACGACGTGGGGCAAAGCCCTGAGCCAGCTGTCGGCCGCCGCACCGCCGGCGGCGGAACCTTTGCTGTTGCTCAATCCGGATTTGGTCTATTCGGCCAGTTACTACTGGTTTAACAGCCCGGAAACGCCCAGCCGCGATCGGCTGACGGAGTGGGGAATCGCCACCTATCTCTCGCCTGACGTCTGCAGTGGCCAACAAAGTACCGTAAGCCGCTCGGCGAGCTTCGAGGGTATTTTTGCCGAATTGCGTGAAATTGCCCGAATTTTTCACGTCACCGGCGTGGCTGAGCGCTTAATTAAAAAGCAGCAGTCACAACTGCGGGAACTGGAGCGACAGGCGGTGTCCTTGCCCCAACAGCGGCTACTTTGGTGGTATGCCGGTACGCAAACCCCTTATGTGGCGGGGTGCTGCGGCGCACCTGCACTGTTGACCCGTCAGATTGGCAGTCAAAATCTGTTTAGGGATCTGCCCGAGCTTTGGCCCACCGTATCCTGGGAAACCATTGCCGCCCGCGATCCCGACGTGATTGTGCTGGGCGATTTGCCTCGTGGCGGCCTCGGCGACAGTGCCAAAGATAAGATCCATTTTCTGGAGCATCACCCCCTGACCTCAACCCTGCGCGCCGTGCGCCAAAAACGCTATGTCATTTTGCCCGGCTACGACCTGGATCCCTCGGTGCGTACCCTGGCAGCCTTGCAACGTTTAATTCAGGGCCTGCAGCAACAGGCCCTAGGATCATCCATTCTCAAAAAGGAACCCTGATATGTCCTCTCTTTCATTCTCCTCACTGTTGACCTCGTGGGATCAGCAACAAGGGGCTTACATCGCCGAGCGAGAAGCGCGTTTTAATGCCCAACTCGACGTGTTAGCGCTTTCGGTCGGCGAGGATTTTCACGTACTAGATCTGGCTTGTGGGCCGGGATCGCTAAGCCTGCGCATCCTTCAGCGTTTCCCACAGGCCAAAGTGACGGCGATGGATCTCGATCCGTTACTGTTGGCTATCGCCCGCGGTGCCCTGGCGGAATATGGCGACAGGATCCGCATTCTTCAGGCCGATCTCGCCGATCCTGAGTGTTTCTCATTGCTCGAGGGGGCAACGCCTGACGCGGTGGTTTCCAGCACGGCGCTGCACTGGTTAATGCCGGAACAGCTGACGGTGCTGTATCGCAACATCGCCGAACGGCTGCCCAAGGGGGGCGTATTTTTTAATGCTGACCACCAGCGTTATGACCATCGACAGCCACGCGTTAAAACGTTGGCTGAACTGCACGATAACCAGACGCAGCAACAGGCCTGGCGCAACGGTGTCGAAGACTGGGAGCAGTGGTTTGACAAGGTGCAGCAGCTGCCGGAGCTGGCGCAATATCGGCAACAGCGGGAAAAGCTGTTCGCCGGGCGTCCTGTCCCTCCGGCGACGGCATTGGATTTCCAACTTGCCAGCCTGACGCAGGCGGGGTTTACCGAAGTAGGGCCGGTCTGGCAGCTGCTGGATGACTACGTGATTGCAGGCTGGAAATAGTATGGACGGATCGGTTCGTCGGGGGGCCAGGCGTTCAGGCGGTTGGTTGTGCATGCTGGCGCTGGCGTTGCCGCTATTTTTGCTCGCTGCCTTGTTGTACGGACCGGCGCCAATATCGCTGCATGACGCGTGGCGTATTTTGTCTGCCCCTGGCGCCGCTAACGCCGAGGACGGTAGCGAGATTTATCAACGGATAATCTGGTCATTGAGAATGCCGAGGGCGCTGTTGGCCGCGGTGGCAGGGGCCGGTCTGGCCCTGGCCGGCACCGTCCTGCAGTCGCTGACGCGCAACCCGTTGGCCGATCCCTGGGTGCTGGGGATCTCTTCCGGGGCGGGCGTGGGCGCTGTTCTGGTGCTGGTGTTGGGGCTCGGCGGCGGCCTGTTGTCGGTGTCTGGCGGAGCATTTATCGGTGCGGCCGGGGCCTTTGCTCTGGTTTTACTGCTCGCCGGGCGTTCCTTGAACGCCGAGTCATCGCTGTTTATTTTGGCGGGGGTCGCGGTCACGCAACTGCTTTCGGCACTGACCTCGCTGATTACCCTGTGGCAAGCGGACGCTAACGCCACGCGTGGCGTGATGTTCTGGTTACTGGGATCCTTCAGTGACGCCCGCTGGTCGCAGGTGGGGCTTTGCGCTCTGCTGCTGGCGGCGGCACTGGCGATTTGCTGGATGAAAGCGGGTGAGCTGGACGCATTGGCGTTCGGCGGCCTGACCGCGGCGTCGTTGGGAGTGGCGGTGGCGCCGCTGAAGCTGCTGCTGTACGGCATTACCATGGCGCTGACGGCCGTTATCGTCGCATTCAGCGGCGCGGTGGGGTTTATTGGGCTGACGGTGCCGCACGTCGCCAGACTGCTGGTCGGGCCGCGTCACCGGTTGCTGTTGCCGGCCAGCGCGCTGTGCGGCGCGTTGTTTGCCGTCGCGGCGGACACCCTGGCCAGAACCTTGTTTGAACCGCGTGAACTGCCGGTGGGCGTCTTGACCGCGTTGTTGGGTGTCCCGGTATTTCTCGCCTTGCTGTATCGGAAAATAAACGCATGAACATTGAAAGCCGGTTATCGGGGCTGCGTGCCGAAGGGTTGGGGTGGTCAACGGCAGAAAGAGTGGTGCTGAATAACCTCAGTTTTCACGCCCGGCCCGGTGAAATTACCGGCGTGCTCGGCGTCAACGGCAGCGGAAAATCTACGCTGCTCAAGTTACTGGCGGGATTGATTCCCCCCAACCGTGGCCGGGTGTATTTGCAGCAAACCGATATTGCCTCAATGAAAGGGCGCGAACGAGCCAAATCCATGACTTTCCTCGAACAGTCCGGGCCCGGCGCCTTTGCCATTGCGGTGAAAGACGTGGTGCTGCTCGGGCGTCTGGTTTACGCCAGCCGCTGGGCAGGGTTCAGCGCGGTAGATTATCGCATTGCCGGCCAGGCGATGGAGCAGGTCGGCATTTCGCACCTGGCCGAGCGTGAATGGCATCAGCTGTCCGGCGGGGAACAGCAGCGCGTTCATCTGGCACGCGCGCTGGCGCAACAAACGCCATGGCTGTTATTGGATGAGCCTGCCAACCATCTTGATATTGCCCATCAGCAGCAGTTTATGGCGTTATTGCGGCGGCTGGGCATCAGCGTAGTGGTTTCGCTGCACGACCTGAATTTGGCGGCCTGCTACTGCGACCGGCTGATGTTGTTAAAGCAGGGCGGTTTACACGCGTTCGGCCCCCCGCAGCAGGTGCTGACATCGGAGACGATAGACAGGGTTTATGGGGTAGAGGCCAGGCTGGCGGCGGTTAGCGATTATGCCGCGCCGCTGATCTATTACCCTGTTCAATAGCGTGCGCCGCAGGCCGATAGGCGCCACCGGAGCACAAATGGCACGTTTGGCCGGTTACAAATTCCGCCCAGTCTTTAAAATAACCCCGTTTTAGTCGGGTTTTTGGTTTAAACTAGAATTTACGTGGCGGTGTTCATTACCGCTCAATGGGCAGTTAAGTGAGGCTACCATGTTGGATTTATTGAAAAGTTTGCTGTTCGCTGTGGTCATGGTTCCGGTTGTGATGGCCATCATCCTCGGCCTGATCTACGGTTTGGCGGAAGTGTTCAACATTTTCTCCAAAGTGGGCCGTTCGAAAGAAAATCGTACCCAGCACTGATCGTTACCCATCCCCATTTCAAAGCCTGCCGGCGTCGTTCGGCAGGTGTTTCTCAAGATATCTCACACCCTGCCGATAAACCGCATGACAAGCTTCTGCGCGACGTTATATTATTTTTTATATAACGAAGAGTGATAATGCACGTTAACTTGCGGAGAAAACAATGAAACAGCAATGGACTAAGTGGGTCGGCGGTATCGTATTGGCATCCGGTATGGTTATGCAGGCATCGGCAGCGGATAAAATTACCGTTTTTGCGGCCGCCTCGCTGACTAACGCACTGCAGGATATCGCGACCCAATACCAGAAAGGCAAGGATGTGCAGGTGGTTTCCTCATTCGCCTCTTCTTCCACGCTGGCGCGCCAGATTGAGCAGGGCGCCCCGGCCGATCTGTTTATCTCTGCCGATCAGCAGTGGATGGATTACGCCATCGACAAACAGCAAATGGTCAAAGACACCCGTTATACCCTGTTGGGCAACGAACTGGTGTTGATCGCGGCAAAAGACGCCAAACCGGCTAAAATCACGCTCGACAAGCAAACCGACTGGGCAAAACTGCTCAATGGCGGCCGCCTGTCGGTGGGCGATCCGGATCATGTACCGGCCGGCATTTATGCCAAGGAAGCGCTGCAGAATCTCGGAGCCTGGACTGTGCTGGAACCTAAGTTGGCCCGGGCCAACAACGTACGCAGCGCCATGGCATTGGTAGAACGTGGCGAAGCGCCATTGGGCATTGTTTATGGTTCAGACGCGGTAGCCAGTGATAAAGTCAGCGTGGTGGCCATCTTCCCGGAAGACAGCCACAAACCGGTGGAATACCCGATGGCGATTGTGAAAGGTCATCAAACCCCGGCCGTCAGCGCGTTCTACAGCTACCTGAAGAGCCCGGAAGCGGCTGCTATTTTCAAACATTATGGATTCTCCCCGCGTAAATGATCCTGAGTGAGTACGAGTGGCAGGCCGTTGAACTGAGCCTGAAAGTGTCCGCCCTGGCGGTGGTGTGCAGTTTACCCTTTGGCATTCTGATGGCCTGGGTACTGGTACGCTGCCGCTTCCCGGGTAAATCGCTGCTGGACAGTATTATTCACCTGCCGCTGGTACTGCCACCGGTGGTGGTCGGCTATTTATTGCTGATCGCCATGGGGCGGCGCGGCGTGATTGGTGAATGGCTGTATGACTGGTTTGGCTTCAGTTTCAGCTTTAGCTGGCGCGGTGCGGCGCTGGCTTCTGCCGTGGTGGCGTTCCCGCTGATGGTGCGCGCCATCCGGTTGGCGCTGGAGGCGGTGGATACCCGGCTGGAGCAGGCTGCCCGCACCCTGGGGGCCAACCCGTGGCGGGTGTTTTTCACCATCACGCTGCCGCTGTCGCTGCCCGGCGTGATTGTCGGTGTGGTATTGGCCTTTGCCCGTTCTTTGGGCGAGTTCGGCGCCACCATTACCTTTGTTTCCAACATTCCCGGCGAGACGCGCACCATACCGCTGGCGATGTATACCCTGATTGAAACGCCGGGGGCTGAAGCCGCCGCCGCGCGCCTGTGCGTGATTGCCATAGTGCTGTCACTGCTTTCACTGATGGTTTCCGAGTGGCTGGCCCGCTGGGGTCGTAAACGGATGGGCGTGTAAATGCTGGAGCTGGATTTCTCCCAACGCCTTGGGGATTTAAACCTTAACGTGCGCGCCGATCTGCCCGCGCAGGGCATCACCGCGATTTTTGGCCTGTCGGGTGCGGGTAAAACTTCCTTAATCAATGCCATTGGCGGCCTGACGCGCCTGCAGCAAGGCCGCATTGTGCTCAATGGCCGTACGCTGGTGGATACCGCCAGCGGCCTGTGCCTGCCACCGGAGAAGCGGCGGATTGGCTACGTGTTTCAGGACGCGCGCCTGTTCCCGCATTATCGGGTACGTGGCAACTTGCAATACGGTATGGCGACCAGTATGCGTGCTCAGTTCGACAACATTGTTGAATTGCTGGGTATCGGACCTTTGCTCAACCGCCTGCCGTTGACGCTGTCCGGCGGTGAAAAGCAGCGGGTGGCGATTGGTCGTGCTTTATTGACCGCGCCGGAGTTGCTGCTGATGGATGAACCTCTGGCGTCGCTGGACCTGCCGCGCAAGCGCGAACTGCTGCCGTATCTGGAGCGGTTGGCTCAGGACGTCAATACGCCGATCCTTTATGTCAGCCACAGCATGGATGAAATTCTGCGTTTGGCCGAGCAGGTGATGGTGCTGGATAACGGTCAGGTAAGGGCATTCGGCGGGCTGGAAGAAGTGTGGGCCAGCAGCGCACTGCGGCCATGGTTGCAGCGTGAAGATCAGAGCAGCGTGCTGCGCGTCAGCGTAATTGAACATTATGCGCGCTACGCCATGACGGCCCTGGCGTTGGGCGACCAACGCCTGTGGGTCAGCGGAGTCGATGCCGCGTTGGGCGCTCAACTGCGCATCCGAATCAACGCCGCCGACGTTTCATTAGTGCTGCAGCCGCCGGTCAACAGCAGTATCCGCAACGTACTGCCGGCCAAGGTGACCGAGTGCCTGGACGTGGATGGACAGGTGGAGGTGAAACTGGCGGTGGGAGAGAGCGTGCTGTGGGCGCGTATTACGCCGTGGGCGCGTGATGAGTTGGCGATCCGACCGGGTCAATGGTTGTATGCGCAGGTGAAAAGCGTGTCGATCAGCCGCGAGGCGCGTTAAATAGCGCCCTCCCCGCGGGGAGAGCAATCACAAATTACTGACCCAGCACGCGCGTGCGGATCACCTCGGCGATGCCGGGCTGCAGGTGATCGGCGATCACCAAATCGGCGCGCTGCTTGATAGCGTCATCGGCATTGCCCATCGCCACGCCCAGACCTACCGCTTCCAGCATGCTGAGGTCATTGTAGTTATCCCCGAACGCCACTACCTGATCCATGCTCAGGCCCTGCGACTCGACCCACTGCTGCAGGCGTTTCCCTTTGCTGTTGCCGCCTTTGGCGATATCGACCTGATCGTGCCACGACCATTCGCAGGCCAGCCCCAGCTCTTTTTCCACCGTTTCGGCAAACTGGCGCAGCGCGGGAATATCGGCGTGCGAAGTGGCGAATTTCCAGATGGATTGTGCTTCATCGGCCGCCTGTACCAGGCTGTTGACCTGCAACAGCGTTGGGCGCTGCGCCGGTGGCAGGGTTTCCGCCCAGGCAAGTGAACGGGTGACGTGGCCGCTGGGTTCCTGATACAGCATGGCGTCGTCCACGTACATCAGGCCGTGAATGCCGCTTTGTTTCAGCATTTGCAGCACCAGTTTGGCCTGATCTTTGGCCAGCGGATCGGCGGCCAGCACTTTTTGCTGCTGGAAGTCATACAGATAGGTGCCGTTGCAGCAGATTGCCGGGGTGTCTATCTCCAGCGCCTGATAAAACGGGTGGATCGCCACGTGATGGCGGCCGGTGACGACAATCACTTTGATACCGGCAGCGCGCGCTTGCGCCAGGGCTGCCAGCGACTGCGGTAAAATGCGTTTTTGGTTGTCCAGCAGGGTGCCATCCAGATCGAGGGCAATGACGCGGTAGCTCATAGGGATCTCATTATCGTTAGCAACAAAATTAAACCGATGGTACACCGGATAAGCGATGGATAAAACAGCACAGATTTCCTCAGCAACACAGGGTTGTTATGTCACGGATGTGAGGTAAGCTAGGGGAAACCGAAAAACCTGAAACCGGTTTCTCTCTTACCCTATTCAAGGAGAACACATGAAGCAAATCGTTTATGTCGCCAGCCCGGAAAGCCAACAAATTCACGTCTGGCAGTTAGGCGATGCAGGGGCCCTGGCGCTGCTGCAAACCGTCGAAGTCCCGGGTCAGGTGCAACCGATGGCGATCCACCCGGACCGAACGCACCTGTACGTCGGCGTGCGCCCGGCGTTCGGCATTGTCAGCTACCGCATCGAGGCGGATGGCACGCTGCAACAGGCGGGCATGGCACCGCTGCCGGGCAGCCCGACCCATATCTCCACCGATTTGCAGGGGCGTTATCTGTTCTCCGCCTCCTACAGCGGCAACTGCGCCAGCGTCAGTCCGATCGGCCATGACGGCGTAGTGGGCGCACCTCTTCAGCAGATTGACGGGTTAACTGCGCCGCACTCGGCCAATATCGATCCGACCAATCAGCTGCTGCTGGTGCCTTGCCTGAAAGAAGATCGCATTCGTCTGTTCAATTTGGATCAACAGGGTGAACTGACGCCGCATGCTCAGGAAGCGGTTGCAACCGCCGCCGGTGCTGGCCCGCGCCACATGGCATTCCACCCTAACGACAAATTTGCCTACTGCGTCAACGAGCTGGACGGCACGGTAGACGTGCTGGCCATCAGTGAAAACGGCGCTAAATACACCCTGGCGCAAACGCTGGATATCATGCCTGCCGATTTCAACGGCACCCGTTGGGCGGCGGATATTCACCTCACGCCGAATGGCCGCTTCCTCTACACCAGCGACCGCACCGCCAGCATTTTGACCATTTTCAGCGTCTCCGAAGACGGCAGCACCCTGTCGGTCGTTGGCTACCACCCGACTGAAGAGCAGCCACGCGGCTTCAACATCGACCACAGCGGCCGCTTTGTGATCTCGTCCGGTCAGAAGTCCGATCATATCGGGGTATATGAAATCGATCAGGCCAGCGGCAAGCTGACCACTCTGGCACGTTACCCGGTGGGTAAAGGCCCGATGTGGGTAAGCGTATTAGCGAAGTAAATGATACCCGGTTGCCGTAAGGGTGAATGAATAATGAGGGCGCAGCTTGCTGCGCCCCTACAGTCTCTCGGGTTGGGGTTGTTTTTCCCGAAAATCAGCTGTATTTCACCGTCAGCGTGGCGCTGCCAAGGCTATGGAAGTGCACGTTGAAACCGACCAGCGCGCCGCTGGAACCTTCATCCACCTCAATACTTTCTACGTCCAGTGCGTGGACGGTGAAGTGATAGCGGTGGCTTTCTCCCTGCGGTGGCGCCGCGCCGCCATAGCCGGCGGAACCAAAATCGGTGCGGGTCTGCACGGCGCCGGCCGGTAAGCCGCCCTTGTCGGAACCTGCGCCCTGCGGCAGTTCACGCGTGGCAGCCGGGATATTGGCTACCACCCAGTGCCACCAGCCGGAGCCGGTCGGGGCATCGGGATCGTATACCGAAATCACGAAACTCTTGGTGCCTTCCGGCACGCCGTCCCAGGCCAGATGCGGCGACAGATTATCGCCATGATAACCCATGCCGTTGAATACCTGGCGCTCCGGCATTTTCGCGCCGTCCTGCAAATCGTTGCTGTACAAACGAAAGCTCATAATGACTCCATTGGTCGGTAAAAGCTGAATGCCTAAGCTAGACCTTTTTGACGTAATAACACAAGCCTCATTGCGCCTCGCCAGCGGCCTGCTCTATGAGTTATCCTCGTTAACGCCGAAGCTACATACGCGACATCAATAATTCACAGATCGATACAAGCAATCATGATTTCATTAAAAAAACGCACGCCGTGGTTTGGTTGGCTGCGCCGCTGGGCCAAGGGCATCAAGCGCGACATTTATGCTCTTTGGCTGGCCGCCCGTGACCGGCGCACGCCCTGGTATGCCAAATTGATCGCCCTGCTGGTGGCGGGTTATGCGGTATCGCCTATCGATCTGATCCCGGATTTTATTCCGGTGCTGGGCTATCTGGACGACGTGATTATTGTGCCGCTGGGCATAATGCTGGCGGTGCGGTTGATCCCCAAGCCGCTGATGGTGGAGTTCCGCGAGAAGGCGCAAAGGCGTATCGACAATCCTACCGGGCGGATGGCGGCGGTAATGATCATTTTGCTGTGGGTGTTGTGTCTGGTATTGCTGGCCCGTTATCTGGACCAGCATTGGTAATCTGTTATTGGACCGCGGCGGTGACTGCGGCGGTCAGTTTGCTGAGCTGTTCAGGCTCGATGATGTAAGGCGGCATTAAATAAATCAGTTTGCCGAACGGGCGGATCCACACGCCGCGCTCGACGAATCCGCGCTGTAGCTGCGCCATATCCACCGGCTCGCGCATTTCCACTACGCCAATCGCCCCCAATACCCGCACGTCCGCTACTTTTGGCTGCATTTTCAGCGGCAATAGCTGCTGTTTCAACTGGGTCTCGATGGCGGCCACCTGCTGTTGCCAGCGGTTTTCCGCCAGCAGCGACAGGCTGGCATTCGCCACCGCGCAGGCCAAAGGATTGCCCATAAAGGTAGGACCGTGCATAAAGCAGCCCGCAGCGCCGTTGCTGATGGTTTCCGCCACGTGGCGGGTGGTCAGGGTGGCGGAAAGCGTCATATAGCCGCCGGTCAACGCCTTGCCCAGACACAGAATATCCGGTACTACCTCGGCATGTTCACAGGCGAACAGCTTGCCGGTGCGTCCGAAGCCGGTAGCGATCTCGTCGGCAATCAGCAGCACCTGATAGCGGTCACAGAGTTCGCGTACTCGTTTAAGGTAAGTCGGGTGATAGATGCGCATGCCGCCCGCTCCCTGGACCACCGGTTCCAGGATCACCGCCGCCACTTCACCGGCGTGTTGTTCCAGCAGCGCGGCGAACGGGGCGATATCATTTTCATCCCAGGCCTGATCGAAACCGCACTGCGGCGCGGTAGCGAACAGGTGCGGCGCGAGATAGCCCTGATACAGGCTGTGCATCGAGTTGTCCGGATCGCATACCGACATCGCGCCGAAGGTATCGCCGTGATAGCCGTGACGCAGGGTCAGAATGCGCTGCCGCCGTTCCCCGCGCGCTTGCCAGTATTGCAACGCCATCTTCAGCGACACTTCCACCGCCACCGATCCGGAATCCGCCAGGAACACGCATTGCAGCGCTTCCGGCGTCATAGCGACCAACTTGCGACACAGTTCAATCGCAGCGGGATGGGTAATGCCGCCGAACATCACGTGCGACATCTTTTCCAACTGCTGCGTGGCGGCCAGGTTCAACTGCGGGTGGTTATACCCGTGAATGGCCGCCCACCAGGACGACATACCGTCAATCAGGCGTCGGCCATCGGCCAATTGCAGTTCAACGCCGCTGGCGGCCTCTACCGGATAACAGGGCAGTGGGTGGCTCATCGAGGTGTAAGGGTGCCAGATATGGCGCTGATCGAATTCCAGGTCGGAGTCAGTGATAGACATACTTGTAAACCAAATCATGTGTGTAATGGTTGACAGTATATCCACAATATCTAAACTGACGACACTTTTTTCATTTTTGGAGACGCCGTGATGGCCGATCGCATTCACTGGACAGTGGGTCTCGCCCAGACCCTGTTTGATAAACCCCTTCTTGAGTTATTGTTTGAAGCCCAGACGGTTCACCGCCAGCATTTTGATCCGCGTCAGGTGCAGGTGAGCACGCTGTTATCAATCAAAACCGGCGCCTGTCCCGAAGACTGCAAGTACTGTCCGCAGAGTTCCCGCTACAAAACCGGCCTGGAGTCGGAGCGGTTGATGCAGGTGGAACAGGTGCTGGAATCGGCGCGCAAGGCCAAGGCCAACGGTTCGACCCGCTTCTGTATGGGCGCGGCATGGAAAAACCCGCACGAGCGCGATATGCCTTACCTGCAGCAGATGGTGCAAGGCGTGAAGGCCATGGGGATGGAAACCTGCATGACCCTGGGCACGCTGGATGGCTCACAGGCGGAACGCTTGGCCGAAGCCGGGCTGGATTATTACAACCACAACCTGGATACCTCGCCGGAATTCTACGGCAATATCATCACCACCCGCAGCTATCAGGAACGCCTGGATACGTTGGGCAAGGTGCGTGGTGCGGGTATCAAAGTCTGTTCCGGTGGCATCGTTGGGCTGGGAGAAACGGTGCGTGACCGCGCAGGGCTGCTGGTACAGCTGGCCAATCTGCCCACGCCGCCGGAGAGCGTGCCGATCAACATGTTGGTGAAGGTTAAGGGGACGCCGCTGGCGGACAACGACGACGTTGATCCTTTTGATTTCATTCGTACTATCGCAGTAGCACGCATCATGATGCCGTCTTCTTACGTGCGTCTTTCAGCCGGTCGCGAGCAGATGAACGAACAAACCCAGGCGATGTGCTTTATGGCCGGCGCCAACTCCATCTTCTACGGTTGCAAACTGCTGACCACGCCAAACCCGGAAGAGGACAAGGATCTGCAATTGTTCCGCAAGCTGGGCCTCAACCCGCAGCAGACCGAAACCGAGCACGGCGACAACCAGCAACAAGAAGTGCTGGCTGCGCGCCTGATGCAGGCCGATACCGCTGAGTTTTACAACGCGGCGCTGTAATGAGCTGGCAACAACGTATTGAACAGGCGCTGGAGGAGCGGCAACAGAGTGCCGCTTACCGCTACCGTTTGGTGAATCAGGGCGGCAATGGCCGCCATCTTCAGCTTAACGACCAACGCTACCTGAATTTTTCCGGCAATGACTATCTGGGCCTGAGCCAGAATGCGCAGGTGATCGCTGCCTGGCAGCAGGGCGCGCAGCAATATGGCGTGGGGTCCGGCGGTTCCGGCCACGTCACCGGTTTTTGTACCGCGCATCAGGCGCTGGAACAACAATTGGCGCAGTGGTTGGGCTATCCGCGCGCGCTGCTGTTTATCTCTGGCTATGCCGCCAATCAGGCGCTGCTGGCGGCGCTGATGCAGGGCGAGGATCGCATCCTGGCCGATCGGCTTAGCCACGCCTCGCTGCTGGAGGCGGCAGCTCACTCACCGGCCCAACTCCGACGCTTTCGCCATAACCAACCGCAGGCGTTGGCCGATTTGCTGGCAAAACCCTGCAGCGGCCAGACGTTGGCGGTCACCGAAGGGGTGTTCAGCATGGACGGCGACAGTGCCCCATTGGCAGAGCTGCACCGTTTGACCCGCGAGGCAGGCGCCTGGCTGATGGTTGACGACGCACATGGCATTGGCGTTCAGGGTGAGCAGGGGCGCGGCAGTTGCTGGCAGCAGGGCGTACGGCCCGAGTTGTTGGTGGTCACTTTCGGCAAAGCCTTTGGCCTCAGTGGCGCTGCGGTCCTGTGCGATGAATCTACGGCCGAATACCTGTTGCAGTTTGCCCGCCATCTGATTTACAGCACGGCGATGCCGCCGGCACAGGCCTGTGCGCTGCAGGCAGCGTTGCATTGTATCCAGCAGGGCGACGAATTACGCACGCGGTTGAATACGAATATTCAGCGATTTCGCCAGGGGGCGGCCCAGTTGTCGCTGACGCTGACGGAGTCTCTAACCGCCATTCAGCCGTTGCTGGTGGGGGATAATCAGCGAGCGCTTGATTTGGCGCAGCACCTGCGGGGGCAAGGCCTGTGGGTGAGTGCGATCCGCCCGCCAACGGTACCGCCGGGCGGTGCGCGTTTGCGTATTACCCTGACGGCGGCGCATCAGCCACAGGATATCGATCGTCTGCTGGAGGTATTGCATGACGTCAGCGTTTGAACAGGTTAACAAGCAAGCGGTCGCCTCGGCCTTTAGCCGTGCGGCCGTGGGTTATGACGCGGCAGCGGTATTGCAGCGTGATGTGGGTGAGCGCTTACTGGGGATGGGGCAGGAGCACCGGGGCGAGCAACTGCTCGATGCCGGCTGTGGCACCGGTTATTTCAGCCGCCGCTGGCGTGAACTGGGCAAGCAGGTGACGGCGCTCGATTTGGCACCGGGCATGCTGGCCTTTGCCCGCCAGCAGCAGGCAGCGGATCATTATCTGCTGGGCGACATCGAAAATGTTCCCTTAGCCGATGCTGCCGTGGATATCAGTTTCAGCAGCCTGGTGGTGCAATGGTGCAGCGATCTGCCGCGGGCGTTGGCAGAGTTGTACCGCGTTACCCGCCCGGGCGGCGTGATTTTATTTTCCACCCTGGCTGAAGGTTCGCTGCATGAATTGGGTGACGCCTGGCAGCAGGTGGACGGTGAGCGCCATGTTAATGATTTTCTGCCATTGGCGCAGATTGAGGCGGCCTGTGCGGGTTATCGCCATCACCTGCAGGCGGAATGGCAAACCCTGAATTACCCGGACGTAATGGCGTTGATGCGATCCCTCAAGGGGATAGGTGCGACCCATTTGCATCAGGGACGAGAGGCTGGGTTACTGTCCCGACAACGCCTCGCCGCCTTGCAGGCAGCCTATCCCTGCCGTCGTGGACAATTTCCGCTCAGCTATCATCTGGTTTATGGAGTGATTTATCGTGATTAAGCGTTGGTTTGTCACCGGCACCGATACCGAAGTGGGCAAAACCGTGGCCAGTAGCGCCTTGCTGCAGGCAGCCAATTTGGCGGGTTACCGCACGGCCGGCTACAAACCGGTAGCTTCAGGCAGCGAGATGACCACGGAAGGGCTACGTAACGGCGATGCGTTGGCATTGCAGGCCAACAGCGCGGTGGCGCTAAGCTATGACGAAGTAAACCCTTATGTGTTTGCAGAACCGACCTCACCGCACATTGTCAGCGCCGACGAAGGGCGGCCGATCGAACTGGCTCAGCTTTCCGCCGGGTTACGTCACCTGGAGCAGCGGGCCGAGTGGCTGTTGGTCGAAGGCGCCGGGGGCTGGTTTACACCGCTTAGTGAGCAACATACCTTTGCCGACTGGGTGCAGCAGGAACAACTGTCGGTCATTTTGGTGGTGGGAATACGGCTGGGCTGCATCAACCATGCCGTGCTGACCGCACAGGCTATCCGGCAGGCGGGATTGCCGCTGGTCGGTTGGATCGCCAATGACGTCTGCGCACCGGGTCGCCGCCATCAGGAATATATGGCCACGCTGCGCCGCATGTTACCGGCCCCGCTGCTGGGGGAGATCCCCCATCTGCCCGAAGCCGAACGCCAGGCGCTGGGGCAGTATCTGGATTTGAGCGTGTTATAAAGGGACTGGGGGAAATTTCTCCCCCCATATCCTGTTCGTCACACCGCCAGATAGGCATTGATCAAGTCCTCATCCAACTGTTCCAGCGTACCATCCGCCACGCTGCGGCCCTTATCCATCAGGCAAAAGCGATCTGCCACGCGGCGGACAAAGGGCAGTTTGTGCTCCACCAGCAGGATAGTCATGCCCAGTTCCCGGTTAAGTTTGCGGATCACGTTGCCGATATCGGCGGCGATAGACGGTTGAACACCGCTGGTGGGTTCGTCGAGGATCAGTAGTTCTGGTTCCAGTACCAGTGCGCGGCCAATCGCCAGCTGCTGCTGTTCACCGTCGCCCAAATCGCCGGCCCGACGTCCGCGCATCTCCCGAAGGTTGGGGAACAGGTTATAAATCAACGGCGGGATGCGGCGGGATTTATCGCGTCCGGCCATCAGCGCCACCTGCAGGTTTTCCTCAACGCTGAGTTGCGAAAATATCTGTCGCCCCTGGGGAACGTAGCTGATCCCCAGCTCCGTTCGGGTTTCTACCGGCTGCTGCAGCAGATTTTGCGGGGGTTCGTCTGCCAACTGCCAGGTCATGCTGCCGCTGACTACCGGCAAATGGCCCATGATGCAATTGACCAGCGTAGTTTTGCCCACGCCGTTACGGCCGATAAGTACCGTGCATTGGCCACGCGGCAGTTCCAGATTGATATCCCACAAGGTATGGTTTTGCCCATAAAACTGATTCACTGACCTTAAACTTAACATCCGGCATTCTCCTCAAAGACCTGTCTTCCACTCGTGGTTGTACGCCCCTAGCGGGCGTCAGCGTAACGCGGCGTTAACAGGCCGCGCCGATTTCACCTGCCGGAACCGCAGGGCGGCCGGTGCAGGGAAGGGGGACGAACCCCTTCTTCCTCGCTTAATCCACTCCCTACTGCGATTTCCGCCTTAGCGGTTTCTTTCCCGAGTGTTTCAATGTCTGGAACAAAATGCTGATCTGCTACCTTCAACGAGGTAGTTAAGTTTTGACTTAAGCGAGCAATACATAGGTGAAAATGGCACCTAAAGGCCATTCGTCAGCGCTCTCTCATGTTTATGTCGCCAATGTCAGTTGATTCGCATTGGCGTGACGCTAAACCCCGAGCAGCTCATTCTGCCGTTTCGGGGCGTAGATTTCCCCGAGCCCACTTTCGCCGTGAAAGGGTAATGCAACCCTTGGGCCAACTTTTTGAACGCTGTAAATCAGAGATTGTTATTGCCTTGTTAACGGTCTGGCGCGCCTACAGCGGCCCAGGCAGACCTGGTGAAAATAGGGTCGAAAGTTAACGCGGACAATTTTTGCACTCTTCCAGTGCTGCCAGGAATAGTTATGGTGCAAACTATTTCGCCTGTCGCCGCAAGATGCAGCAGTTGAGGGTAACAATGGGATGAATCTGTTTTTGGCAATGGGGATTTTTAGCATTAATCGGCATAAACAAAGCGATATTTTTGTGAAAAAATAACTAAAAAAGCCATCTTGGCGAGAAGAAACGCCAAAAAGCGTTCTTTCTGCAACTCCCGCCGGGGGCGGGGCGGTGAGAGTTATCCACTATTCCTGTGGATAACCTTGTGCATTAGATTTAGAAAACCGGTTTAAAGCGAGAGCGGACGCGGGTTCTGTTCGCTTTGTCCGCAATCTCGTCTCTTTTATAAATTCATTATTTATCAATAAATTAACTAAAATCAAGCGGCCTCTGTATTGATGAAGTGTCTATGTATGATTTTTGGCCACAGTGCTATCAATAAGTTAATTCGTGACGGATTTTGGGGATAAAACTGTTATTGACAATAAAAATGTCACGCGACTGTAACCCTGGCGGTGCATGCAGCCCGGTTTGACGCACGCCAAAGCGACGAATCGCTTGAAGCTGGTTTTATATCCAGTATCATAGGCACTGGCGAAAATCGCCGGGGCTTTCCATAATTAGAGGCCATTCACCGAGCAGCAGCTCCATGGCCGCCTGAGCGCGCGCATCTCCACAGGGTAGCCGAGTCAATGAGTAAAACGTTCAAACTGCATTCCGAATTCAAGCCGGCCGGCGACCAGCCGGAAGCCATCCGTAAGCTGGAAGAGGGCCTGGAAGACGGCCTGGCTCACCAAACGCTGCTGGGCGTAACCGGCTCGGGCAAGACATTCACCGTCGCTAATGTGATCGCCGATCTCAACCGGCCCACCATGGTGCTGGCGCCCAATAAAACTTTGGCGGCGCAGCTGTATGGTGAGATGAAAGAGTTCTTTCCCGAGAATGCGGTCGAGTATTTCGTTTCTTACTACGACTACTATCAGCCGGAGGCCTACGTCCCCAGCTCCGACACCTTTATCGAAAAAGATGCCTCGGTGAACGAACACATCGAGCAGATGCGCCTTTCCGCGACGAAAGCGCTGTTGGAACGTCGCGATGTGATCGTGGTGGCGTCGGTATCGGCGATCTACGGCCTGGGCGATCCGGATTTATACCTGAAGATGATGCTGCACCTGACCAAAGGCATGATCATCGATCAGCGGGCGATCCTGCGCCGTTTGGCGGAGCTGCAATATAGCCGCAACGATCAGGCTTTCCAGCGCGCGACGTTCCGCGTGCGGGGTGAAGTGATTGACGTCTTCCCGGCGGAATCGGATGAATTGGCGCTGCGCATCGAGCTGTTTGACGAAGAGGTCGAACGGCTTTCGCTGTTTGATCCCCTGACCGGCCAGATCGAACAAGAGGTGCAGCGTTTTACCATTTACCCCAAATCGCACTATGTGACGCCGCGTGAGCGGATCCTGCAGGCGATGGAAGAGATCAAGGTGGATCTGGCCGAGCGGCGCAAGGTGCTGCTGGCCAATAACAAGCTGCTGGAAGAACAGCGTCTGACGCAGCGCACCCAGTTTGATTTGGAGATGATGAACGAACTGGGCTACTGCTCCGGCATTGAAAACTATTCGCGCTACCTGTCCGGGCGCGGCGAGGGTGAGCCTCCGCCGACGCTGTTTGACTATTTGCCGGCGGATGGCCTGCTGGTGGTTGACGAGTCCCACGTGACCATTCCGCAAATCGGCGGTATGTACAAAGGCGACCGTTCACGCAAGGAAACACTGGTGGAATACGGTTTCCGCCTGCCGTCGGCGCTGGATAACCGCCCGCTGCGCTTTGAAGAGTTCGAAGCGCTGGCGCCACAGACTATCTATGTGTCTGCTACGCCGGGCAAATACGAGCTGGAAAAATCCGGTGGTGACATTATCGATCAGGTGGTGCGCCCAACCGGGCTGCTGGATCCGCAAATCGAAGTGCGGCCGGTGACCACCCAGGTGGACGATCTGCTTTCTGAAATCCGCAAGCGGGTGGCGATCAACGAGCGTGTGCTGGTTACCACGCTGACCAAACGCATGGCGGAAGATCTGACCGAATACCTGGAAGAGCATGGCGAGCGGGTGCGCTACCTGCACTCGGACATCGATACCGTGGAACGGGTCGAAATCATTCGTGACCTGCGCCTGGGCGAGTTTGACGTGCTGGTGGGTATCAACCTGCTGCGTGAAGGGCTGGACATGCCAGAGGTGTCGCTGGTGGCGATTTTGGATGCCGATAAAGAGGGCTTCCTGCGCTCCGAACGTTCATTGATCCAGACCATTGGCCGTGCGGCGCGTAACCTCAATGGTAAAGCTATCCTCTACGGTGATAAAATTACCGACTCGATGGCCAGAGCGATCGGCGAGACCGAGCGTCGCCGTGCCAAACAGCAGGCGTTCAACGAAGAAAACGGCATTGTACCGCAGGGCTTGAACAAGAAAATTTCCGATATTTTGCAGTTGGGCAAACCCAGTACCCGCAGCAAGGGCAAAGGGAAGGGCAAAGCTGCGGAAAACGCCGCCCAGTACCAAAATCTTACGCCAAAAGCGCTGGATCAGAAGATTCGCGAGTTGGAAGCGCAGATGTATACCCACGCGCAAAACCTGGAGTTCGAGCAGGCGGCGGGCTTGCGTGACGAAATCCACCAGCTGCGCGAGCAGTTTATTGCCATTTCATAACCCATTGGCGCGCTGCAGACCGCGGCGCCGCCAAAACATAAAATCCTTGTCGCCTCCGCCAAAGCTGATTATGGTGTGCGGCCATTTGACTACTGCGAGCCACCGACCATGACCCAACACCAGTCCAAAGACCCGATGCACGGCATCACTCTGGAACAGCTTCTGAATAAACTGGTGGAAAACTACGGTTGGTCAGGGCTGGCTGAACGCATTCGCATCAACTGCTTCAGCAGCGATCCCAGCATCAAGTCCAGCCTGAAATTTCTGCGTCGCACGCCCTGGGCGCGCAAACAGGTGGAAGATCTTTATCTCGACATGGTTGAGCAGGCCGCCAGCGATAACCCGTGGCTACGTGGCGGCAAATAAACGCTTAGGCGCGGGCACCTAACTCGATCAACGCCTGATCCAGCGCCTGGCGCAGCAACTGACGATCGTGGCGGTAAGGAATATCCTGTGCTTCCAGCGGCTGTTTGATCACCACCCGATCCTGCACTTCACGGGTATCCGCCGTTGGCCCGACAATGACGGCATCAATCATCTGGCGGCCAATTTTCGCCTCCATCAATTCCAGCTTGTTCATCAGCGTCAAGGCTGCCGCCGCGACGCTTAATTCGCGTCCGAGGTTGTCGATATAAATCATATTGGCGCTGCTGCGACGCAGAGCCTGCGTAAGGTCATCGAGCAACAGCAGAGGCATCAGGCTGGTCAGAAAACTGCCCGGTCCTATCAGGATCACGTCGGCCTGCGCGATAGCATCCAGCGCCTCGCGCGTCGCGTTGACATAGGGCGACAGCATCAGCTCCTGTGGCATGTCGGTCAGTTGATCGACATTCACCTCGCCGTAAACGTGGTTGCCTTCATGATCGTGCGCCATCAGGTCCACCGGCTGTTCGGACATCGGAATCAGCGCCGCGTCCACCTTCAGCAGGCTGCGCACCAGGTTGATCGCTTCCAATGGGCGTACGCTCAGGTGATCCAGGGCTTTCAACATCAGATTGCCTAGGTTGTGCCCAGACAGTTCGCCATTGCCGCTGAAGCGGTATTCGAACATCGCGGAAGCCACGCTCGGTTCGGTGATCAACTGATTCAGGCAGTTACGGGTATCGCCCCAGGCAATGCCCCCTTCCGAACGGCGAATACGGCCGGTAGAACCGCCGTTATCGGTGGTGGTGACAATACCGGTTAAACGGGAGCCTAAAGACGACAGGGAAGACATCACGCGACCAAGACCATGACCGCCGCCTAATGCCACTACCCGATCGAGATCGGCCAGGGTTCGATTACGCATAAATTTCCTTACAAGGGGGCTTAACTGCCCGCATAAAGTAGCGGATTTGGCGTAAAAACGCGAAAAAGAGTGTGGTTTGCGTGATTCCGGTCAATTCGTCTCCCTAAAGGCTGTTTATCATGGTTTACCAGATTAGGAATCGCCTAAAATCGCTGTATACACAATTATATAGCGAAATTGCGCGTTGGCTATCGCGTTTGTTTAGCGCTAGAATTCCGATGAAAACCACGGTTTCGTTCCGGCTACTCCGACTGCGGGAACTGAGACCAAAACTCCTAGCCTCTGGGCCTACGTTGTTCCTGCGAACAATATGGCGCTTGGGCCGTGGCGAAGTCAGCCACCAGGGTGCAGAGCGGAAACGTTCGCATCTCCCGACTTTGGAAGGTGTTATGGTGCCGCAACTCATTGATGCTTATGAGCGCAAGTTCTATTACTTGCGCCTGTCGATCACCGACGTGTGCAACTTTCGTTGCACCTACTGCTTGCCGGACGGCTACCGCCCGAACGGCAGCCCGAAAACATTCTTGTCGCTTGATGAGATCCGACGCGTCAGTCGCGCATTCGCCGAACTGGGCACCGAAAAAGTGCGCCTGACCGGCGGAGAGCCTTCTCTGCGCCGCGATTTCACCGAGATCATCGCCGCCGTGCGTGAAAACCCGGCCATCCGCCAGCTCGCCGTGACCACCAACGGTTACCGTATGGCACGCGACGTCGCCGGCTGGCGTGATGCCGGCCTGACGGCGGTCAACGTCAGCGTCGACAGCCTGGATCCCCGCCAATTTCATGCCATTACCGGGCAGGACAAGTTCCGCCAGGTGATGGACGGCATCGACGCCGCCTTTACCGCCGGTTTCAGCAAGGTGAAGGTCAACGCGGTGCTGATGCGTGACGTGAACCACCAACAGCTGGGCGCCTTCCTTAACTGGATCAAAGACCGTCCGATTCAACTGCGCTTTATCGAACTGATGGAAACCGGCGAGGGGGGCGATCTGTTTCGCAAGCACCACGTTTCCGGTGAAGTGATCCGTTTGCAGCTGGAACAGCAGGGCTGGCAGCGTCAGCCGCGCGGCCGCAGCGACGGCCCGGCGCAGGTGTTCAGCCATCCGGATTATCAGGGTGAAGTGGGCTTGATCATGCCGTATGAAAAAGATTTCTGCGCCAGCTGCAACCGGCTGCGTGTTTCCGCTATCGGCAATTTACACCTGTGTCTGTTCGGCGAGCAGGGTATTGGTCTGCGCGATCTGCTGACGAATGATCAGCAGCTTGATGAACTGAAGGACCGCATCCAGGGCGGGCTGCTGAGTAAGAAACAGACTCACTTCCTGCATCAGGGTAACAGTGGCATAACGCAGAACCTGTCGTTTATCGGCGGCTGATCCCCGGCATCTTTCAAGCCGCAGCGTTGTTGGCTGCGGGCGCTCACCCCAGTCACTTACCTGAGTAAGCTCCTGGGGATTTACGGCCTTGCCGCCTAGCTGCAACTTGAAATCTATTGGGTATCCTATGAATAGGAGCAAAGTGAACAATGAGTCATGCCAGCAGTGAATTCATTCCGGTACATATCGCTATTTTGACCGTTTCGGACAGCCGTGGCGAAGCGGAAGACACCTCGGGCCAGTACCTGCAAGAAGCGGCGCTTGAAGCCGGACACCGGGTAGTGGATCGCGCCATCGTCAAAGACGACAAATACCTGATCCGCGCACGCGTTTCCACGTGGATTGCAGACGAAACGGTACAGGCCGTGCTGATCACTGGGGGCACCGGCTTTACCGCCAGAGACTACACCCCGGAAGCGCTGCTGCCGCTGTTTGATCGCGAAGTGGAAGGGTTCGGCGAACTGTTCCGCATGGTGTCTTACGAAGAGATTGGCACCGCCACGGTCCAGTCACGCGCGCTGGCCGGTATGGTCAACCAGACGGTCATTTTTGCCATGCCGGGGTCAACCCGCGCCTGCCGCACCGCCTGGGAACGCATTATTGAAGAGCAGTTGGACGCGCGTCATCGCCCGTGCAACTTTCTGCCACATCTGAAGAAATAAAAATTATGACGCAGCTAACTCACATTAACGCCGCGGGCGAAGCCCATATGGTTGACGTTTCAGCCAAAGCAGAAACGGTGCGCGAGGCGCGCGCCGAAGCTTTCGTCGAGATGTTGCCGACCACGCTGGCGATGATTATCGAGGGCAGCCACCACAAGGGCGACGTGTTCGCCACGGCGCGCATCGCCGGTATTCAGGCGGCGAAACGCACCTGGGAGCTGATCCCGCTGTGCCATCCGCTGATGCTGAGCAAGGTCGAAGTGCAGTTGGAGGCCCAACCGGAACACAGCCGGGTGCGGATTGAAACCTGTTGCCGACTGACCGGCAAGACCGGTGTTGAAATGGAAGCGTTAACCGCGGCTTCAGTGGCCGCATTGACCATTTACGACATGTGTAAAGCGGTACAGAAAGACATGGTGATCGGCCCGGTGCGGCTGCTGGCGAAAAGCGGCGGCAAATCCGGTGATTTTAAGGTGGAACTATGATTAATATTCTTTTTTTTGCTCAGGTACGCGAACTGGTTGGCACCGGCGATTTATCGATGCCGGCAGATTACCCGACGGTTGAAGCGCTACGTAAGGCGCTGTGCGAACGTGGCGACCGTTGGGCATTGGCGCTGGAGTCCGGCAAGCTGTTGACCGCGGTGAACCAGTCGCTGGTGGCGGCCGAACATCCGCTGCGCGCCGGCGATGAAGTCGCTTTCTTTCCACCGGTAACCGGAGGTTAAGAGTGGAAAATACCCGTATCCGCGTGGGTGAAGCGCCGTTCAGCGTCGGCGACGAATACCAGTGGTTGGCGCAGTGCGACGATGATGGCGCCGTGGTCACCTTTACCGGCAAGGTACGCAATCATAATCTGGGCGATGACGTCAGTGCGCTGACGCTGGAGCACTACCCTGGCATGACCGAAAAAGCGCTGGCCGAGATCCTGGACGAAGCCCGTAGCCGTTGGCCCTTGCAGCGCGCGACGGTGATCCATCGCGTGGGCGAACTGTTTCCCGGTGATGAGATTGTCTTCGTTGGCGTGACCAGTGCGCACCGCAGCATGGCATTCGAGGCTGCCGAGTTTATTATGGATTACCTGAAAACCCGGGCGCCCTTCTGGAAACGCGAAGCCGTCGGGCAGGGAGACCGTTGGGTCGATGCGCGCGACAGCGATCGCCAGGCGGCGGAACGCTGGCATAACGCAGATAAATAACCGTTAAACAGCGGAAACAAATCAATACCTTTGCCGCTTTGCCATCAGGTTTTATGTGGTACGCTTATAGCAGGCCGAGCCCCACAAATGGGGGTCGAAATCTTGTTTCATATGCAAAAGGTAACCGTCATGGACCGATATCCACGCTCTAATGGTTCAATCGTCGAACGTGCCAACAGCGGCATTCAGGCTTATATGGCGCAGGTTTATGGCTGGATGACCTGCGGTATGCTGTTGACGGCGTTTGTTTCCTGGTACGCGGCCAACACGCCTGCGATCCTTAACTTTATCTTCTCCAGCCAGATCACCTTCTTTGGCCTGATCATCGCGCAGTTGGGGTTGGTGTTCGTTATTTCCGGCATGGTCAATCGTCTTAGTGGCACGGTCGCCACCTCGCTGTTTATGCTCTATTCGGCGCTGACCGGGCTGACGCTTTCCAGCATTTTCATCGCTTACACCTACAGCTCGATCGCCAGCACCTTCGTGGTGACCGCCGGCATGTTCGGTGCGATGAGCCTGTACGGCTACACCACCAAGCGCGACCTGAGCGGTTTCGGCAGCATGCTGTTTATGGCGCTGATCGGGATTGTGCTGGCTTCGCTGGTCAATATCTGGCTGAAAAGCACGGCGTTGATGTGGGCAATTACCTATATCGGCGTGGTGGTGTTTGTTGGCCTGACGGCGTACGACACCCAGAAACTGAAGGCCATGGGCGAGCAACTGAATGCCGATGATAAAGACAGCTTCCGCAAATACGCCATTGTTGGCGCGTTGACGCTGTATCTCGATTTCATCAACCTGTTCCTGATGTTACTGCGCATTTTCGGCAACCGCCGTTAAATCCGTCGTCTTTCAAGCTGCAGCGTTGTTGACTGCGCTCGCCTACCCCAGTTACTTACTTAAGTAAGCTCCTGGGGATACACGAGTTGGTCGCCTAGCCGCAGCATGAAATCCATAGGATTTACAGCGAATAGAAAGACTCTGCGATCTCGATCGCAGAGTCTTTTTTTATGCAATTTTACGGCGGAACATGGCATAGGCGGCGCTGCCGGTGGTGGCGGTAATGGCCAACAGCGGCCACAGGCTGTGCCAGATGATGCTGAAACTGGCGTCTTTCAAATAGATCTGTTTGGTGATGTCGGTGAAGTGGCGGATGGGGTTTACCCAGGTGAGGTTTTGCAGCCACACCGGCATATTCTCCACCGGTGAAACATAACCGGAGAGCAGGATGGCCGGCATCATAAACACGAACACGCCGATAAACGCCTGTTGCTGGGTGGCGCACAGCGACGAAATCAGCAGGCCGAACCCCACCAGCGACAGCCCGTAAATCAACATGGTGCCGTAGAACAACAGCAGCGACCCGGCGAACGGGATCTGATAGATAAAGATGCCGATCAGCAACACTATGCTGGCCTGGAAGGTGGCGACGATCAGCGCCGGCACCGCTTTGCCGATAAAAATCTGCCAGGTGGTCAACGGCGACACCAGCAGTTGCTCCAGCGTGCCCTGTTCACGTTCGCGCGCCACCGACAGCGAAGTCACTATCAGCACGCCAATGGTGGTGATCATGGCGATCAGCGACGGCACCACAAACCACTTGTAGTCCAAATTCGGGTTATACCAGTTGCGCACCACCAGTTCGCTGTTGTTAGGCTTGGCACGGTTGCCGATCAGCTCATTTTGGTAGTCCTGCACAATCTGCTGCACGTAGTTGGCGGCGATCTGTGCGCTGTTGGAGTTGCGCCCATCGAGCAACAACTGCAGCGGGGCCGTATTGCCGCTGGCGATATCCCGTGAAAATTGTGCCGGGAAACGGATCAGCAGCAGTGCTTTTTGGTTATCGATAACGCTTTGTATCTCTTGCGGACTGCGCAACAGCAGCACGTGGGAGAAGGCCTTGGCCTTGGCAAAGCGCTGGGTCAGCTCGACCGAGGCATGGCCGCTGTCTTCGCTGTACACCGCAATGGTGGCATTGGTCACTTCCAGCGTGGCGGCGAAGGGAAACAGCAGCACCTGCAGAATAACCGGCAAAATCAGAATGGCGCGGGTTTGCGGGTCGCGCAGCAGCGATTGCATTTCCTTAATGATTAACGTCCAGAGACGGTGAAACATCTTCTTTCCCCTTAATCCAGCCGCCGCTGGGTTTTCCAGGCCGTCAGGCCGATAAATACCACCGCAGAAGCGATCAGGAACAGCAGGTTAATCATCAACACCGTGCCGACGTTGCCCGCCAGGAACAGCGTTTGCAGCGTGCTGACGAAGTAACGCGCCGGAATGATGTAAGTGACGGCGCGTACGATGGCCGGCATGCTGTCGATCTGGAAGATAAAGCCGGACAGCATAATCGACGGCAGAAAGGCGGCGTTCAGCGCCACCATCGCCGCGTTGAACTGGTTGCGGGTAATGGTGGAAATCAGCAGCCCCATGCCGAGCGTACTGGCGAGGAACAGGCTGCTGATGACGAACAGAATCGGCAGAGAGCCGCGATAGGGCACCCCGAGCACCCACACCGAAACCACCATGCACAGCACCATGGCGATCATGCCGAGGAAGTAGTATGGCACCAGCTTCGACAGCAGCAGTTCGGTTCGCGTCACCTGAGTGGAAAGCAGCGCTTCCATGGTGCCGCGCTCCCATTCGCGGGCGATCACCAAGGAGGTGAGGATAGCGCCGATGACCGTCATGATAATGGTGATGGCGCCGGGAATGATGTAATGCCGGCTGATGGCCGCCGGATTAAACCAGTAGCGCATCTGCACGTCGATCAGCGGTTTTTCTTCGCGCCCGCTGTCGGTGGCGCGCTGCTGTTGCCAGATTTGCCACACTCCCTGGGTATAGCCCTGAACGAAGTTGGCGGTATTGGGTTCACTGCCGTCGGTAATGATTTGCAAGGGGGCGCTGTCGTGCGGCCGCGCCATGCGTTGGGCAAAATCATTGGGGATCACCACCAGCCCGCGGATGCGCCCGGCTTGCATCAACTGGATCAACTGCTGGCGATTGTCGCTGATGGTGGGCTCGATATAGGGCGAACCGGTAAAAGCGTTAGCCAGATCGCGTGCCTCTTCACTTTGTTGTTCCATCAAAATCCCCAGCCGCAGCTTGCTGGAATCCAGGTTGATGCCGTAGCCAAAAATAAACAGCAGCATCAGCGGAATGACGAAGGCGATCAGTCCGCTGCTCGGATCGCGCATAATTTGCCGCGTCTCTTTCAGGCACAGCGCGCGCAGCCGCCGCCAGGAGAAACCGCTGTCGTCGGTGCTGGCCGTTTCGCTATTCATGCTTTTTCCTCCTGATCATAACCCTGCACCAGTTCGATAAATGCCTGCTCCATCGAAGGGTTGGGATTCTCGCTGCTGGCCACCTGATGCTTGAGATCGTCCGGGGTCCCGGCGGCGATGATTTTGCCGCGATACACCAGCCCGATGCGGTCGCAATATTCCGCCTCGTCCATAAAGTGGGTGGTGACCATGACGGTGACGCCCTTGTCTACCATACCGTTGATATGCAGCCAGAATTCACGCCGGGTGAGGGGATCGACACCGGAGGTGGGTTCATCGAGAAACAGGATGTCCGGTTCGTGCATCAGCGCGCAGGCCAACGCCAGCCGTTGTTTGAAGCCAAGCGGCAGGGAATCTGGCGTCTGGTTAATGATGGGGTCGAAGTTGAAGGCGCGGGACATCTCACTGATTTTTTCGCGCTGCGCCTTGCCGCTCAGGCCATACACGCCGGAGAAAAACTTCAGGTTTTGCGCCACCGTCAGGTTGCCGTACAGCGAGAATTTTTGCGCCATATAGCCCAAATGCTGGCGCGCCTTGCCCGAGCTGGTTTTCAGGTCCATTCCCAGCACTAACGCCTTGCCTTCGGTTGGCACCAGCAGCCCGCACATCATTTTGAAAGTGGTGGACTTACCGGCCCCGTTGGGGCCCAGCAGGCCAAAAATCTCGCCGCGCTGCACTTTAAAATCCACGTGGTCGGTGGCGGCAAAGTCACCGAATTTCTTCGTCAGTCCCTGCGCTTCGATCACGGTTTCGGTGCTTTCCCCTTCGACGGTTGGCATGATTTCCGCCAGCGCCGACTTGCTGTTCGGCCCGCCGCCGAGCAAATCGATAAATGCATCCTCAAAGCGCGGTTCCGCTTCGCTCAGTTCGGCGTCCGGCAGATCCAACGCCTGCAACACCTGGCGGTGATCTTCGCCTTCTTTCAGGATCAGGCGCAGATATTTGCCCTGGATCACGCCGTCGGTGACCGCAGGCAGGCAGATCGCCCGTTGCAGCAAGGCACGGTGGCTGCCGGCTGGTGGTGCTATCAACACCGTGCGCCCGGCCATGCGCTGGGTGAGATCTTTAGGTGCGCCGCTGAACAACAGTTCCCCTTCATTGAGCAGCAGCACTTCACGGCATTGTTCCGCTTCGTCCAGATAGGAAGTGCTCCACAGGATCAGCATGCCGTCGTTAGCCAGCTCATGCACCATGCGCCACAGCTCGCGGCGCGAGATCGGATCGACGCCGACGCCGGGCTCATCGAGCAACAGCACCTGCGGTTGCCCGACCAGCGTACAAGCCAGCCCAAGCTTCTGCTTCATGCCGCCCGACAGTTTGCCCGCCAGCCGGCTGGTGAAGCGGGTGAGATCGGTAAATGTCAGCAGCCGATCAAAAGTCTGTTTACGCAGATCGCCAGTGACGCCGCGCAGATCGGCATACAGCGTCAGGTTCTCCATCACCGTCAGATCTTCGTACAGGCCAAACTTTTGCGGCATATAACCGAGGATCGCGTGCAACTGGCGATCCTGAGCGATCGGATCCAGCCCGGCGACGCGTAACGTTCCGCTGCTGGGTTTGAGCAAACCGGCCAGCATGCGCAGCAGGGTGGTTTTTCCGGCGCCGTCCGGGCCAACCAGCCCGGTAACCGCGCCGCTGGTCAGCCGGGTGGTCAGGCTGGCGACCGCCGGTTTTTGCAGCGACGGAAAACGTTTTTCCAGCGCTTCCAGCTCAATCACCTGTTCCATCACCGTCCCCTCAAGGTTTGGCAAAGTGAACGGTAACCGGCATCCCCTGGCGCAGCGCGTCATCGGCATCGGTGACGATCACCCGCAAGCGGTACACCAGATCGGTTCGCAGGTCCGGGGTTTCGACGCTTTTCGGCGTGAATTCAGCGGTCGGTGAGACAAAACCAATTTTGCCGTGATAGGGCTTGTCCGGTCGGCTGTCGGTATAAATTTCCAGTTCGGTGCCCGGCGTTGCTTTACCCAGGTTGGCTTCATTCACGTAGGCACGTACCCAGACCGGACGGGTCAGCGACAGAGTAAACACCGTGCCGCCGGCATTGAGCATGGTGCCTGGCTCAACGGCCCGAGTCAGTACGGTGCCGGCCGACGGGGAAACCAGAGTGGTGTCGTGTAAATTAAGCTGTGCCTGAGCCAGTGCGGCTTCGCTCTGCGCCAGATTGGCTTTGGCTTCTTCAATCTCCTGCGGCCGGTTGCCTTTCAGGTATTGCGCCAGCTTGTCCTTTGACGCCTGCAGGTTGGCCTGCGCCTGATTGCGTGCGGTACGGGCATCTTCCAGCGCATCGGCAGAAGTGGCGTTTTTCGCCCACAGCCCTTGCTGACGTTTCAGATAGCTGTCGGCGTAGCTGAACGCGGACAGGCGCTGCGCCATTTCCGAACGCACCTGGGCGATTTCTTCGGTGCGGTAACCGGCCAGCAGCAGCGCCAGTTTGGCTTTGGCACTGCCGACGTTAGCCTGCGCCTGCTGCAGGGCGTTGATGTAAGGCGCGTCGTCCAGTTTCCCGAGCAATTGCCCCGGCTGAAGGGCATCGCCTTCATCCACCGTCAGCGACGCCAGCCGCCCATCGACGCGGAAGCCCAAATTCACCGTGCGGATATCCACGTTGCCATACAGCGTCAGCGGTTTGTCCTGCTGCTGCTGGTAATACCAAACCCCGTAAACGGCCGCGGCGATCAGCACAATAGCCGCCACAATGAGGGCACTGCGTTTCTTGTTCATAACACTCCCTGCCTGAATTTACGCGCCATAGCGTTGGCGCAGCCCATTAACCAGAATCTCGATATGTTCAGCCAGAACCTCGCTGATTTGTTCCGCCTCGGCCGCACCGATCTGCTGCCAGCCGGCCTGACGGCGAACGGTTTCCCGCGCCACGCGAAACGACAGCACTTCGCCGATCAGCGCGTGGGTATGCAGCACGATTTTGGTCGAATTCCCATCCAGGCCGGTGTAGGCCGCCAGCAGGCGACAAAGCTTGTCATGCAGCGGTGCGACCACCTGCTGGTGGATCAGCGGGTAGGCATCGGTGGGGGAAAGCTGCTCGCGCGACATGATTTTGCTCAGGTTCAGCGTCTGCGGTTGCGTCATCAAATCGCTGAACGCCAGTAGGCCGCGCTTCAGGTGGTCGAGGTAGTGCTCCGGCAGGCGTTCGGTGGCCGGCAACTGCCAGAAGCGATCAATCTCGTCGGCCAGGGGGCGAAACGCCTGCTGGATAAAATCGGCAATCCACTGTGCAACGGCCAGATACAGGCCTTCTTTGGAATTGAAGTAGTAGGTGATGGCGGCGATGTTGTGCCCGGCGCGCTGGGCGATATCGCGGGTGGTCGCACCCTGAATGCCATATTCGCCGAACATCTCGATGGCGGCGGCGATCAGCTGCTGTCGCGCCTGCTCACCCCGTGCCCGGCTGGCGGTCTGATTATTTGGCATTGATGGCACTCGCTAAAGTTAATCAATCATATGATTAACTTTATGCCAGCTTGGGTAAAATGCAACCAGTAGGCATCGTTTATTTAAGGTTATTTTTTCGGACTAGGCTGAATTCCCGGCATATTGTGCTTTGAGCCAGTAAAATTGCGTTTTCTTGTTCGAGTTCTGCTACAATCGCCCGCTTGGTGCACTGCAGTTTGTGCCAATCCCTCGTGGTCATGCTTAATGTCCCGTCTGATAATCCTCCCAGGAAACTGCACCGAACACTGTTAGGTTAGGGGGGATCTGGAGTTTTTCTCTTTATGTCATTTGAAACCCTCGGCTTAAGTGCTGAAATTCTGCGCGCTGTTGAAGAACAGGGCTATCGCGAACCTACGCCAATTCAACGCCAGGCGATTCCTGTCGTATTGGAAGGTCGTGACCTGATGGCCAGCGCCCAGACCGGTACCGGTAAAACCGCTGGCTTTACCCTGCCGCTGTTGCAGCTGCTGAGTAAGCATGACCATCCGGTCAAAGGCCGCCGTCCGGTACGCGCGTTGATCCTGACGCCAACCCGTGAGCTGGCAGCGCAGATCGGCGAAAACGTCGAAGCCTACAGCAAATACCTGCGCCTGCGTTCGCTGGTGGTATTTGGTGGTGTGAGCATCAACCCGCAGATGATGAAACTGCGCGGCGGCGTCGACATTCTGGTGGCAACACCGGGTCGCCTGCTGGATCTGGAACACCAACGCGCCGTTGACCTGTCCAAAGTTGAAATTCTGGTGCTGGACGAAGCCGACCGCATGCTGGATATGGGCTTTATCCATGATATCCGCCGTGTGCTGGCCAAGTTGCCTGCCAAGCGTCAGAACCTGCTGTTCTCTGCGACCTTCTCCGACGATATCAAAGGGCTGGCCAACAAGCTGTTGCACAACCCGGCATCGGTTGAAGTGGCGCGCCGCAATACCGCGTCTGAGCAGATCGAACAAAGCGTGCACTTCGTAGACAAGAAGCGTAAGCGGGAATTGCTGTCCCAGATGATCGGTGAAGGTGACTGGAAGCAGGTGCTGGTGTTCAACCGCACCAAGCACGGTGCTAACCATCTGGCCGAACAGTTGAATAAAGACGGCATCACGGCCGCTGCGATCCACGGCAATAAAAGCCAGGGCGCTCGTACCCGTGCGTTGGCCGATTTTAAAGACGGTAAAATTCGCGTATTGGTTGCTACCGACATCGCGGCGCGTGGTCTGGACATCGACCAGTTGCCACACGTGGTGAACTACGAACTGCCTAACGTACCGGAAGACTACGTACACCGTATCGGTCGTACCGGTCGTGCAGAACGTACCGGTGAGGCTATCTCGCTGGTGTGCGTGGATGAACACAAGCTGCTGCGCGATATCGAACGCCTGCTCAAGCGTGAAATCCCACGTATCGCATTGCCAGGCTACGAGCCAGATCCAAGCATCAAGGCGGAGCCGATCATTAACGGCCGTCAGGGTGGTGGACGTGGTGCGCCGCGCGGCAACGGCGGTGGTCAACGCGCTGGTAACGGTGGCGGCCAGCGCAGTGGCAACGGCGGCCAGCGTGAAAACCGCGGTGGCGGCAGCGCCCGCCCACAGGGTGATGGCAAACCGCGTTCAGGCGCACCTTCGCGTCGTCCGCGCAGCCGTCCTGCCGAGTAAGCTGATACCTGATGATAAAAAAGCCACCGTTTACGGTGGCTTTTTTTTTACGTGAAAACCCAGATGATCGCGTCAAAGCGAGGGGCAAAAACTCTCAGCGCATTTCGAGTTCCGGCACCACCGACATACCGACCCGCAACCGTGCCAGGTCAGCCTGGTTCGGCTCCAGCAGAATTTTCACCGGCAGGCGTTGCACCACTTTGGTGTAGTTGCCGGTGGCATTATCGGCGCTGATGGCGGCAAAGGTGGCGCCGGTGGCGGGCGCTATGCTGTCGACATGACCGCGCAGCGTTACGCCGGGCAGCGCATCTACGCGGATCGATACCGGTTGGCCGGCGGAGACATTGGCCAACTGGGTTTCCAGGAAGTTGGCGACAACATAGCTCTGCTGCAGTGGCACTACCGCCAGCAACCTCGTCCCGGCAGAGACCCAGGCCCCTTCGCGTACCGCTCGCTGGCCCACGGTGCCGGCAATGGGCGCGATGATTTGTGTATAAGAAAGATTGAGGCGTGCCTGGTCAACGCTGGCCTGTGAGGCGGCAATATTGGCTTCGGCCTGTTTCCTGCTGGCCTGCAATACCCCGACCTCTTTGCGTGCAGAGACCACGCCAGCCTGGTTTTGCTTCAGCTGTGCCGCGGCGGTTTGCATCGCGGAGGCGGACTTTTGCTGTTCATCGGCGGTTGCGGTGCCGGTTTTTAGCAGTCGGCGATAGCGGTCGGCATTTTGTCCCGCGTAGTTGAGCGTGGCCTGGCTGGCGCTAACGCCGGCTTCCTGTTGGGCAATATTGGCCTGTTGTTGATCCAGCTGCGCTTGAATACTGGCCAGCTTGGCCTGGCTAATTTGCAGATTGGCCTCTGCCGTTTCCAGCGCCACGCGATAGTCGCGGTCGTCGATAGTGGCCAATACTTCGCCGGGTTTAACCTGCTGGTTATCGGTCACGTTAACGCTGCGGATATAGCCGGAAACCTTGGGCGCCACCAGTGTGTAATCGGCCGTCACCACCGCGTCGTCGGTACGAAAATAGTGGCGGGTAAGCGATGAATAGACAAAGAAAGCGATGGCCAGCAGGATGACCAGCAGCAGCGCCAGAGTTAAGGTTCGTTTTGCAGGAGTGAAGCTCATGGTTATGATCCTGATGTTTTTGGAACTAAAGGTAAAAGGGTTTGCGGCGGGTAGACGCGGGTCGGTAGCCAGGCAGTCAACAGCACCAGCAGCAGGGCACAGCAGATAATCAGCAGATAGGCATCACTGATGCTGAGGATCATCGCCTGATGTTTTACCAACGTTGAAAAATGCCCGAGGTTTTCCGCAGAACTGACCGATCCGTCCGGCAATAACGGCATGGCACCGCTAGCTTGTTCTGCGTTCTCTGCGGTCATTAGCCATGGGCTATTGCCCAGTCGATCCACCAGCACCTGAGAGTGGAACTTCTCCCGGTGACTCATGAAATTCTCCACCAGACTCCCCGCCGCCACGGTCGAGAAGCCGCGTACGGTGTTAAACATCGCTGAGGCGAAAGGCCCCTCGGGTGCCAGCACGACGCTGGTGGAGGTCATCAGGACCGGCAAAATCATCATCGGTTGACCAAACGCCAGCAGGCTCTGGATCAGCCAGAAGTTTTGCCGTGCCCAATCATCGGTTAATTGCATACCCAGCAAGCAAGCGCTGACGATGAGGCCCGCGCCGGCGGCGAGCATCCAGCGACAGTCAATCCAACGGAAATTCAGCAGGGTAGCGACGAGTGGCGCTATCACTAACTGCGGTAAGCCAATGGTCAGCGCCAGTGGCGCGAATTGTGCGGTGCGGAAACCTTCAACCTGCGAGAAATAGAATGAAGGAAGCAGTGAGCCGGACAGCCCCAGTATCAGTACGCCTGCCAGCGTCAATAGACTATGAGACAGGTTTATCCGCTTTAGCATTTGCAGCTTGAACAGGGGGAGCGGGTGATACCATTCGTTGATTAAAAACGTCACCAGCAATGCGATGGATACCGGCAGCATCAGGCAAATCAACGGCGAATTAAACCAGTCGAGCCGCTCTCCCTGCGTTAGCGACAGGATCAACAATGCAATGCCACTGCAACCGGTCAGCATGCCGAACAGATCAATCTGGTGTAAACGTTCAAGGCGTAATGGATCCTGCGGTAACCCCCATCCCATCAATAAAGAAGCGATAACACACAGTGGGATAGCCTGCCAGAAGACAAACTGCCAGCCCAGATGATCGGTCCACAGCGCCGCCAGCGGCGCCGCGACGTTGGGACCAAAGGTGGCGGTGAGCGCGTAGGCGGCCAAACCATAAAGTTTGATACCCGGCGGCAGGAAACGCAGCGCGACCGTCATCAGCAGCGGCGGCAGGGCACCGCCAAACAGCCCTTGAACGATTCGTAGCGCAATAAACAGCGTGGGATCAGAGATTAAGGGTTGGAGTACGCCGACCGCAGCAAATCCGCTGACCATCACCAGGGCAAAGCGCCGCAGTGAGAACGTCACGGCAAACCAGGGCGCGACCATCATCGCTGCCACCTCCGCAGCCTGATAAGACGAGGTGATCCAACTAGCTTCGTCATAGCCAATGCCGATAGCCGCACGAATATCCGCCAACGCCAGATCGCTTAACCGGTCATTCAGCCCCGAAGTCAGGGCAGCAATCAGTACCCCCACCAGGCCTAATGCCAGGCGCAGGGTGAAAGGATGCGGTGCAGCGGCAGGCGCAGGCTGAACATTCATAGTGTGACTCCGGTAACGAAACCAACGATGCACTGTATTGCATGGTGGTACAATGTGATGCATGCTACATTGTGGTTCGCTGTATTGCAATGTGGTACATCGTGTCTGGGGGAATAAAAAAATGTTACAGTGTGGGCCAAAAGTCAGGGAGAGAGCCTCAATGTCTGAACCTACAACCTACTGTGATGATGAAAGGGCCGGTGGCATTCAGGTCATTACCCGTGCAGCGAAAATCCTTGATGCCCTGGGTGAAAAACCGAACGGCATGAGCCTGGGGGAAATCGCTGCGGCGGTCGATCTGCCGCGCTCCACCGTGCAGCGTATTGTCAATGCGTTGGATTCTGTACAACTGGTGCGTGGCGGAGCCGGAGGCGTACGCCTGGGGCCGTCGCTGTTGCGGCTGATTGCCAGCGTACATACTGAAATGGTGGCAATTGCCACCCCCTGGTTGCAGGCATTGAGCGATGCTACCGGTGAGACGGTATCTCTGGGACGAGCCAGCGGGCTGCAGTTGGCTGTGGTGCACTACATCGTGGCGGATCGGGAACTGCGAGTCGTACCGCGCATCGGCATGAATTTGCCGCTGTACAGCACCTCCGGCGGGCGCGCGCTACTGGCGTTGAACAGCGATGATGCGGCGCGGGATCTGTTGGGTGAAGCCTATCAGGCGGTGACTGACTTGACGGTACGTGATTTTGCCGGGCTGATGGATCGCTTGGCTGACATACGCCGTACCGGGCTGGCTTACGACCGGGAAGAAACGCTGGAAGGCGTCTCCACCATGGCGGTGGCTATCGACACTATCCTCGGGCGCTTCTCCATCAGCCTGTTAGTGCCCAGCAGTCGCTTGATCAAAAACGAAGCTCGCTATCGTGAGGAGATCCTCAAATGCAAAGAGGCGCTGATCGATGAGATTGGTAAAGGCACATCGCGAGATTGACGGGAGAAGACGATGAAAACGCTGTTGGTCGCAGTTGATAATTCCGCCACCGCTCGTAAAGTTATTTCACTGGCTGCTGAACAGGGGTTGGCCCAACGGGCAACGGTAGTGGTGCTATGCTGTGTGGACCTCAGCTATTCCACGACGGGCCCCTATGAGATTGCCGTCGGTGAAGATCCGGCGGATTTTGGCTGCGCACAGGATGAACAAGGCGCAGCGGCAGCCGTAGTGCGTCAGGCGCTGAGTGAATTGAAAGATGCCGGTGTCAGCGCGCGTGGCAAGGTAGTGCCCGGTGAACCGGCGGAAACCATAGTGGCTCAGGCTAAAGAGCTGAATGCCGGCATGATTATTATGGGCCGCAGGCATCTTTCACCCTTTAACCGTTTGTTGAGAGGCTCGCACAGCGCTTTGGTAATAGAAAACGCCGACTGCCCGGTGTTGATCGACGTACGCGCTGATTGACTGTCTCTGCTTCCCGGAGCCGAAGATGAAATTGAAGTGTGCAATTCTTGATGATTATCAGCAGGTGGCGCTTGGCATGGCGGACTGGTCGGCTATTGCCGATCGGGTAGAAGTATTCGCCATGAGCCAGCATTTTACCGACGAAGCGGAGTTGGCCGTGCACCTGCAGGATTGCGACATTCTGGTGATCATGCGCGAGCGCACGCCAATCACGGCCTCGCTGTTGGTGCGTTTGCCTAAGTTGAAGCTGGTGATCACCTCGGGTATGCGCAATGCGTCTGTTGATCTGGCCGCGGCGGCGCAACGTGGCGTTGTGGTCTGCGGTACCGCCAGCGGTTCGGCCGCGCCGATGGAGCTGACCTGGGCGCTGTTGCTTGGGCTGGCGAAGCATATCGTGCCGGAAAACGCCGGGCTGCGTAATAACGGCCCCTGGCAGCAGGCGCTGGGCGTGACGCTGCAAGGGAAAACGTTGGGGCTGATGGGCCTGGGCAAGATTGGCAGTCAGATGGCGGTGGTCGCGCAGGCCTTTGGCATGCGTGTGGTGGCCTGGAGCCAAAATCTGACGGCGGAAAAAGCCGCGCAGCAGGGGGTTCACCTGGTGGAATCTAAACAGGCGCTGTTTGAACAAAGCGATTTTGTTTCCGTCCATCTGGTGCTGAGTGAACGCACTCGCGGGCTGGTGGGCCAGCAGGAGCTGCAGGCAATGAAAAAAACCGCTTACCTGATCAACACCTCACGTGCGGCCATTGTCGACCGCGCTGCGTTGATTGACGCCTTGCAGAACCAGCGGATAGCCGGGGCCGGGCTGGATGTGTTCGAAGTCGAGCCTCTGCCGCTCGACGATATCTTCCGCCGTCTGCCCAATGTGTTGGCGACGCCGCATCTGGGCTACGTGGCGGATGAAAACTATGGCATTTATTTCCGCGAAGCGATCGAAGACATCGTGGCGTTTCTCGCCAATGAACCGATACGCCGTTTGAGCTAGCCGGCTTTTATTCCCCTGGATGCTTGTCTGATGCGGGTATTCGCCCGTATCATTGCGCGTCTTTTTTAGCAGGGGTAATCATGCGCGTATTATTGGCTCCGATGGAGGGCGTTCTCGATTCTTTGGTGCGTGAGTTACTCACCGAAGTGAACGACTACGACCTGTGCATCACCGAATTTCTGCGCGTGGTCGATCAGCTGTTACCCGCCAAATCTTTCTATCGCCTGTGCCCCGAACTGCATCATGCCAGCCGCACGCCGTCCGGCACCCTGGTGCGCATCCAATTGCTGGGCCAATATCCGCAGTGGCTGGCGGAAAACGCCGCCCGTGCGGTTGAACTCGGGTCCTATGGCGTCGATCTCAACTGCGGCTGCCCGTCCAAGCTGGTCAACGGCAGCGGCGGTGGCGCGACGCTGCTGAAAGATCCGGAGCTGATTTATCAGGGGGCCAAAGCGATGCGTGCGGCGGTGCCGGATCATTTGCCGGTCACGGTAAAAGTCCGGTTAGGTTGGGACAGCGACAGCCGCAGTTTCGAAATTGCCGACGCGGTCCAGCAGGCGGGCGCCACCGAACTGGCGGTGCATGGCCGCACCAAAGAGGACGGCTACAAGGCGGAACGCATCAACTGGGCGGCGATTGGCGAGATCCGCAAGCGGCTGACCATTCCGGTGATCGCCAACGGCGAAATCTGGGACTGGCAAAGTGCGCAAGATTGCCTGCAAACCACCGGCTGTGATGCGGTGATGCTGGGGCGCGGCGCGCTTAACGTGCCGAACCTGAGCCGGGTAGTGAAGTATAATGAACCGCGCATGCCCTGGCCGCAGGTGGTGCAGCTGCTGCAAAAATATGTTCAGCTGGAAAAGCAGGGCGATACCGGCCTTTATCACGTGGCGCGCATCAAGCAGTGGCTGGGTTATTTACGCAAGGAATATGACGAGGCGACCGAGCTGTTCGGCGAAGTGCGCACCTTGAATAATTCAAAAGATATCGCCCGGGTAATTTGCCGCTCGGAATAACAAAAACCCGCCTAAGGCGGGTTAGCATAAATTCGTATTATCAGGACTCACTGTCGAGACGATTTATTTCTATCTCGATATCCTGAATGGTTTTTTCCAACCCTTCAAGGCAGGCGCCCTGTTTATTCAGCAGGTCGCCAATCGCCCCAGCGAATTCCTTATGTTTATATTCGCCTTGGTCGAAAGCCAGCCATTGCGCAGACAGCGTCTCGGTATTGGATTGTGCATAGTGTCTCATTTCCTTCAGCTGAGAAACCACATCACGTAAATTATCAATCTGCGTTTTGCTGTTTTCATTGTCACTCATGCATAGCTCCTTGGGGTACGTCGTTTAAATAATTGCGACTGCCAGATAAAGACTACCCTATCTGGAAAAATATATCAGTGCTATGAGCTGCCATGACTGATTATCGTGGGATACATATCGTTAAAATTGCTTTATAAACAAAATAATATGCCAATTGTAAAATTTTATAAATTATCATTATTAAATCGTTTTTATAGGTGTTAATTAAATTGTCAATAGTCTGTGTCTTATATTTTGATGGCGGAAGGAAAGCGTAAATATTTAATTTTTGTAGCGCTATAAAATAGAAGGAATATTCCCCTATTGAAAGGGGCGTTATTTCCCTGCTGGCGGCTTAGCCCTTTTTATACTGCGCCACCGGGCCATGCCATAGCTAATTCAGAGCGTCAGTTGTCCAGATCAATCCCAAAATAGCGCATCAGCGCTTCACGGCGCTCCTGTTCCGAATGCAACGTCGACTCCCGACGGTGGTGATCTTCGGTGATAATCAGCTTGTTCTCACTGATCGTCACGCGGCCATTTTCTGTGGCGTGGGAACACACCAGTTTTTGGGTGAAGTGCGACTGCGGTGAAGTGCTGTGGTATTCACACATGTCAGCAAACTCGTTGAGCTCGCGTTTTTGCAGGGTAAAGCGGTACAGGGTTTTGGCGTGCGAGCGATTGTCGCCATTGCGGCGTTCCAGATAGTAGGTCTCGCCTTCCTGTTCCAAATGGAAGGTGCCGCTGGTCTGCGGCTGTTGTTCGGTGGTGGTTATCTTTAAGGGCGTCAGGAAGGAGTCACCAAACCCCACGTCCACCAGATACGGCTGATCCAGCTCTACCATCAGCGCCATATGATCGAAGGGCGCGCCGAAGCTGCCGTCGCGGGCGCGGATCTCGCCGGAAATAAAATTCACCTTGAAACCGATGTCTTTCAGCAGCAGGGCGAACAGCCGGTTCAACTCATAGCAAAAACCGCCGCGGTTGCGTTCGACAATTTTATTGAACAGCGCCTGTTCTTCCAGATGAATGCCCTGATGGTAAATAATGCTCAGGTTCTCAAAGGGAACCCGCAGCATATGGCCACGGTGTAATTGCTGCAGCGTCAGAAGGTCTGGTTGGGGGATGCCTGCGAATCCAATATGTTGCAGGTAGCGTTGTCTATCCACGGTGTGTCTCGCAGCAAAAAATTTGATTATACCTTTCATACTTCAAGCTGCCTCTTTGTTGACTTCCTGCGCTTACCCAGTCACGTACTGTTTGTACGCTCCCGGGGATGCGCTTAGTTGTCGCCGCGATGCAACTCGAATTATTTTGGATATATAAAATAGATGGATTTTTCGCACCTGTGGGAGCAATAAGTGCTGCGTCAGAACGCCGGGGGTTTACCGGCCGCCTGTAGCAGCAAATTCACCCAGCGGCGGGTGGTGGTGCTAACGAACGCGCTGTCCGCCCAGCACAGGCGATATTGATAGGCTGCGGGCAGTTGTTGGTTTTCGCCAAACACCCGAACCAGCTTGCCGGCAGCCAGGGCGTCCTCAGCGACCGCCAGGCTACCGAGTACCACACCGTTGCCGTCGATGGCTTCTTGCAGCGCATGCCCGACGCTGTTAAAGGTGATTATACCGCGTGGCGCGGTGGTGCCTTCGCCAAAGGCGGCAAACCAGTCTTGCCAACCGGCAACGCCGAGCTTATGCCCGTCTTTCCACGGCGAATGGATCAGCTGCAACGATGCCAAGTTAGCGGCGGTGATCGGCGCTGAATAGGCGGCGAGAAAGCTTGGGCTTGCCAGCGGGGCGAAGGCATCGGCGAGGAGTTCGTGCGAGTGTGGCGGCGGGTTGTCCGTGGGGCTATAGCGGATAGCAATGTCAGCTTCACCACTGGCCAGATCGCGTAAGCTTTCGTTGGCATCCAACACCAGCGAAACATCGGGATCGGCACGGCGTAACGCCGGCAAACGTGCCGCCAGCCAATGGCTGGCGATCCCCAGGGTACAGGTCAGTTTCAGCGTTTGCTGCTGCTCCGGCCGGGCGCGGTCACTGGCTTTTTGCAGCAGCGTCAGCGCGCGAGTGACATCAATCGCCAGCCTTTTTCCGGTCTCGTTAAGCGCTACCGCATTGCCCTTGCGGTGAAACAGTTCCACCCCCAGCTCGTTCTCCAGATGACGTATCTGACGGCTGACCGCACCCAGCGTCACGTTCAACTCTTCCGCCGCTTCTGTAAAACTGGCGCAGCGGGAAGCAACCTCGAAGGTATGCAAGGCTTTCAGCGACGGCAGGCGAGGTTGAGCGTTCAGCTTGAGTTTCATTCAACCATATTGCCAATCTATCGATGTTCCACAAGCGATTTTTTGCTTACTTTTGGGGCAACAATCGGACGGGAGTATCGCGTGGACGTAATGTTGGGGCTAGCCGCCGCGCTGTGCTGGGGCAGCACGGATTTTTTGATTGGCATTAACGCCCGAGCGGTGGGGGTGCGCAGGGCGGTATTTTTCTCGCAGGCGATCGGCTTTGTGATTTTTAGCGCGTGGTTATGGGCCACTGCTGCCCCTTGGTTAGAAGCTTCAGCTTCCATTTGGGGGCTGGCGCTGCTGGCCGCGAGCCTGACGGTGAGCGGCACCTTGGCACTGTCGCAGGCCTTTGCTATCGGCAAGGCGGCGATGGTGGCGCCGCTGGTTACCAGCTACGGGGCGGTCACTACGCTGTTATCGTGGATTAGCGGTGAACGGCTGGGAGCTTTGACCCTGGCAGGGCTGGCGGTGTGTCTGCTGGGGGTCATGTTGACTGCCGTGAGCCCGGGGCGTCAGCCGGGCAGATCGCGCTCGACTTTGCCCGCAGTGACCTTTGCGTTGATCGCCGCCTTTTGTTATGGCACCGGTTTCTGGTTACAAGGGAAATACACGCTGCCGGTGCTGGGGCCGAGCCTTAGCCTGTGGCTTGGTTATACGGTGGGGCTGACGGCTCTGCTAGCGCTGAATACTGACCGACGCGCTTTGGTAAGCCGACCTAACTGGCGACAAGGAGGACTGCTGCTGCTGGCCAGCCTGCTGAGTCTGGCGGGCTTTAGCGCATTTGCCAAGGGGGCCGGTAGCGGATCGCTGGCGATTGTGACGGTGTTGAGCACCCTGTCTGGCGGCATTGCCGCACTGCTCGGCGCGCTGTTACTGCGCGAGCGGCTATCTGCCTTGCAGTGGGCAGGCGTGCTGACGGTACTGGCTGGCGCCCTGGTGCTGCATATGAAGTGACCTAACCCATAACCAGCAGCGTTTTAATTTGGGCCGTTGTTTGCATTGATGATCTGAGCGGGCGATATTCATTCCAACCCTGAATTTCGCCCGGTTTTACTGCGTGGCCTGCTATTTTTCGCAAAAACGAGTGGGTCGATAACGCTCGGGGATTTCCCGGTTTTTACCGTCGATCAGTTCTTCACTGACCCACCTTCCAACCGTGGCGGCGCAGGTTACCGCCGGATGCATCACGGCCACATAAAGCCCAGTAACCTCACCGATAAACCCCATGACGGGGCATTTGTCCTCGGGTACGGGCCGTTGTCCCACCGATTGGCTGAGCAGGCGTGCGGATCCTGTCCCTTTCAACCTTTTGGCTATTGCCGCCAAGGTGTCGGAAGCCATCTCATTAGCACCACCAACAGCCGGATAATCTTCAGCGGCCAGGATATCGCCGTTGCGGGAATGGCGAACTTCTATATCATCCCCTGAAATGAGGGTATTGATGACGTGGTCCGGCGTGCTGTAGCGCAGCAAAATTGCCGGCGAAGCTTTAATCGGAAGTGAGATGTCAATGGCGTTTAGCAAAGGGGAAATACCCGTTCCGCAGGCCAGCACGACACAATCTGCGTTGAACGTTCCCTGCAGGGTGTCAACGCCGGTAATGGCATTGCCTTCCCTGACGAGTCCGGTGACCGGCGTCTGGGTTTTTAATACAGCTCCAAGGCGGCAAGCCGTATCCAGCAAGGCGTGGGTGGCGTCGATCGGGTCAACGGCGCCATCCTGTTTTGCATAATAAGCCTGTGGAGGCGGATTATTCATCGCGGGTTCAAGCTGGGAGATCACGGATTGCTCAAGCATTTTTTGGTTGGCCTGACTTTCCAAAGTGTCAGCGTCGTAACTCAGTGCGCCGGCCCAATGCAGCCAAAGCTCCGGCACTTCGTTCTCCAGCCGATGCCAGTCGGCCACGGACGCGCGGCGAAGCAGGACATCGGGCGCATCATCACTCACCGTGCTGTGGATCCAGCCGAAAGAGCTGCCGGTGGCACCGGATGCCGGGTGGTGCTGGTCAATGACGGTGACCTTCACACCACGGCGAGCCAAATGATAAGCGATGGTCGCGCCGATAATGCCTGCGCCCACAATAAGAATATGCCTGTCAGAGAGATCCATACCCACGTTCTACCTCGCATGTACCGGGCACAAACTATCCCATAAATTAACGGTTTCATGCAGATAAATGTGCTTTGCTCCCCGAAGCCTACCAACCTCAACCTGCGTGCTGAGTACGTCTGATATAGGTCCAGGGGTTCAGCGAACGCAGATGCATTTGCAATACCGCGCCACGGCGGAAGAAGTAGTTAAGCAGGGTCAGTGACAACAGCTCTGTCAGCAGGGTGCTATAAGCGGCGCCCATCATGCCGTACTGGCGGATCAGAAAGTACGACAGCGGGATGTTGATGATAAACACCAGAAACATCTTCTTCGACAGGAAGCCATAGCCGGAGAAGAGCACAATGTATTTGTAGGCTACGGTGCCCAACGCGGAAAGCAGCGTTGAAACCGCCAAGACGCCCATCGCCGGATAGGCTGCCAAATATTGCTCCCCGTACAGCAACACGATGACCGGTTTGCCAAGCAAAACGATACCGGCCACGATGGCGGCGGCGATGGCCAGCACCAGCCCATTCAGTTTGGCGGCGGTGCGCATTGCGTCATCGCGGTGATAGGCGAAGATTTTGGCGAAAAACGAGGTGATCACCGCATCGGTAACAAACATCCAGGCGGTTGCCAGGGTGATGGCAACCGAGTAAATGCCCAGCGCTTGCGCCGAGACGAACCACATCAGGAACAGCTGCGCCAGCCGGGTATAAATGGCAATGGAGACATTGGAAACCGCCAGTGGCAAGCCGCTGGCAAGCAAATAGCGCACATATTTACGCCGCACGCGCTTGGGCGCGACAAAGCGCGGATAACGGCGGTGGTAGATATGGTGGCGAATCAGGTAGGGGATCAGGTAAACCATCACGATCGGGATTGCCAGGAAATACAGGTGCAGATCAAGATAAACAATCAGATAACGCACCAGCAGTGCGCTGCCCAACCCGGCTACGTTAGCCAGCGTATTGAAGCGTGATTCCAGCCGGGCGTCGTGATAAATGGTGAACACGTCTCTGAGCGAGAAGAAGCTGGCGACAAAGGTGGCGGCGCAAAAATAGAAGGTAATGAAATCTTCACGCAGCCCGGTGTAAATCAATATTGCCGCAGAGAGCAGCACAAAGCAGCCCTGCCGCAGCCGATTGGTGGAAAACATCAGGGCGGTTCCGGAACCTGGGTTGCGGCTAATCCGCTTGAACAGCACGGTATCGGAGCCCAGCAGCGCCAGCGTTTGGGTAATGGCGAAAATAGCGGTAGCGAAGGTTATCTTGCCGAAGCTTTCCGGGCCGATGTATTTCGCCATATAGGCGGTAATGAAAATGACCCCCAGAATAGAGACCATTTTTTCGGATATCATCCAAAACGCATTTCTCACAATATTGATATCTATGAATTTTAATTTCATTGGTACTTTCCCTGTCGCCTCTAATAATAGGAATCGTCCGATTATTCCCTTACCCACTGTAAGGGATGCCCCGCAGGGTTTTATAATTGAGATGCAATAATCGGAATGTGAGAAGCATTCCTGCGTATGCTATGTTCATGGAAGAAAGAGAAGAATGAGAAAACTCGCAAAACGACTCTATCGGGCGGCACCCGATTTTATCTATTACCAAGTCAGCCATTATCTTGCCCACGGCTCTTGGGTTAGCTTCAAAAACCCGAAAACATTTTCAGAGAAGATTTATCAGCGCATGCGCTACCCGCATAATGATTTCAGTATGTTAGCGGATAAGGTGGCGGTCAGAGAGTATATTTCTCAGCGGGTTTCAGATAAATACCTAACGCCTATTATCATGATTACCGATAATTTTAGTGAACGGGACTACCTGGCCTTGCCACAATCATTTGTTATCAAAACTAATAATGCCTCGCAGCAGGTCAAGATAGTTAAAGATAAAAGCAAGGTCACCTATCAGGATATTACGAAAATTCTTAGGGAATGGTCTGGAATAACCTATTGGAAAAGATTCCGAGAAAAACACTACGCCAATATTCCGCAGAAAATTATTGTTGAGGAGCTGCTGGATATTGAATGTGACGGTGAGCTGATAGATTACAAAGTGCACGTGTTTAACGGAAAATACTCTTATTTATTCGTTGAGTTGTTACGTGGCGGGCCAGAGCCGACTTCGCTGGAGTTTTTGGACGAATATGCCCACCATTGTTTTTTCACCCAGGGTGACATTCCGCAGATCAATACGCTGAACCAGAAACCGGCGTTTTGGGATGAAATGATCCAGGTGGCGAAAGCGGTCTCGGCAGATCTGGATTATTGCCGCGTCGATTTTTATCTCACTCGCGACCAGATCTACATTGGCGAATTGACGCTCACGCCCGGCGCAGGCAACGAAGTTTATCTGCCGCGCGCGACGAATCTGCTGCTGGGCGAGATGATGTCCAAAGACGGGTAAACATTGCGACGCCGCTTACCGCGCGCTGTCCGCCGGTGCGATGCTTTGCAGCCACGCCAGAAATTCGGCGGCTTTGGGTTTGTCCAGCGTGCGTTGCGGGTAGACCACATAGTAAGGCTTGCTCAGCGGTAGCGTCGGTTCTGCCAGCGGCACCAGGGTTCCCTGAGCCAGTTCACGCTGGATCAGCTGCTGCTGGCCGAGCAAAACGCCGTGGCCCTCAACCGCGGCGTCAATCGCCAGCGAGGTCAGATTATAAGTCAGGCCGCGCCGCTGCGGCGGTGGTAACCCTGCGGCGCTGAACCACTCATGCCAGCCCGGCAGAAACTGGCTCTCCTTTCCCCAATCCACCTGAATCAGCGGCTGTTGAGTCCAGTCGCCGATGCTCTGTAACTGCGGGCTACACACCGGCTGCACGCAGTCCTGAAACAGCCGCACTTTTTCCATCAATGGATAGTCCTGATCGCCAAAGCTCAGGGCAAAATCCGCCGTTGAAGCGGCAAAATCGACCTCGGCGTGGGTGGCGTGCAGGCGAATATCCATCTGCGGATGCTGGTTCAGCCACTTGCCGATGGCCGGGTTCAGCCATTTTGACGCCAGGGCCGGCAAGGCAAAAATCGTCAATGCCTCTTGGCCCCGTTGGCGATCGACATGCTGTTGCGCCACGCGCAGCGTTTCAAACGCCTGCTGTACGTAGGCCAGATAATCCGCCCCTTGTTCAGTCAGCGTCACGCCGCTTTTGGCGCGAATAAACAGTGTGATGCCCAGATGCTGCTCGAGCTGGCGGATCTGCTGGCTGACGGCGGCGGCGGTCAGCGCCAGGCTGTCTGCCGCTCTGGCCAGGCTGCCGGTACGGGCGGCGGTTTCAAACGCCAGAATGGCGCTCAGTTTGGGCAGGCGGCTGCGGGAAGGTGCGTTCATGGTGGCTATCGCTAAGAATTGGTTAGCTCATCCTTAACGCATTTTTGTTATTACGGCAATCCGACATTCGCTACAGTGAGGTTATCCGGCCCTTATGCCCTCAGGAGTTAAGCATGCAGCAACTTGCTCATATCATTGATTTATCCGCCAACCCGATTGGCGATGCTGCCTTTCAAGCCCGTTGCAGGGCGACGCTGGATGCGTCAGGGGCGCTGGTGCTGCCCGGCTTTTTGACCGCCGCGGCGCTGGCGACGGTGCGTTTGGAGGGGGCAGAGCACAGCCCTGCGGCGTTTTATGCCGCCAGCAAGCACAATGTCTACCTGAAGCCGCAGGACGACGCCTTGCCGGCCGATCACCCACGCAACCGGCTGGTGGTTTCTTCCAAGGGGTGCATTACCGACGAGGATATCCCGGCGCAGTCGCCGCTGCGTACGCTGTACGATGCGCAATCCTTCCGCGATTTCCTCTGTGCGGTACTGCAAGAACAACAGCTGTACCCTTACGCCGATCGGCTGTCTTCAATCAACCTGCATTATGCCCATCGCGGGCAGGAGCTGGGCTGGCATTTTGACAATTCGTCGTTTGCCATCACGCTGCTGATCCAGAAACCGCGCGCCGGTGGGCAATTCGAGTACGTGGAAAACCTGCGGGATGCCGATCGTGGGGAGATGAATTACGCTGGCGTGTCGCAGGTATTGGACGGCGAACGGGCGGTTAAGACCTTGGCGATCGAAGAGGGGGATTTGGTGCTGTTCCGGGGACGCAATGCCATGCACCGCGTCACGCCAACCGAAGGCGATACCACCCGCATGCTGGTGGTGCTGGCCTACAATGCCCAGCCGGATATCGCGCTGTCGGAGAGCGCCAGAATGACCTTTTACGGCCGACTTTAAGAATAAAAAATTCAGGGGGCTGACAAGCCCGCATAAGGGTTAACCGATAGGGGGCGAACATGTTCGACCCGATTTAACCGATTGATTATGCGGTAGGGCGCGGCATTCAGCGCCCCTACTACGAATAACTGCCCCGAAAGGGGCAGTTAAGAGACTCAGTGGTGGGCTTCTTCGTGAGCCTGCTGTTCCAGCTTCACTTCCTGAGCCCGCTTGCGCAGGCCGAACCAGCCCAGCGTCAGCAGCACCGCTAGCACCGGAATGGTGGCGATAGTCCAGGTGCCGTTCGGGTAGTCGAACGCCATCATGATGACGACCGCCAGCAGGAATGCCAGCGTTAGCCAAGAGGTGAAGGGCGCGCCGGGCATTCTGAATGATACCGGCTGGGCGCGGCCTTCGCGTACGGCTTTACGCAAACGCATTTGGCACACGATGATAAACGCCCATGAGGCGATAATGCCCAGCGAGGCGATGTTCAGCACGATCTCAAACACCCGCGAAGGCACCAGATAGTTCAGCAAAACGCCAATCACATAGATGCCGCAGGTCACCAGAATGCCGGCGTAGGGCACTTGCTGGCTGCTCATTTTGGCCATGAATTTCGGCGCTGACCCGCCCATCGACAGTGAACGCAGGATACGGCCGGTGGAGTACAGACCAGAGTTGAGGCTGGAGAGTGCTGCGGTCAGCACCACGATATTCATGATGGTGCCGATATAAGGCACGCCCAGCTTGCTGAAGAAGGTAACGAACGGGCTTTGGCCCGCCTGGTAGGCGTTCCACGGCAGCAGCAGCACCAACAGTACCACCGAACCGACGTAGAACAGGCCAATGCGCCAGATCACGCTGTTGATCGCTTTTGGCATCATTTTGGCCGGATCCTTACACTCACCGGCGGCGGTGCCGATCAGCTCAATCCCGGCGAAGGCGAAGATAACACCCTGCACTAACACCAGCGCTGGCAGCAGCCCGTGCGGGAACATGCCGCCGTTTTCAGTAATCAGGTGCAGGCCGGTGGTGTTGCCGGCCACCGGGGTACCGGTGCCGAGGAACACTACCCCCACCACCAGGAACAATGCGATGGCGACGACTTTGATCAGGGCGAACCAGAACTCCATTTCGGCGAACCACTTCACGCCGATCATGTTCATGGTGGCAACCACGCCGAGGGCGCAGAGCGCGAACAGCCATTGCGGGACGTCGGCGAAGGTGCCCCAGTAGTGCATGTACAGCGCCACCGCGGTGATATCGACGATGCCGGTCATCGCCCAGTTGAGGAAATACATCCACCCGGCGACGTAAGAGGCTTTTTCGCCGAGAAACTCACGGGCATAAGACACGAAGCTGCCGCTGGACGGGCGATGCAAAACCAATTCGCCCAATGCGCGCAGAATGAAGAAAGAGAATATGCCGCACACCAGATATACCAGCGCCAGTGCCGGGCCGGCCAATTCCAGACGGCCACCGGTACCGAGGAACAAGCCGGTACCGATTGAACCGCCGATAGCGATCATCTGTATTTGTCGATTGCCCATGCTTTTGTGATAACCGGATTCATGGGAGTCTAACCATCGTCTTCTGGCTGCGTGCTTGTCATGCGCAGACTTTTTATTTGATTGCATTATCCGTCCTGTTTACCTGTCTATGGAATTACCCTGCTCTGGCTTCAGAGCAAACGATTGCTATGGACAATCGTTATGAGAATGAGGTCATGGCATCATTCTGCTGTTTATTGTGTATACAAGCCGCCACGAAATAACGGCGAAGCATGCTACCTTTTCTCAGTAAATGTGGCAAAAAATCCTGCGTATAAATCGTGAACAAGTGTGTTTGTTTTTTGTTCTATATATAAAAGAATATATTATTCAATAAGATGGTTGATTTTATCAAGACGGAAATATCGAGGAATAAAAAGTGATTAAAATCACATAATAATAATTACCGTGCAAACTACAGGGAATTTTTCTTATTAATGGGTGAGGTGAAAGGAGGGGGATAATAAGACCTCCCAACCTGTGGTGATATTGTCCGCAGGCGGGAGATAATAAAGGGAGAGATTTGGCCGATTTTTAGGCGGATTCACCGGCCGGCAGAGCCGAAGTCGGCAGGCCGAATACCTTGTCGAACACCCAGTTAAACACAAAGGTGTAGCACGGGATAATCACTATCAGGGCCATATCCAGCAGCAGCGCCTGCCACAGCGTAATCCCCATCCACCAGGCAATCAGCGGGATCAGGTAAACCACTAACGTTAATTGAAAGCCTACGGCGTGCAGAATACGGCGTTTAAGCGTACGGCCGCGTGAGGCCTGGCGACTTTCCCACAGCTCAAACAGCGAGTTGTAGATGAAGTTCCAGGTGACGGCGATAGTGGTAATGATCACCGCCAGCGGCCCGGTGCTGCTGGGGGCGCTGCCGGAAAGCAGCGCCAGCCCGAGCGCTGAGATCGTCATGCCGATAATTTCATAGGCGGTGACATACACCAGTTTGCGTTTAACGCCTTGCATTACTCATCTCCTGACTGATTTCTTGGCTTTGTGGTCGAGTGACCTTTTGCCGTCTGGCGGGTAAGATAACGTCAATCACATTGATAGAAAAAGTCAGGAGTTGTCAGTTTTACTGATAGGAGGCGCAATGAATTTTTCCAGCGACAATATAGAGCTGTTTCTGGCGGTACTGGATCGCGGTTCGTTTTCCGCCGCGGCCCGTTCGCTGCGCCGCGTACCTTCGGCGGTGAGTATGGGGATCGCCAATATGGAGGCGGAACTGGGGTTTCAACTGTTTGATCGTTCGCACCGCGAGCCGGTGCCGACCGCGTTGGCATTGGCCCTGGCGCCCCATGCGCGACTGATAGCCGAACAGCTTAAGCAGTTGCAGAACCACGCTATCGAACTGTCGCAAGGGCTGGAGAGCACCTTGTCGATTGGCGTTGCCTCGGACATCAACAGCAGCGGCCTGCTGACGGCGATCAACACGCTGGCGGAGCGCTATCCGCTGCTGAATATTGAAGTGCTGACCGCTCCGCAGGATGACGTGGTGCATATGCTGCATCAAGAGCGAGTCGACGTTTGCCTGGCATTTGGCGGACTAAACATCAACAGCCAGGAACAGTTTCACTTCGTCGGCGCGGAATCGCTGGTTGCCATGCTTTCGCCACGGCACCCGGCGTTGCAGGGGGCGCCGGATGAGCTGTTCCTCGAGGATTTGGTCAACGTGCGGCAGATAATGGTGGCCAGCCGTGATTTGCCGATCGCCGATCTGCGGCCACGGGTGGCGGAATCTTACTGGCGCACCGACAGCCTGCCGATGGCGCTGAACATGGTCGAGGCGGGTTTGGGGTGGGGCAATTTCCCGCTATCGCTGACCGCACCATTGTTAGCTCAGGGGCGGTTGATCAGGCTGAAATTTAAAAACACCAAAAATGAGCTGCGATTGCCGATACACCTTGTCTGGCTGAAAAGCCGACCGTTGGATAAGGCCGCCCGCGAACTGGTGGCCCTGATGCGCGACGCGTCGCAGGCGGAATAATCCCGGCGGCCGTATTGCTTTTGTTTTCATCGCTGGGCTACTTTGAACCGTGGCATTTACGAAGGGAGTGCGGAAAGTATGATCAGCGAGACGGCATTATCGGTATTGAGCATTACTGGCGCCATTGCGCTGGGGGCAATGAGTCCGGGACAAAGCTTTATTCTGGTGGCGCGTACGGCTGTGGCATCGTCGCGCCGCGACGGTATGGCAGTCGCGCTGGGTATGGGCGTCGGCTGCTTTATTTTTGCACTGGTGGCTCTGTTGGGGCTTCAGTCATTGCTGTTGGCATTGCCATGGCTGTACTCCACGCTGAAAGTGCTGGGGGGCGCTTACCTGGTCTACCTGGCGTTCAAAATGCTGCGTGGGGCGAGTCAACCGTTGAACGTGGAGGTCGTCGGCGCGCAGTCTCTGGGCTTTCGCAAGGCCTTTACCATGGGGCTATTGACCCAGTTGAGCAACCCGAACACCGCCATCGTGTTCGGCAGCGTGTTTGCCGCCTTGCTCAGCCATAAAATCTCGCCGCTGATGTACATTATTCTGCCGGTGATCGCCCTGACGGTTGACGTCCTCTGGTATGCCTTCGTGGCCTTTGTGTTGTCATCACCACGTCCGCGTCGCGCCTACCTGCGTTTTAAAGCCTGGTTCGATCGGGTAGGCGGCGGAGTGTTGGCCTTGCTCGGTGTGAAACTGATGCTGAACCGATAAGCTTAATCGGCATGCCGACGGCGCCACCAAAACCGTACTAGCAGAATGGCGGCGATCACCAGCGCGCAGAACAGCACGCTGGTGAGTCTTTTATCGAAGCCCGAGATAAAGCGGCCGATCGCCTCGCCACCAAAATAGCCCAGCAGCACAAAGATTGTCGCCCACAGGATGGCGCCCAAAATGTTCAGTGGCACAAAGCGCGACGGCGGCAGCTTGCTGGCGCCGATCAGAACCGGGCCGATAATGCGGAAGCCATACATAAAACGTACGCCAATCACGAACAGCATTGGGTGGCGTGCGATCAGCTTTCTGGCGCGTTCGATGCGTTTTTCCTGGCTTTTCATGCGTGAAATGACCCGTCCGCCGAAGCGACGGCCCAGGAAAAACAGCAGTTGATCCCCCAGCGTGCCGCCCAACGCCACCACCGCAATAACCCAGGGCAGATGTAACAGTCCCTGATGTGCCGCAATGCCGCCCAGCAGCGTGATGGTTTCGCCTTCGGCCAGACAGCCGATAAACAGCGCCCAATAACCGTAGTCCGTAATGTAGTGGGCTAAATCCGCCATTCTGCTCCCCTATGTCTTTAACACATAAGGTTAAGTATACGCCCTGTGCGCTAGCCGCGGGCGGCAATCTGCGCCACCAACGCCCGACGTTGCCGCAAACTGTCGGCCATTTGCGCCTGAACCCGGGCCAGAACATGCGCCGGCGCCAGTTCCGGCGTCCCTCCCTGGAAAGGCGGTGCCGGCGCATATTCCAGATACAGTTGGATCATTTGCGCGGTTTCCTCATCGTGCAATTCGGCGATTAATGCCAGCGCGAAATCGATGCCGGCAGTCACGCCGCCGCCGCTGATGACGTTACCGTCACGCTCTACCCGGGCATGACTGGGGAGGGCACCGAACAGCGCCAGGCTTTCGCGCATGCTCCAGTGACAGGCGGCGCGTTTGCCCTGCAGCAAACCGGCAGCGGCCAGGATCAGCGAACCGGTACACACGGAGGTCAGATAGCGGGCATCAAGTCCCAGACGGCGGATCTGGCTCATGAAGGCGTCGTTTTCCAGCGCCTGGGTGCAGCCGGCGCCGCCCGGTACGCACAGCACGTCGCAACGCGTGACTTCTTCCAGCTTCTGCAACTGGGTAAAGTGCAATCCTTCGGCGCTGATATCTGCGCCACCGACGGAGGCCACGACAATTTCGGCCCCCGGCATGTGTCGCAAGAACTGCAGTGGCCCGGTAAAGTCCAGCTGGGTGACGCCCTGATAGATCGGAAAAACAATCACTAATGGTTCAGACATGATATTCGCCTCAGTTTTGTTATTTGCTTTGGGTCATAATAGCGGCCCTGTTTTTGGCTGATATGACGGATAACCCTCAAAAAGCGCCATGATGAAAAATATCGGCTTTGTGGTCTTCCCCGGCTTTAATCTGCTTGACTTCGCCGGGCCACTGGCGGCCTTTGATAATGCCAACCAGTTTACGGCGACCCAAGCCTACCGGTGTCTGCCGCTCTCGGAGCGGGGCGGCAGCGTGGTGAGCTCTTCGGGTGTGGAAGTGCTCACTCAGCCGTTTGGCGAACATCGCCTTGATACGCTATTGATTGCCGGAGGCAGCGGCAACGTCGTCGCCACCCAGTCGGCGGGGCTATTGGCGTTTCTGCACCGGCAAAGCCGGCAGGCACGGCGCATGGCCAGCGTGTGCACCGGCGCATTTATACTGGCGGCTGCCGGGTTGCTGGACGGCAAGCGCGCGACTACTCATTGGTACCATGCCGCACGGCTGCAACAGAGCTATCCGCGTATCCGCGTCGACAGCAATCGCATTTATATCCGCGACGGTGCGATCTGGACTTCGGCGGGCATCACTGCCGGTATCGATTTGGCGCTGGCGATGGTCGAGGAAGATCTCGGCAGCGCATTGGCGGCCAGCGTTGCGCGGCAACTGGTGGTGTATCACCGGCGTCCGGGCGGGCAGTCGCAGTATTCCTTGCTGCTGGAGCTCAACCCGTCTTCAGATCGCATTCGCAACGCGCTCTCTTATGCTCGCGAACACCTCCATCATCCGCTGACGGTGGGCGATCTGGCGGACGCCGCCTGTCTGAGCGAGCGGCAGTTTGGCCGCTTGTTCCGCGCCGAAACCGGCCAGACGCCGGCCAAGGTGATTGAACAATTGCGAGTCGAGGCCGCCAGGGTCAGGATTGAAGAAGGTCACGAAGCGCTGGAGAGCATCGCCCGCGCCGTCGGGTTCAGTGACCCGGAGCGTATGCGGCGGGCCTTCATCCGTCTGTTTGGCCTGTCGCCACAGGCGATAAAGCGCCTGAGCCGCAGCGGTTAAATCATTCTGCCGTGCCCCGGTGGCGCGGCGCAGTAGAGGAGCGACAGATGTATCAGGATTTTGAAAGTGAGCTGAACTGGGCGATGCGCCACATGCCGCGTACCCGGGCGGCCGTTGCTGCACTGCCGGATTTAAGCGGCGTGCGTCTGGCGTGCAATATGCACCTGGATCTGAAAATGGCCCCGCTGGTGGCGGGCCTGTTGGATAAGGGCGCTGCCATCTATCTGACCACCTGCAACCCGACCACGGTGCAGGATGACGTGGTCGCCTGGCTGGAACGCCGTGGGGCACAGGTTCACGCCTGGCGCGACATGAGCGACGCCGATTGGTCGGCATCGTTTGACCGCGCGCTGGCCTGGGGGCCTACCCACCTGTGCGAAATGGGGGCGGATCTGACTACCCGCCTGCACCAGTCTGCCGACGGCCCGCAGATTATCGCCGGGCTGGAAGCGACAGGTTCCGGCATCAGTCGACTGAACGGTATGGCACCGCGCTATCCTATTTTTAACTGGGACGATTTGCCGGTAAAAGAAGGGCTGCATAACCGTCACATGGTCGGCTTGACCGCCTGGCACACCTTCTTCCAAACCACCCATTTGACGCTGCATGAGAAATGCGTGCTGGTGATTGGCTATGGTTTGGTTGGGCAGGGCGTTGCGGCAGCGGCGAAAGCTTACGGCGGCCAGGTGATCGTGGCGGAAATCGATCCGGCGCGTGCGCTGCAGGCGCGTTATGACGGCTGGGCGGTCGTTGATTTGGCCAGTGCGGTCGGCCAGGCCGATGTAATTGCCACGGCAACCGGGGCAAAAAACGTGCTGTCAGCGCAGCATCTGCAACAGGCGAAAGACGGGGTGTTCATCCTCAACGTCGGCCATGTAACGGCGGAAATTGACGTCGGTTTCCTGCAGAACCTGCCACACAGCGAGCCTCTGCCGTTTGTGAATGCCTACCAACTTGGCGACAAACAGTTGTACTTGTTGGCCAACGGTTCAATGTTCAATCTGACGGCGGGCTACGGCGACAGCCTGAATGCCTTCGATGTGACGCTGGCGGTGATGGCTGCAGGCATTGGCCATATCGTCGAGGACGGCGCACGCCAGGCCCCTGGGTTGTACCTGTTGCCGCAGTCGGCCTGGCAACCGGCACTGTAACTTTTTCAACGCGGGCGTTCATCCCAGAGCGCTCGCGGTTTGCGCAATTATCTCTCCGACAGAATTTGTCACAAATCGGCTGACATAATCCCAGTGCCAATGGGAGAACCCTCACATATAATTCGGCCAAATAAGACCTTCATCTTCTTCAGTGACAGAGTAATGCATGTGAAAAAACGTGTTTTGGTACTAGCCCTGCTCGCTTTGCAGGCAGGGGCAGGCTTCGCGCCGCGCGCGCTGGCCAGCGAAAATAACGCCGTCACCCGGGCCGCCCAGCCTGAGCTGGCTTCCGGCAGCGCCATGGTGGTGGATATGCAGACCCACAAGGTGATGTATGCCCGCAACCCGGATGAAGTGGTGCCGATCGCCTCCATCACCAAGCTGATGACGGCAATGGTGACGCTGGACGCCCATCTGCCGCTGGATGAAATGCTGTCGGTGGATATTCACCAGACGCCGGAGATGAAAGGGGTCTATTCGCGCGTACGGCTGAACAGTGAGATCAGCCGTAAAGATATGCTGCTGTTGGCGCTGATGTCGTCGGAAAACCGTGCTGCCGCCAGTCTGGCGCATCATTACCCGGGTGGGTACGGTGCATTTATCAAAGCGATGAACGCCAAAGCCAGGGCGCTGGGCATGACCAACACGCGTTATGTGGAACCGACCGGGCTGTCGATCAAAAACGTCTCTACCGCCCGCGACCTGACCAAACTGTTGATCGCCACCAAGCAATATCCGCTGATTGGCCAGCTCAGCACCACCACCGAACGCATGGCGAGCTTCAAGGATCCGAACTATACCCTGCCGTTCCGCAATACCAATCATCTGGTATACAACCCGAAATGGAACATCCAGCTGACCAAAACCGGTTTCACTAACGAAGCGGGACACTGCCTGGCGATGCGCACCATGATCGGCAGTCATTCCGTGTCGCTGGTGGTGCTGGACGCCTTTGGCAAGTATACCCACTTCGCCGATGCCAACCGCCTGCGCAGTTGGATCGAAACCGGTAAGGTGACGCCAATCCCTGCCGCTGCCCGTGACTACCGTCGTCAGAAAGACGCCCGTCTGGCGAAGAACGAAACCGAATAATCGATGCTGTGGCCTGCGGAGCTGTTCGCAGGCCGTTACCGTCCCTCAGGACGCCGGATCACAAAACCCCGCTCCCGATCGCCGTCGAACCCGGCGCGCAGATACAGCTGATGTGCCCCGGTGCGCTGTTGACCGGAGAGCAGCATCACTTTGTAGCAACCTTTCCGCCATGCCAGTTGCAATGCGTATTCAAGCATCGCTAAAGCAATACCTTGTCCGCGATACGCCTGAGCAGTGACCACGTGCTCAATGATGCCGAAGGGTTGCCCCTGATTCACTAGCCCCGGCACCATCGCCAGCATGCAGGTCGCCACCGGTTGGTCATCGACCACGCTGACCACCAGACGAATCGCCGGGTTGTCCAGCAGGCGTTGCAAAGTACGCTGGGCATTATCCGGACGCAGTGGCTGATCCTGCGGGCGTAACTCCCTGTACAGCGCCTGCAGGCCGGCAAGATCGCTCAATTGGGCCTGACGGTGGATGACGGTCATATTTCCTCCTTTCAATCGCCGTGAAGGCGTATCCATCCGCTATCATCAATTAATACCATATTGCACGCGAGGGCAGCATCCCATGAGCCACGTTTCTACCTTTGTCATGTTTCAGGGCCAGGCCCAACAGGCGATAGATCTTTATAGCGAACTGTTTGCCGGTTTCCAGGTTCAGCAACTGCTGCATTTTGATGAGCGCGATGGCGGGCCGCGACGGATCAAGCAGGCTACCATCGATTTTGATCGGCATAATCTGGTGTTTATTGACAGCCCGGTCAGCCATGACTTCAGCTTTACCCCGGCGGTCTCGCTTCATGTGAACTTGGCCACCGAGGCGGAGCTTGAAAGGATTTTCGCCCGCTTGGCAGAGGGCGGCGAGGTGCTTATGCCGATTGATGATTATGGTTTCGGCGCGCGCTTCGGATGGTTGAACGACCGCTTTGGCCTGTCCTGGCAACTGAACGTGCCTGCCGGTGATGCCGGCTGAGATACCCGCACCCGCTCTTTTATGGTATTTAAGCGTTCAGAAAATTTGCGCAGGGATGGATGGGTATGTTCAAGATAATGGGCTGGTTAGCGTTGGCTCTGCTCTCCAGCGGCGGGCTGACAGCCTATTTTTTGCAGCAGCAGTACGAAGAGAAAAGCGCTGATTTTCGTATACTTTATCGCGACGTGACGGTGAAGCTTTCACAGCACGACGCCATCATTCCGCTATTGCCGGCCAGCCAATACAGCCGGGAAGTGCAGAGGATCTTTCCGCAAATCATCCATTGGCGTTCTCATCCTGGTATTGAACCGCGACGGCTCATCGTCGTGGAACAAAATGGGCGCTACTGGCTCAATGCCGGTAACCAGTCGTTGTTGATCGATCTGAACCAATTGATGAACGAATTGGTGGGAGAAAACGGCTTCCGGCACCTGGTGGTACGTTGGAACGGTCAGACCTTATTTGAGCGGGGGGCGGCGCAGGCTTCCTACTATTGGCAATGGGAAAAGGTGATAGCCAGCCAGTCGCAGCCTTTTGTGCTGGCCGCCGGTGACGATCCGAACTGGGCTACGCTGCCCTGGCCCCTGATCCTGTCCCCTGCATTGTTCTGGGGACTGGTGCTTTACTTGATTAACCAATATCGAACCAACCGTCGGCGGCGAGATATCGCCGATCTGCGTGCCCATTACGCCGAGATCACACGGCTCAATACCCTGGGCGAACTGACCGCCGGTATCGTGCATGAACTTAACCAGCCCCTCACCGCGATTTTGAGTTACAACCAAACGGCCTTGCGCCTGGTTCGGCAACAGCACACCGAACAGCTGCCGCAGTTGCTTGAGGCCGCCGTGGTTCAGATCAAGCGCACCGACGCATTGCTGCAGCAATTTCGTCAGAAGCTGACCAGTGAGCGAGTCGATTATCAACCCGTCGCGCTGGGCGCACTCTGGGCCCGGGTGAGGACGCTGTTGGACAATGAAATTCGGGGCAATAAAGTCAAAATTAACAGCAGCATTCCTGACAATTTGCCTAGGCTGTTTGCTCCGCCGCTGTGGATAGAGCAAATTCTGCACAACATCGCCAGCAATGCGATTCAGGCGCAAGAAAATAATGCTGTCGGGACGGCCTGGATCAACCTGGCAGCCACGGCGACCGACGAGGGGATTGCTTTAACCCTGACTGACGGTGGCCCAGGGCTATCGGAACAGGCTCTACAGCATGTCTTTATGCCGTTTTTCACCACGCGCGCCCAGGGCATAGGATTGGGAATGGCCTTGACGGATACGCTGATCCAACGTCTTAACGGCACCATCGAAGCGACGAATATTGTCGGGCAAGGGGCCTGCTTCCGACTCTGGTTACCGATACACCCTGAGGAGAGATGATGAACCAAACCATTTACCTTATTGACGACGAACCGGCCATTCTCTCCTCGCTTAGCGCCTTGCTGGGTACCGTCGGTTGGCAAACCCGTACCTACAGCAGTGCGCTGGCGTTTCAGCAAGGCGTCGGTGAGCTGCATGGCTTAACCGGCTGTCTGCTGCTGGATATCAGGATGCCGGGCAAAACCGGGCTGACGCTGTTGGAGGAATGGCAACGGCAAGGGTTGGCGATCCCGGTGATCATCATGACCGGGCACGCGAACATTGATTTATGCCGCCGGGCCTTCAAAAACGGCGCCTTCGAATTCCTGACCAAACCGATCGACGCCGATTTACTGTTCGAAGTGGTCGGCAGCGCATTGGAACAGCAGCAGAACTTGCAGGAGCGGCAACAAAAAATACGCCTGATGCAACACCGGCTGGCTACGTTGACTGCTCGCGAACAGGATATTTTTGAGCACATTATGCAGGGGAATTCGAGCAAGGAGATCGCTCGCGTTTTTGCACTGTCGCCGCGCACCGTGGAGGCCCACCGGGCCAACATCTTCGCCAAGCTGGACGTCAACTCTCTGCCCAAACTGATGAACGAATATGGCGAGCTGGCGCTGCTGAAAAAAATGTAAAAACGCTTTGTTATTGATGAAAATGGGGCGCAAGTCCCGTCCCAAGGGCATTCTAGGTAAAATTACTTAATCGCGTAGGTAATCACGCCAATAGTGTGCTGCGGCTGCACCTTTTACTATTCCTGATATCCACAAGGGACAAGCAAGGAGCAAGCCAGTATGAAAATCATCATTTCAAGCATCATTTTACTCAGCAGCGTGACGTCGTTCGCCAGCATGGCCGGCGGCGTTCTCAGTGAAAAAAACCTTTCCCTCGACCTGGCCGATAAACTGGCTCAGAGCGCTATTCAGACCTGCAGTGCGAAAAACTATAACGTCGCCGTTACGCTGGTCGATCGCGCCGGTACCCCGCTTGTCATCAAGAAAATGGATAACGCCGGTCCGCATACGATCGAAGCCAGTCGCATGAAGGCGTTTACCGCCCTCAGCACCAAAAACCCGACGGAAAACGTGATGAAGAATGCTCAGGCTAACCCAGGGGCGGCAAACCTGCGCGATATCCCGGGCTTCTTGTTGCTGGCGGGCGGCGTACCGGTGAAATCTGGGGACCTGGTCATCGGTGCCATTGGCATTGGTGGGGCACCGGGCGGGGATCTTGACCAGCAGTGCGCGCTGGAAGCCTTGAAAAATAACCAGAGCAGCCTGAATGCGGGGTGATCTTTTTTAACGGTTATCGCCGCTTCTTAGGGCGCGGTAACCTGATGAGCGGCACGGCTATACGCTTTCACCCACTGGATGATTTGCTGCAACCACATGGGCAATCATCCAGCAATACTTCCTGTTTATCCCCCGTCTCTCCTCCCAATCGTTATTTCTCCACTAAAATATTCATTAGCAAATCGACAATCATTAATGTTGTAGTATGAATCTCGACGAAGAGATCGTGACTCGTGAATATGAAAAGGATGAACCACTTTGGCTGGAAGTAGCTTACTGACTTTAATCGACGATATTGCCTCACTGCTGGACGACGTCTCGCTGATGACCAAGATGGCGGCAAAAAAAACCGCCGGGGTATTGGGAGACGATCTGGCACTTAACGCGCAGCAGGTCACCGGCGTAAAGGCCGATCGCGAGCTGCCGGTGGTGTGGAGCGTGGCCAAGGGCTCGTTTATCAACAAGGCGATCCTGGTGCCGCTGGCGTTGCTGATCAGCGCATTTGCTCCTTGGGCGATCACGCCGCTGCTGATGGTGGGTGGGGCTTACCTGTGTTACGAAGGGTTCGAGAAGGTGTTCCACAGCCTGACCCACAAAAAACAGGATGGGGAAGAGAATAAAGAGGCGCTGAACGCCAATGAAGACGTGGCGGCCTATGAACAACGCAAGGTGAAAGGGGCTATCCGCACCGATTTTGTGCTGTCGGCCGAAATTATTGCCATTACTCTGGGCACCGTGGCCGGAGCGACCTTCAGCCAGCAGGTGATTGTGCTGTGCGGTATCGCGATTGTGATGACGGTGGGGGTTTACGGCATCGTGGCCGGCATCGTCAAACTCGACGACCTGGGGTTGTATCTGAGCCGTAAAAGCAGTGCGCTGGCCCGCTCAATCGGCAGCGGTATTGTCAGTGCGGCACCTTATCTGATGAAGACCCTGTCGGTAGTCGGCACCATCGCCATGTTTATGGTCGGGGGCGGTATCCTGACCCACGGCTTGCCGCCGGTGCATCATTTGTTTGAGGACTGGGCGTCGTACGCCACCGTGGTGCCAACCTTCGGTCAGATCCTGCAGGGCGTGATTCCCGCCTTGCTCAACGTGGTGTTTGGTCTGGTTGCCGGCGGCGTAGTCCTGCTGGTGGTTTCGGCTCTGGGGGCGATCCGGGGACGTTTAAAGGCCTAAGCTAATCCCGCGCCTTTCGGCGCGGGGTCATTTAAAAGATCAGCTTGAACACGCCGGTGATGGTGAGCAGGCCAACGATAAAGATAATAGCGACAATCCACAGAATGATTTTCATTCGTCTCTCCCAATTGATTTGAATGACGGCGCGAGTTTTCGCTAACCTGATGAAATCATTATTTACTGTAGTCGATAATTCGCAAATTGCTCGCTGAAGCCCATCAGGGGGGATTGTCGCCACCTTCGCCTAACGCACGCTGCATGATATGGGTGTCGCGCCACTTACCCAATTTAAACCCTACCGCCTTTAGCGTCCCCACGCTGCCAAACCCCAGTTTTTGATGCAAAGCCAGCGAGCCATGGTTTTCCCCGGCATTGCCGACGACAGCCAACATTTGGCGCCACGGCCCCTGCTCGCAGCGGGCAATCAGCTCAATCAGTAACGCTTTGCCGATGCCCTGACCCTGTTGCCCTTCGGCGATATATACCGATTCTTCCACGGTGAATCGATAGGCTGGACGCGGTCGATAAGGCGTGGCGTAACAGTAGCCCACGACGAGATGATCCCGCTTGGCCACCAGCCAGGGTAGCCCGGCCTCTTGCACTTTGCCCAGCCGCTGTCGCATTTCTTCCTGCGTGGGGGGCGTTTCTTCAAACGAAGCGGCGCCGAATAACACGTGATGGGCGTAAATCTGTTGGATGGCGGCTATGTCGTCCGGCGTAGCGTCGGTGAGGATCAGCGGAGCGGTGTGGGGCATAGTGATTCATGTTTACCTTGGAAATCAGAAGATAAGCGCATTATGCGCCGCGCCAGGCGACAAGGAAAATTGGGCTTTCTTATGCTGAAGATAAAAAAAAGTTATACCCATCCGCGAAACGAAAAAATGGCGCATGACGATCTTTGCCATGCGCCGGGAGCCGCTGCGAGCAGCATTCGGACGGGGGAATAACCCCGGGCTAGCCGCGCATGAAGTGCGCCACCGCCTGCTGCAGGTAGCGTAATAGCGGCGGGGTCAGCCAGGTGCCTTCCGTCAGCGTCGGTTCCTGCTCCATGGCCTGGCGGATTTTCATCTGAGTGGCCGGATGGGGACCGGCGTAGGACTGGAACAGTTCAAGCCATTGGGCTGCCAGCTGTTTTGCCCGCGCTGACTCTGGGGGTATGCCCTCATTCAGCGCCTGATGGAACTGGGCGATCAGTGCCGGCCATTCCTGCAGGCGGGTAAAGTAGTGCTGGCGCACATGGGCGTATTCTTCCGCCGACAGGTATTTTTGGTAGATTGACAGCTTGGTTTCGGCGAATGCCCGGGTCACATAGTCGGTCATAGCCGGGGTAATGCCGGTTTGTTCGCGTATCGCGGGCTCATCGGCGTGCATGGCGTTGAGTCGGGTGAGAAACGCCGGATTACGCGCCGTATCGCGTTCCAGCATCAGCATCCAACGACGCGCCAGCGCCTGAGCCTGCAGCGCTTGCGGTTCAACGCCGCCATCGATCAACTGGCGCATGCTGCTGACCAACTCGGCCCACTCCTGATTGCGGCTCGGGTCGGCCTGATAGAAAGGCAATTGGGCCAGTTCGTCTGCGGTAAAATATTTATCGTACATGGTCATTAACTCCAACGTAGTCAGCCAGTCGTTCAGTTCCGGTTCGTCCCCGGCGGTGAGCTGAGCATGCATATGCTGCAGACGATCGCGCAGCGCGGCGGTCTGTTCCAACTGCCGCTCCAGCATGACGATTTGCTGTTGTATCACCGAAGTGAGCGCCATCCCCGAACGCGCCAAAATTGCCCCGACCTCTGCCAACGAGACGCCCATTCGGCGCAATGCCTGAATGTGGTGCAAGCGAGTGATGTCAGCCCGGTTGTATAACCGATACCCGGCGTCGGAACGCGCAGAAGGAACCAGCAAGCCAATGCTGTCGTAATAATGCAGCGTCCGGACGGTAATGCCGGAACGGCGGGCCAGTTCGCCCACTTTCAATAACATCGGTGTGCTCCTCCCTTGTGCGTTCCGGGATACTAAAACCTGACGTAGCGTGAGGGTCAATAGCGGAGTTAAGGATATTTTTGGCAACGGAGGAGGGCGTTTGCCTTAGGGAACATTAGCAAAGTGCTCTGTTGTTTCGTAGTAGGGGCACTGCATGCTGCGCCCTATTACATAATCAACAGATTAAATCGGGTGAACATGTTCGCCCCTTACCGACTTAACCCATATGCAGGGGTGTCAGCCGTATGAGCCCAGCCAGGGGGCTGGGCTTTGTGGATCTATGTGCTGCTACCTTTCGCTAACGAGCAGCTCAAACAGCGTGTCGATTTCCTGCAGGGTGTTGTAATGCATCATTCCAATGCGCAATACGCCGCCGCTGTCTTGCAGGTTCAGTCGTTGGATTAAGCCTTGCGCATAGAAGTGCCCGCTGCCGACGCAGATATTGTGCCGGCCTAATCGGCGCGCAACCTGTTCGGGGGCATGTCGCTTAAAGGTCAGTGCAAAGGTGGGCGTGCGGCGTTGGCAATCCGCCTGAGGGGAACCGTAAAGTTGCACATCGTCTATTTGCTGTAAGCGCTGCAAAAAATAACGGCACAGGTTCTCTTCATGGCGATGATAGTCGGCAAAGCTTTCCTGCAAACGCTCCCTTAAGGACGCGCCGGGCGTTCCCCATTGCGCCAGGTAGTCAACGGCTGCCGTGACTCCTGCCAGCCCTTCAAAACTCTGAGTACCCGTCTCAAAACGTCCTGGCCCCACGTCGGTAGCCGGTTCGACTTTATAGGGTTGCAGCCGCTGTAACCACTGCGGCGCGATATAGGCCATGCCGATGTGCGGACCAAAGAATTTATAGGCGGAGCACACTAAAAAATCACAGCCCAATGCCTGCACATCGATCAGATTGTGTGGGGCATAGTGCACGGCATCGACATAAACCTGAGCGCCGACCCGGTGAGCGGCTTCGGTGATGGTTTTTATATCGACGATGCTGCCGGTCACGTTGGACGCGTAGGTCACCGCCACCAGACGGGTTTTAGCGGTGATCTGTTCGCACAGTCGGGCAACATCCAAAGAACAGTCTGCTTGTTGCAGGGGGATTTGATGCACGGTGACTTGTTTATCGTTTGCCGCCTGTTGCCAACTGGAGACATTGGCGTAGTGATCCAGTTCGGTGACGATAATCTCATCGCCGGCCTGCCAGTGACGGCTAATGATTCGGCTGAGATGGAATGTCAACGAGGTCATATTCATGCCAAAAATGATGTTATCGGGCGTCGGCGCGTTTAATAAGGCGCGCACCGACTCCCTGGCATTATTCATCACTTCGCCGGTCACGTGGCTGGAAAAATAGTGCCCGCCCAGATTGGCGTTATATTTCCCCAGGTAGTCCGTCATTTTTTCCAGTACGCCTTGTGAAACCTGAGACCCACCAGGGCCATCGAAGAAGATCACCGGTTGATCGTTATAATGCTGGGTCAGCGCGCTAAACTGGGCTCTGGCGAGTTCGGGCGTAAAAGTCATGCTTTTTCTCCGCGGGCAGTCAGGACAAAGATATCCAGGTGTCCTTCTTCTTCCGGGACAATGGCGCTGATCGGCGTGGCGTTATGCCATAACTTGCTGTCCGCCAGTAAAACGGCTTCGCCGTCCGCCAGCGCTTTTTTAAAGAAGGGAGGCTGGTGATTATCGGCGTATAACATGATTTCGCCGCCGACAATATTCTGCCGATGAATAGCAATCATCGCGATATGATCAAAACCATCCTGATGGATCCCTTCCGGCGCGACCTGCGTTTCATTATGAATGGCGACCACGCGCATCTGGTGAATTTCTATCTCCGCGCCTTCGGGTAAATCATTACTTTCCGCGAACAGATTACACATTTCATCCATGCCGGCGCTTTGCAACACGTCGCTATCAATGGGTTCAAAATGGCGTACCACGTTGCCCTGGAAGTGATTGATCTCATCGGACTGCACGAAATTGCGTTGGCCAACCTCTACCACATGGCCATTGAGATGTTTGACTACCGAATAGCGCCGTAAGCGGTATTTTCCGTCAGCGTGTTGTGTATGGGGCAATGCAGAAAACGACGGCGTTAATTGTTGGGTGGCCTGACGGCTAAGCGTAGTCATACTTATTACGTTTTCGTGTTTCTGTAACATAATCACCTCTAATATTATTGAATGATGACTTTGTAGGGAGGTATTTCGATTGAATTGTAGTCGACACTTTTGCCAAAGCAATTTTTGGCCGTCGCCCCGCAAATGTGGCTGTAAACGGGGATGAACGCAGTGAATGTTGGGTGTTGCGCGGCCGATGGTTTACCCGATGCGGTGAGGCTGGCGTTCGGGGCTGTAATGAGCTGCGGAATGGTTTTGACTGGCTGCCGGACCGAGCGCGGCGAAGGTAGGGGACTGAACCTGGGGAGAGATTAAAAATGCGAGCACCTGCACAGGTGCTCGCCAGTGGAGCGCTGTTTTACCAGCCTTTGACCGCACCGCCGTTAAAGATCTTTTCGGCGGCTTTGGCCACTTCATCCGACTCGTAGGCTTTGATGAAGTTTTGTACGTTCGGCGCGTCCTTGTTGTCTTCACGCGTCACGATGATGTTGGTGTACGGCGAATCCTTGTCTTCGATGAAAATGCCGTCTTTGGTTGGCGTCAGGCCAGTTTGATTAATGTAGGTGGTGCTGATGATTGCCACGGTGACTTTCGGATCATCCAGCAGCTGCGGCAGCTGTGCGCCTTCCAGCTCCATAATCTTGTAGTTATGCGGGTTGGCGCTGATATCCAGTGAGGTCGGCAATAGCCCCTTGCCCGGTTTCAGCTTAATCAGGCCAGTTTTTTCCAGCAGCAGCAGCGCACGGCCGAGGTTGGTGGGATCCAGCGGAATAGCGATAACCGCGCCGTCCTGCAGCTCTTTCAGCGATTTGATTTTTTTCGAATAGCCGGCCATCGGGAACACAAAGGTATTGCCTACCGCCACCAGTTTGTAGCCGTGATCTTTATTCTGTTGTTCGAGGAATGGCCGGTGTTGGAAAACGTTGGCATCCAGTTCACCTTTGTCGGTGGCGTCATTGGGCAGCAATGAACCGCTGAAACCGACCAGTTCAACATCCAGGCCGTACTTCTCTTTCGCCACCTGCTTGGCGACTTCCGCCACGTCCTGTTCCGCGCCGTTGATGACCCCTACCTTGATGTGATTCTGATCGGTTTTCTGTTCACAGCCCTGCAGTGCCAGCACCGCGGCAAACGCCGCCAGCAGAGGGGTATAACGCCAGCTTTTGGTCATCGAGTGCTCCCTGAAAAAAACAATGAAATCAGTTGGTTTTGTGCTGCTAGCTAAGCCTGAACCTGCGGGGAAGTCAAACGCTTGCTCAGCACAAACGCTTATAGCTCATAACGGGAAGTTTTAAATCCCCCTCTTGCAAAACGCTACGCCGTTAGCGGCAAGCGCAAAGCCAGAAGGGGGAGGGGAATGTTATTTGGCGCGCAGCACCACGATGCCTGGCGTAGCCTGGACGTACTCCATAAACGGCGAGTCCACCACCTGCATATTCTCTTTACGCGACGAGGCGTTGCGCAATACTGGGCCGTTTTCGGTCATGATATAGATACCGGTATGGGTGACGTCCAGACCGGCCAGGTTGGTATAAATACCGATGTAATCACCGGTGTGCAACCGGGCCAGAACCTTGTCGTCAATCGCCTCGCTGGGCAGGTAGGTAATGCTGCGTCGAACGTTTTTCAGCCCTGGCAGATAACTGCTGCCGTCTGATTTTTGATTGAGGTTTTTCACCAGCGTCACGGCATGCGGGCTAAGCGTGGCTGTAACGTCCGTTACGTTGGTTTTGGCCTGATGCGACCAGTCGGTGAAGAAGTGTTTACGCTTCAGGAAGCTGATATCGCCATTGGCATAGCGGATTTGAATCAGCCGCTGTACAAAGTCAGCCTGGCTGTTGGCCTGGCGCAGCGCATCGACATAATCGATGTAGGTGAAGCAATCCAGACCGCGGAAGTCGATCACCAGTTCTTCCGGCGTAGTCTGCGAGCCAATCAGCCGGTTGGCGACGTAGGGCGTACCGAGGAAAGGTCGCGACAGCAGGTCGATCATGCGGCCGTTATCCTGCCGTTGTTCGGGCGTTGCCTTGGCGCGCAGGGCGAGAAGCTCATTGAGTTTGTTTAACGTGTCGTTGTCCATACTGGCCTTGAGATCTGCAGGTGGGGTAGTGATGGGTTCAGGTGTTTGCCCGACCGGAATTTTATCTGCACAACCGCTAAGCGCAATAGCCAATATCATTGAAACTACCTTGTACATTTTACCCTCCAATGGTTCGGCTTGTGATCGTAGAAATGATAACAGTTCTCACCATGGCCAGGATGGTTAATGTTTAAACATAGCCTCAACGTTCGGCGATCGCTTAATACCCGATTTCGCTGTTAAACGGCAAATACCAGAACAGGGCAATTTCGTGATCGGGAATATCAGGTTGAGCACGGTACAGCAGATGATCGATGCCGCCGAGGATAAACCCAAAGCGCTGGTAGCAGCGGCAGGCAGGCAAATTGGTGTTTTGCGTTTCCAGCATCAGCCCGGCGGTTTCGTGACGTTGCGCCCAAAGCCGTGCGCTCTCCAGCAGCGCCGTGGCGACGCCGAGTCGGCGCACATGAGCACTGACGACAATCTCCTCGATGAGCGCATAGCCATTCCAGTTATTGCTCAGCGTGATATGGCCGACCGCCTCCCCGCGATGACGCGCCAGAAAGGTTTCGCTTTCATCATTGACGAACGGTGCCAGCGGGTAGTGCTTGCGAAACGGCGTCACCGGCAGCAGCGGCCAGCTGTCAATCGGCGCGTTGAAAATCGGCTGGGCGTAGTGGGCAATCTGAAAGCTGAAGTCGCAGCCGGTCAAGTATCCGTCGGGCAACTGGGTCACCGGGGTAATTTGAATCGCTTCGCTCATGGGGTCAGTTCCCTTAGCAGGCGGGCTGGATTGCCGGCGTAGATCCCCTTGCGGGTGATGTTTTTGGTGACCACCGCACCGGCGCCGATCACCACTCCGCTGCAGATTTCCACCGCCAGTACCGTGGCGCCGGACCCGATGGAGACGCCGTCGCCAATCCGCGTGCGGCCCCAGCTTGCCGGATCGGCATTGGGGGTGCCGTCTTTGAACAGATCGTTGGCGAAGGTCACGTTGTGGCCGATAAAACAGTCCTCGCCGATGGTGACATATTCGCAGATAAAGCTATGAGACTGGATTTTACTGCGGGCGCCAATGCTGACGTTTTTTTGGATTTCGACAAAGGGGCCGACGAACACTCCGTCACCGAGTCGGCAGCCGTACAGATTACAGGGCTCTACGACGGTGACATTTTGCCCGGCGTCGACATCGACGATGCCGACCTGGCGAATCTTGATGGCGGATGACATGGCATTCCTCACGGCGGATAAGCAGGCGGGAATTATAAAACAAACTGCCGCCGCGTCTGCGCTTTCTGAACGTTTTTTCAGCGAAAGACTATAATTAGTACAGGGGAGAGAGCCCCGTGGCCGCAATCCTCGCACGGTTAGCAATCCGTCAGAGGGGTAAATTCGTTCGCCGATCGCGACCTACGGCGATGGAGGAGGTGTCTCATGGTTAATCATGTTTGGGGACTTCTGGCGCATCCAAGCACCGAGTTCGAACACATTAAAAGCGAGAACGAAAGCGTCTCGCACCTTTACACCCACCACGTGCTGTTGCTGGCGTTGATCCCGGTGATCTGCGCGTTTATCGGTACCACCCAACTGGGCTGGCTTTCCGGCGAAGGGCACGCTATCCGGCTCGATATGTTTACGGCTTCCTATACGGCGGTCGCGTTTTACCTGCTGATGCTGGCAGGCGTAGCTATCATGGGGAAAGTGATCCACTGGATGGCGCGCCGTTATGAGGTTCGTCCCAGCTTGCATCGTTGCATGGTGTTCGCCGGTTATGTCGCCACCCCGATGTTCCTCAGCGGCATCGTGGCGTTATATCCCGTGGTGTGGTTGTGTCTGTTTGTCGGCGTGATTGGCCTGTGTTATTCAGGCTATCTGCTGAACCTGGGCATACCTCACTTCCTGAATATCGACAGTAAAGAAGGTTTTATTTTCTCCAGCTCTACCTTTGCCATCGGCATCCTGCTGCTTGAGTTACTGCTTGGGGTTACGGTGCTGCTGTGGGGGTATGGTTCCTGGTTGTTCTGAAGTGATTGAGTGTTAGCCCCTCACGCCGGCCTGGCGTGAGGGGCTTTTGCTATTTAAGGTTGGCGAAACACCAGCATCACCCCGAGCAGAATGGCTGCCATGCCCAGCATGCTGATGGCCGCCAGCGCGTGGCCGAGCAGCAGATAGTCCAGCAGGGCGGTTACCGCCGGGATCAGATAAAACAGGCTGGTGACCTGCACCAGATTGCCGCGCTGGATCAGCCGGTACAGCAGGAAGGTGGCCAACACCGAAATCACCACCGCCATCCACAGCAGCGGCAGAACAAATGCCAGGCTCCAATCGACCCGCAGCGGTTCAAACGGCAGCACCAGCGAACACATCAGCAGCCCAACCGCATACTGCAGCGGTAATACCGCCAACGGCGGTTGGCTAAGCCCTTTTTGCAGCAAAGTCCCGGCGGTCATGCAGCCCAGCGCGATAAAGGCGCACAGCATACCGACCAGTGAGAAGTGGGCAATCATCAGGCTTTGATACACCACCAGCGTCAGTCCGGCCATCGCCAGCAGCAGGCCTAAGCCGCGCAACCCTGAGCAGCGGCGTTCGGTAATGAACTGGGTGAGTATCGGCTGAACGCCGAGCAGCGTCGCCAATACGCCGGGGGTAATGCCCTGTTCCAGCGCCAGCAAATAACAAATCTGATAGCTGCCGATCATCAGCAGACCGATCAGCGCCACCCGAAGACGGGTGCCGGGAGCCGGCAAGCACTGCCGTTGCCACAGGCCGATAGCCAACAGCAGCGCCAGTGCGATGGCGCAACGAAAGAAGAGAAAAGCGAAGGCGGAAGCATGCTCCAACCCCCAGCGCGAGAAAATTGCGCCGCTGCTCCAGAGCAGAACGAATAGCGTAGCCAAGCCGACGTTGGCCCAGTGAGAAATCAATCGCATTTTGTTTTCACCTGTCGTGAAAATAACAAGCTCCAGCACGCGCGGCGTTCTACGCCTGAGCGCAAAGCAAGGAAAGCTGGAGGTGAGGAATTCGGTTTGGCTTAACGCACAACCACGGCGTGTGGTGGGTAAGCGGCTACCGCGGTAACGACAGAGAAAACGGCGGGTGGGGCTGAGGATGCGCACAGCAGAACGACGGCCGCAAGCGGCGTGTTTTCTGGATCGGTAGCGTGCGCAAACTCTGTCATGGATATTCCTGAATACAGGGAGTGATTAACCTCTTCAAGATAGTCAAGTTTGGCGGAGGGCGCAACCTAAAAACGGCGCACTCCGCAACCGTTCTCAGTACAGCTCCAGATGCAGACGCCCTTGTTGCGTCAGCCTTTGCCACAGGCTGTCCGTCGCGGTTTCGGCCCCTGGAGCACAGGCCTTTTCCAGCGCCTGCGCGACGGCGGTTTCAAGATACTGTCGGTTGCCGCACAGGTAGAGGTGTGCCCCCTTAAGCAACAGCTCCCTCACGTAATCGGCATGTTCTTCGATCGCGTGCTGCACGTAGTATTTGGCGGCACCATCGCGGGAAAACGCGGTAATGAGCCGATTCAGTACGCCATTCTTGCACAGTGACTCAAGCTCTTCGCGGTATAGGAAGTCTTCGTCGCGGCGTTTTTCGCCGAAGATTAAGGCGGTTTCTCGCTGTCCGCCGTCGATCGCCATTTCACGCAGCAAGCCTATCAACGGGGCGATACCGGTACCGGTGCCGATGAACAGCACGGGAGTTTGCGGATCGGGCGGCAGGTAGAAGTTGGGATTGGCGCGGCAGAAGACACGGAAGGGGCCTGGGTTATCGAGCAACCAGCCGGTGGCCGTGCCGTTTCGGGTGCGCCCATTACGCTCGTAGCGAACCTCGCGAACGCACAAATCCAGGCTGTCTTCTCGCGAAGCCGAAGCGATCGAATAGGCGCGCGGTAAGCAGGCAGGGAGCAGCGTTAGCAGATCATCCAAAGTGACCGACTGCGGCGTGCAAAACTCTTGCAGCACGTCCAGCAGATCGGCGCCGTACAGGTAGGCTTCCAGCGCTTTGCGCTGGCGGATTTTCAGCATCTCCTTAAGGTCTTCGCTGCCGGCAAGCTGCGCCAGTTCGCGCAATGTCGCTTTGCTTATTTGGCGCAGTTCCCGGCGGCGCAGCGCCTCTGCGGCCTCCGGCCGGTCGAACCAGGCTGACAGACGAAGCAGTAAATCCTCGTCGTTTTCCGGCAACAGGTAGAGCGTATCGCCTGCCCGGTAGGCGATGCCGCTGCCGCTGATATCCAGACGAAGATGCCAGGCATGCGGCGCGCGGGCACTGAGCGAACGGCGCTCCAGCAGGCCGGCGGCAAAAGCATTGTCCTCGCCATAGGCGGTGACGCGCAGATGCAGATCGCGACCGGCCTGCCAATCCCCCGCAATCACCTGTTCCACTACGGCTGACCAGGTGGTGAAAAAGCTCTCGAAGTTTACGTCGGCATCAACGCGGTTGACGATGGCCTGCGCGCCGCGTTCGGACAACCCGGCGTCAAGCCATTGCGTGAAACCGCAAAAACGCGGGTACGCCGTGTCGCCCAAGCCGAAAATGGCGTAGCGCAGGTGCGCGAGGTTTGGCGTGTGTGTCAGAACGTCGAAAAAAAGCTCGGCGTTGGCGGGCGGCTCCCCGTCACCAAACGAACTGGATACGATAAGCAATAGGTCGCCTTTCCCCAGGTTTGCCGGTGAAATTTCGTTGAGGGTCAATAGGGTGGGGGCGTAAGGGTGCAGAAAAGGTAACTCGCCCAAGCGCGTAGCCAGCGCCTGGGCTTTGCCCGATTCCGAACCGTAGCCAATCAGGATACGTTCGATGATATCGGCCATGTTTCTTACTTATCGTAGTGGTTGTCGAACTGTTCTTTGGAGAATTCGACGGAGTCGAAATCGGTCATTAGATCGTTGATCACACGGCGGATACTGATGTAGGCCTCGATTTTGCCCTGAGCGTCATAGAGCGGTTGCACGGTGGTGTCGACCACATACAGCACGCCACCCTTGCCAACGTTGGGAATGATGCCGGTCCAGATATTTCCGGCTTTAATGGTATCCCACATCTCTTTGTAGATGGCCTTGGGGACGGAAGGGTGACGCACGATGTTGTGGGGTTGCCCGACCAGTTCTTCCCGGGTAAAGCCGGTGAGCTGGCAAAACAGGTCGTTGACATAGGTGATGGTGCCTTGCAGGTCGGTGGTGGAGATCACCATCACTTTGTCCAGTGCAGACAGCAGTTGGGCGGAATCGAGGGTCTGGCTCATGGTAGGTTCCTTCTCATTAATTTTGCGGTGAACGTCACGGCAGATGTCACGTATCCGTCATGACAAATTTGTTATTGATTCTTATTTACACCGCATAATAATCAGCAGACTTTAAAGTTGCAATAAAAATGCATCTTTAAGATTGCAAAAGAGGGAAGCATCTTGAAGGAGGGCTCGCCCGTACAGCGGCGAGCCGGAGGGAAGAAGGTTATTGACCGTTACCGGCCCAGTGCTTCCGCTTGCTGGTTTTGCCCAGACCGGGGTTAAAGCTGTTGGTGGGATCGGCGCTGCGGTAGAACGCCTGCAGATCCGGCTTGGCGGTGTACAGATGGCCGACGTTATGTTCCGCCGGGTACTCCGCGCCGCGTTGGTTGAGGATCTCCAACATCTTTTCCTTGAGCGCATGGCTGTCGACGCCTTTTTTCACCACATAATCCTGATGGAAGACGTGACACATAAAGTGGCCGTAATACAGCTTGTGCACCAGTTGGCTGTCGATTTCCGGCGGCAGGGTTTCGAACCAGTCGGTGTCGTTGCGGCGCAGCGCGATATCCAGCGCCAAAATATCCTCGACCTTGTCGGCGTGCACCGCATGGTAACGTACCGCAGCTCCGGCGGCGGCAAAGCGGTGCAGGAAAGCTTTCTTGCCTTCATCCGGGGTGCAGACGAAGAACGCCCCGTTGGCCTGAGCAAAGTATTGGCTCAGGTACTGCTGCGCCTCTTCGACGCCCGGCCCGGCCATTTTCAGCAGCAGGTGGTGTTCAAAGCGCTCGCGATACTCTTTCATGCGTTTAGGCAGGTGGCTGGGCGCCAGATGGCTCAGGCCCTGCATCAGGCGGTCGGTCAGGTTATGCGGCAGCAACGGCAGCTTGTTGAGGCTGGCGTCCATGCGGCCTTTCAGAGTGAAGAAGGTCGGCATCTGATCGGTGCCGAGCTTATCGATCATCATAAAGGTGTCTTTGCCGTACACTTCGGCGATATCAAAAATATCCCGATGCATGTATTCGCCGGCAACCGGCAGGTTGTCAAACTTGCTCAGCATGTGGCGGCGCAGTTCGGTCAGTACGGCGGTGTCGTTGGTCCCGATGTAAAACACCTGCTCTTTGCCTTCTTTCTCGAAGGTATCCAGCCGCACGGCAAATACCGCCAACTTGCCTGCGCAGCCGGAGGCTTCGTACAGGCGGCGCTTGTCGGCGTTAAAACGGGAGGGCGTATCGGCATCAACGTCGCGTACGCGGCTGGCGTATTCATTGTCGGAGGCACGCAGTTCGCCGTGCTCGACATCTTCCGGCCGGTAGTCGCCTTTCTCCAGGCGGGTAAGGATCTCTTCCGGCGTGTCCCCGAGGTTAATGCCCAGATGGTTAACCAGACGCAACTGACCGTCTTCACCCAGTTGGGCATACAGCGCCATCTCGGTATAGGCAGGGCCGCGTTTGACCAGTGAACCGCCGGAGTTGTTGCACACGCCGCCGATCACCGAAGCGCCGATGCAGGACGAGCCAATTACCGAATGCGGTTCGCGACCATAAGGCTTGAGCAATTTTTCCAACTGGTTGAGCGTACTGCCGGGGAAGCCGACCACCTGTTTGCCATTGTCCAGCACCTGCACATGGTTGAGCCGCAGGGTGCTGATAATGACGATATCACGGTCATAGTCGTTGCCGCTGGGCGTTGAACCTTCGGTCAGACCGGTGTTCGCCGCCTGCATGATGACGATTTTATCGGCGGAGACGCAGGCCTCAAGCAACTGCCACAACTGCAGCAGGCGTGTCGGGAACACCACCGCCAGCGCCTGGCCCTCGCCGGAGCGGAAGCCCTTGCGGTAACGTTCGGTGCTGCGTTCACCGGTCAGCAGCTGCGGGCCACCGACGATGCTTTTGAGTTTACTGAGAAACGCCTGGTTGGTGGCGCTGGTGGACTGCGTCATGCCGATCTCCCTGTCGTCCCCATCGTTTTCCACCGGGCAGCCTTGTCGATTGCCCGGTGAAATCCATGAGGTGATTAATTTAGTAAGTCATTAACTTGGTAGCTTAATGGCTTAATAACTTAGTATCGTTATTTGTAACCAGCCTGGCGCTCTTCGTCGCGCAACGTCAGGATTTCCACGCCGTCGGCGGTGACCGCCACGGTGTGCTCCCACTGGGCAGACAGCTTTTTGTCGCGCGTAACCACTGTCCAACCGTCTTTCTTTTGCTTGATGCGGTGGTCGCCCTGATTGATCATCGGCTCGATGGTAAACACCATGCCTTCCTGCAGCACCATTCCGGTACCCGGTTTGCCAAAGTGCATTACCGCCGGCTCTTCGTGCATCTCGCGGCCGATACCGTGGCCGCAGTACTCCCGCACGATGCTGTATCCGGCCTGTTCTGCATGCTGTTGAATTGCATGGCCGATATCCCCCAGCGTCGCGCCCGGTTTCACCACGCGGATGCCTTGCCACATCGACTCATACACGTTATTCACCAGCCGTTTGGCCAGCGGCGTGATCTGCCCAATGCAGTACATTTTACTGGAGTCGGCAATATAACCGTCGTGTTCCAGCGTAATGTCGACGTTAACGATCATGCCGGAGCGCAGTATTTTGCTGACCGACGGAACGCCGTGACAGATCACTTCGTCAATCGAGGTATTGAGCACATAGGGAAAACCGTACTGTCCTTTTGTAGACGGGCGCGATTTCAGCTCATCAACGATAAAGGCTTCGGCGCGGTCGTTAATCTCCATCGTGGAGATACCTTCGACTATCACCTCATCGAGCATAGCAAACACCTTTGCCAGCAGCGCGCCAGAGTGACGCATTTTGACAATCTCTTCCGGTGTTTTGATCACAATCTGTTTCACCCGACAATCTCCTTTAACGTCATCGCGTTATCTTTCATCATTTTTTTTACCAGTTGGGGGTAGGTCAGTTCCGGATGGAACTCCGCCAGCATGCCGATCTTGATCCAGTATTCCGCCTGCGCGTTGATCGAACGCGTCATCGTCAGGCTGGCGAGGCGCAGATCGTCATGCAGCGCGTCTGAAATTTTCACAATGCCCATAGGCTGCTCCTCAGTGAGTAATATACGAAGTGTATACGTTTTGGATGGTCGCAATTTGGCATTCCGTGGGGTGGTCATTTTCCGGGTTGCAACGATTGCTGCCACGGGGCAATGCGTTTATTGTGATAAACGACTTTTTTGCCATGATTTTTCAGAAGGATTAGGGCGTGACCAAATTACGTGTTGGGGTGATCTTCGGCGGTAAATCGGCGGAGCATGAGGTTTCACTGCAGTCGGCAAAAAACATTGTGGATGCCATAGACAAAGAGAAGTTTGACGTCACATTGCTGGGGATAGACAAGCAGGGGCATTGGCACATCAACGATGCGTCCAACTACCTGCTGAATGCGGAAAACCCGGCGCTGATTGCGTTGAACCGCTCAAATAAAAATGTAGCGCTGATCCCCGGTCAGGAAAAACAGCAGTTGATCGAGTCAGGCAGCGCCGGTGCGCTGGGTCAGCTCGACGTGGTGTTCCCGATAGTGCACGGCACGCTGGGGGAAGACGGTTCATTGCAGGGGCTACTGCGGATGGCGAATTTGCCGTTCGTCGGCGCTGGCGTGTTGGGGTCTGCGGTCAGCATGGACAAAGACGTCACCAAACGCCTGCTGCGTGATGCCGGGCTGGCGGTCGCGCCCTTTGTAACCCTGACGCGCAGCAATCGTGCCAAATTCACGTTTGAACAGCTTAGCGAACGCCTGGGGCTGCCGCTGTTTGTTAAACCGGCTAACCAGGGTTCTTCGGTGGGCGTCAGCAAGGTGCAGGATCGCGCCGGCTATGAGGCCGCAGTGGCGCTGGCGTTCAGTTTCGATCACAAAGTGCTGGTGGAGTCGGCGATTGTCGGCCGCGAAATCGAGTGTGCGGTGCTGGGCAATGATGATCCGCAGGCCAGCCTGTGTGGAGAAATCGTGCTGAGCGACGCCTTCTATTCGTACGACACCAAATACATCAACGAGCAGGGTGCTCAGGTCGTGGTACCGGCGGCGATTACGCCGGAGGTGAGCGACAAAATCCGTGAGGTGGCGCTGAAAGCCTTCCGGGCGCTGGAATGTTTCGGTTTGGCGCGCGTGGACGTGTTCCTGACGCCAGACAACAACGTGGTGATCAACGAGATCAACACGCTGCCGGGCTTCACCAATATCAGCATGTATCCCAAACTGTGGGCCGCCAGCGGCATCAGCTACAGCCAACTGATTACCCGTCTGATTGAGCTGGCGCTGGAGCGCCATCAGCAGGATCGTGCGTTGAACAGTTCGGTATTCGATCGCTAAAACAATCAGGGGCGAAGCGATTTTCGCCCCTGATTTTTACTTCACCGTTACGTCAATATCGCCAAAATATTTCTTCGCCAGCTCGCTCACCGTGCCTTGCTGCTTCACTTTGACGATCGCCTCATTCAGTTTTTTCTTCAGCGCCTCATCGCCTTTACGCAGGCCGAAAGCAATGCCCTCGCCAAGGATTTTGTCGTCGCTGACCGCATCGCCGACGAAGGCAAAGCCCTTACCGTCCGGGTGCGCCAGGAAGCCGCTTTGTCCCGACGGGGCCATCACCAGCGTGGCGTCGAGACGCCCGGCGGTCAGGTCCAGATAGGCCTGGTTCTGATCCTGATAAGACACCACGTCCACGCCCTGCGGCGCCCAGTGAGCCTTGGCATAAGTCTCCTGAATCGAGCCTTGCAGCACGCCGACGTGTTTGCCTGCCAGCGAGGTGGCGTTCGGCAACAGGCCGCTGTCGGCCTTGGCGATCAGGCGGTTCGGTACCTGATAGATTGAATCGGTGAAGTCGATGGCCTGGCGACGCTGATCGGTGACGTTCATCGCCGAGTTGATGGCGTCAAACTTGCGCGCCTTCAGCGCCGGGATCAGGCTGTCGAAAGAGGTTTCAACCCAGCTGCATTTCAACTGGGCGGCGGCGCAAACGGCATTGCCCAGATCGATATCAAAACCGACGAGCTGACCGCTGGCAGATTTGGATTCAAACGGTGGGTACAGCGCTTCCAGGCCAAAACGCAAGGTGTTTTCCGCCGCCAGCGTGGAACCGGCGGCCAGCAGGCAGCCTGCGGCGATCAACGTTTTCAGTGATTTCATATTCAGAGCCCTTTTCCCATGGTCAAAGCAAAAGTGAATGCATTACACCTGACACAGACGGCGTGCGCCCTCCAGCAGGGTCTGGTTATCTTTTGAAAAACTCAGTCGAATAATGCCGGTATTGGTGCCGTCGCTGTAGAACGCCGACAGCGGGATAGTGGCGACTTTGGCTTCGCGGATCAGACGCACCGCAAAATCGTTGTCGCTTTCGCTGCTGAAACCGCTAAAGCGGGCCAGCATAAAGAAACTGCCACGGCTGGGCAGTAATTCAAAGCGCGAATCTTGCAGGGCGTTCGCCAGCAGGTCGCGTTTCTGCTGGTAGAAAGCCGCCAGCCCTAAATAACTTTGCGGGTTAGCCAAGGCTTCGGCGAAGGCGTACTGCATCGGGGTATCGGCGGAAAACACCATAAACTGGTGTACTTTGCGGATCTCGTCCATCAGCGCCGCCGGTGCCATGCAGTAACCGACGCGCCAGCCGGTGACGTGATAGGTTTTGCCAAACGACGAAACGATCACGCTGCGTTCGGCCAGCTGCGGGTGGCGTGCCATGCTGTGATGAATATCGCCGTCGAACACCACGTGTTCGTAAACTTCGTCGGACAGAATGACGATGTCGGTATTGCGAGTCAGGGCGGTCAGCCGTTCGATATCATGTTCACCGAATACGCTGCCCGTTGGGTTGTGCGGGCTGTTGACGATGATCATCCGCGTTTTGCTGTTGATGGCCGCAGCGACCTCATCCCAGTCAATATGCAGATCTTCCAGCGACAGTTTAATCGCCACCGGAGTGGCGCCCTGCAGACGCACGATCGGCGAATAGCTGTCGAACGCCGGTTCAAAATAGATCACCTCATCGCCAGGGTGCACCAGTGCGCTGATGGCGGAATACAACCCTTCGCTGGCGCTGGCAATGACCGTGATTTCTTCGTCAGCGTCATAGCGTGTGCCATATAAACGTTCAACTTTATCCGCCAGCGCGATACGCAATGCTGCCACGCCGCTCATCGGCGCGTACTGGTTATGTCCTGCACGCATGGCTTGCGACACTGCCTCAACCAATTGCGGTTCACAGGCGAAGTTTGGCGCGCCCTGCGACAGATTCAGGGCCTGGTGTTCGGCGCTGAGCTGGCCGATAACGGTAAAAATAGTGGTGCCGACGTCCGGCAACTTTGAGCGTTGTGCGCAGGCGCTCTGCATGAGTGGCTCCAGGGGATAGGGGGATATCGCTTGATTAAGCATCAATGACGGTAGGCCAACAAGGGAAAGTTTGTCATACTTGCCATGCACTCAGATCATGACTGATTCTCCTTCATTCTTGAAACGATCTCGGCGTTGGCTGCGCTTACTTACCCGAATCACTGACTCATGTCAGCTCATCGGGTTGCGTTCACTGGCCGCCTTGATGTCGTTCCAATTATTTGGGGGAATCCTTGGAATTTCAGGGGATATCAAGGAACTCGCCATGTCGTCATCACTGCCGTCGCTCGACGTATTGAAAACCTTTTTGGTGGTGGCCCAGCGCCTTAATTTCACCCATGCCGCTCAGAGCCTGCACCTGACGCAGGGCGCGGTCAGCCGGCAAATACTGGGGCTGGAACAGCATCTGGGTTATCCGTTGTTTAGCCGTCGCGCGCGTGGCCTGACGTTGACACCGCAGGGAGCCATGCTGTTGGCCCCGGTGCAGCAAGCCCTGGGACAGTTGGATGAGGCGCTGAGCAGAATCGGGGCGCAGCCGGGGACCTTGCGGATCAAGTGCCCGACCTGTGCCATGCGCTGGGTGTTGCCGCGTATTATCCGGCTTCAAAACGAGCGACCGGAAATGCATATTGAGCTGACCGCTTCGGTATCGCACGGGCTGGATTTCGCTGCGGAACACTTCGATGCCGCGGTGGTGTTCGGCCAGCCGCAGGGCAAAAAACTGACGGTGCATCATCTGTTCGATGAAATTCTCACGCCAGTCTGCACGCCGACTTACCTGCCCGATTTATCTCGCCCGCCGACGCCGGCCGATCTGGCGGAGAAAACGCTGTTACATCCCACGCGCGATCGCCGCGATTGGCTGCTGTGGCTAAAGGCGGCGGGGCAGGAAGCGCTGCCTTCCGGTAAGGCGCAGCATTTCGATACGCTCGATCTGGCGATGAGTGCGGCACTGCAGGGTTTTGGCATCGCCATCGGTGATTTATGTTTGCTGGAGGAAGACATTCAGGCGCAGCGTATCGTTACGCCGTTCCCACTCAGCGTGCTCAGCGGTGCGGCTTACTATCTGGTCTATCCTGAACGAGCAGTGCAATCGCCGGCATTAACTACGCTGGTGGATTTCCTGGGCGATGAGGCGGCGCAAAGCCGCACCCGGCTGAAAAACTATCGCCCGGCCCGCGCTAATAGCTTGTAACCTTTAACATTACAAAGTATTTCTGCGGTGAAAAGGAGTATGGCACACTGCCTTTTCACATCGATTAATCATCTCCGCCGCGCTCTGCGACGGGAGCATGCCTGAGATAAAAAATATGAAATGGCTTTGTGTGGTGAGTATGTTGTCCGGTCTGGCCATCAGTCCGGTTTTTGCACAGGAAAACGCCGTAACGCAAGGCGTTAATGCCCAGCAGCGCGATGCCTTTGTTTCCAACCTGATGAAGCAGATGACGCTGGAAGAAAAAATCGGCCAGCTGCGGTTAATCAGCGTCGGCCCGGATAACCCGAAAGAGGCGATCCGCGACGGCATCAGCAAGGGGCAGATTGGTGCGATCTTCAACACCGTCACCCGGCCGGATATCCGCGTTATGCAGGATCAGGCGATGCAGCTCAGCCGCCTGAAAATCCCGCTGTTCTTTGCCTATGACGTGGTGCACGGCCAACGTACCGTGTTCCCAATCAGCCTCGGGTTGGCGGCCAGCTTTGATCTGGAAGCCATCGCACTCAGCGGTCGAGTGTCGGCGCAGGAAGCCAGCGATGACGGCCTGAACATGACCTTCTCGCCGATGGTCGACATCACCCGCGATCCGCGTTGGGGCCGGGTCTCTGAAGGCTTCGGTGAAGACACCTGGCTGGTATCCAAAATCGCCAAGGTGATGGTGGACGCCTACCAAAACGGTGACCCGTCCAAGCCCGGCTCAATCATGGCCAGCGTGAAGCACTTCGCGCTGTACGGCGCTACTGAAGGCGGCCGCGACTACAACACCGTCGATATGAGCCCATTGCGGATGTATCAGGACTATCTGCCGCCCTATAAAGCGGCGGTGGAAGCCGGCAGCGGTGGCGTCATGGTGTCGCTCAATTCGGTGAACGGCATTCCGGCCACTGCTAACCCATGGCTGCTGAAGGACCTGCTGCGCGATCGGTGGGGCTTCAAGGGCATCACCATCAGCGACCACGGTGCGATCAAAGAGCTGATAAAACACGGTGTGGCAGCGGACGCGCGTGATGCAGTACGACTGGCGATCACCTCTGGCGTCGACATGAGCATGAGCGACGAATATTACGACCAATACCTGCCGGGGCTGGTGAAAGACGGGCTGGTGTCGGAAAGCGACATTGACCGTGCCTGTCGCGACGTGTTGAACACCAAATATGATATGGGCCTGTTTAAAGACCCTTACACCCATCTTGGCCCGGCAGGTTCCGACCCGCAGGACACCAATGCCGAAAGCCGCCTGCACCGTGCCGAAGCGCGCGTTATCGCGCGTAAGACTATGGTGCTGTTGAAGAACGACCGGCAGACATTGCCGTTAAGCAAACAGGCGACCATTGCGCTGGTCGGGCCGATGGCCGACAGCCAGCGTGACGTGATGGGCAGCTGGTCGGCGGCCGGGGTGATCAAACAGTCGGTGACCCTCCGTGAAGGACTGGAACGTGCGGTGGGCGACAAGGCGAAAATCCTCTATGCCAAGGGGGCCAACGTCACTCAGGACAAGAGCATTATCGACTACCTGAACGAGTATGAGCCGGCGGTGGTGTTTGACACCCGTCCACCGCAGCAGATGATTGACGAAGCGGTACAGGCGGCGAAGAAAGCCGACGTGGTGGTAGCGGTGGTCGGGGAATCGCAGGGCATGGCGCATGAAGCGTCCAGCCGCGCCGATATTACTATCCCGCAAAGCCAGCGCGACCTGATCGCGGCGCTGAAAGCCACCGGCAAGCCTTTGGTATTGGTGCTGATGAACGGCCGACCGCTGGCGCTGAGTTGGGAAAGCCAGCAGGCGGATGCGATGCTGGAAACCTGGTACAGCGGTACCGAAGGCGGTAATGCGGTTGCCGACGTGCTGTTTGGCGATTACAACCCGTCGGGCAAGTTACCGATGACCTTCCCGCGTTCGGTCGGTCAGATCCCGATGTATTACAACCACCTGAACACCGGCCGTCCGTTCGGCAAGGAAAACCCGGGCAAATACACCTCGCGCTACTTTGACTCGCCAAACGGTCCGCTGTATCCCTTCGGTTATGGCCTGAGCTACACCAGCTTCAGCCTGTCGGACCTGAAACTTTCCAGCCCGACAATGGCGCGCAACGGCAAGATCACCGCCAGCGTCACGCTGAAGAATACCGGCAAATATGATGGTGCCACCGTTGTGCAGCTGTACCTGCAGGACGTGACCGCCTCGGTCAGCCGTCCGGTGAAAGAGCTGCGCAACTTTAAGAAAGTGATGCTGAAAGCGGGCCAGGCGCAGACCGTTGAGCTGCCGATCACCGAAGACGATCTCAAGTTCTATAACGCCAGCCTGAAATGGGGCGCGGAACCGGGCAAGTTTAACGTGTTTGTCGGCCTGGACTCTGACAACGTACAGGCACAGAGCTTTACGCTGAAGTAATCACCCTCTCTGACCCTCTCTCATCGCGGTGGGAGAGGGTTTGCGTTGCTTTTGAGATCCCAAGCTCTTCAGCGCATAACCGTTCTGCTTTCGCACGGAAAATCCCGTTGTTTTGATCCCGCTGATTGTTTCGCCATGGCTATCGCTATATGATTTTATATATAACGATAGCTCACCGGAAACCCCCATGTTCAAACGCTTGTTGCTGATTTTTATTCTTTTCTCTTCCGCCGCACAGGCGGATCGCCAGGTCACCGACCAACTCAACAGACAGGTCACATTGCCCGATACCATCACCCGCGCGGTGGTGCTGCAACACCAGACGCTGAACCTGCTGGTGCAGCTCGATGCGCTACCGCAGGTGGTAGGTGTGCTCAGTAGCTGGAAGAAACAGCTGGGGCCGAATTATCTGCGACTGGCTCCTGGGTTGGCAAAAATGCCGATGCCGGGCGATCTCACCTCGGTGAACATTGAAAGCCTGCTCAGCCTGCACCCGCAGGTAGTGTTTGTCGCCAACTATGCACCGCCGGAAATGATTGCCCAGATTGAACGGGCCGGTATTCCGGTGGTGGCTATTTCGTTGCGCCGTGAGGCGGCGGATCAGGCCGGGAAAATGAACCCGGTACTCAATGATGAAGATCAGGCCTATAACCTTGGCCTGCAGGACGGTATCCGCCTGATCGGCACGGTAATGGGGCACCAGCCGCAGGCAGAGGCGATGATCCAGGACGTTTTTCAGCAGAGAACGCTGGTGGCCGACCGGCTGCGAGACCTGCCTGCAGACCAACGGGTTCGGGTGTATATGGCCAATCCGGATTTAACCACTTATGGATCGGGCAAATACACCGGACTGATGATGCAGCACGCCGGTGCGCTAAACGTGGCGGCGAAGGACATTCAGGGTTTTAAGCAGGTATCGATTGAAGACGTGCTGAAGTGGAACCCAGCGGTGATTTTCGTTCAGGAGCGTTATCCCGAGGTGGTGCAGCAAATCCTCAGTTCGCCGCAGTGGCAGGGGATTGACGCGGTAAAAAATAAACGCGTCTATCTGATGCCGGAATACGCCAAGGCCTGGGGTTACCCGATGCCGGAAGCGCTGGCGCTGGGTGAACTCTGGATGGCGAAAAAGCTGTATCCGCAGCGTTTTAGCGACGTCAATTTGCAGCAGCGGGTGGATGCCTATTACCGGCAGTATTATCGCAGCAGCTGTTGCCAGAGCGAGCAATGAGGCTTGGCTGGCTGCTCCTGCTGACGTTGCTTTGCGCGCTGCTGTCGTTGGGGATTGGCCGTTACCCGGTATCGGCAGCTCACAGTCTGATGATCCTGCTCGAGCCGTTGACCGGCCCGAACGGTGCTATCGATGCGGTTCAACGTCAGGTGATTCTGGGGGTTCGCGTACCCAGAGTGTTATTGGCTATGGGGGCCGGTGCCTCTCTGGCCCTGTGTGGCGCCGCGCTGCAGGGGGTCTTTCGTAATCCGCTGGTGGATCCGCATATCATCGGCGTCTCTTCCGGTGCGGCCTTTGGCGGCACGCTGGCGATTTTACTCAGCCTGCCGATGGCCGCGCTGTTGCTGTCTGCATTTGTATTCGGTATGGCAGCGTTGCTGCTGATTTTTGCCATTACCAGCGCCATCGCCCGGCGCAATATTTTGTCGCTGGTGCTGGCTGGGGTGAGCCTCAGCGGCTTTTTCTCCGCCTGCGTCAGCCTGTTGCAATACCTGGCCGATACCGAAGAGAAACTGCCGAGCATCGTGTTCTGGCTGCTGGGCAGCTTCGCCACCGCCGACGACAATAAACTGTTGATGCTTTTCCTGCCGTTGTTGTTGGCTGGCGGGCTGTTATTGGCATTGCGCTGGCGCATCAATTTGCTGTCGATGGGGGATGAGGATGCCGCTGCACTGGGCATTAACGTCGAGCGCACCCGCTGGTTGATCCTGACGCTGTGCGCCGCGATTGTCGCCGCACAGGTGGCGGTCAGCGGCAGCATTGGCTGGGTTGGGTTGGTTATTCCGCACGTTGCCCGGCTGCTGGTTGGCCCCGATCATCGTCGTCTGTTACCGGCTTCTCTGTGTTTGGGGGCGTTGTATATGGTGTTGATCGACGATTTGGCACGCACGCTGAGCAGCAGTGAAATTCCGCTGGGTATTTTAACGGCATTGATTGGCGCACCGCTGTTTGCGTTGCTGCTGCGCCGTGCGCAATTGAGAGGTTGGCATGGCTGAGACATTACTGACGGTTAAAGATCTCAGTTTTGGTTGGCCCGGCCAAGCGCCTTTGTTTAACGCGCTGAGCCTGCAATTGTCGCGTGGCGAAGTCTTGGCGGTACTGGGCCCCAACGGGCGCGGTAAAAGTACCCTGATGCAGCTGTTGCTCGGCACCCTGCCGCTGCAACAGGGGGCGGTTGAATGTGCCGGCGGCATCGGTTTTGTGCCGCAGCATTTCACGGCGCCTTTTGCCTATCGGGTGCTGGATATCGTGCTGATGGGGCGAGCGCGTTATGTGGGGTTGTTCCGCTCCCCTTCGGCGCAGGATCATCGGCTGGCGAAAGAAGCCCTGCAGTCGCTGGATATGTTGGGCTTTGCCGACCGCGAATTTGGCAGTTTATCGGGCGGACAGCGGCAGCTGGTGCTGATTGCCCGCGCATTGGCGATGAGCTGCGAGGTGCTGATACTGGATGAACCCACTTCGGCATTGGATCTTCATCACCAGGATCGGGTGCTGAGCCTGATCTCGTCACTGGCGCGGGAACGACAGATGGCGGTGATGTTTTCGACCCATCAACCCAATCATGCTCATGCGGTGGCCGATCGCGCTTTGCTGCTGGGGGCCGAGGGACAGCATCAAATCGGGCCCTGTGCCAGGGTGCTGACGGCCGAGTGCTTGTCGCCACTGTTTGATTTGGCGATTGAGCGGGTGGCTTTGCAGATTGAGGGGCGGCAGTTTGAAACGCTGGTGCCTTTATATCGCAGTCAAAGGGAGCGTCATCATGAGTAATCTTCTGCTGTTTGCCGCCGGTAGCCTGCGCGTGGCATTTGGGCCGCTGCTGGCCGCGTTTCAGGCACAAACCGGCGAGGTTGTAGATGCGGTATTTGGTCCCGCAGGCCTGCTGCGTCAGCGCATTGAAGCCGGTGAACGGCCGCATGTTTTCGCTTCGGCCAATCTGGCGCATCCGCAGCGATTGGTCGATCTGCATTTATCGCCACGGGTGCAAACTTTTGCCCGTAATCGGTTATGCGCGACGGTACGTAATAGTGCCGGACTAACAGAACGCCCGTTGTTGGAGGTACTGCTGGACTCGCGTTGGCGGGTGGCGACCTCCACGCCGGGTGCCGATCCTTCCGGTGACTATGCGCTGCAATTATTTGAACGTATTGAATCCCTGTTGCCGGGGCAGGGGACAGCCCTGCGGCAACGGGCTTTGGCTCTGGTGGGTGGCCCAGATTCGGCGCCGTTGCCGATGGACCGGCCGGCGGCTGAGTATCTGCTCAACAGTGGGCAGGCGGATATCTTCCTCGGTTACGCCAGCTATGGTGCGGCGTTGGCAAGGTTTCCCGAGTTGGTGGTGCGGCAGTTACCGCCTTCGCTGACGATTGAGGCCGACTACGGTCTGTGTCTGTTGGATGGACGGGCACAGCCCTTGGCCGAGTTTATTCTGGCGGAACAGGGGCAGGCGATACTGCGTGAACAGGGGTTTTTACCTGCCAACCTGGTGAGCTAATGGCTTATTAAGTTGGCAGGTTAAGAGGCTATTACAGCTTTTTCAGCAGTTGCATCAGATGTTCTTCGCTCTTCTCCGCCAGGCCGTCAATCGCCAGCTTGATGATATCGGAGCGGGTAATGCGCACCACGCCGTTACGCGCCGCCTGCACAATGATTTCATCGATAGCGTCGACGTGATTATCGGTCAGGCTGACTGAAATGGCTTTGTAAGTGCGTTTGCGACCCTGCGGCTTGGCTTCGGGGGCGGGAACCAGCAAAGTGTGCGACGTGGCGCTATTGATAAATTCGTCTTCCGACATGCGGTGGGTTGGGGTGCGTTTTTTCACAGGATCACCTCCTTCACCAGGCTTTCGATTTCCGCCTGCGCTTTTTCGTTATGCGCCTCATGCACGGTAATCGCCTCGCCCCAGGCGTCGCGGTAAATCTTGCGGTCACACAGGCGGTTACTGACCAGCGTCAGTTCCGGGTATTCGCTTAATACTTGCGCCGCTTCGTTGGCTTCATTAATGAAGATGTTGGTCGGGCACATGTTCAGCACGATGTAGCCTTTCACCTTCTCGTTATATTCTTGCGCCGTGGCGAACATTTCCGACAGATACCCGACGGTATCCAGATCCATCTGCGACGGGCGCAGCGGAGAAAGGAACAGATCGGCGGCCAACAGGCCCGAGCGCAGTTCGGCGCTGTCACGGCCGGCGGTGTCGACAATCACATAATCGTAATGGCGATCCAGCTCCAACAGCGTCTCTTTGATTTTACCCGAGGCGGCAACCACCGGAATATGCGGCAGACCTTCAACATTTTGGCGATCGTTATACCAGGTCATGATTGATTTCTGATCGTCGGCATCGACGATGATGGCCGTTTTTCCCTGCTTGAGGATCAGATATCCGGCGATATTGACCGCCTTGGTCGATTTCCCTACGCCACCCTTTTGCGAGCCAATCAAAACAATCATGCTGCCATCTCTCAAGTTATTAAGCTGGTAACTTATTAAGTTAATATGCTTATTAGGTTGATAACTAAACAGGTTAACTACAACAGAGCCTGAACAATATGCACCAATGTCGGCGGCTTGCCAAGCCAGTATGCGGTTAACTTTACAGCCTATTTTGCTGGTAACGTAGTCAGCGGGTAAGTAGGAATGTTCTGGGAAGGGGGGACAAGCGGAAGGATTTTTTTAATTTAGCAGCTTAATAAGTTATTAAGCTGCTAATGATGACGCTGCCAGAACGCTACTTTTTCAACATCGACTTCAGGTTGGCGAACGGGTTATGGGTCGCGAGACCGACGTCTTTTTGCGCATCTTCACCGGCAACAACCGTTGAGCCATATTGATCGGCTTCGGTGTATTTTGAATGCTCATGGTCGTGACAATACAGGCACAGCATTTCCCAGTTGCTGCCGTCTTCCGGGTTGTTGCTGTGGTCGTGATCGATATGGTGAACCGTCAGTTCGCGCAGGTTGGAGTACACAAACTCACGCGAGCAGCGTCCGCAGACCCAGGGAAAGATTTTCAGCGCTTTTTCGCGGTAGCCAGTCTCCAGCCTCGCGTAGTTTTTTGGGATATATGCCATGGTGTATGCCCGTCGGGTGATAATAATAATGCGTAAAATAATACCACAAAGCGCCGGCTTACAGCGTGCGGCACATCACCGTGACGGTTTCGCCACAAACTTCACGTTGCTCAACAGGTTGCCAGCCCAGTTTCTGATAAAGCGGTTGTTGGTCGGGCGTGTAGAGATACAGCGCGGTGATCTGTTCCCGTCGGCAGTGGGCAATGCACTGGGCGATCAGTTCGCTAGCCACGCCCTGGCCGCGGTGTTGTGGATGGGTAAAGACTTCCCCCAGCCAGAACTTGCGCTCTGGCTTATCTGCCAGTTCGTAAACGATCAGGCTGGCGGTTCCGAGGATCTGTTGTTGCGGTGACAAAGCCAACAGCGCCAGCCCTGGGTGCTGTGGTTCACAGCGCTGTTCCAGGCGCTGGCTGATTTTCTCTCGGCAGCTCCACGGGGGGAAGTCCTGCCACTCCTGATGCAGTAAAGCGGCCAGTTCACCAATGCGCTGGCGATGCGCAGAAAGTCGTTCGATACGCATGATTCGGTTCATTTTTTGCCCAAGGGCAGACAACTATAGCGACGATTTTCGCCTATTTGAAGGTCTCGATCGCCCAATCGATAAATACCCGCATTTTGGCGCTCAGATGGCGGTTGGAGGGGTACACCACATACATCTGCTCAGCCGGTGGTTGCCAGTCGTGCAGCAGGCTGACCAGCTCGCCGCTGTCCAGATGCGGTTGTGCCATAAAACGGAAGGTTTGGATGATACCCAATCCGGCCAGCGCCGCCGCCAGCAGCGCATTGCTTTCGTTGACGCTGACGTGATAGCGGTGCTGGATATCGATTTCTTTGCCTCGATCGACAAAGTGCAGCGGCAGGATGCGATCGTTCAACGCATGACGATAGTGTGCCAGCGGATACCCCAGTTCCAGATCGCAGGGATGCTGCGGCGTACCGTAATGAGCCAGATAGGCCGGGGTTGCGCAGGTTACCCATTCAAGCTCGAACAACCGGCGGGCAATCAGGCTGGAGTCGGCCAGCGGACCGCTGCGGATCACGCAGTCGGCGCTGTCGTTGATCAGGTCGATGAGTCGATCGCCCACGCCCAGATCAATCTGTATTTGCGGATAGCGGGCAATAAAGTCCGGCAGCGCCGGCAACAGCAGCTGGCGAGCGGTGGCACCGCCGACGTCGATGCGCAGCACGCCCTGCGGCGCACTCTGCGACTCGGTCATGCTGCCTTCCATTTGCTCCAGCTCTGCCAGCCATTTAACCGTTCGTTGGTAGTAACATTCGCCTTCGGGCGTTACCGACACGCTGCGGGTGGTGCGCTTGAACAGCTTGGTTTGCAGGTGATCTTCCAGGCTCTGGATCAGCTTGGTGACGGTGGCTTTGGGCATCCGCAACGAGTCTGCGGCACGGGTGAAGCCGCCGGTTTCCACCACGCGGTTAAACACCCGGATAGCGAGTAAATGATGATCCATAGCGCTCTCAGTGCAAACCCCGGCGGCAAGCCGGGGGGAATTTGATGACAAACACCCGAAAAGCGTGGTTTTCGGGTGTTTGGGGTAAACCTTAAGACATCATTCTTTGTTTTTATTAGTGCACAAAACATGACTTTTAAGCACAGAGGACTTTGTCAGCCGTCTGACCCCGGCGGCAAGCCGGGGAGTGTTTCTGCCAGTAAATAATGATTATGACTGTTTAGCGCTAATCATGCCGGAGCGCAAGGTCAGGCCGAACACCAGCGCGGCGGACAGGGTCAGTGCGCCACCGAACAACATGGCGCTGCTGACGCCCTGCCAGTCAACCACTTCTCCACCCAGCAGCGCGCCGGAGGCCAGGGCAATCTGGATCACGCAGACCAACAGTGCCTGGCCGGCCTCCGGTGCCTGCGGTACCGCAGCGAACATCCAGTTGGTAGCGCACACCGGCACGGCGCCGAACGCCAACCCCCATACCATCACCATCAGCGTAGCCCCGGCGATGCCGCTGAGGAACGGCGACATAATCAGGATGGCGGCCAACATGGCGGCAATAAGGATAAAGGTGGCGCGCAGGCTGCGTTCGGCCAGCCTCTCGCCCAAAAAGGTTCCGAGCAGGCCAATGGCGCCATAGGCCAGCAGCTGCAGCGAAATCGCCGACGGGCTGAGGACGAATACCTGCTGCAGCAGCGGTTTCAGGTAGGTGTAGGCGGCAAAATGGCCGATAAACAGCAGCACGATGGCAATAAGCCCGGTACGCGCCATCGGCAGACGCAGCGGCAACAGCAGATCGCGTGACGTAACCGGCCGGGTGGGGGGTACCGATGTCAGCAGGCGCAGCTGTGCCAATAACACCCCGACCGCCAGCACCGCGCTGCCAAAGAAAGCGGCGCGCCAGCCGAACAGGTCTCCAATCAACGCACCGGCAGGAACGCCGCACACGGCGCCGACCGAAATGCCGCTCAGGATAAGCGCAGTGGCCCGGCCCTGGCTGGCTTCCGGCACCAGATGGCGGCCGTAGTTGGCGGCAAAGGCCCAAAAACCGCCGACGCAGATGCCCAGCAGCACGCGGCCCAGCAACATCATGGGGAAGTTTACCGCCAGTGCGGAGACCAGGTTGGAAACCGTCAATAGCACGCTCAATGCCAGCATCAGCAGACGACGATCGAGCCGACCGGCCGCCAGACTGAGGGCAGGGGCGGCGATTGCCGCGACGATACCGGGCACGGTCACCATCAGTCCGGCTTTGCCGGTGCTGACGTCCAGCGATGGGGCGATATTGGTCAGCAGGCCAATCGGTAGAAATTCGGTGGTAACCATCACAAAGCAGGCGACGGTCAGCGAGAAGATCGCCAGCCAGGGTGATGGTGCAGGTTTCTCATTATTATTCAGCATAGTACCGCTCGTCCCAGGTGGATGCGTAAACCGCGCGGTAGGCGCGGAGTGACAGAGATCACAATTTACGCAGGCCTCTGCGGCGGATAAATCCGTTTGCGGTGGTTACACTGTTTCTGAGGGGGAATAATCGCGCGCGGCCAGTCTGGCATGGGCTATCGGCCATCAGGCTGGCTAAATGTTTAATTGGTATAAGCTTATGCGATGGGTGCAGCAGGCTGCACCCGGTCGTGTATTACAAGCCCGGCGCTTTCCACATCGAGGTGGTCAGGCCGTGATCGACCAGGGTGAGCTGATCGGCATACACCTGACGCCAGGTTTCTTTTTGCTGCCGGTACAGCTCATGGTTGGCCATATCCGGCTGATATTCTCGCTCCCAACGCACCAGCTGTTCCCCGGTTTGCGCCAACGATTCATACAGTCCCGCCCCCACCCCAGCGGCAATCGCGCAACCCAGCGCGGTGGCTTCTTTCACCACCGGCACACGCACCGTCAGGCCGGTAACGTCGCTAAGGATTTGGCTCCACAGCTTGCCCTTCGAGCCGCCGCCGGCGAACACCAGCGAACGGGCCTGCACGCCCGAGAAGCTGGCGATTTGTTCCAGATTGCAGGCCGACACAATGGCGGCATTTTCTTCCAGCGCACGGAACAGGGTCTGCTTATTGCAGCGTTCCGGGTCGAGCGACAGGTTAATAAACGACGGCGCGGCGTGGTACCAGGTCTTGAAATGCATGGCGTCGGAAAATATCGGCATCACGCCGTAGGCCCCAGGCGGCACGCGCGCCGCCATCTCTTCCAGCAGGCTGTAGGCATCGACCCCCAGCCGTTCCGCCAGCAGCTTCTCTTCGGCACAGAAGGCGTCGCGGAACCAGCGCATGGTCAACCCGGTGAAGAAGCTTATCGACTCCGCTTGTGCCATGCCGGGGATCACGTGTGGGTTGATGCGAATGTTCATCTCCGGATCGGTGGCCGGTTCCGGCAGATTGACGATCTGTTGCCAGAAGGTGCCGCCCAGCACGGCTGTCTGCCCGGCATGCACCACCCCCAGCCCCAGGCTGCCCAGTTGCACATCGCCGCCGCCCATCACGACCGGTGTGCCGCGCAGTAAGCCGCTTTGCTGTGCCGCCTGTTCGGTGATGTGCCCCAGCACACAGCCGGTCTCTTTCACCGGCGACAGCATATCGGCACGCAGTCCGGCCATATCGAGCAGCGCCGGACGCCAGTCGCGGTTGACCAAGTCGAGCATGCCGGTGGTACCGGCGTTGGAGGGATCCACCGCCAGTTCACCGCTGAGCATATTTGCCAGCCAGTCGCTGATCATGGTCAGCGTTGCCGCCTGACGGTAAATGTCCGGCCGGTGATGTGCCAGCCACAGCAGGCGCGGCATGGCGCTCAACGCCAGCGTTTGGCCTGAATACTGGTAAACCTCGCGCTCAAAATTATGGTTATGCAGCTCTTTCAGTTCGCTGACTTCCTGGCTGGCACGGGCATCAACGTTGGCGCAGGCCCAGATCGGCACGCCGTCGCGATCGTAGAGTACGATGCCTTCACGCATGGAGCAGCAGGCCACGGAACGGATGGCCTGGCCAGAGAGACCGGCGTTTTGCAGCGCCTGGCGGATACATTGGCAGGTCAGCTGCCAGTTGTGGCTGAGGTCAAACTCCATGGAACCGGGCACGCCCGGCACGGCCAAATGCCGCCATTCCGCCTGGCCCTGAGCGATCTGGTTACCCGCCAGATCGAAGATTACCGCGCGAACGCTGCCGGTGCCTGCATCCAGCGCCATCAAATAGTTATCCATAGCTCACACTCTCTGGGGAGGAACCTTAACTATAGATGCCGTACTGTTCGCCCCGGTGGGGGAAGCGACAGGCCTGGCGGGATTTGTGAGCCAGGCAGCAAAATTGCCCTTGCGGAGGGGCAATCTGTGGGATTAAACCTATGGTTGGAAAGAACATTGACCTTCGAGGTTTAACAAGGAGTCGCCATGCACGTCACACTGGTAGAAATTAACGTTAAACAGGACAAAATCGACGAGTTTATTGAGGTCTTTCGCGCCAATCACCTGGGGGCGATAGAAGAGCCGGGCAACCTGCGTTTTGACGTATTGCAAGATGAATCCATCCCGACGCGGTTTTATATTTATGAAGCCTATCGGGACGAGCAGGCGGTCGCCGCTCATAAAAAGACGCCGCACTATCTGCAATGCGTGGAGAAACTGGAAGCGCTGATGACCGGCCCACGCAAGAAAACCAGCTTTATCGGCCTGATGCCGGGTTAGCGCCGGCGTAGGGTAATTCTGTTCAATACAGTGACAAGCCAAACCGTCAGTCTGGCATCTGTGAACTCTTTCTCAGGTGCCTTTAATGAATATCTATCTTTCCATGGCCGCGTTTGCGCTGGCCGCTTCCATCACCCCTGGTCCAGTCAATATCGTTGCCCTGAGCGCGGGGGCACAATTCGGTTTCAACGCCACTCTGCGCCATGTTTCGGGCGCCACGCTGGGGTTTACTCTGCTGTTGATCCTGCTAGGTCTGGGGCTGAATACGCTGTTGGTACTGTGGCCGGTGCTGACGCAGGTTATTCAGTGGGCGGGCATCGCGTTTTTGTTGTTTATGGCGTATCAACTGGCGTTTGATGACGGCCGCTTGGGGCAGGGTAGTCAACCGCAAACCCCCTCTTTCTGGTATGGCGCGCTGTTGCAGTGGCTGAACCCCAAGGCCTGGCTGGCATCGGTGGCCAGTCTGGGAGCGTTTGTTGCCGATGGCGATCGCCTGCTGCTGTGGCAGTTCGCGGTAATTTACTTTGTGATCTGTTATGCCTCGGTGGCCTGCTGGGCTTACACCGGTGCGATGTTGACCGGCCTGCTGCAGCAGGCACGCAACGTACGGCGTTTTAATCGCTTGATGGCGCTGCTGTTGGCAGCCAGCGCCTGCTATCTGTTGGCCGACGGCATTTAGCGTGGGTTTTGGTACTGGCCGGGGGTGGCGGCCAGCAACAGTTTGAAGGTGCGCTGAAAGTGCGCCTGATCGGCAAAACCGCTTTCGCTGGCCGCTGCGGCGATCGGATAACCGCGTTTCAGCAACCGGTGACCGAATTGAATGCGTTGGTTAACCAGATAAGCATGCGGCGTCATGCCGTAACGCTGTTTAAAGGCGCGTATCAGGTATGAGGGCGAAAGCGCTGCCGCCTGGCAGATGGCCTCCAGCGTGAGCGGTTGGGTGCAATGCGCGTTGATAAAGGCTGCCGCCGCCGCCAATCTTGGGTGCTCGTAAGGGGTAACTGGCGTATTCCCCAAAGAGGTCTGCAAATCGCTGAAGTATTCCACCAGAGCGATCTGTTTTTCCAAATGGCAGCGTAGTGGGTCGATCAGTAGCTCATACAGCCGGTTCAGGCCACCAAACAGTTCGGGGTCACGGCTGAGCACCTGAGTGAAGGGGATAAAACGACCGTCGCCGCCGACGATTTCTTGCTGCAATTTACCCAGCCAGGCGGCATCAATATAAAACATGATGTATGACCAGCGCTGGTCGCCGATGGGGTTACAGGCGTGGGCCTGCTGCGGATTGATGATCACCACATCGCCGGTGCTCACCTGCAACGCTTGGCTGCCGTTAATATAAATACTGGTGCCGTCGGTGATGGCGCCGATGGAAAAGATTTCATGGCTGTGCAGGGCGTAACAAACCTTGCGGCCATCTTCAATGGCGCGGGCCTCCACGAAGGGGAGCTGCGGATCACGCCAGAACTGCGGCGCATTAGCGGTCATTGTCTTTCCTTTTCGATGCGGCGGGGCTAGCTTGTGTTATAGCCTAAAACGCGCCGGGGAGGGAGTGCGGGTGATGATTTTTAATGTGTTCGGCCGCCTGCTGGGGGTCAAACGGGCAGGGGGGCAGTGGCAGCTGTTTCGCGTGACGTTGCCGGAGCGCAAGTATGCGCGCAGTTACGACATCGTGTTGCCGGATGAATTGACCGAAAGCGAGATAGCTGGCTATCTGGGGGACATTTACCACGAAGCCGCGACGGAACGCCATCCTGACGTCGTCAGGATCGAATAAACCCCGGCCCGATAAAAAGGGCCGGAGGATTAATCTTCTTCGTTGCGGGCCATCAGTTGGCGTTGGTGCTCTTCGCTGGCCGCCTGGATCTCTTCCAGGACGGAACCGACATCGGCGCGTTTGTTGCTCTCGACAAACTTGCCGGTAAGCACGCTCGCCGGGGTCAGATTACCTTCCTGGTACAGCGCCCAAATCTCTTTGGCATATTTGCTGCCGAGCAGTTCTGGCGCGTACTGGCTGTAAAACTGCGACATGTTGTTGATATCACGTTCGAACATGCTTTTGGCGTGGTTGTTGGCGGCGGCATCCACCACCTGCGGCAGATCGATAATCACCGGCCCGTTTTTATCCATCAGCACGTTGAATTCCGACAGATCGCCATGCACCAGCCCGGCACACAGCATGCGTACCGCGTAGTTCATCATCAATGCGTGATCGGCCCGAGCCTGTTCCGGCGTCAGGGTGACATCGCTCAAGCGCGGCGCTACCAGGCCTTCTTCGTCGGTGATCAGTTCCATCAGCAGTACGCCATCCAGACAGATATCCGGCTGCGGCACGCGAACGCCCGCTTTGGCGAGCAGGTTCAGCGCATCGACCTCGGTGTTCTGCCAGGCTTCTTCCTGCTGCTGGCGGCCGAATTTAGAGCCTTTGCTCATGGCGCGCGCATCACGGCTGTTGCGCACTTTGCGCCCTTCCTGATAGTTCACGGCCTGCTTGAAGTTACGTTTTTCTGCTTCTTTGTAGACTTTGGCGCAGCGGATCTCTTCGCCGCAGCGCACGATAAAGACGTCGGCTTCTTTGCCACTTTTCAAACGGCGGATGACGTCGTCAATTAAACCATCATCTACCAATGGCTGGAGTCGTTTTGGAATTTTCATGCAGCCTTGTACCCTATTTAGGCTCCGGTGTGAATGGTTTGCTAAGGTGTTACCCCAATTTAGACCTGAAAGGCAAAAAATAGTTTGCCGCCGTTGCGACCGAACGCCGCAACGGCGCACCCGCTACAGGGTTTCCGCCAACACCCAAACGCTGACGCTGCCGCCGTTAACCGGGAAAGTCGCCTGTCCCAGTTCGTCGGTGATGACCTCATCCTGACGGTTGCCGAGCAGATCACGCCAGCTTTTATGTGCCAGAGCATCGCCCAGCGAAACCGCTTTGCCGCTTTCAGCTCCGTTGGTGAGCACCACCACGCAGCCAGGGGCATCGGCGGTGCCGCTGCGGGTGAAAGCGACGCAGTTTTTATCATCAAAATAATCGGTTTGCACGCCGTTGGCAAAGCGTTGACGCGCCTGGATCAACTTTTCCAATTCCGGGATCACCGGCATATCAATTTGGTATTCCTGGCCGTCACTGCCTTTATCTTTATAGCTGGCACCGTACAGATCGGGATAGAACACGCAGGGTACGCCTTGTTCGCGCAGCAGGATCAGAGCATAGGCCAGCGGTTTGAACCAGGGTTCGACCGGAGCTTCCAGCGATTGCAGCGGCTGGGTGTCGTGGTTGGCGACCAGCGTGACCGAATGGGCCGGATCGGCGGCGGTCAGGGTGTCGGTGAAAATCTGCGCCATATCGAACCCGTCCCCCTGCTTGGATGCCTGATGAAACTTCAGGTGCAAGGCTACGTCGAACAGCATCACTTTGCCCTCGACCAGGTCAATATACTGTTGTAACGCTGCCAGATCGTGCGACCAATATTCGGCGACGATAAACAGATCGCGCTGCGCGCTGTCACGCACATGATCAGCCCACTCTTTAAAGAACCAGGCCGGGATGTGTTTGGCGGCGTCCAGCCGGAAACCGTCGCAGGGCAGGGTCTCCATCAGCCAGCGAGCCCAGTATTTCAGCTCCTCCGTCACGGCAGGGTTACGAAACTCAACGTCGGCACCCATCAGGTAATCGTAGTTGCCTTTCTCGTCGCCGACCTGATCGTTCCAGCCGTCGTCGCCGTAATCATTGGCGATTTTGAAAACGCCTTTTTCATCGGGCTGTTCTACGTAATCCACTCCGCCGAAGCATTTGTAGTCCCAAATGAATTTGGAATAGGTACCTTGCCGCCCTGGAAAGGTGAATCGGGTGTAGGCCAGGGCGTCAAAACCCTGATCGTTGATGTCATTGCGGTTGTTGGCATCCGCTTTGTACACGTGCACCTGCTCTTTTTCGTCGGCGCCGAGCTTATGGTTAAACACCACGTCGTAAATGACCCTTACGCCGTTGTCGCGTAGCCGGTTGGCGGCAAGGGCCAACGCCTCTTTATCACCATATTTGGTGGCGCGACTGCCTTTTTGATCGAACTCCCCGAGGTCGAACAGATCATAGCTGTCGTAACCTACCGAATAGCCGCCGGAAGCGCCTTTATAGGCAGGGGGAAGCCACAGGTCGGTGATGCCGATCCCGGCAATTTGCTCGGCGCGTTCGGCGGCTTCCTGCCATAACTTACCGCCATCGGGGTAATACCAATGGAAAAACTGCAGCAACGTGGTTTTTTTCGTCATGAGCAAGCCGTCCTGTTTGCCAAAAGGAGGTGCAAGATGAGCGGTAGCTCACCCCATCACTGTTACAGCATGGGCTACTTTTGGCAAAAGGGAAACCAGGTTTGGGCGGCCGGATATGCCGCCCTTGGAGGTTAGCGTTGGCTGGCGTAATGCGGTGAGCGCGGGCCATACAAAATGGCGCCGTTCTGGCCGTTTGCTGACAACAAGCGGGTATTGGCGATGGCACCAACATCGAACCCCTTGTCACTGATGGTATCGGCAATTTGCGCGATGGCGGCGCTGATTACCATACCCAGCAGACCGCCGCTGGAGTTGTTGTTATTTTCGTTGCTGGAGGCGGTAGCGCTGCCGGCCCAAAGTTGTTTGCCGTTACGCAAATCGACCAACCTGGCTTTCACGGTAACGCGCGTTTCGCTGTTAATAACGATATAGCTGGTGCCGTATTGTGTGACATCCAGGTACAACACAGCGTCGGCACCGAAGATCTTATGCAGCTTTTGGATACTGACCGCACGGATATCGTTGGCGTTGGTCAGGCCGTTTTGCTGAAAAGTCTCTTCGACCACGGCGACCGGCAGCACATAGTAACCGGCTTCCGCCAACGGCAGCGTGGTGCTTGCAAGGACGCTATGGCTGGCTTTGACATCCGGCGACTGATTGACAGGGGGGAGCACCAGGATGGATTTCGGCTTGCTCTCGTGGAAGGCTGCATAATCGTAAGGTGCTTGTTTGGCGCAGCCGCTCAACAGCAGGGTAACGGCGACGCTGAAGAAACCTAATGCACGTTTCATTTAAAGCTCCCCTTATCCTTAGCCATCAGGAAATTCATAAACGGCGCTGATTCCGGGAACAGCGTTTTCTCTGTATTGAACTCGGTCATGGCCTGGCCGGTATTGCCGGTTTTGCTGTACAGCAACCCCAGTTGTGCATGCAGGCCCGGCGGCACGGCTTTATTCTTGGCGCGAGATTTTTCGGCAATTTCTTTTAGCGTCAAAATCTGTTGTTCAGGGCTTTGGCCATCCTGTTGGTAATATTGGTAAATCGAAGTTTGATAGCCATCCCAGTTGTAGAGCGTTTTTGGCGCGGCGCAGCCGGCCAGCAGGGTCGCTGCGAACAGCGCCCCACCCATTTTTTTAGTTATCATATTGCTGCTTCTATTCCGTTAGTTAGCAGGGCGCCATGCGCCACTTTCGATACCGGCAACCAGGTTATTGACCGCTTCGCGTACGGCCAGATCCAACACTTTGCCGTTGAGGGTGGAATCGTAGCTGGCGGTGCCGCCGAAGCCGATGATTTCACGGTTGGATAGTTGGTACTCGCCGGCACCCTGGGTGGAGTAAACCACTTCTGAGGTCTGTACGTTGACCACATTCAAATTGACCTTGGCATAGGCCACCTGCGTTTTACCGCGTCCCAGAATGCCCCACAGCTGGTGATCGCCCACTTCTTTACGGCCGAATTCGGTCACGTCACCGGTGATCACGTAGTTGGCGCCTTTCAGCGTCTGGGTTTGGCCTTTAATGCCGGCTTCGGTTTTCAACTCATCCATATTGGCGCGATCAAGCACGTTGAAGCGGCCGGTTTGCTGCAGATGGGTGATCAGGATGGTTTTTGACTGGTTGCCCAGGCGATCGACGCCATCGGAGAAGATGCCGTTCATATAGCTGGAGCGGTTATCGAACTTGCCGACGGAGATAGGGCTGCGCTGCCCCTGGTAGCTGGTGTTGTAGGACGCCACTTTAGGCACTTCCAGAGAGCGCGAGGATTCAGTAGCACAGCCTGCCAGCAGGCTGACGGAAAGGGCGACTGAGCAGACAACGAGTGATTTTTTCATCGGAATACAATCTCTCCATGATTATAAAAGCGCGCAAGACAGACCGTTTTGCGCCAGGAATTTAAACGGCAGGGGAAATAACAGGTGCTATTTAAACGTGGCAATCCTGCCATGGATATGTAACAAAATACAACTGAATATCGACATAATTGGCGCTATTGGGGATTAAATAACTCATTCAAATACAATGGATTGTGTAAGGATATCATTCGTATTTTATCTGGTTTGCTGAATTGCCCGGTTTTTGATGGGTTTATTATTTGTAAAATATATATTTTATGGATTTTTATTTTGTAAATTTAATTCAGTAAAGAATGTAATTCTACTTGAGGCGACAGATTGCTGCAGGTCTCTCGTCAGGTTGAGATTTCACGCCGTTTAAAAATCCGTTATGGTAATGAATATTAGGTAACACTATCAACTAAGTGAAGTGTTTTAGCGCTGGTACCAACGGGGACATTGATTGTGAACATCAGAGATTTCAGGGCATTGTCGCGCAACCTGGTCAGAGAACTGGGCATGCTGAATAAACAGAGTAATGGCAGCCGTTTTTCACCATTACAGATCCATATTCTGATTGAGATCAGCACGCTACCCCTGGGCGTGACCGAACTGGCCACCCGGTTGTGTATCGATAAGGCCAGTGCCAGCCGGGCGGTGCGTAGCCTGGTTGCCGCAGGCATGATTGAAGCGGTGGATTATCCGCACGATAAACGCCACAACTTGAATCAACTGACCCGTTTGGGCCGTAAAACGCTGGCGGCGATAGACACCAATGCCGATGGTTTTATGCAGGATGCATTGGCGCAGTTGGACGATGATGAGTTGGCTGCCACTACGGCCGCGATGAAAAAGATGACCTCGGCATTACGTAACGCACGTAAGCAGCGTGACGCCGCTTTGCGGGTTCGTCCGATAACCCAGGATGATGATGCCGCGATGGCGGGGATTATTTGCAACGTATTCCGCGAGTACGGCATGGATAAAATGGAAGGCGTTAGTCTGCACGATCCCGATTTGGATCGCCTGACCGGCGTTTACCAGGATAACGGTGGAAAATATTGGGTGCTGGAACAGGAAGGCCAGGTAGTGGGGGGCGTCGGCATTGCCCCTTTGGCGGGCGGTGACGTCGGTTACTGCGAGCTGCAAAAACTGTTTTTCAAACCCAGCGTACGCGGGTTAGGCATGGCGCGTTACATGGTGGTGCAGGCGCTGAAAGCGGCGCGGGCAGCGGGGTACCGCTACTGTTATCTGGAAACCACCGAGCAGTTGAAAGAGGCGCTGGGATTGTATTATGCGCTGGGTTTTACGCTGCTGACGGAAAGACGCGGCAATACCGGCCACCACGGCTGCAATATCTACCTGCTCAAGAATCTGCAAAGCGACTGAGCACCATCCATAAAACAAAAGGCGGCCCAAGGCCGCCTCTTTGCGCAATAGCTGATTCAGCCATTAATTGTAGATGATCGCAGTACCGTGCAGCTTGTTGTCGCCGGTCGTTGAGATGATCTGGAATGATTTAGCGCCTGCTTCATCCGCTTTGGCCGCCAGTTTGTTTTCCAGGCTGGTCAGGTCGGATGCACCGCTGACGGTGACTACGCCGGCTTTTTGCAGATCTGCCGGTTGAGCGTTAACCAAATCGGCGGCAAAGCTGCCGAATGAAGCGGTGGCCAGTGCGATGGCTGCGATGGTGATTTTCAGGTTTTTCATAGTCTTATTCCTATCTTTATATTCTGTATACGGTTTTGTCTGTTGGGTCGTTAAATTAATTAACGATCGATAATTTAATGTTAGACGCCTGTTCGACGCTTTGCAACTATTTTTTTAGTGTTCGTTAATTAATTTTTTCTGACAGCTTTTTGCTGGAAGGCCAAAAGCCGTAGCCACTCCAGCGTTATTTAATCAACTTATTGTTATTTATAAATTAATGCGGTGCCGTGCAGTTGGTTGTTGCCGCCTGCGCCAACGATCTGGAACGATTTTGCCCCGGCTGCGTCAGCCTTGGCCGCCAAACCGGCTTCCAGAGCGGTGAGGTCTGAAGCTCCGCTGACGGTGATCACCCCGGCTTTCTGCTGATCTGCTGGTTGGCTGTTAACCAGATCGGCGGCGAAGCTGCCGAATGAAACAGAGGCCAGCGCAAGGGCTGCAAGCGTCATTTTTAAGTTTTTCATGATGTTAATTCCTGTTTTATCAACGTAAATGGGCGTATTTGAATTGGTTGTCGCTAATTACTTAACGATCGATAACTAAATGGTAATCTCTTCTCGACGAGAGCGCAATATTTTTTTATAATGACCGTTAATTTAATTAGCAAGCCCTGCTGCAGAGCGGGATAAGAGAGGGTCTATGAGCATCAATGAAGAAGTCTGCGCCAAAAAAACGCGTGGCAGACCGAAGCAGTTTGATCGCGACCGTGCGCTGGAAAGCGCACTCGATCTGTTCTGGCTGCATGGTTATGAATCCACCTCGATGGCCGATCTGGTCGAGGTGACCGGTGCCAAAGCGCCTACGCTGTATGCGGAGTTTGGCAATAAAGAAGGGTTGTTCCGCGCAGCGGTAGAGCGCTACCTGGAAAAATACACCACGTGCATCAACCAACGGCTGGAGCAGGATTTGCCGGTGGCGGACCTCGTCGAGGATTATGTGCGTTCTCTGGCGCAGCTGTTCACCGATCCGGAAAAACCGTCCGGCTGCCTGATGGTTTGTGCGTCCGCGGCGTTATCGTCCTCTTCCGGTGATGTGGCCGAGATGCTGCGCAAAAAGCATCATATGCAGGAGGCCAGCCTGAAGGCTTGCTTCGACCGCAAGGTAGAACAGGGCGAACTGTTGGTGAAAACCGATACCGCGCTGCTGGCCAAATTTATCATTTGTACCATTGAGGGCATGTCGACTCAGGCACGCGAAGGCGCCAGCCGTGAAGATTTGTTGCGTTTGGTTGATGCGTTGATGCTGGTCTGGCCGCGCCTGAGTCAGGTGGGCAATAAGGTCTAAGCAGGGCACACGACAGGAATAAAGGCCGCATCGCTGCGGCCTTGGTCGGTATTATTGGTTAACCGGGATCACCGCACCCTGGTATTTTTCGCGGATGAAATCCTGAATCGCCTTGGAGTGCAGCACCTTCACCAGCGCCACAATTTCCGGCTTGTTCACGTCGGCCTTGTGCACGGTGATGATGTTGGCATAAGGGTTGTTTTCGCCGCTTTCCACCGCAATCGGGTCTTTGGTCGGGTTCAGCCCGGCGTCGATGGCGTAGTTGGCGTTAATCACCACCGCATCGCCCTCGTCGTTGTTGTACATCTGCGGCAGCAGTGCACCTTCCACATTAGCCTGGAACTTCAGGTGTTTCGGGTTTTCCACCACGTCAGAAATGCGCGCATCCACCTTGCTCACGCCCGGCTTCAGTTTAATCACGCCCTCTTTTTCAAAGATCGACAAAATACGACCTTCTTCCGCCACCGCGTCACGCATGATGATTTTGCCGTTGTCCGGTAAATCCTTCAGGCTTTTGTACTTCTTGGAGTAAATACCGATAGGTTCGATATGGATAGCGCCGGCGCTGACAAAGTCGTAGCTCTTGTCGTCGGCATGATCCTTAAGCACCGAATTCAGGTAAGGCACGTGTTGGAAATAGTTGGCGTCAATATCGTGGCTGGCCAGCGCGGTGTTCGGCAGGATGTAGTCCTGGAAAGGTTTGATCACCAAATCTATGCCTTCCTTCGCCAGTATCGGCTTGGCCTGCTCGAGGATTTCCGCGTGCGGCACGTTAGATGCGCCGACCACCAGCTTGGTTTCCGCCGAGGCACCCAAAGAGGCCAAGGCGGTCAGTGAGGCGAAAGCCAGCATCATAATTTGTTTTTTCATCATCATTATTCCCTGGTTATTTATCGTTTATCGAGCGTGGTTGTAAGGGTGTCGCCAATGAACTGGATAACGAAAACGATCAATAAAATCGTCAGCGTTGCGGCCAGCGTCACGTCACCGTGGTTGCGTTGAAAACCTTCCAGATAGGCCAGATTGCCCAGCCCGCCTGCGCCAATTACCCCGGCCATCGCGGTGTAGCTCACCAGCGCGATCAGGGTAACGGTAATGCCTGAAACCAGTGCCGGTGAAGATTCCGGCAGCAGCACGCGGAAGATAATGGTGCTGGTTTTGGCGCCCATCGATCGCGCCGCCTCAATCACCCCTTTGTCGACTTCGCGCAGGCCAATCTCGACCAATCGGGCGTAGAACGGTGCCGCGCCGACGATTAGCGCCGGCAATGCCGCATCGGCGCCCAGAATGGTGCCGATCAACGTCTTGGTGAACGGGATCAACAACACGATCAGAATGATGAAAGGAATGGAGCGGAACACGTTGACCAGCACTGAAATCAGCGAATAGACGGCCCGGTTTTGCAGCAGCTGACCGCGGGAGGTCAGGAACAGCAACACCCCGAGGACGATGCCGAGTACCAGCGTCGCCAAACCGGCGATCCCGGTCATATACAGGGTTTCCCAGGTGGCGTTCAACAACGAATCAAGACGCAGGTGAGGGAACAGTGACTCAAGCATGTTTAATGACCTCAACGGCGATCTGTTGCTCTTTCAACAGCTTCAGCATGCTGTCGATTTGCAGGTTGTTGCCTTCGACGTGAATGTAAAGTTCGCCAAAGGAACCATTCAGGGTTTGACTGATTTTGCCGTGCAGAATGTTGATACTTACCTTGTAACGCAGGATAACGTCGGAAATCACCGCCTGATGGGTCTGCACGCCGACAAACGTCAGCTTGAAAATCACGCCCGACAGATGTTGGTTCAACAGCGGATTGAAGCTTTCCTCGGTTTCCTGATATTGCGAAACCTGTTTGACGAACTGTTGGGTGATCGGCTGCTGCGGCCGAGTGAATACGTCAATCACCGGGCCTTCCTCTACGATGCGACCGTTTTCCATCACTGCCACCCGGTGGCAAATTTTGCGCACGACGTGCATTTCATGGGTGATCAGCACAATGGTCAGGTTCAGCTTGCGATTGATGTCCAGCAGCAAATCGAGAATCGAGTCTGTGGTTTGAGGGTCGAGCGCCGAAGTGGCCTCATCGCACAGCAGAACCCCCGGATTATTGGCCAGCGCGCGGGCGATGCCGACGCGCTGTTTTTGTCCGCCGCTCAACTGCGACGGATAGGCATCTTCGCGGCCCTGCAGCCCAACCAGTGCGACCAGCTCCGCCACTCGCGGTTTAATCTGTGCTTTGGGCACGCCGGCGATTTGCATGGAAAAAGCAATGTTCTGACTGACGGTGCGTGACCACAGCAGGTTGAAGTGTTGAAACACCATGCTGATTTTCAACCGCGCCTGGCGCAAGGCATTGCCTTCGGCTCCGGCGATATCGAAACCTTCAACCTGAATGCTGCCGCTGCTGGGCGTTTCCAGCCCGTTCAGCAAGCGGATCAGCGTGCTTTTACCGGCGCCGCTGTAGCCGATGATGCCGTAGATTTGCCCGGCCTCGACCGTCAGGTTGACGTCATCCACTGCGACAACGCGGCCCTGTGCGCTGTCAAAAGTTTTGCAAACGTTCGAAAGAACGATCATAGAGAAGCGAATCCTTATTTAATACATCACAGAATTCCGTCCGGAGCGCGTCACGCCGGAAAGGGATCGGCTTCTTGGGATAAGGGCAGACGGAACCTCTGTTGCTGGGTGAATACGGGCCAATCCTACCGGGGGTTTATAGTGACAGGAAGAATGTAAATTCTATTAGTTATTCTGATTTGGTATATCAAGTGATGAGCGGAAGTGATGGTAAAACGACGGCCAGGGCAGACCATGGCCGAGGGGGTGGCGTTAGCGTTTGGCGAGCTTCATATGCAGCAGCGGGAAAGGGTTGCCCTGGCCGTCGAGCGCGGAACGCCCGGTGATTTCAAACCCGTAGTGGCGGTAAAAACCGCTGGCCTGCGGGTTCTGTTCATTAACGTCCAGCTGCAACTCGTTATGCAAGGTTTCCGCATGCTCCAGCAGTGCTTTGCCGACGCCTTTGCCGCGCTGATCCTGATCGATAAACAGCATTTCCACTTTGTTGCCGCTCAGTCCGATAAAACCGCAGGGCTGGCCGGTGCCGTCCACGGCAACCCAAACGTTGACCGCAGGCAGGTAATCGTTCAGCACCAACGGATAGAGTTTGGCGATGTCTTCTTCGGTAAGAAAATGGTGGGTAGCGCGTACCGAACGCTGCCAAATCTCCACCAGTTGCGCATTGTCTTCTGCCGCGCGAGCTCGGATAGTGAACATGGTAACTCCCGTATTTGGACTCATTTATTTTAAACCCGGCCCCACAGTCTGGCTACGGTCAGGGCGATAAAGGCTTCCAGCTTGGCGGACTGTCGCCTTTCGGGCAGATATACCAGGTGCATCGGGCGCGGCAGTGGTGAATACTCCGGCAGTACCCGGACCAATCTGCCGGCGGAGATATCTTCATCCAGCAGCAGAGTGGCATGCAGCGCGATGCCAAAATCCGCCAATGCCGCCCGGCGTACCCCTTCACCGGAGTCCATTCTCAATCGAGGCCTGACCGGTACGCTGATCTCTCCCGGCGGCCCCAACAGCCGCCAAAAGTGGTTGCCATCCCACTGGCTGAAACCAAAGCAGCAGTGTGCGCTGAGCTGCTCCGGCCGTGTGGGTTCACCGTGCTGTGCCAGATAATCCGGCGAGGCAGCCAGCGTCATGCGGTAATCGGGCAGGGCGCGCGCCACCAGGCCGTCGTCCGCCACCGGCCCGATGCGAAACGCGGCCTCGTAGCCTTCTTCGATCAAATCCACCTTGCGATCCGACAGCACCACTTCCGCTTCCACCTCCGGGTGCCGTTGCAGGAACTCGGTCAGTATCGGTGTCAGAACACGGTTGCCGAAGGTGACCGGCGCGCTGATGCGCAACAGCCCGCTCGGGGAGCTTAACAGCGCCCGCGCACTGGCTTCGGCCGCGTCGGCATCGGCCAGCAGTCGGCGGCAGCGTTCGTAAAACACCCGACCGGCCTCGGTCAGCCCTTGGCGGCGGGTAGTACGATTAAGCAGCGGCGCATTCAACCGTTGTTCCAGAGCGCGAATGTGTTTGCCAACCATGGTCGGTGAAATAGCCATCTCTTCGGCGGCGGCGACGAAGCTGCCTTTTTCCACCACCCGTACAAACACCGCCATGCTGGTTAATCGATCCATTATAAACCCCTGGTGTTTTCTGAATGCTTTTTAGGCCACTGTTGCCGAGTATAGCGCTTTGCGATAATCAATCTATCGACCGTCAGTGTGTTATTGGCGGAAATTTTCCGGAGTGGCGACATGCAGGCATTAGCGTTTGAACAATTTGGCGGGCCGGACGTGCTCGAATACCTTGAGCTGCCGACGCCGGCTGTACCTGCGGGTGCGGTACAGGTACGCATGGGGGCCGCCGGGATGAATTTTGCCGATATCTATCGCCGTAAGGGCAATTACGTGCTGCACGGCAATCCCCCTCATATTGGCGGTTACGAAGGGGTTGGGACCATCATTGCCTTGGGTGAGGGCGTTCAGGGGTGGCAACTCGGAGAGCGGATTGGTTTCGCTGACGTACCTTTTTGTCATGCCACTCGCATCAATGTGCCGGTGGAGCACGCGCTGCGTCTGCCGCATGCATTGAGCGACGTTGAAGCCGCCTCTATTTTGCTGCAGGGGCTGACGGCGCAGTACCTGATCAATGACAGCGTTCAGGTCAAGGCGGGCGATCGCGCCCTGGTGCATGCCGCCGCCGGCGGTGTCGGACAGATCCTTACCCGGATGCTGGTGGCGCGTGGCGCGCAGGTTTACGCCGTTGTCTCTTCGGCGCATAAACAGCAGATTGCGTTAAACAACGGCGCGGTGGCGGCCTTCACTTATCAGCAGGATTGGGTCACGCAGATTGCCGCTCTGACCGACGGCGGCGTTGAGTACGGTTTTGACTCCGTGGGCATCACCCTGCAACAAAGCATCGACGCGCTGCGCCCCGGCGGTCGGGTGGTCACCTTCGGCATGGCCGGGGGCGAGGCACCGGCTATCTCTGCCTATCAGCTGATGATGGATTCCAAAGGCGTAGTGGGGGGCGATCTCTGGACTTACCTCAATAGCGCAGAGGCGCGACGTACGCGGGCCGAGCGTCTGTTCAGCAGTTGGCAGAATGGGGAGTTTGCTATCCCGCACATCGAAACCTTCCCGCTCAAAGAGGGGGCGGCGGCGCACCGTCGCCTGGAAGATCGCAGCTTTGCCGGCAAAATTGTGCTGCTCAACGATAGCGACCCGCGGAGTTAAAAGCCGTATTTCGCTTCATGTTACACTGGCCGCCAGAAGCTAAACGGGGCCAGTCAGGATGGAAGTGATACGCGCAGCGATAGAAAAACAGGTCATCAGCCTGACCGGGCTGGCGCTCGGCGACATTGATTTTGAAAATCCGCCGGGGGATCCGGGCCTGTTCGGCCCGCAGTCGGTTATCTGGCAGGTGCACAACGATTTTACCTCGATGCTGTGCGGGGGCGTCAGCGCCTTGCTGATGCAGATGCTGCACCCGCTGGCGTTGGCGGGAGTGTGGGATCATTCCAACTTTCGTGAGGATATGCTCGGCCGCCTGCGCCGTACCAGCCAGTTTGTCTCCGTCACCACTTTTGGCCCCACCGCCGAAGCCGAACGCCTGATTGCCAAAGTCAAAGCTATACACCTGCGGGTCAACGGCGTCAGCAGCGACGGCAGGCCTTACGCCGCCAGCGATCCTGAGTTGCTTACCTGGGTGCACGTGGTGGAAAGCAGCCGTTTTTTGGCCAGCCATTTACGCTACCGCAACCCGTCTCTTCCCCGTGAAAAGCAGGACCAATATTACCGTGAGGCTGCACGCGTAGCCGCAGCCTTGGGGGCGGAAGAAATCCCAACCTCCTGCACGGCGGTAGAGGAGTATCTGCAACGGATGCGTCCGCAATTGGTGTGCGATGAACGCACGCGGGAAGTCGCGCGTATTCTGCTGGCCGCGCCGGCCCCCAGCGCATTGGCCCGGCCTTTTGGCGCTTTAGTGATGCAGGCGGGTATCGACCTGCTGCCTGACTGGGCGCAACAACAGTTTGATTTTCATCCCGGAAACTTACGCCGCCGCCTGGTGCGCACCGGTGCAGGGGGCGTCGGTAAAGTGCTGCGCGCCTCGATGCGTAATGGTTCATATCAGCGTGCACTGCGCCGAATTAACCGACAGGCCTGAATCGGCGCAGACTATAATTCTTACCAATAACCCGATGTTTCGGGGCACTTTTGAGACTTTTACGGGTGATCCGAGCGGTAATGCGCTTTACACTGGATAAAAGCCAATTTCCATTTTATTTAGCGTGCAGCATTATTCTGCGCCTTGAGCCTATTTGAGGTTATATGAACGAGTCACACGTACTTGCTGAAGTCAGTAATGAGAACCAGACGCTGGTCGCGGTGGTTCAGCAAGATCACCGGGCTGCTTATTTTTATATTTACCCTTCAGAAGAAAATAGCGAACGTTTTCAGGTGCGCGCTTGCTGGCTGCGTAACCTGGCCGCTGCGCCACAGCAGGAAGACAGCGCGGCACTGGCGCTGGGGCAGCCACCGATGCTGGCGGCCGAGTTTTGCCGCAATCTGGAAGGGGAAGCGCCGCTGAACCCGGAAGGGCTGACGGTGGTTTGGACCGAGAGCGACGACGGCGCGGCACTGTGGTATTACGGCCAATTGCTGGCGGTGATCCCCGGCTGGAGCCTGTATATCGACCATTCGGTATGTTATTCCGCCAGCTGCATTAAAGAGAGCCCGCTGGCTTATCCGCTCGGTTCCGCTTCCACCAATACCCAGTATGCACTGGCGGAAAGTACCCGTCAGTTCTGGCGCAGTTGGCAGCGGGAGGAAGGGAATCCCTGGCCCAAGATGCAGAGCGATTATCAGGCGCATTACGAGCAGCATTTTGGCCCCTCGGTGAAATACTACGCCATCGATCAGGGCAAGTGGCCGCCGATGGCGATCACTCAGCATGAACGCGACGGCATCTACTATTTCCTTACCCTGGGTGTCAGCATCCGGCCGATGCCGTGGGTAGAGATCCTGTTTAACGACGACGCCTCCCGCTATCGCCGCATGGAAATGGGTATCGCCATCGACGGTCAATACATGACCGAGGAAAATGCGATACAGATGGCCAGCGCGTTGGCCGGTTTCGCCCACGTGCCCTGGTCAAAAATCACCTGGTTTGGCGAAGGGCATACCCTGGAGTCTGAAGTGGCGCCTCAGGGTTATGAGGGCTACGTGCTGTCTTCCTCCTTTTATCCGTATCACGAGCATCTGAGCTTGCCGAAACAGTATGGCGATCCGGTCAATATTTTCTGGGCCAGCCCGGTATTTGAAGCCGAGCGTCTGCTGGCGCATGCGACGCCGAATGGGGGTCATGAGTTGGTTAACAAACTGCGTGAGCAGGGAGTTGACCATATCTTCCGTCCGCGTCAGCCGGTATGCTGAGACGGAATTTATTCTCTGGAGCCAATCATGAAGTCAGCGCTGTTGGTTATTGATGTGCAGAAAGGGTTGTTTACACCGCCGCCGGCGGATGCCGAAGCGACGATCGATCGCATTAACACCCTGAGTGCCGCTGCCCGTCAGGCTGGCGTGCCGGTGATTTTCATTCAGCATCAAACGCAGCATGATGAGTTGGCGCACGGCAGTGACGCCTGGCAACTTGATCCCGGTTTGCAGGTAAATGCCGGCGATCATCGGGTGGAGAAAACCACGCCGGACTCATTCCTGCGTACCGGATTGGGGCCGCTGTTGATTGCGAACGGTATCTCGCATCTGGTGGTTTGCGGCTATTCCACCGAATTTTGCGTGGATACCACCACTCGCCGCGCCGCCGCTCTGGGTTACCCGGTGACGCTGGCGGCCGATGCGCATACCAGCCATGACAAAGCGCATGCCTCCGGCCTGCAGATCCGCGCCCATCACAATGCCACACTGTCGAATATCGAAAGCTTTGGTGTCCTGATCGACGCACTGCCAACGGCAGAAATTCGTTTCTGACGGCCAAATAAAAAGCCCGGAGCGCTCCGGGCCTATCAGGATTACTTCAATCCGGCTCTGCGTGCCGCCACTTTGGCCAACGCCGACCAATCCAAATCTGCGTCGCCTTGCGCCACCGCGTCGAGGAAGTTGTCCTTTAGCACGCTGGCGAACGGCATTGGCGTGTGGCTGTTGGCGCCGGCCTCCAGCGCCAGGCCGACGTCTTTCATCCCCAGGCTTAATTTAAAACCCGCAGGTTCAAACTTTTCTTCGGCGATCAACCCTCCATAACCCTTGTAAGCCGGAGAGGCAAACAGGGTACTGGTGAGCATGTGCAGATAATCCGCGCCGGAAACGCCGTAGTTGCGCACCAGAGCACTGCCTTCCGCCATCGTCTCAATGGCGCTGGCCAACGTGAAGTTGGCGGCGATTTTAACGATGTTGGCCTGTTCGGGCTGGTCGCCAAAATGCCAGGTCTGCTGGCCGAGCACCTCAAACAGCGGCTGCACTTTGGCGAGCAACAGCGGATCGCCCGCCGCCAGAATATTCAGCTTGCCGGCTGCGGCTACGTCCACCCGCCCCAACACCGGTGCGGCGATATAACCGACGTTGCGCTCCGCGTGCAGCAACGCCAGCCGTTTGGCCAACGCCACCGAAACCGTCGCCATATTGATGTGAATCGCTCCCGCCCGCAGCTGTTGCAGCAGCCCGCTTTCCACCACTACCTGCTCGGTGGCGGCATCGTTGGCCAGCATGGTGATCAGTACGTCCACCTCCGCCAGTTCTTCCGGCTGCCGAGCCTGCACGGCCCCGGCGTTCACCAAAGGCTGTGCTACCTGGGGCGAACGGTTCCATACCTTTACCCCATAGCCAGCCTGCAACAGGTTGGCGGCCATCGCGCTGCCCATACCGCCCAGGCCGGCAAATCCGATCTTCATATCGCGTTCCTTTTCTCAGGTTATCTTCCTTCACCCTAACGCGACGCTCGGAGAACGCAAATGGCGGAATGTAACGCTTTCTTAACCGACCCGCGCCCCCCCGTTAATCGAGGTAACGGTTCCGGTGATGAAAGAGGCCTCTTTCGAAGCCAGCCACAGCGCGGCGCTGGCGATATCCTCTACCCGGCCGGTACGCCCCATCGGTGTTTCGGCCGCGATGGCGTCAATGCGATCCTGCGGCAAACCGGTACCGAAAAAGCGAGTATCGGCGATAAAGCCCGGCGCAATGGCGTTAACCGTGATGCCTGCTTCGCCCAGTTCGCGTGCCAGGCTGAGGGTAAAACCTTGCACGCCGGCCTTGGCGGCAGAGTAGCCCAGAGCACCGGCGCTGCCGCTGCCGCATTGGGCGGCGATCGAACTCAGGTTGATGATGCGACCGCCCGGTTTACGCAGATGCGGCAACATCGCCAACGTAAACAAAAAGGTACTTTTCAGGTTTCCGTCGATCACCGCGTCCCATTCCTGCTCGGCCTGCGCCAGGGGCGTATCGGCGGCAATCACCCGGGTAAAACCGGCGTTGTTGATCAGCACATCCAAAGTGCCCAGATCGGCGGCCAACTGGGCGGCCACTTCTTCCACCGCGCCACGTTGGCTCAAGTCCGCCGCATAATGGCGGGTGCCGTGGCCAATTTGCTGCGCCGCCTGTTGCAGGCGTTGAGGGTTACGCGCCACGATGGCGATGCGGTAATCCTGTTGTGCCAGTTGCTGGGCGATGGCCAGTCCAATACCGCTGGATCCGCCGGTAATCACCGCTGTACGTTGCGTCATAGCTGATTCTCCTGTGCCCGTGGTCCACGCCGGAATGGCGCAGCACTTGAGGGTTCGGAAAGTATTGGCTTTCGCTATCGATACATCCAATACTCTATTTATGCTTCCAAAATACGAAAAAGGTATCACGTGATTGAGCTACGCCAACTGCGGCAATTTGTCGCCGTCGCCGAAGAGATGAGCTTTCACCGCGCCGCCGAGCGTTTGCACATGGCGCAGCCGCCGTTGACGGCCGCCATCAGAAAGATTGAGCAGGAGCTGGGTGTCCCCTTGCTGGAACGCGGCAACCGGATCACGCGCATCACCGAGGCTGGGCAGGTGTTTCTGATCGAGGCGCGGCGGACCTTGGCGCAGTTTGAGCGCACCCTTGGCAATACCCGACGTGCGGCGCGTGGCCTGACGGAATCGCTACGGTTGACCTTTGTCGATAGCACGGTCAATGCCCTGCTGCCGGGGATCCTGCGCCAGTTTCGTCAGGCGCACCCGCAGGCGGAGTTTCATTTGCAGGAGGCCACCACCGCCGAACAGCTGATCGCGCTGCGCGACGATCGCGCCGATATCGGCATGGTGGTCCTGCCGATAGCGCCACAGGATGAGCTGCAGATTCTGCCTTTTTTACAGGATCGCATGGTGCTGGCGCTGCCAGATCACCACCCTTTGGCGACGCAACGGCACGTGACGCTGAGCGATTTGGCCGATCAGCCCTGGGTGCTGTTTCCGGCACATTATGGGCCGGGGATGCACGCGGCGATTTTGCAGGCCTGTGCGGTGGCGGGGTTCAGCCCGCGTATCGTGCAGGAAGCTCGGCAGATGCAAACCATCGGTGGGCTGGTGGCCGGTGGGGTGGGGATTGCACTGATGCCGGCTCTGTTTGCGGTACTGAAATCACCCGGCGTGGTGTTCCGCGAACTGAGTGGCGCAGGTAGCCCGGTGCCCTATACGCTGGCGCTGGCGTTACGCACCCCTTCACCGCTGATCGAGGCATTTTGTCGTATCGCCGGCGAACAGGCGGCGGCCTGGCAGCGTGCGGTTATTGACAACCGGCGCAGTGGGGGGATACCTTAAAAGCATGAATATGCCGATGCACTCCACTCACAGCCAGTCCTGGTGGCGCCTCCTCTGAAGGCGGCACGGGTATTCACACCTCTTTTCAATGCCGCCGGTTCTGGCGGCATTTTTATTGCGTTGATCCGGTGGTGTATTTACTTTCAGGAGCAATGCAATGAGCTACACCATTTTGACCGGCGATCGCGCCACCGGATCCCTGCATTTAGGCCACTACGTCGGATCCTTGCGCCAGCGCGTTGAGCTGCAACAACAGCATCAGCAAACGGTGCTGGTCGCGGACCTGCAGGGGCTGACCGATAACGGCAACAATCCGCAAAAAATCAGCGCCAACGTGCTGAATCTGGTCGCCGACTACCTGGCGGTCGGCATCGATCCGCAGAAAACCACGATTTGCCTGCAATCCGCGCTGCCAGCGCTGGCTGAGCTGACCATGTATTATCTCAATCTGGTTAGCGTGGCACGGCTGGAGCGCAACCCCACAGTGAAAAGCGAAATTATCGAAAAAGACTTTTCCCGCAGCCTGCCGGCCGGTTTTCTGGTTTACCCGGTCAGCCAGGCGGCGGACATCACCGCATTTGGCGCGACCCACGTGCCGGTTGGTGACGATCAGCTACCAATGCTGGAGCAGACCAACGAGATCGTGCGGCGTTTTAATCGCATCGTTGGCAGACCGGTACTGACGGAATGCCAGCCGTTGCTGAGCAACGTCGGCCGCCTGCCAGGGCTGGATGGGCAGGGCAAGATGTCGAAATCGCGCGGCAACACCATAACTCTGGGCGCCGATGCCGAGCAGGTGCACAAGGCGGTGATGAGCATGTTTACCGATCCTGGTCACCTGAACGTTAAGGATCCCGGCCGCGTGGAGGGCAATATGGTGTTCACCTATCTGGATGCTTTCTGTGAGGATGCCGATCTGGTTGCAGATCTGAAGGCGCATTATCGTCGTGGCGGGCTGGGGGACATGAAAATCAAACGCCTGTTGGAAGATTGCCTGCAAAGCCTGCTGGAACCAATCCGTACCCGTCGGGCCGAGTATCTGGCCGACAAGGGCGAGCTGTTGCGCATTCTGCAGCAGGGCACCCAGCGTGCCGATAAGATCAGCAAGCAGACGCTGGCACAGGTGAAAGGCGCGTTGGGGCTGGATTTCTTTAGCCGGTGTTGAACGCACGCCCTCAACCGTGGGAGAGGGCGGCGGAGTGCAATCCTTAGGCGGCGCTGTCAACGATCGGGTGTTTAACCACGAAGATATACGACAGTGCACCTATCAGGGTGAAGCAGGAACAGAGGATGAGCGCCAGGTTGAAAGAGTGGGTGGTATCGAGGATCCAGCCGGTGACCACCGGCGCGAACGAGGCGAAGATAAAGCTGGCGAAGTTTTGAATGCTGCCGACGGAGGCCGTCATGCGCGAGGTTACCGCCACGTGGATCAGGCCCCAGCAGGAGGTGCCGGCAAAGTGGATACAAAACAGCGCCATGCCGATCAACAACACCGCGCTGTAGGTGGTGGTAGCCTGGGCAACCACGGCGGTAAAGGAAGCGGACAGCAGCATGCCGGCCACAATGCAAATTTTGCGGCTTTTCAGCGGTGCCATTCCACGCCGAACCAAAAAGTCGGTGACGAAACCGTTCGACAACATACCGGCGGCGCCAAACAGGAAGGGGATGGCACTCATTAGCCCGGTGCTTTTCAGGTCCAGATGGTAAGTGGTTTGCAGGTAACCCGGCAGCCAGGCCAGATACAGCCAGGCGGTGTAGTTGATGCCGCTAAAGCCGATCATCATGCCCCACATGGTGCGGTTTTTGAATAGCCCACGCCACTCGCGAAAGTTCATCGGTTCAGGCCGCGCGCTGACGCTACCGGCGTTCAGATAGGCCTGTTCCTGAGCACTCAGGCTGACGTCCTGCCGGTTGCGGTACAGCATGTACCAGCCGATCGACAGGGCGATCCCCAACACGCCGATGGTGATGAACATACCGCGCCAGCCGAAGGCCAACATCATGGCCGTGAGGATCGGCGGGCTGATCGCCAGCCCGATGGTTGAAGCGGCATTGAAAATGCCCATGGGCATGCCGCGATCTTTAATGTTGAACCAGTCATTGATCACCTTTACGCCGCAGGGATTCATTGGCGCTTCGCCGATCCCCAGCCCGATACGTACCCAGATAAACTGGGTGAAGTTATGGATCATGCCGGACAGCGTTTGAAACAGCGACCAGACAAACATCCCGATCCCCAGCATCAGACGTGGGCCTTTTCGATCCAACAGCGGCCCGCAGGGCAGTTGGGCGATGCCGTAGGCCAATGAAAAAGCCGACAGCAGCAAGCCGATTTCGGTACCGCTCAGCCCCATTTCTTCCCGAATGGTGGAGTTCGCCACTGAGAGCGAGCTGCGATCGAGAAAATTGATTATTGCCGCCAGAAATAGCAACAACATGGCCGTAGTTTGGATTTTTTTAATTTTTGCCGAGCGGACTAACATGCCCTCCGGCGGAATAGGAATTATGTTATCGGAATAGGGATCCGTTTGTGGTTTTCCGCTATCGACGGTATGGGTTCTTTCCATCTTTCTTTGCCTCCAGAATTTCGCATTAATAATATTTTTTATTCCGGGTATTCCCCTGGGAAGTGCATTAGCAGGTGGTCGGCAGTAAGCCTAGTGGGCGAAATGGGGTTGGCGGTGTGTTTTGTCGCGGTTCCGTGCAGCAGCCAATATTTTGCTGCTTTTTATCGGTTTTAAATGCTGTGGGGGTGTTTTTTATCAATAAAGAACGCCACCCCGAATCAGGCGATGCTCTGATTGATCGAGCGGATCATGGACTGCTTGGCGGTATCCAGATGGCGGTGCAGGCCGTTGATGGCTTCCTGATCGTTACGGCAGATCAACGCGCTGAGAATGGTCATGTGTTCTTCAATGGCGACGATATTGCGCTGTTTAAGATCGGTTTCATCCCACTGGTAGTGGAAATGGAAAATCACGGAAATGATCTCCAGCGACTGGTTGAAGAACGGGTTGTTGGCGGCGGAGAGGATCAGCCCGTGGAAATCGCGATCCAATTGGGAAAACAGGCGATAGTTGTCGCTGATGTTTTCCCGCAGTTGGCGGTGACGGCTCAGTAGCTCTTTGGCCTGCAGCCAGCGCTCGTCGTGCATCGGCAGATTGATAAAGTGGGAAAGGGCGTGCGTTTCCAGCATCTGGCGCAATTCAAACAGCTGTTCGGCGTAGCGTTGATCAAATTTCTTCATGCTCCACTGACCGCGCCGGACGCTGTCGATCAGGTTGTAACGGCTGAAGTGCAGCAGAAACTCCCGCACCACCACCGGGCTCACGTTGACCGCACGCGACAGCTGCAGTTCGCTGAAGGTATCGCCGGCACGCAGCTGCTTTTGGTTGATCATTTGGTAGAACGCCTTTTCAAACTTTTTCCCCTGTTCATCAAGAGAAAGGCTCTGGCAGTCGAAGCCATCTTGCGGCAGTGCCCGGCGTAAAATAACGTAGTCATCGCCGACTTTTTCCAGCACGCCACACTGGGACAAGTGCGCCAGCGTATGGCGCACGGTGGTGCGGCTGATGTTGTACATTTCGGCCAGGGCGGCCTGAGACGGCAGCGGCGAGCGCAGGTGGCCGTTATTGATGCTGTCGATCATCTGGTTTACCACGTTTTGCCGCAGGTTTTGGGTTCTGCTCATGCTGTGCCTCAGGTGTTTTTTATGCATTTAAAACCAATTTAAATCGGTTTATTTAGCGATACCTCACAGATTTGTCTGAACATATCGGCGGCGCTCCGGTTTTTATTTAATAACCTCCTCATCATTAGTGGAGGAAAAACGATGACAACAATGAAAACCTTAGTGTGTGAGCAGCCGACAAAATTAGTTTATCAACGGCGTCCGGTGCCTTTTCCTGCCGCGCAGGAAGTGGTGATCAAAATAATCACCGTCGGCATTTGCGGCACGGATATTCATGCCTGGTCCGGTCATCAGCCTTTCTTCAGTTATCCACGCGTATTGGGCCATGAAATATGCGGTGAAATTGTCAGCGTCGGCAATAACACCACCGACTGGCAGGTGGGCCAGCGGGTGGCGGTAATGCCGTATATTTCTTGCCACCGCTGTGGCGCCTGCCAAAGTGGCAAAACCAACTGCTGCGAGAATATTTCGGTGATTGGTGTTCATCAGGATGGCGGTTTTTGCGAATACCTCAGCGTGCCGATCGGCAACCTGCTGGCGGTAGACGATGTGGCTCCTGAAGCGGCGGCGCTGATTGAGCCCTTTGCCATCAGCGCTCATGCGGTGCGTCGTGCCGGAATTGCGGTGGACGATCAACTGCTGGTGGTGGGTGCCGGGCCTATCGGGCTGGGCGCCGCGGCGATCGCCAAAGCCGATGGCGCGCAGGTGGTGGTGGCGGATACCTGCGCCGAGCGTCGGCGGCACGTCGAGCAGGTGTTGCAGTTACCTACGCTTGATCCGCAGGATGAACGCTTTGATGCGGCGCTGCGCGGCCAGTTCGACGGCAAATTGGCCGCCAAGGTGATTGACGCCACCGGCAACCCGCAGGCGATGAACCACGCCGTCGATCTGATTCGTCACGGCGGCAGCATCGTGTTTGTCGGCTTGTTTAAGGGCGATCTGCAGTTCTCCGATCCGGAGTTCCATAAAAAGGAAACTACCCTGATGGGCAGCCGCAACGCGACCAGCGAAGACTTTGCCAAGGTGGGGCGGCTGATGGCGGCAGCGAAAATCACCGCGCAGATGATGCTTTCACACCATTTTGATTTCGATACCCTGGCGGAGCATTACGAAGCGCAGGTGATCAACAACAAGCAGTTAATTAAGGGTGTTATTCACTTTCAATAAGCCCCAGCGGGAAATGATGGCACGCGTCATTTCCCGGCCACAAAAGCATCATCCCGTTGTCATAAACTTATCCGTTAATAGGTGCCCATAATGATTAGTCACTGAAACCAGAGAAATCATATGGCTCAGGCACTGTTAAAACTGGCACCAACCGATTTTCCAGGGCAGCAACCGGTTCAACTACAAAAAGTGTTATCGGTTAAAGGTTTGGGAAAAGCGTATAAATCTCAGCATCGCGTGCTGGATGACATCAACTTCGATCTGCACGTCGGTGAATTCGTGGCGGTGATCGGGCGTTCCGGCGCCGGCAAATCCACCTTGCTGCATACCCTGAACGGCACCATTCCTTCGAGCTGTGGCGAGATGCTGCACTTTGAGGATGACGGCGTAGCTCAGGATATCGCGCAGCTTTCCCCTCGTCAGATGCGGCAATGGCGTGCCCGCTGCGGCATGATCTTCCAGGACTTCTGCCTGGTGCCACGGCTGGACGTGATGACCAACGTGCTGTTGGGGCGACTGAGCCACACCTCGACCCTGAAATCCTTCTTCAAACTGTTTGACGATACCGACCGCGCCCGTGCTATCGAGCTGTTGCAATGGCTCAATATGCTGCCGCATGCCCTGCAGCGCGCCGAAAACCTGTCAGGCGGTCAGATGCAGCGAGTGGCGATCTGCCGCGCGCTGATGCAAAACCCCAAAATCCTGCTGGCCGATGAGCCGGTGGCGTCGCTCGATCCGAAAAATACCCGTCGCATTATGGATGCGCTGCAAAAAGTCAGCGAAAACGACATCGCAGTGATGGTGAACCTGCACTCGGTCGAGTTGGTAAAAGAGTATTGCACCCGGGTGATCGGCATTGCACAGGGCAAGATCGTGTTTGACGGCCACCCTTCGCAATTGAACGAACGGATACTGCACCAACTGTACGGCGAGGAAGCCAATCAGATCCATTAACCACCAGAACCTTTATCTTCACTTTTACCTTTACACACACAAGGCATTGTAATGAAAAAAGTATTGAGTCTGACCACAGTGATGGCCGGCGCGATGATGGTATTTAATGCTGCCGCAGCGGATGCACCTAAAGAACTGAATCTGGGCATTCTTGGCGGACAGAACGCCACCCAGCAAATCGGCGACAACCAGTGCGTGAAGCAGTTCCTGGACAAGGAACTGAACGTGGATACCAAGCTGCGCAACTCGTCTGACTATTCTGGCGTGATCCAGGGCCTGCTGGGCGGCAAAATCGATCTGGTGCTGAGCATGTCACCGTCGTCGTTTGCCTCGGTCTATATCAAGGATCCGAAAGCGGTAGATATCGTCGGCATCGCGATTGACGACGTAGACCAATCTCGCGGTTACCACTCCGTGGTAGTGGTTAAAGCCGGTAGCCCGTATAAAAAGCTGGAAGATCTGAAGGGCAAGGCCATTGGCTTCGCCGATCCGGATTCCACTTCCGGTTTCCTGATCCCGAACCAGGAGTTCAAGAAACTGTTCGGCGGCACGGTAGACAATAAATATAACAACGCCTTCTCTAGCGTCACCTTCTCCGGCGGCCATGAGCAGGACATCCTTGGCGTGCTGAACGGCCAGTTCGAAGGCGCGGTGACCTGGGCGTCGATGATCGGCGACTACAACACCGGCTATACCAGCGGCGCGTTCAACCGCATGATCCGTATGGACCATCCCGATCTGATGAAACAGCTGCGCATTATCTGGCAGTCGCCGCTGATCCCGAATGGCCCAATCCTGGTGAGCAACTCGCTGCCGGCTGATTTCAAAGCCAAGGTCGTGACGGCCATCAAGAAGCTGGATAAGGACGATCACCAGTGCTTCATCAAGGCCATGGGCGGTAAACAGCACATCGGTGACACTACTCTGGCGGAATACCAGAACATCATCGACATGAAACGTGAGCTGACCAAAGGCGACCGTTAATGCTGACGGGGCTCGGCCTGGTCGAGCCCCGCTGAATTCCTCACGTCGGAAACCTATTTTGAATACAGATTTTGCGCACTACTACCAACAGATCCGCAGCAAGCAAAAGCGCGAGACGCTGTTTTGGTCGCTCGGTCTGGTGGCGCTCTACCTGGGCGCTGGCAGCATCGCCGAGTTTAACCTGCACACCGTGTGGGTCTCCATTCCTCACTTCTTTGATTATCTGGCGGAAACCATCCCCACCCTGCATTGGAATCTGCTGTTCGCCGATGGCCGCACCGAAGGCTCTTTGGCCTACTGGGGTTATCGGTTGAATATCCAACTGCCGCTGATTTGGGAAACGCTGCAGCTGGCGCTGGCGGCCACCATTCTTTCGGTACTGGTGGCGGGGGCGCTGGCATTCCTGGCGGCCAATAATACCCACAGCCCGGCGTCGTTGCGGCTGGCAATCCGAACGCTGGTGGCGTTTTTGCGCACCATGCCGGAGCTGGCCTGGGCGGTCATGTTCGTGATGGCGTTTGGCATCGGCGCCATTCCGGGCTTTTTAGCCCTGGCGCTGCACACCATCGGCAGCCTGACCAAACTGTTTTATGAATCGATCGAAACCGCGTCCAACAAGCCGGTACGTGGGCTGGCGGCCTGTGGCGCGACGCCGCTGCAGCGCATGCGGTTTGGCCTTTGGCCGCAGGTAAAACCGGTCTTCTTGTCGTACAGCTTTATGCGCCTGGAAATCAACTTCCGTCAGTCGACCATTTTGGGGCTGGTGGGGGCGGGCGGCATCGGCCAAGAGCTGATGACCAATATCAAACTCGATCGCTATGACCAGGTCAGCATGACGCTGCTGCTGATTATTCTGGTGGTTTCGCTGCTGGACTATGCCTCGGGCGAACTGCGCAAACGGGTCGTGGAGGGGAAAAAATGATCACAGCACCAACGCTCACGGCGGAAGGAATGCAGGCGCTCAAGCAGCAGCATCCGGAAATATTCTCGCAGCAGCGTCGCTACCTGCGCACCGTCGGCATCATCGCGGTAGCGATCGCGCTGTATTACCTGTTCTTCTTCCAGTTTTTCGGCATCTCCTGGCCGCAGTTCGTTAACGGATGCCATCAGCTTGGCCGCTATTTTATGCGCATGTTCGTCTGGCATGATTTCGTCAACTGGCCGTTCATGTACTATTTCCAGCAGATTTTCATCACCATCGGCATCGTGTTCGCCGGGACCATTACCGCTTCGCTGATCGCCTTGCCGCTGTCGTTCTTCGCAGCGCGCAACGTGATGTCAACGCCGCTGTTGCGACCCATATCGGTGGTGGTGCGGCGGTTTTTAGATATTTTTCGTGGCATCGATATGGCGATCTGGGGGCTTATTTTTGTCCGCGCGGTTGGTATGGGGCCGCTGGCCGGGGTGCTGGCGATCGTGATGCAGGACGTTGGGCTACTCGGAAAACTGTATGCGGAAGGGCATGAGGCGGTCGATAAATCCCCGAGTCGTGGTCTGACGGCGGTGGGGGCCAACGGCCTGCAAAAGCACCGTTACGGTATCTTTACCCAGTCGTTCCCGACCTTTCTGGCGTTAAGCCTTTACCAGATTGAATCCAATACCCGCTCGGCGGCAGTGCTGGGCTTTGTGGGGGCCGGCGGCATAGGGTTGGTGTATGCGGAAAACATGCGGCTGTGGAATTGGGACGTCGTGATGTTTATCACGCTGATCCTGGTGGTGGTGGTGATGATTATGGATAAGGTGTCGTCGATCCTGCGTAATAAATACATCATCGGCGAAGACATTCCGTTGTACCAGCAGAAAAGCCAAATCGATTAAGCCCCGATACTATTTCACTGGCGGTTGGACATATTTGGCTTCTGATGCTGCGTTATCCACTTACAAGATTAACGCAGCGTATAAATAGCCAGGTAATTATGATTAAGGCGCAATGTCACCGTTGCGCCTTTTTATTTTATGGGATTTATCCCCCTCGCTGTTCTATGTGTTGTGTGGTACTTCAGTAATCGCTATCGATTAGTGCGTAAGTGCATTCTTAATTATTTTATCCAGGTCTGTTAGAGGACAAAATAACCTTGAGGAATGCAGGATGCCAACTATCACTAAATCAAAATCACTTTATACTTTGACGCGACCCGTTTGGTTAGATGCTGCGGGCATGAGCAAAGGGATTGACCACGATCGTCAACATCTGGGGATTATTCTCGCCGCCGGCCAAGTGGTGCGAGTTCGCCAGACCAATGCGGCCTTTAGCGGCAAGCTGAAGCTGCGCTTGCTGAACGACGACAGCAAAACCGAGGCCGAATTCACTATCGGCAGCAGCTGGGTTGAGGCCAGCGTGAAGGCCGTATCCGTGCCGTTTATCGACACGCCATACGCGGCTGGGGCGCCCGTCGTGGAGGTTGAGTACCCGGACACGTCGAAAATCTTGCCGGTCTACCGTAAAGGCGAAAACGAAACGGCGTTCTTCGCCCGCTGGGATAATCAGGATGCGGAATTTGCACTTGTCGAGTCCGACTACGCGGCGCTGCTGGTGCCAAAAATCAGCAAAAAAGAGCTGAAGGCGCTGGGCGAAGCTAAAAACATCGACGGCCTGATCGCCTATTACGATCGCATTTTCACTTTTTATAATGCGCTGGCGGGGGTGTCATTCGAGGCTGAGAATGCTTCAGATCTTAATATCAAAAACCGCTACTTTATTAAGGCCGATAAAAATGGCGCCGGCGCTGCTTATTACGGTGGTCGTTGGACGGCGGAAACCAGTAATTCGGTCAGCAGTTTCTGGCTAACCCCGAAAGACAATAACTGGGGAAGCCTGCATGAAATTGCCCATGGTTATCAGGGCCATTTTATGGGCGATAAATACTTCGCCACCGGTGAGATGTGGAACAATATCTATGCTGCCTGTTATCAGGACGTGATGCTGGGGGCGCGCAAATATCAAGAAGGCTGGTTGTATGCGCATGGCGATATGGCCGGCGTGGAGAAGGTTATTGTCGATTTTATCGCCAACGCTACCCCGCTTAATCAATGGGACCTGCGCTCGAAACTCTACTTTGCGGTTCTGATGGTGGATAAGGCGGGCAAAAATGCCTTCACCCACTTTAATCAGCAATACCGTAAAAGTTGCAACACCCCAGGCTTTGTTCCTTCCGAACATGCGCTGCTGGATATGCTCAGCGAAAGCTTTGCGGTCTCCGGCGAGCAGATTGACGTTACGCCATTTATCCAACTGGTCGGCGGCTACGTCACACCGGTCCAGCAGAAGCGTAATGTCTTTAGCCATGCGAAAGCGGTTTATCCTCTCTATCAATTGGTTGCCGCGCAGGATCTTGATGAGGTGAAAACGCAGTTGAAGCTGGACTCCACCCTGCGTCTGGTGGATTCAGCCCAGTTGAAGGCTACCGGTCTGAAAGGCAACGTTACCCTGAGCTTTGACATTGACGATTTCACCCAGATTTACGGCGAAGATCTGATCCTGCTGGAAGGGGCCCGTTACGTTCGCAAAATGCGGATCGACAGCCCAACCCTGGTGCTGAAAGAGCTACCGATTGGCGTTTATACCCTGCGACTGCCTACCGGCAAAGACCGGAAGTATCAGTTGGCCCAGGGTTACCTGGTGCTGAAACAGGGCGATAACGCGCTGAAGCTCGGTTTGGTTAAAAAAGTTGCGTCGCCGATCGCTACGCAAGAAATTAACCTGTTGGGGCTGAGTGATGCCGTTTTCGCCACGGTTGTGGCCGATCGCGGCTGGGGCAAAGTGGTGATTGACGTTACCAGCAAGGAACCGCACTCTTACTTCCCCGGAGAGACCTATGCCAAAATCACCCTGCGCAATGCACAAGATGCGGTGATCTTCAGCAAGGATATCCAGGGTACCGCCGCGAGCCTGAGCCATGATGAGTTGCCTCTTGCCGTCGGCGACAAAATTGAAATCTATCATGTGGAGCCGGGACGCGTACGGGTGGCACCGGCCTCTCCGGATATCATTGATAATAAAAATAAAACCAACGTATTGACGATCACCCAATACGGATTGAAGAACGAAACCTTGTCGGGAGATCCGCAGGCAGCTCTGTTGGTGCGTCTTGAGGCAGCGGTACAGCGTCTGCGTGAATACCGTCAGGCCTATTTAGCGCCGTTCAGTGAGTTTAAAGACGATATCTATCTGGCGATCAATACCTTCGACAGCCCGCAGCGCGAGCAGTTATCGGCAAGCTATCAGGACTGCATTCCGGCTCACAATACCCGGCCGGGAGATCACCTGGGCAATGCCTTTACCATTGCCGGCAAAGGCATTGGCGATCGTCAGTTCCTGACCGGTACGGTCGATTTGGTGAAGAAAACTTTCACCCTGTCGATTGGGGCAGGGATTGCACATCATTACTTCACGGATGTTTATGCGGCCGTTAGCTACACGGATGCGGAAGGAAACGTACTGTATAGCGATGAGGTGGTGGGTAACCAGGAGCAACAGGCTCGTTCGGTCGTGTTGCCAATTTCCGGCTACGGCGGCGAGGTGATCCAACTGCGTCATGAGGAACCGGATAACCGCCTGATTATCACCAACGAGATGCAGCATGTCCGGCTGGCTGAAAAGGGCAAGCAGCAGAGCTATTGCCTCACGCCGGTGGGGTTGGAGCGGATGGCTGAATAACCTATACCCGTCATACTTGAAGCTGCCTCTGTGTTGGCTGCGCTCACTTACCCGAATCACTTACTACAGTAAGCTCATCGGGATGCGCTCCCTTGCCGCCTTGATGCAACTCCAATTATTTAGGGTATATATATGGTGCCGGTTTGATAACCCAAAAGCCAAATCGATTGAGAAACCCTGCACTGATCCTTATACTGCCGCACATATTCAAGGCGTGCGGCACTTATTTGATTTAACAACGCGAGCACGCCTTCCGGTTTACAAGCTAAAGGCAATTCTATGATCAACAATGACGTGCTGCGCAGCGTGCGCTACATGCTGAGTATTAACGACGCGAAAATGGTCGAGATTATCAAGCTGGATAATTTCGATGTTGCGGTCTCGGCAATGGGTGCTTACGTCATCAAAGAAGGTGAGCCAGGTTTCGAGAAGTGCCCGGACGAAGTGATGGCTCACTTCCTGAACGGTCTGGTGTTTTTCAAACGCGGCAAGGACGACAAGTTCCCGGCGCCGGAAGTGGAACTGCCGATCACCAATAACCTGGTGTTGAAAAAGCTGCGCGTGGCGTTTGAGTTGAAAGATACCGACATGCATCAGATTTTCACCGCCGTAGATTTCCGCATTTCCAAGCCGGAGCTAAGTGCGCTGTTCCGCAAAGAAGGCACCAAAAACTTCCGCCCGTGCGGCGATCAGATGCTGCGTTATTTCCTCAAAGGTTTGGCGCAACGTCTTCGCGGCGCATAAGTTACGCCACCATTGATGAAACCCGCTGCCCAACGCCAACATCCTGTTGGCGTTGTTCTTTCTGCGATATGAACCAAAATCGAGCTTAACTCTTATTTAGCGCCTCAAAAACGGCTCCAATTCTCCGCGTCGTCATCGGCAACCGCTGGTCCTTTCGCTGCGGTAATAACCTGCGGCCGGACATTAATCGCGGCGGGCACGGACGTGGATAGTTTGAAAACGGCGACGGTTTGGTTCAAGTGATTGGCCTGATCTTCCAGCGCACTGGCGGCGGAAGCTGATTGTTCAACCAGCGCGGCATTCTGCTGGGTCACCTTATCCATTTCGTTAACGGCCTGCGCGATCTGTGCAATCCCACGGCTCTGCTCTTCTGAGGCGCTTGAGATCTCCTGCATGGTTTCCGTGACCTGACCGATGGCGGTTACAATCTCCGTCATGGCTCCGTTAACGTTCTCTACCAGATCGTTGCCCTGACTGACGCGCAGCACCGACGTATCAATCAGCGTTTTAATTTCTTTGGCTGCCTGAGCGCTGCGCTGTGCAAGGTTGCGCACTTCACCGGCGACCACGGCAAAGCCACGGCCTTGTTCACCTGCACGCGCCGCTTCCACTGCCGCATTCAGGGCCAAAATATTGGTTTGGAAGGCAATGCCGTCAATGACGCTGGTGATATCACCAATTTTGCGTGAGCTGTCGGCGATATCGCTCATGGTGACCACCATTTTGCGAGTAATCTCGCCGCCGTTGATGGCACTTTGCGAAGCGCTTTTCACCAACGAAGTGGCAGCGCCGGCGCTCTCTGCGTTGTTTTTCACCGTAGCAGAAAGCTGCTCCATGCTGGCCGCCGTTTCTTCCAGTGAACTTGCCTGTTCTTCCGTGCGGCTTGAGAGGTCGTTGTTACCCGCGGCAATTTCCTGCACGCCGGTATAAATATTTTGCGTGCCTGAACGGACGGCGCTGACGGTATTCGCCAGCTCATCACGCATATTGACGAGGCCTTGCATCAGCTTGCCAATTTCATTATTCCCACTGGCATTAATTTCTATCGCCAAATTTCCGTGTGCAATTTCAGCTTGATAGTCGATAATCTGATTGATTTTGTTGATCACATATTTTCTGATCCAGACCAGTACCACGCCGGTTAGCAGAATAAAGATGAAAATAAACGTCAACGATAAAGGCACCATTTTATGGTAACTGTCCTGTGCCGCAATACCCGCTGGAGTAATAATATCGTTGGCAACGTAGGCTGAGGTCTCATCAAGCGCAGACATGAAATGCGTGGCTGAGCTATTGTGCATAATTGTTTGGAAACGGGAGATATCGCCATCTTCCAGGCTGATAATTAATTTAAGCAGGTCGCCGCGTGCTTTTTCATACAGATTCTTGACGTTCTTGGTCCGCGCTTGTTCATCCTGATCCTTCAGTGACAGTTGATAAAATTCTTCCATCAATTTATCAACTTCAGTGAGGCGCTGGCGAAGTTCGCCCAGAGATTTTTTTGCATTGTGATTTTGTGGCTGCGTGCTGAGCATCAAGGCATCTTTCAGCACGTCTTCACGGATCTCGGTAACGGAAGCGTAGGCATTATCCATTGCCATGATTTGATTAAAGCCGGAGGAGATTTGTGTAATGCGGTTATTGGTGCCTGAGGCATCCAGAATGCTCCATGCGCCGGAGAATATCTGAATAATACAGAATAGGGTTAAAATCCCCATTAGCCCGTGGGAGATTTTTAATCGTTCAAACATAGTACAACCTGAGATTTCAGTGAGGTGCCAGTGCGGCAAATAACACTATTTTGCCGCGAGAAGTGCTGTGTGTTTTCGGCAGATTACGATAAAACTTTAGTGATTAATTGGGGGCGGGATTTGAGTGCCATAATATCTTTGTTTTTAACTTTTCGTTTTTAGTTGAAACATACAGATAACATGAACTGGCCTGAGACCTATTATCCAAAGCCCGGCAGTAAAGTAATAGCGATACCTCGAGGGAAAATAGCTTAAGATTTTGTAACGGAGCGTATTTATTTTTCCAGGTAATTATTAATCATGTTTCTATTTTGATGGCGGTGCAGCCAAACCCAAACAGGGCTCAGACTGCTGACAAACGCTCGAAAAGGCTAAACCGGTAGGGGTCGAACATATTCGACCCGATTTAATTCATTGATTATGCTATTGGGCGCAGCATGCAGCGCCCCTACCATTAAACAACAGAGCACTTTGTCAACGGCTTCAGCTCGCAGGGGGGATTGGCGAAGCGCCGAGCAATTGCTGCGCCAGCGATTCTGCGTGTTGCGCCACCTGCGGCAACCCCATCAGTTCACCGAAGCGTCCGCGAGCGGCGGGGCCTGCCACGTAGAGACGATCGTTACTTTTTCCCTGGCGATCAATCGCTCGCGAGTGGGCATCAACCCAAATTCCCAGCGCCAGCGGATCGGGCTGGATAGCCCCTTCCGCTGCGAGCTGCTTCAGCAGCGTATCGCTGTTGAGCAACGCACCGTGCGCCGGGCCAGTTGTGACAATCAGTTTATCCACCCGCAGAGTTTCCGTGGCGGCTTTACCGCGTGCCTTCACCGTCAGAATGAGCGTTTCTTTGTCTACCTCAACCTGCTTAAGGCTGGCGGCCAGCACCTTAAGGCGCCCATTTTGCTGTAGCAGGGACAATACCTCACTGACCTGCGGTGCAATGCGGTAACGGTGCACGTCCCACCATGGACGCAGATGGCGTAGAAAACGCCGCTGTTCTTTCAGCGAAAGCCGTTGCCAAATCTGCTGTCCGTTCAGCCGTATGTCATCCAGTACCCCTTGCCAGGGCAGGCCTTCCTTGGCGGCCAGCGCTACTTCCTGTCGGACTCGCCGCAGCCAGGCGCGGGCGCTGTCGGCCTGTGGACGCCGATAATCAAGCTGGCGAGGCGGCGACTCACCGGTCAGATTTGGCCGGGGCAGCAGGCCGCGGCGCGAGAATGCCAGGATCGGCCCACGATGCCCCTGGCGGTCAAGCGATGCCACCACGTCAGACATGGTTAATCCGGAACCGATGATAGCCACCCGCGCACTCTTCTCCACCTCGATTAACGCATCTGTCCGCCACGGGTTGGCGATAAGGCCTGGATGGTCTTGCGGCACCTGCTGTAGTTGTCTCGGTACGTCAGGGGGCGGGTGGCTGATGGCCAGCACCACCTCATCCGCGCGATATCTATCCCCGGAGGCCGTCAGCACCTCTGCATTTTGCAGCGCCACGGCATAATCCTGAACATGGGTGACCTCTACTGGCGATGTTTCCAGCGCAGCGGCCAGCTTGTCGACGATATAGGCGGCAAACCGTCCCCGTTGCGGATAAAGGCTGCCATCACTCCAGAGCGCTTTGTCATCCTGTATGAGGCCTCCCTCCGCCCTCAGCCAGCGGTCGAAGTCACCTTCTTCGGCGGCGGAAAGCTGCATACGTGCGGCAGGGACGTTTATGCGATGCGCCGGGTCGACCGTGCCATAAGCCACGCCCTGAGCCAACTGGGCTCGAGGCTCGATAACGATCACCTTCAGGCCGGATTGGCCCAACCGCGCCAGATGAATAGCCAGCGCGGTACCGCTAAAGCCGCCGCCAATGATGACAATCTGCCGATCAGCCATGACTTAACACCGGTTGCTGTTGGCGTTCCAGCTCGCGAACCCGGGGGATCACTTCGCGGCCAAAGAACTCCACCTCTTCCTGAAAATGCAGGAAGCCCAGCAGCATCAGATCCACGCCGGCTTGTTTGAGTTCGACGATCCGCTCCGCTATCTGCTGCGGGGTGCCAATCAGGTTGGTTTTGAAGCCATCGTTATATTGCACCAAATCCTCCAGCGTCGATTTCGCCCAGTTACCTTCCCCCTCAGGGGAGGCGCTACCGGCATTTTTCACCTCAGACTGGAACCCTTTCACCGCATCCGGATTCGCATTGTCCAGGATATCACGCAGTACGCTTTGCGCTTCCTGCTCCGTTTGGCGGGCAATGACGAAGCCATTGACGCCGATCTTGACCTCGTGCTGATTTTCGGCGGCTTTTAGCTGGATATCTTCAACCTGCTGACGGATACCTTCCGGGGTGTTGCCGTTGGTGAAGTACCAGTCGGACACTCGCGCGGCCATATCCCGCGCGGCTCTTGAACTGCCTCCCTGGAAAATCTCCGGTTGCGGATCCAGCGGTTTCGGCTTCAGCGAATAGTCGCGGAAGCGGTAGAAATCACCGGCAAAAGTGAAGCTGTCCTGCTGCCAGATGCCCTGCAGGCAGCGAATGAACTCTTCCGAACGCAGATAGCGCTCCTCGTGATCCAGCCAGGGTTCGCCAATGGCTTTGAACTCGCCCCGGAACCAACCGCTGACGATATTGACCGCAATACGCGCGTTGGACAGATGGCTGATGGTGGCAATCTGTTTGGCGGCGAGGGTTGGATTCCATGGGCCCGGCAACAGGGCGGCGATGACCTTGAGCTTCTCCGTCGCTCCCAGCAAGTCCTGTGAAAATGTCACCGACTCATGTTGATTATCCGCGCCATAGCCGGCGGTAAAGCGGATCTGCGTCAGGGCATAGTCAAACCCGGCGCGCTCGGCAATTTGCGCCAGCTTGCGGTTATAGTTTGCATCCCAACTGGTGCGCTGAGGGATTTGGCTGATCACCAGGCCACCCGACACGTTAGGGACCCAGTAGGCGAACTTGATCGGTTCATTGCTCATGGTTTTCTCCTCAGTTTCACTTTTTCACCGGACGACGATCGCCGCCGATGGTTTCTCCAAATGGCCCGGTGTTAACCGTGCGCTGACGTTTTTCGACGTTGCCCGCCAGCGGCAACAGCGGCATTACCAATTCGGCAAACCGATGAGCCTCTTCCAGGTGCGGATAACCCGAGAAAATAAAATTAGTGATCCCCAATGCCTGATATTCACGGATGCGTTCGGCAACCTGTTGTGGATTGCCGACCAATGCGGTACCTGCGCCGCCGCGCACCAGCCCCACGCCTGCCCATAAGTTGGGGGCGATGCGCAAGCTGTCCTTCGAGCCACCGTGCAGTGCGCTCATGCGGGCCTGTCCGGTCGAGTCCATACGCGAGAAAATTTTCTGTGCGGCGGCGATGGTGTCATCATCCAAATGGGCAATCAGTTTGTCGGCGGCAGCCCAGGCTTCCTCTTCCGTTTCCCGAACAATGACGTGCAGGCGAATGCCGTAGTCCAGCGTGCGTCCGCGCTCCTGTGCGCGCCGACGCACCACGGCAATTTTCTCCGCCACCTGCTCAACCGGTTCTCCCCAGGTGAGATAGGTGTCAATCTGGCTCGCCGCTACCTCCAGCGCTTCCTCTGACGAGCCGCCAAAAAATAGCGGTGGCCCGTTCTCCTGTACCGGCGGGAACAGCACTTCAGCGCCTTCAACCCGCAAATAATCGCCCTGAAAATCGACCTTTTCGCCTTTCAGCAGGCGAGAATAGACCTCCAGAAACTCGCGGGTGACCTGATAGCGCTCGGCGTGACTGAGGAAGATCCCATCGCCTTTGTTCTCGACGGGATCGCCACCGGTCACCACGTTGATTAACAGACGTCCCTCCGAAAGGCGATCCAGCGTGGCGGCCATCCGCGCGGCAAGGCTCGGGGGCTGCAACCCAGGGCGCACGGCGACCAGATAGCGCAGACGTTTGGTGAGGGGGGCGAGTGCGGCAGCGACCAGCCAGGAATCCTCGCAGCTTTTGCCGGTTGGGATCAGCACGCCGTAATAGCCAAGGTTGTCTGCCGCCAGCGCAACCTGTTGCAAATAAGGCAGATCTACGGCTCTTCCGCCCTCGGTCGTGCCCAGATAACGGCCGTCGCCGTGGGTCGGTAAGAACCAGAATATGTTGATGTTTTGCGCCTGCCGTTCGCTCATTAGTCATTTCCTATATAACGATATCTTAATTTATTCAATAGAATATCCATGCTTGGTTATAAACAACCAAGCAGAAAGCATGCCAAAATGATTGGTTATTTTTGTTCTTATCTATTAACGGGTTAGCGATTTTTGCCGTGGACGGTTTTGCTGCAAATGCAGCAGTGACTGATGGCAGGCTGTTGCATTTGCAGCAACGGGGGCGGTCGAGCCTCTCGTCTTGTCTGGCCGCTGTCGGTATTGTTTCTGTACTGTTCCCTTAAAGGTATCGACGATGCAAAGCTCCGGTCCGCGATTAATTGACCCCGCTTCTCTTGCCTTCCAAAACGTTCTGGATCGTCTGGCTCCGACGGACGCCACCGTGCTTATCGTGGGCGAAACCGGCACGGGTAAGGAGCTAATGGCCCGCTATCTGCACCATCACAGCCTAAGGCGCGATCGCCCCTTTCTGGCGGTGAACTGTGGCGCGCTGACGGAGAGCCTTGCCGAGTCGGAACTGTTTGGACATGAGAAAGGTGCTTTCACCGGGGCGGTGGATCGCCACCAGGGGTGGTTCGAGGCGGCAGAAGGGGGCACCTTGCTGCTGGATGAAATCGGTGAGTTAAGCCTGCCGCTACAGGTAAAGCTGCTGCGTGTATTGCAAGAACGGGAAGTGACCCGAGTGGGCTCCCATCGGCCGGTAAAAGTGAACGTCCGCGTCGTGGCCGCTACCCATGTGGATCTGGCGAATGCCATCCGCGAACGCCGCTTTCGTGAAGATCTTTATTACCGGCTCAACGTGGCCGCCGTCACTCTGCCTCCCTTGCGCCAGCGGCGGCAGGATATTCCACTGTTGGCTGAGCATTTCCTGACGCTGTACGCGCGGCGGTTGGGGCGCCCTCAGCTGCGTCTTAGCGCAGAGGCGCTGGCCACACTGATGGATTACCCGTGGCCGGGGAATATCCGCGAGCTGGAAAACACCCTGCATAATGCGGTGCTGCTCAGCAAAGCACCGCTGATTACGCCGCAACAGCTGAGGCTAAGCGCTGAAATGGCCAGCTTGCCGCCTCAGGGGGATGCTTCGCTGGACAGCTTTCTTCGCCAGCAGTTGGCGGGTAACGATGGCCCCCTCTACCAGCGGGTGATCGACTCGCTGGTGCGCAATGCTTTTGAACTGAGCCAGGGTAACCAGTTGCAGGCCGCGGCGCTGTTGGGCATCAGCCGTAATACGCTGCGTACCCATCTGGGGCATCTTGGCTTAATCAAAGCCAGGAGAAGCGCCGGCGGCACGGCGTTAAAATCAGGCCGGGAGACCGGCAGCCGCGAACGCGAACTGCGTATTGGTTACCAGAAGTTTGGCAACCTGGGAATACTCAAGGCCCGCCAGTCGCTGGAGGCGCGCCTGGCCGACAGTGGGGTGAGCGTGTTGTGGAGCGAGTTTCCTGCCGGTCCTCAGTTGCTGCATGCCCTGACTAACCGAGAGATCGATTTTGGCACCACCGGCGAGGTTCCTCCTTTATTTGCTCAGGCCGGCAACAGCCCATTGCTGTACGTTGCCTGGGAACCGGCCGCACCACAAAGCGTGGCGTTGCTGGTTACCGACAACAGCCCGATCCGCACTCTTGCCGACCTGCGCGGAAAGCGGATTGCGGTCAATAAAGGCTCCAATGTGCATTATCTGCTGTTGCAGATCCTTGATGAAGCCGGATTGACGCTGGAAGACGTACGGGTGGTTTATGCGCCGCCAAAATACCCGCTGACCCCCAGCGATCATCATGCGGTGGATGCCTGGATGATGTGGGATCCCTTGCTGAGCGATGCCGAACAAAGCGGGCAGTTCAGGGTTATCGCCAACGGCGTAGGGCGGGTGAGCAACCATCAGTTCTATCTTGCTCACCGCGATTTCGCCGGCCACTCTTCCGATTTGCTGCACGGCCTGATGGCGGCGCTGGAACAAACCGGGCGCTATATTGACGCCCATCGCGACGAAGCGGCAACGCTGCTGTCGGCCGAACTGGGACAAGGTATCCCCTCGCTCACCCACGCACTGGCTCGCCGCAGCCATCAGACACGCCGAATGGATTTAAATATCATTCGCCAGCAGCAGGCGATAGCCGATCGTTTTTACGCTTTGGGGCTGTTACCCCGAGCGATTAAAGTTCGCGAGGCGATATGGCAGTGACGGGTTACTTCCGTCATCAACCCAGTTCCCTTGGCGCTAATGCATTCATCAAAGTGGGCTGCGGCTTGTTTGTGATCAATCGAAAAGCGGCATTTAGCCGTGTGAGTCGAGAGCGTGGTGCATACCAGAAAGCCCCGCCAGCGCTGTAATAACAGAAAGTATACTGCACCTTTTTTGCTCGCCGATTGTGCAGCGCTGGTGCAGGATGATTATTTTATTGTCATAAGTTTTAATTATAATTTATTGAAATCATACGATTAAAAATTGGCACGTCGGTTGCTCTATTGAATCCCATCTTGTGTACTAGATGGAATTCAGCCGATGACCCAGCCTGTTAATACGCTACGTGGTTTTACCCTCAGCGAATGGCAACACCACTATCACACCCGCCCGGCCGACGAGCGCATTGCCTGCGTGCGCGCTACCCTGACTGCACTGGCCGCCGACCTGCCGGCGGATGACAACGCCTGGCTGTATCTTGCCAGCGCCGCACAGCGTGAAGTGCAGTACCAAAGATTGGCGCAGCGGCTTGAAGCGGTTGCCGGCGATATCAGCCAGCTCCCGCTGTTTGGCGTACCCTTTGCGGTAAAAGACAACATCGACGTCGGTGGCTGGCCGACCAGCGCGGCCTGCCCGGAGTTCGCTTATCTGGCGGCGTCGGATGCCACCGTGGTCGCCAATTTGTGCGCTGCCGGTGCCATCGTGATCGGTAAAACCAATCTCGATCAGTTTGCGACCGGGCTGGTGGGCACCCGTTCGCCACACGGCGCGGTGGTCAACAGTTTCGATAGCCGCTATGTCAGCGGCGGTTCCAGCTCCGGTTCGGCGTCGGTAGTGGCGCGTGGCCTGACGCCGTTTTCTCTGGGCACCGACACCGCAGGTTCGGGGCGCGTTCCGGCCGGATTCAACAATATTGTCGGCCTGAAACCGACCAAAGGCGGGCTGTCGAACCGTGGCGTGGTGCCCGCTTGCCGATTGAATGACACCGTATCGGTGTTTGCCCTGACGGTGGCGGACGCTGCGCTGGTGGCCGAATTGGCCGGCGGCTATGACGCAGCCGATGCCTATTCCCGCATTAACCCCCGCACCGCCCCGGCGGATTTACCTGCGTCACCTCGTTTCGCGGTGCCTGCGCAACTCGAATTTTTCGGCGATGTGCAGGCCGAGCGGGCATTTCAGCGGGCGCTGGCGCAGTTGAAAAGCAGCGGCGTGACGCTGGAAACCCTCGATTTTACGCCGTTTCGCGTGCTGGCGGAGCAGCTCTACTACGGCCCTTGGGTGGCGGAGCGCACCGTGGCGGTCGAAGCGATGCTGAGCACCAATCCGCAGGCCATCAATCCGGTAGTGCGCGGCATCGTCAATAACGGCCTGAAGTACAGCGCCTGCGATGCTTACAAGGCGGAATACCTGCGTGCCGAACTGACGCGGCAGATTGAGCAGCAACTGGCTCCCTTTGATGCGCTGGTGGTGCCGACCTCGCCGACGATCCGCACCCTGGCGGAAATGGAGCAAGAGCCGGTGTTGTTTAACTCGCAGTTCGGCACCTACACCAATTTCACCAACCTGGCCGATCTGAGCGCACTGGCGCTGCCTGCGCCGATGCGTGACGACGGATTGCCTGCCGGTATCACCCTGATTGCACCCGCCTGGCACGATCGTGCGTTGGCGGCGTTCGGCCAGCGCTGGCAGCAGGCCCAGGATCTGCCGCTTGGCGCAACGGGTCGCCGGTTGCCTGCTGCTCAATTCTTGACGCCATCCAGCCAGCACGTGCGGGTAGCGGTGGTCGGTGCGCACCTCAGCGATATGCCGCTGAATTTCCAGCTCGTGCAACGCGCGGCAACTCTCGTAGAGCAAACCACTACCGCGCCGTGCTATCGCCTCTACGCCCTCGCCAATAGCCAACCGCCAAAGCCGGGGTTGGTCAAAACCGCTCAGGGGGCCGCCATCAACGTCGAACTATGGGATATCCCGCTGGCGCGTTTCGGCGAGTTGGTGGCCGAGATCCCGGCGCCGCTGGGTATGGGCACCTTGCTGCTGGCAGACGGGCGACGGGTGAAAGGCTTTATCTGCGAACCCTGGGCGCTAGAGGGCGCGACGGACATCACTGAATTTGGCGGTTGGCGCCACTACATCGCCAGCCAGAAGGGGGCCTGATCATGTTTACTACCGTATTAATTGCCAACCGCGGCGAAATTGCCTGCCGGGCGATCCGCACCCTGAAACGTCTGGGCATCACCAGCGTAGCGGTTTATTCCGACGCCGATCGCAATGCGCCGCACGTGACCGAGGCTAATCTGGCGATACCGCTCGGTGGCGACAAGGCCGCTGACAGCTATCTGTGCATCGACAAGATCCTGGCGGCCGCGGCGCAAACCGGCGCGCAGGCGATTTATCCGGGCTATGGCTTCCTTTCCGAGAGCGCCGAGTTTGCCGACGCCTGTGAAACGGCGGGCATCGCTTTTATCGGTCCGACGGCGGCGCAGATCCGCGAGTTTGGCCTGAAACACCGTGCTCGCGAGCTGGCGGCGGTGGCGCAGGTGCCGATGACGCCGGGTACGGGCCTGCTGAACAGCGTTGAGGAGGCGGTCAGCGCTGCCGGCCGCATTGGCTATCCGGTGATGCTGAAAAGTACCGCCGGTGGCGGTGGCATTGGCCTGACGCGCTGCGACGATGAAGCCGCGCTGCGTGAGGCTTATGACAGCGTAAAACGCCTGGGTGAGCAGTTCTTCCGCGACTCTGGAGCCTTTATTGAGCGCTTTGTCGATCAGGCCCGGCACGTGGAAGTGCAAATATTTGGTGACGGTCAGGGCTGGGTGGTGGCGCTGGGTGAGCGCGACTGCTCATTGCAACGCCGCAACCAGAAAGTGGTGGAGGAAACCCCGGCACCGAATCTGCCCGCCGTCACGCGTCAGGCGCTGCATCAAGCCGCAGTGGCGCTGGGGGCGTCGGTCAACTACCGCAGCGCCGGCACCGTGGAATTTATCTACGACGCTGCGCGTGACGAGTTTTATTTTCTGGAAGTGAATACTCGCCTGCAAGTGGAGCATCCGGTGACTGAATGTGTCACCGGGCTGGATCTGATTGAATGCATGTTGCAGGTGGCGGCGGGCGATGCGCTGGACTGGGCGGCGTTGCAACGAGCGCCGCAGGGGGCATCGATTGAGGTGCGCATTTATGCCGAAGATCCGCTGAAGCATTTCCAACCCAGCCCCGGCGTGCTGACTGAAGTGCACTTTCCGGACGACGTGCGCGTCGACGGTTGGGTGGCCACCGGCAGCGAAGTGTCGGCCTTTTATGACCCGATGATCGCCAAGCTGATCGTTCATGGCGAAGACCGCCGCCAGGCGCTGGAGAAAATGCGTGTCGCGCTGGATGCAACCCGACTGCACGGGATTGCCACTAACCTGGACTACCTGCGACAGGTGATTGCGACTGAGGCATTCCAGAACGGCAGCGTCTGGACACGCATGCTGGACAGCTTCCGGTTCCAACCCAATAGCATTGAAGTGCTGCAGCCGGGCACCTACAGCAGCGTGCAGGATTATCCCGGCCGTGTTGGCTATTGGGATATCGGCGTGCCGCCGTCCGGGCCGATGGACGACTTCGCTTTCCGGCTGGCCAACCGCATTGTCGGCAACCACCCCAGCGCCGCCGGGCTGGAGTTTACCCTGCAGGGGCCGACCCTGCGCTTTCACTGCGACGCCATCATTGCCCTGACCGGTGCGGATTGTCCCGCCGATCTGGACGGTGAGGCCGTGGCCTACTGGCAGCCGATAGCGGTGCGTGCCGGTCAGGTACTGCGTTTGGGGCGAGCACAGCGGGGATGCCGTACCTATCTGGCGGTACGCAATGGTTTTGACGTGCCGGTGTATCTGGGCAGTCGTTCGACCTTTGCGCTGGGGCAGTTTGGCGGCCACGCGGGCCGTACCCTGCGCGTGGCGGACATGCTGGCGGTATCGCAACCGGGTTTGGCGGCCGCCACTACCCCGGCGCCGATTGCGGCCCCGCAGGCAATGGACGAAAGCCTGATCCCGCAGTACGGCAATCTGTGGAATATCGGCGTGCTGTATGGTCCGCACGGCGCACCCGACTTCTTTACCCCGGCATCCATCGAACGTTTCTTTGCCGCCGAATGGCAGGTGCATTACAACTCCAACCGGTTGGGCGTACGCCTGTCCGGGCCTAAACCGGAATGGGCGCGACAGGACGGCGGCGAGGCGGGGCTACACCCGTCCAACGTGCACGACTGCGAGTACGCCATCGGTTCGATTAACTTCACCGGCGATTTCCCGGTGATCCTTACCCGCGACGGACCGAGCCTGGGCGGCTTTGTTTGCCCGGTGACCATCGCCAGGGCGGAGCTGTGGAAGGTCGGTCAGGTGAAACCGGGGGATCGCATCCGTTTTCATCCTATCGGTTTCAAGCAGGCGCAGTCGCTGGAGCAGGCGCAGCTCGGCAGTATCGAAGCCCTGGCGGCGGTGAAGGCCATCACCCTGGCACCGCCGGATCTGATGCCGGGCACGACCGCCTCCGCCGCCATAGTGGCGGCGTTACCGGCCACCGACAGTCGGCCGGCAGTGGTCTATCGCCAGGCCGGAGATGGTTACATTTTGCTGGAGTACGGCGACAACGTGCTCGATCTGGCGCTGCGGCTGCGCATCCATTTGCTGATGCAATCGCTCAAGCAGGACGTGATCCTGGGCGTGGAGGAGCTGGCTCCCGGCGTGCGATCGCTGCAGATCCGTTATAACAGCCGCATTATCGGTCAGGCCGATTTACTCCAGCGCTTGTTGGCGCGCGAACAGGCGTTGGGTGATGTCAGCCAGCTGAAAGTGCCGACGCGAACGGTTTATCTGCCGATGGCGTTTGAAGATTCCGCCACGCTGGGCGCGGTGGAACGTTACCAGCAGACGGTGCGTTCGTCGGCCCCCTGGTTGCCGAACAACGTCGATTTTATCCAGCGCATCAACGGGCTCGGCAGCCGCGAGCAGGTGCGCGACATCATCTTCGACGCCAGCTACCTGATCCTCGGGCTGGGCGACGTCTACCTGGGCGCACCCTGCGCGGTGCCGATCGACCCGCGGCACCGTTTGCTCAGTTCCAAATACAACCCGGCGCGCACCCATACCGCCGAAGGCACGGTTGGCATCGGCGGCATGTACATGTGCATCTATGGCATGGATTCGCCGGGCGGCTATCAGTTGGTCGGACGTACCTTGCCGATTTGGAACAAATTTCTCAAAAACCCGCAGTTCAACCCCGGCGAGCCCTGGCTGCTGCATTTCTTCGATCAGGTGCGTTTCTACCCGGTGAGCGAGCAGGAGCTGGATGAGCAGCGCGAGGCGTTCCGCGAAGGGCGCGCGCAGATCCGCATTGAGGACAGCGAATTCGATTTTGCCGATTACCGCCGTTTTCTGGCGGAAAACGCGGAAGACATCAGCGCCTTCCAGCAGCGCCAGCAACAAGCATTCAGCCACGAAGTGACGCGCTGGCAGGCGGAAGAGGGGGAGGCCGAGGCCCAATTGTTGCCACCGCAGACTGATGAGGAAGAGGTGGATGGCGACCTGGTCAGCGCCGACCTGAATGGCAGCGTGTGGAAGATCCTGGTTGAGCCGGGGCAGAGGGTGGAAGCCGGTCAGCCGCTGATCGTGGTCGAGGCGATGAAAATGGAACTGGCGGTCACCGCGCCGCGCGCCGGGATCATCAAGCGCATCAGCTGCCAGCAGGGGCGACCGGTGGGGCCGGGCGATGCGCTGCTGTGGCTGGAACACGCCAGCTGACGCTCAATCATTCACGTCGGGGCGCGCTATGCCGCGCCCACGGAGAGGCATGCGATGCAAATCACCAATAACCGCAGCAAGGCTCGGCCGGAGGGGCTGGCGGAACGTATCTATCTGCAGCTCAAGGACGACATTTTTGATTTTCACCTGCTGCCGGGCGATCGCTTCAGCGAAAACGAAATTGCCGTGCGTATGGACGTCAGCCGTACGCCAGTGCGTCAGGCGTTGTTCTGGCTGGAGCGCGAGGGCTACGTAGAGGTGCATTTTCGCAGCGGCTGGCAGGTGCGGCCGTTCGATTTTGCCTACTTCGAAGAACTGTATGACCTGCGCATCGTGTTGGAGTGCGAAGCGGTAAAACGGCTGTGCGCTCGGCCAATGGGCGAGGTGCCGGGGCAGTTGGCGGCGCTTACCCGTTTTTGGATCGACGAACCGCGGCTGGAGGAGGGAAAAACCGTCTCAGTGCACGACGAGCAGTTTCATATGGCGCTGGTCGAGGCGGCGGGGAATGGAGAAATGGCCCGTATTCACCGCGATTTGACCGAGAAAATTCGCATCATACGTCGGCTCGATTTCACCCAGGAAAGCCGGGTGGAGGCGACCTACAACGAACACGCCGCCATTTTGCGGGCGATCTTGCAACACCGAACCGAGGAGGCGCAAACGCGGCTCAGTCACCATATTGCCGTCAGCAAGGCTGAAGTAAGAAAAATAACTCTGCATATGCTGCATCAGGCCCGGCTTCGTCAGCCATAACCCGGCGTCTTTCGAGCTGCAGCGTTGTTGGCGGCAACTCGAAATTCATAGGGTTAATTCTTCTTAACAAGGTGGGTTTTCTAACATCAACATCAGGAGTTTGAATTATGCAACGTCGTCACTTTATAAAAGCTTTTGCGTTGTCCGCCACCGTGATCGGCATGGGGATGGCCTGGGGCGTACAGGCCGCCGACACCATCAAGGTCGGTATCCTGAGCTCGCTGTCCGGCACCATGGCGATTTCTGAAACGCCGCTGAAAGACGTGGCGCTGATGACCATCGACGATATCAACGCCAAAGGTGGCGTGTTGGGTAAAAAGCTTGAGCCGGTGGTGGTGGATCCGGCCTCCAACTGGCCGCTGTTCGCCGAGAAGGCGCGTCAGCTGTTGAGTCAGGACAAGGTGGCGGCGGTGTTTGGCTGCTGGACTTCGGTGTCGCGCAAGTCAGTGCTGCCGGTGTTTGAAGAGCTCAACGGCCTGCTGTTTTACCCGGTGCAGTACGAAGGGGAAGAGATGTCGCCGAACGTGTTCTACACCGGTGCCGCGCCTAACCAGCAGGCAATCCCGGCGGTGGAGTATCTGCTGAGCGAAGACGGCGGAGCGGCCAAACGCTTCTTCCTGTTGGGAACCGACTACGTGTATCCGCGCACCACCAACAAGATACTGCGCGCCTTCCTGCATTCGAAAGGGATCCAGGATAAAGACATTGAAGAGGTCTATACGCCGTTCGGTTACAGCGACTATCAGACCATTGTCGCCAACATTAAAAAATTCTCCGCCGGGGGCAAAACGGCGGTGATCTCCACCATCAACGGTGACTCCAACGTCCCCTTCTACAAAGAGCTGGCCAACCAGGGGATCAAGGCTACCGATGTGCCGGTGATTGCCTTCTCGGTCGGTGAAGAAGAGCTGCGCGGTATCGACACCAAACCGCTGGTGGGTAACCTGGCGGCCTGGAACTACTTCGAGTCGGTGGATAACCCGACCAACAAGCAGTTTGTCAGCGAATGGCGAGCCTACGCCAAGGCCCATAACTTGCCGAACTACGCCACCGCCGTGACCAACGACCCGATGGAAGCGACCTATGTCGGTATCCATATGTGGGCACAGGCGGTTGAGAAGGCCGGAACTACCGATGTTGATAAGGTGCGCGCCGCCATGGCCGGACAGACCTTCGCTGCGCCATCGGGCTTTACCCTGACCATGGACGCCACCAACCACCATCTGCATAAGCCGGTGATGATCGGTGAGATTGAAGGCAACGGTCAGTTCAACGTGGTGTGGCAGACCGATGCGCCTGTTCGCGCTCAGCCGTGGAGCCCGTACATTGCCGGCAACGATAAAAAGCCGGATCACCCGGTAAAAGGCGGTCAGTAAAACCCGGTCCCCCCGCTGCGGCGGGGGCAGGCTACGACGCCCCATTGCGACGAGACACCCGATGAAACTTTTCTCTTTAAGCCAACTCAGGCCTCTGTGTTTTCTGCTGTGCTGCCTGCCGATGTTCGCGCAGGCGGGGCCGGCCGATGAATTTGCTACGGCCAATCGCACGCAGCAAGCCAAATTATTACAGGCATGGGCCACCGCGCCGGATGCTTCGCGACTGCCGCTGCTGCAAGCGCTGAAACAAGAAAGTGTGGTGATCGACGACGCCAAACATGCCTTTGTCCAGCAGGGCGAAAATTACCAGCCCTTGTCTGGCAGCGCTGCCCCGGTCGGCACACCGAAGAAGCTGTGGTTGAACAACCGGCTGCGCATCCTGATTGCCAACGCACTGTCGGCGCATCGGCTGGTCAGCGAGGACCCGGCGGTGCGTTTACAGGCGGCGCAGGCCCTGCAGCGCGAGGCGCAAAGCGATCAGTTGCCGCTGCTGACCCAGCGTTTGGCGCTGGAACAAGACAGCCGGGTGCATGAGGCATTGAGCATCGCGCTGGCGAATCTGCAACTGAACGATGCCGATGCCGATGCCGGGGTACGCCTCAACGCGGTGCGCTTGCTTGGCAGCTCGGGCGATCCTGAAACGCAAACGCGCCTGCAGGCGTTGACGGAGACAGGCCATGAGCCAGACGCCGCGGTACGTGCCGAAGCGATGAAAAGCCTGAGCAGCGTGAAACATCGGCTGATGATCGGTGACCTGATCGGCCAGGCATTTACCGGTCTGTCGCTGGGTTCGATCCTGCTGTTGGCGGCGCTCGGTTTGGCAATCACCTATGGCCTGCTGGGGGTGATCAACATGGCGCACGGCGAAATGCTGATGCTCGGCGCCTATTCGGCTTATCTGGTACAGGGGCTGTTTCAGCAGTTTGCGCCGCAGTGGCTGGCGCTGTATCCGTTGGTGGCGCTGCCGGTGGCGTTCGCCATCACGGCCTGCATCGGCATGGCGCTGGAGCGCACGGTGATCCGCCACCTTTACGGCCGACCGCTGGAAACGCTGTTGGCCACCTGGGGCATTAGCTTGGTGCTGATCCAAGGGGTACGGGTGCTGTTCGGTGCGCAAAACGTGGAGGTCGCAAACCCGGCCTGGCTGTCGGGCGGTATTCAGCTCCTGCCGAATCTGGTGCTGCCGTGGAACCGCATTGCCGTCATCGTGTTTGTGGCGCTGGTCCTGATCCTCACCTGGCTGTTGCTGAATAAAACCCGACTGGGCATGAACGTGCGAGCCGTGACGCAAAACCGCGCCATGGCCGCGTGTTGCGGTGTGCCCACCGGCCGTGTCGATATGCTGGCGTTCGGGTTGGGGTCCGGCATTGCCGGGTTGGGCGGCGTAGCCTTGTCGCAGTTGGGCAACGTCGGGCCCGAGCTGGGGCAGGGTTATATCATCGACTCCTTCCTGGTGGTGGTGCTTGGCGGCGTGGGCCAGTTGGCCGGTACGGTGGTGGCGGCTTTTGGCCTCGGTATCCTCAACAAAATTCTCGAACCACAGATTGGCGCCGTGCTGGGTAAAATCCTGATCCTGGCGCTGATTGTCCTGTTTATTCAAAAGCGTCCTCAGGGGCTATTTGCCCTCAAGGGCAGGGTGAATGACTGATGAGCCAACCTTTGACTGTAACCGGGGTGCAAAAAGCCCCTCGGCTGGCGCTCGGCATCGGCGGGCTGGCGTTGCTGACGCTGTTAATCATGCCGTTTCTCGCGCTGTTACCGGCGGATCACCCGCTGGCGATCTCCACCTATACCCTGACGCTGGTAGGCAAAATTCTGTGCTATGCCGTGGTGGCGGTGGCGCTTGATCTGGTGTGGGGCTATGCCGGGTTGTTGTCCCTGGGTCATGGGCTGTTTTTCGCCCTGGGTGGCTATGCCATGGGCATGTACCTGATGCGCCAGGCGGCGGGAGAGGGCCTGCCGAGCTTTATGGCGTTCCTGTCCTGGAGCGAACTGCCCTGGTTTTGGAGCGGCACCCAGTATTTCGCCTGGGCAATGTGTCTGATTGTGCTGGTGCCGGGCGTGCTGGCTTTTGTCTTCGGCTACTTCGCCTTCCGTTCAAAAATCAAAGGCGTCTATTTTTCCATCATGACGCAGGCATTGACCTATGCTGGCATGCTGCTGTTCTTCCGCAACGAAACCGGGTTTGGCGGTAACAACGGCTTTACCGGCTTCACCACGCTGCTGGGTTTTCCGATCACCGCGACCGGCACGCGGGTGGCGCTGTTTCTGGCAACGGTGTTGTTGCTGGCGGCCAGTTTGGCGATCGGCTTTGCCCTGGCGCGCAGCAAGTTTGGCCGGGTATTAACCGCGGTGCGCGATGCGGAGAATCGCCTGACGTTTTGCGGCTACGATCCAAAAGGTTTCAAGCTGTTCGTCTGGACGCTGTCGGCGGTGCTGTGCGGCCTGGCCGGGGCGTTATATGTGCCGCAGGTGGGCATTATCAACCCGGGTGAAATGTCGCCGACCAACTCGATCGAGGCCGCTATCTGGGTGGCATTGGGCGGGCGCGGCACCTTGGTGGGGCCGCTGCTCGGTGCCGGTATCGTCAACGGCGCCAAAAGTTGGTTCACCATGGCGATCCCGGAATACTGGCAGTTCTTCCTTGGCCTGATGTTTATCATCGTCACGCTGTTCTTGCCCAAAGGGGTTATCGGCCTGCTACGCAGAGGGAAATCACAATGAATTCGCTGCAAATGACTGACGAGTTGTTCACCCAACCGTTGCCGGCGGATAAACATCGCCAGCAAACCGATCCGGTGCTGTTGCTCGACAAGATCAACGTCAGCTTCGACGGTTTTCGCGCACTGAGCGATTTGTCGCTGCAGATTGGCGTAGGGGAATTGCGCTGTGTGATCGGGCCAAACGGGGCAGGGAAAACCACCTTGATGGATGTGATCACCGGCAAAACCCGGCCGGACAGCGGCAGAGTATTTTACGATCAAACTGTCGATCTGACCGCGTTGGATCCGATGCAGATTGCCCAGGCCGGCATTGGCCGCAAGTTCCAAAAGCCTACGGTGTTTGAGGCACTGACGGTGTTCGAAAATCTTGAGATTGCCCAGAAGGCGAAGAAATCGGTGTGGGCCTGCCTGCGCGCCAGGCTGAGCGGCGAACACCGCGACCGTATCGATGAAATGCTGAAAACCTTGCGGCTGGGCCATGAGCGACATCGGCCCGCCGGACTGCTGTCCCACGGGCAGAAGCAATTTCTTGAGATTGGCATGCTGTTGGTGCAGGAGCCGCACCTGTTGCTGCTCGACGAACCGGCAGCAGGAATGACGGATGCGGAAACCGAGTACACCGCCGAGCTGTTCAGCGCATTGGCGGGCAAGCATTCACTGATGGTGGTAGAGCACGACATGGGCTTTGTCGAAACCATCGCCGATCATGTCACCGTACTGCATCAGGGCCAGGTGCTGGCGGAGGGCTCTTTGGCGCAGGTGCAGGCCAACGAGCAGGTGATTGAAGTCTATTTGGGGCGCTGAGGAACCACTATGTTGCAGGTTAACGAGCTGAATCAATACTACGGCGGCAGCCATATTTTACGCGGCCTGTCGTTTGAGGCCCGCATCGGTGAGGTGACTTGCCTGCTGGGGCGCAACGGCGTGGGGAAAACCACGCTGCTGAAATGCCTGATGGGGCTGATCCCGGTTAAAAGCGGCACCCTCAGTTGGCAGGGAACGGCCCTTAACGGCAAAAAACCGCACCAGCGTGTACAAGCGGGGATCGCCTATGTGCCGCAGGGGCGAGAGATTTTCCCGCGGCTGACGGTAGAGGAAAACTTGCTGATGGGGCTGGCGCGTTTTTCCGGCACCGAGGCACGTAAGGTGCCGGAGCATATTTATGAGTTATTCCCTGTCTTGTTGCAGATGAAAGATCGGCGTGGTGGCGATCTCTCTGGCGGGCAGCAACAGCAGTTAGCGATTGGGCGTGCGCTGGCCTGTCGGCCGCAGTTGTTGATCCTCGACGAGCCGACCGAGGGGATCCAACCTTCGGTGATCAAAGAGATCGGCGCTGTGATCAAGCAGTTGGCAGCAGGTGGCGATATGGCGATCCTGCTGGTAGAGCAGTTCTATGATTTTGCCGCCGAATTGGCAAACAGCTATCTCGTGATGTCGCGTGGCAGCATCATTCAGCGCGGGGCAGGCAGCGCGATGGAGCAGGACGGCGTACGCGGGCTGGTGGCGATATAAACGTGGGGATTACCCAATAAATTGCGTGCGGGTGGGATCCTGGGAGTGATGCAAAACCCTGATGATTCTTACCCAATGGATATCTTCACGAAAATAAATGAGATGCCCAGCGGCTGGCAGAACGCAGAGATCTTGTGCAATCAAGGCTACGTTTCTGCCAAGCTGAGAATGGCTAAGATTATCAAATGCCTTATGAATATGGTTAAGGTAGTCTTCGGCGGCTTGTAATCCATACCGCTCCAGGCCATAGAAATAAATACTTTCCATGTCATCCAGCGCTTTTGGGCGGACGACTATTTTTCTCCGCATCCTTTTGTTTTACTCCGTATTCTTTTCATGAACACATCTCGATCCCACTCTTGGGCATCGCCACTATTTTCACCTTCGGCGATCAAGCGGCGCAGTTCTTCCAGTTTTGATGCAGCTGTACGTTCGCGCAGGGTACGTACCGATTCGCGGATGACCTCACTTGGGGTACGGTAGTCGCCGCTGGCGACCAGGCCTTCGACAAACCCACGCAGTTCTTCACCCAGGTCTACCGTTAACGTTCTGCCCATTGTGCGCCTCCATCAATTATGTCTCTTTTGTAAGATTTGTTCTTACAATATAGTTGCTAAGATACTCCAGGAACTGACCGACTGCAAACCTCGGTCCGTTTGGATAATCGGGGATACACCTAAAATAATTAAGGATAATTATGAACGAAATCAATATCTCACGCCTGTCTTGTATCGTCCTGTCACTGTTCCCGGCCCTGTGGGGGATTTTCAGCCTGCTGAACAATACTGCGGATTTTGCCAATACCGCCCGGCATGCTGTGGGGCCCCTGCTAACTATGCAAAATACCTATCAGGTGCCCGGTCTGATGTGGCGTGCCATCACCGCGCCCTGGGCCGGAATGGTCGGGTTGGCGTTTATTACCCTGCTGGAATCTCTGGCCGGGATCGCGGCAACCTTGGGCATAGTGTTGATGGTGAAACATAGGGGTCACTCTTATGCGACGTTCGCCAGAGGCAAAGCCTGGGCCATGCTGGGTGCGCTATGTGCGATTACAGTATGGGGGATCGGTTTTATGGTGGTCGCCGGCGACTGGTTTATGGCCTGGCAGGCCAAGGAGGATCCGCTGGCGGTGCAGCTGGGTGCCTTACTGTATATGGTGCCCAATACGCTGGCGCTGATGTTGTTGATGCTGCAACGGGACTCGCGATAGGCGCTGAGGGGGCGACATTTTAATAAAACTGCGGCGAAGTTCGCGAAAGTGTTGCCAAATGCTAACCTGCCGCAGTCTGTCACATTTCGTTCATAATTGTGCCATAGCATAATGACTCTTAAATAAATTGATAATAAATCAACAGGTTAAATTTTTTAAGGGAACAGGCATGAGCGATAAACCACAGAATGATTTGCCGCCGTCGGCGCAGGATCAACAGCAGCAACCGAGCAACCCGGCGCGTCGCCGCTTTTTGGCGGGGGCGACGGCATTGGGCGTTGGCGCTTCCATTGCCCCCTTGGCCGGAGCCGCGGCGGAGGGGAACAAAAAAGTGCTGCTAAACGCTTTGCCGCAAAGTGCGCAAAACTCATTGCTGCGGCGCTATGTGAAGAATGTGGTGGTGATTTACGCCGAAAACCGCAGCTTCAACAACCTGTTCGCCAATTTCCCCGGGGTAGAAAAACCGCTGTCGGCGCTCAAGCCGGAGGAGTTCCAGCAGCGCGATCGCGATGGTCAACTGCTGGATACGCTGCCGCCGATCTGGAAAGGCCTGGTGCCGAAGGCTCAGGAAGTCGGGCATGTTAACTACAAAATCGACGAAGATGCGGTTTTTACCACTCAACTGCCGAACCAGCCGTTTGTGCTGACCGGGCCGCAGGGGGAAAACCTGCCGCATGGCGTGGTAACTCGCGATCTGTGGCACGTGTTTTATCAGAACCAGATGCAGATCAACGGCGGCAAAAATGACAAATTCGTCGCCTGGGCCGATTCCGGTGCTCTGACCATGGGCTATTACGGCGATGGCGCATACAACCTGCGGCTATGGACGTTGGCGCAGGAATTTACCCTGTGCGATAACTTCTTCCAGGGGGCGTTTGGCGGCTCGTTCCTCAATCATCAGTATCTGATTTGCGCCCGCCCACCGTTCTACCCCGACGTGCAAAACTCTGTCGCCAAAGACGGCATTGCTCAGCTTGAAAGCGACGACGTGACGGACTGGCGTTTGAAGCCGCTGAGCGATTCGCCGGTCAGCGCTTCATTCGGCATTCCGCTGTTCGGTAAAAGCCTGCTGACGCCGGACGGTTACGCGGTCAATACCATGGCGCCACCGTACTGGCCGTCATGGACGCAGGATGAGAAAGATCCGACGTTGGCGGATGCCACCATGCCCAACGTTATGCCGCCACAGAAACACCCGCACATTGGCGATTTGCTCAGCCAGAAAGGGATCGATTGGGCCTGGTACGCCGGTGGTTGGCAGTACGCGCTGGACAACCGCAAAGATCAGGGTGATTTCCCCGGCGCACCGGATTTTCAGTATCATCATCAACCGTTCAATTACTTTGAAAATCTGGGGCCGGCCAACCCGCAGGCGCGCGAAGCTCATTTGCGTGATGGCGGCATTGGCGATTCAACCGCCGGCAATAAATTCCTGGCGGCGGTGGAAGCGGGCACCTTGCCGCCGGTCGCTTTCTACAAGCCACAGGGCAACCTCAATATGCACGCCGGCTATTCGGATGTCGAAGCCGGAGACCGTCATATTGCCCATATTATCAATAGCCTGCGTAATGGCCCGCAGTGGGATAACAGCGTGGTGGTCATTACCTTCGATGAAAACGGCGGCTGGTGGGATCACGTTGCACCGCCGCAGGGGGATCGTTGGGGACCTGGCTCGCGCATTCCAGCGTTGGTGATCTCACCGTTCGCCCGTAAGGGATATGTCGATCACCAAGTGTACGATACCGGATCCATCTTGCGATTCATCAGTCGGGTGTTTGATTTGCCAACGCTGGAAGGGCTGGCAGATCGCGATAAGGCAATGGCGACGCGTGGCCAGAAACCCTTGGGGGATCTGACCGGCACGCTGGAGTTTCCGGGTTAATCTCATGCTTGAGCGCTGGAGTTACAGCGCTTTCGACATATACCAGATGCCGATGGAACCTTGGGCGCTGGTGTAGCAGGTTTCGCCGCAAATGCTCAGCCCCTGACGTTGGTAAAAACGCTGGGCGCTGGTGTTGCGCTTTAGCACCTCCAGCCACAGCGTTGTCTGCCGGCGTTCGAGTGCCCGCTGCTGCACCTGTTCAAAAAAACGCTGGCCATAACCCTGGCCGGCATATTCCGGCAGGAAATAGATTTTCTGCAGTTCTGCGCCCGTCTGTTGAGTGGGCGCCAGCAGGCTGTTGAAGTTCAGCCGTGCATAGCCCACCAGACGCTCGTCTTCATAGCCCAACAGCCAGCACACGTCCGGATCCTGCAGGGTCTGCTCCAGGGCTTCGACCGCAAAGTCCTGAGCCAAAAAAGCATCCAATTCCGCTTTATGGTGCCAAAGTTCGCCAAAATGGGCCTGATAAGTACGAATACCGACGTCACGAACTAGCGCTAAATCATGGCGTAAAGCCTGGCGAATACTGAACATGTAAACCTCTTGATGGATAGGAACAGGGCCGTTGGCGAGGATTTAGGCAATCCAGCGCATACTCAATTTACTCAATATCCGCATACCGGAGGGAGTATGACCGAGAAACAACACACCCATCGTCGACAGGGACATCGCATGGCCATGCAGATGCTCACTGCCGATCAGCTACAGCATCTTAAGCCAAGTAAAGGTTCGGCGCGATTCCTGGTAGTTGAAATCGATCCCGATGCTCATCAACCCCAAGGCCAGAGTCACGTCGGTAATAACGCTTTGCGTAAAAAACTGACGTGACCCCGCGGTGGAGCCGAATACGGCGATGCAAATGCTGGAGATTGCGTGGGATAGGGTGACAAAGTCTGCTGGAGTGAAGGTTCCGGTAGCTGCAGTCGACATTGAAAGCGAAGCCAGTGAACCTGACGCTTTAATGGAAACGAGTTATCTATTGCTGTTAGCACGGTATCAGTAACAGATAAAAGCGTTTTAATACATCTATTCGAACTGGCCGATAGCATGGGGATGACGCTTCTGGAGGGGGTTTGAGCACGCCAATATTATCGGTTTAGCGCTTTTCCTCTCCTCTTCCTGATCCTGGCAGAGCCCGATCAGTCCAAATGTTTTGGCGTCTCGCGCCTGAATCCCAGACCGATAATCCGGCCAAACAAATGTGGCAACCAACGGCTGTCGCCTACCCGGGCCATCAGTTTGGAGCTCTCGCCGGCACGGCGTTTTTTCGGCCTGCGCTGGCTCATTTTGATTTGCAGGAACTGAGTGGCTTTGGTGGGGAAGTTGCGGCGTCGCTGTACCTGCTGCAGGTGTTTTAGCTGCAAGCGCTGGCTGCGCAGCGGGGGAATGATCGCGTTGGCGGTCGCGACTGCATCCTGAATCGCCAGATTCACCCCAACGCCACCGATGGGTGACATGGCGTGCGCGGCATCGCCAATGCACAGCACGCCCGGCTTGGCCCACTGATCCAGACGATCGATGCGGATGCTGAGCAGCTTCACCTGTTGCCAACTGACGATCGTTTGCAGGCGATGATCCTGGAACGGTGCCACCTCGGCAATCTGCAGTAAAAAATTCTCCAGCCCGTCTTGTTGGATCGCCTCGAAGCTGCCTTTTTCGATCGAATAGCCACACTGCCAGTATTCACCCCGGTCGATCATGATGAAGTTTTGCTTTGGTCCGGTGTGGCCCATCGACCAGGCCGGATCACTTTCCTGTTTATCGATTTTCATCCACAACACGTCGCGCGGTGAGCCAAAACTGTGGCTGCTGAGAGAAGCCTGTTCACGCACCACCGAGTTGCGTCCGTCGGTACCTATCACCAACTGGCAGCGAACGCGGATCGGCCCTTCCGGCGTGTCCGCCAGCACGCCGCAGACCTGGCCGCGATCGTACAACAGCTGGTGCACCTGCGCGGACTTGATCAGTGTGAATTCGGGAAAGGCGGCGGCCTTTTCTGCCAGAAAGTTGAGAAACTCCCATTGCGGCATAAAGGCGATAAATTTGCAGCGGGTTGGCAAGCGTGTGAAGTCTGCCAGCCGAATGTCACGCCCGGCGATCTCGGCATGCAGCGTTTCCGCACGCTGGTGTGGCAGAGCCAGCAATGCTTCCAGCAGGCCAAGCTGGTGCATGATTTCCAGCGTCGAGGGGTGAATGGTATCGCCGCGAAAATCTCGCAGAAAATCGGCGTGTTTTTCCAGCACCGTCACGTTAATGCCAGCCCGAGCCAACAAATAGCCGAGCATCAGCCCGGCGGGGCCGCCGCCAACGATACAGCAACGGGTGACATAAGGCGTGATCAGGGACTGTGGCATAGCGGTGACCTCAACGAGTCGCATCCTGCAAATCGTTATTGAAAACTTTATTATGATAATGATTATCAATATCAAATAAGGCTGTCAACCCGTAACACTGTGTGGTCAAAGAGTGAAAACCGATTTTTGCCCGTGCTCGCCTGGCGTCAGGCTTTACCTCACCCTGAATGGCAGCCCCGTCGTCACCGGCGGGCAGGGGGAAGAGTATTCCCGAAGGCCTTGCTGAAAGCGGTTGACCCGCGATGCCTGACGCGCCATCTTTATCCATAAATCGGTATTATTTTGATTAATGGTTCTTAAAAACGGGACGGTCAGTATGGGGCGTGTCACCTTTGATCTCGAAGATCTGCGCAGTTACGTTACCGGTATTGAGTTGGGCAGTTTCGCTAAAGCGGCGGAGCGGCTGGGGCGCTCAACCTCGGCGGTCAGCGCGCACCTGAAAAAGCTGGAGCAACAGGTTGGCACCCCGATTCTGCGCAAGGCCGGGCGCAACATGGTGATGACCGAGGCCGGCGAGACATTGCTGGGCTACGCCCGCCGGCTGCTGGAGCTGAACGATGAGGCCGCCGCGGCGGTGCGCGGGCTGGATTTGCATGGCCGGGTACGCTTGGGGTTACAGGAGGACTTCGGGGAAACCTTTTTGCCGCAGGTGTTGGGCAGTTTCACTCGCGCGCATCCGCGTGTGCGCATCGAAGCGCGGATCGCCCGCAATGCCGAGCTGATCGACTGGGTATTGAAAGGGGAGCTGGATTTGTCGCTGGCGTGGGACGGGGGCATCAGCACGCCATTTCACCAGGCGCTGGGGCAAAGGCAAATGCACTGGATCGCCTCGCCTGATTTTGATCTGTCGCTCTGGCGCAGTGGGCATGAACCGCTGCCGTTGGTGATGTTCGACGCCCCTTGCCTGATGCGCAGTGCGGCGACGCAGGCATTGGATCGCGCCGGGATTGCGTGGCGTGTCGCCTTTACCAGCCGTAGCCTGAATGGCGTATGGGCCGCCGTCAGCGCTGGGCTGGGAGTGACGGTACGCACCGATGCCGGGCTGCCGTCGGGATTATCCCTTCTGCCGCCCGGCATGTTACCGGCGTTAAGCCCGCTTGGCGTGGTGTTGCATCGCGCACAAGAAACTCCAACGGCGGCCATTCAGCGGTTGGCGCAAATCGTGGCCGACAGAATCAAAAACTAGTCCTGCTCGATCGGCTGATTGCCGCTCAGCGCACCCCATTCGGTCCAGGCGCCGTCATACAGTTTCACCTGTTTTGCATCGAGGGAAAGCAGGCCAAAAGCCAGCACTGCCGCAGTTACCCCGGAGCCACAGCTGGTGATGATTGGCCCGTTGAGATCGACGCCCTTGTCGCTGAAGGTTTTCTTGAGGGCTTCCAGCGATTTGAAGCGGCCGTTTTCCAGCAGTTCGCCGTAAGGAATATTGATGCTGCCGGGAATATGGCCACGGTGCAGGCCAGGGCGCGGCTCTGGGGCTTCAGCGTAAAAACGCGGCGCGGCGCGTGCGTCGAGGATCTGCACCTGCGTGTTCAGCGCCTGTTCCACCTGCTGCATAGTGACTACCGCGTCTGCATTGAAGCGGGCGTTGAAGGTTTGCTGCGTGCGTTGCGTTGCGCCGGTTGCCAGCGGTTGGCCCAGGGCAGTCCAGCCGTTGAGGCCTTCGTCCAGTACATAAACCTGCTGCGCGCCAAAGTTACGGAAGGTCCACCAGCCGCGTGGGGCAGAGAACTGATTGCCCTCGTCATAGAACACAATGGTGTGTTGATCGCTAATGCCCAACTTGCCTGCCGCCGCGCTGAAGGCTTCCGCCGTGGGCAGCATATGCGGCAGATCGGTGTTTTTATCCGCGACGTCATCGATATCGAAGTACACCGCGCCCGGGATATGACCGCGTTCAAATTCGGCAAGCATATCTTTTTTCGGTACCAGGCCGACCGGAGACATTCTGACATCGACCACGACCAGATTTTCATCGTTGATATGTTGTGCAAGCCATTGGGGAGTAACCAGAAACGGAGAGTTCATCGTCATTGTTCGCCTGTGGTGAAAACGGTTTTTCACTATACACCAGCGCGCACTCCGATGAGGTAAGATGTTAGCTCAATGGCGAAAACGGGAGCCAGGCGGGATGACGGATAAGCATTTTGGCGGCGCGAAAATCGCGCTGTTATGCGGCAACAGCGTGCTGACCTATCAGCGAGACGACAAGCCCGACATTCCCTGGCCTGGCTGCTGGGATCTGCCCGGTGGTGGGCGCGAAAACGAGGAAACGCCGCTGCAATGCGTGCAGCGGGAAACCCTGGAAGAGTTCGGCCTGCGGATTGCCGCGGGGCAGGTTCGTCATCAGCAGCGCTACGAGGGGATTTTCGCTGGCTATCCACCGACCTGGTTTATGCTGGGTGAAATCACCCCGCAGCAGATTGCCGCCATTCGCTTTGGCGATGAAGGGCAGCGCTGGCAGATGATGACACTCGACCGCTTTATCCATCACCCGCAGGGGATCTCCCATCTTCAACAGCGGCTGGCGGAGCACCTGCAGCGTTAGGGTAGCTCCTCGGCCTCCACCCGGGCGATCAGCGCCTCCAACTGACGGTCGGAAAAGACCTCAATGCCATTTTGACGCAGCAGTTCGGCGGTGACGCCGCTGCCGGGTTTGGTCTGGCCGCTGAAAGAACCGTCGTAGATAAATTGGCTGCCGCAGGACGGGCTGCCGTCGGTGAGCAGGGCAAAGCGGCAGCCGTGGCGCTGCGCGGTTTCCAGCGCCAGATGGGCGCCAAGCAGGTAACTGTCGGTGACGTCACCGCCGCTGATCTCCATAACCCGAGCCCGTTGCGCGAGCACCGTGGCCCCTTCGGCGGTCGGAGTGATTTCTGCTGAGGGACGTGGCGTGGAAAAGCCGGCGGCCAGTTCCGGGCAGCAAACCACCAAACGGCCTTCGCGCTGCCAGCGCAGCAGGGTGAGATGGGGCAACGGTTTATCGGAACCGTTATAGCGAACTTTAAAACCGGCCAGGCAGGCGCTGAATAAAATTTTTGACGGCATGGGTCTGTCTCTGTCGCAGTGGCGAAAGCGTGGCACAGGTGGCCCACGCGCGCGGCTTTAACATAGCAGAATCAACCCGCCGAGGGCAGGGCCAAACGGTTAATCTCCACCGGTTCAAGGATGCGCAAGTCTGTCTCGCGCCGTGCCACGGCCAACATTGCCAGTCCGATACGTTCGGTGGTGGTGACCTGATTGGGAAACAGCCGTTGGGCGCCAAACCACAGCGGTTTAAAAAGCCGGTACAGCAGATCATAAAGCCGGGTTCGGGAGCGGATGCCGTGCAGCGGCACGATAACGCCCGGGCGGAACATCACCGCATGGAACGGCAGCGCCAACAAGGCATTTTCGGTTGCGCCCTTGACCCGTGCCCACATGCTGCGGCCTTGCTCGCTGCTGTCGGTGCCGACGCCGGAGACATAAATAAAGACCATGTTCGGGTTTAACCGCGCCAGCGGGCGGCCCGCAGCCAGCGTCAGATCGTAGGTCAGGGCACGGTAGCGTGCTTCGCTCATGCCGGCGGAAGATACGCCAAGGCAGAAGAAGCAGGCGTCGTAGCCGCTGAGCTGAGTCTCCAGGGCGGACAAATCACTCAGATCGGGCAACGTCAGTTGGCGGAGCTTGGCATCGCTTTGCGCCAGTTCACTGCGGCCGATGCTCAGCACTTCCGTCACCTGCGGATCGAGCAGACATTCGCGCAGTGCGCCTTGCCCGACCATGCCGCTGGCGCCGAATATTATCACTTTCATAACCTGTTCTCCTGACGCCCGGCGATGCGTTGATGACGCCAGCGGTTCGGCGTTTGTGATTCCCATTGCATAAAGGCGCGGCTAAATGAATTCAGTTCTTCGAACCCGAGCACGAAGGCAATTTCACCGGGCTCCAGATCGGTATCCGACAGCAGATGACAGGCCGTACGGTGGCGGGTTTTATCCAACAGTTGCTGATAGCTGTAGCCGTGCTGTTGCAGACGACGCTGCAGGGTGCGTGGGCTGAGGTACAGCTCGGCAGCCACGCTGTTCACGCTGGGTCGTTGTCCGCGCATGCTACGGGTGAGGATTGCCATCACCCGTGCGGGCAAACTGTCGTCCTGCTCGACCTTGGCTAACTCGGCTTCCAGCCCAGGCAGCAGCACGGCCAGCATGTCCTGGTTATAGGTGATAAAGGGCTGCTGCATCAGCGCACGATCAAATATCAACACGTCCAACGGGGCGTCGAAGCGGATCGGACAGCTAAAATGGCGCAGCAACGGCGAAGCGGGATCGTGGTGCCGCGTCAGTTCAATCGCCCTCGGTTGAATAGCCAGGCCGGTGCCACGACGGCACAGAGTGGTGATGGACGCAAACATGGCGTCCACCAACAGTTCAGGGGCATGACCTTCGGCCATGGTCCAACGGGTGTGCAACCGCACGGCCTCGCCGTCTTCCGTCAGCGTCAGTTCTTCGGGACACACCAACCGCTTGTAGCGGGCGACTTTTTGCAAGGCCTCCCCCAGCGTCGCCGAATGCAGCGCCGCGACCGAAGCGATATCGTAATGCTCCGGTGCGACGTCACTGCCGAGGCGAAGACCAAAGGCCGTATCATCGGTCAGGCGCGGGAGCGCCTGCCAAATATCAAAGAACTGCCTGGTGGAAAGCTTGACCTTTTCGCGCCCGTGGCTGAGCAGCCCGCTGGGGAGGCCGGCCAGTTGACCAAGCTTTTCAATATCCACCCCCAGCGCTTTGAGACGAATGGCTAAGGCGCTGGAGACCGGGATTTGATCGCTGCTCATGGTGTTCCTTATGATTTGCCGGCCACTAACGCCGCCATGGTTTCGTGATCCGCTTGGCTATCGTCCCGGTCGGTGCTCAGGCTGAGGTAACGGAATTTGGCATCCGCCGCTTCCCGTTCGGCCTGCACCTGTCCGGCGATAAATACCGCATCGCTGCCGAGTAACAGGCGCAGCGGGGGTTCATCCATCTCGGCGATCTGCAAGATAACCTGCGCGGCCTTGGCCGGGTCGCCGGGTTGGTGGCCGTTATGCTGTTGTAAGTAGTCTAGCATGGGCCCAAGCGTTGCCTGATAAGCGGCGCTGACAGGGGCGATGGTCATTGATGAGCCGGCCCAGTCGGTGCGGAAACCGCCGGGTTCAACCAGGGTCACCTTCACGCCGAAGGGCGCAATTTCTTTTGCCAGCGATTCGGAGAAGCCTTCGACCGCCCACTTGGCGGTGTGGTAAGCGCTCAGACCCGGTACGCCAAGGCGTGCGCCTATGGTGGAGATCTGAATGATATGGCCGCTGCCCTGTTGACGCAGCACCGGTAGCGCCGCGCGGGTGACGTTAAAAACGCCATAGAAATTGGTATCGACCTGGGCGCGGAAATCGGCTTCATCGGCATCTTCCACCGGCGCGATGTTGCCATAGCCGGCATTGTTGACCACCACATCCAGTCGGCCGAAGCTGTCTATTGCTGTCTGTACCGCACGTTTGGCGGCCACGGCGTCAGTAACGTCCAGCGCCACGGTGACCACTTGCTCACCGTACTGTTCCACCAGCGACTGTAACTGCTGTGGCTGGCGTGCGGTCGCGACCAGACGGTGGCCGGCGGCCAATACAGCCTGCGCCAACTGCTGGCCCAAACCGCGTGAACTGCCGGTAATTAACCATACCTGAGACTGAGACATAACCACCTTCCTGTACCTGCTTGTTGAAGAGGTTCTACTCTAGAAGGTTCGTCCACATGCGGATAATCCGATTGCGCCAGAGTTTAATCCGATCGCGCCAATGTGATGTCGCGCTCTGGGGCGTGCGCCAGCATCAGCATTTGAATGGTCTCGCCAACCCGTTGCACCGCTTGTTCAATCTCTGGCGTCAGCTTGGGCGCATAGTTGATACGCAGGCAGTTACGGTATTTACCGGAGGCGGAAAAAATGCTGCCGACGGCGATCTGCACACCCTGTTGTTCCAAATGGCGATTTAGCCGCAGGGTATCAAACGCTTCATCCAGCTCAATCCACAGCATAAAGCCGCCGCGCGGTTGGCTAACACGGGTACCGGGCGGGAAGTACTTCATAATCCATCCGGTCATCACGTCCCGGTTCTGCTGGTAGCGGGTACGCATGCGCCGCAAATGTTGCAGATAGTGGCCGTGGCGGATGAATTCGGCAATCGCCAGCTGTGGTTGGGTCGCGGTAGAGCCGGTGCCGATATATTTCATGTGCAACACGCGATCCAGATAACGCCCTGGGGCAATCCAACCGATGCGCAGGCCGGGTGCCAGCGTTTTGGAGAACGAGCTGCACAGCAATACCCGGCCGTCTTCATCGAAGGATTTGATGGTGCGAGGCCTTGGGTATTGGTAGGCGATATCACCGTATACGTCGTCTTCGATGATCGTCACATCGTAGCGCTGCGCCAGCGTCAGCAAACGCTGTTTGCGCTCCTCCGGCATAATGTAACCCAAGGGGTTATTGCAGTTGGGCGTCAACAGAATGGTTTTCACCGGCCACTGCTCCAGCGCCAGTTCCAGCGCCTCCAGGCTAATCCCGGTCAGCGGATCGGTAGGGATTTCCAACGCCTTCATGCCCAACCCTTTCAGCGTTTGCATGGTGCCGTGAAAGCAGGGGGAGTCTACCGCCACGATATCCCCCGGCTGGCAGACGGCGCGCAGGCCGGTGAACAACGCCTCGTGGCAGCCGGTGGTGATCACCAACTGGTCGGCGCTAATCTGGCAACCGGAGTCCAGCAGCAGCCGGGCGATTTGTTCACGCAAGCCGATAACGCCTTGAATGCTGTCGTAGAGCAGGCTGCGCAGATCGCCGTGACGCCCCAGGGTGCCCAGCGCTTTGGTCAACGGTTTCAGCGTAGGTTCGCTGATATCCGGCATGCCACGGCCGAGCTGGATCACATCTTCGCGCGGTTTATTTCGGATCAGTTCCAGTACCTGCTCCCACTGCGAAATATCCACCGGTCGCTGCACCGGACGGGTGACGGCGGGAAGCTCGGCCAGAGTGCGGCGCCTTTGTACGAAATAGCCGGATTTGGGGCGCGCTTCCACCAGTTGGCTCTCTTCCAGCAGGCGATAGGCCTGTTGCACCGTGCTGATGCTGACGCCGTGTTCCAGGCTTAGCGCGCGCACCGACGGCAGACGATCGCCGGCCGGATAGAGCCCCTGTTCGATGCGTTGGCTAAGGAGCGCGGCCAGGGTGGCGTAGCGTGTCATACAGATACCCAAAGTGAGAATGGTTGAGGAAAAAACCGGTACAGATGAGATTAAATTAGACCATTCAGATAGGCAGAGACAGCTTTTGTATGGAAAAAATATCAACGCCCTGAATCTGTATTGTTTTTCGCGCGATCAGCATCATAGGTTTCGTGGCCAAACCGAAAGAGGACCTGTGATGAGCATTTCTGTTGAGGGCGAACCGGTACAGCACCGGGCGAGATTTCCACTTTGGCAGTTGTACCTGCAGCGTTATCGCACCCGTAGATCTTTGTTGCAGTTGGACGATGCTCAACTGGCGGACATTGGTCTGTCGCGCGCACAGGCAATGCAAGAAGGGCGCAAGCCTTTTTGGAGAACATAAATGTTGAAATTGTTGGGTAAGGCCTCGTCGATCAATGTGCGCAAAGTATTGTGGACCAGCCATGAACTGGCGTTGCCGCTGACCAGAGAAGACTGGGGCAGTGGTTTTCGATCCACGCAAACACCGGAGTTTTTGGCCCTCAACCCCAATGGCCTGGTGCCGGTATTGATTGACGGCGATCGGGTGCTGTGGGAATCCAACACGATTTGTCGTTACCTGGCGGGCCGGGAAGGGCGTCAGGATCTGTTGCCGACAGAACTGGGCGCACGGGCAGCGGTAGAAATGTGGATGGACTGGCAGGCCACCGATCTCAACAACGCCTGGCGCTATGTTTTCATGTCGCGAGTTCGCCAGGATGCCGCCTACCAGGATCCGGAGCGACTGGCAGCGGCGGAGCGGGAGTGGAACAGGTTAATGGGCATGCTCGAACAGCATTTGGCGCAGGGGAATGCTTATATTGCTGGCACGACCTTTAGCCTGGCGGATGTGGTCATTGGGCTGTCGCTCAATCGTTGGCTGATGACGCCTTTCTCGCGCCCGGATTACCCAGGGTTACAAGGGTATTTGCAACGGCTGCAACAGCGGCCGGGTTTCTTGCTGTATGGTGCCAACGGGTTGCCATGATATGAAATAAAATATTCATTTTGGCCTGACATCTTTGGCCAGAAGACGCAGCGTACCCTCGAGGCTGCCTCGTTACATTCCCGTCTGCAAGGTTTCATGAACGGCATCACGGATATGAGTTTTATTTTTCTCTTTGCTTGTTATTGAAATTTATATTTCATATAACCGTATCACAGACGGTGCGTTTCATTGGGTGGCGCGCTGACCAGATTACGGATACAGGTAACGGGAGAGGGTGATGAAACAGGTACGCGTTGGTTTAATTGGCACCGGCTACATTGGGCGCTGCCACGCTATTGCTTATGCGCAGGCTGCCACGGTATTTCCACTGAAGGGGGAACTGGTGTTGGAAATGCTGGCGGAAGTGACGCCGGAGCTGGCGCAGCAGCGCGCTGCGGAATTTGGTTTCTCTCGTTCGACCGCCGACTGGCGCCAGCTGGTGGCCGATCCGGCTATTGATGTGGTGGATATCTGCGCGCCGAATTTCCTGCATAAGGAGATGGCGCTGGAAGCGATTCGCCACGGCAAACACGTTTATTCTGAAAAACCGCTGGCGTTGGACGCCAAAGACGCCGCTGAAATGGTGCAGGCTGCTCGCGCCAAGGGGGTTAAAACGCTGGTGGGTTTCAACTATATGAAGAACCCGACCAGCCAGCTGGCGCGCGAAATTATCGCCAATGGCGAGATTGGCGAAGTGGTGCATTTTTACGGCACCCACAATGAAGATTATCTCGCCGATCCGCGTACGCCTATCGACTGGCACTGCCGCAAGGCCACGGCCGGGTTAGGCGCGCTGGGCGATTTGGCGGCGCATATTGTCAACATGGCGCATTACCTGGTGGGTGACATTGTGGCGGTCTCCGGCGATATGCAGACCATCATCAAACAGCGCCCGGATGCGAAAGACCCTACGCTGATGCATCAGGTTGAAAATGAGGATCAGGCCAGCGCGCTGGTGCGTTTTGCCGGTGGCGCCATGGGTACCATCGAGACTTCACGCATTGCCTGCGGGCGCAAGATGGGGCTGACCTACGTGGTCACCGGAACCAAGGGTACGTTAAGTTACACCCAGGAGCGAATGGCGGAGCTGAAGCTGTATCGTCACGATGAGCCGGCGGAGCGCCAAGGGTTTAAAACGCTGCTGGTAGGCCCTAAGCATCCGGATTACGCCGCCTTCTGTATTAGCGCAGGGCACGGCATTGGTTTTAACGATCAGAAAACGGTGGAGATCCGCGACCTGGTTAACGGCATTGCCGCCGGTGATCGCATGTGGCCTGACTTTGAAGAGGGCTGGAAAGTATCTTGCGTGCTGGATGCGATAGCCGCCTCCGCCGAACAACGGCGCTGGCTGGAAATTAATCGCGATTAACCCAGGGCTATGACGCTCACAACTTGAGAGCGTCATAGCTTAACTGGCTAATAAGTTAATAAGCTATTAGCTTGATAACTTGCTGCGGTGATAGCCTGCCAATCAAAAAGCGAAGCAGGAACAACCGAATGCGCCCCAAAAGGCATTGTCGTCTGAAACAGGAATGCTGGAACGGCGGGCGACGTCATGCTGATGCGCGTGCACGCCGCAAGGGCCGCAACACTGGTGCGCCTGGCTCAGCACCCCGACGCGGGCCGCGGCAGAAGGAGGGGCAGAGCGATAATGCCCCGGCACCTGGGTCACCGGCGACCAGTCAGGCAGTACCGGAATTGCCGGCGGTGCCAGCGGTGAAAAACTGCCGGCGGCGTACACCACCTTGCCGTCCACCACCGTCATCACCGATTCAATCCCCTTGATCTGCTCCTCGGGTACCCTGAAATAATCCTGCGACAGCACGGCCAGATCGGCTAACTGTCCGACCTTAATCTGTCCTTTTTTACCCTGTTCGGTTGAGAACCAGGCGCTGCCCTGGGTCCACAACATCAGGGCCGTTTCGCGATCCAGTCGCGCACTGTCGTCGTACATCGCCATACCGCCAACGGTACGGCCGGACACCAGCCAATACAGCGCCGTCCACGGGTTATAACTGGCCACGCGGGTGGCGTCGGTGCCTAACCCTACCGGCAACTCGGCCGCCAGCATTTTTGCGACCGGCGGCGTCTGTTTGGCGGCTTCTTTGCCGTAGCGTTCGGCAAAGTATTCCCCCTGAAATGCCATGCGATGCTGTACGGCAATGCCGCCGCCCAGCGCTTTCACCCGCTCGATGTTACGTTCTGAGATGGTTTCCGCGTGGTCGAAGATCCAGTGCAGGCCATTGAACGGAATATCGCGGTTCACCTTTTCGAACACGTTCAGCATGCGGCTGATGGATTCGTCATAGGTGGCATGCAGGCGGAACGGCCAGCGGTGCTCGACCAGATGGCGCACTACGCGCTCGAGCTCATCTTCCGTACCTTCCGGCAGATCCGGACGCGGCTGGAGGAAATCCTCGAAGTCGGCGGCGGAGAACACCAACATTTCACCGGCACCGTTATGACGGTAAAAATCGGTGCCCTGACCGGGTTTCAGCATGTCGGTCCACAGCTGGAAATCTTCCAGCTCCTGCTTCGGTCGCTGAGTGAACAGGTTATAGGCGATACGCAGAGTGAGTTGCTGCTTATCGTGCAGTTCGGAAATCACCTGATAGTCATCGGGGTAGTTCTGGAAGCCGCCGCCGGCGTCGATGGCGCTGGTCAGGCCCAGGCGATTGAGCTCACGCATAAACTGACGGGTGGAATTGACCTGTTGTTCAAGCGGCAGCTTGGGCCCTTTGGCCAGCGTGGCATACAGGATCATGGCATTAGGCTTGGCAATCAGCATGCCGGTTGGGTTGCCGTTGCCATCGCGCTGGATCTCACCCCCCGGCGGGTTTGGCGTGTCTTTGGTGTAGCCCACCACTTTCAGCGCGGCTCGGTTGAGTAAAGCGCGATCGTACAGGTGCAGAATAAACACCGGGGTGTCCGGCGCCGCCTGATTGATTTCGTCCAGCGTTGGCATGCGGCGTTCCGCGAACTGGAATTCGGTCCAGCCGCCGACCACCCGTACCCATTGTGGGCTGGGGGTACGCAGTGCCTGCTCTTTCAGCATGCGCAGCGCATCGGCCAACGACGGCACGCCTTCCCAACGCAGCTCAAGATTGTAGTTCAGACCGCCGCGGATCAGGTGCAAGTGCGAGTCATTGAGGCCGGGGACGGCGGTGTGGCCGTGCAGGTCAATCACCTGAGTTTCAGGTCCTGCATGCTGCATAACGTCGTTTTCACTGCCGACGGCGAGGAATTTGCCGTCGCGGATAGCAATCGCCTGGGCGGTAGGCGCCTCGCGATCGACGGTGTGAAATTTACCGTTGGTGATAATCAGGGAAGCAGAGTTACTCATAACGTTCTCCCGGCAGGCCGCCTAACGGCGGGTGAGCCATTGATGAAATATGCGTGTGACTATCGGCATCCAGAGGAAGACCACCAGGGCGACGACGGTGGCGTCATTAAGCAGGTGGCCGACCAGCGTGCCGTTCAACTGCGGCAGCAGGTTTCCCCAAAACCAGGGCACCAGATTGGTGGACGGAAAAATCACCAGCAGGGTGATCAAAAATTGTTTCCACTTGGCGGGCTGGCGGGTATTGGCGCTCGGCGGCGTGAACCAGAATTCTGCGCCGGGCCGAATTTCAATGCTGTCGCTCTCCAGCAGCAGCGGCGAAACTTCCTCGATGTAGCGTTTGCGCAGCGGTGAATTCACCCACTGGGACAGGTTGTCGAGATTGTCAAAACGAACCAGTACGGTGTAGGCCTGCTCATGACCGGTGGGGCGGATCACGTTAACGCCCAGATGTCCGGCAAAGTTGGCGGCTTCGGGCATAATGCGCTTCAGCCAGGCCTCGTAGGCCGGTTCCTGCCCCGGCGCCAAACGGTGAGTGATAACTAGCGTGACATGCTGCGGGTGGGCCATAGCACCGACTCCAGAAAAACCCCGGCGACGCGGCCGGGGTTAAGGTTTATTTCGCCACCCGCGCCGGGGCGTGATGCACCATGGTGTAAGCGTAGTCAACGCCCATGCCGTAAGCACCGCTGTGTTCGCGCACCAGTTCCATAACCGCGTCATAAGTCTCTTTGCGCGCCCAGTCGCGTTGATACTCCAATAGCACCTGCTGCCAGGTTACCGGGATGGCACCGGCCTGCACCATACGGTCGATGGAACGCTCATGCGCATCCACCGAGGTACCGCCGGAAGTGTCGGTGACCACGTAAACTTCATAGCCTGCCTCGAGCGCCATCAGCGCCGGGAAAGTCAGACAGACTTCGGTCCACAGCGCGGAAATCACCAGCTTTTTGCGACCGGTGGCTTCAACGGCCTTTACGAAGGCTGCGTCTTCCCAGGAGTTCATCGAAGTGCGTTCAATCGGGGTGATTTCAGGGTGAACCGCCAACAGTTCTGGCCAGATATAGCCGCTGAAACTTTCGGTTTCAACCGAGGTGAAAAGGGTGGGAACATTAAAAATCTTGCCGGCTTTCGCCAGACCGACCACGTTGTTTTTCAGCTGCTGGCGATCAATATTGGCCACGCCAAAAGACATTTGCGGCTGGTGGTCAATGAAAATCAGTGCAGAATTATCTTTATCAAGCAATTGAAACTTAGACATTATTTACCTTCCTAGAAAGACTTATGTTTAACAACGGGTGAATGTAACGTCGATAAACCGCATGGTAGGCAGGGGCTGATTTCAAAGATAGCGCAGAATTTTTGCCGTCTTGTTGAGTTTTTTTATACACGGAGAGGAAGTGATGAGGTTAAACCTGGAGGCGTTATTGATTTTGGATGCGCTCGATCGGCATGGGTCATTTGCGGCCGCCGCCGCCGTGCTGTTTAAAACACCTTCGGCGTTGAGCTATATGGTGCAAAAACTGGAGAGCGATCTCGACATCACCTTGCTCGATCGCTCAGGCCACCGCGCCAAATTCACCGATACCGGCAAGTTGATGTTGGAAAAGGGCCGGGTACTGTTGCGCGCCGCGCAGGATTTGGAGCAGCAGGCTCGCTATGTGGAAAACGGCTGGGAAAGCGAGATCACTCTCGGTATCGATGCCTCGTTTCCTTTTGAGCGCCTGTTGCCGCTGATGGAAGAGTTTTATCAGCAGAATCACCATACCCGGCTGCGCGTTAGTCACGAGGTGTTGGCGGGATCCTGGGAGTCGCTGGTTTATGGTTGTGCGGATATTATTATTGGCGCGATTTGTGAACCCCCGTCGCGGGTAGGCTATGCTTTTAGTCAGTTGGGTCGGTTGGACTACGTATTTGCCGTCGCGCCGCAACACCCGCTGGCGACAATGGCGGAGCCTTTGCCGAAGGCGGAGATTCGTCAGCACCGAGCCGTGGTGGTGCGTGATACCTCAAGGGTGAACGCACCGCAGAACCTGAATATTCTCGAGGAGCAGGACACCTTGACGATATTCGGTTTCGACGCCAAGTTGCGGGCGCAGCTCAGCGGTCTCGGCTGTGGTTATTTGCCGCGTTATTTGGCTGAACCTTACCTGAAAAGTGGCGAGTTGGTCGCGAAAAACGTCGAATCTGAGCGCTGCAGCGACGTCGCTTATTTTGGCTGGCGTGAGAATAACGCCGGTTTGGCGTCCAAATGGTGGCGTGAACGCTTGCAGCAGTGTGCCGATGCCGGGAGCCTGTACCCGGCATCTTGATGCCCCGCCATTGTGCGGAACGACAAGGATGCAGAATGATGAAAACAGGGATGTGGCTTTTGGTAGCGTTGTTACCGTTGCTGGCCGGTTGTAATACGGACCGCGGTTCCGAGGTTGTCGGGCTGGAAAAACCGATGGCTGCCGCGGCATCGGTGCAGCCGCCGTCGGGCAACTACCCGGAAAGAATGCGTCGTGCCATTACGCAAGAAATGCCGACGCTCGGCAAATACAAATCCCAAACCTGTTCGATCAGCATTCATCTGTTACCGGACGGCTCCCTGAAGGACTTCAAGGTACTGGCAGGCGATGCTGAGTTTTGCGCTGTAGCAAGTCAGGCAGTACAGCGCGCCAAACTGCCCAAAATGACCAGTCAGACCGAATACGCCTTATTCAACAGCTCGGTGCTGGATTTCGTTCCCTGATGCCGATGGCTTACCGCATCGGATGCCGGGATGCGGTGAGCAAAATACCTGTTACAACATGCCCTTCTGCGCAAAGGTGATGCGGGTGGCCTCATTGAGGTCAAGTTCACCTAACTTGTCAGGCCTCACCCAGGCCACTTCCTGAAACTCTTCATTGACGGTGATCTGACGATTGGCACTGACACAATCGAAGATCAGATACAGCATATAGATAGGCTCTTGTGTCCCGTCAGGATATGTCTTGGTGCGGACATCATCTCTGAAAGTCCAGGGTGTCATCTGTGTGATCTGCAGCGCTTCGCCTAATTCTTCTCTGATCTCACGACGGAGCGCTTGCTCAATGGTCTCTCCCGGTTCCATGCCACCGCCGGACAATGCCCACTGGCCGGGAAAAACACCGCGGTCATCAGCCATTTTACAGAGTAAATACTCGCCATTATTCTCAATGATTGGGCAGACAATGATCCGTTGACGCATGCAACCTCCTGATGTGACGAATTTTTATTGCTAACGTGGGCAAAGGCTTTTCGACTCGGATCTTACCAGCAATCGCTGCTGGCGGACGGCGTTGAATTCAATGAACGCGCGATAATGGGAGCGCCATCAATAAAAGCGGCATAAATAGCTGATTTTTAACTTTGCTTTACCGCTTTCGTTATTTTGAGCGCCTGCGCTGCTCGCAGATACTGAGGAAAATGACCCACAGCGAGCCGCCGCATGTCCTCAGCCAAAAGCCACAGCCATTATTTGCATTCTGCACAACACCTTTGGATCCAACAGCTTAACCAGCGCTGGTATTGGCGATGCGAGTTGCCGACCTGGGGCATCATGGCGGCGGTGTACGGCGGCTGGTTTGGGGTGGTGCACTACTGGCAGTCGCTGGGACCCTGGCTTGGCACGCCGTTGCTGATTTTGTTGGCCACCTGGTATATGTCGTTGCAGCATGAGCTGATCCACGGCCATCCGACGCGGTGGCCCCGCATCAATCAACTCTTTGGCCTGTTGCCGCTGGCGGTGTGGTATCCCTATGGGCTGTATCGCGATTCGCATATTCAGCATCACCGCAATGAACATCTGACCGACCCGCATGAAGATCCCGAAAGTTATTATTTCAGTCAGACACAGTGGCAGCGTTATCCCAGATTGTTTCCGCTGTTGGCCAAGGTGCGCAATACGCTTAGTGGGCGGATTGTGTTCGGTCCGGCGCTGGATATCGTCGCGACGGGGGTTAATGCGCTGAAAGCGATTGCCGCCGGTGAACTGCGCACGTTGGCGATGTGGTTGGTGCATCTGCTGCTGCTGGCGGCAGTGCTGGTTTGGCTGAAGCAACATGGCATTGGCACGGCGTTTTACCTGTTGGCGATCGGCTATCCAGCGCTGGCGCTGACCAAGATAAGATCGTTTTTTGAGCACCGCGCCGTTGAAGCTCCGCAGGCACGTTCTATTATTAATGAGGCGGCTTGGCCGTGGCGGCTGCTGTTTCTCAATCTGAACTATCATTTAGTTCACCATGATCTCCCCGGCTTGCCGTGGTACGGTTTAAGGCAGGTCTATCTGGCGGAGCGCGGTGCTTACCAGCAGCGCAGCCAGGGATTTGTGGTGCAGGGCTATGGCCAATGGGTCAGCGAATACGCTTTTACCCCGGTCGCCGTTGGGGTTCATCCGTTTAACGCCGGCGAGGCGCTAAAGGAAGTTCAGGGCGAAACCGAAGCCTGGCCGGCGGAGACTTTTATCGTGCGATGGAAACGCGCGTCTCAGGATTTTCCAATCGATCTGGCCAAATAGCCGGAAAATACACAACAAGAGGAAAAAGTATGGCAATCACCCCATTACGTGGTCGCGTTTTCGCTTTGGCACTGGGTTTACTTGCCGCGAGTATCGGCGTGGCTCAGGCGGCCGATACGGTGCGCGTGGGCTCAAAAATCGATACCGAAGGCTCGCTGCTGGGTAACATCATCGTGCAGGTGCTGGAGTCCAACGGCATCAAAACCACCAACAAATTACAGCTCGGTACCACCAAGGTGCTGCGCGGGGCGATCACCTCCGGCGAGATTGACATCTACCCGGAATACACCGGCAACGGCGCATTTTTCTTCTCCGATGAAAAAGATCCGGCGTGGAAGAACGCCCAGGCCGGTTTTGAAAAGGTCAAAAAACTCGATTACGACAAGAACAAAATTGTCTGGCTGGATGCTTCGCCGGCCAACAATACCTGGACTATTGCCATCCGTCAGGACGTGGCGGACGCCAACCACCTGAAGACGCTGGCCGATCTGGGCAAATGGATCAACGGCGGCGGCAAGTTCAAACTGGCGGCCTCGGCGGAATTTATCGAACGTCCGGACGCACTGCCGGCATTCCAGAATGCCTATGGCTTTAAGCTGAATCAGGATCAACTGCTGTCGCTGGCTGGAGGGGACACGGCGGTGACCATTAAAGCGGCGGCGGAGCAAACCTCCGGCGTGAACGCGGCCATGGCTTACGGCACCGATGGCCCGGTGGCGGCTCTGGGGCTACAAACGCTGGAAGACCCAAAAGGGGTGCAGCCGATTTACGCACCGGCACCGATCATTCGTGAAGCCGCGCTGAAACAGCACGCCAATATCGCCGAGTTGCTGAAGCCGGTCTTTGCAACGCTGGACGGCCCGACGCTGCAAAAACTTAATGCGCAGATCGCGGTGGAAGGTCAGGATGCCAAACAGGTTGCGGCCGCTTATCTGAAAGAAAAAGGATTGGTTAAGGGATAGCGCTGATATTCCCTCTCTCTCCATGGGAGAGAGGGAGAGCAGGGCCCATTGACTATGGAGCCGGAGAGTTTCTTTGATTATTGCCGTAAAAAACCGCGTATTACTGACGCTGCTTGTTTTGTTGCTGCTGGCCGCATTTGGCCTGCCGTTCCTCAGCTATGCCCCCAATCGCCTGCTGTCGGGCAAGAGCATTTCCCTGATTTCCCTGCTGCACGGCCCGGCGCTGTGGCTATTGGCCCCGCTGTTGGTGCTGGCAGTGCTCAGCCTGTTGCCACCGCTCAGGCGCAATGCATTGTTGACCGCGCTGGCGGCTGCAGCGCTGCTGGCGCTCACCTTCTGGCTGAGCGGGCATGCTGCGCAGCAGTTGGCGCAGGATGGTTCCAAACTGGCGCGTACCTCCTGGGGCAGCGGCTGCTGGCTGATGCTGGCGCTGAGCCTGCTGATGGCTGCCGATGCCATCACCCGCATCACGTCTTCGCATTTGTGGCGCATGCTCGGCAACCTGCTGGTGATATTGCCTGCGCTGGCGCTGCTGTTCGGCCATCAGTTGGATCAGCTTTCGCTGCTGAAAGAATATTACAACCGGCAAGATGTGTTTGATGCCGCGCTGTTGCAGCACCTGACTATTCTGCTGGCGACGATGGTCCCGGCGCTGCTGATCGGCGTGCCGCTCGGGGTGTTGTGTTTTCGTTCATCCCGTTTGCAAACCCCGATCTTCTCCACGCTGAACATTATCCAGACCGTGCCGTCGATTGCCCTGTTCGGCCTGCTGATCGCACCGTTGGCCGGATTGGCGAAGGCGGTGCCCTGGCTGGCGGAACACGGCGTCAGCGGCATTGGCATGGCGCCGGCGATAGTCGCCCTGGTGTTGTACGCCCTGTTGCCGCTGGTGCGCAGCGTGGTGGCCGGGTTACAGAGCGTGCCCGCCAGCGTGATCGAATCTGCCAGCGGTATGGGGCTGACGCGCGGCCAGATTTTCTTTCGCGTACAGCTGCCGTTGGCTTTGCCGCTGTTTCTGACCGGCGTGCGCATTCTGGCGGTGCAGACCGTCGGTATGGCGGTGGTAGCCGCGTTGATCGGTGCCGGAGGTTTCGGCGCCATCGTTTTCCAGGGTTTGCTGAGCAGCGCGCTGGATCTGGTGCTGCTGGGCGTGATCCCGGTGATCGTGATGGCGGTAATCGTCGATTCGCTGTTTAAATTTATGGTTTCAATTTTGGAAGTGTCACGCCGATGATTCAGTTTAATCAGGTCAGCAAGATTTTTCAGGGTAAGCCGGCGGTGGACGATCTGACGCTGCAGATTGCCAAAGGCGAATTTGCCGTACTGATCGGTACCTCAGGCTCCGGTAAATCCACCACATTAAAAATGATCAACCGGCTGATCGAACACGATCAGGGCAAAATTTACTTTGCCGATGAAGAGATCCAAAAATTCAAACCGCAGGATCTGCGGCGCCGCATGGGCTATGCCATTCAGTCGATCGGCCTGTTTCCGCATTGGACGGTAGAGGAGAACATCGCCACCGTGCCGCAATTGCTGAAATGGCCGCGGGCACGGATCCGCGATCGGGTGACCGAATTGCTGGAGCTGTTGCACCTGGAGCCGGAACTGTTCCGACACCGTTATCCGCACCAGCTTTCCGGCGGGCAACAGCAGCGGGTGGGAGTGGCGCGCGCGTTGGCTGCCGATCCGGAAGTGTTGTTGATGGACGAACCCTTTGGCGCTCTCGATCCGGTAACGCGCACCGCGCTGCAGACGGAGATTGCGCGTATTCATCATCTCTCCGGGCGCACCATCGTACTGGTGACGCATGACATTGACGAAGCGCTGGCATTGGCCGATCGCATCGTGTTGCTCGATCAGGGCCGTGTGGTGCAACAAGGCACGCCACTGGAGCTACTGACTGCACCGGCCAACGATTTTGTGCGCGATTTCTTTGGCCGAAGCGATCGAGGCATCAAATTGCTTTCTTTAGGCACGGTGGCGGAACGGGTGCGGCCCGGGCATGCGGACGGTGAACCTATTTCCTCCACCATGAACCTGCGTGAAGCGTTGTCGGTATTTGTGGCGCGCGGCAGTGAATGCTTGCCGGTGGTGGGGGAGCAAGGAGAGGCACTCGGCGTGCTGCATTTCAACGATCTGATTGCCCAAAAGGCGCTGTCATGAGTGCGCCTAAAGCCCTGCGTTGGCTGCGTGATCCGCTGCCCTGGACCTTTGCCCTGCTGCTGGCGCTGGTGTTTGGCATGAATCATTTGCATGGCCTGTTTGCTGCCTGGTTTCCCGATCTGGAAAGGCCGGTGTATCAGCAGGACAGTTTTATCTCGCTGGTGTGGGCACATCTGTTGCTGGTCGCGGTCTCCAGTCTGATCGCCGTGGTGATTGGCGTAGCGGCCGGAATCGGCGTGACGCGCCCTGCCGGTAAGGCGTTTCGTTCGCTGGTGGAAACCGTGGTAGCGGTCGGCCAGACTTTTCCGCCCGTGGCGGTGCTGGCGGTAGCGGTACCTGTGATGGGCTTTAGCGAACAGCCGGCGATTATCGCACTGGTGCTGTACGGTTTGCTGCCGATCTTGCAGGGCACGCTGACGGGTATTGAATCAGTACCCAGCGCGACACGCGAGGTTGCGCAAGGGGTTGGCATGAGCGCCAGGCAAATTCTGTGGCGCGTCGAACTGCCGCTGGCGGCGCCGGTGGTTGTTGCCGGTATTCGGACCTCGGTGATCATCAATATCGGCACGGCGGCAATCGCTTCCACCGTCGGCACCAAAACGCTTGGTTCGCCGATAATCATTGGCCTGAGCGGTTTTAATACCGCCTACGTGATCCAGGGTGCGGTAGTGGTGGCGCTGCTGGCCATCATTACCGATATGCTGTTTGAGCGCTGGGTGCGCTATCTCACCGCCTGGCGTCAGCAGACGCAGGCGGCTTCTTCTGCGGGGTAAGGGAATAGGATGCAAGTATCTTTGCCGATGTATGGCGTGACTCATCAACCGGCCGAATCTTTCTGGCGAGTGCTGCGCGGTAAATTACTGCAGTTGGGATTGCCGCTGGCTCCTGAACAGCTCGTCTGGCCGCACGACCTGGCTCAGCACTGGCTACAGGACGATTTATTGCTCAGCCAAACCTGCGGTTATCCGCTGGTCAGCAGCCTGCAGCAGGTGCAGCTGATCGGGACTTATCACTACCGCGTCGAGGGTTGTGAGGGCGCGAATTACAGCAGTTGGTTGGTGGTGCGCGACGATGACCCAGGCGAGCGGCTGGCGGATTTTCGCGGCCGGATCGCCGCATACAACAGTACCGACTCTCAGTCAGGGCATAACAGCTTGCGTGCGCTGATCGCACCCTTGGCACAGAACGGCAGATTCTTCAGTGCTGCCATCGCCTCCGGGGCGCACTATCAGTCGCTCAAGCTGATCCAAAACCGGCAGGCAGACATTGCTGCCGTCGACTGCGTCAGCCTGGAACTGTTGAAACGGGCACGGCCCCAGGCGTTGGCCGGGCTGAAAATTATTGGACGAACGGCCAGCGTGCCGGGGCTACCCTTGATTACCTCGTCGCAGACCCCGCCGGAACAGCTGGAAATACTGCGTGCCGGGGCGAAGGCGATGCTGGGCGAAGCGGTAAGCGACAACCTGCTGATCGGCGATTTCAGCCTGGTGCCGCGTTCGGCATACCAAATAATCACCGAGCTGGAGCAGCAGGCCGCCGCCCGCGGGGTGACAACGCTGTAAGCTTATGACTGGCCTGCGTTCAGGCGGCGCTAAAGCGTGCGTTCAATTTTTGATCGACAATGATCTCGAAGTCAGTAAATAAGGCTTTGGGTTTGACCGTTCGGCCGCGTTTTTCCATCGATACCAGACCGTGGCCGCTGAGCGTTTTCAGCGTGGCGGAAAGATTGCTTATTTGCCGACCGGAGAGTTCCGCCAATCGGCTCATGGTTTCCGGTTTTTCCGTATCAATCATCCGCAGCAAGGCAATATTTTCATTGCTGAGCACCTGGGCCAAAGCAATCATTGAGGTGAACCAGACCTGCGGTTCACGCTCCTGCGGCTGGTATTCACCTTTTGCAATGGCCAGTATCCGTTTGCGGATCAACTCTTCAGGCATTACGCCAATCAGTGCTTTCATCTTCAACCTCGGTTTTCTCTCTTGCTTATGACTTCATCGATTTTAGTGAAGAAATCTTCCACCAACTGAAAAGCGGAATGAAACTCATAGGGTGAGCCTTTATCCGTGGGCGTCTGATGTTGGTGGTCGTAAAGTATTCGGCCTGAAAATCGCCCTTTTCTAGGGACTTTAATGGCATGGGCATTGTCGATGCCAAACACTCGGGTGTTGTATTTATCATGCAGCGTCAAGTTGTAGCGTATGCCATGGGGAATGAAAGCCGTTTTGGTTACTTTCCATGCTTCTATTTTCCACCAGTAGCCATCTTCACGATTTACTCGGGTGCCATGAAGGCTAAGGATGTAGTCCAGTCCATTGCTTGCATCCATTTTCAGTACTCCAGAAAGTTATGATTTAACCATAACTCTTGAGTGTTTTACGGTCAATGCTATTTCATCAGGAAGAGTGGCAGACTGAATAGATGAGACTTTGACCGCAGAATGGGGTTGAACACAGCGGTAATTTGTTGACGTTTCTGTCGGCGGCAGCGCGCAGAAAATCGCACCAACGGTTGGCGAAAGAAGAGAAGGGGAATTGCTGCTGAAATGGAGCAATGAGGCGGTTACCGCGCCCTTTGCAGATACCGGCGCGCGTCGGGCTACGGCAGCGTTTTTTTACAACAACGCTGCCAGCGCGGGACGCATCACTTGGCCTGAATGCTCTCTGCCGGAGTGGCAGTGGCGGCGGCTTCGTGTGACGTGGCGGTCTCTTCTAGCGGCGTGGTGGAACGGGTGTACATATTCAGCCCGGCCAGGAATACGCCGCCGAGTGAACCAAAGGCACACAGAAAGATAACGATAATGAACGATTTTTTCAGCATGGGGATGATTTCGCAGGTTGCCAGGAACAACGGGAATTATAGACGCTTCGTAATATGAAACAAGAATCGTTTTAATACCCGTCGTCTTTCAAGCGGCAGCGTTTAAATCTGTTTCCGGTGGATTTGTCACTCCAGCCGCTGTGGGGGGCGAATACATTCGCCCCGATTAATTCGGCCGCAGCGTGCAGCGTCCCTACCTTTCCCTGCTTATGCGACTGACCGGGCGAGCAAACAGGAATTTGCCCAGCGTCACCAGCACCACCGCCGCTACGATAATCACCAGCGCCGCCCATTCACGCGGTGCCAGCGATTCGCCGGCAAAACCGATGCCGAGCAGCACGGCCACCACCGGATTGACATAGGCATAACTGGTGGCTACCGCCGGACGCACGTTTTTCAGCAAAAACATATAGGCGCTAATGGCCAACATGGAACCGAAGATAATCAGGTATCCCAGCGCAAAGAAACCTTTGGCGCTGGGCATCTGCGTTAGGCGTTCGCCGCTGAGCTGACTGACGACCAGCAGAACCACTCCGGCAACCAGCATTTCCGCAGCGCCCGCCATCGGTCCGGCCGGTAGCGAAATACGTGACCCCAGCACCGAGCCAAAGGCCCAACTGGCGGAAGCCAGCAGGATCAGTAACGCACCGCTAGGGTTGCCCACCAGGTTATTGCCGGTATTGAGCAATACGATCCCCACCAGGCCCAATGCGATACCCGCCCACTCCAGCTTGGTATTGCGCATGCCCCAAAACAGGCTGAAGAACAGGGTGAACAGCGGTACCGTCGCGACCATCACGGCGGCAATACCGGAAGGTACGTGCTGGTGTTCCGCCACGGTTACCAGACCGTTACCCACCGCCAGTAGCAAGATACCGATAGTGCCAGCGGCCAGCCACTGCCTGAGGGTTGGTAATGCATGGCCGCGCAACGCTAAAAAGCTGAACAGCACTATGCCGGCGACCAAAAAGCGGATCCCGGCCATCATCAGCGGTGGCCAGCTCTCCACGCCCAGACGAATAACGAAGTAGGTAGAACCCCAGACAATATATAACGTGAACAGCGCCCCGATTAACGGCAGGACGTTACGGCTACTTTGACTCAGCATGGATATTTATTCTGCAGGGAGGTTATTATTAGAGGACTCAGTAAACCCGATCGCACGGAAGATTAGCAACGCTTTTCACTATTTTTTAACGGCAAGGTCGGCTGGCGAACCGATGAGAATCGAGAGAGAACGCCAGCCTGCAGATAGCCTTGAGCCGAGTGCCGATTACAGCAGCGAAATACGGTAGGCGCAGCGGCGTGCACCGGCCAGAATATGTTCGGAACGTTCAACCTGCGCCTGCAACACCTCGGTGAAAATACTCAGCTCAGCACGGCAGAACCCCTGACAAACGGTAGCGGCGGCGCAAATAGGGCAGTGGTTCTCTACCAACAGAAAGGAGCCGTCTTCCTGAGTACGGCATTCGGCCATATAGCCTTCGCGGCAACGAATGGCCGTCAGACGCTGAACCCGTTCCTGCAAGTCGGTAGCGCCAATCATCGCCTGTTTGTAATTAATCCGCGTTTCTTGCTCGCGGGTGTCAATCAATAATTCAATCGCCTGCTCGCCCAGCTTGTCGCGTACGGTACGCAGCAACTGTACCGTCAATTCTGAATGGGTATCCGGAAAGCGCGCATTGCCGGCGGCGGTCAGGTGCCAGAGCTGCACCGGTCGGCCGACGCCGCGGGTTTCCGCCACGGCTTCAACCAGCCCGTCTTTGGCCAGTTTGACAAACTGCTGGCGCGCAGCCTCACCTGTGGTGCCAAGAACCTTTCCTGCATCAGACGCTTGTTGTGGGCCGCGGGTTTTTAATAGTGTCAGCAAACGGTCACTGACCGATTGTGCGGGACTACCGCCATTTTCCAAGTTTATTCTTGACATATTTCTCCGCCTCGCCCTACCATTATTCCAAGTTAACTCTTGTTAAATTTAACGCAATATCACTATTAACTCAATGCCCTTCCTCTGAAAACAGGACGACAACCGTGATAACCAACGATGATAGCCGCTGGGCCGACTTATTCTCCGGCAAAAATGGCGCCAGTGCGATCGCGCTCTCACTCGGCGTAGCGCTGCATGCGATCAATATTCTGGTCGCCACCACCATTCTGCCCTCGGTGGTGCAGGATATTGGTGGCCTGAATCTGTATGCCTGGAACACCACACTGTTTGTGGTGGCGTCGATTCTCGGATCGGCGTTATCTGCACGTCTGCTCAGTGGTTACGGTGCACGCAGTGCCTATCTGGTGGCGTCGCTGTTCTTTATTGCCGGGGCAATGCTGTGTGCATTGGCGCCGTCGATGCCGGTGATGCTGATAGGTCGCACCGTGCAGGGGTTCGGCGGCGGGCTGATTTTCGCGCTTTCGTACGCCATGATCAACCTGGTGTTTGAGCAAAGACTTTGGCCGCGGGCAATGGCGCTGATTTCGGCGATGTGGGGTATTGCTACGCTGGTGGGGCCGGCGGTGGGCGGCATTTTCGCCGAACTGAACGCCTGGCGCTGGGCCTTTGGTATCCTGTTGCCAATCATGGTGTTGTATGCCGGGTTCACCTTCCTGATCCTGCCGAAAGGCAAACCGCAACAGCAGGCAGCGCCGCTGCCGGTAGCCCAGCTGTTGCTGTTGGCGGTGGCGGTGCTGGTGGTATCCGCCGGCAGCCTGGCCGACAGCGCCTGGGTCAATTTTGGCGGTATTGCATTGGCCGTGCTGATGATGGTTTGGCTGATTCGCCGTGAAGCACACTCCCGCGCCCGTCTACTGCCTCAAGGCGCTTTACGCCGCGGTTCCCCTCTGGCTTCGCTGTATATCACCGTCTCCCTGCTGGTTGTGGGCATGACCAGCGAAATCTTCGTGCCTTATTTCCTGCAAACGCTGCACGGGCAGTCACCGCTGATTTCCGGCTATATCGCAGCCACCATGGCGGCGGGCTGGACGCTGTCGGAGATCCTCAGTTCGGGCTGGCGCAGTGCGGGTATGCGTCGGGCCATTATCAGCGGGCCGCTGTTTGTGTTTGTCGGGCTATTGGCCCTGGGCGTATTGATGCCAACGCCTTCCGGTGGTCATTGGTCGGCACTGACGCCGATTGTCATCGCTCTGACAGTGGTGGGGTTTGGTATCGGTTTTGGCTGGCCACATCTGCTGACGCGTATTCTGCAAGTCTCGCCAGAGGCGGATAAGGATATTGCCGGCGCGTCGATCACTACGGTGCAACTGTTTGCCACCGCGTTCGGTGCCGCGTTGGCGGGGATGGTCGCCAACCTGGCCGGACTGAACGTGCCGGGTGGGGCACCGGGTGCCGCCTCCGCCGCGCGCTGGCTGTTCCTGCTGTTTGCCTTGGCGCCGCTGCTGGCGGTTTTTAGCGCCTGGCGCTGTGCGGCGATTACTCCACCTGTTGTGGCAACCAGCGATGCCGAGGTTGCGCTGGCATCGCCGGGGTTGTCGCTCTCTGCCACCCCTGTGAGCGAATGCGTTCGTCCTGAATAAGGCGGGTGCCGCCTGCTGGTTTTTATAACTTCGCAGGGTTTACTTTAAAATCTGATTGACGAATCCCGTATTTGAGATTATTTCTCTCATATGGGATTTTTCATATCAGGGCTATAGAGATCATGGATAACGGAGTGGACAGCGCCGACCTTCGCTTGGCGCAACGGCTGTCTGATTTACGCCAGCAGCAGGGCTGGTCGCTGGAAGCGTTGGCGCAGCAAACCGGCATCAGCCGGGCAACGCTATCGCGGGTTGAGCGTGCGGAAACCAGCCCGACCGCCTCGTTGTTGAACAAACTGTGCGCGGCATATGGGCTGACCATGTCACGGCTGCTGAGCGAGGTTGAGGACGAACCGCCAGAGTTGCTGCATCGCGAACAGCAGACGGTGTGGGTTGATCGCGCCAGCGGTTTTCATCGTCGTTCGGTATCGCCGCCAGCCGCCCTCTATAAGGCGGAATTTATTGAGGGCACGCTGGAGGCCGGCGCGGTGATCGCTTATGACGCCCCTTCGATACACGCGCTTGAACACCATTTATGGCTGCTGGAAGGCCGGCTTGAATTGACGCTGGAGGCGCGAACTTTTCAGCTAGAACCGGGCGATTGCCTGCGTTACCGCTTATTCGGCGCTTCAAAATTTCATGCACCCGGCCCCGAGCCGGCCCATTACACCCTCGTTATCTGCAGGCCATAATCATGATTGAGATACAACAATTGAACGTCAATGCGGTACAAAGCGCGATCCCTGAACTGTCGGCGATGCTGCATGCCAGCGTCTCGCAGGGGGCGAGCATCGGTTTTGTCATGCCGTTTAGCCTTGAGCAGGCGCAGGCGTTCTGGCACCGTCTGTTGCCGGCTATTGAACGGAAGGAAAGGCTGCTGGTGGTGGCCCGAGATCGGGATGCCGGAAGGGTGGTCGGTACGGTGCAACTGCTGCTGGATATGCCTGATAACGGCCGCCACCGGGCAGAGGTGGTGAAGCTGATGGTGCACCCGGATGCTCGCCGTCAGGGCATTGCCCGCAGCCTGATGTTGCAGGTGCAACAGCTGGCGGTTGAGCATCAACGGCATTTACTGGTTCTGGATACCCTGACCGGCGACACGGCGGAAGGCCTGTACCGTCGGCTGGGCTTTCAACTGGCGGGCAGCATTCCGCAATACGCACGCGCCAGCAATGGCGGTGCGCTGGATGCCACCAGTTATATGTATAAATTGCTCTGACTACCCCGTCTTTTTTCAAGCGTTATCGCCTAAGGGGGCGAACGTATCGCCCCCTTAATCAGAACGCAGCCAGCGTCGTCCCTGCAAGGCTTGGGAGGTTACTGTCCGTTCCAGGCCTTGATTGCCTGTTGGCGAATCTGCAGCTTTTGCTCTGGCGTCAGCTTGTTATAGTCCTTCGCCATGCCGCTTTCCCAATCGCCGTACAACGGATTGGGCAACACGATAAACTCGGTGCCGAATTTGCTTTGGTTGTCGGCGACGAACGCCCGCCGCTGCGCGTTATCTTTGTGGTAGGTCGCGGCGCCGAAGTCGTTCAGGTTGTCACCGGCGTAAACCACGATGTCGTAACCTGCATTTTTGATCGCGTCGAAACGCGCCTGCTTGTTGGAGGTATCACCGCTTAACAGCACGGTTTTTTCCGACATGCCGGTGAAGCCCAATTTTTGCATATTGGCCAGCGTGGCGGCGTATTCAGACTGTTTGCGGTTGGAGACGTAAAACATGGTGCCCTGATGGCTGTTGACGTAGCGGGCAAACTGCACGGCACCTGGCACCGCGCCGGCCTGTTGCGCCTGTGACCACTTCGCCCAGGTGGCAGCGGCGAAAGGTTGGCCCTGCTGCGCCTGCCAGCCGGAATAAGGGCTGTTATCCAGCATGGTTTCGTCCAAATCGACCACCACGGCCTTCTTCTTGCCCGGCGCGGCCTTGGCCTGATCAAAGGCCAGCCTGGCGCTGTTGAAGGCCTGATGCGTCAGCGCCTGATATTCGCCGGATTGCTGGAACCAGTTCAGCGCCAGCACGGATTGCTCCGCCAACTGCTGTTGGGCCTGCCGATCGGTTTTTGCTGGCTGCACGCAGCCGGTCAGGGTCACCAGCGCAATGCCGATCGCCGCGCCGAGGGCCATTTTCTGTCTCATTATTCCTGCCATAAATAAATCACTCTCTGATTGTTATTGTGGTGTGTTCAAGGTCATCGTCATTTCAAACTGGCGCAACGCGTCCTGCTGCCAGCCGAGTCGGTCGAAGAAGGGGGCGGCCACTTCAGGAACGTAAACGTTGGCTACCAGCGGTAACGGCGCAAACTTCGCCTGTAATGCAGCCAGCATGGTACGGGCATGGCCCTGACTGCGGTGCTGCGGCGGCACGTAGATCATGCGCAAAAAGCACTTGTCGGCGCCCAACTGCACCACCGCATAGGCCTGGTGGCCAAGGCTGAAAGCATGGGGTTTGCCGGGTAGCTTGAACAACGTCTCCGGCGCGATCAGCCAGGGCAGGTCGGTGGCACCCTCGGCAATCAGGCGGTGAGAGACGAACAGCGGGTCGATCTCTTGCAACTGCGCAACTTCGGCAAGTACCGGCGTAGCGGCCAGATGCCCGGTCAGCGTGCGGACGATTTGCAACCCGGCCCGATGGTAGAGCGCCAACGCGGCTTCGTTTCCTTCAATCACTTCCAATGACAGTTGACGATCGCCGCGCTGATGCGCGTCGGCGACAATGCGCTTCATCAAGGCTTTTCCCAAGCCTTTGCCGCGCATTTCCGGACGGATGGAGAGTGCCGATATCCGGCTGTGCAGGCCGCGGCGGCTGATCAGCGCCAGCGCTACCGGTTGTTGCTGGTGGGTAACGATAATACTGTCGTTCAGGCTGAGGTCTTCGGCACCAAAACGGCGGGCGAAGGTATCACCGTCAATCACGAAACGTACAATATAGTTTTCAAAACAATGACAAAGGATCTGCGCCAGCTCGTCGCTGCTGTAGCGCAGGGCGCTTTGGTACTCGAAGCTTTCGTCGGTGTGCATGAGCTTTCCCTGTCTAAGGCGGAAGCTATACATCTAGACCCGATTGTTTTATAAGGCAAGTTTCCGCGTGCGGTTACGGGATATGCAGCGGTAAATGAGGCAGGAACAGGCGGTAAAAGCACAAATGAAAAAACCGGGCGTTGCCGCCCGGCGAAGTAACTCTGGGTATAAAGTGAAGCTAAGGTTTGCAGTGGTGGTTATTCATCACATCAGAACTGGTAGGTCAGGGCGACGGCAATCACGTTGTCGTCTTTCAGACCCAGCTTGTTATCGCTGTCGAGTTGGTTGATTTTATAATCGACATAGGTCGACATGTTCTTGTTGAAATAGTAGTAGGCGCCAACGTCGATATATTTCACCAGGTCGGCGTCGCCGATGCCTTCAATATCTTTGCCTTTCTGCTGAACATAACCCAGCGATGGACGCAGACCGAAGTCGAACTGATATTGAGCAACCAATTCCAGACCTTCTGCCTTATTGGCAAAGCCGCTTACGGAAGTGGAATTATTATTGATAGTGGCGGTGCCGGAGATTGGCGCGATATTACGGCTTTGCGAATAGGTCGCTGCCAGGTAAACATCGTTGTTGTCGTATTTCAGGCCGCCGGCCCAAATATCAGCTTTGTCGCCCTTACCGAAGGTGCCCGCTTTTTGCCCGGCAGTACGGTTGGAAGAGGCATAGGCGGCACCCACGCTCAGGCCGTCGATGATTTCATAGCTGGAAGACAGACCCCAACCGTCGCCGTTCGCCTTGCTGTTGGAACGGCCGTCGTTTTCGTTCTTGCCCTGGTACTGTACCGCGAACTTCAGACCTTCGACCAGGCCGAAGAAGTCATTGTTACGGTAGGTTGCCACGCCGTTGGTACGACCATTCATAAAGTTGTCGGTTTTGACGTAGGCGTCATCACCGAACTCAGGCAGCATATCCGTCCAGGCGCCGACGTCATAGATAATGCCGTAGTTGCGGCCGTAGTCGAATGAACCGATATCTTTATATTTCAGACCGGCGAAGCCCAAACGGGTTTTGGTATCTTTTGTGCCGTCAGATTCAGAGTGGTTGGCTGCTATTTGATATTCCCACTGGCCATAGCCAGTCAGCATATCGTTAATTTGAGTAGCGCCTTTAAAACCGATACGCACATAGGTTTTATCGCCATCATTACCGGCATCGTCAGAGAAATAGTGCAGTGCTTTTACGCGGCCGTAAAAATCAAGTTTGTTGCCGTCTTTATTGTAGATTTCTGCTGCCTGTGCTGTCTGCGCAATTAAAAGTGCCGGAATAATAACGGCCAGAAGATTACGTTTCATGATTTACCCTGCTTTATTCGATTGAAAGACGCTTATCATCAGTAGTACTGCTGTTTCACTGTGCCGCCTGTTTGTTTGCAGCGAGGATTTTTTACCGTAGTTATGTGATCTATTTATGACAAAATATTCATTTCCATGTCGAACGATTAAAAATCTCGCGGAAAGCGTCTGTTTCTTCTACGGGCGCCTAGAATTCCCCGTGATGCCCATCAGGTCGCTGCCAAAAATCATGCGTGAGATTTATACGTTGACGACTTCCTTCAGCGCATCAGGAGGGCTTATTGTCCTGTTTATGTGAATGATTGATGCTGAAAATCCCGATTTTCACCCATGCAGGTTGAGGGTAGCGTAAAGCTTCCCTTAAGCAGCAGGAGTGCAAGATGCAACCTTCCCAACAGGCTGGCCAGCAGGCGTTTGGCGACATTGCCCCCAAGTTGGCGCAGCTCAGCGACAGCGTATTATTCGACGATGTATGGCAGCGACCGGGGCTCACGCCGCGCGAGCGCAGTCTGATCACCGTGGCGGCGCTGGTGGCGCTCAACCGCGTGGAGCAGATGCCGTTTCATCTGCAACTGGCCGAACGCAATGGCGTGAGCGTTGAGCAGCTCGCCGAGGCGATCACTCATCTGGCGTTTTATGCCGGTTGGCCAGCGGCGGCCTCTGCCGTGGCACGCCTGCGCGAATTGAAACAGGAGTAGTCCCATGCCATTCAGCCGTATCGCTTTGCATCAGGGCAAGTCAGCGCAATACCTGAAAACCTTATCTGACAGCCTGCACCAGGCGCTGGTCGAGACTTTTAGCGTGCCGCCGGCCGACAAGTTTCAGGCCATTGATCAATATCGCCCCGGCGAGCTGATTTACGATCCCCATTATCTCGGCGGCCCACGTTCGGCGGATTATGTGCTGTTTTACATCACCATTGGCCGTCCGCGCGATACCGCCACCAAGCAGCGTTTTTATCAGCGGTTGGCGGCGTTGCTGGCAGAAAACCTGCAGTTGAGCCCGCAGGATGTGATGGTAGTGATTACCACCACCCAACAGGACGAGTGGTCGTTCAGTGCGGGTCGCGCTTCAATGATCGAAGGCTAGGCTGACGCAGCCGACGGTCTGTGGGACAATAGCGCCATCATTTCGTTGAGATACAGAGTTGAATGGCGCTCTCCCCCGCAGTTAAAGATCAGATTGGCCAGTGGTACAAAGCCCTGCAGCAACAAATACCGGATTTTATTTCCCGTGCACCGCAACGGCAGATGATCGCCGAAGTCGCGAAAACCCTGGCCGGAGATTATCCGCGCCACCTGGCGATTGAGGCGCCGACCGGCGTGGGCAAAACCCTGTCGTACCTGATCCCAGGGATCGCCGTAGGCCGCGCGGAGAGCAAACCCCTGGTGGTCAGTACCGCCAACGTGGCGCTGCAGGATCAGATTTACAGCAAGGATTTGCCGTTGCTGAAGAAGATCATTCCCGATTTGAAATTCACTGGCGCCTTTGGCCGCGGGCGCTATGTTTGCCCGCGTAATCTGGCGGCATTGAGCACCGACGTCAGCGAGCAGGGTGATCTGACGCTGTTCCTGGATGACGAACTGGCCCCTTCCAGCGGGGAAGAGCAGGCGCTGTGCCAGAAACTGAGCAAAGCGCTCAGCCGCCATGAGTGGGATGGGTTGCGCGATCATTATCAGCTGACGATCGACGATCCGCTGTGGATTAAGCTCAGCACCGACAAGGCCAACTGCCTGGGGCGCAACTGCCACTACATCCGCGAATGCCCGTTTTATATCGCCCGTAAAGAGATTGAAACCGCCGACGTGGTGGTGGCTAACCATGCGCTGGTGATGGCGGCGCTGGAAACGGAATCGGTACTGCCCAACCCGAAAGAGCTGTTGCTGGTGCTGGACGAAGGCCATCACCTGCCGGAAGTGGCGCGTGATGCGCTAGAGATTGACGGCGAAATCACCGCGCTGTCGACCAATTTGCAACTGGACATGATCGTGCGTCAGGTTGAACAGTGCATGACGCAATATCGCCCGAAAAGCCCACCGGGGCTGACCAACGACGAACGTTTGAAAAATCACTGCGAAGAGATGCGTGAGCTGATCCAGATTTTCGAGCATCAGGTCAGCGCCTATCTGCCGACCGACACCGTGATTGCCGAACACCGGTTTGAAATGGGCGAACTGCCTGCGGAGATGGTGGAAACCAGCGCACGCTTGTTCAAGCTGACTGACGCGTTGCGTGGGGTGGCGGAATTTATCCTCAACGATCTCAGCGAGCAAACCGGTAAGCACGACATTGTGCGACTGCACCGTTCAATCATTCAGATGAGCCGCACTCTGGGTTATCTGGAAGCGATGAGCAAACTGTGGCGGCTGGCGGCGCTGGACAAGTCTTCCAATGCGCCGATCTCCAAATGGGTCACGCGCGATTTACGCGATAACGTGACGCACCTGTATTTGCACTGCGTAGGCATTCGCGTGAGCGATCAGCTCGAAAAGCTGTTGTGGCGCAAGGTGCCGCATGTGGTCGTCACCTCGGCGACTCTGCGTTCATTGAACAGCTTTGCGCGCTTGCAGGAAATGAGCGGGCTGAGCGAGAAAGCCGGCGATCGTTTCGAAACCCTGTCTTCGCCGTTTAACCACGTTGAGCAGGGCAAGATTGTCATCCCGAACATGCGTTTCGAACCTGCGATGGCCAACGAAGCTGAGCATCTGGAAGAGATGGCGCGCTTTTTTCGCGCCGAGCAGGCCAGCGGCAAACACAAGGGCATGCTGATCCTGTTCAGCAGTCATCGTGCGATGCAGACCTTCCTCAGCTACGTGACCGATTTGCGCCTGATGCTGTTGGTACAGGGCGATCAACCGCGTTATCGCTTGGTGGAAGAGCACCGCAAGCGGGTCGAAAAAGGCACTGCCAGCGTGCTGATAGGCCTGCAGTCGTTTGCTGAAGGGTTGGATCTGAAAGGGGAATTGCTGACCCAGGTGCATATTCACAAGATCGCCTTCCCGCCGATCGACAGCCCGGTGATCCTGACCGAAGGCGAGTGGCTGAAGTCGCTGAAGCGTTATCCCTTCGAGGTGCAAAGCCTGCCGAGCGCTTCGTTCAACCTGATCCAGCAGGTGGGCCGACTGATCCGCAGCAACGAATGCCACGGCGAGATCGTGATTTACGATCGCCGCCTGCTGACCAAAAGCTACGGCTCGCGCCTGCTGGCGGCATTGCCGGTGTTCCCCATCGAACAGCGTGAGGTGCCTGAAGCCGACAAGGCACACCAGGCAGCGCTTAAATCCGCCGCCGAAGCGGAGAAAAAGAGCAAGAAGCGCAAGAGCCCGTTCGCCCGCAAACGTACCCGTTAATCACAGCATTGGCGGCAGGCGACGTTTCACCGGCGTTGTTTTGACGATGGAGGTATTGCTCTGTGCGCGCTCGGCCAGCCGATCGAGGATCTGGTCGAGTTGCTCCATCGAATGCGCCACCAGACGCACGATAAAGCAGTCTTCGCCGGTCACCTTGTCACACTCAACCACCTCCGGGATCTCCTGAATCATTTGCTCGACCTTTTTCAGCATGCCCGGCAGCGGTTTGATGCGCACCAGCGACTGAAAAGCGTAGCCCAACGCCTGCAAATTGACGTTCAGGGTGTAGCCCTGGATCACGCCGCTCTCCTCCAGCCGCCGCAGCCGCTCCGAGGTACTGGGTGACGACAACCCGACGCTGGCGCTGAGGGTTTTCAGCGATACCCGCGCATCCTCTGCCAGCAGGTTCAGGATTTGACGATCGATAGCATCCATAGGCTCTCCATTAGGTTTTTTTCAATTCATGCCTTAATTAAAAAGGAAGTTAAGCATTATTGCCTTTTTTATGCCATGGAAACCGCTGCAGGAAAGCCGCAAGCTAAGTGCATAGGCTTACTGTGAGGAAACCAAGATGAATGCAGAGATAAAACGCGGCTCGCTGGAGATGATCGCCGCGATGTTGATTTCCGGTACCATCGGCTGGTTTGTGCTGATGTCCGGCCAGCCGGTGATCAACGTGGTGTTCTGGCGCTGTGCGGTAGGGGCGCTGGTGCTGCTGGCCATTTGTGCTGCGCTGGGGCAGCTGCGGCGCGACAGCCTGACGCGTACTACGTTGCTGGTGGCAATCGCCGGCGGCGTAGCGCTGGTGGTTAATTGGCTGTTGTTGTTTGCTGCCTATTCCTATGCGTCGATCTCCATCGCGACGGCGGTGTATAACACGCAGCCGTTCATGCTGGTGGCGCTGGGGGCGCTGTTTCTCGGCGAGAAGCTGACCCTGCGTAAGCTGTTTTGGTTGGCATTGGCGTTTATCGGCATGACGCTGGTGGTGTTGGCGCAGCCCAAACAGGCCGGTGGACAGAACAACTACCTGATGGGCATTTTGTTGTCGCTGGGCGCGGCATTTTTTTACGCGCTGATGGCGCTGGCCGCCAAACGGCTGAAAGGGACGCCACCGCACCTGATCGCCTTGATCCAGGTAACGGTCGGCGCGCTGATGCTGTTGCCGATGGTAGATTTCCACGCGCGGGCCAATGCCGGTCAGTGGGGTATGCTGGTGACGGTGGGTGTATTGCACACCGGGATCATGTATGTGTTGCTGTATGGCGCGATCCAAAAGTTGCCGACCAACCTGACAGGTTCGCTGTCGTTTATTTATCCGATCGCCGCCATGCTGGTGGATCGCCTGGCGTTCGGTCACCGATTGGTGGCGCTGCAGTTTGCCGGCGCTGCCCTCATTTTGCTGGCGGCGGCAGGCATGAACCTGCTGGGGGAGCGCCGCGTTCGGCTAGCGGCTGCGCCAGGCGGCAAGCAGGCCCCCGAACAATGACAACGCCAATAACAACAGCATCACCGGCGTGTAGCCGTAGCTCGGGTAAATCAGGGTCGCCACCGCCAGGCCAACGGCGCCGCCGAGATTGTGCAGTGTCCAGGTGATGCCTAACGCGCCGCCGCTTTGCGACTCGCTGACGCTGTTGAGCGTCGCCAACACCAGCGGGCCGAGAATGCAGCCCCAGCCCAGCCCCATCAGGGCGAAGGCCCCGAGCAGCAGCGGCAGCGGGCTGTCGACGCTAAACCGGCTTTGCAGGGCCGCGGAGCCGGCAAGGGCGGCAAAACCGAGGATCAGCGCCGCGCGTGGGCCGGATTTATCCACCCATCTGCCGACCCAGGGCGAGAGGGCTGCCATCACCGCGGTGGTTGGCAGCAACAACAGTCCCAGCATCGTTCCCTGGTAGTGGCGGGTGTTCTCCAGGTAAATCGGCATCAAAAAGAAAGCGGCGCAGTAGAAAAAGGCCAATAGCGCGCTCATCAGGCAAACGCGCAAAAAGGCGGGACGCCGCAGCAAAACCAGCGGTACCAGCGGCGAATGTGCCCGTCGTTCAACCGGCAGTAGCAGGCTGAGCGCGGCGAGCGCCAGTGCAGCCGTTAACCCGGTTTTTGCGCTCAGCCATCCCCATTGGCTGCCCTGACTGATGGCCAGCAGCAGCCCGGCAACGCCGATCACCAACAGCAATAAACCGGGGATATCCAGCCTGCTGCCTTGTTGGGCGCGAGACTCTCGAACGGTTCCCAGGCAGAAGGCGAAACTCAGCGCAATCAGCGGCACGTTCAACAGAAACACCCAGCGCCAGCCCAGGGAACCGACCAACAGGCCACCGGCCACCGGGCCGATCGCCAGACCCAGGCCGTTGACCGCCAGCAAAATGCCGATTGCACGACCGCGCTGCTGCGGCGGCCAGGCATCGGCGACAATGGCCGTAGTGGCGGTGTACAGTACCGCGCAGGCGGCGCCCTGCACAAAACGCCAGACGTTGAGCAGCTCAATACTGCCTGAGAGCCCGGCGCCCAACGACGCGGCGGCGAACGTCAGCATTCCGCAGTACAACACCCGACGACGGCCATACAGATCCGCCAGCCGCCCGGCGCTGACCATAAAGGCGCACAGTGCCATCACGAACAACGTCATCACCCATTGTACGCTGCTCAGGCTGGCGGCCAGCTCACGCTGGATCGCAGGGATGGTGGTATTGACGATGGTGAAATCGATACAGCCCAAAAAGCTGGCGATACTGATGCCAATCAGCAGACGCCATAGTTGGGGCGTGCCGCTGTCGGTCAGAATTTCACTTCGTTCGCTCATAGGGGTTTCCTGGCAGAGAAGAGTGCGTCCAGTTTACTCAGCGAAGGCGGTAGCCAGTGGCGTTGTTTCATCGTTTAATAGGCGAATTAATATCGCCAATAGGGCAGGCCTGATGATTTCCAGCGAACGATTACATGCAATCCGCGCCTTTGTGCAGGCGGTGCAGGCCGGTGGTTTTAGCCGTGCCGCCGAGCAACTGGGCCTTTCGCGTTCAACGGTGGGTAAAGCCGTGGCTCGGCTGGAACAGCGGCTGCAGGTGCGGTTGTTCCAACGCACCACGCGCAGCCTGTCGCTGACCGATGAAGGGCAGTTGTTCTATGACGATTGCCTGAAGGCGCTGGCGGCGCTGGAAGCGGCGGAAAACCAGCTGGCGGTTCGGGCCCAAACGCCGGAGGGACGACTGCGGGTATCGCTGCCGGTGCTGTTCGGCCAAAAGTGGGTGATGCCGCCGCTGCTGGCATTGGCGGACCGTTACCCGAAATTGCACATCGAAGCGTTGTTTTCCAACCGTGCGGCAGATTTGGCGGAAGAGGGGATCGATTTGGCAGTGCGTATCGGTTCGCCGGGTGATGCCGCAGCCATCACCGCACGGCAACTGGGTGAGCAGCAGCAAATACTCTGCGCAGCTCCGGGTTATCTGACACGACAGGGGGAACCGAGCACGCTAGCAGAACTGTCGCAGCATCAGGCGATTGGCTTACTGCGTGATGGGCGTAGCCAGCCGTGGCATTTGCTGGATGAACAGGGGAAAGCTCAGCGACTGTCGCCACCGGCCCGTTTAAGATTGGGCAATATGGAGGCGGTGCTGGGGGCTGCCTGCGCCGGTCAGGGGGTTGCCATGCTGCCGCGTTGGCTGGCGCATGATGCGCTGACGGCCGGGACGTTGCGTGAGGTTTTACCCGGCAGCTGCGGTGCAGGGCTGGCGATTAACGTGGTCTGGCTAAAAGGGACCGGCATGCCGTTACGGGTGAGGGTCGCCATTGATGCCCTGCTGGCGGCCTTCACCCCCAAAGCGCCGTGGCAGTGATTTGACGCTGGTAAACGCCGGTGGCGCGGCTATGATAAAGCCTGCTTCCCACCATGCTGCGTACGGGTGACTTATGATCGATGCTTCCACCATTTTGCTGTTTTCCGGGGCCTGTCTGGCGCTGACGGTGACCCCTGGGCCGGATATGTTGCTGATTGCCTCGCGCAGCGTTAGCCAGGGGCGTCGTGCCGGTTTCGCGTCACTGGCGGGGATCCAACTGGGTACCTATTGCCACGCGCTGGCGGCGGCGTTAGGCCTGTCGCAACTGTTTGTCGCGGTCCCGCTGGCCTATGATGCGGTGCGCATGTTGGGCGCTGCTTATTTACTGTATCTGGCGTGGAAAACGCTGCGATCCGGCAGCAGTTTGCAGGCTTCTGCGGGATTGGCGGCGGTACCGGCTGCACGCATTTTCCGGCAGGGATTATTCACCAACATTCTTAACCCAAAAATGGCGCTGTTCGTTTTAGCGCTGTTCCCACAGTTTATCGATCCACACGCCGGTTCGCTGGTGGTACAAATGCTGTTGCTGGCGACGGTGTTAAATCTGGTGGGGTTGGTGATTAACGGTGGGTTGATCCTGGCGGTCAGCGGCATGAAAAACCGTTTTGTCGGCCGCCGTTTCAGTGCGCGCTGGCCGAATTACCTGTTGAGCGGCGTGTTCGCCGGGCTGGCCTGCAAGCTGATTTTTGACAGCCGCAAATAGCCTTACGCCTGTAAGGATGCTTCAAAAGCCGCGCTGGCCGGGCATTGCGGTAGCGCGCTGTACATCACCAGCCGCAAATGATTTTCTTCATCGACAATAAACGACGCATGTTCGAAGGTTACCTGGCCGGCGCCCGGCACAATGAACGTGCGTTCTCCCTGGCAGCGACCGTGAATGTCATGCTGTTGCCACAGCTGACGGAACTGAGGCGAAACCTGCTCCAGCGCCTGCACCCGCTGTTGCATGGTGGCGTCTTGTGGCGCACGCGCATAGTCGCGGCGAAAGCTGGCGAGGATTTGCGGTGCCTGCGCTTGCCATTCCACCAGCCGTTGATTGAGTTGGGGATCGGCAAACAGCATCCACAGCATATTGCGCTGATCCGCCGGGCGATCGCCAATCGCGAATAGCCGTTCCGCCGCCGGGTTCCAGGCGATGATGTCCCAGCTCAGATTCATCACGTAAGCCGGTCGCAGTTGCAGATCGTCCAGCAAGCGGCGCACCAGCGGTGAAACCTGACACCACTGATGACCGACCGGTACCGGCGGGCGTTGATGTGCCAGCAAAAACAGATGGTAGCGCCCGGTCGCATCCAGCTTTAATACCCGCGCCAGATTTTCCAGAAAATCGACCGAAACGTTGATTTCCCGCCCCTGTTCCAGCCAGGTGTACCAGGTCAATCCTACGCCTGCCAACGCGGCGACTTCTTCGCGCCTCAACCCCGGCGTACGGCGACGCGTGCCGCTCGGTAAGCCGACGGCCTGCGGTGACAGCTTCTCGCGTTTTTGACGCAGAAAATCCGCCAGATCCTGACGGGTTCGGTTGAGGGTACGCGGTGGCATAGCGGCCGTCCTGTTGCTGTTAGTAATAGTATAACTGGCTATATAGTAACAGTTTATGACATGTTCCATACTGCCGCCATCGTAATCTTTGGAGGCACGTATGGAACAGTCATTAGCACAAGGCGATCGTCGTCTGGTGGGGTTAGCGGTGTTGCTGTTGGGCGGCTTTGTGACGGTGTTTGACCTGTTTGTGGTGAACGTCGCGGCGCCAGTGATCCAGCAGCAGTTCGCGGCCAGTTTCGCTGGCGTGGGGTTGATCATTGCCGGTTATGAGTTGGCATTCGGCGTGTTGTTGATTGCCGGTGGACGTCTGGGCGATCGCTTTGGGCGACAGCGTATGTTTAGCCTCGGCATGCTGGGGTTTTCGCTGACGTCGGCGCTGTGCGGTATGGCTACGTCACTGAGTATGCTGATCGTTGCGCGTTTTCTTCAGGGGGCCGCCGCGGCTCTGCTATTTCCGCAGATATATGCGTTGATGCGCGTATTGTACAACCCACATCAGCGGCGGCGCGCCTTCGCCTGGCTGGGGATGACGCTGGGGCTGGCGGCGATTTTCGGCCAGATATTCGGCGGGTTTATTATTGAAGCCGATGTTTTCGGCAGCGGCTGGCGTATGATTTTTCTGATCAATCTGCCGATTGGCGTATTGGCAATCGTGGCGGCGCGTCGCATTCCCGAGTCACGTCTTGAACAAGCACAGCGGCTGGACGGCATGGGCTTGCTGTTGGCGGCGACCGGTTTGCTGTTGCTGCTAGTGCCCTTGTTGGAAGGGCCATCGCGCGGCTGGCCCTGGTGGGTATTACCGGCGTTGGCTTGCGGAATTGGCATGCTGTGGGCTTTTATTCGTTGGGAGCGGCGTCTGGCGCAGCGTTCTGGGGATGCGGTCCTGGATCCTGCGCTGTTGCGGCAGGGCAGTTTTGCCCCGGGGGTGGGCGTGGTGCTGGCGATTTACTCGACCGCTTCTTCGTTCTTTCTGTGTTTTGCCCTGCTGCTGCAAGCGGGAATAGGCCTGACGCCGTTTCAGGCCGGTAGCCTGTTTGCCCCCGCCAGCGCGGCATTTATGCTGGCCTCGTTCCTGGCACCGGGGTTGGTGCAACGCTGGGGGAACGGCGTGCTGGCGCTTGGCGTCGCAGTCTATGCCGCCGGCATGGCGCTGCTGGTGGTGGAGGTGCTGTCGGGTGCGGCATTGGTACAGCCGTTGTGGTTATTGCCGGGGCTGGTGATCCTGGGCTTCGGCCAGGCGCTGAGCATGACGCCGTTGCTTAATTTGGTGCTCGGGCTGGCGAAAGAGCATCAGGCCGGCATGGCCGCCGGGGTAATTTCGACCGTGCAGCAGGTGGGCGGGGCGTTGGGGATTGCCGCCAGCGGCGCGTTTTTTGTTCCCCTGTTGGCGGGCGGTGCTGGCGCAGAACGTTACGGACAGGCGTTTGCCGGCGCGATGGTTTACAACCTGCTGGCGATGGCCGTTGCCTTCGGCTTGCTGAGGTGGATCATCCAAAAACAACGCAAACTGGCCCTTCAGTAAATCCATGGCGGGTGTTATTGCTATTTACCGCCAACCATAAATCCCCAAGGAGCCAAGGTAATGTATCTGCCCGCCTCATTCCGTGAAGACCAACTGGACGCTCAAATTGCGCTGGTGCGCGCCAACCCGCTCGGCATGTTAATCAGCCAGGGGGAGCAGGGCCTGGTGGCGGATCCGCTGCCCTTTTTAATCGATGCCGATGAGCAGGGCAACGTCCTGCTGCGGGCACATTTGTCCCGTGCCAATTCCCATTGGCGGATGTTGCAGGCTGCCAGTGAGTGCCTGGTGATTTTTCAGGGAAGAGACGGATATATTTCCCCTGGTTGGTATGAGACCAAACGCCGGAGCGGCAAAGTGGTACCCACCTGGAATTACAGCGTGGTACAGCTGCGCGGTACGCCACGGATCACGGAAGATGCCCGCTGGCTGCGACAACAGCTGGAGGGTTTAACTGCGCTGCAGGAGGGGCGTCAGCCTGAACCCTGGCGAATGGAAGATGCTCCGGCCCACTATATTGCCGCACAGATCCAGGGCATTGTCGGCATTGAGATAGTCGTAACCGAACGTTTGGGCAAATGGAAAATGAGCCAAAACCGCAGTGCCGAAGACGCTGATGGGGTGATCGCCGGGCTGCGAGCAGGCGATTCGGACCAGCAGCAACTGGCGGATGAGGTTGAGCGTCGACGCGGATAGGGTATGCTGATCCCAGATTGGATCAGGGGACAGCAGAACGATGGATTACACCAAAATTATCAAAGAAATCGGCCGTGGCAAAAACCATGCGCGCGATCTGGATCGGGAAACCGCTTTCCAGCTCTATCAAAAGATGCTGGCCGGTGAGGTGGGCGAACTGGAGTTGGGCGGTATTCTGATCGCCCTGCGGATTAAAGGCGAAGCCGAAGAGGAAATGCTCGGTTTTTATCAGGCGATGCAGCAACAGGTGATGCGTCTGCAGGCGCCGCAGGGGCGGCCGATGCCGGTGGTGCTGCCAAGCTATAACGGAGCACGCAAGCAGGCGAACCTGACACCGCTGTTGGCGTTGTTGCTGACGCGCGTCGGGTTGCCGGTAGTGGTGCACGGCGTGCTGGACGACAGTACCCGGGTTACCAGCGCGGAAACCTTTCAGGCGCTGGGCCTGCCCTGGTCGCCAGACGCTGCCCATGCCCAACGGCGTTTGGATAACGGCGAAACGGTGTTTATCCCGGTCTCGGCGCTGTCTGCCCCTTTGGATCTGCAACTTGGCCTGCGCTGGCGCATGGGGGTACGTAACAGCGCCCATACGCTGGCCAAACTGGCAACGCCGTTTGGTGAACAGGATGTGTTGCGCATTGCCAGCGTGTCGCATCCGGAATACGTCGGTCGGGTGGCTTCTTTCTTCCGTCAAATCGGCGCCCGTGGCTTGCTGATGCACGGCACCGAAGGGGAGGCGTACGCCAATCCTCAGCGCTGCCCGCAGATCCATTACATCGTTAACGGCGAGCAGCAAGCGTTGCTGGAGCGTCCGGAGCAGGATCCCACGCCGGAGCTGCCGGTAGCCAAGGATGCAGAAACCACCGCTCGCTGGACTGAGCGTTGCCTGGCGGGGGACGTGGCGATCCCGCTGGCGATCCAACGCCAGATCGCCTGCTGCCTGTTGGCCGCCGGTGAAGTCGACACCCTGGAACAGGGACTTGAACGTTTACGCAGCGCGTAAAACCCTTGTCTATACTGGAATATTTAGCTAATCGGCTGAAAGGATGGTTATGCAACAGGCTCTCGATTACTTCAATCAATTGAATCAGGACTATCTTGAGGTGCACCGCACCAAAGAAGATTTGTTTTGGCAAAACTATATGGGCATTGGCGGTGAGGGCGTTTCGGCCCGCTTCTCGGCGGCGGAAAGCGCCTATAAACGTTTTATCGCCGAGCCGCGTCGGTTAGCGGAAATTCGTCAACTGTTGGCCGGGCTGGAGGCCCTGCCGCAGGATGCTCAGCGAGATGCGTTGCAGCACGGGCTGAACGGTTGGCTACGCTTTTTTGATTGCAACGCGATTGAAGATGCCGAGGCTCAAACGCTGTTGGATCAAATCATCAGCGCTGAGGCGGATCTTTATACCCGCCGCAAGGCTAACCCGGTCAGCCACTTGAATGCCGCCGGGCAGCGGGTGAACGCCTCGCTCGGCGAGCTGTTGACCAATCAGGCGACCAATGAAAATGAAGAGTATCGTCGCAGCTCGCAGAACGCGCTGCGTGAACTGGAGCAGTGGCTGTTGCATAACGGCCTGCCGGAGCTGATTAGCCTGCGAAACCGTTTCGCTCGCCAGATGGGCTTTCGTAACTATTTTGACTACAAGGTGAACAAAACCGAGCGTATGACGCCGGAACAGCTGTTCGCCATCCTTGATCGCTTCGAGCAGCAAACTCGCGAAGCCAACTCACGCAGCCTGCAGCAGTTGGCGGCGGAGAAGGGTGAACAGGCGCTGGAACCCTGGAACGTACGTTTTGCCAGCGCCGGTGATGTGACCCGCCAACTGGATCCATACTTCCCGTTTGCCCAGTCGCTGGAGCGTTGGATCAACAGCTTTAAACGGCTGCATATCGGGTTTCGCGGTGCGCAGATGGATCTCGATCTGCTGGTGCGCGAGGGCAAGTATGAAAACGGGTTTATGCATGGGCCAGTGCCGCCGTTTATCCAGCAGGGCAAATGGCTACCGGCACGCATTAACTTTACCAGCCTGGCGCAGCCGGATCAGGTCGGTAGCGGGGCTCATGGTTTAAATACCTTGTTCCACGAAGGCGGTCACGCCGCGCACTTTGCCAATATCTGCCAGAATGCGCCCTGTTTTTCGCAGGAATTCCCCCCGACCTCGATGGCCTACGCCGAAACCCAGTCGATGTTCTGTGACAGCCTGCTGGACGACGCCGATTGGTTGAAACGCTATGCGAAAAACGCGGCGGGTGAGGCAGTGCCGGATACGTTGATTGAGGCCAGCATCGCTGCGCGTCAGCCGATGCGTGCGTTCAACGAACGTCATATTTTACTGGTGCCTTACTTTGAGTGGGCGTTGTATCAGTGGGATGACGAACAGCGCACGCCGGAAGCGATAACCGCACTGGCACGTGAAGTTGAGCAAAAAATATTGGGCATCAGCGGCAGCCCGCGGCCGACGCTGGCGATCCCGCATTTGTTGTCGCTGGAATCGGCCTGCTCATATCAGGGCTATCTGCTGGCGCTGATGGCGGTTGAGCAGACGCGACACTTCTTCTTGCAGCGCGACGGTTACCTTACCGATAACCCGGCAATTGGTCCGGATCTGGCGCGTCATTACTGGCTGCCGGGTAACGGTGTCAGCCACGACGACACGCTGCGGAGTTTGACCGGTGAAGGTTTCAATCCGGACTATCTGGCGCAGGCCTGTAATCAGACGGTGGCACAGGCCTGGCAGGCTGCGCAGCAAACCATAGCGGCTGCGGTTGCCCGGCCACAGCCGGCGGCAGACTTCGATTTGGCGGCACATATCCGCGTGGTGGATGGCGATCGCGTGCTGGCCGATAACGCCGAAGGCGATGAAAAGATGTGCCGTGATTTCGCCGCGGCGATTAATGCCCGCCTGAATTAAATAGCCATAAAAAAGCCCGCCGATAGCGCGTATCGGCGGGCTTTTTCATTGTAATCCGTTAATTACTTGTAGATTACCGCGGTGCCGTGCATCAGGTTGTTGCCGCCAGCGGAGGTAATGGTGAAAGCTTTGGCACCGGCCGCATCGGCTTTGGCGGACAGTTGCGCTTTCAGGCTGCTCAGGTCGGTCGCGCCACTGGCAGAGATCACACCGGCCTTCTCAAACTGTGTGGCATCTTGTGCGCTGACGTAGTCGGCAGCAAAAGAAGTGAAAGAGACGGCGCTCAGAGCGATAGCAGCAGCAAAAGTTTTGATGTTTTTCATGATAGTCATTCCTGTCTTGTTTTTAAGGGAGAAAGGCGTTTTCCTTTCGATGGAGTGATTATTGCGCAGCGACAGGAAGGATGAAATCGGAGAGTATTGATAATATCGTTCAGTTTATTTGATTATTAATTAAGCCCTCCCTCCAGAGGAGGAAAGGGCCGTTTATTATCGTTTTTGCGCATCCGGGCGAACCAGATCGAAACGGTGTTGCTCCGAGATGCCATAGTAGGCCGTCGGCCCGCCGGCGCGCAGGATAGGTTCGGCAGCAGCGGTCTGATAAACGCCGTGTTGGTCCAGCAGTGACGAATCGATATGTACCGCGACCACTTCTCCCAGTACCAGCCAGGTATCCACCTTTTCTCCGTCGGCGCTTTGCAACTGAATGCACTGTGACAGGCGGCATTCAAAGTTCACCGGGCTTTCCGCCACCCTTTCCGCTTTCACCCGACGGCTGGGCAGCGGCGTCACGCCGGCAAAGGCAAATTCATCTTCACCGCGGGCCAGGCTGGCCGAGCTGTTGTTCATGGCATCGGCCAGCGGGCGCGTCGCCAGATTCCAGACAAACTCCCCGGTTTCGACGATGTTTGCCACGCTGTCTTTCCAACCGCTGCTGGCGAAACCGATGATCGGCGGGCGGTAGTTGAAGCAGTTGAAAAAGCTGTAGGGGGCCAGATTGCGCTGGCCGCTCGCGCTGACCGATGAGATCCACCCGATGGGGCGTGGGCCGATGATGGCGTTCAGGGGATCGTGCGGCAGACCATGGCCTGTCACGGGTTCGTAGTAATATCGGGACTGACTGCTCATAAGTGACCTGGGGTGGCTAAACAGAACTTTTATTCTGACGGGTTTCCCGTCGGCTGCAAGTTTGCCGCTGCTTTATGGTATCTTACGCGCCAGAAATACCTTTAAGAGAGCCCGTCACGGTGGAAAAAAAGAAAACCTTCCCGCAGCAGAAAAGCGGCCTGCACCCGCGTAACCGTCATCGCTCGCGCTATGATTTCCCGGCGCTGATCGCCAGCTGCCCTGCGCTGGAGCCGTTCGTCAAGCCGAATGCCTGGGGCGATATTTCGGTAGATTTTGCCGATCCGTCGGCGGTTAAAATGCTCAACCGTGCGTTGTTGCAACATTTTTATGGTATCGAACATTGGGATATCCCCGCCGATTATCTGTGTCCGCCGATCCCAGGGCGCGCCGACTATTTGCACCACCTGGCCGACTTGTTGGCGACCAGCAACGGCGGCGAGATACCGCGTGGTAAAGGCGTGGCGATCCTCGACGTAGGCATTGGCGCCAACTGCATTTACCCGATCGTCGGCCTGCGTGAATACGGCTGGCGCTTTACCGGTTCAGAGATCGACCCGGTGTCGCTCAATTCGGCCAAAATGATTGTCGAGATGAACCCGACACTGAGAAACAGCGTACGTTTACGTTTGCAAAAACAGCCTGAGTTTATCTTTAACGGTATCATTGGCGTGGCGGAGAAGTTCGACGCCACGTTGTGTAACCCACCGTTCCACGGTTCAGAGCAGGAAGCACAGGCGAGTACCCGCCGCAAACTGCATAAGCTGGGCAAGGGTGAGGTGGCGGATAAGCCGGTACAGAACTTTGGCGGCAAAAATAACGAGCTGTGGTGCGAAGGCGGCGAAGAAGCCTTCGTGCGTAAAATGGTAGAGGAAAGCGTGAGTAAGGCGCAAAACTGCCTGTGGTTCACCTCGCTTATCTCCAAAAACACCACTTTGCCATCTATTTACCACGCGTTGAAGCTAGCTGGCGCCGCAGAAGTGCGCACCATTGAGATGGCGCAGGGGCAAAAGATCAGCCGTTTTGTAGCCTGGACCTTCCACGACGCGGAACAGCAGGCTGCCTGGGCGGCAGAACGCTGGCGTTAACTCCCCCTGGGTGCCGGTTATTTGACCGGCACCTATAAATCTTCGCGTTTCCCTTTCAATTTCCGCATGTTGCGTTATTCTCAATACGTCGTCCAATACTAAAAATCTTAAATAAGTTATTTATTCAAAACACAATAGTTACCTTACTTAATTGATATTTTAATCCGGTGAGTTTTATCTGCCAGGAGAATTAGGCCTGCCTGTTTCTCTGGATGAGGCACGTCTGCGTGTGGGCGCGGCGTGCAGAAAAAATAAAATGAAAAGCACTTGTCTGCTAAATCATCTGCCAGAAGGATTTTAACCCTATGCTGTTACGATTCAGTCAGTTAAACCCCCACAGCCGTGCCGAGTTGAGTGCGATAGAAAACGCCGTTGCCATGATCGTATTTAAACCCGATGGCACCGTACTGCGCGCTAACGATTTATTTCTAAAAACGATGGGATTTCAACGGCAGGAAGTTATCGGCCAGCATCACCGCCTCTTTTGTTCCCCGGAATATGTCGTCAGCCCGGCATATCGCAAACACTGGGATATGTTAAATAACGGCAAGCCCATTACCGATAATATAAAACGCATTCGCAAAGACGGAGAGGCCGTGTGGCTGCAGGGCACCTATACCCCGGTGATGAATAAACAGGGGCGGGTGGTGGAGATCGTCAAGATCGCCAGCGTTGTGACGGAGCGCATCACCCAGGCGCAGGAGCATCAGAGCCTGCTGTCGGCGCTAAACCGTTCGATGGCAATGATCACCTTTGACGCGCAGGGCAAGATCCTTGCCGCCAACGACAATATGCTGAAATTGATGGGCTACCGAATTGAGGAGGCGCGGGGACAAGCGCATGCGGTGCTCTGCCCACCTGAGTTTGCTCATTCTGACGATTACCGCCAGCATTGGCGGCGTCTCGCACGCGGCGAGTTTATCACCGGGCGTTTTGAACGGGTGAACCGACGCGGAGAGCGGGTATGGCTGGAGGCTAGCTACAACCCGATTCTTGATGATGATGGGCAAGTGGTCAAAGTGGTGAAAATTGCTCAAGATATCACCCGGCAGATGATCCAACAGCAGCACGAAGAGGAAATGGTGCGTAATGCCCACCATTTATCACTGGATACTGACCGGACCGCTGCACAAGGGGCCGTGATCGTCCAGCAGGCGGTCGCAGGCATGCAACAGGTTGAAGCGGCCGCGCGCGATACTTCCGCGGTGGTCAGTGAGCTGGGCATTGGTTCACAGCAGATAGGCACTATGGTGGAGGCAATCCGTAAAATCGCCTCTCAAACCAACCTGTTGGCGATTAATGCTTCGATTGAGGCAGCGCATGCGGGTGAGCATGGGCGCGGATTTGCCGTTGTCGCTAATGAAGTACGTACTCTGGCGGAACAGTCTCGCCAGGCGGCGACTGAAATTGAACGTATCACCAAATCTATTCAGCAGGGAGTGGCGGCGGCCATAGCCGGCATGGCGGTCTGTGTGGAACAGGCTGGCGGTGGCGTAACCTTGACGCACGATGCCGGTGAAGTGATTAATCGGGTGAATATAGGTATGCAGGATGTGGTCAAACTGATGCAGACGTTTACCACGGTCAAGCAGGAGGAAACAACCCACTGAGGCCAATAGGCGCTAACCTGGGTGTCGGTTAGCGTCTCTTCTTTTCAATAGGGGCCGGTTTATTATTGGCTACTCGCTGGCCGGGTAACATGAATGATCCGTTATTCGCCATCTTAATGCGTTATTCACAGATCCTGACGTCGTTACCACTAAATTCTCTTCTGCCAGTTGTAATAAGAAATAGCGGGCCTGATAAATACCCAATTGACATTGATCGGCCACTTCTCGAGTGCTCAGCCATTTCTCCGGCGGTGTTTCCGGTGAGATGCACTTGACTGCGCAGAGCTCAGATAAAGAGTTAATGAGCTGTTTTTTTATTATTTTCTTCTTTTCTGTTTCACTGGATTTCATGCTTTGGTTTCCCTCTCTTCAGCAAAGAATAACTGGCTGCTCCCTATTATTCCTCACAAAAAAATAGGTGTGTGATGTGCTTTACACAACGGAATTTGTACTGCCTTTCCCGGTTTGGTGTGGGACCTATGTGTTACGACAATTGCGGCATTATATCGAAAAAATATTATTTTAAGATATAAAATAACGCGATGCTTTGACATTTGGTTTTTTTTTGTGAAAAGCTGGGTTTTTTAGGCATAAAGATCGTGAAACCTTTCTTTGTAATACAAGAGTGGATAAATCTGGCGTAATTAAATCATGTTGGAAATTTTATTTTTAACTATGAACATGTTTTGTCATACTTCTCCGTATCAACAGTGAGAAGATTAAAATAAACTCTGAGTTTTAGATTAATTATCCGTATGTTTTTCATATGATTATGGACTAGGTCAGACGATGTAAACTGCCTGTTAGTGATGTGATTACGCCAGTAAAAATTAAATTTATCGCCTATTCAACGGAATGAGCGCGTACGCCTTTTGGCAGAGGGATGTCTATTTCGCAAGAACGATGATATCCAGCTCGGTGCTGAAAATACTAATGGCCAACTGAGGCTATGTCTTCCCGCTCTCAGGATGTCGGTCATTATTGGAAATCGTTAACGCATTATTTTTAAGGATTAAAAATGAAATTGAACAAAATTATGCTGGCCGCCGTTATGGCAATGGGTGTTTCTTCTTTTGCCGCTAACGCTGTGGATGCCGGTCACGGCAAAGTGACCTTCAAAGGCTCCATCATTGATGCTCCATGCTCTATCGACCCGGACAGCATCGACCAAACCGTGCAACTGGGCCAGATTTCCAACGTGGCGCTGAAAGACGGCGGCTCTTCTTCACCTAAGAATTTTGAGATCCGTCTGGAAAATTGCACTCTGAGTACCGCCAAGACAGTGACTACCACCTTTACTGGCGCCAAGGGTGTGAACGGTTTGGGCATTACCGGCACGGCTAAAGGCGCCAGCATCGTTATCACCGATGGTAAGGGCGCAGCGATTGAGCTGGGTAAAGCAACGGATGCTCAGGGCATTCAGGATGGGAAAAATACCCTGAGCTTCTCTGCTTATCTGAAAGGGGATGGTAAAACCGCAGCTGGTGCAGCTATTGATGTGGTACCGGGTGACTTTACGGGGATTGCTGATTTCACCTTGGCTTACCTATAAGTCAGTCGTTTCAGAGTAAGCATGCGGGATTGTCCGCATGCTTTTTGCTCAAACTCTGCTTCTGGAACGAACCTATGTCACGACAAGCAAGAGCCGCTTTGACATTGCTGGTGGCAGGGCTGACAGCTTGTAATGTCTGTCTTGCTACTCCGCAGGGATGGGGGCGCGTCACGATGCAGGGCGCTATTCTTGAAACCGCTTGTGCTATCGATACATCCAGCCGCGATCAAACTATCACTATGGCAACTATGCCTGTTAGCCAAATTAGCCGTGATGGCGTGGGGAGCATGCGTTTATTTGTGGTTAAGTTGGTGAATTGCACGTTAGTGCGTTTAGATCCCAAACAGCCTAATTGGCAGAACTTCCAAATCACCTTTGATGGTGTCGCGGACACCGGTGGTTTTAATCTGGAAGGGGAAGCCAAGGGCGTTGCGTTACAAATTGCTGATGAGCGGGGCCATATTGCCATTCCCGGCGTTCCTATGCCTGCAATCGGAATAACCCCCGGTGATAGGTATCTGAATTACACTCTGCGGCTGGTAAGTAATAAAAAGATATTAAAACCTGGAGATTACTTCTCCACCGTGCGTTTTAAAATGGATTATTACTGATCACATCTTGGCGATATTTATATGAAGAGGGGTGGCGATCATTCAATCCTGTTCAGTCGGGAGGGCAGGGTTTTATTAAGAATAATGATGATAACACTTAACGGATAATTAAAAGGCCTATGGATTATGACCTTATCTCATTTTGTGGCGTTCCCCTCTCGCCCACGTTTATTGGGAATGTTAATCACTTCTTTGCTCAGCGGCGTAACGAATATCGCTTGGGCCGATGACATTCAATTCAACACTGATGTATTGGATGTGAAAGACCGCGCTAATATTGATCTTGGGCAGTTTTCCCGTGGCGGATTTATTATGCCAGGAAATTACAGCATGGCGGTACATCTCAATAAGCAGGAACTGCCAGAGCAAGATATTCCGTTTTATCCCCCAGACAACGATCCCAAGGGCAGCGAAGCGTGCCTGAGTCCACAATTGGTTGAACAATTAGGCCTGCAACCGAGTGCTAAAAACGGGCTGACCTGGTGGCATCAGGGAGAATGTCTGACGGTGAGTAGCCTGAAAGGCATGACGACCAAGGGCGATATTGCCGCCGGTGCGTTATATGTGAGCATCCCGCAGGCGTATCTGGAATATACCGCAGCGAACTGGGATCCACCGTCACGCTGGGATGAGGGCATTCCTGGACTGCTGTTTGACTACAACGTTAACGCCCAAACTCAGCGGCAGGAAAAAGCCGGTACACAAGGTTATAACCTAAGCGGTAACGGCGTAGTCGGGGCCAATCTGGGGCCATGGCGTTTGCGTGCCGACTGGCAGAGTCGCTATCAGCACCAAACGGGTTCCGGTACGCCTAGCGACAAAAGTTGGGATTGGAGTCGCTACTACGCTTACCGAGCCATTTCCCGCCTGGGTGCCAGGCTGATGCTGGGAGAAAACTACCTTAGCTCCGATATTTTCGACAGCTTCCGATTTGCTGGCGCCAGTCTGACGACCGATGACAACATGTTGCCGCCAAACCTGCGTGGTTACGCACCCGAAGTGACCGGTGTTGCTCGCACTAATGCCAAAGTCGTGGTGAGCCAGCAAGGCCGAGTACTGTATGAAACCCAGGTCGCCGCAGGCCCGTTTCGAATTCAGGATCTGAACGATGCCGTATCCGGTCAACTGGATGTGCGTGTGGAAGAACAAGACGGCACGGTACAGCAATTCAAGATGGATACCGCCAGCATTCCCTATCTGACCCGTCCTGGACAGGTGCGTTACAAAGTGGCCATGGGGCGACCAACCGATTGGCAGCACAATACCAATGGCCCGGTATTTGCCACCGGCGAATTTTCCTGGGGTATCAATAACGGCTGGTCTCTGTATGGCGGTGGCGTAGCCGGTGGTGAGTACAACGCGCTGGCAGCGGGTATCGGTCGGGATTTACTGATGTTTGGTGCGCTCTCATTTGATGTCACTCAGTCACGGGCCAGCTTGCCGCAGAGCAATGAGATGCTGAGTGGGCGCTCTTATCGCCTGAGTTATTCGAAACGGTTTGATGAGTACAACAGTCAGGTGACCTTTGCTGGCTATCGGTTTTCGGAACAGAACTATATGAGTATGAGCGAATACCTGGACTATCGCACTTACGGTACCCGCTCACAAAGTAGCAAGGAGATGTATACCGTCTCCTTTAATAAGCAATTCCAAGATCTGGGTTTTAGCACCTACCTGAACTATAGCCACCAGACTTATTGGAATCAGTCGGATAACGACCGTTACAGCCTGAGCTTGTCGCGATATTTCGATATGGGTCGTGTCAAAAACCTGAACCTGTCTTTGACCGGATATCGCAATGCTTATAACGGCGTTAACGACGACGGCATGTATCTGTCGCTGTCAGTTCCTTGGGGCAACAGCGGCACCCTCAGTTATAACGGCAGCGTCGATCGCAATGGTAATTCACAGCAAGCCAGTTATTACGATCGCCTGAATGAACGCGACAGCTACCAGATCAGTGCGGGCGGCTCTAACACCGGCGCCACCAGCAGTGGTTACTTCAACCACCAAGGCGATTTGGCCCAGGTGAGCGCCAACGCCAGTTACCAGGCGGGCAGCTACTCGTCACTTGGGGTTACCTTCCAGGGGGGGGCGACCGCTACCGCCAACGGGGCTGCACTGCACCGTACCGGCATAATGGGGGGGACTCGGGTGTTGATAGATACCGACGGCGTGGCCGGAATTCCGGTTCGTGGTTACGGTGCAACTGCGCTGAGTAACCACTGGGGCAAGCTGGTGGTGTCGGATGTCAGCAGCTACAACCGCAACAAGATGAGCATTGATCTCAATACCATGCCGGATAACGCAGAAGCGAGCAAATCGGTGGTGCAGGCAACCCTTACCGAGGGCGCTATCGGCTACCGACGCTTTGACGTGGTTTCTGGCGAGAAAGCCATGGCAGTACTTCGCCTGGCGGACGGCAGCACACCGGCGTTCGGTGCTACGGTGCTAAATAGCAAGAAACAGAACGTTGGAATTGTCAGCGACGACGGCAGCGTTTACCTCAGCGGTATCAACGCCGGTGAGATCATGACGGTTCACTGGGATGACAAATTGCAGTGCGTACTGGAATTGCCGGCGGTGCTGCCGAATACCGGGACGACTAATCTGCTGCTGCCATGTCACCTGCCGGGCAGTGCTAAATAATGCAACCAGACGAATCAATAAGATGGAAATAAATCAATGAAAATGAAAATGAACGCCTTCCTTGTCGCGAGCACCTTGTGTTGCTCACTGGGAGTTCAGTCTGCTTACGCCGCTATTGCGCTGGATCGAACCCGGGTGATTTTTGACGGTAGTGAGAAGTCAGTGAGTTTGAACGTCAGTAACGAGAACAAGCAATTGCCCTATCTGGCACAGGGATGGATTGAGGATGAAAAGGGCAACAAAATCACCAGCCCGTTGACGGTGTTGCCACCGGTGCAGCGCATCGAGCCCGGCGCCAAGAGTCAGGTGAAGGTACAGGGCTTGCCGGCGCTGAGTACGTTACCTCAGGATCGCGAATCACTGTTCTATTTTAATTTGCGCGAAATTCCTCCGCGCAGTGAGAAACCGAACACGCTGCAAATCGCATTACAAACGCGCATCAAACTGTTTTACCGGCCCCAGGCTATTCAGCCGACGGCCTCGGCGTCACCGGCTCAGGAAGCATTAACGCTGAGCAAGGTTGGGAACAAGTACAAACTGATCAATCCGACGCCGTACTTCGTCACTATCGTAGACGGCAGTAATAGCCCGAAGGGATTGCCTCTGAAGGGTTTTGAACCGCTGATGTTGGCGCCGAAAAGCGAAGGCATGTTGAATCTGAACGCAGAGGCACTGGGTAGCAACCCGGTACTGACCTACATAAACGACTATGGCGGGCGACCACAGCTCCAGTTTACCTGTGCGGGCAGTACCTGCCAGGCTAAGTCGCTAAAAAACGGTTAATCATGGACTCAGAGGTACCCTGCGGGTCAAGGAGCAAGGCATGCAATGGTATAAAAGGATACTGCAAACGTATCAGGATAGCTTTTGTAAACGGCATCGCCCTGCGTGGAGACGGAGACGCGGTTGCGCCCTGATTTTGGTGCTGGCTGGTGGGCAGAGCAGTGTTCTTTTGCCCGCCGCTACCGCCGCCGACGCGGAAAAACAGTGGGGTAACGACGGTAATGTGGGCGTCCTGCATGTCCGCGGTGCATTAACGGAGAGTGCCTGTCGGTTAGATATGACGTCAGCGTGGCAGGATATTTCGCTGGGTGAGGTAGGAACCGGTCGATTCCAGCATATTGGCGCACGTGGTACGCCGGTGACGGTAACGTTCAAACTGTTGGACTGTCTGTCTAGTGGGTCTCGCAATGTAGATGAACGAACAGCGACGCGAAAATGGAGCGCCGAGCAACCCTCGGCGACGGTGTACTTTGTGGCACCGGCGGACGACGATAATCCCCAACTGGTGCAGGTCAGCGGCGCTGAAGGGGTAGGGCTGCGACTGCTGGACAGTACCGGTCGGGAAGTGGTTTTAGGGCAGCGCGGAACGCCCTTGCTGCTGACGCCGGGCCAGGATCAACTGGTCTATCAGATCATGCTGGAACGAACCCGTGCTGCCCTGAGTGCTGGGGCCTTTTGGTCGCAGATCAACTTTAAACTGAACTACGACTGATGCGAGATTTACGTGTTTTTAATGCCTGTCTGTTATTGATATCGAGTACTGGCTGGAGCATCGGGGACTTTGACCACCTAAAGGGTGACGTGCCGGCAAAGAGGGGATGAACATGAAACGAGCGCGATTTTGTCGTCTAGGGAAAGGGGGATTATGGGGACTGTCGCTGATGTTCAGCCTACCGATACAGGCCGCTGACAATTTGAAGTTGCACGGTACTCTGGTAGCTGAACCTTGCGTGATATTACCTGCGGACGCCGACATTCAGTTGGATTTTGGAACGGTAATCGATAAATATCTGTATCTGAACGGACGTACCCATGGTCAACAATTTCAGTTACGTCTCAGTGACTGTGACCTTAGCCTGGGTAATACGGTGAGGATGACGTTCAGCGGTACCGAGAACCCAAAACTGCCAGGCTTATTGGCCCTGGATTCGGGGAGTATGGCCTCTGGCGTGGGGATCGGTATTGAGACGGACGAAGGCGTCCCGGTGCTTTTATCCCACGAGACCAAGAAGTACCCGATACTGGCGGGTAGTAATGTGATTATGCTTAAGGCATATGTCAAAGCGGAGCAAGCCGCGATCGCGACGAAAAGTATTGGTCGCGGTTCTTTTAGCGCGTCGGCAACCTTTAATCTGGAATACGAGTAGCATTCAGCTTATTTAAAACATCCTATTGCGGTAACGCACTGATGCCCCGCACGCTGACCCTGGCAAACAGGGTTGGCGTTTTTGCCGTTCTGTCACTCCCTGAATTGTTGACCTTCCGTTTAAGTGCATCGGCTTGACATCCGTTGGGCCAGGCTAGAATATGAATGAACGTTCGTTCATTTTATTCAGCGGCGACAGCCGCCTCCTTATGCCGGGGCTATTAATGGGTAATCGCGACAAAATCGTTGAAGCTGCGTTGCATAGCTTTACTCACAAAGGGTTCCACCAGACCAGTATGCGGGATATTGCGCTTGCGGCAGGGGTCAGCGTGGGAAACCTTTACAACCACTTTGCCGGTAAGGAAGCGCTGATCGACGAAATTGCGTTTTTGGAGCATCGGGTTTTTGCCGATTTTGCTACCCCGTTGATCGCTGAGCATGAACGGCCTAAGCAGGCGTTATCCGATTTTATCAGCGCCTATTATGATTTCGTCTCGTCCCCGGGCAATGTACAACTGTCGGCGGAAATAGTGGCTGAAGTCGCGCGAAATCCAGTACTGGCTGAGAAATTCAGCGTCAATCAGCAACAACTGGTGGCGGCGTTAAAGCAGACTGTGGTACTGGCCCAGCAAAGTGGCGACATCGAAGCGTCGTTAAACCCTCACGAACTTGCTCAATTAATCCTGGATGTTGTTGAAAGCCAAGCCTGGCGGCAGACGATTTTCCCGTCCCGGGAACCGACAAGGGTACCGCCAAACCAACTGCTGGAGCAGTTGATCTTTGGCCAGTAATAGCGGAGGTCGGGGATGTTTGAGGTAGAGCCATATCGTGAATCTTGTCGTTTGCAAACCGCTGCACTGATCTTTTCCGCCTTTAGCGACAAATTTCAACGCCCATGCGGCTTAAGCGAACGTCAGCAATGGCGGCTATTTTACCGGTTGTGGGTCTGGAAACAGAGCGATAGCCAGGAGCACAGTTTTGTCGTTAGGCATGCAGGCCAGGTGGTGGCCGCATTCGGGTTGAAATCTGTCAGCCAGTTGGGAAATGTGATTTTGCGGGAACGGGCGCTACCGGTAATGCGTTTGTGCCGCTGCTATGGCGTGCTGAATTTCTGGCGTATGTATCTGCAAATTGCGCTGCTGCAACATCAGCCTGCGTCCGATGAACTGTATCTTTCTTATCTGGCGGTGGATGAAAAACAGCGTGGCAGGGGCTTGGGGAAAAAATTACTGGAATGGATAACGCGCTACGCCGTGACCTACCGACCGAACCTATGGCTGCGTCTGCATGTAAGCCAGCAAAATGTCGGTGCTTTGCGGCTGTATCAGCAGTGCGGTTTCAGGCGCAAGGCCGTCAGGAAATATCTCTTGCTGTGGTTGCTGTTCCGCCAGCCCCATTGGTTGTTCTTGGAAAAACCTATCGGGGATAAGCGATGAAAAAAACAGCGGTTTGCTTGTTGGCCCTGATCCTGATGATGCTGGGGTGGATCATCTACGCCAACGATTATCAATTTGTCGCCGAACCTATTGCGTTGAATGCGGGCGGCAATCGGCTTACTGGCACGTTGGTATTGCCGAAAGAAACCGTGGATAAACCGGGCGTCATTGTGCTTATTCATGGTGACGGCCCGGCCAATGCAGACCGGGATGAAGGTTACTACAGCCTCTGGGAAACCCTGGCTGAACAAGGATACGCCGTTTTGGCCTTCGACAAAGCGGGGGTTGGCGGCTCATCCGGCAACTGGCTGCATCAAACCATGAGCGACCGGGCTAAGGAAACGGTCGATATTATCGACTGGGCAAGAAAAGACGGACGTTTTGATTCGCAATGCATCGGGTTGTGGGGGGCCAGTCAGGCGGGATGGGTCATGCCGAGTGTTGCCGCTCAACGGCCGGATATCGCCTTCACGTTGGCAGTGGCGCCGGCGATTAACTGGCTTCGTCAAGGGGACTATAACACCCGGGCGGAAATGATGGCTGCGGGAAAAACGCAAGCGCAGATTAAGGCTCGTGAGCGGCAGGACCAGCGTTTGTTGTCACTGCTCCGTCAGCCTGACGGCTATACACAGTACCGTAAAGAGTTTGGCGATTCAGCGACAATCAGCGTCGATCGCTGGCAGTTTATTCGCGCCAATATGATCAGCGACGCGACGGAGGGGTTACGCAGCTTCAAAACGCCGGTGCATCTGATCGTCGGTGGGCGCGATCTTAATGTCGACGTCGATGAAACCGAGCGTATTTACAGACACAATATTCCTGCGGATCTGTTGACGGTAACCCGTATTGAAGATGCCGATCATATGATGTTAAAACCGCTATTTACACGCCACCCACTACTGATAAATGTGATTGGCCTGTTCGCTCCTCGCTCCGTGCAGGACGAAGCCTATCTGCAAGACGTTGCGGCCTTCCTTGGCGCTCAGCCTTGTAGCCATGGGCAATAATCGTTATTGGGCTGCGTGTGGTTCACCATTGTCCGGCGCATAAGAAAGTTGAATGGCCTGTTGCGGCATGGCGATACCGGCTTGATCAAAGTGTATTTTGACCAGGCGGTCGAGGGCATACTGCACCACCCACTGCTTTAACGCCTGGGTACGCACGGTTACCCGGGTGGTGAAGGAGCGATCGCCCAGCGCCACTACGCCGTTGAACACCGGTTCGCCCACCAAAAATTGCTTCACCTGTTCGTCTTGTTTCAACGCGGCGACGGCCTGATGCAGTACCTCATGGACATGATCGATATCTTCGTCACGGCTAACGCTGTAGTTGGCGCGGTACACGCCAAATTCACGGGCGTAATTCGCCAGCGTCGTGATCGAAGAAAAGGGGACGATATGATACACGCCGTAATCGTCCCGCAGGCCAATCGACCGGATGGTCATGCGCTCAACCGTACCGGTAATGCCGCTGACGGTGACGTACTCGCCGGTATTCATGCCGTTCTCAAACTGGATGAATACGCCGGTGATCACGTCCTTTACCAGCGTTTGCGCGCCAAAACTGATGGCCAGCCCCAACGCCCCGGCCCCGGCCAGCAGCGGGGCAATATTAATCCCCACCTGCGACAGCACAATCATAATGGTAATGGTGCTGATAACGATGGCCAGCACGTTACGAAACAGCGTCAGCAGCGTGCGTTCACGCGCGCTGGGACGGATGCCGTTGCTCAACTCCAGCGCCAGTCGATGTTCGATAACGCTGGCCATCAGCGTCCAGCTGATAACCGCAATCACCAGAATCAGCAGAATATGTACCAGTCCGCCGACGATTTTTTCCCCGTTTTCGCTGCTTGCCCACTGGTAAAGGTTGATCAGATGCCAGGCGTCAAACAGCAGCAGCGTGACCGTCAGTACCACCATCACCCGCAATATTTTCAACCCATTGGGAATATAGGAATTAATACGTCGTTCCAGCATCGGATAGCGCCGGTTGACATCATCCGGCAGCGAAATGCGGCGGAAAATCCAGCGGGTCAGTTGGCCGGAGATCAACGCCCCGACGCCGATAACCACCAGGCTTTTTACCGTTGCGGTCATCATAAAGTTCAGGCTGTTGCCAATATCAAATTGCGACAGGACAAACAGCACCAGGAAATAAGCGATCGCCAGCAGGTGCCAGACATGGCCCAAACCGCGCAGAATGATGCTGAAGAACGCCATCGATCGTTCGGCCAACAGGTTAATCTGGAGTTGTATCGGCTTGCGGTTACGCAGGATCAACGCCAGTGCGTATAGCGTCAGTGCCAGCATGATGACCAGATTGGCTGCGGCGGCTGCGGGGTAACTGATCTGTGTCGCCACCACCGGTACCACCACCATCAGGCCGTAGCCGATCAGGCCACTAAGCCAGGCAAGGCGCGTATTCCAGTAATGGGCGACGGCATCGGAGAACGCAAAAGGACGCAGGTAATCGAAATTGGGTGCAAAAATCAGCCGCAGCACCGCCTTGAAGAATTCGATCACCGCGAAGGCGCTAAGAAACAGGGTTTGCAGCCGCAATATGGTGGCGTTGTCGGCGTGGACATGACGGGCAAACAGATTACCGGCAGTCAGTGCCAGCAACAACACCAGCAAATCGATAGCGAAGGCGCCGAGGATCGCCGTTGGCAGTTTGTACCACGAATCATGCTGAAGTTTGGCGTTGTGCCCCCAGTTGCCGATGCGTTTGTATAGCGGGCGGATTATCCGGCGGATCAGATGGAAGAGGGCAAAGGTCAGCGCAACCGTCAGCAGAAAATAACCCAAAGCCCGAAAGAAAACGTCCGGATGGAAAGTGCGTTTGGGTCCAGAGTCGATCAGTTTTTGCCTCGAGTTTAACTTCTTGTCGAGGGTGCTAAGGCTGTCTTGCGCCAAACTGGTCAGGCTTTCGCTCAGCGAGTCTGACGGCTCGGGCGTTGCTGACTTGGGCTGCGCTGCGGCTGGTTGATCCGCCGCCTGTCTCAGATGGTTAATCAGTTCGGCACGGGCTTTGTCGTCTTGCAGAATATCTGCGAGCGCCGCGTAGGAGGCTTTTTGCTGTTCGGTTTGGCCACTGGGCGCGGGATCCTGTGTGGGCTGCGCCGTTGCAAGTGGAGAAACTGCATAAGTGATCAGCAGCAGCAACAGGGGAAACAGCTGTTCTCGCAGATGAGAACCGAATCGGGAGTATGCGGTTGCGGGCATGTATCCTCTCTTGGGGCTCTGTAAATCGGCGGATTAATTACAAATGTTAAGAAAAACAAAGAATATAGTAGAAAATGAAGAGGCGCAGGGAGTGATAACGCGTGCTATTGCCATATAGAAACGGCGGGCCCGGAACAGGCCCACCGCTGGGTAGGGTAAATCAGGATACGTGCTGCAAGAACTCCTGCAAGCGCGGGCTTGGCGGGTGGTTGATCAGGTCATGCGGGTTGCCGTCTTCCGCAATCCGGCCTTTATCAATAAAGATCAGTCGCGAAGCCACTTTTTCGGCAAAGCCGACTTCGTGGGTGACGATCACCATGGTCATGCCTTCTTCCGCCAGATCCTGCATAACCTTCAGCACTTCATGGCGCAGTTCCGGATCAAGTGCGGAGGTCGGTTCATCAAACAGCATCATTTTCGGTTTTACCGCCAACGCACGGGCGATGGCCACGCGCTGCTGTTGGCCGCCGGAAAGCTCGGAAGGGTAGTGATGTGCACGCTCCGCCAGGCCGACTTTGGCCAGCAGTTCGCGCGCCAGTTTTTCCGCGTCCGACTTTTTCAAACCGCGTACGCGGATTGGGCCGAAGGCAACGTTTTCCAGTGCGGTCAGGTGTGGGAACAGGTAAAACTGTTGGAATACCATGCCGGCTTCCTGACGGATCAGACGATCGTCAACCTTGGGATCGTTGGCTTTCAGACCGTCGACGATCAGATCGCCGCTGGTGATCTCTTCCAATTTGTTGATGCAGCGCAGCAGCGTGGATTTGCCGGAGCCGGAAGGCCCGATAATCACCACCACTTCACCCTGATTAATTTTCAGGTCGATATTGTGCAGCACCTGGGTTTGCCCAAAGTGTTTGGAGACGTTTTTAAATTCAATCACAGGATTTTCATCCTTCTTTCCAGACGACGCAGCACGAAGCTCAGCACCAGGGTAATAATCAGATAAATAACCGCCACGGCGCTCCAGATTTCCAGCGCGCGGAAGTTGCCGGCAATAATTTCCTGGCCCTGACGGGTCAGTTCCGCCACGCCGATCACGATAAACAGCGAGGTGTCTTTAATGCTGATGATCCACTGGTTACCCAGCGGCGGCAGCATGCGGCGCAGCGCCAGCGGCATAATGACATAGCGGATGGTTTCGCGGCGCGACAGACCCAACGCCAGACCTGCTTCACGGAAGCCGCTGTGGATCGACAATACGGCGCCGCGAGTGATTTCCGCAATGTAGGCGCCGGAGTTGATCATGATGGTGACCACCGCCGCGCTAAAGGGATCGATGCGCAAATCGCTGAACGCCATTGGCAGGGCGAAGTAGATAAACATCACCTGCACCACGATAGGTGTGCCGCGAATAACTTCGATGAATACCAGGGCGATGTGGTTGGCAATCCAACCGCCGTAGGTACGGGCAAAACCGGCAACGAGGCCGATGATCAGGCCGCCAATCAGACCGAGGACCGAAATCCACAGGGTCATTTTGGCGCCTTCTAACAGGATAGGGATGGCGGGCCAGATGGCGCTCCAGTCGAACTGCATGGTGTTTTCTCCCGGTGATCCCAAACGTGGGAATCAGATACAACAAAGCGCAGGGGCTAAGGCACCACCCCTGTGCTTAAGTGAATCAGTGACTGACTTCATCCGTTATTTAGGTTCGGTACCGAACCATTTTTTGTAGATTTCGTTGTAGGTGCCGTTGTCGCGCAGCGTTTTCAGCGCGCCATTCACCTTGACGCGCAGTTCGTCACTGCCTTTAGGGAAGGCGATGCCGTATTGCTGTGCTTCCAGCGAGTCGCCAACGGTTTTGAACTTGCCGGCGCCGGCGGTTTTAATGAAGTACAGAATGTTTGGCGTGTCGTGCAGCACCGCGTCAGCGCGTTTGGTGCCCAGTTCCATATAGGCGTTATCGATGTTCGGGAACTGACGCAGGTCTTTGGTTTTGATGTGCTGCTTGGCGTAATCCACGGAGCCGGTGCCACTCTTCACCGCCACCACTTTGCCGTTCAGATCGTCAATGCCCTTGATGCTGTTATCGTTGGCGTTAACCATCACCAGCAGGCCGCTTTTGTAGTAGCCGTCAGAGAATTCGATGGCTTTTTTACGTTCTTCGGTAATGGTGATGCCCGCCAGCGCCAGGTCGATATTTTTGGTTTGCAGTGCCGGGATGATGCCGCTGAAATCCATAGGCTTCAGGGTGTAATCCAGTTTCAGTTCTTTGGCGATAGCGGCCCACAGGTCGATATCGAAACCAACGTATTTATCGCCTTGTTTGAATTCAAAAGGAACGAAGGCGGTATCGGTGGCGACGACCAGTTTGTCTGCTGCGTGGGAGCTTACGGCAAAGGCCAGCGAAAGTGCGGCCAGGGAGACTTTAAAAATTGACTTCATGAGAGGAATTTCCTGTACAGGTTGCGGATTACCCATTTTTTATATTGCAGTTGGTGCCATGAAAAAATCGTGCCATGTTTTCAACTACTATAAAAACAAAGAGTTGCGGTGTGATGTTGGCTCTGAAGGTCGAATTATTATTTTTATGCACCAAATTGAGGCCCCAAAATGGTGCTTTTGGCGACCTGTTGGTGCATGCGTCTATCATTAACCAAATAATGGGGTTGAAACAACCGATAGTTAACGGTTTCGCTTCAATATTGATAACTAACTCTAACTTTTATGCCGCAAGCTTGTTGCATTTGGTGCAGGAGTGTTCTGTCAGAGAGGTCATGGGGGGGTATTTTGCGTCGATAAGCTCAACGCAGCTGGCTGTCTTTGCTGCCGCGACGATTATATAAACTGCTTGCCGCCTGCTTTTTATCCAACTCGGTTTGGCAGGCCAGGCAATAACGCACGCCCTTCAGCGCCTGCCGACGCGCCAGAGGGATTTCCTCTCCGCATTCCTGACAGTAATGTTCGCTTTCGCCCTGTCCCAGCGCCTGTCTGGCACGCTGTACGGCATCATCGACGGTAGAGTCGATTTGATCTTGTACGGCGCCGTCTGCCGCCCATCCGCTTGCCATGATCACCTCGCTTGTGCTGAGTCTTCATCAGTTCGTTTTATCTACTATGGGCTGTTTTTTGAGCAATTCAAGCGGCGTAAAAGAAAAACAGGCCGGGGCAAAGCCCGCAGCCTGTTCAATCCCGCAATGCGGAACGCTTTGATTGTTTGTCGCGCAGATTTATTCGATGTTGGACTCGATAAACCACAGGAACTTGTCCAGATCGCGTGACGCAGCGGTAAACATATCCGCGGTATCTTCATCAGCGACTTCTGTGATGGCCTTGCGAATGTCGTTCGCGGCCACACCGTAGCGATCGGCCAGCGCTTTCAGGTGTTCCTGCACGCTGTGGATGTTGGTCGGATAGCTTTTCAGCGGGGTCTTGTCATTCACGACCTGCACGGTACCCAACGCCACGCCGCCCAACTGCACCACGCGCTCGGCAAAAGTGTCCAGGTGATCGATGATGGCGGTACGGAACCCGTCCAGCATTTCATGCACGGCAATGAAGTTGGCGCCACGCATGTTCCAGTGCGCCTGCTTGGTGATCAACGACAGGTCGGTAAACTGCACCACCTGATGGTTCAACGCCTTGATGGCTTCCAGTTTGGTTTTTTCGTCCATGTCATTACGAGTGTAAAGCAGCTCAGAAGATTTCGTTTTCACCAGTTTAGCGGTACTCATATCAGATATCCTCTCGTTAGTTCGTTGTCCTATTTTTGTCACGGGAGTAATTATAGCAGCGATATAGCATTTTGCAGGTCGAAAATGGCTATTGGATAAATAGGCTCTAACGAATTGAAAATTAACTCCAGTAAGGGTAAGGTTATAGGGATATATTTATTTTTTTACTAATGGTTTGAATTGTAATGATATTGTTTCGTCTTCTCTCGTGAGGGTGGTTCCGCAGGGTAATAATTTCAGGAAGGCGTTTAATAACCATTTTCATTTATATTTTCATCAAAATTCGTCATTCTAAATCATTTTTATTTCATTTTATTAATTGCCTGTTAATTCATATTGATAGACGAATAACATCCCGCTAAGCTATTTCCCCCCATCTCAGAATTCGCTCCCATGAAAATTAACGTCGTTGGAACCAGTGGCAGTGGCAAAAGCACGGTGGCGCGCCAGCTAGCGGAAAAGTTTGCGCTGCCTCATATCGAGCTGGACAAGCTGTTTTGGCGTCCGCAATGGCAGGGTACACCCGATGACGAGTTTTTGGCGCAGGTCGCGCAGGCGCTGGCCAAGGCGGAGTCCGGCTGGGTGCTTGACGGCAATTACAGCCGGACCAAAACGATTAAATGGGAAAGCGTTGATTGGGTGGTATGGGTAGATTATGGCTTTTGTCGTACGCTGTTTCAGGCGGTGCGTCGTGCCGCTACACGTGCATGGCAAGGTACCGAGTTGTGGCCCGGCACCGGTAACCGCGAGAGCTTCCGCCGTTCCTTTTTCAGCCGTGATTCCATCGTTTTATGGACCATCAAGACCTACCGTAAAAACCGGGCCGGCTACCTTGCGGATATGAACGATGCCCGGTATCGCCATATCCGCTTTATCCAACTGCGCTCTCCGGCGCAGACGGCGAGGTTTATACGCGCTTTGCCCCGGCAGTAGCTATGAGACGTTCATATTAAATGGCGGACAAGCCGGTCACTCAGACCGGCAGGCCGGCTACAGCAACAGGGTGTAATGCACTCTCACTAACGCCTTTTTGATCGACATAGGTACGTTCAGTTGGCAGCCGGTTTTATGTGGCTCATGGGGGAAAAAGATGGCGTACATACCGGGGAACATCGCCAGCGTTTGGCAGTGGCGCTTGATATCCAGCAGTTGTATGTCCCGCATTTCGTCATAGGGCAATTCGTTTTGCCAATCTCCCGCCACACTATAATCAATGCGTTCTTCGCCGCTGAGCAGCAGATGGATAACGGCATATTCCTGATGCAGTGCTGCATGCTGGGCCTCCGCTAACCCGGTGGTTAACGTTATCACGTCCATAACGATCTTTTCCCCCTTTATTTCATGTCGCCCCTGTGCCAGTTCGGGCAGATCGTATTGGCGTAACCTGGTGAGGGTCTCGATCAGAATCGGTGACAGCCCACGGCCATAGCGTGGGTTAAACAGCGTGTTATAAATCACTTTAACTCTCCATGTGGTTAACCCTGCCGGGTTTATTTCCATAACAACGTGGGGGGACTGCGGGGAAAAGTATGCCTGTTTGCCAGCGTGAAAACAGTTAACCCGCCTGCATTCTGCTTGGGGTAAATGCAGGCGCGGTCGATCCTCAGGACAAGTTTTCGATTTGTGGTTTGGGTTTGATGGTCAGGGTCGCCCCCATAGAGGCGGTAATGATCGCCGCCAGCGCCAGCCATTGCACCGTCGTCAGGTGTTCATTCAGGAACAACATGCCCGAAAGCGCAGCCAGTGCCGGTTCCAAACTCATCAATGTGCCGAAAGTCCGCGCCGGTATTTTTGGCAACGCGATAATTTCCAGCGAATAGGGCAGCGCGGTGGAGAGGATAGCTACGGCCAGGGCGACCGGCAGGATATCAACGTTCAGCAGTGCGCTGCCGGCTTGCCAGGCACCAATCGGGCAAAACACCACGGCGGCAATCAGTGAGCCCACCGCAACGGTTCCCGGCCCGTGGTCGCCACCGGCTTTCTGGCCGCAGATAATGTAGACCGCCCAACAGGCACCGGCACCCAGCGCACAGGCGGCGCCGAAGGGATCGATGCTGCCCATGTCATGGCCCAACGGCAGCAGGAACCAGAGTCCGGCGATCGCCAGTGCCACCCACAAAAAGTCAATCGCACGGCGTGAAGAGAACATGGCGACCGCCAGCGGGCCGGTGAACTCCAATGCCACGGCGATACCGAGCGGCAGAGTACGCAGGGAAAGATAGAACAGGTAATTCATCGCGCCCAGCGCCAGACCGTAAATGAACAACGGTAGTCGGCTACCGGCGGCAAATCGCATGCGCCACGGGCGGAAGATAATAAAGAGGATCAGCGTGCCGATACTCAAACGCAGCGTGGTGATGCCTTCTGCGCCGACCAGCGGGAACAGGCTTTTGGCCAGAGAGGCACCGCTTTGGATGGAGACCATAGCGATGATCAACAGGCAGATTGGCAGCAGCGTAGAAGACGCTTTTGCGGTGGCAGACGAAGACATCCTTTAGAGCCTTTTATGCATTTCCCACGATCTGGGAAGAGGTCGATGTTTGGATGACGGCAGTGTAAATGAATTGCGGTAAATGTGTCTGAGAAAAGCATTTTCAACGAAAAAAAGCGCTGGCTCCCGGCGCCAGAACAGCTTTTATGGTCAAAAAGTGCTCTTTTTTTAAGAATTGTCTGGATATTAAATAGGTGATTCTTATCACAGAAACGCGTAGAATGCGGCTCGAAAATAGAGCGAAATGAAGTAGATACACTGTTCTTGAAATCTAATGTTACACGATATAAAGCATTAGACACTCATTTTAAGGCAGAGTTTCACGCTAATTTTTGTTATATTTTCAATGCATGAACAAATGGATTTACTTAAAAATATAACGCGTTTGAGGTGGTTATGAAAAAAATTGCATGTCTTTCCGCAGTAGCAGCCTGTGTATTAGCAGTAACCGCAGGTACCGCATTCGCTGGTCAGAGCACCGTATCCGCTGGCTATGCGCAGGGTGATCTCCAAGGCGTTGCTAACAAAGCCGACGGTTTCAACCTGAAATACCGTTACGAGTTCGACAACAACCCACTGGGTGTTATCGGTTCCTTTACCCACGTAGAGAAGAACGGTTCTGAGAACGGTTACTACGGTAAAGCTCAGTACAACTCTATCACTGCCGGTCCAGCTTACCGCTTCAACGACTGGGCAAGCATCTACGGTGTAGTGGGTGTTGGTTACGGTAAAAACATCGACAACGCTCAAAACGGTACTGACCGTAACGGCAGCAGCGACTACGGCTTCACCTACGGTGCTGGCCTGCAGTTCAACCCAATCCAGGACGTAGCACTGGACGTTGGTTACGAGCAGAGCCGTATCCGCAGTGTTGACGTTGGTATCTGGAGCGTTGGCGTAGGCTACCGTTTCTAAGATTTCTCCATGCCTGCGGGCATGAGCATGTGGCGCAGTTGGCCGCATCAGATAAAAATCCGCCTTCGGGCGGATTTTTTTTGCCTGTCATTCGGTGTCGGTCACTTGCCCAATTTTTGCGCCGGCTCCGTTGAAAACCGCGCGCTGCGGGCATCTCGCTCGTAGCCTTGCGGCTGCGTAAGAATGTCGTACAGTGCCGGTCGACGACCGTGGATCCAGCGGCGGCCCGTGCTGAGTGGGATCAGCGACAGATCAAGGTTGGCCGTGACCATCTGATCTTCTGCCGCCCAGGTTTCCGCCAGAATGCGGCCATAAGGGTCGAGGATCATCGCATTGCCGGTACGCACTTCGTCATCGTCACGTCCCACTCCGTTGCTGAATAACACAAACAAACCATTGTCATGGGCACGTGCCGGGAGCCAGCGCATCAGCCAGCCACGCCCGTGTTCGCCACGAAACGCCGCCTCTATCGCCGCCGGATCCTCCTGCCGCCGTTGCCAAATTTCCAGTGGGATCGGCTTCATGCCGTGCGGGCTACGCGAATGAGTGCCGCCGGTCTGATGCGGTGCCAACAGCACCTCCGCCCCCAGCAATGCGGTCGCGCGGACATTCTCAACCAGGTTATTGTCCCAACAGATCAGCACCCCCATTCGGATACCCCATGGGGTGTCGAACACGGTGAAACTGTCGCCGCTGGCGATTGCCGGGTGTTCAAAGGCATGCAGTTTACGGTGAACGTGAAGTTTGCCGTCGGGCAGGCAGACGGCGTAGGCATTGTAATATTTGCCGTCGTCTCCCAATTCGATCAGCCCGACGCCGATCGCCATGTTGTAGCGTTCGGCCAGCGGGCGAATGCGCGCCAGCGAAGGGCTGTCGGCGATGGGCTCCGCCAGTGCGCCAATTTCACCGGCGCTGAGGTGGCGTACGTGCCAATAACCGGTGATGCACATTTCCGGGAAGGTCAGCAGCTGGATCTGTTCGGCGGCGGCGCGGGTGATAAAGCCTTCGATCACCGACAGGTTGTAGTTTTTATCATTGGCGCGATGCTGAAACTGCACCGTCGCGGCGCGTAGAGAGTTTGTCATAGGATTACCTTTTGGCTGTTATCTGGCGTTGATTACAGCAAAGCCATTGATTACTGTATAATCAATTAAATTCCTTTTTTGATAACCTAACGGAATGGATATACGACAACTCCGCGCCTTCGTGGTGCTGGCCGAACAGGGCAATTATCGCTTGGCGGCAGAGCGGCTGTGCATCACCCAGCCGGCGCTGAGCAAACAGATCCAGGCGTTGGAAACGCTGCTGGGCGCCCGCTTGTTTAACCGTGGCCGTCAGGGGGCGCAACTGACCGCCAGCGGCCAACGGCTCTATCCTGAAGCTCAAACGTTAGTTGCTCAGCATCTGCAGTTTCAGCAGCGAGCCGTGCAGGTGGTACGGGGGGAGGCGGGGCGTTTGGCAATCGGCTTTGGCCTGTCCAGCTTTCATCTGGCGCCGCAGTTGGTGGCCGCTTTCCGTCATCGCTTTCCCGAGGTTGCCGTGGGGTTGGAAGACTTGCCTTCAGAACGGCAATATCAGTTGCTATTGCAGGGGGAGCTGCAGGTGGGATTTGTGCGATTACCTGTCAGTACGCCGTTGCGTGCCAGTGCGTTGCTGAGTGACCGATTGGTGCTGGCGGCGCCTTCGGCGCTGGCGCTGCGGGCGGACACCCTGATGGAGCAATTCAATACCTTGCCGTTGTTACAGTTGACGCCCAAGCGTGGACGCGGGCTGAGCGACCAGTCGCTGCGTTTTATTGCCGCCCATCAACTGGCACCTAACGTGGTACAGCAGGCCGGTGATATTCAAACCTTGCTGGCACTGGTTGCCGCCGGCATTGGCGTTGCTCTGCTGCCGCATAGCGTCACGCATATTGCGCCGGCGGGCATCGATATTCTGCCGCTGAGAGGCGAACAGACCCAATGGCAAGTCGGTATCGCCTGGAACCCGCAGCAGCCTGATGCGCTACGGGATAACTTTGTCGAGGTGGCTTTGGCTACCGCGTCGGGTCAGGTTGCCGATTTATAGCGGGCAGTGCATCACCAGAATTGGGCTTTGGTGGTACTCGCTGCGATGACTTTCGCTGAAACCGACTTTCTTCGCCAATGCCAATGAGGGCTGATTTTCCGGGGAGATAATGCATACCGCCTTATCGCCCGGTAAATGGTCTTTGCCCCAGGCCAAAGCCGCGCGCAGCGCTTCGGTGGCATAGCCTTTACCCTGTGCCGAGGTCACCAGCGTCCAGCCCATTTCGGGGGCATCAAGCGCCGGATGGATATTGCGCTGGAAGTCGGAAAAACCGATGCCGCCAAGGTAGGCACCGCTGACTTTATCGCGCACGGCCCAGTAGCCATAACCCAGCAACGCCCAATGGCCGACGTAACGCATCAGGCGGCCCCAGGAATCTTCACGATCCCTCGGCGTGCCGCCGATATAACGTACCACTTCAGGATCGGCCCACATGGCGGCCAATGAGTCAAAATCGTCCAGCGTATGTGCATCAAGGCGTAAACGTTCGGTAAGCAACAGCGGTGCGGTAGTGATAAGAGGCATTATTTTTTTCCTGCACAGAGCCAGAGGCGGTCTGTGCAGTATGCCAGAGAAATTACACCGCCAGCCACAGTAACCAGGTGAACAGGAAACCGCTCAGGCCAAGGATCGTCGTCAGTACCGTCCAGGTTTTCAGGCCATCGGCGACCGAAAGCCCGAGGTATTTGGTGACGATCCAAAAGCCGGAGTCATTTACGTGCGACAAGCCCAGCCCGCCGAAGCAGGTGGCGAGAGTGACCAGTACCAATTGCAGCTGATTAAGCCCGCTAACCGCTTCCGATAACAGGCCACCGGTCGTGAGTATCGCTACAGTAGCGGACCCCTGAGAGGCGCGCAGCGCCAGCGAAATGATAAAAGCTGCCGGGATCAACGGCAGGCCGATGGTGGTCAGCACGTCTGCCAATGCCTTGCCCACGCCTGACTCCACCAGGACTTTGCCGAATACGCCACCGGCACCGGTAACCAGGATCACCACCGCGGCGGTCGGCAGAGCGCCCCCCATGACGTCGCTGGTGTGTTGCAGGCTCCAGCCGCGACGAATGGCCAGGAAGTAGAATGCCAGCAAGAGGGCAATCATCAGCGCTACCGCCGGTGAGCCGAGCAACGAAAGCGTGTCGCGCAGTGCTGAACCCGGCTCGAGCAGCGTGGCCGAAACGGTGCCCAGCATGATAATCGCGATAGGAATGACGATCAGCGCGGCTACCAACCCGGCACCAGGCGGATTGATGCGGTCGCTCAATGGTGCTTTGCCTTCCGGCGCCGGTTCGGGCGCCGCCAGCTGCAGCTGTTCCAGTACCTCAATCGACAGTGGATAAGTTTTACGATTCAAATGCTTGGCTGTGAAATAACCGATCACGCCTACCGGAATACAAATCGCGAGACCGATAATGGTTAGCCAGCCAATATCGGCGTTCAGCAGCCCGGCTGCGGCGACCGGGCCTGGGTGTGGCGGCAGGGCGACATGCACCGCCAGCATTACGCCGGCCATCGGCAGGCCGAACTTCAGCGGCGAAACTTTAGCGACCTTGGCAAAACCGTAGATGATCGGCGCCAGGATGATAAAGCCGACGTCGAAAAAGACCGGAATGCCGAGAATAAATGCGGCGATGGTCAGGGCGGCAACGGTATGTTTCGGCCCCAAAGCTTTGCTGAAGCGCTGGGCCAGCGATTCGGCACCGCCAGAATGTTCGATCATCCGGCCGAGCATCGCGCCCAGGCCGATGATAATGGTCACCGAACCCAGTACGCCGCCCATACCTGCGGTCATCACTTTCATCACTTCGCCGGTAGGAATGCCGCTGGCCAACGCCACCAACAGACTGACCACCAGCAAGGCGACAAAGGGCTGGATCTTGGCCTTGATGACCATCAGCAAGAGCAGTAACACACCTAATACGGCAATCATCAAAAGCATAGAGGTAGACATGAAATAGCCTTTAATCGGGTAAGAGTCAGGCACCGCGATCGCCGGCTGGCGATACGGGTGCGTTTAATTTTTATGTTTTGGAAATCCCTGGGTTGGCGCAGTGCCTTACTGGTAAGGTCTTAGCCAATCAAGCCCGACGGTGGTATCGCCACGCGGCCGGTATTCACAACCGATCCAACCTTGATAGCCGATGGCGTCCAGTTGGTCGAACAGCCATGGGTAATTCAGTTCGCCGTCGTCCGGTTCATGACGATCCGGCACCGAGGCAATCTGAATATGGGCGTAGCGGCCGGCCAGCGAATGCATCAGCCCGCTGATGTTGCCGTCCACCAACTGAGCATGGAAAAAGTCGAACTGTACGAAGACGTTCGAGCGATCGATGGCCTCGACCAGTTCGGCTGCCTGGTGCTGGCTGGAAAACAGATAATGCGGCTTAACCTGTGGGCTGAGCGCTTCAATCAGCACCTTGATGCCGTGCTGGGCGAAGCGGTCTGCGGCATAGCGAATATTATCGATAAAGGTATCGCGATAGCGCTGCCAGTCCGCTCCAGGGGGAACGACGCCGGCCATCACGTGCACGTTGGGGCAGTTCAGCGCAATGGCGTAAGCCAGGGCGCGATCGATATCTGCACGCGCATCTTGCTCGCGGCCCGGCACCGCCGCCAGCCCCCATTCGCCGGCTTCGGCATTGCCCGGCGCGGTATTAAACAGCACCTGCTGCAAACCGTTGCTGCGCAGTTGTTCCGCCAGCAATTCGGCTGGATAGTCATAGGGAAACAGGAACTCGACTGCCGTGAAGCCTTCGGCTGCGGCAGCCTCGAACCTTTCCATGAATGGCAGTTCGTTAAACATCATCGATAAATTGGCGGCAAACTTAGGCATGGTTCAGCTCCGTAGTTCGGTAATTTCATCATCGGTCAAATAGCGTATTGGGCGGTCGCCGAGGGTGAAAATCAGCCTGGCGGCATCTTCCATCTCTTCGGTATTATCCGCTGCCGCCCGCAGATCCTTGCCCGTAACCACCGGGCCGTGATTGGCCAGCAAAAAGGCGTGGTGGGTCGGTGCCAGTTTGGCCAGGTCTTCCGCCAGCCGTAAATCACCCGGGCGGTAGTACGGCACCACCGGCACCTTGCCGACCCGCATCACCACATAAGGGGTGAAGGGTTTTATGGCATTCTCCACGTCCAACCCTTGCAGGCACGATAATGCGGTGAGGTAGGTACAGTGCAGGTGCACCACCGCTTTGCACTCTGGGTTATTCAGATACAGCGCACGATGAAAGCTGATCTCTTTCGAGGGTTTGTCGCCGGACAGCCATTCGCCGTTCAGGCTGACTTTCGACAGCCGCTCGGCCTGCAGTTCGCCCAGGCAGGATCCGGTCGGGGTTGCCAGCAGCGTGCCGTCCGGCAGCAACAGCGAAAGGTTACCGGCAGAGCCCGTGGCGTAGCCGCGTTGGAAGAACGAGGCTCCGAGGCGCACCATCTCTTCGCGTGCCTGTTGTTCGGTCGTCATTGTCATAATGGGAATTCCGTTTGTGCCCGGGCGAAAAAGTTATCATCGCCAAAATTGCCCGATTTAAGGGCCAGTGAAACCGGTTGTTCGATGGCGCGAACCCAGGGTACGCCGGGAGAGATGCAGGGGCCGATGTGGAAGCCGCGAATGCCCAGCGCCTGCGTCACTACGCCAGAGGTTTCGCCGCCGGCAACGATAAAGCGACGGTACCCTGATTGTTGGAGCTGTTTAACCACCCCGGCAAACAGTGACTCCACTGCCTGACTGGCTGCAGCCATGCCATATTGTTGCTGAACCTGCTGCAGTTTCTCAGGTTCGGCGGTGGCATACAGCAGCGGGGCCAGCGGGGCATTTTCCTGCCGCTGTACCCAGTCGGCCAGTTCTGTGACATAGGCCGCGCGGTCAGCTTCGCTAAGGCAACGCGCCACGTCGATAGCCATGGCCGGGGCCTGTTGACGATATCGAGCGACCTGTCGATTGGTCATGACGGAGCAGGAGCCGGACAGGACCACCGCTTTCTCCCCCTGTGGGGCTCCCGCGGCCTGCGGACGACCTTGTCCCGGCTGAGCCCATTGCCGTGCGAGGCCGATGGCCAGGCCCGATCCGCCGGTCACCAGCTTCATATTTTTCAGCGCTTCGCCCTGGGTCAGCAAGTGCTGCTCATTGAGCGTATCCAGCACCGCATATCGCACGCTTTGCTGCGCCAGCTGTTGCAGCTTTTCCACCACCGCGCTGGCACCGCAATCCATCTCTGCGGCCGTTACCAGTCCGCAGCGTCCCTGAGCCTGTGCTTCCATTAACCGCAGCAGGTTACTGTCGGTCATCGGCGTCACCGGGTGGTGGCGCATGCCGGACTCCGACAGCAGTTGATCCAATACAAACAGATAGCCCTGATACACCGTTCGGCCGTTGACCGGCAGCGCCGGGGAAATCACCGTTTGGCTTTCGCCCAGCGCATCAAGCAGCGCATCGGTCACCGGGCCGATGTTACCCTGCGCAGTGCTGTCGAAGGTTGAGCAATATTTGAAGTAAAATTGCCGGCAGCCCTGGCGCTGCAGCCAGGCCAGCGCCTGCAAAGATTGTTCAACTGCCTGCGAAGCTGGGCAGGATCTTGATTTCAGGCTGATAACGACCGCTTGCGCTTCAATCGGCATTTCATCATGCGGTACGCCATTTAACTGCACCGTCGACAGGCCGTTTTCCACCAGAAAGCTGGCAATGTCGGTCGCGCCGGTAAAATCATCTGCAATTACGCCGAGCAGCATTATGCGTTCTCCTTCTTTTGCGGCAGGTCGATACCGGAGAAGATTTTGATCACTGCGCTGTCGTCCTCTTTGCCGAAACCGGCATTGCTGGCGGCGGTAAACATATTAAAAGCGGTAGATGCCAGCGGCAGCGGGAAATGCAGTGCTTTGGCGGTATCCGCCACCAGCCCCAGATCCTTCACGAAGATATCCACCGCCGATTTGGGCGCATAGTCGCCGTCAACCACGTGACGCATACGGTTCTCGAACATCCAGGAATTGCCGGCAGCGTGGGTGACAACGTTGTACATGACATCCAGAGGAATACCGGCGCGGGCGGCCAGCGCCATGGCCTCGGCTCCGGCGGCGATGTGCACCCCGGCCAGCAATTGGTGGATGATTTTCACCGTGGCACCCAGGCCAATCTCTTCACCAATGCGATAGACCTTGCCGGCAATGGCGTCCAGCACCGGCTGCAATTGTTGGAATGTAGATTCTGCGCCGGATGCCATCACCGTCATTTGGCCTTCAGCCGCCTTGGCTGCGCCACCGGAAACCGGAGCGTCAAGCATGTTCAGGCCAAGCGCCAGCAGTTGTTGTTCTATCTGCCTGGCATCGGCGGCGGAGATGGTGGAAGAGACCATGACTGGCGTATTGGGCTTCAGCTTCGCCGCCAGGCCGTTTTCGCCGAACAGGATCTGCTTGACCTGGGCAGCGTTAACCACCAGCAGCAATAACGCATCCAACTCAGAGGCGAATCCATCTGCGCTGGTGGCAGCCTGTTTGGCCCCGGCCTGCTGCAATGTGGCCAGCGCCTGTGGGTTAAGATCGACACCATAAGTCGTCAGCCCGGCATTAATGCACGACTTCGCCGCCCCCATTCCCATGGAACCTAACCCTACGATGCAAACTGCAAAATCCCCTGGCTGTGTCATTTGGCACCTCGTGTTAATTTTAGTGATAATTTGTTTTGTTGTGTTAAATGTAAGCGCATTGATGCGCTGAGTCAGCGATCGATATCACAATTATTAACATTAAGTGGAGCCTTAATAGATGCGCTTAAAAAGGTTGGTATCGAGTTATCTCACTGTTTTAAAAATATTTAAAATAAGTCATCGATACCATGAGCGATCTCACGGCCTGTAAAATGGCTGCTTTCATCGAACGAAAATTGACGTAAAATCACAATTATTATCACTGCGGTTAAAAGAGAGGGAACCGTGATACCTGTAGAACGCCATCAGCAAATTTTAGCGCTGGTATCAGAACGCGGGGTGGTCAGTATTGCCGAATTGACCGAGCGGCTGGGAGTGTCGCATATGACGATTCGCCGCGATCTGCAAAAACTGGAGGAGCAGGGCGCGGTACTGGCAGTGTCAGGCGGGGTGCAATCTGCTGAACGGGTGGCGATTGAACCTTCTCATCAGGATAAGGAAGGGATGTACAGCCAACAGAAAGCGGCCATCGGTCAGTTGGCTGCCCGGCAGGTCCCGCCCAACAGCTGCATTTATCTGGATGCGGGCACCACTACGCTGGCATTGGCAAAGCACCTCAGTGAGCGCGAAGATCTGACGGTGGTCACTAATGATTTTGTGATTGCGGGTTACCTGATAGAACACAGCCAGTGCAAGATCATTCACACCGGCGGCACCGTCTGTCGTGAGAACCGTTCCTGCGTTGGTGAAGCGGCAGCTCAGGCGCTACGTGGGTTGTTTATCGACCTGGCGTTTATTTCCGCTTCATCATGGAGCATGCGCGGCCTGTCGACGCCCAATGAAGATAAGGTGATGGTGAAGAAAGCCATCGTTGACGCCAGTCGCCGCTGTATCCTGCTCAGCGATACCTCAAAATACGGTAAAATAGCCACCTATCTGGCGTTGCCGATTGCGGTATTTGACGCGATTATTACCGATGATAATCTGCCCGCCGCAGCGCGAGAGGCGATCATGCAGGCGGATATCACGCTGATGACGACCGGGGAGAAAAACTGAACATAGCCTCGTATTAACAGCGTCGGAATAAATGCACCAGCGGGGGTGAGCTCTCTGCGCAGCGCTACGCAGAAATTAAATGCCGCTGAACCAGTTATAGCCCTGATCTTCCCAGTAACCGCCGGGATTGGTATCGCTGACGAAAATGGCGGCGATATGTTTGGCGTTCTTGAAGCCCAGCTTGGTCGGTACCCGCAGCCGCAGCGGGTAACCGTAATCGGCCGGGAGCTCCTTGCCGCCGAAATCCAGCGCCAGAATGGTTTGTGGATGCAGTGCGGTGGCCATATCGATGCTGGAATAGTAACGATCCGCGCATTTGAATCCGACGTAACGGGCGTTCAGATCCGCCCCGATGTGCTGCAGGAAATTGCGCAGCGGCACGCCACCCCATTGGCCAATGGCGCTCCAGCCCTCGATGCAGATTAACCGGGTTATCTGGCTTTGCTGCGGCAAGCGTTGCAGTTGCTCCAGCGTCCAGGGGGCCTTTTTTTCTACTTTACCGGAGACTTCCAGCCGGTAGCTGGCGAGATCCACTTCCGGAACGTTGTATTCCGGGTAATACGCGTTGAACGGGAACGGATGGGTAATCTGATCCGAACGGTAGGTCTGCGCCAGCTTTTGGCCGTTGAACAGCCAGGCTTGCACCCGATCGTTCCAGCGGGACATTGCCCACAGCACTTTATCCACCTGGTCACCGTCCTGCAGGTTGCAGCCGGTCAGCATGGCGACGCCACCCAGCGTCAGGCCGGAGCGAAGCATCAGGCGGCGCTGCAAATTAACCAGCTGTTTCTTTTGTGCCGGTTCCAGCCCCGGTGCCATGGGGCGTTGTTTTTTATCCGTCATGTTTGCCACCCGTAATCATTGCCCACAGCGTGCGCGGCACGATAATCACCATCAGCAGGTGAATCACCACAAATAAGCCAATGCCTGCCATGGCGAAAAAATGTACGTAACGCGCAATGTCAAAGCCGCCGAACAGGCTAACCAAACCTTGTAACTGCACCGGTTTCCAAATGGCTAGCCCGGAGAGCACCAGCAGCAGCCCCAGAAGCAGTACGCCGAGGTACATCAGTTTTTGAATGGCGTTGTAATGACCATGCTGATGTTTGAGCCGCAGCGTCACGGCTTGCCAGATATCGCGCCGCAGCGCGCCGAGGCCAAGCGGCAGCAGATCGCGCCGCAAGTGGCCGCTGAACAGGCTCCACAAGACATAACACAGCGCGTTGCAGGCCAGCAGCCACATCACCGCCAGATGCCAACCGATCGCGCCGCCCAGCCAGCCGCCGAGCGTGACTTGCGGCGGAAAGCGGAAGCCGAACAGCGGCGAAGCGTTATAGATTTCCCAGCCGCTCATGAACATGCAGACCATGGCGAACAGGTTAATCCAATGGGTCAGGCGGACCGGCCAGCGATGCACCGGCCGCGGCGCGTTGCTTTTCATCATGCACTCCTGAATTACATCGGTGGAACGGTACCGTCTTTGCCGGCAGATATGCGGGTAGCGACGCGTTCGCCCTTATCGTCCGTGGCGGAGAACAACACGATATGCGCACCCGGTTTCAACAGGCTGCGGTCACCGGGATCCAGAGTGACGATCGGCACATCTTCCGGCACGTTAACGGTTTTCTGCTGGTTGCCGTAGGTCACGGTCAGGGTGCGGCCGTTGGACTTCACCAGTTTGCCCACGGTGCCGTTGGTCATGGTGTCGACCTTACCGTCGGCGGATTCCCAGGCCGAGTGGCCTTCGCCGGTGCCACGCAGGCTGGCTGCGAACACGTGCACTTCCAACGCTTTCAAAGAGCCGTCCGGCTGCGGTACGGCAGCGGTGCCGATAAAGCTGTCCGGCTTGATATCATCCAGCGTGCCCTTCGACACGCTCAGCACTCGGGTCTGGTCATTGAGCTTGACGCTGACCTTTTCCCCTTTGCGATCGGTGACCTGCAGGCTGGTGTCGCTCACCTGATCGATAACGCCACGTAGCGGGGCAATCACCTTGCCTGGGGTTTGCGCTGCGGCGGCCGCACCGCTGCACAGCATGAGAGTGGAAAGCAGTAAACCGGCAAAACGATGACGGGTAATCATAAGGTTCTCCTTTGTTTAGGTTGCCGGTTAAGCATGGTTGAACACCGGGGACAGCACCATGTCCGTTTGATGACATTAATGTCATCAAGAATGTCCGCCAGAACTGCTAGTATTTCCGCAAGAGTCATGAGGTGGCGATAATGCGAATACTGGTGGTTGAAGACGACATCAGCACGGGTGATTACCTGAAAAAGGGGCTGGGAGAGGCGGGGTACAGCGTCGATTTGGCACGTAACGGCACCGACGGCCTGTTTCGGGCACTGGAACACGGCTATGACGCTATCGTGCTGGACGTAATGTTGCCGGGGCTGGACGGCTGGCAGATTATTGAGGTACTGCGCAAGAAAAGTGATGTGCCCATTCTATTTCTGACCGCGCGAGATGGGGTGCAGGATCGCATTCATGGCCTCGAACTGGGTGCCGATGATTACCTGATTAAGCCCTTCTCCTTTACGGAACTGGTGTTGCGTCTGCGCACTTTGCTGCGGCGTGGCACGGTACGTGAAGCCGATCACTATGTGATAGCCGACCTGCAGCTCGACGTGCTGCGCCGTAAAGCGGTGCGGCAGGAGCAGGTGATCGCGCTGACCAATAAAGAATTTATGTTGTTGCACCTGTTGGTGCGACGTGAGGGGGAGGTGTTGTCACGCACCATGATCGCCTCCCAGGTTTGGGACATGAACTTTGACAGCGATACCAACGTGGTGGATGTCGCCATCAAGCGGCTGCGTGCCAAGATTGACCGGCCGTTCGAGGTCAAGCTGATCCACAGCGTGCGTGGTATCGGTTACGTTTGCGAACCGCGTTCATGAAGGCCGTGATCCAGCGTTGGCGCGTCTTGTCACTGACGTTGCGCAGCGCCATGCTGTTTGCGCTGGTGGCGGCTCTGGTGGTTAGCGGCGCGGGCGGCTACCTGTACGGTGCAATGCGTCAGGAGATGACTACCCGTAGCGATTTGCAGGTTACCGGCCGGGTGGAGTATTACCGCAATTTGCTGAGTCAGCGTTTTCCGTTGGAGCGTCTGACGGCGAATACCGGCCTGTTCGAAAATATGCTGGGTAACGAACAGGACGTGCTGATTTTTCAGCAGCCGGGGAAAAAACCGTTAATCAACGTGAATCCGGCGAGGTTGATCCTGCCACCGGTGAGCCCGACGCCGGTCGGCACGCCGCAGCGCTTGAGCGCGGTTCAAGGCGGAGTGACCGCTCAAGGAGTGCCATTGCGTGCCGCATCGGCACTGGTCAGGCTGGAGGACGGTAACCTGCTGCAAATCTCGGCTGCCCATGTGATGGTCAATGAGCAGAAGATGCTGGCGCGTTATCTCTGGCGGATCGTCGCCGCCGTCGCGGTGGCATTTATTCTGATTGCATTGCTGGGGTACTGGGTGATGCGCCGCGGACTGCAGCCACTGTGGCGAATGGCGGCGCAGGCGGCGGTGATCACCCCGAACACGCTGTCGACTCGCCTGAGCGAGCACGGGGTACCGAAGGAATTGCAGCAACTGACCCGTTCGTTCAACGCCATGTTGGATCGCCTGAATGAAGGTTATCTGCGCCTGACGCAATTCTCCGCCGATTTGGCCCATGAAATCCGCACGCCGGTAGGGGCACTGATGGGGCACTGTCAGGTAGCGCTGTATCAGGCGCGCAGTGTGGAAGAGTATGAAACCTTGTTGTCGAACAACATGGAGGAGCTGGAGCGTATTTCCCGTATGGTGGAAAATATTCTATTTCTGGCGCGCGCCGGCGAAGGGCAAGCGGTGTTGAACCCTCAGCGGCTTGATGTGGCACAAGAGCTGCAACGGGTGGCTGACTACTTCGAAGGTTTGGCGGAAGAACGCGGCATTACGTTGGTCTGCCAGGGAGAAGGGCAATGGATGGCGGATGCTATGCTGTTTCAGCGCGCATTGAGTAACCTGGTCTCCAACGCGGTACGCTATGCCGATGAAAACAGTCAGGTACAGCTGCAGGCTGTCAGTCAGGCCGATGGTGGGCTGGCGATACTGGTTATTAATCAGGGCCCGCCGATCTTCCCGGCGCATCTGAACAAGTTGTTCGACCGCTTCTATCGTGCCGATGCCGCCCGCAGTTCCGGCAGCCATGCCAGCGGACTGGGGCTGGCGATCGTCCGTGCGATCATGACACTGCATGGCGGCACAGCGCACGCCCATTGTGTTGTCGAGGAAAATACTGCTCGCATCACCTTCAGCCTGATATTCCCCGCGCAAGAATAGCCTATTTCCCACGTCGGATTTGATTGGCTGGGGCGGCCAAATCCGTTTATCCGGCCTGGTCGAAACTATTTACTTTCATTTACCGCTGGGCTAACCCAATCACCTCCGGATCAAAAGATTAATTCTGACCAGAATTAGGGCAATGTTGCGGCCTAGGCCCGGTTTTTTGGCGGCGACCCCTTTTGGCAAAATTCACCCTTCGTTACGTTGTTATTAAAATTGCTTGCATTAAAGGAATGACGAGAATTTTCAGCTTAAAGGCGGTAATTTACAAAACAAAAAACTAACTTTAAGATCTTTTACATATAAATATATCAATGATGTGGATGTTTGTATAATCTTTGGTTATGGCATATGAGAAAATTCTTATATCAAAAATGATAAGGTGAGAAATATTTACTTTGTGGCGTTAATTGATTTTCAGAAGGGTCAGTGGCTAAGGTTGGCTAATTAATCTGATTAAATATTGCTTAATATTCTATTAACATTTAACGCCGGCGATAAATAATCCTAGAGTGAAACCTGTGAAAAATGAAATATAGAATTAATGACCACATCATTTTTGACGTGGATACGGGAACCATGAGCCTGACAGAGTTTCCTGACGATCCCATCTCTATTTCCAATCCGTCGAAGCGGTTACTGCTGCTATTGATTACGCATCATGGCGAGCCAGTGGGGCGGGAGGTAATATTCAAGAAGGTTTGGGATGATTATGGCATGGTGTCAGGCAACAATAATCTTAACCAATGTGTGAGTAAATTACGTCGGGTTATTAAAAATCTGGGCATTGAGGACGAGGTGATTGTCACCGTCCCCAAGGTCGGTTTTATGCTGCGATATGAAATTAGGGTGGAGTCTTGCGAAGGGCCGGAAGATCGCTTCGTAAATGGAGATATAAATTCCCCTCCACCGGCGCCGGTTCAAGCGGAAATCGCGCCTTCGTCAGGCTCTTCAGCCGCAGCCGAAGCGGTTTATACCGGGTATTCCCGGCGCTGGTGGGCGATAGTCAGCGTAGTGGCATTGGGGGTAATTATGCTGGCGGTTGGCATTACCACCTATCTCACCGGTTCGGTTTCCCGGCAAGAAATCTATCTGGGCAAAGTCAGCAGTTGTAAGGTGTTTATGTCGATGCCGGGCGCCTCAGCTGCCGTCAGTGCTGCTCTAAGTCGCGACATTCTGGCCTATGCGGGCCCGCAAACGGCAGAGTGCAGCGGTGACGAATTCCTGTTGGTAGTACGCAGCAATCAGGTACGTTCTTACATTTCGGGCATTTCCCGCCTGTTTTTTCTGCGCTGTCGCATTTTACGTGAACATCGGGTAGAGATTTGCTCTGGACTCGAAAGCGACAACGCCGCAATTCTTAATTAATCATCAATCGGTGTCAGGATGAACGCCACCCCGGGGGAAAGGAATATGCCACCAATCTTTATTGTCTTGATATTAAATACTTAATTTTCACCACATGGTTAATAATGCAGCATTTATTCGATGCAAGCCTTATATTTTGCTCGCCGGCGCTGCCTTGCATTTCCGCGCCAACCGCTTTTGTGATACCTAATTATGGTAATAGATTATGAAAAATATCTCTTTCAGGGAGGACATTCTCTTTTTCGAACCCAACCCCTGGGTGAGAAAAGGATTACGGGCACTTATTGGAACCGAACCCATACACTACCAATTTGTGCACAGCATCAGGGCAGTGGAGGCAGGGTTAAAGGAGAATGAGAAACAAATCCTCATAATGGAGCTGTATAATGAAAGTGAGAGTTTGTATGATGTATTACATTTCATCCTGACGATAAAGGATATTTGGCCCAAGACGCCACTGATCATATTTACTGAAGTGACCAATGCCAGCATATTGACCATTCTGGCTGCTCAAACGCATTTATCCCTGGTGGCAAAAGACGATCCATTGGTTTGCCTGTATCAGGCCATTGACGCTGTCGGCACGGGGGTAAGTTACCGTAGTCCGGCGATTCAGAAAGCGTTGATATCCGCGGTAGAGCCCTTGTCCCGTAGCGAATGGCAAATATTGGCGATGATGATCGCCGGCGCCAATCCGCGACATATCGCCAGTATTACCCATCGCAGTTGTAAAACGGTCAGTAGCCATAAGCTGAATATCATGCGTAAGCTGAGGCTTAATCAAGCAGGGTTTATGCGCCTGATTTTGGCCTTCAGGACTCAACACCCGGCCTAAAAATTCGCCGTCGGTTGTAATGGCACACGCCGCGCCGGCGGTTTAATACTTTCTCGTTCCAAGCGCTTATCCCTTTATTTCCTGCCAGTCATCCAGATGAATTGATCTGCATCAAATTAAACATCCTACAAAAATAAACTTGTCACCCTTATTTATGCGCTGACGCAATAGTGCGTTTTATATACCGTTAACGTGGTTTAAGAGGGGATGAAAACAATAGGTATTTTGTTCCCTGCAGCATCATTACATGGCCCTTTTAACTTACTGGAAGCAAAATAAACATTAAAGTAAGAATAAAAATCTAAATATTTGACAATTGGTAGTTAATGGTTCTTTTTTGATTTGATGCGGTTACTCTTTTCTCCGTCAAGCAGACTGGCTAAAAGCACTCATGCAAGTGACTGATTAAGGCACGTCAGGCTAATGGACGCACAATCATATTTAAAGTTGAAGGGAGTTTTACCATGAAGAAAATTACACTGGCTCTGGCAATCATTTCCGCCTTCGCTGCGGTCAGCACTGCTCAAGCCGCCGACGTTACCGCTCAGGCGCTGGCTACCTGGTCTGCTACCGCGAAGAAAGACACCACCAGCAAACTGGTTGTTACCCCAATCGGCAGCCTGTCTTTCAACTATGCGGAAGGCATCAAGGGTTTCAACAGCCAGAAAGGTCTGTTTGACGTGACCGTAGAAGGGGATGCCACTGCAACTGCCTTCAAACTGACTTCTAAACTGGTTTCAAACACCCTGACTCAGCTGGATACCTCTGGCTCAACCCTGAATGTCGGCGTGAACTACAACGGCGCAGCGGTAGAGAAAACGGCGGAAACCACCATGATCGACACCTCTGCCGGCATTTTGGGCGGCAACCTGAGCGCGTTATCCAACGCTTACAATCAGGCTGTCCGCACCAGCGCACAAGATCAGTTCACTTTCACCATTATTGGCGCCACCTCTGACGGTACCACTGCGGTCACCGACTTCAGCACCCTGCCGGAAGGTATCTGGAGCGGTGATGTGAGCGTGGAATTCAACGCCACCTGGACTGCGTAATCCCCGAGTTGCTGGTTTAGAGCAGGGGGCAATCCCCTGCTTATTCCACCCCGCTGAAGAACGTCACTGGAATACCGTTATGAAACGACTCTCTCTCGCCGCCTGCCTGTTGCTATCGCTGTCTCAACCTGTTTTCGCGCTTGACGTCGGTGAGATCAGCTCGTTCATGCACAGCGATAGCGCGCGTCTGAGTAAAGAAATCAAGAACACCACCGACAGCGGTCGTCTGGTGAATATCAAGATCGAGCGAATTTCCAGCCCGCTGGAGTCCGGCACGGTGCTCCCGATGGGCAGTAAAGATGAAATGTTGCTGTCGCCGGCCAGCCTGATATTACCGGCCAATGCCAGCGACGTGATCCGTTTCTATTACAAAGGCCCCAGCGACAACCAGGAACGGTATTACCGCATTGTCTGGTTCGATCAGGCGTTGAGCGATGTGGGGAAAAACTCGGCTAAACGCAACGCGGTTGCCACCACATCGGCACGTATCGGCACCATTTTGGTGGTGGCGCCACGGCAGGATCAATTCGACTATCAGTTTGCCGACGGCCAGATCAAAAACACCGGCAACGCCACCTTTAAGGTGGTGGCCTACGGTAATTGCCGCGACAAGAAAGAGGGGAGTGACTGCAAGGAAAACTATTTCGTCATGCCAGGCAAGGCTCGAGCTTTCAGCAAGGTGGACGTCAGCGACAAGAAGGGTCGCGTTGCGCTGTGGCATGGCGACCAGTTTATCCCGGTGAAATAACGGACTGCGTAACCCACGGCAAAGCCTATGCGGAATGGAACTCATAACAAGAATTCAAGGAGTGGATGTGAAAGGTGCGCTGGATGATGTGTTGTTAAAAACCCTGCTTGCCGCCGGCGCGCTTGTGCTTCCTGCCGTGCTGTTGCCGGGTCAGACGACGATGGCTGCCGGACTGACCCAGATTGATGGCGTCTTGATCCCCCAGACCTTCAGCCTGGCGTTGCGCGAAGGCATGAGCATCCCCCTGCTATTGCACTTTGAAAAAAACAGCGGTGTAAAAGACGACCGCCGTATTGGCCATGCCTTTTTGTACCTCGAAAACGACCAACTAAAAATTCGCCAAATTACCCTGGAAGAGGGCGACGAGGGGACACCGCTGACTGCGGAAACCATCAAACAGCTGCAGGCGCTGCAGGAGACCGCATTTGATCGGCAGCAGCGTATTGCGCTGACGCCCGACGCCTGGCTGGCGCTGGATTTCCGCCAGCTCAATTTACAGCTGGTGGTGAAAGCGTCCGCGATGGGAACCCTGCTCCGCGCGCGCTCCAGCGACATTGGCGCGTCGAGCGTCAATGCCGTCAGCAGCACGCTGGACTATAACCTTGGTATTTACGATAACCGCACCCGTGCCAGCGAGGGCAACACTTCCAGTTACCTGTCACTCAACAGCGTTACCGCTTTGCGCGAGCACCACGTGGAAGTGAACGGTTCGATTTACGGCATCGGCAGCGGCGACGAAAACGCTACGCTGTATAAGGCGATGTACGAGCGCGATTTTGCCGGCCGCCGCTTTGCCGCCGGCATGCTCGACAGCTGGAACCTGCAGTCGCTGGGGCCGGTCACCACCATCAACTCCAGCAAGATCTACGGCCTGTCCTACGGTAACCGTGCCAACTCTACCGTTTTTGATAACAGCCAGTCGCTGACGCCGATCGTGGCATTTTTTCCATCGGCGGGGGAAGTGCACTTGTCGCGTGAAGGGCGGCTGCTCAGCGTACAAAATTTTGCCATGGGTAACCATGAAGTGGATACCGGTAACTTGCCTTACGGCATTTATGACGTCGAAGTCGAAGTGGTGGTCAACGGCAAGGTGGTAGATAAGCGCATGCAGCGGGTGAACAAACTGTTCAGCCCCAATCGTGGTGCCAATGCGCCGCTGGCCTGGCAGTTTTGGGGCGGAATGATCCGTATGGACGACTGGCGCGGTGATAACCAACGTCAGCGACCGGCGAAAGATTCTTATCTGCTGGGTGCCTCTGCTACCGGCAACGTAAACAGGCTCAACTGGGCGCTGTCCGGCTATTCGTTTGACAGCAACGCGGTCGGTGAAAGCCGCATCAGCGTACCGCTCACCGAGTCGATTCAGTTCAACCTGCAGAACATGGCGGCCTCCGACAGCTCATGGAGCATGGTTAACAGCGTCAGCGCAGCTCTGCCTGGCGGTTTCAGCAGTGTGTGGATCAATCAGGAAAAAACCTCGATTGGCGACAAACTGCTGCAAAACGATGCATATAACCGTGCCATCGGCGGCACGATGAATTTTGGTGCGCTATGGTCGCCGTTGGGTAGCCTGAGTCTCAGCTACAACGACGATAAGAAGAACAACAGTCATTACTATAACGCCGATTATTATCAAAATGTGTTTACCGGCCGCTTTGGTACGCTGGGCGTACGCGCCGGCATACAGCGCTATAACAACGGTGGCTACAGCGCAAATACCGGTAAATATATTGCGCTGGACTTCTCTTTGCCGATGGGCAATTGGCTTAGCGCAGGAGTTTCCAATCAAAACGGCTATACCACGGCTAACCTGGCGGCGCGCAAGGATATTCAAAACGGGCCGATCCGCACCCTCGGCGCCAACCTGTCGCGGGCGATATCCGGCGACACCAACGGCGATAACAGCCTTAACGGCGGTGCATACGCGCGCTTTGATACCAAATATTCCGCCGGTACGGTCAACGTCAGCAGCTCCGCCGACGGTTACGTCAACTCAAGCCTGTCCGCCAGCGGCAGCGTGGGTTGGCAGGGGCGTGATATTGCGGTCAGCGGCAGAAGCGAAGGCAATGCAGGCATCATCTTTAATACCGGTATTGAAAACGACGGCATGCTGACCGCCCGGGTCGACGGACGGACGGTCAAGCTGACTGGCAATAAAAACTATGTGCCGTTGTCGCCGTACGGTCAGTACGAAGTGGAGTTGATGAACAATAAAAACTCGGCGGAAAGCTTCGATATCGTCACCAAACGCAAGAGCAAGCTGACGCTGTATCCGGGTAACGTGGCGGTGATCACGCCAGAAATTAAACAGATGGTGACGGTGTTCGGTCGCATCAAGGCTGAAGACGGCACGCTGCTGGCCAACGCCTATATCAAAAACCATATCGGGCGCACCCGCACCGATGACAAAGGCGAATTCATTATGGATGTCGATAAGAAATTCCCGGTTATCGACTTTACGCATAGCGGTAACCAGAGCTGCGAAGTGGATCTGGATCTGAGCAAGGCTCAGGGTGCCGTGTGGGTCGGTGACGTGGTCTGTACCGGGCTGAAAACCTATGCCGGCAACAATATGCAGGCAGGAGAAACGATCAATGAAGGCTAAAATTGCGCTGCTGCTTATGCTGTGGGTGGCCCTGCCGTTGCGTGCGGCGGTTACCGTTACCAACTGGCCAAACGCCGCGACCGTGAAGTTCGTGTTCGTTGAAAACAACGCCGACGACAACTTTTTCGTTACGCCGTCCGGGGTGCTGGATCCGCGCATGACCGGTGCGAATAAATGGACCGGCCTGAAATACGGCGGCTCCGGGACTATTTATCAGCAGAGCCTGGGCTATGTGGACAATGGTTATAACACCGGCCTGTCAGCGAACAACCGCTTTGACATGTGGCTGGAAAATGCCCCGATAAAAAATCCGTTCCTCGGCCTGCGCTGCATTAACTGGTATGCGGGCTGTAATATGGACACCAGCCTGATCCTGCCGCAAAGCACCGATGAAAAAGGGTTTTATGGTGCGGTGGTGACGCCGGGCGGCGCAAAATGGATGCACGGCATGATGTCGCCGAGTTTCTACCAATATTTGCAGCAGATGGCCCCCGGCGATGCATTCAGCATGCAGATTAACAGCTGCCAGACCTCGGCCACTTATGATGCCGGCGCTGGGGGACGGTGCCAGAACCAGGCCAGCGGTAATTGGTATAAACGCACCGTGACCCACAGCAAGGCCGCGCATCTGCGCTTTATCAACACCAACGCGGTATCGGAAGTGTTTGTTAACAGCGACGGCGTGCCGATCATCGGTGAGGGAAATGCCGACTGTAAAAACCAGACTATCGGTGCGCGCGCCGGCATCATGTGCAAAATGGTCAGCTACGATCTGCAGACCGATGGCAGCGTCAGCAATACCTCGATTCACGTGTTCCCGGCCATTAACCATGCGGCGCTGTCCTCGGCGGTTAACGCCGCCGACCTGCAGTTCAGTCTGAACGGCAACACCTGGAAAAACACTTCCGGTACCGGCAGCTATTACACCTTTAACGAGCTGAAAAGCAGCAATGCCATCTACGTCTTTTTCGCCAGCAACTTCTTTAAGCAGATGGTGAAGCTGGGGATCTCCGACAGTGGCACTCGCGACCTGATTAACTTCCGCTTCCAGAACACCACGTCGCCGGAGTCCGGCTGGTATGAGTTTTCCACCTCAAACCAGCTGATTATTAAACCGCGCGATTTCAGCATTAGCATTATTTCTGACGACTATGACAATACCCCTCATCGTGAAGGTTACGTTGGACCGGGTGAGCCACCGCTGGAGTTTACTTATATTGTTACCACCAGTGGTAAAACCGCTGCCGATGAGGTGAGAGTCATGGCCACCGGCCCGACACAGGCCCTCAGCGGCAGAAGCTACTGCATTTTTTCCTCGGCGGATAACAGCACCAAAGTACCGTTCCCGGCGACGCTGAGCATCACTACCAGCACCAACGGGCAGCAGGATTATGACGCCGGCTGCGATGGGCAGTGGCATGACATGACGAATGCGTTATGGAGCAGTACGCCGTGGAATGACATTTCCGGCGAGGTAGGGGTGTTAAACAAAACACGGGTGAAATTCAGTATTCCGATGAATAACCCGATTTCACTGAGGACGATTGAAGGTAATGGTTGGTACGGCGACGTTAGCGCCGCCGGTGAGATCCATGTTGAAGCCACCTGGCGCAACATTAACTAGGGGAAAGGCTGTGAGAAGCTTGCTGCTCGGGCTATTGTGCCTGCCATTTTATGCCAGCGCGATTAACGTTGGCACCCTGACGTTCGCCATGGATCAGGACCAATCCTTCACCGCCAAGCGGGTGCTGAACAATAACCGCAGCGCGCGTATTTATCAGGTGACGCTGCGGGCCATTGATCGGCCGGGTGATAGCGAAACGCGGAGCAAACCGGCCGATGGCGAACTGCTGTTTGCCCCTCGTCAACTCCAGCTGCAGGCGGGACAGAGCGAATATTACAAGTTCTTTTACCGCGGGCCGCAGGATAACCGCGAACGCTATTACCGGGTATCGTTCCGAGAAATTCCGACCCGCTTATTCGATCCCGCAGGGCAAAAGGCAACTGGCGTGACGCTGGAGCCAATCGTGGTAATGGACACCATTTTGGTGGTGCGGCCACGTCAGACCAATTTTGCCTATCGGCTCGATTCACAGCGCGGTACCGTCACCAATACCGGCAACACCTACTTCAAGCTGTTGATCAAGCCCGGTTGCGACAGTACCGATGAAGAAGGGGTAACCGAATACCTTCGTCCTGGCGATACTTTGACTCATGCCGGTATTCGCCAGAAAGGGCAGAAATTTATTATCTATAACGACAAATTTATCAGCATCGATAAAAGCTGCCTCAACGAATAATAACGCGCTAACGCAGCGGGATTGAGAAGCGGAAGCAGGCACCGCGTTGCGGTTGTTCGATCAGTTGGATATCGCTGTCGTGCAGCAACAAAATGCGCCGCACGATCATCAATCCCAGCCCGCTGGCGTGGCGACGCGCGCTGCTCAGAATAGAAGGGCGAACGAACAGATCGGCGCGCAGCTCCTGTGGGATACCGGGGCCACTGTCGTTAAGTTGAACCAGCACCTTGCCTGCCTGCTGCCAGAGCCGCACTTCAATCTCGCCCCCCTGTGGCGTGTGGCGAATAGCGTTGTCCAGCAGGTTGGTCAACACGCGTTCAATCATGCTGACATCGGCGAACACCAATGGAATGCCCGGGGCGATATCAGCCAGCAACCGTTGCTGGCGAGCCTCGGCCGCCAGCTCGAACTTCTGGAACACATCCTGCACCAGCTCGCTGAGTGAGAACGGCTCTTTCTGCGGTTTCACCACGCCATACTCCAGCCGTGCCAGCTCGAACAGCTCCTGCGCCAGCCGACCAACCTTGCGGCTCTGCGCCAGCGCGATCTCCAGATAGCGTTGGCGATCGTTTTCACTCAGGCTGGCGGATTTTACCGACAGCGTTTCCAGGTAGCCGTGCAGCGAAGTCAGCGGGGTACGCAGGTCGTGCGAGATATTGGCGATAAACTCGCGGCGCTGTTGGTCCTGCTGTGAAAGCGACTGCCACTGTAAGGCGATGCGTTGCGCCATGCTGTTGAAGGCTTGCTGCAGTCGGCTGACCTCGTCGCGTCCGGCGGCGTCGACCGGCAGCGCGGCATAGGCCTGTACCGCAGCGATGCCGCCGCTGTCCAGCTCGCTGACCTGACGCGTAAGACGACGGATTGGCCGGGTGACCCAATAGAACGCGAATCCGCCGGCCAACAGGCTGAACAGCACCATCAGGCCCGATGACCACAGCGCCATGGAAACCGCAGAGCTAAACAGCGCGTTGCTGGCCAGCGCGTCGTAATCTTCGCCCAGCAGCACCACGTACAAATAGCCTTCAACCTGACCATTGACCTTCAGCGGTGCGGCGCTGAACACTTTTCTGGCATTCGGGTTGCGCGGGTCATCGCCGTAAACCGGCATGCTGGCGCCATCGAACAAGGCCTGCAACGGCAGCAAATCCACTTTCTGGCGTTTCAGGTGGCCGGCCGGCGCGGCGTTGCCAATGATATTGCCCTGTTTGTCGAGCAGGTAGACCTCAACGCTGGGGTTTACCGCCATCAGCTGATCGAACAGGCTGTGAACCGAGGGGGCGTTCAGCCCGTTTTGCCCCAACAGCGGGTTACTGTCGGCAATGTGCTGCGCCAGATTACCGGACAACCGCTGGATCACCGCCTGGCTGTACTGGGTACTGCTGCGCACCTGCATCCAGCCGGATATGGCGCAGCTGACCACCATCAGCAGTGCGAAGATCAGGGTCAGACGTTGCGTTAACGTAAGGTTTTTCATGATTCACTCTTGCGGCGCTGCCGCGAATTTGTAGCCCATACCCCACACGGTGAGGATGCGCTCGGGTTCCGCCGGGTTGCTTTCAATCTTGATGCGCAGCCGGTTGATGTGGGTATTCACGGTGTGCTCATAGCCTTCGTGCTGATATCCCCACACCTGGTTGAGCAGGCTCAAGCGGGAAAAGACCTTGCCGGGGTGTTTGGCAAAAAAATACAGCAGGTCGAATTCACGCGGCGTCAGGTCGATGGCTTGATGATTCAACAGTACTTCACGCGCAATCGGATCGATGGTCAGGCCGTCAAAGCTCAAGGTGCCGGCGTCCATTTTCAGGTTGCGGCTCATGGCTTCCTGACGACGAAACAGTGCCTTAACCCTGGCCACCAGTTCCAGCATCGAAAAGGGTTTGGCGAGGTAGTCGTCGGCACCGAGTTCCAACCCCAGCACGCGATGTACCTCGCTGGATCGCGCGCTGGTGATGATGATCGGCGTGTAGCGCGTCATGTTGCGCGCGCGGCGGCAGATCTCCAGCCCATCGATCCCCGGTAGCATCAAATCGAGGATCAATGCGTCCCAGCCGCCCTGTTCCAGCATCGCCATCCCCAGATTGCCATCGGCGGCATGGCTGATGTCATAACCCTCGTCGCGCAGATGTAACTGCAGCAGCTCCGCGATATTGCCGTCATCCTCGACGATTAAAATTTTCTTTGGCTTTTCCATTCTCTCACCGCTGATTGCCAGGCCTTAGTGAAGTCTACACAACCACCGGAGCCTGAGTTATCACATTTTATTTAACTTTGCGTGAGGTCTTGGGGAACAAATCGGACGGATACTCAGCCCATTGAAACCGCCACCGTCAGGAGAGACGTCATGGCCATGTCCATTACGCCGGAGAAACCCGTACTGATCCACCCGCTGTGGCTGCGCCTGACGCATTGGCTGAATGCGTTGGCGATGCTGATCATGGTCACCAGCGGGTGGCGCATCTACAACGCTTCCCCGCTGTTCAACTTCAGTTTTATCAATGAGCTGACGCTAGGCGGTTGGTTGGGTGGGGCGCTCCAATGGCACTTCGCCGGCATGTGGCTGTTTGGGATCAACGGGTTGTGTTATCTGCTGATCAATTTGTTCAGCGGCCGTTTGAAACGCAAATTTTGGCCGCTCAGCCCAAAAGCCTTGTTGAGCGATCTGCTGGCGGCGCTGCGGGGCAAACTCGGTCATAGCGATTTGCGTCATTACAACATGGTACAGCGAGCTGCTTATCTGTTTGTGATGGTGGCAGGCGTAGTGATGGTGATGTCTGGCCTGGTGTTGTGGAAGTCGGTGCAATTTCCGCTGCTGCGCGAATTGCTCGGCGGCTATGAAGCGGCACGTTATATCCACTTTTACGCCATGTCGGCGCTGGTGGGGTTTGTAGTAGTGCACCTGGTCATGGTGGCGCTGGTACCACGCACGCTGTTGGCCATGCTGCGTGGACGTTAAGGAGAACCCGATGAAAACAGATAAACCCCTTATCAGCCTGAGTGAAGGCCGGGAGATTGTCAGGGAAGCACAGCAGTTGTTGGCGCGCCAGTTGACCTCCTCTTCACGCCGCCGTTTTCTGCGTAACGGGTTGACGCTGGGTGGCATTGCGATGCTCACCGGCTGTGACCTTAGCGACAACACCCATGTGGAACAGGCGTTGAGCCGTATCTCGCGCTTTAACGATCGGGTGCAGGGGTGGCTGTTTAACGCCGACCATTTGGCACCGGTGTATGCCGAGTCGCAGATTACTCGTCCGTTCCCGTTCAACGCGTTTTACGCCGAAGAAGAGGCGCCGGATATCAATGGCGAGGATTATCGGCTGGAGGTCAGTGGGTTAGTGCTGAATAAGCAGCCGTGGACCTTGCCGCAATTGCACAGCATGACGCAAATCAGCCAGGTGACGCGCCATATCTGCGTTGAGGGTTGGAGCGCCATCGGTAAGTGGGGGGGCGTACCCTTTGCGCAATTTCTGCAGGCGATCGGCGCGGACCTGAGCGCCAACTATGTCAGCTTCAAATGTGCCGACGACTACTACACCAGCATCGACATGGCCACGGCGCTGCATCCGCAAACCATTATGGCGCTGACTTACGATGGCCAGATCCTGCCACGTAAATACGGCTATCCGATGAAGCTGCGCATGCCGACCAAACTCGGCTACAAGAACCCGAAACATATTCAGGTCATAGAGATCACCAACCGCTTTCCCGGCGGCTACTGGGAAGATCAAGGTTACAACTGGTTTGGCGGCAGCTAACGACGGCCCCAACTATCCCCGGCACACAGGTGCTTTTTAAATGAGAAAAGGAAATACCATGAAAAAGTTATTCGCAGTAATGATGTGTAGCGCGTTGATGTTAGGTTCCCTCGGTGCCAATGCCGCCGACAGCATGGGCAAAGACGCGATGAAAAAAGACGGCATGAGCCAGATGTCGCACGAGGGTATGGCCAAAGACGGCATGAAAAAAGAGTGTATTGGCAAGGATTGCATGAAGAAAGACGGCATGGGCAAAGATGCCATGAAACATGATGGCATGAAGAAAGACAGCATGGATAAAGACGCCATGAAGCATGACGGCATGAAGAAAGAAAGTATGAGCAAAGACGCTATGCAAAAAGACGCTATGGGGCAGTAAGCCGCCGCGTCCCGCAGCCGGATGGACGCTGGTTTAATCCCGGCTGCGGGCAAGTACAACGGGAGGGACGATGGTTCAGACTATGTGGCTGCAGCGCTTTAAGCGCTCGAACTGGGACGTGGCCTTTATGCGGCTGGCGCTGGTGGTGATCTTCGCCGCTTTCGGCTATGCCAAGTGGTTTGATTATGAAGCGCAGGGGCTGGTGCCTCTGATTGGTAATAGCCCGCTGCTGGCCTGGATGCACGATGTGTTTGGCATTCGCGGTGCCAGTTATGCGTTAGGGGTTGCCGAGTGGAGCTTTGGTCTTTTGCTGCTGGCCGGTTTTTGGTCGCGACGTTTGGGGTTATTGGGGGCGGTGGGATCGACACTGACTTATCTGACGACCCTGACTCTGATCTTCTCCACACCGGGTGCCTGGGAAGCTTCGGCCGGTGGCTTTCCGGCGATGGGGGGGGCCACCAGCTTTCTGCTAAAGGATCTGGTGTTATTGGCGGGTTCGATACTGCTGCTAAAAGCCGACTTGCCTGACGATATACCGTAAAAAAAGGCGCAGTTTTTAAACTGCGCCTTTTGGCCGTGATGAACGGATCACATATCCGGGAAGGTCAGGGTATTGCCAGGTGCCTCACGGTGGATATGCACAAAGTTCAGGTGTTTCTCATACTGATCGAGAATATCGCCGATCACCTGCTCTTTGCTGTAATCCATCAGGTCATTGCCCTGGGTGCCTTCCATCAGGAAGGTTTCCAACCGGTAGTAGTGCGACTTGCCGGAGCGGGCGCGATAGGTAAAGCCCGGCACCGAATAACGCTGTGGCCAGATCTGGTAGATGAAGTTCTGTTCTTCGCCCAGATGCACCAGCAGCTCCAGATGGCTCAAACGTTCATCTTCGGTCGGCGGTACCTCACTGAATTCCACTTTGGCACCGCGCAGTTCCAGCTCACGCGCCACTTCTTGCATTGCCGGTCGGCAACGGGTATCCAGCATTTTCTGCGTGTACTGCGTGCCAGGATAATTCATTACGCGCGACAGGCGCTGTTTCCAGTTGAGCACGTCATTGCTGGACACCGGCATTGGCGCACTGGTGTTCAACGCGCTGGCTTTGCGGTAATCCTCTACCCGCAATGATTTATACAATCCGGCCATCACGAAGAAGATCACAAAGCTGAACGGCAGGCCCATGATCACCGTGGTTTTTTGCAACGCGGGCACGCCGTCGGTCATCAGCATGCCGATGGTCAGCAGGCCAATGGTTATCGACCAAAAAATACGTAGCCAGTTGGGCGCATCGTTGTTGATGTCGCTCAGGCGCGAGGTGAAGTTACCCAAAACCAGTGAACCTGAATCCGCCGAGGTGACGTAGAACAGCAGGCCAGTGATGGTTGCCACCGAGGCGCTGAAGGTGAAGCCCGGATACTGAGCCAGCAGGCTGTAAAAACCGCGTTCCGGATACTGCATTACTTCCTGCGCGAAAGCGGCGTTACCGTGAATGATCTGATACAGCGCGCTGTTGCCGAAAATCGACAGCCACAGCAGGGTGAACACGAAAGGAATAATCAGCGTACCGACTACAAATTGGCGGATGGTGCGCCCACGCGAAATACGCGCCAGGAACAGGCCGACAAACGGCGCCCAGGCTACCCACCAGGCCCAGAAGAACAGGGTCCAGTTGTTCATCCATTCTACCGGACGATCGAAGGCAAAGCTGTTAAGGGTCATCCCCATAAAGCGGTTAACGTAGTCGCCAACGTTGAGCACCAGCGCATTGAGCAGGAATTCGGTATCCCCGAAGAACAGCACGAACATGATCAGTCCCAACGCCAACAGCACGTTGAGTTCGGACAGAATGCGGATGCCCTTGTTAACACCTGAGGTCACCGAAATGGTCGCCATGATCACCGAAAGCAGGATCAGTGCGGCCTGAACCGTCAGGTTTTCCGGAATGTGGAACAGAACTTTCAGGCCGTAGTTCAACTGCACTACGCCAATACCCAGCGTGGTGGCGATGCCGAAGATAGTGCCCAGCACGGCCGCAATGTCTACGCTGTGGCCGATCGGGCCGTTGATGCGTTTACCGAAAATCGGGTAGAGCGCCGAACGGATGGTCAACGGCAGGTTATAGCGGTAGCTGAAGTAGCCGAGGGCGATGCCCATCAGCGCATACATCGACCAGCCGGTCAGCCCGTAGTGGAACAGTGTCCACACCATGGCCTGGCGGGCGGCTTCCATCGTCTGGCCCTGGCCTTCCGGTGGCATCATATATTGCGTCACCGGTTCGGCGACCGAGAAGAACATCAGATCGATGCCGATGCCGGCGGCGAACAGCATCGCTGCCCAACTCATCAGGCTGAATTCGGGTTTCGACTGTTCTGGCCCGAGCTTGATCGAACCGAAGCGCGACGCGGCGATAAACACCACAAATACGATGTACAGAGTAGCGGCCAGCAGGTAATACCAGCCGAAGGTGGTTGAAACCCAATTCAGGGTGCGGGTGATCCATCGCCCGGAGAAATCGGTAAAAAAGATGGTCATCAGCGAGAAGGCCAGAATCAGCCCCGCCGAGGTAAAGAAAACCACCGGATTAAGGCCATCCTTTTGTGGTTTTGAGGAGGTTTCGCGTGTTGTCATCGTCTTCCTCTGTTTTTTAACAACTGAGTAAAATCGTGCCCACACACCAGCCTGAACGGACGCATCGGCGCCGTCCGGAAAAGTGCGGATATAAAGCCGCGGCAATCGCTATTCTGCTTGCCAAAGATTGCCGCTTTGCTTGTTAACGAAACAGAAAATCGTTTCGTGGTGGGAACCGCTTACAGACACTGATTTTGGTCAGATTCGTTAAATACCTCACAAAAATCAGCCAGTTCCACAACCGAAAAGTACATATTTGTAACCAAGCGGTAATAAAATATATGCAATTTTTATTGAACGTTCAATCAAAAAAAAGTTTAATAGTGAGCATGAAGACCAAGTTCAGCAGGTGAAAAGGGCGTGAAATCCCGCCGCTGAGACGAGGCCGAAGTCGGTTTTGTGAGAGTCGAATTATGCCAAAGGTAGGAATGCAGCCAATCAGAAGGCAGCAGTTGATAGATGCCACGCTGGCCGCGGTGAACGAAGTGGGAATGCATGACGCCACCATCGCGCAAATAGCGCGGCGGGCCGGAGTTTCCAACGGCATCATCAGCCATTATTTCAAGGATAAGAACGGCCTGCTGGAAGCCACTATGCGCTATTTGATTAGCCATTTGGGCGAGGCGGTGAAGCTGCGGCTACAGGCGTTAAGCGACCAGAGCCCGGCATCACGGCTGCAGGCGATCGTCGCCGGTAACTTCGACGACAGCCAGATCAACAGTGCGGCGATGAAAACCTGGCTGGCGTTTTGGGCCAGCAGCTTGCACCAGCCGCAGCTTAATCGGCTGCAACAGGTGAACGGCCGTCGGCTGTATTCCAACCTGTGTGCCGAATTTAGTCGCCAACTGCCCAAGGCGCAGGCGCGACTGGCAGCCAAAGGATTGGCAGCACTGATTGACGGCCTGTGGCTGCGCAGTGCGTTGCGCGGCGCGGCGTTCAACCAGACGCAGGCGATCGCGCTCACGACCGAATACATTACGTTTCAACTCCGGGGGCAAACGCCACCCTGAGGATAACCCAAGGAGAACCTATGTCCCGTTTTGGCTTACAGAAGCTCTATATTAATGGTGCCTATGTAGACAGTACCGATGGAAAAACTTTCAACGCGGTTAATCCGGCGAACGGTGAAGTGCTTGCCGAGATCCAGTCCGCCAGCGCTGAAGACGTCAACCGTGCGGTGGCCAGTGCAGCCAGCGGACAGAAAGTGTGGGCAGCGATGACGGCGATGGAACGTTCTCGTATTCTGCGCCGAGCGGTGGATATTCTGCGCGAACGCAACGACGAACTGGCCGCGCTGGAAACGTTGGATACCGGCAAGGCCATGTCGGAAACCACGGCGGTGGATATCGTTACCGGTGCCGACGTATTGGAATATTATGCGGGTCTGATCCCGGCGATCGAAGGCCAGCAGATCCCGCTGCGTGACAGCGCCTTTGTTTATACCCGTCGTGAGCCCCTGGGCGTGGTGGCCGGTATTGGCGCCTGGAACTACCCGATCCAGATTGCCCTGTGGAAATCCGCACCGGCACTGGCGGCAGGCAACGCGATGATCTTCAAACCCAGTGAAGTCACCTCCCTGACGGCGCTGAAGCTGGCGGAAATCTATACCGAAGCCGGTTTGCCGGACGGCGTATTCAACGTGGTCACCGGCAGCGGCGCAGAAGTCGGCCAGTACCTGACCGATCATCCCGGCATTGCCAAGGTGTCCTTCACCGGCGGTGTCAAAACCGGTAAGAAAGTGATGGCTAACGCCTCAGGTTCGACGCTGAAAGAAGTCACCATGGAGCTGGGTGGCAAATCCCCGCTGATTATTTTTGACGATGCCTGCCTGGATCGCGCTGCCGATATCGCCATGATGGCTAACTTCTACAGCTCCGGCCAGGTGTGCACCAACGGGACTCGAGTATTTATCCCCGCAGCGTTGCAGGCCGAGTTCGAAGCCAAAATCCTCGAGCGCGTTAAGCGCATCCGCCTGGGGGATCCTACCGATCCACAAACCAACTTCGGCCCGCTGGTCAGCTTCGCGCATATGGAGTCGGTATTACGCTTCATTGAAAGCGGCAAGAAAAGCGGCGCTCGCCTGTTGTGCGGCGGCGAACGTGTGACTGAGGGGGAATACGCCAAAGGGGCTTATGTGGCGCCGACGGTATTTACCGACTGCGGTGACGAGATGGAGATCGTGCGCGAAGAGATCTTTGGGCCGGTAATGAGCATTCTCACTTACCACAGCGAAGAAGAAGTGGTACGCCGTGCGAACGACACCACCTTCGGCCTGGCTGCCGGTTTGGTGACGAACGATCTGACCCGGGCGCATCGGGTGATCCACCAGTTGGAGGCCGGCATTTGCTGGATCAACACCTGGGGTGAATCGGCGCCGGAAATGCCGGTCGGCGGGTACAAGCAGTCTGGCGTCGGCCGTGAAAATGGCCTCAGTACGCTGGAACATTACACCCAGGTCAAATCGATACAAGTCGAGCTGGGCGAATATATTTCCATCTTTTAAATATCCCCGTCGTCTTTCAAGCTACAGCGTTGTTGGCTGCGAACGCGGACCCCAGTCACTTACTTGACCCCTGGGGTTCCACGCCCTTGCCGCCTAGCTGTAACGCGAAATCCATAGGGGATAATCCTTTCTTGCATCCAAAACTGCCTGGATATATTCAGCATGCGATATTCAAGTCATTCGCATCATTCAGGCATACGAATATTTAGGAGATAATGTATGGAATACGATTACATCATTATCGGTGCCGGTTCAGCCGGTAACGTTTTAGCCACCCGTTTAACCGAAGACGCTGATGTTAGCGTATTGCTGCTGGAAGCCGGCGGCCCGGATTATCGGATGGATTTTCGCACCCAGATGCCGGCCGCGCTGGCATTCCCGCTGCAGGGCCGTCGTTACAACTGGGCGTATGAAACCGATCCTGAGCCGCACATGAACAACCGCCGCATGGAGTGTGGCCGGGGTAAAGGGCTGGGCGGCTCATCACTGATTAACGGCATGTGCTACATCCGCGGCAACGCGATGGACTTCGACAACTGGGCAAAAGCACCGGGGTTGGAGGACTGGAGTTATCTGGACTGCCTGCCATATTTCCGCAAGGCGGAAACCCGCGATATCGGGCCTAATGATTATCACGGTGGCGACGGTCCGGTCAGCGTGACCACGCCGAAAGCCGGTAATAACGAATTGTTCCACGCAATGGTGGAGGCCGGTGTGCAGGCGGGTTATCCGCGTACTGATGACCTGAACGGCTACCAGCAGGAAGGCTTTGGCCCGATGGATCGCACGGTCACGCCGAAAGGCCGTCGCGCCAGCACCGCTCGGGGTTATCTGGATCAGGCTCGTTCCCGTTCAAACCTGAAGATTGTCACTCACGCGTTGACCGACCGCATCCGCTTCGAGGGTAAGCGTGCGGTGGGCGTTGACTACTTGCAGGGTGAAAGTAACCAAATCACCAGTGCCCGTGCGCGTCGCGAAGTGTTGCTGTGTGCCGGTGCGATTGCCTCGCCGCAGATTTTGCAGCGTTCCGGCGTTGGTCCAGCGGCGCTGCTGAACCGCCTGGACATCGATCTGGTGCACGATCTGCCCGGCGTGGGCGAGAACTTGCAGGACCATCTGGAAATGTACCTGCAATACGCCTGTAAAAAGCCGGTGTCGTTGTACCCGGCATTGCAATGGTTCAACCAGCCGAAGATCGGCGCAGAGTGGCTGTTCAACGGCACCGGCGTGGGCGCCAGCAACCAGTTTGAAGCCGGTGGCTTTATCCGCAGCCGCGAAGAGTTCGCCTGGCCGAACATTCAGTACCATTTCTTGCCGGTGGCGATTAACTACAACGGCAGCAACGCGGTGAAAGAGCACGGTTTCCAGGCGCACGTCGGTTCAATGCGCTCCCCGAGCCGTGGCCGGGTGCAGGTGAAATCGAAGGATCCGCGCCAACATCCGAGCATCTTGTTCAACTATATGGCGACCGAACAGGACTGGCAGGAGTTCCGCGATGCCATTCGCATCACGCGCGAAATCATGGCGCAGCCTGCACTGGACGAATACCGCGGCCGCGAGATAAGCCCGGGGCCAGAAGTGCAGACCGACGAACAGCTGGACGCTTTTGTGCGTGAGCATGCCGAAACCGCCTTCCATCCTTCCTGCTCATGCAAAATGGGCGAAGACGAGATGGCGGTGGTGGATGGGCAAGGGCGAGTGCACGGTATGGAAGGCCTGCGGGTGGTGGATGCGTCCATTATGCCGCTGATCATCACCGGTAACCTGAACGCTACCACCATCATGATCGCCGAGAAGATTGCCGATCGTATTCGCCAGCGCACGCCGTTGCCGCGTAGCACTGCCGACTATTACGTGGCCGGCGACGCCCCGGCGCGTAAGCCATAACCCACATGCCCTCTCGCCGTTGAGGGGGAGGGCCGCTGTAGCAAGCAACCCCCTCTCCAATGTCCTTCCCCGAGGCGAGGGGGCAATTCATTCCCGTTATCTTTCACCTCAGCAGGTACAAACGTACCCCTTAAGCCGGCAGGGCGATCGCCTGATCGAAACTGTTTGGCGTCGCCATGCGCCACATGCGCGCATAAAAATCGCTTTCGATCTCTTTTTGCAGCAGTGCACCAGGCTCCAGGTAGTAATAGATGTCGGCGTAGACCTTGATTTCGGTTGAGGTAATACGGCGCAGCATATGATGCGAAGTCAACTGCTCAGGGCGGCTGACGCCCGCCGCCGCAAGCATTTCTGCCAGCGCTTTCACCGTATTCTGGTGGAAGTGATAAACGCGTTCGGCCTTGTCTGGCACCACCAGGGCTTTCTGTCGCAGTGGATCCTGGGTGGCGACCCCGGTAGGGCAGTGATTGGTATGGCAGCTTTGCGACTGAATGCAGCCGACGGCGAACATAAAACCACGGGCTGAGTTCACCCAGTCGGCGCCCAACACCAGCACGCTGGCGATATCGAAGGCACTGATGATTTTACCGCTGGCACCAATCTTGATTTTGTCGCGCAGTCCGCAGCCCACCAGGGTGTTATGGACGAATAACAACCCTTCGCGCAGCGGCATGCCCATATAGTTGGACAGTTCGAGCGGTGCTGCGCCGGTTCCGCCTTCTTTGCCGTCCACCACGATAAAGTCCGGCAAGATCTGGGTTTGCAACATCGCTTTGGCGATGGCGACAAATTCCCACGGGTGGCCGATACAGAGTTTGAAGCCCACGGGTTTGCCACCGGACAATTCACGTAGCTGCTGGATGAAATGCATCATTTCAATTGGGGTGCTGAAGGCGCTGTGCGAGGCCGGAGAAATACAGTCGACCCCTTCAGGTACGCCGCGCGTTGCGGCGATTTCCGCATCCACTTTTTTCGCCGGCAGTATGCCGCCATGTCCGGGTTTAGCACCCTGGCTGAGCTTGATTTCAATCATTCTCACCTGCGGTTTTTTAGCCTGCTCGGTGAAGCGTTGCGGATCAAAATGGCCGTCGGCGGTGCGGCAACCGAAGTAGCCGCTGCCCAATTCCCAGACCAGGTCGCCACCATTTTCGCGATGATAACGGCTGATACTGCCTTCGCCGGTGTCGTGGTAGAAATTGCCCTTTGCCGCGCCGAGGTTGAGGGCGCGAATGGCGTTGGCCGACAGGGCGCCGAAGCTCATGGCGGAGATGTTAAAGATCGACGCGGAGTAGGGTTGGCTGCAATCTGGACCGCCGATCGTCACGCGGAAGCTGGTGGGGTCAGATACCTCGACCGGACGCATGGAGTGCCCGATACATTCGTAACCGGTTTGATAAACGTCTAATTGAGTGCCGAACGGCTTATCGCCCATTTCATTTTTGGCGCGTCGGTAAACCAGCGTGCGCTGGGTACGTGAAAACGGGATCTGCGCGTTATCTTCTTCCAGTAAGTACTGGCGTATTTCCGGGCGAATAAACTCGAAGAAAAAGCGCAGTCGGCCGATGATCGGGTAGTTTCTGCAGATGGCGTGGCGTTGTTGGGTCAGATCATAAATGCCCAGAGCGCTCAGACCGCCAAAAATGATCGTCGGTAGCCAAAACCAGGGGCTATGGGACAACAGCGCCAAAGACGCCAACGTCAGCAAAAGACTCAAGACAAGGCAGGTATAACGGCTGAATAATGATGACTTCATAACATCTCCTGATGTTTTTATTAGTCCAGACGACATGGCTCACAGAAAGTTTGCTGAGCGGATCCTAACCAATAGACAGGAGTGTTATGTGGCTGTTACTGCTTTATCGTTGATTGTTACATTAATTTAACGATGAGTCCGCCCTTCAGGCCGCCGGTGGCAGCCTGAAGGGGAGGAGGGAGTTACTTGCTGGCAACGAAAATACTGCTCATGCTGCGCAGACGCAGCTTTTTCATCGCACTGTATTTCTGAGAGAAAATCGTTTTGGGGTGGGTGCCGCGCTTTTGGGCAATATGCAGCAGGCTGTCACCGCGCAACAGGTTGAAGATAACGTCGCTTTCCGCCGGGCTAAGCTCGCGGGTTTTCTGCATTTTTATCCCCCCGGGCTCTTTACTTTCCAGCAGGTTCTGTATTTTTTCCTGCAGCGAATAAAGTGGAATGCGTGTAGACACCAATTCAACGGAGATGCCCAGGATCGACAATAGTTTCACCACGCGTTCATCGTCATAAAACACCAACAGACGCGTTTTGGAGTTGTATTGCTGATGCAAAGACACCAGGCTTTCAATGACGTTAACGCTTTGCTCCAGATTTTGTGAGGTGAAGATCAGGGCGATGTCGTGCTTAATTATTTTCTCCGCCTTGGCGCCACCGTGCATAAAATCTGAAAACAGTCTGATATCGTACTTGCCGTAATGTTTTTTCAGTAACACCGAAAGGCCGACATAGCTGTACTTACACTCACTAATAACAAGGACATTGTTTTTAGACATAATGGCAAACACCCATAATGAGTTAAAAGTATTCAGCTGTAAGAAGCGAGTTCAAATCCTTGATGTCGGATTCCTTCCACAGCTTTCCCTGCAGTGCGTAATATGGCATTTCGTCCAGCCATTTTTTATGCTCGGGGGTTTCAACCCCTTCAATAATTACCTTGTAATGATTAAGGTAAAAAAAGCGCAATAAAGCGCGCATTAAACCGTCGCCGCCGGACTTTTTCATAAAGTCCCATAACAAAAAGCGGTCGAGTTTAACGAAGCGGAACTGGCTGTTATACAGCGCGGAAAAACCCGCATAGCCAGAACCAAAATCATCGAGCCAAAATGAATAGCTCTTTAGTGAAGGATCGCCATGAACGCGATCTTTAACCAAACGGGTTGAGTTCTCACTGATTTCGAAATGTATACAGCGAGTGGCGTTAATTCTTTCTGCAAAATGGCTATTGGCCAACGACCGTAGAGAATGGTCATCTACATTCAGCGTGGCTATAACCTGATTTTCACGAAACCAGTGATTATATTTCTCTATCAGACTGACCTGGTCTAACAGAATCTCAATTCGGGTCTCGCTATCGGCAGTACGAAAGAACTGTTCAGGAGAGAAATGCGCATATTCACTATTAAAAGTGAATCGAGATAGGCACTCAACGGCCAGCAATTGTCCGGATTTTGCGAACATTGGCTGGAAAACATAATTAATTCCGTTATTTTTCTCTCTAAAAGAACTGCGCATTCCTCAATCCCTTGATTGATATGTAACTACCTGTTTTTTAACTAAAATTAATTCAATATCAGGCTGTTTATAGGTAAATGTCTTATTTGGTGCGACGTGATTGTGAAATGTCGCTTGCAGACCATTTAACGCGCATTTAGTCGTGAAGTCCAAAGGGCTCTAAAGGTAACAAAATGTAAATATACGGAATAATATGCTGTTAATCAGGCCTTAAAGAAAAATGTCTGACTGCATGACTTTCCAAAACACAGATTATTCCTATTCGATTGAATCGTCAACATCGATCGATAGGTATTTGTTGATAGTTTATTCCTATCAAGAGGGGGGGTTATGAATGTTTTAAACGATTTAACAATAAGAATGCGCTTAGTCTATATTTCGTCCGGCAATGGGTTCATCGAGGCAACACTCCTTTTAAGCAAGGAGTGCTATCGCTGAGTGTATGCTCAGTGCCGGGGAACTATATATTCGTCTGTCACTGAATCGATTATTTTATTGTTTTTCTATGGAGCTGGAAATGAAAAAAGTATTATTGCCTTTGGCCGCGCTGGTATTGTCTGCTACTGCTTATAACGCTACTGCTGCAAGCGGCAACGTTAAATTCACCGGTGAAATCGTACAGTCCACCTGTAAAGTTGTTGATAAAGACCAGAATAAAGAAGTTTACCTGGGTAAATACCCTACTACCGCATTCCCAACTTCTGGTTCTACCAGCGGTGCTAAAGCTTTCGATATTAGCCTGGAGAAATGTGAAGCGGGTAACTACACCCTGCGTTTCGACGGTAACACCCCAGCTGGCCACCCAGAGCTGTTGGCTGTAACTGGCGGCGCTAACGGCGTTGGCGTTGAAATCCTGGATAACAACGGCGCAACTCTGCCAATCTCTCAGGAAGTTGCTACCCCAGCGACCGTTTCTGTTGCTGCTGATGGCGACAACCCAGGTTCTGCGACTTTCAACCTGCGCGCTCGTTATAAATCTTACCAGGATCTGGTAACTGCGGGTCAGGCAAACTCTAACGCTACCTTCACCATCGAATACAAGTAATTTAATTCGCTGGCAGGATAGATAGAGCTATTGGCCACGGACGGCTAAATTCTGAGAGTTGAGATATTCCGATGAAAAAAGTGCTTTCTTGTATTTTATTCGCGTTTTCCGTAAATGCTTTTGCCGGAATTCAGGTTGATTCGACGCGCGTAATTTATAACAGCGGAAGTAAATCCGCATCGCTCTCAATCAGCAATGACAGCGACGACACCTATATGGTGCAAACCTGGTTGGATACTGGCGATTCAAGCCAGATGCCGAAGAATTTACCGATCGTGGTCACTCCACCTATTTTAAAACTGGCTGCCAAAAAAGACGCAATTCTGCGCTTTATTTATTCCGGCAGCGGGTTACCGCAGGACAGAGAAAGTCTGCTCTGGGTAAACGTACAGGAAATTCCGCCAACGCCTAAGCAAGACAACGTGCTGCAGGTGGCGATCCGTACCCGTATCAAACTGTTCTACCGCCCAGAAGCCTTGAAGGCCAACCTGCAACAGCAGGCAGAGGCACTGAAATGGCAGCGTCAGGGCAGCAATCTGGTGGTGACCAACAATGGTCCACTGTTTGTGACGCTGGGTGTACTGACGCTGAAAAGCGGTGGCAAAAGCTGGAAAGTGAATGCCGACATGGTGAAACCGCAAGATAGCCTGCGGATTGCTCTGCCACAGGGCGCGCAGTCGGCCAACAGTATGTCGTTCACCTATATCAACGATTACGGCGGCCACACCGAGATTAAGAACGTTGCATTAAATTGATTTAAGCCCTTCAAGGAATGAACAAAAAATGGCACATAAAAGAATAACAACCCTCACGCCAAAACGTTTGGTCAGGCTGATTAATGGTGTAATTTATTTTTCTGCGGTGCCATTTTCATTCTCTCATATGGCCATGGCGGAGGAGCAGTTCAACACCTCCTTCATCCATGGCGATGACAACATTGCCCAGGTGGCAGCGTTGTCCAGCGGCGATGATATCCTGCCAGGTAAATATCCGTTCGATATTTACCTGAACGGACAGCGTATCGATCACCGTGACATCGAATTCAAAAAAGACGCCAAAGACACGCCGGTAACGCCTTGCCTGACTGCGCAGGATTACCAGGACTACGGTGTAAAACTGCCGGGCGATATGAAAACCGAAGGTGCCGCGCAGTGCTACGCTCTGTCACAGCAAATTTCGGGTGCCAAGCTGAGCTACGACGCAGCCATACAGCGTATGGATTTGGAAGTGCCGCAGATATTCCTGGAGCCGCGTCCACAGGGTGCCATCTCGCCGAAGGTTTACGATCGCGGGATTAACGCCGGTTTCGTTAACTATAACTTCAGCGGCAACCATAATAATTACCGTAATAACGCCAACGATAAAACATCCGACTACTACTTCCTGAGCCTGAACAACGGCATCAATGTCGGTAATTGGCGCCTGCGTAACAACTCGACGCTGAATCAGCAGTCGGGTGCCGGCACGCACTGGAATACCGTTTCAAGCTGGGCGGAAACCGACATCGTTTCCCTGCGCAGCCGTCTGGTGATTGGCCAGACCAACACCAATAACAATGTATTCGACAGCATTCAGTTCCGCGGTGTGCAGATTTCCAGCGCCAACGATATGCTGCCGGAAAGCCAGCGCGGTTACGCGCCCGTGGTCCGTGGCGTGGCGTCGACCAACGCCCGCGTTGAGATCCGCCAAAACGGCTACACCATTTACAGCACCAACGTGCCGCCGGGTCCGTTTGCGCTGACCGACATCTTCCCAAGCACCTTGAGCGGTAACCTGAACGTCACGGTCATTGAGGCCAACGGTTCAAGAACCTCTTTCGTGGTGCCGTTCTCTTCCGTGCCGAACATGCTGCGCGAAGGGATCTGGGACTACCAGATGACCGCCGGTAAATACCATGACGGCACCACCAAATACCAGCCGAAGTTTGTGCAAGGCACCTTGTCCCACGGCATGGCGTATGACATCACGCCTTATGGTGGGGTGCTGGTCGCGGAAAATTACCGTTCGGCGGTAGTGGGTATGGGTAAAAACATGGGTGTCTGGGGGGCAGTTTCCTTCGATATGTCCTATTCCGACACCAACCTGGTCAACGGTGACGACAAACAGGGGGAGAGCTTCCGCTTCCTGTACTCCAAATCGCTCAACGACTGGGGCACCGAATTCCAGATCGCCGGTTACCGTTACTCGACCTCTGGTTACTATGATTTCTCTGATGCAGTTGCGGAACGCGATCGCTATGAAAACGGCGTCTACCGTAACGATTACTACGATGAGAATGACCGCAATCTGGGCGTGCCGGATTGGGCAGAATCACGTCGTCGTACCTATTACACCAGCCGTTTCAATAACAAACGCCAGCGTGTAGAGTTGTCGATCAACCAGCGTATTGCCGGTAACTCAACGCTGTATACCAATATCAGCAACCAGTCATATTGGGGCGGCTCCGGCCAGGATCGTACGGTTCAAACCGGCTTTAACAGCAGCTACAAAAATATCAGCTACGGCGTGTTCTATCAGGACAGCCGCAGCAACTACGGTTATAAAGATCGCAGCATCAACATGAGCGTCTCTATTCCGTTCAGCTTCTTCAGCCGCGATTCGTCTGATATGACGGCCAGCTTCAACGCCGGTCACAGCAAGCAGAGCGGTAATACATACAGCGCTGGCCTGAGTGGTACCGCGCTGGACGATAACCGTCTGAACTACGCGGTGCAAAGTGGTCACGATCGTTACTCCGGCCAAACCAGCTCGGCTAACGTCGGCTACCAGGGCAGCATGGGTACCGTCAATGCCGGTTACAGCTACAGTAATGATTACCAGCAGTCTACCCTGGGCGTGTCGGGCGGTATTGTGGCGCACTCCGGCGGCGTGACGCTGACCCAGCCGCTGCAAAATACCTTTGTGCTGGTTGAGGCCAAAGATGCCAAGGGCGTCCGTCTGGAAAACCAGCCGGGTGTGGCTATTGACCGCTTCGGTTACGCGGTAATGACCTCGGCCTCACCTTATCGTCATAACCGCGTGGCGTTGCGCACTGAGGATATCGGCAACGGCCTGGATATCCCGATGGCGGCCCGCGACGTGGTACCGACATATGGCGCCATTACCCGCGTGAAATTTGAAACGCATACCGGCCAAAGCCTGCTGGTACACAGTAAACTGTTGGACGGCAGCGTACCGCCAATCGGCGCCAACGTGTTTAGCTCCGACGGCAAGAACAACGGTACCGTGGGTACCAATGGGGATATTTATATCTCCGGCGCATCCGCAGGGGATCGCCTGTTGGTTAAATGGGGCAGCGATGCCGGCGACAGTTGTTCACTGGTGGTGCCGGAACTGAAATCGGCGACCGAACAGCTGATGGGCTATCAGGAACTTTCGCTGACCTGCGGAAAACCGTAAAAGGAATGAATATGTCTTCTTTGTTGTTAAAACATAAAAACCTCGGGCTGGCGGCAGGGCTGCTGGTCACGCTGGGGACGTTCTCGCAGAGCAGCTTTGCGCTGTCTTGTAAGCAGAATGGCAGCGTCAGTCAGATTATTACGCTGGATAAGCCAATTAAAGTGTCAACCGCTAATACGGCGGCGGGGGCTCTGCTGTGGCGCTCGCAAACCTTCACATCGACTTTCCAATGTGTCGATGACCGTGATTATCCCAAAGGCGAAAATGCCTATCTTTACTGGGATCCGAAGAAGGACATGCGCAATATCGACAAGTCTATCGAGGTTGGTGTCAACTACAACAGCGTGGATTATAAGCTGACCAATGGCGCAAGACAGGATGTTGGTCCGGGTACACAATGTCGTCCAAATGGTCGCGGTGGTTGTGCCAAACCAGCCCAATCCTTGAGTGTGACGGTGACCTACTCGCTTTATATCAAGGCGACAGGGGCACCTCCGCCTGCAGGTGGGAAAATCACCAACAATGGCACTTATTCCGTATTTCAGGTTGATGGGGTCGGCGGTCTCAACAACGTGGTCGGCAGCAACTTCAATGCCTATATTAACGGTCTGGGAAATATTCAGTTTATTTCCTGTAATCCGAAAATCACCGTAGTGGCTAACAATGGCTCAACCGTGAATTTTGGCACCATTCCGCGTCAGAATGCGGTAGCTGGCAAGATAGAAAAACAAGTACCGTTCTCGGTCAGCGCCAATATGTCTGATCCGGCTACCGGTCAGGATTGCAAGGGCGAGACACTGCAGGCCAGTTTCAGCTCCACTTATCCAGTGCAGGACGCTACGACGATCTTGCCAACCAGCGACAGCGGATTTGGTATCTTGATTTCGCAGGCGGCGACACCAAACACGCCAATCAAGATGAACTCCCCGGTTGATCTGGGCCTGGTCAATGGTAGCACCGTTGAAAAGAACTTCATGGCTAGCCTGAAATGGCTGAATACCAACCCGAAGGTGGGGCCATTCACCGCGTCGGCCAATATCGACGTCACCTTTAAGTAAGATTTCTCAATAAAAAAAGGGGTTCAGCGCAGGCTGAACCCCTTTTTTAATGCAATTTCTCTCAGTGTTGACCAACCCAGTTGGTACAGACACTGTCCAGGCATTTACCGGCATACCACAGATGCACGCCAGGGGACTCGTGGCGATGCCCGTTCAGCGGTTCTATCGGCTGCGGGTGCATCTCTGCGACGTCCCAGCGGGTTGTACGACGATAAACCGCCGGCGTTTTGCCGAACTGTTTTTTAAATGCGCGTGAAAAAGACGGCTGAGAATCAAAGTGGAACTGCAGGGCAATGTCGAGAATAGGGCGCGGTGTCGAACGCAGTGCTTGCGCGGCTTGCGACAGTCGACGCTCGCGGATGTAACTGCCTAAAGCATGCCCGGTAGTGCTGCGGAACATCCTTTGCAGGTGCCACTTGGAGTAGCCTGACTTCGCCGCTACGTTGTCTAACAGTAACGGCTGATCCAGATGGGTTTCAATCCAGTCCAGCAAATCGTGAATGATATTAACGCGATCCATTGTTTTAGTTCTCCTGCGGGTACGACATTCAGGTCACAGTAGGTAACAGTAATTATCCAAGTTGATGCTTTGATAATAGGCCGCGGAGACGGGTTACGCAAGTGTTAACCCGGGGGAAAAAGGTGGCTAAACGTGCTCTTTGGGTCGCAGGGAAATGAAAAAGGCCGCACGTGGCGGCCTTGAGCAAAGAGGGGAAAGGCGGGGATCAGTTAGTTTCCGGCTTCACTTCGATATAGTCCAACTGCAAGACGCTGCTGGTGTAGCCGCGGATCTTGTTGGTCATTTCAATATCGCCGTTCAGCTTGTGGCCGTAAGACGGAATGATCTCTTTCAGTTTGCTCTGCCATTCCGGCGTAGCCACTTTATCTTTGAACACTTTTTCCATCAGGTGCAGCATGATCGGTGCGGCAGTTGATGCGCCCGGTGATGCACCCAGCAGAGCGGCAATGCTGCCATCTTCGGAGCTGACCACTTCGGTACCGAACTGCAGTACGCCACCTTTATCTGCATCTTTTTTGATGATCTGCACGCGTTGGCCGGCGGTCCACAGTTTCCAGTCTGCCTGTTTGGCTTCAGGGAAGTACTCTTTCAGCGCAGCGAAACGATCGTCGTCGTTCATCATCAACTGACCTACCAGGTATTTCACCAGGTCGAAGTTGTCCAGCCCGACGTGGGTCATTGGCATCAGGTTCGAAGTGCTCAGGGAGTGCAGCAGGTCGAACAGTGAACCGTTTTTCAGGAACTTGCCGGAGAAGGTGGCGAACGGTCCGAACAGCAAGACACGCTTGCCGTCCAGCATGCGGGTATCCAGGTGCGGAACCGACATCGGCGGTGAACCTACGCTGGCCAGGCCATAAACCTTGGCCAGGTGTTGGTCAGCGATTTCCGGGTTGGTGGTGACCAGGAACTGACCGCCGACAGGGAAGGCACCGTAGCCTTCGGCTTCGGGAATGCCGGTTTTCTGCAGCAGCGTCAGAGAAGCACCGCCTGCACCGATAAACACGAATTTGGCATTCACGGTGGTTTCTTTGCCGTCACGGTTCAGATCGGCCACGGTGACGCGCCAGGTGTTGTCGGCATTGCGCTTGATGTCGCGGACTTCATGGCTCAGGTTCAGCTTGAAGTTCGGGTTTTTGGTCAGCGTATCCACCAGTTGGTGGGTGATCACGCCAAAGTTAACGTCGGTACCCAGCGGCATGCGGGTCGCAGCAATTTTCTGCGCCGGATCGCGGCCGTTCATCACCAGCGGAGCCCACTGTTTAATCTGGTTAGGGTCTTCTGAGTACTCCATACCACGGAACAGGGTGCTGTGTTGCAGTGCGGCATAGCGTTTGCGCAGGAAGTTGACGTTGTCGTCACCCCAGACAAAGCTCATGTGCGGCACGCTGTTAATAAAGGATTTTGGATCTTTCAGGACGTTATTTTTCACCTGATAAGACCAGAATTGACGCGAGATTTCAAAAGACTCGTTAACCACCACGGCTTTGCTGATGTCGATGGTGCCGTCTTTTTTTTCCGGGGTATAGTTCATTTCAGCGAAGGCGGAGTGACCGGTACCGGCGTTGTTCCAGCCGTTGGAGCTTTCTTCAGCCACGCCGTTCATGCGCTCATACATGTCGATGGACCAGTTTGGCTCCAGCTCATGCAGGTAGGTCCCCAGCGTGGCGCTCATGATGCCACCGCCGATCAGTACCACATCAACGGACTTATTCTCTTCCGCCGTCGCCTGTTGCGTAACGCCAAACAGGTTCAGACAGAAGATCAGGACGAGTAATTTTCTCATTGAATCAAATCTCTTGTGTGTAAATTCTACTCATTGCAGGTGAAAGAATTTATCGGGAGTTACCCTGGAAATAAGTAAAACTAACCCGCCCGGCTAAGCCGAGTGACAGTGATAATGTCTTTTTGTTAATCGTTTTCTTAACGAAAAGTGGATTATTACAGGCTGTCTGGGGACAGGTTGTTCAACTCTGGTTACTGCGGGGATATTATTGTTTGCAATATTGTTAAAAACTACTTTTGTAACTAAAAAAATCCCATTAAAGGCAGGAATCATTCATTTATTATTTTTATTTAAATATAACCGCTAAATTAATAAGGTCTAATTGCCGCTGATTTAAACGATATGCCATTATCACACAATATTTATGGAATAATGGCAAATAGCAGCAGGTAACAAAATGAAAATGGCCGCCGGGCATTTCAGTGTGGCCAAGATGCTGGTTGACGCTTAGCGGCGGGCCTTCATTGCTGCCGACGGCCACTCTTCTTTCAGCAGTGCATAAATCAGTTCATCACCCCATTGGCCATTGAAACGATCGTTTTGTCGCAGGTGCGCCTCTTTGCGCATCCCCAGACGTTCGACGACCCCGATAGACCCCTGATTGGCAGCATCGAGCCGGGCAAAAATGCGGTGGCAGCCCACTTGGTTAAACCCCCGATCCAACACCGCTTGCACGGCTTCGCTGGCATAACCTTTACCGGCATAAACCGGGCTGAAGATATAACCGATCTCGGCTTGTAATGCTGCGCGGTTAGCCAGTTTCAACAACACTTCACCGATCAACTCTCCGCTGTCCTTTAGGGTGACGGCGCAATAAAAAATATCGCCGTCCTGACAGAAGCGCGAAGCTATCGCCTGAGCAAGCTGATCGGCCAGTTGCGCGTTGTCCGGGGTGGGGGCATACAGATAACGATAGACCTCCGGCAAACGGTGGTAAGTCGAGTAGGCTTCGAGATCGTCGGGCGTGAAGCGGCGCAGTTGCAGGCGTTCGGTGTCGAAGGGCAGGGTAATCAAATGCAAGAGCTCATCCTTATTGTCGGGTGGGATCACATTGGTTTGTTTACGGACAGGGCAGAACATTTTTGCGAGGAATACAGGTCCCACAATATAGCAGTAGCCTGGAGGTTTCAAACGGCGAAAACCCTGTTCATCGCCGGCGTGAGCAACGATGAACAGGGTTTAATTAATCAGTGGACGGGGTCGTTAGCTTACTTGATCGCCATGGCGTCACGCATGGTATAGAACAAATCTGTCTGATCGGTCAGCCCGACGACGTTGGCGGCATGCGGGCCGTAGGCGGCAACACGCAGCTGGGTGCCGGTGTGGCCCTGCGAATCCTCTTCCGAGTTGCCGTAGCTGATGGTCATCGGCGCGCCATCTTTGGTGGTCAGCATTTGCGTCAGGCCGGGCGCTTTGGCGTCGGCGGCGATAATCTGGCTGGAGTGAGCATGGTCAGCGGTGACGATCACCAGAGTGTTGCCGTCGGCACGGGCGAATTCCAATGCTTTCTGCACGGCTTCATCCAGATCGACAGTTTCCCCGAACTGGCCGCACGGGTTGGCGGCATGATCCTGTTTGTCGATCGATGCGCCTTCAACCTGCAGGAAGAAACCATTTTTGTTGGTTTTCAGCAGGTCGATGGCTTTCTCGGTCATAACCGCCAGCGTCGGGATATCCGCCGTACGTGCCGGGTTGTTCTGACAGGTAACCGCAGGCTGGTCGAGATTACCGTGATAGCTGGCCTTCGGCCCCTGCCAGCGTACCGGCATATTGCCGGCGGCAAACAGCCCCAACAGCGGCTTTTTCTGATTGGCGACGTTAACGGCGTTCAGGGCATCGAGGTTTTCCACCCACTGATAACCTAATGCAGTTGCCTGCTCTTTCAGTGATTTTCCCTGCCATTTGCCACTTTTGGCTAACTGATTAAAGGATTTTTCTCCGCCGCCTAAGGTGACGTCGGCGCGGGCTTTGAGTAACTGTTCACTGATCGAACCGCGGCCGCCATTTTCCAACGCGTTGGTTGCGCATTTTTCACTGGTCTCTTCCGGGCCGTAACATTTACGCGAGGTGACGTGGGAAATCTGCGCCGCAGGTGTGGCGTCTTGCAACTCTGCGGTGGAAACGTTGCCGGTGGCTTTACCCGCCGCTTTGGCAATTTCCAATAAGGTCGGTTGGTCTTTGCCATTAACGTCAACGCCCAGCGCGCCGTTATAGGTTTTGACGCCGGTGGACCAGGCAGTCGCCGAGGCGGCGGAGTCAGTGACGTAATCCGGCTTGTGGGTTTTCTTGTCCAGCGAATAATGGGTGTATTGGCCGGTTAACGGCAGGGCATCGATGCCTTTAAAATAGCCGCCTGCGCCTTCGGCATAATTGCGTGCCGAAGTGATTTCCGAATCGCCCATGCCGTCGCCAATCAGCAAAATCACATTCTTGGCCGTTTTATCAGACAACGAAGCTTTCAATGCCGCGGTTTGATCGCCACTCAGGCGACGTGCTCCGCCGGGTTCAACGATATTGCCGCGAGCCGCACGCTCGGAAAGTCCGGCAGCGTTGGCCGGCGTCTCATCGGCGAAGGCGCTTGAGCATAATAAGGCGGATAACACGGCACTGGCGATCAGGGAAACTGGCTGCAACATCGGGGAAAGCTCCTTGTCGTAATATAAAAACATAAATACCCGGTCGCCTTTCAAGCTACAGCGTGGTTACCAGCACTCGCTAACCCAAGTTACTTACTGGAGTTTGCGCCTGGGGATGAGCGAGCTGGGCGCCTGACTGTGGCTTAAAAATCATAGGGGTATAACACGAACTTGTTAGGCAGGGAGGGTAATGTAGAGGTGTGACACTTTTATGACGACAAAGAAGACGCAAAAGGGATAGCCGGGCGGCTATCCCAGGCAAGCCATTATTCGCTGCGGGCGGGAATGTTGACGCCGCGTTGCACCGCTGGTCGTGCCAGACCGCGCTCCAGCCATTGCCCTACGCGTGGGAAACTGTCGAAATCGACTACCTCGCGGGCTTCGTAGAAGCCGATCAGATTACGCACCCAGCCCAACAGTGAAATGTCGGCAATGGTGTAATCCTGGCCCATGATCCAGTCGCGGCCTTCAAGCCGGCTTTCCAGTACGCCCAGCAGGCGTTTCGACTCATTCTTATAACGCTCAAGCGGGCGTTTATCTTCGTATTCACGACCGGCGAAACGGTGGAAGAAACCGAGCTGACCGAACATGGGGCCAACGGCTGCCATTTGGAAAAATACCCACTGAATGGTTTCATAACGCAGAGCCGGATCCTGCGGCAGGAACTTGCCACTTTTTTCCGCCAGATACAGCAGAATAGCGCCGGATTCGAACAGGGGTAATGGCTTGCCGCCAGGGCCATCGGGATCGATGATTGCCGGGATCTTGCCATTCGGGTTCAGCGACAAAAACTCGGGCGTCCAGGTCTCGTTTTTGCCGATGTCGATCAGGTGCACTTCATACGGCAGGCCGATCTCCTCCAGCATGATAGAAACTTTTACCCCGTTCGGCGTGGGCAGCGAATAGAGCTGCAGCCGCTCCGGATGCTGCGCCGGCCACAGTTTGGTGATTGGGAATTGGGTTTGATCGAGCATGGGGAGTCCTCGGGTTGACGGTTTGCTTATTGAGTATTGCACCAAAACTAACCTGTTGTGAGGTTAAACAGTGAGGTCAAAATGTGCTTTAAGCGCTTTTTTCCCGCTGGCGGTGAGCTGCAGTTCACGACTCTCCAACTGGCGTTTTATCCAGCCACGACGGATAAATGCGGTAAGCATCGCCGCACCTAATGCACCACCCAGATGGGCCTTGCGCTCGCTCCAGTCCAGGCAACCGCAGGCGAAGCGCCTTCGTGAGGGCGCAGGGGAACAGTCGACGCCCAACCGAGTGAGTGCAGCGTGGCCAGCCTCACTTAACCGATAGTCTTCCTCACCCTCTAACCAGGTTAGCTGATGCAGGCGTTGGTGCAGTTTTACCGCCACTTCACCGGCCAGATGGTCATAACAGGTACGAGCGAATTGCAATGACGTCGGAGTAGTGCTTTTCACCACGGGCTTTTCGACGCCGGCCAGCGCCATTAGCGTTTCCAGCGCGGCGGCGACTTCCGGCCCTGCCAGACGGAAATAGCGGTAACGCCCTTGCTTGACGCAGGCGATCAGTCGCTGTTCCTGCAGGCGTGCCAGATGGCCGCTGGCGGTAGAGGCGGCAACGTCCACGGCGGCGCTGAGTTCGGTGGCGGTATAAGCGCGACCATCCATCAGCAGGCACAGCATGCGCGCCCGGGTGCGGTCGGCAATGGCACCGCTCAGTGCCGCCAGACGATCTTCAATCTCGATGTTATTCATACTTCGAGATTAGGCGAAGTATGGCTGTGCGTCCACCGTTAGCATGGGTTCACACCGGCCAAGCCTACTGGAGAACAACATGGCAACCTGCCCTTATTCCCGCGCCATTGCTGCCGTCACGGCCGATGATCCGCGGGCCAATTATATGCAATTGGAACCCATGCAGTTTCAGCCGCAAAAGCAAAGTTGGATCGCCGTTTCGCCTTTAGCCGTGCGGGAGGTTTTGCACAATATTGACTTTGGCGTTCGGCCCACCGATGAACCTATCCCGGCAGCCTTGCTGGGTACACCGGCGCAATCCATCTTTGGCAATTTGGTGCGTATGCGAGATGGCGACGAGCATGTCAGGCTTAAAAAGGCCATCGTGCAAACTTTAGCGGCTTTTGACTCATCTCTAGTCCAACAAACCGCGAGGGCTGTGGCGCAAGAATTGATGCCTGCAATAGCGAATGCGAGGCAGATCACCCGTTTTAATTATGCTCTGCCAGTGTGTGTTATCGCGGCACTTTTGGGCATCCCCGCCAAGGAATGGGCTGAGCTGGTTGACGAGATACTGGACTTTTCCCGCTGTATAGCGCCTGGGGGCAGTGCGCCTCAGGTGGCGCTCGGGATCCGGGCGGTAGAATCTATTTCGGCACGTCTCACAAACTGTTGTGGTCCACTATGGCAGGAATTGCAGCAGGTATCTGCACAACTCGGCATTGAAGATCGGGTCGTGGTGGCCAACGCCATCGGTTTGATGCTCCAGGCCTGCGAAAGCACCGCCGGTTTGATCGGTCAGACGTTATTGCTGATGGGCGACAACACGGAAAGTGTTCCACAACGCATTGAACAGATACTGACTGAAATGCCCTCGATCCAAAATACTCGCCGCTTTGCCCGGCAGGATACCCAGGTCGCCGGCTGCCAGGTGTTGGCCGGACAAAGCGTATTGGTTTTGCTGTGTGCAGGAGACGAAAGTTTTGCTTTCGGCGAAGGTGCGCATCGCTGCCCGGGGGCTGACTGGGCGAAAATTATCGCACAGTGTGGCATTCAGCATTTATTGGCATTGGGCGTTGATGTTCAAACGTTGAACAACGTTCGCTGGCGGGTTTCGCAAAATGCGCGCGTACCCGAATTTTTCTCTGACAGGAGCGCCTTATGATTGCCGTTATTTTTGAGCTGCAGGCCGCTGACGGCCAACGTGAGACCTACCTTGATTTGGCCGCCGATCTGAAGCCGCTACTGGCAGAAATTGACGGTTTTATTTCCATTGAGCGTTTTCAAAGCCTGGCCGATCCGCAGCGGCTGCTGTCATTGTCCTTTTGGCGTGATGAGGCGGCGGTACAGCAGTGGCGAAATGTCGAGCAGCACCGAGCCGCACAGAAACGGGGCCGCCATGGCGTGCTGGCACAGTATCGCCTGCGGGTGGCTGAGGTGGTGCGGGACTATGGTCTGGATCAGCGAGAACAGACCCCGCATGACAGCCGCGGCTATCACGCGGGGTAAAGTGCGCGGCCATTATCAGTTATGACTCTGTGAGGCACAGCGTTGTTGACAATATGTGGGGATTTGCCTTATTGATAATGTATGAGCATAAACAAGGTTTCATTCGCGCAGATTATTATCACCATTCTCGGAGTGGTGGGATAGCGCGTCTCTGTCATGCTAAAACCCGCCGGTAAGGCGGGTCATCTTTTCCTCCTGCCGGTACTCACCTTCAGGAGAACGCCATGAATAATTCCTCCCACGCCGTTTTACATTTGATGTGCGGCAAAGCCGGTTCCGGCAAATCAACCCTGGCAAATCGACTGGCGCAGCAGCCCCATACGCTGCTGATCGTTGAAGATAGCTGGTTGGCAACGTTATATGACCAGCAGATGAAAACCCTACAGGACTACGTTCGTTATTCCGCCAACCTGCGGCAGGTGTTGAGCGAGCATTTGGTGCAACTGCTGCGGCATGGTCTGTCGGTGGTACTGGATTTTCCGATGAATACGCCGGATCGGCGCTTATGGGCCAGACAACTGGCGGAGGAGGCCGGTGTAGCGCACTGCCTGCATTTTCTGGACGTCAGCAATGCGCAGTGCAAGAGCAGAATAAAACACAGAAATGAGCAAGGTGAACATCCTTTTGTGCTCAGTGAAGAGACCTTCGATCTGCTCACGCAATATTTTGTCGCCCCTACCGAGGAAGAACGCCTGAGCCTTATCAGATACGGTGAATAGATGGGGTGAAGCGCAGAGACTGCGGAGAAAAGCATCCGATGCCGGCGACGCTATCGCCGGCATCGTCAGGATCAGAAAGGCTTGGTCGGCAGGTATTTACCGTCCAGGGTGATCACCGCGCGTTCGCCACCGTCCGGATCCGGCACTTTCTTGATGTCCAGTTTGAAGTTAATCGCACTGATAATGCCGTCGCCAAACTGCTCATGCACTAGCGCTTTCAGCGTGGAGCCGTAAATTTGCACCATTTCATAAAAGCGATAAATGGTTGGATCGGTCGGCACACCGCCAGGGATGCTGCCGCGCAGCGGAATGGTTTGCAGCAGACGGATGGCGTCTTCGTCCAGATCGAGCTTGGCGGCCACCACACGTGCCGCCTGTTCTGGCAGCGGATGCTGACCCAGCAGAGCGGCGGTGACGAAGGCCAGACTCAGCCCGGTACCCTGGTTGATCGCTTCGAAGGTCAGGTTTTTACGGATCTTGGCGGCCATAATGGTGTCGGTCAAGGTTTCGCGTGGGGATGAATAATGCAGGGACTGTGTCATGTTATCTCCTTATTGAGATTAAAAACGGGATACGGCAGGGGTAGCCGTGACATTTGGATTGGTGGCCAGTGGAATAAAGCGGCGGGTTTCGCCATCCAGCGCTTCAATACAGCCGCTGGCAATGTCATAGACCCAACCGTGCAGCTTCAACCGGCCCTGCTCAAGCGCCAGCGCCACTGAAGGATGGGTTTTAATATTGGTCAGTTGTGCGATGACGTTCTCACGCACCATCGAACTGACGCGTTCACTTTCAGAGGTATGCGGATGGGCCTGATTCACCGCCTTGGCTGAATCGGCGTAACGCAGCCAATTCGCTACGGTTGGCATATGATCCAGGCACTGACAGGTGGCGATGGCGGTCATTGCGCCGCAGTCGGAGTGTCCGCAGATCACGATATCTTCCACGCCGAGTGCGGCGACGGCATATTCCACAGAAGCAGTTACGCCACCCGGCTCCGGGCCGAACGAAGGCACGATATTGCCGGCATTGCGGATCACGAACAGGTCACCTGGCTCACGCTGGGTGATCAGTTCCGGCACCAGGCGGCTGTCGGAACATGAGATAAACAGGGTGCGTGGATTCTGGCGCGTGGCCAACTGCCGGAACAGTTCGGAACGTTCGACAAACGCCTCGCGCTGGAACTTCAAAAAACCCTCAATAACCTCTTTCATGCTGTCTCCATCTGGATGCTGTTAAGCGATGGGGGCATGATGCGCCGCTGTGGCTATAGGGTCTAAGACCCATTTATAATGGTCACCATAGGAATTACTAATAGTTGAGGCGTTATGCTACTGCGACACATCCGTTATTTTCTTGCCGTTGCCGAACAGGGCAACTTCACCCGCGCCGCCGAAGCGCTACACGTCTCGCAACCGACGCTGTCGCAACAAATCAAGCAGTTGGAAGAAAACCTGGGAACGCCTCTGTTTGATCGTTCTGGCCGAACGGTGCGCCTGACCGACGCCGGTATGGCCTGGATGCGCTATGCCCGGCTGGCGCTGCAGGATCTGGAAGCCGGCACTCGGGCGATCCACGACGTGGCGACGCTGGAACGCGGTAATTTGCGGCTGGCGATGACGCCAACCTTTACCGCCTATCTGGTGGGGCCTGTTATCGATGCTTTTTATCGGCAATATCCGGGCGTTTCGGTGAGTATTCATGAAATGACGCAGGACAGGATCGAGGCGCTTCTGGCGGAAGACCGGCTGGATGTGGGGATCGCGTTCAGTCAGGCGCAATCGGTGGATATCGTGGCCGAGGAGCTGTTTACCGAGTCACTGAATATGATGGTTGGAGCTGAGCACCCGCTGGTTCAACAGCGTGAGCCTTTGAGTGCGCAGGTGTTCGAACAGCAACCGCTGGTATTACTGAGCGAGGACTTCGCTACCCGTCAGTTTATCGACGATTATTGTCGTCGACAGGGGATCCGCCCCCGGGTAGCAATGGAGGCCAACGCAATTGGTGCCATCATTGAAATTGTGCGCCGTGGCCAACTGGCTACCCTGCTACCGGCAGCGGTTGCGCAGGAAAACCCGCAGTTGCACCCGGTACGGCTTACCGACGTCATGCCCGCTCGCCGGGCGGTGTTGCTGCAGCGTAAAGACGCCTACCGTAGCGCGGCGTCACGGGCGTTTATCGAGGTTTTGCACCGGCAGAAATTTAGCCAGGGACATTTCGGCCCGCTATAAAACCGGCTGAATACCGTGGTAGTGTGGGGCACCGAGCTGGTCCGATCGTCACTTTCATTCTTGGTTGAATAGGGAGGTTTTTGTGAAAAGGATCTTGAGCGTTATTATTTTGGTTTTTGTTTCTTTATGTTCCCTCAACGGTTACGCCGCTGAGCAACACCGTGAAGCGACAGAAAATAATTTATCCAAGGTGACTCATTTCTCTTTGGGAATGAACGGGTTTGTTGGCATTGGCAGTGCCGGTGAAACCGAAGTAATAGAAATCCTAACCTACCAGGACGCGGGGGCCGTTTTCTTGCGTATTGCCAATAACCCGCAGGCAACCCCAGAAGCGAAACTTTATGCTGCCTGCGGCTTAAAAAAGCTCAATAACAAAACCGGCGAACCCAATTTCACCCAAGTGTGGGATCAACCGGTTTCGGTATTGAAAGGGGATGTTTTAAGGAAAGAAAAATTCAGCGATGTTTATTTCAGTATTCTAAAACAGGGGTGTTGGTAAACCTCTGCATTCACCTCCCTCAGGCCGAGACGTTCTTTCCACTTGGCCTGCCGCCGCACCTTTGCTCAAATTGTCACCGAAACTTCCCGCGATCTCTGTTGCCCGTTATGGCATAATGCGCGCCAAATCACATTCCCAATGATATGAAGAGCGAGCGCTGTGTTAAGCACTAACAACATCACTATGCAGTTTGGCAGTAAGCCGCTGTTTGAAAACATCTCCGTTAAGTTTGGCGGCGGTAACCGCTATGGTTTGATCGGCGCCAACGGCTGCGGCAAATCTACCTTTATGAAAATCCTGGGCGGCGATCTGGTGCCGAGCGGCGGCAACGTGTTCCTCGATCCGAACGAGCGCCTGGGTAAACTGCGTCAGGATCAGTTCGCTTTCGAGCAATACAGCGTGCTGGACACCGTCATCATGGGCCACAACGAACTGTGGGCGGTGAAGGAAGAACGCGATCGCATTTATGCGCTGGCTGAAATGAGCGAAGAAGACGGCTATAAAGTGGCCGATCTGGAAGTGGCCTACGGCGAGATGGACGGTTATACCGCTGAAGCGCGTGCCGGCGAACTGCTGCTCGGCGTCGGCATCCCGGTTGAACAACATTATGGCCCGATGAGCGAAATCGCACCGGGCTTCAAACTGCGCGTGTTGCTGGCGCAGGCGCTGTTCTCCGATCCGGAAATTCTGTTGCTCGACGAACCGACGAACAACCTGGACATCGACACCATCCGCTGGCTGGAGCAGGTGCTGAACGAACGTAACAGCACCATGGTTATCATTTCGCACGACCGTCACTTCCTGAACATGGTTTGTACTCACATGGCGGATCTGGACTACGGCGAACTGCGCGTGTATCCGGGTAACTACGACGAATATATGACGGCGGCCACTCAGGCGCGTGAACGTCTGGTTGCGGATAACGCCAAGAAGAAGGCGCAGATTAACGAACTGCAATCGTTCGTGAGCCGCTTCAGTGCCAACGCCTCCAAATCCAAGCAGGCAACCTCACGTGCCCGCCAGATCGACAAGATCCAGCTGGAAGAAATTAAGGCTTCAAGCCGTCAGAACCCCTTCATCCGTTTCGAACAGGACAAAAAACTGTTCCGTAACGCGCTGGAAGTGGAAGCGCTGGCCAAAGGTTTCGACAACGGTCCTCTGTTCAGCAAGTTCAACCTGATGGTTGAAGTGGGCGAGAAAGTGGCGGTGTTGGGCCCGAACGGTATCGGTAAATCTACCCTGCTGAAAACGCTGGTGGGCGATACGTTGCCGGACAGCGGTACCGTGAAATGGTCTGAAAATGCCAAGATCGGTTACTACGCTCAGGATCACGAATATGAATTCGATGACACCCTGACGGTGTTCGACTGGATGAGCCAGTGGAAGCAGGAAAAAGACGACGAGCAGGCGGTGCGCAGCGTGCTGGGCCGTTTGCTGTTCAGCCAGGACGACATCAAGAAGAAAGTGAAGGTGTTGTCCGGGGGTGAGAAGGGCCGCATGCTGTTTGGCAAGCTGATGATGCAGCGCCCTAATATCCTGGTTATGGATGAACCGACCAACCACCTGGATATGGAATCCATCGAGTCGCTGAACATGGCGCTGGAAATGTACGAAGGCACCTTGATCTTCGTTTCTCACGACCGTGAGTTCGTTAGCTCGTTGGCGACCCGCGTACTGGAAATGACGCCGACCAAAGTGATCGACTTTACCGGCAACTACGAAGATTATCTGCGTAGCCAGGGTATCGTGTAACCCAGCGGCAGGGGCGCGGCATGCTGCGCCCGAAGCTATAACCGGTGACGAATTTGTCATCAAACTCAGGCGGGAGCATTCCCGCCTTTTTTGTCTCTGCTATTTTCCGCCGCAAACTTCGCACTGCGGATCCTTCGGCAGCTTCATCTCGCGGAACTGCATCGTCATGGCATCAAACATCAGCAGTTTTCCGGTGAGCAGTAGGCCGTACTGCGTCAGCATTTTGATGGCCTCCATCGCTTGCAGCGTGCCGATGGTACCGACCAGCGGTGCCATGACACCGGCCTCGACGCAGGTGAGGGCGTTGTCGCCGAATAACCGACTCAGGCAGCGGTAGCAGGGTTCTCCGGGCTGATAGGTGAAGACGCTGAGCTGCCCTTCCATGCGGATCGCCGCGCCGGACACCAGGGGTTTGCGCTGAGCATGACAGAGGCGATTTAGCAGATTGCGCGTCGCCACGTTGTCAGTGCAGTCCAGCACCAAATCGCAGGCGGCAATCTGCGCCGCCATCTGGTCGTCGTCCAGCTGTGCATCAACAGTTTCAATCTGAGCATGTGGGTTGATGGCACTGAGTTCGAGACGGGCCGATTCAACTTTCGCCATACCGATGCGCGCGTCGCGGTGCAGGATTTGGCGCTGCAGGTTAGAGAGTGAAACGGTGTCGAAATCAACCAGCGTCAGGTGGCCGACGCCCGCCGCGACCAGATAGGGGGCGGCGGCACAGCCTAACCCGCCGAGGCCGACAATCAATACCCGGGCGGCCTTCAGTTTTTCCTGGCCGTCGAAGTCAAAGCCACGCAGGATAATCTGGCGGTTATAGCGCAGCGCTTCGGCATCGGTTAATTCCGGCAGCATGCTCAGCTCCTCAGCAAGGCGTTGAAGGGCTCAATGTCCACTTTTTCGCCCACTGCCACGGAGCCGCGTTCGCGCTCCAGCACGATAAAGCAGTTACCCTGGCTGAAAGAACTGAACACGTGTGACCCTTGATGGCCGGTGGTGCTCACTTCCAGCTCGCCCTGAGCGTTACTGCTAAATACACCGCGCTGAAAATCAAGGCGTCCCGGCGCTTTCTTCAAGGGGGTCAGGGCACGAGCCTGCAAACGCGGTGGCAAATGCCAGTCGCTGTGGCCCGCCAGCTTCGCCAACAGCGGCTGCACCAGTTGGTAGAAGGTCAGCGCTGCGGATACTGGATTGCCCGGCAGGCCGCAGAACCAGGCCTGTTTGAGCTTGCCGAAGGCAAAGGGTTTACCGGGTTTGATCGCCAGCTTCCAGAAGCCGACTTCGCCCAGCTCGTCGAGCATCTGCTTGGTGTAGTCGGCTTCACCGACCGAGACGCCACCGCTGCTGATCACCACATCGGCCTGGCGGTCTGCCTGCTCGAAGGCGGCGCGCAGCGCGTTTTGGTCATCACGAATAATGCCCAGATCCAGCGTTTCGCAACCCAACTGTTCCAGCATCAGGCGCACGGCAAAGCGGTTGGTATCATAGATTTGGCCCGCCTGCAGCGGCTGCCCGACCGGCTGTAACTCGTCGCCGGTGGAGAACACCGCTACCTTCAGCTTACGTACCACCTGCACCTCGGCGACACCGAGCGAGGCCAACAGCGGCAACTGCGCAGCGCCCAGTCTGATACCCTCAGGTAAAACCCCGGCACCCTGGCGAATATCTTCCCCCGCCAGGCGAATATTTTGCCCAGCTTGCACTTCGGCCGTGAAGCGCACGCCGGCATCGCCGACTTCTGCCTGTTCTTGCATGATCACCGCCTCGGCCCCTGCTGGGACAGGCGCGCCTGTCATGATGCGTACGCAGGTACCGGCTGGCCAGTCGCCGTCGAACGGAGCACCGGCAAAAGCTTTGCCCGCGACCGGCAGCGGCGCGTTGGCTTGCAGATCGGCGAGGCGCACGGCATAGCCGTCCATGGCCGAATTGGCGAAGGGTGGTACATCAATCGGCGAAATGACCGGCGCGGCGGTAATGCGGCCGGCGGCGGCGGTCAGGGCAATGGATTCGCTCTGCTGAAGGGGGGAGATCTGGCTGAGCATCTTCTCCAACGCCTGCTCCAGGGAAATAAGATCGGAAGTATGGCAATGATCCATAAGGAACTCCGTAATCAGGGTGCGCGACAAATGGCGGCAAAGTGGGGGTATTATGAAGGATGCTATGCTGAAGTAAACAACGGGAGGCAGTGATGCACAGACAGGTATTAGACTTTTGGTTTGACGAGATCGAACCGGCAATGTGGTTCAAAAAGGACGATGATTTCGATCGCCTGTTGCATACGCGCTTTGGTCAGATCTGGCAGGCCGCCGCCGCAGGCGAGCTGGCGCACTGGCGAGACACCATTGAGGGGCGGTTGGCCGAGGTGATCGTGCTCGATCAGTTCAGTCGCAACCTGTTCCGCGGCACGCCGCGTTCATTTGCCAGCGACTGCATGGCGTTAGTGCTGGCACAGGAAGCGATCCGTAGTGGGCAATGTGAACGACTTACGCCAGAGCAACGGGGTTTTCTCTATTTGCCCTTTATGCATTCAGAGTCGGCGTTGATTCATCAACAGGCTTTGGCGTTGTATACCGAGCTGGGCAATGCCAATCAGTTGGAGTTTGAAGTGCGGCACAAAGCCATTATTGACCGCTTTGGCCGTTACCCACACCGTAATGCGATATTAGGCCGAGTCTCTACCCCGGAGGAGGAAGCATTTCTGCTGTTGCCGGGGTCAGGATTCTAAATATTGATCATCTGCGTTCAGCCGGCTAAAAAACAGCAGGTTGAACGCACAACGGCCGGATATTTAGAGATATCGATTATTTTTGCCGGTAATTACTGTGTGCCCCTCACGGGTTTCTACCAAAAATCCCAATCGTTATTCAGAACGGTTTTTCCAATTTATAACTCTCTGTTTTTATTCCATTAAGCTATTTCAATGTGCGAAATAATCTAAGCGGGCTACGCTAAAAGCTGGGCGAAGACTTTATGCTTTACTTCGATAGCGCGGCTAAATATAGTCGGGAAAAGGCCGAATAATAATTATACCCGTCGCCTTGCCGGCCGCCGCGTTGTGGGCTGCCGCCGAGGTGAATCTATTTCCCCTTCAATGAGGGGCGGGATTGGCAGGATTAACACAGGGTGACAGGCAAATGAGCAAACCAGTGATTGCCATTCATGGCGGCGCGGGCGCAATTACCCGTGCGGCGCTGAGTGCTGAAAAGGAACAGGAGTATATTCAGGCGTTGTCCGACATCGTCGCCGCCGGCCAGCAGATCCTGGCCCAGGGTGGCAGCGCCCTGGATGCGGTCACCGAGGCGGTAAGGCTGCTGGAAGAGTGCCCATTGTTTAATGCCGGTAAAGGCTCGGTATTCACCCATCAGGGCACCCACGAGTTGGATGCCTGTGTGATGGATGGGAGCACCTGCGATGCCGGTGCCGTGGCCTGCGTCAGCCGGATACGCAATCCGGTGCTGGCTGCGCGCGCGGTATTGGAAAACAGCCAGCACGTGCTGTTCGCTGGGGAGGGTGCGGAGAAATTTGCCGCCGCCCACGATCTTGAAATGGTCGCACCCGATTTCTTCTTTACCCAACCACGTTTTGACCAACTGCACCGTGCTCAGGCAGAGCTTGGGCGTGTGTTGCTCGATCACGATGGCGCTGCGCAAAGCGGTGAGCCGATCGACCCCGATCGTAAATTCGGTACCGTTGGCGCGGTGGCGCTGGATGCCCTGGGCAACCTGGCGGCCGCAACGTCGACGGGCGGCATGACCAACAAACAGGCCGGCCGGGTGGGGGATACGCCGATCATCGGTGCCGGTTGTTACGCCAACAATGCCACGGTGGCGGTCTCCAGCACCGGTACCGGGGAAACCTTCATGCGCGGTGTGTCGGCTTATGACGTTTCCGCGTTGATGGAGTACGCCGGGCTCAGTCTGCAGCAGGCCACTGACCGGGTGGTGATGGAAAAACTGCTGGCGATGGGTGGCAGCGGCGGCATGATTGCCATCGACAGTCACGGCAACGTGGCGCTGCCTTTCAACAGTGAAGGCATGTACCGCGGTTTCGGTTATGTCGGCGATGCGCCGTCCGTAGGGATTTACCGCTAACCGATCGCCAGGAGGGTGCATGACCGATGCCTTAATGCCGCTTGCGGCCGACGCCGGGCTATTATTGCCGCCGCAGCGCGTGCTGTCGGTGCGCGATCTGAGCGTCCAATTTCAACAACAGGGCGATACCGTAGAAGCGGTGCGCAACCTGTCATTCGATCTCGATCGCGGCGAGACGCTGGCGATCGTCGGTGAATCCGGTTCGGGTAAATCTGTCACCTCTCTGGCATTGATGCGCCTGGTCGAACAGGGCGGTGGCAACATCGTCAGCGGGACGATGCCCTTTCGTCGGCGTAACGGCGAGGTGCTCGATCTGGCCCACGCACGTCAGGGTACATTACGCACGGTGCGCGGTGCCGATATGGCGATGATCTTTCAGGAACCGATGACCTCGCTGAACCCGGTATTCCCGGTAGGGGAACAGATCGCCGAATCTCTGCGCCTGCATCAGGCGATGGATCACCGCGCCGCCAGACAAGCCGCCTTGCAGATGCTCGATTTGGTGCGCATTCCCGAAGCCAAAGACGTACTTAACCGTTACCCACATCAGCTCTCCGGCGGTATGCGCCAGCGGGTGATGATCGCCATGGCGCTGTCCTGCAAGCCGGCCTTATTGATTGCCGATGAACCTACCACAGCGCTGGACGTCACCATTCAGGCGCAAATCCTGCAGCTTATTCGCGTACTGCAGCAGGAAATGCAGATGGGGGTGATTTTTATTACCCACGATATGGGCGTAGTGGCGGAGATAGCCGATCGGGTACTGGTCATGCGTCATGGGGAACAGGTGGAGCAGGGGCCGGTGCGCGAACTGTTTGCCGCGCCGCAACAGCCCTACACCCAAGCGCTGCTGGCGGCGGTACCCAGGCTGGGATCAATGGCGGAGTTGGACTTCCCGGCGAAATTCCCGTTGCCAAACGGCGCAGACAATGGCGGGCCGCAGGATACCGTACCGCCGGGGGCGACGCCGATCCTGCGGGTAGAAAATCTGGTGACGCGCTTTGACCTACGCAGCGGTATTTTAAATCGCGTCACCCGGCGAGTGCATGCGGTGGAAAACGTCAGTTTTGATCTCTACCCCGGCGAAACGCTGGGGCTGGTGGGAGAGTCCGGCTGCGGCAAATCCACGACTGGCCGCTCGTTGTTGAAGCTGGTGGACAGCCAGCGCGGCACCATTACCTTTGACGGTCATCAGATCAATCAGTTGAAAGGCCCGGCGCTGCAGCACCTGCGGCGGGACATCCAGTTTATCTTCCAGGATCCTTACGCCTCGCTCGATCCGCGTCTGACCGTCGGGTTCTCGATCATGGAACCGCTGCTGGTACATAACGTGGCACGTGGCAAGGCGGCACAAGAGCGCGTGGCCTGGCTGCTGGAACGCGTCGGGCTTAAACCAGAGCATGCGCGTCGTTATCCGCATGAGTTTTCCGGCGGCCAGCGGCAGCGAATCTGCATTGCGCGCGCGTTGGCGCTTAATCCCAAGGTGGTGATCGCTGACGAATCGGTGTCGGCGCTCGACGTGTCGATTCAGGCGCAGATCGTCAATCTGCTGCTCGATCTGCAGCGTGAGTTCGGCATCGCCTTTTTGTTTATCTCACACGATATGGCGGTAGTAGAGCGCATCAGCCACCGCGTTGCGGTGATGTACCTCGGGCAGATTGTCGAGATTGGCCCGCGTCGGGCGGTGTTTGAGAACCCGCAGCACGCTTACACCCGCAAGCTGATGGCGGCGGTGCCGGTGGCCGATCCTAACCATGCTTATAAACGCCAGCCGCTGCTGGTCGATGAAATCCCCAGCCCGATCCGCGCGTTGGGCGATGAACCCGTTACCGCACCGCTAGTGCAGGTTGGACCGGGGCATTTTGTCGCCCGCCATCCGATCGCCGGTGCCTTTTAGTGACCTCAGGAGAGACAAGCACCATGAAGCACTCATTCAAACGTAAGGCATTAGCGGGCGCCGTGCTGCTGGCGGCCGCGGTCGCCGGCCCAGCCTGGGCTGCGAAAGATGCGGTGATCGCCGTCGCGTCCAATTTCACCACGCTTGATCCGTATGACGCCAACGATACGCTGTCGCAGGCGGTGGCCAAATCCTTCTATCAGGGCCTGTTCGGTTTCGATAAAGACATGAAACTGCTGAACGTGCTGGCGGACAGCTATGAGGTGAGCAAAGACGGCCTGACTTACACCCTCAAGCTGCATCCGGGGGTGAAATTCCATGACGGCACCGAGTTTAACGCCGAAGCGGTGAAGGTGAACCTGGATCGCGCCAGCAACCCGGACAATCACCTCAAGCGCTACAACCTGTTCAAAATGATCGACAAAACCGAAGTGGTGGACGCCAATACGGTGAAGATCGTGCTGAAAGCGCCATTCTCGGCCTTTATCAACAACCTGGCGCACCCGGCGGCGGTGATCATTTCGCCGGCCGCGTTGAAGCAGTACGGCAAAGAGATTGGTTTCCACCCGGTGGGGACCGGCCCTTATCAGTTCGTGACCTGGAACCAGACCGATTTCGTCAAGGTGAAAAAGTTTGACGGTTACTGGAAACAGGGGCTGCCGAAGCTCGACAGCATCACCTGGCGCCCGGTCGTGGATAACAATACCCGCGCTGCCATGCTGCAGACCGGTGAAGCGACCTTTGCCTTCCCGATCCCCTATGAGCAGGCCAAGGTGCTGGAAGGCAATGCCAAGCTCGATTTGGTGGCCGCGCCGTCGATCTTGCAGCGTTATATCAGCCTGAACGTGACTCAAAAGCCATTCGATAACCTGAAAGTGCGTCAGGCGTTGAACTACGCCATCAATAAAGACGCGCTGATCAAGGTCGCGTTCTCCGGCTACGCCGTTCCGGCGGAAGGCCCGGTGCCGCCGGCGATCGATTTTGCCACCCGTTACCAGCCTTGGCCTTATGATCCTGCCAAGGCGCGCGAACTGCTTAAAGAGGCCGGTTACCCTAACGGTTTCACCACCACCCTGTGGTCGTCTCATAACCACAGCACCGCGCAGAAAGTGCTGCAGTTTGCCCAGCAGCAGTTGGCGCAGGTTGGCGTGAAAGTGACGGTGACGGCGATGGATGCCGGTCAGCGTGCGGCCCAGGTGGAAAGCGTTGGGGTGAAAGACACCGGCGTGCGTATGTTCTATACCGGCTGGTCAGCATCAACCGGTGAAGCGGATTGGGCCTTGTCACCGCTGTTCTCAACCCAGGCTGCGCCGCCGAAGCAGTTCAACACGGCGTTTTACAGTAATCCGCAGGTGGATCAGGATCTGACCGGCGCGCTGGCGACCACCGACCGCGCAGAGAAGCAGAGACTGTACAAGGACGCGCAGGATCGTATCTGGGCAGATGCGCCTTGGATTTTCCTGGCCACCGAGCGCTTGCTGTCGGCTAACAATAAACAGCTGAGCGGCTTTTACGTGATGCCGGATACCTCGTTCAACTTTGATAATGCCGATCTTAAATAAGGCACCGATCCCCGCTCTCCTGGAGGGCGGGGTGAAGGGACGCACCCAAGATGCTTAATTATTTTCTTAAACGACTGCTGGGCCTGATCCCGACGCTGCTGATTGTCGCGGTGTTGGTGTTTTTGTTCGTCCATATGCTGCCCGGCGATCCGGCGCGGCTGGCGGCAGGACCGGAAGCCGACGAAGCGGTAGTACAGCTGGTGCGTAAGGATCTGGGGCTGGACAAGCCGCTGCCGCAACAGTTCGTGCACTTTTTTGTCAATGCGCTGCGGGGGGATTTCGGTACCTCGATGGTTTCCAAGCGCCCGGTGAGCGAAGAGATCGGCTCGCGCTTTTTACCGACCCTGTGGCTGACGCTGAGCAGCATGCTGTGGGCGGTGATTTTCGGTATGGGCATCGGCATGGTGTCTGCCGTGTGGCGCAACCGCTGGCCCGATCGTCTCGGCATGACCCTGGCGGTCTCCGGGATTTCGTTCCCCGCCTTTGCGCTGGGTATGCTGCTGATGCAGGTGTTTTCCGTCAATCTCGGTTGGTTGCCGACGGTGGGCGCCGACAGTTGGCGGCACTATATTTTGCCTTCCATCACCCTTGGGGCTGCGGTAGCGGCGGTGATGGCGCGTTTTACCCGCGCTTCGTTTGTTGAGGTGCTGCAGGAAGACTACATGCGTACCGCGCGCGCCAAAGGCGTACGGGAAACCATGGTTGTGGTGAAACACGGGCTGCGCAACGCGATGATCCCGGTCGTCACCATGATGGGATTGCAGTTTGGCTTCCTGCTCGGTGGCTCGATCGTCGTGGAGAAGGTCTTCAACTGGCCGGGGTTGGGCAGGCTGCTGGTCGATTCGGTGGAGATGCGTGATTACCCGGTGATCCAGGCCGAAGTCTTGCTGTTCTCGCTGGAGTTTATTCTGATTAATCTGTTGGTGGACCTGCTGTATGCGGCAATTAACCCGGCAATACGATACAAATGAGGGCGCTGCATGATTAAGCATTGGCGACGCGACGCCGCACTGAAGGCGATGCCGACAATCGATCCTAACGCGGTACGAACGCCGTGGCATGAATTCTGGCGGCGGTTCCGTCAGCAACGCGTGGCGCTGGTCGCTGCGCTATTGGTGTTACTGTTGGTGTTTGCTGCGCTGCTGGCACCCTATCTGGTTCCCTTTGACGCGGAAAATTACTTTGATTACGACCGCCTGAACGAAGGCCCTTCCCTGATGCATTGGCTGGGGGTGGATTCGCTGGGGCGAGACATTTTCAGTCGCATTCTGATGGGGACCCGCATTTCGCTGGCCGCCGGGGTGTTCTCGGTGCTGGTGGGCGGGCTGATCGGTACGCTGCTGGGGCTGCTGGCGGGCTATTACGAAGGTTGGTGGGATCGCATTACCATGCGTATCTGTGATGTGCTGTTCGCCTTTCCCGGCATCTTGCTGGCGATCGGCGTGGTGGCGATTATGGGCAGCGGCATGGCCAACGTGATTATCGCCGTGGCCATTTTCAGCATTCCGGCATTCGCCCGATTGGTACGGGGCAACACCCTGGTGTTGAAGCATCTGACCTACATCGAGTCGGCACGCAGCATTGGCGCGTCAGACTGGACCATTATCATGCGGCATATTCTGCCGGGGACAATTTCGTCGATTGTGGTGTATTTTACCCTGCGTATCGGCACTTCAATCATCACCGCCGCCAGCCTGTCGTTCCTCGGGCTGGGTGCCCAGCCGCCAACGCCGGAGTGGGGCGCGATGCTCAATGAAGCGCGGGCGGATATGGTGATCGCGCCGCATGTCGCGATTTTCCCGAGTCTGGCGATATTCATCACGGTGTTGGCGTTTAACCTGCTGGGGGATGGCTTGCGCGATGCGTTGGATCCGAAGTTGAAGGGATAACCGTTTTTTAGTCCAAAGGAGCTGGCTATGAGCCATTTCAGTAAAAAGGGAATTAAAACAAGCATGCTGATTACCATCATCACCTATTGGGGAGGATCCTATCTGGTGCGCAATTCGTCGCTTCTGGTAGCCTACCCCAATATTAGCTATGTGGATGTGGTTGTTGGTTTGCTGACATTTTTTGGTATCTGGAAGGCCTGTAACCTGATGCAAGCCTTCTACCGTTGGTATAACGGCATCGAGAATGTTTGATGATCTTTAGCGTGAGAGAAGGCTAACGTACCGGATAAGATGAATTTATCTCAAGGTTAATACGCTAAGTTTTTAGTGTTCTATTAAATTGAGTCTTTTAGTGTTGTCGGTTAATAACCGAAGAATACATGATTAACCTATTGCTCTCGTCACGTTTTTACTAAATGAAATTCGTGTTTCATTTTTGTGGTTATATTGTTATTTTGATTGTCCGGTGTGTTAGTTTGTGAGGGTTTAATAACCTTAATTTATGGGGTGAATAATAGGGCTGTTCGTGAGTTAACATCACAGGATCTTGATTTATTTCGGGTGGAAATGCTGACTCTGGTTATGCAGACCGGGGCCGATAGGGTGCTCTGGGTGGAAATAATAGTCCTAATAGTGTGAATGGTCAGTGCCGTTGATAATATTCACCGCATCAATGGAATATCAAATGAAAGACGTTATATATGTCGTTTATAGATATCATTTGGTTTAATCCAATACTCATCACTGGCCCTTATGAAACCTCATAATAGCTATGTGGATATTGCCGTGGCGGTTTTCGCCTTTTTTGGCGTGAAGCCGGTACTGACTTCAGTTGAGAATTTTTATTATTGGTTTAATGGCCGGGAATAAGCAGTCGCCGTAATAAGTGCTTGCGATAGCGATTATCGCAAGCACTGTTACGGTTTTATGATCAGCGGAACAGATGTTCGGCGTGGAAGCGCAGATGGTCTTCGATAAAGCTGGCGATGGTAAAGTAGCTGTGATCGTAGCCCGGCTGAATGCGCAGGATCAGCGGCCAGTCGCGCTGGCGTGCCAGCTCGGCCAGTTTTGCCGGCTGCAGTTGATCTGCCAGGAACTGATCGTCGTCACCTTGATCCACCAATACCGGCATTTTTTCCGCGCCGTTGGCCAGCAGGTGACAACTGTCATACTGCAGCCACTGGCTTTCGTCGTCGCCCAAATAGGCGGCAAAGGCTTTACGCCCCCAGGGCACCTGACAAGGGTTAACGATCGGCGCAAACGCCGATACCGACCGGAAGCGCTGCGGATTACGAAACGCCATCATCAGTGCGCCGTGGCCCCCCATCGAGTGACCGAAAATCGACTGGCGATCGCTGACGCTGAAATGCTGGTTGATCAACGCCGGCAGCTCATCGCTGATGTAGTCGTACATGCGAAAATGCTTGTCCCACGGTGCTTGGGTGGCATTCAGATAGAAGCCTGCGCCCTGGCCCAAATCGTAGCCTTCATCATTCGGCACATCGTCGCCGCGCGGGCTGGTGTCGGCCATCACCAATACCAGTCCCAGCTCGGCGGCGATACGCTGCGCACCGGCCTTCAGCGTGAAGTTTTCGTCATTGCAGGTCAGCCCCGACAGCCAGTACAGCACCGGCGGCGGGTTATCATCGCGCGGTGGCGGCAGATAGATGCTGAAAGTCATGTTGCAATTCAGGCTCTGCGCCGCATGGCGGTAACGCTGTTGCCAGCCGCCAAACATGCGGTGCTCTTCGAGAAGTTCTAATGACAAGGTCATCTCTGCCTCCTGGCTTATTTTTTGTCGAAGTGAATAACGGAACGAATGGATTTGCCTTCGTGCATCAAATCGAACGCCTCGTTAATCTGCTCCAGGCCCATGGTGTGGGTAATAAAGTCATTCAGCGCGAATTCGCCGTTCATATAACGCTCGACGATACCCGGCAGTTGCGAACGGCCTTTCACCCCACCAAAGGCAGAGCCGCGCCAGACGCGACCGGTCACCAGTTGGAACGGACGAGTAGAGATTTCCTGACCTGCACCGGCGACGCCGATGATTACGGATTCGCCCCAGCCTTTATGGCAGCATTCCAGCGCTGAACGCATTACGTTGACGTTGCCGATACACTCGAAGGAGAAATCTACGCCGCCGTCGGTCAGTTCAACGATCACGTCCTGGATCGGTTTATCGTAGTCTTTCGGGTTGATCAGATCGGTAGCGCCCAGCTTGCGCGCCAGATCGAACTTGCTGGTGTTGATGTCGATGCCGATGATACGACCTGCACCGGCCATCTGTGCGCCGATAATGGCCGACAGACCGATGCCGCCAAGGCCGAAGATGGCAACGGTATCGCCTTTTTGCACTTTGGCGGTGTTAATAACCGCACCCATGCCGGTGGTGACGCCGCAGCCGAGCAGGCAGACTTCTTCCAGCGGTGCTTCTTTACTGATTTTGGCCAGTGAGATTTCCGGTACCACGGTGTATTCGGAGAAGGTTGAAGTGCCCATGTAGTGGAAAATAGGCTTGCCGTCCTTAAAGAAGCGGGTAGTGCCGTCCGGCATCAGGCCCTTGCCTTGGGTGGCGCGGATCGCCTGGCACAGGTTGGTTTTGCCGGATTTACAGAATTTGCACTCGCCGCATTCCGGGGTGTACAGCGGGATCACGTGATCGCCTACCGCCACGCTGGTCACGCCTTCGCCGATGGCTTCCACCACGCCGCCGCCTTCATGGCCGAGGATTGCCGGGAACACGCCTTCGGGATCGGCACCGGACAGGGTGTAGGCGTCGGTGTGGCAGACACCGGTGGCGACGATCCGCACCAGCACTTCGCCTTTTTGCGGTGGCATCAGATCGACTTCTTCGATCTTCAGCGGCTGGTTCGGTCCCCAGGCAACGGCGGCACGAGTTTTGATCATTTCCATCATAGTCTCCAGTGGTCTATTTTTTAAATCAGGCTATGTCGATAGCATCGGGTAAGTCATGGGCAGTATTTTCAACCGCAACGGTTTCTGCCTGTTCAATAATCAGTTCTTTCAGGGCGCGAACGTTCGGGCCAAAGGCGTCGCGTCGCCACAGTAGCCAGGTGGCAGTTTGGGCAATGTCGTCCGGCAGGGTGTGTACTTTCACCCGTTCATGGCCGGGCAGCAGGCTGAGTACCGAATGCGGGATCATCGCCAGCCCGGCGCCGCTGGCGACGCAGGCCAGCATGGCGTGGTAGGACTGGATTTCCATAATCTGGCCTGGCAGTGCACCTTCGCGCTTGAACCAAGACTCCAACCGCAGACGGTAAGAACAGCTTGCGCGGAAGGCAAACAGGGTTTCGCCCTTGGCATCTTTGGCGTTATGGATCGGCAGGTGGTCGAGACAGGAGATCACCACCATATGTTCGGGGAAGGCAATACAGCCATTGAGTTCGTCATACTGTACCGGCCCGTCGACCAGCGCGGCCGCCAGCGTACCGGCGCGGACTCGCTCGGTGATCTCGCCGGAGGTGCCGGTGGTCAGCGACAGCGACACCTGCGAAAAACGCTGATGATACGCCGCCAACAGGGTGGGTAACCGGGTGGCGGCGGTGCTTTCCATCGAGCCGATGGCGAAGTTACCCGCCGGCTCACCGGCATGGGTGATGCTCATGGCTTCTTCGCTCAGTGCCAGGATACGGTTGGCATAGCAGAGAAAGTTATGGCCCATCGGCGAAAGGCGCAGTCGCTGTTTTTCACGGATAAACAGATCGGTGCCCAGTTCCTGTTCGAGCTGACGCAGGCGTGTGGTCAGGTTCGAGGGGACGCGGTGCAATTGCTCTGCGGCACGGGCGACGGAGCCGGTTTCGGCGACGCTGCAAAACATGCGGAGCTGGGTCAGATCCATTATCTTCTCTTTTCGTGATGAACTTGATGAGTATTATTCAGTTTTTGTGAGTGTAATACTGCTGCATGATACTGGCAACTTTCTTTTAACAGTATGGATAACTCTACATGGCCTTAAGAATTGCCCTGAGCGGTTTTATCGCGTTGATCGTAGCCATGGGGATCGGCCGCTTCGCCTTTACCCCGCAGGTGCCGCTGATGATTGCGGAGCATCAGTTTACTCTGACCGGCGCCGGGTTGGTGGCGGCCATCAACTACCTGGGCTACCTGTGCGGCGCTTACGATGCCATGCGTGCCAGCCGACATGTTGAACGTCGGCTGTGGTTGGGCGTGTGGGGGGCGGTGATCTTGACGCTGCTTTCCGCCTGGGTGCAGGGGGAGTGGTGGCACGGAGCGGTACGTTTCTTCATCGGGTGGGCCAGCGGTTGGTCGATGGTACTGGTAGCGGCCTGGACCAACGAACGGTTGGCGCACTACGGCCGACCCGCGCTAAGCGCGGCGGTATTTGCCGGCCCGGGAGCCGGGATTTTTATCAGCGGCATGCTGGCGGTGGGGATCCACAGCCTGGCGTTGACCGCGTCACAGGCCTGGCTGGTCTACGGCGTACTGGCGCTGGTATTGATTGGCGCGATCAGCATTAATCTGCCGAAGACCGGCGAATTGCATCGTCCTGACGTGGCCCCTGAGCCGCTGTTGTTGACCCCGGCGCTGAAACGTCTGGTGTGGAGCTACAGTCTCGCAGGCTTTGGTTATATTCTGCCGGCCACTTTTTTGTCGCAAATGGCCGCGGCGCGTTTTCCCGGCAGCCTGTTCGCGCAATTTGTCTGGCCGATCTTTGGTGGGGCGGCGGTGCTGGGGATTGTCATCGGTATTCTGACCCGTCACCGGCTGACCACTCAAACCCGGCTGGCTATCACCCTGTGGGTACAGGCATTGGGGGTGTTAAGCGCGGAAATCGTACCGGGAGTTGCCGGCTTGGCACTGGGCGCGTTGCTGACCGGTGGCGGCTTCCTCAGCGTGGTGCAGCTGTCGATTCAGCATGGCCGTGAGTTGGCACCCAACCATGCCCGTTATATGGCGGGACTGCTGACCACCGGTTATGCGATTGGCCAACTGGTTGGTCCGACGCTGTCGGCGTTGTCAACCGCATTGACCCACCGGCTGGAACCGGCATTGTACGTGGCCGTGGCGGCGCTGATTGTGGCCGGTCTGCTGGTGGTCAATACGTCGGCGCGCGAGCTGGCGCGAAAACCGATGGCGCAGTGATTAAATTCCGTACAAAAAACGTGGAATAGCCGCAGCCGGCCTGATTGTGCTAAATGCGAATATTTCACCTGCGGATGAAACACAATCACTGGATAATCCCCTCGCTCTCATCTAGAGTGGGGGCAAAATCTTGACTGGGTTCACGTTATCAACTGCGGAAACGTCTGTCGTCAGGAGAGTATGCAATTCATCCCTCTGCTCGGTAAAACAGCCGGATGGGTGAGTTCAAGTCCGTTGGAGAGAAGAAATGACATCATCATTAAGTAAAGAAGCTGCATTGGTTCACGCGGCGCTCGAAGAGCGCGGTCTGGAAACTCCGTTGCGCGGCGAAGTGCTGGATCGCGAAACGCGTAAACGTCGTATTAAAGAGCACATGACCGAAATCATGCAACTGCTTAATCTCGATCTGTCCGACGACAGCCTGGCGGAAACCCCGCACCGCATCGCCAAAATGTATGTCGATGAGATTTTCTCCGGCCTGGACTACGCCAACTTCCCAAAAATCACCGTCATTGAAAACAAGATGAAAGTGGATGAAATGGTGACGGTGCGTGATATCACGCTGACCAGCACCTGCGAGCACCATTTTGTCACCATCGATGGCAAGGCTACCGTTGCCTACATTCCCAAGGATGCGGTGATTGGGCTGTCGAAAATCAACCGTATTGTGCAGTTCTTCTCCCAGCGCCCACAGGTGCAGGAGCGCTTAACTCAGCAGATCCTGGTGGCATTGCAAACCTTGCTGGGCACCAATAATGTGGCGGTATCAATTGATGCGGTCCATTATTGTGTTAAGGCGCGCGGTATCCGTGACGCGACCAGCGCCACCACCACGACCTCTCTGGGCGGGCTGTTCAAGTCCAGCCAGAACACCCGTCAGGAATTCCTGCGCGCGGTGCGCCATCACCAGTCGTGATGGGTCGCTAGAATGGTAACAGGCGCCTGCGGGCGCCTTTTTAATGAGCGGAATACAGCGATAAAATAATGAACACTAGCCCAACGGCTCCTTTGCCGCGCATCGCCACGCTGGACTGCGTGCGCGGTATCGCCATCCTTGGCATTTTGCTGCTGAATATCAGCGCCTTTGGCCTGCCGAAGGCGGCCTATCTCAATCCGGCCTATCTGGGCCTGCCTACAACGCGCGATACCTGGACCTGGGCGCTGTTGGACATTTTCGCGCAGGCTAAATTCCTGGCGATGTTCGCCCTGTTGTTTGGCGCGGGGTTGCAGATGCTGCTGCGCCGCGGCAAAGGCTGGATACGTGCACGGCTGTCGTGGCTGGTGCTGTTTGGCCTGGGACATGCCATTTTCCTTTGGGATGGCGATATCCTGCTGGCCTATGGGCTGATCGGGTTGGTGTGCTGGCGGATGATCCGCGATGCGAAAGAAACCTATCAACTGTTGAAAACCGGTGTGGTGCTGTACCTGATTGGCGTCGGGGTGCTGTTGGTGTTGGGCTTCATTTCGCACGGTGAACCTGGCAGTTTCTGGCAACCCGGCGTGGCAGAGCTGCAATATGAGAAGTTTTGGAAGCTGCAGGGCGGGATGGAAGCCTGGCGCAGCCGCACCGATCTTCTCTCCTCCAGCCTGCTGGCGATTGGCGCGCAATACGGTTGGGAGTTGGCGGGGCTGATGCTGTTCGGCGCCGGTTTAATGCGCAGTGGCTGGCTACGCGGCACTTATTCACCGGGTTACTACCGCCGGCAGGCAGCATGGCTGATACCGCTTTCATTGCTGATCCAACTGCCGGCCGTGGTGCTGCAATGGCATCTTCACTGGGACTACCGTTGGAGCGGTTTTTTATTGCAGGTGCCACGTGAGCTGGGGGCGCCCCTGCAGGCGATGGGCTATCTGGCGCTGTGCTACGGTTTTTGGCCGACGCTGTCGCGTTTGCGCATTGGACACTGGTTGACGCAGGTCGGGCGCATGGCGCTGAGCAATTACCTGCTGCAAACGCTGATCTGCACCACGCTGTTTTATCGCTTTGGCCTGTATCAACAGTTTGACCGCCTGCAACTTTTGGCTTTCGTTCCGTTGGTTTGGCTGGCTAACCTGTTGTTTTCAAACCTGTGGCTGCGCTATTTCGAGCAGGGGCCGGTGGAGTGGCTGTGGCGCAAACTCACCGCCCTGGCTACCGGCAAGGTGGAGCCCAAGGTGGTGAATTGAGATCTGGCGCAGGTAGGTTAAAAAAATGTATGTAAACGTTTTCTTTCCTGTGACGTAATTCACGCAGAGGAGGATGACAAACGGGGTAGGATAGCGCCACTGTCAACTACCCCGACCTCAGGATCCTTCATGACCTCTGTTCACCCAACCACCATTCGCGACGTGGCGAAGCGTGCGGGCGTGTCTGTAGCGACAGTCTCCCGCGTGCTGAATCACAGCGCCTTGACCAGCAAAGAGACGCGCGAGCAGGTATTGAAGGCGGTGGCTGAACTGGGCTATCGACCCAATGCCAATGCGCAAGCCCTGGCCACCCAGAGCAGCGATACCCTTGGGGTGGTGGTGATGGACGTCTCCGATCCCTTCTTCGGCGCACTGGTGAAAGCGGTAGACACCGTGGCGCAACAACACCACAAATACCTGTTGATCGGTAACAGTTATCACCAGGCGGATAAAGAGCGCCACGCCATCGAGGTGCTGATTCGCCAACGCTGCAACGCCTTGATTGTTCATGCTAAAACTCTATGTGATGCCGAGCTGATCGCCTTTCTCGATCAGGTGCCGGGTATGGTGCTGATCAACAGAATCATACCCGGCTATGAACATCGCTGCGTCGGGCTCGATAACGTCAGCGGCGCAGAGATGGCGATGCGTTTGCTGCTGTCGCAGGGCCACCAGCGTATTGGTTATCTGGGCTCGAACCATCCAATCGAAGACGGGCCGCTGCGCCAGCAAGGCTACACGCAGGCGATGGCGGCGGCCGGGCTGGCAACGCCCGACAGCTGGCGCGCCTATGGTTCGCCAGATTTGCAGGGCGGGGAAGAGGCGATGATCGAACTGCTTGGCCGCAACCTGCATCTTAGTGCGGTATTCGCCTACAACGACGCCATGGCCGCCGGGGCGATGGCGGTGCTGAAAGAAAACGCTATCACAGTACCGCAAAACTTTTCGCTGGTTGGGTTCGACGACATCCCCATCGCTCGTTACACCAGCCCCAAGCTCACCACGGTGCGTTACCCGATTGTCACCATGGCGACGCTGGCCACCGAACTGGCCTTGCTGGGCGCGGCAGGCAAGCTGGAGCCGCAGGCCCGCCATTTGTTTATGCCGACCCTGGTCCGACGCCATTCTGTGGCCCCTTGGCAAAGTGAGGCGGCGGTCACTCTCTGAACATTTAATCTTGTGTAACCGTTTTCAATCTGTGAGAAAATTCACAGATTATTAACATCACGCCGTCTATGCTCTAGGCGTTTTCCAGCGTAAAGGCACTTGCCGCTGCTGTTTTAACTCACGCTGGCGCCACATTTTTCAGGAATAACATGATTCACGGATGACAGGGAAACTGCCAGGCCCGGTCGTGCTGACACCGCCGGTTGCCCTTGGCCTAATACCGAGCAAGACCCTACATAAACCGGAGACACACAATGAATAAGAAGGTTTTCACCCTGGCCGCGACGGCCGCAGCCATGATGTTTGGCGCCGCAGCTCACGCAGATACCCGTATTGGCGTCACGATTTATAAATATGACGACAACTTTATGTCGGTGGTGCGCAAGGCAATCGAGAAAGACGCCAAGGCCTCTCCGGATGTCACCCTGCTGATGAATGACTCGCAGAACGACCAATCCAAACAAAACGACCAGATCGACGTGCTGATCGCCAAGGGCGTAAAAGCGCTGGCGATTAACCTGGTGGATCCAGCGGCTGCCCCGGTGGTGATTGATAAGGCACGCGCAAACGATATCCCTATCGTGTTCTACAACAAAGAGCCTTCCCGCAAAGCGCTGGACAGCTATGACAAAGCCTATTACGTGGGCACCGACTCTAAAGAGTCCGGCGTGATCCAGGGCCAACTGATTGAGAAACACTGGAAGGCCAACCCGAACTGGGATTTGAATAAAGACGGCCAGATCCAGTACGTGTTGCTGAAAGGTGAACCGGGCCATCCGGATGCAGAAGCGCGTACCATTTACGTGGTGAAAACGCTGAATGACGACGGTATCAAAACTCAGCAACTGCAGATGGACACCGCGATGTGGGACACCGCACAGGCAAAAGACAAGATGGACGCCTGGCTGTCCGGCCCTAACGCCAACAAAATCGAAGTGGTTATCGCCAACAACGATGCCATGGCGATGGGGGCGGTAGAAGCGCTGAAAGCGCACAACAAATCCAGCATCCCGGTATTCGGTGTCGATGCCTTGCCAGAGGCTCTGGCGATGGTGAAATCCGGCGCAATGGCAGGGACGGTGCTGAACGATGCCGACAATCAGGCCAAAGCCACCTTCGAGCTGGCGAAAAACCTGGCGGCGGGCAAACCTGCTGCCGACGGCACCCAATATAAAATCGACAATAAAGTGGTGCGCATTCCTTACGTTGGCGTAGATAAGGACAATTTGTCCAAATTTGTTAAGTAAGTTCTGAATGGCCCCGCCTGCGGTGCGCTGCCCAGCGCCAACACCAGGAAAGCCGCCGGCGGGGTAATTTTTCTTAAAATCACAGCCCAGATCCGATGAGTTTCAAGCTGCAGCTAATTAGGCGGCGGTTTGGAAGGTGTCGGGTCACATAGCCAGGTGTATTTATGGCCGACAGCCCACGCGAATTTTTGCTGGAAATGACTGATATCAGTAAATCATTTCCCGGCGTCAAGGCATTGGATAATGTGAATCTGCGCGTTCGTCCGCACTCCATTCATGCATTAATGGGAGAGAACGGCGCGGGGAAATCGACATTATTAAAATGCCTGTTCGGCATTTATAAAAAGGATGCCGGCAGTATTATTTTTCAGGGCCAGGAAATAGATTTCAAAAGCTCTAAAGAGGCGCTGGAACACGGCGTGTCCATGGTGCATCAGGAATTAAACCTGGTCTTGCAGCGCACCGTGATGGACAACATGTGGTTGGGGCGCTACCCGACCAAGGGCATGTTTGTCGATCAGGACAAGATGCTGAAAGATACCCAGGCGATATTCGACGAGCTGGATATTGATATTAACCCGCGGGATAAAGTGGGCACGCTATCGGTATCGCAAATGCAGATGATTGAAATCGCCAAGGCTTTCTCCTATGACGCCAAGATTGTCATTATGGATGAGCCCACTTCATCGCTGACGGAAAAAGAGGTGAACCACCTGTTCACCATTATCCGCAAGCTGAAGGAACGCGGCTGCGGCATCGTCTATATCTCGCATAAGATGGAAGAGATCTTCCAGCTGTGCGACGAAATCACCATTCTGCGTGATGGCCAGTGGATCGCCACCCAGCCGCTGGAAGGGCTGGATATGGACAAGATCATCTCGATGATGGTGGGGCGTTCGCTCAGCCAGCGTTTCCCCGATCGACAGAATACGCCGGGTGAGGTGATTCTGGAGGTGAAGAACCTGACCTCCTTGCGCCAGCCTTCGATTCGCGACGTCTCTTTCGATCTGCATCAGGGCGAGATCCTCGGCATCGCCGGGCTGGTGGGGGCCAAACGTACCGACATCGTCGAAACCCTGTTTGGCATCCGCGAAAAAATTGCGGGTACCATCAAGCTGCACGGTAAAACCATCAACAACCACAGCGCCAATGAAGCGATAAACCACGGTTTCGCACTGGTCACCGAAGAACGTCGTTCCACCGGGATTTATGCCTATCTGGACGTGGGGTTCAACTCGCTGATCTCCAATATTCGCAACTACAAAAATAAAATCGGCCTGTTGGATAACGCCCGCATGAAAAGCGATACCCAGTGGGTGATCGATGCCATGCGGGTCAAAACCCCGGGCCACCATACCCACATAGGTTCGCTGTCGGGCGGTAATCAGCAGAAGGTGATCATCGGCCGTTGGCTGCTGACTCAGCCGGAAATATTAATGCTGGATGAGCCGACGCGCGGCATTGACGTCGGCGCCAAATTCGAAATTTATCAGCTGATGACCGAACTGGCGAAGAAGGGCAAGGGGATCATTATTGTCTCGTCTGAAATGCCGGAGCTTTTGGGAATTACCGACAGAATACTGGTGATGAGTAATGGTCAGGTTGCGGGCATCGTCAACACCAAACAGACCTCGCAAAATGAAATTTTACGTCTCGCATCCCTGCACCTTTAAGGATCAGAATTATGAACGCGCTGAATAAAAAAACTTTGTTCACCTATTTCAAGGAAGGTGGCATTTACGTAGTGTTGCTGGTGCTGCTGGCAATTATTATTATCCAGGACCCGACCTTCCTCAGTCTAATGAACCTGAGCAATATCCTGACCCAGTCTTCGGTGCGCATCATTATTGCACTGGGCGTGGCGGGGCTGATTGTTACCCAGGGGACTGACCTGTCCGCCGGGCGCCAGGTTGGCCTGGCGGCGGTGATCGCGGCGACGTTGTTACAGTCGATGGATAACGTGAACAAGGTATTCCCGCATATGGAAACCTGGTCGATCCCACTGGTGATCCTGCTGGTGTGCGCCGTGGGTGCGGTGATCGGTCTGGTGAACGGTTTGATCATCGCTTACCTCAATGTGACGCCGTTTATTACCACGTTGGGCACCATGATCATCGTTTACGGCATCAACTCGCTGTATTACGACTCCGTTGGCGCATCGCCAGTGGCGGGGTTTGATCCCAAGTTTTCCACCTTTGCCCAGGGGTTCCTGCGTTTTGGCGACTTTAAGCTGTCGTACATCACCTTCTACGCCATCATTGCGATTATTTTTGTCTGGATCCTGTGGAATAAAACCCGCTTCGGCAAAAATATTTTCGCCATCGGCGGCAACCCTGAGGCAGCCAAGGTTTCCGGCGTGAACGTGCCGCTGAACCTGATCATGATTTATGCGCTGTCCGGGGTGTTCTACGCCTTCGGCGGCTTACTGGAAGCGGGCCGTATCGGCAGCGCCACCAATAACCTGGGCTTTATGTATGAACTGGACGCCATTGCGGCGTGCGTGGTAGGCGGGGTGTCCTTTGCCGGCGGCGTCGGGACGGTGCTGGGGGTCGTGACCGGGGTCATCATCTTTACGGTTATCAACTACGGCCTGACCTACATTGGCGTTAACCCTTACTGGCAGTACATCATCAAGGGCGGCATCATTATCTTCGCCGTGGCGTTGGACTCCTTAAAATACGCCAAGAAAAAATAGTTGTGTCTCAGCTATGAAAACGGCCAGCAAATGCTGGCCGTTGCTGTTTCCAGGGCGGGATAAAGCTTATTTGGCCTTTTGTTTTTCCGCAGCCAGCTTGTGTTCCAGCTCAACCAATTGCTCAGGCGAAACTGCCGGGTAGCCTTGGGCATCTTCCGGTACGGTATGCATGGCGGAAATGGGGATCAGTGGTCCGAGGAAGCGCGGCTCGCGTTTTAGTATGTACAAATCGGTCAGTGCTCCAAGGCGGGCGAAGATCTCGCGTGCCCGTACCGTCATCATGTCTTTTGGTGAAGGAACTGCGTAGCACTGAGCCTGGATCCCCATATGCAGCGCGATAAACAGCGCGCGCTCGCAATGGAAGCGCTGGGTGATAATGATAAAGTCGTTGGTGTCGAACACTTTGCGGGTGCGTACGATAGAGTCAAGAGTACGGAAACCGGCATAATCCAGCACGATATCGCTGGGCGCCACGCCGGCGGCGATCAAATCGCGGCGCATGGTCATCGGCTCGTTGTAGCTTTGCTGGGCATTGTCGCCGCTCAGCAGCAGGTATTTCACTTTGCCGCTGTTATAGGCATTAATCGCGCCCTGAATGCGGTAGCGATAATATTGGTTGATCACGCCGGTGCGGTAATATTTGGCCGTGCCCAGTACCACGCCGACCTGGCGATGAGGCAGGCCTTGCAGTTCGTCATAGACGTAAGGCGCGGTTTTCCAACTGATCCAACGATCGAGCGCGAGAGCCGAAAGCATCAACAGCGCAGTGATGATGAACAGGCTGATTATCAGGCGTTTCCACATGTTATTGCCTTACGCGCACAGGGGCCAAAAAAGATGGCTCAAGGCTACTTTACCTGACAGGCCGACGCAAGCTTGACGCCCTATCAAGCAAGCATTGCACCGCATTTTTAGGCGGTTTGAGCATAAAAAAAGCCCGGCGAGCCGGGCCTGATGTTTAACTGTGCAAATCAGAATGAAGTGCGCTTATAGCTGCGGTATTGCGGGCGCCAGAAGTTGTGTTCGATGCCTTTCGACAGCGCTTCTTCTGAGGTGACCACAGCAACGCCTTGCAGCTGTGCCGCTTTACCCACTTCCATGGCAATGCACTTGGACACGCCCTGAATATCGTCGATATTCGGCAGCAGTGCGCCATGCCCATCAGTTGCCAGCGGCGAACAGTCGGCCAGCGCACGGCTGGCGGCCATCAGCATCGCGTCGGTGACGCGGGTGGCGCCGGAGGCCAGTACGCCCAATCCAATCCCCGGGAAGATATAGGAGTTGTTGCACTGGGCAATCGGGAATACCTGATCTTTGTAGCTCACCGGCGCAAACGGGCTGCCGGTTGCTACTAATGCAGCGCCTTCGGTCCAGTTAATGATGTCTTCCGGGCGGGCTTCCACGCGGGAGGTTGGGTTGGACAGCGGCATGACGATCGGGCGCGGGCAGTGCTTGTGCATTTCGCGGATCAGTTCTTCGGTAAACAGGCCTGGCTGGCCCGAAACGCCGATCAAAATGGTTGGCTTGGCATTACGCACCACGTCCAGCAGGGAAATGGCATCGCTTTCTGTCTGCCATGCAGTCAGATTCTCGCTCTTTTGCACCAGCTTGCTCTGGAAATCGAGCAGGTTAGGCAGTTTGTCGGTCAGCAGGCCGAAACGGTCGACCATAAAGACGCGCGCGCGGGCTTCGTCTTCGCTCAGGCCTTCGGATTTCATCTGCGCGATAATTTGCTCGGCAATACCGCAACCTGCAGAGCCGGCGCCCAGGAAGGTGACGGTCTGATCGCGCAGTTGGCTGCCGGCGGCGCGGCTGGCGGCGATCAGGCTGCCCAGCGTGACGGCTGCGGTGCCCTGAATGTCGTCGTTGAAGCAGCAGATTTCGTCACGGTAGCGGTTCAGCAGCGGGGTGGCGTTATTCTGCGCAAAATCTTCGAACTGCAGCAGCACGTTCGGCCAGCGGCGCTTGACCGCCTGGATAAACTCTTCAACAAAGGCGTGGTATTCGTCGCCTGAAATACGCGGGTGACGCCAGCCCATGTACAGCGGATCGTTCAGGCGCTGTGGGTTGTTGGTGCCGACGTCCAGCACCACCGGCAGGGTATAGGCCGGGCTGATGCCGCCGCAGGCGGTGTACAGCGACAGTTTACCGATTGGAATGCCCATGCCGCCGATACCCTGGTCGCCCAGACCGAGAATGCGCTCACCGTCGGTGACGACGATCACCTTAACGTTTTGCTTGGTGGCGTTTTGCAGCATGTCGTCAATGCGGTCGCGATTAGGGTAGGAGATAAACAGCCCACGCGCCCGGCGGTAAATATCGGAGAAGTGCTCACAGGCCTCACCCACCGTCGGCGTGTAGATGATCGGCATCATCTCGCTCAGGTGCGCTTCCAGCAGGCGATAGAACAGGGTTTCGTTGGTGTCCTGGATATTACGCAGATAAATGTGTTTATCGCTGTCGTTTTTAAAATCCTGGTACTGGCGGTAGGCACGTTCCGCCTGCTCTTCGATGGTTTCTACCGCTTCTGGCAGCAACCCGTGCAGGTTGAAATGGCTGCGTTCATCCTCGGTGAAAGCGCTGCCTTTATTGAGCAGCGGAAATTCCAGCAGAATAGGGCCGGCATAAGGGATGTAGAGAGGGCGTTTGCTTTCGTATTCAAGTTCCATGGCTTTTGCTCTTCAACGTATCGGATAACTTTATGGGCTAGATCCTAAAAGATCGGGGAAATATGTACAGCAATTGTTATCGGATCATGAGGTAAATTGGCGTAATTATCGACGATCAAGTCCTAATTTAACTAAAGAAAGTGTTTTAAGACGTGAATGCCATTGTAATCGGCTGGCGGGGCTGGTAACAGCGGTGCCGGGCAGCACCGCCAGGGGGCAGATTTAGAAAGTGATACGACTGACATTTTGGCAACCCAGCGCGGCCAACGTGGCGCGGGTGGCATCCCATTGGGTGAGGATGGCACTGTCGGGCTCGGCCAGCACCGCTCGAACCACTTTTTGGCAGTCGCCGCCGGAGACGTTCATCAGAATCAGTGCGGCCTGCAGCGGTGGCAGGCTGGGGTTGAAGGCTGCGTTTTCCGCATAGCGACCGCTATAAATCGTTCCGTCTTCGGCTTCCAGTGCGACGCCGCTGTGGGCATTGCTGTAGGGCGCGTGACTCTGATTGGCGGCAGCCAGCGCGGCCATCTCCAGTTCGTCGGTCAGCGTCAGTTGAAAACCATGATCGACGCGGTCCATCAGCAACGTGGCGATATTCAGGTCTTTCGGGCCGAAGGCATCCGGCAGATAGTCGCCCAGGGTGGCCGGTTCGCGACCAGGCAGACGAATTTTCAGCGTGGTACCACTGTTGAGTTCGTTCATAAACTGACGGCAGTGGCCACAAGGCGTGTAATTAACGGTGATGGAGGCTAACGCTGATTCGCCGCGTAGCCAGGCATGAGTTACGGCACACTGCTCTGCATGAATGGTTTGTTGCATCGGTGCGCCGCTGAACTCCATGTTGGCGCCAAAATACAGGTTGCCGCTCTGCCCGCGAGCAATGGCGCCAACATAAAACTGCGAAATCGGCGCTAACGAGCAGGCCGCCGCCAGCGGCAGCAGAGCGAATGCCAGAGCATCATCATCCAGCCCGCAGCGCTGCTTGATAGCATCCACTTGTTCCGCCTTGAGCATGGCCGGAAAATCAGGCGCATCAAAATAAGGCAGCAGGGCGGATTGCAATGTGGCGGGCAGTTCAGCAAAAGCGGTTTGAAAACGCGGGTGCATAGAAACTCTCTCTACAGGTTAACGGGATAACATTCTAGGCAGCCCGGCGCGAATAAAGTGTGATGCAAATCTCTTTATTGATGAAATCAATGCAATGAAAACCATAAATGCGAGATGTATCGCAAGTTTTAGGCCTTAGGCAAACAGGTGCAACAGCACCGGAAACAGAAACGGCGCCAGCAGCGAGGTGATGATGCCGCAGATCACCAGGGCCAGTGAACCAAATGCCCCTTCCTGATAGTCCATTTCCGCACAGCGTGCCGTGCCGAGCGCATGTGACGCGGTCCCCATTGCCAACCCGCGTGCCGAGCGGGTGGTGATTTTCAATACTTTGAACAGCGTATGCCCGAACACCGCGCCGAGAATACCGACGAAAATCACGCAAACGGCGCTGATTGCCGGAATGCCGCCGAGCGACTCTGCGACCGCCATGGCGATGGGCGTGGTGACCGATTTTGGCATGATGGAAGCGGCAATTTCCGGCGTGGCCCCCATCCATAAAGCGATGGCGCCGCCGCTGATCATCGCGGTCAGGCTGCCGATAAAGCAGACGGCGATAATGGACTTCCAGCGCGCGCGGATCTGATGCAGCTGTTCATACAGCGGATAAGCCAATGCCACTACGGCCGGTTGCAGCAAGTCATTGAGGATTTTACTGCCCTGAAAATAACGCTCATAAGGAATACCGGTCAGCAACAGCAGGGGGATGATCACCGCCATCGACACCAGCAGTGGGTTCAGCAACGGCATGTTCAGCCATTGCGCCAGTTTGCGCGCTGCAAAATAGATGGCCAGCGTCAGCGGTAATGACCACCAGATTTCATGGATCATTTTTCGCCCTCCGCGGCATCCGGCTTGCCGATGATGGTGCGCTCCCGGTGGAAATAATGTGAGGTGTAGCCGACCACCATCAACACCATCAGGGTGCTGACGATGCAGGACACCACCAGCGGCCCCAAATGCTCGATAATTTGGTCATAGTATTTCATCACTCCCACGCCGATAGGCACGAACAACAGCACCATATAGCGGATCAGCAGGTGGCAACCGGGTTTGACCCATTTGGCCGGCAGAATTTGGGTGGAGAGCAGGGCGAAAAGCAACAGCATGCCGATAATGCTGCCCGGAATGGCGATCGGCAGCAGAGCCGCGATGGCATTGCCTGCGAACAGACAAAGGTAGATAAGGACGAATGCCCTCAGGTATTTCCAGCACAGAGTGAGTAGCTTGGCCATAACTTAATCCCGTTTAACCGATGCATTCATCATACAATTAAACTGTGATCTTCGCCACAAATCACACCATGAATTCTCTCTATGGCTACCATGCCGATGGGGCTGGTTGACAACCGCGATGAAAAGGGACGCAGGTTTATTCTGCACTGGCGAAGTTGGCATTCTGTTGTTGCCTCTGCGCCAGACGATGCCCGAGAAAAAAGAATAGCAGGCTGAGCAGCGCAGCAGCAATCAACATCAGAAACATCATTTGCGGCGCGGCGTAGCTGAGAATAAAACCGCACAGTACCGGATTGATGGCGCCGCCCAGAGCGCTCAGGTTTTGTACGCCGTAATAGCTGCCTTTCAGGTGCTGTGGCGCGATGAAGTCGATAAACATATATTCCACCGGGATCACTATGATTTCGCCCAGGGTGAATATCGCCATGGCAAGGATCCAGAGCCAGAGCGATTGCCCGGCCAGCCAAAAACCGATCAGCCCGAGAATGAAAAATAGCGTGCCCAGCGCCAGCCAGCGCAGCATATTTTCCTGACGCATGCCGCGGCTGAGCAGATACTGCAGGGCGATGACGATACAGGCGTTGACGATCATCACCGCCCCAATGACCTGATAAGCGAACTCTGCATTAGAAACGGTGATCAGGTATTGCGATAAATAGCCGGAGAACTGGCCGAAAACCACCGCACCCAGCGTACTGCCAAAGGTAAAGTAAATCAGCCGGCGATCGTTACGCAGGATGGTCAGCGTCTGGCGAAAATTAGGGCGCGCGGCGGGCGTTGCATCCAGCGCGACCGGGGCCGTAGCGGGCTGCCTGCGCAGGATGAAGTTCAGCGTCGCCACCGTGAATAAAGCCAATCCACCGGAAAGGTAAAACGGCAACAGCGGATCCAGACCTGCCACCAGTACCCCCAACGATGATCCAACCGCCCAACCGACGTTGACCAGCGTATAGTTTATTGAAAAGGCTTTGATGCGCTGCGCGACCGGCAGCCAGTCGGCAAAGCACGCTTTAATGGTGATGCCCAATACGGAATAGGCGGTATGTAAAATAGCCAAAACCACAACGATACCCCCCGGCCGCGGGATCCACGGGATAGCGAAAAAACTCAGGGCGAACAAAAGAATGGAAATCAGGATCAGCGTGTTTTTGTTGAATTTGTCTACCAGGTAGCCGCCATACAGGCTGGCGAAAATGCCGATCGCCAGGCTGATACCCAGAATGATGCCGACGCTTTTGGGCAGCAGATGAAAATGCCCGGTCAGATAGATAGTAATGAACGGCAGCGTTACGCCGCGGCCAATGGTCAGTACCAGCGAACTGACCAGCAAGGCGTTAATCAGCGGTGGGAATCCCTTCATATCAGACCTGTTTATGCATACAGTGATAAAACCAGTATGGATAACATAGCTCATTTTGGCCGTCTGGGAAGAGGCGGTGTAAAAAAAGAGGTTACTTCGGTAACCTCCTGGAGAGGGATTACTTGCCGGTTTTAGCCTGAAGCCTGGCGTATCACTACTGGACTAAGCGCATAAAAAGGGCCGAGCAAGCTCGACCCTTTAGAGGTTGGAAAACAGGTATTATTTCACCTGCATTCCTGGCTGTGCGCCGCTGTCCGGGCTCAGCAGGAAGATCTCTTTCCCTCCTGGGCCGGCAGCCATCACCATGCCTTCAGAAATCCCGAAGCGCATTTTACGCGGTGCCAGGTTGGCGACCATGATGGTCAGACGGCCTTCAAGCGCTTTCGGATCCGGGTAAGCGGAGCGAATGCCAGAGAAGATCTGACGTGATTCGCCGCCCAGATCCAGCTGCAGCTTCAGCAACTTGTCTGAACCTTCAACAAAGTCGGCGCTCTTGATCAGCGCAATGCGCATATCAACCTTGGCGAAATCGTCAAAGGTGATGGTTTCCTGAATAGGATCGTCCGCCAACGGCCCGCTGACCACTTTCGTTGCCGCCATGTCTTCTTTCGAGGCGCTAACCATTTCATTGACCTTATCCAGGTCGATACGGTTGAACAGCGCCTTGAATGCGTTGACCTGATGCCCCAACAGCGGTTGCTGGATGCTGTCCCAGGTAAGCTCGCAGTTGAGGAAGGCTTCGGTACGTTCGGTCAGTGACGGCAGCACCGGTTTCAGATAGGTCATCAGCACGCGGAACAGGTTGATGCCCATGGAACAGATGGCCTGCAGATCGGCATCGCGGCCTTCTTGCTTCGCCACCACCCAAGGAGCCTGTTCGTCCACATAGCGGTTAGCCAAATCGGCCAGCGCCATGATTTCGCGGATTGCACGGCCCGACTCACGGCTGGCGTAGGCGTCGGCGATGCTTTGCGCTGCGTCAACGAAGGTCTGGTACAGCGCCGGATCGGCCAGCTTGTCGGCCAGTTGGCCACCGAAACGCTTGCTGATAAAGCCGGCGTTGCGCGAAGCCAGGTTGACCACTTTGTTGACGATGTCGGCGTTCACCCGCTGCACGAAATCTTCCAGATTCAGGTCGATATCGTCAATGCGTGAAGACAGCTTGGCGGCGTAGTAATAACGCAGGCAGTCGGCATCCAGGTGTTGCAAGTAGGTGCCGGCCTTGATGAAAGTGCCGCGAGATTTGGACATCTTGGCGCCGTTCACTGTCACATAGCCGTGCACGAACAGATTGGTCGGTTTGCGGAAGTTACTGCCTTCCAGCATCGCCGGCCAGAACAGGCTGTGGAAATAAACGATGTCTTTACCGATAAAGTGATACAGCTCGGTCGTGGAGTCCTTACGCCAGAACTCGTCGAAATCCAGATCGCCGCGCTTGTCGCACAGGTTTTTGAATGAACCCATGTAACCGATAGGCGCATCTAGCCAGACGTAGAAGTATTTGCCCGGCGCGTCCGGGATTTCAAAGCCGAAATACGGCGCATCGCGGGAGATATCCCACTGTTGCAGGCCGGATTCGAACCACTCCTGCATCTTGTTTGCCACCTGTTCTTGCAGCGCGCCGGAACGGGTCCAGGCCTGCAGCATTTCGCTGAACGACGGCAGATCAAAGAAGAAGTGCTCTGAATCACGCAATACCGGTGTTGCCCCGGAAACCACGGATTTCGGCTCGATCAACTCGGTCGGGCTGTAGGTCGCGCCGCAGACTTCGCAGTTGTCGCCGTATTGGTCCGGTGATTTACATTTCGGGCAGGTGCCTTTGACGAAACGGTCGGGCAGGAACATGCCTTTCTCCGGATCGTACAACTGGGAAATGGTGCGGTTCTTGATAAAGCCGTTTTCTTTCAGGCGGCCGTAAATCAGGCTCGACAGTTCACGGTTTTCATCGCTATGGGTGGAATGATAGTTATCATAGCTGATGCCAAAACCGGCGAAATCCTGTTGGTGCTCCTGGCTCATCTCCGCAATCATTTCTTCCGGCTTGATACCCAACTGCTGAGCTTTCAGCATGATTGGCGTGCCGTGCGCATCGTCCGCACAGATGAAATGAACCTCGTTGCCGCGCATTCGTTGGTAACGAACCCAGATATCTGCCTGGATATGCTCGAGCATGTGGCCGAGATGGATGGAACCATTTGCGTACGGTAGCGCGCACGTCACCAATAATTTTTTCGCGACTTGAGCCATAGTGAGAACTTGGTTTCTGTAATGAATAAAAAGGGTCTTCGATGTTACCCGATCGCGCCCGCCACGGCTAGGGCGGTTTCTTTGTGCGGACATGCGCCGACCGGCTCTCACTTCTGATATGCTTAGCGGGAAGCTATCCATTCAAAATCAAGGAGCCGGGATGAACGCAAAATCCCCCGAGCAGACCAACCCCGAAGTTCTGCGTGCCCTGGTGACCGGTGTACTGGCCGCCTTTGAACACCCGACGTTAAAAAACAATCTGACTGCGCTGAAGGCAATTCACCACTGCGCGCTGCTGGATAATGTGCTGCATATTGAATTGACCATGCCCTTTGCCTGGCAAAGTGGTTTTGAGGCGCTCAAAGACAGTGTCAGCGCAGAACTGCTGCGCGTGACCGGCGCCGAGGCGATTGACTGGAAACTGAAGCATGATATCACCACGCTGAAACGCGCCAACGATCAGGCCGGCATCAAGGGTGTGCGCAATATTATCGCCATCAGTTCCGGCAAGGGCGGGGTGGGCAAATCCACCACAGCGGTTAACCTGGCGTTAGCGCTGGCGGCAGAAGGCGCCAAGGTCGGTATTTTGGACGCCGACATCTATGGCCCGTCAATTCCGAACATGCTGGGGACGGAAAACGAGCGACCAACCTCACCGGACGGTCAGCACATGGCGCCGATCGTGGCCCACGGGCTGGCGACCAACTCGATCGGTTATCTGGTGACCGATGACAACGCCATGGTTTGGCGTGGCCCAATGGCCAGCAAGGCGCTGATGCAACTGCTGCAGGATACGCTGTGGCCAGATCTGGACTATTTGGTGCTGGATATGCCGCCGGGCACTGGCGACATCCAGTTGACGCTGTCGCAAAATATTCCGGTCACTGGCGCTCTGGTTGTTACAACACCGCAGGATATTGCGCTGCTCGATGCCGCCAAGGGCATTGTGATGTTTGAAAAAGTGCATGTGCCGGTCTTGGGTATCGTGGAAAACATGAGCGCGCATATTTGCAGCAACTGCGGACATCACGAGCCGATCTTCGGTACCGGCGGGGCGGAGAAGCTGGTGAAGAAATACCACAGCCGCCTGTTGGGGCAACTGCCGCTGCACATTTCTCTGCGCGAGGATTTGGATCGCGGTGCGCCAACGGTGATAAGCCGACCGGACAGTGAGTTTGCCGAACTGTATCGCCAACTTGCCGGCCGGGTGGCCGCGCAAATGTACTGGCAGGGCGAAGCTATCCCAACAGAAATTTCTTTCCGCGCGTTGTAGTTGTAATCGTCGCAGGCAGAAAGATAAAACCCCGGATATTTCCGGGGTTTTGCTTATGGGGAATAACTTATTTGTGCAAATCAGCCCTGGTGTACGGGCGTTCGATCTGTGCCAATACGGTGGCAATATGCTCCAACAGCCCCTGAGTCGGTGCCGGTTGCCGTACGCCCATGAGCACCATTGGCAGCGCCAGTGCGACGATAATCTGCGGAACGGAAAGCTGGGGGCGTGGTTTACCACGCTGCAACCACAGGAACAGGGTGCTGGCCAGATAACCCAGAATCAGTCCGCTCACCACTTCCGAAGGTGAGTGCACATGGATAGCAAGCCGAGAGAGCCCGATGGTAAGCGGCAAGACCAGACCCACCACCAGCGCCATGCTGCGCACGGCATGAGAAAATCGGCCGGTCAACGTCCAGAGCAGTACTGGCCAGATGCTGGCCGCCAACGCAGAGTGGCCGCTAAAACCGGTAAAATCATAGCTTTTAATGCCAATGCCCCAGCCCATAAAGGCCAGTTTGGATGCACACACCACGCCACCGGCGCAGCCGAAGACCAGCGCCCACTGCCAGCCGGCAGTCCGGGTGGTGCGAGGGGCGACCAATACGGCAAAAAGAATCAGCGAGCAGGGCAACAGCAACATGCTGTCGCCAAAAAATGTCAGAAAATGCCAGTCCAGCACGTCAATCTCCGGTAAAAGATATCATCCCATTAGCAGGATGATGAGCAAGCGTCGGAGTTTACCCTGTGGCGTTCAATTGCCCTAGACGCAATAATCTTAAAACGCTGCCATGCCTATTCTGGCGAAATAACCGCAGATAGCGCCCAACGGCGCCAATATAGTCTGGCGCAATGCCCGCTAACTCCCTATAATTGTCGCGTTTTAGTCCCCCCCTTCACACTACGAAATCAGGTCTTTAATTTTATGACTGACAAGCCGCATCAGTGCGTCATTATTGGTATCGCCGGCGCATCTGCCTCCGGAAAAAGCCTTATCGCCAGTACATTGTATCGTGAGCTTCGCGATCAGGTTGGCGATGAACATATCGGCGTTATTCCTGAAGACAGTTACTACAAAGACCAGACACACCTGACCATGGAAGAACGGGTCAAGACCAACTATGACCACCCGAGTGCCATGGACCACAATCTGCTGTTCCAGCATCTGCAAATGCTGAAATCAGGCAGGGCGATAGAATTACCTTTGTATAGCTACACCGAACACACACGCAAAAAAGAGACTGTTCACCTGGAACCGAAAAAGGTGATTATTTTGGAGGGGATCCTGCTATTAACGGACATCCGTTTGCGTCAGGAAATGAACTTCTCGATCTTTGTCGATACGCCACTGGATATTTGCTTGATGCGCCGTATGAAGCGCGACGTGAATGAGCGTGGTCGTTCAATGGATTCGGTGATGGCGCAATACCAGAAAACCGTTCGTCCGATGTTCCTGCAGTTTATCGAACCTTCCAAACAATATGCTGACATTATCGTTCCTCGCGGGGGTAAAAACCGCATTGCGATCGATATTCTGAAAGCCAAAATCAGCCAATTCTTTGAATAATGCCGTTCAATGGCCGGGAAACCTGTGTTTCCGGCCAGCGGGCAACTATTTACGCTGCGGCGTAGACCTTTCGCTCGTTGTGTGGCAATTTTTGTTTTAGTGACACGCTTTGATGGAGATAAACAAATGAGACTGTGCGACCGTGATATAGAAGCCTGGCTGGATTGCGAAAAACTGGTGATTTCACCGCGTCCGCCGATTGAGCGTATTAACGGGGCCACAGTGGATGTCCGTTTAGGCAATCAGTTCCGCGTGTTTCGCGGCCACACCGCCGCGTTTATTGATCTCAGCGGACCCAAGGATGAAGTCAGTGCCGCGCTGGATCGCGTGATGAGTGATGAAATCGTTCTGCCAGAAGGCGAAGCCTTCTTCCTGCATCCTGGCGAACTGGCACTGGCGGTGACGCTGGAGTCGGTAACGCTGCCAAACGATCTGGTTGGGTGGCTGGACGGTCGTTCCTCTCTGGCGCGCCTGGGGTTAATGGTGCACGTTACCGCACACCGTATCGACCCAGGCTGGCAGGGCCGAATTGTTCTGGAGTTCTATAATTCAGGTAAGCTGCCGCTGGCATTACGCCCGGGCATGCTGATTGGCGCGCTGAGTTTTGAACCGCTTTCAGGGCCGGCGGCACGTCCTTACAACAGCCGGCAGGATGCAAAATACCGCGATCAACAGGGTGCGGTAGCCAGTCGAATCGACAAGGACTAACAGCGCTGGAAGCACTGTCGGTGTGGCGTTGACAAGAGGATGGCATGAGAAGATTACTGACGACTTTGGTGATTTTGCTGGTGGTGCTGGTGGCGGGGATGTCTGCGCTGGTGCTGTTGGTTAATCCGAATGATTTTCGTGCCTACATGGTCACGAAGGTTGAACAAAAGAGCGGTTATCATCTGACGTTGGATGGCGATCTGCGTTGGCATATCTGGCCACAGCTCAGCATTCTTGCAGGGCGTATGACGCTGACCGCGCCGGGGGCCACAGCCCCAGTGGTCAGCGCAGAAAATATGCGTCTTGATGTCAAACTGCTGCCGTTGCTGTCGCATCAACTGTTTGTAAAACAGGTGATGCTGAAAAATGCCGTCATCCGCCTTACGCCAGACAGTGAAGAGCAGACTCAACCTGACGCACCGATCGCCCCCGCGGGCCATTCCGAAGAGTCGGCAGAGGCGCCGTGGAAATTTGATATCGATAACCTTCGCGTGGTGGACAGCCTGCTGATTTGGCAGCGCCCCAATAACGAACAGATTAACGTTCGCGATATCAACCTCAGCCTGCAGCAAAATGCCAAACGCCAGGCGCAAATGGAACTGTCCAGCCGGGTGAACCGCAATCAACGCGATCTGAGTTTCAGCATCGCAGCGGATATCGATTTACAGCAATACCCTCGGCGTATTGCGGCCAATGTGAGCCAGTTCAGTTACCAACTGGAAGGTGCAGACATTCTGGCCGGTGGCATTAAGGGTGATGGCACCACTCAGGTGGTATATCAACAAACACCACAGCAAGTCGCGCTGAGCCAACTGAATGTTAGCGCTAATGACAGCCGGTTTACCGGTGCAGCCGATATTAAACTCGGTGAAATCCCGACTTATGTGCTGAACCTGGCATCCACTGCGGTGAATATGGATGCGTTTACCGGTTGGCAATCCACCGATTCGCAAGTCCAGCAAGCGCAGGGCGTGACTTCGGCGCCGGTCATTGCCAGCCAAATTGACGATCCGCAACAAAATCTAGAGGTGTTGCGAGACTTTAACGCGCAACTCAAACTGAACGTGGATCAACTGACCTATCGCGGTATGAGCATTGCCCATTTGGTGCTAGAGGCGGAAAACCGCCAGGGCTTGTTAACATCGCATTCGCTCTCCGGGCAATTGGCCGGTGGTGATTTCGCGTTGCCGGGGACGCTCGACGCCCGGGGCAGCCACCCGGTAATCACTGTGCAGCCGGTTGTGAAACAGGTTGAACTTGGCACCGTTTTGAAAGCGTTCGAGATGCCACAGGTGTTGACCGGCAAATTCAGCATGCAGGGGGATTTAACCGGCGATCGCTTTACCTCACAGTCATTTGAACGACGCTGGCAGGGCACGGCTCAGATGACGATGCAGGATGCGCAGTTGCATGGCCTGAATATTCAGCAACTGATTCAGCAAGCGGTGGCGCGTAACGACAACAGCGTGCGCGGGCAAGACGATTACCAGCGTTACACCGAAGTGAAGCAATTGTCGGCGAAAGCCAGCCTAAATCACGGCATGATAAAAATCACCGAGCTGGGCGCAGACTCACCGTTGTTGAACCTCAGTGGTGGCGGCAGCGTAAATATGCCGGGTAAACAGTGCGATATGGCGCTTAATGTGCGGGTAACCGGTGGTTGGCAAGGGCGCAGCGATCTGATCGAACAACTGCAGAAAACGCCGATTCCGTTGCGGGTTTATGGCCCGTGGAATCAGCTCAACTACCAATTGCAGGTCGATCAGGTACTGCGTAAAACGCTGCAGAACCGGGCGAAGGACGCGCTGAACAAATGGGCTGAAAAGAACCAGGATTCACGCGAAGGGCAGGATCTGAAAAAGCTGCTCGATAAACTCTAATCTTAACGATGCGGGTCGGTTCTCGGCCCGCATTTTTGATAAACCCCGTAAAGTGTTTCTCCCCCCAATAATTTCCTCCCGTAACATTGACGAACATCATGATGCATTTGGCTGAGTTTGTGCAGAGTGTGCGCAGTTAAGCGATTTATACGCTTTGGCATGGTCAATAACGATAAAGATAAGTTGAGGGAATATGATAGAGCTTCTGATTGGGGCGGTCGTCGCGGCGGGCGTTGGCCGCTACATCATCAAGGGCTACTCCGCTACCGGGGTGTTGATGGTGGGGGGCTTATTGCTGTTGGCAATCAGCGCCCTGATGGGCAAAAGCCTGTTGCCTGCCAGTGCTGCCACTACCGGGTGGCGTGCGACTGACATCATCGAATACGTCAAAATCTTGCTGATGAGTCGCGGTGGCGATCTTGGCATGATGATTATGATGCTGTGTGGCTTTGCCGCTTATATGACGCACATTGGCGCGAATGATGTGGTGGTGAAGCTGGCTTCTCGTCCGCTGCAGATGATCAACTCTCCCTATCTTTTGATGGTCGCGGCTTATTTTGTCGCTTGTCTGATGTCACTGGCGGTCTCTTCAGCTACGGGCCTGGGCGTGTTGCTGATGGCCACGTTATTCCCGTTGATGGTAAACGTCGGCATCAGCCGAGGGGCGGCGGCAGCTATCTGTGCTTCGCCTGCGGCGATTATCCTGGCGCCAACCTCGGGTGACGTTGTGTTGGCAGCCAAGGCGGCGGAAATGCCGCTGGTCGATTTTGCATTTAAAACCACTTTACCGATTTCCATTGCGGCCATTGTCTGCATGGCCATCGCGCATTTCTTCTGGCAACGCTATCTGGACAAAAAGAACAACGAACAGCATCACATTATGGATGTGAGTGAAATCACCACCCACGCACCGGGTTTCTACGCCGTACTGCCTTTCACACCGATACTCGGTGTATTGGTATTTGACGGCAAATGGGGGCCGGAACTGCATATCATCACCGTGTTGGTCGGGTGCATGTTGCTGGCGGCGGTAATCGAATTTCTGCGCAGTTTTAGCGCCAAACAGGTATTCACCGGGTTGGAAGTGGCCTATCGCGGTATGGCGGATGCGTTCGCCAGCGTCGTTATGCTGTTGGTGGCAGCCGGCGTTTTCGCTCAAGGGTTGAGTACCGTCGGGTTTATCAGTGGGCTGATTAGCCTGGCGCAGTCGTTCGGTACCGGTGGCATTATCATGATGTTGGTGTTGGTGGTGATTACCATGCTGGCAGCCATGACGACCGGTTCGGGTAATGCGCCATTTTATGCTTTCGTTGAACTTATCCCTAAATTGGCGGCACAGATGGGGGTTAATCCGGCGTATCTGGTGATCCCGATGCTACAGGCGTCAAATCTGGGACGCACCCTGTCACCGGTTTCCGGCGTGGTGGTTGCGGTGGCCGGCATGGCTAAGATCTCGCCTTTCGAGGTGGTAAAACGCACTTCGGTGCCGGTGATCGTCGGGTTAATCGTGGTTATAGTGGCGACGGAGTTGCTGGTTCCCCAGCATTTATAAAAGAAGCCGGGCTAGGCCCGGCCTGAGTTTAAACTTCGTAGTCCGGTTCTGGTACTGACAACGGCGTGATTTTCACTTTCAAAATACGGTGGCTGCTGACTTCCAGCGGTTCAAACAGGTAGTCACCGATCCGCAATTGCTCACCTTCCTGAGGGATACGTTGGCTGTGCTCCATCAACAAGCCAGCCAGCGTGTGGTACTCACGCTTATCCTCCAGTGGTAATGGCAGATAAAGTACCAAATCCTCCAGTGGCATATAGCCATTGGCAGTCCAACTGCCATCCTCATTTTGCTGGATGTCATGCCGGGCATCGACTTCTTCACCTGCTTCCGGCAGGTTACCGGCGATGGTTTCCATCACGTCGGTCAGCGTGACAATCCCTTCGACCGAGCCGAACTCATCAACCACAAAGGCAAAATGCGTCTGTGCCTGGCGGAATTGCTCCAGCGCACTCAGCAGGGTTAACTGTTCGGGGAAGATCAGCGGTTGCAGCACCAGAGAGCGTAAATCAAGTGGGGCTTGATTCAACTGCTGTTTCAACACGTCAATAGTATGGATGACGCCGAGCGGCTCATCACTGGCGCTGTTTTCCACCACCACGATGCGCGTATGCTGGTTTTTTTCCAGCAACTGGGTCAGTTTTTCTTGTGGATCGTTCAACTCAAGGTATTCCACATCATGGCGGGAGGTCATGATGCTGCTAACCGTACGCTGTGCCATGCCCAGCACGCGTTCTATCATGTGACGTTCCTGCTGATTGAAAATCTCGCCGTTTTCACTGTCGCTGTCGGCCAGAAGATTGGCGGAGTGGCTGTCCACTTCCGCTTCCTCATGTTTGCCGCTCAGCATACGCAGCACGGCTTCAGCCGTTCGTTCCCGCAGGGGCCGCACCTTGGAAAGAAAACGGCGGCGATTAAACTGTGACAGCTGGTTTAATGCTTCAATCATTACGGAGAAGCCTATTGCAGCGTACAAATAGCCTTTAGGAATGTGGTAGCCAAAACCTTCGGCGACCAGGCTAAAGCCGATCATCAGCAGGAAGCTCAGGCACAGGATGACGATTGTCGGATGGGCATTGACGAAGCGTGTTAATGGCTTGCTGGCCAACAGCATCAAGCCGATAGCGATACAAACCGCAATCATCATGACGGCGAGATGGTCGACCATGCCGACGGCAGTTATCACCGAGTCGAGCGAGAAGACGGCATCCAACACCACAATTTGCGCCACCACAGGCCAGAAGCGGGCGCCTTTGCGCGAACCATGTTGCTCTTCATCTTTACCCTCCAGCCGCTCGTTAAGCTCCATGGTAGCTTTGAACAACAGGAAGATACCCCCGACCAGCATAATAAGGTCGCGTCCGCTAAACGGATGACCGGCGGCAAAAAACAGCGGTTGGGTGAGCGTGGCCAACCACGAGATGGAAGCCAGCAGGGCCAAGCGCATCAGCAGTGCCAGTAACAAACCAACGACGCGGGCTTTATCTCTTTGATGTTTAGGTAATTTTTCCGCCAGAATGGCGATAAAGATAAGGTTGTCTATACCCAGAACGATTTCCAGCACGACCAGAGTGGCCAGGCCGGCCCAAATTGTTGGATCTGCGATCCATTCCATACGCCCAATTTCACCTGTAAGTTCGACGGCTTATGCCGCCTGTGAATGATGGGTGCTGGGCGGGGAAAATTCAACTTTAAAACCGCTGTCTGGCATGACAAGCAAGCAAAATGAAGGAAATGGCCAAAATAGTGCATAAAAAATCACCCCCTTAAGTGGAGAACAACACAATACGATGTGGAAATACGAGGATTTTGGAGTGAAGAATCTGCTGCCGGAGCAGAAGTATGGGAAGTTGTAGATAAAATCAACGGAAATATAAGGTTTTAAAAACATATCGTTAGGGACATTATGGACTATTAGACTTTGTACAATCTTTCCGTCTTGGTAGTCTTATTCTGAAAAGGGTACTTAACGGGTATCTTAGGCTTGTATCGATAAGGCAATAGTATAAGAATCTTAGCCATATAAACATTTACAAGTATCATCGTTTGGTTATAAGGGTGTATTTATTTTGTCTTTTCTGTGATCTGTCTATCGCTTAACAAAAGAGCAGAATCCTTAACTTACATTAAAATGCGATTAGTCGCCGGACGCCCATACAACGCCGACATAAGAGAACGATGACAGTGCATTGGTAGCTGAAAGCCAGGGGCGGTAGCGTGGCTAAACCACGTTGAGCCAGATTTCATAAGCGTCTCGGGATAGGCTGAGTTCAGCTGCGTTATAGTTATTTGATTGTGGATAAAAAAACATGCAAAAGAGACTGAAGGCTGTGATCCCCGTAGCTGGCCTGGGAACCCGTATGTTGCCGGCGACAAAAGCTATTCCTAAAGAAATGCTGCCGGTGGTCGATAAACCACTGATTCAGTACATTGTTAACGAGTGTGTGGCTGCCGGGATCAAAGACATTGTGCTGGTCACCCACTCCTCAAAAAATGCGATTGAAAACCACTTCGATACCTCTTTTGAGCTCGAGGCCGTTTTGGAATCCCGCGTAAAGCGTCAGTTACTGGAAGAAGTGCAGACCATCTGCCCAGCCGACGTGACGGTTATGCAAGTGCGCCAGGGTCAGGCAAAAGGTTTAGGTCACGCGGTGTTATGTGCCAAACCTATGGTGGGTGATGAGCCATTTGTCGTTTTGCTGCCTGACGTATTGTTGGATGATTCCACCGCAGACCTGCGTAAAGAAAACCTGGCCAAGATGATCGAACGTTTTACGGAGACTGGTTTTAGCCAGATCATGGTGGAACCGGTACCGGAGCAAGACGTCTCGAAATACGGGGTTGTCGATTGCGGTGGTGCAATGTTATCTGCAGGTGAGAGTACCCCGATGACGGCGGTCGTTGAAAAGCCAGCGCTTGAAGATGCGCCTTCTAACTTGGCGGTTGTGGGGCGTTATGTTCTGTCGGCCGATATCTGGCCGCTACTGGAAAAAACCTTACCGGGCGCCGGTGATGAAATTCAGCTGACCGATGCCATTGCGGCATTGATGGAGCAGGAAACCGTAGAGGCTTTCCACATGAGCGGCAAATCACATGACTGTGGTGATAAGTTGGGTTATATGAAGGCATTCGTGCAGTATGGTCTGCGTCACACCTCGGAAGGCGAAGGCTTTACCCAGTGGTTAAAGCAGACGTTGAACAGCAAGTAAGAGTTGCGGCTGAAAAGACGATCATAATATTGAAAGAGGATTACCATGACCAAGTTGAAAGCTGTCATTCCTGTTGCAGGGTTGGGTATGCGCATGCTGCCTGCAACCAAGGCTATTCCAAAGGAAATGTTGCCGATCGTCGATAAGCCATTGATTCAATATATTGTCAATGAGTGTGTTGCGGCAGGAATCAAAGAAATTATTTTGGTGACGCACTCTTCTAAAAATGCGATTGAAAACCATTTCGATACCTCATTCGAACTGGAAGCCATGCTTGAAGCGCGTGTAAAACGTCAGTTGCTGGACGAGGTTCAGTCGATTACACCAAAAGGCGTAACACTGATGCATATTCGTCAAGGTCAACCAAAAGGGTTAGGGCATGCGGTACTTTGTGCTAAACCCTTGGTAGGTGATTCGCCTTTTGTCGTTTTACTTCCCGATGTCTTACTTGATGACGCAAAAGCCGATCTGAAAAAAGACAACCTTCCGCATATGATTGCCCGCTTTGAACAGACAGGCCTGAGTCAGGTGCTGGTTCAAGCAGCCGATGAGCATGTGCTGCATGATTACTCCGTTGTTGAATGTGAGACTAACAGCTTACAGCCAGGTGAGAGCTCGCGGATGACTTCTATTATCGAGAAGCCAGGTCGCGAGCTGCAACTGAAGTCCAATTATTCCGCAGTAGGGCGCTATGTTTTGTCCGCGGATATTTGGCCACTGTTGGAGAAAACAGAGCCAGGCGCTTGGGGAAGAATTCAGCTTACAGATGCCATTGCTGAACTGTTGAAACACCAACCAGTCGAGGCGATGGAGCTGGTAGGTGAGTCTTTCAACTGTGGCGAGAAGATGGGTTATCTGCGGGCATTTGTCACCTATGGCTTACGTCACCCTACACAGGGTAAGGCGTTTCGAGAGTGGGCTGACCAACTCTCATTGTAACGCTAATCACGAAAATTCTATGGCTACCTCAGAGCAATTCTGACGTGGCCTTTTGCTTTGTTTGGCTGAAATGAGTTTAGATAGCCATACTCTTTTTTTTAATTATTATGCAATAATACCCTTGACGTAACTTTTATAGTAGCAGGTATGAATTCAATGCTTGCACAATGAGTGCGAATTTTCTATACCCGCTTGAGTAGTTGACAAATCATTTTGCTGAGTGCCGCATTTAGCGTGGTGACACGGGACTTAGCACCGCAAACATTCTTACTTTGATAGTGATGATAACTCGATGGCAAAAAAACAATGGAAACTGATACCTCTTTTGGTATCAATTAGTGTGATTAGCGGTTGTACGATGGTGCCGGGATCTCACCTTTCAACCAGTGGCAAAGATGTTGTCAAACAACAGGATAGCGATTTTGACATTGATAAGTTGGTGAATATTTATCCAATGACACCAAGCCTTGTTGAAAAAATGCGCCCTAAACCCGTGGTTGCCCAACCGAATTCCTCGCTTGAGCGTGAATTGCAGAATTATGAATATCGCATTGGCGTAGGTGATGTGCTGATGGTGACAGTGTGGGATCATCCGGAGTTAACTACACCAGCTGGTCAGTACCGCAGTGCCAGTGATACCGGTAACTGGGTTAACTCAGATGGCACAATTTTCTACCCGTACATTGGTAAAGTGAAGGTTGCGGGTAAAACAATGGCACAGGTTCGAAATGAAATATCCAGCCGCTTAGCGCAATATATAGAAAGTCCACAGGTCGATGTTAGCATTGCAGCGTTTCGTTCTCAGAAGGTTTATGTGACAGGTGAAGTTACAACTTCGGGTAAACAAGCAATCACAAACGTACCTTTAACTGTCATGGATGCCATCAATGCTGCGGGCGGGCTTGCAGAGAATGCTGACTGGCGCAATGTAGTATTGACTCATAACGGCAGAGAGCAACGTATCTCTTTACAGGCTTTGATGCAACGTGGTGATCTGATGCAAAATCATCTGCTCTATCCAGGAGATATTCTATATGTTCCACGTAATGATGATTTGAAAGTTTTCGTGATGGGTGAAGTTAAGAAGCAGACCACGTTGAAGATGGATCGTAGTGGTATGACTTTGACAGAAGCTTTAGGCAATGCTGAAGGAATGGATCAAAGTTTCTCGGATGCAACAGGTGTATTTGTCATTCGTCCGCTACATGGTACAGAAGATAAAAAACTGGCTAATATTTACCAGTTAAATGCATCTGATGCCGCTGCTATGGTTATGGGGACTGAATTCCACCTCCAGCCATACGATATTGTTTATGTAACGACAGCACCAGTTGTGCGTTGGAACCGGGTTATAAGTCAGCTTGTGCCTACAATCACAGGGTTTAATAACTTAACCGAAGGTTCATTACGTGTCCGTAATTGGCCGTAGGATGGTATGCAGCATGTTTGATTCTATTTTAGTAGTATGTGTCGGCAATATATGCCGTTCCCCTACTGGGGAACGTTTATTGAGAAAAGGCTTACCTGATAGAAAGATCAGTTCAGCGGGGCTGGGAGCTTTGGTTGGCAAACCTGCAGATACTAGGGCAACAGAAGTTGCAAATGAACATGGCCTTTCGCTTGAAGGCCATCAAGGTAAGCAACTTACAGCTTCAATGTGCCGTGAATATGACTTAATTTTGGTTATGGAAAAGGAGCATATAGATGCGGTCTGCCGGCTAGCTCCTGAAGTCAGAGGAAAAACAATGCTTTTTGGGCATTGGCAGAACAAGCGAGAAATTGCCGATCCTTTTCGTCAAAGTCGTGAAGCCTTTGAGTTTGTATATCGCCTCCTTGAAGAATCATCCTTGCAATGGGTGAAAGCCTTAAGCCGATAATCAGTCAGGACTACCAATGTCAGAGAAAAATAAAGTAATTAATTCGGGAAATGATAAATCAGATGACGTCGACTTAGGACGTCTGCTCGGTGAATTGGTTGATAACCGCTGGTTGATCATTGGTGTTACAGCATTATTCTTAACTTTAGGTATACTATACTGCCTATTTGCCACTCCGATTTATCGAGCGGATGCTATGGTGCAGGTTGAGCAAAATGCGGGTAATTCTTTGCTAAATAATATTAGTCAAATTTTGCCTAATAACCAACCGGAGTCGGCCCCTGAGATTGAATTATTAAGATCAAGAATGATCTTGAGTAAAACAGTCGAAGACTTAAACTTACGTATAGTTATCGCGCAAGAATACTTTCCAGTATTTGGAAAGGGTTATTCTCGGCTTGTAAAAGATAAACCAGGGGAAATTTCGATTACGAAATTAGAAATCCCAAATGATTGGATTGATGACCCCTCAATTGTTGTAACGTCGAATGGGGATGGTACTTTTAGCATAAAAAAAGATGGTGCTGAAATAGCATCAGGAAAAAGTGGGGAACTAATTAAAAAAGGCCAGCTTGTAATTTTAGTAAACGAAATTCAAGCTAAAAAGGGAACAAGCTTTAAAGTTTCAAAAATAAGTGAGTTAGCAGCAATAAATGATCTCCTCGATAAATTTGATGTTGGAGATAAAGGCAAGAATACTGGGGTTTTAGGCCTGAGTATGACTGGTGAGAACCCTGTACTTATCAAAGAAATATTAAACTCAATCGCGAAAAATTATCTAGAGCAAAATGTTGAGAGAAAATCAGAAGAAGATGCGAAGAGTTTAGGATTTTTAAATGATCAGCTTCCTAAGATAAGAGAATCTCTTGATGTTGCTGAGGAAAAGCTTAATAAATTTAGGCAAAAAAATGATTCTGTAGACTTATCGCTAGAAGCCAAATCTGTATTGGATTCGATTGTTTCAGTAGATACACAGCTCAATGAGTTGACATTTAAAGAAGCTGAGATTTCTAAGCTTTATACAAAAGTGCATCCTTCATATAGAGCATTACTTGAGAAACGTAAGACTTTAGAAGATGAACGAGACAAGTTGAATAAACGTGTAAGCGCAATGCCGAATACACAGCAAGAAATATTACGCTTAAGTCGTGATGTACAGTCTGGCCAAGAAGTATATATGCAATTACTGAACAAAGAGCAGGAATTGAATATATCGAAGGCTAGTACCGTAGGTAATGTTCGTATAATTGATCAGGCAATAACACAAGTAAAACCAGTAAAACCACGTAAAGCAATAGCGCTTTTACTTAGCATTATTCTAGGCGCAGCTGCATCTATAGGATATGTGTTATTGCGGGCATTCCTACACAGGGGAATAGAAAGTCCTGAACAATTAGAAGAATTGGGAATAAATGTTTATTCTAGTGTGCCACTTTCGGAATGGCAGCAGAAGAAAGACTTTGAATTCCGCTCAAAAAACAAAAAGAAAAATGCAGATTCAAATTTGCTTCTTGCCTTTGGTAATCCTGCTGACCTTGCAATAGAAGCAATACGTAGCCTAAGAACTAGTTTACACTTTGCAATGATGGAAGCTAAAAATAATGTTTTAATGATTTCGGGAGCTAGCCCAGGGATCGGTAAAACATTTATTTCAGCCAACTTAGCTGCTGTCATTTCTCAAACGGGGAAAAAAGTACTGTTTATTGATAGCGACATGCGAAAAGGGTATGCACACGAGCTAATTGGTCTGGATGGCAAAAATGGTCTATCTGATGTATTATCAGGAAAAATAAATGTAGCAGCAACAATCAAAAAAACTGCGTTTGAGAATTTTGATTTTATGCCTCGAGGTCAGATACCGCCGAATCCATCTGAGTTACTGATGCATAGCCGTTTTTCTGAGGTTATAAAGTGGGCGTCAGAAAACTATGATTTTGTCTTAGTTGATACTCCTCCAATATTAGCAGTAACAGATGCGGCGATAATTGGAAAGCATGCGGGCACAGCATTAATGGTTGCTCGTTTTGAACTGAATAGCCCAAAAGAAGTTGAAGTCAGTATAAGACGCTTTGAGCAAAATGGCATTGATATTAAAGGTGTGATACTAAATGCTGTGATGAAAAAGGCCTCTAACTATTATAGCTATGGCTATGATTACTATGATTACAGTTATAAATCTAAAGACTAGATTATGATTAGTGAAGGCTACGGAGCTAAGGAACGCTCTGTAGCCATTACATCATATGTTGGAACTCTCAATGCTTTATGTGAGAAATAATTCTACTTCAATAAATTTTAAAATAAAATTAAAATTAGCATATCTAATTTTATTAAAGTTTAGGTTGTGCCATTTCCGAATTTATTATTATGTTAAAAGCATTTTCTTTTCGTTGGGCTTATTAGACCGGATTAACAGTAATTCAAATCAAAGGTAATTATATGAGTGCTCTAGCTTACTCAAAAAGAACTAACTTTATAAAGCTTACTTTGGCTCTCTCGGATTTTGTTTTCTTTACGGTATCTTTGTTTTTTGCAATGTATTTAGTTGGTCTATTTGGCGGCGATGTCAATGAGTTTATTCCCAGTTCTGAGGTATCAGCTCGTATAATAACTCATATTACATTAGCAATAGTATGTGTTGGTTGGTTTTGGATCAGACTCCGACACTATACATATAGGAAACCTTTTTGGTTTGAATTAAAAGAAATATTTCGTACTATCTTAATATTTGCCGTGTGTGACCTGGCCATTGTAGCATTCTCTAAGTGGCAGTTTTCACGATATGTATGGGTTCTTACGTGGATGCTAACTTTACTATTAGTCCCACTTGCACGAGCTATAACCAAGCGTTTGTTGAACAAATTTGGTTTATGGCAAAAGCATACGATAATTATTGGAACAGGAAAGAATGCTTGTGATGCCTATGCAGCATTGCAGAGTGAAGAGGTTTTAGGATTTGCAATCTGCGCTTTCTTCTCAAGTAGTAAAACGAGTGAAAAAGAGTTACTAGGGAAACCAATCATTAGTGATGAGAAAGAACTTTGGGCACAATGTGATCCTGAAACAACTCAATTTATAGTTGCTCTTGAATTTGAACAGCATGCTCTACGTGACCAATGGTTGAAAAAGCTTGCAAAGCACCACTGTCGTTCAATATCAGTTATACCTACATTGAGAGGGGTTCCTCTGTATGGTACAGACATGTCGTTCATCTTTAGCCATGAAGTGATGATACTACGTGTAAGTAATAATTTAGCAAAAAGAACTTCACGTTTTGTTAAGCGCTGTTTTGATATTATTGGTGCGTCAGCTATCATCGTTATGTTGTCCCCTGTATTAATTATATTGGTTTATTTAGTCTCGAAGGATGGAGGAAATGCTATTTATGGTCATGAACGTATTGGTCGCGATGGTAAAAAATTTAAATGTCTAAAATTCAGATCGATGGTTGTTAACTCTCAAGAAGTGCTCAAGACGCTACTAGAAAGTGACAATGATGCTCAAGCAGAATGGAATAAAGATTTTAAATTAAAGAATGACCCACGAATAACAAAAATTGGAAAGTTTATTCGTAAAACTAGTTTGGATGAACTCCCTCAGTTATTCAATGTGTTGAGGGGGGAAATGAGTTTGGTTGGGCCACGTCCAATAATTGAAAAAGAATTGGAGAGGTATGCGGGGGACGTTGATTATTACCTCATGGCAAAGCCGGGAATGACGGGGTTGTGGCAGGTTAGTGGGAGAAATGATGTTGACTATGATACTCGGGTTTATTTTGATGCGTGGTATGTGAAAAATTGGTCTTTATGGAATGATATCGCAATTTTATTTAAGACAATTAATGTCGTCTTGAAACGTGATGGAGCATATTGATTTTATCAAATACGCATATTAGCAAAGATGAAGGGACTTATCTTGCATTCTTGAGGTATTATATTGAAACGTAAAAAAATAGCTGTTGTTTTCTCTGCTTCTATTGTTGGTGGCCATGAGTTAATGGCGATAGAGCATATAAGGAAATTCATTAAAAAGGGATTCCTTATCTCATGTTATATACCAAGAAACAATGATAAGCTTAGAGATATATTTACAAAAAATAATATAGAGTTCTCTTTGCATGAAGTAAATCATAGAAGAATGGAGTCAATTCAGAGCTTTGTTAATCCTAAATTTATTTTTGATTCTCTAAGGCTATTAATGGAATTAAAAAAAACATCAGATGAAATAGTGATTGTTCAGGGCGACATTGAATTGGGTTCTGGATTTATCAATGCAGCAAGGTTGATTAGGTTTCCTATAGTCAGTTACATCCCTTATGCGCATGATTTTGATGTTATGGGTAGCAAGTTTTCAAAAGTGAAAAATTTACTTTCAGCTATCTTGTATAGGAATTGTCAGCGCTACATAACAATTTCTCATTGTTTTAAAAAGGAAATTATTTATAAAAATAAAAACGCTGTTGTAAAAGTCATCAGGAATTTTGTACCAGAGCCGCCAGTTAAACAAGTACGAGGTAAGGGGTATTTCTTCGAAAGGAATGTCGATGGAGTTAAATTATTAATGGCTGGCCGTGTCTATTTTAGACAAAAAGGACAAGATTTGCTAGTTGAAGCATTGAAAAATATGAAGCAAAAAATCGAACTCGTTATTATAGGTGATGGTCCTGATTTAGAAAAGTTAAAAAATATCACACAAACATTACCTGATAACATTACCGTTAGATTTCTGGGATGGAAAAACAACGTATGGGATTATTCGAACGATATAGATTTGATATTGATACCTTCAAATTTTGAGGGAGTACCTCTAATTATGTTAGAGGCTTTAAAAAGGAATGTTCCGGTAATCGCCCCTGCGAGGGATGGCATGGCAGATTATTTGGAAAAAAAATCTCTATATGAAGTTATAGGTGTTAGCCATGAAGGCAAGGTAGTCAATCTACGTAAAAAAATTGAGGAGTATTGCAACAACTAAGCTACAGCTTTTGCTGTGCTAGAATGAAAAATTATTGTGTAGGATAAGTTAATGAATAATAAAAAACTAAGAGTATGGGTGGTCATCAGATGAAAAAAATAATCAAAATACTGGTTACCGTTTTGCTCGCATTTGCTACTTTAGATGGATTAAGAGATACTTTTTTACCGGATAATCCGATATCTTATGTCAAAGAGATTGGAGCTGTCTTATTGTTCTTTTTATTATTTATAATTTCATATAAAAGAAAAATAAACATAAATAGTCGATTTATTCTTGTATGTAATTTCTTTGTGCTTTTTTTAGTGTTAGTGAGTTTTGTCACAACAAAGTATGCCATTTCGGGAGCAACACGTGGGACTCTCTCTTTTGGCGGTTGGAGTGTATGGATAAAGCTTCTATCTTTCTATTGCTTGATGAATGCACTTTATCTACTCAGATGCAACTACCCATCAATTTTCTACAAAATACCTAAAACATATATAAAATTTGCACTGTTTTATTGTGGTCTAACTTTTTTCTTCATTTTTTCAGGGTTAAGTTCTCAATTGACTCAGCGAAATTGGGGGGGGCGACTATCAATAGGATACCCGACTATGGATAGCCTTATTCTTATTGTGGCAATTGTTTTTTCAATCTATTTTATAAAATCAAAAATAATAAAATCTCTGTGTGTATCGATCTTTCTAATTGTTCTATTGATGCAGAATACAGCTTCAGGATACGTTATGTTGTTTGTTCTTTTCTTATGTAGCACTGTTTTTCTTAAAGGAATTTATAAAGTACTCCCCGTTTTATTTACTGGTGTTTTCTGTGTTCTTGGTTTTTATGTATATAACTATTGGTATATGGATATGGGAGCCTTTGGCTTCCTCTTTGTTGATAAGGTAAATGGTTTTTTATTGGGTTCAGACACAAGTTCTATCGAGCTAAGACAGCAACAGATTAGTTACCTTATGAATGATATGAACTCATATACTTTATATTCTATATTTGGTAAGGGTGGGGAAGAAGCCTATTTAGTCGAGAGCACGTATTATGCGCTATATGGATTTGTTGGTGCAGCAGGTGTGGCAATTTTTGCTTCGTTATTTATATTTCTTCTATTCAAGTTCCCTCGTTCATTTAGGGACTCCTCATTTTATTGCCATTGCTTAATTATTATGGTTGTATTCTTAATTTCTTGCGCTGGTCTTATTGGCTTCTATTTGTTCCCAATGATTTTTGTATTAGCATATCTGATATCTGTTTATAGTACATCTGAAGTAACTCATGAAAATGATATAAAGGAATTAGCATGAAGGATATTTATTACGACTGGCGTTGGTGTGGTAGCCATGGTATAGGACGTTTTGCCATGGAGATAAAGAAATCAAAATTAAATTTAATAGATATTCCGCTTCATGGTAATCCCGCTGATAAGTATGACGTATTTAAATTGACCGCGGCACTATCAAAAATAAGAGGGTTATATTTTTCTCCTGGATATAACGCACCACTTTTCTATTTAAAAAGAACTGTTATAACAGTACATGACTTAAATCATATTGACTTAACCTACAATAGTTCATTCTTGAAAAGATACTATTATAACTTTGTTTTGAAACGTGCGTGCAAGCGTTGTGCTAAAATATTAACTGTATCTGATTTTTCAAAACAAAGAATAATCGAATGGGCCAAAATCCCTGCTGAAAAAATAAATGTTGTAGGGAATGGTGTCTCAGAAGAATTCAATATTGACATTGAACCATTTTGCCCTGGCTATCCTTATGTATTTATTGTGGGAAATCGGAAACCACATAAAAATGAAGAGCGAGCACTGCAAGCTTTCTTAAATGCCAATATATCAAGAGGCATTAAAATTGTTTTTAATGGTAGCGTATCATCAAGCTTAAAGGATATTATCGAACATCAAGGTGCCAACGAAAGAGTATTATTTATGGGGCATTTAAGTAGTACCGATCTAGCTAGTGTTTATAAAGGAGCTGAGTTACTTTTATTCCCTTCTCTTTATGAGGGGTTTGGGCTTCCTGTTATAGAAGCTATGGCTTGTGGTACCCCAGTTATTACATCTAACTCAACATCTTTAAAAGAAATATCTGGAGATGCCGCATGCTTAGTTAATCCTGAAGATATTGGGGAAATTACATCAGCAATTGAAATGGTTATAAATGATGTCGCATATAAGCAGCAGTTGATTAACGCAGGGTTACAAAGATCAAGTATATATACATGGAAAAAAACGATTGAGAAAGTTGAGAATGCAATTGAGCCACTTCTATAATTAATAGCATGCCTCTGTAAATTATTTAATGATCGTAAATAGTATATCGGAGAGGTTATGAGAATAGCGATTAATGTTTTCTATGTGATACTTTTATTTGGATGCTTTACATTCAAAAGTTATTCATTTGAGCTTGGTGTTGGTACCCACTTAGCTTTCTATCCTAATAGTTATGATTATTACATTAAACTAGCGAAAAGCTATGGGTTTTCATCTTTACGCGATGAGGTTTCTTGGCAGCAAATAGAGAAAATGCCCAAAGTTTATGCGATACCCAAAATAATAACAAAGACTGATAGTGCTTTTACCAGTGCTAGTACCACCAGTGAGTTATCAATGATTCTCATCCTTAGCTATGGTAATGGTTTATATACTAAGAACGGATATCCATCAAATGACAAGGAGATTCAGGGTTTTGCTAATTATGCATCCTGGGTAGTTAAACGCTACAACGGTCGAGTAAAATATTATGAAATATGGAATGAATGGTTAGCTGGAACAGGGGTAGGTAATAAAAAAATAGGAAGGCCTGGAGATGATGTTTTTATCTCTTTAGTAAAGTCAACTTCTTCTGCAGTAAAAAATCTTGATAAGAATGCGGTGGTTATGACCGGTTCTATTAACCCACTAAAATCTCGAGAAAGGCAATGGATATATAATTTGATTAACGCTGGTTTATTGAAATATGTAGATGCTATATCTATTCATCCTTATTCGTTTCAATTTCAGGGGAGTCCATTACAGAAGCCTGAAGGAAATTTAATTGAAATAGATAAGTTTGAAGAAGAACTAAAAAAGATTGCAGGGAAGGATGTTCCATTATATATAACAGAGGTAGGATATCCGACTACTTATGCCGGTGGCGGGTTTGATCCAGAAAAGGCTGGGGTTGACACGCTAAAATACTCATTACTTTCAAAATCTAGAAGTTATATTAAAGGAGTGTGGTGGTACGACTTCATAGATGATGGGAAAAGTTATTTCAATAGGGAACATCACTTTGGTCTATTAGGTATTGATGAAAAACCTAAACCATCAGCATTGTATTTGAAAGAGTTTGGCAATTTAATAAAATATGCAACAGTAAAAGTAATTAACGAGTCAGTTGATGGTCTTGTGAAGGTAAATATTTCTCGCGGAGATGATTCTATCGATATTGAGTGGGATAACTCAAAACCGGACTCGGATAAACAGTTTATCGTTAAATTGCGACAAGCTAAGAAAGTATTGGGTTACTAATTAGATGCTAAATTCAGTGTTTTTTAAGTATAACAATTAATAGACTTATTATTACCGTGAGATATTCAAGTGGTCGATAAAAAGCTAATGGCAAAAAACACTTTTATGTTGTTTGGCCGAATGTTATTAATAATGTTTGTGACATTTTATACATCAAGAATGGTGTTAGAGGCTTTGGGGGTATACGATTTTGGTTTATACAGTGTTGTAGGCAGTATAATTGTCCTATTTTCCTTCATACAAAACGTTTCCGCTCTCGCTACACAACGTTTCTTATCTGTAGGGATTGGAAGGAAGGATGATAAATGGACAAATGATGTATTTAATGCCAGTATCGTTGTTCATCTGATTATATGTTTTTTAATACTTATTTTAGCTGAAACAGTGGGGCTGTGGTTCCTACTGCACAAACTAAAAGTGCCGACAGAAAGACTAGATGATGTTTTTTGGGTATATCAGATATCTGTTGTTTCATTATTATTCCAGATAATGCAAACTCCATTTATGGCATCACTCATTGCCTGTGAAAAAATGGACTTGTTTGCAAAAATAGGCATTTTTGATGCATTTCAACGATGGTTAATGGTCTTTCTCTTCACCTTTATTGGTTTTAATAACAAGATAGTGAGCTATGCTTTGTTCTTGTTAATAGGCTATATTTTTGTTTTTTTAGTTTATGCTGTAATTTGCATCTCGAAAATATCTATTTGTAAAATCAATATAAGGTTAAAAGAAAATGGATTGTTACTCAAAGAGATATTTTCTTTCTCAAGTTGGTCAATGATAGGTTCTTTGAGTGTGGTTGGTGTATCTCAAGGAACTGCTTTACTAACTTACTATTTTGTCGGTGTAGTCGCGAACGGTTCAATTTGGTTGTCTGAACAAGTTTTAATCGCATTTAACAGGGTTATTGGCACCTTACAGACGGCAATAAATCCACAAATAATAAAACAATATTCTGTCGGAAATAGTGGCGAAGTTGAACAATTACTATCACTCTCTTATAAATTGACTGCGTTTGTTATTATGATATCAGCAGTGCCGGCTTTTGTAGATGCTTCTTTTATTATTGGATTGTGGTTAAATCAGGTGCCACCTTATTTAGTGGATTTGGTAAAAATAGTTATTATTTATATATTGGTCGATTCATTATCTGGACCATATGTCACGGCAATATATGCTGTTGGGAAATTAAGGAATTATCAGTTTTTTGTTTCGATAATTATGATGTCTTCTTTGCTATTGACATTTATATTATATTACATGGGGTTTTCGATATATACGGCAGTTTCCGCAAGGGTTTTTTGTGCATTTTTCTTGTTAATTTTCAGGGTGCTATATGTCAGCAAAGCTATTAATATAAGTGCAAAAAAGTTTATATTTATAGATTTTCCAAAATTGGCCTCGGTAGCATTTCTTTCAATATTATTCAGCCGTTATATAAAATGCTTTTTTAATGACGGATTTATAGGGTTACTTTCACTAATTTCATTAAATTTAATTTTTGTTATGGTTATGTTCTTTCTTGTTGTTTTAAGCGCTGCGGAAAGAAAAAAAATTTTTCATTTGTTAAGAAAACGATTTTAAATTATCTATAGTTGATATCCTTAAAGGTGGGAATAATGAGTTTTAAATATAGTGTGTTGACATATGAAAGCGATATTTATGTTAAAAGAAACTGGATCAACTTAGGTGATTATGTTCAAAGTACTGCGGCAAAACAATTTATTCCATCAGTAGATGCTTTTATTCCTCGGGATCATATGAACACATATCATGGTGATCCTATGAAAATGATAATGAATGCCTGGTATATGGATATCCCTGAGAATTTTCCTCCTTCTAATGACATAGAACCTCTCTATGTATCCATACATATTAACTCGACAATTGTTGATAAAATATTTACTCCCGAATCCATTGCTCACTTTAAGAAATTCCAACCAATTGGTTGTCGAGATTTCTATACAAGAGACCTTTTAATTTCAAAAGGTATTGATGCATACTATTCAGGTTGTATGACTTTAACTCTTGGTCAAACATATAAGCGTGATAATATTACTGACGACGTTTATTTTATTGATGTTATGTATGACTCAATGACCTTATCTGAATTAATTCGGCAACCATTAAGGTTTGGAAAACGTATTCTTAATGGACGTGCATTTGAGTTCTCTCATCGGAATAAAGTAATAAAAAAATACTTCGCTCCTGAGTTAATTAAAAATGCTAAATTTGAAACTCAGATAATACCTTACGTTTCCGCTAATGAGGGCTTCAAGTTGGCTGATGATTTTCTTAAACGTCTGGCCAATGCCAAGCTTGTGGTTACATCGCGAATTCATACTGCATTACCTTGTTTAGCTATGGGAACTCCAGTTATATTTGTTAATGGCGGTTTTAAAAACAAAATAGATAATTGTAGATTTGATGGTCTTTTTGATTTCTTTAACAGAATTGATGTAGATGCAAATGCTAACTCAACCATTAATTTTGATATCAATGGCGAAAAAATAGGGTTAAATAGTGATATTACTAATAAGCAGTTGCATTTAGAGTACTCTAAAAAGTTAATTGAAAAATGTAGTTCATTTATCTAAATCCAACATTAAATTAGTTTAAACACATTGGAATATAAGTTTTAATAAAGGCTTATGAGTTTTTTACTACTGGATTGCCTAAAGCCGTGGGTAGAAAACGGCATGTGATAATTAAGAATGTTACATTAACGGCTTACCTCCCTGTAATATTAATACTACAGGGAGTTGTCTTAATTACTTGTTTTTAGATGTGTATTGTTGGCCTCAGATATTTCATATCAAAATCATTACGCTAAGTTTATATGTGCATTTAGTAGCTGTTAATTATTTTTAATTCCCTAATAATTTAAGGATGTAGCAGTAAGTTGAGAATTTAATAATTCCGTGACAGATATTCATTGGGGCTATACTCTAGAAGATTGATTCCAATAGGTAGTATTTAAATTTATTTTTATTGTAATCGAATTTGTTTTTATTCGATAATTAGTGCTATATTTATATATAAGGTATCGATATGTCTCGCGATTTAAGTGTTGGGCTTGTGGCTGATTGGTTGGTAACATACGCTGGGGCAGAAAAGGTTATTGCTGAGTTTATTAGTATCTTTCCCGAATCTGATCTGTATTCGGTAGTCGATTTTTTGTCTGATGAAAATAGGGCGCTTTTTGGGAATAAAAAAGCAAAAACTACCTTTATCCAAAAACTCCCAAAATCCAGATCCAAGTATCAAAATTATTTACCCTTAATGCCATTAGCGATTGAGCAATTAGATGTTTCAAAGCATGATATTATTTTATCAAGTAGCCACGCAGTTGCCAAAGGTGTTCTTACCGGACCAGATCAGTTGCATATAAGTTACGTTCATTCACCAATTAGATATGCATGGGATTTACAGCATCAATACTTACGTGAAGCTGGCTTGAACAAAGGCCTTAAAGCGCAGGCTGCTCGCTGGTTACTTCATAAAATTAGAATGTGGGATTATCGTACTGCTAATGGAGTCGATCATTTTGTTGCTAATTCTCAGTTTATTGCAAGACGTATTAAAAAAGTATACGGCCGGACCGCAGATGTTATTTATCCTCCAGTAGACGTTGATAGATTCACACTTAATGAGAATAAAGATAACTATTATTTCACCGCATCAAGAATGGTTCCTTATAAGCGAATAGATCTTATTGTAGAGGCTTTTAGCCAAATGCCAGATAGAAAGCTTGTAGTCATTGGTGATGGCTCAGAAATGAGCAAAATAAAGTCCAAAGCAACGAAAAATGTCGAGATTCTTGGATATCAACCAAATCATGTCATGCAAGAGCACATGCAAAAAGCTAAAGCATTCGTTTTTGCGGCAGAAGAAGATTTTGGTATAACTCCTGTTGAAGCACAGGCATGCGGTACACCAGTTATTGCTTTTGGCAAAGGTGGGTCATTAGAAACTGTAAGGCCTTTTGGCGTTGATAATCCGACAGGGTTATTTTTTGAGAATCAAAATGTAGTTGATATTATTAAAGCAATTAATGATTTCGAGAATTTAGCAGAACAAATATCCCCTCTACATTGCCGTGAAAATGCTGTTCGCTTTTCTAATGAACGTTTTCAGACGCAAATGAAAATGTACATTAATGAGAAGTGGGAACAATTTTCTGATTCTAAGAGATTGATATATTAATTATATTTTTTATTTTCTGCTTATGCTCTTATCGGCGATGGTGTTTTTACATTTCATCGCTCTTTTGCGCTTGTCATTCAATAATGACTGGATGGTATTTAAATTAATCAAAATTAATTATGATATTTTCTCTATGAAATACTCTAGATAACGGTTCATGGTTTATCTTTATAATAAATAATAATACATACTTTATTATTTACTCTAAAATGTAAAGTGCTCTGGCCAAATTTAAATGAAAACAAATAGATGCTGGTTAGTTTCTTTCATTGCGACACTGTTGATTGGCGTAGATGTTATACAGATTTTTGGGGTGAGAATATCACTTGTGCCATTGTTTTTTTATGGTGTTTATATAGTTTACAAAAATAAATCTGTTGATGTTTGGTTCCTATACGTTTTCTTTTTTTCTGTGGCTTGTATCCCTTCAGTTTTTTTCTCTCATAACCCAGGAAAATCGATAGGTTATTTGTTTTGGATACTTTTTAATTATTTCTCAATCTCAGTAGTTTATAAACACCTTGTCGTAACAAATAGAAGTGAGGCTATTTTTGGAATAAGAGATTCATATCGGTTTCAGATCGTTATCGGAGGGGTTTTATATTTTTCTGGTATGCAATTCCGAGCTCAGGTCCTTTATTATGAACCATCGTATTTTGCCATCGCCTTAATTCCATTTATCGTTATGGTATTTTGTGATTTATTAAAAAATGGAATAAAACAAGAAAGTTCCACTAAAAATACATCTTACATTGATTTAATATTGTTACTTGTTGCTCTATATACCACAAAAAGTGCAAATATGATATTGGTAGGAATGTTAACTGCAATTATTGTTTCATTATATGGAGAGGGTAAAATAAAAAAAATAATTATAATGTTTTTAGTATTTATCGCGTCCTGGCTTCTTTTATCATGGTATTCGAATAATTATAATGATTTGTTGTCGACTACTTTCCAGAAAATTGCAAATGCGGATAGTTTTTTTGATGCTATCCTAGAAAGAACGGGAAATAGATGGCCCCGAGCACAATTGACTTTTGATACTGCGATGCATACGTTCTGGGGAGTTGGGATTGGCGCCTTCAAAGAGTTTACCTCTGATAATTATTTCCCAAAGTTTGTAGAAATTCCGGCATATTACTCACCTTTAGCTAATGAGGCGGTTAATATATATTTTGAAATAGCGGCCAGTTGTGGTTGGATTGCGTTAGCTATTTGGTTGTTTTTTCACTTTAATATGTTGAAGAAAATAAGCAGTGATGAACGTAATGCTCGTATTTTAGTATGTTCACTTATAGTTGCAATGCTTGCATTATTCATAGAATCAAACTTTTTGCGGCCCTATTACTGGATGCTCATTGGTATGGTTATGGGGCAGGTATCATTGTCAAAAAATATTCGTAGTGATTAGATTATATTTTTAGCTAATTTTTAGTTAGAGTTCTTGCCAATAAGTTCAGTTTTTTTGCTGACTCTTCCCATGAGAAGCGATTTACATTTTCGCTTCCTTCCTTTATTAATCTGTTCCTCAATTCCTCATTTTCTATTATATTTATCATTACTTGTGTCATTTCTGATTTGTCAAATGGGTTAAAATATAGAGCGCTATTTCCCAATATCTCCGGTATTGACGCTTGGTTTGATGCCAAAACAGGACAGCCACATGCCTGTGCTTCTAAAGGAGGGATTCCAAAACCTTCATAAAAAGAAGGAAAAATAAACGCATAAGCATTTTGATACAGTTTTATTAGCTCTTTATCACTGACTCGACCCAAATATTCTATACCTTCCATGTTATTTCCCATTTCACTTCCTTCATTTGAGAATGGATTTAAAGAATAACCAATTATTTTTAATGTCACTTTCTTATTAATAGTGTTATTTCTTTTAAAATCACAAAAAGCATCTATCATGCCATGATGATTTTTATGATAATTTTTCGAAGCAACTGCTAGGAAATATATATCAGAATCGGTTTTTTCTTTTGGTGAAAAATGATTCCCGGTTGCATTATATATGACGGATGTTTTCTCAGTAGAAAAATGATAGGTATCTGTTATTTCTTTTTTTGAAAATTCACTGACAGTCAATAGGTGTTTTGATGTTTTAATCATCATAGGTATGAATGATTTATAAAACAAAATAAACGATTTTGAATAACTTTGAGGGTATCTTAAATAATTTATATCATGGTGCGTGATTATTTTATTCTGATAAAAAATAGGTCCGGTGCTTCCTAGATTTATCAGTAATGGGGAGCCGATCTTTTTTAAGAAAATGGGGAGTTCAATTTGCTCCCAAAAATGCCCTTGACATATACCTATTGTTTTAACTTTTAGTTTTTTTGCAATCGCTTCCCTTAATATTCCTTTAGGACAAACAAAGATAATATCATCATATTTCTTGCTTAGTTCCAAAGAAATCATCTCTGCAAATCTTTGTACTCCAGTTATCTCCTGCGTTAAAAATCTGGCATTCACGTATATCATGTTGTTGTCTATTATCTTTTTAATATATCATTTCTAAGATACTAATCCTCCTCGATCCAAGTATCTTAGTCAAGTGATATAGCGTGCACAATTGGCGCTGTGAGCATGCATTTTCAATGCCGCATGATAACTAATGAAACTATTTCAATTGTAACTAGTATTTTTCATCCACTACTCATTAAAAAAATGCATAAAATCATGTTTTATAAGGAAATATTGATTTTTAGTGTAATCAACTATTGTTGTTTCAAATGGCGATATTACACTTGTCTTTCTTGGTTTTAAATTTTGCCAAAGTAACTATTTTTAGATTTTTATTCTTTTTTATCTTTTTGTTTATTATTGTGCTCGGCAGCGTTGACAGGTTCAGTCTTTTGGACTTTTCTTACCATGACATGGATCGCATGTTTTTTTATGCTGCGATTAATGTCACGTCTAGTTCATATTTATTTAGGTTTGCGATTGAATTTCAATTTGAAATTTTGAGGATATGATTATGGCTTCTCAAGTACTGCTTTACCAGAAAGAAGTGGCAGCTATACTTTATGCAGTGTTAGGTAATGATACTTTTACGGGGCCTACTGCATTTGATGCCGTTGCCGGGCAAATCCGCACAGGGCAATTAACGCAGCAAGATTATATCGGAGGGCTAATTTCATCAACTGCGGGTCAAGCCCTGTACGGCGCGCAATCAGACTTACAAATTCTGAGAACTATCTATACAAAAGTTTTTGGTTCTGCTCCGTCAGATACCACTCTTCAAGGTTATTTAACCGGAACAACCTTAAGTGGCGCAGTCTACAATGTTATTGATTTATTATTAAACAATAAGACATTTGATAGTGCAACGCTTGCTGCTCAGTCATCGTTCGAAAATCACCTAGATTCAATGCTCTTTAATAATTATGGGACAACAGCATGGAATCAGTGGAGTGTAGCGTTGCCTTCTCAAGAGCAAGTTGCATCAGTTTATCTTGCGGTTGCCAATCGATCTGCTGATTCGAATGGTTTGAATTATTGGACTAGCTATTTACTTCAGCCAGGGAAAACATTTCAATCTCTGGTGCAGTCACTCATTAGTTCCCCTGAATTTCAGCAGAAAGGCGCTAATTTAACGGGTGATGCATTCATTACTTATGTGTATCAAGGAGTTTATGGTTCTGCACCCAGCGCTGCTGATCTAGCGTTGTATCGTGCGTTGCCGAATAAAATGGCAATTACTTCTGCCATTATTAATGATTTACGTACATCGACGGCTAGCGATGTGGCTAGTGTGACCGAGCAACATGCATTTGAGTATGCAATTGGTACTAGCCTGCTATATAAAACAACCGCAGTACTAACGACGACAGCTGCTGGGGGTAACGCAACTGGAACGATAAATAACGGGCTCTCACATCAGATCAGCAATGCAGAAACCGCGGTGCTACAGAATGTTCAGCTGAACGCTAACTCTGCCAGCGTCGTTAACCTGAAGTTCGCCGACCACCTGGCGAACCTGACTATTAACGGCACTAGTGCAGCAACGGTTAATCTGTCAGACAATGGCGTTAACCCGGGCGTAGGCATTACCGTCAACAACGGCAATATCATTTTGAACGCTAGCTCGGGTGCGGATGCAGTGGTTGTTACTTCAACCGCCAATATTGCCACTGGTACCGGTCAGTTTAACCTTGGTGCGGGTAACGATAGCCTGAAGTGGGCGGGTAATGGGGTATCAAACGGCGCTAACACGGTAGCGACCACCATTAAAGCCGATGGTGGGTCAGGTATTGACTCTATCTCCGCCAACTTTATCACCAAGTCTGTTGTGACTAACCAAAACGCCCTGGGCATTCGTAGCAGCGTTGTCACCAGTAATGCTAATAACTTCTCGAATTTCGAGAAGATTGATCTGACAGGATTTATCGGCAAATCTGTTGGTACCCTGATTACCACGCCATTGATCGGTTCACCAACCACTACCAGCGTAACCACACCGACGCACGTCTTTGATTTTGGTTTAACCAACGGGACGGCGACAGTTGAAGGGACTACTGGGGGCACGGTAACTCAAGGCGCAGCAGCAACTAACCTGGGCTCTCAAGGTTTTGTGATCTCTGGCTTAACCAATGCCAGTGTCATTAACGTTGCGGGCGGTAACGCTGCACAACTGGAAGTGAAGGGCGATGCAACATCTGCAAGCACCCTGGGCTTCACTTTTGTTCAGAATGCGACCGACCACTTCAATATCAATTTCGATGCAGTAAGTTCTTCAAACGTCAATGCTGGCGCTATCAGTCTGACCAGTAGCAGCAGTGCGTTGTTGGGGACGGCATTAGGTACGGTGAATATTGCGTCTGGCGGTACGGGCTCGTTTAGCAATATCATCTCATTGGCTGGTACCAACGCGCAGGTTCAGAACATAAACGTTACTGGCGATCATGCTCTGAATTTAACGCTGGGCAGCGGATTCAGTAATGTGCGTGATGTTAACGCATCCACCAATACCGCCGGTCTGAATCTTGATTCAAACCATGCCGGTACCGGTGACGGTATTATCGTTCAACTGCTGAACATCCTGCCATTGAGTGCGGTAACTACAGCGTTGCTGACCCCACTGTTGAACACGCTGGGCCTGAACGGTTATCAACTGACTGTAGAAGGGACCGGTGCGGCTGACAGCTTCAACGTTCTGGGTAACACCACCCTGGCCGGTGGCAATGGTGTGAATACCTATCAACTGAAGTCCAGTACCACTCAGGCCGGTGTTACCATTACCGACTTTGACAGTACCAAAGACAAGATCGTTGATGCGGCTTCTGCTTTGACCATCTCCGGTAATACCAGCGGCACCGCAGTGGCGGATTACGGCACCCGTGCTTCTGATACTCTGGATGCGCTGCTGGGTACTCTGGTTGGCGGCCTGACCAACGGCGTTATTGGCCTGTTGGGCGGTATCCTCGGCCTTGGTAGCAGCAATGCACTGACGGCTAAAGTGGGTGTGGCGTCAGTGGTGTTTGGCGGTACCGGCGATAATGCCAGCTCTTATGTGATTATTGATAACAACAATAACCACACGCTGGATGCTAACGACAGCGTCGTTTACCTGACAGGTCAGAACCATCAGCAACTGCTGGATACTTTGCATTACGCATAAGGTAAGCTCTGCAGGTTAATAGTTTCCATTGAAACTGTTATTAGTTAAATAATACGGGGAGGTCAAACTTCCCGTATTGTTTTATTTTGTGATCGGCATCATTATCTCTAACTTATTCCATTCCTCATAATTCCCTCATATTTCATCATGTCTTTCATCTTGTTGTTTTCCCTGTGTTTCTAACAAATGTCTTTGCGGTTTTTTTTTACGTATTGCCTTGCTGATATGGCCGTTCACTATCTATAGTTAAAAAAAGTATCTGCAGTCTCGAGCATGTTTGGGGAGGCTTCTTTAGGATTTTCTTTATTTTTGTTTTTTTTTAGGAATTTCCTTAGAAGAAATCAATGCGGATTGGGCTGACAGTGCACATGATGTAAGGGCAGAATGTGAATCAATTTATACCGCGCAATGAAATTGCGGATGTTATACGGACACGCAGTAAAGTTTTTTGGACCGTTGGCATATTCACCGCATTTATTAACTTGTTAATGCTTGTTCCTTCAATCTATATGCTCCAGGTTTATGACCGGGTGCTTCCTTCGCGCAATGAAATCACCTTACTGATGCTGACGCTGATTATGCTGGGAATGTTCGGCATGATGGCGCTGCTGGAGTATGTGCGCAGCATGGTGGTGATCCGTATCGGCAGCCAATTGGACATGCGGTTGAATACGCGTGTCTACACGGCAGCCTACGAATCTAACCTTAAGAATGGTTCTTCCGATGCAGGGCAGATGCTGGGTGATTTGACTACCGTACGGCAGTTCCTGACCGGCAGCGCACTGTTTGCTTTCTTCGATGCGCCCTGGTTCCCGATTTACCTGTTGGTGATTTTTCTGTTCAACCCGTGGTTGGGTTTGTTTGCTCTGGTTGGTTCGTTGCTGCTGGTTGCGTTGGCGGTGGTCAACGAAATGGTGTCCAAGCAACCCTTGGGCGAAGCGAGCAAGTTATCGATCATGTCCAGCAGCCTGGCGAGTACCAATTTGCGCAATGCTGAAGTGATCGAAGCATTGGGCATGCTGCCTAATCTAAAACGACGCTGGTTTGGATTGCATCAGAGATTTCTCAATAGCCAGCGTGTTGCCAGCGAGCGCGCGACTACCGTCAGTTCCATCACCAAATTTGTTCGTCTCTCTCTGCAGTCATTGGTCCTGGGGCTAGGGGGATGGTTGGCGATTGATGGGCATATCACTCCCGGCATGATGATCGCGGGCTCTATTTTGATGGGGCGTACTCTGGCGCCCATCGAGCAGGTGATTAACGTCTGGAAAAGCTGGAGCTCAGCCAAACTGTCCTATCAGCGTTTGGTCAAACTGCTTGATAAGCATCCTCCGCGCGGAATGGGGATGTCGCTTCCCCGTCCTGAAGGGATCATCTCGGTCGAAGGCGTCACCGCCACCCCTCCGGGATCAAAAGCCGATGCAGTGTTGCACAATGTCAGCTTTGCTATTCAACCGGGCGACGTGCTGGGGATTATCGGGCCAAGCGCTTCCGGCAAGTCTACGCTGGCGCGTTTACTGGTCGGTATATGGCCGGTCAGTGAGGGCATTGTGCGTCTTGATAATGCTGATATCTACCAGTGGAATAAAGATGAGCTGGGGCCCTACATTGGCTACTTGCCGCAGGATATCGAACTCTTTGCCGGTACCATCGCCGAAAACATCGCTCGTTTTAACGATATCGACTCCGAGAAAGTTATTGAAGCCGCCAAGCTGGCTGGGGTGCATGAACTGATCCTGCGCTTCCCTAATGGTTACGACTCGATCATCGGTAACGGCGGGGCGGGTTTATCCGGCGGACAGAAGCAGCGAATTGGCCTGGCGCGTGCACTGTATGGCGATCCATCTCTGATCGTGTTGGACGAGCCTAACTCCAATTTGGATGACGCCGGTGAGAAAGCGCTGAATCAGGCCATTTTGTTCCTCAAGCAGCGTAATAAAACGGTGATTCTGATTACCCATCGCACCAACCTGCTGTCGATGACCACCAAGCTGCTGCTGTTGGTCAACGGTAGCGTCAATGCGTTTGGCCCAACGCAGCAGGTTCTGCAAGCCCTGGCCAATGCGCAAAAAGCGCAGACTCCACAGCAAGCCGTGCGTGCGGTCAATTCCGAGCCGGACGAAGGCAATATCCCAAAAACTCAAATTAATTAAGCCGTGAACTTGCCGGGCGGGGCAAAAGCGCCGCCTGCAGTCGAAGGAGTTGGTATGTCTACGCACATTGGCGAGCCGCAAGACTCGTATTCAGAAGAGATCCCACAGGACGAGCGGCGTTTTACCCGCATGGGATGGTTGGTGGTGGGGCTTGGCCTGTTTGGTTTTTTCGCCTGGGCTGCATTTGCACCTTTGGATAAAGGGGTTGCTTCGCCAGGCTCGGTGATTGTTTCCGGCAACCGCAAGACCGTGCAGGCGCCAGCCAGCGGCATCATTAAAAGCATCACCGTAAAAGAAGGCGACAGGGTTAAAGCCGGTGAAGTATTGGTGCAACTGAGTCAGGTACAGGCGCAGGCGCAGGTTGATTCTCTGCGCGATCAATACTACACCACCCTGGCCACCGAAGGCCGCCTGCTTGCTGAACGTGATGGATTAAGCAAAGTGACTTTCTCGCCGGTCTTCGAACAACTTCAGGCTCAGCCGCGGGTTGCCGAGATCATCGCGCTGCAAACCCAGCTCTTCTCCTCGCGCCGTCAGGGGCTGCAAAGCGAAGTCGACGGTTATAAACAGTCGATGGACGGTATGCGTTTCCAGTTAAAAGGCCTGCAGGATTCCAGGGTCAATAAACAGATCCAGCTTTCCAGCCTGCGTGAGCAGATGAACAGCATGAAACAACTGGCTGCCGACGGCTATTTACCGCGTAACCGTTATCTTGAAGTGCAGCGTCAGTTTGCGGAAGTTAACAGCAGCATCGATGAAACCGTCGGGCGGATCGGCCAAGTACAAAAACAGCTGCAGGAGTCTCAGCAGCGGATCGATCAGCGTTTTGCCGACTATCAGCGCGAAGTCAGAACCCAACTGGCGCAAACGCAGATGGACGCCAGTGAATTCCGAAACAAGCTGGAAATGGCGAATTTTGATCTCGGCAACACCGCTATCACCTCGCCGGTGGATGGCACCGTAGTCGGATTAAATATCTTTACTCAGGGGGGCGTCGTGGGAGCGGGTGACCACCTGATGGACGTTGTACCCAGTCAGGCTACGCTGGTGGTGGATTCCCGCCTGAAGGTAGAGTTGATTGACAAGGTGTACAACGGGTTGCCGGTGGATTTGATGTTTACCGCTTTCAACCAGAACAAAACCCCGAAAATCCCGGGGACGGTGACATTGGTTTCTGCCGACCGCTTGGTTGACAAGGCCAATGGCGAACCCTACTACCAAATGCAGGTCACGGTATCTCCTGAAGGCATGAAAATGCTGGGCGGGGAGGATGTTAAGCCGGGTATGCCTGTTGAGGTGTTCGTGAAGACAGGGTCACGCTCACTGCTGAGCTATTTGTTTAAACCTATTTTGGATCGCGCTCATACTTCATTAACCGAGGAATAATTTTGATTCAATTTAAACGACAGGTTGCTGGCCTTGCTATCAGTACCCTCTTGTTTGCGATATCTGCGCCGGTTCATTCGATAGGGATTCTAGACGCATATTCGCTGGCACTTGAAAAAGATCCGACCTTTCGGGCGGCTATAAAAGAAAAAGAAGCGGGGGATGAAAACGAAAACATCGGCAGGGCGGGGCTGCTGCCGAAGGTGTCGGCCAATTACCAGAATTCACCGCGTAACTGGCAGACGCAAAAGTATCCGGCGAGTGACATTTTTGGCAATAGCCTTGGTGAGGCGACCAAACGACAACAGTATCGCAGCCATTCCAGTTCGATAACGCTGACGCAACCGTTGTTCGATTACGAAGCCTATGCGCGTTACAAGGCCGGTGTGGCGCAAACGCTGATGTCAGATGAGCGTTACCGCAGTAAATATTTGGATCTGGCTGTGCGGGTGATCTCCGCCTATGTTGAAGTGGCTTACTCCAAAGACCAGATCGCGCTGGCCTCAGCGCAAAAGGCGGCTTATAAAGAGCAATTGGCGCTAAACGATCGCTTAATGAGCGCGGGTGAAGGCACTATTACCGACGTTTCAGAGACCCAGGCGCGCTACAGTCTGGCAGAGGCGCAGGAAATTGAGGCACGTGATGCCCTGGATGCGGCACAACGCGAGCTGGAGGTGATTATTGGCGTACCGCTCGATCAACTGGATGAGCTACAGGTACTGCGCCCCGGTAAATTCCAGGTGGCGCCGTTAATCCCTTCCAAATTTGAAGAGTGGCAAAAAATTGCCCTGGAGAATAACCCGATGTTGGCTGCCTCACGCCATGGCGTTGATGCCGCCAAGTATGAGGTAGAGAGAAATCGCGCGGGCTTTATGCCGCAGGTTCAGCTCTATGCTTCGCATTCGGAAAATGACTCCAGCAGTGATAACACGGTTAACCAAAAATACCGCACCGACAGTATCGGCGTGCAGGTGAGTGTGCCGATCTATGCTGGCGGTGGGGTGTCCGCATCGACTCGCCAGGCGGCATCACGCTATGGGCAGGCAATGTATGAAATGGATGCACAAGTCGGTACCACGCTGAACGATCTGCGTAAGCAGTTCAATCTTTGCATCAGTAGTCGCGCAAAATTAGCGGCGTATGAACTGGCGGTAAAATCGGCGACAACGCAGGTAACGGCCACCCGCCAGAGCGTGTTGGCAGGGCAGCGCGTCAACGTCGATGTGCTGAATGCCGAGCAACAACTTTACAGCGCGCAGCGAGACTTGGCTTCGGCCAAGTATACCTACATAAAGTCCTGGATCACCCTGTTGAGCGACTCTGGAACGCTTGACGAAAAGGACGTGAAACGAGTGGCGCAGTATTTCTCTATGAATCGCTGACCGGGTAGGGATAAATGGTTCAAATACTCACCATGAGTATTTGTCTGAAAGAGCAGCCTCAAGCTGCTCTTTTTTGTCTCAATACGTTATGTTAGCAACCAGTGGTGCTTCTGCCTCGCCTGTAAAACTGTACTTTTCGCTATAAATCATTGTGTAGATCTATGGGCAGATATTGGCATAGGCAGGGGTTTTTTAACATACATGTAACTTCTGTATGTAATTGTATGACTTTTATAATACTGGGTTGGCTGGCGCTACGCCGCACTCTCGTTTATAAGACAGACGACTGAGTTAAGGGTTAATAATGTCAAAACTAATTCCTGTGGTTATGGCCGGCGGTACTGGCAGCCGGTTGTGGCCACTGTCGCGCGAATCATTCCCCAAACAGTTTCTCTCCATTGATGACAGTGGGTTCAGTTTGCTGCAGCAAACTTTGCAGCGTTTATCTGGACTGGAGGGCGTCGAAGTCGCCGCGCCTTTAGTCATCTGCAATGAAAATCATCGTTTTCTGGTCGCAGAACAGCTGCGTGAAATCGATCAACTTGCAACAAACATCATTTTAGAGCCTGTTGGACGCAATACTGCACCAGCTGTTGCATTGGCAGCACATCTGGCCGCAGAAGAAGACGAAGACAGTATGCTCTTGGTACTGGCCGCAGATCATTTGATTACAAAGGTGGAAAATTTTCACGCGGCAATAAAAACGGCAATTATGCATGCCACAGAAAACAACTTGGTGACTTTCGGTATTATTCCTGGGCATCCAGAAACGGGCTACGGCTATATCAAACGCGGCAGTGCACTTTCCAGCGAATGCTTCAAAGTCGACGCTTTTGTAGAAAAACCTTGTCTGGAAAAAGCCGTTGAATATCTTGCCAGTGGTGAGTTTAGTTGGAACAGCGGCATGTTCATGTTTAAAACTGCCAAATTCCTGCAAGAGCTGCAACAGTTCAGCCCTGAAATATTCAGTACAACACAACAATCTGTGGTCGACAGCCAGCGTGATATGAATTTTATCCGTGTTGATCAAGAAATATTTAAGCATTGCCCAAGTGACTCCATCGATTATGCGGTGATGGAAAAAACACGTGATGCAGTGGTGATCCCCATAGATGCTGGCTGGAGCGATGTAGGTTCATGGACATCTCTGTGGGACGTGTCAGAAAAGGATGCTCTCGGCAATGTTAACGTCGGTGAGATTATCTCCATTGATTCCAGTAATAACTACATCTCATCTGATGGTGCGCTAGTGGCTACTATCGGGCTGGATGACCTTATCGTGATCAATACCAATGATGCGTTGTTGATTTCGACTAAGGATCGCGTTCAGGACGTTAAGAAAGTGGTTGATGAGCTAAAAAAACGCAACCTTCATCACTTTCGCCAGCACTCCTCTGCTTATCGCCCATGGGGCAAGATCTGTGATATCGACAACGGCGAACATTTCCAGGTCAAAAAAATCATTGTTCGCCCTGGTGAGGGATTGTCAGTACAGCGTCATCTTCATCGCGCAGAGCACTGGGTCGTCGTTAGCGGTACGGCAAAGGTGAATGTTGAAGATAAAGAATTCTTCTTATCAGAGAACCAGTCTACATTCATCCCTGCTGGCAGTGTCCACACCCTGGAGAACCCTGGGAAAATCGATCTTGAAATCATTGAGGTTCGATCAGGATTTTACCTGGAAGAAGATGACATTGAGCGTTTACATGATCGGTACGGCCGAGTTTAATTAAAGGATTTGGTGATGGAAAAGTTAGCCTGTTTTAAAGCTTATGATGTGCGCGGCAAGTTGGGTGAGGAGCTGAATGATGATATCGCCTATCGCATTGGGCGCGCGTATGGCGAGTTCCTGAAGCCGAAGACCATTGTTCTCGGCAGCGATGTACGCCTGACCAGCGAAAGCTTGAAGCTGTCTTTGGCAAAGGGCCTACAGGATGCCGGCACCGACGTTATCGATATTGGTATGACCGGCACCGAAGAGGTCTATTTTGCCACTTCCCATCTTAAAGCAGATGGCGGTGTGGAAGTGACCGCAAGCCATAACCCGATCGACTACAACGGAATGAAGCTGGTGCGTGAGGGTTCGCGCCCTATCAGCGGCGATACCGGTTTGCGCGCAATCCAGGAACTGGCGGAGAAAAACCAATTCCCTGAGCCTGCAGCTACTCGTGGCAGCTATGTTCGTCAGGATGTGTTGGCAGATTATGTCAAACATGTGCTTTCCTATGTCGATGTTGCAAACTTTAAGCCGCTGAAGTTGGTTATCAACTCTGGTAACGGTGCTGCCGGGCATGTGATCGATGCCATTGAAGCCTCTCTCAAAGCTTTGAACGTTCCGTTGGAGTTTATCAAGGTTCATCATCAGCCGGACGGTACCTTCCCGAATGGTATCCCTAATCCGTTATTGCCAGAATGTCGTGCAGATACTGCCAATGCGGTGCGAGAACATGGCGCAGATATGGGGATTGCCTTCGACGGCGATTTTGACCGTTGCTTCCTGTTTGACGAAAAAGGCGACTTCATTGAAGGATATTATATTGTTGGTCTTCTGGCAGAAGCCTTCCTGCAAAAACAACCAGGCGCAAAAATCATTCATGATCCACGCTTGAGCTGGAACACCATCGATGTGGTGAGCGAAGCGGGCGGGATACCGGTGATGTCAAAAACCGGGCATGCTTTTATTAAGGAACGCATGCGTGCGGAAGACGCTATTTATGGTGGAGAAATGAGCGCGCACCATTATTTCCGCGATTTCGCCTATTGTGACAGCGGTATGATCCCGTGGTTGCTGGTGGCTGAATTGGTCTGTGTTAAAGGACAAACCCTGGGGCAACTGGTGCAGGACCGCATTGCGGCTTACCCTTCGTCCGGGGAGATCAATATCAAACTGGCACAGCCGGCTGCATCAATTGACAGCGTCAAGCAACATTATCTGGCGCAGGCTGGTGAAGTGGATTACACCGATGGCATCAGCATGGAGTTTGGCGATTGGCGTTTTAACCTGCGCTCGTCCAATACCGAGCCGGTAGTTCGTCTCAATGTTGAGTCACGTGCAGACGTGGTATTGATGCAAGAAAAAACCGACGAAATTTTGGCAATGTTATCACGTTAAGACACATCCGTGATGATGCGCTTTTATGAGGAGCGGCCTAGGCCGCTCTTTTTCTTGGGTTGTGAATGTCTATTATTTTAAGTGTATACTGCGCTGAATCTGAATGAACGAACATGGTTATATAAGGTATTTGAATTAAATAAAGTCGGATAGAAAATTTGCAGACCTGATGCAACAAATCTATTTAAATGGCATGGATAAAAATAAGGAGTTGTTATGGTTATTTTAGTCACTGGCGGTGCCGGTTATATCGGTTCTCACACAGTTCTGACCCTGCTGGAACGTGGTGAAAAGGTCATTGTGTTAGATAACCTGTCGAACTCATCAGAAGAGTCTTTGCGTCGTGTAGAAAAGTTAACGGGCAAAGCTGCCGTGTTTTACCAAGGGGATATCCAAGACGCTGAGTGTCTGCGACGCATTTTTGATGACCATGATATTACGGCCGTGATTCATTTCGCTGGTTTGAAAGCGGTAGGAGAGTCGACTCGTAAGCCGCTGGAGTATTATCAAAACAACGTGGCCGGGACGCTAGTGCTGCTAGAGGAAATGCGTCGCGCTGGGGTGACCCAATTCATCTTCAGCTCGTCGGCAACAGTGTACGGCGCAAATTCTCCGGTTCCTTATATAGAAACAACGCCAATAGGTGGAACCACCAGCCCTTACGGTACATCTAAACTGATGGTCGAGCAGATTCTTCAGGATTTCTCTAAGGCAGAACCTCAGTTCTCTATTATCGCCTTGCGTTATTTCAATCCTGTAGGTGCTCATGAGTCCGGTGAGATCGGTGAAGATCCGAACGGTATCCCGAATAACTTGTTGCCTTATATCTCCCAGGTGGCCATTGGCAAGTTGGAAAAACTGGGCATTTTTGGTGGGGATTACCCGACGAAAGATGGCACCGGCGAGCGTGATTACATCCACGTGATGGATCTGGCTGAGGGACATTTGATGGCTATGGATCATCTGAAGAAAGTTGATGGATTCAAAGCATACAATCTGGGGGCGGGAGTGGGCCACTCGGTATTGAGTATGGTGCAGGGTTTTGAGAGAGCTTCAGGTGTGAAGATACCTTATCAAATCTTGCCGCGACGTGATGGGGATCTCCCCGCTTTCTGGGCGGATGCTAATCTGGCGCGTAAGGAACTGGGGTGGGAGGTGCGTCGTGGTATTGATGAAATGATGCGCGATACCTGGAATTGGCAGAAGAAAAACCCGAAAGGTTACCGGTAGTAAAGCTCACCATATAATATTACCGTGCCAGAAGGTGCGGTAATTGCTTACTTACTCCATTTTCTATTCCCAAATCCCGATGCATCCGCTTATTCATTGCACTGACAATAATTTGACTGCATCTATTTGGTTTTCATCGATTCCAGTGGTCAGGCTTTGCGTTAGAATTTGTAAGCTATTATAAAACAAAATATTTTCGAGTAGCGAACTAGTCTATGTTTATCAAGTACACAGGTCTCGGTTGTCAGGACTGGAGATAGGGGAGAACTATGTACCTATCAATGTTTGTCTCATTGTATCTTTGTTTAGACAAACTTATGCTATTTTGTCAGTATAGTGGCGCGCAGATTGTGGATAATCAGAATAATCTTGACTAATTGCTGTAGCAGAAAACGTGATGTGTCAACTCTATGGGTGTGTAACGACATAGAAGTACGGCATTTTTAGCCTCTGCCTGCAGAAGAAGGCTCGTGTCTGGTAAAATAGCAGGAAAAGTACTAGGGGTATTTGATATATGCAAGAAATTGTGGCCGTTTTTTTCAGTGCGCTTGCCGTTCTTTTTATGGCGAGGAAGGTCGCAAGGAAAGTTGGACTAGTCGACAAACCCAATAGTCGAAAATTTCATCAAGGTCATATCCCTTTGGTTGGTGGGGTTTCTGTCTATCTTTCACTTTGGATTCTTTACTTGATGCAACCGACGTGGTTGCCAGATTTCACTCTTTATATGGTTTGTGCCACGTTGCTGTTAGCTATTGGCGTACTCGACGATCGCTATGATTTACCAGTGTGGCCTCGGGTTGCGCTACAAGCTGCAATCGCTGTATTGATGATCTGTAATGGATTGTACCTCAAAAGTTTTGGTGAGATCTTTTTTGGACACGAACTTGTTTTGGGGATTGGTGGCACCGTTATTACAGTATTTGCAATATGGGGAGCAATCAATGCCTTCAATATGGTTGATGGGGTTGATGGGTTGCTTGGAGCCTTGTCTTGCGTGACTTTTTGCGCATTAACGGTTGTGTTTTATATTCACGGTAATACCGACATGGCGTTGTGGTGTTTATGCCTTATGGTTTCATGTTTGCCCTATCTCTTACTTAACTTGGGTGTGATCTGGGGACGCAAGTTCAAGGTCTTTATGGGAGATGCTGGTAGTACTTTGATTGGATTTACAGTTATCTGGGTACTGATTTTGGGAAGCCAGGGCGAAAATAAAGTCATGCAACCGGTAACTGCCCTTTGGCTGATTGCTGTGCCATTAATGGATATGGTCAGAGTCATGATTAGCCGAATTCGATGTGGCAACAGTCCCTTCAAACCTGATCGTCAACATCTGCACCATATTCTGATGCGTTCCGGCAGTTCTGCTCGTAGGACTGTAATAATTATGGTCTTTATTGCCACTCTTTTGGCGGCTATTGGCATCGTAAGCGAAATGCTGCATATTGCAGAAGTTTTTTCGCTGTTGTTTTTTATGTGTGTTTTTGTTCTTTACTGCTTGGTTATCAATTTACTTGCTCAAGCACGCAGTAATCAAATTTATCTGAAGTAGGTTGAGCCAAATAATCTGGTGGCTTTGTTAGAGAGTTGAGCGTATTACCTCAACAAAGCGAAATCTTAATTTTTGAAGAAATTAAGTACTTTCCTGATTACATTTAGATAGAGCGTGGCTTTGGCCACGCTCTATCTTTTTACATTTAGAATACTAGTTCTGCATTTTATCCTGCGGGATCTCGAGCATCTCCAATAAGCGACCATTGACTTCATGAGCATCAAATTTCTGTTGTGCCAACTGGTAACTTGCGAGCCCCATCTCAACGATTTTTGCAGGATCTTCTATTAACTCAATCATACGTGCGGTCAATTCTTCTGGCGACCAGCGTTGGATTAAAAACCCATTGACCCCGTGAATAACCGTTTCGCGGCATCCTGGCACATCAGTGCTAAGCACCGCTCTACCCATAGCCATTGCTTCTTGAGTGCTGCGGGGGATTCCTTCCCTATAATATGATGGTAGAACGAAAACACTGGATTTCTTTATCCACTCTTGCACATTCGAAACGTGGCCAGGGTAAATAATGACATCGTCTTCTATCAGTTTTTTGAGACTGTTTTCAGTCAGGCTGCCAGGGTTTTGTTTATCGACGGCCCCTAACATATAAAACTGAACGTCAGGATAACGCTGTTTTACTGCCTTTGCCGCTGTAACATACTCGTGTACCCCTTTTTCCGCCAGAAGGCGAGCGATAAAAATAAATGATATCGGCTCTGTTGGAGTAGGAGTGAAGGGATAATCAGTTAGTTTAAGACCTATCCCACCTAACACATGAGCTCTTTTTACTTTTATCCCTGACTTAACTAATAGATCGTTGCGATCGTCTGGATTCAATAAAATTAAAGCGTCTAGCTTGGGAAAAATTAAACGGTATAGTGTTGTCTGGGTTTTCTTCAGCAGATTAACTTTCCAGCTAACCCCTTGAGGTTGTTCAGTGAACAGGTAACCCAAACCTTCGAGCATCGCGTAACGTTTCTTGACGCCGGCAAGGACCGCAGCTAGTGTGCCGAAGATACATGGTTTTGAAAAATAAGAAAACACAAGATCTGGCGCAATGCTTTTCAACTGTTTACTGAGTGTATAAGTATCATAGAGGTCCTTTATCGGGTTAAGACCTGTGCGACTGAAACGATAATTCACTGGCGTGGCGCCCAATGCGGCGACCTGCTTGCGGCTTTTATCATCATAATCAAGCGCAAATGCGTAAACGATATGCCCTTGCTGATGCAATGACTTAATCAGATCTGCTCTGAAACCTATAACGCAGTTTGCTGTTGTGCCTATCAATACTATTTTCATAAAAACCTTATAAGCTATTTGTTCTTATTTTTCAGCTCTGTGTAAATGTTCTCCCACTGAGTAACTATTTCATTCAATGAGAATTTTTCCTGTATTCTGGTCCGCGCGATAGCACCCATTTTTTCTCTTTCATGGGCTGGCATTTTTTCGATAGACATCAGGGCATTCGCTAAAGCCAATGGATCTTTAATTGGCACTATCAATCCTGACGTCCCATCACTGCCGACAATCTCACGTGGCCCGCCGCTATCAGTAACAACTACCGGAAGTTCCGCAGACATAGCTTCCGCAACGACTAAACCATAGCCTTCCCAAGCGGATGACAAAACGAAGCCGTCGACCTGCCGGTATAAAGGTGCAGTATCATCACACAACCCGATAAACTCAACCCGATCTTCGATACCATAGTGTTTTACCAGCTGTTTCAAGGTTGCATCCAGTGGCCCTTGCCCAGCTATCAGTAATTTGCTGCTTGAAATATGCGTGAATGCTTGAATGAGCGTCGGATAATCCTTTTGATCAACGAGTCGTCCTACTGCGAGCCAACAGAAAGGGGAAGTTGTCACCTTTGTTATCGTCGGCGGTATAAACCTATCCGTATCAATTCCATTGAAAACGGTGTAAGTATTATGCCGCGGCAGCACATTTTCATTAGTGAATCTGCGGGTTGCGGCTTCGCTGATAGTCGTGTTTATCTGACATAGGGGGTTTGTCAGACGATAAGCCCAGTCTCTAAGTTTGCCGCCTTCGTGTGTATTATGTGCGGTAGAGATTATTTTCAACGAAGGTAGGAACAGCCGCGCCAAGCGCGTTAGAAGGTTGGCGTGCACCATATGTGCATGCACAATATCCGGTTTTGATTGGCGCAATATCTTGCACAAGCGTAGTAACGCCAACGGCAAGTCCTTGGCAGATTTCATTTCCAAGGATAGTAAGGGAACGCCAGCAGCGGCGAGCCTTTCAATAAAAACAGCCGACGAAGGTGGTGTCAGTGAAATCAATCGCATCTGATGACCTTTTTGAGCCAACCTCTCTAGCAGAGAAACAACCTGATATTCAGCGCCACCAATTTCTAAACCGGTAATAACGTAATCTATTTGCATAACTTTTATTATCCTTGATTCTTCCTGTAAATTAGGAATAATTTTTTTATCAAGGGTTGTGGCAGCCAACTGATGCTCCATAACGCAATCTTCAATTTTTTCCCGAGTGGGGATTTTTTTAAATAATTACGTGCTTGCTGCGGCTCATTACTTAACAGAGTGTAGGTAATAAGTGCCAAATTAATGCGTTGAAATTCTTGTGGGTGATTATTGCGTAATTTATCACCAAAGTTTTCTAATGCTATTTCTGCCAGTTGTTTATGGCAGACCGATTTTTTTATTTGTGATGAGTAATGTGTTAAACGTAATGCGGCGTCATCAGAAACGCGAACTAAAGGGTGATTGTACGATGGTATGCCGAATTTTTCGGCGATTTTCCACCAAAGTAAGTGTTCACCGCCTGCTCGGTTTTCCGGGTAGCGAAAACCGGTATCAAGAAATATTTTCTTGTTGAATACAGGGGTAAAGTCACCCTCAATTTTCTTATTTACGTAGTCATCAAAAGTAATCAGCTGATACTTTTCTTTTTGGTTTTGTGCCGTTATAGCAAATTGGTAAACCGGATGACTGGCATTTTCGTCAAGAGGAAGTATTTTTTCCAGATAATCGGCGGTTCCAGGCTCGAGGGTATCATCATCATCCAGTATCAACACCCACGGTGCGTTGGCTAACGCTATCCCTTCCATACGTGCGGGGCCAGGACCACCATTGACGGGCATGCGATGATAAACCAAACCTTCTGTCTCAAACTTTGGCAGTGGAGTGGTCGAGGCATCATCAACTACAATTATTTCAATCGTATGCTTCGCATTTCTTTCAGCTATGACTGAGTTTACCGCGCGAACAACCAGCTCTGGTCGGTTGTAGGTGGCAATGACGACGCTTAATGTGAAGTTATTCAAACTCATTTCCTTCATTATACTAATAAAGCAAAGCAGTTAATAATAGTTTGCCATGCTTAGCGATAACGTAAATCATTATCATTTGTTGCTTGCTTTGGTGGCTTTCCTACAAAATAACAGTAGAAATAGAGTAAACATTACGATTTCGGCACTTAGGAAGGCAATGGTCATGCCTAAACCGCCCCACATAGGAACTAGCAACAAAGAGAGCAGGCAAATAATAGCGATATTCAGCATCATAGCTCTGCTGGCAATTCTTTCTTTTCCACTAGGAATAAACCATAGTATGGCCAGTGCCATATTATTGATACGTAAAGGAACAACCCATACTAAAATTCTTAATAATTCGATGGCGTCCTCATAACCTGGCCCGAATACCATATTGACAATCCATGGTGCGAGCCAAAGGGTAACGAGTGCAAATAGTGTAGTTGCGATGAATAAGCCAATTAAAATCAGCACAACCATTTTTTTTGCATCACGAGCCGAATTGTGTTGCAGACGTACTAAATGAGGAAATGCGGCATTTAACACCGGTCCGGCAAATCCACTCGCAGCTTTGACCAGTTTTTCAGCTGGCACAAAAGCGCCGACTGCGCGCGCGCCCCCGAGTAAACCTAAGAGTGTAGATGCAATTGAACCCATGATACTTTGGGCCCCTTTATAAAGAAATAGTTCCCAGCTTTCGCGTAAAACGGTGGTTGCTCCCGAGAAACTCATACGGCCAAAACCGGTAGTACGCACAATAAGTAAGGTTGGGAGCAATGTATTGATTATTCCAACCGTAGCCTGGATAGCCAACACACGTTGCGCATGTGCGGGAGTGGAAACCAAAACTATGGTGGCCAGCAAGCCAATACTGCGTAATCCTATATCCAGCAAGGCGGGTAAAATAAGCCTTTCGAGACCGATATAGTACCAAAGCGGGGTAAAACCAAATGCCAGTATGAACAACGATATCCAGATGAACCAGTGGTTCGGGATTGTCGTGGCCCCGATACCTGAAAAAATCAAGATAGCGACAATGATACCCACAACCAGGCTCAATAGCAGTTTCGCTAGCAAGACATTGGTAACCAACTGCGCCAATTGTTTCTGATTACCTTGGGCTTTCACCACACTGCGTGCTGCGCTGAAATTAAAACCAAACTCAACGAATACTGATGCTGTTAACGCGATGCCCAGCGCATACAAAACCTGCCCGTACCCCTGCTGACCTAGCGCATGTGCTAAGACCGGAAGCTCAATCAAGGGGATAACCAATCCCCCGATTTGAGCGATCATTAACCAGGCGGTATTAGTGGCGACGCGAGACATGGGTGACCACAATAGCTAGCGCTGCCAAAATAATACCCCATTCAGTAAGTTCGTTACTTAATGGGTGGAATAATCCCATAAACAGGAACAGAGTCAGAGTCGAAAGTGGGCATAACATAGAGTCAAAACGTTCAACAAACAGCTCTCGTTGGCTGGTGACGAATCTCACCCCTCGGTAGAGAGGGTATAGCAGGAACAGGAGATAGCCAACAAAGGCCAACACACCATCGTCTGCGAGTAATTGCAGGTAAGTCATGTGAATGACACTACTGGCGCCGAAGTCCATCACCCTCGTGCTGCCAAAACCGCCTCCCCAAGGAAATGTCTCTACTGCATGTTGCCAACCTACACGTAACATCTCCAGGCGGGTTGTATTATCACCACTGACTAAGCGGTCTGCCGTTGATTCACTGCTCGGGGTAACATATTCTTTTTGTAATTCATTGATAATATTACCATTGCTTTCGCTTTTACTGAGCAGTTGTGTGATCAAGGGATCATAGTGGCCTGATACCCAATTGAGGAGTATAGGTTGGATGATCGAAAAGGATAAAATGGTAACAAGAAGAAGGCCAAGATGACTACGTACCGGTTTAACATGTCTCTTGCTGGCAAATGCAACAGCGGCTAATCCGCCCCAAACCAGCACCAACCACAACATGGATGTGCGGCTGCCGTCGAGGGCCATAACTAACACAGCGCTAAAAGCTAGTAAGAGATTACGTGTGTGTGGCTGTTTAAGGCAGCGCCAAACAGCGAAAGGCCAGACGAATGCGCCAGCTTTCCAGATAACACCAGGCCAACTGGCAAGCCAGCCCATTCGTCCATCCCCCAAAATCACCATTGCGTCAGTTTGTCGAAACAATGCCAGTAATATTAATGGGATCAATGAAACGATCAACGCTGCGCTTAGCGACTTCTCGAGTAGCTTTGGTGTGAGTGGTGAAATCACAACCAGCATGACGAGCACGAGCATAAAGGCCAAATACTTAGCCAGAGTATAAAACCCTAGACCATGGTTAGCTAATGATGCTGCAGCGATACCCGCCATAAAAAGCAACCAGCCGAGCAACATCGGTTTATAGTCACCAAGTCGGGAGAGACGGCCAAGTAGCGTTTGACCAGTGGAAAGTTGGGATGCCGCCAGAGACGTTACAGTGGCTGCCAATAATAACATTATTTGAATTAACCAATTGATGTTGCCACCGATATAAATTTTGACGGTACCCAACATGGCTAACACAATGAAAAATAATGTAAAAATGCTTGAGGTGGCTCTCACTTTCCATTCCTAAACCAGTTAAATCGCTGGATTGTACAGCATCCCGTGTAAGCAGCAATACTGATTTGTCTTATACAATGAAGAATAATATTATTTTTTGTTTATTATTCATGTTGTTATGTTTTTACACCGTTGCAGTGCTGCCCGTTTGTTACAAAAATAACTATCGCACCAATCACTACCCACGCAGCAGCTTCCTGAGTTAACATGTGTGCCACATCACAAAACCTGTTGGCCACAGTTGTTAACAGGGTCATCCTCAGACAGGAGTTCTTCAATGTCCAAGCAACAAATCGGCGTTGTCGGCATGGCGGTAATGGGCCGCAATCTGGCACTGAACATCGAAAGCCGTGGTTACACCGTTTCGATCTTTAACCGTTCAGGCGATAAAACTGATGAAG